>ERZ500991.1-NODE-1-length-972340-cov-7.806293_pt1 | contig 972340 bp, 658 predicted proteins | sample MGYA00248823_ERZ500991 | MGnify/ENA primary metagenome ERZ500991 (study PRJEB25958, sample SAMN03398537) | human skin metagenome | study: EMG produced TPA metagenomics assembly of the Human Skin Microbiome Metagenome (human skin metagenome) data set. | reverse complement strand
ACTAACACTAACACTAACACTAACACTAACACTAACACTAACACTAACACTAACAAGAAATACAATAACGATAGTAGCACCTCTTTTAACCTATTGCTCAGGTTTTAAATAAAGCTTTCCGTCAACACTCTGATCAGCTCTCTCAGCGGATTCGGTGCTTCGGCATTCGACATAGACATCGAATCTGTCGTCAAGTCGTTGACCAATATTTTGATGGGAAAAGTGCGGATGCACTCATGAGCCACTAACACGCGCGAACTGAGCATGATTCCCTACTCTCCGAAAAGGATATGAAGTTGAAAAATCGCGGTAGCACTGCCGAGTTCGCCATTGTGGACTCACTTGGGAACATTGTTGTAGAGGTGCAGATTGGCCCAGATATAAACAAGATGCCAATGCTTGTGGACATTGGCGGTGCAACTCAAGCGTATATGATTCAATCTACCAGTCGAACAATTCCAGTAGGGCTTCGGACGAGGTTGTTATGTTTATGGCCGGTTGCCATAGTAGCTTGGGTACGAAGGGGCCTTTGGTCACCGATACCTTTCACTCTGGTGATCTGATTTCTATGTCATTCCCAGTTGGTGTCTTTACCAAGAAATACCACAGTGTTGTGATGAGCGACAAAAATTGGTGGAATTTTGGCCATGATGTATCCTGGCCTTGCAGAAAACCAGTGGTATGGTCAGCCTAAGAAAGTTGACCTGGTGACGCACCTCAAATATCAGGGTGCGATTGATAGCCGCAAATGTCAAACGTCCGTTGGAAAGGGTGGAAAACTAGTTGTTGGCAGGTTTGATGACTTGCTGAGGATGGCCTTAGGGAGATGGCTAACAAGGGTATGTCTCGCAACCACGCTGGCATCAAGGGTAGTTCCAATGATGTTGAGGAAGCGTTCCTTATTTTCCACACGGATACTCATGGCATTATCATTACAGCTAAAGAATGCAAATAATATTTTTTATGACCTTGGTACTGAGACGAAGGAGCAAGATACTGGTAATATCATTAGTATTTTTTGACTGAAAGAACTTTCCAGATCTCAGTTTCTCAGCTGCTGAATGTGGTGTGGATGTCGTAATTTCCAAGGATGAAATTACTAGCGTTGATGATCATTTTTGTGGGTGTTGTGACGCAGTTACTACGAGCATTGTAGGCACACGAAGTAGGAAAGTACTCAGGCTGAATAATGTTGCTTTTACTGTGCACGTGACCCCTTTGTACGCGCGTCGCTGATATTGCCAGACTTAGTCTACTCGGACAAAGGTACGGTTGCGCTAATTGTTGTAGTTATTCATAAAAGGAACTATAATACTTTGGCTAGGTGTTTGCGTCATGGTCATATTTCTGCCCTGTTTTACAGGTAATCAATAAGCACTGCATTGTTTCATACTAGAACCGTTATTTTGCATTCTGTAGTTCATAGTTCCCAAGGTAAATAGCGTTGTAAAAAATGGTCGCGGAGATTGCAGATACCTTTCGTCTGATCATCGTTCGATTGATGACCCACACTGACTCTTTCCTCCGCTTAATACACACGAATATACTCCCTTTTGGATCTACCGCATATAGAAAAGGTGATAATAATTAATACAACATATGAGTTGTTGTTAAGTCGGAATAAGAGCTACCTTAAGAAATGTACGAGACGATAGAGCTGTACCGGTTTCACAAATTCAAACATAGACTGTCCCCCAGGGCAGTGAAGTGATTTGTCCAGAATAATACTGTGGTTTTAGTATGTGTAGGGAATGCATTCTCGGTTCTGACATTCTCTGCGCGACTTTTGTGAGGTCCAATTGCAGTTCCCCGCGTACCTGGCAGTTTTGCAAATTAAACTGCGGCATGCGCAATATTTGCGCCCTAGCTTATTTCCTGTACAGTTTGTAGCCAACGACATTGTTACCACATTGCCCCACTGATTCAAAAATGACCATGTTCGGACTAGTTCCAGGTAGTCCCGTTTCCTCAGTAGTAAACTACTCATATTGTGAATCATGACCGAGTTGGAAAGCAAAAAAGGGCACGCACTGGACGAAAACGATATAGATGACCCTGAAAGGCACACCAACCGAACTATTGCGTGGCTCCAAGTCCTAGCAGGTCATCTTACTATATTCAATTCATGGGGTTACATGACGTCCTTTGGTATGTTCCAACCATATTATGTGGAAATGTTCCGTGAAACCCCTACCAATGTGGCTTGGATTGGGACCATCGGATTCTTTGCTGTATTTTTTATGGGTATTTTTGCAGGACGTTTGGCTGATGCTGGGTACACGCGACTGTTGATGGGAATAGGCTTCAGCATGCAGCTCATTGGCGTTTTTACAACGTCGGTATGTAAGGAGCTTTGGCAAGCCATTCTAGCAGAGGGCATATGTCAAGGGTTCGGATTCGGTCTAACATATACTCCTATGGTTTGGATACTCGCTTCGTACTTCCGCGAGAATCGATTGATGGCTATTTGTTTACAGACTTGTGGTGCCTCAACGGGTGGTTTAGTATTTCCCGCTATTGCCAAAACTTTGCTACCATCTATTGGGTTCCCATGGACTGTGCGAGTAATGGGATTTGTTATTCTATTTAACGTCATCGTGATCATGCTGCTGATCCGCCCTTACCTTCCGCCACGGAAATCAGGTCCAATGTTCGAACTTGCTGCTCTTAAAGAACCAAGATTCCTATTTTTCACATGTGGCATGTTTCTCACCATGTGGGGTAATTGGGTCGCATTCTTCTACCTGCGAGCTTATGCCATCAAATGGTTGGATGCATCCGATGACGATTCATTCAGTCTGCTGTTGGTTTTGAATGGTATCGGTGTAATTGGGCGTATTGTTCCCTCGTACTTGGCTGAACGGTGGTTTGGAGCATTGAACACAATTTCCTTCCTTATTATGGTATCTGGTGTACTTATGGGTTGTTGGATAAGTGTCAAGACCATGAGTTCGATGTGGGCGTTGGTTGTTTTTTACGGTTTGTTTTCGGCTGGAACTCAATCAATGTTCCCTGCCTCGATGACCACTTTAACGGCTGATCCTAGCAAACAAGGTGTACGCTCTGGTATGGGATTTTCCATCGTATCATTTGCCACACTTAGTGGATGCCCTATCGCCGGGCAGCTCATTCAAACTCATAATGGGCGATACCTAAGCGCTCAAGAATTCGCATGCGCGTCTATGTTGTGTGGCTTTGTTTTCGTCTTTATAAGCAGCTTTATGCGATGCTCCACTGCTAAAGGTGAACCATGAACTCCACCAATTTGATTGTTTCGGATGCACACGTTCCTTGTGCGTCTTAACAGGATATCACCTTTCCTGTAATTTCACCATTCTATGCATCTCCGTTTTGACGCAGTAGCTGGATTTTCCAAACCCGTTGGTACAGCCAATACATCAAGCTGTTGGCATCTTTGTTAGCCTTGGACTTTCATGAATTTAGCTTTGTGCACTCATTCTGGTTTACATGTGCTCCTTAATCTAGGACTGCCTCGTAGCTAGTTGTGCGCTAATGATATTTTTTTCGACCCTTTTGTGCGATGTATATTCGATATATTTCGCGTACTCGGCACTCTATAATGGTTCTTGCGTAGCATTGCTTCTCAAGACCGGGTTAAGCTTCCAAGTTTGTGTCCTATTTTCTGTGGTACTTTTAATATGACATGATGTCCGTTGTGATCAAGTGGATTGGGTATTTTGGGACCCCAGACATGATTCCCAACCTATTTCTTTTATTTTCTGGAGTTGACTACTTACAGTTTTTTTTACCATTCATGCCCAAATTAGAAGTGCACATGTGTATCACCTTGAGGAACCTCGCACGTACGTAGTGTATTGCGACGTTGCGCTTCGTTCGAATAGCTTCATCGACATACAAAATCTAGAAAACTCGATACATGAAATCTATCATGCCATATATACATTATCACCAAAATAAATTCAAGCACAGCCAAGCACAGCCATACGATTGACACCGCCAGACACCGCCACTACGGCCTATCTATTCGTAGGCACCAATGTGTATAATCTGTATCAGATACACTCATGCATTGGTATAGTTAGACACATTTGGTAACGGTGACCAACAGTAAATTGGCTTGCAACCAATGTTGTATCAAGGCCAAGTACAAGTATGAGAACACTTCCATCTCGTGCCTCCTTTCACATTTTCGCATTCTTGTGCGTGAAATGTTGCAACTAACCGGACTATACTATTTCATTAAGATCAATCGATTATGCTGTTATTGTACGCGCTGTCACCACAGAAGTCAACTGTGATTCACTACCCTGGAAGGTTACTTGTAGCTACGGAATGATATTACTTTCCCAAATGGAATATTAAAGGCTTTCAGGACAAATGTCCCGGAAGGTTTAAACTAATAGATAATTGTTCCTTGTATACGTATCACGTATACGATAGCCATGACATTCCTAAAATTGTCGAGAAAATTGTGGGCGATAAAAACATTCAGGGTTGTTATAGTCAGCAAAAAAAGGCCATTTTAATATGTCGCACGTTCATACCAACAACATTACATTTCTACCTAAAAATGTCTGGTAAAGTGGTGATATCGTAAACTGGTCATTGCATTTCAATTCAACGGTCCAAAATCCGTCGTGCTTCCTCGTACGCCGCCTGCATTGCCGTGCACTGGCAAGCCTTGCATTTGACATTGCTGCGTCAGATACGAAGGTACCTTTAGCATTTCCTTTGCCTCCTTCGGCGCTTGAATCAGTAGCATTGCCAAGCCTGCAGACAGATGCCAGTCCATGTGACAATGCATAATCCATGCACCTGGGTTATCTGCCCGGAATCGGATTGTCACACTTCCGCCATTAGGTATTATCACTGTGTCCCGACGCATCGGATTTTCACGCACAGTCACCTTAGTGTGCGGCAGACTCGCATTCTGCATCCTTTCCACTAGTTGGAACTGAGTCCCATGCAGATGGAAAGGATGCTCACCGCCGCCACTCACGAGTTTCAGTTCAACCGTGTGATTGTATGGCGCCACTACTGCGTTCGAATTAGGACCATACACCTTAGGATCCATGATGGTTGTATCATTCTCGGATTTCATTGTCAAAATTGGTGGAGTCAACGGTGCTTTAAACGTTGTCCCATTCACGACACCCATAGGAATCGCATCGTCCGATTCTTTCATGCCCACAATGAGGGTCACAGCCATGTCTGGTTTGCTCTCCGCCGACTTCTTCTGCACGGGTTCCAATGAAAAATCATCAAACAACTTGAATGTTTTGATCGTTTTCCGTCCCTTACCCAGCTTCGCATTCTTTTTTCCATACGAAACTTTGCTGGTTAAATTCAGCTTCAAGTGATCTCCATCTTGATGCTGGAAACCTCTTCCATATACGGACTTCTCCATGTCTGCATGAATTCGCCAGTCATGGTCTGAACAGTTCCGTGCCTTAACGAGGACTGAGTACCGTTGACCTATCCCTACCTGAACCACATCTGTAGGGAACGGTTTCACATCCGTACCATCCGCTTCAATAATCTCCATGTCATGTCCCTCAATCCAAAAGTCAAACCTACTGGCTGCAGACATATTTATCAGTCGCAGTCGGTAGGTTTTACCCGGTTCGAACGGCAGCGTCGCATTTTCGTTATATCCTGGAAGGTTCTTTGACGTTTGGTTCACCTTCGTGTGTGCAAAGTACATAAGACCTTCCTTTGGCGTGGGATATATAGCATCTTGCGTCAAATATTTGTGATGAATGAGGTAGCCGTGTCGCTCGTGATACCAATCGTTCAACACAACAGTGTAGTCGTCGTCATAATCATAGACTTCTCCATCTGCATTGTGAATGATAAAAGGTGTACGAAGTCCATCAACATATTGTCCTTTGTAATGACCATGAAGCCAGTAGGTTCCCCACTGCCTTTCTGTTTTTCCAGCCCTTGGCGAGTTCAATAACTCATAGCGGAACGACTGCCCGTCTGGAATAGGGCACTGAGCAATATTTGCAGCTCCATCAAAGTAATTTACATTCTTGTAGTACAAACCATGCCCGTGCAACGTCGTCGGTCTTCCATCACCAAACACGTTAGACACGTTGATGTGCACGAAATCATCAGAATTAACACTCAGAGGACAGTTTGGAAACTCTCCGTTGATACCAATAGCTCGACGAGGAAACTTGCCATCTGGATTCACGTTATCGACCCAGCCAATCTTCCAGTGTTTACCGACATCAGCGGCAAGCGCACATGCCGCAAAGACTGTCGATAAAGCAAGGTGGAACTTCATTGCCGCTCTATTGGCAGAACAGAGAGATAAGCGAGCTACAATCACATGTTTTTATAATGAGATTTGAACACGAATTCTAGGCACATGTATGAAGTAGATCATAATGTAACTTACCAATCAAATTCATAGTACTAAACTAATGTAGTATTTCTTCCTGCATGTTCCGAACACGTGCATAGATACACACAGTCACGCCTGCATTTAATACGCTCGGATTTCCGTCGCGTAAGCCTGTTTCTTTTTCTGTGTAGAGGAGCAAAATAACCTCATATTTGTCAACGGGTTCAGGGTTTCTCTCCAGCCTGGCGCACGACCCTTCAACTGCATCATACATGCATTCGAAATCCGCTGATATTAAAGTAAGATTAGGATACTGTGGCCTTTTTATTCTGTGTGGTTAATGCGGACTTTATGATCATAAGGCTTTGTCTCAAATTATCTATTGTGAATGAGCTCCAGGATCGATAGTTTGTGCCAAACGCAAAACAACCATACATAATATTCCTTTTTTCCCAACAACAACAATTCATGTGACTTCAACCTACTATCTTCATTGCCGCAATACATGCGTTGAACATCTAAACCACTATGAACAATCCCATAACACCAATGTCATCATATCCTCTTTTCAAACTGCTCAAGCCGATTCAGGGGTTGTCATCACCATTCTGTAAAGACCTCCGCAATAGTTTGCCGAATAAGTTTAGTCATCGTATTTATCATACTCACAACCTATTTATTAAAAAGGATGCTACTGCGCGAGATGTATATTTTATTGGTCTCTGAAGCATTGAATGGCGGTGCAACTTGGCCCTGTACCCATTGCGTGATGAATCCTCACAAGTGCATGCGTTGCCTTTTAAAAAGGTAGACGCGTAACAAACAAGTCGTTCCTCATTTCAATTCGAGTCAGAATGCAGCTTTGCAATCTTTTCTGTTTCGTTCTCACGACACTTGTTGTCGGTATATATGCTACAAGAAACGATTCTGTCTATGATGTACAAGCGCTACGTGCACGTTTAGGATCGAAAGGAACTAAAAGTTTGAAATTCCGACCAGGATACCAAATGTCACGTTTGAAATACCCCCATCGTGGGGTGGATATCAGCCGGTTAGCATCAGGCATGATGAAGCGCGTCAACTTTATTTTTGGATGTTCCCTGCAACTGGAAAAGTTGGCCACGACGACCTTGTTGTCTGGTTCAACGGCGGTCCTGGCTGCTCATCTCTCACGGGTGTTCTCACTGAGGAGGGTCCTGTAAAATTCAACAATGTAACGCATAAGGCCGAACCCAATCCGTATTCATGGACAAATTTGACGAACATGATCTGGGTTGATCAACCTGCTGGCACCGGCTTCTCTCGTGGTCAGCCGAAAAACCAATCTATGGAACAAATCGCCGAGGAATTCAACGGGTTTCTGCTCTCATTGTACCAAACCTTTCCCAAGTTGCAAGGCAAGAGGCTCTGGCTTGCAGGGGAAAGCTACGCAGGCAAGTTCATTCCCTACATGGCCGACTGGATTTACAAGCATGAAGCTGAGAACCAGAGAGCAGGTATTCATCTCCATGGCATTAATATGATAGATGGATTCTTTATGGACGACATAATTGGGAAGGAACTCCCATCCATGCAATTTGCCCAACAACATTACAGGAGCATGAATATAAGTGAGGCTGACATGAGCGCTCTCGAAGCCAAAGCACAGAAAATTGGCATTGCTGATTACGTGGAGAAATATCTTCATTATCCTCCGAAGGGTCCACTCCCTATCCCGCGCAACTTGAACAAGTCTGAGTCGGTATATTCTGCATTCAAGAAATTGGCGAAGAAGGCGAACCCATGCTTCTCTCCATTCTATGTTATAGCCACGGCACCATGTCCGCTGAACTCTATGGGTCAGAACGTCACGTCGGAAAAGGCATTCCCGCACAATTACTTCAATGACATGCCTTCCATCAAGCCAATCATTCATGCTGACAACAAAACTTATTTGTCGTGCTCCCGGGCTAAGCCGTTTAAAATCATGAAGAAACTCCACACTCAATTTCCTATTCATACCGTTCTCCCTGGCGTTATCGAAAAGAGCAATCGCACCATCATCCAGCACGGCAAGCTTGATTACATCATGCTGGTGAATGGCACCTCGCTAGCTATCCAGAATATGACTTGGGCCGGCGCGCAGGGTTTCCAATCCAAACCTAACAAAACGCTTCTTGTGGACGGTGAAACGGCTGGCTTGTATCATAGCGAGAGAAAGTTGTCATTGGTTCAAGTCGACCGCGCGAGCCACATGATCGCGGCCTACAAACCCAAGCCAGCTTACAAGTTGCTTCAATTTTTGCTGGGACAAATTGAAGAGGAAGACCTGATCAAGGCCTAACCCTTCGTTATCTGTCTATTCACATGTCAAGTTGCATCTACACGCACGCATCCTTGTAAATACAAACCATAGGCTTCATTCTGCCCGAGTAGCTCAGTCGCGATCAAACTCAAGCATTAATTAAATAATGAGAAATGATTGGCGGAATCTTGTTCTTTGGGGAAACGCCCTTTACTTTTGGTGGGGTTTGCCCATGCACTGCAGTTGTGCGACCATAAACTCATTGAGCTTCAACGATGTCGTTGGCTTCGCCACTGATCCCTATCAAAAGGGCTCCAGTAAATTCAAGAAAATATAAGAGTCGAGAACATTTTGCGAATGACAAAAAGAATGTAGCTCCGAGAGTGGATTCTCGTCAATCGAACAGTGACTTGTCCCTTTCTAATTCCAGGAAGGTTATGAAACAAACAGGGTCGCATCAGAAAACAACCAAAGACACTCAAAGTAACCTTGGATTCCAGAAAAATAAACTGTCCAGCTCAAAAAAACTGCCACTTATACCGGAGTGCTCTCGCGAAGGTCTTGGACATGAAACAAGGTCCTGTGTAACACCAGATCACCGTGCATGCGTTGGAAACGGCTCTTGTAACGGTGTTTCTAAATGCCAATCTTCACATTCAATGATTGAACAAGCTAATGATTCGGATAATGAATTTTATGACGCCATTGAAGCCACAGAAGCAAGTTTACCTGTGACAACCCGAATCACAAAGAAAGCCGATGCAAATCAAAGCCCAGCTGACGTGTCTCCCGCCCCGCATCCCAATTTGCAAGGAAAATTCAATAAAATACATGACTTGCAGCTTCTTGCCAGTAATGCCAAGGACCGATCTGCACGCATCTCTCGTCTCACCTATGCTGATGTTAGGCAATCGCCAGACAACATGTACCAAGACATTCTCGTGACACACCGCGCTTTACATTGCTTCCTTAACAGTCGCATGGTGGAAGCTTATGAAATTGTAGAACCGTACTCTGAATGTCGTCTCTACTACACTCTTGGCTATGCTCTCTTGTCAACAATCAAGGCTATGATGACATTTGAACATCAAGACCTAGGCACTGCTATATCACATTGCAGGGATGCACTTCACATTGCTTACTTGCTGCGCAAAAAGCAATCTGCTTTGTCTTCATTTGGCCGCTTTGTACGTGGTGCAGGTCCCTCTGTGGCATGGCTTTCTTCAATGACACCTGTGGAAAAGCATGCAGAACTTATATCTTCTGAATGCACGCTTCTCAAAGCCGTATTGGGTATTGCGCATTCAGGTGACATTCTTGGTTCTTTGTCTGAAGTATTCCATCTACGAGCTGCGTATGGTGAATACCGAAGCCTTCTCAAGTTTATTGAGTGGGAAGATGCACATGCGCAGGAAAAAACAGATGAACATTTTCGCAGCGGTGTGTTCCTGGGCTCAGGATGTATCAGCTTGATTTTGGGATTGTTGCCTTCGAAGGTGTTGAAGATCATGGAAATTTTCGGCTATGAAGGCGATGTACAGGTGGGCCTAAGGCTTTTGTGCCAAGCATCTGGATGGAATCCTGATCCATCCAAGAGAGTTCCTTTGCACACAATTGAGACAGAAGGCATCCGAGGCCCTCTTTCTGATATGGCTATGCTGATGTATCATTTGGTCATTTCCACGTTTATTCCAGTGCCACATGTCAACATCGACTTTTCAGAAAAAGTATTGAACTATCATCTTCAGCGCTATCCTCAGGGAGTATTTTTCCTCTACTTTCAAGGTCGTCTATATTCCACACAAGCTCGCTCTGCGAAGGCCATTGAATGCTTCAAAGAAGCTCGTGATGTCCAAAATGAGTATGTGCAGCTCAAACACATTTGCTACTGGGACATGGCACTTGCTTATATGTCTTTGAACGAATGGAGACAGGCGAGCTTCTGCTTCACAGTGCTGGCCAACGAGAACAATTGGTCGAAGGCGCTGTACCATTACGCTCGTGCCGCTTCGCTGTATGAAACAGGCAACGCAACAGAACGAGAGGAAGCTAAAGAAGTGATGGAGCGTGTGCCCTCTATGACACAACGTATTGCCGGCAAAAGCATCCCTCTTGAAAAATTTGCGGCTCGTAAAGCTCGCAAGATGACGCAATACGGATATCTCTTCCATCCTGCTATGGAATTTGCTTATTTGACACACTGCTACACTTCGTCTTCTCCCAGCTCGCTATATCAACGATCTTTACCCGTTATCGAAAAAGAGCTGGCGCGTATGGAGACAGAATCCAACCCGGTTCAAGATGACCTTTGTCTGGCGCACTTTTTGCACGGTGTCATTCTGCGCAATTTGGCCTACCCTGAAAACCATGTCAAAAAAGACTCTTTCGAGAGATATTTCAATGCGTCTGAAGCGTGCACTAAGGCCGAAACGAGCCTTTTGTATGTGGCTAAACATGGTGCCTTGTGTGAGTACGACCACTATATGCTCTACTTTTGTCATTATGAACTCGGTCGCCTGTACATCAGTATGGGACGACACACTGATGCTCGCTCACAACTAGAGCTGATTCTGAGTGGTAAAAATCTTGGTGACCACGGCCGCAAGGGCAAATACAGCATGCAAAACATGTGTGTATTGCGTTCTAACGCTGCTCTCGAATTAATGTAATGTTGTTTATGCTTTTTATGTGACGTAGGATTTATGCATTTCAGATTCGTAAGCCATCGGCGCTGCGCCCTCGATTCTGCTTCCATCTAACATACTGGGCGCATGGTACAAGAGGCGTGCCTGACAAAGCGTGCGCGCCACGCGCAACCCGCTTCAGACCAGGCCTTTTTCCAGCTTCAATTATCCGCCTTTGCATTCCTTTCCTCTTGCGGGTTTCAAGGCTCTAGTGCGAATGCGTGCCATGTATTTGCAGAGTGTATACAACGATACATCACACTTCTAGGGCGCACCGCAACAGGTATGGCTATGGGAGCTGGGCGCCATACCGCGAATATATGGGATGTGATCATGTCACTGGAGGAAATTATGGGCCAAGGTACCTTGGACGAGCTAATGGAGTGGGCCGACGATGAGGGCATCTGGAGACGCACGACTACCGACTTTTGGTCCCCAACGCTGCGTAAGGAACAAGCTAAACTGGCACGGCTCGCAAATCACGAACTATGCTCCCAACGCACTTCGTTTTCTTATGAAGAAATCCAAGACGAAGCCTTGCATGTCGAGCTCACTATTCGCGAGGCCCTGGATCAGTGTCTCGAAGACGATCTCGTCTGGGGCACTAGTGCTTATGTGACGGGTACAAAACGTCCATATATCGAGGAAAGACTTCAAGATGATGAAAATTCTTACATTCCATCGTTCCTACCGCGCTTCCCTACTAAGGATGCATGGAAAGAGCGTACCCCGACCGACAAAATCGACCGGGCTCGCGCTCCCAAGCCCAAGACAGAGACGAAGGCCCGTCCCATACCGCGAGCTGCTACGATACAGGGTGTGCCCCCATCTGACGAACTGGACGAGGATGGTGTCCGAAAGGTATGGCGTCGTCGAGCCATGGCGTACGCTGGTGTGCTTGCTGAGAGCTCGGGTACCCGATCAGAATTGCCATCTCTAGATGTTTGTGCGAAGCGCCGCGGTCCAGAAGCAAAGCTTGTTTCACATGGCTCCACCACGTCTTCTATCGATGCGTTTATGCAAGTCATGGATGCGCTAGGTGATGATCCCACAACACAGACGCCTATGCTTCTGACGTCGTTATCTCGATCTCATCATACCAATCCAACGTCCACCTCGTTGATGGCGGCAGCATTTAAGCGACGCAGACTTGCACACACGATGGCTGACCCGCTTCGCTATGTGCCCAACGACTCGATGCACGGCTGCGTGCACGTACATCCGACCTCGCCGTCTGCAGCCCCAGGTCCGAGTCTGCTGATTACGATCCCACCCGCCAAGGATGGTGTCGATGAAGATACCCATGCTGCTACAGCTGCGCCTCTATTTACGCCCGTGCATCCGCATGGACGTACGGTCGCCATGGTGCCTCCCTCGGGTGCGCAGTTCCCCACTATGTCCTATCGACATGCATCGCACTTATACCATGCCGCCCGAATGCTTCTGTATCCCGACATGCAACGTGTCTTTTCTAGGCTTTCTGATCCACCAGCTATTTTGGACGATCATCGCACCGAGCAGGTGTATCATGGAACGGCTGCGAGTCGCACGCAGTTATCCGGCACCATTATGTCCGTTCGACACCGTGATACCCTAGGTGTCATGGTGAGTCGATACCGTGGCGCCAACTCCATACTGCATGCATCACTTGAGCGCATGCGATTCCACTTGGCAGCTGAGCAGGAGGCACAGCGTCGAGCTGCTTTGGAAGACGGCCGCGAAAACGAAGTTGAAGAACCTATTCGCGGCGAGCGCATCAAAATGCCCGTCAAGGGCACCTTGGTTCACTCGTGGGACTGGCAAAAAGCTGACCCTTACGCATGATATTAGCGTCTCTTATTTTCAATATGCTTTTGTAGCAGCTTCTTGGCTTCTTCACCGCGCCCAAGATACGTAAGTCGCTGAGCTCGTCTTATGCGAATCACTTCCAGGCAAAATTCGATCGATGCCTCGGTGCGCCGCTTTCGCTCGGCTACATGATGCCGGAAGCAAAACGACAAGGGGAATCGGAAGCCGAGCCACAAATAAATGGTCAGCGAGCGATGCAGCGATTCCAGCAACATGAGAGTATCCACATGGAGTATCGCCTCGTCCTGCTGTACCCACATGGCCAAAGGTTGTGTAGACTTTGCCGCCTTGCGGCGCGCTTCCGCATCAGCTGCGATCTGCGTCACGGCTTCTTCCACTTCCAAGGTACCCAGGTCTTTGGCACAAGCCTCGAATTCTACTAGTTCTCCCCGGGCATATTTTTCAATCGCATTGCCAACCCAGGCCATGGCACGTTCGTCTCGAACATTCACAGGAGTGTTGGACCACGTCTCCTTTTCGGCATGAGTGAGCAAACCGCACCCACGATGCTCAATGAGAGCAGAGATCGCCTGTTGCGATACAAAGTCTGACATGGCAAAGATACCAGCATCGAGGTCAGCCATGGCATGAAACTCTTCAAGCAAGGATGACATGGAGTTTTCTTGCAAAACATTGCCTCTTCGCACCGCTTCTTTTGGCCGCGAGCGGGGTAGAAGGAAAGAAAGAGATTCTAGCTTTTGTTTGCTTGGCTGAATCAAGGCATGCGTGACTGAGCGAACAGGAGCTGCTAGTGCAGCGCGCAAAATGTCCATTTCATCTTCGTGCCGGGTAAGAACAAGACCATGTGGACTCGCATCGCGAGAGGTGCCATAGCGGCCAGCGCGTCCTGCAATTTGCTTGATCTGAGACAAGGACAAGGGCACGGTTTCGGTTCCATTCCATTTACTAAGGGTATCAAAAATCACACGCTTTATACGCAAGTTCAGACCCATACCAATAGCATCACTTGCTACCATTACATCCAATTTACCGGCATTGAATAGCTTGGCTTGCTCACTCTTGGTCTCAGGGGGCAGTGCGCCGTATGCCAGAGCGCACTGCAAGCCGGTTCTTGCCTCGATTTGCTCTTTCAATCGAAAGATCGTACTGCGCTTAAAAGCCACAATACAGTCTCCTCTCTGTACCTTTCCAAGGTCTCCATATAAGCTGTGTGGTGCCACATGCAAAGGCGTCAACCGCTCATAATTGTGCACGTGCAAATCGTCCCCACACAACTTGGCCAAGTGCTGGATCAATGGGACTGTGCTTGCCTCACCACACAAGTGTAGTTCTTTGGCCGGTAGACCTAGCACAGCATGGGTCCATGCAAAACCACGCTGTGGATCTGCAATCATTTGGATCTCGTCAATGACCGCCACATCATAAGGTCGAGTCACGTCTGCCATTTCCACCGTACACGATACAAGACCAGCATATTCATCCACCGTGCGTACTTCTTCACCCGTGCGCAAGTTGCACGCTCGTGGTGGAATGCCTGGAGAAATGGTGCCTTGGTTCATTCGCTCCCAAACTTCATGCGCTAGCAAACGAAGTGGACCGGCATACATTCCTGTGCGCGCACGCGAAAGTGTAACTAGTGCACCATGCGTCTTTCCGGAGTTCGTTGGTCCCACATGTAGATGAATCTGCCGTGTAAGAGAGCGTGCATTAGCAAATGCCAATGCAGGCACACGCAGGTCTGTGATGGAGCGGATCAATTCCAATTGCATGAAGGCCTCCTGCACTTCGATAAGTCTCTTTGAAGAGATTCGCTTCTGTTGCCTCAATTGATTCAAATGGTACAAGAGCCACTGAAGAAATGACTGGGCACATGCTCGCTGCAGGGCCTCATGACCTTGTCGTGTATAGGCTGACGCAAGCTCCTTTCGTGAGGCGAACGCATCCCAAAAGCCTTTCTGACATTCTTGTGCCCATATATTCAAGATAGAACCCCACGCATTTCGAATTGAACGCATAGGTGTCGACGAAAAATGCTCTTGAATGGCGCCCAGCGCTGCCATGGGTATACCGAATCGAGTAAAATGCTGAATAGTTTCGTCTGATTTTGCATAAGACAGCACAGCATCTTGGACTATATCATCCATCATCGGCTCAGTTACCACAATAGGGGGGCGCGTTAGCTCCAACGGCGCCACAGGCCTGGGCTTGGGTCCCTTGAAGGGCCGTTTCGCACCGTGCCAAGATCGTGAACGAGACTTGTCCGATATCCATCTTGCAGGCAATGTTCCCGTTCTCATCCACAATTTACACCTTGCATACTGCCACGATGAATATATGATGCCCCTCATACGGGTATGAACAAGGGCTTAGGCCCAAGCCTTGATCAATGGTGTGCGTCGCACAAAACGTTGGCGTGCATTTTTTGTGTGGAGACTCAACGTTCTCTTGTGCCTTATGAAGATCGTGGGCTTGTTGTCCGGCGGCAAAGATAGCTGTTTCAATCTGTGCCATTGCGTCTTGAATGGGCACGAAATTGTTGCTCTGGCCACATTAGCACCTCCTCAAGGAAAAGATGAAATTGACTCCTACATGTATCAAACAGTGGGCCACGATGCTGTCCACGCGATTGCAACTGCATTGGACGTGCCTTTGTACCGCGCCGAAATCCGCGGCACGGCCTTGAATCAGGGTGCTGTGTATGGAGAACGAGACCCAACGAAAGAATGCGTTAGCTCATTGGAGGACGAAACAGAGGACTTATACCGACTACTGTTGCGCGTCAAGGAAAAGCACCCAGATATTGAAGGGGTTAGTGTGGGAGCGATTCTCTCCAATTACCAGCGCGTTCGTGTCGAGCATGTCTGTTGCAGACCTGATCTTCGCCTCGCATCTCTCGCTTATCTCTGGAAGCGTGACCAGAGCGAACTCTTGCATGAAATGAATCAAGCAGGTATGGAGGTGCTCATGATCAAGGCAGCTGGCATCGGTTTGACACAACACGATCTGGGTCGTCCGCTGACTGTCCTCACACCGAAGCTTGAAGAGCTTCATCGTTTGTACGGTGCTCATGTCTGCGGTGAAGGCGGTGAATATGAGACACTGTGTGTAGACTCACCCCTGTTCAAGCGAAAGATTTCTGTGGACGAAAAAGAAACGGTCATTCACAGTGATGCTGCATTTGCTAGCGTAAGTTATCTTCGCATCCTTCGTACAAGTTTTTCGGATAAGGAGAACTATGGACCTGCCGTCGTCTCGGAGCGCTTGAAAACGCCTCCTTTGTTAGATGATACAGGAGAGGTATTCCTGGAAACGCTACGCACGCATCCATGCCAACGGAAGCAAGCCTTTCCATTAGAAACCTATACTACATGGAAACCTACCATGTCAGTGTCCCAAAAAGGCCCATGGATCACCGCAACGGAAATATCAGCAGAAGATCTGTGCCAAGCTGACTTTGAAAAAGAAGCACGTTGTGCCTTCCGCCGCCTTCACAACGCACTGCAAGAATATGGCTTCAACCGAACTGACATTACGCATGTGAACGTGTATCTGGCTTCCCAAGCATACTTTGCGCCCTTGAACCAAGTGTACCAACATGAATTTGGAGCTGCCCCCCCATCTCGCGTCTGCGTGGCCTTGCCAAATGCCTCGTCCTCCGTTCGCATAAAGTTGGATGCAGTGGCATGTCGCTCATCTTCCACACAAGAGCGTCGCTCCATGCATGTACAGAGCTGCAGCTATTGGGCTCCGGCTTGCATCGGTCCATACTCACAGGCCGTATGCGACCATGGTCGCATGTTCATGGCTGGGCAAATCGGTATGGTGCCTTCGACGCTGGAAGTGCCCCAAGATGTTTCTACTCAACTCGCTCTCTCCCTTCAAAATCAACATCGAGTCTCGGCTATTCGGTCCGAATGGAGTCGCTATGGCTGGTCGGAAGGCGGTCTATGCTGGCTCTCTCCGCCCAATAATATGGACTTGGCCTCTTGCATGAACGCTCTGTGGCAGTATCCAAGTCCGATGCTGTTTGTACATCTCCCGCCTGAGAGTTTACCCAAAAAAGCCCTTTGCGAATGGCAACTGACAGAGCGAACGTGTGACGACGAAACAGAGCCATGCACCAAAACAGCATCGTTTGTGTCGCATGGTGTGTCGTGCACATTCCGTGTATGCGCCTCTGAGTCGCTTTCGTCTGGTGCAGCTATTATCACTCCTACGCGGCGTGACCATGAAAATTCAGAGCTCGCCTCCGATCTCGCTCATCTTCTCTGTGGTGCCATTCACCTCAAACTCATACATGACGCACAGCATCAACCTGATGCTGCCCTCGCTCTTCTGCAAAAAGTGACCACCCAACGATTGCCCCCTACCACACTCATACCTGCTCTTCACTGGCATATGCCTGGGATTCAGAGTTCTCACGACCCCTCTTCATCATGTGCATTAGTTTGGTTGTAATAGTATAGCTTCTACAACGTTTTGCTAGTGGGTTTCTGGGCTGGCATCGAGAGCCATAAGGTAACAAAGACAGAAAAGCCTATCATGGTAGATAGTGCACCCGCCACATAAGGCCACGAGCTGCTCAGCATACGTGGATACTCGTCATGATTAAATGGGCGCACAGGCGTCACATCATTTTTTACGATGTATGTATATCCATGCCGCTTCCAATTCACGCGCAACGTGAAGACACCATGCTTATCCGGAAGACGCAAATTGGCACGGTACAATGTACTGTCGTTTTGATTCTCAGGCACGAGCGGTACGGTCACATAAGGATCGAGCATTACAGCACTTAGCTGAGGCGACAAGGTCTCCGTCACAGGTCCCCACGAACCGTCGTGGAACTCCTGTACCTCAAGTAGGTAGTTGACCGTGTCCTTGATTCGGTACATTCTGCTCATGCCTGGTTTTTCCTCGTAATCTGGACGCACATCATCAGGACTAGCGCGAAGACGCTCATGGGCACTGCGCACTACTCGGAGCACACCACGCTCCTGGAAGGACCATGCAGTCAAGTCGTCCACCACAGCACGCTGCTTAGGACGCTCTGAATTATCGTACAATCCATTTTGGAATGACTCTGTACTGCCCACAAAGACCACCCGGGCCGAATTGTCGCGAAGTTGCACAGCTGATACGAGCGAAGCTTTGGTATCGTGTGAATAAGCATCAGCTCCTGTAAGCAGATTTTCCATTCGGTGCAATGGCTCCAGCTTCTGGATGCCCGAAGCTTCCCACTGGCTTGTAGACTCAAAGGTGATCTTGGGCACATCGGTCTGGTACGCTGTGGAAGGAGGCAGAACCAGGGGGAAGGCAAGGGGCGAAGGGCCCACCCAGTGTGCAATACCACGGAAAACGAATGGATCTAGAAGCGAAAGCGTCTCCCTTGAAAAGACAGCCTGGTTAGACACAAGACCACCTCCGCTTAGTGGAGCATCGCCCGTGCTGCCCACCAAAACTGCTGCATGGTCACCCCGATCTGAAGCAGGATCATACCTGAAGTGGTCCACTAGCATTGTATCACGCTCGCCAAACTCTAAGCCGAATTCGCGCGCAAAGTTGCGCCATGATTCAGAGAGCCTAGGCGACAAGCCCACCAAAAGGTTACCACCATTACGAAGGAACTCGACCAAGACGGTCGGCTTCATACTCTCAGGAAAATGCTTCATTTTCGGGGAAAACATGATCACATGGTCGAACATGCGCTCCCCAAATTTGAACAGTGCATCTGAATCGACGCTATCCGGCGTGGTGGTCGTCACCTCGTAGCCACGTCCCTTGAGCGAGTCGAAATAACTGGAGTACTCATGAGGACCATCTTCCACCAAGGCCAAGACACGCTGGCCTGTCGCTGATACTGCCAATGAGTGAGCCACAAAGCTCAACAGCACAAGCACGCATGCAATCAATCTCATACGGGAGATGCACAGACGGCAAGTGCCAATGACGCCAAGCTGACTCTGTGCGCTGGTATCGCAGTGACCCAACGCAAGGGCCCATCACGTGACAGTTCCATGCGCGGCCTGGAAGCTGTCCCAGCGCACGCATTCTCGGTCGAGCGTGAAAGCCACATGGTCGGTGCGAGTCATCTCGAGTCCGCAATGGGCCCAACTTCCCATGAGATGGCTCGTGAACATGATGATATAACATTACTGCGTAATGGAGGCAGAACAGACATTCCTTTTTCGTTTCAGGAAGATGCTGATTGTATCGAAAACGAACTGGAAGAATTCTATTCGTACATCGAAGCCCCCCTGCTTTTGGAAAACAAAGCATCCTGGATGGTATGGGCGCGAAAGAAGTGGAATTCATGCTACATGCGTGCAGATGTGCCGATTGGTGCTTGGAAAGCGCTAGACACGCATCAGCGTCGTCGTATCCTACATCTTTTATTGGATGCCTTGGATTTACATGATACAGAGGCGCGTACCACTGCGTCTCATGCTTTATTATACCATTTACAGGGATCTTTTGGTGAGACGGACTCTGAACAAGAGCAACTAGCATTGATTCGGGAAAATGCGCGTATGGTGTTTGACCTCGGTGGTATTGAAGACATCTTTGTTGCTTGCAAACGTGCCTGTTGGCGCCACCACATGTTAAATAATTTATCGGATCAGCAAGTGCCTTCCGAAAACTCTCAGGTTCTGACACCGCAAGAAAAAGCTGAATGTCTTGAGTCAATCAATGTAGAAATCTCGACTCATTTTTCCCAGCTATATACCGTGATCGAGTCGTTACGCGGCGAGTTTGCACTCGGTGAGATTCTCATGGCAACAAGTCCGCCTTTGCCTGTTTATTTTCTTGGCCTCATTGCGAATCTGCGGGAAAAATCTATCGGGGGATTCCCTGTGAAAAAACTTGTTCTACTCACATGGAAATCAGTGTTGGCATCACTGGGTGGCTATGAAGCACTGCAAAGATGCAAAGAAGGCGTGCGCTCTCGTGAAGGACTCGCACCCAAATCCGCTATTGCTGAATCTGTACCTGTGTCTCCACAAGACATGCGCCAGTTTCACGCTGAAGTAACGGCCAAATACCCCACATTGGTGGATGAGCAACAAGCGGGATTGCTAGCTGGAATCACATTGTCGGACGTCACTAGTGCTCTCCCTACTCGTCTCAAAGGGAATGGGCAGGGCGATGAAACACATTTGGTTATGGACGAAGAGCGTCTTGCAGTAGCCAAATCAGCTGCTGCGCCTCCTCCATTAAAGCCTGGTCGGCAAAAATTCCAAACAGATCAAAGCCGACCGTTTATCTTGCCTTTCGCATCGGAAAAGTTCCGAGATCAAGTGCCTCTTGGGATTCAGGAAGCCTTTTCTCTCTACCAGGACCATCTCTATGTGAAAACGAGCACATGGCAAACTTGGTTAGTACGTCAGGAGCTTTTGAATGAGTTACGAGGTGCCCGGGACCCTAGTATGCTTCAAGCACAAAGGGCATTGTCTACGTTGCACCTAGAAAACCCAATGCACCCATCATTGAATACCGAGGACGAACAGCGGCTAGAATGGGTCCAGCAAATTTATCGGCAGTCACTTCCCTCTCTTCAAAGTGCCGTCATTGTCCTTTTGAAAGTCGTGCTTGCCACCAGCACACCCGGTAATACAAACAGTGCTTTTGGTCGTGCTGTGGCTGAAAACGTACCACCTGAGCATGCACCGCCTCCCACATTAGAAGATGTTGATGTTATTCGGCATCGTGAAATCCTCAACAAGGGCGTCACCTTTTTACTGCTCTTGTGTTTGCGATGGTTTAAAGTGAATCATGCTCTCCAATTCGAATATCTCGCTCAAATTTTACTTGATTCTAACATCATATTATTGATCCTTAAGCTCTTCGGATTACAGGAAACCAATCATGCGGTGCACTCGCGCTGTGAAGCAAGTTCGTTTGGTCTCTTTAGGTATTGCCGCCTTGTGGGTCATGATCAATCAACGCATACGTCCCAAAGTCTCTTTGATCAGCTTACGCTTTTTGTTGGGAATGTATGGGACTGTTATCCGGATGATCCTTTGCGTTTGCGTCATACTGATTCTTTGGCATCCTCTTCCCAACCATATTCGTGGCGGAATTTTGCGACTGCATCAAACATGATACAAATTCTATATCAGGTCTGCAAATCGAAGCTCCATCGTATTCTATTGCTCGTACAATACAAAAGCTCTGCTATTCTTAAGCGAATGTTCAACGTACCTAACAAGCAACTCGAACTATACGTGCTCAAGCTACTTAAATTTCAAATACCTTACTGTGGACGTAAATGGCGCCAATCTAATATGCGCATCATCACCCAGATTTACTTGCGCTGCCATTCGAAACTACGCGAGGATTGGCCTGGAGGTAGCGATCTAGAGGCTGAGGTTGAAGCCTCTTTACCTGAAGAGCAGACCTTGCGTACATTGATCCAATTCTTCAATCGTTCACGTTATCAATTCCGAGCCCCGATTGCTGGTATGGACATTTCCCATGCTACCGTGAAAGGTGCGTTGGGTCCAGAATGGGTTGAGGCCGACCGTGATGCCTTTGAACGTGAAGCTTTCCCACCACGCCCCGTTTCATCAGGCACTAGTACTCCAGGACGCTACATCTCCGGTGTATCGGTCGAGGGCTACTTGGATGCTTACGAAGACCTCATGCAGGAGATCAACGATACACTTCCTTTGTCCACAATTGAAGTTCCGGAGCCTGAGAGCACTAGTACCGCCAATTCCACTCAATCGAATGGTCAAAATCTTTGGGAACACTTGAGTCCACATGAAATGGACATACTGTCACGCTCGCCACGGACGAACAGCGGCACACTGCGTTCACCGCATTCCCTTTCCACTTCATCATCACCAAGAAGCCTCCATTCTCGTCGTCTGTCTCTGTCCAATCCACAAGTGATAAGAGAAAGCGTCCATCGAGTGAATTCTAGTCCAGGCACTTGTCGTCCTCTCATGCACTGGAATATGGAGGAACTCGTCGAAGATGCTATATCAACGGAGGAAGATCCTCCTGAGATACCCGTTGAACGTTTGGAACAAGCAAACATTCCTGAACGTCCTTTGGCGTCACCAAAGCCCGGTGGTATCGACGAGGTAGAGCACATCTTTGGGGCATAGACGATTTCTGTATTATATAAACTGGTCCATTCCCCGCCACGTCCCTCGAGTGGGAGAGTGCAACATGTGCTCGGCCCTTTTTCTCCACAATCCATTATGTATGATGCAGTCACGGTACTGCTACGCGAATATTGGCGAACAACGGGTTGGAATGATCAAAGTTCCTACCTGAATTTATCCAAAGCAAGCGATGTGCTTCTTGATTTTGCTGTTCCTCATGGTGTGAGCTTGTCTTCCTTATCTATTTCACCAGAAGCTGCCTTTACAGCCCATACGCGTATTTTGACTGTTCCTTTATCGGGTACTATCGCGTATTCCAATGCCAGAACAAATTCTCCTTTCAACTTCAAATGCGTATGTGATCCACTGCAAAGAATGACTCGCGCGGCTCTGTTTATCGAGCCCGATGCCGGCGTCCCGCATTCTGTGTTTGATCCAAACAAATCACGCGAGATGCTAGTATATGGAGGTGTACATATTCCCAGTGCATGCGTCGAAGCACTATGTGCTTTAAGACTATCTGATGATTGGCAGCTTTTGACAACAGCTTTCTCACGGGCACCTCGCTTTCCTATGGTACCGCTCGGTCGGCTGTTGGGCTTGATACCTCCAAAACGCTCAGGTCAAGTGTATCCGCCACCAGACATGTCGGTGGGCCCCCCCGGTGCAACAAACCTTTTATTCACTCTTCAGCATCAAACACCCAAAACAACATCAGAATATTTGTATTCCTTGGATGATGCTTTATGGGGCGCGCGTGTTTTGCGCCAGGTACATGAGTTTTCTCGAGGCGGGTCACTTTATTCTGGCGCTGAAATATTCTTTAGCGCGGCTGAAAAAAGCGGCGGTGTATCATCTGGTTTGCGATGTACGATGCCTCATGGTGCGTCTTTTATGTTTGGTGGTCCGAAGAGCGGTCCAGCGGTATGGACAATGGTTTTAAACCCCATGATGGGTTATCTGCGCTCGGACTATATCGCGCGCGTTGATGATGATCTGATGATCGGCACTCGGTTCGACCTGAATGCTTATTCATATCAATCAGACTGGACGCTGGGTGCAGAATATATTCTTCGTCGTTCTCCAGAAGAAGATACGAACGAAGGGCCTTCCTCGATGCGAGAACGTGTCGGCGTATGGGTGAATCCCAACTCGACCTCAAACGTGTCTCTCCGAGATCATGAGCTGCCACCCGCGCTTCCTACCAAGCCTCATCAAGTATCTCCTCAACAAAGTGAAACTCCTGTTGAACCTGAATCAGACGCAAAAGCGCTTTCCTCATCAGAGCCATCAGCTTCGACGTCGATGTTTTTAGGCCTACTCAAGGCCCGTCTGAGCATGTCTGGCATACTTTCCCTTCTTTGGGAAGGCCATTGGCGACGGTGCCTCGTATCTGTGGGCCTTCAGTCTCATCTTCAATCGCACGCTGTATCACATCTAGGAGTAGAAATCAAGTACCTATCCGATACCCAAGGTTGAATCTATTAATGTAACGCATCTTGCCAGTCCGCCGTATTCTCATCGTCGGCTAGTGCACCTGCGAAGGACAAGAAGCTCTGAGGTCGGTGAATCTCATCCCAGAATGCAGCGGGACGAGCCAATTGGAGCGTATAATGGAAGTGCGGTGTCCACTGAGCCGACAGCGACAGCCCATAGTTCCAGGCACCATCCGTAGGGGCTAATGTGGTACCGAGAATACGGTCAGTCAGGAGAAGCTGTGCCCTGTCAACCATACTGGTATTGAAGCCTGTCGCCGGTCCAAGCGCATCCGCCGCGGACGCCTTGCGGCCCCATTCGAAGCCAGCAACACTCAAAGTATGTGCCGATAAGCTTACCGAACCTGGCGTAAAGGCACACGTAATGCACACGCTATTCGCACCCCATTCCGGATGTGCCGCCATCATGTGCGCATGCGTGGCCACATCCGTCGGCGCCAAATGCGGAAGATCTTGTGCTTGCGTCTTGATCCAGCCCAGAGGCTCAAGATCCTTAAGCATATGCTCATGCGTCGGCAGCTGCTCGGGTAACTCGACACCGGTGTTGCTGCCGCGCTGAGGCACCCAGACAATCAGCCTGATTTCTTTCACACCTGGCATATCGGGAGGCGAGGCACCATATAGGTAACCTGCGACCTGAGATCGGAGGTCTGCAGTGATAATGAACGTCTTGAGGATATTCTTAGGAATCACGTAGGTGAGTGCACCCGCATCCTCACGCACATCGTCATTCGATACATACAAGTGCTGACAGCGTAATGGAAGGTTTGTGGCACTCAGCGCACGCACACGCCAGTCACTCTTCGAGCTAAACACTTGGTTTTCGTATTGCGAAGTAGTGATCGTCTGAAGCTCGTCGCCATGTACATTAACGGTACGCGTTTGCGTAGCCGTGACTTGCTGCTGCGGCTGATTCTGGTCAATCTCGGCCATCTGCTGGCGCTGTTGTGAAGGCGATGAGATCTCCATACCAAGGATGATATCTCGAATTTCACTTGACGTCAAGCTTGCAACAGCCACCTGGTTTCGACGACCATAGTCTTGCAAAATCAAGTCACGTAAGGCAATTTCGACTTTGATCCATTCTTCGTCCGAGAATGTCGGCCAGATATGATGTGGCTGAGTCACCGTGTTGATATTAGGCCTCAGAATGATCTTGGTCTTCTCCGAATTAACATGCAAAGCACGCAAGAGCAAAATGCATCGTGAGAACGCCGTATAAGGCGAAATGCTCTTGAGCCAATCATCATAGAGAGAGTACAATACCATTTGAGGCTGGGTTGCACGAAGAATCAGGTCGCCAATCTTCTCCAGCTTCATACATGCCTGGAATGGTAGTTGTAGTTGAGATCCCTTTATCACAATATTCGGGAAGTCCAGCAAATGAACTTCCAGTGGATCAAGCATACCTTTCCGCGTTACAATCACCTGTTTAGGCTGTTCCTCTACCGGCAAGGAACGCACCAAAGCTGCCACTTCTTCAGCCGTCTTCCACTTGGCCAATTGTCCGAGTCGCTTCTGGCCTGCCCACACCGACGTGTGGATCACCTTGAGGAACAGTTGTCCCGTGCGCGGATTCAAAATGAAGATGGCACCGTTGATTGGCTTAGTCACTAAATTGCCTTCGAATGTTCGATGGATAGTCACGCGATACACGTTAGTATCGTCGATCATCCAAATCACCTGGTTGCTGAACAGCTCCGCATAGTTTCCGGAGTTGAGATATGGCTCTGTTGGCTCAGAGCTGTACAATTGTAGACCCTTGCGAATACGTTCGCGAAGCACATAAAGGGCAGGGTTCGCTTTCATGATTTTCGCCATGGCCTGCTGCAGTAGGGGCTTGGATCCAGGGATGTAGGAACCATAGGCAGAATGCATATTATAGGCCAGATCAATACCAATCAGGACACCACTTGGCGACGGGTAGATAGAAGTGTTGTCTGTGGTATAGTCCAAGTATTTAGCACGGCAGTATCGTTCGATATCGTGCGAATCAAAGTCGCCCCACCGCAGTTGCACATCAATCCACCATTTGGATCCACTCGCTCCACCCACGACTTCACGCGAATCAGTGAGCAAAGAAGGGTTTGACATGGGCCATTTGTAACTGGCAAACAAGACAATATCGGCGCAAGAAGCATTCATACGGTACGACTTTCGCGGATGAATAGTTTCTTTCTGGACAGTCTCAATTTGAAGAGCTTCAAGTTCTTGATCAAACACCTGACACAAATCCATGACAATACTCTCGTGGATTTTTTGCCACAAGTGCGCTCGGAAAAGTTGAATCAGAGAAATCTTCAATGTGGGGATCTTACCATGCATGAAAATACCGGTAAGATCAAGCTGCACCTGGAAACCAACGTACACATTGGCACGGTTGATGGTGGGACTCCACCACAAAGTAAAGCGACGGTTGGGAATTTGGGAAAGACCCGAACGCTGAGCATTCGTAAGCTTCTTGTGTTTCATCTGATCTTCGAAACCAGATGCCTTCTCCCAGAACAATCCTTCCCATGTCGGGAAGTTACAGCCCTTGAACAATGTGTGCTCAAGACAGCCTTCCACACCACCGAGAGCAGCAATAATATCTGTGCGGTATTGATTCAACTGCCACAACTTGCCATCATGTCGCTGTGAGGTCCACCAGAACGGATTGTACTTAAGCAACTGATACTGCTTGAACTCGTTCCGCAGGCGCCACATCTTATCGTACGACAAAATAGTGCGGTCCTTCTGGAATAGTGTATTAATACGCGGAATACCACGATCCCAAGAATCTTCCAAATCCTCAAGAGTGAGGCGACGATTCTGCGCATTGGCTTCTCGGCGCTTGTGTGCATATTCTGACCAAACACGTGAACTGTCCAGAAACTCTGATTCCCAACTCTGAATATAACGGTACAAGTTGGGAATCAGCTGGTCTTCATCATGGCTCATTCCTGAACGGAAATGAGAGATGCCTGTCTCGGTCTGCTTGGACCAGCGCAAATCCGATTGGGGTATGAGAACATGGCCCATGGATAGCATACCAAGACCACCTAGCTCTTTCGGACTGTAAAACACAACCGGTGGAAAACGTGATGGCATTTTACTGTTTAAACCAATCTTGACCCGAGTCTGAACCTTGTTTTCGCATTTGACCAAGAGGTCCAGTAATTCATTCGTGTGAATCACAGCCTCTCGATAGTACGTCATCAGACCAATCAAAGTCGTGTTCCACTTGTTCACAATCTTGGCGAAGGGAGCCGAACCAGCGGCCATAAGAATTTGACGAACGCGGTTGTGGAAGCTAGCGATGGACTCGTCTGATACACGCAAGTAGGCCTGAGCACTACGCTCACCCGTCTCGGCATTCACAAGCGACCAAACGCCATCACGCTGGTCGCTCATATCACCCTGACGGATCTTAGGCAGGATACGCACCTCAAATCCTTGCATCGAGAAGAGTAGGTTGGGATTGTCCTTGCTGTAAACACTTACGAATGTGTCATCCCACTCGATCGTTGTTAAGCTGCGAGGAAGCGAATTTTTGACGGTCCAAAATACGGCACGTCCGAGATTCACATCATGCTTGTTTAGTCGCATACGGCAATCGCGCGGCCAGCACTTTTTGTTGTTGTAGCCAATCAAGTTGCTGTTGTTAGGATCAGGATTGGCACTGAGGTATCGTTGAATTAAATCCCGAGCCTGATCTGCCGTAAAGCGATACAAAATATGCACACGGTCGACGTATCGCATATACATACGCACGGGGTGTCGCGTCTCAGTATTCTTGTTTTCGAATTGAAGGAAGCCATTCGGCATCTTTGGTGAACCGGCGAGATCACTTGCACGCCGGAGACCAAGAATCAACAAATCAAGGATCAAGCCATAGTATTGAAACACGAAGCCCGAGAATTGCAAACCACGGATTAGACCGTACGAATTCACGTGTGCCATATCCTTCCAGACAATCGATACGTTATTTTTTGCCGTGATGTAGTCAGCCAGGTTGTGATCCATGATCAAACGCAGCAGGCGATTCAGCAACGTTATATCAACCTTGTCAAATACTTTAGACAGCGTCGTCTCCATAAGCACATTACATTCACCATGCGAAGTGTCCCACACATTTTGCAGATTATTGATACCATTAGACCATTTGTACACCAGTAGCGGAGGCGGCTCTTGATCACTTGGCTTGATCCATGCCGGGAACAAGGCACGCTTATCCGCTTCATATGCCAAATATTGATCAAGGTAGGCATCTGTGATCTTTTCAATTGGCTCAATGTCGTATGTTGGCACCAACTTGGCGAACGTGTCGAAAAACTCCAAACCCACTTCCTTGAAGGCGCGCTGTGTCAGCATGAGTCGCTTGATGCGTGCCAAAGTCTCGTGAGGATTGTCAAATGCTTGTTCGATCAAGGCTAATTCTTCACGCTGCGTTTGGTTTAGACGCCCTTGAACACTGTACGCTTCCTTAAGTTTCTCGAGCGCCAAGACCAAAAGCTTTGTATCATGCTTAAAGTTCAGTGAAGGGAAAGGTATGGGCTGGAATCGCCGACTTTCGAGCCAGTGCACAGTAGACGTATAAATCGCCACAGCCGATTCAGACGTGATATATGGACCATCCTTCAGGTACGCGTTTTGCCGTTCTTGCTCAGCTTTGAGGTATAGACGTGTCAGACGGCCCAAGTTCTTGCGGCTTACCGTCTTGTCAACCGTCGCGCCTCGACGGATCCGCTCTCGGTTGTAATGAGCCACAGAGGTCCACCAATCTGCCTTAGACTTCACATACCGCAAAATGACATTCTCGATCGCAGTAGGCATACCAGGAACCTTCCATGGTACATTTGCTTTCCAACAACGCCAGGCCTCAGTTAAATGCTGGAGAATCGTCTTACTCTTGTTCTGCTTAATACCTTCAGGCATCATATCAAGCAGATCATGCATCACGGCAGCACGGAGCTCAAGGTCAAAGTGCGATTCAACACGTTGCTTCGTAACAGACTTGCCCCCTGTGCGTCCATTACGACCCTCAAATTGACGAGCTAGCAAGTTTCCTAGCCACCGCTCAAGAAGCGGCGTCACACCCCGCATAAAGAAAATCCATACACGCCATGAAGGACCCCAGAAACCAACGCCTGGACCCTTACCAACAGGTCCCGAATTGAACCGGTAGTAAATAACGTGCTTAAGATCTTTACATGCTCTGATTTGATGCATCACCTTGTATTTATAGCGGTAAATGCCCGTCAGTTGACCAACATGGTTCAGCAAGTATTGTAGACCATCAGCCAGTTGGTATGCATCACAGTTTCCAAGTCGATATTGCACATGCGCATCAACAATTAATTTGGTCATCCGTGCCATCTCACGAACAAGATGAAATGCATTACCAAAACGTGATTTTTTACGTTCTTTGGTTGTCAAAGTTTTTACAGGCTTCAAATTCATATTGTAATCCAAATGCAAATACGTCAGAGCTTTGCGGTGGATTAATAAATTCAACATGTTGAAGCTTTGTCGGACGACCTGGAGGCCTGCTTCTAACCAATCTAGGCGTGTCGTCTGGAAGAACTTGGTCGACTTCAGCTGGCGGAATAAATATTTTTTCGATTGGGCCTTGTAGGGACGAGCATGGAGCGTATTGTGTACATATTTCTTGAGCAGCTTTTGATAACTTACGCGCACTTTGACAGGTTGACCAGGAGGACAATGTTCAAGATACCATGCTTTAATCAGCGGTACATCGACGGTTCGGCGAGTCATGCCACTGCGTCTGTTATACGGAGGACCCGCCCACCAAAGAGAAATTGCATCAGATGTGAGTTCATTTTCAAGAGGTAGATCGTTGAAAAAAGGTTCGATTTCATTCGGCAACGTGAAGGCCATTTCATCGGGGAGTTCATCATCCCCTTGAATACCTTCACCGAACACTGTATCCTCATGTGACAAGACTGGCTCACCATTATTGTAATGCGATCTGAAAAGATTCAGGTTTACCAGGACCCGACTAGGTATTGGGTTAATGGCGGGATCAAAGTAAAAAGCCGGAAGGTCTGGGTCGTCTGTCTGCACATAGACATTTTTTGGTTCGTGGTAAGTGCCCAAATAAACAGAACGCGGACGACTGTTATAAAGATGCGGGAATGCCACTTTGTATTCCGTACGTATCGGCTGTCGGATGATGACCTTGCTTATATCATTGAACTCGTTCCAGTCATCATCATAGTCATCCATGTCTTTGTACAAGGGCTCAAACTTAGGACCACCAGGAATGGCAACATTGAGCGATTTGGCCGTGTAGAACGATTTTAGGTCGAAGAGATAAAAGTAGTTCTTGTCACCCATGGTAAAATCACTTTGCAATGTTCGACCGAGTCGATATAATGCCGCCATTTTGGGTAAGTCGAGTGTCCAGAAGCGATATGAGGGACCATTGACATGGTTCGCATCTTTTACAAGTGGCTTGTGATCATAAAACCAATCAATTATAGCTGCGTCCTCTTCCTCGTCCAGTTCCAGCTGGATGGCTTCCAGGGGCTCAACATCCAGTATATTATCACTGTAATCGATAGGCGGCTCTTCATCGTCAAAAGGAGGAAATCGCATACGCTTAAAATGACGACGATCACGTTTTTCGCGACGCATAGCCAGCCACATCGTAGCCCATTGAGCATGATATATGGGCTCGATAACCCTAGGTACCTCATTAACAAAGGTGATGGCACCAGTAATGTGGTACAAGACGGGCACCTCACGCACTTGTTCCCATGGCATAGGTATATTTTCCAGCAGTTTCAACATGGCATGTGGGACATATTTAAGTGCACCCAAATGTACACGCTTTTCAGCGCGGTATTTGCGGTTGCTCATGTCACCATGATCCTTCACAATTTTGCGAACGTGCTCAGGTGGAAGCTCTTGTTTACCCGTATCAACGAATGCTGTCTTGCCTCTTCTTTCTCCATACTTGCGACTTTGAGTTTGCTTCCATTTACGCGCTTTGACAGCTAACTCTGCTGGGCTCATGGGTCTGGGTTCGGCGACGGGAGTCGCCCCAGTAGAGGTGGGGCCAGGTATACCCATGAAACCTGGCGGTGGTTTTGCAGCCATATTGTGTTGGAGATTTTTATAACCAACCGAATATATTCAACCAGACACTCTAGACGTAGGAGCTCGCCTGTTTGCCACTTGCGCCAAAGTGCGTTGGTTGGGGCTAGTGAGATAAAAATACAAAAAGACGCGCCCGAAGACCACAACGATGTGCTGACTAAACTACTTAATCCATCTCTTCATCAACCAGTTGGTCAGCCTCGGAGACAGCTGGAGCGTTAGAAGAGGTTGTTGATTGTTTATCAGACGCCGCCTTGAGTTTTGGAGCAGCTGGGCGTGGAAGCTGCTTGATTTTTATTTGCGCATTGGCAGATGCGCCCTGAGGCTCCGATTGGACACCCATCATTTTCGAGACCATGGACGAGAGCATATCAGTCTGCTTACGAGCCGGATGGAGATCAATGTATTTGGATGAAACTTCTGAAAGAAGCTGTTGAGAGTCAGTGTAATAAATAACGTACATCAACAAGAGACTCCATACCGGTTAGTCCACCGTCCTGAACAAACTGTCGCAGAAGCGATTGCCATGCAGCCTTCATCTCGTTTGAGACGGGAGCTTTCGTGCTTTGAATGTCGCAAACAAGCGCCACGGCGTTTTGTGAAAAGTTCAGAGGCGGGCTTGCTGTCATGTAAATAGCCGTGGTGAAATTAGACACACTAGAAGGCGACTTGTATTCGCGCGGGTTAGGCTTGACAGGCAAAAGTAAAGATGGGTGACGTTCTGTAGCAGATTTAACGTAGGCTTGAATGAATGCCAGAGCACTTTGGGGCTTCTCCACGAGCATAAGACTGGTAGACGTAAGCATGGTATTCAACAACGTACGGAATCCAGCCGCGAAGAGCAAATGTTCCAGAAAGAACACGCTCCACCGAATCAGTAGGCGGCTCATTGTCATTTGATTCAGCTAATGCTTTAGAGTATGCAGCATTCCAGTCCAGGAGCATATTGGCAAGGTCTGAAGCGTATTCTTCATCGTATCCCGCAGCCCCGATCAAATGCTTCTCTGCCTCGAACCATTGATTGTCTATTGTTAACCAGAATGGCAGACGTACCTTGTGTGAGCAGCTTGGACAATAGTGCATTAAGTTGAGGATCGCCCAATGAGTTGCCCGTAGCTTTGACGGCCCACTTGCTAGCAGCTGCGATGGACTTGCGGCGCCATGTGGGTGAGGTTGTTCTAGAGAGAATAGATATGATTCGTTTACGATTTTCATCATCCATCTTGACGTCGGCTTGTGTGTAAACATCGAGAAGATATTCTGTAATGTCGCAAGCACTTCCTTCCTCCTTCATGTCTAAAAGTCTCTGTGCACCATCTTCGAGTACGTGAATGGCCTTGTCGAACATCTTTTTACGCAGAAGACGCACAGTTGTCGTGCGCAACTTCATTTGAAGCTCATAGGCACCATTCCCGCCAGGCAACTCCTCCGCTGAGTTCATGTCTAGCTTAGTATCGTATAGTGATGCCAACTTGCCGCCAGACTCGATTCCATCGCTGGGCTCGCGTGCTATGTGATTCGGCCGATCTACACGAGGCAAGCCAAGCGCTCGATGCCTGCACGGTCCAGGCGCATTGTGCGCCACTCGTCCATCATGATGGCGCCAAGTGTGTTTTTATAGAAACCGATAGACGGACTAAAAATGTGAGCACCATCAATGAACATACCTATTCCAAGTCAAGACGCTCCATTCGACACGCAAGCATTCCTTTTCTTTCGCAATTTCACCTAGACGCTTGAATAGATGTTTTCCAACTCCCTTGTTCCTGTACTCTGGCATGACATATAAATCTTCCAGATACAGTGTCGGACGAGATGTCCATGTCGAGTAAGCGTAATAGTACTAAGAATTGTAAGTGGTTCAAGCGCAGGAGTTACATACCAGCGAAAAACCTATAGGTTTCTTACAATGATCATCTTTTTCAACCTCTGCGATGACCACGTACGCATACGGATTTTCGAATAAAGTATTTGTTAGCTAGACAGAGAACGTGTGTAAGCTTCATTGCTGGAACATACAGATTCCTCAGTGGCTTGGACCTGATCCAATGCTTTTTCATAGATCGCCAGCTGCTTAATCTAGTTTTCCAGTAAGATAGACTTTCACGCACAAATTCAAGGATCGTAGGAACATCTTCGCGCGTAGCGTTACGGATGTGCGGCACGGCCATGGCTGTAGTATCTCGGTACAATCGCTTTCCTACCCTCCCAAGGGCGCCGCCCGTGGCAAAAAGCTTATCTAATGGAAGAAGTGGCCATGTCACTGTATGCAAAGGTACACTACATAGCAGCTCCGCATGTATCGATCGTCCTTATGTTGTTCAAGAATTAATGGGTATCATCCCTTACAGCAAGACATTCAGGGCCGTTGGACATATGCGACAGGGCAGCATGCTACGTTCAATTATCTCGTGTTGATCGATTCAAGGCCCTCTAAGCTGTTGACACTGTTTCCTCGGATGACCTAACAAAAGTTAGTCTTTATTTAAATAGTTAAACATACCACTGTACCGCAGCGTGCACCATCAACCCAAAGGTGTTGGTTGTTTTCCGCCTGAACTTGCTCCACGGCTTCATCCACCACAATGTTCAGAAATAGATCATATCCACGCAAGTTGCCTTTGATTTTGCGTCCTCCTTGTATGTTAATGAGTACATTTTTGTCAAGAAAGCGCTTAAGTTCGGGCTGAGAAACTTTGGACATGAGAATAAGCGCGAAAAATGGTGGATGCGCGGAATCGTCAACGAGGACAAAATCTCGTCTTATATTCAGAATCCCACCCTCCACATACCATGATGCGCCCGACCACGATCACATTCATTGCTTCTGACTGCGTGGGCGCTTCTCAATATGAGGATAACGTACTACCTGATAGCTGCAAAGCATGCTATGTCATTAGGGTCTCGTGCAATAGTTCCAATCTCTACGCAGCAATGTGAATGATGTCCACGGTTTAAATCTCGATTCCTTTCGATCAAACGACTTGTGTCATGCTTTCTCTCTATGAGATGATGCGAATGTAGGCCTCCTAATATATTATCAAATAGAGCTCAGGACGATAAGTGTAGGCATTTCCTGCCTATACTGACAGGCACTATTCATAAGCCACGTGTCACGTGAAGTGGTCCCTTGTCGGAGACCCATGCCAGCGTTAGTTACACTTGATTTAGCAGTGACTGGACAACATGGGCGACAGCTCAAACAGTCAGACATTATCGCCTATACAAATACAGGCAGATACTAATTCTAATCAGAACACATCGCATGTCGTGTTTGACCACGATGATCTAGAGGGAGGATATGACCATAATGACCGTGTTCCTTATCGTGGTGCGGCTTCTGTACTAGATCGCGTACGTTACATATTGGGGCGATTTGGAAAATTAACTGGTATGCGGATACCAGGCACAGCGTATGCTTCATTAAGCTCAGGGGGAAGGGAGGCTTCGTCAGGATCCCGCAGAATGGGCGGTGGTATCCACCAAGATGGTGTTTTCTCAAACTTGAACGCCAAACCAGAGACTATGCGTTCATCAGTAGATCCTCATGACCGTGGAGATGATGATGATATCGTACGTGTATTTTGATACTTACTGAAGGCTGATGATACGCTTCCACCGACATATGAAGTGGCAGCTGCCGATACAGCACCTTCGTATTGGGAAAGCAATGTGTTCGGGGGGAGTGCTTTGGTTGACTCTGAAGGCATATGGTCAGAAAACAGTACCCATGTGGGTGAAATTCCAGATATGATACAGGACGGAATGATGGTTGGAACTATCTTTGCATTTTGCTGGAACTTGTTTGTGAGTGCCTCGTTCCAATTTATCGGATTCATTCTCACGTTCCTTCTTCACTCGACGCACGCAGCAAAATTTGGAAGTCGTGTTGGTCTTGGAGCTTCTTTCGTACAGTATGGATTGGACATGCGCTTGACCTTGGATGCCAGTCTATCCCGTGCTTCGCAAGACGATGAAGATGACGAGATCGTGTCTATGCCATCTGCTGGAGCCGTTCAGCGTTCAAGAATTGGATGTGACCTTCTGATTGCTTTTGGTGTATTTATTTGTGTCGAGGCTTGTATAAAGTACATGCTACTATATCGTAAAAGCGCAAGGATTGTTGCTGAAGCGCGCAGACAAGAGCAACAAACACTCACTATACCAGATCCTGAAAATTCATCGCCTTCAGAGGTCAGAGGATCTTATGCCACTCGCTTTGTAAACTGGATACGTACTGGCCCAGTAACCATGGTTTCTAATACATTGCAAAACATTCAAAATGCTGTTTCTCACGACCTTAGCATTTTTATGGGCGAACCAATGGCACACACAGCTGAGGACTACATAATTCGACCTGGTTATGGATTTGCTCAAGATCCTGTTATTTTCTCGATTCATCATGGTAATACGCACTCCAATATGGATGACGAAACTGTTGCACATTCTTTGGGTCTCACCAATCCATTCTCTGGCCGGGTACATGATTTTGATGAAGAAGAAATTGGTCATGAATTGAGAGCTGTGCGTTTTATGTGATCTCGAGATACCCGTTTTTGCTACAATTTCCGCTTCATACCATACCCTAGATTCATATTGTACAGCTAGCTTTATTGCAATGCATTGATGATTAAATACATGACTATCCCAGTGAACATTTCATTGATTTACATTAGGAAATAGATGTAAACTCAGGGCAATATTCGATATGCTGCAATCGCAAAAGCTATGGCAAAAATAAGCTCATTTGATCTTCCGTCTGGTACAATTGTTGAGGCTCAAGCCCTCTTCGCGCTATATTTCGACCAAGTCATTTTAGTGTGTGCTCGCAAAAAAGATTCTAGAAGATGAAAGCTCAAGACGCATGCACTTTACAACATGTATCGAGCCATGTTCTGCCTTCGGTTTTGCTTGAGCATATTTGACGCAAGGGCGAAGCATTCATAGGCATAACATGGCCAGGAAGATTCTCAGTTAAATCGTTGGGTTCTAGGATTAGCAGCACCCGCCCGGTTCTTAAGGCCGTAAATTTGGGGATAGCATGCAAGTTATGGCCAAATCTACGAAGACGTCTCGTACTTTGCTGGTGACGGAGCCGAAGTAGTCAAGCGTAAGACGTGATCACTCTCCAAAAAAATCGGCCGAAATTTCGTGTAGATTACGATGGATTTGGCACCGCCTCTGCTCGCACAGCTAATGTCCCATACTCCTGGCAACTCTCAACGGTTGATTCAAACCCTACCATCACTTCCTCAACGTCCCTCATTACCCCTCCCTCCTGAAGATAAACATGCTAAACATTTCACCTGGGAATACATGAAAGATGTATTTGAAGCGTTCTCAAAGCGTGAACGTGCAATGGAGATGCATATCGATGCTTTGTGTTTCGAAGCTGAAAAAAGCTTGAATGAGCTCGAACACAACGAAAATTCGTCCAAATCTTCCATGAATGGCACGAATCCTTTACTTGGAATTCGTCTTCTACAACAGGTCGACTTGCTTGACAAAGAAAATCAAGATCTCACCCAAAGAATCAATGAGCTTATGCTCGCATCATCAGATCAGCATATCCAGGAACTAAAGCGTGAAATTGAAGGTGCGTGACCCAAATTTTGACACCAGACTCCCACAAACTCATTTTTGCGCTTGATACCGCACTCACTGATGCAGAAAATCATTCCAAATCGTTAGAAGTACGAAAATCAAGTCCAATGTAATGATCCATAGTTAAGCTTGCACCTTTTTGTACTCTCACACAGCTTCCATTTTAACATTCGTGCCCTGAATTTCTCTTGTGTCCATGCATGTTTGAAGGTCTCAGATAAATCTCCACAATCTAATTTTAACGGCTAACAACCATCATTAGTTCCACTCCGCTCGTGTGGCAACTGCCGAAAATGTTGTGCTCAAGAACGTATGGATGTGCATGTAATGCGATAAATACTTTAAAGATCAGAGGGATCGTTTGCAATGCGCTACAATATTCATCAGTCAGGCAGCACAGTGTTCGCTCGATCCATACATCCATGCGCCTCTCCTCCTGCGATTCTCCCGCACCCGATGACGATCCCGATGTACATTTTTTTTATCCTGATGTTGCAGGAGCTATAAAACAAATTGAATCAAATCAAGTTGACGAAGAGGAGCATCACCATGATTATGATCTCACTATGGATTCAAACGCGCAAGTATGGATGCTCTCTCAATCGATGGTCGAAGGAGAAGGTAAGCCTTTCAAATGTATTCCCTCCTCGTCTCTTTCACAAGAAAAAAACAATACGCACGAATCTGTGTTGCATCAAAGTGCAATCCTCGATCGCAACGCTTCGACCTTGGCTGCTGGAAATGCACGTAATCGCTCTATGCTAGGCACAGGATTCTCGAAACGATCCATCGGAACATTACGACACTTTTCCAGCACAAGTTCAACATGCTTCCACAAAACGTTATATCATTATGCGACTCTTGAATCTTCTCCTTACGATGTTTTACATATACCAAAAAAGGCGACTCGCAGCGAAATTAAATCGAGTTACTACGCGCTCGTAAAAGAATTACATCCGGATACAGCAAGTCCAAATTTATCTGATAAAGAAAAAAATGCAAGGCTCGAGAAGTTTCGTACCGCTGTTCAAGCCTACGAGCTATTGATGGATAATAAAAAGCGCTCCCTGTATGATCAATTTGGTGTCGGGTGGGCCGACCATGGTCGTTCTCGATCAGCAACATTTAGACCTCGTTCGGACGACGATTTTGAGCACTGGCAAATGTGGACAGAAATCTTGCGCCGAGCCAAGCACCGCCACGGAGCTTCTTGGCAGCGCATGGCTCAAAATCCATACTATCAATACCATTTCTACGGCTACACAAGGATGACACCAGAGGATATGAAAAAACAGAGAGAAGCTACGCCATTGAATCAAAAAATCTTTGTTACATTGTTTGTGTTCACGAGCATTTTAACAGTCATTCAGATCGGTGGTTTACGCGCGTATGGCACGCGCGATTCAAACATCGCCATACGCCACAACGCAGAAATTGCTCAAAACTTGGAAAACGCTCGACAAGTAGCACGGAGTGAAGAAGGCCTACAACGTCAGCGTCAAATGTTGGAACGTGCTCGTGAACACAAGCGTGCTCGCGAAGAATACATGCTTGATGCATTACCCACATCTTCTCAAATTTCCCCATAGTCGTTCATAAGGACTTGCGACCACTGATGATCTCCACGTATTCTTTGCATTGGTTCCACCAGAAATCTGTGCCTCGCCGATTGGCGAAGTCTGCATGCTCCACCATTTGTGCGACCGGTGTGATGATTGTTTCTGCTTGTCGGACCGCGATCATGGCTGAGGGCGGGTCCCATGCACAGGAAGAACCTGCGTGCTGCTCCAAAAACTCGCAACACCTCACAGCGAGCCGAGAAGCCTGAACGCGATCCAGTGGCGATGGTATGCCTCCTTGTAGCACATGACTAAGGCTTTCGTAGCGACTGTCGAAATCATCACGACCCTCCTCTCCATAAATTTGTGCGATCATCTGAGCGGTGTATACAGACGAAGCTTTTTCATTGCAAATTACCAGGCGTCCATCGTTGGCAAATTCAGGGTCTTGACTGAATCGCCTGTGCAAGAATTGAATGTCTTCGTTGAGCTGCTGTAAATTCACTCCCTCTTCTGGTGTATAAACAATCGAGGCAGACGTTGCCAAGGCACCCATGACAGCGACAAAACCACATTGACCACCCTGTACCTCGACAACAAACACTCGGTTTCGGGATGCCGATGCTGACTGGATGATCATGTCGCAGGTGTGTGCCAATACGTCGAGAGATGTATATGTGCCAAGCGAGTACTCGTTCATAGGCACATTGTTCGATAAGGTCGCGGGTAAGCCAATCAAAGGAATACGGAGCGCGGGAAATTCAGGGCGGGCTTCACTCAGTATCTTGATCGAAGTGAATGCCTCAAAACCTCCAATAATCAAAAGACCCTGGATGTTGTGCTTTTGCAATTGCTTCGCCACACCATGCAAATCCACATTAGGTAAAACACGGTTCACACCGAGCTCAGAGCCACCAGACGATGCCCATGAATCAACGCGGAGCCATGTTGCTTTAAACACCAGATCCTTAAGCAATCCAACAAAGCCATTGTTGATCAGAAGAGGTGTATGACCACGTCGAAGACAGAAGCGCACAGCCGTACGTGTCGCCGTGTTCATCCCGCCAGCAGGCGCACCGACATGCATGATACCCATACGAAAGGTATTTGATGGCTCATGCATCGAAGGTACCGCAGCGGCATTGTACGTAAATGTATCGAGACCTGCACGAAAATCGGAGCCCCTGTGACTTAATGCCTCCTCAAAACGTTGGTCCGAGATAGCCTTCGCCAAAAGACCATTAGATTGGATCGACTCACGCAAGAGAAGGCGCTTAATGCGACCCTTACGAATACCGATAATATAGGATGGTTTACCCGGTTCATCTTCCAACAATGCCCTTAAAGCATCAATGCCTTGCAGAGTTGCCAAAATACGATCATTGGCATCTGGCCGTCCACCACGCTGTGTATGTCCAAGCGTCGTCACTCGCGTGTCCAAATGCAAATCCTGTGATAGCACTTCTGCCACCATACTGGGCTTGATGGGTTGCAAATGTACGTCTATAGCGCCCTCAGCAATAATAACAATCGACTTGCGTTTACCTTTCTCACGGATGGCAAGAAGCGAATCACGAAGGTGTTGGCGCCAATCCTCAGGGGGAGGTCTCTCGGGCACATATACATAGTCTGCACCACATGCAGTGGCGGCCATCAATGCAAGCCACCCACAGTGTCGACCCATGACTTCGATCACAAAGGCACGACTGTGTGACGATGCCGTGCTGGAAATCGAGTCAAGAGACTCGGAAATACGCAGCAATGCTGTAGATGAGCCAATCGTCAAGTCTGTGCAAGTCAAATCATTATCAATGGAAGCAACGAGACCAGCAATGTGTAAATGTTGGAATTTGATAGCCTGCTCATTCGTGATTCGATCTTGTTTTAACAGTGACTCGACCAAAGACGGCCACTCATTACGGAAAATATCGGCCCCCGTCAAACTTCCGTCGCCGCCACAAACGACTAATGAGTCGATGCCGTTGCTAATGAGATTGAAAGCTCCCTGCAGTCGTCCCTCCTGACTCATAAATTCTTTGCATCGTGCGGATCCAATCAGCGTTCCACCTTGGTTCTCCCAACCACGAACATCGTCCCAGCCAACCCTGATAATATATTGATCGTGGAACTTAGAATCGCCGCCACCCAAATCTCCTAAACGAAAAAAGTCACCACATCCATACGATAATGCATTTTGCCCCAAGTTCGCTTCCTCGGCGGCGAGAATGTCCTGATTGCGATTACCTTTCAGTAGACCTGCAAAACCTTCACGAATGACAAATGCCTCGAGTCCTTTATACAAAGCCATCTTAATAACTGCGCATATAGCCGAGTTCATGCCTGAACAGTCGCCTCCTGACGTCAGGATGGCAAGTCGACGCCCTTGTATTTCATTCATGTTCGAGGTGTAAGGACAACCGTGCGGGAATCATGCAACTTTCTCCACCAAAATTAATTGCGCCCGAGCAGCAGTTTGCTGCATGTTTAACCAATGGTGGCGGCTTTGTACCACTCGAGCCATTTTATCAGTGATCTATTCATCATGCACAGCAAAGTATACAGGCACGTTTCTTTATTTAACATGCTAAGTGCTGAGCATGTATACCTTATTAACCTCTGTCATGGAGTCTATGAAGCATAAGTGAGTTCCTGAGTCGTGCCGATCATCAATGCATCAGCTCTGAGATCGCAGACAGGCAAGTAGACTAAGACATGGCTACGTGTTTAATTGTCTGTTTGGTGAGATAGAGAAATGAAAACCTTGGAACATGTAAATGACATCTGAACTGATTTCTGTTTGATCCAGACATGATTAGTGAGAGAAAAAGGCGGCGTCCGAAGGCTTGCGTTTAGCAATCCGCTGTTCAAGTTTGTGATGATCCAATTGTGCCCAGCAATGCACTAGTCGAACATCAATATTTTGGTAATAAGCAGAACAGAATTCGGACTTTGTTCGGCTTAATCAAAAGTTGCCGACCTTGGCAGGGCAGAAGCAGCTGCTTGCGCCAAACTGACTGTGGAAGTAAATACCAGTGTGCTCAGTCCATCCCATTGCTTAGTCCATTGTTAGGACGCCATAAACGTTTTCTTGACCAGGGTACAACTTCCAGTTGGGTCGAGTTAGAAGACCATCTCCACACTTTTACGGATGCCGGTAACCAAATGCATGTGGTGGGTCAAGAGGTAGCTAATCACGACGATTTATGACCCAGCGAAGCTCAACTCCACTACTTCCGTCAACAAACGAGGGAAATGTGGGGTTTCCTACACGAGTTAGACCAAATCGGAAAGCCCTGCCGAGACATGCCTCGAGACGAAAGTGAACATCCACGGCACCCAGTGATCCGATAGTAGCACCGAGCGAATGTCTAACACCAGTCGCTCTTTTTTCATAATTTTTCTTTTCCTTAAACTCCTCTACCTTGGCTAGGCTACGATCGACAAGATCGGTGCAGGCCTACTGAAAACCATTCATAACTTTGTTTCCCATTGGATAATAAAGAATGTATCGATGGTCAGAGTCAACTTGACGGAGCCGTGTATCACGCGAGTCCGAAAGACGAGAGGATGTCTTCGAGTCTCGGAATGCAAACACAATATCCAGCATGTCAGAATGAAAAAAAAAAACTGTTCACATGTTGCTAAGTTTCCGTCACCACTTCCCCGCAGAAAGGTCGCGTCACAGACCTTGAAAACAGAATGGTGAACTTCCTTGTAGAATACATTTTTTTTTCGCGCCAGACCAGCAGCCTGACTTAATTCATCAATATTATATGACACATCAACGGGCTGTTCTGCTGAGCTTGTGCACGAGGTGAGAGCGACGCTGCTTAAACGACTGCAAGCAATGCGAAAGAATGGGCCAATACTTGAACGAAACGCACAGCTTAGCCGAACGACGTCCGGCTCGTCCACCACATATCACTCATGAGCAGCACGTTTGTTTTTTTCAGGCATCCAATGGAATGAGTCGGATGAATAGAGCCTTTGCCGTATATAGCCGTTACCCAGGTATTCATGCACATATTCATCAGTTGAACCACAGATTTATGGGGACATTGGCAGGTGTTTTTCTATTCGTTGGATTTGGATGTTATGCCTGCAAGGAATATCATTCTATTCTTCCATGTGTGGAGCGACCAATGACGGATGCAGCTTCTGACCAATAAAGTATCTATTTAAACTTGTGACTTGCAGTCGAATTGGATAAGCAAATCATCCTGCATATTCTCCCCACATTGTGGTGATCTGGGCCGGGGTAATGACAAGTATATAAACACTGACGTTGATCCCCCCACTCATTCATACCTACAAATCTACATGCTCTTCAACCGTATTGCTCTGTTTGCTGCAAGCTGCGCGGCTCTTGTATCTGCCGGTCCATTGAACTTTCATGCTGGTAGTTCGAAGGATCAGCCAGTCTCCAACAACTGGAACACTAAGGAAATCTCGCAGGCCGCAGGTCTTGTTCAACAGACCTACTGTGACCGTTCCACTACTAAGCCTGGTCTGAAGATTGGAGATTCTACTCTTCTTTTCACTGCTGGTAATGGTGATCATCGCCAGCGCTTCAATCTGTACCACTCGGAGAGCCTTGGAATTGCCGTGGCCATTGAAGGTACAAACCTGACCTCGATTACGTCTGATCTCCATGATGTCAAGGGTCTGCCTGTCTTGCCTCATCCACGCTACCGCTCGCATTATCCTGAGGGCACAAGGGTGATGCATGGCTTCCAGGAGGCCTACGTCAGTATCATGGACGATATGGTTCGCGCTATCGAAAAGTACAAGAAGGAAAAGAACGAGAAACGGGTTACCATTATTGGTCACTCGCTGGGTGCTGCTATGGGGTTGCTTGCTGCTATGGATGTTGAGCTTCGCCTGGATGACGGTATTTGCAAGACTTATCTATTTGGCCTGCCCCGCGTCGGTAACCCAACCTTTGCTGGATTCGTTGACGAAAAGATCGGTCATAAGTTTTACTCAATCATCAATGGTCAAGACTGGGTCCCCACCGTCCCTCCTCGTGCCCTTGGTTATCAGCACCCATCGAACTACTTGTGGATTTACCCAGGTAACTCGACGAATGCTAAGATCTATCCCGGTCAGGAAAACGTCCACGGTATTCTTACTGTGCCCCGCGCCCCTAACTTCTACGACCACCAGGGCGTGTACTTCCACACTCAAATCGGTGCTTCCTTCGGTCAGTGCCCCGCCAAGGTTGGGAACATGTAACTTTTAATACTCGATGTATGCAAAGCACATAACGCATCAAGTTTTAATAGAATTTCGCGCATTCGCACCTAAGCACGGGTGAGCCTTGTCTCTCTGTGATACTCATAAAGTGTCTCGTGCTGCCTTCGTTTTAATTTGATTGCTCATTAAATTGTGTCAAATGCTTGTCGATCCTTTTGCGGTTTCTCGGAAGTTTCAGGGTGGTGACCGAGATTGGTGTGTTTCCTAACTTAGGTTTCGTGGGGGTTTGTCAAATACTTGTTTTCCCCAACAAGACCTGTCATGTGCAATTAAACTCAGCGTGGGGCACATTTTTCAATTGCGGGCACATCCGGCTAAAATTTAGGCCAGATTTCATTGTGGAGCCCAACAAATAGTAACATGTAAGCTTACATATGTATTATCAACACAAATGACTAAGCACCAAGAAGTGCAAAGGCATGCGCCGACGCACGAATATCTCTCTGTAGCTCTCGTCTATCCAAAATCGACGATGACTGAAGACTTGCCTACCAAAGGCGTGTCTCCTGCTCCCGGTCATCATGGTACGTGAAAATTCAAAAAATAATTTAACAGAGACAGGTAACCTTAATGCCGACCAAAAATCGAAGTTATCTTTTATGTGGGACCTTGTTTTTACCGTGCTGAATCACCCCGACAAAGCAGTAAAGGGCGAGTTCAACGAGGAAGACGAGCTGGGTCATCACGATGCCCATCTTTCTAAGCAAGATCAACAGAAGCAGGCCAAGTCCTTGAAGGAGGAGCAAGAGGCACTTCGGGAATTGTTTGCGACTCACGGGGTGGAAGAGTTTCATGACCAACTCTGGTTCTTGTTTGGCCCTGATATTCCTGACATGATCATGCTCAAGTTTCTTCGTGCTCGCAAGTGGAATGTGCATCGTGCATTTGCAATGCTGTGTAAGTGTGTTAAGTGGCGCATTGAAAGCGATGTGATGGGTATCGTTGCCAAAGGTGATTTGGGACTGTCAAGGGAAGACCCGGCATACGCCAGCCAGGGTCCTGCAGAGAAAGTATATTCTCTAGGTTATTCGGATAAAAACGTCATGCCTGTGATCATGATTCATGTGAAAAACCATGTCGCTGCTACCCAGCCGGCAGAAACAATGACAAAGTTCGTCATTTCTGCCGCCGAGACCTTCCGAACCCTTGTCGTTTATCCGAATGACAAAGTCATTGTTGTTTTTGACATGTCTGGATTTGGCATGAGAAACATGGATTGGCATTCATTAATGACCGTCTTAAAGATCCTGGAGGGATACTACCCGGAAACATTGGCAAAGCTATATATTTATCGGGCCCCATGGATTTTTCAAGGTATTTGGAAGGCTGTCAACCCTCTTCTCGATCCAGAAATCCGTAATAAAATCAATTTTTGCAATAAGTCCGACGAATTGGACGTCGTACCGCAGTATATTTGTGAAGACACTATCGGAGGAGATCAGGTCGATGTCGTCAAGTGGGTCGAGCCGCAGCCCGATGAAAAGGAAGGTCTTGATCGCAATGATCCCAAGCGTCAAGAAATGTGGAAGTCTTATCGCGACATATCTCGGGACTACGAAGAAGTCACGAAAAAGTGGATCATTTCGGATGGTCAGGATGACAGACTGAATGCGGAACGTGATCAACAATCCAAGCGACTCCGCTTAAAATATATTGAATTAGAACCTTTTTTACGTGCCAGGTCGATGTATCAACGAGCAGGAATTATAAACGAAGATCTTCTTTTGCAATTTACCTACAAGCAAAAAGATGGTCGCGTACTTAGACAAGTGACTGGTGCAGACTATGCCCGTCCTGCTTTAGCAAAAGCTGTTGATGCGTATACCAAAAGATCCGAGGAGTCCAGGTGGTCTACTGTGTCTGGAAATGATATTGCATCCAAGGAGAAATCTGGGATGAAAGCTGGCGTGACAGTTGCTACAGGCTCAGAAAATTTTGGAGCTCGTCCGCCCCAGAGCAAAAATGACGCTGCCAATCAACATGTCCAAACAAGTAATGTCATGACTGGCCAACATCAACATGTGTCGGCCGAAAATCCATATGATCGTGCCCAGAAAAGCCGCTCCAGTTTGTCAGTGGAAGCGCGAGAAAATCGTCTGCCAGAATCCAACATGGTAGGCAGTGCTGATACAACTAGCGCTCGCGCTAATGTTTCGGACAATGCAACTAAGCAATCGATTGATCAGTCTCAAACTTCCGAGATGTTTAATGCCAGTCGACAGTACCGCCCCCGCGGTGGTTCGAATGCTCCTTCAATCGTTTCATCTATGAGCGACGACGTGTTTGTGGATGCTGATGACTTTGAAGAGCACGATTCGAGCGTCACAAACGGCCTGCGTGAAATAGGTGCAGGAGAATCTGGTGACCCACATACTGTTGGCGACAGCTGGCACAATCAAATCAAGCGAAGCTCCGGTGTGCCTGATCGCAGCAAAGGTATTCCTGCTCATTCGAATGGTCGTGGTTCTCAGCACATGGATGCTGAGAATGATCAGCTGGCGGGATTTCCTAACCTTGCTCACTCCGAAAAATTAGAAGAAATCGCGGATAACAACGAGAAAATGCGTGAACCCTTTGACCCCACTGCTGGGCGTAAAAAACCCAGCCTTCTCTCTCGTTTGATGTGTTGCGGTGGGACAACAGAATAAATGACTCTCTTTAACTTCCCAGAACAGTAAAGTATAATATTCCTTTAGAAAATCAATACAGAGTGCGATGTGATCCCCTAACGTATCATTATATTGGCATTGCGGTTTACGTGGCGTGCGTCGATATTTGTGACCCCGAGCATATGTTCGGGTGGAGGTTTGTCACACGCATCAGAACGACGCTTCGTTCACCAGTGATAGCAGTTATATCTGGGCATTCGTTCCTTGCTATTGTCCATTTATTGTTGCTTATCGAAAAAGCGTTGAAAAATTTTGAAATCTCAACGAATGAAATCACCAGAAAAGGCTAATGAAGATGAGGCTTCATTTGTGAACATAAACCTGGATGACTGGCAGACTCCTCGACCTACAATGGATACACTCGCCACTCCCATCAGTAACCTACGCATGGGTTGGATGTCCCAAATGTCTTTGCAAAGCCATTCAAACTCACCCTCGCACGAGAGTCTCAAGAGAATCCAGAATAAGACGATAGCATCTTCATCGACCCCTAACCTTGCTTTACCGAAAAGGAACCAAGAAGATGTATTTCGTGAACACACACCCTTTTCTCATACAGATGGAGAAAAAATTAGTCCATTGAAACGGGGTGTCGAAGGAAAATACAGGAGCCGGACTGAGGCTCCTGGGTCTTCGTCCCGGCTTCGGCCCTTGCTCTTGGCTGGAAAAGGCCCATCACCTCCTAGGGGCGTTGTATACGACTCTAATATGGTTCCTGGTGTTAGTATGACTGTACAAGACTTGAATGGTGAATTGGTGTCTGTTAGGTCACCTACCAAATTCGATTCTTCCGAGTATTTCCCCTCCAGATTCTCATACAAGGCAGCTGAGAGCCCGGTTCCCAAGAAAGGATCCTCTTCATGGAAAGATGCAGATAATAAAACTAATGCTGCAAACAGTGACACATCTTTCGAAATGGATTCTGTATCACCAAAAAATTCGTCACAAAATGTACATACTGGATTATCTACAGTGCCATCTGAAAAACCAACGGGAAGTTCGGCTAAAATGTCTTCCAACCAAATAATACCACCTCTACATGTTCCAAAAGGAGGTTCTTCAAATTTGACACGCATGCCACATCTTCCACCTAAACCGAGGAAAGAAGAAGCAAAACATCTTGCCGATTTTGAACGTATGATGCAGGAGTCAAAACAAGCTGAAAAACGGCGCGTTGTATCTCGCAGGTCTGAGCTACGAAAACGACAGGAAGATGAAGAACACGCGCGCCTTGTTTGGGAACGCGAAATCATGCCCTGCTGGACGCGCGCTAGAGAAGACGAAAGACTGTGGAATCTATGGTGGGGAGGAATACCACAAGTCTTACGCGCGCGTTTGTGGCCACGAGCGTGTGGAAATGATCTTATGCTGTCTCACAAGATTTTTCCACGTGCATTAGAGTCAGCACAAAGGGCAATAGCTTCTGGTGCATTTCCAGACAATTTATTGGAAGCAATTAAAAACGACATCACTCAGACTTTGCCAAGTTTACGACTTTTTGACGAGCAAACCGGTCCTCTTTATCAAGACTTGATTGATGTTTTACTAGCATTCGTCTTCGTTCGAGCTGACGAGGCATCACAACGTGAACAACTAGGATTCACGGATGTGGCATTCGTTCATTCTAAATACACGCTCTATGTGCCTGGTGTAGCGAACCTGGCCGCAATACTAATAATGAACCTCACACCAACTCAGTCCCTCATTCTTCTTTTGAACTTGATCGCGAAAAAAAGTTGGCTCAAAGCCATATATGGCCTCCAGACCAAGTCGGGAACAGAGGATCTATCATCTAAAGCCCTTCCTGTCGAGCTGCAAGGATACGAACGCGTGTTCAATGCTCTTCTTGCTGAACGAATGCCAAATATATATGCAAATTTACACAAAGCCGGTGTTCTTCCAGCAGAATATGTACGTGAGTGGGTTCGCACGCTATTTGTGCCATGGGTTGAAATCGACACAGCTGCGCGTTTGTGGGATATCATGTACGTGTACGACTTTACTGACAAAGGTAGACTTTTAGATGATGGCGATTCAGTTTTGTTCCGTGTATCGCTCGCGTTTCTCGAATTGCTTGAACCCCGTCTATTTGTTCGAGATAGGGACGAGCTTGTCAGTGTATTACAGGGTTCAAACAAAGGTGCTATTCATGTATGGCGCCGAGAACTGGATGGGAATTTGGAAGACACCACGCCACCCAAGGATCGCATTTATGCGCAGTACCAAATGAACGAAAGCTCTATCTTCGAGCGACTCTTTTCTCAAAATGTCTGGTGGAAAGATATGACTTTACAACGTTTACTTGATCGGGAATTAAATCGTTAAATATGCCATCACGCTTCGTAAAGCGGTGGAAAGACATTATCTTGCTGATGACGGTCTGTAACAGGGGTCTGAGCTACATAAGCAGGGGGCAATAGCTCGGATACATCGACGGGCGACGACGAACGATCTCTTCTTTGCGTCGAGCTGAGGTTGGTAGAGTCCGTATACGATGGCGGAAGAGATTGTGAGTCGTCTTCATGTCTTCGATTTGATACCAAATTTGTAGCAAGCGTAAACGGAGGCCCTTCTTCAGGGAGCGAGGGCGGTGCCGTATAGTCTTCTCTCGTGTTCCATTCTTGCACTGCCATTGTTAGGGGTGATTGGGGCTGGAACGATGCTTCGTCAAAGTTAGGCAGTTCTTCATCGCATGGATCCATCGTTGCATCCATACCAACTTCATGCTGGTACGATGAGGGAGTTGGAGTTAAATGAATGTAATCAGGGACATGAGTGTCATTTACATGCTCGTGAATGTTGGGAGGAGGTTCTTCTAAAGCGGTTTCACAGTACTCAATGGGCAAAGTAGCTAATTCCAATTGTGAAATCATACCTGGATTTGTGAGTGTGATTGCACGCATAGAGCTGCTTTCTGGGACCAAGTCATCGTAGCCATCATACTCTTGAGGGGTATCGAATACGTCTGCATCTTGCTGGGGTATCATATTGTCTCTGATTTGCACATAGGACTTTTCATGAGACTCACTTTGAGCGACTTTCTCCATTTGCATGGTGAGAGGCCCTGCTGGACTGGGCAGTACTTTTACCAGTTTCCGAGTGACGATGTCTTTATGCTCTCCCATCTCATTGCGTATTACGATCCGGATTGTAAGAACGAATCGAACCTTCTGAAGCACTGTATCTTGCGTAATAGATTCACAGATCGTATTATCACCTAATCCGTGACTAGTCGAGTGCATGTCGAATGCATCGCCCTCAGCCGAGACACTGCCCAAAATGCTGCCCGGATGCAAAGATAAACATATATGTATTGGACGTTGAGAATGGAATCGACATGATTTTCCAGTAAATACAACCAGGTGCTGATAAAGGCGTGGTAAGGAACTTTGGGAATCTCTGTGTGGCTTTGAAGTCACAGGAACACTCCCTAGCTTATCTTGTTCAGAGAGGTGATGTAAGAGCTCGACGTCAGAATACAAACGACCCCATGCATGTGACTGTATGATGCGATTGAGTGTGGCTTCCACACTTTGTAACTGAAGCCCCTTTTCCACAACAAGAGAACCGGATGGTGGTGGAATATGCACTTGCACGCGGATAGGATCCACGTGCCGAATGATGTTGCGTTCAAGCCAAAAAAATGCTTGCATTGTATCTGAGCAAACCCATTGAATTGGATCAAAAGAGTATCCAGCGTCACCATTGAGGATAACTCCTTTCTGTTTGCCGATATTAGCATATGTCTCTAATGTGCTCCAACCAGCTTTAATATATCGTCGTGGGTGAAATGGAGCGCAGGTAAATATATCATGACCAAGACGATGGTGTAATCGGGCAACAATCTTGTATGAAATACGACTCTCAGGCATGTGTGAACACTGCGGTAAATCACTAGTAAGTTCAAACTGGAACGGGATTACAGAGGGTATCAGAGTGTGCGAATCATGATTCCTATTCCATACGACACACTCGTCATGGTATAGCACCAGGTCTCCTTTATTCTGGACAGACTCAATAGCAGACCAATATACGGTACAACGTTCAAAACAAACAACTTCAGACATAGGCAGGTCCAATTTTGTTAACACGTCCCCAATAAGCCATGCATCTAGCCCCTCTGCACCCAAGTAACCGACTTGAAATGAGGAAGCATCAGATCTGGGTACTATTTCAAACATGCTCAAGAAGACGTCTCACTGTCTCATTCCAGGAACGCGTGTATATGAAACCAGACAACGACGATTCGCTTCCCTGTAAAACTGGGCCAGGCCAGGCTGCAAGGATACATCCCTAAGTGAGGGGCAAGTTGTTAATTACTAAACACATATCACGTGTATATGGGAGAGGCTTAGCGTTTGAGGATGCCCCGATGACGAAAAAAGTTGCCATCGACCTGTGATCCTAGTCGTGAGGTCTACAAGTCTACATGTCGGGCGAAGTGAACTCCAAGGCATTTCCTCTTGCCGATGCAGCTCTTACGAACCAGATTTTGGATTTGGTTCAGCAGGCGTCGCACTACAAGCAGCTGAAAAAGGGCGCAAATGAAGCGACCAAAACGCTAAACCGCGGTATTTGCGAATTCATTATTATGGCTGCAGACATTGAACCCATTGAGATTGTTTTGCATCTCCCTCTTCTCTGTGAAGACAAGAATGTGCCATACGTCTTTGTGCCATCTAAGATCGCGTTGGGTCGTGCATGTGGTGTATCTCGTGCGGTTGTTGCTGCCAGTGTCACGACGAACGAGGCTCGTGAACTCCAAAGTCAGATCCAAACCATCAAGCTGGCTGTACGTATTACCGTTATTCTCGTGAAACTTACTCTTTGACAGATTGAACGTTTACTGATCTAATAGGTTCTGCTGCCTTTTTTATAGCTAGGTTCTCATTTTCTGAATGATCCTATATACTTACTAGAGGATATCAATATGTCAATGTATGGGATTTCGTCTATCTTCCATATATTAATACATCACTTCATGCCAGCTTGATAGCGTCCTGCTGGTTTACGATAATGCAGCTCGGATGGCCGAGCGTTGTGAATCGTTCAATCGATCAGGGAATTCAACATTCCACTCCACAACAAGGTCACCCTTCCTTGCACCCTTGACCTTGGAAATAGGCATGCCTTCACCGGCGAGACGGGTTGTGCGACCTGGGCTAATGGTAGTCTTTCCTAGTCCAGCCGATGGGATGGGCACCTCTATCGTGCGACCGTCCAAAGTGGTTATCTTGCGACGGGAGTTAGGCGAACCTGGCTTTGGTGGATCCAGAGCATCAACCAACTTCAGAGGCTGAATGAGTCGAAGATCGTCGCCGTTGCGGGTGAAACGTGAGTGTGGGCGTTCGTCTACGATGAACACAAGGTCCTGAGCCACACCGGGACTTGTTTCGTTACCAGCTCCGGCAAAACGAATTTTGGTACCCTTTTTCCAACCTGGCTTGATATCAATGGTAACCACTTTTTCTTCTGTACGACCACCCGCAGTGGTTCGTCCAATCTTAAGCTTCTTAGTCGTGCCTTTATAGAGCTCTTCGAGTGTGAGCATGAGTGGCGTTTCAAAATCTTTCGGTTGAGGCTTAGACCCCGTGTCTGCATTCATGTCAGCACCACGAGAGCCACCACCGCCAAATGAAGTGAAGCTTGGCATGCTGCCTGGGATGTCATCTGCCATGCCACCCATACCGCCCATGCCACCCATGCCACCCATGCCACCCATGCCGCCCATACCGAAGGGGCTGGCACCACCAAAGATCTGGGCAAAGATGTCATTAGGATCAGATGGATGGAAGCCTCCGGCACCACCAAATGGATTACCACCCGATGTTGAGAATCGGAAAGTACGTGTGCCACCACCAGGGCCGCCTGCTGAGAAACCACCCATACCTGGGAATGCACCACCTTCTGCGTCAGCAGTAGGGATACCACCTTTCAATCCATCTTCGCCATATTGATCGTAAATCGTGCGCTTGTTTTTATCAGAGAGTACCTCGAACGCTTCACCCACGTCTTGGAACTTCTTCTTGGCTGTAGTCTCATTGTCCTTGTTCCTGTCCGGGTGCCACTTCAACGCTGCCTTTTTGTATGCTTTCTTAATTTCATCATCATTGGCGCTCTTAGATATACCCAAAATCTTATAATAATCTTTTCCCATGGTTTATGCAAGAAAGAGCGGCTTTAGTGGCGGCAATGCTCAGACCTTTATGTTCGATGTGGAGTCAATGGCCCGACTGGTCCCAGCGGGGTCACGCGTAGATCGGGTGCTTTCCACAACCTTCGGTCGATATCGATGTGGGCCACGTGGAAATACGGTATATGCTCAAGTCTACTTGTTGTCTCGCACTGTGCTATGGATGCCTTGGACAACTTGCTTTAATTCTTGAGCCAAGGCTGAACGATCCCATGAGGATCGATGTGCTAATACTCTTTCATAACATAGAGATCGTGTAAGCTCCAATTGCTCAATTGTGAACCCATCAGTGCAAGCAGTCATTGTATCCAGTAATGAAGCCTGGGCCGCTTCATTTAAAAGGACAGAAGGGTATTTGTCGTGGTTAACAGGTGTCATGCCCTCATTGGCACTGGCTCGTGCCATTTCACCCTCAGGCACATTTGTTGCATCATCTAGTCTTACTCGCTTCACTCCATGGTCCTCCGCATCCATAGGTACCGCGTCTAGCTCGGCAGAACCGGTGGCACGCTCTTCCTGACCTTGCGAACGTGCTCTTTTGTGTGCACGCTCAATCGTTGATACGTCAACTAAACAGTGCGCTTCTGGCTCCTCACCCTGAACACGTGCGCTGTATCGTTGACCATTGAGACGTCGCGAGTGAGATTCTTGCTCTTTCCGTTTCTCCGCTTCGCGACGCATCTCTTCTTCGCGAGCCACGACACGACGTTCCATCTGTTTACATTCGGCACGGAATGTAGCATCCACGTATGGATCCATCATAATTTTAGCGAGATTTTGCATTTGATGCGCACGGAACATACGATCAGCATCAACATCGCTCGCCACCTCCGCATTTGTAACAATTTTTTGAAGATCATCCATAAATGCATCACTTGTAAGGTACTGGTTGTGGTATAAACGTTTTTGCATCTTGTCCAAGGTCATAGTATATATAGTGAAGTCGCGGATAATGTACTCAGTCTCTTCCTGCTCAGGTTGTTCATGAACAACTCGACTTCCCTCTTGACCATCCTGCTCAGTAGAAGCGTCGTCCACCGCTACGGTCTCAGGTGCTTGAATACGACTTTCTTCTTCGTTTACTTGCATCGAATTTTCCTCGTTGGCTTCCGTTGATATGGGGTCGCGGACCGATCCTGCAACGGAAAGAGGTTCTGGAGATTGTATCTCTGCATCTTGTGCATGGACATCGGGCGAATCTAGCTCAAAGTGTGGCGGATTCCGATCGTATCGCAACTTGATAGTAATCTGTCCTTTGCTCCTGTGCCATTCAAATTGTTCCATCAATTCTCGTAGATTGTACTCGTCCCATACATCGCGTGTGAACTTTTTGAACTTCTTTCGAAGCTCTGCTAGAATAGAACCCAGACGGAACTTTAGATGTTCTAACAATCGCGCATCGTTTTCAGCCTGCTGTTCAAGCTCAATTTGGGTCGGCATACGCGGTGGACGAGGCGGCGCTGCTGGTAGCTCTTCCAGCACCCGTAGACGGCGCGGCATAGCATCAGCAAATTGCGTAGGAGGCCGCGAAGCCTGTACAAGGATATCGCGGAGATATTCACGGCGCTGCTCGATGTCCGGGAAAGTCAGCTCAAACTTGTTTCTCGGCATAAAACCAAACCATGCTTGTAGATCCTTTGGAAGTGACTTGAATGGTACGTCAGAAGTAGCAAACAACATGATGGTGTCTGACGGAGAAAGATCATTCAGTAGTGCTGATAACATTCCGCGCACACTCTCCGGTAAAATTAAGGGCCATCGGTCCAAATCTGGCACGTACAAGACACTGGGTACAAGACGCTTAGCTTCTTGGAACTGATGGACAAGAATCGATTCTGGTGTCTGTGAGCTGTCGCCCAGCAATAGGGCAGCGGAAAGCGTACGGACATGATATCCTTCCATCGAATAGAGTAATGCATCTGCCAACGTGCGCTGTCCCATACCTTGAGATCCATGCAAGAGCAAGCGTGGGCGATGCACTTGAGCCTGCACAAAAGATTGCTGAAGCAGTTCTTTTTCTAGAAGATGCGCAGAGGAGTCAGACACCTCACTCATGTCGATTTCATACATGGCTTCTTCCAAGGCACTACGTTTAGCACGCTTGGGAAGAAGACGTGAAAATACTTTCTGACAGTTAGAAAGTGCATCGCCTAGTAACGATTCGAGATGAGCAGGAAGTGGAGTGAAAGAAGAGGTGGAAGCACGGGCTGATGACGGTACCATGTTCTCCAACGCTAACATAAAATCGCGACCATCAACCTGAATAGTTTCAGGCGACAGAACTAGACGCGTATTGGTATGGTAAATTTGTGGGTATCGACGCTGAATTGCATTCAGCGTTGCTTCAGTACATAAAGCACGTAGATCTGCTCCGCCAAATCCGTTTGTGGCCTCTGAAAGCACCTTTTTGAGCTGCTCGTCCAAAGGAGGATCCCAATGGCGGGTGTGTATATCGAGGATGGCTCGTCGTGCTGCGCGCGAAGGTAATGGGAAGTAGAATTCACGATCAAATCGACCTGGGCGTCGCAAAGCAGGATCGATCGAGTCTGGTCGATTGGTAGCACCAATAACTACAACTTGTCCGCGGCCATCCATGCCATCCATAAGAGCCAAAAGGGTACTGACGATACTCGAATGAATTTGGTCCTGTTTGCTTGACCGGACGGGGGCTAATCCATCGATCTCATCAAAGAAAATTATACTCGGTTGTGCTCGCTTCGCCTCTTCAAACAAAAGCCGTAGTTGACGCTCTGCTTCACCGACCCACTTTGACAAACAGTCAGCTCCCTTTCGCATGAAAAAACTGATACGTTGTCCCTCTGACGAGCATGATGCCGCCAGAGCACGAGCAACAAGGGTTTTACCGGTGCCTGGAGGTCCATGAAATAAAACCCCGCGAGGTGGTGTTACGCCGAAGCGTTGGAACACCTCAGGGTACAATAGCGGGAGACTGACCATTTCTTTAAGCCTCTGCACATGATCTTCCAAACCACCCACCTGGTTAAAGTCGATGTCCATATTAACACCCAGCGGATCGACATCGGCTAGTGCGTCTTTGTCGCGCCGTAGACGACCAAAAGCATCTGTCGAAGAAGAAACAGCACCCATCGTAGATGCCATGCTATTTTCTAGCACAGATTCGGGGGCCGAAGTACCGATTCGGGGACCAGCTGTTTCACCCAGGTTAGTTCGAGGCAAGTCGTCGTCCGAACTATCCATGGCTTCATCCATCGCATTGACCAGCTCGGCGCCAGGTATGGTAGGCATGGAAGTAGGATTCCATTTCGTTTGCATAGAGCGGGGTAGTGACGTGTAAGGAAAAGTGGGAAGCCGCGGTGGAAAGATACTATTGTCAGGAGTATGATCCTGAACGTCTTGGTCACGACTCGATGCTCTGCCTCGGGAGCCCCGACGAATTCGGCGACCAAATCCATCGCGGAGTGGCTCTGGTGGTGGAGGAAGAAGCGAGTAATTGACCTTTTTGCGTGCACGGAAGCTGTAAGAACGGTGCTCAGGCAATGCGTCTCCGTGGTCATCACTTTCTCCATTCGATGGCGTAGATGATGAGCGTGCGTGCATTCTGCGCTCACGACGCTTGACATGGATGTCCTCATAGTCATCCTCTTCACGGCCTTGTGACCGCATTGCGGCTAGTTGCATTAAGTTTTGGCGTCGCCGCGCGCGTTCTGCACGCTCATTTGCGTGGCGGAGGCGAACTGTTTCTTCATAGTCGGCATTATCATCTTCTTCCTCTTCGTCATCCGTTGCAACAAAATCTCGCAAGCTTTTACTGACGCGGGTGGATCGACGAGGACGGATGCGTGGCTCTTCATTCGTCTCTTCCTCGTCTTCTTCATTGTTCCAATCCTGCTCAGCATAGCTGCGAGTTCGTCTTCCACTTCGTGTCACACGTACAGGTCGCTGGACTTCTTCTTCTTCTTCTTCCTCTTCATCATCGGGCTGTGTTGCTTGGTATACGTCCTCATCTTCGCTCAACTCTCCCTCGGCAAAGTACTGGGTATAGAAGGCACCTTGTGCCGCTTTTCGTTTGGATCGATCACGAGGAGGCGAAGTGGACAAGTGTTCAAGACGAGAACTATGTCGCACGGGAGTCACCATACCTTATGCCCAAAGAAACTGCCTACGCGTCTCCTGCAGCAATGCCGTTTCGTCCAAGCGCTATGACCGCCTGCTGGTTGCTGGCAGGTCACATAGCCACGTGATGCGCGTTCGGCGCACTTTTTTGCCAGCTCCACTTGGTACCAACGCGACGCGTTCTTGACTTGCGCGTGCAGCGAGAGGTCCCTGTGGCGGGGCGTGTAGACGAGATGAGTGCGCCTGAAAAAGACGTAAAGCTCGCAACCAAAAGCGCGACGCGTCTGGTTCCGTCTTTTCGTCGAATTTCATCTGAGGAAGAGGAGCGTTTATTGACGGCGTCCTCCCTGCCAAGTGCCTGGATGGCGCAGTATGGATATCACAACGGACACGAATTCTCTCTACCAAAGCATTTAGTGCGATATATTGAGCCGACTGAGGGTGAATTCGACCAGCAAGTGGAGTATGATATGGATGAGCAAGACAAGTACTGGCTCGACGAACTTAATGCGGAACGAAAAAAAGACCAGCTAGACGTGATCAGTTACGAGACCTTTGAAATTATCTTTGACAGACTGGAAAAAGAATGGTTCTCGCTCGTGAAACGAATTCCATCACGATTTTCTATTGGCGAAGCTATGGATGAAGAAGAGTTTCCCGAGGAGTCGCAATGTGCTATCTGTGACGACAATGAATGTGAAAATTTAAATGCCATCGTATTTTGCGACGGATGCAACTTGGCCGTCCATCAGGAATGTTACGGCGTTCCTTTCATCCCAGAAGGGCAGTGGCTCTGTCGAAAATGTACAGTGTCTCCCGACCGACCCGTATCGTGTATCTTTTGCCCTCAGGAAGGAGGTGCCTTTAAGCAAACGAGCGATGGCAAATGGGCGCACTTGCTGTGTGCTATGTGGATTCCTGAGACGGGTGTTAGCAATTCTGTTTATATGGAACCCATTGATGGAGTTCAAGATATCCCCAAAGCACGCTGGCGTCTGCGCTGCTACTTGTGTAATTCTCGACATGGTGCGTGTATTCAATGTGAGCATCGCTCCTGTTTTACTGCTTTTCATGTGATGTGTGCACGGCGCGTGGGGCTCTTGGGCCGCACTCAGGATATCTCAGACGAGGCTCGCGACACCAAGCCGGATGCTGCGGCAGCCTATTGCCATCGCCATCTCCCTCTTGATCGTAAAGCTGCCTTGTATACGCGTATTCGAGGCACTGATGACGATGACAACGATACTAGCAGTGTTTCTGACGTATCCACGAGCGAGCTGGCAACAGTTCCAAAACGACCCGCTACATCTGGCTACGACTCGATTGTGTCGAAAAGTGCACGCGCTTACAACAAGCTGTATTCATCAGGCCCATTGCCCGTACCAAATTACATGGTACGCCGTGTGCTTGATTACATTTCGCGCATTTCTATTCGTCGAAAATCACAAGCGGTAGCTCTTATTGTTCGTTACTGGAGCTTGAAGAGGCAGCAAATGCGTGGTGCACCGCTCTTAAAGCGCCTGCACATTGAGCCATGGACTGTGGGCCATTTCGTGGATGAACGGACTCATGCACTCAAGCTTACCAAACTACAATATCTCTTTTTCCTTCGTGAAGATTTGGAGAAAGTTCGCCTTCTAGCTGAACTGGTTCGCAAACGTGAAAAGACCAAACTAAAGCAGCTGCAGCTATTTCGCACATATATGCTGGACCAAGGCCTTTTATACAAGCAGGCTCAACTGCATCAAGCCCTGGAATGTGTCATGGCACTGGATAAAGCACAATGGTTCATGTACCCTGTCTCCAAGGAGGCGCCTGGGTATTACGATATCATCAAGGAGCCTATGGACTGGAACACCATTCGTTCTCGTATTGATACCATGTCATACCGTACTTGGGAAGCATGGGAAGCCGATGTACGTTTGGTATGTACGAATGCCACAACGTACAATCAGCCCCAATCCCTCATCTCAAAAACGGCTCAAAAAATCCTCAAAAGTCTACCCGACATCGTGAAAGACACGCGCGATACCTCTGTGTGGGAAGATGGTACTGCATCAGGCCTAGAACCACCAGACGCGCTATTGCAAATGCTGCAGGCGCCGTACATGGTACCTGACGGCATTTCCATCGGTGCTCCACCTCAGGATGCAACTGTCATGGACGCCTTTTTGGAGCAGTGGTATACAGTTCCGAATCCGGAGGAGCCACGCGCCATGCGCCCCCCACCAAAAAAACCCAAGCGTACGGCCAAGTTAGGCCCAGTGCGTCGCAGCGCTCGGCATGCCCCTGAACCCTCAGAGCCAACCATTATCACTGAGCCGTGCGTTGTGGACGAAATCAATGCCAAAGATTCGTTCAAATACTTTAATGTTGGCTGGCTATTACCGCCAGGCGCACGACGAGGAAATCGACCTCGCCCTGAGCCTCGAGCTCAGATAAAGCGCCCGAAAGTCGCACGGCGTACCAGACGTCACGGAGATGGCAGTTCATCGCTCAGCGAATTATCAGATGCATAGATGTATATATATCAAGACTTGGCGCCCAGAGGCGCTGCTCCTGTTCCGCGAAGCATGTGCTTTTGCTTCGAATCGTCATGCAAATCGTCGCGCGAAAAGAAGTGACGCGCCACCTCCATGAGCCATTCCGGCTGAATTTCCATCACCTGTCGCAAAAAATTTTTGGATGTCTCGATCAACTCATAATAGCACAAAAAGCGCGGTGGTGGCACATGCTTGTACAAGCAAGAGGAAGGATGAACGTACACAGTTGTGTTTTGTTTGATGCTGCGGTAAGTCTCACCGCCCTTTTGAATACGAGCTGTGTTCATAAAGTAGCCGGCCGTTATGGCTTTTTGGATGGGCGTGACATCCGCAGGGTTCGTCAGGGATTCAGGCACAAGCTCTACACGCGCACATAATTGCACCAGCTGATCACGCACATCGCGGACACGCCCCATGGTCTTGGGCTGCAGAAAGTGATCAAGGCAAAAGATCTGACTGTAGCCACTTTCCACCCACTGCTCCCATATATTCAGTAGCGTGAAGTGATCACCTTGGGGGCGAATAAACAGCTGCTTCGCACGGTCCGCGTGTAACTTTTTATCTTTAGGCCGAAAGAACAGACTCGCGCTTTCTGACAGCATGGCCACGATGGAGAGCACTTCTTCTGTGCAATGGTATTCTTCACTTGCCAAAATGGCTTTGCTCATCATGGGATCCACAGGAAATTCAGCCATACGACGACCCAACTTGGTAAGCTCTCCGCGGTCGTTGAGGGCACCCAAAGCATACAAAAGCTCCAGGGACCGAATCAGCGTATCCGTCGGTGGCGGATCTAAGAAGTCAAAGTTGAGCAAATCGTGAATGCCGACGGATTTGAGTAACAAGACCACATTCGCCAGGTTGGTACGCTGAATCTCAGGCAAAGTATTTTCGTCCATTTCATTTTGGAAAGCCCATTTGGTATACAAGCGGAAACATTTACCCGGGCCCACACGACCCGCACGACCCGCACGCTGATTTGACGACGCTCGCGAGCATGGAACAACAGTTAATGCTGCCATACCCGTGCGCGGGTTGTACGAATTTTGTTTTACAAACCCGGGATCGATCACGAAGGAAATACCGTCGATCGTAATACTCGTCTCGGCAATGTTGGTAGCGAGTACCACTTTGCGGGCTCCTGGAGGCGTTGGCTCAAAAATCTTGGCTTGCATATCATTGGGAAGATTGGCATAAATGGGACACACGATCAACTCTGCCACCTTGTCGCCCAAAGCACGCGATGTCTGTTCGATATTCTCCGTAGCAGCATCAATCTCGTCCTGACCTGTGAGAAACACGAGAATGTCACCTTTGGGCTGAGTCGTGTGGATTTGGAACACGGTCGTGATGACGGCGTGCAAGTAGTTGGCTTCAGGTTGCGATGTGTACAGAATGTCGACGGGGAATCGGCGGCCAGGCACGAAAAAGATCGGGGCGTCGTCGAAAAACTCGCTAAACTTGTCCGCGTCCAACGTCGCACTAGAAATGATGAGCTTGAGATCGGAGCGAAAGCGGGCAATATCCTTGAGCAAGCCAAACAAAATGTCGGTGCTGAGCGTGCGTTCATGAGCCTCGTCAATCATGATGGCCGAGTACGATCCCAGATCCGGGTTGGTCAGGAATTCTCGAAGAAGCATACCATCGGTCATGTACTTGACGACGGTCTTGTCGGATGTGCAGTCTTCAAAGCGGATACTGTAGCCGCATTCTTGCCCGAGGCGCACGCCCATTTCATCCGCGACGCGAGCAGCCACACTCATGGCTGCTACGCGACGAGGCTGCGTGCATGCTACCATCTGTCCCCCTTTTGTGTATCCTGCCTCATGAAGAAACTGGGGTAGCTGTGTTGTCTTGCCAGACCCTGTCTCACCGACCACAATAAGTATTTGGTTGTCGTTGATCGCGTCTAGTAACTCTTGGCGCAGCCCGTAGACAGGCAGGGAGCGACGCGTAGCATCAATAGAGTCAGCTCGCTCCTGGGCCTCTTGGAGCTGCTGCTGCATCGCCAGCTCCTTGTCCGACAAGGTGTTGAATGGACTCTCGGCTTGCTTTTCCAGCAAAAACTGGATGGCTTGCGTCTCATCAAAGACAAAGTCGTACGCATCCGCTTCTGCGGATTCTTTGGGCTGGTCGAGCAGTTTGGATCGAGCTATTTGCTCATGCTCGAATACATCACCCTCCGACGCGGGCCTTTTTCGCTGTGAGCGCGAGCCTTGATCATATCGTCGGTCGTGCAAAGCAGATTCTTTGCGTTTGCGGTCAAGACGTCCTTGCTCGGTCAGATAATCTTCGGGTAGGGCATATGTATCGGTGCCATCATCCAAGCCTTCAAACTCTTCGGCAATACGCAGCAGCTCGCGCTTGTGCTCCAGTTCGCGCTGCTCACGCTTGGACATCCGCACGCCACGAAAAAGCGTCTCTTCATCCTTGATTTCCTGACGCAAGAGCTCAACTTGCTGTCTTGATCGTTTTGTGAGGTACTCTTGACGTGATCGGTCCCGCAGCGCATGGTACTCAGCCGCTGGCCGGTCGTCGCTCATCCTGGCAGGAAGGCAGCGCTTGGCGCCGTCTCAGGTCCCTCCACACAACGCCGCCCTCCCAGCCGCGGGGCGTGGCGGAGATTTTGTCGAGCAACGATGGCCACGCCTTTGGGGCCATCTGTGCACGAGGATCAGGATGCTCGCGTGGAGCCTCGCTTTCAAGTAAAGAAGGTATGTGGCTTAGGCTGACGTCAGTGGAATTGCGTGTGTCTATGGAGCTGGGATATACAGGTCGACAACGTACGTGGCGGGCGCTCACCTTCCAGTGTGCCATTTGCCGGAATCAGATCATGGATCTGTGCATTGAGTGCCAAGCGAATCAGGGGTCTTCGACGATCGATGAGTGCACCGTGGCATGGGGTGCCTGTAACGTGCGTATGCATGCACTGACGCTCAGCACGCTTTCCACTTTCACTGTATATCGCGCTGGCTCAAGACACGTCCCGTTTGCCCGTTGGACAATCGCGAATGGGTGCTGCAAAAGTGGGTACAGCTTGCTAACCGTCCAGATATGGCCGCTAAGGATCTATGTACCATGATACGAGGCGCGTACATCCGTCGTCACCGACAGAGAGAAGCTGGTACGGCACGCGGTCGTACGCATCCATCCACCGTCCCTGTGGGCGGCACGCCACACGATGCACTGGGCCCGTGTGGTGTCGCGCCAGCGTCGTATGTAGCTGCCATGTGCCATCTCGCGCACAAGTGTAGAGCCACACATCGCCGTTTTCTAATCCCATGGCCAGTGCGCCGTCGGATGCCCAGGTCACAGATACGACGGCGTCAGACGCGTTCAGCGTCGTTACGAGTCGGTATGGGCGCTGAGCATCGTCCACGAGCGTCCAGATCTTGACGCTCTTATCGCGCGACGCCGTGGCGAACATGCGAGAGTGGGGCGCCCATGCCCCGTCCCACACAATACGCGCATGTGCACGTTCGCCGATCCAGGCGACATAGCCGCTGGGCGTGCGTCGGAACATGCGCCAGGAGCGATCCCGGCTCACGGTGAGCAGGTAGGTGCCACAGGGCGAGAATGCGACGCGCGTGATCGACAGTGTGTGCCCTTCGAGCGCGTCCTTTGCCGGCTCAAACCTGTGCTGCGCATCAAAGAGACGCACGACAGCATGGGCCGGTGTCGATGCCTTGCATGTGCTCGCAATCATGTGTGTATTGGTATCCATCGCCACGCTCAGCAACTCGTAGCCGTGGCCATACAGTTTCTCCATTTCGGGCCACAGCGTCAACGACTGCAGCTGCTCGGGATTCGGGGGCTTCGTGAAGGCAGCTACCTCCGACGCACCTTCGACCGCGCGGTTCGACAGGCCCAGCGGCGGCACATGCGCCGAGGCCAAGCCGTCCGTCGCCGGCTCGTGCACGGTGGGCGACCAGTCGGTGCCCGGCGTCTGCTGCCGTCGCGCGAGCCATGCTCGGATATCCGTGCTGCCCGTCTTCGCCGCCGCGGCCGAGTGAACTAGGCTCACGGTGTAGACGTGCAATGGACGCACGCCATGCTTGGCTCGCTCAGCGGCGATAGGTTCTATGCCGCGCACCGTCTCCTCCGTCACAAGCAGCACGTCAAGATCAGGCAGCGTGCCTGCTGGGCCGCACGGGTCCGAAATAGGCACGACATGCAGCGCCAGCGACTTGCCGAGCGCCTGGCTTACATCACGGAGAAATTGGCGGACACGCGCCATGCGGACGTCGATCGGCTCGATGTACTCGCGGTGCTCCTTCTTCGCGAGGAGCGCGGTGCTCGTGACGCCGACCCACATGGCGCTGCGTGCACTCAACACGCCCATCGTAAGCAGCAGCTTGTGCCCAATGTGCAGGTGGTCAAAGGTGCCGCCCAGCACGACCGAGTCACCTTGCACAGAAGCAGGCTCCACCGCCTCGGCAGCAGCAGCGCGCAGCGGCATCACCTTCGGCTCCAGCGGCATGACGTCCAGCGCGGCGCGCGGCACACCATCGTCCGCGTACAGCGACGCGAGCGGGGCATGGTGCGCGGCCCACGCACGCAGGTGACTCACGCCTCGCTCCGTGTCGGGCGTGTCGGGCAAGAGGTACACGGTCACATCGGCGCCTAGACAGTCGGCCTGGACCGCTGCATCCCACGCACACGCGTAGACACGCTGGAGCACATGCTCGGCACCACGCATCGACATGTCACCGAGCCAAGCGACGACGGCGAGATTCGTGTAGTGCGTCTCGCACATCACCGACTCGATCATGTCGCCCGCCGAAGCTGCCGCCTGCGACAGCACAAGCACATGCCGCGGCTGCGGCGTGGGCGTCTGCCACATGTGCCAGGCTGTGGCACTGTGCACAAACGCCTTGGGCGCCGCAAATACACGCAAGATCTTTTCGTCCGCCGCACTCACGAACGACGTGCGCCCGAGCCAGGCCACAGACTGCATCTCGTAGCCGTGCGTCTGTGGCCGCGCCAGCTCGTGCCATGTACGCCCGGCACGGGCCGTGTGCACCGTTCCGTGCAAGCGCGTCGTGCGGTCCTGGCCGACTGTCAAGAAGCAGTCACCGTACCGCTCCCACGCAGCGTCTCGCGCAGGCCCCGCATGACCCGAGATCGTGGCCTGTGGCTCCCACTTGTGGGTGGCTGTGCGGCGCCACATGTGCATCGCACCCTGCCGATCGTGCGCCACGACGCACAGATCGCGATGCGGACGCCAGTGCGCCCCTAGGAAGCCACCGCTCGAGCTGCCCACATCACCCAGGCGGTGCGCCGGGAGCCATAGCGATCCCACGGCCGCGCCTGCGTCTTGCAGCGTGGGCCATGACGACGTCGCCGCATCGGGCGTCCACACGATGACGCTATGATCGACCGAGCTCGTCAGCAGCGCGGCCAACGGCTCCGTGTGCACCGATGGACACCACCGCACACCGGTGACCCATGCATCATGGCCCAGCAGGAGCGCATCCAGAGACACGCCCCATCGCGTCGCACTGCCAGGCAGCGAGAGCCAGTCGATCTTGGTGCGGATGCCCTCGTCGGGTAAGAGCTCGCGCGCCATGGCCTCAAACGCGTCCGTAGGCGCCTGCGGCTGCCGCGTCTCAGGCCGCCACCTCCATAGCCGCACATGCTGATCCTGCGAGGCCGAAGCGAGCCACACATCCGGCAGGGCGACGGTAAAGTCGAGCGCGCGCACCCAGTCTTCATGGCCAGCGAGCCTGAGCTGACGCACGTACGTGCCAGCACCGCCACTGCGTACGTACAGCGAAATACGGCGATCCGTCGCTGCCACGGCCATCACCATCGCATCTGTCTGGGGCAGCTTGACCAGAGCGACATCCAGCGGAAACGCACCTTCCAAATCGATCGTCTGGACCACACGCAGCGGATCACACGACCACACGCGGAGCTTCGAGTCGGAGCCGCCCGTCACAAACTCACGCGGACCGTGCTCGCGCGTGTAGGCGTCGCGCGGGACACCCACAGCGGTGATCGCCGCTGCATGCGCGCCTGGCACCGATGCATCACAACATAGCTCGTCCTCGTGCACACGCCACAGCTCAAGGCCACCCTCGTACGTGCCTACTACGATACGCGTGACATGATCTGGCCATGCCTTGAGCACATGCACGGTCTCTTGACACGGCAAGGGCCACATGTGCACGGCCGGCGTCCGGGCTGCCGGCTCGGACGGATCGAGCCACACAGCCACCGCTTTGTGCACGCCCAGCACGAGCGCATCACGCCCCTCGCCCCACTGGACCCAGTCGGCCACATGCGCCGTGCGTTGCACCGCGCACGACAAGTACTCGTACGTGATCGATGACGGCATGCAGGGAGGTGAAAAAAGCGGCCTCCACAGGGTATAGTCCTACGGTCAGCGCCGGTCCCAGTAGGCACGGCGGTCCCGCACAGGGATGCCGCGGCACTGTGAGAGGCCTAGGATCGATAGTTGTGGATTCGCGGCCACAAGAGCATCCACCGAGGTAGGCGTCACTTGCGTGTTGTCCAGGAAGACGGACGTGAGAGCGCCCGTGCTCGGGACGAGGCACTGCAGCGACGCGTCACTCAGCGAGGTGTGCTGCAGGCACAGCTCCGTCAGCACGCTGGATGAAGGGGCGTGTCCTACCGCATCCGCCAGTGACAGGTCTAGACCTTGAAGCGAGAGACGCCGCGTGCAGGTGGCCAGCATACGCACCATCGACACGCCCGACGCCTCCCATGCCCGCGTCATCCTGTCAGGTGGGAGAGCCCAGTGACTCGGGACGTAAGCACGGCGCTTGTCGCCATTCATGCTCAGACAGTCCATCACCACATGGTGCTGATGACACGTATGGTGCATCATGGCTGCCACCATCAGCATCGTATCGCCCGAGAGACCTTGCCTTCCCTGGAGCGACGAGGGCTGTCGACGCACATACTCCACCATGTTGTCCAGGCACAGGGAGCGCAAGCTTGGCGCCTCCTGTCGCACCTCGCCGGGGTACGCGAGCCACTTGTGCACAAAGTCCAGCAGCGACACAGCATGCACACAGAGTCCTGCTATGCCGAGATGCTCCAGTCGCGACACGCGCTCCGTGCCAGAGCCCAGTCCCATCGCCAGCACATCGAGCGTGCCGCTCTCGGCGACGCTCGTATAGCTCACATCCAGCGATACGAGCTGTGTACCGCACAGGCGCAGTAGGCCACTCACACCAATATCGCCCACCAGCGTATGCGACATGTCCAGCGTGTGCAGAGCTCGAAAGGGGATCATGGGCGGGCGCGACATCGCGCCGTGGGATATGGCGTCACTCACCGCCTGCGATATACTCGCATCGGACAGGTGCTCGCACCACGCAAGCTTCAGGACTTGCAGCCGCGGACACGCCGCTCCCATCGCGGCAATACTGCTAGCTGTCACAGAGGTAAGTGTCACGTCCAAGTGCTCCAACGTGTCGCCCGTCACCTGCACTATCGTCGCCACAGTTGCGTCATTCACTGACAAACAGCCTGGTAGAGATACGCGTCGCAAACGCCACGCATGACTCGCTTGCGACGGTGCTCTTAGTAGTCGTGTCACCGCGGCGCCCGGCAGTCGTGTGAGACCGTGCAAATCGAGTGCCGTGATGCATCTCGTCACCACATGCGCATCGCTCGCTAGCGCAAAGCTCCCGGCCAACGTAGCTAATATCAACGACGCACACTTGGCATCTTGCGAAAATAAAGGCAGTGATCCCGGAAGAAAAAGGCGCGAACGCGTGCGTGGTGGTTGAGACGACGTCCCCACGGCCGGTAAGAAGTACATCGTCAATATTTCCTTGGTCAGAGACCATGGCGCATGCAAGCACAAGAGATCAAACAGCTCCTCCATCATCGTGGCCGGCATATGCTTGAGAAGGTCCTTGTTCACGTCGCTCCACCAAAGCGCCTCCGTGTACTGCACACCTGACAAAGCCTCGAGGGCCTGCGGTGTCGGCAAAATATGCGAGGAAAAATGCTGTACAGCCACCCACATACAGATGCTTCGCAGTGTGGCCATCCCAGAGGCCTGCGTACACGGCCCTCTGCGCCACGACACATGCTCACGAAACACGGCTGGAAAGGGCGACATGTCGTTTTGAACTTGTGTTTCCAGCGTCTCATTCGAAAGAATATTCTCATGGCGCTTGCTTTGAGGCTGCGACGCACGCACGGCACGTCGTCGCGATACTCCATGCCAGCGCCCACGCCCGCTCCGTGGGTCGTGCGATGACGTCAGACGTGCCATGCACCCACCACACCTTCCACGAGGTCGTGGGTGGAGGCCAAATCCAGAGACGCACCGCACGGCCGGCTTCGGTACTTGCGTGGCTTCCACGCGGCTTCTTGAGACGAGCGGATGCCCTGCTGTATCGTATCGTCACACATGTCCTTACTTCGGGCATAGGCTAAGATGAGATTCTCGAGCTACGCCGGCCGTGCTCGTGGCCCTCCTCTTCTCGTCGGCAAAGACACGTGCATCCGCTCAGGTCCTGCCTCTCGTAGCGACTCTTTTGGCGTGCCCATCTGTACTATTTGTGTCATAAAGGTCAGCGGATCATCGAATGCGGTGCCAAAGCTCAAGTATGGAGGAAAGGAATGTAAGGGCGCGTCTCCCTAGCACTCGTGTGTACGGCACAACGCTGGGACAGTCATGACACAACGTGTGTTGCGAAGGAGGATTCAGTCATCATATCGAAGCTCCAGCGGATATTAGTGTACACGACCAATGCATCAGCTCTTCTGCCAAGGACGTGTGAGCCATGTTGTATGACACTCTGCTCAGGCACTGTTGCCTCGAGGCAAACAGCTGCCTGCGTATTCCCTCGAGATCAAACGTCAAGTCATGCAGGATGATGGCAAAGATGCCCTGGGCGCTTCCTGCGCTTTGCTCCTACACGCAACGAGCTTCATATGTAACTTGGAAAGAGCGTTTGCCGGTCCCATATGTACGCTGCGGACTTCTCCTCCCTTCTTCTCGCGACTGACAAGCACTGGATGGCACTGTCACATAGTCTCCCTCAAAGCATGGCTGTTCGGTTTTTGCCGCACGCCGTTGACACTGGGTGGGGACAGCGTGGGCACGAAGGCTGCGGCGCCAACATGACCATAGACACCCTCCTATCATCCAAAAAAGGCACTGATGTGGTACGAGCTAGGTAATTGGGCACATGCGTTCTGGGCATGGTTTGTTCGACGGACAAGAGGCCCAAGCGCAAGCCACGACGCGCGTTCGTTTTACTCACGGATGGCACGCTCGCATCCTGTCTACATCGTGGCACGCACATAGCAAGGTCTTTTTCCTGAACTGGGACGATACACAAACTCTTCTACACTACAAACTTTGTCTAGAAAAGATCATGTCGCCTTCATGGCTGAGCAGGGGCGTGCTACTGAACATCTTGGACGTCTGCACTCCCATGTGCTGACACTCAGGTCATTCGCACGTGAAATTCTCAAGCCCCTAAAAGGACTTGAGTAATTTGACCGTGCAAGAACCCATTGGCTAATCATCGTGACCACCACAAGACTTGCCAGCTGTGCGCCCCTTGACTTTTTGCTTTGGTGTCTGAATAGACGTACTTGTCCCGTACATCCTGCCATTTCCATTCTCGCCTGTGAAGTGCTGCTTGTCGCCTGAGAACGAGTTAGTGTATTGTTCCAAACGCTGTGTATGCCTCATTTCTTTTCGATACACCTGGTACAATACATATCGTTTCTCAGGCGACATAACGCACTTCCAGAGTTACTTTTCCATTACAACACACCTTTCCGAAACATAATCGCAAGAAGCGCCTCCCCTGCCATGTCTTGTGATCCTGCATTCAATGCTTTTCATTCTAAGGGTCCACAATACAATAGGAGTCGCTCGCGTGGGTTTGAGAGAGCGAGCCATGGCAGGGGACGGCATTCTTGTTTCAGCAAGCGGAGGCTGTCCACCGGCCGGGCAAGTGAGCTACATATTCATCCCTACCCTATTCAAACGCTTGACGAGATCAAAGCTCGTTATTCCGACCTATTATCCACGGCCAAACTCCAATGGCTAGACAATCCTAAGAATGTCATCTTTTCCTACAAGCATTCACGGTTTGGCTCATATCCTGAAAGCGTCACTCTTGAGGGTCGATACCCTGACGGCAATAAACCCGTTTTCCGCTCTACTATTGCTATTGATGACGACTTGGGCATCGTGGCCACAGGCGACGGTACCAGCAGGAAAGAGGCTGAAAAAGCCGCGGCCCTTCATGGTATGATACTTCTTCTTGAAAAAGACTACATCTTACACCCTCCTCCCCGCGCATCAAATTCCATTACCAAGGTGAATGCTAAGGTACCTGTCGCTGCTCTCTCCGATGGAACCGAAGTGACTCTCGAGCAAGCGCGTGAATTTATCGATTACTTTTGCCACGAAGGTCGCTTCGGGTCTCCCGATGTCAAGGTTGATGCCGTCTACAATACTAAATCATACAGGGCCCAACTGTATGGCTGGAAGGCTGTTATATCCATAAGCGGCACACCCGTGGGAGAATCCATCGAATCTAGTAAGAAGGCCGCTCAAAATACAGCTTGTCTGAACACAGCGACCATTCTCGCCAACGAATACCGCGACGTGTGGGACCAGTACCTGCAGGTGCCGAAAAGTAAGCTAGCAGGAAAGGCTCCTCCGGTCAAGTTTCGAGTCTCGAGTGCATTTGAAGAAAAAATACGTCACCTGTACGACGCAATGCGCGACAGCGAGCTTTACTCCAACCGTCCGCGAATCACCGCTGCTTTTTCCTTGCGTTCTTCCGTGGCTGCCCCTAAAAGGAACTCGATACAGGCACAGCGAACCATGTCTGAGGAGCAACATGAAGAAAAGTCAAATCAAATGCTCGAGAATCTGAATGCCTACCAATTAGATGAACGAGTCGAACCGATGCGCCTATTTCGCCAGGCACTTCCTGTTTCGCAACACGCAGGCGACATTCTAGTGAAAATTGAGCGTAATCCTGTTACGATCTGTATGGCTTCTACTGGTTCTGGTAAGACCACACAGGTACCACAACTTCTTTTGGACGATTTTATTCTTCGCAAGCAGGGCTCGCGTTGCAACATCATTTGTACCCAACCGCGTCGAATTGCTGCCATCAGTGTTGCTGAACGTATTGCCAAGGAACGTGGTGAAGCTTTGGGTGACACAGTTGGCTATCAGGTGCGTTTCCAGAGCCACCTTCCGAAGCCGCACGGGTCTATTCTCTTCTGTACGACCGGTGTCTTGCTGATGCGCCTGCAGACTGCTTTGAAAGACATCTCTGGTAACTCCTTTCTCGATAATGTCTCGCACATTCTCATGGATGAGGTGCATGAACGCGATATTGAAACAGACCTATTCTTGGCTGTAATCAGGCGAGTTCTGCAAGAGCGCAAAAGGCGCGGATGTCCAGAGATCAAGCTTGTTCTCATGAGCGCAACAGTTGACCCAAAGCTATTCAAGGATTACTTCGAAGAATCTTCACTTACCACACGCCCTGTGCCCGTGGTCAATATTCCAGGGCGCAGCTTCCCTGTGCGAAAGTTTTACCTAGAAGACATTGTATCTCGCCTGCGCCGTATCCCCGAAAGGCAAGGAGGATGGATTTGGAGGGAACACAGCGTGCAACAATATGTACACCGCGAAATCGTGGAAAAAGGCGGCACGATGGGAGGATCTGATAATGATGCGGTCGACAACATTGACATGCCATATCCATTGGTCGCCCTTGTCATCGCCGATGTTATCTCACGTTCTACCGATGGACATGTGCTTGTTTTCTTGCCTGGATGGGAAGAGATCAAAGCCGTGCATCAACTACTTTTGTCCTCGAAACAAATGCCGATGAAAGGACTAGATTTTGATGATCAGTCCAAATTTGAGATCCATCTTTTGCATTCATCTGTACCTGTATCCGATCAACAGGCCGTGTTTGAGCCTTTGCGTGACCCAATGATCCGCCGAATTATTTTGTCCACGAACATTGCCGAAACATCGGTCACTATTCCCGACGTCGTGTATGTGGTGGACACAGGTCGGGTTAAGGAAAAACGTTTTGATCCTGAGCATCATTTATCGAGTTTAGTGATGACCTGGGTGGGTAGATCCAACCTGAACCAACGTGCGGGTCGAGCTGGGCGTCACCGCCCAGGTGAATACTACGGTCTGTTGTCGGAGACGCATCATGATCGTCTTGGGATGCATCAAACCGTTGAAATGAAACGTATGGACCTGAGTAATGTTGTGATGCACATCAAGGCCCTTCACTTACCTGGCATGGAAGTTGAAGATGTACTAGCTTCCACCATTGAGCCACCCGCTCCTGAGCGCGTAAAGCCTGCGTTGGAAAACCTCGAGCGGATCGGGGCTTTGGATTACCATTCGAACCTTACTGCTCTTGGCCAAGTTCTTCTGCAGCTTCCAGTGGATGTGTATATCGGAAAAATGTGTCTCTTTGGCGCCTTATTTCGATGTCTCGACCCAGCTTTATCACTGGCCGCCATTCTGACGAACCGTGATCCCTTTGTATCTCCAGTATACCAAAGGCAAGAAGCGAGGGTCATCAAGAACAGTTGGTGCTCTACCTCCTTTCGTTCGGACCCTCTATGTATCCTAAATGCGTATGAAGAATGGAGCAAACTCCAAAGGATTGATCCTAATCGTGCGAATCGGTTTACGTACAAAAACATGCTGAGTCGTACCACTCTTTTCCAAATTCAGCAAGTGAAAGAAAATTTGTTCACTAGCCTCGTTAAGGCCAATGTTATCCAGGTTATCAAAAACTCGAGGAGCCTCATGCCGCGTTACCGCAAGCGCGTCCGAGAGACCGACCCTGAATTCAATGTCAATGCGCACAGTACTAGCTTTTTGTCAGCACTGATTGCCGTATCTTCCCCCCACTTTGCTGTGCGCATCAGCCAAAATGTGTACCGGACGGCGCAGGACAAATCATGCTTCATCCATGCATCAAGCGTGTGCAGCGCCAAGTTCCAACCGGATAAGTCAAAGTTACCCTTCGTGGATCGTGACATTTATGCCTTCTCCGAAAAAGTACACAGTGCGGGTCAGTCGACAACGCTCGGAGGTGCCACAACGTTTATGCGCACATGCACTCACATCGATCCGTTGTCGTATATGCTTTTTGGTGCTTCAGAAGTACAAGCCTCATCAAATGGACTCGAATGTGATGCATGGCTCCCATTGACGGGTGATTATGACGCGCTGGATGGCGTAGAACGGATCAAAGCTGTTATGGATGCATGTTTGTTGCGTGTCTTGGAGGGTATTCGGTGCTCTCATGCTCGTGCACCATCTAGCAAACTCTATGAATCGCATGCTCTCTCGGATCATGATGACGATCCAGACTCTGCTACCCATCCTATTCGACCACTTTCTGTGAACGAGGAACGGGAACTCGAGACTTTTACCGCCGGCATTGTCGATATGCTGGACCATTACAAAATGGAATGCTATGGGTCCCCTATGTAAGTAACGCTGGAAGCGCGATTGTATACGATAATGTCTGTCCAGTACCATTGGCCTTTTTGGGTTCCGACTCCGTAGGTTGCTGCAGGGACGATGTGCCGTTCAACTCGTTTGCCCAAGTAAGCCCCCCCTGGCCCTGCCGCCTTTATCACGTGATATCCGCGTTCGCCCAAACACGCCTCGCGTTCTCAAGCAGAATTGCGTGTAGAACGTGCACTCCAACGACGTGCCGTGCGGTACCATGTCGGGTGCTCGTGGGAGTCCGCGAAAAGGTCCGGATACTGCTGAGAGAGTCCCAGAAAGACGTTTCTCCGACATTCTCGAAGAGGATGCAGGGAATCATGCCCCGAACAAGCGACCGCGCCGACCGCGTAAAACGCTGCGGGAAGAGGTCGCAGACGATTTGGTATTCATTCGCATGACCCCCCAAGCTCAAGCGACAGGGTCGCCACCAAATAATGGCATGGCAGTGAATGCGGCAGTGCGGCCTGAGCCGCGAGCACCTCTTCCTCGCCCTCCACGACGCAACAGTATGAATGTGAAAGGCATGCGTCGTGTTTCTAGCCTGCGAGATGGAGCACCTGCATACCCCCACGACGATATCCCAGATGACGTGCTCTATAAGCACTGCTCTGACCAGGTGCCTCCTGTCGTGCGCATGAAACATCTTTTATCGTGGACTTTGCACCGGTCGATACCTCAAGCCCTAGCCGAAGCATCCCTTCCACGGTTAGGAAAGCGGCGGCATGGAAAGTCGCGATGGGACCAAGATGCTGAGCTTGCCTTGCTTGCACCGATCCCCCCCGACGTGTCCCGTGAACTGAACGATTTGGAACGTCAGCATATTGCAGAGGTGTCGCCTATTCTCCACAGGGTCGTGCAAGAGACGCTGCGGGATTTGAATGACGGCTTAATCGGTATTAGCTGGTTGCGACATGTCCAGAAAGCCGCGTCTCGAACACTTCACCCCCATCCACGTAATGAGTCGAATCGACACGCCGAGAAGCAATTAATGGGCATGCTGGAGCAATTGCAAAATGAACTTGCGTCCTGGAAGGAGCATGAGGCGGATATTGACCGCATTCATGACGAGGTCGATGCACTTGAGGCCATGACAGCCAATATTCGCGACCAAGCAAGCTCAAAACGTAAAGGTCGTGCTCAAGCAGATGACGAAGCAGAGGTCGACGAAGAGCAGGCGTTGGCCGACGAAGTAGAAGCAAGTCGATCAGGTGCACCACAAGCCTCCGCATGGACGTGGGATGATGCTGACGCCGATGCTCGGCGCCAGCTGGACCTAGTCCAAACTGTGCTTACATCTACCGACAAGCTCAATCATGCTGTGGCTGCCCAGCAGTCTCTGGATACGTCTCACGACATCGATCTACAGGGCACCGAGGTGGACGCACGCCTAGGCTCCCTCGAGCTCTCTATTGACAAAATTTATCAGCGGCTACATACGATCGAGCAACTTGACAATCTGTCGGAACAATACATTCGCCGAGTCTCGAATCGAGCCGCACAGACGTTGTTGGAGCGCACATCCGCGGGGCTCGCTACATTCTCAGGCATAAAATCCGACTCGGATACAAACGATCTGGCGTCGTCAGCTGCTGCCCAGCAGCGACTCGATACTCTGCTGGCTGGTATTCGAGATCCGAACGATACGGCACACGATCCCGCACAGTCATCATCGGTCATGCCGACCGATGCACACCAGCTGCTGCGTGCTTTGGCACGCGGCTCCCCCCCATAGCTTTGTACTTATATGGTCCTTGTGCAATCGGCCGAACTGCCGTGGTCGAGGAAGGCAGCAGCGCGAACGAAACACGACCGACCGGACCTGTGCTGCATGTCAGCTCGTCTCGCAGGGCGTGAAGCGTACCGCGGCGTCGGTCAATTGGAAGATCCTCCTACAGATGCTTCCTTTTTTACGCGCCGACATATCAACTATCCGCCGTTCACGTCGGCCCGCCCGCCCAAGGAATTGCGTGGTGGGCACAGCGCTGGTGTGCGTGCGCTCGCTTGGAATGCTACCGGCGACGTGCTTATGAGCTGCGGCAGTGACCAGCTGGTACGCGCCTGGCACCCTGAAAAGAGTACAGAGGTGCGCTCCACGACAGAATTCGCTGGACATCTTGGGCAGATCTCAGCGATAGCGTGCCATCCCACCAACCCTCATTTGTTTGCCACGGGCGGCATCGATAAGAGTGTGCGCCTCTGGGATCTTCGCGTTTCTACGGCTACGAAAGTCGTGTCGACGCCAGGATCCAATATCAACTTGGCGTACCACCCAGAGGGTCGTTACCTGGCCGTGGGCGATAAGAGCGAAACGGTAAGTCTCGTCAACGCGGATCAAGGCACTTTTCTTCATAAGATCAAAGATGGATCACTCAATCGCGAGGAAATCAACGAGCTTGCATGGTCCCCAGACGGCACCATGTTATTGCTTCCCATGGGCAGTGGCACGATTGGCTTCCTTGGTGCGCCACATACCCCTGACGCGCACGCCGAGGCTGCGACAGGACCGCACGGTCTCCACCCTAGCTGGCATTGTATCATGCATCACCAGGCACATCCAGCGGCTATTTTCTGCATCAAATGGGACCCAACTAAGCGCGTCGTGGCTACCGCAGCTGCAGATAGCACTGTCGCTATTTGGGATGCCTCTATCTGGGACTGCCACCATATTTTCTCTGACTTTAAATTTCCAGCACGCAGCATTGACTTTTCTTGCGACGGCGAATGGCTCGCTGTCGGTGGCGAGGACTCTCATCTTTCTCTGGTACGTGGTATCATCACTGACTCTTGGAGCTATCTCTCGCGAGCGGGCGCCTGTCACACTCCATACCCGTATCAGCGACCATCAACACATTATCGTGGCATCCGTCCAGACCCGTGTTTGCTTACAGTGGTACAGATACCTCGCATTCTGCCCATGCTGGCCCTGGTACTGCTGCCGCTCGCTCGGCGGCCTCTTCGTCCACCATATGGCTCTATAGCGTACCCTAATCGTTTACACGTGCATGTAAATCACGTGACCATTACGCGCTGTTGTAGGTACGGTCAGTGTTGGTTGTCCGCCTGACGTTACGGGTGAGGATCATGTCGGCCTCCCGGACCGAGCTCATTGCATGGGTCAATGAGCTTCTTGCGCTCAATTATACAAAAGTGGAACAATGCGGAAATGGTGCAGCTTATGCACAGATCATCGACTCAATTTATGGTAGGTTATCATCGTACTAACGTGTAGGCAATGTACCCATGTCCCGCATCAACTTTGGCGCACGCCATGAATACGAATCTCTCACCAATTACAAAGTACTACAGAATGTTTTCAACAAAAATCGAATAAGCAAGCCCATTCCTGTTGATCGCCTAGTGCGTTGCAAGATGCAGGACAACTTGGAGTTTCTGCAGTGGATCAAAAGATTCTGGGACTTGAATTACACAGGTGAAGGCCTCTATGATCCAGAAGCTCGTCGGGCTGGACAACCAGGTAATCCTGCTGATACACCTATGCGCAGGCCTGCATCTGGCAATGGTGGTGCTCGTCCACGGCCGAGCTCAGCTGCTCCCAGGCCTTCTACAGCTGGTCCGCGACCATCAGCCGTCCGTCCAAGACCCTCTACGGCTTCGCAGCCTGTGCGATCAGCACCCGTCTCTAGCGCTGGACCGCGCCGCATGTCTGTGGCCCCTCGTGGTGTGCGTGGCCCCTCTGCTGCAGCGATATCCAACGAAACGATCCAGCAACTCTCCGCAGAGATTGACGAAATGAAACTAAGTGTCGACAGCCTGGAGCGCGAGCGTGACTTTTATTTCGGCAAGCTGCGTGACGTGGAAGTCCTCATCCAAGAACGCTTGGGTGAGCTTGTTCAGCTCACGGATGAGGGCGAAGAAATAAACGATCCGAATGGTGCATCGGAGGTCGAGACACTCAAGCAGATTCAAGGCGTACTATACAAGACAGAGGAAGGGTTTGAGCTCCCAGATGCTGCTGAGGTATGTGCATGACGAAGGACTAACCTGTTAGGCAGAGCCAGAGCCCCTAGATGACACGGAAACGTTCTAAACTAGCTTATTTATTCTGTTGCTGGATTCTATCTACCAGCTTGCCTCGTAGCCTCCTTTCCCTTTGCGAGTTATCATGACGCGGTCGCCCGGTCCTCTTTGACATGCGCGTGTCGTGCTACGCCCGTAGGCGTGATTAAATAACGCCTTGAATTCTCGGCCGAAAAAGCATGCACGCTGTGCTGGTCCGTCGCCGTTTCCTTGGCCAAGACCCTATCGCTCAAGGCCATGATTGCGTTTGCGATACGAAAGGGCGTGAGCTTGCGTGCCATCGCACCATGCAGAATGTCAATGCTGCAGGCTGTGCACGGAGTAAGGCGTGGCTATGTGACTCCGTCTCGACCATCTCCCGCTGATCAATTGGCCACTGTGTCAGGAGTAGAACGCGATGGTCCCCTGTCAAACGACCAGCTTCTTGAGCGGGTTTTCGATAAAAAAGAAGTCACTCGCTCGGCGAATCGACCCATCTATATGGATGCGCAGTCTACTACGCCTGTGGACCCTCGTGTGCTGGACGCCATGATGCCCTACTATGTCGAACAATATGGCAATCCGCATTCTCGAACACATGCGTACGGATGGGAGACGGAATCAGCAACGAGTGAGGCTCGTAACCATGTTGCTGAACTTATTGGTGCTGATTCGAAAGAAATTATCTTCACTTCGGGTGCGACGGAGAGCAACAACATGATTTTGAAGGGTGTGGCAAATTTCTACCGTGCCAAAAAAAACCACATTATCACCACGCAAACAGAGCATAAATGTGTGCTGGATTCTTGTCGGTCACTGCAAGAGCAAGGTTTCGAAGTAACATACCTGCCAGTTCAATCAAATGGTCAGATTGACTTGGACACGCTTCGTAAGGAACTTCGCCCAACGACCAGTATCGTTTCCATTATGACTGTCAACAATGAAACAGGTGTCATTCAGCCAATCAAAGAAATTGGCGACATTCTTAAGACGGAAGGACATGAGCTTTGCAAGCAACTGGGCAAGGGTGTACCCAAGCCCTTTTTTCACACAGATGCCGCACAGGCTGTGGGCAAGATTCCCATCGATGTCAATGAAGCTGGCATTGACTTAATGAGTCTTTCTGCTCATAAGATATATGGTCCTATGGGTATAGGTGCGGCATTTGTCCGTCGCCGCCCGCGTGTGCGCCTGGAACCACTAATGAGTGGCGGTGGTCAAGAGCGTGGTCTTCGCAGCGGAACACTCGCCACGCCTCTTGTGGTTGGTTTCGGTGAGGCTGCACGCATCGCAAAGAAAGAAATGGCGGTACGTATATTTATGCGCGTGGAATGGCGTCAAAGATGATACCGGCACGCGGTCCCTTTTGTGCATGCTACATATCTCCTTTGCTGGTACTATGGAAATGATGTTTGAGTCGATTTCTTTAGTGCAGCTGAGTGATATGATTCGATTACCAGACTATTCGAATGATGGAGGACCAGCTACTGCAGGGAACTTGAGACGCCATTCCCATGCCCCAAGCTTAGAACAATGCATACTAACCCTCTCAGTTTGACCATGCCCATGTGCTCGCGCTTTCGAAGCGTTTGCGTGAAAATATTCTGTCTCGTGTAGAGATGGTACTTTTGAACGGTGACCCGGATGGTTACCCGGGCTGTACGAATCTCACATTCCAGTATATCGAGGGCGAATCGCTTTTGATGGCTCTGAAAGACATTTGCCTTTCGTCCGGCTCAGCATGTACTTCGGCGTCTCTGGAGCCTTCGTATGTACTGCGTGCTCTTGGATTGGATGATGCGAATGCTCATTCCAGCCTGCGCTTTGGTATCGGTCGCTTCACGACAGAACAAGAGATTGACTTTGTGTGCGACAAGATTGTGGCAGTTGTGCAGCGCCTGCGTGACTTGAGTCCTCTTTGGGAAATGGTCCAGGAAGGTATCGATCTCAACTCGATTCAATGGTCTGGCTGAGCACTTATCACAGGCGTAGGCTAGGACTAGGACGATCTCCCTGTACGTACTTCACTATATATAGAAGCGCTGAAATTTGTCCCTATACGTGGAGGTTTGACGACGGGACAGGAGCGCCACCGATCTTGAGTGGGGCTGACATCGTACATGAACCATGGCAAGTGCCAAGATTGTGTCGTTAACAATACGTACTCTGGCCAAGCCCATCGCAACGCAAATCAAAAATCAGGCTGCACATCATGAGAGCTTCCGTAAGGTTTGTATTTCGCTTGCCCAAAGCATGCATCGCACAGAATCTCGACTTCGGCAGAACCTACTTCCTGGCTCTGAAAAGTACAAGATTCGCCCGTTGAATGATGCCAAGGCTATTTCGAATGGTGCGAATGCTATCTCAGAAGGCTTTCTCTTCGCCGTAGCTGCCCTCATTATTATTGGAGAAACATATCGCGGTAGCCGAAGCCGTGCAAACGAACGGGATAATTTAAGGGATGAAATCAGTCAACTTTCTGAACAGTTGGATGTGTTGAACAAGAAGCTTCAAGGTGACGGCGTGACAGATGGAAATTCACTGACTGCGAGTCAGTCGCCTTCCCTGCCTGAATCGACTGTCCTGAATTCTACACCCTATCCACAACTGGTGCACTCAGTCCAAATACTATGGGCGTTGGCCGATAAAAATGGCTGGCTCCGCGATGTGGAAAAACTTCCAGGAGAGCTCAAATGGCTTCTTGAGAGCAAAGAGTCCGCGGCTTCAGATACAGACTCTCAAGAGAAGCTGTCTGTAGCTGCCCAGTCGCCCTCAGACTATGCTACTTCCTGTGTCAAAGTGTTTTCAGATGACGTGAAGAATACAATCTCGCCAAAAGGCTCGAGACAAGACAATGAAGTCTCTGAAATATCCACCGTGCCTACATAGATTATGTTGAACGCCATTACGTCGGTCGCCTCTCTTGTACAGTTCACGACCGCAGGCTCTTATTTCACAACAATGATCAAACCCATGAACAATGTCTCCAGTCTTGAATGTAGCTAAGCCTAGTTATATCATTTTTTGCTAGCGATGAGGTGTGTGGTATGTACGTTGAGCTTGTCTGCTTACCAAAAACGGCCACGGCCTCGCCAAGAGCCACGGCCTCGGTATCCGCCGCGGAATCCACCACGGTACCAGCCACCACGCCCGCGTCCGCGTCCACGTCCGCGAAAACCTACGCCAGGGACGTTTGTCCGTTTAGGCGTTACTTTAAGCAGTCGACCACGAAAGAGTGATTCATTCAATACTGCCGCATTCTCAACAAAATTCGCGTCAGCAAACTCAACATATGCGAATCCTTTCGGATGACCAGTAAACTTGTCACACAATATGGTGACACGATTAATTGTGCCACAGCTTTGAAAGTGCTGCTGGATTTCTTCCGGCGTAGCACCATAGTCCACGTTGCCCACATAGATACTGCGACTGTCCACTTCCATTTTCTCTTCATCTGTGGGATGCGCAGCCACTGAAGCGCTTCCTTGAATATCTTGCTCAGCTGTCTCGTTCATTTCACGAAGCTTAGCAGCTTCTGCTTCCATTTCAGCCACGCGCTGTTTCATCGCCTCCAAGTCAGCATCTTCCGTGTCGGCCTCTCGTCCTTCTCTAGAATCCTCATGCTCAGCAGAATACTGAGCAAAGTCTGCCTCACGCTGTGCTTGTTCAGCACTGATGGCCCCGACTGCTTCGCCTGCTTGCATGTGTGCCGTCAAGCGATACCATCGCGGCGTGAACGCGATTTGCTGCCGATGATGTCACGTGAGTATCGCTCCACTTCATTCTGTTGCCTTCGCTAGCGCTGCATGAGGGCCGAGGGACGTTTGTGTGGCTGATGAGAATAGTCATGCACCTTGGATGCCTTAAGCGAGACATAGTCGAGGGACATGAAATAGTGCTTTTTGTTACATGACATGAGGATATATATAGTGCACTAGCTGCATGGAGGATTTAAGTTTGACCGTGGTACAAAGCAAGCGGGTCCTTTGAACTAGTAGTAGCATAGAAGCTTATGTAGACATAGGCTGGACGGTATCCGTCTTGGCTAGCTCGGCACTGGGAGTGTTAGAATCTTTGCTATTCGATGATTGAGCGCGTGTTGAGAATAACAACGAGCGAGTCTCATGAACACATCCGCTTCATACATACCGTAAAGCCACACTGAATTCATCCTCGATATCATCATCATCCCAATTGTCTTCCCAAAGGTGGTCACCACCCGAACGAGCGGAACCACTCATATCAAGAGAGACTGTGGCAGCACCTGAAGGTTGGTCACTAGTGTTATCCTTTCCAACAATAGTGTCTTGGTCTGGCCAGTCTGTTGAGATAGTGCGTAAGTAAATTTATGCAGCATGTACGAACCATCTGCCTCAAACTCCTCAAATTCGTCATCTTCATCAAGAGCACCCAGCGTAGGAACCTGGTGTTTCTTTTCGTTTGCCTCTTGAGAACCTGCTGACTCCTTGTTACTGGGCTTGGTTGGCTTAGTCGCGCTCATAGTATTCGTGTATGGAATGAATGGACGCGGCCTGACGTGCGTTTGATCACGCCCACTTATTTACTAAAATACACTCATCCAGGCCCGGCCAGGGCTATTCAGCGCGGACGAACGCATTGGCCGCACCAAGTCTTTGGCTATCTTGTCAACCAGGCAGTGCAGAATGCAAAAGACTGGTATAAGGCTGTCGGTGTTTACTCTTTTGGTCTATATGGCCGTGTGTCTGCTAGGACACATGTCAGCATGCGCTGCAGCTGAGACAGAATGGACGCAGGAGTCATACTCTAAGAAGCTGGATCTTGGCGGTGCTGTGAGTGTCGTAGAGCTGGACATTAAGGCCACACCTGCTGAGATCGGACCGGAGGGTAGTGCCACGTACCTTTTCTATCTCTCCCGTCAGGAGCATGACGGCCTCTCCATGCTGACGGCATCATTGGAGCAAAACAGCACTCATTCACAATTGGAGGTGATGCCGTTAGGACCTCTGGGTGATCAGCAAGACACATATCAATACGCTATGAATATTCCAATGAAGGAGAAGAGCGACGTCTCTCTCAGTATCAAGGGCGTGTTTTTGCACCAAGCGTCGCCTTTGCCTAAAGAACTTAAACAAGGCGATCTGCAACTCCTTACTTGGGACGGTGATGCTCAGCCCCGTACACCTTATGTGACAGCATCGGCCACAGTGTTCATTAACTCACCTGACCCTATTCTCACATTCAAGGCGCCAGTGACTTCGTCGCAGCTGGGAAACGCAGTGCAATTTGGCCCATTCACTGATCTGCAGCCCTATACGGCAGACTCGGAGCCTGTGCCCCAAGGCCACGTTCATTTTGCGTACAGCAAACCTCTGGTGTCTTACAAGAAGTACCAACGCCATGTGGAAATAAGTCACTGGGGTGACAACATGGCCACACACGATTATATTTGGCTCCAAAATGTCGGTCCAAGGCTCAAAGGCTGTTTTAGCCGCTCCCAAAACATGATCAACATGCACATGAATCCTCTGCTGGAGAAGACGTCACAAATTCAGTCGATTCCGCTGAGTCTACCGGGGAGTGCAGAGGGTGTGTACTATGTGGATGCGACTGGCAATGTCTCAACGTCGAACCTCAAGGCATCGCCCAAGGTAGCTGGGACACCTCGCCGCTTAGATATTCGGCCCCGCTACCCTGTCCTTGGTGGATGGAATTACACGTTTACGGTGGGATGGAACGAGAGAATGAGTAAAAGCGGTATTGCACGTTTCAACCCAGCCAAGCCTTGGCGCACCCGCATTGCCGTCCCATTCTTGATATCTCCCAAGACGGCCTCAATTGAAAACGCAACACTAACTATTTCGTTACCTGAAGGTGCCCAGGACATCAAAGTCTCTCTGCCATTCAAGGTCGATAATGTGCACACAAGCCGATATCCTTCGTATTTGGATACCGTTGGCCGTCCGACGATTAGCATCACGCGGGCTAAGTGCTCCTTCATGAATGCCATGCCAGTATTTGTGGAATATACACTGCCGATCACGACATATCTGCGCAAGCCTTTCTGTGTGACGCTGGCCGTCCTGCTTGTATTTGCGGCGTCGGCTTTTGTTAGTCGCCAAATCAATGCGATACCTCAGTCCGCGAAGTAAACATACACGTGCTTCGCGATAGCCTTATTGACTACTTTGTGCTTATCTATTCGTCGCCGACGCATCGCACGGCGTAGTTGCCCAGCACAGGCAGGAATGGCTCACGTTCGAGCGACGTGGCAGAGCGGTGCGCGATGTAGCTGAGTTTAGTGCCGTTATCAACGTACGCGCAATACCATGATCCAAAAAGGCACAAGCGCGTTAGTAGCCAAACAAACCAGCGCAGACCAAATATATTCCTGAGAACCCATGCACCCACGAGCACGATCGCACCGCCAAAACCAGCTTGGTAAGCGTGGAAACGAGCAAGATCCTGGAGTAAGCCTAGAGAAGAGCATACGCACATTTTGCGTCTCCCATAGTAGTAAAAGCACACTTGAAAAAGGTGGGATGGCATACGCCATAGCACACAACTTGCTAAGTTCCCAACCCAGACCTGTAGCGTAGCCAGTAATGGTAGCATTAAGAGGAGCCGGTGCAATCGATGGCGCACCGCCCACTCCTAGGTAGGGATTGTCTTCGTTCACATCCGCATATACATGACCAGGAGCGCCTGGTATGGTCGGACGAATCGGGTTCGTCGGCGCACGCGCAGCCTCGTCCCATGATCGCGGCTGTCCCGGCGTGTGCGGTGTTGTATTGTACGAATAGGACGGTAAAAGATCTTTTCCACCTGCTTCATCACTAACATTCTGGTAGGATTCCACTAGGAAAGGTGCATCTGCATCGTACAACTGAGATGCGCCACTCTTGACAGACATGAAGATCGACGTCACCAACTAGCCTAGCGTACCAGGTGGCTTCGAAGCACGTGTGGAGGGCACGCGCTCTGTCATGATCCGTTTGGCGCTTCCGCAAATTGATTGATACCTATCGCCTCGCCCATGGTGTAAGCCGTTTATTAAAGCTATGTATCATACATATGTTGGTGTTATACGATCGAGCAACAAAATACGGGTATAAGTTAATGGGCTACCTTTTTGGTACGACCCATGCGGCGGGCATGACGCAAAGCTTTCTTCGCGCTCATCTGCGAAATCAAAAATCACTGTGTCAGCATGGGCTTCCCTGTAAAAAGCAAGATGCGTACCCTAGCAGCCATCGCTTCTAAGCGCTCCTTTTCAGCGGCTTTAAAGGCGCGTTCCTTCCGGACTTGACTTCGACGTTCAGACTCTTCTTCCTTAGCTTGTTTCATTTCACGCTCCCTTGTCTTGATGCTGTGCATCTTTTGACGATGTTGCATTCGTTCATTCCACTTCTTGCTAGTAGTCTTTTCTCTTGGAATGTCGAGTGTACTCATTTTCATATCTTGTTTCTCACTCATATGGCTATTTTGCTAGTTGTTTGATGCCACTGAAAGTCGAGATCTTGCACTCAAGTTAAGAGCGCCAGTCAAATCTGTCCTCAGCTCAACTCAAGGGGGCGTTGTGCGCTCGTCGATTTTAGTATCACGTGATCTACTCGGCACACATCGGTGGGTGTGCGCGACACAGTCGTTTCTCCCGTTGGTTCCACCCACACGAAGTCATGCTCGGTCGAGTTTTGGTTGCGCCAACCCGCGCACTCCGTGCCCAAACATTTGCTTTCCGTTCCTTTTCGTCATGCGCAGCTCGCTTTGAATCACTTCCCACAAAGGAGCAAGTTGCCACGCCTTACAAGGCCCGTGGTGAGTTTGTTCGCCCGAAGGTTGAGGGCAGCGCCATTGTCTCGAATGTCGAGACACCTGTTGCAAAGCCCAGCAACCCTCAGTCCTTGGAGGAATATGGAACGGATCAGGCTCCTAATCGGGCTGGAGTATGGAGTGAGTCTCAGCGCCCAAAGTCGGACGCTATGAAGGGACCACGCTTCGAACAGATGGACCCACGCTTCCAGCCTCAAACTTTATCCGCTATGGAGCTTGTCAGCAACCAACCTATCCATTTCACCAACAAGCGCGTTGTTTCTTGCGATGGAGGTATGTAGTGCTTTGCCGTCAAGAGCTAACATCTAAAGGCGACGGTCCACTTGGTCACCCTCGCGTATACATTAACCTGGTGCGTACTTCACCTCACATGAATCCACTGACATAAATTAGGACCAGCCAGGTCCCAAGGCTTGTCCATACTGGTATGTATTTCTCATTTCGTGTCACACTGACATTCGCAGTAGTACTCGGTACCAGAAGGTGGAAGAGCACGAGTAAAGGCTTCGATTCCGCTCAATTAGATATGTATGGCTATGTGTGTGATTTTCCCTTTGGCTAGAAGCTGTAGCATTTATACTTTAAGGGTCACGTACAACCCACTGTCTACATCATTGCGCCCGAACCGCGCTTCGAGCAAACACTTTAGCGCCATTCAATCTGAATCAGCAAGCGCACGATGCAATTCAATGTGTTTATGTATTTTGCTGACCTACAAAGTTGATATTGACATGTAAAGACTTAGAAAGAGAACATACCACCTCCCCGGACCCTGTGTCCTCCAAGGAAGAACATCAGCAGGGACGAAGCAAATAGACCGATGGCTATACCCAGCGAGATATTCAGCAGCTGTGCACCGATCTGCAGACCAGACGTTACCTCTGTGTTGCCTGATCCAGAGCCATCGTCTTGAAGCGTTGCAAAGTTCCATAAAGTAGTAGAGCCAGTCATACCGCTAGGCAGTTGGAAAAGAATACCGGGCACTGCCACCACGAAACTGCGTCCATCGAAAAAGCGGCCGTAGATATTGGCAAGTATACCCACCGTGAAGGAACCCAACGCAGAATACAGATATGAATGATTTTGCAATACTTCAGGAACAGGACAGTGCTCATCCTTCGTACCATTGCAACTCGAGTTCACTTTATTAGCAATCGTGGCAAAGTTCGCCACAAGCCAACCACAAACGGCAATAAGGACCATCGCAGGAAATTCTTTTCGAGTCACCTTGGCCTGATTACGCAGTGACAGCAGCAGAGCGTATCCTGGCACTGTTAAGAAGGCCCAAGCAAAAGAAGGCGAAGCATTCTGGCCTGGAGGTGTGTTGTACCAGTGCGGAAAGTCTAGCTTACGTGCATTACACTTCGTCAAATTCGCGCCTTCACTTCCAAGCAGAGGAAGTGCACCGATCATTATACCCAGACCAAGTAGCGTGGAGTAGATAATTGCATAGACTAACCGCACGGAGCCAGATACCAGACTCTTTGATTGAAGTTCCAACGCTGCAGTCAAAACAATAAAACCAGGAAGAATCATCACAATCGAGCCCGCCATGACAGCTTCGTAACAGAAGTAGCGGCCATAATGAATCTCTCCAGTAGGTGTATGATAACGACTAATTTGGTGAAGACCCATTGCAATGAAAGAATTCAATGTAGCAAACACGATCTCGAAAACGTTGGAGTAGAGTTCAGAGGTAATAGAAAGCTGGCAAAAAGACATAAAGGAGCCTAAGCAGAACGAGGCAATTGCATCAAGCAGCGAGCCGTTGAATGCCCATTCACCGACAGTAATAAAGGCGGATGCCAAGCCGCTGACAAGAACAAATTGCCACTTGCGCAGCATTGGCTTGCGTCGCATCAAATTGTCCAGTTGCTTGGAGCCTTGTTCTACACCAATCTTATCATGAATGACGTTCCAATAGATAGTGTGCATGTCAGTCAGCTTTGTCAAGTCCACGGTACTGCCCTGCTTGATAATTTTTGTTTCGGAAGTGTGCGTGTTTTCATCACCAAAAGACAAGAGCATGACCGATGGGAAATACACACAGCGACAGTTAACTTCCAGTACATTGGCGGTAGCTTGAATTTGTTGCTCGATACGATGCGTTGGTGCACCAAACATCATCAAACAGCGAGATAGCTTCAAAAGAAATTCTTGACGCTTTAAAATGGCCGCGACATGCATGGTGATGAAGATTTCTTGCTTTTTGCTGCGAGCCTTGCGGCGACGAAGCTTCTTTTTCCATTCACGCCTCGCCAGTTCCTCTGGGTTCGTATTCATGAGATGATTTTGCTCGTCATCAGACATTGAGCCATGCGGCCATTTGCGATGCATGAGATTTTTTCCCGCATTTCCAATGGCTTGGCCCCTACGCTTCATTGACGACGCGGTTGCACTCCCAGCAATCGACTTGCTCTCAGCTGCACTAAAATAGGGATTAACCCCCGAGTCCTGCTGCACATAGGCTGCGAATGTGTTGGGTGTTAGTGGCACAGTACCAGTTGGACCAGTTCGCATCTTCTTGGGAACAGGTGAGGCCTCAGCAACAATTTTCGCAGTACGGCGCAGAGTTTTTTCGTTCATATCTGGAAGCAAATAACGGTCTAATGTAAAACCCGGACGAGATGGATTCGGTCCTAGTTGTGCGTGCAAAGGACTCACCGCACCAATCAAGTTTCCAGATGTAGCAATTAGGCCACCAATGGTACCAGCTGCAGAGCGAGCAGCCTTAGGACGTTCGTCCATTATGTCCAAACCAACGTCAGACGCGACATTCTTGACGACACTTTGACCAGCATTCGAGACATTTACAATGTTTTGGTTCGCCAAATTAATCAGACCTGCACCCGAGCGTTGCAGCGAATAACGCGAGGAGTCTCGCCATGAGTCGGTAGAGGGCTTGGATTCAGCAGCTTGTTTTAATACCTCTGGATCGACATCCTGGATAGCGGCATGATTTCCATAAGCATCGACAACTTCGTTACCGATCAAATTTAAGCCACCACCAAGTTCTGTAGCATCAGGCTCAGTCGCAGCTTCTGATTCAGGCGCTTGCGAGTCAGACACCTGAGACGTTCCATCCGTCTGCTGCTGGTCATAGAGCTTTAAAAGTTGGCCTAAAACGCCGCCACTTTCTACAGGTCTTGAGTCCATTTGCTGGGCAGTCTCGAGAGCATCGGGCGTGCTGGCTTCTGAGTCGGGAAGGTGCGATCGATTAAAACCAGGAAGATGCATTTCATCTTCATCGCTGCTATCAGCACCACGACCATGAAGCATCTTGTGTGCTGAGACAAGTTTGGCAGCTTCACGCTCAATGGCTGATGGACGATGACGACGCTTCGTACCGCGGAGACCGGATGACGTTTGTACTGGCACACTCTTCATGTTAGTAGCATCAGAGGTGAAAAGACCCTTTTCCGACAAATCTTCCTTATTTTCGTTTGAATTAATACCAAAGATCTGGCGAAGCGAGCCCCATCCCTTCTTGCCTTGATCATAGACCTTCTTTCGAGCCGAGCGGGGTGGTTTGGATGGCATGCCATCTGTTTCGCCCTCAATAATATCCACATGATCAAGGTCATCCATAGGATCATAAGAGCCTGAAGAGGTGGCACCTGGCGTGGTGGTACCTCCATAATCGTATGCGGGCTGTGGATCTCTTTCCCTGAGTTCTTGGGGATTCGTGGGCTGACCTCCAAGAAAAGCTTCGTCACGAATAATTACATGGCCAGGAGGTGGGGCATCTGAAAACGCCTCACTATCTTCATCCTCGAGCTCCTCAGCCAATGCAGCAAGTCGAGTGTGGTCGTTCCCTTCTACATTTACGACACCAGTTCGGCCCTGTGCATTGCCCTCATACATGTCGGGCATTTGAGGTCGGAGTCCCTCCAAGCTTATCTGACCTGGATGATTTGCACGTTGAATACCTGTTCTTTGCCTAGGCTCAGTAGTAATAGGTGAGTTAGCAACTGTTGAATCGACAGGTGAGACAGGCGGTTGAGATACAGTAATTGTCGGACCTTGACTACCGGTATTGATATGAATACGTGCAGATTTTGATGCATTACGATTGAGCCCATTATCCGAGATACCGGTTACACTGCCGTCGCGCTGTCCCGTAAAAATAGTGTCCGAGCGAAGTGGTGATGAGTAGGTCGCAGAAGTCGCAGGCACACCAAGCGATGAAGTGATCGGCGGAGCCGGCTGTTGTTGGTTTGAATTGGATTCCTGCGTTCGAATTCTGTCACCATTCGAAATGGAAGGATGCGAGTCATCGAGGGACCCTTGAGACATATCGGTGACATAGCTTTGGTCCGCTACCTGATGATATACATGGTTCTTATCATCAAGATGAGGGGGCGGTGAAGGCATGCCTCTTTTTTCACTAGAATAAGTACGCGAATTACACGCAGTAAATTGTTACTTCGTGAATGAAGCAAGAGGCTGCTCAAAGGGTGTGCAACCTACGTGGTAAAGATGCTTTGAAGTCTAAAAAGTTTGCCGCTGGGTCTTTGCCACGCATGACCCACCTCCACCAGTTTTAGCTAAAGATGTCGCAGTCCTTTCTAGCATTGAAGCTGTAATTTGTCGAAACCAGCCTCCACTTCAATTGGGCTGTGCAGCGACCCAGGGGCAGAAACGCTATGATAGTACAGCACGCGCGGAAAAGATCTAATCATGTACAGCCTGGACAGGTATGCAAGTGTTCTTGAACAAATGCGTCGCACTCGAGACAAAAGTGCTGATGACATTTCGGACACATGTAGCGAGATGAAGGGGCTAATGTTACATCCATAGTTGTGCGTGCGACAGACGCTTCGTTTATGTCACTGGGACGGGGTGGGAATGGGAATGCACAAGCGAAACAGGATAACGGTGAGGATTCAGTTACACTGGATGTCAGGTCATAGATACGCACGCTTCCCAAGCTACTGGCTCATAGTTTTGCACAGGAAATAGGTGGTGATAACTCCGGGCAAGGTGAGTACTCATAATCACAGTAATACCACACGTCGGACAATCCGTGGGCACTTGACATACACGGGATGAGCATCTCGGACAAGTATATCCAACTGGAGCAGAGCCTCTATCCGAGAATGATAAACCTTTCGTTCCAGTCATCGGACGGCCATGACACGCGCAAAACGAAGGGGGTGCATGAAAGGGGATACGGCGGGGAAATCCCATAACGAGCAAGTCATTTTTCTTTTCCTCTGTCGATGTGGATGGAGTCTCAGTCACGACCCGAGGAGGTACGTGCTTCATCAAAAGTTCCTTGTAATGATCCTCGTTCAGAACCACATTGAAGTCACCTCCTGTTCGTGTGCACAGTTCTTTAAAGACTCGAAGCTCAGCGGCAAGTGAAATAACAGAAACCTGGATATGCTCCTCAACTAACTTATCGATGGTTTGGTATATATTGCCGGGATCCACAGTAGTGAGTGAGGCTGATATATATAGAATTTCACGGGTATTCGAGCTTGGTAAGTGGGAAAGCGAGCTTCGCGCCATTTCCAGCGAATTCTGAATACTTGGCTCACCACGCGGCTCAAGTTTTCGTCGACTGGCCAAGACAGCGCCGTGGTCGAATGTGTTACCACCCATAAGTGAGAGACGCTCAGCTAGGCCATCGCGCGCACAGATTATAGCGAGTTGCCCAATCGGGTTTTGGTCGAAGTATTCAGTCACAAATTGGCGCGCAAGCTGCAAAGTAAGGTCAAAGCGTGTGGGTCGTAGATCGCGGTCATTCATGTCTTCACTCAGATCTAGAATTAAAACAAAGTGACGTATAATACCCCGTTGTACCGGTATGCTATCGCGCAAGCTCCTCTTACGCTTGTTTATGTCGATTATTTGGCGAACAGCACTTTCCAAATTGCCGCTTTCGTCTTCCTGGACATGATCCCATGAACGCTGATATGTGGCCTCCCAGCTGTAAGCATTTCCTTTCTGAATTTGACGATCACGTCTTGAAGCTGCCGACTTATTGGTACGTTTAAATTCATCCCCATGCCCTTCATCATTCTTGCGTTTGGCGCTCGATCTCTCTGCAAGAGCCGTGCGTAGCGACGCATTAGGCAGTGACGGAAGGGCGTGGAACTCATCTGAATCGTCCGATTGCTCTTCCATCATCTCATCAGAATCATCTTCGAGCTTTGTGCTATCCACGTAATCATCATCGCGCCCGCGCATGACACGATCTTGGGTGCTATTCTGCTGGCGTCTCCACCCGTATTGCGGTCTCTCGCGTTGGGCACCGGTGCGTCGTGCTTCATTTGATGCACGTGGCTAGCACGTGGCCAGGTGCCAGCACACGGGTCGGGGCCGACAGTCGCGGCCTTCGCAGAAGCTCCACGCGGCAACATTGCCATCGTTCTGCTGCCGTCCCAGTGACTGTTATTTGGTGACAAAAGGCAGTATGAAAGCATATCTACCGCGCACGGCGGCCTTTTCATGGGCGCCATCTAGTGCGGAGGTCGACGGCCTAGTGATGGCTACGGGTACGGTGGCCGGTGCTCTCGATGAAAGTTTCAACAATGACAGCGTGCTGGAGTTGTGGAAGCTCGATGCGACACCGGACGACACCATGAACCTGTCGCCCTCAGTGTTAGGATCTGTGAATGCAAGTGCTCGTTTTAATCGCCTTGGCTGGGGATTTGCTCACAGGGACAAGCCGCACGGCCTTTTGGCTGCAGGACTCGAGAATGGTGAGGTGGGGGTATGGGATGTCGGCATGCTCATGGATCCTAGTACTGCCTCACATTCACAAATTCTGCGTAACACTGTGCACAAAGGCTCTGTCCGCGGCCTTTCATTTAACCAGCCACAACCTAATTTGATCGCTACGGGCTCTGTCAATGCCGAGATCTTTGTATGGGATCTTAAGTCACCTACCAAACCATATACGCCGGGGTCGCGCTCGCAGCATCTGGATGAAATTTCCAGTCTGGCTTGGAATGGCCAAGTTCCATACGTACTCGCCACGGCATCTACAAATGGTAGTACTACAGTATGGGACTTGCGTCACAAGCGTGAAATTGCTGTGCTGCGCAACTCCGCCGCCGGTGCATCAATGAGCTCGGCGCGTAGTATTAGCTCACTTGCTTGGCACCCGCTCAGTCCTACACGTATCGCAACGGCCACGGAGGACGATATGAATCCGGGTATTGTGTTGTGGGATCTGCGCAATTCACGTGCGCCAGAGGCAATCCTGAGTGGCCATGAACAGGGTGTTCTAGGTCTATCATGGTGCCGTCAAGACGAAAACCTGATGCTTTCGTGTGGAAAGGACAGTCGCACGCTATGTTGGAACCCTCAAAGCCATGAAATTGTGGCGGAGATGCCGCCGCATTCGAACTGGGCCTTCGATGTGCAGTGGAACCCTCGCAATCCCAACATGCTTGCAAGTGCGAGCTTTGATGGACATGTGGTTGTTCAGTCTCTGCAGAACATTCCCGTGGAAAGCGAGCAGGACGCTGCTGCTGTGTCGACAGCCAGCATGAACCCGGATGATTTATTCACAGCGCTAGGCAATGCGCCTCCGCCCTCTACGGGCGGTATGCCGCTTGTCACGGCTCCGAAATGGCTGAGCCGCCCTACATCCGTGGCATTTGGCTTCGGTGGTCAGCTTGTGACAATTTCTAAGCCGGTGCCTGGAGCACAAGGCTTTCCTTTGCGTGTGCACGAGATACATACTGAACCGTACATTGCTGACCGGGCACGCGTACTCAGCCAAGCCCTAGATGAAAATACGCTTGCTGACTTTTGTGCGATGCAATGTCAGAACCCGAACACACGTGCTTCAGACATGGCGGGATGGAAGACGCTTCAGACTCTTTTCCATGTTGACTCTCGCGACGAGCTTGTTGAATTGCTTGGCTTTTCGAAAGACGACATTACCAACCAAGTTCAGCAAGCTGTGGGCGCCTTGGGTTTACCGCCACTAGAAGATGAAAACGCACAAGGTGAAGATCCGGCACCGCAGGTCCCGTCAGTCACCGATGAGGACCCCACTGCTTTCTTCGATCAAGTCCCAGATATGCCTCTAGAACCGCCTCAGCCGGCGGCCGAGCCATTTAGGCTTCATCCTAATGGCAATCAGGACCCTGACCGCCTGATAACAAAGTCTTTGATTCTTGGTGACTTTGAAAATGCAGTATCGCTGCTTGTTTCGCAGGATCGCTTCGCGGATGCTTTAGTGCTTGCCACGCGCGCTGGTGACGAGCTGCTGGTTAAGACGCAGCGCGCATACTTCAAACGACATGCGATGAACAAACCCTACCTCCGATTATTGCAGAGTATCGTGACAGAAGATTTGTCGGATGTGGTTTACCATGCAGACTTGAGTGAATGGCAAGAGATTTTCGCTGTGCTCTGTACCTATGCAAAGCAGGAGGATTTCTCAGTCCTAGCCGAGCGTCTTGGTCAACGTCTCGAAGACCGATACTTGCATTCAGCGCAGCTAGGCACGCCAGCCTTAGTCGACCGCAAGAATGCGGTTTTATGCTACTTGGCTGCTGGATGCCTAGAGAAGGTGATGTCGATGTGGATCGAAGAGATGCAGGAGGAAGAGTATGCTATCAAATCCGGAAGCACGCAGCGCGACAACTCTCCGTACTCGGCTCATGCTGAGGCCCTTCAAACGCTTATGGAAAAGGTGGTTGTTTTCCAGCATGCTGTGCATTACACTGATGAGGATCTACAACCCCCCGTCCCCAATGATGATGGAACTGTGCCTGTGCGTGAATTCAAGCTGGCGCCGCTGTATAACTACATTCTTGAATATGTAAACGTCTTGGCCGAGCAGGGCTTGGTGGATATTGCGCTCAAGTTCGTGGCTTTGACTCCGCCTGACTACACACCTAACCAGCAATCGACCGTGGCTGATGCCGAGTGGACGCATGACCGTCTGCTGCGTGCGAGTGAGATGACACAATACGCGCCAACGAATCCATACGCCCAAGGCGCTTATGCTCAGGGAGCATATGACCAGAGTGCCTATGGCGGATACAATGTGCCTGCTGCACCGTCGGTACCTGCTGTGCCTGCTCCTCAGCCATTAGCACCACCTCCCATGGCTTCCCAGATGGCACCGCCGCCACCGCCACTCGCAGCGCCGAGCATGCCAACGATACCAAGCGTGCCTGCAGTGCCCACGGCTTTGTCGCAACCGGACCCCACACCGTCACCGTACGCTCCACCTGTCCATCCGGTCACCGCACCTCCATCTGTTGCCCAAACAACAGCCTATGCAACCCAGCCCGTGCCGCAGGCCATGCAAGCGCCGCCGCCACCTGTCATTGGTGCGCCGCCGCCTGCTTCCATGACACCTGGCCTGATTCCTGAGCCGGCGGTAGGAACAATCGCCTCGTCTCCGTTGCCGCCACCGCCGCAGCTCAAGCGCGAGAAGGGGGGATGGAACGATGTGCCTGCTCCTTCCTTGCCGCCGCCACCACCCAAGCGCGCGCCGTCTGCAGCGACAGGTGCAGCGATCACATCGCCTTTCCCGAACCAACCGCCGTCGATGGCAGCGTCGGCGGCCATGCCGCCACCGCCACCTCGTGGCCCTCCGACTGGCCCTCCTCGTCCATCCAGTGCGGCATCGTCCGCGTACATGCCGCCACCTATGGCTTCGCCACGCACTGGACTGGGTATCGGCCAGCCATCCCAAGACTATGGCCGTCGTATGCCTCAGGGTCACATGAACACGCCTGGCGTGCAACGACCCCAGACGCCGACAGTGCCTGGCCGTCCACCCATGGCGCGAACGCCCAACCTGCGCCCCCAAGTAACTGGCCCGCCGAGTCAGTTTGCCGGGCAACAAGCTGCTACGACGCCTCGAGCATTTTCCCAAAGCGCAGCGGTGGGTACCGTACCAGCTCCTCCAAGAGGACAAGCAGGAATGGTGCCACCACGCTCCATGACTCCAGCGGGTGGTGGATATGGTGCGCCTCCTCCTGCCTCGACGCCCGGCGGAGCCTCCAAACCAGGTTTCCAGTACCCTCGTGGCGACCGCTCCCACATTCCACCGAACTTGCGGCCTGTGTCTGACACTCTTGCACGGGAAGTGGCTCGACTTCGCAGTGTGGATGCGCAGCCAAAGCGTATTTTGGACGATGCCGATAAGCGTGTACAGCTGCTGCTCGATGTGATGAACAATGGCCTCGTGGATGCCAGGCTAGTGCCTGTACTTCAGCAGCTGGCTCAAGCAATCCAGGCGCGTAATCAGCAAGGCGCGCTACAGCTGCACGTCCAGCTTGTGACGATGGCCACAGGTGATGTGGCTACGGCTCTCGTTGGCGTCAAGTTCTTGATTGCCAAGCTGTACTCGTAGTGCGAATGCGTAGGCTCTAACTGATTGTCACGTGTATCTGCGATACGTGTGTTGCTGAGACGTGGAGTGGCACTGTTGTGGCTGTCTCGACGACCTTGGTGCTCATGGCGTCGTCCGTGAATGTGCAGGGCTCGGACGCACCACTATTTGACGTTGGTCGTGTGCAGTATACACTTCCTGCGCCGCTCATACATGTCGCTGCTGCTGCCAACAAACTTGTGCTATGCTTGTCACCATTTGACGGCATGCCTATGCGTATCGTTTACCTCGATCTCGAAGAGCCTGCTTTCACACAGGAAGCCTTTATATCTTCTCCCACGCAAGCTAGAGGCTCTCGCTGGCGCGATCTTCACGAGTCGACGCGTGTGTTCGTTGATGCGTCTGCCGTGCATGTGTTGCTCTGCGCAGGTACATATACCTATTACTGGACACCAGGCTGGACTCGAGCGCGCCGCATCATGCAGCTGGACGGTGTGCCTGTGACAGCCGCCGTATTCGGTGAGCCTCGAGCTACGCCACCTGTGGCACTCCCTCCTTTGACGGGTGGACGCCGATGGATTTGGACTCCACCCATTCTTTTGGGCACGGCGCGTGGCGACCTCGTTGAGACGGTCCTGACCGCACAGCTTGGTGGTAGTGATGACCGGATGGATATTTTTGATCGATGGGCGCGCATGTCAGCCGGTTCAGCAGAGTATCCTTTGGAGCGTGGGGTGTACAGACTCTATTCCCTTGCATCAGATGCAAACGCCATTACTGGTTTGGCATTGGAAACGCAAGGCCAGAATGTTGTGATTGTGGTTGCAACATCGTCCCGTTTATACGAATTCGTGGGCCTGTCCAGCGAAGTACCGGGGCCCGTGTTTCAAAGAGTGTTTGATCAGTATCAACAAAGCTCTCAATCGCAGTGGAAGACGGACCTGCCGCGGGGGAAGGGTACCCTCGTCACTGCTACACTACCTGTATCTTGGCCATATGGATCGCATCGTGCCATGTCGTGGATGAATGGTGCTGGCGTGTATGCTGCCCAGCTTCTGCCTGATAAGGGTGTGTGCCATGCTGACCTTTTTGCCTTGCCACAACGTGATGATACACCGATTTCATTGGGGCGCACATCGCTGCATCATGTGCTTGTATATTCAGACATGGCTGTCTGCATGAATGCCTTGGACGCAGATGTTCAATACAAAGTAACCCTTCCTCTGGTGGCTGAGGAACGCGTGCTAGGAATAGCCATGGACTCATCATCAGATACATGCTGGATTTATACTTCACTGGGTGGATTGTATGAGCTGCTCGTAAAAGATGAGGCTCGCGATATGTGGCATTTGTTGCTGAAACGGTGCGACTTTGAGAAGGCACTAGCATTTTGTCATGATGAGACGTGTCGGAAGCAGGTGCTGGAAAAGAAGGGCGATGCACTGCTACACGCAGGTCAGCTCATGGAGGCTGTCGAGTGCTATGCTCAGGCCCAGACACCGGCCTTTGAACAGGTTGTGCTTTCTTTGATGGACGTCTGTGCCGACAAGGCATTGCGTCGATATGTAAGACTACGTCTCGACAAGATGCCGAAACAGGCTCGCGTGCCTCGTCTTATGCTAGCTACTTGGCTCATTGAATTGTATGTGGCCGCCATTCAGGCACAGGAACCCACCTCCGAATATTATCAAACACTTTTGCTAGAAGCGCAAGAGATACTTGAGCGGCATCATGATGCCCTCGACGCACGCACTACCTATGCTCTACTGGCTCGCCAGCAGTGCACAGAGCTATGGCTGGCCTACGCTTGTATTTTACAGGACACCGACAAGCTCGTCCAGCACTGGATTGACCAGAAACAATGGAATCAGGCTCTTCATACTCTCAGCGCGCAGTCAGCACTGGATGCGTATTATGCAAGCAGCATAGCACTAATGCAACATGCCCCTGAAGCGACCATCCAATGCTGGCAAAAATGCGATCAACTTGATGTCGAGCGCCTCATACCCGCCTTGCTACAGTACACTCCGGCGCCGAACGAGTCAGATGTTGTGCTCATGTACTTACAGCATGTGATTGATGTACAGGGCAGTAAGAGCCCAGCCGCTCATGCATTGCGCCTCTCGCGACTGTGTGAGCGAGCATCGAATCAGTCCGCTCTCCTCAAGTTTGTGGAGTCTGCATCCCCCGGTGCTTTGGATCTGTCTTATGCTCTACGTGTATGTTCTGAGGCCGGATGCCGCGAAGCTTGTGTGCGAATTTATGCACGTTTGCAACAGTATGAAAATGCTGTGCATCTCGCTCTGGAAGCGAATGACATTGATTTGGCATGTTCGTGTGCAGATCTAGCCGCACATGGGCCCTCGGGGCTCCAACGCGAGCTCTGGTTGCAGTGTGCAAAGCATGTGGTGCAGTCGCAAGCAAGTATGGAAGATGCTATGGCGTTTCTTCATCGTACGGACCTGCTCACCGTCGAAGACATACTCCCCTTCTTTCCCGATTTTAGCGTGATTGATGGATTCAAGACAGAAATTTGCGATACTTTGGAAGGATACGTAACGCGGATTGATGCGTTAAAAGAAAATATGGAGCGAACGTCGGCGACAGCTGCAAATATTCAGCAGGACATCGATCGACTCTCGAAACGCACCATTGAGATTGACACAGAGCATCGGTGTATGCAGTGCACCACCGCCCTTCTTCAAAGGCAGTTTTATCTCTTCCCTTGCCGACATGGCTTTCATGCAGATTGCCTGACTCAGCTTGTCACACAACACTTGTCATCGCGTCGTCTGCGCCGATTGCTGCAACTTCAGAACGAACTCGCTGCAGCTGATGGCACCTCAGAGCCACGCCCTACGTCGCCCACCAAGTCCAAGGTATCATCGTCCTCATTTCCTTTGAGCACTTCTTTAGAGCGTCTTCGTGAGCACGTACGCCCACAGGCTATTGTGGATGCAATAACAGCTGGGTTGTCAGTGGGTGTGACAAGTGGTCGGCGTGCGCTTGCTCCATTGGACCCAAGCATGAGTATACGACCGGCATCCAAGGGCAAGTCATCCACACAGGCAGAGTCTGTCAACGCCTCCGTTACTTCTGCATCATGGACAGCACAGCTCGACAAACTTCGGGCGGAATTGAATACGATCGTTGCAGGTACTTGTCCTATTTGCACCCTCAGTGTCCGAAATATCACAGCACCCTTTCCAGACGAGAAGGACCACGAGGGCGATGATGCTGACTGGATCGTGTAGAATATAATGGCAAACTCCTGTTACCTACAATTGCGTCTATCGAAGGCTACAGCACCTTGTAGATACCCTCAACAAGGGCCCAAATACCCCATGCACCAGGGTCCGGCACCTTCTCGGACGTCTCACCGATGTAAGTGGCGCGGCCAAGGCGGGCAGTCATATCACGCGTCTTTTCGGCGCCCTCCTTCGAAGCATCGACAGCAGCCTTAAGTGCCTCCTTGGCACTCTTGCCACTCTCGGCTTCACTCGCGAGCGTGCGGCAGAATGGTTCAAGGGCATCGACCAGCGTACGGTCACCAGGGCGAGCTGGCGTGTACTTGCCTAGGCTCTGGAAGGCGTGGTTAGCAGCGGAAGCCCAGTGTTTCACAGTAGCCGCCTCGCCGTTGTTCTGAGTGCTCTTAAGGAGACCCTGCACAAGACCCGTCAGATAAATGGCGTACAAGGCACCCGAAGTACCACCCATACTCGACTCTTGCGCTTCGGTGATACCCAAGACAGTCGAAGTGGCACGGTCCAGAGGGATCTTGTTTTCTTTCAGATACTGGAGCACAGCTTCGGCACAGTGGCGCAAAGTCTCACCGGCATCGCCATCGCCAACCACAGTGTCATACTTGGTCAGCGTCGGCTCCACATCAATGATGGCCTTGCAGAGACTCTCGATGATTTTCTTGGTAAGCTCGCCATCGCTGTTTGTCGGGCCCGACTTGGCAGCCTGATTTTCCGTCGGCTTGCCGCTCACAGCGTGTCCACTGTTAGCTTTCTCCTCGAGGAGCTTCGCGGGTTCATCCTCCATCTGCTTGAGGGTAGGAAGAGGATTCTTGCTCGTCCAGCCCGTCTGAGCACCAGCCCAGCCGGTGGCACCTGTGGGAGCGTCGATCAGCTCAAGCACATCACTGCCATACTCTTCCGACACGCGCTTGTGGTTCAACAGCGAAATGTTGAAACCAGGAGCGTTCAGAGACGTAACATAGGTACCGCAGTAGACACGGGACAGACGCAGGTTCCAGTCACGCTCGATCTGCGTACGAGCCTCAGCAGCAATGGCGCCAAGCTCAATGGAGCTCATGCCACCAAGGTTGTTGATGATAAGAACTGGGTCATCATCCTTGTTAAACTTGACGAAAGAGCGCTCTGGGTCATCCTCACGCAAGAGAAGCTCGAGCATTTCCTTAATAAGATCCTCACCGGATGGCTTGTTTTCAATGTGCTTAGCACCGGGCTCGTTGTGGATACCCATACCGATTTCCACAGCCGACTGACTCAAAGCGCCACGCTCTTTAGGGTCAGTCGAGCGGCCTGGCACATGGCAGTGGTCAAGCGAGGAACCCACTGTCACAAAGTTCTTAACCATGGTGCGGCCAAGGTGTGCAATCTTCTGCACATCATCACCTTTCTCCGAAGCGGCACCGAGAACCTTGGCAGTGAACGCAGCGCCGGTCAGTCCGCGGCGACCGACAAGGCCACCCTTACTACGACCCACAGACACATCATCACCGACATTGACCATCTCAATGTCACGGCCCTTACCTTCACTGTGGAAAGCCGAACGAGCCTTCTCCGAGGCCAAACCAAAGTTGAGGCAGTCACCAGTGTAGTTGAGTACGATTGTCACAATACCCTTGTCTGTGGGAGCAAGGTCTACACCACTGCAGATCTGCTTCGAGCTGGGCGAAGCAAACACATCACCACTCACAGCCACAGTGACAAGACCGCTGCCAACGAGGCCGGAGAAAGCGGGCTCATGACCGGCACCGCCACCTGCCAAAATGGCTACCTTGTCGCGAGGGTGCGCAGCATTGTAGAGAACCTTGTGATGGGCAAAGAAACGGAGATCGGGGTTCGTAGAGGCCACGCCGAGGCATGCCTTCTCAACGAGACCGGTGGCATCGTCAAAAACGTGCTTGGTAGACATGGTAGACTGGTTGAAGTGCCAGCACGCTACACCGTGCACGGTCTTTATGCGTCATTCTGTTCACGTGACATAAGACGGGACTTTCCAGCCCCAGGCTCGCTTTTGTCAACAATAGGGCCGACTCATAGGACGCCCGTGAATGGAGGTGCACTTTTAGAACCAATACAAGACCGAGTCTATTTGCTGGTGCCAAGCCATTCGCGCACCGAGTCAGCAAAGGATACCATGCAAACCTAGATTTGTTAGAAATGGCAATCAACATATACATACCGTTTGCCAGATGCCCAGACAGATACGAGGGCTAACACCGCGGTAAAGACCCCGCAGGCCATTTTCCTTATAGATATAGGCAGCAGTGCCAAGAATTGATGGTTTGGCTGAACGGTGTGCAGCAGCACTCTTGGTCTGCGATTGCATCTAAAAATGTCAGCATTTCATGTCAAACACGCGCACATACCTCGACACGGATCACCTCAATCGGCTGGTTCCACGTTGCTAGCGCACCGCCAATGGTCGAGCACAGAATACGCTCCATATTATTGAGCTTCTCGCCCTCCGTCTTGCCACTGAAACGACGAACGGGCGACTCAGCCAGGCGTGCAAAACCCATCCGGCTTCCCCAGTTCGTCATTTGGCGGAGAGCAACGGCATTCACACCTTTGTTGATGCCGCGAATACCTTCCTTATTGTAGATGTCAGCAAACACCTTCCAGGTAGACGGCGGCGGGACACCAGCGGTGACCTGCTTTTGACGCGTGATTTCCACAGTCTTCATACACGTGCAGAAACCCATCGTTGCGTATGACTGCACAATGCCACCGGTCATACCACCAAGAAGGCCTGCCGCACCAGGGCCCATGCCAAGCGACTTGGCTACCTTCTGTACTTCAGTGGACGTGAAAAGAAGCACAGCACCTTTAGTAGATGCCTCGATCCATGCCCACGGGATTAGACCCTGGTAAAAGCCAAGCACACCGCCGCGGTTCCAGACCGTTTTCAGAGCTTGATACATCGTTTGCGTGCGGTTTGAAGCCATTTGAGTCTTGATAACCTCAAATGGTTGACCAAGAGTAGTCACTTCAAACATGTTCATGACCGCCCCGACGGCGATGTTTGACCATGAAAAGCGTCCTTGTGCTGGCGCCATCTCAGGATTACTCTGTGCAGAATGTCGTGATAACGTTCTAACCCACGCAGGCGAGTCAATGCGTGGAAAATGTGCCCAATAGGTTCAATTAATTGCAACAATCATGCGATTTTGTGGAGCTATTTACCATTCAATGTGGGGGCGTGCCAAGTTGCTGCGACGCACAATGTCACCCTTGGCAGAGCAGTAAAGCGCAGCAAAAGAGCTCAAGATGAAACACCATTACCTGTAAAGGATCCGGAGCTAAATTCACCGGAAAAAAGAGAGAAGGCATAATATCGCCGCCTATTTTGTTCAGGTTCATTGTTCACATCAGTAGGTATAATGTCCAGCCAGAGAGTACCGTCATTTAAAAGCATATCATCAAGAGACTGCTTAGCTCGCTCTGGCAACCAAGTAGGATTTTCACCAGGCACATCATTATTCTTAGAACAAGATGCCAATACCTCGGCTGTAACATAAGTATTACTTAAACAGTCGCGAGGAGCCATATATTGGGAAGACAGAATGTTCAAGATGTGCAATGCATCAGAGCTAAGCTCACGAGCCATGGTTCGAATCATTTTGGCACCTAGTAAATCGAATACTTCGTATCCACAGCCAAGAGGATGAAGAGCCTGAATACTACGCTCAATGTCCTCCTCACTGATTTTCCATTCAACGTTTTTAGATGATGCCTGGGAATACATAGAGTCACAATGACGGAGTCGCATTACGCCATCTATCAAGGCATTCATCGAAATGATACCACCATTTTGAGGGCGTGTACTAATGCAGACGTCCACGATCTGCACGCCTAGCTCGTATTGCCAATCGTCCAGCCCTAAAAATTGACTCCAAAGATTTGCAACTTGCCCAAGTCTTCCACCAGCATCAACTGAAGGGGGACGACCAGCTAATGGGTCTACCATCATGTTAGCACACATGCGTTGGAATGCATGTCTAAATTGGGGGTTTCGACGTATGTCGCGTTGATGTCTGACAGCAAATGACTTCAAAGCACGAGAAAAGTCATCAATACGCTCATTTAGTTCAAGTAGCTTTGATTCATTCCATTGTTGAGATATGCAGGTGTATTGACCAGTCGATGCGTTTTTTCTGTCCAAAGCAACAATGCCTGGACCCCGCCGCATATTCACGAATCCACGCAGCAGCAAAGACCGCGTTGTTTGTAACGCACAGCCAAGTTCTACTGCGCACTAATACGCAATATTATTCATATTGCGAACATAATGAGCTTGTATCATTGGCTTGTTTCAGATTTCTCAGATATTTGCCGCCGCTCACAAAGTGTGGGGTGAATCGATCAATCACATAGTGAGTTTGTGAAAAAAGTATACCCCAATTATGTACAAAATCCACATTTGTGGGTCAACATATCGCTCAACAAGGACAAAATTAGGTCGTATAATGCCAACCAATAATTGATGCACAATATAATACGCCGTTCATAAAAGGCGGACTCGATTGCGCTGCATCTGTGACAGGCTATCATCAATTGCTACCATAGTAGTAATTTTAGGGCCGGCAGCATATTGCCCAAGATTCCAGATCCCACCCTGACCCGATCGTAAAGACTTTATGGGTTTCGTCCCAGGGAGTATGAAAAGTGATATTCCGGCAAATTCATACCCATATGACGACTTACAAAACAAGGAGTCACCTAATTACGCTGGTTCAGTATCCTCAGAGGCTTCCTCAGACAACGCCTCGGTAGATCACGGTGCCGAAGAATCTTACTCCTCGACCCCACAAAATAATCAATCAAAAGGAAATGGTAAACGCGCCAGGAAATTGTTAACGGAAGAGCAGAGTCGTGTCTTGCACGATCTCCTGCGACGAACTAGTTTTCCGTCAACACAAGTCCGTCAGGAAGTAGCTGCTCAGCTGGGGCTTTCTCCCCGAAAGGTTCAGGTCTTTTTTCAAAACAAGAGACAAAAGCAACGAAAGAAGTCTACCTTGTCAATGCCGACTCAGGTCAAAATGACTGAGAGCCAACGCATGTTGCAGGCGCGTAGTGCTGAAGCGAGCCCTGTTCAACAAAATGACACCTATCCTCGTAACTTATCTCCTCTGTCACAAACTCAACTTCATGGAGACATTCGCGACGTGACCCCCTCTATATCTTTGAACACGAACACTTCGCCCCCCAGCATTCAGCATTATCATCCCCCGCACTCACTCCCGTTTAAGTGGCCACATTCTTATTCAGAACCTCGACGTGCTTTTGAACGACCTTATTGGCATGAATCTCGGTATGATCGCAAAGACTTTAATGCATCTGGCTTCTTCAAGGCGAGTCCAGACTTGACTACTTCACGCTCGACCCCCCCTTATACCCGTGAGCTTTATATGAATCAGAACGCCTCACGAATTTTGCCACCCATTGTATCTAATATTCGAACAAGCAACACAAAACTGCCCAGCATTGATGAGGTTGTGTCTCGGGCACCATACTGAGATTACCTGTACGTGATAATGAATCTTGGTTACCCGGAAATTGGAACGAATTGACTATTAAGACCATTCAATTTTAATGGAAGCGAATATATTGGTGCTGTCTCTCCGTATATCATTGACAATGTGTGAAGGCTTGGGCATTATTAAGTGTGCCGACAATGAAAGCAATTGTCGCAAAGGAGTGGCCCTTGTGGTGCACCATGCATGATCTTGCATTTAGCGCTTATAAATTCATTCAAGCTATTCTGCGTATAGCTCGGCTATAGTGTTAGCTCCGACTGAATGTATCGATGCACTGATCGTTCGCGCGATTTATATTCGTTTTTAGAAAAAGCAACATGATTACAGTCGGCCGGAGATTCGCTTGAGAGAGAGGAAAAGGGAGCATACGCCTTATCATGGCGAAAATATAGAGCTATCCCTCGATGTCCACCAAGAATGATGTACACTTTAAGTGTAGCCATACGCACGCGTCTTGCGCACGGACGTTTACTGTAGTGACATGGCGGAGTACAATCCCAGTCAGTCAAGGTATGCGCCTAGACCGCTGGAAAATCATAGTGTGCTGAAGAAGCTTCTTGAGTCGTAGACTATCATATCCACAAATGTCAGTCAGTATACAGCTCCCAAACTTTCATGTGTAGATGAAGAATGCACATGACCATACTTTGTGTTCGTCAGGCAATACGTCACACACTTGACTCTACGCTGTAGGCCTTTGAGCTTTGCATTGTTCGCGTGTGAATGACGAAACGGCAGGGCCCACGTTTATGGAACATGGATATGACGCTTACTCGTGGTTTGATCTGAGATGTTGTATCAGCTAGAAATAAATCTCGTGAAAGGGCACCTCTCATTCTACCACCATAGCCATATCTGTCAGAATATGTTGTAGAAACTAGAATGATACGGTCGTAAAAGCAGGGCCGACGTGCTGGCTCTGGAGCGAGGATCCAGGCGGGGCTGTGGGGGGAGTGCCGCAATGTGGAGATTCATTTGGCACACAGACACCATGCTCCGATTGGTGTGGCGAGTGCCACGCAGTGGGTGGCGCAGCATACCAAGTGGTATGCGACACTTTCAAACTGAGAATCTGGCATCGGACGCTTTCACAAAAACGTCGGCCAATCATGCAGAGAGATTAGCTAAATCGAAACGCTTTATCGCGGCTCTATCACCAGCTGATAGGCGTGTGGTGGCATCCATGCTACGTGTAGACCACGCAGGAGAGATTGCGGCGAATACGATTTACGAGGCGCAAGCCGATGTTTTTGGATTTTTGGGAAAGCAAGCGACGAAGAAGCTCATGTTGGAAATGTGGGACAATGAGCGCAAACATCTTGCATCGGCATGTGCCATGCTAGATGAATATAATACGCGGCCATCAGCTCTTACTCCAGTTTGGGCATTAGCTGGGCGCATCCTTGGTGGCGCTACGGCACTGATGGGTGAAAAGAGTGCCATGGCATGTACAGAGGCTGTTGAGACAGTCATTGGCGAACATTATGATGAGTACGTGCACTACGAGCTAACTTTTTTCAGCCAGTTGCTTCATTTGGAGCACATTGGAGAAACGCTGTCGCGCGAATACCAAGGCAAGCAAGCTGAAGAGCTTAAAGAGATTCTTACGCTCCTACGTAATGTCTTGATGGAGTTTCGGGATGATGAACTGGAGCATCTCGATACCGCTGTTGAGCATGATTCGCAGCAGGCACCCGCGCATGCATTACTGGCGGCCGTTGTCGAACATGGTTGCAAGGGAGCGATCGAGATTGCCAAGCGCATCTAGATCACATCTGCACCGCTGCCTCTGGACCACACACGCACAATCGCACGTGTGCCATCGTCTTGTTTGGGACCGGTACCGTCTGGCAGGATTCGGTACAAGAACTTGGTCGGTGCAGGTATGTATCTTTCCATAAGAAATGGGTAGATGGGGTCAGATGGCCTAGATGTTCTAGCCATCATAGGCCGAACGAGGGCATACATGCCACATTCGCCGTCGCAGGCGGCTGCGCGACCACTCGGCAGCTCGCTAACGGAGACCCATACGTCAGCCGTGCGTAGCAGATAACGAAAAAGACGTTCATCGCTTTGGTCGAGTGTGCCACGGTGACTGACGGCGGCACAGGCATCGGCCTGCATGAGGGTAAGTAGCGCTGCGTCCAGCGATTCGCACGTCTGTCTCAGAAGGCGGAGCCAGTTGACAAAGGTATGGTATATATGCTCTGGTGTACCACTCAAGCACCACTGCAGCATGGATAAGCTGTCGATGATGACCAATGCACCGGCTTGTGTGTCGGGATGAGATGCCGGCGGAGGCAGAGCTTGCTGAATGATCTCATGCAATGGCACGAGCGAGTCATCCAGGAACGAAGTAGCATCGATATAGACAAAGTGCGGGGTATCCAGAGAAATGCCCTTGCGTGAGTATCATGCAACGTACGGCTTTCCGAGCGATGTGGGCGAGATGTGTGGGGCCGTCCGCACGGACACTGACCCAGACGACGGGACGTGCATCTTGGAGGGCCTTGATGGCGTACTGTAGCAGAACAAATACGCCATGAGCGTCCAGCGTGTCGGATACGTGGATGTGGGCGTCCTTCGGGGGCAGCAAGGACCCCCCGCCATGCGCAAAGGCCAGTATCGACGTGAGGCTCGACATGGTTTGCCGCCAAAAGGGCCGTGGAGACACTCCACTCTTTTTTTCTACCTGGGATGAGCGACGCATCGCATCCCAAGCGGCGGTATACACGCCCGGCGACAGGTGATGCGGGCCCTGTCTTTGGTGGTATTCCGGCATCTGTGCTGGAAGATCCGCTTCTCAACGGCGCGATTGACAGTCTACTGCCGAGGCACTACAACTTTGAGATTCATAAAACGGTCCACCAAATCCGCCAGTACCAAGTCACCTGTGTGGCGCTACAGATGCCAGAGGGACTGACCATGTGGGCGACAGCTATTGCAGACATTATTGAGCGGTTTACAGGTGCACAATCTGTGATTATGGGTGACGTGACGTATGGTGCGTGTTGTGTAGATGACTACACGGCTATGGCATTGGGATGCGATATGTTGGTGCACTATGGCCACAGTTGCCTGGTGCCTGTCGACCAAACGATGATCCGTACGCTCTATGTGTTTGTCGAGATCCATGTGGATACCACACATCTGTACCATACGATTCGTGCCAACTTCCCGAGTGAGTGTGCTCGCTTCCGGGACCGGGTATTGACGACCCCACAAGAGCAGGCCACCCGGCCCGCCGTGGCGGTGGACGTGCCTGCGCCATCGAGGCCAACGCACTTGGCACTCGTCGGCACCATCCAGTTTATTGGTGCTATCCAAGCGATTCGTGATGCGCTTACGTCGGAGAACGACGCGGCGCCTGCTGCGATCGGCGCAGGGGACGACACCGAGGAGCCCGTGAAGCAGGGGCCCTACCGAATCAGTGTCCCGCAGATCAAGCCCCTCAGTCCTGGCGAGATATTAGGATGCACGTCTCCCAAGCTCGATGCCTCGGACGTGGATGGTGTGCTGTATGTGGGCGACGGACGATTCCATCTCGAGTCGATCATGATTGCGAACCCGCGGATCCCTGCTTTCCGCTATGATCCGTATACGAAGCGACTCCAGCGGGAGCTGTATGACCACACTGAGATGCGCCGTCTGCGCAAGCAGGCCATTCGGGACGCGCAAGCCACACTGGATCACCCTGCGCCAGCGACGCAAGGTGCATGGGGACTTGTGCTCGGTACGCTAGGGCGGCAAGGCAGTCACAAGGTGCTGGACTATCTGCGCACGTCTCTGCGGGACCGGCACGCCCATATACCCCACGTTCCGATCCTCCTGTCGGAACTGTCGCCACAAAAAGTCGAGTTGTTTGGCGAGCACCTATCTGTGCTTGTGCAGACGAGCTGTCCGCGCCTCTCGATTGACTGGGGCTCCGCCTTTCCGCGCCCTTTGCTAAGCCCCTACGAGGCGGCTGTAGCCCTAGGCCGCACGCCGCCCTGGGACGACGCGCCTCGCGACCTGGGTCTCGCTCGGTACCCTGCCTCGCAGGCCGCGCCCGACGACGCCGCGAAGCACGACTACCCGATGGACTTTTACGCGAATGCCTCCCTGGGACCGTGGACGCCGCGCCATGGCCTCGGTTCGATTCGCAAGGCCGGACGCAACCACCGCGCCCTGCTCCAGGCCTTGGGCCTCGGCCCGCCGCGGCCGCCCGCCGCCCAGACCGCCCCTCGCTAGCCTAGTAGGTCGCCTCCACACGACATAGGTCGACGCCACCGACGCCAGCACGGGCCGTGTTGTACCACGATGAGCCTGCTGGCCCCTGTGAGCCGCATCTTGCGCATGGGCCGAAGCGCCGTGCAAGTGGCGCGTATGAGCACGTCGCTGCCGCGTGCTGCGTTTAAGGAATTCACGATGCCAGCTATGAGCCCGACGATGGAGCATGGCAACCTCGGCCAGTGGAAGGTGAGCGAGGGCGATACCTTTTCGGCAGGTGACATCATTTTGGAAGTCGAGACGGACAAGGCCATGATGGATGTCGAGGCACAGGACGATGGTGTGATGGCGCGCATTGTGGTGCCCTCTGGCACGAAGGACGTGCCCGTGAATGACCTGATTGCCTGGCTGGCCGAGGAGGGCGATGACCTCTCACAGGTGCCTGAGACCAAGGGCGCCTCTCAGCCACCGCGCGACGCACCCAAGGGTGCGGCGGAGGACGCGCCGAAGCAGGCACCTACGCCTGCGTCGAGTGAGCGCCCGAACGAGGTGCCGCACGGCACAGATACGGTGCATGTGACCAAGCCCACGTTCCCGTCGGTGCTGCGCCTCGCACATGAACGCGGCATCTCCGAGCCGGAAAAAGTGATCCAAGGCACAGGCCGGCATGGCATGATCACCAAAGGTGATGTGCTGGCGTACCTGGGCGATATCAAGTCGGCCTACGGCACGGCGCAGGTGCACCATACGACCATGTCGGAGCTGAGCGGTGCGAAGCGAGACGGAGCTCACGCCCAGGCATCTCAGCCCGCCTACACGCCCCTGAGTGCGTCAGAACATCGCCGACTCGTCGTGGCCGGCCTCGCGTCGCTCGGCACCGCGCCGCGCACGCCGGCACCGCCCGCGACCTACGCTGCCGTGCTCGAGGGCTACGGCGCGCCCAAGGCGCCTGCACCACCGCGCCCATCGACCGCCGCTTCGGCGCTCGCTGCCTTTTATGAAAAGCTATAGATGCTACGCCACGTCATACAGACATGTATAATCGATGCGGTCGTACCGGCCTCGCGACACAAAGCTGAGCCAGTTGCCCAGACACCCGCGGTCGAATGGATTGGAGGCCGCCGTGCCCTGACGCGCGAGCCACGGCGCACCGAGCATGCCAGGGCACACGGAAGAGAGCCAGTGCGTGGATCGGGGCGGCGAGCCGCGGCCCCACAGGGCCCGCTGCGCCTCTTTGGGCGAGAGGCCCTGTGCGAGCAGCTGCTCCCTCTGCGTCTGGATATAGCCGGCCTGGCCCTGGCCGAGCATGTGGGCGTCAGGACGACCGCCCATAAAGCCGTGGCGTCGCAGGTTGATCAGCTCGAACGAGGTGACCTGCGTAGATACATGGTACACTTGGCCGGACAGGAGAAGGAGGCACCACACCGCCGCGATCAGGATCATGACCGTGACGTAAAAGAGCGCCGCATGGCACGCCCAGGGACCAGCGCACGAAGGCGGCATCGTACGCAGCATATACGACCACGCCGCCCTCTCGAAGGCGGCCATGGCCAGCACGGCCGACACGAGCAGCAGGAGAAACGGCACATGATTCTCGAGGCCCACGCAGTTCATGATCCATGGACAGTGATGGTCGTGCCGAGCGACGCATGTGCGGCACAGCACACAATGCTTCGCACGCAGCGGTCGCCGCGACATGCACGACGCACAAAAGTGCTGGCCGGTCAGCTTCCCCTCCCGCGCGAGCTCATGCACGGTGCGCCGCACATCGCGCGCCTTGGCGCATGCGCCAGGCGCGCGCGTCGCACACACGACCCAGAGAGACAGCAGCGCCGGCACACACACGAGCATGACGGCATCACACAGCGCCGAGGCGCGCGAAAGGTACGACGCATAGTACACGATGCCATGCGCCACGATCATGCACAGAAGCGAGGCAAAGTACGGCGACGTTTGCAGGGCCTTGGCGTGAGCCAAGCGCCACAGGAAGCCGGTCGTGAGAAGGTGCGTGCCGACGATGCCCAGCACCAGCACGAGGGGCGCCAGGACCCACGGCACACGCGCGGCGGCCTGGAACATCGCACCGTACAGCACCGTGGGGGCCACAAACGCCACGAGCGTCCGCACAGGACGTCGGGACCGCGCACGCACCGACGCCACAGCGGCTTGGTACGCGGGCCAAGAGCCGAGCTCCTGCGCGAGGCCCGCGGGCGTCTGGCCCTTGTGTTCGCGCGCACTCGTATCGCTGCCCGCTTCGACGAGTCGCTCTATACATGCTCGATTCCCGTGCACGACCGACCAGTGCAGGGCCGTAAGGCCATCCATGTCAGCGAGGTGCACAGACGCACCGTGCTGGAGCAGCACGTCCACCGAGAGCGCATCGCCCTGAAACGCAGCCCACATGAGCGACGTATGCCCCTGCCTGTCCTTGCGATCCAGCGCCGCCTGCGGCTGGAACTCGTCGCGCTGGAGCAAATACACCAGGGCCATGACCAAGCTGCTGTGTGTCGCGAGGTGCAGCGCATGAAATCCCTGACTGTCCAGCAGCAGGGGATCAGCGCCATGATCGAGCAGCAGCGCCATAATCTGTACATGTCCCTGGCGCGTACACCAGTGCAAGGGCGTCGCACGGAGCGCGCCGCCTGTGGCGTGCACATCCGCGCCGCGGGCCAGCAGCAGCCGGCAGCAGTCATCATGGCCATTGATAGCGGCCCAGTGCAGAGCCGTCACGCCCTCCTCGTCACGCTCATTCACGTCCGCACCCGCATCCAGATGCGCACGCACACGGTCGACATGGCCGTGCTGCGCACTCGCATGCAACGACTCGCCCGACATGGCGGCGAAGAGCGAGCGGAGGGAGACGAAGATCTCCACCTACAAGTGAGCTACTTGGCGTTCCGCATCTTCCGCGCCATCCACGACGCGGCAGATATCATTGATCGTCTCGAGCGCCCACATCGCGCCCGCTTCCGAGGTGAGAAATGCGAGACCCGCCTCATCCCGGATGTGCGGCCGCGCGCGGAGCAGGCCGTAGACGTGACTCACGACCTGCGGCGCCACGCCGCCCTGCGCATGGAGCGACGCTACGGCCAGCAGACTCATTCGCACACGGTTCACCTCCCAAGCGGGTTCAGGTGCATGGTGGTACTGCGATGCCGGCGCAAACAGGGGGCCATATTCATAATGCACGATATACTCGCCAAGATCAGGGTGGTGGTGCGCCAGCACACCACGCAGCTTGGGCGATTGCTTCGCATAAATGTCATCAAACAACTCCGAGCCGGCTCGGAAACTCTGCTGCAGCTGCTCGGGTGAGAGCGCACGCCGCGACTCGGTCGGCATGTGCGCGGCCAACTCGGCATCCGCATCCACAGACGCACGCAGCGCAGCCAAATTGTTGATGGCCCTCGGCGTCCCGATCAGTCCCAGCGTCTTGAGGCCGACTTCTCGCATCAGGCACGCACGGTCGACACGATCGGCCAGAGGACGAAGCGTGCCACCGTGCTGCATGACATAGGTATGCAGCACACGCAGCGTGCTGGGCGCATTGATCGCAAATAGCGTCGCAGTAGAGAGAGTGAGCCACTCGCCCCAGCGAACGCCATGCGATGCGGCATCTCGCTCCATACGACGGAACAGGTCCTGTAAAATCGACACTTGCGGCGCCGCTTTGGGACTGCCCGATACCCCCGCTGGTATAGTGACACCCGGCTGGTACTTTGACGCGCGCGCCGCATACCGCGGCGCATGCACCAGGGCCTTGAGCGCCTGCGACAGTGGCATCAGGCAGGCATCAGAGGCGTCGCATGGGCCCCTGCCGGTCTTGTTATCACGTGATTTCGAAGAAGGGAGGCGTCGTCCTACGACGGACCTTCTCTTGTTCTTCTCCCACGACGCGGCCGCTCGGCAACATGACTCTACCACGCTTCGCTGGCGTGCGTGCCTTTCGTCATCTGCGGAGCACAGGCACCCGAATGATCCCGGCATGCGAGAATATCCCCGCCCGGTCAGCCACGTCCACCGTCTACACGCGCACGCCCATGACGACGGCATGGCGCGCACCCATACCATCCTCTCCGATCCTGTCCATGACGCGGCCGATGCTGTGGAATAAAAACGCGGGCGCTAGCCCCTCCCAGATACCCCTCGGTGGCGTGCGATTCACGACGTACGGCTCCGAGTACCAGCCTTCACAGCGCAAACGCAAGCGCAAGCACGGCTTCCTCGCTCGCTTGAGGTCCCGCACAGGCAAAAAGATCCTCATTCGACGTCGCGCCAAGGGCAAGACGGCGATTTCGCACTAGGTAGACGGCCGCCTCGTAGTGAGTGCCACGTGGGTCGTAGGAGCCTCCTCCCCAACGCTCCCTCCACTTGGTACATCTCTTTTTGACATGTCTCTTCCAGCGACGCATGAGATTCTGCTGTTCCTGGCGGATGCGAATCCACAGGTGCGGCAGCTTGCGATGGCCAATGTTGTGTCTTTTAGCGTAAAGAGCCATCCGCTTCGCCGACTACTGACTGATCCCCTCACATACGACGACGGACGTCCCGTATGCAAGGCCAACGGTGAGCCATTGGATGTGCTGGCGCAACTCAAGACACTCTGTCAGGACCAGCCCCTGACCATTCACGACGCTTTTAGTGCACTCATCAACCTGTGTGACTCGCCTTCGATTGCTGCTCGGATCGGCGACGACGACTTTTTAGCGTTTCTTGTGACGTATATTGGTGATTCCGTGTCGCTACTAGCAGACTTGGCTTGCATGCTCCTTTCCAACCTGACCAAGTTTGAGTCAATCGCATCGCGTCTGTTGGCTCTGCAGGTCGAAGATCGTCCATTCTACTCATTCCTCTCGCCACTCGACTTGCAGGTGGCATTGAGCGGGCTGGATGCCGACGCGTCCCAGCCCGACTACGAAGAGAAGAAAAAAGCCGTGGAAGCGGCTTCTAAGCGTTTGGCGGACTCCATGCATGCTAATGCCACGGAAAAGCTGCCGGCCTTGATCAAGCTCCTGCGTGCCTTTGAAGAGGGCGCGACAGTCGAGACGAGTCGCGCGAGTGATGCGGATATGCGAAAACGCATCGAAGCAGCGAGAAAAGAGCAGGACCAACCCGTGGAAATGGGCGCAGATGGTCGGCCACAGATCAGGCGCAAGTCCACATGCAATTTCCTCGCGAGTGTGTTTGCCAATGTCACCGTTCTGCCCCGCGGCCGTGAGTTCTTCGTCATGCCTATGCAGGGAGCCGATCCCCAGCAAGCTGATGCATATCCAGTGGGTCGCATGGTTGTCTTTACCGAACACGCTGATTTGATCCGCCGCGGCGGTGTCATCAGTGCGCTCAAAAATATCCTGTTCCTTAAGCACGCACATCGCCTTCTCCTCGCTCCTTCCGCGGAGCAGCCAGACCGACCCTCGCTGGATATTCTGCCATACATTCTCATGCCCTTGATTGACGGCAAGGAACTGGCCAAGGTGGACTTGGAGGATCAAGAGTCTCTGCCCGAAGCATGTCAGCTTGTCGACGAGAACAAACCTCGAGAGAAGGACAGCGCACTGCGTCTCATGCTAGTAGAGTGCCTGTTGTTGCTATGCACATCGCACTACGGTCGTCAGAGTCTTCGTGAGCGTGGTGCCTATATCGTCGTACGAGAGGCCCATCTTGCTGAGCCGAAAGAGCAAATTACCGAGGCTATCGTGCGCCTCGTCAACTTGCTCAAGCGCGATGAATCAGATGCCTCGATGAAGGACGATCAAGATGTTCACGTATCCGTCGAAGGCGAAGACGCGGACGACGATTTGGTCATAGAAGAATTGTAGGCCTTTTTGTCAGCCGAGGCGGAAAATTGTCCTTTTTCCACTCCACAAGCCATGACGACCGATCGGATCAGCGCGCCGGCATGGCTGGCGGAGTTCACGGCGAATGCAGCCGAGACGTTTGTCACGGCGTACTATGGAGCGTCGGATGCCCCGCAACGTATCAAGCTCGTACCGTCCCTGTACTTGCCGAACTCGTCCATCTCGTGGAATGGTAATCCCATTAGTGGATCCACACAATATGCACAATGGCTCGATGCGCAGCCAGGATCACAACACGAGATCCAATCGTTTGATTGCCATGCTCTTGGCCCCTTCGATGCTTATGGTACGTACCTGAGCCGCCTTTACACGCCCTGCAGGGTACCATGATGCTGGTCGACGCCACACTCGCATCACACACCCATGGGCAACATGATCGGCTTTTACAAGGACTCGATATGTGAGCAAGGCGCGCCATATTCGAGTAGTATGAGAAGCGCACATACTAACCCGCAGACCAAAATGAGGCGCCGTCGCTGTTGCTCACCGTGTCAGGCACCGTGGCGCACTATACGCCCGAGAGCCTAGCGACCCCCACCAGCAATGCTCCCAAGTCGGCCACATCGACCGGCACATCATCGAGACGCAAGTTTGACGCTGATGCGCCGATCGAAACATATCCACGTGTGTTTTCCCAGTCATTCGTTCTCATTAATGGGGCAGGCACTAACGCCGAAGGCGGCGTGCCATTTGTATGGATGCCTCAAAATAAGGGCCCCAAAAAGAGCGAAACTCGCACTGTGGCCAAATACTTCATTCAGGCGGACTGCTTCCGCTTCGTAGGATGACTATGTACGATACATTATGTGGTGCCGTATGCCATGTCACGCGATGCCAGCAACCGTGTGCGTTCGTTCTGCTCAGCGGGGGGCAAAGATGCTGGGGCGACGACCGCTTCGTCGTAGCGTTCTTCCGGCAAGTGGCGTCGGTGCGTGTGGCAAATGACAAGAAACCCATTGTCTAGCATCATCGGCAGAACCAGGGCGATCGTGCGAAGGCCCATAGACACACACAAGATGATGGATAGCACAAAGGGACGCGAATTCGGTCCGATCACAGGCATCTTGTGGAACTTGAGCACCGCAATGTCGAGGAACACAGAGGCAAGGTAGACCGACACATCGGACGTGAGTGATATCCACACCACGAGCGCAATACCAATCAGCGACTGGACGAGGGCGGCAAACCAGAGCCCTTCTCCCAGAGCATGTCGTCCCATGCTCCGATCCCAGCCCCATGTAAGCATAAGCTGATCCCACAGCAGCACCTGTCCCACGAGCAAGAGCACCAGCTTGTTCGGCACATGCACAAGAAGCAGCTCAAATGGATGGACCCACCGGGGACGGTACTTGGTGCGCAGCACCAAACCATTCGTCGCGGTAAGCAGCAGAATGCCGACCAGCACAATGGAGCCCAAGATCATCGTCATGTTTGTGTCAATGATGCGACACAAAAGCCACATGGAAAGTATATAGTTACTCAGAGCGAGGCGTGAGCCCGCCCCCTGCACGATGCAGCGCTGTGTATGTGGGTTCGGCGTGATAAGAGACAACAAACAGAACCCAAATTCAAAGAACAGCATGACGATACTGTACGCTAGAAACATGCGTGGCGCCATAGTGAAATAGGTGGGCTGACTGCGGAATACATAGTGCATGGATGGCACGATGAGCGTGGAAATCAGACCAGTGGCAATGCAGCACAGCAAACTCATAGGCGTGTTGATCTGCAGGAAGCGCAGCGAAGCCCGCTGCCGTGGCGTCAGTGGTACATGCTGATTCTCTTCTTCATTTCCATGCACATCAATACGGCGCTCGTCGGCGCGCTGTCGCACAGCCACCTGGTTCATGGCCGAGCCGTGCACCAGACAGAGAGCACAACAAACTCTCCGCCTCCGGGGCCGGATATCGGTGCAGGCCCTCTATGACTAATCAATCCGCCAGGATGCGCCCCTACCGGCACCGTCGCTTTTTGTCTTGCGGCCATGTCGGGTGAGCCGAGTCCATCGCGATCGACCCGGGCAACGGCGCAGGAGCGATTGTCTCCCTATGCCGAACTGGAGTCGTATCCTTTGCCGGACGAAGATAAGGCTGTGCACGTGCAAAGATATCTAGTCAAGCCAGACGACTCTACCCCGGACGACAGTGGGCATGCGGACGATGTGCAGCCGAGTGCTTCTGCCTTTTCTGTCACATCGAGCCGCATAAGCATGAACGAGGACGAGTACCAGGCACCACACCATATGCCTGGCGGTGCCATCACTGAGGATCTGTATCGCTGGGCACACCAAAACCGCCCTCGCACTCGGCGGACCGAGAGCGTGCATCTGCCACGAACTCGCGACCTCGACTCGGTGATTGATTCTGATATTCTCAAGCAGCCAGGCGGATTCAGACGCTCTTATGTCATGGCACAAGCCGCGGAGCAAGGCAAGCCGCCGCCACGAGCGCTCAAGAGCTTTGTCGAATTTCTTATGCTCTACGGCCATTTCGCTGGAGAAGAGCTCAACGACTTTGAGATCGATGAAGCGGAGGAAGAAGAAGATGAAGAAACAGGCCCCACAGAGAGCTCGTCTCTTCTTCGTCGGCGGCATGTGCACGGCCACATCCCGTCGCTTCGCGGCCATCGGCGCCACGAGCACAAGGGCGAGGCCTCTGTCTTGGACGCCGTGCTGATGCTGCTCAAGTCGTTTGTGGGAACGGGTATCTTGTTTCTCGGAAAGGCGTTCTTCAACGGTGGTCTGCTGTTTTCCGTGATTGTCATGTGCCTCATCGCCGGTGTCTCGCTCTATTCGTTCTTGCTGCTCGTGCAGGCGAACCAAAAGTTGCACGTCGGCTTTGGCGATATGGGAGGCATTTTGTACGGTCCATCTATGCGCCACGCTATCTTGGCGTCGATTGTCATTTCGCAGCTGGGCTTCGTTGCTGCTTACACGGTGTTTGTGGCAGAAAACATGCAGGCGCTGATCATGTCCATGACACAATGTCGTACGCTCGTGTCGCACGGAACTTTGATTCTCGCACAGGCTCTAGTCTTTCTCCCACTGAGTCTCGTGCGCAAAATCGCCAAGCTTTCATCCACAGCGCTCATTGCCGATGTGTTTATCTTGACGGGAGTGGTCTACTTGTTATACTACGAGATTGGCTCCCTGGCTGCGCACGGCTTGGCTGATGTGGTCATGTTCAATACGAACAACTTTCCGCTGTTTATCGGTACCGCTGTGTTTACGTTCGAGGGCGTCGGTCTTGTGATTCCTATCACCGAGAGTATGAAAGAGCCGCAAAAGTTTCCCAAGACACTGTCGTGGGTCATGCTGGGTGTCGCAGCCCTCTTTGCCGCGGCTGGTGCGTTATCGTATGCCACCTTCGGAAGCGAAACACAGACAGTCGTCATCACGAACCTACCGGGCAACTCGGGTTTTGTGCAGGCCATTCAGGCCCTGTACTCCGTTGCCATTCTCTTGTCCATGCCGCTTCAATTATTCCCGGCCCTTTCCATTTTGGAGTTGGGCCTCTTCCGACGCAGCGGCAAGTACAGTCTGCGCACCAAGATGCTGAAAAATCTCTTTCGTTTCCTTGTCGTGATCCTGGCCATGTTCACGGCCTGGCTCGGCGCGAATGATCTCGACAAGTTTGTGAGTCTCATTGGGTCCGTGGCGTGTGTGCCTCTGTGCTTCATTTATCCACCCCTGCTGCACCTGCGTGCGTGCGCCACGACGCGCCGTGCCAAGATGATCGACATGGCCCTCTTCACCTTTGGCATCTTTTGCGTCGTGTTTGCCGGCACGCAGACCGTGCAGTCGATGCTCTCCGGCTCCAGCCCTCCTAAGCCACCCGTGTGTGTACCGCCACCACCTCGCCCGCTATGACAGCTATGTAGAATAGGTACCTGCTGACATGTACAACGAGACCTTGCGACGGTGCGCATCTGGGAGCACGAACGCTCGTCATTCACACCGACGCACCCAGCCCCATCGTCCCACTCCCAGACATGCCGGGAAAGTATGGTTCTCCGACTCCTTTACGACCTCACACAATCATCAAGAGACGCCTAAACAGGCGCCTGACTCTACTGAAGAGGTGCTTTTATAAGAGTCGGGGTCTATTGCCGTAGCAATGTAAGCGTTAGAGAAGAAAAAGAGGGCGCGAGTCGCTTTTTGCGTGGTCGCGTGCGAGTCCCACGTGAGGTGCACGTGGGCTTCCAAAGTGGTGCGATTCTTGCTGCCCACGCGACTGGGGACTACATATATGGACCGCATCGTTAGCCCTTTTTTCCTTGACCCTATTCATTGTCATGGAGGCGCTGTCGCAGTCGTTCAACCAGACACTGGAAAGTCTCACAGGACATCCGACTCCTGCGCATATCCTCTATGCTAATCTCGATACCTCGAAACTCACCTACGCCGAGCAGCTGTGGGTGCAGTGGTACCAGTACTGGGGTAACCCCGTGATTGCCACAGGAGTGATGAGCTTCCTCCTGCACGAGATCGTGTACTTCGGCCGCTCCATTCCATGGATGATCATCGACGCCATGCCGTCGATGCGCAAGTACAAGCTGCAACCCAACTACGTACCGACCCTCGCCGACCAGTGGCGCTGCACGCGCCTTGTGCTCCTCAGCCACTTTACCGTGGAACTGCCCCAGATTTGGAGTTTCCACCCTATCTGCGAATACTTTGGTATGACGACACACGAAGTGCCGTTCCCGAGCTGGACCAAGATGGTCTGGCAAATTGCCCTCTTTTTCGTGTTCGAAGACGCATTCCACTACTGGGCCCACCGTACCATGCACTTCGGTCCCCTCTACAAGCACATTCATAAATTGCACCACGAGTATGTCGCGCCTTTCGGTCTCTCGGCAGAGTACGCACACCCGTTGGAGGTGCTGGTCTTGGGTATGGGCACCATCGGTGGACCCTTCCTTCTCTGCGCCTTCACCAAAGACCTGCATATCCTTACCGTGTACATTTGGGTGATCCTGCGTCTGTTCCAGGCTGTGGACGCCCACTCTGGCTACGACTTCCCCATCAGTCTGCACAACTGGATTCCTTTCTGGGCGGGTGCGGATCACCACGACTACCACCACATGGCCTTCCTTGGCTGCTACTCGACCAGCTTCCGCTGGTGGGACCACTTCCTCGGAACGGATCGCGGATACCAACGGGTTCGTGCTAAGCAAAAGGCCCAGAAGTTGCGTGCCGAGGCAGACGAACTGGACAAATACGCCGCCTCGCTCAAGATTCAGCGTGAATAATGTGTAGTTGGATAGAGCCTGTAACACCGCTACCCTTCCTGGTGGAGGCTGTCGGGGGCCCGGCTGTAGGTCCCCCTTCGTTGGCGCCACCCTCCATCATGTCGACGATTGTGCACTCGCTGCGAGACTATCGTCCGCCGACGCGAGCGCAGCAATTCGCCTTTGCGTTTGGACTGCCGCCTAATGAGGGACCGTACGTCGATGAGGCAGGAAACCGCGCCGAAATTCTTTCTGCCATCCTGTCTCTCTCGAATCCTGATGCGCCAGGCGTGCGGGAGGATTTGGTGTATGCTGGCCGCCTCACGTTGACACCATCATTTTTATGCTATGTGAGTCAGGGAGACTACGGGCGCGGATGCCGCGTGGCCATCCCACTAGCGACGATCCGCCGTGTCGAGCGCCTCAATACTCGCGATGCCGTCTTTGCATTGAGTGTGTCCGTGTGGCACGGTATGCAGCTGGTCTTTCAGCTGAATGCATTGCGCCCGTCTTGTGAGGGATTTTGCAATGCACTGCGTGATCTTCTGCGTGCACACCTTGGTGACATGAAACAACTACGACCGTTCTTGGATACTTGCTACAGCGAGTCGCTGCTGCGTCTCGGTGACGAGGACGCCAAAGGCAAGCATCGCGAAGACGCCGTGCCGTACGAAATGGGCCTTGGCGAGACCTTTGGTTTTCCGGGAGATCCGAAAAAGCTCAAGGACAAGAGCAAAATGCGGCTCTGGAAGGAGTACCTCGCCACACATGGCCGAAATATCACGTTGCTCCGTTACCCTCAATTCACGCGACTCGTGCAGGTAGGACTGCCGAACATGCTGCGCGGCGAGCTGTGGGAGGTCGCGAGTGGCTCCATTTTCCAGCGCCTGGCGCACCGCGGCGAGTATGCGGCGATTCTCAAGGAGCACGAGGGTCAGACCAATGCCAGTATGGAAGAAATCGAGAAAGATTTGAATCGCTCGTTGCCTGAGTATGCCGCGTACCAAACGGACGAGGGCATCGCCACACTGCGCCGCGTTTTGGTCGCCTACAGCTGGAAGAATCGCGAACTGGGCTACTGCCAGGCCATGAACATTGTCGTGGCTGCGCTGCTGATTTACATGTCGGAGGAGCAATGCTTTTGGATGCTCGATACACTGTGTGAACGCCTCCTACCTGGATACTATACACAGAGCATGGCCGGCACACTCCTCGATCAAAAGGTATTTGAGCACCTTGTCTGGCAAACCATGCCCATCCTGCATGAGCACTTTATGCGGCACGATATGCAGCTGAGTATAGTCACTCTGCCATGGCTCTTGTCTCTGTACATCAACAGCATGCCGATGGTCTTTGCTTTCCGCATCATCGACTGCTTCATGGCGTTTGGCTCGCAGGTGCTCTTCCAGATCGGGCTGGCGATTCTCAAGATCAATGGAGAGGCCATCCTTCGCATCACGGACGATGGTACGATGATTGGTCTGCTCCGCACCTACTTCCGCACGCTCGGAGACAGTGCGTATCCTGAAAGTCCCGACGAGCGCCGCCGCCAAATCACGCGCTTCCAGCAATTGCTCGTCATAGCGTTCCGCGAGTTTGGTGTCATTACGAACGAGCTCGTCGAACAGCAGCGCAAGCAATTCCGACAGCAAATTGTACAGGAAATCGAAGGGTTCGCGCGCCGCAGCGCGATTCGCAACCTGCAAGACTACGGACACTTCACGAAGGCGCAAGTGTCCCTGATCTACGATCACATTGTCGAGTCGATTTATCGCGCGCGCAACGCACCTGTATCTTTAACGGGAGGCGAGAAGCCGCTATCGATTCAGGATCCCAAGCAAGACATGAAAGAAATGCGCATCAACTTCACCACGTTCCGCCTCTTTTTGAGTGAAATGGCGACGTGGGCCCGCGATGAGTACATTGTGATGAACGGGCTTCAGGAGCGCATTGAGCGGCGTGTGCCTGATGAGAAATTCGCACGGCGCATCTTTACCTACTGGGACCGTGATCACAGCAACTCGCTGTCCCTCCAAAATATCGTCACAGGTCTCGACGAAATCATGTTTTTGGACGGCGACTTGGCCGGCACGACCGAATGGTTTTTCCGCTTGCATGCCAACGGCAAGGACAAGCTGTCCAAGAACGATGTCCTCGCGCTGTCTGAGTCTCTCTTGTTCCGTACGTATACACTACTCACCCACACAGTGTTCCGCAACGAGCCGGGTGACGAGCATCTCAGCTCCATCTCCACCATGATCTCCCAGGCTTTTGAGTTAAGTGCCGACCCGACCCGACCTACGTAGCGCGGCCATATCCTTCCATGATCTGACGAACGATGCTCGCGCCCACCACTTGCTGCAGCTCCTCGGTGGGGTCTGTTTGGGTGTCCTCAGCCCGCTGCATAATGTCCTCAATGCGCTGCATGACTTCGTCGACACGAGGATCCTCCTCCTCCTCCCCCATAGGCGCCTGCTCTTCATACGCGAGCGTCTCGCCCGTCTTGGAGGCGAGATAAGCTGCAATATCATCACTGTCATTCTCTAACGCATTCTGCGCGGCCGAGCGCCCCTCGTGATTGCGATGCTGGGCGTCCGCGCCATGCTTCTCGACGACCAGCTTGGCGGTCTCGAGCACATCGCAGAAAAACAGAGGCGTATCACCATCATTGTCAGTGACATTGATGGCCTCTTGAGCGTCGTCCGCTTGCTCCAACAGGTACTGCAGCAGTTCATGCTGATTATACGAGGCGGCTGCATGCAGAGGCGTATATCCCGACTCGTCCTTGCTGGTCGACGTCACACCCTCATGCTCCAGTAAATATTTGACGCGCTCCATATCACCATCCGCCACGGCGACCCACACATTCGCCCCCGACGACACAGCCGACTCCGCCTCTGGCATGGTGAAAGGGACACCGACCTCCTTTTCACGTGATGCCAGGGTCGTGGAGACCCCTGCAGCGTCTTGCCATCGACCACGACATGGGCAAGCGGAAAAAGTCGACGCGCACGCCCGGCGCGGGGCGCAAGAAGATGCCGCCCCTAGGTACGTTTCATGCTTGCTGATGCCCGCAGATACGGTGTTTACGTGTCTCTTTTGCCATCATGAACGTGCCGTATCTTGTAAAATGTACGTATGACATCCACCAACCACCAGCGACGACAAGGCGCGCATCGGATACTTGAGCTGCAAGATCTGTGGGCAAAACTTTTCCGCAGATACAGACACATTGTCTCAACCGATCGACGTCTATTCACAATGGATTGATGCGTGTGAGGATGTAGCAGACAACTATTGAGGTTACAAAAGTGGATCAAAATCGTGCCACTGTGCCTTGGATGCAGCGCGAGGCGTCTTCGAACGAGGTCCAGAGTCGGGCACGAGCAAGCCGCCGCTCCAGCCAGGGGGCGGGGCAAGCGTGCCACTCGGCGGCGGCGGAGGTACCACAGGCGACTTGGATCGTGGCTGGGCACTGTCCGGGGCAAAGAGGTCATCCATCGCATGCACACTGGTTTCGTACCGCGCATGACCCACCAGTGCCTCCAAGTCGATGTCACCTGTCGATGCAATGGCCGCGTTGAGAGGCACAGGCGCGATGGTTTTCGATGCCTGTTCCTCGGTATGCAGCTGCAGGTGCTTGGCCTCACGCAGACGTTCCAGCTGCTGCTGCTCCACACCCTGTCCGATGTCTTTGATGGCACGCATGAAACGGCCAAATTGCATCTCATTGAGCAAGGGACACATGGCCATGATCCATAGACGAGGAAGAAACACCGTCGCCTTGGTCTCGAGATCGACTTTGTCGCACAAGGCTTCAAATACGGCAAGTGAGCCCACCATGACGGAGGGCTCACGAGTCTTGATGCGGTTGAGCGTCGGAAGGAGGACATCGGTAATGCTAGTCTTGTCCAGCATAGGGATCATCGCGTGAAAACAAATCAAACTCGTGACCTTGACCGACAGCGTCTTGGTCTTCGAGAAAAGCGAGGTGAGTTTCGGCAGCAAGATGTCTTTGACATGAGTATAATCAAGCGTCCCACACAACTTGGGAATACGCTGAAGAGCATTTTCTTGTACGGCCACATGCTCATTGTCAAAGGCAGAGTACAAGAGCGGCATGACTCTTGTTTGGAAATCTTTCTGTGTCGTTTTGCTCAGAAGTAGATCTGTTTGGTTGAGCAGCAACATTTGCGACTGTGCTGGCTCATGCACGCAAAAGTGCGGCTCCAGTCGCACAAGCACCGTTGTCGTGAATTCGATCTGGGACAAGTTTTTGGCAATATAAAATACATTGGGCAGAATATACGGCAGCAGCATTCGATCTGAGGTAGCTTCCAGCAAGTTGGGCAACAGTTTGCGGCGCATCAATGGTACCGAAAACTGCGGCAACATTTTGTACATGCCACGCAAAAATTGCACCTTTTCCGTCCGCGAATGAGCCGCAAAACTCTCACGCTCTAAGAACTTGAGCACACGCACAAGCATGCTGTTCAAGTACGGCAGGTCCAGAAAGGCCTTGGCCGTGTAGCGCGGCGTTTCAGTCCGCGACAGCAAGCGCGTCAATATCGTTTGGACATCTCTTTCCAGCAGTGACCATGTCGACGAGTACATTCGCTCAGGCCAGTCTTCCATATACGCACTCAGAGCACTTGCACTGCCATACGTTTGATAAGGCTTGGCACTATGATGCGTCGCCATGTAAAACAGAATACCCAGAGAGTACATGTCATTGTACGGACCGACTCGTCGGTCTATTACGTATACCGGATCAGCAAAGTCCATGTCTCGGCGCATTACCTCTGGTAACGCATGCTCTTCTTCTTCATAAGCCCAGCGCCCACTGTCTGATTGCACGCCTGCCAGCGACGTGAGATAGGCACAACCACACAGTTTCCAATCACCTTTGGCATTCATGACCACGGACATGGACGTGAGATTGGTATGAACAAGTTTGGCGTCATGTAAAAAATCGAGGGCCCGAGCCAGTTGAAGAAAGCCTTTTTGGAGTTCCACTTCATCGAGTTGGTGCGCTGGATCCACACTATCTTGTAACAGTTCATGTGAGCTCGCCACTACATGCTCTGTGGCGAATAAATAACTGGAGCGACATTCCTCTAGCGGCTCAACCACTTCAAGAATACACGGATGCCGCAATCGTGAAAGAGTGGTAACGTCTCGCTTCAAATGCTCAATTTCTTTCGTGCGCATTACGCCTCGAGATATGGGCGTATACATCCATACTGAGACCGTGTTGCGTGTGAGTGCTTGTTCCATAGTATTGGACGAGGCTGCCGCCTTCCTCGTCGCGGTGTACACCCTCCATGGCCCCACGTATAGCCTGTCTGGATTAGCATGAATCTGTCACGTACGGTGAACGAGTCTCGTCTACATGGTAATGAATCGATATATTCGTGCGACCACTGCGCCAAATTAGCTGTACCAACATACATCAAGGAGGACGCATGACTCCAAAACGAACTCGCCATGAAAGTACCCAATGTGAGCTGCGAACACAACACTCGCGTTACGCACATCCCTGGGCCACATTACGTAAATTGTGGAGCAATTTCCTCGCTTCGCCATGAACGCGCTCGTGGTACGACTGCAAGACAGGACGTCTTTTGCTAGCGACGATCAAGCTGATTATGCTGAGGAACTTGCGCAAGAATTGATAGCTCTCCAATCTATTTATGGGAGTGAACAAGTCGAGCTTAAAAGCGGCCCGAACCTGGGTGAGCCCATCACTTTTCAAGTGCAATTGCCGTGCGAAGACATGGGTCATGACATATGTATCAAATTCCAGATCCAATTGCCCAAAGGGTACCCAAACTGTCATGAGGCACCTCAAATTGAGCTTGTAAACCGGTTTCTTCCACCTTTCCATACTGATGAGTCTGTGCGTCATGCTGTCCAGGATACGTTTTCACCGCACGGCGCTGCGCCATGGACTCAGGGAGAGCCAGTACTATTTCAGGGCATCGATACAGCCTATGAACTAGTACTAGACTGGTGGAAGACCAAGAGACGCACCATACCCCCACAACAGTCACCACTACCCCATGCGCCTAAACCAACTGTGACAAAATCTCCACCACAGCGCCAAATCAACTTGGACACTTTAGTGCGAAGCGACTTGATTTCAGAACGCAAGTCCGAATTCCTTGGACATGCCGCACATATCACTCATCCTGATGATGTACGCTACATCAAGCTGACACGTTGCAGGTGCCCATCTTTTTAGCTCACATTCTCGAATCGGATAAGCGTATCCAACGTGCGACACACCCCGCCATTCACGCCTGGGTATGCCGCACACCGGACGGCGTATTTCATCATGGTATGTACACCCTAGCTGACGGAGTCATATTGTGACGATGATGGCGAGGCTGCTGCAGGAGGACGTCTAGCTCATCTACTTACTTTATTAGTGCGTATATCGATTGGCCTGACCACATATCTCAGGGGGCGGAAAATGTGCTCGTTGTTGTAACCCGCTGGTTTGGAGGAGTCCTATTGGGTCCTGAACGTTTCAAACACATCAACCGTGCGGCGCGCGATGCACTGTCAAAGGGAGATTTTATCAGAACATAGAGGTTGAACTGTGGCCCATGAATGCACAGCCATGCGCTTTGCAGCCCGCTATGTAGACAGCGCCTACGTGCCAGCTCTGCTTTAGCCAATCACTACATGAGAATTCAGCACCCAAGCGCACATTCTTTGGCAGATGCCAGCATTGGTTCACCAATCAGTGTGAATCAAGTTAGCTGTGCCTGATTCATAACCAATCAAATAAGAGTACAGGGGCAACATCAGCTTCGTCGAAAACACGTGGTGCCACTCATCTCCGGCGCTTAGGCGTTGACGCGTCAAAGGCTTTATTAGCGCTCCTTCTTTTTCTCTCGTACCTCACCTTACCCTTGCTTATGCTGTTTGAAAAGCCTTTTTTGCTACTGTTAGTAGCATTATTGGGTAGCGCTGTCATCTCTTCGGAAGCCAGCGACCATAGAGGCCTGGTTCGTGAAATTCGTAAGCGCGATGCAGCATCGACAAACCCTTCTGATCTAGATGGTAAGACCTTTGACTATGTCATTGTTGGTGGTGGACTGGCTGGTCTTACGGTTGCTTCTCGTCTGTCAGAAAACGAGAACGTCACTGTTGCCGTTATCGAAGCTGGTCCAGCTGGTACCTCTAAAGACCTTGCTTCTCGGATTGATCCGCCAGCAGGTAATCTCTACAACCATATGCTGGAGACTAATATGAACTGGAAGTTTAAGACTGTTCCTCAGGCCAATCTGGGTGGTGCCGTGAAAGACTTTCCTCGTGGAAAGGTGCTGGGCGGTAGTAGTGCTGTCAATGGCCTATACTATGTCCGTCACAGCACTTCTGAGCAAGATGCATGGGGTGAAATCATTGGCGACAAAAACCTTTGGGGATGGAATAATATGTATCGGGCAATGAAAAAGTCTGAAAACTTTACTGATGCTTCTGATGAGATCAAAAAAGTCGAGCATATTAGCTCTGAACCCGGCTCTCACGGTACGAAAGGTCCCATTCAGGTTTCTTGGCCTGGTGAGATTTATGACAGTATCGGTGCTTTTATCAAGGCTGCTTCTAAGACAGGCGCCCCTTACGTGAAAGATCCTTACAGCGGCCACAACATTGGTGCCTATGTGGCCCTTGAGACTCTGAATCCATCGAACTGGACGCGCAGCTTTTCTCGGTCGGGCTACTACGACCCTTATGTGTACCGCAAGAATCTCAAAGTACTTACTGGCCATCTTGTAACTAAGGTTGAAATGGAAAAGGGACAGAAGTTGGCAAAGGCTACTGGCGTTACGTATCAGGCGAAGCCCGATGGTCAGACCTACCATGTTAAAGCTGGCCGCGAGGTTATTATGAGCGGTGGTGCTGTCAACACTCCTCAGATACTTCAACTCTCTGGTATTGGTGAAAAGAACTTTTTGAACTCTAAGAAGATCGATGTCGTCGTGGACTCTCCAGGTGTTGGTCACAATCTTCAAGACCATGTGTCTGGCGGCGTTCAATGGGCACCTGGTCAAAACACCAAGATTCCTCCAACCAACACTAATCAGTCTCCCATCGTCAACTCTTACACTAACACTGCTGTCTGTTACGTGAATGGCACGCAGGGCTTGAAGGACCAATGGACTAACTACCTTAATCAGGTGAAGGGTAATAAGACCAAGGCTGTTAATGCTCTTCAAGCCCCTGACGTTGTTAAGAAAGGTTACGAACTGACCTACTCCACTGTCTTGGGTTTGATTGAGAATGGTGTCGCTCCCCTTGAGATGCTTTATTCTCTAACCTTTGGTCAGATCATGGTGCAAACGGCTATGCAGCATAGCTTCAGTCGCGGTTCGATTATGATCAACTCTACGGATCCTTTCGAGCATCCCATTATCGACCCTCGCTACTTTGAGCAGGACTCGGACAGGTTCATGCTTCGTTCGGGCTTCAAGCTTGCGCGCAACATTGGCCAAACTGCCCCACTCAAGTCTTTCCTTGGTGAGGAGTCTGTTCCAGGCAACAGTGTTCAGTCTGACGAGCAATGGGACAAGTTTATCGAGGGGCGGGTAGGAACTGAATATCACCCGTCGGGCACCGCCGCTATGCTTCCTAAGAATAAGGGAGGTGTTGTCGATAAGACTATGAAGGTATATGGTACCAGCAATTTGCGGGTTATTGATGCCTCTGTGGTTCCCTATGTTGTTTCGTCTCATTTCATGTCTCTTGTCTATGGTCTCGCCGAAATCGGTTCTGAAATTGTCTTGGATGCGTACAATCATGACATGCAAAACAAAAAATCGAGCAATGGCGGTGCTACCGGTGGTAACAGCCAAGGAAACTCGAATAAGGGCGGCGCTGCTGACGGCAGCAGTCAAAACAGCTCGGGTAAGGGCGGTGCAGCTAAGGGAGACAACCAAAACAACTCGGGTAAGGGCGGCGCAACTAAGGGTGACAACCAAAACAACTCGAGCAAGGGCGATGGCTCGAGTGCCCGTGCTGGCGCCACGCCCATCAGTATTCTTTCCACTCTCACCATTACAAGCTTTGTCACGTTTGCATATCTTTACTCTGCCATCTGAATGGCTTAAATAACACCATACATTCCTACACCACTTCATGCTTGGATTTCCCCCTACATTACGTGCGACACTCGTTGGCTTGATACTTGTCTGATGAGTCTAGATGACTAAATTATTATGTAGACGTTCTATTGGTGAATGAAAAATTCTGAAATGATGAATGATTGGACGGCGTGTCATGACTGCGAGACATGTGGACGGTATGCCGGCGTAGTATTTGTATGTGGCGCGAAATGTACAATCTACATTGGTTCATTTCGCATTATTCTGCAGGCCACGGTGCGGAATTGCGCTGGAATGCTCTCTGCCCTCGGAACCCACAGTCGACCAGCAGGGTGTTTACAGAATAAAATGCGAATTCGTAAACTGTACCTTTACCGCAACCTTCACTTGCTTAGAAGGGGCTACTGTCAAGAATGACTCGCTTCATCTCATGGGCTGTGGTTTCAGTTGCCGTTCTCTGCGTCTCGCAAGTTTCTGGTTTCTATAATGAGACTAGGGTTTTTGACAGGCGCCAGACGACCGGCAATGGCTGGGACCTGGACAACAAGTCCTACGACTATGTAATCGTTGGTGGTGGCACGGCTGGTTTGGTTCTGGCAAACCGTCTCTCAGCTGATGGCTCCAACTCTGTTGCGGTGATCGAGGCTGGTAACTCGGGCTACGACGACAACAATAAATTTATTGTTCCATCTGCTATGCTTTACGACTCTGGAACGAACACGCAGTATGACTGGCAATTTAAGACGACTGCTCAAAAGCACATGAATGGCCGCAAGGCTGCTTGGCCTCGTGGCAAGGTGCTTGGCGGTAGCAGTGCCATTAATGGTCTCTATTATGTCCGTCCCAGCGACGCCGAAATGAACGCCTGGGCAGACCTCGCTGGTGGTAACGCCTATGACCACTGGGGTTGGGACAGCTTCTTCAGGTACTTCAAGAGGAGCGAGAAGTTCCAGACCCCCTTGAAGAGTGTTCAGGACCAGGCCCACATCCACTACGACGATGGTTCTCACGGTCACCATGGTCCGATCCATACTACTTGGCCTGCTATTACATACGGTCCAGTTGGTGCCTTCATCGAATCTGCCAACAAAGCGGGTGTTAAGATGAACAAGAACGGTTATGATGGTAAGAACCAGGGTGTTTATTTGGCCCTTTCATCTTTGAACAAGGACAACTGGCAGCGTAGTTTCTCGCGTAATGAATACCTTGACCCTATCGGCGATCGCAAGAACCTGCATGTTCTCACTGGACACACTGTGACGCAAATTCTCTTCGACCGCTCCGACAAGAACAATGTCCAGGCCACTGGTGTTCACTACAAAGCTGCTGCAAACGAGTATGAACACACTCTTCACGCTAACAAGGAAGTCATTCTTAGTGCAGGTGCCATCAACAGTCCTCAGTTGCTTCAGCTCTCTGGTGTCGGCCCTTCGGGTCTCCTTCAAAGCCTTGGTATTGATGTGGTGGTTGACTTGCCTGGTGTGGGTGAAAACCTCCAAGACCACGTCATGGCTGGTATGTCCTTCAGTGCCAAGAATGATGAAGATGTGCCTCCACAGAAAGTGACTGGCAACAAGAAGACGGACTCGTACGTGAACTCGGCTGTCTCGTACGTCGCTTTCCACAACATTTTCAACGATGCCGATGCCTTCCGTGGCAAGATCCAGGCTCGCGTGAAGGCAATTCCAGATGAGCTAAACGTGGATGACAGTGTCCGTGAGGGTTACAGGGCCGTTTACGATAAGATTGCTAATGACCTCTTCTATTCGAACGTTTCCCCCGTGGAAATCTTGGGTAACGTGATGTTCGGCTCAATTAGCTTGCAAGCTGCTCTCCAGCACCCTCTGTCGCGCGGAAACATTCGCATCACTAGCAAGAATCCATTCGATTACCCGCGCATTAACCCGAACTACTTCAGGGAAGACATTGACCTGAAGATTCTGCGTGAGGCGTTCAAACTTATTCGTGAGATCAGCCAGCAGCCTCCTCTTAAGGACCACATCGCGAGCGAGAACTGGCCCGGCAACGGCGTGCAATCGAACGAACAATGGGAGGACTGGATCCGCAATGCTGCTGGTACTGAGTACCACCCTAGCAGCACTTGCGCCATGCTTCCGCGCAACAAGGGTGGTGTCGTTAACCCTGATCTGAAGGTGTACGGTACCCGCAACTTGCGTGTTGTGGATGCCTCGGTGCCGCCGATTGCTCTCTCTTGCCACTTGGAGTCGGTTGTTTATGCTATCGCTGAGGCTGCCGCTGAAATTATCCTCAACCACAACTAAATCATGCTTTTAAACCCCTGATAGTATGAGCTTTATTAAAGCCAGAAATATGTATGGTATTCATGCCAGCGACAACGTCACCATTCTTTGAGACTACTGGGGTTATTTAACGAACGCTATCAGATATATGTAGACAATTGGTTATTTGTGCATGTTGGGTGACATGATGATCTGTCTGGTCCATGTTCTCTGCCTCCACAATAGTTGGCTACGGGCAGCACACTGATCAACTTATTTGTCACACTCAACATATGGGTGCGAACGAGAGTCGCCTCAACTCAGACGATCTCGGTATGTGCCCTACTTTCTTGACACATTGTAGGTCCAAAACAAGGATACCATGTTATTCGTGTTGCACAGAAAAGTCCCGCCCAATATGCAGGCTTGTAAGTTTTGACCTTACAGCTAACGGATTACAGTGAGCCTTTCTTTGACTTTTGCGTAGGGATAAACGGACAACCACTCGCTGATTTGGGTGTGAATATTTTGAATAAGAATATTTCTAATGCGCAGCCAACAAAGGCGTCTTGGTCCATGGTGGAAGAGAGCGAAGGCCGAACTATCATCATCAATACGTGGAACTCCAAACATCAGGAATATCGAGGTAAGATAGTACGAACTTACGCACAGACGTGAGCATTGTTCCATCGAGGAAATGGTCAGAAAATAATTCTCAAAGTAATGCACAACCATCGCTGCTCGGTCTCACGCTTCGCCTCTGTAATCCACTCGAGACTATCAGTCATGTTTGGCATGTTCTCGACGTGATAGAAGGGTCACCTGCTGATTCTGCTGGGCTTGTTCCTTATGGTGACTACATAATTGGCTGGACGCAAGGTCCTCTTCGCAGTGAACATGACTTTTTTCAACTTATTGAGCAGTATATTAACCATAATCTTTCGCTTTACGTCTACAACAGCGATTATGACCACACTCGCGAAGTTGTCATTGTGCCAAACCGTGACTGGGGTGGGGAAGGAATATTAGGGTGCGGTATGGGCTACGGTCTTTTGCATCGAATCCCGCAGCCTCGTAAGCAATGGGACGATGTAGTGCCCGAAGATCAGAATCAAGCGTATTTGAGTAAAGAAACACCATTGTTATCTCATTCCGATGTGTCTACAGCTCCTGTCAGCTATAATGTAACCCAAGAGCCCATTTCGAATGATTATGGTGTTACCCTCAACATGCACGAGGAAGAGGAGGAATGATGGCGGTATACGTTCATAGGATGTCGCAAAACACAAATACATTTTGCTTTTACAGCTACATGCGTTTAGCGAGTTAGGCGTACAGAACTCTGCGGAATGCGTTCAGGGCTTGCATATAACCATGCTCGAACTCCCAAATAAACTTATGATCATGATCCTTACGATAAGATGTGATACGATATTGGACCAACTGAAAAGGCAATCCGATTTCAGCACCATCAGCAAGAAAGTCCAAAGCATCAAACCAGCCAACTTTAAACCCAGCGTTATATTGTTCATGATCAAAATGGCCTCCCTTATTGTCCCAGTAATTCACATGCTTCGTGTAGCCCTGCTCTCTGCACTTCTCTCCTTCAATTTTCAATAAATTAAGGTCAACATGTGTGCCATCCAAGGGGTTCAGTGAAGGTGGCATAGAACCCTTTTCAATGGCCGTGTAAAGACACCAACCTGGGTCAGGACCCCCCTCTTTTTTTAGCGTCCAATAATAATATCCAGCCGTAAGCTTTTCAAAGGCTCGCCATTGAGCTAAAGACCATTGCTTACGAGCCTCAAGCTTGCCATTGCAGCCTTGAAATGACCCAGGGTTCAGAGCGCCGCTCCATTCACCAATAATGATGGAGTTTTTGGCGTTATTCGCCATATGCTCGAGCCAAACTGCTGTTTTGCCGTGATGCTCAACGTCCAAATGATTCGCATGAGCTGCTGCTGTTGTCTTATGATCATTCGGTGTAAAGCAGCGGTATAAGTGGTGATCCACAACAAGTGGATTATCACAGCTAGTATGCTTTCCCACGTAATGTGTGTAGTGATTAGTATCCCAGGCATCGCCGACATAGAGGGGCATGCTGGCAGCATCGGGCTTTGAAGAGCATCGAATACTTTTGATCGCTTCTGCATAGAAACTCTCGAGTGCGTTGTGATTTTGTGGCTCGTTCATAAGCTCAAGTCCAATTACATTTTCAAAGCAAGAAATAGCCTCAGCCAGAGCAACGAGAATTTTGATTGTCACCTTTCTGTTAGATGAGGCATGCGATCCGTGCCAGAACCCGGCGTTTCCATCACTTTTGCCGCAGTGGCTATCACCATTTTGACCGCCAGGAACACCATGCACATCAATGAGTACACCGATATTGAGAGATCTAGCTTTCTCGATTGCTTGAACAATGCGTTTCCACGCGCCTTCATATACAAAGTCATATGGACCATACTCAGTACCTTGAAGCATTTTTTTGTGCTTCGGGTTTCCTGCAAGAAAATGCGGATATAAGATAGGGATGCGGACAGAATTGATGCCATGAGCCTTCATCCATGACCAATCTCCGTCATTGATGAAGTTGTCCCAATGATCTTCAAGCAGTGCTTTGGCATCGTCAGGCTTCATGCCTTTCACAAGATCAATATCACAGCTACGAGGATCCTTAGCATTTTTAAATAAGCTTCCCGTGAGCCAGCTCTCGAGAGCGAACCAGGATCCAAGGTTTACACCGCGTTGCTTGCGAAATAGATACTTGACACGGTTATCAACGGGATGATCCCACGGAACGACTTTCACATGAGCTTGATCATTGCCACCTTGATGAAGCATTTCATTGAATTTCCGAAAAATCTGTCATTAATACTAACTTGGAGTGCATACCTTGGCCATAGTGCACGGTTGATATTTCAACGCGAGCCCAACACACCTGCGATAATTAGCATGGCCCGTGCTGCTTACGTTGTCAGTTTGCATATTAATCTAGCCGATGGACTCACTACCTTGTAACTCATGGCCCCGAAGTTGCGCATATCTGCTGGACCAAGCAAAGAAAACTTAAGTTTGGTGGCCGTGAATCATGATGAGCTGCCTATTGTTATTGATTCAGAGGATTTTCAGGGTCGCATTGCTGTTCGAGTAAAGGATTTTCATGGTGAGCTGCCAGATGGAGTGGAATCCCTGAAGCAACCCGCATATTTTTCGGAGCCCTATGGCTCAAAATTTTCTTATAGCATTCAAATTCAGGGAAGATTTTTGAATGAGGTGACTGCAGATGATATACTGTTCGGAAATGACTTTGATGCGCCTATTCGTGTACGTACACAATCCTTACATGAAGGATTCACTACCACCAGGAATGAGCTTGTTTTTACGTTTTCTGACCTACATCGATCCTAACAGTATGTAAATAAGCTAACAAAAAGTGACGCACGATTTATATGCCGATCAACCATGGGCGTTTTCTAACTTTCTCGCTACGATGCATAAAGTCAAGGTAATTCGTGCCATGCCTGACACATTTTCCGCATGCAAGTCTGCGGAAGAGTGTTTCGGAGCTGATTCATGGCCAGATTTTCCTTTCTTGTCTGAGGAAGAAAAGTTCTGTTCTGAGGATATAACGCCTTTATTTTTTCAAAACGACGTACAACATTCTACTCCAACGCTGAGTTCTGGATTCGAGGACAATGAAGATACTATTCGACGCCTTTGTAATGATCCGGGTGCTTCTAAAAACCGCGTGTCTTGGCTAAGCTCAAAAGACAACAGGAAGAAGCTCAAAATCACTCCAAATGATGTAATCACTGCCGATTTTGCAAACGGACTCGTACGTACATTGACACATTGACATAAGATTGACTTCAATACGTATGTTGCATTAACCTCACATGTCTCAGTTTAGAAGCCATTTTACCGTTTGGCGGATTTCGTCTAAGCTGTACGTCCATTCTTTTGCTTATCTCAGTGCAACGATACTGGAATGGTCAGCCAGTGCGATACACATGTAAGCATGCGAGAACAAACAAGGTATTTTTCGTGGTACAGTACGTGTATACGCAACGCATTGAAATTTACATTCAGATTTGAGATTGTAGAAACAGACTTAGCTGATAGATCAAGTTGAAAGTTCCGCTTCGTAGAAGCAGATGCCTTGACAATCGAGCCATGTTCGCAGTTCCGCTCTATTTCGCGTGGCTGATCCTGATGTTAATACTTTCGAGCGATGCGCGACACCCAGCATTTCATCTAAACTGATGGGCTCTAGCATCAAAATTCGCTTAAAAAGCTGCTCATCCGCAAAAATAGCATCACACATCGGTTGATCCATAAAATTAGGTCGAGGGCCGTATGTGCCGGCGTGATCGTTTGTCGGCAGTTCACTTTCAGATATATTTGAGCAGCTCGATGCTGACCTAGATCTTGATGTCGAAACAGTGTCGTTATCACTAAGGCTCAAGCTTTTAAAAGCATTACTCAATCTCCCTTTTTCAACAGGAGGACTCGTGCTTTTGCTCTCAACCACCTCAAAGCTTGTTGAATGCTCGTCTATTTCTGAATCAGAGATGACAATGACATTTGGATCGATTTTGGCTGCCTTGTTCTCGTTCATGCTTTCTTTTTCATAATATTCACGAAGTAGTTCGATTAGTCCTTGTTTGGTACGCGAAGTGACCAGGCCCAAACGTTTGCACTCCTGCTTGAGTTGCAGTACTTTCCAAGATTTGAAGTCAGGAATAGGCATCCCTGATTGAATTCTTGATCGAATAATAAAGCTAGAATGAAAAAATCCAAGACTACAGACCCTGTGCTTCGTATACGGTATGCTTTGCCAACCCACTTTTCGCACGAGCATGAACCATTGGAATAAGTGGAGGGGAACGAGAGACGAAAACTTCGTTTTCAACACGATACTAACAAGGCGATGGGAAAGACTCAATATGGGAGGAGGTTGCATTCTCTGTGCTTCCATACACATCTATACAATCTACGTTAAATGTACGGTCAAATAACTCATCGAAAGCTCACGGTTGCGGGCTATCGTCCAGAGTCAAATGGCCGCGCGGACTTGTTCAGTAAACAAGCACGAGGGATGGCGATCCCTCTGGTGTCGCGTAATCTTGTCGCCTTTTGAATACCCACCGGCAATTATTATCGCATCCAGAGTGTATGCGCAAGACATGAGCACTCAGACACTCTGCACGGCGAGCAACACGTAATAGACGACGTTGCCGCACGAGAGAAGAACAAAAATGGGCACGTTCTCAATTTTTGGTAGGGTGAAAACACGTGATCAGTCATTGTTGAGAAGGAGCGTGTCGCCTAACGTGCACGTCCTCCATATGGATAGGGCGCATGAGGCTGCACGATGGACCTTCGCTTAAAGCCTTCATACACAGAGCCAAGGTATTGGCACTCTATCGAAACTTTTTGAGATCGACGAGATGTAAGTGTAACTTGCTTATGTATTTTAGCGACGCCCACGCTAGAAGCACGTCATGAGACAATCGCATGGTTCCGTTATGAAATCGAGCGAGCACGACTCGAAACAGATGCCGTACGTGAATATCCTACTAACTTTAGGGGCGAATTCAAGCTTATATGATGAATGGACGCATGGTGCTTAATCAACTGGAAGGTATGTCCATGCTAAATGCGTCAGATTCATCATTTCCTCAACTTCGCGGCAAACGTAACCTGCTATAACGTCTAGAATACAAGGTGCAACTCACCCATTATAAGTCTCATGAGTTGTAAAAGTGATTCCAATGAAAAAACCAATTGCGACAGAACCGAATGCTCCGTCAGAAGATACATCAAGCCACCCATAGTTTTTGCTGGTGCTTGACCCAAGTCATTTACATCATCCGTTGAATCCAGCAGCTCAGCTTGTGCAAATGGCTCAATCATTGGGCCATCGTAAAAAGACTTGTGTTTCGCATTATCTTTTGCATCATGGCACAAAAGCTCATGATATTCTAATGCAGTCGCTGTAACAAGGTCTTCAAGGGCACGCCTGGTAGATGGCAGCGATTGAGGAAGTTTCGAACGTGTGACCATTACTTGCCCAGCAAGCCACAGATCAAGAATAACAGAGGAAATAAATTCTTGACGTAATGGTAAATCTCCAAACAAAGCATCTTGTCGATCTCCTAAAAACTCTTGCTCACGAAATGATCGCAATGTCACGAATAGTACAAATATCATCTCCAAATGCTCATATATACGCCGCACAATCAAAACCGGCTTAGGAACAAGACTAAATTCACTCGTCATGATGTTCAAGAGAGTATCACACTGGGCAAGTTGGAGCCGGACACTTTTTTCAAAATTTCGGAATCCTGACTTCAGTTCCGGTGATGTTTTGAAGCCAGCATAAAACCTTTGACGGGCCAAACTTAAATACATATTTTGCAGTAGAGTACAAGTCTTTGATAACTTGTGCATCAATTGTATTCTGGCATGATATGGCCAAAATATTAAATTCACCAAGAGGGCTGCTGCAACTCCCAAAAGGATCATGTAGCCACGGACTACAGCCACATGGACTGCACTGCTTCCCGGGTTCAAGAACGTTACCATGACCACTAGTGGCGTAGTAAAGCCAATGACTCCTCCAAGAGTTGCATTGATGTTCAATCTTATGAAAGCGGAAGGTATGTCAAACACAGGTACCATTACACAGAGCGCCCAGACATTTCCTCGAGATATTTCATAAATGATCAAGCCAAGCACGGCACCGAAAACTGTACCAACAATGCGGTATACCAAGACCCGAATAGTATTTCCAGTAGATGTTTCAAGTACCCATATATAAGAAATGAGCATCCATTGTCCTTTTTCCCTTTTCCAAAAGTCATTTGGACTGTTTTGAAGGAATGGAATGATACAAAAAAGTGTTACGCCTGCAGCTAATTTGAGTCCGAATCTTATATGATGGGATTGCTTGACTGATCGTAGAAAAGATGAAACATGTACACGTAAATTGATGGCAGATGGTGAGTGCGTGAAAGAAGTGAGAGCATCGTTGATTCTTTCGAAAAACGAGCCTCTAGTTTTCTTGCGACGATGACTATGTCGGGAAGCTTTAGCCATGTTGCGCGCATAATTGTAATATTGTGTATGTTGATCATCTTCGTCAAAAACAATCGAATAAGGGTCAAACTGCCCAGGTTCTTTACTTATATCTGGCTTGGTTGGCTTAGGTTGTATAAATGTGGACAATGTTTCAGATAGTGTAGTAGAACCAAATGAGCCAATTCCGCTGCTGGTCTGGAACCATCGCCAAATGTTCAAGCTAGGCATAAAAATTCGTTTATGCCTATGCTTAAGAATATGATCCAGCATTGGAATAGAAACATGAATCGTCTGCTTCGCTTGATTTGCAAGGTGGTAGAGTGATTGATAAAAGTGAGACATGATATACATATCAGGACAGAATAGACTTGGCTTGCGAAACAATTCAGATATATCTGTGCCCGTCTCTTTTGGACGAGTCTGAGCAGTTCCATCTTGAGAGGAATGCATCGAGGCAACTGGTGAGCAAACTTGTGCGTTTTGGCTTTCCTTGAATCCACGTTCACGTAACAAAAGTTGGAGTTGCACGAAACAGCTATTCATGGCTTTTTCAACCTTGCTCTCCGCGTTAGTCAAGATGGTATATGGATTTTCGAATTTTTCTCCATCACCAAAACGGTAGTGATGGATTGCTTGACAAAAAGTGGCGGACACCTTGTGGGTATATGTTGATGGTACAGGATGCATGGAATATTCTGAGAGTACCTGTATTAGGGCAATGATATCCAGGACAGAGTTTCTAAGCTCCGTCAGCGAGCTCGTTAGGTGATCCATAGAAATTCTTTGAATAATATTGGTAGTAGCAGGGTTTGTATATGACATGCGCAGCGGCCGAACGGAGACTTCAGACACCGAGGCAGCTTCACCGCCCTCAGCTGCTCGGGCCTCTTCAAATATGGGGTCCGTGAGATCCATACTTGGCATACACATACCCCAACCACTGCTTAGCCAAATAGAAGCATCAGTCACAAACGTCATGAAATGCTTCGTGGATGATGCAGGCAGAAGACACCAAATAACCTCATACTGTGATGCCGTGAATGCATTGCTTGTCATTTGGACCTGTCCTTTGAGTGTTTTCATCAGATTAATAGCTTCCGGTGACTGCTCAAATGAAGGGGCATTATCAGGGTCATCAGAATTAAGGTCCTGGTAGTGATACCACTTTTGCAATTGCTTCTCATAATCCTTCATGGCAGTCTCGATCAAAACTGACAAGGTCTTTAGAGTAGAGACCAAAGAGATAAAATACTGTCCGTTTGATGTGCGCGGGACAAGTGAGTTTGCCGCAATCCCGAGAATAGCGCATACAAAGAAGGGATAAAATATGTCCGTGAAGTTGCGCGATGTAATCTCTGATTTGGAGCCGGTCATGACCCAGACCTGTGTGAACATGACAGCACGCAATGGAATACGCAAACGTGGAATGCGACTCCAAATAGCTCCTGCAATGAAAAACGATGTAAAGATATACGCCGCGCCCAATCCACGTGTTTTGAGGGACGTGTAAATGGGGTCAGGACTATCAATCCATACCTGGGCGCAAGTAATGACGAAGCCTACGCCCAGCCAGAGCGAGGATAAGAACAGAGAAATGACTGTAATTTCAATATGTGCAACGAACGTATTTTCTCCTGGATAAAACGCCAATTGTCGGAGGACATAGCAGAAAAATGAATGTGAACCTATCCACTGTTGCACAGGCCGGGCGAAGACGAACGGAAGAAGAGCAATAGAAAGCGCAATAGGTGGGATGAGTCTAATCGTATGCGCGGGAATATTCCATTTCTTTATTCTTGTCCAACTCCGCTGCAGTGCACGAGGTATCCAACCTGCACCGCTGGTATGACTAGATGTCATATGCCCGGAGAGTGGAGGAAAAGTGACAAGGTGTAGTAATAATAGAGTCTATTCGTGCAGACCTTTTTTTCTCGCCGCTGTGCCTTGAACTACTACGAAGAAAACATCGTATCAGACATTAAGGCGTCCTGCATGGCAGGGCGCATGCCAGCAAATCTGGATTCATTGCCCTTTGAAGTACGTTCAAAAACTCACACCAAGCTTTTATGGCGCGTCTTATTGTACTCACGGAGTGCTAGCTTGACACACGTATGTAAAACGTTGTGGCATGCATGCGCACTAGCGCCTCGTTCAGTCAAGGCAGAATATCTTTTTTGTTGCTGGCTTGATTCTTACAATTTGCGGTTTCAGCTCAAAGCCTCTTCGTCTATGTATGCTCCAGCGATGCAGCGAAAGTTTATTCCGACCACATATCCTTCATTCGGCGCTTCGAACACGCTTCGTCGAACTGCAACTTGTGACATTTTGACCTTTGTTTCTCGTTTTGGTATTTGCACATCAGAGATATTCGCACTGGTTGAACGCATTGTTATTCATGCGACTCTCTGTGGCAACATTTGCCAACTGCATGGCATTTTCACCCATTGTCCTGATGGAACCCAGCAGATGAAACCTATACGTATTGCGTGTCACTTTGTTCCAGAAAGATTATTTCGGAAAATGGTTATTGCCAAAATGCCGCTTTATCTTCATGATGCTCATGTATCAGAACAGAGAATTGTGAGATCAATTGTACGGCATATTTGCGACTTGACACCCGTCTATATACAAGAAAATGACATACGACTCCCGCCTTGGAAACATCTGGAAATGATTTCTCGTATGATTTTGTTGCATCAGGCATCTCCTAACTCATCTCAAGGATATCCTCTCGCCATGGCTGTGCATTTGGGCTCTACGCCCCTTGTCTGCTTGCTTCTTGCAACAGGAGCTGACCCTTCTTTGAAAAAAGGCATTGCAATGCATATAGCGTGTAAGAAACGCTCCCTATCCATGCTTCGGTTATTGGTGGAGCAGGATGATACCTCTGAACTCCAATGGCGTACGAGATTGCGAGCCATTGTAGATGACTTGATTGCACTGACCCTTCTTCGCACAACAGGGAAAATACCCCCTCAATTTAAGCGAGCGCTGCCAATGAAAGGCGCTACTCCCTCTAAGCGATCTCGACTATCGGATCGGTGTCAGGTTGACACTTGTATGCTTAGCACAGCCGTGCAAGTCGGTGCTTGGGATATCGTTTCATATCTCATGCAATCAAAGGGTGTGATACCCGACGTGAACACTTTGCGCAAAATAGACGAAGTTGGTATAGCGTGATACATACACCCAAGGCTTAATTTTTATTACTGTTCCCCGGCTACAAATTTGCGCAACTCCCTCTTTAATACCTTTCCAGACGCCGTTCGTGGAAGGCTCTCCATCCAGCAGACACCTCGAAGCTTTTTATAGCCAGAGACACGCTCGTTGACGTAGTCAAGAACCTCACTGTCACGAGCATTGCCCGCAGTGTGCGACGAATCCGGTCTTGCTACAATACAGGCCCAGGGTAATTCATTGTTCGACACATCATCCTTGATCACCTTGGCCACCACAGCCGATTCTAGCACAAAGGGCAGTGTGTTGATTACTTTCTCAATCTCTGAGGCAGCGACCTGGTACCCATTATATTTAATAATGTCTTTTACTCGGTCATGCAGTGTGATATAGCCATTCTCATCAATTGAAGCGATGTCACCCGATCTGAGAAACCTGTCTTTATCATTAGCGTGAGGAATAAAGGTTTTTGCATTAGCCTCATCATTCTTCAAGTATCCAAGCATGACCTGTGGTCCACGAATCCAAATTTCGCCTATCTCATTCGGCCCAAGAAGCTTATTCGTGTTCATATCAATAATTTGAGCTTCTGTGTTGGAAACAAGTCGTCCCACGTTGAGTTTGTTTAGACTCAAGTCATTTTGTGTTTGAAGTGAGACAATGGGTGATGTTTCTGTCATACCATATCCGTCTGTAATACTAATTCCATAGCGCTTATTCACCATTTGACACAGTTCCTTCGATAAGTACGCAGCACCTGAGGCAAAAGACTTTATTGTTGAAAGGTCATATTTATCGGCGAGAGGCGAGCGGACTAAAGCAATGAGAATTGGCGGCACGACAAAAGTGAAAGTGACTTTGAAGTCTTGCACGGCGCGGAAAAAGCTTTCAGGAGTGAATTTAGCTTCAATGACGCCAGGCGTGATCGTGTGCAGGTTGATAAGCGCTGTAATCATCCCGTAACAATGAAATTGTGGCAGCAGAGAGTAATGTACTTCGTTTTCACCATCGTGGACAGGGGCGTCAGGCTGATTGTACCATTCACTAGGATCATACACAGGCTTGTTCACACGTCCCCCCAAAGTGACTGTCATCTGAATGGTGTTGGTGACCATGTTTGAGTGCGAAAGGCGCACTGCCTTTGGCAAACCAGAAGTACCGGAGCTAAAACAATAAAAGGCTTCATCTGTTGTTGGATTGATTCGCACAGTTTCAAGAGACATGTCGCCTGAAGCACGCAGCTTTTTCCCAGGGTCGATGAGATGAGTATACATGCTTCGTTCGTGCTCTTCATCGAATACGTATACATCAACGTTTCCTGCACCAGTTTGACTAAATTTTGCAGCTGCATTCTTGGCACCCTCGTAGGTATGAACAGAGGCAAGTATTGCCCGAGGACGTGTTAGCTCAAAGGCGTGATTTAGCTCTTCTGGTTTGTACATAGGACTCAGCAGAGATGGAACGCCACCCGCCAGCATTACACCAAGCGCAGCCACTAAGTAATCGTGCTGGTTTTCGCTGTAGAAAGCCATGACTTCGCCCTTTTTCCAAGGCCTGTTGACAACATCTTCAGACATTAAAGCAGTACCAAAGCCATAAGCGCTTTCTCGCACCTGCGCCAAGCTAAGTGCTGATGCTCTTTTGCGGTTTGTATTCACAGAGGGAATCAGAATTTTCTTATTGTCATTCTCATCAGATGTAAACCGAAGAACAAAAGATGGAACGGTCTCATGTAAAGGTAATTCCAATGGCCTGTACACCGACTTGAATATCATAGTCATGTGCGGGACGTTTCGATTAATATTCAGAATTTAGACTGCATAAATAAATGCACCAAGGAGCTTTATTATTATTTACAGCCAGAGCAGCAATGTGGAAATCACGTTTGAAAAATGCGCTGGCAACGCATGCTAATGACTGGAGTATAGGTACGTGTGACATTCCTAAGTAAGGCATGTATGCACTTGCAACGATGCACAAACATAAGATGCAGTCAGAGCTTGAACCCCGCGTACGTTACGTCATACATCGAGGTTTTGTGAATGAGACAAATGATCCCGAGAGCGAGTGCCTCATTTTCACTACCGACGTACGATCGGGTAAAGCGTCAGATATTGCAATGCGTCCATCTGCACCTGTTGAAATTGCATGGTACATTTCTCAAGAGCGCATCCAAGTACGTATGCTACATGTTGACATCAAAGTTTCGCATTCGTGGCTCGGCCCATGTGTTGTCTGCTCCAACGCACGAATGGCGACTTGGCTTCCCGGCTGCACAACTAGAGCAGCGTGGCACTCGCCTCGACTGGGACCAAGAGCGTGAAAGAATCTGGCGCACGTTGAGTCCAAAGATGCGGGGCAGCTTTTTCGGGCCGCCGCCAGGCAAGCCATTGACATCGTCGGAAATACAACCTCCCGTGGAATCTGTTGAGAATATTCCAGAGTCGTACGTATACTCCTTGTTCACCGGTCAAGATTCGCGTTGGTGATTATTGAGCCTCATCATGTGGACATGCTAGATTTGAAGAGTGCACAACGCACATTGTATGAGCGACACACATCAGGCGTATGGGCAAGTCAGCTAGTTGCACCCTAACTTGTTATGCATCTTCCAGGTTTCGGTCCAAGTAGTCTCGAATTTTTGCTGATATAGTCGCACGCACAGTCCGCGGAAAGGTGTCTTGGCGTCAGTAGCACGTAACACATACCATGAGCGTAGCCTCCTAATTTATCGACCAAAGCTCCAACTTGAATCGAATTTTGCGCGCGTGCTTCTTCTGTTTGCGTTAGAAATAAATGACCATGAAAGGAATCAACCTACTTTCAGCCTGTTCCCGTAGTTGTGTTTCCCAGCCGCTCTCTTCAAGCATTCGACGCATTTGAGACAATGTTGAAGACCATTCACCGGTAGATATCATTCGTTGATGAAGCAAATTGAGAAGTTCTTCACAGCTTTCGCCACCTTCGTCGGACATTGGCTTGGGCTGATAGAGTTTTGGTGGTAGGCGCGTAATTCTTTCTCCACACAATTTAACATCCTATTTGCATTGTTGTAATCGCTGCCAAAGTCGCTTGGCAATCGCACTACGTACGTCCTGTTTTAGGAGGTATGAAACTTCCATTAAGAGATGCAAGAGCAGCACGTGTAAAATCACCTGTCTCTGTAGCAGATGAGTATGCCAGTCGAAGATAATGTGTACTTTTCTGCAATGTCTCGTAGATTTGTTGTTGGCTTAATAAATTCGATGGTTGAGAACGAAATTCTGCGAAGAGAGAAGACAAGTTGTAAGAGGTATCCGGCCCTTCGTATCGCAATACATCGTCGACTAGTAAATTAAATGCAGACCAGATGTTTCTCTGATCAGCTGGTATAGGGTTCCACTTAATGACACCGTCAATAGTCATGCTGCTAGAGAAAGAAGGTAAAAGAGAATTACCTGTTGCATCGCCTTGAATGACGCCATTATCCTGAAGAATTCCGTCAAATCCCCATCTTGCCACACCGTTAATATACATGCCAAACAGAATGGCACAACAAAGAAGGGATATGCGAGTCGGAAAAGCACATCCAGGTAAGAGAATCAGAGCAATCACATAATGGTGCAGTCGGAGTCCTTCGCCAGGCACCGCTGCACAGAGTGCTAGAACGATACCGAACACAACATACAAAGCCAAATACTTTGGAAGGAGTCCGACGCTGCGCACAACACGAACTTGATTTATAGCGAGGACCACAACCACAATAACAATAATAACGATCGATGTTACAGCTCCAGGTTGTTGAGAAATATCGTGGTATGTAAGACGCTGTAGGGGGACGTTTGCGAACACCACATCAAGAAGCACGCCGATCCACCACAAACCAAGCCAAGCTATACCAAATTCGAGAGGGACGTGCTCAAATGCGTACCAGACGTGCTGGAGTACAACGTGCCAGATAACAAAGCACACAAAGAGATGCGGTCCAAAGTCACCCACTGCGTCACCAATTGGTGGTGGCACATCACGAAGTTCAGAAACAAGATTGACATGCCAGAAACCCACACAAGAAAATACCCAAAATAGAAAAATGGGCATAGGTCTGAGGACAAATGTTATAAAAGCAAGAAACACAACATTCAAAGTATACATGCGCCAGCGATCGTCAGTACAGTGCGATGTATTCATTGGCTTTTCGAATTTGAATGAAGAGGGAAATACACCATGAAATGGAAAAGAAGCAATGTTATTTTGCTGTTGACCTTCAAAGTTTGTATATGCCCCCATCATCCGCGCTATGCCACATCCTCCTTTCGGCCCAATGACGCCTGCATGCAACGCAGAGGCGCAAATAAAAGAATCAGCTCGATACGGCGTCGAGTTACCACCACCCACCACTAATGGCACATAATTATAGGAATCTGAGCCAATAGTGCGAGGATTCAGCAATGTAGTTGTTTCGCAGCCACTGGGGCAGCGAAAGACCAAGCTAGTATTAGAAAAAGGCTTGCAATCGTTCCCATTTAAACCACAAAGAGCGTTTCGACCCCATTTCGTGGATGTGCATGCAAGCGATTCTGGTGTTTCCCATCCATTCTCGGTTAATACAGTGGAAGAAAACCACGTGTTGTGCACCAACGAGGCGAAAGCAAAGAGCCATGCTACGCACACCGAGCAAAGAACAAGCCAATGCAGCCAATTACACCGCAGGTCATGCTCTATCTTATACCACCAGCGTTCGCCAATCGTCGATTGACCTGGAAATGGTGATACTGGTTCCATTTCAATGTCCTCCATGTTGGATGGCACGGAATTCACCTCCCACTGTGGCGGCACCTTCCATGCAAGCGGTTTGGTCCATTGCATCCATGCATTTTCAAGTCTTTTCCATGGCCACCAAGGATAATGTCGAATGGTGTGCTGCACAGGCACACGAGGTCCTTGCAGCCAATTCCAAACTCTCAACCAACGCTGGTGTGCACGTCTCAGAGATGTGGTACGCATCAGATCAGAAAAGCGCGATGTATGAAGTATTGGAAGCGACTCAGGAGTTTTTGAAACAAAGGAACGAGGCTGGATTAACCAAAGAGCTGAGTGATTCAAGGGTGTGCCGGTCATAGGACCGGCTTTTTCCAGGAGCTCATGTACACCATGAGAATGTGCCAATAGAGTAGTAATACGCTTAGACAGACCCTCTTGTATAGAATCAAGAGTGTGAGGTGAGGATCCCAGAGATTTTGGACGGGAGTAGCCATGACATTCAGCCAGTGCATCTAGGAGCTGATGCACGTAAGGAACGTCCTCCCAGCCACTGTGTACTTTACAATTCTCATCCAACACCCTTACCGCATTCGGGAAAAGCCAGTCCCAAGGATCGCCCATGCGGAGTGCATGACGGGAACCCAAAAGCCAAGAAGCGCGAGCATACTCACTTTCAGAAGCAGTTTGCTCGACAATAGAGAGAAACTTTTCAATGGCTTTCCTCGTTGCAACAAGCTGGACTGGTTGATGAAATGTCTTCATCAGCAGACCTGATAAAGGACTTTGTCTCTCATGATTTTGTTGCATGACCAGGGCACGATTCCCATGATCATGCACATGTAGGTGACTCTCATGCGTCAAATCACTGCAAAGAGCGACCATTGCACTAACGTCCAAGTTAAGAAATAGAGTTGGCGGGGCCTGCCACGCAGGCGGCGGACGGGGTATCTTGGCGTCTAGACGCATGCGCTCATGCGCACCAAATGTGACCTGCAATCCCAAGCTTTGGACATACTCCGAAATTTTATACAGACGCCATTTCATACGAGCCAGTTCGGATCCTGACCAATACGAGTCCATATCGATCGTCGCACTTGTGTCGCCTGAATTTAGACGAGTAAGTACGATCTCAATGGTTTCGCCGTTCCTAGCAGCCATGCGAAGTTCATGGGCTGTATAGACGATAGAGTTTTGCAAAATAGCTTCGTCTTCCCTTGGTGGCGAGGTCATGGACACTGTGCTGTCATATTCACGAAATTCTCGCAAGAGTGCATCTGAGCGTAAAGGCATGATACGAATCCAATGCCTACCGTTACGAGCGGCAATATGAACCATGGCAGCCGCGTCCTTCACGGAACGCTTTTTTGCTGTTTGAAGCGCGGCTACAGGGCCCGTATGAGCTAAAGCATATAGCACTTCATTCCAGAACGTTTCCAGATACGGCGCATTCGTCGATGAGTCTGGTGAGCAACGAAGAAAATTAAGCTCCGAGTTCACAGTATGTCGGAAAGATGCAAGACCGCAAAGTGGCGGTGCCTTATACACCGTATGCGACTCGTACAAAACGGGTATACGCGTGCGATTGATCGCCGCTTCCACAGGTACAAATGAATCATTTAGCCACGTTAATTCAGGCCCTGAGCACCAAGAAGGTGAAGCTGCATTCCATGAGACATATGCTTCACCGACTTCATCGATAGATGCTAGTACGTCGCAAAGTCTTTGCGCCGCAACGCTCCCTCTATCCATGGGTGCAGAGAGCCTCTGACGCTCGTCGATGAAAAGGATCAAGCTACATACATGTGGAGAATTGGGCGCATTGACCCAAGCTTAGAGATAAGTCTTGATCTTGTCTTTGGCCGCGGCCTTGAGGGCCGAGTTGCGGGTTTGCTTGAAGAAGTCTTTCGCGCCACGCTCTAGATTCGTCATGCTCTCGTCTAGGTCGGATAATATTTCGTCTCGTTTATGCAGCAACTGCATATTGAGTTGAGCTTGTGCGCGAGCACTACTCGAGGCAAAGTTAAGGAACTGGCGCTGATAGCTACCAAGCCACGAGCCTGATGCCGAAGTCTGTGTCGAATTTGTGGGCGCATCCTTCGCGCCAGCTCCTTGCTCAGTGATCGATGAAGCGATGGGTGTGTTTTCATTGTCTTTGGAAAGTGTCATGCGTGGTGGAAGCGGCGGAAGCTTGGCTCGTCGCTTCCCACAAATAATGGTGTCGATTTGAGCACCAGCCGACAAGGACTGGCCAGCTGATGAGCCCAGCCAGCTTGCAACACTAGCGATATAGCCAGATGCACCTGCGCCTGGTGGGAGTGGAAGGGATCGCGGCGTGTACAAAAACATGCTCGGCATTTCGCCGTGCGGTAACGAACCGAACACAGTCCATAGACGCAGCTGCTGTCCGCTCGTAATCTCGATAAAATCGCCTTGGCGCTCCAAACTAATTCGAGGTGTGGCTGCCACAACTTCTTGATCTGGCGGGACATGGCGCTGTACACGATGAACCGTGTCGAGTCGCGGGAGCGAAAGAATAAAGACACTGTTCGAGGCGATCACAGCGAGCATTCGCGCATTCTGGCGCTCAATGATGCAGGCACTGAGAGCTGGATCAGGCCAGTCAGCCTGCGCAAAACGCTGTCCAGTGACTTGGTCGTAAAGCCGTGCCTCGTGAGGATACACTGCCAGCAACAAGTAAAAGTCATGGGTATTGTTGGTTACTCCTTCTCGAGCTTGGTCGAGTTCTGCGCGTTGCATATTGTGTTCTGTGGCGGATGCCACAGCACCAGACGACCCGACGACGTCCACGTAGACTGGTCGTCCCGACATTCCTAGAGACATCGCGTCAGATCGGAATCCCATCCAGCTCTCTAGACTGCCACGCTCAAACGACCATACAGTGACAAAGCCGTTTGCACGCCCCACAAGGAGTCGGAGAGCAAGGATCGAGTCCGATACGGTGCGGCAAACGCTAAATCGTTGCCACACAATCTCTGAGCTGCTTTCGTGTTCGATGATTTTGGCCTCGCGTGAACCGAGCTGCCTGGAAAAGAAATCAGCATTGCCCGAGCCAGCACGGACGACAATGTCGTGCGACCGACAGTCAGCCACTACAAGCATCCCCCCATATGCACAGGCGTACAGTCCGACATCAGATAGGGCACTGCAAGTAGGACTTCCGGGAAGAAGGCTCATCAGTGTATTAGGCTGAAAGCCGCTGCTTTCATGGTTGGCCAAAGGCTCCAGCGACGTAAATTCGGTTACATGATCCGCGGGACTGTCGTCCATACGCATTTGATGCATCGCATCAACAAGCGGTGACGTAGTCGTATTGATCACGGTACCCGAACCGAGAGCGTAATGCAATGCATGTCCCGTAGTAAGCGACACAACACACTCGAGTGAGTCCCATGCCACTTGAACATGATCGATCTGAATCTGCATCGGAAAGCGCTGAAGTGTGTCTAGAGCTGGCATACCGAACATACTTGGGTGAAGCACATGGTCTCGAACGTGCAAGGTCAAGTGCGACAGCTGCGTAGGAAATGGATCCACGAGTACGACGCCACGACGAGAGTCTTCTTCACCCAACAGCAGCAGATGAGGGCTTACATCGTGCAGGCGCACGCGGCCATCAAGATGCCATGTAATAAGGATGCGAGGCTGGCCTTTTTGAGCCAAAGCTTGGGCATGCATCAGCTTGGCGTTTTGGACCTGTGGTTTAGCTACGCCACCCATAGGCTGGTCGTATTTGATGGTACCAAGGGGATGATTCGGCGCCTGCTGTACAAGACGGCGATACTGCATCACGGGCACCGTGGCCATGTGGCAGCCCAGGATGGTGCCGCGTCCCGAGAATGCGAGTGGGAGCGGAAGAGACAGCCGCTCGTATGAGTGCGGCCCTTGCAATGGTGGGAAAGAGAATACATCCATTCCACGACGCGTACTCTGAACAGCTAGCGATGGCAGCGATGCATCCTGGCCCACCAGTACGAGAATAGCGTATGGATCATGCGTGCCACCAAAGTGTGGACTCAGGCGTGGAAGCAGGCAAAAGTCCTCCACGATGCTTGCTGTGCGATACGCACCGACGTACGTGGGCTGCAGCGAGTCTCGGAGTGCCGTGCGCGCTCGAGCGGATGCATCGGATGCGCTGGCCGAAAAAAAGCTGGCGGCGGGTGTTGGGGGGAAATGAAACGTATGCAGACTCGTGGCTGGCTGATCAACAGGGGTGCCACCCATGACGGTCAGCACGGTGCCATTTTGAGCCGATCCGTGGTTCGCGCTCGTATTCGCCTGAGCCGTTCCAGAGCCAGCCCATGAGCCCGCCGCCTGAGCGCCGTATTCATACCATCCTTGCTCAGGGAAGCTCGACCACGTCAACTTGAAGATAGGCTCCCGTGGACCAGCGGATGTCTTGGGAAGCTGCTCGGGTAGCACGGGTCTGTCGATATCAATATCGTCCAGTGTGCGGACCATGAGCGGCTTGTCTTCCTCGGCTATGTGCCAGAACGAAAGCGCACCATTCTCATGTCCCATCACAAACATGGTACCGCATGGACTCCAAGATATAGCGGTGGCAGGACACAGGCGCTCACTCCAGACTTCCTCAAGCGGTGCGCTAGGCACGGGGCCGGGGGCACCAGGGAGTAAGCGGAGTTGGAACACATGGATCGCTATGCTTTGGCGGATAGAGTAGATCACTGCACCGCCTTCATAGCATAACAGCAGAATGCCTGGATCGCGAGGGTGCGTTTGGATATCGATAATCAGGGGCGTATGCAAGCGGCTCGGTGCGTTTGGCACCTGCGACCGACGTAGAATTTCCTCTTCATTCCACCAAAGGTTCGGAATACGGTACTGTGTACCGCAAAATCGTTCTAAATCATAAGCTTCCACGGACCCGTCCGTCAATCCAAGAAACAACATGCTGTGAATCGACGTCACTTCAGCACACAGCACAACGTTGCGAGCCGAGTGAATACCGATACGCATAGGTGCATCAGAATTCGTCATTTGTGTCTGACCGGGCGCTGCCCTGCGCGCGCCATGCATCGCAGCAGCATGCGGATCACGGCGAGAGAGGTCGTACACATTCAGATTATCTTTCTCATCAATACAAATCATCAGATAGGTGTCAGACTTGAACAGAATGTGCTTCACTCGCAAGGCAGGACGGAGCGTGAGAGCCATACGCACACATGGCGAGCCGAACAAATGGACAGTGCCAGCTGATGTGCCCACAGCCAAATACCCCATGCCCGGCTCGTATGCCATGGCTGAGATCTCTCCAGGCAGGGTTAGTTGATCAAGAAATCCTTCAGCATATTTGTTTACATCGCGAAAGTCACCTGTCCAGTCTCCTAGACGCGAGTTCAGCGGCGGTAACCGATCATGCCCTGCCGCTTTGGATCGGCCCACAGCTGACTTGAGCCACGACATGGTTGGTCGTCTTGGAACACACCTGCTTCCCCATTCCTCCACATGACGGCCTGGGCCACGCTCAGCGCACAGCCCTTGTACGGTCGAATGGGCGAATCATCTAGCACCGTTTCATCTATCACAACGTCGTAGAACCACTACCGTCTTTAATCTCCCACTTCAGACATGATATACTGATCGCGCTGATCCTTGCTTCCAAACATGGAGCGGCCCAAGCTCGACACATGACTCTTCAAGCCATCCTTGGCCCAGACTGCCGTACGCACAGGCGTGTAGCCCATGATGCCTCGGTGGCGCATATGAAGCTCGCGCGTGAACAGGCGATTCATCTCACGACGTTCAGATCGCGTGATCACGCCGTCATCGTTTGCATGCGAATTCACCTCCGCGCGGTTCGGCAGACCAACCAGACGCTCATACACTTCAAACTCATGACGGTCGCGCGCACCAGCAAGGATATGTTTGTGAACGTCATCAAGACCTGGGTTGACTCTTACGCGAACTGAGAGAACGCCCACTTCCTCGAACTTGTGCGTGGCCTTTGTCTGCTTATTGACAAAGTTGCGCTCGAGGGCATGAAGCGCTGGCCCAGCCAGGATCGGCAATTCAACGTCGGTCATCTGCCCATCTTCCAGCTCGCGAAGCGGAAGGATCGCAAGTCCCACCGCTCGGAAAAAGTCAGGGATTGGCAAGGTGCTCGTAATAGGCGTGCGCCCAAAGCAAAAGACAAGGTTCGTTGAGTAGCGATCAAATACGGGAACGCTGGCCAAAGGCTCATCTTCACCTGTCAGGTGCTTGTATCGCGTGCCCAGCTTGTGCTCATACTTGTTAGCCACGAGCGTGATCTTGACATTATCGAGCTTCTTGGTCCATTCAGGCGTATTACCCTGGATATCAATAGAGCTCAACAAGTCGACAGAAACGGTAGTGAAGCCACGGAGCTCGCGAGGAATTTGCAGCTTGATCGCGCGGAACACGATGCTGCATGAAAGCTTGCCATAACCCACACCATCCTGGAGAGCAAACATCTGCTCAACTTGCGATGAAGATTCAAACAGATTCTTGAGTGGCAGTGCAACGATACCCATAATAGGATCATGTTCACGCACGCGCGAGTCACGCACAATCATGCGCAATTCCGATGTCGTCCAGTTGCGCACGAACACTTCCGTACCGGCCTGGAAGTACGGCATGTTTGTGTATTGCTTGACGCGCGTCTTGTAAAAGAGATTGTCATTCAAAATCAGCTCACAATAACCACATGGCAGCTTGGAAGAGCTTGCATCCACATCTTGTCCCGCTGCGCCCTCACGATCCTTGTCATTCACACCCTTTTCAACATCGCGACGTTCTAGGCCAGCCACAAACTTGACAATGACACTCAGTATACCACTAGGGTACTCAGGATCAGGTGGAGTGTCGAGAGTGAGCGCTTCTTGTTCAGAGTCAATAGGCGATGGCTCACGTTTGACTACGCTGTCAACCTTGTCATCGGCCGCGTCCCTGTTTGGCTGGACGCGGAGGTCCTTATTGAGATGCGCTTTTTCATAGAAACCAACACTCCAGCACAACTGACCCTGCATCTGATCAGCATCTTCAAAGCCCATTAGGTCAGACATATGCGACTGCATCTCATTAGGACGACGAACAAGATCACGTAGCGGAATATTCACACGTCCAACAATATCATCGGCGGAACGTTTATCCGAATCCCAAAGCTGAAGCGATAAGCCTTCATCAGAGCGAATGTCATCCTTAGAAATGAGCAAAAAGGCAGTCTCTTCCCAAACCGGGTTCAAGTCCTCGAAAATTATGCGCGTCGAATACATGGGACGACCAAACTTGGCCAAACTAAGCACACAATAAGGGTCCGAGCGCCCGTTCATGTCCTGCGAGCTCAAGTTCTGGCCATAATGAATATTGACCACAATGACGCCGATAGCATCCGTGTCCTTCTTCACACCATCACCTGCCAATATGCGGTGCACATTCAGGGTCATACTCTTAGGCGCAACATACATGTCCGTGGCAGCTGCAATGGACATTTGGACAAAGTTGGAGATAATGGGCAAATCTAGGACATTGGGCAAGACGCGCAGAATGGGAATCGCACTAATAGATACATTGGGTACGCCCATGAGCGAGAACGTTACGTTCCGAATAAAAGGTGGCTCACTCATAATCTGTGCGCGGATACGAGCTGTTCCGATAATTCTTTCGATCTGTACCCATACAGGAAGAGGGATCTCTAGCCAGTCAAATGCACCGATAAAGAACTCAATTAACAGATGAATGTTCTTCGATCGATCCTTAGATGATTGTCCCGGCATAGCTGCGTAGCAAAAGCTCACTTCCATGTTCAAAAAGTCTCCAGCAAGGTCTTCGAGGGCTTGTTCGCGCATCTCTGGATCAGAATGCTCCAGGTTCTCGAGATCCTGTTCATCAAGATTGACTTGCTCCTTCTTACCATCAGCCTTCTCGATCCAAGTATGTGTGGGATGTACACTATCAGTCATCAAATCAGCTAAGCCCCGCATGGCAATCACACGGAATGGGTTCTCGCCTAGACCCAGATCAGATATCTTGACCGAACTGATCATCGAAGGCAACGATGCTTGCATGATGTCTTCGACCTGATCTAACATGGCAATAAACATTTCAGGGTTCAGCTGTCGCCATACGCAAGCAATGATCGCATTCATCCATTCCACACTTTCCGGATACGGTGGTGTGCATTCTTCACCACGCTGGCGATGCATAGCCACACGGATGCGCTCCATTTGATTGACAATTTTGTTGCGGATCAGACCCATTCCAGAGAATCCTGCCAGTGCTGCCAAGGCAAGCCAAAAGGAGCGGACAGCGAAGATGCCCCAACCATGACCCACGGTGGCGACGCCCCAGACCATAACGACCACTGCGCCATAACCGATATACATCATATTAAATAAGTCATCCAGCTCACGAATCTTTCCTGGATCCAAAGGCTCAGGAAAACGATGTAGTAAGAGGGATGTAGGACGTGCAGGGTCCGGATTGATATACTTGGAATGATACACATCACTGTTGAGCGGACGCTTCGAGCTAAATCCACCTTTGTAGCGTGAGTCTAGCTCCATTGGATTGATCTTTGGATCACGGCCATCTTGAATAATGACATCGTCTTTGGTGACCGGATCTTCCACGACACGCTGACCTTTGGCAACAAAATCATTTTTTTTGGGCTCGCGACTTGCTTTGGCTGCTTCTTTAATACGATTCTTTTCAGCTTCGCCACCACCCGAATCAACAACTTTTTGGTGCTTTCGACTTTTTTCGCTTTCTTTAGGATGCTCGTGCTCAATATCACGAGCAGGCGATTCCTGGCTTCTGGATTTCTGTGAACTTTTTCTGCTCAAAAGGCTCAAGGACCGATGAAAGCGTCTCTTATCTTTACTTCCGCTCTTAATTGATTCTTGTTCATCTTGCGCATGCGCATTCGAAGCGCTGGAGCAATCTTCATATGATGACTCCTCCTGCCTGTACGGGTCCTGTGGCCCGCTTTCATGCATTTGACCCTGGGAGTCTCCGGACCCAGATGCGCCGTGGCTCGGATTCTCCTCAGTGGGACGTTGGATCATAGGGGACCTCTCATTAGAATTGATTTTTTTGTTAGAAGTACTCTTCAAGTATGAGAGATCCGAGCTAGGTCGCCCGTCACCCACTGGCGGATTTAGACTTTCACCGGTGTCAGCATTTGCAGCGGACGAGCTCTTCTCTGAAGCTTCCGGTGTGTCAAAATATTCACTATTCCTTGAACGTTCTTTTTCGATGAATTCTTGTACAGTCGGAATTTTGTTTCTTTCCGACCATCCTTCACCAATATGATGGGTTGTCATTATGGCTAATTGTGCACCAAAGGGCGTTCGGTCGTGGGACCATATAAGACTGAATATACATTACGTAAGAATGTCCGTGCGAAAGCGAATTCCTCCGTATTGGCTTACACAGCCCGGTAGTCATGCTTGGCATGTAGAGGGACTCACTGATTTACTCCACATTTCTATGGCAAACCTACTCTTGGCCCCGGCTTCATGCGAGGGATATCTCATGGGTGTAGCGGCAGCGACCAAATGCGAATACGTGTGCAGATGACCACTCATCGCACCTAAGCAATATAGTGCACTTTGAATAACAAAAATAGTGCCTATTGAGTCAAAGCGCAAACACTTAAGTTGATTGCGTCTGAATCTGTACGAGAGACAATTATGATCGAAACCACCGAGGCGTTGGATAACGCAACCATCAGAAACGAATTCAGGAGGACCTGGCCTCTCAAATAAACGTCAATCGATGTTGTGCAGGCGGCATCGTGCACCTCTCCTGTTACTAAAGTACATTGGTCTTAGCTATCAAAAGCCGCTGAGGCACTAATGTGAAATGATGCTAAATTGGACTCGCTAGCGTCGGTTAATACCTAACGAAAATCCGAGAATGAAGATAAGGCATGTTTAAAAGCATCAGGTACATTGCCTGGTATAATATCAACAATTGATAACAAAAGTTTTGCAGAGAGCGAACCAGTTTTCACTACCGTAACAAAAATTTGAACTGGTGGTATAGCCATTATTTAAAATGCTTGTTCAAGAAATACCAGAAGAATCAACTTGCGTGCGACCGATTTTACAGGGAAGGGGGGTCGGTAAATCTTCAGATGCAATCTTGGGGATTCATTCTCTTCATCACTCGGTATAATGAAAATATTGCGCGTCATATACTGACCAAGTTTCATGATGACAGCCATGCTAAATTCAAGAGGAGTTAGAGCCATGAAAGAAAATAAATAAGATTTAAGGGTGCGATGCAATGAAAATGACTGCTTCAAGTTCAGCGTAAGAGCTTAATTGACCACATTTCATAAATACCTCGCGCGTGCTATCGCCAGAACAGCAATGACATAACATGCTAGTACACTTTTCTGTCTCCATACAGTATATTTCGGGATAACGTCTGGCGAAGAACAAATACTTCATCTTTCTAGCAAAGATGAGAGCTCATAAAATACTTGTACACCCACACTTAGAGGACGTTGCTATTTCCAGCATTTCAATATACTATTGAATACTTTGAGCTTTGCGTTTGCGTGAGGATCGCATGTCAACGACTATGTAACGTCGAGAGATACGCCCAAAAAGAGGTTATGAGCATGATTGAAATTGAAGCGTTTGATAAGATCAGCTTTTAAAGATCCCGAACTATGCTGTTCTTTCGGAGCTTCTGGGTCTGAGGCTATCACGACATAACTACTCCTGAGTTGCACTCAGTGCTTGGCAAGTTCAATCGGGTTCTCCACTTTTCGCATTGAGGCACATGTCGCCCGATCGCAGCTCAAGATTTTATTTCGCATCCCCGTTTTGGTATTCAACTTCCAGCCTTACATGTCAAAAGTCGACGTGCGTTATGATGCCTGATTATAGTAATCAGGGTCCTGAATGTATGCCAAATATCAAGGATCATTTTTTTGTCTCCATTAATGGAAAATACCTCAGCCTACATGATGCTCGCCGTCTTGGGCACAATCTTCGTGACGCATGTGAAACATGCAGGAGGAGAAAGCTACGGTGTTCTGGAATAACTCAAGATGGATCACCATGTCATCGATGCACGATCGATCAAACAATGTGCATTTTTGGTACGTTCTTTTCCTACGCTGACATTAAGCAACTAAAAGTAAAATTGGTCGTCCTAGAAAGCGCCTACATTCTCCTGGTGCCGACGTGCCGGCTGCATTACTTCGGAAAAAACGCATGGAAAAGCCATATAGCAGCACCGATGCGTTTTCTGAGAACTCGAGTCCGACCATGGAATCCTCTATTTCCATGCTACCTCGATCCTCCGGGTTTCCAAATGACAACACCCCCGCGGTGTTAGATGCGTCAACAAATACACTATCTCCAGCATCTGTATATCCAAATAATGGCGTATTATCTTCAACTCTATCAGACCTGTCTCTGGCAGCCTTTGTCGAGTCATTGTATACCTTAGAAATTGCGCCATCAGATGGACTTACCTCAAGTATGCTCGGCGCATCTGATAAGAGTGCTGGGGCATTATATCCAGAACAAGGCATGGTGCCTGATCCTACTACCAATACTTATTTTTTAAACGAGGACAAATCTTCTGAACAGGGAAATTGGCAAAATCAAATGGAATTTGCTAAGAGTGCCTTCCTGGACGAACACCTCGCTTTTTCAGTGCCATCAGATATGCGTTGGTGGAACACAGCGTGGTCATTGCCACACTCGTATGAATTATTGCTTTCCTCCTTGCCGGACTCCAACAAAGACATGAATTCAAAATTGGACTTCATGACACCACCAGAAATTCCTCATGTATCTTCGCCTACCACACCTCAAGCCGCCACTTTCCCTGTGTCAGAAAAACTCTCTCCTCGGAAACAGGCCATCGAAACCTCTCTGGGCCCTGTACCTGAAAATATAGGTGCAATTCCGGACAGGAAGTTTGACTTGTTACTTCCGTCTGACTCGTGTCTTCATGGCCAATGTAATCATACTGATGGCATGAGTCCGTCACCTTTGACTAGAATGTCTCCAACTCGTGAATTATATGCAACGGAACATGAGAAGCACTGTCCTGATAAAGTTCATTGCGTGCCCAGTCCTGATGGAACTCATTGTTCCTGCACGAGTAGCACGGGTCTCTCGTTTCTTTCCCTCGAGCGGTCTATCAGGAGTCGTATCCAGGCTACTGATCACGAAGCAGATAAATCACCGGAAAAGAAGGCGCTTTCCTCCTTGGTATTCACCTTAACTATGAGTCAGTCTGTCTCGAAACAATGCACTTGCAGCACGGATTGCCCCACATGCAAAAGCAGTCCATCTTATAAGTCGAGCGGCGCTATACTTATATCGACTGCACTCCAAATTTACGCGCGTGCGTTACAATTGTTCCATGAAATGCTTGCATCAGACGGCACCCACACGTGTTCTTGCAGCGGTCCTCGAGGTACATGCGATGCAGCATGTGGATGCTGTGCTCGAGCTACTCGTCCTGATGCTGTCCAATCTTCTATGGAAGTACGCATCGGAGATTATACGCCGTCAGCACAGAATTCCCGAAAAATTGCATTGTATGCTCTAAAGCTAGAGCTCTTAGACTTGGAGCGTGCCATGGCACGAGTACAACGCGTCTCGATGCAACCTTTGCAGCAACGTCCGGGAACCCTTAGTGCGCCAGATACAAACAACGCATCACAATGTTGTGGCTTAGCCAAGACACAAGAATCTTCGGAACATGCGGCATCGGCCCTTCACCTCAACCCTTTCGACCAACTTGTCATACGTAAATTACACTCCCAATTAAACGAAGCTTTGCACGCTGTCGAACAGATGGAGGTACAGGACGACCATAATCATAGTTGAAGTTTAAAGCGTTTTTGCAGATTACAATCCTTCGAAGCGAGCAAGGCGTCTACGTCTCATTTCTTCTGTTGAGATTGTGCTGGTCTCAGCCCCCGCATCGGCTGGCTCGGCGTTGTGACTGCGAGATATTGACGTTTCGGAAGAAATCGTTGGTGCCCGAGAAAGCTCATCTGCAGACGTTAAACGCTGAGATGCATTCATCAGCGCATCTTCACGCAGCTTTGTAATGCGTTGAACATCTTCTGGGATTTTTTGAGATTCTTTGGCCATTTCACATGTGCGATAGGTCTGATCTAAGATCCTCTCAGGCACTTGATACGGTTGCCCTAAACTAGACGCAATAGCGGCCTGCAGTTGAGCTTCATCGTCATCTAAGAATTCCAAATGTGCATTTTCTTCTTCCTCGGCAAGATCTTCCACATCTTCATCAAGCAGAGAAGCTGCGATGGGGTGCAAGAAAGGTGATTTTCTAGAAGGATAGGAAGCCAAATCACCCTCTTCTTCAATATCGTGGGATGACTTTTGTCGATTTCTTCGAGATAAAGAGGCCCTTTGATAAGTTTTGGAAGTATTTTCTCTTTCATCATGAGGTCCAAAACGTCGCATAGAACGATATCCACTCCCAGGCGTGCTGACACCTGTTGAATGTCGCATTCGACTTCGAAGCGGATCATGCATCTCTTCTTCCGCATCCAACCGCTCCTGTCCAGCGCGACGCCGTCCTGTGGGTGTGCTAGGTTGGGCTGCATTTGCTTGGTCTTCTTCCAAACTGGCACTCAAAGCTTTCTGGAAATCTTCATCTTCGTCCATCATCAAGCTGTGATCCTCGGAAAAACGTGATGCATGCGCATCCGCAACATCGTCCGTGATGGTGGCAGGTGGATCCATGCCAGCTTGGAGTTCAACCGTAAAAACCGTGTATTGTTCCAGTTCAGCCTTTGGTCAAAGAGTGTACGAAACGTACCTGTTGCAACAATGAACTGAGGTATATATTGCTTAGCCACTGTGGTTCAGGGTAAAAGCTGTTTAGATTAAACCTGCATAAGCTCGATTGTTACACACCATGTGCGAGACACATGACCAAAGCCACGCAAAGCAATCCAGTGATGTCCAAGGTTGAGCAAAAATGCAAATTCACGCTCAGGGTACGCGTAGCGCTCACGCAACTCTTTGCACGAACGCCACCGAACCAAGTTCATATCCCAAGCCCTCAGGGCACGATCAATAACTTCGAGACTGAAATAGCCTGTTTCATCCATGTGGCGAGATAACATATTCTTCGCATCCTGTGTACAAATGCCGAGCTCATTGCGCTCATACTCGCTAATTTCATCGGCAATTTGCGCTAGTTGTGACGGATCGAAAAATTGACCCTGTAGAATGGCATTGAGAGCATGTTGTGCGCACATCATACTCCCTTCTTCCTGCTTTTCTGCAAGTTAGTAGCGCATATACGTGCCATGATAAATGTATTTCAACAACACTTCATATCCCACTTCAGACATGGGACAGGAAGTGTGCTCCAGCCAAGGAGATCCGTGCGAGGCCGCGCGTCCCTTGCTGCTGACGTAAGAAATCTGAGCGCGTTCGACTCTATCGCGTAACTACGAAACGACTTCCTCGCTCATAAATTCTGCCGCATGCTCTTGCAGGTACTGAACACTGCGCTTCTCATCAGCGAATAGATCTGAAGGTCAGTAAAAAAAAAATACATACTGTAGACGCGACGAACATCTGCAACGTCCACCTCATCAGCCTTCCGCCGCCTGGCCGCGAGGTGCGCTGTGGTGATAAGATTGATGGTGTAGCGTAATGATGTTTCCATAGCCATACGAGCGAGTACTTCGAGCGCTTCCTGCTTCAAATTGACATCCTCTTCTTGAGCACGAATTGACAGGATTCGTTTGATCTCGTCTTCAGAGTATGGCTTAGTACTGATGATCAGAATCCGATCGAGTAGGTCAATTGGCAGACCATGAGGACTTGTGAAGCGCGTTCCACGAATACGAGTTTGCCCGCGATTGGATGCCATTACCACTAGGGGCGCTAGTTCAGTTTCGAGAGCGCGGTTCAGAAACGAGAAGCACTCGATGTCTAACATATGTACCTCATCGATGAAAAGCACACCGGGGATAATTTCTGCTTTGCCTTCTTCGCGCCATTCGCCAACCTTAGCATTGATCTGATCGCGAAGCTCGGGCTTAATCTCACCTGTGTCACCGGCAAAGAGCGCAAGAAAACCTTGCGTGCGCGAGTTAATAACATCAATCTCGTGGAGCGACACGGTGTGTACGACTTCTCGGCGGCGCTGCAGCTCACCCTCTGGACATTGAACGAATTTGGTGTCGCTACCAATGGCATCGTAGTCACGCGAGCACGCAAAGCTCCGACCAAGCTTGGAAATACGGCCACTAGACTTTTCAATTGTGATAACATCGCCAGCGATCACCTTTTCCTTTTGCAGAGCATCAATCATTTTGTTACCAAGCTCATACACTGTCTCCATATCCGTCGTCTTGATGATAATCTTGCCTGTTTTAGTGGCTCCAGTGAGGCTGCGGTCAATCTGAATTTCCACAACCTCTCCCTCGATTGTTTCAGCCTCTTCCTTGATGCGCACACCAATAGCCTTTCTAAAGGCTTGCATCAATGCCTCAGTTTTGCTCATTTCTAGCGAGAAGACTTCTGAAGCCGATAGCATGATGAAAGGCACATCTGGGCCAAGCGTTTGAGCCATACCCATGGCAATGGCGGTCTTGCCTGTGCCTGGCGGACCTGCCATCAGCATGGCACGCCCAGCAATTTTAGCATTTTGCACAATTTTGACAATCATACCGGCTGCTTTTCGAGCTGCACGTTGACCCACCATACCCTGTGCACTATCCTGTGGCTCAAGACGCTCGTCCAAGCCAAGGCCACGCACATGAGAGTGAGCTCCAATGCGCTCGAGCGTCTGGATGGTTGTCTGAACAGGGGCCGTTGAAATACTCGCCTGTATGTTAATGTCCGCTCAGCATTTTACCCGCACGTACCATCGATGCCATCGTGAGACACTACCTGGGAATGGGAGGACCGACAGGTTCCTTGGCTCTGGTGACCATCACGTGATGCGACCTCGTACTGCCTGCGGTATTTTGTATATGATCCTTTTGGGGTGCATCGCAGCTTGACGATACGCGCATATCATGGTGGAATCGCAGCCGAGCACCAAGCCCCTCGGATTTTACACGAAAGAAAATGCTGCATTGAATGTGTTGCGAAATACAGCTATTACAGGAGCTCTTGGCGGCGTGACTGGCACGGTAGTGTCGGTACTGCGTGCTTCACCGATCCAGCCAGCCATAGCTGCTTATCGTATGGTCAAAGGATGGTCCGCTTTCTCTTTTGGATTCTTTGCGATACGAGAATACATAATGCAGCCTCTCACTGCACCTGTGTGGCCGATGTGCCAGCAGTTAGGCCACGCTGAAAATATCGCGCCTTCGTTTTTTAGTGGGGCTGTCATGGGCATGTTTTCTGCATTATGGCTGCGGCGACCCGTTGTACCTGGCATTTTCACCATGTCTGGAATTTGTACAGCTATTCAACTGGTATTTAATGAGTTCAAACTCGGTTTATTGAGGTTTATGGATGAGTCCGGCACGATTGAAGACGAGTCTGCAAATCAGCCTTCCTCCTCCTTGCCTGCTCGACAAACCTTAATGTCGGAGCACTCTGAACCTACAACGTCTAAACCTACATTGTATGAGCAAGCGCAGCTTGCCATGAAAAAGTACAGCCCTATTCAGTCTATTTCCGATGACGAGTACCGTGCGCGGCTGCTAGAACGCCAACGTGAAATCGATGCACAGCTACGTCTGATCGAGGAAGAACTCTATGAGCGAAGACGTGCTATGAGCATCGCATAATTATACCAGCAGTGGCGTATCAATAACGCTAAAACCAACAGCCACACCACCCTCATTGCTTTCGCTTGACTTGGTGCGCAAGAGATAGCCACCTGAGCGTTGTTCTTCGAGTTCTTTCGTCCCAAACAAGATCGTGCCATATATGCCAAGTTCACTTACTGTCTGTGGCATCAGCTGTGCCTCTTCACCACAGCCAGCACGGAGCATCATCGCACCGCGGTCCTTGGGCGTATCAATGAGGCTCATCAATATGTACCCTTCATGTTCCTTAACAGAAACGTCTTCACCGCGCGCTTGACGCTCTTCATCTCGCTTCTTCATTGCGTCCAAGGCTGGTACAATGTCGTGTTTGTAAATGTTATGGCTTCCGCCTTCCCGCTGCGGTTTCATCACAAACTTTTCTGGCGTAGACCGAGCTATGGCCAGGGCTTCTCGACCAATCTTGGAGTCATCCAGCGGCCAAAGCTGCGAAAAGGTAGATCGAATTTCATGAGCATCCGAACCGATGTATTTTTCCAAAATGTTTGGCTCTGACAGTACCTGTTGCACCTTCTTCGAGCCAGCAAGTTGGAGTGCTACATTAGGGCACTTGATCGCATGACTGCGTTCCAGCAAAAGGCGTGTGTCCCAAGCAGCATTTGAGGTGTAATCATCAGGTCCATATCCACTGCGAAAGTACACCACAGAAACTTCCACTGGCGTTGAATGCAAAGGTGATTGAACAAAAAGTTTGCGGTTTGACCCGTGGACTGTGGCCTTAGTTTGGAGATCATCGAGGGACATTCTCATCACATTGATGTCGTGTTTATCTTCGATTTCGTACTCTAAAGCACGTTGATCAAAAGCATTTCTCTCTTTGGGTTGAACGACAAATAGAATCACCGGCGCCATTGTACGTGACTCAATGGTACATTCGGATACATAATACTTGTGAGCATCCACGAGACCGGAAACGAGAGTGTCGATAGCTTTATTTTGCGGCAAGTTATCCATATGTAGACAAGGTGCCGCGTTAGAATATGCATGATTCCGAAGGAGATGTCGGTGCATGTTGGATGCAAAAGTGCAGAGCGCACCGAACGACGCAGCGATTGTGTTGAACTCAACTTGTCGGAGTTCCAGTTCATTACGATTATCTGCATGCATCAAATAGTCACTCCGAAAAAGCCCAAGGTGCACTGACTGTGAAGCCCCTTCTTCTTGCACAGTATGCCAGATGTCAAACAAACGACGCTGGAAGTCATCCACTTTGATAACCGAGTCCTTCATTACAGTCCTCAAAAAATTTGCGTCCATTGCTACACGAGCATACAATTTATTGAATAGCGGTTGTAAACTTTGGGCCTTTTCGAATAGGTCGCGGGGAAATGGAGTAGGTACAATAGTCGTGGGAGCATGGATTGTGGTGTCTTGAAGCGGTTCATCATTAGGCTCAGATGGTAGGGCTCGGTATACTAAGCCATGACTCAATGCAAAGTCACGAGCATCCTGAGTGATAAGCTTACTTCGAATGCTGTCTTTCAATTCACTGGGAGGCCACACGGGTAAATCTGACGCCAATGTCATGGTAGATAGGGAACCGACGCTTCGTGCTGGACCCATGTGGAGAAGCCAGGTGGGGTAGACGCCTGAGCTTCCTCGATCTGATTGGCGCAGAGCATCACTCTTGCCATCGGCACCAGCCGCAACAGGCACGAGAGTGGTATGGGTGGGTATGATGGCTATGGAATTGAAAAAACATTGATTCGCATCAGGTGCGAACTTCCCAGCCAGTGTAGTTTGGAGCATCTTCTATTGAAGGTTCTTGCAGTTTCTTGAACCTAGGCTGACGCTTTACGCGCATGTTCATACCAGAGTGGTTGCTAAAGATAAAGGCCAGAATTACCATAGTCCAAGAAGAATGTGATGGAAGCACATCATAGAATTCAGGTGCAAGTTTGCGCAAAGCTGGAAGGCGCGTCCAAGGAATAGAGGGAAAGTCATGATGCTCATTGTGGTATCCAACATTGTAAGTAAAAATATTTAAAGGGCCGTAGTAGCTCCACGTTTCTTGCTCGATGTTGCTGAACATGTAGTGCTCAGCGATGAAGTGTCCGGCGATGGGGTGGAGGGAGCCGGCAAAGAAAGAACTCATGAGGAAATAGTACAGAGGGACGGGCGACCCACAAAGATAACATATCATAAAGTCAAACAGCAGCTGAATGCAAATATTCAACATGTGCCATGCTGTAAGTTTTTGAACGCGGATAAAACCAGGTCGGATTGCGTAGAAAAAAAGCTGAAAAGTGGCGAAAAAGGCCTTGCCAAGGACGTTATTCAAGACCATCAATTCAAGTCGGGTCGGCATATCAGTGTCGATACCATCCTCGCCCAAATGCTTGTGATGCTCGATATGGTATGGTTTGAATGTCATGGCGAAAGGAACGCCAACGGGCAGATTCACAAATATAGCAAGAAGGCGATTTGCTGCAATGCTCTTGAATGCGAGGTTGTGTGTGATTTCATGAATGGCAAGGAAAATGTTCTGATTCGCAATACCACCTAGGATATAGGCAGTTAGCATAAAGCGCCAGTCGAGGGGATGCACGCCCAGAAAGGTTAGAGTCAGTGCTACCATAAGCTGGAGAAACACGACACCTACGGCCACATATTTCGTTAAAGGTTCGTGGCCCATTAGCTTACGCACTTCTGGATGCGCTTTCATGATAGCTAGTCTGCGTGTGCGATGGGGCTCTTCATTTAAAGACCATAGAAAGTCGTCTGATGCCAGAGGCTTGTCGCTTACATGAGGCATCCAAGGCCGACCAGTGGCAGCTCGATCAGAGCCTGCTTTCATTCTCTCTTCTCCTCCATACAAAGACCAGTCTATATTTATGCTCGGCACAGCCTTATTCCAATGAAGATCACGCCGAAAAAAGCCTAGCATGATAGTAGACTTTTTGTATGTGGGTCGTATGCAACGTCGTCCGAGTGGCGTGGTGGGGACTGCTTTCTAGGAGCGCTGACTAAAATACCAAAAGGAATGATGTCCGGAGCGTGCTAGACATGATCGGCGACTCGAGAGCAGAACCAAGTCGCATTATGCCTGGCTCCTTTGAATCATGGCTAGAAAAAGTGCTGGATAGTATATTCCAGGAAGGAGTTAACTCTGCTACGCTCAATTTTATGAATTATACATTTTATGCGCTATTCGCGGTTCTCACAACACTCTTCCTTGGCTCGGGCTTAAATCTCCATGTGTTGGCCCTTCTACTTCTTGCTATTGCCCTCTGTCTCGCCACGAACTGGTACGTATGCGCTCAAAACTCATTTCAGGTTCGTATCGGAACTATACAGGGAATCTCTGCGACAAAAAGAGAAAAGCTCCTCGAAACCATTGCCCAAGCCAGATCCCAAGTCTGAGTAGTCAACACCGACTTGTAGTAACCCAGGCCATGACGGAAGCCAAGTACTGGGTTGCACAAAGCACATTGGATGCTAGATATACATCTCGACAAGCTAAAAAGCAGCTATAGATCATGCGCTATGCAAGCCAGGCTGGTAGTTGTCTTTCGTCGTCCGGTCGGGGAAGGACATATTTCCAGGGATGGCAAGGTCTGGCCGGCGCTCGCTGGCGAGACGACCGCCGTAGAGAACAGTGCCGTTCTGGGCAACAAATTCCTTGACGCGTTCTTCCACACGTGGACGGAAGTGCCGGAGCAGACCTTGTATGGGCCAAGCCGATGCATCCGCCAGACCACAGATGGTGTGACCCTCCATCTGACGAGTGAGTTCCCACATCATATCAATTTCACGGAGAGACGCTCGGCCAGACTCGAATCGGGTCATCATGCTTGCGAGCCAAGACGTGCCCTCACGGCAAGGAGTGCATTGACCGCAGCTTTCGTGTTGGTAAAACTTGGTAAGACGAGAAACGGCCTTAATCAGGTCCGTCGACTTGTCCATCACAATTACAGCACCAGTGCCAAGAGCAGTTTGATTGTCACGCAGAGAATCAAAGTCCATAAGAGCTTTCTCGCAAACCTCCTGTGGGATCATGGGCGTGGAAGAACCACCAGGAATAATGGCGAGAAGGTTGTCCCACCCGCCACGGACTCCACCGCAGTGACGCTCAATTAGCTCTTTCAAGGGGATACTCATTTCTTCCTCCACCACGCATGGCCTGTTAACGTGACCACTGATAGCGAACAGCTTAGTACCGTGGTTTCGCTCACGTCCAAAGCTGGCAAACCACGATGGACCACGACGAATGATGGTGGGCGCAACAGAAACCGTTTCAACGTTGGCCACCGTGGTGGGGCAGCCAAAAACACCCGTATCAGCCGGGAACGGCGGCTTCATGCGCGGCTTTCCTTGCTTGCCTTCCAACGACTCAATCAGAGCTGTCTCCTCTCCACAAATGTAGGCACCGGCACCTCGGTGCACGTAAACATCAAAGTCGTAGCCCGTGCCACATGCATTCTTGCCAATCAAGCCAGCTTTGTATGCCTCATTGATGGCAACCTGCGTGTTGTACGCTTCGAGGAAAAACTCACCACGCACGTAAATATAGGCGGCATTGGCACCCATAGCACGGCCGGCAACAAGGCAGCCTTCAATGAGCTTGTGCGGGTCATGGCGCATAATCTCGCGGTCCTTACAGGTGCCTGGCTCACCTTCATCGGCGTTAATCACAAGGTAGCGAGGACGAGGGTCTTTTTCCCATCCAGGCTTGAGCATGAAACTCCATTTCATACCCGAGGGGAAGCCAGCACCACCTCGTCCCCGAATACCAGATGCCTTCATCTGGTTAATGATGAAATCGTGACCCTTGTCAATGATGTCACGCGTGCGGTGCCAGTCACCACGGGCCATAGCGCCCTTTAGGCGGAAGTCATGATGACCGTAAAGGTTTTGAAAAATGCGGTCCTGATCACCAAGGCCACCGTGCGAGCGTTTTGGAGCATCCGCCACCGTGGCCATACCGCGAATTATACCGTTGGGTACGCTAGCAAGACGACGCTTGCACACAAGACCAGCCGAACGACTCGCCAACATGCCCTGCATCGTCGAGAGTATTGGTTCGGGAAATGCTTCTCTGGCACAGGCGCAACTCGAAGCAGCCGAGTCGCTGGCTTTCCACTCGGCCGGCCAACCAGCGGCCAGAAAATACTAATGAAAAAATAGGTAGGCCAGCCACTCGGCCGGGTGTCAAGCGCGGCAAATCGGGTGTGATCGGGCGAAGCACGGATCGGCGTCAGCGCAACTGGTGTGCATTCGCTGTGAAGCAGTAGGCGGTCATGGTCTTATCGCTTTGGAGACGGCCCATGTGGCGGCTCATGCGACATGTTCATCTTAGAGGTGCAGCGCCCATTGGACTGAGATGTGCGCCTCAGCCTGCTCGCGCCTTTTCGGTTCTACTGCCCAACGCATTCCCGCAGCCGACACCACGGACACCCCCACATAACCTTCCTGTTGCAGTGCCGGAAGGGGAACAGTCTGGGGAACCCCTTATATATAACCGTCCGCAGCGCAAAAAGCAGCGCCCCTGGTATAAGTCTCCTGCACTCTATGCCCTCGCGTTTTTGCAATGCCTTGCCATGTACCTTGGATTTTGGCAGCTCCGGCGACTTGATTGGAAACTTGCGCTCATTGATGAATTGGAAGAGAAGCTCCGTTGTGATCCCCTTCGCCTGCCACGTAACGTGAATATGAATGTATTGCACGAGTTCGAGTATCGTCTCTTTGAGGTGCGTGGTCACTTTGACACATCGCGTGCCTTGTTCGTTGGCCCCCGCACGTACGAGAATGAACGCGGCTATCATATTGTGATGCCATTTAAGCGCGCCTCGGGCGGTCCAGATATCCTGGTAAACCGTGGATTTGTTTCTAATGACAACATTGTTGGCACGGGTATGGAGAAGCGCCTACGACACCCATTAAAAGAAGACGCGAATGAGCGTTCCATTGTGGTTCTATACCCACGCGTATACCCGCCTGGCAGGTTTGGTTTGCCCAACGAGCCAGAAAAGAATGTATGGCTGCAACTCAACCCGGGTCAGATGGCACATTGGTTGAATGAGCAAGCAGGTGTGCAAGATGTCATCGCGACAGAGAATACACCCAAAGAATCACATTTCTATGGCATGCTGCGCCGTCTGACGGCGCCCCCAACGCAAGAGTCTGTTACTCCTCAAGAGGCGTTTCAGAGAAAGCAGTCACAGCCCGTGATTCCTATTTACATGGAAGAAATCTTTGGTGGCACTTATGGAGAAGCGGCTGTTCTTTTGAACGAAGGCATTCCGGTAGGTCGCCCCGCCCGTATTGAACTGCGCAACCAGCATGCCGAGTACGCCATGACATGGTTCAGTCTGTCGGCTATCACAACTTTCATGTTCATATTCATGCTTCGCAAGGGACGCGGAACGTCGTAGATGCCAATTATGTGCCGGTGGTCTTGGGTCGTCGGAAGCACAAAAACGCCAGGGCAGTAGCCTTCCGGCTGGCAATCAGAGTGTGCTTCACACTTTCGAGGTCTTTCTTCATGTCAGCTGGTTTTTGCCCCTGCGCAGATGCGGAGTAGCGCTGGCTGATGGTGTCGTAGACGTGTTTTAGCGTGCTTTCTGCCTTGGGAGATACGTGGAACGACATCGTTTGGTGGACAAACTCAATTTCCAGCGTGGCCTGAAGCATACCACCTGTATTAAATGCAGGAATCCGGCAATAGGCATCTAGGATGGCATCCGCCATGATTTCGACAAGGGCCGCAATGACACGAGATACCAACGATGGCACAGTGGCGCGAATCTGGGCATGCACTTGCACAAGTTGAAGAAGAGCTTGATACACAAAGGGGCTGACGTTCGATGGATGCGGGCACTGATCCCATTTCATGCCACTTTCCAGAATACCTTGACGAACAATCTCTTGGACACACTGACCCTTCCTTCGCACCGAGTCAGAAAGCAGCTCATTGTCAATTCGGGTGCAGGTATCGAGGAGTCGAGTTTGTTCCGTAGTGAGCTTGACATGGTAGGCGTCTTCAAACTGCTTGATCCAGGCGCCAATCACATGGGAACGAAGGTGCGAAAGATTCGAAATGCTCAACAAAATACGCGTATCGCGATCACGCGGCTGCGTGGTGTATGCCTCGTGATACTTTCGCATTAGTGTGCGGAGTTCAGGCACGTCATGCTCAGATTGAGCGGCGCGTACCAATCCTTCCAAAAACGTGTGAAGCACCTGCACAAAGGTATCCTTGAGTCGCGACACGAATAAGTTGTCCACGTCATCTTTTGTCGTGCCCTGCTTGGAACGTACATCACCAAGATAAAAGCCCTCGCGAGCATTCCAGCGGTTGAAAACAGAGAACGAAAACAGGTACGACGTGATGGATGGCTGCTGGGAGTTGGGTACCCAATTTTCGAGATAGTGGCATACACAGGCATCCTGCAGCCACTGAAAACAGTGTACTTCTGTAAATTGAAAGCGCACATCGAGGAGCAGCTCTTGGAGTTGTGCGGATGTTCCTGGAATTGATAGTGCTTTTAATTCTTTGACGGCGTCAGCGATCGTGTTCAAAATGCTGTTCATGTAATGCGTAGTACATAAAGAGCTGCAAGGATGAGGCACCCATGACGGGAGTTGTGCCATAAGCGGCTTGGATGCACGCAGTCGGAACGACTCCAATGAGAAGAAGCGTCTTAGGCTTTGGACAAATAAAGCCACGCATTCGACAGCCCATGCCTTGGACTGCGTATGGATCGATGACGACAAAATCGCCGCCTCTTTGGTATATTTTCCGGATGCATGGCCTTGAGCAATACGCCAAAATACAGGCATAGACTGCAGTGTAACGCGACAGAGCTCGGACACCATGTTTTCAATGGACTGCCAATGAGGGGCGCCCAATTCTTTCTCGAAGGAGGGTCTCGAGCCATAGGACGTACGCACCAACACCAAGCATTCATGCAAGTCTTTCGCACGCTCAAGGTCAGAATACTCCGTAGGTGATGATGTGATATGAGGCTGGATAGCACGAGTCTGATGTTCGATTGTCGAGCGCAAAAGCGTCAATATATGCGCATGCTGAGACTCGAGAAAGATGGCGACAGGATCCGTGGATGGATCTAGACAAAGGAGCACTTCAAAACATTTCTCCTGCTCTTCCACACTTCGGTGAGGCTCCCGCAGAATGTCCACGAGTTTGCCTTGCATATCGTACATAATGTCATCGACCGCATCCCATACCCGCGCAAAGATACGCCGCTGCTGAGCTAGCTGGCTCTCTGTGGGAGGCTCGTTGGATTCGTTTTGAATTGGCAAGATTTGGCCCGGGCGATTTTCAAGCAGGTACTTGCCTTTGAGGTAGTCTCGCAGCGCGACTTCGTAGTTCCCTGCCTCGACACTTTCATGAAGCGACCCCGGCAGATTAAAGAAAAAGTGTGATCTTTGAAACACGCCGAGCGTATTACGTAGCTTAGAAGATTTAGCGTAGTTTTCAAGGATAGGGCGGAATACGTCATTGGCCTGTGCACTGGCACCTGCCAACGAAGCCCGTAGGGCCTTGACACCCTCGTCGGGCCCAGCACCAAAGGGACTGCCAACAGATTCGCTCATCTCGCGAAATACATTATCATTGGTAGCTTTCACGGTGACAAACCTGTCAAAGTTTTGGTCCACGAGCACACGCAGAGCCTCAGATCGCTGTACCATGGTCTTCTTAAGATGAGCAGCTCCCTGAGACAGCTCAGGATAGGTAGCATTGGGGTGCACAGTATTGAGAAAACTTTTCGCATCGAACATCTTGCTGCTTATGTTGATCTTGCTTAGAATATCAGCCTCATCTGATCGCGCGGTGGGCAAGGTGGATCGCAAGCCTAGCGGGTCCGACCAATCCTCACCGTGAGAATAGGCAAGATCACCGGTATGGCCAAGGTTCTGTCGTTTCACGTCTTCCCACTTTGTTGGATTTATGGAGTTCAGCTCATACGCTTGCAGCAGCTCATTCTCGTTGACAGACAAGCTCATGCCGCATGAACGATCAATGCATGCCGCCAAGCGGGGTGGTCCATGTTCCCTAAGCAGGTATACCGCACGTGACACTATGGCTGGGGCTGTCCACCACCGTCTATTCATTGGCCTTGACGACGAGACCAGCGCGTTGAATGGCCCACTCTTTTTCGACGAGATGTGAGACCTTTTCGATAGTTTGAAGGAGTTTGGACATGTCATTGCTCCAGTGATTGAGTACTTCCGCGTCCGTCATTGGCGACTGGAAGTTGACAATTTGGGCTGGACGATCAATGCGTGCGTGCGTTGTCTTCTTGACAACAAGATCAGCCAAAGCCTCCTCAGCCTTGTCCAAGGGTAGGTCAAGAAGTTGGGCAAGACGCTCAAGGTGTATTTGAGTATAGTACTTGGCAACCACCTGAATATTGTATTCCACAACACGAGCATGGAGCTGTTTCCAACGCTCTTCAGCCTCAGGACTGCCGGAGAAAACGGCCAGCTGACGTAGCATCGGACCATAAAGAGCCTCAATACCCGGCCAACGCATCAGCTCGGGTGTAGTGAAGCACTTCAGAAGACTTTTGTATTCGGGCACCATGTCCAACGACTCCGTTGACTCCACACGTGATACCAAGTCGCTCTGCTCGTTATCAAAGGGCGAAAGAATAAGGAAAATGATAACGTGACGCAGGACGTCTTTCGATTTCTCTTCGTCGGAACGGATACTAGGCGTGTTAAGTACCTCTCGATAGTATTTGCACACATCGAGGTACCTACCGTCGTGCACGCCAATCTGGATCATCAGTTCATAATACAACAATTTGAGGCTCTGTTGCTCCTCATCCTCGAAAAATTTAGTGTTCACTTTGCGGCTAAGCATGTTCGCGCGAGCCATGTCAGTCCGTTCAACATTCAGGCGCATTTGCTCCAGAATGAATTCCACCTTCTCGCGCCGACTCAGGCTGCCAAAAGTTTCGACGGCCAAGTCCTGCAGCGTATCAGCAGCCTTGTCCACTTCGCCTTTAGCATATAGCATATCGGACATGCAACGACTAACGCGTGCACGTTCCACTTCCAGGAATACTTTGCCCGCTGTGATATCACGCAAAGTCTGCATGATCTTCATCTTAGCAGCATCGTTCAACGAAGTGTCACCGATGGCACGAGCATGTCGCATAAGAGCTGTGATGCGGTCGTCTTCCTTGCCCTCACGGTCCAGTTCATCGTCGTTGGACGGCTTGCTGTCGGCCTTCTTCGACTCTTCATCCACGGCCATGTTCTCAGTCGCTTCCGTGCTTTCCATAGCGACGTCTTGGGTTTGCAGTGAATCTTTGCCAATTATGGCGTACAACGACGTAGGCGCACGCATATCCGACGTGTCTGATGCCTGCAGGAAGAGCATAGTAAGCTGGATCATGCGAACGATGGCGAACTTAGATTGACCGTGCTTCTTCGAAAACGAGTGAATTGTCTCGCATAGCTTTTCAATGTCTGTATGCGCCACGTCTGGTGTCGTACGGATCATCAACACCGACGTCAAAAGAAGACGTGCGGTACTCAACACATCTGAGGCGCCACGAGCCTTCTTTTCCAAGGGTATGACAAGATCTAGCGCCTCTTGCAATAGACCTGAGCTAGTCAGCTTCTCCAGCTGAGGAAGAAGAGTGTCGACTTCAGCCGTGTAATCAGCCTCTTGCTTCTCTTGGCTCATAGAGACGACCAATCTGGAGAGTTGCGGCGGTCTTGTTTCGTCACCGATCACCACCGCAGACGTTCTTGTCACGTGATATGCGCCTGGGCCAGCGAAACAAGGACGCCTGCCCGCTTCGCGTGCCGGGGCCACGTCGATCCTTCCTACCAAATTCTACTTTCATGGTGTTGACTGAAAACTTGAAGCTTGTTGCCCTCGGCAACCCTCTGCTGGACATGCAGGTCCGTGATGGTCAAGAGGTGCTGCAAAAGTACGGTCTGAAGTCGAATGATGCTGTGCTTGCCTCGCCCGAGCAGTTGAGCATTTATGGTCACCTTGTCGAGAACTACCAGGTCACGTATGTGGCTGGTGGTGCTGCACAGAACACGGCACGCTGCGCTCAGTATGTTTTGCCTCAGGACTCGACTGCCTACCTTGGCTGTGTCGGTAATGATGACCTTGCCCAGCAGCTGCGTGCAGCTAACGAGCGCGAAGGTGTGCAGAGTGTGTACCAGGTCGTGAATGACACGCCAACGGGCTCGTGCGCAGTGGTAATTACTGGCCACGACCGTTCTTTGTGCACGAACCTGGGTGCGGCAGAAAAGTTTGCTCAGTCACATCTCGAGAGTGCTGATGCAAAGGCCGTGATCGAAGCAGCCAAATTCTTCTACTTGGGTGGTTTCTTCCTGACTCACGGTGTCGAAAGTGCTCTGGCTCTGGCCAAGCACGCTAAAGACACGGGCAAGACTTTTTCCATGAATCTCTCTGCTCCATTCATCCCTCAGTTCTTCAAGTCTCAAGTGGACCAGGTGATCCCCTACGCCGGGCTGGTGATCGGCAACGAGTCTGAGGCAGAGGCCTGGGCCAAAGCGTCTGGTCTGGATACCACGGATTTGAATGTCATTGCACAGAAGATTGCTGATTCGCCTTCGGAACTGTCCAAGCCCCGCACGGTGCTGATTACGCACGGTGCTGAATCGACGATCCGTGCTGTGCAAGGTGCTTCGTCGACGCACACGCACCCAACACCCAAGGTGGACGCTGCCAACATCGTTGACACGAACGGTGCCGGTGATGCATTTGCTGGTGGTGTGATTGCCGCCCTCATTCTGGGCAAGTCGATGGAGGAGGCTGTGGACGTGGGTCACCGTCTCGGTGGTATGTGCATTGGCCAAGTAGGACCTGTGCTCAAGTTCCCTAAGGAAAACGTACTCTAGGATGAATGATGAGAAGTGTTCAACCACACGCACAATACCTCGAAAAGGCTCGATAAATCACTGGCTATGCGTGATGCGAACTTGTTCATCCAGGTCTGTCGTCGGCGACGATGGTGCACTCGCTGTCCTGTGCTGCTGAGGACATGACGTAAGTGACCTGTACGTTCATCGAATGTAGTTTGTCTACGCAATACGTATGGTAGAAACTTTGGCTATAAATGTTAGCGAGTTATTCTTTTGAATTATCTGGTTGTTGAGGGGGTGGTGGGTACATTACTGGTTGTTGATTCAGGACTGTGGTATGGACGTGTTCCGTCATGGAATGGTCCTGTGCGGAAGCTTGGTTGGCAGCAGCAGAGGTCACGAGAGATCGAGCGGACACAATATCATTGCGAATGATGCCGCTGCGCTCGCACATACCACGGAAAATACTGTCGGGAGTGTCGAATAGATTCAGTGGCGTGTCGAATTCGGCTACCTTGCCGTCATCCATGACAATGATCTTGTCGTAACCAATAATGGTCGATAGACGGTGTGCAATGCACAACATGGTGCGATCCGCGAATTCGGTGCGAATGGTGCGCTGGATTTTGGTATCGGTCTCAAGGTCAACGGACGCCGTGGCTTCATCCAACAGAATAATCTTGCTGTTTTTCACAAGAGCGCGTGCGAGAGACACCAGACTGCGTTGACCCACAGAAAGATTAGCACCCTCTTCGTCAATGATCGAGTCAAGTGTGAGTCTTGTAAGTGATATAGGTTGTTGCTCTTGAGTAGCCAGCGGGTTGTTGGGCGTTGTTGCATCCGGGTTGGGAGTCACAGTGCCTGTGCCTGGCTCGCTAGCGTTCGACGCAGACGTCAAATACGCACGGTGCATCGCATCCCAAAGACGAGCGTCATCAAAGCGCTCGAATGGATCCAAGTTGGATCTTAAAGTACCACTGAAAAGCAGTGGTTCCTGGGGGAGAATAGCAATGCTGCGGCGCAGATCCTCCAATCCAATCTTGGACACATCCACATCATCGACCCTAACCGTGCCCTCGGTGGCCTCAGCTAAGCGCAGCAGAACAGTGAGAATTGAACTTTTACCCGCACCGGTACGACCCACAATACCCACTTTTTCGCCGCCATTCACGGTAAAATTAACGCCTTTGAGCACAGGAGGTAAGTTGGGGCGGTACCGAAGCCATACATTGTTCAGCTCCACTTTGCCATGCGAAGGCCATGCAGCATCAGGCTTATTCTCTGGAATTTGTTGCGCCGGCTCTTGGTCAAGGCTTTCAGCGTAATACACTACACGCTCAGCGGAGTTCATCTCATTTTCGAGTTCGGTGAGCTGACGCGTAAGGAAACCCAGGGTTTGAGCCACCGTCACAACTTGAGACAAGGACACGCCACTAGTTCCACTGTTAATCGTACCAACACGATTAGAGCACAGCAGACCAGTTATGAGTACACACACAGACCCTAACACGTCAAGACGGAGACCGAGCCATCGCTGATTTACAATTGTGAGGAAGTACGCGCGATTCTGAAGGTCCATGTACTTGTAATTATCATGTAGGAAGCGGTCCGATTCGCGGTATGCACGGATGGTCGTGAGACCGCTCAGCGATTCAGCGAAGTGCGAGTAAAGCGTCGATCGCAGGAGGGCATCGACACGCTTGAATTCACGCGCAGAAGAGCGATAGAAGGTCGAAAAGAAGTAGGCAAAGACAAACACGGCCACTACCACAATGGCGAAGTAGTACGTGAACACAATCACCATGATTGATGCACCGAGAATGGAAAGCACCGTGGACGCGCACTGACGAACGAGATTGCTCAGCTGGTTGTCCAGCACGTCAATGTCTTTACCGAATCGGTTCATGATACGTCCCAAAGGTGTAGTATCGAACCACGCCATCGGAGCGTAAATCACCCGTCGCATACCATTATCATGAAGTCTGCGCGAAGCAAGGAACGTCATTACACCAAGAGCCACATCCATGACGAAATTGAAGAGGAGCTGAATAATACCCAGCGCCGCGTATACACCAGCCTCAAGGCCGATGGATTTGTTGGTGGTAACGGGCACATCGCGTGCTATCTGATCCGCCTTTTCACCTTCCCACTTTTGCCACCAAATGACCCAGTATGAAGACAGGTTCGTGGATGCCTGCATACAAGCACCAGCCACAAGGACAATAGGCACCACAAGCCAGCCTTTGCCGGCGCGGATGTAAGAGAGCCACACATGACCGTCCACTGAACCCGTGTTGCGTTCCTCGCTCTCGGTCGTCTTACCAAAGCCCGGTTTGCTCAGATCCGCTAGCGTGTATTTCTTAGCCGGAGCCTTCGAATCCTCCTCTTCCGCAGCAAGTTCATCTGCATCCTCTTCTTGATCCTTCAACATACCAAAGTTGTACATGGTGTTGAAAAACGAACCGCGCAGACTCATGAGTTCCTCGTAAGTGCCCGTTTCATCGATTCTTCCATCGTCCATCAGCACAATCCGGTCACACCTAGGAAGGTGCTGGATTGCATGTGTCACGAGAATAACCGTCTTGCCTTGATCCCTAAGAGGCAAAATGGCATTGTTGAACAGGGCTTTACCAACATGCGCATCCACAGCCGAAAGCGGGTCATCGAGACAAATAATATCAGCATCAAAGTACAAAGCACGGGCAATATTGATGCGCTGCTTCTGACCGCCGGAAAGCGTGACACCACGTTCTCCGATCTCTGTCATGTCACCACCCTGCAGTATGGCAAAATCAGCAAAGAGCTCTGCTCGCTTCACACAGTCCCAATAATGCTTAGCATTCCATGGCTGGCCAAACACAATGTTTTCGCGAATTGTGGCGTTCTGAATCCATGCAGACTGAGCACAATAGGCCACTCGTTGGGACGACCAAATAACATCGCCTGCAGACCTAGACATTTCGCCAATGGCACCGAGGATTAACGAGGACTTACCGGAACCCACAGGACCAATGACAGCACAAAGCTCGCCACGACGCACCTTGAGATTCACATTTTCCATTTGGAACGGCGTCTCGATGACTTCGTCTGGCATCTTGTCTGGTACACTTGTCACAGGCACACCCTCATCAGCCGCAACTTCAGCCGCACTGACTTTGTCTTTGCGGCGCAAAAACTTGAATTTCTTGCCTGACTTGGCCGGTTTACTTTTTCGATTACGAAGAAGGCGTGCCCACAGGCGCTTATGTTTAGCCTGACGCTTACTTGACTTTTCGTTCAATTTTTTGACGGGCTTGAGCGTCTCGTCTTCTTCCACACTTTCCCACAAAAAGGTGGCATCGTTAATAAAAAGACCATACGGAGAAGACTCGTCAGAATGCAACGTCGTGTCGTGCTGTTCGGCATAGAAGACATCGCGAAGACGCATAAACGAGTTCCATCCATCTGCGATGACACTAAGACCAAACGGTAAGAACATAAGGGGAAGACGAAGCAGCTGGAAAAGGGTAATAGCAGGGAACACCTTTTCCAAATCTTCTAAATCCAGGCCATTCTTGAAATAGTAAGTAATAACTGCTAGAACACTTGACAGCAAGGGCAAACTAATGGCCGAGGCCATCAAACCAGAGCGAGCCACAGCAAGGTAGAAAATGTACTTCAATTCGTGTTTTCGCAAGTCCGAAATCAACTTGAAGAAATTAGATTCGTACGAAAACAGCTTGACGATGCGCATACCGGAGACCACCTCTTGCGTGCGTCGCGCTCGACGATCCGTCCATTGCATAGACTTGGCGCGCAGAGTAAACAAGAACAGCATGTAAAACATCTGAAATGGCATAACAACAACGATAAGAGCAAAGCCAGACAGACAAGACACACCAAATCGAGTCAGTAAAATAATCAAACAGACAATAATTTCCACGGGTGCCGTGAAGGCCAAAAGCCACCATTGAGCACCAAAGTCAATTCGACTAACGTCGGTACTGATATGGTTGACAAGCTTACCCGTAGAGCGATCGCGGCCCTGCATGTTCAAAGCACGTCGGAAAATACCCGACACAAGGGCAGCACGACAAAATACACCGACGTACAAACTCTTGTAGAAGAATCGGTTCGAAAGGATATTACCAATCACAAGCATGACAAACATGACAACAGAGTATCCGCATGCGAGTCCTGTCTTTTCCTGACGAATCGCACCCATGAGCTGTTCGATCACAAGAGCAGAACACATTTGAGCAACATCGGCGAGCAGCTTGGACAGGAAAGCCTCTAGGATATGAGGCCAAAAAATATCGAAGCAAGACATAAAAAGATTCGCCCGCTTTTGCCCACTCTTTACCGAGCCTGCAAGTTCCTTCTTGCGTCGCATTTCGCTGGTGATCTCAATTTGTTTAAGTACAGAGAAGTCAGGCATAGACCAAATAGCTTCCTTTGCTGCAAGACGTTCTTCAACTGATGCTTCGCCGCCAACTTTTTCCTCGTACTCTTTCTTCGCCTGACTCTTCCATTTCCGGTACATAGAAGCCGAGGGCTTCGCTTGGCCATTCCGAAATTTTTCATTTTGCTTGTCGGCTTTGGCCACACGAGCCTCCCAGCACTGTACAAGTTTGTTGCTAAGGTGCTCCGCCTGGCGTGGACCATCCATGGCCCACAGATCCGTGGCTTCAAGTGGGCGACGGTATCCGAGAAGCAGCATAGATCCGATCCAATGGTAGGTATAATCCGAAAAGATGTTTGCACGACCAAGCGGCAATTCCTTGGCATCATCAAGGCTTTCAGGCGGCGGGGGCGGAGCATTTTTAAAGCGCCATAACTGCCACCAATGTTCACGAACGCGGACCCCAAACTTTTGATTGCCTTGACGATCTTCTCGCTTTACGCTGGTGTCGCCTGTTCGCGACTTAGGATGTTGATTATCCATCAAGAACTCGTCCTCATCCGAAAAAGGCTGATATTTCTCGGGAATTTTTCCTGAATCTGGCGGTGAACTTAGATTCCCGTCATATTTTTCATCTATAGGCTCTTGAGGATGAGACATTGTATGCAATGCCTCGTGAGCCACAGGACGGCCGGTGTCGTGGTATCAGTGCACTGATTTTCGTACGCTGCAAGGCCCGGTGGTTTCGCGCCCAAAAAAAGAGAATTTTTCGTTTAGGCTTAGTAACTACATGGGTGTTGCACCAATCATATGAGGCTTGTGCGACCCAAGTCAATCTTACCCTGGCCTAAACCAAAGCAAATGTGTCAGAAAATGCACGGCCCTGTATGATAGTTGTTGATCAAAATTCCGTGTGGCGAATGGATACGCGACAAATCAGAACAAATACGTATATTCACCGAGCTCGCTGGCCTATCCAGACAATTATGACAAACGTAGCAGGAGATACATGAGGACATGAAGGTCCGTAATTACAAGCGCACAACGCGCAGCGGGTCTGTGGGGTCAACGCAGGCGCGCAATATAGCATTCATTGCATCTGATTTCCAGCAATTGGGAGTGTTGAGCCCTTCGCACCGAAGGTGTGCGGGTAACAGAGCCGCTTCGCCTGTTGTATGACGAATTCCGTACAAAGTTGAATCGTTAGGCCAATAGTTGAATCTGTACCCGTTTTCGTGCAGCCAAGTCATCAGCCCCTTCCAAGGAAATCGAGACTGCGACTTTTTGCGGAAGTTGGCAAGTTCGACGGGATCTAAACCAGATTCGACAAGACGTTGAAAGAGAGGCGTGGCGAGTTTGCGCTTCTGAATAGATGTGAGTAAGGTGGGATCTTCGGGCAGGATAATGGGTTCTTGCGGTTGAAGTGGTACTTGAACATCGAGGCGTGCATCGCGTTCCAAAACCGTAGGGTCATCTGTGGGTGCGATAGTTAGACAGATGCAAGCAGCAAAACGGTTCTGGAATGTCTCAAGAGGTTTACCTGGGCCAAGAGCCGTTTGGAATGCATGAAGACCAGCTGTTGATGCAGCGATTTGCACATGATTTGAGCCAATATTAGGGTGAGCAATGATTGTGAAGGATTCTGCGCCAAGATTTTGTGAACATTGTTGCGAAAATTGTTCAAACCGTCGCACTGCGCGCTTGTATTCCGCTCGAGTAATGGTTCCTGACTTTTCTATGCGGTTATCTTGTTCCCAAGCATTAATATCTTGTTGCGTACGAAGCATGAATTCAGGATCCTCTTTCATTTTTTGGTACAGCGGCGCTAGTTCGTCACGGATGCGCTGTGCCTGTGTTGCACTTGAGTCGGAGCGTATGCCCTGAGCACCCGTAAGATCCAAAGCCGTAGGGTCACCATTAGCACTCTTGCGTTTCTGTTCTGCTAGGTACCGCTGGTACAAATTCCATGAATTGGGCTGGCGTCCAAATTCACGTGAAAATCCAAGAAAACGACGGATGGCAGCTGGATTCACATGGTATTCTGCAGCCCACGCGTCGATTTGACCGTTAAGCGAATCGCGATACAAACTTAGTTGCTGCTTCAACGGTGGGGGTAAAGTAAAAGACATGTACGCGCGTGTTATGCGAGGCCTACAGCCGTGTTGGAAATAATAGTGGTACCTACAAGGATTGACAAGCACTACCCGCTAGGCATGGTCTCGTCCAACATGACTAAGCTCCCTCCACATCGACACGACTCAAGCAGGTACCTCTGAAAGCGACGTGCCCATTGGGACATACAATGGATCCTAAGCGGATCTTTGTGAGTGGTGGTGTGTGCTTATGACAGGAATCACGATTACTTGATTCATTAATCAATGAGGTGGTGGTTTCAGTAGCACTAGAGGTGCATAGCAGGGCGAAGCGTGCAAAGATGGATTGTCCTAAATGTGACAAGCCCGAGCCGGCGCATGACGTCAGTGATCCAGCATCCCTGGTGCATGGGACAAAAACAGATTATTACTCCAACAACCCATTGTTTGAGTGTCTCGTCTGCTCAAGACAGGTTTCTTCAAACAGGTATGCAACACATTTAGAAAAGTGTATGGGAATTGGAAGCAAATCGCTACGCAAAGGCTCAGCACGTAATGCCAAGACAGCCTCGACGGCCGTGACACAGCGTTTACTGAATACGAACTCACGCTCTGCTTCACCTGCTTCGTCCACAACTTCTACACAGCGGAAACAGGGCGCTTCGCCAGCGCCGGCAGCATCTAAGGACAAAGCCAAAAAGACGGAATCACCCGGTCCTCTTGCCAAGCAGATTGGGAACACGTCTGGTGCGCAGGCGCCCAAATCTGAGGTCGCAAAACGGGTCGACACCCTTATACCACCCAAACCAAGTGTGTCGACGCCTCAGACCGACTCAGGGTCCGCACCAGGGCAGCATGATGATGACATGTTAGATGAGGCGGATTTTCCTTCCTTCTCACTATCTGTACGTTATATGGGTATACTAATGGATACAGTCCGATACAGAAGATTCTGGCGGTGCATCAGATGCCGAAGAGGTTACAGCCGCGCAAGCGGCTTTGGATGACAACGTCGAGGACATCGAGTTTGATTTGGACGAAGAAGATGGAAGCGATAACAACGATGTCGAAGTGGACGTTATTGACGTGATCGAGTCAGATGCGGGAGTGGACGACGACGATGATGATGATGACGACGACGATATTGGTGTTTAACTACTCCGAAAGCCAGCCATACCGTATGAAAGCATCGACAATTTGAGGAGCGTTTTGTGGCGCGAGGAATAGGGAGCGGCATTCCATAAAGAACCACAATTTGAGCATAGGAAAGAGTGTGGACACGCTCATTCGGTCACGAAGAGTAGCAAGCTGAGCTTCGTCACTAGACATCTTGTGACCCAGGGAGCGGAGAATCGGAATAGCGTTGCGGAATAGGTCCAGATTCGGATCAAGTCGGCGTCCAATACCTTCGAGAATCATGATACTCAGGACAGTATTCACAAAGTCTGGTTCCATCTTGACGTGATACTTGCGCACGGCCTTCAGCGCCTTGTTTAGCACGTGTCCTATATCGAGTGCTGCAAGACTGAATCCACCCGAAGCCACGTTGCTGATGATGCCTTCCATCGCATTGACGAAGCCTTCTTTGTCCGTCACGAGCTCAGGTGTGCGGCACCGTTCGACCATCAAAGCTCCTGCTTGTCGTCCATTGAGTGTGGCAATAGCGGCGAAGAGGTCCATAAAATTTTGCAGGTTCTTAGGAGATAGCTCGGAAATGAGGCCTGCATCCAAAATGACCAGTTCAGGCAAGAATCCATCTTCTTGAATGTTATGGATCATAGCATGCCAGTCATCGGGATGCTGTGAGCATGATACGAGCTTCTGAGCGACTTGATCATCAGGGATGATGCCAGTGCGGTTTCGGTGACCAAGAACATAATCTGGGTCGAAGCGGTAAAGAATGCGAGACAAGATATTTTGCAGAAGTGAGCGCATCGAGGGGCGGTAGAACTTGACCATTATGTTGCCGGGATGCAGATCGGCATGTGTGAAATTGTCAATCAGAAGCATGCTGAGAAAGGCGTCCAAACCCATCTCGGCGATGCGCGAGTCGTACGCGCCGCTCCCCATATGCATGAAATGCTTGAGAGGAACAGCCTCGATCAGTTCTTCCACCAAGACATCTTGTGAGCAAAATGCATGGAGCGGGCGAGGGAATACCACAGTGCCGCCACGGCCAGCAAAGTTGCGTTCGAAACGTGAGAGATGAGATGCTTCTTGGCGCAAGTCGAGCTGGCTTACCATGAGTTGAGCGAACTGTTCCACTTCCTCTGGCAGCGAGATCCATCTCATCCCGGGCAACGCATTAAGGAGGCCGGCAAAGAACTGCATGATCTTGATATCATGGTGGATGATGCGATGGACATTTGGATGCAAGATTTTGATGGCAACAGCTGCGCCATGTTGGTGTGTGGATTGGTCATGCTCGAATGTCAATGCCAATTCACGACCAATATTCTCGGCAGCGACATGCAATCGGTTTTGATCGTTTGTATCTTCCACGTAGTCCAACGGAAGAAGATGTTGGTGCAACACAGCTTTGTAAACCTGGCCTACCGCACCGATACCGACTGGCTTCTCGTCAAATGTAGCAAATACTTCGTCAAAAGGACGCTGAAACACGCGCTCCAGGACTCGGCGGGTGTAGGCCATTGAATGAGGCTTGTTATTCGAGTGTAGCTTCGACAGGCGATTGCACAGCTCATCAGGGAACAAGTCGCGACGCGAGCCAGCCCATTGTCCGAGCTTCACAAAAGTGGGACCCGCCATTTCCATTTGTGATACCAGTAAACGATACCATAACAAGGCACCCCATCGGTCGCTCTCGACAAGGTGACCATCCTGATCTTTGTATGTCGACACTGTTCCCACAAAAAGAAGAGGTGTCGCAAGTACCACTGGAGCAAAGATCAAGGCCAGCAAAATGAACCGCTTGCATACCAGCAGCGGCTCGATCACATAGAGTGATACTGCATGCCAAACGCGGAGCACAATCGGTTTAGGTGAAGGCGACGGTGCTGGAATAGAGGATATTTCCTGTTCCTTTTCATGTGGGTCCTTCGGTGGCGCCTGCAAGAACCGCCACTGCAAGAATGAGTACGTCAAAATACCCATACCGCCCACGACACCCAACGCACCTAGACGAATGACGCGTGTCGGGCGAGATTGTGTCGCTGTGCGCATGCCCGCATGAGCCACACATGCATTTATGCGAGGTATGCGTTGTCGCCAAACGTCTCCAAGTAAGCTTGGGCGTCGTGCGAGGGCCGACCCAAATTGGACGCGCATGTCGCGACACGGATACAGTGTCGGTGTGCCGCTCAGACCGCCTGGATGCTTGGGCACATGGCCCTTCATCACGTGAGTGGAGGCTGCGTGTTGGCCCAGCGGAATCCAATGCCGACCTTCCACGCCATTCCTTTCTTCCCTACCTTTTCTGCCCCACATGTCGAACGAACAGACGTACATCATGATCAAGCCGGACGGCGTCCAGCGCGGTCTGGTCGGTAAGATCATCCAGCGTTTTGAGGATCGTGGCTATCAGCTTGTGGCCATGAAGCTGGTCCAGGCTGGTGAGGACCACCTCGAAAAGCACTACAAGGACCTCAAGGGCAAGCCCTTCTTCCCCGGCCTGATCAAGTACATGGCCTCGGGTCCAGTAGTCGCTATGGTTTGGCAGGGCAAGGATGTTGTCAAGCAGGGCCGTGCTCTTCTCGGTGCCACGAACCCCCTCGCCTCGGCTCCTGGCACGATCCGCGGCGACTTCTGCATTGACGTCGGTCGCAACATCTGCCATGGCTCGGACTCGGTCGAGTCGGCCAAGGCTGAGATTGCTCTTTGGTTCGGCGAGCAGGACGCTACCATTTCGTACCCTCGCGCTGTCGACCAGTGGATCTACGAGTAAAACGTTGAAAGTACGCACGTACGTGCCATCAATGCCCTTTCGCTAGATTACGCGTAAGGACTATGGCGACCTGACGATTACTTGCATCCCAACTTGTTTGTAGCTCTGAGTACGTGTGATAAGCAGGATACAATGAGAACCTTGGTATGTATGCAAGCATACCGTATTCATGACCGCCGAGAATCTCGTGTGGGTAGACCGCTCATGACGCATACCTGCTCTTAGCTTCCTGGTCATAAAGGAGGGCATAGGGCGCCCAGAGTTTCGCAGGCTTGGTGGACACTGCGAACGCTAGGTATTCTTGATTACCTTGTCTGGCTCAAGACCCAAGGTAGCGTGAGACTAAACTATCTCGTCCTAGATACAATATACATTCATCGAGCTTTCTCCTGGGAAAGAGAAGAGCACTCGACCTTCATGGGATAGTCGCGCATCTATATTTTCAAATCCTAGGGCGTAATCCGACTTCGCCCCCCATCACGCGCATAGACTAGCACGTAACGAGTCCCAAACACTTACAAGCAGCTCCTTTCATTGAAACTACTGATGCGATACCTACCATCCACAAAGCCGCTGCGTCCGCCCCTAAAAGTATATGCTCAAGGCTCCGCTCATGCTGCCATAAGGCCGGTCTAAATTCTCGGCTCAAGCGGAGGAGGTACTGCTTAGATAATCGGTGTTCACAAGGACTCGCCAGCTCGCTGCATGTCACTTTGTAACACGACCCTAGCCTCCGGACGCTGACACGCCATGATCCTGGAGCTGATGCTGCACGGGCTGAGAGACTCGGCGTGTGATGTATCACAAGCTTAGAGCACTTGGTCTGGTCCGAAAGGATGCGCTGACGCTGCACTGGGCTCGGAGTGGTTGTGTGTCCATATCTAACACTAACAAATGCAACCGCAGGACCCTTGACAGGCAAGCTTGGCTTGTATGTGCTGCTGTGCAAGTGTACTTGCTCCACAGGTGAGGCAGTGCGAATAGTGCTGCCCAAGACCCTGTTACGTGCTTTGGCGCGCCAAGGCCCCGTGCGGACCGTACGCTCTCTTTCTTGTACTCTTTCTTTCTCGAACAGGTCCCATGTATGTTGTCGATGAAAGGAAAAGGGTGGGGGCTAGGTGTGTGAAGTATCTGCACGAGCCGCACATCCAGTGAGAGCATATGCTCGACGATGTGCGAGGGCTTCGGCCCGCCCTCGTGTGTCATGAATTTTTTCCCCCTCCCTCTTGCGCCGTGCGCAAATGACACGCGTCAGATATTTCATTCTCACTCAGTTCCATGCTCCGTAGACTGCGTTAGCTAAGAAAACGTACCGTGCGACAAAGTCGCTCATACTATCGAGTTCCATGGCATCCGTTCGAAGTTTGTCTTGCATGCATCGCCCCTTGGCAAGCGCACAGCTCCTGAGAGCTGCATCGAGTGTCGTGTCATGCGTGGTTTCAGGGCGCGTAAATGTCCATGATACCTCTGTCCGCATTGATATAGCAGCCCACTGCATGCGCTTGACGCGCCATACCATGTCATCAACATCACAGCATGCGCCTTCAAAGCACAAGAATCCAGGGTACCCAAGTTTCAGCAGGCCCCATACGCCAAGTTCTGGGCACCAAGCGGCAAATTGCCGCCGCTTAGACGGGGCCACCAGATGGTGGGACCAGAAAATCACGCGTTTCATCGTAAGAGAGGACGCGTTTGCTTGGCGCTCGTCAGAGCAGGAAGCCTGTTCCAAGGTAGGGACTTGTTCAGGCATGGTTTCTTGTAAGAGACTCAGCACATCAAAGGTGGGATGCAAAAGGTCCTGTGCTTCGCATTCATCGAGGCGTTCGCGCACCATATCGGCCAACGTTGCCTGCGATATCGCATCGGTCCGCTGTACGAACACCGAAATGTGCGGGCGTATTTGATGCTCATCGAGCTTGGCGTGTATCCATACGCCTAACAGCTTGCTAACACACAAGGACAAGTGCACTTGAGCAGGTAAGAACGCTGGTGGCTCGCCATTCTGGTACGCTGTCAATGTGTCTTCCCACGTTTGATTCTCATCAGCCGTTCCGCGCCATTGAAACTCGTCAGGCAAAAGCGTCGAGCGAAGCAGCACGACTTCTTCCCAGACGCGACTGGCCTCCATAAGGAAAACAAGGCTTTTTGTCTTTCCACACCATGACCAAAAAGTATTACGAGGGCTCGCCCAAGCGCATGGCTCTAACGTACGTACGGTGCATGACTTACACATACAGATGGGGTGTCATGCTAGCGGCGGCCTTCACCGGCTTTTTCTACGTCAAATCGGCAAATCGTATGCGCAAAAAAGAATACATCGCGGTGCAGGCCCAAACCGACGAGGGCGGTATGTATGGCTAGTTGACTCACTGATGAACAGAGCGCAAGCATATCTCGAAGGAGTTTCTCGGGTCGTTAGAATCGAACCCACGCGACAAAACGCCCATACAAATGCTAATGATGTCGCTGGAGCGACAATGGAACAAATCAGTGTCTGGTAAATAAAAATAGCTATTTAAAGGAACTTTTCGATGTCTTTGGCGATGTCCTTGGGATCCGTCGTGGGAGCGTAGCGCTCTACGACATTGCCCTGCCTGTCGACGAGGAACTGAACATGTTAGACGACGTGTGCATACCTTGGTAAAGTTCCACTCTGCAAGTTAGTAAGTTCGTACGTACTGATCATTTCAGAGCCCAGCAGGCCTGGCTTGGCGTGCTTGAGGAATTTGAACACTTCGTTCGCATTGTCGCCATTCACGTCCGACTTGGCCATGATAGGGAACGAGACGCCGTAGTTCTTTATGTGAGTACGGTGTACGTACGAGAAGGCAGAAGCTGCCGATGCTTTCATCGTTACCAGGATCCTGCGACATGAACTGGTTGCATGGGAAACCCAGCACCGTGAATCCACGGGGAGAGTACGTCTTGTGCAGTTTCTCCAGACCCTCAAATTGGGGCGTAAATCCACACTTACTGGCCGTGTTCACAATAAGCACGACCTTGTCCTTCAACTGAGCAAAGTCGAAGGATTTGCCTTGCGGCATAGCAGCTTTCAAGTCATAAAACGTCACCATGGTATGTGGCAAAAATCTCCGAGCGCTTGAGCCCGGTGGCAAACGCGGAGAACATTGCCACGTGATATCTGTGCGCTATGAGCCTACTTACAAAGCACGACGGCCAAAGAGCCAACTGGGGGTAAGTGTCTCGGCCACGTACTCAAAGCAGGCCATAATCGTCCACTTTCGATTTTCTGCTTCGGGGAATACCATCGAGTGCGGTCCATAGAACACCTGGGGTGAGTCAAGCAACACATACGTCGTCGGACACTTCCTCAGCCTTGCGTGGCAGGCAGTGCATAAACTTCCAGTCAGGCTTCGCCTTGCCTTGGCGGGCGAGATCATTCGTCACCTGAAATCCAGCAAAGTCGCGCAAGCGCTGTTCTTTCTGCGCTTCGTCACCCATAGAAATCCTGCGGTTAGTGTTGGGTACGCACCATGTGTCCGTCACAATGTAGTCGGCATCGCGAACAGCGCGCAGCGGGTCATGACACCATTCGACATGCCCACGGGGTTGATCCGAAGGCAGCTCCTCAAGCCCTTTTTGCATTAGGTCCCACACAGTCGGATCGCATGCATAGGCAGGACCTTGCGGAGCAGCGACACTGAGATGCATACCAAGGCGTGGGTACGTGACAAGCATGTCGTTCAGAATGTTGTTCGAGTCGCCGACCCACGCGACCTTCTTGCCTGCCAGCGCCTTGCAGCTCGTCTGACCATCGGCTTCCAGCATCGTCAGCAAGTCGGCCAGGATTTGCGTTGGGTGGAAGCGGCTCGACAGAGCGTTGATCACAGGCACGCGCGAGTTGCCAGCAAGCATCTCAATTTCATCGTGGCTGCCTACACGCGCCATAATGCCGTCCACCATGGAGCTGACGACGTGCGCGGTATCGTACAAGCTCTCATTAACACCCAGCTGGATGTCTGACGGCGACAGGAACATGGCGTGTCCACCGAGGGCGGCGACACTTGACTCACTCGCTACACGTGTCCGAGTGCTGCGCTTGCTAAACACGAGAGCGATCGTTTTTTTCGTCAGAGACGACTCAATACCGGAGAGACCCAATGCGGTGTGCCTGGCCTTGTGCTTGAGCGCCGCCGAGTGCTGCAGAATCCGGTCAATTTGCTCTGTGCGCACATCTGCGAGCGTCATGAGGCTAGGCACGCCATGAGCATTCGTCGATACGTAGGCCTTGGCGCATGTCGACGTCAGGCGCGAAGCACCACAGCGGATCGGCGAAGCAAGGGACAGGAACATGGGCAAGAAATAAGCGGAGGCAGACGCGCTGCCCCTTTGTTAAGACCACCTACTAGGACCTGTCACGCACTCCCTCCATCCCCACCATGGCTCGTACGTCAACGCCATTGCTAACTCCAGGTGGCAATGCTCGCGAGATTGCGCGTGCGAAGAATCAAAAGAAGCAGGCCGACATGAACAAGGGAAAGAGCAATGATAGCGGTCTCACGCTTGCTCAGCGTCGTGAGCGCGATGCGGCGGCCCTGCGGGCTAAACAGGAGGTACGTGGTGACGACTCATAGCCAGGCTGCTGCTGCCAAAAAGGGGGCACAGAAAAGCTAGGTATACTACAGGGCAATACGGTCCATGTGAACGTGCGAGCTGTGGATGCGGAATTCGACGAGTCCGAGCCCTTCGAGCCAGCGTCGTGCGGCCCCATGTGCCAGCATGCGATGGTTGGCCGCTGCGACGATCGCGTGTGCATCTGGCATTTGGGTAGGCACTGTGTAGGCTAGTACGGGATGAGGCTGGGGCAGGCTAGTGCTGTGCAATTGCACTTCGACTAGCAGCAGCGACAAATCGGTCACCGTGAGCGCCTCTGTGTCCCAGCCATCCGTCCAGTGCGCTTCGGTGAGGGGGACGCAGCGGACGTCGGTGGCGCCCGTAGCACATGTATATACCACAGGATAATCCAGAAGCCAGCCACACGCAGCAATGCTGTGCGCACGCACGTCTCTGCCCACGATCATGCATGAGCGGGTATCTTGTGTACATGCGTCATAGATACATGCGAGGATGGCATGCGTGCCAGGGGAACGCGCAGCTTTTTGTTGCGGATGGCGCGGGTCGACATACACACACGTATCATCACGTTCCCATTTTGCGCCAAAGGCGCGACGGTGCACCACGAATACTTGCTGTGCCAGTACGACAAGGAGGATGTCCTCTCCACGGCACACTTCTGCCAACGCCTGGACACGAGCGATCGACAGGGCACAGGTGTCGATCAGTACGGCTGTGCGGCTCTGCGTCATCACAAGCACGAGATCGACAGCTAGGCGTGCGGCTGCGGTCAGCGGCACCCCCAGAGCACGTTGAATGGCTCGAGCTCGCGGCGGAGGCATAAATGAGCCCCTTTTTCGTCAGGCGCACGGATTCTCCACCGCTTCCCATGCCACCTGGCGGATCATCGCTCCGGCTCACGTTTAAGGGCGACAAGCCGAAACGCAAGCGCAAGACCCAAGATGGCGCGTCGCGCAAGCGTGCGGCGGCCGTAGATGACGAGTCAGATGCAGAAATGTACGGGGGTGATGAACAGGCATGGGTGACGCCGGACGTGCGTGACGAGGTGACGGGTCCCTGCTTTGTGCATCAGCGCCGTGAGGATGGCTCGGCTATCGTGCTGAGCTTCAACGCACCGCTCTCACAAGTCGAGACATCGAAGGTCGAAGTCCCGTCCATATCCATCGACGGCGAGGGCGATGGACCTACCATCGCAGGCGTCGAGGTCACACCCCAGACCGTGCACCAGGTGTGGGTGGCGACGAGTCTGCCCGAGTCGGACAAGTGGACGATGAGGAGTGCCCAAGGCACGTTTCTCGCTGCCGATAAGTACGGCGACGTCACTGCGACGAACGAGGCGCGCGGACCGCACGAGGAATGGACGCTCTGGCGCGTCGATCCCGTGCCCTGTGACGATGCCTACACGATACCCGGTCCACGAGCGGGCTATGCCTTCCAGTCGAAGCACGGTGGATGGCTCGCTACGGACGACACGTCCGAGCAGCGCAAGCGACTCGTGCGTGCCGATGCCACCGACGTATCAGGTGCCTGCGTATGGGACATCCGTGTCCAATGGCGCTTCCGCCACGCATGCAGAAAGGCGAAGCGAGGTGTGTCTACGTCTGGAAGTACGTCCCTCGTGGATGAGGCACAACTCGCACGATCGCGCCAGGGCTGGACGGCCGGCGCAGCCCACCACGTCCCGCCGGCGTCCCGCCGCGAATTGCTGCGTGCTCAACGCGAGGGCCGACTGGCTGAGGCCATGCTCGACCGCCGTTCACAGCTGAGGAGCGATAAGTATACCAAGTAACTATTTGTCTTGCTCATCTTTCTGTGACACGACCATAGCGGCGCGCACAGCGAAACGAATGTCGCGTTCTTTGCGCTCCTTTTCCGGGTCCCAGAACGAAAAGAGACGCGTGGCTAGGCCAAAGGCTTGCGGCCGAATCTCGACCAAGTCGCCTTCTCGGACCTGGATAAAGGGAATTTCTTGGGGCTTGTTGCCCTGTAGGTACGCAATGAGGCACCGCAAGACGGAGGGCTGACCGATGATGAGCACGTCCTTACGAGCCCGCTCCAGCTCGAGAATCACCGGCTCGAGACGTATGGCCAAGTCGTGGTAGCTTTCAGCACGTGGAAAGCGGAAGCTGTACGGGTCGTTGGCCTGCTCTTCGCGGTAGTGAGGGAAGCGCGCTAGAATTTCCTCCTCGCTCATGCCATCGACGACACCAGGCTTGAGCTCACACAGCTGCGCCATTTCAAGCACGCGAATGTGGTGCTGGCGGAATACGTCGGCTGTGTTCTGCGAGCGCTTGCGCGTCGAACACCACACTTGGAGCTCGCGCGTCTCATCGCCGCCCGCGTCGAAGGTATTCTTGAGCTCGGTGCTGCCGGAAGACGTAATGAACGACAGCGTGTGCTGTTGCGACGGCGTGGTGCTGTCATCGATCCTAGACCGCCGATCTTTGGAGCGCAGCGTCCGGATAAAGTCGCACAGGCGGTTGGCGTACTGGTAGCCCAGCGAAGAGAGCTCTGCATCCGCCTTGTAGATGTGCTCAACGAGCGACTCGCCTGTCCGTGCAAAGTAGATGGTCCGCTCCTGATTGTGAATATTCATGAGGAAAAATACGATGCGGTTCTGCAGGTAGCCCTGTACGTTGTTCACGACAATGCGTTGACCAAAGTTGAGCAGCTGCACATGCGGCAGGGCATTGTTCGTAATCGGCTCATACACTTTTTCGTGCTGCTCGATGCGTTTCCGGAAACTCGCCTTGATGTCCCGCAAACTCCATCCCTCGTAGTCGGGGTTAAACGAGTGCATCGAGCGGATGCTGCGCTCGATCATCTCTTCGTCATCGCAAACACATTCGATAAACATAATCTGCACGCCCATGGCACTGAAGCGGTCACGAATCATGTTGCGGCGCTCCTTGTTGCTGTTGTTCGCATCATACACAGCCACCTGTCCACCCTGCTCAAAAAACTTGGCAATCGCGTTTTCGTGCATCTCCCTCGCTTGGTCGCGTAGCTTGACCATCTCGGCATTGTCTTTCGTGTAGGAAAAGTAGTCCTCCGGCAACTCAGCCAGCGGGCCCAGCATGCTGCGGCGCACATTGGCGAGATTGTACACACTGCACTTGACACCCATCCACCGCAGGTACCGCTGAATCGCGTGCGCCAGGTGCGTTTTGCCACGACCCGGCACACCGACCGTCACGACCAGAATTTGGCCGGCGTGCCAGAGCCGCCCTGTCTGCGTCGTATACAGCGGTGGCGCCATGGTCCAACCCCCTTCCCCACACGAGAGGAGGGAGGTGTGCCATTATCGGCCGAAATGTCAACCGCGGCTCTCGACGCGGCCGTGGCAGGTTGGCACGCCATATCCATGTCGAACGTAGCGCGTGTGCTCGCAGGAGCCGCCGGCGTGACGCTGGCCACTCTCGCTGGGCTTTTGTATATATATCAGACGGCGCTCATCTATCCGGCGTCATTACCAGAGGGATCTCGCGCGATAGTCGACTCACCGGCCCTGTACAAATTGCCGTTCACAGAGCACCGTCTCGTGACCCCTGATCGTATCAAGCTGCATGTATATGCCATGACGCACGACGACGAGAGCGAAAAGCGACCCACCATCCTGATGCTCCATGCCAATGCAGGCAACATGGGCCATCGTCTGCCTATTGCACAACAGTTCTTTTACCGCCTCGGCTGCCACGTCGTTATGCTGTCCTACCGCGGATACGGCCTTTCGACGGGCGAGCCGACGGAGCCAGGACTTCGCATCGATGCACAGACTACCCTGGATTGGATCCGCGAGCACCCCAAGCTCGCAGGCACGCCAGTGATTGCATATGGCCAAAGCATCGGCGGCGCTGTCGCCATCGACTTGGCCGCTCGTAATCCCCAAACCGTGCGTGTCCTGATGGTGGAAAACACATTCCTGAGTATTCCCAAGCTGATTCCGTCCGTGCTGCCCATCCTGCGCTATTTCACCTTTCTGTGTCGCGAAGTATGGCCTTCTTTCCAGTCCATCACCAAGATTCCATCCAGCACTGCTGTCTTGTTTTTGGCAGCCAAGAAGGATGAGATTGTGCCCCACGAGCACATGATCGAACTGCACCGCCTGTGCTCCAGCCCCCAAAAGGAATTCCATGTCTTTGAGCACGGCACCCACAGTACGTACGCACGACGCTAACGCACAGACGATACCTGGCTCGATGTATGTACTTGGCCGCACTAACCATGCAGGAAAAATACACGGATACCATCGCCCTTTTTCTGAATAAGCACAAGACCATGTGGGACCCGCCGCAGGCTGTATGGCAAGACACGCACGACGATGACGAGCGCAAATCATTTTTGTAGTTATTTCAGTCTATTTCCATTATTTGCGGCACAGGTTGCCCACAAAGTGGAAGAGGTACGGCGCTGCGGTTAGTCGTCGCGATAACGCACCAAAATGCAGCACGCCAACAATCATGGCGAACGAACGCAAGGTCTTGCGCGCCTGCACACGCGAAATAGCAAGCTCAAGTGGCGAAGGAGTTGGGGCACCTTATTGTCAGTGTGCGCTGCTGTACACATACCCGCAAACATGTCGTCGGTTCGTGGGAAGAAGCAGCGTCGGTCGTGGTCAGGGATGACCTGGGAACGAAGGTGACTGGGATATATGCACCACGAGGCGCAGTGTTGCTCTGCTCCACGCCTTGCTATGCAACGCGCGTCACGGCTGTGAGCCATGCGTGGTACCGTGCGCCGTCGTGATGAGGAGGAAGATACCATGGTGCGCGACTTGGAACTCTTCTCCAAGCGTGCACGGCTGAACACGCCAGCATCTGCCACTGACATCGACGAGGAACGTGCTCCTTCTCCAGATACCCACTCTATGCCCCCGGAGGCGTCGACGATGGGCGTCATCGAGCGTGTCGATATGATCAACTTTATGTGTCACAGAAATCTCAGCATAACCTTGGGACCACGCATCAATTTCATTATTGGTCACAATGGCAGTGGCAAAAGTGCGATCCTCACAGCCATCACCGTGACGCTGGGTGGCAAAGCGCAAACTACGAGTCGCGGTAGTAGTCTCAAGGACTTTATTCTTGAGGGAGCGCAGGCGGCCGAAGTGCGTGTGAGATTGCGCAATGGCGGCTCCGATGCTTACCGACCCGACTTGTATGGCGACGCCATCAACATCGAACGCCGTATACACTCGGATGGCAGCGGCTCCTGGAAGATCAAAAACGCTGATGGCAAAACGATCTCGACGAAGCGAGAGGAACTCGATGCCATCTGCGATCATGCCAACATCCAAGTGGATAATCCCATGAACATCCTGAGTCAAGATGCTGCGCGGCAGTTCCTGGGAAGTTCCCAGCCTGAAGACAAGTACAGCTTCTTTCTCCGAGGTACACAACTGACACAACTCGCGCAAGAATATGAGCTTATACAGACAAATATTCAACGCATGAAGCGCGCTATTGCTCTGACTGAGGACATTCTGCCCGAACTTGAGCGCGATGCTCGAGAAGCCAACGCTAAATGGCGACTCATTGAACAAGCACGCGCCGAGCAAGAAAAACTCGATGCGCTCAAAGAAGAGCTCGTATGGAGTCAAGTGATTGCAAAAGAAAAAGTACGCGCATCTTTGGAGGAAAAACTCGAGCACGCTCGCATGAAGCAGTCGGCCATCCAGCAGCGACGCGACGAAGACGCACTTCGAGCCAAGGGCCTGGACGATACTGTATCAGAATATGAAGCACGCAGTCGAGAGAGTAACGAACGTGAAATTCACCTCAAGGAGCAGCGTGCTCAGGTCACACACACAGTCAAAGAATACCGCGCTTCCCTCCTCGCCCTCAAGACCAGGGAACGCGAACTAAATGAGCAGGCTGATCGTGTCAAGCTGTCGATCCGTCAGATACAGTCGCAAATGGACGCAGAAGCACGTCGTCAAGTGCAAGATCGGCGTGCTCTCCGCGACGCGCAGGCAGCGGAGCGGGACGAACGTATTCGTGAACGACTACATGTTGAGCGACAGCAGCTGGAGTTAAGTCAAGCTGACGAATCGCTCCATGCAAAATTCATGGGGCTTCGTGCAGAGCGAGCGCGCCTCACGACAGAGCTGCATACCTATGATGACAAAATTTCCAATTTACAGCGATTCGTGGTGCGATGCAACGCAGCCGCTTCAAATCGTGTCACAGCCTTTGGCGGCCCCGAAATCACTCAAGTGCTTTCTGCCATCAATCACGAAACGCGATGGAAAGAGCGACCTTATGGGCCGCTAGGTATGCATATACGACTACGTGATCGGCGCTGGGCACCAGTCATCGAGAGTGTGCTTGCCGATCCATTGAATGCGTTTGTTGTGACAAATCATCATGACCGTGCATTGTTGTCGCGGATTCTCAAGACCTACCACGCGTCGAATCAAATCATCACTGCCGCTCGTGACTTGTTTGACTATTCCCATGGCGAGCCAGAGGCATCCGTGCTGACTATCTTGCGCGTACTCGAGACGGACGAGCACATTTTACGGGTCCTCATCGATGGCCATCGAATCGAGAAAAGTGCTCTCGTCCCTGAGCGTGTCCTTGGTGATCAACTCATGCGTCGAAGACTCCCCAATGTATTGCAATGCTACTCTGCTGACCTATTCAAAATCACAGGTGGTGCTACAAGTAGTGTGACGCAAACTGTCACGCGGTACACAGGTGTACCGCGCTTTGCTGCGGACCATACATCCGAGTTAGAGGAGGCACACCGTGCGATAGCACAACATGATGCGTCACGATCTCAGATTCAACAGAGTCTATCCGAGCTAGCGGAGCAGGAAACCCAGTTGAAAAGCGAGCAAATGCGAAATCAACAGCAGGTGGAAGCCACACGACAGGAACACCGCAAGCTTCGACAGAGAATCGCCCAGCTGGAAGAAACCATGCGTGATGACGAGCCTGCCAACGTTGTCGCACTCGAAGAAGCGCGAGCCGAGGCCGACGTGGAAATGGCCCGCATTGTAGAGCGATTCAAGCAGACGGAAGGGGAAAAAGAGACAGCCGAAGCGGCTTTGGCTCCTCACGCGGCCAAGTTGGATCATTTGACGGAGCAGATCCACTTGCTGGAGGAGCACAGGATGCAGTATGAGACTGAATTACAAAAAACGTATACGGAACGTGTGCGTCTACAAAAGACGCAGGAACACTGGTCTCGACAGCTCGACGCTCAAGAAGCGCTCATCGGCGAGACGCAAAGGGAACTTGCCTCTCTGAATGAGCTTATCGGGTCGTGGACACAGATGGCCACCGACTATTGTGCACGTGTCGAGACACAACGCACGCCAGCGTCTCTGGAGGAGCAGATTCGTGCGATCGAGACACAAATGCAGCAGGATGAAGCATGCTCGGGCCAGTCCGTGGAAGACGTCATTCGCGAGTTGCGCGCCAAAAACAAAGCTTACCAGGAAGCTAGGCAGAAGCTCGAGCAGACGCATACCACCATCCGCCTTCTTGAGTCTGCTATTCAGCTTCGATTAGAAAAATGGCATTACTTTCGCCGCTTTGTCGCCATCCGAGCGCGAGCAAACTTTTCGATGCATCTTCAAAATCGGGGGTTTTCCGGCTCTCTGCACTTTGACCACAATGCTCAGACACTCAAGCTGCGCGTTCAAACAGGCGATACCGATACATCGCACGATAAAGACCCTAAAGTACTGTCAGGAGGCGAAAAATCGTTTGCCACAATATGCCTCCTTCTGTCACTCTGGGAAGCCATTGGGTGTCCGATTCGATGCCTGGACGAGTTTGATGTATTTATGGATGCGGTGAATCGCCAAGTCTCTATGAAAATGATTGTACGTGGTATCATGACTAACGCGCAGATTGATGCAGCGCGTGCGTCTTTGGGCGTGCAGTATTTGCTGATCACACCGCAGAACATGTCACAAGTTTCACTGGGACCGTACGTACTCACACACTCACCGTATCAGCGAGGTGCAAGTACATCGCATGCAGGATCCCGAGCGACGTTCGTAGGATTACATGGCATTCGCGTTCCACGAGCCCGTCACACGCTGTGCCTTGAGTTTGATGAGATTGGTCATCATGTCGTTGGCCGGCGTAGGGATGCCATAAGCCCGGCCTAGCTCTGTAATGTATCCGTTGATAAAGTCAATCTCTGTCTTGCCCCGCCGCGTCTTGATGTCCTGGTGCATACTGCTCCAATTCGAAGCTGTTGCACGCACGACATTTTCGACTTCGTGCAACAATGAGGCAGGCTTCAGTGACGCATCAAGAAGCGGAAGACCTTCGCTGTCTGTTTGTGTCAACAGATCCGCCAAGGGCAGTGAGCTGAGATGCGCTGCCTCCGTCTCATTCGAGCTTTCCGCCGCCTTTGCATCGCGCGCATATGCCTCCAGCACTTGGCTCATTTCTGTGCAGAGCACGCGAAACAGTTCGAGGGCAGCTGGTGTACCAAACAAGTCACCATTCTTGCAATCCACTAGGGCTGTCGTGGGATTAATACATGCGTTGATGGCCAGCTTGCGAAGCACACGCAGCTGATACGACCGAATAGGTTCCCAATGCACATCCAAAGGCAGAGATAACAGCAAAGCTAGCGTCTGCCGAAGTGAATCTTCCGGAAGAGCGTGCCAATCCAACTCGCCCGACCGAGACTCCAAGCCCCGGAGGCGAAGACTCGGCACGATACCCAAATGAATACTACCGAAGCCGGCATGCACAGCGTGCAGAGGCTTTTTGAGATAGCATCCGTGCGTGGTGCTTGCGAGTACAAAGTGCGGGCGTGAGTGGGGCTGAGGCCAAAGCCGTTCCAACAACATATCTAGCACGCCCATGCCGTTCTGGAGTAGAACGATGGTCGTTGACGGCGTAATGCGCGGTACAAGCGATCGAATAGCAGCATAGGTAGCATCTGCCTTGGTCATAATAATGAGACTGTCCAGAGGGTATGGCTCTGCTCCTGGCCATTCTCTCGCCATGCCGTCCTTGTCAGGCAAGAGCACTTGTGGCTGCGCTGGATCGATAGGCGAGACCAGCTCTACGGCATATCCTCTCTCAGACATGCACGCGCCATCATGATTCACTCGGAGCTCTCGAAACACGGGCGATGAGCGCGCAAACGCTTTTTCACGCATGTGTAGCGTTATCGTGGTCTTCGCTGCATCAGGGAGGTGCGCAGCCACAGCCGATCGCACTGGCGATCGAGGCGGAAATGCACGCATCATCAATCCCTGCCGCACGGCGGCGCGCAGGTGCGTCGCTATAAGCGTGCCCACCGCACCAACACCCAGGATATGCACATGCATAAGTTGTTACGAGCCCAGCGCCAGCCGGCGAAAGGTTTCTCGTCGATGACATAAGCACTTCTGCCTGGGGCGCCCTTCCATCCTCGTGCCATGATGCGGAGGACCGTGCGGCCGTGGCTGTGCTGCTTGTCGTGGCTCGTGTGTCTCGCCGTCGTGCACTTCGCCGATGCCTCCAGTTTGTCAGAAAGGCTCGATGCATTGCAGGCAAGGCGTATGCGCCTCATCCACGAGCGCGCAGAGCTGGAAGGATACCTTCAAGGTAACGTGACACAACAAGGTGCCTTTCGTCCAGTGCGCGAACAAGATCCGCGTCTTGATCGAGCCTTGCGCGACATGGAACTTGAAGCGCATCCTTTTTACCCCAACGTGAGTGGCTTTTACCATGGCCACCTATCGGCGTGGAATACATCACGCCTTTCGTGGGACCAAGTTCAGGAAAGAGGGCTGGCGGAATGGAACAACACGGTCATCCAGCCATATTTTCGAGCCTATGGAGTAACTGATCAAGCTTCCCATATACGCGGGGGATTTTCACTGCCGGTTCCATGGATAAATGGCTCGCTTGATGACACTGACATACAATTGGTGGGTGTGCATGATATTCGGCACGGTATGTTATACCTTGTGGGTATGCCGGTGACTGCGAAAGCCGTACTAGACATACGAAACGTGCTCGCCATGATACCAGAAACGCAAGCCGCGTTTCGAAACGATGCAGGCAAAGCTTGCCTCAATGACATAAATATGCGTATCCAGCGCATTGACGAGGCCATGACCAGTCCCTACACTATATCCATACCCGATCCAGACCCATCCGCCTCTAGCAATTGTACTATGCAACTATATGCTAAGCTATCACCGGAGGACCTTGACCAGAGGGAGCTGAACACCATTGAGCATGAATTGCGCGAGCCATCGGGCATTGTAACTCGGCCCGCGCCACGATTGCACATGAAAGTCCTCGGCATTTCGACGCGGTGTGGCATGTATCTCGAGACCGACTCCATGGTCGGTATATCACGCGCGCAGTACTGGAGTGATGTGCGATATTACATCGCTGGTATGATCTGCGTCTTGCTCATGCAGCTCGTACTCATGACGCGAGAGATGGAACGGACCCAAACGCATACGGCCATTTCGCGCATTTCTGGTCTCTCCATGTTTATACACAGCCTGTTCGATGCGTGCATGAGCTTAGCACATTTTATTCTCGGTCTGGCCCTTCCTGGCTCTTATGCACCGGGATTCTTTTCGATTGCGTTTATGCAAGCCGTGCTCTTCTTCGTTCTTGAGTTCCGCTTGTATGCCATCGTCACTAAGCAGCGTATGGAAAGTCACAGGGGTACAATGCAGCGGGTCGATTCGTTGTCGGATGATGACGACAACTCGTTTGATTCCCTCTTGGATGAGCCGACGTTGCGACACTATGTTGACAATGGATATCGGCGCCTACGACGCGCCTTGCACCGAGTGCCCCGCATGTTTTTCTTGGTTTCGTGGCTCATGGCCGTCATCTTCTTTGTCAACGTGGCACCCATACTGTATACCTTAGTGGCGGTTTCTTTCTTGATGTCGTTTTGGGTACCACAGATTCTGCACAATATCCGCCAACGATCCACGGGATTCCACACCAGCACAATTATCGGCATGTCGATGGCAAGGTGCTACGTGCCGCTGTATTTGTACCAAGATTTCTTCAACCCTTTGCCGCTAGAATCCACACCTTGGTTTTGGCTCCTGATGGGCTGGTGCGCTGCACAAACGCTGTTCTTAGTGGGTCAGAACATGGGAGGTCCTCTTTTCTTTTTACCATATTCGTGGCGTCACTCGGAAAAAGATTGGAATTGGCACCCATCGAAAGAAGCCTTAGCAGCGATGCTTTCGCACACGCATGATGAAGAGGAGGCTGCTGTCGATCCTTTGTCTATACCATTGGGCGACTGTCCTATCTGTCTGATGCCCACCTCGTGGGACGACGAGTCTGTTATGGTGGCTCCTTGCCACCACGTCTTCCACAAAGAATGCCTTTTGCCGTGGCTCGACATCAAACAGATTTGCCCGAGCTGTCGACTTCCACTACCCGTGTATAATAAATAGGCGTACGAGAAACATCACACAGGCGACTGCGGCCCCATAGGATCATTCATCCCCAACGGCGGAAAGGCCGAGGGCATCGGCACGCCCTGCTGCTGGTTCGTCGCACTCGTGTAATATGTGCTGTTGGGCATCGGCATCACACTCGGTGGGCGAACAGAGTTGGCCGCGCTGCCACCAGCACCACTGCCGCCACGACCGCCTGCGTTGCTAGCTTGATATTGCGGACATGCGTTGTTCGTTGACATGTGGCCCACCATACCGCAGCGACCACAACGGCGCTTGGTATTGGTTTTGTTGGGCATCTTTTTGTATCCGCCAATAATGCCCTCGGCAGCTGCCTTCGCATTCTTGCGCTGCAAACGACGGTCCTGGTTCTTCACACGAGCGGCAATCTCTTCTTCTAGACGCTTTTTGCGCATCGCATCAAGCGCCGCATCACCTGTCGGCATGAGCGACTCGGTCACGATACTCTGCTCTTCAATCTCCTGGCGCTGCTTTACATAGGCATTGATCACCGATGGGTCACGTACAATGTGCTTGTACCACACACCATTGAACAATCGCTTGACGAGCAGGGGCTTGGTCGCCTTGTGTTCCAGCTGCTTACGCTCACGACGCTGCTCTTCACGCCACATTTGCTCTTCCTTCGCTGTAATGCGTGGCGGCTCAGGATTCGATAGCGCAGCCAGTTGTGCCTTCCATATGCGCGCGATTTCTGAACGGTAAATCGCCTGCTGCTCTGCCACATTGTAACGGTGACCCGACTTGGCACGCGTCTCTGCCTCTGCTGCGAGGCGCTCGTCCACATCTTCACCAGCGCGAAGAAAAATCTCCTTCATAGACACACGCACAAAGCTGAACGCCTCTCCCCGTCCGCTGGGATCACCTTCGCCATGCAGCTTCAACATGGCCTTCCCCTGCGTCGCGTGCAAAAAGTTTTTGCTCGTGATCCACGGGGCTAACAGCTGCTCAATTTCCATCTTTCCTTCGTCCGCGTCGTCATCCGCTCCCTCGGCCGTCTTGGTGAAGCCTGCATCCAAAAGGTGCCGTTGACCCACCTGCATGCCCTCGACCAGACAAATATGCTCCGGTGTTAGCAGCTTTTGCAGCTCGGCCTCATCCGGGATGGGGACATCAGGCTTCAAACGCCAGAAACCTTGATGCATATCACCGGACTTGCGATTATACACCATGAACTCTTTCAGACGTTGTCGCATTTGCAGCTCATTCTGGTCAGGAAAGTATTTCATCACGCGATGAATCTTGATACGATGGGCATGACTTTTCTCAACCAGCTTATATGTGATCATTTGCAATCGATACTTGATATTGTTCGTCACAAGTCGAGCGTGAGGGCCAGGAATGGGCGTCGTTGGGTATGTTTGGCCGACCACGTATAAGTTGGGCACATCTCGGAGGTAGTAACGAACATCATCCTTCGTGGTGCTCCGAATGAACAAAAAGTCATTTTGAGTGGGCTTGTGACGAAAGAGCGGGGCGCGTGTCATATTGTTATACAAAACCAATTGCGTCTGCCCTGGCTCGACACTGCCAAACTTCATAAAGGGCGACTCATCCGTCACATCTAGCACAAAAGCTTCGCCCATATCAGAGCGCGGAATATAATCATCCTTGGCGTCTTTCTTCCGATAGTAGTTGACCAACAGACTTCCCATACCAAGATTAGAGAGCAGTGGTGGATACTCTTCTGAATATTCACATAACACGTAGTTGCTAGCGTCTTTTAATGTTAAATCGCGTGTGCTATGCAGCACCTCACTGGGGTCCTTGGACTTGCGCTCACCATCCTTCTTGCGCGATGAACGGACACGTGAAAAACTGATGGGCATGTTGGAGGGAAATTGAATCCGCGGGCGATGCCATGAACGCGTTTCATGCTTCGTTAGGCGCGTCTTGTAGAATGGTAGCTGGAGTTTGATCGCAGGCCAGGCATGACGAACGACCAGCTGACCAAGGGTTTGACGCACGCGGTGTCGGTGCACTTTGCTCAATTCATACATGCGGTCATTCGACAGATTAAATGGATCCAGCTCGCTCGTAAACTTACTCGATTTAAGCAAGTTGGGCGGCGCGTCTGCACGAAGCAAAGAAGCCTGTTTTTCAGACTGGGTATTTTCATTCTCGAGAATCATTTCTGCGTCGTTCATATCCATAATAAGTCGATCAAAACGTCGAAATGGATGCTGTGAGTTCCAAATAATATTTTCAAACCAAATGCCTTTGGCCAGTTCGTCGTTCCGAGGTCGACTCACGTCTGCCATAGTTAATACATGCGAAGGCTCTTCAGACGAATGCGGGGTGATGTGTCGCTCCCAGTCATCTACTTCCACATTCGTGAGCAAGTGCGACGTGCTCGAATTTCCATCACATATCACCTGACAACGCGATCTGGTCGGGTCTGATGCCTGTTTGGCCACATACGGCTGCACTAGGCGCGGGAGAAGATGAGGCTCACTTTCGCCCTTGACGCCGTCTGAAGCCATAAACTCGTCGTACCCAGTCTCTGAAGCTGACAGCTCGTGGTGATTTTTGTCATATTGCGGCAGCTTACCGACGAGTTTGCGACGTTTGAGAGAACGTGTTGCAAACAACTCAGTAAAGTCTAGCAAGGTACCCTGCTGAAAATCTGGGAACATGTGGCGAGCTTCGGTTCTTGGACTCATGAGAGGAGCAGCATGAGTTGCCTGTTGTTTTTGCGGCTCTTCGCTTCCATCCTTGTCATTCTCTTCTTCGTCGGCAAAGTCATCGTCTTCGCCACGCACCTTGACTTTTTCTCGTCGAAGTGAGCGGGTATTCTCAGCCTTAGCTGCAGCCTCATCCTCAGCTAGATCATCTTCCTCATCTTCCTCATCGTCTTTCCCTTCCTCTTCTTTGCCATCATCAAAGTCATTACGGTAGATCTCGTCGCGATGAAGCGCCTGTGCATTAGCACTTCTTTTGGAGCCAAGTCCGATACGACTCAAATCTGAGTCAGCACTGACAATACCCATGTCCTGAAGAACTTGGCCCAGAGCCAGTCCTCCCAGTTGTGACACGGCATCATCGTGTTCTGAGTCCATCCTGGCAGATGGACAGTCGGTGGGAGAAGCTTGCTACGACCAGGATGGACGCGGTGGAGGCTCAAAAGCCACGTGGCTACGACTCCTACAAGAGGGGTAGCCGAAACAAGTCGACTGAATTCTGAAAGGCCTGAGAGGCCAGCTCTTCAAGACGTATGCCCTTGAGCTGCGCCACCACAGCGGCCACTTGGCCTATATGACAGGGCTCGCATCTTCCTTTGACAGCCGCATTCTCTGTCCATTTTTCGGGCTTGACACGTACAGGCGAGTACAAAGCACATAGTTGTGGAGACGACTTGGCAAACGCTTCAAGGTGCGCGTGCGATGCATGCGTTGGGCGTATATCACACCATGGAGCATCAGTTTCAAGCATGATACGGTGCAGAGGAATATGTTTTACCACGTCCAAGTTCTCTTGCGTCTTCAGCGAGCACCCATTCACACCGATGTACAGCCCCATTTGTACCAGTTCTTGCATTTCATCTAGTGTCCCCGTAAAACTGTGTACGACACCGACACTTCCCTTACTTTCTGGTGTGGGCTCTGTGTGATCAAGACGTAGTGATGATAAGTGGGGACGCAAGATGCGCACAAAGTCGGTATGAGCCCCACGCGAGTGTAGGAATAGGGGCAATCGAACTTGTTCGGCTAGCTGCAATTGGAGCTTGAAACATCGCTGCTGCGCATCAGCGGGCGAAAAGTGAAGGCGGTCATAGTCTAATCCACACTCTCCCACGGCCACGATGCAGGGGTTGGCAAGAATTACGTCTTTCAAGGCATTCATGTAGGCAGGCGCACCGTATGATTCCAGCTCTGTAGATCGTGTGGGATGGCATCCAGCTGTCGCGAACAAGCCACGCTTGGTATCTGCTAGGCGAAGCACGTCATGAACTTCGGCCAAGGAGCCAGCTGTGATGATTTGAGCATCGACGCCGGCATTACTCGCACGTGTCAAAACCTGATCTAGGTCGTCAGTGTGCTTCTTCTTCTCATGGTAAACACCACGAAACATTGGATCACCCAAGTTGACCGCAATCTCGACATAGCGAGGCAAGATTGTCGACATGGCCGTTCTTGGCTGCATACTCCACCGAAGAGCTAAAGGGATTATGGGCTACATACAGAAAAAGACTCCACGCTATGTATATATCGAACGAATGTCTGCGTGTAAAGGGGTGAAAAAGAAGAGATAAAGTTGCACACACACCAACCGCAAGAGCATGGCCTCGTTGCAACACAGCCATTTAGCTGCTCATCGAAACACTCTGCGTGCCGCGGTTGTAGTCGAGCGACACTGATTCCTGACCGTGGCGCTGGTGGTCCGAGGTCCTCACGCCCTCACTGTGAAAGTAGCGGCTGATTTGCTTGGGCGAGAGACCCGAGTCACCCATCATGCCCTGTGCCAGCATGTTCATAATGTCAGAGTCGCTCTCACCCGATGACTCATTGTTCAGCGAGCGCGTGGCCTGACCGCGGGCGCTCTCACTGCCGCCCTGGCTGGCGCTTTGCTTGCCATGGTGAACGGGAAGCGACGTCGGCGTGGCGCGCGAGCGCGTCATTGAGCCACTGGAAGAGCGTGATGGCGTCTGACTAGCATCACTGCTACTGTGCTGGAACAGCGAGCTGAGACCGGCCATGGGGTCCATTCCCAGGAAAAGTGACGAGGCGCCCTCAGCATCCGACGCTGAGCCGCCCATCGAAGATGAATGATGAAGCAACGAGCGAAGAAGAGCCTGATCCTTGCGCGAAGGCGAGGTCTGAGCAGAAGATGGCTTGTGCGACGACTTGTGCGCGCGGTGACGGACAGCCTTGGACGACGAACTCTTTGGCGACTCGGACGCCGTGCCACTGCTGCGGCTCGTGCACGACTCCTCACGCTTAGCAAAGCGCTTCTTGGGTGGTGCGCCGCCGCCATTGATGCACGAGTCCGGACCCTTGCTTACTGGACCCACAGGACCCGAGGGCCTGCAGACGCCGTCGGCATCGCACATGTTGATAGTAAACTTCTGGCCCTCGGGCACGGTCACTTTCCAGGAAGCCGTGGTGTCTTGCGTCTGCTCCAAAGAGTCAAGCACGTTACCTACATCACCCTCAGCTGTGATGTATGGCGTGTATGGGGCCTTGCCGCCGTGCCAGGTGATCCTGAGCGGCCGGCACTGAGAAGCAAAGGCAGGTGTGTCGACCTGAAGCTCACCACCAGTCTTGCCACCACCTTGTTGCTGGACAGCGCTGCGACCTTGGGAGGCATCGGCGCTGCTGCTGGGGCTTGAAGAGGTCTCAGCACTTTGCGACTTGCTCGAGTGTTGGTGCTTCTTTGTCTCGCTGCTGTGCGACTTTCCGCTGTGGCCGTGTTGGCCACCGTGATGACCGTGGGAGTGATGACCATTGTGCTTCTTGTGGGACGATGACGACGACTTCGAGTGTCCGTGCTTTTTCGATGACGAGGTTGACGACGAAGGCGAAGCTGTAGGGATCTTGGCGGCAGCAGCGTTACGGCCGTGCTCCGAAGAATTCGTACTCGACGAACTCTTGTTGCTGTGCTTCTCGTTGGCCTCCATCTGCTGAGCCATGTCCGACCAAGCATCGCGGCTATCGGGCGTGCTCGTAGCCGAAGTGCTCTTGCTGCTCTTTTTGCCGCTCTTGCTCTTGCTCTTGCTCTTGCTAGTCGAGTCGATCTTCGGGTAGTACGTCACACCGCTGATCGTAATAGGCTTGTGCTTACTCGACGCTTTCGACACGAGCGATGAGCTCGCAGCCGAAGGGATCCTGTTGATGGCTGCCGTGGGACTACCATGACCAGTCGAACTGCCACTGTCATCACTGTCGCGTTCACCGGAGCCAAGCATCTCCTGGATGATCGAGTCAATTTGCTCCTTGCTGATACCTGAGCCGGAGTTACGACGGCTGTGCAGCTTCGAATCTTTGTTCTCGCGAATGACAAACTTGGGCGACTTCTTTTCGTCCTGACCGTCCGAGAATTTAATCAGATACTGCGTAGAGTCACCATGGACATGCTTAGGTGCCTTGGCATGCAGCGTGTTGTTCGTGGGGTCAGTACCGTCAATGCCATGAGCCAGGCTTGTCTCATGCTGCTTGCCATTTGCCAGAAGAGCGACAAGGGACACATCCATGTGCTTCCAAGCCGAGTTCTTAGCAGCTGGCTTCCATTGAACCACTAACGGCTCTCCAGCGTTTGTGGCTGGCGCGGCCAAGGGCTGAAGGTCGGCGGCATCCTTGTTGACACCATTCAATGGGGCAGCATTGGCCAGCATACCAGATGCCGTCACAAGAGCAGCGGGAAGAAGGAAGTACTGCATGATGTACGATGTAGCTAGTTGGGATCAAGAGATTGGGTGTGTGATGCAAGGAATGTAGTACAAGGTAATGCGGTCAACGCTAGAACCTCAGGTGTGTGGACAGGGAAAGTATCGGTTACCAGAACCGACGAAAAGGACAAGAGGGGATAAGTTGTTGCGAGTCAGCGCTGTGCTAGTTTTAAGGTTTTTCTGGTTGTACACCTTTCTACCTCATGCAGTTTCGACAGGAGCACAGCCTATACAAAGTAGATGCTCTTTGAAGGTGTCAGACTAGCCGTCTGGTGCCCCTCCACGTTGCATGACAATCTACGATTCTCCCTAGGCGAATCACATGTGTCAAAAATGGTCTGTGCGTGATTACCCACCATATGAACTTCTACGTGGATCTCATCCTACTTTGTCCGAACCAATCGTTTGGCTACCACTGTGTCAGAAGTCCATTTTGACATCTGCTTACCTTGCTTGTGCGAGATGGCCAATGCCAAGGCGTGCACCTGCTCTGACCAGTGATGCAAAGCATGCTGCATGTCCTGGCTATGGTTGGGTGTGGACGCATGCTTGATTTGTAGCACATGATGCATGCCGTCGAGGGCACCATCAATGCGGCCGTCTAGGATGAGCATAACGAGCAGTGCTTCCACCTCATCGATTCGGATGTCCAGCATCTTCCAGCGTTAGTGTCTCCACACATACCGACGCAAGCCTGTCCAGTCGCACCGATCTGTAAGGGCGGATGTAATTCAGAATATATTGCACGCGCAGCTCTTTGATCACATCAGGAATAAATTGCTGTACAAAAGTATCTTGTAGGAAGGTGTAATGATGGTCAGAAATGATGCGCTCCGCATCCTTTACATCGCGTCGCTCATATGCATCCATCAATGCCGTCATAGCTACGATGTCAGGATCATCTTTGTAACTGAATCGTTAATCAACCATAACGTACGGCTTGGTTTCTTGAGAGTCAAACAAATTGATACTGCTGCCCATGAGCATATTGGCGAGAACAAGATACTTGAGAACTTGGATTCGCTGGGAGCTTCCTGCCTCGTCATAATTTCGAAAAGCTTGGAAAAAGTTTACCTGAGCTGCTTCCCAGTCTTTTTCTTCCATGTACATTTTACCTCCGAATTCACGAATGACGCCCATAGTTCTTGGATGTGGAATAGCATTGGTAACATTCGTTGCCTCGAGGAATACCTTCTTGACCATACTCGCATTGTGTAGTTGTTGATACATTTGAATTTCAAGGGAATATAGCTCAAGGACATTGGTCCCATGAATCTGTGTGTCCGATTGCTTGTCGCTCAATACGTTAGCTCGCAAGTCGCCAAGCACAAGACTTAGTCGATGCCATTCATGCCGTGAAAGCCAGAGATACGCATGCTTAATACAAACTTTTGTATACAACCGCTCCGTGTTACGTGCCAAAGCGGTGCGCTTCGTAACCTCGTACCAGGCTTCGATCTTATCGCATGGCATCTCCAACACCGTTGAGGCACAGTCTAATATGGTATTGATCGATTTCTCGCTGAACATGAATAAAAAAAACGTACACGTAGTTGAATGAAAGAAAGGACTTCTCAGTGCATCGTACTAAGTGCGCGTATTCGTTTAGGGCGTCATCGTATTGCCCAAGAGACAATAAAAGTTTAATTTGTTGCTTCAACGCCTTGAAGCCCCTGCCATAAGTAAGTAAAGACGCACCATTCCGATTGAATCTGGTCCTGATGCACAATATCTCGAAACTCTCGTAGCGCATCTCGAGGATTATCAGCTTTGATGACTACTGTCAGATGACTAGACATACCCTTGGCGTTGTAATACTTATTTTCGACATCTGCGTTCTGGTCGTCCATATCCTCATCATCTTCGAATTCAAATTCGTAATCCTGCTCATCATCATCGAGCGCATCATCCATCATAAACTGACATATTAGCCACCAGCCAGTCAACCCACCTCATCGTCCGACATGGCTTGTGCTTGTGTCACGCGCAGTGACGCGCAGGACCGTTGTCATGCTCTCCACAGTTGTGGAATTAAGTTCTCCAGGCCCGGGTTCTGGATGAGAACGACCTTGGCGTCCGAACACTCGCCTTGCTTTTTGCGCAGCATTGCTGTTACGTTATCGCGATGGCCCAAACTGTACGTGGATATGGTGGTCTAACCATGTAGGACAAGCTCTCTGTGTATCCTGAGGCTGATAAGGAATTGACCGTTGTGGAGACTCATACGGAGCTCGAGCGGCAAGTGTCTCGCGCTCGCCAGGCCGTGCAAAGCTTTTCGGCCAAGTTCCTGGGATCTGTTCGCTCGGGTGTCAACTCCGTGATCAAGACGGAAGACAAGGTTGAAGGTACGTGATCCAAATGTGGTGTACTTACGAATCCAAGACCGCGTCAGCAGCCTGCTTGCCAAGAATGAAAACCTCACTCCCAACGGTCTCTACGTGGGTGTACTGACGCTTGCCAGTATGGTCTTCACGCGCCACCGCGCATTTCCTATACGATGGACTGTGCCTCCCGTTGTGCTTGTCGCATCCATGCGGTACTTCTTGCCTGGCACCAGTGACAATATTGCCGAGTACTACGAAAAGAAGGAAGAGGCCCTCTCGAAGCCATTTAGTGAGGCGCGACGTGCCCAATGGACCCGTGCTAAGCAGTTCTGGTACACTGGCATTGACCACCTTCAGATGACGCGCGAGAAACTTGCCGGCACGTGGACGTCCAGCGTACGAGGCCTGGAAGACTCGACGGGGCTTCAGGTGAGCTCGATTCTGTCCGGCTCCGATGCGACTCCCAGCGCCACACCAAATTCGGCAGAGCCGAAGCAAACGAGGAAACTCGTATAGATGGGTATCTTGCTATAATACATGCATGGATCATAGGCCTTGACGCCGTCGGGCAGCCTGCTTGGAATGCGAGTTGGCTATCAAGCGACGGGCGAGCTTTTGAGCGGCTGGTGTTAGATGTTGAGCAGAGCGCAAGGAATGATCTTGGCGGGGCGTTCGTTGAGAGTCTTTCCGAGCTTGTTGCGACTCGGACCATGCTCGTCGGATATCTGGCGTCGTGTAGCCATGTTCTGTAGAGCTCGCGGGTTCTAGAATGCGATCTTGACTCCATCCAATTCGTTCGCGCAGTGTTGCGTCGCGTAGCTCGCTTTCTATGCGTGCGTGCTTTTCTGTACGAAACGCCTTACGAAGTCGAGCATTCATCGTGTATGGATCAGACCATTGCTCAGCAGAAACCTGTTCGAGCTCTGCTATGCGGTCTTGATAGGAAGAAACGCTGCCCTTCACCAAATTTTGCCGCTCAATGTCAGCAAAGGCGCCGTCCATACTCGATGTGCTTTGCTCGCTTCTGCCAATCACGACATCATCTTCGCTGGGTTCCCATTCCCGTACTTGCTTCCGTGCACCTGATACGACCACATATTCCGTGTTCTTTGTGAGAGTTCATACACTTACTTTGGGATCGGTGCGTATCTCGAACGGTGCTTTGCACATGGTACATTTGCATCGGAATAGCCACACTGGGGTAGAATAATATGAGCCAGCTGGGACCTTTTCAGCATTGAAACGAACACCTTGGGCCAAATGATTCTGACAAGAGTCACTGAAAGTGAGAACGGCTTCGACGTACCACCAGATCGAAAAGGGAAGCTCAACTTCCGTCAGCATGTAGCGTACGTACATCGCACTTTGGTCGTCCTTGGGCCATTGCTTTTTAATGGATGAAAACTCTTCTCAAGCTCCCTGCGCTCTGCTTCTTCATCGCGAGGACGATATCGCCCCACTAGACGCGTAAGCTGCCTAACCGCGCTCCTCACTACACACTGCCAAAACCCTGCATGGTGACCACAGGCCAAGAATCACAAGAGCCTCCACAAGAAAGCGCCTCTATGGCAACGTCTGTTCACGATACAACCAGTACTTTTCCCTGGTGGGATCGGCACGCCGAAGACGAGCGAGAAGCTAGATTTAGTGAGGAGTATACTTACGTCTAATCGTGTTGCCTTACTCATAGCGTCTTGCTCTGTTGTTTCGACGCAGCTGTCAAAAAGCCATTCCAGAGCATACGGTGGTGTTTTGCAAGGGCGATCTTGTTCGGGAAGCTGAGCCGCATCGCCCTGATCCTGGTCGACGATATATTCACGGATGCGCTCGTTTAATGACGAAAGAGCGCGCTTTGGTTGGAGTGCCAAATGTAATCTGATGTGAGATCAGTTAACGTACCCTCGAAGATAATTCCAAGCACTTGCATTATGGGGGGCCATCGCAATTTTCTCCAGTGCGTAGCTGCATCATGTTAGAAAGCAGCATACGTACTTGATTTCTGCATCGCGGACCTCTTCCATTTCAGCGGGCAGCTCGCTTCGTCCATGCATAGCACGCCCAAAGATGCAGTACCAGCGATGATTGTATGCACTGTTGTTTCGTACGTCATTTTGTATCATTTTATCAGCATAGGCAATATCTGAAGCCCAAAAGTGCGGGTATTGGCCGGCTCCCACGGCACTAACGCTTTCATCTCGTAAGCCGAGTCCCCCAAAATGCGCGAGAATCCATTGACGATACGCCCATGTATGGTAGTTTTTCCCGTCGTGATTAAGCACCGATGAAACAAATTCAAGTTCCCGAGACGGGTCACCCAATATGGACACAATCAATTTCCGGTGTTGCCTGCGCGTCAGTGTCATGTTAGCGTACCAGACCTGGTAGTTCTTCATATTCACTAATGCAAACGTGTCGAGAAAGTCCAGCTCTTTGTACAAGCGGTCATTTTCCTGCCCTGATAATGCCATCTGGATCAAGACATGCGCACGGCACTGCCATACTGTGTAGTTGGCAGGATTCATATGGACTAACATGTCCGTGAGGGCCAGTGCGCGCTCTGATACTTCCATTTGGCCTTCATTTTTTTCTCTTAGTGCTCTGAACAAGCTCATGGCCCTGACATCTGTCACGTAAGTCAAGGTAGGAACACGTACACTGTGGGTCGTACAAGATGGGACATAGTGGTTCAGGTCCATCGTTCTGCGGGACGGGAACAATGTCCTTCCAAATAGGTGCATGTAAATCAAAGGCAGACATTTCTTCGTCCAGATCTTTTTCTTGATCGGTGAGCTCAGAGAGAATCACCATCTTTCAAGGTGAAGCGTGCTTAAATGTCAACGCAGTACCCACGCCAGGATGATGCTATGTGGAGGGAACAACAAACAATTCTTTGTTCCTAGATGAATCATGGAGTCACTCTATAGGGGAACTTCAGTCAAATGCCAGAAGACGAAGGGGGCACCTGTGCGTGTGTACCGAAAGCCTAAAGAGATGTCAGCTAATGCCAACCCGACGTCATATTTGCGCCAACCAGGAAGATGTACCTTTAAATCAGCTGAGGATGTGCTTGATCCAACAGAGTATTCCAAATGTGATACATCGAGGCGCTTTGGCCACATATTATGTAGGCGTAAGGTGGCTTCGATCAAAGAAACGTGGCGAAAGTGCTGCATATAGTAATTCTGAATTGTACAGAGCGTTGATCGAACAGCATCACTCAGTAGCCTTTCGCTTGCCATCAGCGCCTTGTCACTTTTCATGGGTTCTTTCTCCACCAACAAATTCAATGGCGGGTCCAGAGCCAATGAAAGGATTGTCACGACATTTTGATGTGGTCCGAGGCACGAAGTTGACGTACAAAGCGGAAAGAACAGCTCCAAATCCTTGCTTAGATTGAAGGGGCTCTCGAGCTCGAGCACATCAAACGTCTTTTTCATGCAAAGTGAAGCCAGACCTAAGCTGTCCTCCGCCAAAGTGCTGCTCAAAGCCATTTGACGTGCTACCACATCATCTGTCAAAGTGTGAGAGAGACGTTTCTCATGAGCTTGGCCATGATCAAGAAAGTCGTTTCCAGGCTCGTGCCAAATGTGAGCCGCATTTGTGATCATGTTTTCAAACAAGTGGGTATTCGCGCTTCCAGAACAATAAGAACGAGCACTTTGCAAGCCAGCACCATAAGACATGGAGAGATGCATGCGAGGTCCATGAGGAAAAAGAGCCCAAGTCATGGCAAAACTGCCAAGACGATACGGAACTGCACGAAATATTGAACGCAGCAGAGCGCGCGTCGAAATTCCCAAAGCGGCAGCTCAGAGGCGATGGGGGAGGAACACACAACAAGCTTGACTTGACACAAGAAAGTGACATGCAATTATCTCATAAAATATCCGTCTGGAACAAGAGTTTGGATGATGCTTGGATAGATTAACCGGTGATGAAAGTTTGACACTCGAATGAACGGGTACTCGCACGAGCGCCGCCACGGGTAGGCTCACATGAGCATGAGACCACTGCACGTATTTGACCCATGAGCCAAGACAGCTGTTAGTTTGACATGCATTTGTGGCGAAATTTCGTGCCTGCATGGTGCTGATGGTAGTCTTGTGCAGGCGAAGGCCATGAAGCAGGATTCCCGCGTATGTGAAAAATACCAAAGTCGCAGCTGGCAGTCGCTGAGCCTGATCATCGCAGGTTTGCCTTTGGCAGGCGTTGTTGAAATGCATTCTTTCGTAAATACATTTCACGTAGTGCTCGTCAAGCATATATCCGTGACCCAGCAAAGTTCATGGTTGCTTTACAGCAAAAGAATGAAAGAAATACACAGCGGTGCCACGAGGAAGAGCAAGAAGGGGATAGCAGGGCGAACGGCGGCGCTCAAAATGAGAATAGGGAACATGTTTTGGTATTTGCCTTCGCCAATGGAGCCCGATAATGGCCTGAATCCAGCCATTTTATCAGGCTCGTTGCTGAGAAGTGCGTCACAGCGGGGAATGACACAGGCATACTTCGTGTCCGTCTTGGCTTGAATACGGAACCAGCATTCTGAGTAGGCCTCTGACGTGCAACAAGTGCTAACGACCGTCTCGGTCCAGCTGGCTTGCTGATTGTCGTCCAAATCATTGCTCATCTGGCAGGTGCCCTTGCTTGTATCGGCTGTGATGGAGGCCGTGGCACCAGGGGCAACAGAGCCGGCGTTTTCGATATGGTTCGAGGTTGTCGCATTTCTCTTCTCTAGCGAGGGTGTTGAGGCAGGGGTCGGGAGGGGTTCGTTCATCGACAGAGATGTATGTGAGATGGCAGGATGGGCCACATTCTGCTTGGCATAACCTCCGAGCAGTTGAGCACTGTCACTGGCATGGTGAGTGGCATCGGACATACGTACTCCAGCTCATACAACACCTGGGCAGCACCCAGTGTGACAAGAAAGGCAAGTAGCACTCGAAGAGTGAGAAAACAGTGCATGCTTGTCTGAACGAGTGGTATACGGGTGGTATGCCTGCGCGACAGACACGCGACCGCGTTGCTGAGAGAGGGCGCCCAAAAAAGTTGGGCTGGTACGCGGCCCCTATTCCCACGTGGGGCACATGCCTATGGGCTGGCAACAAATAGTGGGGCGCCACTATGTAACACGGGTGCCGGACTATTGGCTCTGTGATCGGACATGTTGTAGGGTGGCCAACATGGCTTGAAGCAGATCGCTGCGCAGATCCTTCGAGTCTTCCAGGCCTACAGAAATGCGGATCAGGCGTGGATCCGTATCGGGAGAGGCGATGACGCGCTGCTCAATGAGCGATTCAACGCCGCCGAGCGAGGTGGCAGGAACAAAGTAGGACAAAAAGTGCGGCAAGTACTTGGCGTAGTCAGCATGAGCCGTAAGGAGACCAAACGTAGGCGAGCCGCCCATCGGAAGCTGGGTCTTTGGGTCGAATGCGTGGTTTTCTTTCTGTGTGTCGGCGACTTCCTCGGGATACGCTGGGCGTGGCTGCAGAGACGAGTGCCAGACCTGCTTGACGAAGCGGCCATGCGCGATATCATCAGGCACATGCTCAGCGGGGAGTTGACCTTCGGTCAGACTGTACAAAAACTGCACGAGATTCGTAGCTGTCGCCGATTGGTGGCGCACGCGGAGGGGCATCGTACGGAGCGAGCGCAGTAAGAGAAAAGTCTCGAGGCTACCGGGCACACGTCCGCTGATGCTTCGTTCTTTCCACAGTGCCACGAATTGCTGGTAGTTCTGTGTGGCTACGATGCCCACGAGTAGATCAGAATGACCGCCAAAGTACTTGGTGCCTGAATGCATCACAAAGTCAGCACCGTGCTGGAATGGATGCTGGAGAGGAGGCGGGGCCAGCGTCGCATCGACAGCCAGGTACGCATGTGCTGCATGTGCTCGCTGAGCATAGTGCTCGATGTTGCGCGCCTCACCAGTCGGGTTCAGTGGCGTCTCGAGCCAGACCAGCGTCGCGCCGCGTCGCACATCCGAGTCTTGAGATGGCGTGCCCTCTTGCGTCGGGTATTCGTCATCTAGATCGATAAACTTGACGTTGCGGCCTTGTGCATACTTTTGGAATACGCCATGCACGCCAAAGTATCCACGGCGAATCGCAATCGTAGTAGGAAGAAGCAGATCGGCTATGGCGTCCGCTGCAGAGAGGCCAGACGAGTACAGCAGAGCATGTCCTTTCATCATACCTGAAATGACGCGCTCAGAGCGGACTCGAGTATCTTGCGAGTACCTGCTGTAGATGTGGAACGCATCCTCAGGATGCGGCTCTCCATGCCCCGTATGAGCAAGATCGCTATCAGGATGTGGTTGATGAAACGTGGTGCTCACCGAGATACTCGGTGCCACAGGATAAGCCGGCTCCTTGACGTGGTCCGGCTGGTCGGCGTGAATGGCCAGCGTGTCCAGCTGCGGCGGCGTGGCGGGTCCCGACATGGCGGCAGAGGTCAAGAGGGCCAGGCGCAAGCGCACGGATCCCCTGGGCCGCATGCATGCATGACTAAGCGAGTTCGATGCACCCCACAACGTTCGCTGCCCCTACTTTGGCAAAAGCACACCATTTTGCGTCAGCGGAATGGGGCAGCTAGTATCCACGTTTCTGCCTCCGTGGGCGCGGCCGTATTGGAACAGTATTATTGAGAATCCTCTGAACTTAGCTCTCTTTGGCGTGTGCGTGCCGCTGGGCGTGTTTTTGCTATGGCCACCCGAGTCGTCGTCTCCGCTCAGCATGCCCTCCGTGAAAGAGGCGCGCTCTCTCATGCCCACGGCGCAATACTCGACGCTTCCAGCTGAACATGCCAAGTCCATCGAGTGGATCCGGTATACGCCACGGACCTTGGCCCTCCATGACGGCACGCAAGGCGAGCACAGTCAGATCCTCCTGGCGATTGACGGGCATGTGTTTGATGTGTCAAGTGGGCGCAACTTTTACGGACCTAATGGACCGTATGGCAACTTTGCTGGACGCGATGCGTCCCGCGGCATGGCGAAGCAGTCGTTTGCTCTTGGTGTGTACATCGTCACTCACGCTCAGACGTCCTTACGCCGATTGACCAGCCTCTCGATACGCTCAGCGATCTAACACCAGCGGAAAGGTACGTTCATGATGCCCTCACACCCAAGACGAAATATGGAGGAGTGGATCTCTCACTTCCGAGGCAAGTACCCGATCGTCGGTCAACTTGTCAACGAAGGCGACGTAGAGACTTGCTAGTGACTGGGCCTGTGGGTGTGGAGTGTGTTTCTTTATGCGGCCGACGCCGCTGTGGACGTTTGTGTCCGCTGGTCTGCGGTATTCGCAGCGGGCGTCGGACAAGCTGTTTGCGGATGCGGCGCGCGAAGAAGCGCAGCAGGGCGCGCGGCGACCGCGCTTGAGCATGGATCCGCAGGATCCTGTGTGGACGGGCGATGAGCGCTTAGAGGATACGGTGCTACGCATGTTGATGGACAAGTACAAGCCGCTGCGACAGCAGGTGTCGATGCGGGCTGCTGAATCCAGCCGGCTCAGGCAGTCCCAGAAGCCGACGCTGCGGCCTACGGAGTCGCGTCGTGAAACGGCTCCCAAGACACCCTACACGCCGCCTGGCCAGCCATGGAATGCTGTGTTTGTGCGACCGTCTCACGCGGCTGCCGAGGAGCCGCGCGTGTACCGCGGGAAGTACATGGACGTAAGCCCGCCCAAGTCGGACATGGCGCAGCATCTTGCAAGGAAGGGCATCGCGCCCTCTCAGCTCGCGCTCGACGACCGAAAGGCCATGAGTGAGTTGCGGCATGCATTGCGGCGATCCATGCACCGCGACAAGATCGAGGTCGCGAGAGACATCAAGCTAGGACACCATGCTCCCATGCCAAGCGAGGAATCTGCGCCGCAGATCGGCATGCTCGGCGCGACGAAAGGGCTCGCCGGGATAGCCGAGCAGCGCATTGTCGAAGCACAAGCCAAGGGCCTATTCCGATCCAATCCGCTTCATGGCAAGCCTATGCCACGCGACTATAATGAGACGAATCCGTTCCTGCATCGCGAGGAATTCGTGCTCAACCGCATGATTCAGCGGCAGGGCAACGTGCCGCCATGGGTCCAGCGAAATCAAGACTTGCAGACAGAGATGCGCTCTTTGCAGCAGCGCATCCAGCATGCCTGGATCTGCCGTATGCTGTATCGACTCGATGCGTCTGAGGAGTGGGGCTCGCTGGCTCCCGTGCACGTCCATTGGCACGATCATCTGGGACCGGACGACCTGCGCTCCTACCGCATCGAGGCACGCAGCGAGGCCGAGCAACGCACGCTCGAGTGGGTGCGTACGTTCCGTGATGCGGCATGGATCGCGGCCGAGTCAGCCTACCATACGGCTGCGGTAGACCAGCTGAACCAAGTCATCCGCTCGTACAACCACACGGCGCCTCCGTCGGCGCGCAAAGTGCTCGTGACCAAGGACGCGTTTCTCGCCTCATCCATCCAGCGGGCCTTTCCCCTCATGGTCGACGCCGCCAGCGCGCGCATCCGCACTCGGCGCGAGATGCCACGCAAGGCCAGGACGGACACGCCGCGATGGCCACGTTGGCTGTGGTAGCAACTACATGATGAGGCACTCGTGCTCGTTGCCCGAGGCGCCACGAGCCATGGCGTGAGTGAAGTCGGTCGATCCACCACCCGGAGGCCCACGCAGATTGACAACCACGATGCCCGTGTTGTCCTGATCCACGTGTGCGTCGAGGTGGTAGTGGGACAGCAAACGCTGCACAGCAGGCTTGACATGCGACACATGGTCACGGGAGTGGATCCCCTTGCCGACAATGAGCTTGAGCTGCGGGTAGTTCTGCTGCTGTGCCTTTTGCACGGCCTCCTCGACCTTGCTTAGGGCCTCTTTGACGTAGAGACCATGCAGGTCGAGCGTGTCCGGCGGGCTATCTGCATTGTTCGCCGCAAAGATCCACTGCCGTGCCTCGGTGTTGAGGCGCTCCATCTCTGCCTGGTGCCGGTGTCCTTCCTCACTCAGCTCCTTCGCTCGCGCACCCTGGCCACTCGCATACGCCTTTTTCGACGCGTCAAAGGCATGCGCCATTTTGCTGCCCTCGGACTGCGCCCGACGGCGCAGCTCTTTATAATGGGGATTCTGTGCATTTTTGTTATTATCGTCAAACTCGTGTACGTTCGCGCTTCCGAGGATTTTCTCGGAATCCTTGGCTGGGCCACCTGGCGCATTTTGGCCCGGCGGTGGATACGGCGCCTGGCCCTGCGGAGGCGGGCCGTACGGCGGGTAGCCATACGGAGGCTGGCCATGCGGGGGATAGCCGTAGGGTGGCTGGCCATAGGGGGGCTGGCCATACGGGGGTTGGCCATATGGCGGCTGGCCATATGGCGGCTGGCCGTAGGGAGCATAGCCTCCTGATGGCGGGCCGTACGGAGGCATGGAGGCGGGCGCTTGAGCCGAGCCGTGGTGGCGACCGCATCCGCCGCATCCACCACATCCACCACAGCCCCTGCCACAATTGCCTCCGCCACCACAGCAAAGCATGTCAATAAAGTAGTTGACGGCACGCCATATGAATACCGTTTCCACCACGGCACACACGCCCTCGCCGTCCATGGTCGGAAAAAGGCAGTGAGGCCGGCGCCTTTTTTTCTCCACTACAAGGGACCCACCTGGACCTGGTCACGAGGGATCGGCTGCCTACGGTTGTGCCGCTTCATAGCGTGCCTCCAGAGCGCCTTGCTGCCATGACGCAAACGAATCAAGGTGCGCTGCAGTGCGCCTTGTGACATGGTATCAGGGATCGATACGTCCCTCGATCCCTTGCCTGCGAGTGTTTGGGCTAAAAAGGCCCGCGACTTGGCCGTCGCAGGCATGCGGCGCCAGTACGCCGAGTGGCGCAGCCATAGAGGCGAGCGCGCTGCAGCCTCACAAACCTGCTTCATGAAGGTATCGGAGCCACGGATCGCGTGCCCCAACTCGTGAGACGTGAGAATCTTGCGCTTCAGGTACGGCGATGACGCAGCCAGGCCCGCTGCATAGTCGCGCCAGAACGCAGCGTTCCGGGTATAGTAGTGCGCCTGCCACTCGTCGTTGACGCGGCGCACCTTGACATAGGCGCCGTCAAATGACCCGAGCACGTACGTGTCGGCACCGCAATCGACCCATGCGTTCGGCGACATGGATGCCAGCGATGCATGGGGCTTGGCACTCATGGCCCTTCGCAACGCCTCTGGATCGTCAAAGTCAATGTACGCCACATCCTGCGGTGGGTCCATAAACGACGCCGGTGCGCGCGAGGTAGTGCTCCGCTTAGGCACCAGGGCCACTTCTCCATTCGCCATCGGCTGCACGTCCAGCCCACAGAGCGTGGGCGTGCACGCCAAGTCGTTTTCCACATTGCCCGCTACATCGACAATGAGGCAGTCTTGCTTGCCCACGCTCTGGCGCATCCCTCGCCCGATCATTTGCGAAAAGAGATTGCGCGACTTGGTCGGACGCACCAGCCAGACACAGTCGATGGCAGGTATGTCGGCGCCCTCCGTGAGGATCGCGCAGTTGACCAACACAGGAAACGCATGCTCACAAAATGCCTGCAGCAGCGCATCGCGCTCTCCTAGCGACATACCGCCGTGGATGCCGCGCGCGTCAATGCCACGAGCGCGAAACTCGTCGACCAAAGCATGAACGTGCGCTACGTCCACCGCAAACACCAGGGTCATGCGCCGCTTCTGCCAAGCCAAGTCGATCCATGAGCGCACAACCACCTCATTCATAGGCGCCTGATTCACCACGCGCGCTAGTGAGGACGGGACATAGTCACCTGAGGCCGACGATACACGCGACAAGTCAAAGCCGGCGCGAATCAGCGTGAATCGGATCGGACACAGCCACTTTTCACTCATCAGATCTAGAAAGTCCTTGTGATACACAATTTCCTCATAGACGCGGCCTAGCGCCACACCGTCGTGTCGCGTAAAGGTGGCGGAAAAGCCGATGATGGGCGTTCGCACCTGGGTGACTGGCTCAGGCGAAAGATCGCAGTGAAAGTGCGAGAGGATCGCCTGGTAGCTGGGAGAAGTCGAGTGGTGGGCCTCGTCCACAATCACACACTTGAACGCGCTCGGATCGTACTTGGCCAGCCGCTGCCGCAGCGATTGGACAGTGCCGACCGTGATATCCGCTTGGCCTGACGCGACGTGGCGAGCGCCCTGGTCCATCTCAACGGACATGTGCGGGAACATATAGCGCGCACGCTCCGCTGCCTGCTGCGCGAGCGTGATGCCATTCACCAGAATCAGGGCGTGCCGCGCCCCATGGCCGCCAAGGCGAGAGACCAATTCGAGAAACATGGTCGTTTTGCCACTCCCCGTCGGAGCTGACACGCCAATCCGCGTCAGGCCGCGCTCCTCCAGCGCCTGCAAGCAAGCATTCACACACTCATGCTGGTACGGACGCAAGCTGGTCGCATACGTCCGAGCCCACCGACGCCAGTGCCGCCACAGCCACATGCATGTCCCAAGCCAAGCCACACTCCACCTCGACCACCATTTCCGCGCGTGATATGAGCACACGATGTGCGTCGCATGCAGGTTCATGGTACCCGCTGAGTCGTGCGTAGCACTAGCTAACGGTAGACGAAGCACTTGACACATGTCTCAATGAATGTATGAAGGCGGCGAGGGCAGCACAGGCATCGGCCTCGCTGCCAGTGGCGCAGCATCCCATGGTGCATGGCTGCCGAGCTATTATAGCCCCTCATGCCGGCTATCGCTTCTCGGGACGAGCAGCTGCGTCGGCGTACGGATGCATTGATCCGGACACTGTGGACCGCGTATTTGTGTTGGGCCCTTCACACCGCGTCTACCTGGAAGGATGTGCGCTCTCGCCCTTTTCGTACTTGGCCACGCCATTGGGTCTCTTGCCAGTCGATACACAAGCAATTGAGGAGCTGCACTCCTCGGGTCTGTTCACGTTCATGTCGACGGACGTCGACCAGGCTGAGCACAGCATCGAGATGCACTTGCCCTACATCTACAAGGTGTGGAGCGGACGTCCCGTCCAAGTTGTGCCGATCCTCGTCGGTCAGCTGTCGACAGACGCTTGCCGAGAGTACGCTCTGTGCCTAGCCGAGTACTTCGCAGATCCGCGCACTCTCTTCATCATATCAACCGACTTTTGTCACTGGGGCGACCGGTTTCGCTACACGCGATACCAGGCTCCCGAGGACGAACCTGTCGTGCTGTCGTGCGACACCAAGCACCATATTCGCGAATATTTCCCCATCCACCAATCGATCGCTGCCATTGATGGAGAGTGCATGGCTGCGATTAGCTTCGGTCGCCAGGGCGCGGCACTTGCGCGCACGCAGTATCTCGAGTCCCTACAACGCACGCACAACACCATTTGCGGCCGGTATCCCATCGTCCTGCTTCTTACGATCCTCGAACTACTCGAAGAAGCAGAGTATGCCTTCGAGTGCCGTTTTACGCACTATGAGCAGAGCAGCGCGTGCGAATCGCTCGACGACAGCTCCGTGTCGTACGCCAGTGCCTACGTGCGTTCCCTGAGCCAATCGGGCTTGGACGCCAGCCGCTTGACCTGAGCTTCCGCGAGTCGCTTGCGGATCAGCTCAATGGCTTCCTCACCAGCCACCGACTCGCCATCCTGCAGCATTTCGACGCGGGACACATCCACGCCCCTGCTTCGGTCGTTTTCAACACCCTTGTACAGGTGCGTCCAAAGCGCCGCCTCCGAAGACAGCGCAGCGTACCGACGATTCACCTCCATGTCCTCGTAGTACGGCCGAATGTGCGTGCTGCTCCATGCAATATGACGTCCGACACCACTCCGAGCCTCGTGAGAGTCCGCGTCCGCATGCTGGCGCTCCCATGCCTCACAAGCCGACCAGTCAGCCTTTTCCAGGCACATTTTCGCGTGCTGCTCAAACGCACCCTTCAAGTGCGACTGCTTGGTCAAAAAGTCAATGATGCGAATATCAGCTGCGTCCGCTTCGTCCTTCGCAAGAGGATCCAGCACCGACGGCGCCACGGGTACTCGCGGATCAAAGTCCACCATGTCCAGGTCGAGGAACGAGGGGGTCAACTTGGAGCGCCACACATCGGGATCCTCGGTACGTAGCGCATACGTAATAAGGTATGGATCCCATGCACCCAGCGCCACCGTTGCCCGCAAATCCTGCTGGCCATGGGCATCGTATTGAAACTCGATCAGATGGATAGGGAGCAGGACAGGGTAGCATGCCAGCATGTCCACGTCGATCTTGTCCAAGTTCATGCGCAGCATAGCACGGTCAGTTTCAGGCTCGTTCGTATTCACCGTGGCCAATTGCACTTCCACGCCGGGCAAGATAGTGAAGCGCTTGTCTGTGTGCCAGATCGGGTCCTTGGATATCATATTGATCATAGATGTCGACAAGTCCGCTGAAGGACCCAGCGCCAGAAGCGACATCGGAGATAGGTTAAAGGGAATCACAGAAATGCCATCTGGGATATCCACATCAGGATGCAAGTGGCGCTCGGGCGAAAAGGCCGTGTATGTCATAGGCTCGTCATGAGGCGTGATGATAGCCTGCGACGGAGGAGGAGACGACGATGTACGTGGTGGTGGGGGAGAAAGAGGCAGCGTGTCTAAGGGCCGCCATCCATTTCCAGGAAGTGTCGAGTTGGTCGTGATAAACGATGCCTTGGCCGTGCCTTGTTCGCCTCGGCAAGGGACGTGACATATAGCATCGATCACCCAGCGCGGAACATACGTAGCTCGCGCACGGACGAAACGCATCAAGGACTCTTCTGAATCTGTGAGCCATCCGAGGCCCAGAGCTTGCATGACAGCAAAAGAGACGCCGCCCCATCGACCCTTAATCGAAGGCAGCAACTGCTCCAGGGCAGCAAGGCGCGCTCGATACACTGCATCCTTGGTCGACAGCTGAAATTCTAGAGCCGAGACCTTGCTTTTGTGTAGACATGTCGATGTCGAAAAGCAGCGGGACCGTGCGCGGGCGACAGCCGTCCAAGGCGCACGAAACGCCATGACTTGCTTCCAAGCACAACAGCGTATCAGGAGGCGCGCCAGGCCTCTCAGGTGATCACGTGCGGAAAAAGGTGGTCAGGGCCATGGGGACCCCGGCTGCCCTGTGTTTGACTAAATACATGGTTACCGCGCGATCGCACAGGAATGAAATAATCTAAGCGTCGGCCGCACCCATGCACGCTATGCCATTGGCCGATAGGCGGCCATTAATCTACCAAGACATGTAGCAATTTACACATAATCTATACCATATCCTGCATGATTGGTCATTTCAGGCACTAATTTAGGAATGCCTTGTTGATTGGACAGGTCTAGCCACTCTCCACCAGTCGATAATGGTGCTATGCACGTGAGCGCAAAAATACACGGCGGCACGCTTATTTATCCGCATGTCGAATATACGGTCGGTTTTCACAACAACGATCCTCTTGACCCTTACGATCAAATGCTCGGAGTAAGCTGGGTCGCATCTGTTGCCCTGCTTCTCAGCGCCGTTTGGTATGGTGCCAATGCACAGGGAACCATGGAGCAACAAGTGAAGGTCGAGCAACTTGCTTTGACAGACCCAGTCAAGGCAGCGCAGGAAGTCTTGAAATTCCATGGCATTTTCAGCCCTAACCTGGCCTTGTGGGCCGTGTTTAACAATATCTCTGGACACGGTGATGAACAAGTGCCTTGGGGTCGCGGTGCTTTCTACCGTTGGGATCCTTGGACCATCGGAGGAACGGACACCGGATACTTCTGGCTTCCCAGGGAGTTTAACATGTTTAAGCTGAACCGCACCTTTGTCATTGCGTGCAAAGACGGTAAGGTGGCCAAGAGTCCCTTTTATGTGAACAAGGAATATGATCCCAAGAAGATCGAACGCGCCTTGATCTTTTGGCCCGGCAAGTGGCGTGACTCGTGGCGTTATGCCAATTACGTGGGCAATGCTTACCATGTTGCTCAGAAGTATCCAGAACTCGATGTGAAATCTGACAATGTGCTTATTATTTTACCTGCATTTATGAATGAAAAGGACGAGTCGCGTCATGCCCTGCATGATGACGAAATATCATTCCATGGCACAGGGTGGTCCGTCGGTGGTACGGTCCGCCAACCAAGAGAGTTCAAGCATTTGTCCTCCTTCGATGTGATGGACAAGTACATCGATATGCTCATGGACAAAAACCAATTCCCGAACCTCAAAAAGATTGTAGTGGGTGGTCATTCCATGGGTGCGCAGGCTTCGCTGCGCTATGCCTTTTTGCGTGACAAGCCTGAGCAGGATCATGCAGTCAAATTTTGGATCGGTAACCCTGGCGCTTATGTTTGGCTGAATGATAAGCGTCCGTTCAGTACGAAAAAGTGTCGCAATTATGACTCGTGGCCTTATGGCATTTCAGATCCGAAGACGATTCCTTTGTATGCGCGTCACCGCGCAGGTAAAAATGGTTCCAAGCTGGTGGAAAACTTCCTGAAGCACCGTGTGCACTTTGCTGTGTCGCAAGATGACAATGGTCAAGGTGTCTCTAACTGTGCTGGTAGTGTCCAAGGTCCCACGCGCATTTGTCGTGCTGCTGAGTGGATTGTCCAGCACGGTAACACGACTGAGTACGAGTGGCCTGACACGCACACGGTCAACTTTTTGCCTGGTGTGTCGCACCAGGATTACCCAACGATCGCTTATTATGGCACGATCAAGTTCCTTTTCTCTCCGTGCCACTGAGTCGCATCACTCGCATTCGTTTTACCGTGCCAACCTGTCCTATGTCGGTACACCTGTAGACAATGTATACATTTTGTTTCGCACTGATGTGTAGGAACGCACCTGTAAGCGGACTCTGTTTTTCATTGATAATGAGCCCTGTGAACTTTCAGCGATACGCAAGACTGCGAGAGGGGAGCTCCAAGGTACCACGCATGATTACTGCTGTGGGTAAGCCTTGTTCTTTGAGCTGCCGATCACACGTTGATGACACGTTTATGTGCGCGTTTCCAAGAACACTAGGGTAAAGTTTGTCAGTCTTGCCTCGGATTATTCTTTTCGCTCATTCAACCCTTGAGTCCATGCCATCCATGCACTTCTATGTAAAGTTTTTTAGAGCGGCTGGTGTGGTGAAATCTCTGCGTTAAGTTGAATTCTCCATTGCTGGCAAACTCTCATGAAAAGTCAAGCTCACTTGAGCCCGTCATTACTAGGCACGTCACCCCTTGGGCTTTACCACGTCCCCATGAAAATAGAATGCGCAAAGCTTATGCGTTGTATTTTGCAACGTTGTTATAAATCGACTCGATGAAGCTTGATTCTCGGGAGGTCTTCACTTGCTGTAGCATGGCTAACTGGCTTGTGAGCGTTGGCTCTTTGACAAGGAGGTCCATGTAAAGCTCATTTGACGTCGCTGGACTCTCTTATTTAAGACTCATTGGCAGCTAGCGAACATGGACAATAGACGCTAAACTTGGAGACATGTGTTTGCTTTCTCCTTCCCCCTGTCGTTGCGCATTGTGGGACCCCATCTCCTTCGATGGGCCGCAGGAGACAATCTGACTCCACTAAGAGCATCACAGCGACGATGTGATACGCCTGCGAAGCCTTATAATGTGTGTCTTGTCTGTAGATACCGACCTCGGCACGATCAAGAACTCCTGCTGTCTCAAGGACAGCTCGTTATCATGCATATGAGAGCCTTCTATCGATACAATCAAGAGGTCATAAGTTTAATCGTCATTGTCGTCGTCATCTTCATCATCTTCATCCAGGTTGTGCGCCGCCGACGACTCGACAATGAGGTTCGCACTAGGCCCTAAGCCATCGACGTCTTGCAAAAGAGTTGCCATGCTTTCTGGCGAAAGCACACGGCGTGGATACGTTTGCACGAGATAAAAGTCGTATGAGTGTGCGTAATCGCGGGGCATAGATACAGGTGCGTCATCGTTGTGTACATCCAGTGTATCAACGTACGCATAGAGCTGCTCCAAGGAGTCAGAGGGAAAGAATCTGCGCTGAAGGTTGCGACCATCAGGCATCTTGACATTGACACGAATAACAGGGGTCACGCTCAGATCAGGCTCTCGGGGCACGAGGTAAGCGCGTGCCCATGCCCGCCATTGCGCTTTTTGTGCCTCCAAAAGTGCATGCTTATGCTCCTTCAATGCACGTTGGCTTTCATTCTCAATCTTGCGCTCATTTTCCGCCCGTTTCCGGATCACACGCTCCTGATCACGTAGGCACGCATGTTCGAAAGCAAGATTTTGTTCCTCACGCAGCTCTCGATCCATCTCACGGAGACGCCGTTCGCTTCGAAGCTCATGAAGGTATGCGCTTGTACGTGGAAGCAACACATCGCTGATGTGCGCACAGATCGAAGAAGCCGACAGAATAGTCTGCGGCGAGCCCTCCAGGCGCGATAGGACCGTAGGATGTGGCACAATGCGGCCACGAGATCTTGAGCGACGTGGCTGAAGAGCAATAAACGCCACGAAAGGAAAGGTCGTCGCCTCGAGTAGCGCACTCACACGATATGCCTCGCGATCGGAAATATCACCGCCCCACACAAGGAGATCAGGCGAGTGTAGCATGCGGACGAGATGTGGATCTGTCAAGACATGCTTACGGAAAAAATCGTGCTCATTATGAACACGACTCGTAAGAACGATCATGAGAATTCGGATATCATTCTTCGACTGCCGCAGGGCTTCCGAATACGACATGGTAACGAATGGAGGGAGTGGCACGCGCTGAAAGGAAGCAGCATCAGGAAGCACAGAGCCATTCGTTTCAAGCTCAAGCTCATGAATCCACCGAAGTGCGCAGGCCTTGGGGTCTTGCGCGTATCGCGTCAAACCACGAGTGTCGGTGCCTGGACGTTGGGGCGAAATTCGTTGGACGAGCCGGAAGCACCACAGAAGCGCCGCACCAAGGAAAGAGAAAGGCCACAGCACAGCACGCGCGCACCAAGTCACCCATGAGTGCGTGGGTGCAGGCAACGCTGGTGATGCGGACGGATTCGCGCGTTCAACCCGTCGTTCAGCCGCCTGAGCATCGAGGATCGAACGCGCGGCGGCGCGCACGTCGCCACTCTCGACGTCAAGCATGACTTGAAGCAGATCATCGGCAGGGCACGAGTCAGCGTCGAGACCATGGAGCGCTAGCTCTTCGCGCAGCTGCGCCACAGACGACGCGTCCGCCATCACGTTGAGTACCAAGCTACATGTGGGGGCATGGGTCCTGAGCACTACCTATCCCTTCGGCCGAAACTAGGTGGCTTTGGCCGCACTGGCAATATACGACACGCCTGTGTCGGACGAGGGGTGCCAGAAGGAGCCTATTTGGGACGCGGCATCCAGCGTGGGTACAGACGTGTGCGTCTGCTTCATTGTGTCGTATTTTTCATAGCGGCTGATGAGGGCGACACGATTCTGGTGCAATCGGCGGCGGATGGATACATCTTCAGCGCTGTTTTGCCACATGGTGCGTTCTAAGACGTAGCGAACGATACTGGGCACCATGGAGAAGGCATAGTTGAGCAATAGCGCCGAAACGAAGGGTTGGAGCCACAGTACTATACGCTCACGCATTTCATTAGACGGAGGTTTGTAAGAGGTTTCTGAGTCTGGTTTGAACGCGTCAAAGATAAATAGCATAGTGAAGTTTGTAAAAAAAGACAGGTGCGCGAGGTGGGAGAGTACGCTCGACCAGCTTCCGATGCATTCGACACGACGTGGTATAGGCCGGCGCATATTGACCACAAGTTTGAATGCGTCTGAACGCAGCTCGAAAAAGTTGTTCAACGCACTCATGACAGGTGCCAGAGGCCAAAGCACGGACCACAACGAGATCACACCCAGCTGCGTCGCCATCTCCGCATAGTCGGTGAACTCATCATACACGTCCAGGTCAAACTCATTTTGAACGCGCTCGAGAAATGCTTGGTCCCGATTTGTCTTGGCGAAGGCTTCCAGCTTTTTCCTCCGTGACGAGCCACAGATCTTATTTATAAACTTTTCGGCGTGACGCCAAAGAATAGGCAGTATCACCTCCGTGAATGTATTCATGAGCTGTTGTGTTACAGACATGGCGAACAGCTGGTCATGCAGGCCTGTAGGACTCACATGGAATGGCTGAATCCGGCCCTTGAATGCATTCGGATCACGCGTGACAAACGCAAACAGGCGGTCTAGGTAGCCGTGGACTTGTAGTTGGTTGATAAGGTACTCGCCAAAGGGCAAATACATGTACGCAGTAAGAGCAAGAATGCCATACGTTACGATAGACTGCATGCCAAAAATCTTAAACGTAAGGCTGGATTGGAAACGGTGCACGGTGGCATGGTTCTCAAAGTTGGTCATAATTTGTGCTGTCATGCGCCATGCCGACTGAATAAGAGGGATGCAAGTGGAAAAGAGAATGGTCGGAATGAGTGCGACAAGCGATTTCGCCGGGCCGTCGTACACTTCGTCCACCACGACCTGAAAGAGGAAGATGGCCGCCATGGTGCTGACCAGAAACACCAGGAACAAGATCGTAACAGGAACGCAAAGCAGAGAACGTACATCACGACGCCAATTCTCAAACACCTCTTCTTCCATACCAGTAATGGGGCTCAGCGACTTGGTGCGGGGGGTAAAATGGCTGTTGCGCTCCGAGACAGACGACACACCCGTCATGCCCCAACGTACCGCGAGCATTCGCTCTCGGATGTGCCAGTATTCCACAAATGCAATGGCCCAGAGCACAACAAGGCAGGCATACATGTGGTGATTGGCCAGGCCACTGAGCCAGAAAATGAAGCCCGTCACAGCCATAGGCACGAGCGACTTGGAGTATGCATTGAGGAACGCAAAATACATGGCAATGTGCACTCCAAAGTGATCACGGAGTTTGTCAATCTCACTCTGATCAATGCCATACACAATGGACGCTAGCGATACACGCGACCACGTTTTGATCCATGCTTGGTTAAATGACGAGTCATGCAGCGGCATCATATCCATGACATGCGGAAATTCCGCGCACCGGGCCGTGATGCCCGCTCCTCGTTCTGCAGATGAAGCGCGGTGCGGAGCCGTAATGCGCTTGTATGTGTACCGAACTCGCTCTGCCGGCTTGAACGGCTCATCCGTACTCAGTTCCTCGGCGGTGACAACGCCATGCAAGAAGTCCTGTGAGCGCTCTATCTGCCGCATTTCCTGCAAAACAGCATGCTCAATACGCACGAAAACGAGCACCTGGCCGCGTGCGCGTGGGCCTGCACGAGACACGCTCACTAGTCCCACGTCACGTAAACGCGCCATAAGACGCTCAAGCTCCTGGGCACGCTCGTCCAGGAGTCCAGGCGGAGCTCGTTTCGTGCCATCCGCAAAAATCTTTGGAAATCCCTCAAATTTGATCACAAAATCAGCCTGGACGGGATCCATCGGGTTCTGCGACATGGCGGAAACAAGATGGGCTCCAGTCCGTGCGCCTGACACAAAGCAAGCCACAACATGTGGAGTTCAGAAAAAGGGTATCTCTGCCCAGACGGCTATGGACGCGGCCTTACGTGACAATCGCAGGCTCTGGTTTAGAAATGTGGGAGCGAGCCGCTGAAGAGTCATGGTCATCATGATGCGAACGCATATGTGCCGTATGCCCACCATGAGCGATAATCTTGTCTGGAGGATGCTGGCCGTCCACCTGTCGCGAGAAGGGATCGTGTCCACGATGAATAGGCATGACAGGCGACGCAACGGGACTGTCAGCTTTTGCCGGCGAGGCTTGCTGCTCTTGGTCTTCTGGCTGAGGAGGTGCTTCCCAAGCCATCAAGCGCGATATCAAGTGCCAGGGACGGAAAGGATCATCACTGCGCGGGAAAAACTTGATCGAGTGTGAGTGCCGCATGACACGAGGACCAAAGTACGTGATAGGAACCGTCACACCGTGCGTTAAAACAGACGAAAAAACGCAAAAGAGAACGACAGGCTTCGTAATGCGGCGCAAGTGTTCACGCGTGTGATCGTGTGGCACCGAGCGAAGGGCCACTTCGATATAATAGACTGCACCCACGCCAATCGGACCAAACCAACCAGCGAAAAAGCCTTGCTGCCACGATTTGAGGGCTGGAATGAACTTTTGCAGCGCAATCACCCAGGGAGGTCGACGGAGCAGAATCACAGTAATCCCGAGTAACACCATACGCCAACCTGATAAGCCAATATCCTCGTTGCTGTAATCTTGCCAAGGAATGATCATCCCGATGTACATGAAAATGGCCACGTTAAGGAGCATGTCGATAATTTCCTGAAAGTCCGTTTCTTCTTGGCGCAAACGGAACCAGTCATCCCACGTGAAAACGTTCCCAACGACAAAGCACGCCAAAATGTCATCAGTGCCAAACAGACCTGCCGTGCCGACAGTGAACAAGGCCAGGCCGAAGCCATAACCGAAAAAGTTCGACATGTCAATGAGCTTGTGCTCAGCAGCCCAGCGCAGTGATTTTCGTGCGATATAGCCGACCACAATACCATATGCAATCGACAGAAAAATATCATATACAATCACACCGTAAAACCAGCGCCAGATTTCTTCACCGACAGAAGTGCCCTTGTCCATACCCGTTCGGACAAGCAGAACCACAGCTAGGAACATAAAAGGGAAGCCCAGTCCGTCGTTCGCGCCACTCTCTGCGAGGATAATGTGGCGCACATTTTCAGGGACATGTTCCTCAGCATACTGGCCAGATGTGATCGAGTTGGCCAGCACGGGATCAGTGGGCGTCACGGCCGATGAAATGCATAGCGCCTCGAGAAACGTCACATTTTTTACGAGACCCCAAATCAGTAAAGCCGTAATGAACCATGCTATCGTCATAATGACGAGAAGAAGCACCGACAAGCTCTTCCATTCGCTACGCAAATACTTTTCCGGCAATGCAATACCGGTAAAAAGGACTTGCACAGCGATAACAAGTCGTGATATTTCATAGGTAACTTCGTTGATAATAGTATCATCGGCCCATGAATACGGGTCCACCCAGTTCAGGACGTGTGGACCGATTACAATACCCACAGTCACAGCCAGCAACGGCTCCGAGAGGTACATGCGCTCCTTGACAAAAAAACTAATGAGACCATAGATGACCACGAAGCCTCCCATAATGGAAAGCCCCTTGGACATCTGCGACAACTCTGTCTCGATAATATCATACATACCACCGCCGAAAGAGATGGATATGCAGGAATGATTTGGCACAGGATAAAAAATGTACGCGTCTTGCTAGATAAAATTATATACACAACCCTGACCGGCTAATTTATGCCTATACGCAAACGCTTATTGGCTCCGTGCATGAAAATCAAGCCTGTGGATTCACAAGGCCCAACCATAAATTCGCGCAAAGCCTGATTGATCTTCTCACCGAATGAAGACTCCAGCGGTGGTGACAAATTAACGCTGCAGCCCAAATTGGATGAGGTTGGACTGACATACTCACTCATCGTGTAATGATCGTTTTCGTACTACCGTAGGGCCCACCTGTTGTTAGTATACAAGCACGTACATCTGTACATCGAATAATTCTGGAGGAAATCCAAGTTGCACCTCTGTGCGCACCACAGTAAGCCCAGCTTCTGCATATATGCGCTCATACAATTTTCGCGATCTTGTGATGGAATAGTCTTCCTGGTCGTACCAGCATGACTCGCTGCCATCTGGTAGCTCGCTGCAGACATTCTCTTTTACGAAAATTATACCGCCGTCGCAGCCAGGACGTGCATCGTCGGCCGGATGAGGCGGACGAAGCAATTTCTTGGCGTCTTGGAGAAACTGAATCAGGTCAGTTTCAGACAGATGCTGCAGGCACCACTGGCACAAGATAATATCATAGGTGACAGGAGAGGAAGGAGGTTCTGTTGCTTCATTGTTCATATATGTGGGTGGTAGATGATTTTGCGAGGTATCAGTGGACGACATAGGATTAGCCAGAGGAAAGCCCTGCAGTGTGGATTGATGGAAATACACGACCTTACGTGCGTTGAAGGGAGACGATTCCACAGTCTGTTGCATGGGCTTCCAAGAAGAAGAGCGCAATTTGGCTTCCTGCAGAAACTTTTGCACGGGCTCAACAAGATGCACTTCATCCACTAAAGGCAAAAGCACATGTTCCGTCACACGGCCCACACCTGCACCAGAGTCGAGTGCGCGCGTCACAGTCGCCCCCTTACCGCCGCGGTGCTTAACACGGCTTTCCTTCCACTCCATGGGCGTCCCATTGTAAGCAGCAGGCGGGATACTACTCAAGTAAGGAAGCGTACGCAGCAGAAACGTTCGTGAACCGAGGGCATCCACTCGCGGCAGGGTACCATTGCCATACCCACCCAAAACGCCATCCACAGTAGCTGGGACACTTTCCCAATATTCGACTCCCTTGGCTACGTCAGGGGACGGGTGTACCTGCCGAACGCTCGACATGCGCAAATTCTGTCCAGCCACAGGCCAGGAGCGAAAAAGAGCGGGAAGAAGAGAAAAAGGCGGTGAATGGCCTTGGTCACTAGTGTCCCTATGTGGAGATATTTAATCGTGTACAGGGGGCAAGCCTATCCACTGACGAAGGAACTTGTTAAAGGTGAACGGGAACTGGATATGGATGGCATGGCCTGCATCTTTCCACACTTCATATAAAGCATCAGGCATCATCTTATGCATGTGCTTGGAGTGACTTGGGTTCACGATCTGATCCCAGTCGCCCGTGATGATAGCGATCTTTGGTACAAGATCGTTGATCCGCTTCAAATCTTTCGATGACACATGATGCGTAAGACAGGCTGACATTTGAAGAAGCGGACCCAAGGTCGTAGGCGGAAGAACAAATTTAGATCGCCAAAGAAGAATTTCGCGCATTACTTCTCCGTTCGTCCGACCGCGAGGATCCGTCGGGTGTTTTTCGTTCTGCCAAGGCAATGGGAAAAGCACATTGGTCATGCGACTCACTCGCGCTTCCGCCCGCGTACGGCCTGTGAGCGAAGAAAAAAAGCCTCTGGTCATAGCTACAAGACCAATCGGGGGTGGTAAAGAGCTTCCATCTCCACTTGTGGTGCTGAGCAAGAGCAAAGAGGCCAGGCGCTCTGGATTCTGGCGAGCGATTTCGAGAGAAATCATGCCGCCCATGGAGACACCAACGAGATTCACGGACTGTTTCTCTGTCCATCCAATGTGATCCATTACCTCGATCACATCTTTAGCCATCTCGCCCGTTGTGTATCGCTGCACGGGCGTATCCGAGTTCCCGTATCCTCTGTTATCCAGCACCAGCACGGAGCATGCGGGGTCATGTCCGAACTCCTCGACCTGCTCAAGCCAGCTGAAGCATGAGTTCGCTAGTCCCATGATCAAAGCGATACGCCGCGATCCCTTCCCGTGCACCTCATAGTATATGTCGAAGCCTGGCTCCTCGCCCGATTTGGAGGGCGGCACACGGTCTTTGGCGACACGAAGCGGGCCCTTCATGACCTGCGAAGAGGGATTGAATACCGTGGGCTTGTATGAAGGGCCACTCAGGTCCATAAACTGTTCGAGTATCTGCGACGTCGCACCTTTGAAGACGGCCCCGAACGGCGGAGGCGGTATTTTGGGCATCATGGCTCCAGCGAACAAATTTTAGGACATACCGGGGAAAAAAGCAAGCGTGGAGGACACGTGAATGACAGTGGTGTGTCGACCTTATTCGGGTCCGCTTACGCATGTGGCCAGGCACGCTGCGATTCGTGCTGCATGATGGTGTCCAAGCTGCGCTACAAGCCGGACGTGCTGTTGTAGCGCTGGAGTCGACTATTATCACGCATGGACTCCCAAGACCCCTGAATTATGAGATGGCCGTTGCAGCGGAGGACCAAATCCGCCGTGTGGGTGCCGAGCCTGCCACCATTGCCATCTTGGATGGGCGCGTGCACATTGGACTAGACAAGACACAGCTGGCACGCGTCGCAGATAGTGATCCATCGCACACTACTAAAGTGGGGCGTGGAAGCCTGGCACATGCGCTATCTCAGGGTATGGGCTGGGTCGGTGGCACCACAGTCAGCGGCACCATGGCTCTTGCACATCGAGCCGGTATACGTATATTTGCCACGGGTGGCATTGGAGGCGTTCATCGTGGAGCTGAAAGCTCGATGGATATTTCCGCTGATTTGACAGAATTGGGTCGCACGCGTGTGGCCGTATTCTGCTCGGGAGCCAAGTCGATTCTCGACATTCCAAGGACGCTCGAGTACCTCGAGACACAAGGTGTGCCTGTGTTTACATTCCATGCTTCAGGTGAATTTCCAAATTTTTATACGGCGTCGTCGGGCTGCAAGGTCCCTGTGGTATCGAGTGTGGATCATGCGGCCCGAATCGTAGCCGCGAATGAGCAATTGGGTCTCGAGAACGGCATTGTATTTGGCGTACCCATCCCTCGTGAATTTGAGGCAAATGGCCAGGAAATTCAGCTAGCTGTGGAACAGGCCGTACTTGAAAGCAAAGAACTGGGGATCGATCGGCTAGGCAAGCAAGTCACACCCTGGCTGCTACAGCGCGTAAGCAGCTTGGCCGCACACTCAGTGCAGAACAATGTAGCATTGGTGCTGAACAATGCACGCCATGCTGCAGAGTGCGCTATGTCACTAGCGGGGCCCAGAAAGTCTACAGTCGCACAGGTGCATGCACCCAAAAAGGCACGGATTATGGTAATCGGTTGTGCTGCCATGGATATTACGGCGCTGGCGCTGGAGCCATCGCTCTCTGATCCTTCTACCGCACCTGGATCAATTGACATGACTGTGGGTGGTGTGGCTCATAATATTGCAAGAGCTGCCCATGCTATGCTCGAGGATAAGCGGGCTGTGGTGTTGGTAGCGCCCAAAGCAGATGACATCTTAGGACGTCTTATGCAAGACGACATGCGCGTATCTCGTATGCGAACTGACGCACTTATTCAGAGCGCTCGCACGCCAACGTGCAATCTTGTGCTGGACGCGAACGGCGAACTTGTGACGGGAATAGCCGACATGCGCGTATTAGACGAGATAATGGTGCCAGAGGTCGTTGCAATGCGCTTGCAGCAGCACCAGCCTAACTTTATCGCACTAGATGCGAATCTTCAGCCAGCGTCTCTGGCCGCGGCATTAGCCTATGCAACCAAAGAACGAGTTCCTGTGTTGTACGAACCGACATCTACGGCCAAGTGCCATCGAATCCTGGATGCCATGCAGATGCTGCAACGCGCTCAAAAAATTCAAATTGTGACGCCGAATCAATACGAGCTCGCTTCAATGGCAGAACGTTTGCGAACCACGTTCCCACGAGAGCCCACGAACCATGTCGATGCCGTAATTCGTGCCACGCGATTACCGCCTGCCCTCATTCAAGACGCCTTCATGATGACACATGTGGCCCAGATCCAACTGATAAAATTGGGAGGTCTCGGTGTGTTATTGGTGATGCAAGGACAAGGCGCCCAGCACCATTTTGTACACGTACCTGCCCTGCCTATGGACCATGGCAAACCATTCGTGAATTCCACTGGAGCTGGTGATTCATTTACTGGAGCTATTTTAGCACGAATGAGTACTATGAGCACGTCTTTCGATCAAATCACTTTGGAAGACATGGTCGATCTCGTCAACATCGGACAGAGCGCTGCTCAACGCACTCTCACCTGTAAAGAAGCCGTAGCTCGCTCGATGGGAGCATAATCACGTGATATCGATGACCATGCTGACGCTCGCCGAAGGCATCTTAACTTGACCCTATCATGCTGCCACTCACAAGATTTCTCCGATTTGTTATTGTGGCGACGCTGTTATTGCTCATACCAGCCTTTGTTTATCTCTCGCAAAGTACTTCGTCTCCAGTACGAGACCCAAAGACGGGCGAATATATTTGGGAGGCTTTAATGCAATCGATGCAAGGTCACGGTCCAGATCAGGATCAGGTGTCTCATGGAAAACCATATTTCCCTATCACTGATTGGCGCAGCTTCGCAAGCCATTGGATGCCAACAAATCCGGCAGCGATGTACCATAATTGGCATCAACCTGTGCCGCAAACGGTGCCTACTCCTGCTGCCACGCTCCCAACAACCCATGCGACAATTTCGCCAACGCTTGCTGTCCCCATGCCCACAGATTCTATTAAGCTGGACAGTAAAGTTGATGGGGCTTATGCGCCTTCTATGAGTAATGAAACGGCTAAGGCTGAATTGGGCCGCTCAACATGGCGATTCCTGCATACTATGATGGCACGCTTTCCTGACAAGCCAACGCCGCAACAAAGCGCAGACCTACAAAATTTCATGCGTTTGTTCTCGCTTTTATACCCGTGCGGTGATTGTGCCGCACACTTTCAGCAACTCCTCAAAGAATGGCCACCTCAAACGGCTTCGCGCCACAATGCCGAGATCTGGCTTTGCAATGTCCACAACCAAGTTAACAGGCGTTTGCATAAGCCACAATTTGACTGCTCTAAGCTGAATGAGACTTATGACTGCGGTTGCGGCACCAAGACAATGGCAAAGACGAATCTTTACGACATCGACACCAAAGAGGCCTCGGGCATGGCGCACATTTTGCCTATCCGCACTGTTTGAGAACTACGTGCATCAGGTGTGTCTTTGTAAAAGCCGACGAGTTATCACGCACCTTTGACGGCGATGAGTGATTCGACTGTATTCGCCTCTCCGCCACGGAGAGCCGACCACTTGCATAGGCAGGAATGCCAGAGGGCGGTGTTATTTAGTAAGCTTGTATTGTATTGGCCCGTGCTTCTGCATAATACGCGATAACTTAGGATGTGAGGCAGGGTGAAGTGCTTCTATTGTCCCGTGCGCGCAAAGAATGCGGGACAATAAATAGCGGTGCGGCGAACAATACATTCGTCGTGACTCCCATTACATCTCGACATGGACTTGCTAAATAACCTAACCAACGGCAAAGCCGGTCAAGTGCTTGAAAAATTCGGTGGTAACAGCCAAGGCGGACAGCAGCAGCAACAGGGTTACGGTAACACCAGCGCTGGTGGTTACAGTGGTAACTCCAATAATTTCGGTGGCTCATCGGGTGGCTACAATGGTAACTCAAGCGGCTCTACTGCCGGCTACGGTGGCTCTTCTAATGGCAGCTATGGTGGTTCGTCTGGTAGCTACGGAAACTCGTCGAGTGGCGGCTACGGCAACTCTTCGAATGGCAGCTATGGTGGCTCGTCTGGCGGTTACGGTGGCTCGTCTAATGGCGGTTACGGAAACTCGTCTGGTGATTACGGAAACTCGTCCACTGGCGGCTACGGAAACTCATCTGGCGGTTACGGAAACTCGTCCAGTGGTGGCTACGAAAACTCGTCTAGTGGTCACGGAAACTCGTCCAGTGGCGGCTACGGCAACTCTTCGAATGGCAGCTATGGTGGCTCCTCTGGCGGCTACGGTGGGTCTTCCAATGGAGGCTACGGTGGCTCGTCCCATGGCGGTTACGGAAACCCGTCTAGTGGCCACGGAAACTCGTCCAGTGGCGGCTATGGTGGCTCTTCCAATGGAGGCTATGGTAGCTCGTCCAATGGCGGCTACGGAAACTCGTCTAGTAGCGGCTACGGTGGGTCCTCTGGCGGCTACGGTGGCTCTTCCAATGGAGGTTACGGTGGCTCGTCCCATGGCGGTTACGGTAGCTCGTCCAATGGCGGCTACGGCAACTCTTCGAATGGCAGCTATGGCAGCTCGTCTAGTGGTTACGGCAGCTCTTCTAATGGCGGCTACGGTGGCTCTTCCAATGGAGGTTACGGTGGCTCGTCGGACAGCTTTGGCTCTTCTGGCGGTCTGGGTGCTTCTAGTGGTCATCACGGTGGTCATAACAGCTCAGGCGGATATGGTGGCAGTTCAGCTGGCTATGGTGGCAACTCGAGTGGCTATGGCGGCAACTCGAGCGGCTATGGTGGCAACTCGGGTGGCTATGGTGGCAACTCGGGTGGCTATGGTGGCAACTCGGGTGGCTATGGCGGTTCATCCGGCAGTTACGGTGGCAGCAGCTACTAAATGCACGCTATCACAAGACACCCCTCCGCCATTTTGGTACGCTCGATTTCACTTTGTATAAAGCAGATACTATCGTTTTTTGAGCATACACATATCGCGCCTATAAAATCCAATTTTATTCTTAAATATCGTGTATCTGCTGTGTTAGCGTAATGTTGTTGAGCTTGTGACGTACAGCGGGTGAGACTACTTGAATCCATTCGTTCCATGTGCGCATGTAAGGATCACCTCCCTGATCCAATGGTCCATCCGGTCCCCAGATCCAAAATGAAGTACCTGCGTGGTATACTGGATTCAAAGAATGGATAGAGGCGGGCTCAGAATCCTCATCGTCAACATTTTCCGAGAATAATGATTCTGATGGTAGTAATGTTTGATAATGATCACCAGTGCAATCATCATCTGCGAAGTTGTCGTCGTCGTCATCATCTAATGAAAACTTTTTTGGTACTTTTGGCATACGCTGTGACAAGAGACCGGTCATGTTCGATCGCTGAGACGGATTTGAAGGCGACTTCATCACTTCTCGAGACATGCGAAAGAATCCCAATTCATACCCAAACGGAAGTTTTTGGCGCACACCATGAATATGTCGACCTCGAAATGATGATATTGCTGCCGTACAAGTCTCGTCGTTAAACGTCTTGCACGGATCTGCTGTTACGTGTGCACCAGAATCCTGAGCTGGATGTAGAACAAAGTAGGTGTGTACAGGTGCTGAACCATTATAGTTGATTGAAAATGGCATAATGTGCGCAGACACTTTAGGCGCATCCTTGATGTGCGCAGTTGTAGTTTGCAAATGCACTGATCGAGGCAACGACAGCTCGGATTCCATGCTTCTTGTGTAGCGGAATGATATATATCAAGGTGGAGTTGCTAGAAAAAGGGTGGGGCTACTTGGACCATTGTTCCTCGGCATTGGTCAGAGGGACATACTGGATTGTCAGTTAGCCGTTGACCTACCATGACTCCGAAAAGTATCTTTTTTTCGACCTTGCCATCGACGCTCTTGTCGATTTGATAGAGGTCCCTAATGTTAACATATAGATGTCAGACATACTGGTAATTGCTCGTAGGACGATCAACGGGCACAATCAAACGGCCCGGTGAAGCAAGTTGCTGAACAAGGGTTTCAGGTATGCAAGGAGCAGCGGCACCAACATGGATAGCACTATATGGTGCAAATTCTGGACAACCTTTGCGCCCATCTCCCTGCATCGCTACGATGCGGCCATTTCCCAATTCACGTTCCAACCCATCGCGTTTCAAATTTTCGATACTCGCACTAACAAGCTCCTGGATGTGCTCTACTCCTACAATGTGAGTCTTGCGATCTGAAGGGGGTAAAAGGTGATGGAGAGTGGCGAGGAGGTAGCCTGACCCAGACCCCACATCCATTACCGAGCAGCCTTGGCTTAAGTATGGAAGTAAAATTTCTGCAGCAAATGCATGCATATGTGGTGCAGATATGGTTGCGTTGTATCCGATACTCTGAGGTGCATCCTGATAGGCATGCCGGCGCGTAACTGAAGGTACATAGTTTGCACGATCAACCAATTTCATGGCCTTCGTAAGATGGAATCGAACATACCTCCAGTACCCTCGATGAGCGTATGATACCTACGGCTTTCATATTGGTAAGCAGCTCTTCATTAGAGCTACCTGTGCATCGCCACGCCATGATAACAATAAAGTGGAATGAGAAGATGGTCGGGTGGAGAAAGCCACAGGTCTTCGAGATGCAATGACCTTACAATTCTTGCCGGTGAAAAGGGAGTTCAGAGGCCTGCTCCGCCACTGTCCCGGTTGCTTTTACAGTGGAAGTCTCGTGGGATGACGGCGTGGAGGATGTGGTCTCAGTCATTTGTTCACGAGACTGAAGATACTTGTCAATGAGTTGCAATACCTTTGGGTCCAACTGCATCGTAGGTTGGGCGCCTGTCCCTGCTCCTACATCTTGTATCTTCTCAGCAAGAATTCCTGTATCATCGTGTTCATGAACATCTTTATACCGATGATTATGGCGCTCTTCGACGTGCTTCACGTGGGCTTTGCTTTCCTCTAAATTGTCAGGCGTAATCATATGGCATTGAATTTTGTTGGATTCCTTGGTTTTGGGGGGAATAAACGCCACATCATCGCACAAAACATTTGTCTCAACGACCATAACGCTGATGTTAGTCGAGTGAACATACTAATTGCACGTAAGTACCTCGGCCAGACTCAGAATTTTATTATTTGAGCCACAGTAATACTTGTCGTCAGCGCATGGGTACATACCTTGACTGTTGTAGTTCTTGGTAAGCCATTCAGATCACAAACAGTGCCCCCATTCCATACTTGCTGGATGAAAAAAGCATTGTCCTCATATAGTGGTGCCACATCGTCATCCAGATCAGCTGATGGAGTATTATAAAGAGGAACCAATTCGTTTTTTATTCCTTCCAAGCTGTCCCACACACCCATCAAGTAATATCCTTCAGGAAGGGTATCTCGATTGTCAACCTCAGGCACCCCATCATTGTCCAACATGGCCATGAGCGGGTACTGCAGTATATGATTGCCGTAACGTAGCACATGTGAAAAATATGATTGTATATTCTGCAATTCCTTTCCACGTAGCTTTGCCAAGAGGGAAAGACCACGAGACAGAATGGCGTCCGTCTCTTTATTTGGCAGCACACGCTTATTCTGCTCAGCTCCCTCATCAGATTTCACCAAAGGTATGTGGCAAACATACGCTTCTGTATCTGTGATTCTGTACATCTGGAACTTGCCATTTGTGTGTGCAACTTGAAGGGACGCGTCTTGCGAGTATGCTTTCTTGTCATCAAGTAACTGCAAAGCCTCGGTTATGGGTATGGTTTCATTGGAAAAATGTATAGAAAACTCGTCGCGTTTCAAAATATTGGCAATTTCTACCCTAGATTGAGCCGTTATACATGTTACAGCACATGCAGTGAACAGCAGCAGGTTCCTCAGCCAAGACATGGGTCGAAATTACGAGGCAAGTGGAGACGGATAAATGGTATACTATCTATTTATCGGTTTTCTGAGCCGCCAAAGCCTGTGCTGGTGTGGGCTGACGAAGAGGAAGCTATGTGGTCACTGTGGAGTTGCGCAGCAGCATCTCCATAGTATACGCCATGGTGAGGCATAGTCCCATAAGCAGGGAACGGGCGGTACATATCGCCATGGGTGGAAGGAGGGTCCGTCTGACGCGTGCGGAAGAAATAGCCGGCTATAGCACCGAGTCCTAAGGCCGACATGGCGCGAGTCACAGGAGAAGAGAAGGTGGACGTTACATGTTTCTGATACGGCGGTGGAGCGCCATTACTGTGGTCGTCCATAGCATTGTATCTTTCCGTTCCCAGGCATGTGTGAAGCAACGAGAGAACAATGAACACAGCCAGACTCCAGAAGAGCACACTAAAGAGAATCGACTCCCAACTTCCACTGATACGAGTACTTGTGGGCAAAAGTTCGTAGCGCAGAGCGCAGGATCCTTTCAAAACGAAAATATCGTCACTAAAGTTCCAGCCTTCGCAGGATACCTCGACAGCCCCCAACTGAGCCCACAAAGGAAGCTGCGACTCACATTTCCATTGATTGTCACCGGTGCTTTGGCACTGAATCACGGCAGGCTGAAATTTGTGGCACAAGCTTCCTTCACAAGTAAGTTGTGGTATAGGCTCCAAACGACGTGCCGTTGTCATCCGTCCGCGGTACAAAGTCAGTGTCCGGATATCGGAGAACCGTACTTTCTCATATGGGCTATTTTGATGTTTTTTACCCAAGACACTCATGCAAAATGTGACCACGCAAAGCAGTACTACCAGCGCACTCCGAGGGCCGCCCAACATTTTGTGTGGTACCAAGGAGTATAGGTGGAGCGCATTTGACCCTGCAGCTTTGCCACCTCCACGTGTACAATGGTCGGTGCACATGTCACCTTACCTCCCTATTTCCCCAGCTATCATGAGCCAAAACCAATTTCCGGGAGAAGAAGAACTGGTGCATAAGCTACAGTTACACTCAAAGAACGTGGCATTGTGCGTTAATTGCCGCTCAAGCTGACATGACAGGAAGTACCAGCGTGGACTTGAGAACTATGAACGAAACACGGGTCACAAGCACCCCCTGAACAATATGAAGCCATCGAGCCCGACCGAAGATGAGCTGAAGAAAGAAGTGCGGGTCGAATTTCCTGAGAAGAAGTAGTGTATATAAGTTTCGTTTACGCACCATGGTGGTGATGTCAGGGAGCCAATAATGTGGGGATAAACACAATATTTTTTCCGTCCCAATTTGCTTGCCACAGCACCTGCGGCTGGACCGTATGCTGAGAGCTCGTACGACATCTCGAGCTTTTCGTTGCACGCGACTGTTCCCTTTACTTTCACAAAGATTCCAGAGTAAGATGACGCAAGTTCCCAAGACAGAACGTGAATGGCGTGCTATTCTCAGTCCTGAACAGTTCCGTGTGCTTCGTCAAAAGGGGACGGAATGGGCTGGTACAGGGGAATACGATGAGCATTTTCAGCCGGGTGTGTACCACTGTGCTGGATGTCAAGCACCTTTGTACACGAGCACGACCAAGTTTCAAAGTGGGTGTGGATGGCCAGCGTTTTTCGATGCCATCCCAGGAGCTATTGCGAGACACGACGACTTCTCCCATGGCATGAGGCGTACAGAGATCACCTGTACGAACTGCGGTGGTCACCTGGGACACGTGTTTTACGGAGAAGGATTCCCTACACCCACGAACGAGCGCCACTGTGTCAATTCTATCTCGTTGTCCTTTCACCATGACTGAGAATACCACACGTAAATAATTCTACAGCTATGTTACAATAAGAGCCTCATTCCTGACGAGAACTCGCGTGAGCTTGGATCATGCGAGTGACCTGTTCGCGCACTTGCTCAGCAAGTCGGCCACCCTCGCCTAGCCAGGACTCTTTGCCCTGCTTTGACAAGTCTGAGACGAGCTCGTCGAACAGCGGATGCTGGTCCAAAGCATGCATGATATCACTTTGACGGAGTCGGGCATCGCGATAGGCCAATCGCTCAGCATCTTTGGACACATAGTCGTGCAGGTACGATTCTAGTTGTTCACGAAAGGCCGCATGACGCTCACTCTGTAAAAAGTCACGAAGCATCTGTTTGCGTAACTGATCAAAGTGACCTTGTCGCATAAACCTTGTCATCAGTACGCATACACACGTACTCATCCACGAGAGTGTCTGGAGAAAGGGACGAAGAGCTAGACGTCGGTATTTCACTCATGCCTATGGTTAGTAGGTTCTTAGGGCCAACATAATCAGAACCCGATGAATCCTCAAAGGTCTACCACCACGACTCTATTGCGCAATTGTACACCAGCGCAGAGCTGACTTGCGTCAGGATGGAAGCCCATTCGGTCCGCCCATCGGAAATATATCATCCGCATGTGGATGGAACAAGATACATACTTAGTCTGTTGCGTTAGCCACGTTTCTAGACAAGCGGAAAGATCAGACAAGGCTGAAACTGATAACTAAGAGTGTGTCTCCACGGTGAATGCAGAGTAATTCTAGAGCTTGGTTCTTGGGGCTCATCACACAAAGTAGGATCGACACTTACATACAGAAAATCAACGCCTCATGGCCGCAGAGAGGAACGAAGCAGGGGGTTTTTTTCATCAGGTCTCGTAGGTATCACGTGCGGAAAAATCCCTCGCCAGTGGTGTGTGCGGCTGAGGTCCTCGGTACCTAGCTATTGTATTGCTACCAGCCAACATGGACAATTGGCAGTCACCGTTGTCGAGTCGTTATGCCAGCAAAGAAATGTCGCACCTTTTCTCGAATGCCATGCGTTTCGGGACGTGGCGTCAGCTGTGGCTCAACCTCGCCATCGCCGAGAAGGAGCTGGGTCTGCCAATCCCTGACGAGGCCATTGAACAGATGCGCGCGCACCTCACCTTGGATGAAGAGCAGATGAAACTTGCTGCAGAGGAAGAGAAGCGCCGACGACATGATGTGATGGCGCATGTACATGTGTTTGGTGTCATGGCGCCTGCTGCTGCGCCATTTATTCACCTCGGTGCGACGTCGTGTTACGTGACGGACAATGCCGATCTCATTTTCCTGCGCAAGGGCCTGAACCTCCTGCTGCCGAAGCTTGCCGTTGTCATTCAGCGTCTAGCATCATTCGCAGAGAAGCATCGCGATCTACCCACGCTTGGATTCACGCACATGCAGCCGGCGCAACTTACCACCGTGGGTAAACGTGCGACGCTGTGGATCCAGGACCTGCTGTGGGATCTGCGTAACCTTAGCCGTGCACGCGACGACCTTGGCTTCCGTGGCGTCAAGGGCACCACAGGTACGCAAGCCAGCTTCCTGCAGCTTTTTGATGGTGACCACGACAAGGTCGAGGCTCTGGACGAGCGCGTAACAGAGCTCTTCGAATTCCCGTATGCCATGCCTGTGACGGGCCAGACCTACTCTCGCAAGATCGATATCGACGTGCTTTCTCCGTTGGCGTCCTTCGCTGCGTCTGCGCTCAAGATCGCCACGGACATCCGTCTCTTGTGCCACCTGAAAGAGGTGGAAGAGCCGTTTGAAAAGGACCAGATTGGCTCGAGTGCTATGGCGTACAAACGTAACCCTATGCGCTCGGAGCGTGTGTGCGGTCTCTCTCGCTGGCTCGGTAACATACTCAACAGCGCTCGTGAGACGGCCGGTGGCCAATGGATGGAACGCACGCTCGACGACAGTGCCAACCGCCGCCTGACGATCCCTGAGGCGTTCCTGACGGCTGATGTGATTTTGACGCTGCTGCAAAATATCAGCGAGGGTCTTGTTGTTTACCCTGCTATTATTGCCCGCCACATTGCTGCAGAGCTGCCGTTCATGGCCACGGAAAACATTATTATGGCTATGGTGCGCAGTGGTGGCGACAGGCAAGAGTGTCACGAAAAGATCCGTGTCCTGTCGCACCAAGCTGCCCGAGTCGTCAAGGAGGAGGGTGGTGAGAATGATTTGATTGAGCGTGTGCGCAACGACGCATACTTTGCTCCCATCGCTGACCGCCTCGATGTGCTGCTGGATCCGTCTAGCTTTACGGGCCGTGCGCCTCAGCAGGTGGACAAGTTCCTTGCTCAGTGGGTCAAGCCGGCGCTGGAGCCGTATGCTGCCTCGCTGGCCCACACGGGCAGGGCAGAGCTTTCCGTATAATTACCAATAGTCTGTCGAACGAGCCTCGATCTGTACATGCCCCTGATGCAGGGATGCCGCCGTCCACACGTCCGCGTAGCGCTGAAACTTGGTGGGCACGGTGGGTATCATGCGGTGGTGTGGTACGTGAAGCAGAAAGGCCATAAGCTCGTAGAACGACGAGTGCTCCGAGTAGGGCACAGCATACATTTGCACAGAACCGTGCCGTGTGGGCTGCAGATGCCGTTGAGTAAATGGCGGCGGGACGATGTGCTGTGGTGTCAGTGCCTTGGGCGGGGGCGCCTGCTGTCGCGTCTGACGTGACGTCCATCCTGTAGGCCGGAATGCCAGCGTTTGTGCGATGGTCAGGCCCTGTTTTTGGAGGGCGTCTGCGTACGTCTGCAATGCATTCGGCACTAGAGCGCGCAATGGCATCACATGCACGCGAGCGAGTAAAGGGTCTTTGGTGAGGCGCTTTTGCAGGCTCGTATCGTCCAACAGGGCATAGGTATGATACTTGCGCTTGTCCACGCAATAGATGTAGGTATCCAGCGCCTCGGCCAACGCGAGAAATAGGCGTTCTTTGCCGATGGAGTATGTGCCGACGACGACCAGCGGCGATGTTTTGGACGTGACGAGATCCGCACATGCCTTGATGACCTGCGGCTGGGGTGGAAAGCAGTATTGCGGGTTTAAGTAGGTGGTGTCGAGATAGATGGCATCGAGTGGGCATGCATTTCGAATGGCCTTGTGCGTCGCTTGCGCGGGGCACGCGCGAAAGTCGCCGCAGTGCAGATAACGAGCCATTTTTCCATCTTGTCTCGGTCCCTCGAAAAGGAACAGGCACGATCCAGGACAGTGGTTGGCGGCCAGACAAGTGACGTGTACGTCCTGGACTTCTGGGATTGGGGTGCGTGTGTCGAGATCGAGCATCCGAAGCCAGGCGGGATCTACGCGCAGTATATCATGCGCGAGTTTTGCTGTTTCACGCGTGCAGTATATAGGCCCATGCGCCCAGCGCTTAGAGAGGCCTGCATAATGATCCGAGTGAAAGTGAGACAAGAAGTAGGCCGAGCATCCTTCAATGGCACCGTACCGAAAAGCATCGACAGCGATCGGCATGCTATCCAGCATTTTGTACGGTGGTATGCGTTGTGGCTTTTTCGTGGGAGGAAAGATGGCTGCCCACTGTTGGACGGTCGTGTCTTTGTTCGAGGACACACCGCAAGCGCTGGCATGCCGCGCAATGTCACTCTCTGGCCATGTTTCGCCACACACGGGGCATGCGATGCGTTGCAGACTTGCTTTGAGCGCATCCTCGAGCTGCTTCTCAGCTTCTTCCGCCGTACGTGGCACGTCTGGATGCCATGCCAGTCGCGGTCGTTTGATCGGTGGCGTCATGCGCCAAGCGACGCGCGTCACTTCTCCACTCCGATCTGCCGGCGAGAGCCATGGCGGCCAATTTTTGGCGGTCGACGCAATGTCACCGGTGGACGATGGATCCTGCGTCGGTGGCGCGTGCACGCCATGAAGATCTGCAGTATGTAAGTGCACAAGATATGGCTGCGATCACGACATGGTGTCTCGATACGATATCGACACTAGGCATCCGACTGCACGCGCATCAGCAGGTGATCGCGACAGCTAGCGTGTATTTTCAGCGCTTCTACACCAAGAATTCGTATGCAGCTACTGATCCTATTGTCGTGCTGGTGACGTGTCTGTATTTGGCGACCAAATCAGAAGAGGCGCCTGTGCGTCTTCGTGTGGTGGGTGCAGAGGCATCCAGGCTCCTACACGAACGTGGCTACGAGGACCCACCTAACTATGTGCCGCTCATTGCGGGAATGGAGTACTACTTGTTAGAGGAGCTCGAGTACGACTTGATTGTGTTCCACGTGTATCGCAGCCTGCCTGCTCTGTGCGATGCCTGTGTGAAAGCATGTGCATGCCCGCAGGGTGGGGGTCCGTCGGCCTCGACGCTTCTGCAGTTAGCGTGGTACATGGCCAATGACATGTACCGTACATCGCTGCCTTTATCCTATCCACCCTACACTCTGGCTATTGCCTGTATGTACTTGGCTCTCGGCCTAGCGCCTGCGCGCCCTACCGATTGGGCGCCGGCTGCGACGCCGTTGCATGATACCGAGTCATCGTCACGCAAGCCATGCATGGTGTCGTTCTTAGCTGGCTTCAACGTGTCTCTTCCTGTGATTTCGTGTATTCTACAAGACATGCTGTCGCATTATGAGCTGTGGCATGCGCTCTCGCACCCGCCGTCGGGCCTGAGTCTGCTGGAAGACCACCAGGCCCTCTTTCACCGCTTGTACCGCATGCGGGAAGACCGGTGCCGCGCCATGGCCGCGTGAGTATGCGACCGGTTGGGAAGCGCTCAGTGCGCAGGCATGCCTGGGTAGCTAGGGAGAGGCCACGTGCCTTCCCACTTTCTTCGGTAGACGCTTGGATGAGTAGGTTCTTTGTATATAGTATGGGGCGTTGATGCATGCTGCGTGAGAGAGCCACGAGCCATGCGGCCTAGGAGCGCGACGCGACGTGGGTGCAGGGTTCATGCGCTGCAGGCGGACGCGGCAGCAAACGACCGCGTCTCCCGTGTGCCGCCAGCGCAAGACGTGCCCTCATGCACAGCAGGGCGAGATGCCGCTCTGTGCACGGTGTCCTCCCGCATCGCCGGGCCACAGCATCGGCCTGCGGCAGGTCGTCGGGCGGAAGGGAAGCCCCTCCACCTTTTTTCTGACGTTCACGTTGGGCAGCATGGAGCCGGTGATGGCATCGGTGGGCAAGCACTGCCAAGGACCTCTGGGTGCGTATGGCCTCGCTCACACCAGCCAATTTCCAGCGATGCATTTATGCGCATCGCGAGAATCCGTCGGCGTGCAACGAGGCGCAGCAAGAGCTGGCTCGTTGTGCATCGGAGGCGTCGCCCACGCTGCAAACGATCAAAAAGACGTGTGGCAAGTACATTCATGACTATGACCAGTGCCTCTTTGCGAACCAGCATGCGTCTCAGGAGGAAGTGGCCAGCCAGTGCACGTCGAAGCTGCGAGCACTGGCGGAATGCACGGATGCCGTCATGTTAAATAGCGAGTCCTCCCAGGCCGAGGCGCGCTAGAATTTGCGTGAGGAAAGGAATGAGGCCTTGTGGGCGGGGCGGAGGTGGGACCTTGGCCGTCTGGGTGTACAAGAGCGACTGGCGCGCGCACACCAGCGCGACGCCGCCCATGCCCCAAAGCACGCCCTGCCATAGCGGTGATACGAGCTGCTCCCACCATAGCAAACGAAGCAAGGCGCGCCATTCGATGTGGTATACCTTGTCCCATGGGGTATGTGTGGCGTTGACGTACGACTCGGGAGACACGCCATCAATGAGGACATGCTGTCGAATCGTCGATAGGAAAAACTGCTCCAAACGCATGTCTGGCAGTATCGCCGGGGAGGCGCGCGGGCCGACGCCCGTCACGCTCGAGCTCGACGACATGAGCGGCGACGTGCACGCGAGCCGAGGAGCCGGGGCCGTGGGTCGGTGATGATGACTAAATCCTAGACCACGGCGGCGCCGGGCGGCCGTGTTGCGCAGCCCACGTCTCTGGTCCGTATGGAGGCGCCGGCGTCGCGGGTCGGACTCGTGCAGTCGATCGAGAAGCTGCAGCAAACGCACCTGCCTCGTGTGTCGCACGCGATGGAGGGTCTGTTCGAGAGCGTGGCGCACGGCCTCGTGACGGACGCGGATGGCGCCGGCGTCGAAGCGGCATGCCAGCGTGCCGAGGACGAGCTTGCGTTGCTGGCGCGGTTTCTGCGCGACACGGGTCTCGCGGGCCTGCCGCTATCGGACGAGCAGGATGTGCAGCGGGTGACGCAGGCCGTCTTTGAGCAGCGAGCGCGTCTTAGTGATGCTACGGCGATGGTATCGAGCATGCTGGCCAAGAAGCCGGCCACCTAGTTAGGCTGTGGTGTCCCACACCACAATGGTATCGGGTCCCAGCCTGAGCGTGGCGACCTGGTGCAGCTGCGGAGCATTCCACAGCGCCGATGCAGCATACCCATAGCCTGCCTCGCCGACATGGCTGGGCGAGACAGTGACCACGACCTTGTGCACGACGGCGTGCGAAGAGAGCACGCTGTTGATGACGGAGGCGCCGCCCTCGATCATGACGGATCGGATGCGCTCCTGCGCCAGGATGGATAGGATGGAGGGCCACGCGAGATGGGGGCCGTCGACATCGACTGCGCGGACGTGCGCGCCCGCCGCTTCGAGCGCTCGTCGTCTCGCCTCCCAGGCGTCGCGAGAGGCCGTCGGCTCGGCACACAGCACGAGCGGGCGGGCGGGCGGATCGCGCTGGAGGAGACGGCACGTCACGGGCATGCGGAGATGTCGATCCAGCACGATCGGACGCGGCGATGGGCCGTGGTACGCATCGAGGCGCACGTCCAGGCGCGGATTGTCGACGAGCACGGTGCCGATGCCGACGAGGATGCCCTCGTGCAGAGCACGAAGACGATGCGTCATGACCATGCTGTCCGCACCACTGAGCCGCAGGGGCGTCTTGCCAGGCCCGGCAATCTTGCCGTCGCTCGACTGCGCAAACGTAAGGGTGACCCATACGCGGCGCTCGTCCCGGCGTGGTTGGTGCGCCGCCAGCAACGCCTCCATGGTGGGTGGAGAGAGGCGCCGTGGTGGGCCTTGGATGCTGACCACGTTGTATGTGGCGCGGCATGCGCATCGCATGAACCGCAGCCTTGCGAGTGCGGACAATGCGGTGCCGCGCGATCCGCCGCTGACGGCGCGGGGTGAGGAGCAGATCCACGACTTGGCCGCGTTTTTCGAGGGGTTGCCACCGGACGAAAAGCCGCAGCTCGTCCTCTCTTCGCCGTACACCCGATGCATCCGCACGGCGCTGCCGACCGCCGAGCGGCTTTCGCTGGAGCTGTGCATTGAGCCTGGCCTGGCCGAGTGGTTTGGGCCGGTGTGGCCGCCTGAGTCGGGCCTGCATCCGAGCCCACGGGCGGCCGAGCATGTCGTGTCGCACTTTCCCCGGGTGTCTACGCGGTGGACGCCGCTGCTCTACCCTGATCCCCGTGGCGAGTCGATCCCCGGCGTGCATGCACGCGCACAGGCCGTCATGCAGCGCATCGACGCGCGATGCCAGGAGTGGGGCGTCGAGCGCCTCCTGATCGTGTCGCATGCAGCGACCATCATCGCGTTGGGTCGTATGCTACAAACACAAGGGTCCTACGAAGACGTGCGTGATCGCGACATTCGTGCGGGGACAGCGAGTGTCAGCAAGTACGTACGCTCGTCTCCGCACGAGGTGTGGCGCCAGGTGTACAATGGCAACACATCGTTCCTGCCACACGGCGAAGAACGCGCATGGGACTTTGGCTTCGTGCCCGACAACACCACGGAGCCCGGCATGGGTCCGCACTGGCACGATGCCTATGCGCCGCGCCACGCGCGCCTCATTCACCGACCGAAGCTGTAAACGAGCGCCGCGGCCATGGCATGCGCGAGGGGGCCCAGGGGCATGGACACGCGCGTGGTCGGTCCGGCCTGTTGAGCATATCCAGCGCCTCTGACACGGCGTCACTCCGCACCATGATGCTATGCGCCTCGACACGCTGTCGTGCGGCAGGCACGGGCGGCGAGGCGGCACACGACGCCAGCATAGGATCGCGCGCCACGACGTCGGCGAGCATATCGAGTCCGCCGCGCCAGGCGGAAAAGTTGGGGTGACGTCGCAGACGCGTAAAGGCATGCGGCACGCTCTCCCGCGACACGGCCTTGTCGTCCCGCTGCATCGATACAGGGAGTCGACATCGCCGCGATACGGCCGTGCAGAACTGCGCCAGCGCCGGGTCCGACTGACAGGCCTGGCAGGTGCGCTGATCGCCCGTGCATCGTAGTGCTCGTACATCGTTCGTGACAGGCCATAGCCGCTGCCTCGGGCGTGGACGCGAGGGAAGACGCACGCTGGGCGCCGTGGCACTCGGCGCCGCGGGCGGCGGTGCGGTCGTCGTGTGCCACAGGCGCGTCTTGCGTAGCGCGGGCGTAGGGGCAGGCCACGATGCGCCGGCATCGACGGGATCCAGGTCCAGTCGCGCCTGGCCCCGGCACACACATACGGTATCATCTGTACAAAAGCCACAGTCCACATCCAGACTGCGTTCGTCGACCTCGCTGAGCGAGGTCATGGGAGGCGATGGCTCGCGCTTGCGCCGAAGCGGAACAAGTTGCGCGGCTTTGAGCGGTACGGGAGGCATGCTCTCGAGCGGCTCCGCGCCCTGCCTCTGTTCATGCGGAGGGGGACGACAGCCCGAGGCATGCGTTGGAGCCATGGACGCCATCCGGCGCTGGCAGGTCGAAAGATCGCGCTCAAGACGTTCGCATCGCGTGAGCAGCTCTTGCTGGCTTTGGCGTAGGTAGTCCGCCTCTTTGCGATACTGCTGAGCGAGGCGCTGCAGCTGGACGTTCGCTTGCATTTCGCGCGCCTCAAACTGCGCCACCTTTTCTTCGAGCTCGGTCACGTACGCATGGCGCCTCTCACGGAACGCGCGCTGCGACGCTCGATTCTGTGCCTTGCGCTTCGTCGGCGGCACCGTCGCTGATGGCTTGCGGCCTGGTTTGCCCCGCGCGGGCAGGACCCATTCCTTGCTGGGCTGGATGATGTCTTCGCCATCAGGGGGCGGCAGACCGAGCGTAGGAGGCTCGGGGCGCAGACTCGTCAAAGACAGAGCCGCAGCGGACATGAAGCCAAGACGCTGTGTCTCTGCGCGCGTCAAGGGCAAGGCGTCAGGGGAGCACAGCCGTCGGACGCCAGCCTCGCCGATGGGGATCAGGGCGGACGCGGCTTATCTGATTAGAGGAGCCACGTGGCGCCATGTGCACTCCTGGCTTCGTGGGCGCGACAAACGATGCCAAGGTCGTCGACATGGCAGGCCGGGACACCGAGCTCGACGAAGAAGGATGGGCGCTGTTTGAAGAGCCAAAAGATTTCCGGCCTCCGACGCCGCCTCCCACAGAGGTGCAGCACACGTGCCTAGATGGCGACGTCATCACCCTGCGGTTGGTGGGATCGCATCCGCTGTGGGGCCACTATCTGTGGAACGCCGCGCCGACGCTGTCGACGTACCTGGAAGAGCACGCGTCCCTCGTTCGTGAGAAGCGTGTGCTCGAGCTAGGTGCTGCGGCAGGTCTGCCTTCGATCGTCGCACGCAAGACGGGCGCGTCCAGCGTGGTGGCGACGGACTACCCCGATCCAGATCTCCTGCAGAATCTGGCACACAACGTCGAGCGCTATGGCGGCCATGTGGTGGGCTTCATATGGGGCGCAGATGGCGCGCCGCTCCTCACACACGCGCCAGAAGGCTTTGATCTTGTGCTCCTATCCGACCTGATTTTCAATCACCAGGCGCACCCTGCGTTGATCGATACCCTCGACCGGTGCATGCGGCGCGATGGCCAAGCGCTGGTATTCTTCAGTCACCACCGACCGCACCTCGCTGAGCGCGATCTGGCTTTTTTCACACTCGCAGAAGAACGTGGATACGTGTGCACAAAGCTACAGGAATGGGTTCTGTCGGTACGTATACGCCCTTCTCTACTGACGTCTTCCCTGCAGCCCATGTTTCCCGACGATCCAGGCGATGCACAGGTTCGTGCCACCGTGCACGGGTATACCCTCAGGCATCGGTCGCGAGATGCAGAGGCTGCCCCTTGTCCTTCATAGCCAAGTCCTGTCGTAGACGCGACAAGGCCGCTTCGGCTGTGGCGCGTTCCTCCGTGGACGCCGCGTCCTCCGGCGTGCTCTTGTCCAGGTGCGCCGAGGTGCGCTTGGCTCGGGCCGTGCCACGCACGCTCATTTTGGCAATCGCACTCGTGAGCTCGCGCGTGCTCGAAAGCACAGGCGAGTCGTCCTTGGGCAGCGCCTGCGACGGTGCCGGCTCCACGGTGGCCGTGGTGCCAGGGAATGGGTATTCGCCCCCCTCTGTAGGCGCCGCTGATGTGGGTGACACTTGCGCGGAGGGAGACACGGGCGGTGCATCCTGCAGCGCGGAGGGCTTGGAGGTGGACGGCGCGCGAGTGCGTTGGCGGACAGGTTGGGACCAGTGGGGCGTCGGTGGCAAAGGCGACGCAGGCTGTGCCATCGCCATGGCATGATGCATGTCGACAGGGGCGCCAGGCGTGGTATTCAGGTACGGATTGAAGCCACTCGAGACGCCTGGAGCATGGATGGCCAGGCCAGGACTCATGAGGTATGGGTATACGGGAGGCGTCTCGAGCGCGGGGCGCATCATGAAGCCTGGCATACCGGGCGTGAGCGGTACACCGGGCGTCATCGCGCCCATCATGGGAAATGATACGGGCGGTAGGGCAATCCGACCGGGGTGTGGGTAGGGCGCAGGATGCGATGACCGCGGTGCATCGGCTGGTCGCGGTGCCGCTGCGTGCGTCCATGGCGAGGCAGTCTCCTGCATAGGTGCCATGTGGGCCATGTCGGGCATGACATGCGGCTGCGGAGGAAAGGGAGAGAGCACGGGCGCTGGCATGGGCGGCAGCACAGGCGCGGATGGCGCCATTCGGCGGGTGTGGAACGCGGACGTGTACTGCGACGGGTCCGTGGGCACCATGAACGAGGCAGGCCCGCACGGCGTGTGCCGATCAAAGTGCACCTTGAGGATACGTCCGCTGTACTCGTAGCCATGGTACAGACGCACCGCCGTCTGCGCATCTTCCGGTGACGCAAACAGCACCGTGCCAAACCCGCGGCTGCGACCGTCCTCGTTCAGTGCGACGTCCGCGCGTAGAATATTGCCGGCGGCACGGAACAAGTCTTTCAGGTCCTGCCACTGGCAGTGGAACGGCAGGTTGCCCACAAACAACACACGCCCGGGGTACGGCAGCGGCACCGGTGGCGCGGACGCATGCGAGGCACCCAAGCCGTGCCGCGCGTCTCCGCCGGCGTGAGGACGTGACAGACGACGCGATCCATCGATGCGCCCCGCAATGTGCTCGTCCAACCCCACCTCAAGCACGTGTCCGTGCCAGTTGTATCCGTGCAGCGTGTTGATCGCATGGTGCGCATCTGTCTCGGTGGCAAATAGCACGGTCCCACTGACGATGTGGCGCAGGCCGAACGGCGATGCGTGCACATCAGCTCGAAGCACGGTGCCTGCTCGGCGGAACAGGTCCTTGAGGTCCTGCCACCGAACGTGTGGGGGCAAATTGCGCACATAGAGTTGCGTTCTTTGATCGCCAGCGGCATGTGCGCCAGCTGCTGCGCCATGCAGCGTGGGCCGCGTGGCATCTGCGTCGTCGGTGCGTTGGGTGGCGAACGAGGACATGGACCGCGCGGGCGACACACTGCCTGAGCGGGGAAAATGGGATAGCAGCGGCGAGGAGACGGGCAAATGCTTGTCAGCGGCAGATAGCGGGCGTGGCAGTGATGCCGACGATGCCATAGCCGTGGCATCGCCACCGCCGTCACTGGGCAGCAGAAGCATGGCACTGGAGGCCGGGTCGGTGTCCGGGGACGAAAACACATTGAGGGACACGTTCGAAAGCGTGACAGAGTCGGACACTTGCGTACTCGAGCTGGGCCGCCGACGATCCAGATCGCCAGCGACAGGCAGTTCGTCCGCGGCGCCGCGGGACGACGACGAGGACGACGATAGAGGGGGGAAAGCTGTCGCCTCGTTGGGCGTGTCAGAGGATGTGACGAGCGCGAGTGGGCCTGGCGGCATCGCCTCGACGTCGAGGGACTGTGCGAAGCGCATGGGAACCCAAGGACACGGCAACGGCGACGAGTCGTGTGGGTCGTCCGCAGGCTTTGCCACCATCGCCGGACGATCCAGTCGCAGCTTTGCATCACGTGATATGGAGCAGAAGAAGACGGACGGCGGTCGTCGGCCTATGTCTGCGTCGACGATGTGGCTCCTTCGGCGCGGTGGGTCCGCGCTGCGGCGCGTGCCCGCGCTCGCAAGAGGCACGTCATCTACTGCGAAGGATGCAGTGCGCCAGAAGCCAGAGACGCCCATGCAGCGCGCTTTGCCGATCCTCTTCCACATGGAAGATCTCGCGCGGTTCCCCGATCTGCTCAAGAAGCCGGTGGCGGTGCACGATGTGCCCGTGTACTCTGCGCCGTCGGCGTATGGCTCGAGTGTGGCGCTGTTCAATGAGGAGCCGTTCTTCCCGACGCCGCCGCCGTCCGTGCTGGCTATTATGACGGCGGGTAGCGACCAGGGCGAGGAGGTCAACTCGGAGAGCTATTTGAGCGCCGTGACGCCGCTGAGTCCCAAAGAGATTCGTCAGCTGCACCGCTACAATATCACGATCAAGCGCGTCGTGAACATGACGGGCAAGGGCCGCACGCCGAGCTGGTACTCGCTCGTCGTGGCTGGCAATGGTCGGGGCCTCGTGGGCTATGGCGAAGGCAAAGATACCAACATCAGCCGCGCGAACAAAAAGGCGTTCCACGCCGCGGTGAAAAACATGGACTTGGTATCGGTCCACCGGTCGAAGAGTGGCGCCAACACGCTCGAGTCCCCCGTCGAGGGCCGCTGGGGCGCTACGCGTGTGGTGATGCGCCCACGTCCTGCCGGCTTTGGCCTGCGCGTGCCGGACGTGCTGCATCCCATCGCCCGCGCGGCGGGCTTTACGGATCTCGGAGCGGCGATCTACGGCTCGTCGAATACCATGAATGTCGTCAAGGCGGCTCTGCAGGGACTGTGGGGCGGCAGGGCGCCGATCGGCATGGGTGGTGGCATCCGTGGCCCGATGCGTCGTGGCGACCGCGGACAAGGCGCGCTGTCCCGTCGCGAGATGGAGCTGAGTCGCGGTCGGCGATTGGAGGAGCTGGATGTATAGTCTATGTAGCCGCAGCAGCCCGCTTGAGCGCCGCGTCAAGGGTATGGACACAGGCTCGGAACCGCTCGTCCGACACGCCTTGCTGCGTGGTGCCTGCGAGGGGGATGGGCGCGTGGTCGACGCCCCAGCCGAGCGATAGGCGCACCACAGCGAGGTACTCGGCGGCCGAGTACGTGGCAGGCGCGTCGGGCAGCCATGACTCTGGCTCGTGGGCGAGGAGCTCCCAGAGACGCCTGCTGCGATCGAGGTGGATGCGCCGCGGCTCGTCGACGATGTTTTTGAGGTTTTGCTGCACACTGAGCAGATTGCGCAGCATTTTCGTGACGCCAAAGCGGTTGATCGCACGCACATGCAGGACCGCTTCGGTCATGAGCGTGTCCATGAGCACATCCAGTCCGCCAAACACATAGGCATGGTGCTGCGGCAGCATCGTCTCTCGGTACACTTCATGGCACGCACTCAGCTCGGTAGTCAGCTCGACGACGTGCACGTCTGGCTCCATCGACAGAGCATCGCATATGTACGTCCCGCGGATGGCTTCGCGCAGATAGTACAGCGTCTTGAGACGCAGCTCGACGCGCAACGTCATAAGCACACACCTGGCCAAGACCGCATACATCGACGGCACATCCTGCCACAGCTTCTGCGCCTCGGGCGACACGGGCAGGGGCTCGGCACCCGAGTCCGGTGCGTGGAAGGGCGCCATGTGCGTGCCCAGCCAGTCCAAACTGTGGTGCAGCGTCCCGAGAGACATGTGCCGCTTGCGCGACGTGAGCAAATCCGCACGGCGCGGCGCCTGGCCCTCGGCGAGGCGCATCTCGGTGCGTGCCTCTGCTCGGTACGCGTCGGCCGCACGTGTGCTGGACGGGGGCGCATCCATCGCCGTAGCGAGACACGCGTACAGTTCCGGCCGCTGCGTCCATACCGCCGCGAGCATGTACGGTCCATCGGGCGAGTCGCCGTCCTCCGATACGAGGCGCTTGAAACGCGCATTGCATGCTTCATAGTACACAAGAAAGGCCAGTATGATCATGTTGGTGAAGCCGGCCTGATCAAAGGGCGCAGCCTGCTGCATCGAGTAGAGACTGTCCATGAGCGCCACCAGCTGGACGCTGCTGCGAACAACAGCGCGCGCAACGCCGATCCGGGCGGCTGGCTCAGCATGGAACGCGTCCGGCGCACTCGACGCGTTCTGAACGAGCGTGCGGACCTGCTGGCCCAGCAGCGGCAAGAATCGGCCCCGCACAAAGTCGCGCAAAAAGGCGCCCAAGTCCGCTCCGTGGTCGGCATCCACCGGCCATATCTGCTCGGCACGCACAACGAGCTGCAAGGTCGGCGGCAAAAGCACCGAGGCCGTGAACGACAGCGGCTTGACAATGCGGCGGTGCCCCGCACCGAGATACTCGTCTGCGTGAGCGCGCGGCTCCATCACAAAAGGCAGGCCGGTTTCCTTGCCCATCAGACCGGGCACATACACATCGAGGGCCTCGTCCACACGATCCGCCGAGGCCGCGACGGAGGGCATCCGATGCGCGGGCGTGAGCCGGAAGAGCACATTGCGCTCGCGCTCAAAGCGCGTCATGCGCAGCACCGCGTCCAGCGACGGCACATGCTGAGACACGGTCGAGCGCTCCGAGTCCTCTGCCAGGTAGTCCAGGAGCAGCATACGGATCTCGTACTCGACCGCGCCCCATACGCCCGACAGCGCCGCGATGCCCATGTCCGCGTTCGCACGATCGGCAGCACCGGCATCGTCATGGCTCGTACGCACAAGCAAGGCACGAGCGACTTCTTGGACGGCACGATGCGCGGCGAGCACCGCCTCAAGCTTCGAGCACAACGTCCAAAAGAGGTCGCGGAGAATCTCAGCGTCACGCTGCAGCGCGGCGATCTCCGCATTCGCCGACGTGCGCGCATCCGGCAGGCCACGCAGAGAAAAGGTACGGTGCGTCCGTCCCTCATCGAGCACGCTGTGCGTCGCGTGCGGAGCAAACAGGACCGTCTCAAGACGCACACTCGTCGACGTGTTCTGCGCAGCATATCGCGCCTCGACTTGGTCAATCGTCGTGTCGACCAATTGGTGCAATTCAGTCGGCAGCATTTGCGCGATCGTATCGAGAGCATAGCCCATTTTGCCCAGCTGCGCCAGCGACTCGAGAAGCATTTCCAGGTACAGAAAGCTGTCCTCTTCCGAGGCACGAGATCGCATAGCATGGGGGGACGCCGCGTCGTCTTTCGCTACGCGCGAGTGCAGGGCATCGAGAAACTGCGGGAGCGTCGTCCACGGCCGTGCGTCGGAGCTGTGTGCGCCGAGGACCATATCAGGCAGCGTATCTTGCCCAGGCATGTAGGACTGCCAGCGCACATCGCACCAGTAGCTCTTCAGGTACAGGTGGCTCTGCACCTCGTCGATGAGGATGTCCAGGAGCGAATGCTCTTGGGCGCGCAAATAGGCGCGCAAATCAGCTGTGGCACCGAGCTCAGCCAAGTCTTCGCGCTGGATGAGACGCAGCGAGCGCATCAGCAGGTGCGTCGCTTCGAGGAACCGCTTCTCGGTCATGAGCGACTCGAGTTCGTCGGGCACGTCGCGTAGCTGCTCCAGCAGCGCCAAGATGCGCATCGCCTCCTTGACACTCTGCAGGCGCTGCCACATCTGCACGAGGTCAGCACGGCGCGTGCCAAGCGCGTCCCGAGCCGACTGCAGTTGTTGGCGCGCAGCAGAGACGCCGTCCTGGGACGCCGACAAGGACGAAATCATGCCGTGATTCACATGGATCGCAGACGCAAACGAATGAAAATGATCTCCCACAGTGCTTTGCAGCGACGTCTCAATCAAGCCAGCGAGCGACGAAAAGTCCGACATGGATCCCCGCAGCGGACCGTGGGGTAGGAGCGCCATCGACAGACGCACAGGATTAAAGTCCGTATCGAGCAGAAAGCCCCATTCCGTCTTGATTTTGCGCAGCACAGCATGAAGTCCCTGGAAATGGGGTGCATCCCTCGCATCGACGTAGGCTTCTACCGGCCGACTTGGCTGCGGATGCATCACGCGCGGTGCGTGCGATAGGTGCCGCTCACGCTCAGCGCTTCGTAGGAGACGCAGCTTTTGCTTACGACGTGCTTCTGCAATCTCTCGCTCCTGCGTCAGAGAGCCGAGACGCAAAGACTCGGCGACGGGTGGTTGTGATGATGCTTCTTGTCGCTCAGGAGCGCGCGATTGAATAGGTGGGGGTTGGCTCGGCAGTGGCGCCTCGCGCACGAGCGGTGGTAAAGTGGATGGCGGTGGTGCAGTAGATACAGCGACATTGGGTACGTGTGCGGCGGGACTTGGTGCCACAGGCGGCGTCGGAGTCGAGTCGGGAACGGCGGCATCCAGCGTGCTGGGAGGCGTCGACACACTGCCGGCCATGCTAGCATACGGATCGACATCGGGCATTTTCATGACGCGCGATAAACGAGGAGGTCGCACGCGCGATAGGGGAGGCGCCTGTGCGGACGATGCGTCAGGCTGCATGGGCTGGTCGGGTATCGGCGGCGCATCAGGCGTGGAATCCGGTGCCGGCGCAGGGAACGAGTTGTGCCCAGGCACAACAATGGTGCCGTATGCGACACCTGCACCCGCACCGAGATTCGGGTTCTCATGGCGGATAACCGGCCGCTGCTTCTTGCCGCCAGTGATCCGCTTCATGACGCGTCGCTATGCTCCGATGAGGCTGGCGTAGCGGTTCTCCTACCTCGGCCGAGAGTGCGCACTGTCCAGACGACCCCTGGCATCGAGCCAGGATGGCATGGGGCCCAATTTTCCCGAGGCCCTGGCCATTGCGCCCCAAGCGCCCAGCACAGGCGCCGACGACGTCGCATGGGCCCATGACAGTGCGGACGACATTGCGCAGTACGGCATCGCAGGCCGGATCTGGGAGTCGGCATTCCTTGTCGAGTCGTACGTACATGCCCCCAGCACATGGACATGGGATCCGCCGCGCACCATCGTAGGCGCGCCTCAGGCACGCACGATTTTGGAGTTGGGCTCAGGCGTAGGCACAGCAGGTCTCACGACAGCTATGGCTCTTGATACACGGCAGACGCACGACTTGATCGTGACAGACCTGCCGGACGTCTGTCCGCTCTTGGCTAGAAACACACGCGACTTCCATCGCGAGGGCGTTCGCGTGCATGTTCGGCCTTTGGCGTGGGGCGATCAGGACGCAGCGCGGCGCATCCTGCACGAGTTTCGTCCTACGCACCTCCTCTGCTCCGACCTGGTGTACTTCCCCGACTTGCTGGCGCCGCTTCTCCACACGCTATTGGACGTGACCGACCGCGTGCCGGACGCTCAGGTGGTCATAGCGTACAAAATCCGCTCGCTGACCAAGGAGCAGCCATTTTGGACGGCGCTGGGCGTTTGGTTCGATATGGCATGGACGCAGTGCAGCACAGGTCCCGACCAGCCGCTCGCTCCGTTCGGAAGTCACGCCTCGCACTTCGTGCACAAGCCGCCGTGCGATGCGCAAGGCAAGCCGCTGGACGACTTCTTCGTGCTCGTCGCCCACCGCAAGTCGCATACGCTTACATGGACGCGGCCATCGGCGCCGGCCACTCTGCTGAGCGGCATGCACATGGTCGACGGGCTTGCTGTGCCAGGCGAGGGCACAGACACGTTTGAGTGGATGATACTGAGTTCAGCGAGTGATGCATATCTACATTAGTCGGGTTTGTTTGTCATGGCGGTCGGTAGCGTCTTCGTCCGCATGCCGTCGCTTCGTGGTATCGGGTGCTGGAGGCGGCGGCATACCTGCAAAAGACTGGAAAAAGAGCATCTGCTGAAATTGCAGCTGCATCTGCAGTTGCATGCGCATCGGCATCGGCAGCTGGGGATTCTGCAGCATCATGACGAGCTGCTGCACCAACTGGGGCTGGAAGGTGGGTCCGCTCGGCGCGGGTGCTGCCGCCGTGTTCTCCGGTGGCGGCGGAGGCGGCGCTGCCGCCGTCGCCGCCTCGGCAGCGGGAGGCTCGTCAGATGACCCCTTGTCTTGCTGCCCCGTCGCAGCAAACTCGGACACTGCCGCCTGCTGAGCCGCTTCCTCGTCCACACCCGTGCCCTGCTCAAAGGCCTCTTCGCTGCGAGCAATGGCCTTTTCCACGTACTCGCGAATCTTCTTGCGAAGCACGTCGTCGATTTTGAGCATTTCGATATCGGGAATGCGCTTCTCACACTCGGGACACACAAAGTCGTGCTCAAAGAGGTGCGTCTGGACGCACTCTTCACAAAAGGACGTTTGACAGCATGATGTCTTCACGGCATCGCGCATCAGCTTCGTGCACAGCGGGCAGGCTAGTGTCGGATCAGACGGCATCGACTGATACACGTCTGTTTTCGACAGCGGTCGTGCTCTCGCACGCGTCCGCTGCCAGGACCCTGAGTCAGGCGTAGCAATGACGTAGGAACCATCGGGCGTGACCATGACACCTGTCATGTTTTCGGCCGTGGACTGCTCGACAGTTCTGAGCATGCTTTTTGGGATACCCGTCGTGCGCTTAAAACGCCGGTTGTCGTACTCGGGGTTGTCGTTCGTGGGGCAGTCTTGGATCCAATGGCCTTTTTGGCCGCAGCGGTAGCAGATAAAGCCAGGTGGGGGCGGGGGTCGCTCGACGGCGGGCGGCGCATACCGTCCCGTCGGTGGACCGCGGCGCGGTGCACCACTACGCTCACGGTACGTCGCATGGGCCATACGCTCCTGGGTTTCTTCCCACTGCTCGGTGGAGGCCTGGAACATGGCAGCAATTTTGGACGCCTCATCCTGCTGATGGTCTATCACAGCAGACTGGATGGGGGCGGACGGCTCGGACGTAGCGGGGGCATCGCGTCCATCGAAGCGCTTGGACATGGGGCCACGGTACGGCATGCTTGGAGCGGCCGTCGTCGGTGGCGGCGCGGGCACATCTAGCCCAGCGGCAGCTGTGGGTGCCATTGTGTCTGTCACATACAGCTGCGCCGTGCCGCGCCCTGGCTTGGATGCGGGAAGTCGACGCACAGTGACATGCGTCGCGCGCGGAATCGAAAAATTGTCGTCTTTGTACTCTTCGTCGGTATCGGCATTGTACACGCACAGATCAAAGTCAGTGCCCTTGCCCATTTTGTTTTGCAACAGGATCTCGCGCTTCAGTTCCCATACACTGATGCCCGTTCCGTCGAACGTGAGCCTCTGCGGCTCACGCTGCGAGCGGAACTTGTAGTATACCGCGGACGTTGCCATCGTGGGCCGACCCCATCCAAGATGCGTGGCTGGCACGCGACGAGCGCCCCCTGAATCACGTGGATACAAGCGGACTTGCGCTCGTGCTGTTTTTCTTCCGCCCTTCCTGCCCACCACGTAGACGACCGCTTCCGGCACTCGGTCCCCTCCTTGTCGCACCATCCGGCTGGTATGACTGCGTCAATGATGGTCCGCAAGCTGTGAGACCTAGTGGGAGAAGTTTTATGGACTCTGTTCATGCACACTCGATGTGACTTGCGAGCGTCGAGTGGGTGGCCCACAGCGAGCATGCGGCCGATTGTGCATTCTTCCTTCGGCGTTGCATGGCTCGCATATACCAGAGGTACGTGTCACGACCAGATCGCACAGGCAGCGAGATGACGAGAAAGTTTCATGCACCACGCCGAGCATTTGTGCGGAAACAAAAAACCTAATCACCATCTTTCGACTGATCGCTGCCTTTCTTGTGTGAGAACATGCTGACCTCCAGACGCACAAGGCACAGAAGATGGCCTGCTTGAATGACCGACGAAAGGAACTCTGAGCCTGATCGAAGGCGACTTTGCCATGGTGCAGAGTCGCGGCGGATGTGCTTGCGAATCGTACTTGCCGCCGCGAGTCGATGAGGCGTTGGGTTGTCGTTCGTGCTGGCCATGAACGCGATGGTGCATGCCTCTCGCATACCACGACTTGTTTCGCTGCCACTTTTCATCCTTAGCATGTATATAACTTGGTGCGTCGATAGCCCAGACACAGCCGGACACGGACATCTTGCGGCACGAGTCGGGAGGCCCAATCGGCGGCACATGCAATGGGCTACTGCGTCCGAGCATGTGGACAGTGGAGATGCCTTCTTGCTATGCTACCTGATGTGCCGGCCGCCCTTCAAGGCGTCGCCTCGATGCTCGCCCGTGCCGACCAGGTGGCCAAGGCAGATCCTGTGATGGCATACTGGTGTGCGTACTTGCGCAGCTGACATGCAGGCAAGTACTATGCCGCACAGATCGGGATTGAGGAAGCGGCTGGCAAGGCGGATGCCCAGGCCTTTCTCATGCGGCTCATGGATGACCTGGAGCGCGTACGTATCGTCACCACTCACCGATCAGCTGAAAGCAGAGCTCTCTACGCAAGAAGCCGTCCACAGTGAGACAGTCGCGTATGCCTACGTGGAAAACTTCGCCCTACGCATCTTTTTAGGAGCAGACAATGAGGATCGTCAAGGGCATGCGACAAAGTACGTATTCCATGTGCTGACACTGGCAGGGCCACAGCGCAAGCTTTTGTCGCGGCCTCCAAGTTTTTAGAGGTGCTGCGAGCCTTTGGTCCCTTGGACGACGACGTACAGACCAAGATCAAGTATGCGAAATGGAGAGCGACGCAGATTCACAAGGCATTGCGCAGCGGCCAGTCACCAGCGCCTGGTCCTTCAGCGCCTCGCACGGAGGAAGAAGAGGTGGTATCACAGCTCACAACGCCTCCGCCCAGGGAGCCGCCCGCCCTGGCTCCACCACCTGACCACACAGAGCCGTCGCTGCCCTCTGTACCTACCCAACACGAAGGTGAAGCGTTACATACAAGTGTACAAGGGACGCATGCACGCGAAGAGGCAGCACCAACAGCCTCACCCGCCCCCCCTCAAGAGGCAGAAACAGCCGACTGTCCCTTGTCGGTGCGAGACATTGCACACGTCCAAAAACTGTCGCGCTGGGCCTCAAGTGCACTAGACTATGAAGATATCGAAACGGCACGCAAGCACCTGCGTGAAGCCCTTATTATGCTTGATGCTGCCGCCTCACAGCAGCCGTAAGCAGCCAGGCTGGGACGCTCAGATCACACGTAGACGTACATGCGGCGTTCTTCCCCACGTGTTGGGTCACGTGAAGCGCTCGGGCACGAAGCCACCAGCTGGCAAGTGGTCGTGCGCTTTGTCCCGGGGATACTGCCACCCAGTAATTTCGACATGATTGGGAAAGCCTCTGTGAACATGTTCCGTGGCGTCCAGCGCGCTGGTATGTATGGCACGATTGACACGTCAGCTGGTGCCCGCTCGTTTTCGTCGACGGTCCTGCGCCGCAGCTACGACGACACCGTGAAGAACATCTACGTGAAGAAGGACTCGCCTATCATCTGCCAGGGTTTCACCGGTAAGACGGCCACATTCCACTGTGAGCAGACGCTCGCCTACGGTACTAACCTCGTGGGTGGTGTCTCCCCGAAGCGTGCTGGCCAGGAGCACCTCGGTCTGCCTGTGTTTGGTACGGTGAAGGAAGCTGTCGACAAGACCAAGCCTGATGCATCGGTGATCTACGTCCCCCCTGCTGGCGCTGCCGATGCCATTATTGAGGCCGTAGAGGCTGAAGTGCCTCTGATCGTGGCTATCACCGAGGGCATCCCGCAGAAGGACGAGATCCGCGTGGCCAACGTGCTGAAGCAGCAGAGCAAGTCGCGTCTGATTGGTCCCAACTGCCCTGGTGTGATCAACCCGGAGGGCTGCAAGATCGGTATCATGCCTGCTCACATCCACATGCCCGGCAAGATCGGCATTGTGTCGCGCTCGGGCACGCTGACGTACGAAGCTGTCAACCAGACAACGAACGTCGGCCTTGGTCAGTCGCTCTGTGTCGGTATCGGTGGTGACCCTTACCCGGGCTCCACGACCGTCGATCTCGTCAAGATGTACCTGGAGGATGAGCGCACGGAGGGTATCGTGATCATTGGTGAGATTGGTGGCAGCATGGAGGAAGACGCTGCTGAGTACCTCGAGAAGTACAACCTGACCCGCCCTAACCCCAAGCCCGTGGTCGCATTCATCGCTGGTCGCACGGCCCCTCCCGGTCGTCGTATGGGCCACGCCGGTGCTATCATTAGCGGCGGCAAGGGTGGTGCCGACTCCAAGGTCAACTCACTCCAGAAGGCCGGTGCCGTGGTCGCTGACAGTCCCGCCAAGATCGGCGAGCTCATGCTCCAGGCTATGAAGCAAGCCGGCAGGGCTTAAACGTGCTTGGTGCGTGTTCGTAGCACAACTAGTCTATCCGAGAATCTCATCGTTTCTGTCCACGTCGCGAGCCTAGTGACCAAATTCGCCCTATTTCAGCTTACTCCACACGTTGAAATTGCGTGGGGTCTTGGTTGTAGGCGATCTCATCCAACGCCACGATGCAACTTTCCCGCACGACGCGCGGTGCCGATGCATCGTTCGCAAAGCGCCGGAGGATCTGAATCACCTTATCCGACTCGGATTCATTCGGCTCACAGCCCTCTTCGAGAATAGCACCGAGTGCTTCGGCTGCCTCGTGACGCACCATTTCGTGCTCGCGGTCATCATTGAGTACGCGAGCCATAGCCTGGATGGACGCTGGGTGGCACAGTTCACCAAATACAAAACATATTTCATGCTTGAACAGAGCACTGTCATCACACAATGCCTCGATGAGCGCCTGTACAGCTGGACCTTGTGCAGCTTCGCCACCCTGCTGTACCGTATTTCGAAGCGCAAACATTGCGCGGTAACGCTCAAAGAGACTTAGCGAGCGGTCCAACAGTGCCTCGCGGAACTTGGGAACATTTTCCAGAGTGTACACATTTTGGTCTGTGTCCTTTGTGCCAGCAACCATCACTGTAGCAGGCGCCGGATCAATGGGCGTTGCTGCTGCACGAGCCGCACTGAGTGCGTCGCCATGCTCCTTCTCGCGCAGTTCCTTGAGCGCCTGCTCGCGCCGACCAGCTTCAGAATTGTCAAGCTCAATTTTGTGAATAGCCAAATGGCACGTCTCTCGGATCGATGCGTCGTCATCGTGCAGATATTTTTGTAGCACTGGCAGAACGCTCGGCGAGGAAATCGCACCCATAGCCTCAGCAGCCTCATGACGCACCATCGCGTGTTCCTTTTCATCGGAGAGTACTTGTTCCAGGCGCGGAAGCGCGCGCGTATCCTTAATCTGACCCAACACGTAGGCAAGCTCGTGCTTCAACAGCGCTGAGTCGTCATTCAGCGCCCTAGAAATGATATCAATCACACGCAGGCGCTTCTCCTCTGACAGCGCCGCAATTCCCTTGAGGGTGAATAAAGTACGGAAGCGCACATCAAGCTTGACAGTGCCTGACGTATTCAGCAACGACGCCTCGAGAGCGTCTATGTCAGGCAGCATGATGGTCGTCTGGGGCAAGGGTCGCTGGGTGAGCTGACAAAACATGCAAGTCCTTTTTTTTTCTGCAAGTCACCTTTTTTGCACTTGACACAATGGCACGGACAAAGCGCGCCAAAGTCGTGTCGCTGACGCAGACCAAGGCCAAGACCCGCGAGCACAAAGAGAACCTGATCGAAACGATACGTGAGTCTGCGAATCAGTATGCATATGTCTGGATCTTTGCCGTGAGTAATATGCGGAATACATACCTGGGTGAAGTGCGTAAGCTGTGGACCGGATCCAAAATCTTTTTTGGCAAGCTGCGTGTGATTGCCAAGGCGCTGGGAGAGACACCAGAGGAAGAAATTCGCCCTGGTCTAGGCCAAATTGCTAAACGCCTGCGAGGCAATGTTGGCTTGCTCTTTACAGACTCTCCCCCTGCTGAAGTGCTCGATTGGTGTATGGACTACCGCCGTTTGGACTACGCACGTATGGGCAACCGAGCCACCGAGACCATTGAGCTTCCCGCTGGTCCTGTGTACTGCCGCACGGATCCTCCAGAGACGCTCCCCCACAACATTGAGCCGCAGCTTCGTGCCCTCGGCATGCCGACCCAACTCAAGCGCGGTGTACCAACGCTCTTGGAAAACTTTGTGGTGTGCCGCAAGGGCGAAAAGCTCACGGCTGAGCGTGCACAAATTCTCAAGCATCTAATCGTGCAAATGGCTCACTTTCGTCTGATTCCTCTGACGTACTGGTCGGCCGTCGGCGCGCCCGGCGACGACTCAGAGGGCGCTGTGGTCGATGTACCCGTGTCAGAAGAGGATCGCGAGCTGATCGAGGACTCGCGCACAGGAGGCCGCAAGGATCAGGAAGACGAAATGCCAGAAGACGAGATGGATGCTATCGAGGCTCGCGATCAGGCCATGATGATGCCACCAGGTTTGTAGAGTAGTTTCGTAGCGCAGATCCAGTTCCTACCTAATCGGTACGCCGTCATGCCGCTGATCCAAGTGCAGTCGGCGCCGCAACGGGGACCGCGAATTCGGGATATCAATCGTAAAGTGTTTGTACTGGAAGGTATCCTTGTCATCCTTCACAAGCTCGATATAAACTTCACCACTCGTCCATGTGCCTGGCACCGGCTTGGCTGCGGCAAAGTCGAGTGATGACATACCCACGGCGTCGCTCGTCTTGCCAATAATTTCGCCCACACCATGCACGGCGCCGCGCAGTTTTCTTGTGATCCACCATGGCTGTGGAGGAAGCTTGGGTTCAGGTGCCAAGGCTTGGTCTGATGAGGCGTCTGTTGGTTCCCGCGTCTGCTCTTGCCACCACACATAGGCCTTATTACCGCCCTCAATCGCCTGTGTCTTGAGCCATTGCGCGCCAGACACGATGGACGACCGCACAAACTGCCAATATCCGAGCGGCTTATCTTTATCACGAGATTCGATAAAGAAGTGAAGAAACATGGTTTCGCGACCCGACCTCGGGTCTATGAAGCGCGAAGAATGCACTGAATTCGTCGCATTGTGTGGGTGCGAGGGCAGATTCAGCGGCGAAAAGTCGCCATGAGCCAACGATGTGTGAAATCGGTACGGCTCCAGCAAGTGATCATGCACCTTGTCGCTTTTCTGGATCACCTTGCAAGCTTCATTGTAAATTACCGTCGGACTGTTGCGTGCAAACAGCTCGGATGTGAGCGAATATCCCACCACAAATGTGAGCAGAGCACCAAAACTAACAACAAAAAAGCGCGAGGTGTTGACAGTCGCCCGCGCCGCTTTTTGCCCCCCACTAAGGTCGCGCCACTTTTTACCAAAGCCCGTCCATTTGTCGATGCGACGGGTGCTTGCTGATGCTGCACCTTGAGACAGAGCCACACCAGCCAGACCTAGTGACTGCTCTGGAACACGCGAAAAAGCCTTTTTATTATCCAGAGATTCACTTTCTCGCAATAAGCGCAAAAGCTCAGCTTGCTCCTTGCTCATCTGTTCACCATCGGAGGGACGCTGCTGTTGTTGCGACGCAAAATAGCGAATCAGCACAGGCGCACGAACCAAGCTCTGCCCGTTCAAGTTTCGGCTCAGATAAGCACCCGTGCGACTAGCAACACGCATTTGATACTTCCACATAATGCGAATCATGATACTGACGGCCAAGATGTCGACGCGTGCATATTCTGGAACCTGATCACGCTCCCCTTGCCCCTATCCAGATCACGTGCCAGACGACTGGGACGCACGACCATAACCGTGGCCGTGGTTCGTCCCAGCGACAGCCGCATCGCAGCATGCATCACGCATAAGCGTGAAATCTGAGCCTTTTGCTCGCAAGTGCACATGTAGGGGAATTGGGTGTGCGCCATGTCGGACTCTTTGGTGGCTGAGAGAGCGCCTCAGTATCAACTATGTCGTGTGCACGTTGTGCACGAGAGACCTGTGTGACTGGAGAAGAGAGTGCCGCAACAGCAGGGCGATTGACGCCTGGCAAGGCGAAGAGACGGGCGCCAGATGCGCATTGACATCCGCATCATACGTTACACTTTCAGGATAGGTGCATCCTAAAAGACATGGCGCTGTGTACGCACACCTCGTTGCACAGCCACTGACGGCCTGCGAACACAATGGCGCTTTCGTTGATTATCAAAACTTTGACTGTCCACGCCGTATAGCCACGGACGTCCACGTCCTCATCTGACGTAGCCCGTGGCTTGGGCGCAGCGAGCACACCGGTGTGGAGGTCGTGAGGCGGTGCAGACTTGCCCAACTGGCGGTGCAAACACCGCAGAGTGTGGGGACGACGAATAGCACAAACTCAGGAGCTGCATTTTTTTTTACGCCCAATTGTGATGCTTCGATTATGATTGGCTCATAATGGGCTTACGGTCATTGTCTTGTAAGCGCAAAAACACGCATATCTTTTTTGGGCTAGCATAGACTTTACACCTCAGGTACAGGCCCAGTGTGTGTGCAGCAGGTTGTAAACGTCAGAACAGAGCAAGAGCAGTAAGGAAAACAATGCACATATCCTTTAGCCAATCAAATATCCATAAACATATATCTCCACAAGCCATTGTGATATATAAGATTATAGCCTAACGCATGTACACCCTGCCCGTGCAGGAAAATACATATGATGGCGATAGGTGCATATATTCAACCAATAGTATGCGCCTTGCACCAAGGGTTGGTCTCGATCGTAAAACCGTCAAGAACTGTATATAGGCATTCGCAGCCCTAGTCTATCAACACCACATACCTGACCCCATCCACCCCTGTGCGCTAGTCGCCAAACGTCACCGCTAAACTCACTTTCCAACCTCAAGAAACTCACGCACATAACGTTTCAAGTTATTGAGTATGTCTCGCTTCTTCAAGTTTGCTTTCTCTGCCATTTTTGCGCTGGTCGCATTTGTCGCTGTTGCTCGTGCTGGTGAAGAATTTTACGACGAGGACGGCAATGAGCTCAAGGTATTCGACTCTGGTGTTGGTGATGATGACTGGCGAGAGGAGCATGACAAGCGCTCTTTCGACGTTCGTGGCAAGTCAAGTTTCGGCATGTCTCGTCGCCACCAGAAGTACAAGTCGGTTCTTTTCACTCACGGTCCCGAGAAGTTTGAGAACATTTGGTCGGACAACGTCAAGATCACTTGGTATGCTTCGAACGACTTGAAGCAGCCTGCTTGCTGTGAAACTGGATGGGACCCCGAGAACCACCACCACATCGGCGCTGTCAAGAAGGGTTGGAAGAACGGCCCGTCTTGCGGCGATTTCGTCCGTCTTTGCAACGAAAAGACGAACAAGTGCACGAAGGTCCGTATCGTGGATGAGTGCGCTGGTTGCAAGGAAAACCATGTCGACCTCACGAAGAGTGCCTTCAAGCGTCTGGCCACAACGGGCACTCTTGATGAGGGTGTTACGACTGGTCTCAAGATGTTCTCGAGTCGCATGCCCAACCCATGGGACCTTGCTCTCTTCGGCCCTGTCAAGCTCAAGATCTAAGGGTCTTGTGTTCTGCCGACACATGGAATACCAAAAAAAACTTGTCTATAATGCCGGGCGCATACTATGGTCTTTATGTTTGGTCAAGGGAAATGGATGGACGGTGAAACGATTTTTTTTCTGTTTCTGTTGGATGCGCAGAGCGCGCCTTCAGACCTTTCTTCACTTCGGTCATCTTTGTTTTCGAACAATGTTGTCCTGATGCCTTTTTCTTATTTATGTCGAGGTTGAATGTTCTCGGTTGCTGGTCGATCGGTCATCACTTTTGTTATAGATCATGAATTTAATCCTTTGTTTCAAATCGAGGGACGGGGCACAGTGGTGGCGCCTTGGGCCGTTTTTAGGTCTCGTGACGAGTGGAGGGGGCACTGGTGGGTGTCTATTCGCCTTGCACGAAACGCCCAGCTTGACGAGGTGCTGTAGCGTTCGTGTGTTTCTTCTTCAAGGCTGCAAAGTTGTGGAACTTGCCTTTCGTATATACTGCCTCATTACTTTGATAGCCCTGGTGTCGGGCCATTTTTTCATTGCCAAGCCCGTCTCTTCTCCCTGGCCCCTTGACACCAACGTCTCAACATGGATCCCACTTCGAATGTGTCTACCACAGGGACTTTAGCGTCTCCTGCCCAAACAAGCCCAACTACCAACTCGGGAGTAGCTTATCGGCGTGGGATTAAACCGGTGATTACGCCACTGAATGTCCCGGATGTAAATCCTTCTTCTAATGTGCCCACACTCCGCGATATGGTGTCCATGTATGGCTGGGAGCCGACGGAATGGGATCGGTGGTCTACGGATTTGGGGAAATCTCTTCATACAAACCAGAATCGCCCTGTTCTCTTGGGCATGGTGAACTTTGGTAATTCATGTTATGCCAACTCAGTGCTTCAAGCTCTGTATCACTGCCAGCCCTTCCGTGACGCTGTCATGTCGATCGATAAAATGCCACTGCATTCACCCTTACCTTCAAGCCATATCACATCAGCTTCATGCATGAAAGATGCCCTTACCAGTCTCTTTCATTCCATGGCACTGTCATCCGTGCGTCTCTCAACCCAAGACAAGCACATTGCCCGACGTGACCCTGGACCGCTGATCATAGCTGGAAGTGTCGACCAAGATGTCCTTAAGGCTTTCTTAATGACATTGCATCAAAACTGCAATCTGTTCGACAGCACTATGCATCATGATGCACATGAATTCCTCAACTTTATTTTGAATCAGGTGTGTGAAGACATGATCGACAAGCGCCAGCGTCGCGCCTATAAGGCCAGGGAGCAATCATTTACGCCTCTCACGGCGTGCTTTAACAGTCCGACGATCAGCCAACGCACTTATATCCACCATCTTTTCCAAGGCATACTCACGAACGAAACGCGCTGTCTGTCATGCGAGACTATCACAAACCGCGACGAGGAATTCTTCGATTTGTCCATCAATGTGGAACACAACACATCAGTAGCTTCGAGCTTGCGGCTTTTCTCTGAGCGCGAGATGCTTTCTGGGCGAAACAAGTTCTTTTGCGATACATGCTCCAGCCTTCAAGAAGCAGAAAAGCGCATGAAAATCAAACAGCCACCGAATATTCTTGCTCTGCATCTAAAGCGATTCAAATGGAGTGAATCAAATAATGTCTATGTCAAGCACGCCAGTCGTGTCGTATTTCCGTTAGACCTGCGCCTTTTTAATACCACAGACCAGACGAGTCAACCGGATCAACTCTATGAGCTGTCAGCTATTGTGGTGCATATTGGATCGGGTGCACACCAGGGTCACTATGTATCTATTGTGAGAATTGGCACGCGTTGGGCGATATTTGATGACGAAGACGTTTCCTTCATACGCGAATCTGACATATCCAAGTACTTCGGCGATGCCCCTGAAATCGGTAGTGCCTATGTTCTTTTTTACCAAGCCGTGGACGAAGCACCCTTGCCGAAAACTATCCCCCAACCTTCAGTAACGACAAACTTCTCATCGCCTACCGTGAAAGTCGATTCGATGCCGACTTCAAAGCCCATAACTCCACCGAATCTCCCCAAGGTTCTGAGCGCTCAGACAAGCGCCACTGCCCAGCCTGTACCGACTATCGTTATCGATCCTTTACAAAGGCCTGGTAATGGACAGCCTCCCTCAAGCCCTCAGATCGCGAATGGTGCGGCGCGACCTGCGTTGTCCAAGCCCGAGTCGCTCCCCTCTACACCGCCTAGCGAACCGGTGCCACCATCTTCCTCCCAGGGAATGAGTCCTAATGTAAACGCGTCGCATCGGCACGCTCTGACTGTGGATTCAAGTCGTGAGCGTCGTGAATCGAATAGAAAATCATGGCTTGGTTTCTCGAAATTGGGTCGTATGCTATCTTAAGCGTGTTACTTCATGCTTTACATGGACGGCCCTTTTGAAGCCAAGGCTTTGCTTATTTTGTACAAAAATTATATACCATAATCAGACCATCTTTTTGTACCTGCACTAGTGCTCTGCTCATGCAAGAGCGATGCTCGGTGTTGCATCACGGCGCGCGATCGTTCGCGCAAGAGCGACTTTTCGTCTTCACGGCGCTTGCGCTCTGCTTGTTTTGCATCGTCCTTTTCGCCAGAAGATCGCCTCACTTTTTGTAGAAAATGTGAGCTAGAATGTGTTCGTGCATCGTCGCGCTCTGGTGAAAGTGAACCCGAGTCGCGTTCACCGAAAGAATGGGAAGATTTATTCCACTCACCAGAAGGCAAAGTACCATTCGTATGGCTCGAAGAGCGCGGCGCATCAACCGGCTTTTTACGCCCATATGTACTGCTGAACAAGGACGAGCCTGAACGTTGCCATGGCATGCCATGGGTACGGTGCAGCAGATTGAGCTTTGGTAAAAACGAATTGGGGTGATCTTCATGAGCAATGCCATGTCGATGAAACATGTCGGGTGCGGCAATCAACTCATTCTGGGACGGCGATCCATTTTGTATCTCATTCGAGCATGCTGGGGAACTAGTACTGTCCGTGTCACCTGGTGAATCAAAATCATAACTGAGAGCGGCAATCGAAGACGCAGGTCGTGGTTCGGGCACTAAGCAGTGCTGTGGAGCCAATAAAGATGCTTCTTGGGCCAAATATGGATGCTGCTGGCATTCACTAGCTGTGATACGAGCCGCCGGATCAAAATGCAGCATGCGGAAAATCATGTCCAAGAGTGCATACGATGTCGTATTCGCAAAAAAGGCTTTGAATACATCAAACGAACGAGCTTGGGCCCTGTGATCCAATTTTTTCATTTGCTCGAGCCATTTAATCCATATCTCATCCGTATCATTGAAATTCATGTCATAGGGAGGTGTACCAAACACATGGGCGATATATTGCAGCTGGTCCATGGCATTAGCGCCCGGAAATATTGGGTGAAGTCTGACCATTTCGGCGATAATTGCACCCATAGCCCAAACATCCACCGACGGCGTATAATGGCGAGAACGCAGCAAGATTTCTGGTGCGCGATACCAACGTGTAGACACATACGTCGTCAATGTGGAATCTTTTTCCACTTTGCGTGCCAATCCAAAATCCGCGATTTTAACAAGGACAAGCACATCCTGTTTCAAAGTGCCCGCATTGGCACCAGGGTTAGGATAGTCACCCAAGCCTGTGGTGGTAATCAATAGGTTCTCTGGTTTCATATCACGATGAAGGAATCCGTGGGCATGGATGTGAGCCATACCGGACACGGCTTGTTTTGTAATAGAAGCGATAAGTCCAGATGCCATGGCCCGGCCTTTCCGGGACTTGATTAATTGATACAAATTCCCTTCCATACATTCGAAAACAAGGAAAAGTTCATGCGTCAATGGCTTTCGAAACACATCATACAACAAGATAATATTTTCATGGGGGGGTATCGTAATGAAAGCATGGAGTTCATTGAGAGAAAGGCAATCTTGTAGGGTTTTATAAGAACGTTTCATTTTCTTAATAGCAACAATTCGCTTGCCCATATATTCAGGACGCGTATAGGAATGCTGCATGGCCGGAAGCAATGTACATGGAGGTAGGGGACTCTGCCAATCAGCGACAAACACCGAGCCGAAAGATCCTGTACCCGACTTTTTAATAGGAACAAATTGCCGTTCTGCTTCCAGGCGCGAGTCGTCCAGGAGACCTAATCTCATATGTTGTTGTGAGACGATGTGCGGAAAGCAGCAAGCTTGAGTGTGGACAGGTCAATAAGATCAAATAGACACACTGTGCTAGGAGCAGACTTCGTCAAGGTAACTGCAAGACACCAAAACTGGTAACACAGGTCGCACGTGAGGAAAAGGACGAGTGCTTGGGCGATCACAGTGTAACTGAAAGTGTAGGCCAGCAAGAAGCTGCTACATAAAACTTAGGCACGAGCCAGAGGAGAAATTTGATTGGATAAGCAAAAACGCCAAGGGCGTAATCAAGTGGGCCTAAAATGTCTATCAGATTTGACGAAGAAGCGATATGCGCATTAGTCCACTGCCACAAACTCTCCACCTCCATACGTACGCGATGAATAATTCCAGGGTCCTCCTGATAGGCATCGGCTGAGATCCACATCTGGCATTAGGCCTGTGCCACATAATTTAGATACGTACCTTTCGAAATGTGCTCAGTCCCGCAAAAATACTACCTCCGATCCACGTAGAATATTTGCGCTCGGGGGGAGCTGAAATTTTGATTTTCATGTCGGGCGGTGCGAGGCGTTTCATCTCATACAAGAGACGCTCGCCGTAGCCGCGCAATAAGGTTGTTCCACCGCTCAAGACAATATTACCGTAGAGATGCCTTCGGAGATCAAGATCTGCACGTCCAATGGCATCTAGGAGAACTTGTTGCGTACCCACATCTTCTCGCCCGATCAGTTCGGGATTGAAGAGAGATTCAGGAGCACGATACCGCTCATAACCTAACTTGACCGTATTACCGTCTGGCAAGCTGAACTCCATGATTCGATTCATGTCTTGATGAGAATCTTGATGCCCAGGAAGTGCAAGTTGGCAGCACTTTTCTTTCATGGCTCGCACGATTTCCTTCTCGGCAGATGTGTGCAGGTAATAGCCAGAGCGACGTAGCAAGTATTGCAAATGTTCGGTTACATCACGGCCGGCAACATCAATTCGACGGATGGCGTGCGGCATAGCAAAACCTTCGTAAACGGGCACGGCATGTGTAACGCCGTCACCTGAGTCAAGCACCACACCGGTCGTGCGGCCAGACGAGTACAGGCTAAGGATCGCCTGAATACTCACGTACATGGCCGGTACGTTGAATGTCTCGAAGAAAATCTGGGCTGCTGTCTCACGGTTCGCACGAGGGTTCAACGGCGCCTCAGTAAGCAGGACGGGATGCTCTTCCGACAGCGTCTTGAGCTCGTCATTATATATATGATTCCAAATCAGCTCCATGTCCTCCCAGTCTTCAACAATACCATGCTCCATCGGATACTTCATCCGCAGCAGTCCCCGTAACTCTTGCGCTTTACGCCCAATGAACCGGTCGCCCTCCACGGCGCCTGCCATCGCTCGTGTGTGCTTGGGGCGACCAACACACGTAGGGAAAAAGCATTTGGGCGTGTCTTGCCCCGCAAAACCAGCCTTTACCGTACCAGATCCATTGTCAATGACGACAGGCTGGTTCGTTAGCACGTCGTCAAATTCAGTCGCCATCCACCACCTCCGCCAAGCTCGTGGGTATCTTGGACGCGTCAAGCCCTGCCAGGCTCCGCCCCCTTCTAATTAGTCATCAACAACACACCCACCAAGCTGTGCGAGATTCGTGCTTGGCCTCGGACATCTTTGGGCCATGAAGAAATCCACTGGCATAGCTGCCACCGGTGGTCATCTTAGTGGGTGGCGCGATGCAGATATCGATCGCTCATCGGATGTTCCCAGCGGAACAGCACATATGCCCGCACGAAAGCTGCGCCCACGTCTTTCTGCATCGTCGGTCGGTAGCCACGGCGCTTCATCGACTATGCCGCCGCCTGCACAGCCTGCTTCTCGTTTGCAGAGTATTCATGATGATGAGTGCTTAAGTGCACATAGCAGCAGGCGCACCAAGTCGCGCGTGCTCGATGATCGTCTCTCTGCCAAGTCGGGCCGCACACGTGCAGGTATGGATCGTTCTGATGCCGTGAGCCTGCACGCGCTCTCGTCCCATTCGCGTGTGCTTTGGTCGAGCACTGCTTCCGCACGCACAGAGTCAGCCAGTGATGCGCGGTCACGAGATCGAATTGCTCACTGGCGCGAGCAGCACGTCCAGGCATTGGAGCAAGATGCCCGGGCTGCCAATAAGAAGAGTCGCAAGTCCATGGACCATATACCCTCACAGCGATACAAGCAGGGGCGAGAAGAGCCGTCAATCAGCTCTGAAACGCCTCTGCGTTGCCTGCTTCGGTACCTCGCTCACGAGGACCTACAAGACTCCATATGGTGGCTGGGGCTCTTGTTAGCCTGTCTCCTTCGTGCGCTTGTCGGCCTCGGCGGATGGAGCGGTCGCGGAAAACCGCCCATGTACGGTGACTTTGAAGCGCAGCGGCATTGGATGGAGCTGACGTGGCACTTGCCGACCGGGCAGTGGTATCGCCATGACCTGCCGTACTGGGGCTTGGACTATCCGCCTCTCACAGCCTGGACGAGCTGGCTGTGTGCATGGGTGGCACTGTGGTTCGTGCCGCTTCAGGAGGCCTTTGCTTTGCTTACGTCGCGTGGCGATGAGTCGAGCGCCGTCGTCGTGTTTATGCGTCTGAGCGTCTTGGCCCTAGACGTACTTTTATACCTGCCATCGCTTGCTTGGTTTCTTTCTCGGCGGCTTGAGACTCGCAGTATCCGTGTAAGACACATTGCGCTATTGACTGCGTGGTTCCAGCCAGCTCTGATCCTCATTGACCATGGCCACTTTCAGTACAACAATGTCATGCTAGGCCTTGCCGCCCTCAGTTTTACTTTGCTGCAGTCGAAATTGCCGAACGTACATGCCAGCATAACGGGACCGGCTGTCGCTACCGCGGAACTACAGCGCCTCGTCCTTGACACCCTGAGTCGGCACATTAGTTTGCAGTATGTTCTCGCGGCCGTGTTCTTTTCCATGAGCCTTTGCTTTAAGCAGATGGCCTTGTATTATGCCCCGGCGGTCTTTGCTATCATGCTCGGTCGATGTGCCGGCCTCATGCAATGCCACTGGCTGCGTGGCCTGGCTTTGTTTGCTGGTCTCGGCGGCGCCACACTAGGCACCTTTGCGCTGCTGTTTCTTCCTTGGCTGCCGCGCCGCGCCGAATTGAAGCAGGTTGGACTTCGCATCTTTCCCTTGGCACGCGGTCTATTTGAAGACAAGGTCGCCAACATATGGTGCGCGTTGAGTGTGCTGCCTGTTGGACCGCGATGGAAGCTACAGCGCATGTTCGGCGTGGAGACACTGGCCAAGATGAGTCTATTGACCGTGCTTCTAGCCATTCTCCCGTGCTGCATCCTCTTGTTTATGGCATCGGTCGAATCAGTGCGTCGCGAGCTGATCATGGATGACGCACAGGCTGAGCAGGTCGTAGCCAAGGTTCGGCGTCGTGCTGGGTCTGTGGCCTCAGGTGTATCGCATCGCATGACGCCTAGTGTCCGCGGAGAGAATTACGCTCGCTCCGCACACGATTCGAGCCGCGGCTCAGATCGCCACTCGGTCGCAAGTGGCTCTCTGTTTGGCGGAAGCACTTCGACGCTCATGCGAGATGCTGGACCACACCGCACGCGACCACCGACGTCCATAAAATCAACATCCTATCGGACATCGGTGACGCCCTCTCCGGCGGCAGACCTGCTCCCTTACACCCTCGTATCGACTTCCATGGCCTTTTTCCTGTTTGGCTTCCAGACGCACGAGAAGAGCATTCTTCTCCCCCTGCTTCCTCTGACGCTGATCATGACCGCTAGGGGCGATCGGACCGGTGCTGGTGCTGTAGCGGCGGATTGGGAGTGGGCTGTTCTAGCGAACAATGTCGGTATGTTTAGCATGTGGCCCCTCTTGTTGCGAGACGGCCAGGGACTTGCGTGGTGGGTCTTGCTTCTTCTATGGAATGGCATGGTGGGATACCGTCCATGGGAGGCTTTACGCTCGACTCGCGCTACCTTTGTTGCATGGCTCAGTGCGGCAGTGCATGCAGGTATGCTGCTCATGATGCTGGCCCAGGCAAGTGTTGCGGTGCTCCCGCCTCATGCCTCTGGATGGCTCTCGGCGCTGTTTCAGCGGTATCCCGACCTCTTTCCTGTTCTGAATGTACTGCTTTGCATGCCTGTCTTTATGCTTGTGTGGCTATGGTCGCTTAAAAAGCATGTCGAAATCACGCTCGCATCTGGCGTGTTGGTGGTCACGAAATCCATCAAGTAGCTGCTTGTACTCTATCTCATGCATTAATTGATATCCGTATAATCTTGAGGATCTTGCGCCACCTGGGAGGCCTCCTTTGGCTCGTCTGTGGCTGTCGCCGTGGCCGTCTCCGCCTCTGCAGCAGGCTCTGCAGCCGTCTTCTTGGTCTTTTTCTTGCCAGCACGCTTGATTTTTTTCTTCTCTGGCGGCACGTCCCACGCCCATAGCGGAATAAACGACTCAATCACGCCCACATCCGCAAACAGGTTCGGGAAGATCCAGATACCAGGGGGCAGTACAATGATCGTAATGAGCCAAAGGATGAGCCGGATCACGGCAATCACCATAAGCAGACCAAACAGGGCCAGTACACCCAGGCTCAAGTAGTATACACCCCGACGGAGGAAGTAGGGCCACAGGGGGAACATCACAAGGCTAAGCAGTGCCACAACCAGACCAAGACCTGCGAGCTTCTGGTACAGTTGCATTCCTTCATACAGCCACACGTAGTGCATGTCCTTCTCGAACATCTGCATCTGGACGACTTGCAATGGGCGTGGCGCAGGACCATCCTTACCGGCAGGCGGCGCTTCTCCACGATCCACACGCAAGAAGAAAGCGTACGGCAAGAAACTGTGCAACATACGGTCCGCCTCTTCCTCATTCGAGACTGGTGGGACATTCTTAAGTTTGGCATACTCTGGCGACAAAACAGCTTTGATCGCAGCATTTCCCTTAAAGTATTCAACACGCTGACCGCCCAAGATGCCAGTACGCGTCTTCATCTGTGCCTTATTCCGCAGAAAATTAACGACATTGCGCACCTCAGGCGGCGCCGTCTTTTGGCGGTCCATAATGAGCGTCGTTCCCAGGATCGTGCTACCTGCCTGGTCCAGTGTTCCTTTCATGGAGCACGTGACCCGACGCGCGTACTCCGACGTCCTCACGCCTCTTTCAACAGCCACACGCGCGTGGAACGATGGACGTCGAAGCGGCTGAATCGGCACCATCCTCGTCATCGTTTGACCTTGCCGAACAGTTATTACGCTTGCAAGAAGATGATCTGGATCTTGAATATGATGTTGCTTCTTTCGACTCCGAGGCACAACAAAGTCACATAACTCGCATCGTCGATGCCGTGGCCTTGTCAGCTACCTCCGTGCAGGATGCCAATATATACCAATGCATACTATGCAGCATCAAATGCGTTGGATCAATGCACTCTGATTTGTCGCATCGGCTCTTGGATACGCTATTGAGTGGTATGAATGTCATATTGGACGAAATCGCAGACATGGAGCCGACCACTGTTGCGACCTATACGGAGCCACTTGAGCGATATGCCTTCCTTGTCAAGTGGATGACGGAAATGATGGAAAAGCACAGAGATCAGCATGGGTCCTCTGACAAAGGCCTGAAGCGTGCAGCCGCTTCTACACGTAAAGGCGACGTATCTTGGACGTGGACCTCTTCCCTCCCATCTGTTCTTACCCTCATGTCCAAGACGTTGCGCATTGTATCAGAACGTATGTGGTCGTCAAAGGCGATGCGAGATACTTTTGTGTCTCGCTGTATCCTGCAGCCTGTTATGCTGTGCCAGGAAAATGAGGCATACCTTAAAGTACAAGTCATCAAGCAGGGCATGTTCAAGGTTCTGTGTCTAGCTGTGAAGCTACACGGTCAAGCCTTTCATGTACAAACCAGCATATTACAAGCATTGCAGTACTACGAGCACCTTGCTGAACCCATGGCTGAATTGCTCGGCGTAATGCGCACAGACTTCGACATCGAGCGGCTGGGCGAAGATGTACTTCGCGACTTGGCCGCTAAATCTTTCACGAGCCTCGACACAAAGAGCCCACGTAGTTTTGGGCGATTCCTGGTACGAATGACTGAACTTAATCCACGCACTGTACTCAAGCAAATGAGCTTGCTGGAACGGCAACAAGAGAGTGAATCCTACCCCATCCGCAATGCTATGATCGAGGTGCATGGTCTTCTGATCAAGTATCTTAGCATGAGTGAAGATGATGTCGACATCGCCCCCAATGAGGATGATGAGGATGATGATCGAAGTGCACCGCAAAAACAAATGGACATGCTGTTCGAGCGCTTGTTCGAGCGCTTCCTTGATCTGACTACGTTTGTGCGGACCAAAGTCATTCAAGTTTGCAGTAAATTATGCGACATTCCAGCCAAGCTTCCAGCCCAGCGCCTCCGCATGACTTCACTTGCGATTCGGTCACTGGAGGACAAAGGTAGCCATGTGCGTCGGAATGCCATCTCCCTCCTGATCAAACTTTTGCTTACTCACCCCTACGGTGTCTTGCATGGTGGCGAGCTCGATGCCAGGGTGTGGACAGAGCGCCGTGATGTGGTGCGGGCGGAGCTTGCCAGGGCCGAAGAACGTCTCGAATTTCCTGTCACGGACGTTGAGCAGGAAGCGCCTCCGGACAAGACCAAGCCGCGTCGATCCGACCTCGACCTCGATGCACTTGCCGCCTCGCAACAATCCATGACACAGGCAGAACAAGACCATCTCGTCAAGCTGCGGCTCACCGTGACGTACTATGACGACGCTCTCCATTTCGTGCACATGGTAGAACAGGGAGTGCCGATTCTCATCCAGCTACTTGCGTCGACCAACAAAGCGGAGGTGTTGGAAAGCATGGAGTTTTTCCGGGTCGCACACGAGTACAAGGTGCGTGGCGCAGCCGATGGCGTGCGTGCGATGGTACATCTGATCTGGGCGAAGGACAATGCTCTCATTATGGAGGACGGCAGCCAAATCAAGGGGGTTCGAAGCCGGCTTATGGAGGTGTATCGATCGCTGTATTTCAGTGCCTACCCCGGCCTTTCTCGCGCTGAGCAGGTCGCTCGCGTTTGCCGCAACATGATCGAGCGCACGTTTGGCGCAACACTCGCAGAGCTCACAAGTCTGGAGCAACTCTTTTGTCTGATGCACGCGGAAGGTCTTGTGGAGCGTGCTGTGGTGGACAAACTGTGGGAAGTCTATGCCAGCACGCGTCCGATTTCACGCGCACAGCGCCGCGGCTCTATTATGGTTCTGAGTATGCTGGCCAAGGCCGAGCGCGAGCTGGTGGCGGACAAAATGGATGTTCTTTTGCGTATCGGTCTAGGCACCCTAGGCGCGAGAGACTTGGTGCTGTGCAAGCACACTTGCATTGCCCTGCAGCATGTGAGTGGGAGCGCGAAAAAGATCAAAGGTGCTCTTAGCGACGAGAATGTACGCTATCCGATGCACCACACCATGTTCACACGCTTAAGTGCCGTGATTGAAATGACCACCGACGTGATTGGGCGGCATCCGGAATGGTTCAGTGTGGCAGAGGCTGCCATTGACGCCATGTACTTGCTCGGCGAACAGCCCGATGCCATGTGCACAGACATTGTGCGGCGCATGTCGTATGCAGCCTTCACACCGACTGGTCGTACGGCGGATGATGCGTATCGCATGGCGCAGCTCGTATTTGTGGTGGGCCATATGGGCCTCAAACAGATGGTATACCTCGAGCTCGTCGAACGCGAGTTCAAGCGACGCAAGTCTGTGCGAGATGCTTCGAATGACTCTTCGTCTAAGCGCACGTCCGAACTGGATCAAGTGGCTGAGCAGGCCGAAGACGATATTGGTGATACCATGGCGTGGGTCCGCGAACGTGAGCTGCTATTTGGACCGCAGAGTTTGCTGGCTTGCTACGGAACGCTCGTACCCTTCATCTGCTCGAACACGAGGCAGTATCCTGACGCATACCTGCAACGCGCTGCGGCGCTGACGCTGTGCAAGTTTATGTGTATCTCGTCCGAGTACTGTGAAGCGAATCTTGGACTGCTGTTGCATATACTTCGTACTTCGAAGGATGCCGTGGTACGTGCTAATGCCGTGATTGGCCTCGGTGATGTCGCTGTGTGCTTCGGTACACTCGTGGACGAGAATAGCGAGCGACTTTTTGCCGGACTGGGCGATGCGGACTTGGGTGTGAAGAAGAACACGCTGATGGTGCTGACGCACTTGATTCTGAACGGTATGATCAAGGTGAAGGGCCAGCTGGGTGAGCTGGCCAAGTGCCTCGAAGATGACGAGATGCGCGTGAGCGACTTGGCGAAGCTCTTCTTCAGTGAGCTAGCCATGAAGGAGAATGCCGTGTACAACCATCTACCGGACATTATTAGTCATTTGTCTACGGGCGAGCATGCCGTCGACGAGACGACGTTTATGAATACGATGCGTTTCATTTTTACCTTTATTGACAAGGAGCGTCAGGCAGAAAATGTGATTGAAAAACTTTGCCAACGCTTCCGCCTGACGACGGAAGAGCGGTCGTGGCGCGACATTGCGTATTGTCTCTCGCTTCTACCATATCGGAGCGAGCGTTCCATCAAAAAACTCGTCGACGCCCTGCCATTTTATCAGGATAAGCTGTATGTGCCTGAGGTGCACCAGCGCTTTACCGAGATCCTGACAAAGATGCACCAGGGTAAAGTGAGTGCGGCTGCCAAGGCCGGCGACACGGATCTGCGAGAATTTGAAGATGCTCTGCATCAGGCGGCAGCGCAGGGCACACAGGACCAAGCCATGGAAGAGGCGACGCATGCCCAAGCTGCCAAGTTGGAAAAGCGGCAGGCGCCTCAGACTAGGCATCGGACACGACGTGCGCGGCAAACTCGGCCAGCGCATCCTTAAACTCGTCGCGCTCAGCCCTCTCAATTTCTGGATTCTGGACGCATGCGTGCCAATCTGCACGCTCCGGCATACCCAGGAACGATGCCAGAGTCTCGCGGGCAAACTGCATGTTGAATCGCTCGCCGTCCAGTAGCAGAAGCAGGCGTATGTCGCCGATAGTCATGTAAAAGTAGTCGGAACGATCTTGTGTACACTCTGATGTCCAAGCAGCTGTCACGTCCTCCGATTCCCAGCGCCAGCCTTCGCGTTCCGCTGCCTCGCGTACGTAGGCTGCATAATCGGCCTGCAGCTCTCGTGCTAGCGGCACAACTTGTACATGCGCATGCGCTACACGCGACGCACGACGCACGATCTCCCAGGTCACAGGCACGGCTTCAAAGGAGGCATAGCATTCGGCCAAGGCACGTTTCCATTGGGCCAGTTCAGCACGCAAAGCGCCACTAGATGCAGCTGCCTCGGACGCGTGCAAGGATGGCGTGTGCGCGATGGGCACAATCAAGACATGTCCCCCGCCCGGCACGAGAGCCGATGCATCAGATGATACAGGTAGTTGACCCTTTGGCAAAGCAAGATAACATTCCGTGCCAATGGTCACAATCAGGTGCTTCTCCACCGCCGGATTACTGAGGCAAAACCAACAGCTCGATGGCTCAATCGGCTCTCGCCCCTTTTGTCGCCGCTTGCGTCGTGGTGCAGGAAAATCTTCTATTGGCGCACGCTTAGGCGGTATGACCTTCGCCGGTCGTTCTTGCCATAGTGGTGCAGGCGTAGTATGAGTCGGTGCATAGTGATGCGTATCCGAGCTGGCTAGCAACTCGTCACTGGGCACGACTTGCAAAGCCAGAAACCATCGTTGCTTGCTGCTATTAGCAGCATGAGCCAGCGATACAAATCGCGTGATGGATGGTATCGTCGGCGGCGGCATCTTGACGAAAGGCCAGTTTTCGTACGGCTCACGTTCCCAAAACACGCCGTCCGTCGTGGCGATGGACGGCTGCACATGAGCAATATGGTATCGCGGTCTGCATGCCTCAGCGAGGCGTGCTATCGGAGCGAGTCCGGTGGCTCGTATAGACTCGTCCAGCGGCACGCCCGACAGCATATCGACCCCCCGCGGCCATGCATTCGTGAGCAAAAAGTCGATGGCTCGACGCTTTCCTAGAGCTTGCACATCTTGCTCCTGCTGGAACTCAAAGGCACCTTGCGCGTATTGCCACGCGCGTACCTGCTGTAGACTCTCTGGATCACGAGGCGGCTCTGGTGCACAAGCCTCGCCCAACGCAAGAAACGGGTGTCGAAGAAGGGACTGTAGAGCAGCTTCAGAAGCTGCGGACGAGTCGAGCGCATCCCATGTAGACCACGTATCAGGCATAGTATCATCCGTACCGGTAGGCTTGCGCCATTGCATCGGATCCGCATCGGCTGCCCAGACGCCACCGCAAAACGCCACACGCCAACCCTGGATCAAGGCCACGCCTGCACTGCCTAGGTAGTACAAATTGGGCGCCATGCATGCAATGCCACAGTGATCAGGACACTTTTCATGGATATGTGATGCAAGATATGATGGCATACTCGTCCCGTGAAAAAAGTAGGTGGGCATCGGCATGTGCAAGGATCCGTCCAAAAGCGCACGTTCGTCCTCGCCTGGCTCTTTTTGTGGCGAAAACACATCACCCACGATAAAGGCCGCTGCAAAGGGTCCATATTTTTCATTGATAGCTACAGTCTTTTCCACCATAGCCCGTACTCGACCTTGAGGCGGCCCAAGAAACAGCACCTTGCGTGCCGTCATGAGGGACACGTTGCGAGGCAACGCAGCCAGCGTCCATAGTTCTCCACATAGCTCCACCTATTCCCCAGATGGACCGAACGCGGTACCTCCGCTCCATCATGTCGATCGATGTGACGCCATCGCGCGTTGGACCACCGGGTCCTGATCCCGCTCGGTATGATTGTGTATACTGACCAAAGTGGTGTCTATTATAAGCTGGCGTTCTTCAGCACAGCCTTGTTTGTGCTGCCCATTGTCGCTTACTACTATGCCAAGGACAGATGGTTAGGGGGTACGTGGGCCATGCTTACCTTGTGCAGGTGACGCTGTGTATGCGGGAGGCCTTGCTGCATTGGTGGCCAACCTTGTTCTAGCTGGCTACATCGTTGCTGCATGCCTGGAAGACGATGGGACGCAGAGCCAAAGACGTGCGAAAAAGACACAATAACGAATTCTACATGATGGGGCCGAGACCGAGTGGGTGTCGTGGTGGAAGCGGAGGCGCTTTGGGTATATGTGGCTCTGCGATGGGCAGAACTAAGCGAAACGCATCATTGCCTGCGCATGAGTATCTGTGTACGTACCATTCAGGTAAAATCGATAGAGGCGCTTTTCACGCACAAAACCGCGGTTTTCATACAGCCGTAGGGCGGATTTGTTGGTCACTTCTGTTTCTAGTACCACCTCTTCAGCGCCACGCTCTTTCATCCTTTGCACAGCTGCAGAGACCAGCTTAGTGGCTAATGACGTGTGAGCACATAGCACGTACCAATACCCTGACCACGATATCGTGGATCGACACTGAGCATCGCGATGTAGCCACGCATAAGGCGCGAGCCACGCATATGGCGATCAAGCTTGCAGACAATCACACCTACTGCTTGCTCCTCCCACCATGCAAGAAAGCTTAGATCTGGCCAATCGTGTAGGAAGTAGCGATATGTATAAATGTGATACGGCTCACTAAGTTCTTTTTCAATAAGTCGCATGACATCTTTCAGGTCTTCTTCTTTTCTGTACGTATCAATACGCACATGTGAAGCAACATGTGCGTCCATGATGCGCTTGGTCTCCCGTGCGTGCGTTTCCGGTGCGCTCGGGTCGAGAGCGGCCACGAAGGTGTGCTATTAATAAGCGGCATACGGCGGGGTCAGCGGAGACCGTGGCGTGGCCTACTGTTTGTCACTTCGTTTTGAGGGCCTATCCAGGTGCCTGTGAGCTCCGACACTCCTGATATCATGTGGCCGCTCAAAAATCTGGTAATATATGCTTTGTCTTATGGACTGCGCATACTAGACTGGATCCAAATCGCCCTGTCCCGCCGTTGTCGTGTTGTGGCGTCGAATGATGTGAAGATCGAATTGATTCGCTTTCCTTCACGCGATTCCGGCCGCTACATTCGAGCATATCGCTATACACCTGCGAACGCTACTGGAAAACTGCCTGTTTACTTGCACTGGCATGCCTCTGGATGGATTCTCAAGCGCCTCGGCATTGATATTCACCTCTGCAGCAGGATTTCCAAGGAACTGAACTGCGTCGTGCTTGAGTGCGACTACCGGAAGGCTCCAGAAAACAAGTATCCTGCGGCTCACAATGACACGGAGGATGCCGTCTTGTATGTCCTGGCCAACGAGCATGCCTACGACACGACCCGCATTTCTGTGGGAGGGTCAAGCGCAGGTGGTAATATGGCTCTGTCTCTCAGTGCGCGTTTGGGCTCTGAGCGTATCAAGAGCTGCTTTGCACTGTACCCTGCCGCTCACCTCACTCATCCTGAACGTCTTGATACGGTCATGGGCTGCGTTAGCGACAAGTTCCGCAGTGGTGTGGTGATCCCCCATTGGTGTATGAAACTTTTCATAAACGCATACACCACACCTGGGACTGACATGAATGATCCTCGCCTGTCTCCTATATTTTATGATGCATCCAAGTTCCCGAAGTATGTCGCCGTGGCCTGTGGCGATGCCGATACGCTGTACCGCATGAGCTTTGACTTGATGAAAAAGATCAGTGGTTCTGCATCAGGTACCAACGTGGACGGAAGCCGAAAATTCATTTGCGTTCTCAACGAAGCTCATGAGTTCAATACGTTTGGCCGTACCCGTGCATCCCAAGAGGAGCGCGACAGGGTGGAGGGAGAAGCTATTAATATGATCCGTGCATCTTGGCGTCAGTAAAGCATCGACGTAGTCATCCTTCCATATGATTGGCTAGAACCTTTAGATTAGATGTCGTTGTTTCGTTCACGCCGCCATCGCTGAGTCTTGCCGCATCTCAACGACATGGACCTCCCGACAGAAAGGTCGCAGCGTGTCCATCATGAGTGGTCGCTGCGATATGTCGGCCTGCTATTTATCATTGCTTTTCTTCGTACGATGGCCTACGTTGAAGTATTCCTGACCGACAAATTGCGTCCGAAAGTGAAGGATGATGTCAAAGTCACCAAGATTTGGTTCCCCTCTCGAGAGAAGGGCCGGTATATTAAGGCATTTATCTACGAGCCAATCAGCATGCCAGCAGGTCCAAGGCCTGTAAATATAAATGTCCATGGATCAGGTTTTTGCTCCGCTGCCTTCTTTGGCAACTCGCGTTGGTTCAACTATTGTGTAGCTTCCAAGCTGCAATGCTATGTTATTGATACGGACTACCGCAAGGCCCCAGAGCACCCTTGCCCCTTACCTGTTCGGGACATCGAAGATGCTGTTCAATGGGTACTCCAGCATCCGGAAAAGTTTGACGTGGATCGCATTTCGATGACGGGTTTCAGCGCAGGTGGGAACCTAGCCTTATCCGCCGCTAGTGCTTTTGGACCCGAGAAAATCAAGGCCTTAGTGTCCTACTATGCGCCTTTGGATGGATCTGCTGCAGGCGCACCTGTTGGTGACGCCAACGGTCATCCTCCAAAGAGTCCATTCCGCAGCGGCGTCATCCTGGACTCGTTCGTCTTCTCTGTTTTCTATGCCGCTTACGTTCCTCCTCAATGCGATCCAGGTCACCCGAACCTCTCCGTTATCAACATTCCACTCGAAAAGCTTCCCGATCATCTGTTTCTGATTACAGGCGACGCCGACTCTTTGGCCACTGAGTCTATCCGGTTCTATGATAACATCATGGAGAATGGTTCCCGGGACCAGAAATACCACAGCCGGCTCCTGATTGTGCCGAATGAAGCGCATGCATTTGATGAACAACCCAAGCATCCCGAGTCGGTGCATTGGCGTGACAAGGCATACCAGCAGTCCGTGGACGTGATTCGCTCTGCATGGTACCCGGATGACGGGGAGCCTAGCAACCCACCTGTCGCCAAGCCTGCTCCGAAGGCAATCATTTCTTTCGTTACGCAACAGTCCGCTGGGGCAAAGGACTCCTCCAAGCCTGCGCCAGCGATTCGTGCGTAGCTCACCACATAAACCGCTGCGTCCCTGGTTCATGCGCCCAAGTAAAGGGGTATCCAATAAAAAGAGTCATCGTCAAGGCATTCACCATCATGTAAAAGACCCATTCTATTATCTCTTGCTTTCGCGTGGTGGTTGGCATGTATAATCGCATCATTAGATAGGGCAAGATCAGGTAGCGTGGCTCGATTAATGGTGATGGAACAAGTGTGAGACACGTTGCGAGAAGCCAACCGAGAATCCAAAGGCCGCTCTGTTTTTTCGAGAGTATGCGCACGAATGACATGGCACTGAACACGTACACAGGTACGAGGGCATATCGGGTCCATAAACGTGCATTAATGATGCGTCGCCATACGTAAAAGGTATAATGACGGTTATCGGCGAGCAGAAATGGATGCACGATAGTGCCGTAACGTACGGCCAAGACGCCCATAGTCAGCAGTACAACGCTCACCATTGCATGCACTTTTCCCCAACGCATGGGTACTAAAAAGAAAATGAGAGGCCACCCAAATGTCAGGGCGAATCCAAAAAAGTAGCCCACTTGCGCTAGATGCAGCGCCACCTGATGGTGACTTTTATCGCCTAATACAATGGCTCCATCGTTCCACTGAATGAACAGCATAAATGCAGGGAAGATGGGCACGTAGGGTGACACGGTACGTATGATGCGCATCCATGCAGAGCGCTGGACCAATAAAGTTGTTATAGGTGGCGTTATCCGAGGAGAAACTCCAGCAACGCGTTGACATTCTCGAAGTGCGGCCACACCCATGATAAATAATACCCAAACAATGTTGGTCTGACGAAAGAAGAGCGCAGCAGAACCCCATAGTGAAGCTTGTACATGATGTTTCCGTTCCATAGCCCCAACAGACGCGATAATGGCGATTACACTCAGCACGTCAGTGTAATACAAGAATCCAAAAAACCAGAGGGGAGGAAGAGAGGCACAGATGTAAGGGACGAAGCCAGGATCTGAGCATCCCCGCGCTCGTAAGACCCCCATACATAGTAGTGGCAGGCTCAATAAGGCTAAAACGTTCGTAGAACGAATGGCCATAACATCATCACATGCACGGAAAAAACCTAACACTTGCATGAAGGGACGCAGCGCGAGTGTGACCAAGTACGGTCCTGGTGGGGTGGTGAGCATTGGGTCCCACACATTCCATTGTCCCTGGCAATACCGAATAAACTGGGGTGTATGAAAAATTTCATCCTGCCTGTAAGTCAAACACTCATACCATATAAGGCTCTTTCAAATGCTGATTTACCAAGACACTAGTGCCAATAGTCGTGGCAACATGCCACGCAAACGCGAAAGCCATACCAGGAACGGACAAAGATGCTGACCGGGTGGAGATCTACGCGGGTCAGTGCTCTTTGGCGAGTATTTGGGAATTTGGACGTATTTCTGCCCCCGCCTTTATCGGATGCCCTAAGCGTTGATGTTGATCACCTCTACGGGGTCTTTTGCTACAAGTATGGTTTTTGAACTCAGTGGTCCGTAAATGGACCATAGCATAGGATTTGCACAATTCAAAATTAGCTCAATCGCATGTTTCGACAGGGACAGATTCACCTTGTGAAGCCTCCGTCCTTGACTAGCACAGGGAAATGAAGCTATAAAAACATCGTATAATGTAGCACAGCTACTGAAACTTGCGGTTGAGGATAGCTGAAAATAATAACTTCTGTACCTGCGAGCAGCGACGCAGTACGTGCCGTCATCGTAGAATCAAACGGTTCCTGAGCACCTTTTTCGAAGAATCCAACTCCAAGTTAAGGCGCAACAGCATTGCGACCGCTCTGCTCAGCCCGCTTACACATAACAAGGTGTGAGTCGGAAATTCCTGTGTATGATATTTAGGCTTGGCTGTTCCTTCATCCTAGGATCAAAAATGCTGCATGATGACAAACATAGGCGACTATTGCGTAGCATGCTGACAAGAGGTGCTTGGATCATTTTCACATCTAAACAAGCATCCCAATCATAGTACCTGAAGCGTTTGTAGAGCCGACCAATCATCACCATCGGGCATTGACGACATGAAGAGGATCCGTGAAGGGTCTATTCTCTAGAATCTCGGCTTGAGGGCATACCATAACCAGGACGTAGAAGAAAACTTGTGTGAACGAGATGTAGATCATCGATCTCACTCTTGCGAGACGCAGCAATCCCAGCCCAGGCAGTTCAGGCACCGAAAACGATTTTCGCGGGGAACTACCTGGAAACAGATATGATAGTGAGCATGCTTTTCTTACAACGTGTAATTCATCGAAAAATATGCTAAACTCTACCAAGGTGGTCGTGATGGCCCGTCGAGAAAGGAGGCGCTAGGAGAGACGCTCTGCATGAAATGGCGTTTGATGGCCCATGCCATCTGGCGTTTCCACAGTTCAATCAGGACGTGCATCTGTGTGGAGGAACGAAGACTTATCGTGGAATCGAGGGAAAAAGGTTTGACCGTCTGACACGTACTCTTTTTTTCTCCCTGGCGTGCGCACTAACATTGTTGTGATCGTTCCCAAAGCTGGAGTCATTTTCAATTGTTTCATCCAAAAATTTCGTTGGTGAATGCGTGTATAATCAAATATTATGGAAGAAGGCGGACTGTTCGATGAGCAGCCACACGCATATGAAGCAGCTAAGGATGCTGCAGCCCTAGCATCGCTGAAAGCCATGCAAGAATTGAGTGCAGCCGGTATATTAAGCATTAGGGACTTTGCATTTTCTGAAGATGACGAGAGACATCGCGGGTTTGGCTCTGTGCTTCCTTCTCAGGCCAAGGAGGAACAGTGCATGTACATTGCTCTGTATGACTTTCAAGCGGAGGCGGATAATGAACTGAGTGTGGAAGCGGGCATGCCAGTCCAGATCCTTGCACTATTGACCGATGGATGGGTCTTAGCCCGGCAAGTTGACCATCCTGAACACACTGGATTGATACCATATACCTATCTACAGCCAATCGGTTAAAGTTCACGACGCACGAGAACACGCAACGGTTAAGCATCTTTTTCGTGGATTCCTTCGCGTGAAGTAGGTTGTTTAGCCAATTTCATCGCATTCATGTCGTTCTTTATGCGAAGCACGTCCGGGTTGGAGTTGGGCACGGCATGTGCTGTTTGGTACAAAAAACGTAAAAGGGGCTCGTACATGCTGGTGGGTGGCAGTTTTCCTATCCGGCGACTGTGTCGCATAATCCATGTGTATTCTTCCAATGCGATAGCGCGTATCTCCTTGGTCGTTTCCAGATGCTCGTGCGTGTGTCGCCTTTGGTATGTAACGTGTTGTGCAAGAAGCAACATGAACCTCATGGCCACTGTCTCTGGCACCTGCCATCCCCGAAAAATGCACGAAAGCTTGCACAGATGGAAGACGCGAAGCATGAGGAGCATGTTTCCTGCACGTACAGCAAGACACATAGCCAAGATATAAAATTGAGAGTGGTGCATGAACGGGATCCTCTCACGAGGTCGATTGTTACGCAATTCGGGGTACATGCGTAACACAACGCTTGTCGCGCGGAAACCGTTCGCCCATCTTCTGTTTTTCATTCGTGTGTGCGCGATATGCTGTATTAAAGCGTAGGCGCGATATGAATTATTGTCGCTGATGGCACAATCCAAGTGCGCCAAGAGACGCTCTTGCCTCATTTTTTCGGTGTCGTCTTGCGTGCTCGGCTCTCTCCACGACATCCCGATCTCGGCTGAAATGCCGCCCATTTTTGCGTCTCGTAGTCGTGTCGATTTTTGAAGCAAGATATTACCCGTCACAAGACCAGGTGCCACCGAAGGACTCCGCTTCTGTATCATATGATCCAGTACCATCTGACACCACGTGCGTTTTTTGATGATATACAAAGTATAATATAAAAGTACATTGTATGCGCGTTCTGTAAGGACAGGCGTAAAGTGCGTCATTCGATCCAGGCGGCAGGAGCGCTTTGGACCTGTTTGGTGTGATGTTTCCGACACAGCGCGGCCACAAGGTAGATGATTGATGAATCCTTCCAGGACCGAAGCAATCCGCTTTCGGAAGTGATTGGAGCACGCTGATTCATGCTGCAATTTGGTAAATGTCGTCAACAGCTTAATGAGCCAAGTAATATCTTCTTTGTGGGTGGGAACGAGGGGCAAGTAATTGTACTCCAGAAGTTCGCCAAGACGCACAAGTGCATCTGCATACTGATAGTAGAGTGACCGTGATGCACAGAAATGCCCTTCCATGGGCGCTGGTTTCAGTTGAATCACACGTTTTACCAGTAACATTTGAATCATGAGCGTGTGCATCAACGCGCGGGATGGCGGCGTCGTGTCATGGTGCCAGCTCTGCTTGATGAAATCAGACAGAAAAAATGTGGCTTCCGACAGCTTATTCTGAAGTACGAGCTTTCGAAAAAACCAGGTCATATCTTGGACCCGGGGTCTTCCTAGGACTTGAACAGCACGCCAGGTATCTTGTGTAGGCTTGTTGATGGTATCCTGGTTCTTTTCAATGTGGTATGTGAGAACACGAATACCTTCGTTGCATACACGCACGCGCGTGCTTTCGTCGATGGGCTGCGATTTATCCGTAAGCTCAGCCAGTGTACAAAACACTTCACATGCCGCACTCGGAGTCATCCTCTGCATGGCATCAAGGTAAAAATGAACCAATTGGTTCCAAAGATCTTTCGATACAGTGGGAATATTTTGCAAAACGAGCGCCAGCGCATTCATATTTGAGATGAGGGTATGTGTATGAACGGCTTGGCTCGTCGCCTCTTGATCCATCTCGAGCGGATCAAGGCATGCGTGCATATTCATATTTGACTGCTTATCATATGCGATACATGTCGTATGAATAGATGCATGCAAGCTCGGTGGATATGGTACTCTCGACATGCACCAAGATCTGCGCTCCCATGTTCGCTGCTGGGCAGCGCGTGAAGGGAGACGGCGCGGCGAGGCTGTACGCGGCACATACCGTAAGAAAGGTATATGTCGGCTGCGCATCATGAAGATATTGGGGTATACTGCCGTGACCCTCTCAAACGTTTCGTTTGTGAAGGTGGTTGCCTAGCGCCGTCTTCTAGTTATGATGCGACAAGTTCGCACACACTTGAAAGTGTTCAGACGCCTATGGATGAGTGGCATATTGATTTGTCAGCAGTCCTCATTTACACGTTTTATGCCTACTAGGGACCCCTGCGACCCTCGGATGAGTACGCTGCGGCGCATGCCTTTTGTTCTTCAGCCTTTTCCTTTTAGCAGGTATGTTTGTGCTTCCCTCTAGTGTCCATCGTTTTGGGATGACACATTTCGCCATGGCTCGAGCTCTTTACAAGAGCAAAGACTCTGTGCAGCCAATCAGTCATAGTTACTCTGACCTTTTGCATCACACTAGGACACGCGTACTGACACCACAGAGCTATCTACTCCTCCGGCGATAGGTATGCAGTTACATATTCTGTAATTCTATGCTACTTCTACAAAAGCACGCGCCACAATCAGCCCTGAAGCGCCTGCCGTAATCTGCAGCGCCTGATTGGCCTCAATGAAGAATACACGTCCGGTATGAACCTCTGCCTTCTTGCCGTTGACAGTGTATGTGCCACTGCCTTCTGTCGCAATAATGATCGAAGGACCGTCTAAGGCTCTATGCTCAGAGCATGCGCCTGGAGCGAGTGTCGTTAAAAGCACAGCGAATTCGGGGATGGGTGGGTTGTATATGACGGTGCCCTTCTGGCTGTCACCATCCCAAACAGGCGCATCGAGACGCTGTGCAGCAGCGTCCTTGCTTTCATACGTCAACATATCCACAAGCACCTCGACGTCGCGTGCCTTGGGCGTGAGTCCAGCCCGCACGACATTGTCGGAGGCGGCCATACATTCGAGAATATGGCCCGAGAGGTATGCATGTGGCTCATCGGCACCCAGGAACATGGCTTGTCCTCGCTCCAGATGCACGACGTTTAAGAAGAACGTACACAGTACACCAACATCCTTCGGGTACTGCTGATTCAAACGCACGATAAGCGCACGCACCTCCTCTGATACCTCGTCCGTTCCGCGCTCATAGCGCTCAGCCAAGCTCGATACAGCTGGTTCGTACACCTGTGGATCCGCACGCATCAATGCACCGAACACAAGCTTGATGGTGTCGCGTACACATGCCTTTTCATCACCGCGAGACTGTGCGTCCACGGCCTCTTGCAAGCGCTTGTCCATGACCCCATCTGCACCCAACACGGTACGGAGCTCAGGCACTCGTGTGACAAAGTCGCGCACTTCTTTGACTGGGCGGAAACCGCAGAAGCCCTCAAAGGCCTGTATGGCAATGGCCATTTCAGGCTTGTGATTGTCGTCCTTGTACATTGTGGGCTTTTGCTGGTGAAGCTGCTCGGCCAGGGCCTTGTCTGGATGCGCTTGAATGGAAAGCGCCTTATTGATAGATAGCACCTTAAACAAGAAAGGCAATGCACCACATGAGTTGTCCGCGCCGAATCGCTTCACAATGTTCGATCCAAGTAGACTGTGGTCGTTGCGTAGGATGTCGTTCAGAGATACTTGCGAGCCATCCGGCTGGATCACGCGGGACGGCACATTAGGGTGTGTGCCCATCCACAACTCAGCATATGGCTTGTTCGCCTCACGTTGGAAGTGGAGCTCTGGAGTGCTCTCAGCAAAATCAGCAACCAAGCTGTTCGGAGCACCACCAGGTACGCCCCATTCGTACGACTGCACACCTGGAATCAACGTCCACATCGTGCTTGGAAACTCTCGACAAGTGGACCGTTCGCCTTTTTCGGAATGACCTGTGGAGTTTTTATTCAATTTTACACGGATCTATCGACCACTATGCCACGCCCCACGCACGTGTGGGTAATAGGGCGCGAGCCGTTTACACATTAACGGCCACGCGGAGCTCCATATCCGCGATACGGCTGCGCTCCATAGCCAGTCTGGTTCTGGCCATACGCTGAACCGTACGCTGATCCAGCATAAGGGCCCGCACCGTAGGGGCTGCTTCCATAAGCACTAGCGCCATAAGGGCCGGCGCCATAAGGACCGCCTCCATAAGGACCACCTCCATAAGGACCACCTCCATAAGGACCGCCTCCATAGGGCCCGCCTCCATATGGGCCAGTGCCGTAAGGACCTCCACCATGAGGACCGCCTCCGTACGGACCGGCACCATACGGACCAGCGCCGTAAGCGCCGCCTCCATACGGACCAGCGCCATAGGGACCACTACCATAAGCAGCCCCATAAGGACCGCCTCCATAGGGCCCTCCTCCATAGGGACCCGCGCCATAAGGACTCTGACTCGGAGGTCTTGCATCGCGGCCATACAATACACCTTGGTCATTCCACCCATCTCTACGACCACGGCCTCGTCCGCCGCCCTGGCCACGTCCACCACGCCGAATCCAGTCTTGGTCAGCTGGCGTAAGACGTCGAGACGGCATGCGCACACCTTGCAAGAGCACGCTTCGGTGAGGTACACGTTGTTCAGGAAACTCGTAGTGCGCCGAGATACTGCGATCGTGTGGGATATCTTGCATATCCGGCAAAGAGTGCAAGGGCGAGTAGTATGTAGCACCTGGTACACATGTTGTATCAGCTGCAAGGCTGCCAGCCATCTGTGGAATGCGCGCCGTATCAATATGTACAGCGCGTTTGTCACTTCGCTTGGCATAGAGCTGACTCAGTGTGGGGTATAAGTCGGCATCATCGCTCACAAAAAGTACATTACGTCCAAACGAGTTTCGACGCACTTCTTCATCCGTTAACTGGTCGTATCGTTTATGCAATGCATCCAACAATCGCTTCTCGTCGATAAATGGCAAGAGAGCTACGCCCTGCCATGCCATTTTTTTGCCATTCATGTCGACCAAAAACTCGGCCGGGTAGAAATCAAGGATCTCTGACTCTGGGTCGGTCATGAGCCACTGGAACGGCTTTGGCAAGTTGTTCTTGCTTGCTGCGGGTAGCACACCCATGAGCTGTTCAAAAGGTCGGAAAGGCTCGCCTTTTTCAAAGGTAATCTGCATCGTGTGCATGTCGGTAAAGTCGGCCGCAAAAGGCGCGTAATGGTATGGATAATACCACTTCCACGACGGACAGCCCTGATAGTAGTATGCGAGGACCCAGCACAGTCCTTCCACGTACGCCTGGACGACCTCACGGCGAAACTTGGTATCTGACAGCTCGACACCAAACTTTTGCCGGTAGTAGCGCTCACGATACCCTGGCTCCCACAGCTTGACTGTGTCTTGGTACTCGACCGTGCCGTCCGCATTGATTTTGCGCTCGAGCATCTTGGTCTCAGGCGGCACTTCTTCGTCGTCATCATCCTCTTCGGCCTTGATAGAATCGTCTCCTAAGACATCCTCTTCCTTGACAGGGGCGGATTCTTCAGGGTCTGCCTTGATACGTTTACTCTCCTTCTCTACCGGGGAAGACGTGCGTTTTATACCTTGACCTTGCGACAATTCCATTTTCAGCTGCTCAGCGGCACTAATATTTGCCATGCGAATCTGAGCACGGTTCTTGACCACGTCGGCATTGTCTCCATCTAGCATGATGGGACCCTTGTTCCGAGAGCCTGGCACACTTTTACTGGGTCCAATCGTTGGTGGTGCCACAGGTCGCGGTGGTATCACTTTGGCATGTCCAACGTAGGTAGTGTCGCCATGTTGCGCTTCGCTGTAGTTAGACGTGTGCCGGCGCTTGTTGGCCTCCTGCCGATCTTCGACCTCTTTGCGCTTGCGGAAAATATCATCTTCTGCCTGTGCCAAGCCATCAAGAATGAACTGCGCATTGGCCAATTCGACCTTGCCATTGTTCGTCACATATCCACTCATGTTCGGCAGCTCACGCTTCCAGATTTTGAGCAGCGTATCAATCGCACCTTCGCGGATCTCAAGACTAGGTAGATGGGGTAAAAAGTCGTTGCCCACGAAAAAGATCAAGAACACCCAGTCGTCAATGGCCCGCTCCAAATCAAAGGCAAATGGAATGCCCGGCGTCTGTAATTCCACGTTCAAGTATTCACGTAGAGTCGGCACGTCCAAGAATATAAAAGGTTTTTTCTGCAGAGGCTTGGCATCCTCTTTACGTGCTTCGCCACGGCAGTGGGCAGCAATGTGTCCTTCTTGGCCGCATCGATGGCATCCGCGGTGCTTGGCATCCTGAGCAAATACATCCTCACGGAGCACCTTGAAGTGCGGTTCATGCGTTGCAAGTGAGAGCATGATCAGGTCGGCATCGAGTCCGTAGATGACATGGCGCATATTTGGGTCATGATTTGGGTCACTGCGCTTTCTGCGAATATAGTCCATAATCTTGTGCTCGCCTTCTCCGGGCACACTGGCATCGGAAAGTACGACACACAAGTTCTTCCATCCAGGATCGGTATTCAACTTGTGAGCAATCCAGTATCGCAGCGATGAAGCCAACAGATCCATAAAAGGTGTACCTGGAGTGATGACGTTCGAGTCCCATGACTTTTGGATAGCCTCTTCTTCACCTGCGAGCCCTTTTTTCTTGCGTTCTTCCAACTCTTGCTCACGCTGTTCGTGTAAGATTTTAGCGTCCTGGGCGGACCGAAAGCGACGCGAGCGCTGCTGATTCATTTTTGCACGCGGTGCCACCCCGTCGATCGCAAGCATCAGAAACTTTCGCGGCCTGATCATGTTGATGACGCGGTCCGTGTACTTGAACACTTCGATCATCATGTCCTCCTCCGTTTCCGGCGGAGGCTTGCCTTCAGGATGCGTACATGGATGCACGATGCCGTTCATATCTAGATACAAACAGTCATATTCCTCCCCATTCGGATTGGGCCGCGATATGTCGATGGGAATGTCAACCATGTGGCCGTCAGGGCCAGGCATGTGCCCTGGCTCTTCTTCCTCAACACTCTGCACGATCTTTGGGTACTTTTTTGACAGCCATCGAAACAATGCTGGCACACCCTAGCACAGTCAGCTTCACTCACACGTACCATATTCTATGCGTGCGTCCTTGGCCGCGGTATGGAAAAAGATGCGGTGCACGCACATTTTCCTGTCGCCTTTGTACGCGATGGGCGCGATCAATAACATGTTTTGTGCCTTGTAGGACGACGCGAGACATCTGGGGTCGGCAGACAAGAGGAATAAATCCCTTGCATGCAGCATGGAGTGCGGGGCGAAGCCACGCCACAAGACCTTGCAACACAGCAAGGGATCAACGCAGGCTCGAATCTGTATGCATACATTGACCATGACCGGGTGTGGGGTGTAAATATCGAGCCGCCCGAGTCTGCCAAAAAGGCATGCAAGCCGTGGGACGAACGACAATCCCTGGAGACGTGGATTGAAAGCGGCGTGGATGACCAGGTATGCCATCACGTACTGACGTCGTAGATGATCCTGCATGTGCCTTTTACTTGTCCTGTATGCATAGAGAGTATACTGCTCTATCCAGGCCGGAGTGATCTGAGCGTTCGAGTACGTGACTATGGCCGTTTTTCTCACACGCAGCGATGCGCAGCCTTTGTCAATCGTCCTAACGGCATCGATTTTGACGATGCGCTTGCTGTGTTAGATGGGCGACTTGGCCCAGCATCTACCGGTCGAGCCCAAGCCGACTTTGCCCTGCTGCCCGGTGCCACGGACGTCACGGCGTACCCTGTCAGCGTATCGCGCTTTTCTCATACCAGCAGCGTGAGTCTATTGCTGGTACGTGCATCCGCTAAGCTAACCACACACAGCTCGACTCACTGGCTCACACATCCTCACGCATGTACTATGTGGGCTTTATTGGCAAGGCACTCGACCCCCGGTCGGATACGCTGCACCGGCACGACGTGCCGGCAGAGACGTCGGCCACACACAAAGTGGATGGCGTCGGAAGTTCTTTGGGGGCAGCAAGCACACCGAGTGTACGGTAGCGAATGATTACATCTCTGTAGGACACTAGGAACACTCACTAGTCTTCCGCTGCAGCTGCGGCCGCCTTCTCTGCGACAAGCTGTTGCAGCTTCTTTTGGCGCTGCAAGAAACTGGAGTCAGCGATGTGCTAACGTACTCTTGGTACTGGCACCTCTCGTATGTGTGGCTGCTGGTAAGTGCAAGCGTACGTACCGCTCGTTTTCGCATTCCCATGGCGCGTAAAACGTCTTCCGACGGCATTTGTTCAATGGGATCAACAGCCTTTCGTCAGGTATGCACAAATACGTACGCACTGCACGAGTCACGGTATCCGAGAGGGAGACGGGCAGCATTGGCTTCGGCGACAGAAGCAGTATGGTCCGTCATGGTCGTTAGGTCCGTCAGCGATTCGCTCCCAGGGACGCCTGGCCCTCCTTCCCTGGACGGCGGCCGTTTCGGCCGAAATGATTTGTGTCAGCACGTCGAGCGGCGCCTGCCGCTGGCCACTCCGCGTGCATTGACGACGACACACCTTGCACAGCTAGCCGTAGCCATGCTTCGTCCTACGCTCATTCGTGCTGCGCATGTACACAAACCGCTGATACGATTTCCGGACCGTCGTGCCCCCAAAAGTATGTGCCTCTCTGCGAGCGGTCCCAGCAACTAACACCTTTAGCTCCCCACGATCCCCAGCCGCATCCCAGCGCCCCCGAGGAGGTCGCGAAGAACTTTGACAACTTCCGCAAGATCCTTGAGACAGGTCCGCACTTTGATCCCGCCAAGCTCAAGCCATTCAGCCTCGAATCGAGTCAGCCGAAGGCGGGCGGCTCAGCATCTTCCAGTGCCAAGGCCGATGCTGTGGACACGCTCTTTGACCTGCCACCACGCTTCTGGAATACACCTTCGATGCGCATGTCTCCGGCCGAGATGGACGCTGTGCAGGTACGTGTCTATCTGAGACCAACTAACTATTCCAGTCCGGAGGTGCCAGTTTGTTTGACTAGATTCGTACAGAAATCGAGGTAGGTTACCTTCTCTCTTGTCGTAGATCAGTGCGTCGTGCATTCCTTCGTCCGAAAGGCAGAGGCGGACGGACAGAAGGCCATCGTGCCACCTCCACCTACCGGTTTCCCGCCGATTCCTCCGTGGGTGGCCAAAACGTCGTCGGACATGCCAAGCGCTGGGTCATCGAACTCGAACTACTATACCCCATCAGAGCAGCCGAGTGCTATAGGAGTCACCAGATCACGTACGCTCTTCTTCCTCTCGATTCGTGACTCGATCGTGCCCAGCGGACATGGCAGCGGAGCCAGTGCACCCCTTCTAGGAGACAATGAGAATCACGTCTACTTTGACGCGGACAAGAGCACTATACCCATGCCTGCAGAGCTTCCTCCCTTCTGGGTCGATGCCACAGAGGATGCTGACTCTCTCTTGTCTGGCATGATACCCACATTGGCAGAACTGGATCGTTTGCACGCTCAACACCTCTTGCCCAGCTTCGCCGACAAGACACCTCTCAAGCGCCAGATCGAGGCGCTCACGAGCGGCATTACCAGCGAGTTTCGCCAAGCGTCACAGCTCGTGGCTAAACTTGCGGCGCAGACGACAGACGCGATGCGCTCCCAAAAACTTTCCAAATACGAGATGACCGCCGCACGCAATGCTCAAACGGCCCTAGCCACGCGCGTGCAGCAAATGTCAGCTATGTTTCGCCAAAAACAGTCACAGTATTTGCGCAAGCTACAGGGCATGGAAGTCAAGGAACGTGGTGACACTGCCATGTTTGATAGCGTAAAGAGCATGCAGGAAGACGTGGCCTTATCGGAGCAGTTGCAAGGCGAGCAGGAGATGCGTCTCGTCGACACAGACGACAGCGAAGCCATGTTCCACGAACGTGATCGCGAAATCACACAGATCGCGCGCTCTATTGGTGAACTGGCACAGCTATTCCAGGACCTGTCTGCGCTCGTGATTGAACAAGGCTCGATGCTGGATCGCATCGACTACCATATTGACTCCATGTCCATGAACATGCAGCACTCGTCCTCGGAGCTAAATAGGGCGTCCACTTACCAGGTGGGCGCAGGGCGACGGTCCATGATCCTGCTACTTCTACTATGCATTGCCCTGCTGGTCGCCATCCTGATCATCCGCCCCTTTTTCCGGTAATTCTTCACCATTGTACACTGAGTCCATCGGTACTTGAAGCCACTGCATGAAACGTTGTGTGCAAATCGCCATGCGGGAACCGCCGCACCATATCCGACGCCCGCTCATCCCATGTATTGAGCCACGAACGCAACGAGCCACGCGCCGCGTCCTCCAGCAACGCGGATGCCGACTCTACGGATACCTTCCGGTTTTCGTCGTTCCAGTAGGCATCTTCCACGTGCTGTACCCAGCGACGATCCGTACCTTGCCAGCCCTGAACTGTGCTGTTTTGCGCCTCCGTCTCGATGGCATGGGCCCAATCTTCAGGTGGTCTTAGCTGGCCGCCGCCATTGACACACCCACCTGGGCATGCCATCACCTCAACATAGTCGTAGGGATGTTGCTGATCAGCCGTCACCATGCTGCGCATCCGTCCGCGACCGCGCGAGCTTTTGGCGCCTGTTTCGCGCTGCACCTTGCGGACCAAATTCTGAATGTTGCGGAAGCCGTAGCAGGTGGCGCCTTTGAAAATCACCGTGCCGTCCGGCGCGCGCAGCGTGTACTCGGTATAATCGGATGATCGTATCGTACGGAGCTCCACAAGTGGCTGGGTATCGGGATGTGCCTGGGTCCACGACACGTAGGCGTCTAGCAGTACAGCGAACAGGTAGCCACCGCTGCTGGAGCCTGGTTCAGGTGGCCATGCCAACGATGTCTGTTCTGCCTTTGCACTCACATCTACATCGATGGTGAGGTCGTACAGTTCGCCTGTCGTTAACACACAATCGACCTCCTTGGACGCCTGCCCTGGCTCCTGCCTTGCAGCTTCGAGCTTTTTGTCATAGCATGGCATCACAGCCACATGGTATACATATTGGGCGTTTTCGTCAGACATATCGCGTCCGCGGCATTGCGGACCCCAGACGCGCTTGGCCAACAATCCGGCGAGCTGCTGAGGCGATTTCGTGGTAGCCACGTACGGGAGCAGCTCAGCATGTGCTTTTTCAGCATAGCATACCCATCCGGGGCATGCGCTAGCGAGCATCGGAAGCTTCGGTGCATCTTTGGTGCCGTGCCAGCGTGCTTGGTATCGTGTGCGAAATTCACGCACCGTTTCCATGAGCGACATGTGACGAGCCAATGCCATATCCTGGACAACATCGAAGCCGATAGAGCGCAGAGAGCGCGTCACACGATCCCACACGGCGTGCATCGGTAGCGCCATGCGTGCTTGAAGTGATGCCATGGTCTGTGAGCTAATGCTAGCCACGAAAATGCGGTCATCTTTTCGTTGCAGCTCCTTGCGTACCTCATCCAGGCTTTGCACACCAATCAAGACAGTTTCTGCACTTGTGACGCAGCCGCTACACGCAAGACAGTCATTCAACGAGATCTGCGCCGTTTCCAGCTGCGTGCGCGCGCGAGGTGCGCCAACGGGTGCTTCGACATAAACACCATCCTCCATGGAAATCGTCGACTCAGGCGCACCACTTGCACTCTGTGGCGCTTCTACAGGCTTGATGCATGCTTGAGACGGACCTAGATAGTCGTTCAGGTCTGTCAATGTGAGCGCGCCTGAGAACGCCATCGTGGTCGGTGGCGTTCTTCCAGGCCCTCCACTTGCCCCGGCGTAAAAAAAAATCGAGGCCTGCCTCGCTGGGTCGCCGTTTTTCTACCGCCATGCGTCAGCTCAAGTTTCACGAGCGAAAGCTGCTCAAGAAGCACGACTTTTTGCAATGGCGCAATGAACACAACATTCGTGAGATCCAGGTCATGCGAAGATACCATATTCAAGATCGCGACGACTATCACAAATACAACGTACTTGTCGGGAAAACACGGCAATTGGCGCTGCGTCTCTCGACGCTGCCCGCCACGGATTCCTTCCGCGCTCAGCATGAATCCATGCTGCTGAACAAGCTGTATGATATGGGCTTGCTCGATACGGGCGCAAAAATGAGTGACATCATGGAACGCCTGAATGTCAGCGCTTTTTGTCGACGACGTCTGCCTGTGGTCATGGTGCGCCTTCATATGAGTGAGAGTGTGTCGCAAGCCGTCAAATACGTCGAACAAGGCCATGTACGCGTGGGACCTGACACGATCAATGATCCTGCTTTCCTCGTGACTCGATCAATGGAGGACTTTGTAACGTGGGTGGATACGTCCAAGATTCGGCGTGCGATTGCGAACTACAACGACGAGCTCGACGACTTCGATTTGCTATGAGGCAGCTATATGCGGTTTCCACATACCGCTTCTATGTCTGCCACTTCCTTTGGTGCATCTGCACTAAGGATGATATTGTCATCATACCCCACGGCCACGTCGTCTTCCACTCGCATACCGAGGCCTCGGAATGCCTCCGGGTACATGGGATCATCAGGCACGTACAAGCCCGGTTCGATAGTAAGCACCATACCTTCCTCAAGTCGTGTAGCTCGCTCGACTGTGCTCGTGTCGTGCAAATCAATGCCGAGCCAGTGCCCGATGTAATGCGGATAGAGGATACGCTCGAGCGATCCAAAGCTCAAATGGAAGCCCAAGTCACGCAGCTCTGCGCTGAGCATCTCGACACTGCGACGATGAAGGCCTGCTAGGGTATAACCTTGCCTCGATGTGGCGAGCGCCGTGCAGCCCTTGAGCGTACGCAGCAGCGCCTCGTACAGGTCACGCTGCGCTGACGTAAATCGACCGTCGCTAGACGTCGGCATCGTTCGTGTAATGTCTGACGCATAGCCACGAAATTCGCACCCTGCATCCACCGACATGACATCATGCTCGCCCATGACGCCATCGTTGCGCACATAGTGAATCATGAGTCCATGTCGGCCAGAAGCAAACACAGGGACATAGGCCTGGCGCTCGGCACCGCGGCGCGCGCATTCATACTCGAACAACGCCTGGGCTTCAGCTTCTTGCATGCCCGGATGGACCGCACGCATCACTTTGGACATGGCCTGGCCGCTAATGGCGCCGGCGTGTCGCATCACCTGCAGCTCGTTTTTACTTTTCCGACTGCGAAGAATATCCATTTCGCGCTGAAGAGAGTGGGTATTTCGCCTGTCGCTGAAGAGCTTGACCACGTTGTCAAAATCGGTTTTGCGAACAAACAGATCGTAGCCTGAAGGCGACGAAGGCGCCAGAAACTCATGGATACTAAATCGAGGCGTTCTCTGGCTGATGCGCGGTGTAGACACTTGTGCCGGCAAATCCACATAGAGCTGATCAGCATTTGCGACAGCCGTTTTGAAGAATTGAAGCATTACGGCAGGATCGTTTGGCAGCGCCTCATCCGCGCCAAAAATGCGGGTGGCCCCGTCCATGCCACAACTGGGGCCATCCCACACCTCTTTATGTGCCTGGCGCGGCTCGACAAACATCGTCATTTTATACCCACGCTCGCCGTACCCGGTTTTCTCTAGCACCAAGGCCGCATCGGGTTCTTGCATACCAGTGAGGTACCAAAAGTTGGATTCTTGACGGAACTTGTAAAAGATATTGCGTGACATGTACTTTATGCGTCCGCCCATCAGCACGACCACCGAATTAGGTGGCAAGCGGTCCATCAGAGCGCGACGCCGATTCTCATACTCAGTCGCTGGGATGCCCGGTGTGAGATGGTCGAACGCGACACCACCGCCATCAACGGGGTTCGTGCCCATGCGAAAGTCAATAGGAAAAAGATGTGGGTGCGTATGAGGCAGTGGCTGTCCACATGCCGGAGGCCGACTCGCGCTAGACAGCGTACGCACACCACGCCTCAGCGCATATCGCCAAGTACGCATCATCGAAGCACACCCTCTTCTTCCTCCCCCGAGCTAGGGCCACCCTCGTTCACGTGATCCAACGCGTGCGAGAAAGGCCTCAAGGGCCATCCACACGCGACGTAACATCGGCCACACAGACCATGGCTGCTGTGGAACCGCGCGCGATGCAGACGCCCAAAAAGCTTAGATCACCGCTAAAATCTTCTGTGCATACACAGAATTCCATGGCGGGAACACGCACGCCCAGCACCTCCAGTCTGGCGCGATCTACCGAGCAAGGCGTATCGAACGAGCCGATTCAAACCTTTCTGCGCATCCGACCACCCCTGTCTGAGCCTGACAATGAATCGTGTATCGATGTCCTTTCAGATACACAGGTCGTGATGCATGTGCCTTCAGATACCCAATTGTCGAAATCCCGCTCACGCAGCACGACTGCTGCGCCCATCAAGTACACATTTTCTCGCGTATTCGCGCCTTTACCGCACGGAACCCAGAATCATGCTCAGGCGCAGCAAGACTTTTTTACCGCCACTACGCTGCCTTTAGTTGAAGACGTACTAGCAGGGAAAAACAGTCTCGTATTTACGTACGGGGTCACGAACTCCGGTAAGACGTACACGGTCCAGGGTCCTCATCGTCGTGGCGAAGCTGGGATTTTGCCTCGCGCTATTGATGTCATCTTCAACAGTATTGCAGGCCGTGAATGTACCAAAGCTGTCCGGCCAGTAGGGCTCACCGGCGTACATCCAGGCATCTCCGATCCAAGTCAAAGTTTACTCGCGAGTCGCTCTCGGACAAAGTTGAAGACAAACCATCGCACCATGATGACTCCGACCTCTGCAAGAGACGCTGAAGGAGCCGTGGATATGGACCCGACTAGTGTCGAAGTAAACCCAGACTATCGCTACAGCGTGTGGGTCAGCTACGTGGAAGTGTATAATGAGAAACTGTATGATTTGCTCGAGTCGCCGACCCAGTCGCTGCTAACGCGGCCTGATCGAAGCGATAATGAGTCCACAACGCCAGCACCTACGCGTCGACCCCTGCTATTGAAAAGTGAAGCGGAAAGTGGTGGTAAATTCGTGAGTGGGCTCAAAGAAATCAAGGTATCATCTATCCTCGAAGCCCGCGAACTCATCCGCTGCGGCATGGAAAATCGCTCTGTCTTTGGTACTATGGCGAATCGCTCAAGCTCGCGCTCGCATAGTGTGTTTACGATCAAAATCCTGCGAGAACATACTGGAGTGGATGTGCCTTTGAACGACGTAGCAGGTCTGTCGCGCAAGTATTCTGTGTCACGCCTGAGTATCGTCGACTTGGCAGGCAGCGAGCGCATCTCTAACACAGATATCTCGTCAGGGCCACGTCTAAAGGAAGCTGGGAGCATCAACAAGAGCCTTATGTGCCTCGGACAATGTCTGGAAACCATGCGCAAAAACCAAACTCGAGCCGGCATCAGTCCATCCATCCCAGACAGACTGTCCTCCAGCTCTGGGCTTCATGATGCGCAGCGGAAACGCCGTCAAAGCATCGTACCATTTCGTCACTCCAAGCTTACGGAATTGTTCCAATCTTTCTTTATGGGAGATGGTAAAGTTCGTATGATTGTGAATCTCAATCCCACTGGCACTGGCTTCGAAGAGAACGCGAATGTGATGCGATTTAGTGCCATGGCGAAGGAAGTGGGCATTCATGTCACATCATCAGCCGCTCCAGCGTCCGATGTATCGTCCTCTTTCGTCCACGACACGAGCGTTGTAGAAATGTCACATGTCAGCGACGACGAAGATGACGACGAAGAACAAGATGAATTTGTCAACATGCTCTTGGCAGAGAACCAGCGCCTGCGCCTGCAGTGCGAACGTGCCGAAAGCGCGTGCCGGATCGTCGAAGAGACTGTCCGCAGCGAAATGGGACAACATCTTGCTGCTACTCTGCAAAAAATGCAGCGATATTATGAGCATCAACTTCAGGCGGAAATAGATGCCAGCGATGCCTTTATGGACCGCAAAATCGACCTGTTTACCCGCCTAACACAAGCTGTCCATGATGAGCCTGTATCAGCCAATTCCAACGTCACGACAGAAGATAACATCATGATACCCCCGAACCGCATTTTATCCGAGTCCCGCAATCACATCAACTATACATCTGAGCCGAGTACTGATTCAACGGCTCAGCGCACATCTCCCAGGCCCAAACATGCACCCACAAGAACATCTATATCGGCTGAGGAATCGCAAGATGCTGTCTACCTATCAGAACCATCTAGCCCATCAAAGCGGTACCGGAAACTTTGTCAGAAAACTGCCATTCACACTGATGAAATGGACATGATCGCTCAGGATCTTAATGCATAGACTTTTTTACCGCCTTGCGTGCGCCGTGCGCTTCTTGAATGTGGAGTTTTAGATGCGCCGCTTATCCTGACATGGAAAAAAATTCATTTTTCATCTTGCCTGCCATAAGCATGAGTGAATCGAGAGATCTCACAAACAAAGAGCAGCGCATGGCACGCAAGGCCCAAAGGCAGAAAGAAAGAGAAGAAAATACAAATAAAAGTAAAAAGCGATCCTGCCTTGACGAAGAAGAGAAAGGGCAAGACAGCGTAGACTCCAACCAGACTGATGATTCCAGGGTGGAGCACAGAGAGCACGAGAGCGACGGCGAAGTTGAAGCCATATCTCACAAAGAGCAAAGAAAGCGCCGCAAGATGGAAAAGTATATGTCGCAGCATTCGGAAGGAGATGTAAATACGAGGCCGTCTAAACCACAGCGCAGTCCGTATAGTGTGTGGATTGGCAACTTGGCTTTTTCTACGTCCGTCGAAGAACTAACGGAATGGCTCCAGGAACAGGGCATAGAAGGAATCAGTCGCGTGCATATGATATCTGGTGTGCGCAGGGAGGAACATAATAGGGGCTTTGCATATGTTGACTTACCATCTCAAGACCAAGTCGAGCGATGCATTGCTTTGTCTGAGTCTGAGCTAAAAGGGCGGAATCTGCTCATTAAAGGAGGTACAGACTTTCGTGGACGTCCAGGTCTCGATCCTAAGGCGGCTGAACTGGGAAGTGACGCGAATCATGGTCGGACAGGGCTCAGCAAGACAGCACAGCGTATTCTACGGAGCCAGAAAAATCCACCCGCTCCCACCCTGTTTCTCGGTAACTTGAGCTTCGAAACAAAGGAATCAGACATTTACGACCTTTTAGAAGGATCTGCACAGAAAAGATACGAAGAGACAGCCACATCGGACGAGTCAGGCGTTTCTGCTAGTGCCGGTATTCGCAAGATCCGCATGGGTACGTTTGAAGACTCGGGCAAATGCAAAGGATTCGCATTCGTCGACTTCGACTCGGCATCTCTCGCCACAAAGGCCCTCATCGAGCCCCGCAACGGCCGCTTATTAGGCCGGCTACTTCAAATCGAATTTGCTAGTAGCGACGCTGTGCGACGCGGTGCTTCCAAGGACCTTTTGCCCGACTATGTACCTGAACGCCGGCGCAGACGCTCAAGATCTACCTTCAATGATGAAGATACAAAGGAGAACGCCTTGGAAGAGCAAGACTATGATGCAGCTCAAGAAGACAATCATACGGCACCGCGGCGTCCAGGGGCCTCGAGGGCGCCGCGCCGCGTTCGCCCAGGTGCCGCTAACGCATCCGCACCACGACAAAACTATGGCATTGTCCCTTCAGAGGGCAAGCGGACTACCTTTGAGTAAATCTCGTTGATCTTGACGTTTGGTGGAACGCCATGTCTTTTCTCTTAAGAGGATTCTAGTGCATACCGCTGCGAATCCAACTAGTAGTCATGTTCGCCACGCCCAAGGCCAAGAGTTCATCCAGCTCTATCACTTGTTTGCCCCACCTTCCTCCAATGAGAGTTCGCCGTTGTGCGTAATGCCGTAATCGTAAATGTCTTCCAGGTTGTCTTACGTCAGATAGTTTAAGCGGCGCTGGTAGCGCCATTCTGTCTTGGGCATTTGCAAATCATCAAAGCGTGAGGCATTCCCACCTAGCTGTGCGAGGTACATGCCACTATCTGCGAAGCTTGCCGGTGCTCTCGCACGTTACACGAATGAACTGTCGAGTGCGGTTACGGCTTTTGCGCCGATGCAATGTGGGGCAGTGCCATTGGAATCGTGCCTGACTGAGAAGGAGTCAGCCACTTCGTATACCCGTCATGCACCTGCATCGATACATTTTAACCCAGAGGCGAAAGCTAGTGAAGAGCAAACTATACTAGCACCGAGATCTATATTACAGCGAAGGTACTCTGTAAATTTAGGCTCTTTATTCTCCAAGGTTCATAAAGAGCCCGTGAAACAGCGTCGCAAATCAATTGCGACTTTGTTCCCGGATAAAATTAAGCAAACCACATTAGGAGCTGTGTCTATCAGTCATAACCAAAAAATTTCGAAGGAAGAACTGGCACTAATTACTCAAGTCTCGCCAGATGCGAATATCGACTTCATCCTCAAAGAGTATCAATCCTTGCCGCTACATGGAAAGAGTACTGCTGGTGCGTACAAGCTCTTATCAAACATCTTGTCAAGTCACAGGTCGTGCGTAGATGTTGATGCACTATATGAAATGTACCTAAGCTTGAAGCACTATGGCCCATCACCCGACGGTGCTATTTATGCTATTCTCGTTGATCAGCTGTGTCAACGCGATCTGGAGCTGGTCAGACATCACGGGAGTTCCTATGGCAAGGACTATTTTGAGCTCGCGCTACAGGTTGTTTGCGATGGATTCTATTCACGACACCTTTTCAATTCTAGTGGTCCTTTCAACCAACTATTTCGCTGCATGATACCTCGCGGTTGTATTGATAAGGCCATCTACGTTCTTTCGATTATGGAAAGCTGTATTGGAAGCGTTAAGGACGCGGAATCTTTCTCTTTATTGATACAGATTTTCAGCAGTGACACCGTGCCTACGTTTCCGGGTCAGTCTTTAGAAGACAGGCAGCGCCATTGCCTCTATGCATGCATTCAAATTTTCCAGTCGTTTGAGAATATTGCTTCCATTTTGGCACAAAAAGAGCCACGTTGCATGGAATTCAGCGAGAAAAAATGCGTGTCTGTTTGGCTCTCAATGATCGATGCCTACTTTTTGCTGGGCGACGTATTTGGAGCAGTGGCTCTTTTTGAGAGGATGATGGCAGCACACTTCCAGGATTGTTCTATTCCTCCATTGGACGAGCAAGTTGTAAGTCATATGGTGACTGGTTTTGTGCATGTAGGTGATTGCCGTTCAGCGATTCAATGGCTCCGCCACCTCGATGCATCTCACATGCCAGCACCTAGCTCTGAGGCACTCGAAAATATCGTACGTGCGGCTCTTGAGGATGAACCGACCCAAGTTGTTACTTCGCTTCGTGATATTGCTCAGATTCTCTTGTCTCGAAATGTGCTCGACGAAAACCTCTACGACGCTGCATCACTATGTGTGACCAATTTTGCCGAAAGACTTGGTATGCGCATAGTCCAAGAGTCTTTGAATGCTTCAGATTTGGCGTCTTGCTACAAAGCAATGGAGGAACTGGCTGAGCGCCTCTTTCAACTCTATGACGCATCACATATTCTTGTTACGCCAGAACAGACCAAGCCTGTATCTGCTGTTTTGAACCTTGCAGCCCAAAAATCCCTGCATGGACATGCTGAACACGCAAGTGCACTATTTAGACTTTGCATGCTGGCATTGCGCTTCGGCGATCCATCCTCACCGGCTATTGTGAGTCTCTTGTGCGATGCATGTCATTTGCCAATGGCTATTGCTGATGCGGCCGCTTCTGCACCACACCGACTAAGTGATGCTTGTGTACGGCTTATTGCTTTCTCGACCCTTGTTCTTCCAGCTTTGGAAGGTTTGTCAGGCTCACTCGTTGCAACAACGCAGTCAGCTGTTGTGCGGCAGTACGAGGCAGCGAGCCGAGACTTGAACAATAATTTGGCTCCTTTGGATCTAGATGAAACGGCATGGAAGCGGATTGTGGATGCATTTTGCTCGGCTGAGCAGAACAGTCCGTCTGCTTTTCCAGGTCCAGATGGATATACAGGCCTTGGCAAGCTTCTAAGCGAGCTGTCACGTCTACCTCATCGCCCGCAATTAAACGTGGATAATATTACAGCTATGCTTACAGAAAAGTATGGGCCCGATGGCGCTTCTGTGACCCATGGATGGACAAACCCTTCATCAAAGTCTTCTCACGCATCATTTCCCTCTCGGAAAAAGTTTTCTAATTCCCAAAGCAATACCCTTGTACGAAAGACACCTCATCCTGACACTGTGCGACACTTGTATGTGGAAGGGCTCCTTTCACCTGATCTACCTGTGATCAAGAGTCTGGACCATTCGCTTTCACATGATATCCAGAACCAGTGCCGCTCACATGGCAGCCAATTAGATGTCTCGGCTGTCCACAATCGACTCATGGCCAGTGTCGCCCAGGGCTTGTATCCAACGCCGAGCTCATTGGGTTCCATGATCAATGTAATGGGGCGCAATGGTCAGGTGGACCGCATTGATGAGCTGTATAAGCTAGGCCTCCATGCTCTAACATTTAAGCATTGCGATATGCAATGGCGCATTTGGCAGTGGACGCACTTGGAAGACTGTATGATGACTGCTTTGTCTCATGCCACGCTAGAAGATCGCGCCAATATTCATCGGCTACGCATCATCGCCCTTGGTAAAGCCCCCAGTGCGAGTGCCTATGCAGCGCTAATTGCTACCATTCAAGAGCGCACAGACGACGCTGTTGTGGCTGAAGAACTTTTTAATGAATCACAAAAATTAGGAGTACGTCCCAATACCTATTTGTACAACACGATTATATCCAAGCTTTCTCGTGCACGCAAAGCCGAACAAGCTCTGCGTCTGTTTGACGAAATGCAAAAATCCAATTTGCGACCAAGCAGCGTGACGTATGGTGCCGCCATCAATGCCTGCGTTCGAACTGGCGATGAGTCGCGTGCAACGCAGCTGTTCGCCGAGATGGAGTCCCAACCCATGTTTCAACCACGAGTGCCACCTTACAATACCATGATCCAGTACTATGTACATTCTGTGAGGAACCGAGATAAAGCGCTGCTCTACTACGAAAAAATGCAACACGCGGGTGTTCGCCCTAGTGCACACACGTACAAGCTGCTCCTAGATGCTTGGGGTACGATCGAACCTATTCAGCCTGAGCGTCAACAGGCTCTCTTTGCGCGCCTATCGGCGGATCGTCTGGTCGGCGCACAGGGTACGCATTGGGCATCACTTATTCATACGCAAGGCGTCGTTCTTCGTGATTTAGATCAAGCCAAAGAAATATTCGACTCGATCGCCGACCGTGCGCCTACTGTTCCTCGAGGTAAATCATTCACGTCTACTGTGCCTGACGCAGTCGTGTACGAGGCCTTGTTTGCTGTTTTCGTTGCTCATGGCCGGACGGATCTCATGCCGATATATTTGTCGCGTATGGTAAGTCAGGGTATCTGGCCAACCGCGTACATTGCAAATTTTCTTATTAAGGGATATGCGCAAGATGGGCCTATGGGTCTCGTTGAGGCCCGACGAGTATTTGACGCAATGATTGATCCTCCAGCTGGTATAGCGGCTTCTGGCAATCATTTGCCGCGGCATCATGGTGCAGGCGCACTTGGTATGCGCCGTGAGCGCGTAGCTATACGCTCTGACTCATCTAGTAATGAGTTGGATCGTGCTAATGTACTCGGAGCGCTGGTGAACCGTGAGCCAAGCACCTATGAAGCCATGATAGGCGCAGAGCTTGCATATGGTCATATTGACCGCGCCCAAAGAATTCTGACGCGGATGAAAGCGCGTGCATTCCCTGCCGCTTTGTTAAATCGTGCCCAGGCCATGTTTGATCGTGTATAGCTGCTTTGACGACGTTAATTCTCTTTGCCTGCCTGTGCGAATTCTTATTTCTTGGTTTCCGTCAGTGTGACAGTCGTGAACAACCGTGCGAACGGTGTGCGCCCGATGCATCCTCCACCACTTCGTACCTATTCATATTGGCTGCATTGTGCCTCCGATGACTGCTGGGAGTTCACAATTTAAACTCACGTGCTACGTCAGCCCAATGGAATAAGTACATTCCGTGTTGGGTCTAACCGTTGTATGGCGAAAACCATTTTTCTCTGCAGATGTTACGGGCGATCGGCAATTAGGCTTGTCAAGCTGGATTAAAGCAAAATTTTATTTTACTCTTTCGATCATGGTCACAACCATGATACAGAGGCCAAAAAAGCTAGCCTTGGTTGTTGCTCTTTTTATTATAAGCATAGTCATATCAACTTATGTGTCTACTTCATCCTCCCATGGTCCCTCAAAGTTTCGGACACATTTGCAACAGATGCCAGCATATCTCCGACAAAAGGCATGCCTGATGTCTCCGTTTGGAGTCAATCAAAGCTCAGGATTCATGGAAGGCGCTGTCTCTGTGAATGATATTGTGCGCTACTCAACCAAGAGTTCGCAAGGAAATTATATGCCACCGGAGTTCGTTTCGAGTTCTGTGAACCAAGCACCCCGGGTCAAGGCTGCTTTTATCGTGCTTGTGCGCAACAATGAGCTGGATGGAATGATTCAAAGCATGAATGACTGTAAGTTTGATATATTGTGGTGTAGACTAACATTCAAGATGAGTTCAGGTTTAACCGCAAATTTAATTACCCCTGGATCTTTTTGAATGACGAGCCGTTCACGGATGAATTTAAAACTGAAGTGCGTAAGAGGACTCGCGCCCCAACGTACTTTGGGCTGGTACCCTCCGAGCATTGGAGCTATCCAGACTTCATTGACCAAGAAAAAGCACGGCAGAGTCGCATTGACATGGACCAGCACGGTGTTCCTTACGCCACCTCAGAATCATATCGCCACATGTGTCGATTTCAGAGTGGCTTTTTTTTTGAGCACCCTCTTACCTATGAGCTTGGGCTAGAGTATTACTGGCGAGTGGAGCCTTATGTCGAATTGAATTGTGACATCGACTACGACCCATTCATGTTCATGAAAATCAACAATAAAGCCTACGGATTTACCATCACGTTGCTCGAATACGAAGAAACCATCCCTACTCTTTGGGATCATACCAAGCATTTTATGAAACTGCATCCTGACTATTTTGCGTCAGACAATCTCGTGGAATTTGTTATTGATAATGGCGATTTCGAGACATCTAACTATAACTTATGTCATTTTTGGAGCAATTTTGAGATCGGCGATATAAACTTTTTCCGGAGCAAACAGTACAAGGACTACTTCGACTATTTGGACAAAACCGGTGGCTTTTTTTATGAGCGATGGGGCGATGCGCCTGTGCACAGTATTGCTGCGTCCCTTTTCTTGAATAAGTCTCAGGTGTATCACTTCAAGGACATTGGCTACGTGCACGATGGTATGGGCCACTGTCCTTTAGGAGAAAAACAATTCCATGAAAATGGTAAATGCGATTGCAATGTGGTCGACTCCGTGACTCTCTTGGAAGATTTCTGCATGGGCGACTGGTGGTTTGCATCCAAAGAGGGTAAGCCCTCTGAACGTGAGGAGTACAAAGCGCTCATCGACGAACTTGAGCTTGAAGATGTCTGGGTTGAAGAGGGCGAAGGCGAAGGTGAAGGCGAAGGTGAAGGAGAAGGGCAAGAGGATGAAAATGCTGGGGACGAAAATTTGGAAGTCTTTGATCGACGTCACTTGAAAAAGCGCTACTCGTCCGCACTTCTCAGGCAGAAGCGTCGGGCAAGAATGTCACAACAACGCAAATTAAAAAAGCGCAAATGGCTTAGCAGAACTTGATTGATGTTATGATAGCAACAAGTTTGCTACTAGTTGTATAGATACCACTCGCAATATCTCCTACTTGAGGCATTGTGTACAGATGAGGCTGTCGTCGGGCTGTCATTGTCGCATTTTGTCGGTGAGCGATTTCGAGTCTACCAGAATTGTCAGCTGGATATCTGACCTATAAAGAGCAACGACCACTCCCATACGCCTGTGCCATATATAGCACACGGCGACCGGCACCACTACCGGCTCCGCCAGCATGCTCGCGTTCGAGAGCTGAGAGCGCATCGTGTAAGGTGACACGGGAGCGAGCCACACGCTCCTGTTCTCGCTGGGCTGCTTGGCGAAGTGCAACATCACTCCATGCACCAGCATGGGCAGCTTGCGCGGCTGTGCCACGCCGATTAGCACTTGGTGCGAATTTTGGCTTCGGTAATGCTGAATTTGCTTTAGGAGCAGGCGAATTTGATGCTGACGTCGGCTCTGTTGTGTCACGAACTCGCGCTGAAGCGGTTGTTCTTGTGCTCGGTGACTGAAGCCACGAATACTTAGATGCCATGTTGTTAGCTCCCAGATGTCGCATAGCTGTACTATCAGCCAGACGCTTCCGCACATCCTCAGAGAGGTTACGTGAAGATGTGCCTGTGCGTTTTTTGCCTTTAGGTGTGCCATCATCACCGCCAGCTTCTAAAGCCGCGGCCTCATTTTCTTCACGCTCGATTCGCATACGTCGCCAGTTGCCTTCTTCAATACGCTCAGCCTTCTCAATTCCTGCAAGTTGCTTCACAGGATTGGATATTAATTCTTCATGGTACATAGCTTTTCGTGATCCATCTGGGAGCGTCTCCAAGTACATAGGTGGACTGCGCTGATGCGTAGACCATGCTCGATGCCGAGAAGCACGAACCATGGACTCGAGTAAGTTGCGGAATCGCATGCGTGTGGCGATAGACAAATAGTCGAGCGTAGCAGCATTAACACTGAGGCCGTACTGCCTTGCAATACGATGGACCATGTTGGAAAGAGGGTATACATTAAGATACAAACCATGTACAAGTCCAGCAGCATGAATCGCAGAGGCGGTATGTGAGTCCTCCCATGAAGATCCATTTTGCTGAATAAATGCCTCCTCAGCACGTAAATCAACCCCACTGTATCCCATAACATCAATGAGCTGGTCATAACTGGTCGATGAAGGGTTAGCATTCGACGTTTGTGGCGCGCTTGGCAAAGAATTTGACATCTGAGTCGCGCTATGTTGCACCTCTTGCTGTTTTTGTTGTTGCTGTTGTTGCTGACGCATCGCTTGAAGCCTTTGTAAGGAAAGAGGAAGGGACGAAGCGGTCGGGGAGGGGACAGTTTGAGACAGCAGGTTCAACGGAGCGGCATCATTTTGATTTGAATGAGACGCGCCATTTGCTGCATCACTACGTTGGGCGGCAAGACTTACAAGCTTGTCGAAATTAGATAGTGATGGTGATGCAGTTGTCACAGACGGGTCGGAGCCGGGGGCCGGCATTGCAGAGGGGCTGGGATGCCCAGGAGGAAGACGGAGCAAAGCATCATCAGACGCGCTCTCTGTCTTTATTTTCTTAGCCGGTCCCGCATCCTGATTAGTGTTGCCTGATTCAGCACGTTTCTCCATCCTACCCTCGTCGATGAGCGACTAGAACACAAGCACTCTCGCGCAGGTAGTACTGTTATGAGACGCACTATCTGCAGTCGCGACGAAAAGGTCGCTGGTCGGGCGAAATGCACAAAGGTCACGTGTCACATTGAACAGAGCATCACGATCCTACGAACAAGCGCTTTTCATAGTGCTGGAGGCCGTGCACACCGCCCTCCAATTGCGCACTGGCGGTACGGAGCTCAAAGCGCACCTTTCCAGACATCACATTATCGCGCAGGTCATCGACGCTAGGAACACCCATGTCTTGGAGAGAATGCTGCAGGCCGGTGTAGAGGTATGGCAGGAACTTGGTCACACTGCCTTTGTCTTGTACAGAGCCGGAGACACCTTGGGCGACTTTAACGGCGTCACTCTCGGAGAAGTAGCGTTGTGTTGCGGCGTTCTCATTGGCGGCGTTAGCGGTGACTTCATCCACCTTCTTCGAAGCTCGACCCGTTGAACCGTCGAAGCGGCGCTTCTTGCTCTGGTGTTCCATAGCCTCAATTGAGCCCATACCGCGATATCCTTTTAGACGCTGGCCCTCACGGTAAAAGTATTCACCGGGGCTCTCCGTCGTACCAGCGAGAAGACCGCCCATCATCACAGCACTTGCACCTAGACACAACGCTTTGGCAATGTGGCCCACGTTTTGAATACCACCGTCAGCAATCACAGGCACGCCAAAGCGTTTGGCATACTCAGCCACTTGACGCACAGCTGTGCCTTGGGGACGTCCTACAGCCATGACTTCCTGAGTGATGCAAATCGAGCCACTACCCATACCCACACGAAGAGCGTCAGCACCAGCATGAATGAGCGTCGCAGCCTGTTCACGAGTAACAACATTACCGGCCACCACCTGGAGGTTGGGATATGTCTGTTTAATCCAAGCAATCATGTCGACCTGGAACACCGAGTTGCCTTGCGATGAGTCCAGAACAACGACATCGAGGCCAGCTTCGACCAGCATCGCTAGACGCTCGCGGTCATGGGGGCGAGTGCCGATGGCTGCAGCACAGTACAGCTGCTTGCTTTCAGGACTCTTCGAAGCAAGTGGATAGTCCTGGTTCTTCAGCAAGTCTGAGCGAGCAAGCAATGCAACCAAGTCACCTGTTTCATTTACAATCGGAAGCTTGCCCTTCTTACTGTCACGAAGAATGCGATTGGCCTCTTCCAGCGTTACACCCAAAGGCGCCGTGACAAGGTCGCGCGTCATCACCTCGACAAGAGGCGTAGATGGATCGCGGAACTGAATGTCACGCGCTGTCACAATACCCAGCAGCTTGCTCTTCAATGAGCCCGACTCTGTCTTGGTTAGCATTGGCTGTTCATGAGGCAAATGTAGCAACAGCAGAGGTATCAGTGGACATAGGTAATTGAATCTGCATTGTCAAACCCAGCTCAGGCATGACCTATGCAGAACGAAGGTTACAGCAGTATACAGGTTTCATCACTTTTTCCCTCATGCCGCGCCTTATTAAAGTGAAACGTACCTGTGATGGGAATGCCAGCAAAGCCCAGACGCTCCTTGATCTCCAGCACATCGCCAACAGTCTCGCGCGTGCTTAGTACCATAGGGTCTGTAATGAATCCATTCTCAAACATCTTGACTTTCCGGACCATCGATGCCTGTTCTTGCGGCGACATATTGTTGTGGATGACACCCATACCACCCATCAATGCAATCGAAATAGCCATTTGCACTTCTGTCACCGTGTCCATAGGACTAGAAATAAACGGTGTGTTAAGGACAATGTTTTTGGTCACACGCGTACGAAGATCCACCTTGGACGCAGGGAAATCGATGTAGCCCGGCAGCACCAGAAAGTCGTTGTACGTGAGACCGCCATTCTTGCGTGAGTCAATAAGCTCATTCATACTAAGACCATCAGAGTGCTCATACTTAGTGAGCTCATTTTTGGCTTCGGAAATAGGAAGAATGTCACCACTTGAAGCAACCTTGGCCATTGCAACAACAGCAAGAGAACGTAGAAGTGGGCAACGATTGTTCTGTGCGTATCCAAGGTGCTTGAAAAAAGAGGAAAAAAAAAATTCGCTCACGTGGTGCCATGTGGCCTAACGCCAGCCACGTTGGATGGCTAGCGCGTCGCCCGCGGCTTTTGCAGCGTTCTCACCCAAGCCATAATGAGTGCAGTGGCTCCGTCACACAGTGGTGCTGGTGCTGTTCCTATTTCCAATGCGAGCTCATCTAGCTCACGCGAAGCTCGTATTGCTACTCATTCTCATATCAAGGGTCTCGGCCTCGATGAGTATGGTGTAGCTCTACCAAGTGCCCGCGGCTTTGTAGGCCAAAAGTCAGCGCGGGAGGCCTGTGGTCTAGTGCTCGATTTGATCCGCCAAAAGAAGTTTGCTGGTCGTGCACTTCTGCTTGCGGGAGGTCCCGGCACGGGAAAAACTGCTTTGGCGCTTGGTATGGCGCATGAACTTGGCCACAAGGTGCCATTCTGCCCCATGGTTGGATCTGAAGTGTACAGCTCTGAGGTAAAAAAAACCGAAGTTTTGATGGAGAATTTCCGACGTGCTATTGGACTTCGAGTGCGTGAGACCAAGGAGGTGTACGAAGGTGAGCTGACTGAGCTCACGCCCACGGAGGCAGAGAACCCATTGTCTGGCTACGGCAAGACCATTGTGCACGTGGTGATTGCACTCAAGACTGTCAAAGGAACCAAACAACTGCGATTGGATCCTAGCATTTACGAGAGCATTTTGAAAGAGCGTATTACTGTTGGTGATGTCATCTACATCGAGGCGAACACCGGCGCGGTAAAGCGTGTCGGTCGCTCTGATGCGTATGCAACCGAATTCGATTTGGAGGCAGATGAGTACGTGGCGCTACCAAAAGGAGATGTACAGAAGCGAAAAGAGGTTGTACAGGACGTTACTTTGCATGATCTCGACATGGCAAATGCTAAGCCGCAGGGTGGTCAGGATATCATGAGTGTAGTAAGCCAGCTCGTCAAGGGTCGCCGAACGGAAGTAACAGACAAGTTGCGCAATGAGATCAACAGGGTCGTTGACAAATATATCCAACAGGGCATTGCCGAACTTGTACCTGGTGTTCTTTTCATCGACGAGGTTCACATGCTTGATATGGAATGTTTCACGTACTTGAATCGGGCTCTGGAGTCAACCATTAGCCCACACGTGATTCTCGCTACGAACCGTGGTCAATCGACAGTGCGGGGTACAGAATTTGAAGGCGGTCTGAGTGCAGGTGTTGTGGCTCCACACGGCATTCCCCTCGACTTGCTCGATCGCTGCATGATCGTTCGCACTCTTCCGTATGTTGAAGATGAAATCCGTCAAGTTATTCGTATTCGCACTGCGACAGAGGGCATTGCTGTGAGCGAAGATGCTTTGAACAAGCTCACCGAGCTAGGTAAGCGAACTTCGCTGCGCTTTGCATTGCAGCTTTTGGCTCCCGCATCTGTGCTGACCAATGTGATGGGTCGCTCTGAAATCACGGTCGAGGACATTGAGCAGACCACGGAGCTGTTCCTTGATGCTCGCTCTTCTGCTCGCCAACTTGCTGATGTGCGAAGCGATGCTGCCGCTCCTTCTGCTGGAGAAAATGCTATGGATGTGGCATAGATGCATCCCTAGATCATCCTGGGACCTGAGGGGTTACTGATCTGGAACGTGGACGCGTCGCTGGTATAAATTGCTGGATCTTTGCAGAGAAGTCACGGCGCGATGCTCAGAGTACGTGAATTTTTCTCGATGGTCTTCGTGTTATGTCGCAGCGTTGGCTCTACATGCAAGAGTGGACTTGTTTACTCGGCAAATGCTTTCGCCCGTGGGGCTGGCTAGATGCACGTCGCGAATGTGCGATTGCGCGCACTTCGTAAACACATGAGAAAGAAGTCTCGCATAGGCTCAAGTAGTAAAACAGGGAAATACAAAGACACCCCGTGAGAGCAAGGTACGCTCTGATTGTACGAACACATTACTACCGATCCGTAATTCCCACTATGGCTCGAAGCTGCACCCCGTTCGGTCTTTCAGCACACTGAGCCCTGCCATCAAGGCGCTGTCACGTGACCGACGCTCTGGAGAAATAGGCTGGCGTGACGTCGTCCAGCGCCTATACACTCATCGTGTCGGAATCCAAACAGGCACGCATCATGCTAAATAAAATTCCAGGTCTTTCACAAGTTCAGAACTTTACTACAAAGAACCCATCGAAAAAGCTAGAGCAGCTTAGCAAAACACCGGGCCTGAAGAATGATCTGATTATCCGTGCCGCTCGCGGAGAACGGACGGAACGTGCCCCCGTCTGGGTTATGCGACAGGCTGGTCGCTACCTACCAGAATTTCGAAAAATTCGTGAGAACTTTGAGTTCTTTGAATGTTGCAGAAACCCAGAAGTTGCGTCAGAAATCACTATACAACCGGTGCGCCGCTATGATGGCTTATTGGACGCCGCTGTCATCTTTTCTGATATCCTCGTGATCCCGCAGGCTATGGGCATGGAAGTTGAAATGGTCCAAGGAAAAGGCCCTTCCTTTTTGAAGCCTCTTGACTCACCTAAAGACTTGGGCCGTCTTACGAAAGTGGACGTTCGAAAGGACCTTGGCTACGTCCTCGAAGCTATTCGCTTGACGCGTGCGAAGCTCGCTGGCCGTGTTCCCGTGATTGGATTTTGCGGAGCTCCATGGACTTTGATGGCGTATATGATTGAAGGAGGTGGTTCCAAAACTTGGGAAAAGGCTAAGCGCTGGCTCTTTGACTACCCTGAAGAAAGCAAACATCTCTTGGACCGCATTGCAAACGTGTGTGCTTCTTTCCTTGTCGAGCAGGTTTTGGCTGGTGCCCAGCTTTTGCAAGTGTTCGACTCGTGGGCTGGAGAGCTTACACCGTATGACTTTCGCACTTTCTCGCTGCCTTATCTCCGCAACATTGCGATCGAAGTCAAGGACAAGCTTGACACCCTGTCGGTGGAACCACCGCCCATGATTCTGTATGCTAAGGGTGCGATCAACCACTCACTTGTTGACATCAGTAAAGCAGGCTTTGACGTTGTGGGTATTGACCATACAGTAGAGCCAGCGTGGGCGCGTCATTGCCTCGCTGAATCACAGACCAGCGGTCGTAAGTTTTCGCAGGTCGAATCGAAAAAGAGTGGTCAGCACCCTATTGCATTGCAAGGCAACTTGGACCCTGCTATCTTGTATGCAAAGCCAGAGGTCATTGAAGCGCGTGTCCGACGTATGTTTGATCCGTCAGTCGGAGGATTCGGCGGTCAGGGTGCCCTGATCTGCAATTTAGGCCACGGTATCACACCAAATGTGGATCCTGAACACCTGCGTGTATTCTTGAACGCAGTTCATAGGGTCAGCAGAGAAATGGTCACTGACACTAACGAGTAGCTACATAGTAGGCAAAGACATATACATGCGTGATTACTTTACACTAACAATGCAAGTATCGGGATCGTTCGGTGCTGGTGGGGGTATGGCTTGATGATCCACGCTTGACTCCGATTCGGTAGAGGGATAAGCTGTCTCGCTTTCTGACCAGAGTTCATGCCCAGGGTAAAAACGATGGACGTGACATTCGGCGCCGAGGGCCATCATTGCCATCAGCGGATTCGTAATCATACCCATAATCCCACCAAAAAGGAGCTTGATAATGGGTGGAATCCATGTCCCATGCATATTCTTGTGGTCATAGAGAGGTGCGGTGATAGCGATGGCAATCGGCCAATACCACCAGAATGTGATGACAGCCCACCAGCCACCTTGCAAAGCGGTCCAAAGCACGCGCTCGAAGCGGTGCCGGTGAGTAAGCCCTCGATCAAAAATGATATTCCGTTCGCTGCCTGTGCAAGTAGCGCGCAAAAACCACAAGCAGAACTGAACAAAGCGTGATTTGTTTTCTGCATTGCCCATATAGAGCCGACGTCCCGATTGCTCTACCTCACTGGGCATTTTGACACCGAACCAAGAGCCAGTAGAGACAGATGTCGAAGGAAAATGCATCATCGGTGGCCAGGGACGCGTGAGCGACCGTGTTCCATGTCGTAGATCAAAATTGCAGAGCGTAGAGGTGACAATATACGTGACAATTTGTTGGATAACTACTGTCACACCCATATCACCTGCAATAGTATTTTCACTTAGAGGCCACATTCGAATAGGAAGCGAAGTCGTGCGGTACATGGCACAGGCCACGCCGAAGTTGGCCGCTCCAGAAAGTATGGCTGCACCGAAAGTGTGCATGACGAATAAATAAAATATTTGTTGCGGTCCGAGAGGACCAAGTGTGAGCCATTCTTTCCATGTGCTGCCGCGAGAGCTCACGACGCCTGTGGACTCGTACGGCGCCGCAAAGCAGTGGCTTTTATCCTGCCGAACATACAATCCGATCTTCGACTCCTCCTCATAATCTTTCTTCGAGCCACCGAAAAGCATGAATGATAGCACACCGGCCAAGGTCTATCACGGTCGTGCCCGCTGGCAATCGGGTCGTGCGGTGCCGCAACGTTGTGACAGATTCTACTCCGCGCACAATGCCCATAGCGGCATCACGTGAATGAAATTATCGTAATGGTGGGATTATGTACAATGGAGCGTGATCAGGCATCACAGCATGATGGGCGGATGGTCTGAGTTTTTACTTGCAAAAGACGAATGCTGCTTCTCGCTTTGAGCTTGAAACTCTTCCATAACTTGGAGTGGCGATCGTCCTTCTTCCATATGAATATCTAGGAGCGTGCGGAGTTGTGCAATAGTGTCCATCATCTGTGAGGTTAGCCTTTGAATATGTAGTACGCACAGTGACAGTTTGATTCATTTGTTGTGGAATCCCGTATCCATCTAGAAAGCGTAGAGCATTAAGTCGGGGTTGATTTAAAGTAAAGGTTGGGAGCTGTGCATCATCGTGCACAAAATCCCGATCTGCTTGTGGAGGCGGTGGTTTTTGATCGATAGGCTCTTCCGAGGAGGGAGACACATCATGATCTGATGTATCCAGATGTTGTCGCTTTGTAGAGCAATCTTCTGGCCTGTCCTCAAGAGGCTCTTTCTTTCGCTTATTTCCATACGAAATGATATTTTCGACCACTTGCCTTGGTATGACTCGTGACTCAAGGTGTGTTACCATTTCATCAAAGGGCACATATATGCGCTTAGAAAGAGAGTTGAAGCACAAATATTGAAAGCGCAACTGAGTGTGAAGTCGCGGAGCTTTACCCTCCGCATTACCTTTCACCCCAGGAGGGGCTGGATCAAATCGGACCTTTGAGTACGGTGCAAAAAGGGCGCGACAAGAGCCGATGGCCTGACACTGCCAGCCATTCTCGTACACGATCGAAAGGAGAACATTTTTTGCTTCAACAATATGGGTGGTACCGCCCAAAACCAGAGGCGTAGGGTAGCCCGGTTCATACGACCCGGTGGGCGGAGCAGGAGGCCGCGATGGATCGCATAAATACTCATTGATATCAGTAAATTGCATACGCATAACACGCATATTGTGTGCAAAGCACAGCGTGAAAAAATGAGGAAGAAATTCTTTCGCGATATCAAACCGCTGACGTTGCTTCGTCTCCTCATTCATGAGGAGCATTCGCATCGTTCCTGTAGGAACATAAAAATCATCAAAAAGTGAAGACCAGTACGAAAAACCTAGCCTCGGCTCATTTCGCGGCATATACTTGCTAAAGTATTCTTCCAAACGGCTTTTCGCTGCTCCAGGCAGAAAATAACGGGCAAGCTCAGGGCAATATCCTGGCCTAGTTGCTACATCAAAAAGGCCTTCATTATTCGCGGGCTGTTGTAGCTGGTTGGGGGCCAACAAGGGCTCTGGTATTTCCATACTCACTCTGCACCCACGCTAAAAATGGAAGATGGACAGCACTATTTCGATAGACGGCACACACTGATAAGTACGCCTCATCTCATAGGTGTATTACTAAGCATGTGACCAAAGATCACACAGGCTGTTTTACATATACGACGCTCCTCCCACAGGGGCACCACTATACGGATCATAGACGCCATTTGCGGCAGCTGCTCCGGAAGCATTAACGTCAGCTTGCTGAAATAGCATGCCAAGCTCTTGCACAATCTGTGCTGTTTTATACTCGAGAAGGGTAAGTCCCTGGCGTTAGTTCTGACAAACTAAAGAAACTTACCGTTTCTACAATTTCGGCAGGATGCAAACTTCCTGTAGATTCAACATCGAAGTAGAAGCGAGAAGCCCGTAGATTTGGATCAAATGGCGCACCCTCTGCAGGAGGCTCTTCTTCACGCGCATTCTTACTGACTGGCCACTCCTTTGCCGCATCGAATTCATACCATAAAGTCGTATGCTTCAGTGTGTTGTGTGGGTCATATTCAAAACCAACAGCTGATACAGGAGACCACTTTGCATGTTCTTTGGCAAAACCCTTGCGAGCAATGCACCGCGCCTTGATTTGCTGTCCTTTGCGCATTTGCACGATCACAATACCATTAGCATTTGGGTCATCATGGCCGACTGGCTTGCCGAAGTCTGGGTGACGCGGTGCGACAGGGCCGAACATAGATTCATCTGAGTACATATTCGCGATAGTATTGCTTCGCACGAGATCTTTCGACGTAACAGACATTGAACCACGATCTGAGGTACAGAGAGCATCGAGCGTAAGTTCAACAGAGCAGCGATCGCAACCGTCCTCACAAGAGCAATCGCGCTGATCAATAAGCACTTTGTAGGCATCCATGCTCAAAAGGGGAATCATGCCTAGGCGATGTGCAAGGAACTCATCCGGCAACACTGTCGTGTTTACACTGATTTCGACCATGTCAATAGCTTCATCGTCAGCAGTCTCAACGTACCAACTGTGGGAACATCTGCAATAAGTGTGCGGCGAAGCGAGTTTGCAAGACTTTTTGAGTCAGTAAGCTCTTGCGCGTATCACATACCTCAGATCGCAATTTTCCAAGATAAAATCAGCATGCGTGTGATTGATCTCACGAATAATGACATTAGGCACTTTTTCTTGTGCTGAAGAGGTTCCATGACCTTGCATTGCTAGTCCTTGTGTTGCATACATTCCGAAGCAGCAACTGGCCTAGCGACTGCCTATTAATACACCTCTTCTGGTGCCACGAATGATGGAAGCACGTTGATAGCCGAGGCCGATCAGGACTATAGATGATGTAAGCATTTGTAGTATCGTACCAGAGTTCAAACGAACCAAGCCATGCATGAACGCTCAGCCTGCCGTAGGGGCTCGTCGTGGTTTTGTCACTTATGCTGGAGTACATTCTGCGACGGCCACAGAGGCTCTTTACTCTCGTGGCTGCTTTTTTCCTGATCGTATTCATATCAACCTTTTTTTCTGTGTCTTCTGATAATGCTAAGCACTTTCACAAGCAGCTGAAAAAAATTCCCAAGTTCTTGAGAAACCAAACTTGTCCCCCCGGTGTTATGGAGTCGAAATACAGAAATGAGTTTCATTTCTTGAGCAATATTGATTCTGTCGAAGAGCTCAGTAAGCTCGCCGTGCCGGATGTTCATGGAAACTACTTTCCGCCTGAGTTTAATCCTGCAGAGATTAACAAGGCACCTCGAGCTAAAGCTGCCTTTATCTCTCTTGTACGTAACTCTGAGCTCGAAGAACTTCGTCAGAGTATGGAGGAGTTTGAGTACAGGTTCAACCGGAAGTACAATTACCCTTGGATTTTTTTAAATGATGTCCCCTTTACCGACGAGTTTAAAAAGGGTGTCCGAAAGATGACCCGCGCACCAATTCACTTTGGGCTCGTACCCAAGGAGCACTGGAGCTATCCTAGCTGGATCGACCAGCACAAGGCTGCCGAGACTAGGAAAAAGATGGAAGAGGCCGATATTGTCTACGGGGAGTCTGAATCGTACCGTCATATGTGTCGATTCCAAAGTGGCTTTTTCTTTGAGCACCCCCTCACGTATGAGCTTGGTCTTGAGTATTATTGGCGTGTTGAGCCCGGTGTCCATTTAATGTGCGATGTCGACTTCGACCCATTCGTGTTTATGCAATTGAATAACAAGGCTTATGGCTTCACTATCAGCACGCACGAGTACAGTGAAACTATTCCGACGCTGTGGTCAGAGACTCTTAAGTTTGTGCAGAAGCATCCTGAATATATTGCTCCCGACAATGCCATGAAGTTTGTTACTGATTCAGACAGCTTGCATGGATCTGACTATAATTTGTGTCACTTCTGGAGCAATTTTGAAATCGGTGATCTGCGCTTCTTCCGTGGACGACAGTATAAGCAATACTTTGACCATCTTGACAAAGCTGGCGGCTTCTTCTACGAGCGATGGGGTGATGCACCGGTGCACAGCATTGCTGCTTCGCTCCTCCTGAATCGTTCACAAATTTATCACTTTGATGAAATTGGCTATGAGCACTCGCCCTGGGCACATTGTCCTGCTAATCGAAAGAAATATCACGACAATGGTAAATGCTCCTGTAATCCTGATGACTCCTTTGACTTTGACGATTGGTCGTGCAATAAGCTATGGTGGAGCCTCTCCGTTGAAGGGGCACCCGAGTAAGGATCATGTTAGAGCATTGCTTCAACATCATCCCAATTAAGTCGACTTAGGCAGATTGTGTGTGATTTATTATGTATGTAAGATGTACCTGTCCGTAATTATGTCATCCTTGTGTATTAATAACGCAGCCAAATCCAGAGTAGCGATGTCTCCGCAACTGTATTCATTTGCCATCATGGCATTCTTAGATTTAGTATCGCGGCGGCCGCAGAGGTTACTCCTTGTCGTCGCCGTATGTCTGATTGTCATACTTGTCTCAACATATGCGTCTATGTCATCGCCAAAGCCTGGTAAAATTTCCTCGCATTTCAAATCGTTTCCGAAATTATTTGGAAATCACTCATGCCCTCCGACTGTATCATTGCGCCCTGGCTTTGCAGAAGGGGCTTCACAATACAATTACATGGGTAATGTCAAAGATGTGTATGATCTAGGACGCTATGCAACACAGAACAATGCAGGAAACTACATGCCACCCAGCTTTACACCTGCTGAGATCAACAAAGCACCTCGGGCAAAAGCTGCTTTTATTTCTCTAACTCGCAACGAAGAGTTGGATGATATGCGTCAAAGTATAATGGAGGTTGAGTACCGTTTTAACCGAAAATTCAATTACCCTTGGATCTTTTTGAACGACGTGCCATTCACGGCTGAATTCAAGCAAGGTGTTAGGAAAATGACACGGGCTCCTGTATACTTTGGACTTGTTCCAAAAGAGCATTGGAGCTATCCTAGCTGGATTGATCAAAATAAAGCAGCTGCAGCCCGCGAAAAAATGGGGCAGGATGGCATCATCTACGGGGACTCGGAATCGTACCGTCACATGTGCCGATTCCAAAGTGGCTTTTTCTTTGAGCACCCATTGACATATCAGCTCGGTATCGAATATTACTGGCGCGTTGAGCCTGATATTCACATTTGGTGCGACATTGACTATGATCCCTTCGTGTTTATGCAACTAAACAATAAGGCTTATGGCTTCACAATGTCACTACACGAATACGATGCGACTATTCCCACCCTATGGAAAGAGACAATGTCTTTTGTGCAGCAGCATCCTGAATACCTACCAAAAGACAACGCACAGCGTTTTCTGACCGATCAAGACGATCTACAAGGTGCCAATTATAATTTGTGCCACTTTTGGAGCAACTTTGAGATTGGCGATATTCGCTTTTTCCGAAGCAGGCAATACAAAGACTATTTCAATCATCTTGACAAAGCGGGTGGCTTTTTCTATGAGAGATGGGGTGATGCTCCCGTTCACAGCATTGCCGCTTCCCTTTTCCTGAACCGATCTCAGCTGTACCACTTTGACGATATTGGCTACTATCATGCTCCATGGGGTCACTGTCCCACAAACCGTAAGCTATACCACGACAATGGAAAATGCACATGTAATCCTGAAGATTCCTTTGCTCGTGAGGGTTACTCGTGCATGCCGCAATGGTGGGCCGTATCGAAAGAAGGAGAGCCTCAGTAATTCAATTCGTAGTTACCAACACTATTGTGGAGTCGAACCCGTGTCTATTCCGCCTGACGGGCGATTGTGGAGAACGTAGCTGCGCTCTCAGTCACACCAACCAGGGACTGAAATGGCGAAAAATGCAACGTCGTCCGCCTGGGACGATGCTGCGGAGATTGCACTGTTGCGTTGCATTTCTCTTTATCGTCCATTGGGTATTGATAGACATTTTCACATGGTATGCATTCTGAATGCGCTCGAGACCATGTCAGGCAACCCTGACTTGCGTGATTTGTTACCGTGCCACGTATGGGACAAGCTTGGCGAATACTACAATTTGGAGGGACTTAACGAGCAAGAAGATGCGTCTGATGATGATACTGAGCCTAAATGGTTAAGAAACTATGAGAAAAATAAAGAGCTGCTTCAGTCCAACGAGGCTGCTCGAACGAGGGTTTTGGAGGGATTAGACGAAGAAGAATTTGCGTTGCATCCCAGGATCATGTTTGAGTCACTACTGGAGCCACGTCGCTTAGAAGAACAAGCCGCAGACCATGTTATCCAGAAAGATGCTACTTGTGTGGTGCCTTCCACGTCAGAAGATGACCTTTCAGACGATGATCCAGATCCGGCAACTGGTAGCCACAGAAGCAGCGACCGGGATTCTCGCCCGTCTCTTGCATCAAGCACACGAAGAATGACGCGCAAGCGACAGCATGAGGAGGAAGATGCTGCAACTGGTGTGAAGGATGGTGCCTCCGCTGTGCCTACGCGAGCCGGTAAGCGGCGTCGTAATGCCAAAAGTGAAGCGGACAGTTCAGATACCCTGACCCGGCCTATCACAACGAGACGACAACAACGCCAAGCCGAGGAGCGAGAATCAGTGGATGCAGAAGACGTGAAGTCCGGTGGTGTGTCTAATTCTACTGAAGAAGGTGCCGGCAGTACTCCAAGAGCATCTCGCAGTGCCTCTGCTAGGCGACAGTCGAGCTCGGCGGGCAGGAACCAAAACGTCTCTGGTAGTTCACACGCATCACCTTCACCAGCAAGCCGGACTGCACGGCCACGCCGCCTATAGTCCCAACATACCCATATGCAACAAGAATGAGTTTGTAAGATGACCTGCCGGTATTACGCAGTTTGTGCCAAAGCACAGGCCTGTTCAAAAAGAACGGCGCATGTGTCATCTGTGCCAGCGCTAGCGAATACGTTCGCCAAAATGGTCTCCCGATTGGCTGCGATCACGTCATAGTACACTGCCACGAACGCATGGTACCATTCGCGCACCCACCACGACTGCCAACCGGAACTGTCTGTTTCATCGGATAGCGAAGTATTGCCACCGTGCTCCTGGATGTGCGATACAAGCTTGGAGAGTATGGTGACAAGCACTTTTCGCTGTTCTAGCTGAACAGCATCAAGATGCACTTGTGCTTCGTCTAATGTCGCCGGAGCATGACGCTGTGCGGTGTCTGATGCAGCTGCTTCAGGTGCAGCCTGTACGCGACGAAGGTCCTGGACACGCCGCGAAAGTTGATTTACACGACCGATCACCTTGTCCATAGTCAGACGCAGCACAGCCCACCAATGAAATGAGCTCCAGTCACGATGTGTACGGTTGCCCCATTCAGGTGCGTGCAAAGCGACGTCGAAGGGAGACGCTTCTTCCATTACCGCATCGCCCGATGGTTCAGAGAATACGAAGGTGACCACATCCAAAGGCTCCACAATGCGATATTGCAGCAGCTTATCGCACACGATCAAGAACCACTGCGGCGAGTGCGTCCAAAAGACACATGTGCTGTGCAGAATCGACACACGCGCCTCAGGTGACTGTGACAGTGCACGAAGCAGCTCGTGGTACCGCTCGATCACGTTAAGAAGGTGCGAAAAGCTGCGGCTTCCTGCAAATAGCAGCGTCTGAATACCCACATCCCTAGCGACGCGCTCTGCTTCTGCCGGAGAATCGACATGATGTGTATCGTCAGCATCAGGCACGTCAGTCGCAGGAGCCAAAATGCTCTGTTGGAAGCTCTGCAGGTCTGCCTGGACCACATGCACACTGGCCTTAGCTTTGATAGACTGAAATAGCTGCTCAGCCATACCATGATACGAATGCGACGGCCGATTGTAGACGAAATTCGGTGAAGGCTCAAAGGGAGGCAGAATATACGCTTCCATGTCGGGCGGCAGGGTGCCTTTGATACGGTCATAGTATGCCAGTCTCACTTCGAGCTCCACGATACGGCGCGCCAAGGCTGGACGTGGATGCGCCCAGGCCCGTGTCATGTCGTCAGCCCATTCGTTCCAGGCCCAAGTAAACTTGAAGTTGCTGAGATGAACACTGAACCAGTCAGCTACGCGACGCAGCACCTCGGCGCGCACGACACCGTCAGCACTGGCCACGTAGAAGCGGCGAATCGTGCGTCCAATTGAGGGCGCAATTTGCTGCGGGGCCAGTGTGACGATTTCGCGCATCAGTGACGAGTAGTACAGCTCTAGCTGTGGCGGCCGAGGAAGAAGCAGCATCGTAGAGAGGGCACCCTCCAGAAGTACATCCTCTAGCATCCATTCCACAGACACTTCAGGCTCAGGCTCGTCGCCAAAAATGCCGATATGAGGCGGAATCTTGCCGCCAAAAGTGCCTCGGCGCAGCCACTGTGGAAGCGTAAGAAGCACATGTGCGCACTCCTTGCGGTTGATCACGTACAGATCAATAATATCCTGCACAATCCCACGAAGCACCACTCCTTCCACAGAGCCAATAGCAGGCACGCTCGAGCCGAACCAGCGCGCTGCTGCATCTAGAGATGGAGCACCCGTTCGCACACGCACAGTCTCATGCGTACCCTTGCCTGTCTGCAGGCGCTTGGGGGGCGCAAGCAGGTCGTCATCGAGCTCATCGTAGGCCGTGCTGCGGATAGGAGCGACATGTAGGTCGGGAAGGTGAGCAGTGCGTTGTTCAGCAGGCGCTGTGCTTGTCGCTGGAGACACATCCACGGAAAGCAGATCGCACGCTGAAGGAAGAAAAGCTGGACGAACGTAACCATGTTCCTTCAAGCTTTGCAAGGCACGAACACGGTCCATAAAGCCATCCTGGTCGAGAAAGTCGTGAGGCTCGTCCAGGCGGAACGGCGAGATGAGCTGCATTGCAGCATTGCTTCGCTGCGAGCCGTATAGAGTAATGCCGTCTACAATGGCATCCATTTCTTCCCTAGCAGAAGGCAAAGCTTCTAACGCACCAGGCTCAGGCTGAATGAGATCTGTGCCGCCACGGCACATAGCCTCAATGACGCAGTCAGCTGCCGGGTCAGCCACATCGCGAGATACGCCATCGCTCGATAGCACGTCCACGAATGCTTTGATCGTACGCCTCAGTGAAGCAGATGATACAACACCTAGCGGTGCTAGTGCCACAAACACGTGCAATACAAGACGAGCATTACGCCAGTAGTGTGCGTCGACATCCTGGCCGAACATGTGGATGAGGTGCTCCATCACCCGCATACCAAGAGATGCTTTGCCAGATTCAGTGGAGTGCGCTCCCGGTTTGAGCACGAGATGTGCAATCATAGCGGCCGTTAGCGCTGTCTTTTGTGGTTGCTCGGTAGCCATAATCCTGAAAGCAGAAAGCACGGCTACCGGGAACTCAAGAGCCTGCGTCTCCAGCCATGCACAAACCTTTGGGATTTCTACAGCACTCTGGAATCCCTCGTCGCTTCCTAAATGGAAAAGAGATTGATGGATTTGACGGGTTGCCTCGATTTGCTGCATGCGTCCACGGTCCATAGGACCGTACGCACCCGACGAAGGGCCGTGACGTGAATCGCCGCGGCGTTGTCCTCTCGATCCACCACGATTACGATACCATCCACGGTTTCCATCATGCCGTGGCGGCTCAGGCTTCATATCCCATTGCCCACGGTCGTCGTACACCATCGTAGCTTGCAACCAGCTGAGGCACTGCGCCCTGGTCACGGATCGCGTGTGATTATGTCATCATGTCCCAGGGGTCGAAAGGGCAAATGAATGGACAAAACAGCTTGGTCACACCGATCGACGTGCAACGACGCGTTGCATAAAACATCAAGTCAAGTCATGTCTACGACTGCGAAGCTGCGTGCCTGCTTGCGCTGCCATTATGCACAAACAGCTGCAGAATTTCACGCAAAAGGATGCCCAAACTGTCAAGACATGCTGGATGTACGTATTCAGCACGTGTGCCATCCGTGACTAACACGATAGATGCAAGGCAGCCAAGAACGCGTAGCGGACTTTACGACGTCCAACTTTGATGGACTCATATGCATGCTGCAGCCCGAAGAAAGCTGGGTCGCAAAATGGCAGCGAATTGGTGCGTAACCGGGATGCTAACGAGCCTAGAAAAGCGCATGGTCGGCCTGTACGCTGTGAAAGTCGTGGGTCGTTTGCCAAATGCAGACGAGTAACAGGCCCTCACAAAAGCATACCCAATTTAATAGGTTTTGTACTATACAACAAATGCTAGGCAGCGGCTACGTGAGAATGCGGTGCGGTGTGATCAAGGAGACGGCTCTCTCGGCAGCAACGTTTGGATCTTTTCCAGCAAGTGGTCGACACGAGACTCGATTGCATTGGCCACATTATGCGCACGGTCTAGTTGCAGCATAAGCTTCTCGATCGAGTCGGGGTCAGACGGCATGGTGGACTGGTCAATGGTACTCAGCTCGTTCAAGAGGTCCGACAAAGTTTGGTTTTCAGTATGTGCGGGTGAAGGGGACATGCCAGCAGCACTTGGCGTCACAGGGGACTGGTCCATTTGATTCATACTCAGCGCATCGGCTAGCATGGGCTGGATCGGTGGCTCGGGTGGATGATCGACCGACGAGTCCGAGGCAATATGTCGCACCCAAGCGCCAATAGCCCCCAGGTAGCCTTCATGCCGTAAAAAGTAGGCACGACGACGTCCTTTACTCCAGAAGCGGATAGCGTAAGAGAGTGTTGCGATAGTAGCTTGGTGGCCGCGGATAAAGCAGCCACCAAAGTACACACGATCAAGTTGGTACTTTTCGGCATTCATGTGAGCGATTTGGCCGATATTGTTGCTAATGGCGTACAGCAAGCTGCGGCAGATGTCTTCTTGAGAAAATCGCGCACGACGGCGCTCTGACGCTGTACGGGCATCATCTGCTTGCTCAGGTGAGGCACTGCGTCTATCCCAGCGGAACACCTTGCCGAAACTAGATGCAATGGTCGACGCTGACAAGCCTAGGTGATCTAATCCCACTGGCCCGTAGATATCACCGACAAGCATGTCGACATTACTATTGTCGCCACGCTCAAACAGATCCAACATCTCGTCGAAATTACTTGCATCGGTCAGCAGACCAAGCAGGCCCCACAGGGTACCACCTCCTAGACTCGTGCCACTTACACGCTCAAATTTTCCTGATTCGTCGATCTTGAGAATACTGACACCGGAGCCAATATTGACAAGCAAGCAAGGCAGCTTGGGCGTTGGTTCACTTTCAAACAGAGGCTCATACATTGGTGGAGTGGGACTGGGTCGGGGAAGGTTAGCATCTTGGCTGGGCAGAACCCTCGAGTCGCCACGGCGCATATTGAGCGATAACTTCGGATGCCGTTTATACAGGTCGTCCACGAGATCATCAGAGAACCAGAATACCTCGTCAGGGATCAACGTCATAAAATTAAGACCTGTGATGAGGCACCCCATTTCGTCTTCGCGCTGCACCTCAACGCCAAGTTCGTCTTTGAAGCGTTGATAAAATAAGTGCGCACCACCGCCTGTAGCCATGATTTTCACACTTTTTTGCATTTCTTCAATCGTGACTTGATTCGCCAAAGCGCTGCGCTCAATGAGCTCTCGAAGAAATGCCATGCACATGTCCATGTTACTGGACTCGAACTTGGTGAAATTAAGGCGTCCACCAGGAAATTGCTCTGGTAGAGACCGCTGTCGCAGACTTGTCGGGTGAAACAGCGATGAGGAGCCCAAGTTAGTTGGCTTTAAGGTGCCTTGGCGCGAAACATCCGATTCGTTCCCTCCATCGGAGGACACAGGCGAAGAGGGCGCATGAGTGAAGTAAACGACTTTTGCAAGTGAGCCACCCACATCGACTGCAATATGAGACACACGTTCGACATGATTCGGAAGGTAGATGTCGTAACCGTCACGCTTCGTGCACTGCGGAGTCTCTTCGTCCTTATCCATAATGCGTGCGCCATGCGTGCGCATGAAAATGTCCACAGGTACAGCGACCGGTGGACTCGCAAAATTTAGCCCCATTCACAACACGCAAACAGTATCTGGTGCCGTCAAGTCGTCGACCTCGCTGATCTCTGGCGCTCGCTGCACTTTTCACGCGCGCGCGAGACGACTGGGTTTCCATCTTGGGACGACGCCAGTTGGACGCCGCGGCGCGTGCCATTAGTCAGTGACACGTGGAGTTGTCGCAACTCAGAAGTGTACCTATTTGGTGGTGGGCGAGGTAGAGGTATCGATTAGCCACGCTTGGCAGTCCACATTGAGTTGTCCACCCTGCCCCTTTTAATCAAGCACTCGCAGTGCAACGTGAACGACCGCGGGCTGCATTACCATGTCAGGATATAAATATGATGAGGAAGGTGGCCAGTTCACGACGTTTGCACTGACGGCCTTCCTTGCCTTTATGGTGCCGTATACGTACCGCTCTCTCCGACCCAAGCGCGATCCAGGTACGTGATGACATCTGATTTAACGTGCAGCGATTATCCATGGCTGGCTGGACCAGCGTGGCCACAAGCACAGTCATGTTCAAAAGCTCATGCGCACGTCGCCCATCTCGTCGATCGTGCGTGGCTTGATTCTGGTGTGTGGCTGGGCTGCCGTGGCATATTTGTTCCAGCGCGTCATTCAAGTGGCCAAGAACTCTGGCTTTGTTGCATACGATCCATTTTCGATTCTCGGCATTGCCACCTCTGCAACGGAGCGTGAAATCCGCCGCCAGTATCGCCGTCTGAGCTTGGAGTTCCATCCCGACAAAGTGAGCAGTGACTCGAATAAGACCAAAGAAGAGATTGAATCCCACTATATCGAGATTACCAAAGCGTACAAGTCGCTTACCGATGAAGCTACGCGTAAGAATTATGAGGAATACGGCAACCCGGATGGCCGCCAAGAAATGACCATGGGTATTGCGCTGCCGACGTGGATTGTCGACAGCAAACACAATGTGCTCGTGCTTCTGGTGTACGGCCTCATCTTTGGTGTGGGTCTGCCTCTTCTTGTCGCGCGCTGGTGGTACGGTTCGCGTTCGCGAACAAAAGACGGCGTCCTCAACGCCACAGCGCTTTCGTTCTTTTTGCGTCTGAAGCCTAGCACCCATGTGGATGACATTCCACGCATGATGGCTGAAACGGAAGAGTTTTCCAAAGACTTTGTGGATCGCTTGCGTGAGAGGGATTTGCCTGCGTACAATGAGCTTGAGAAGCGCACATTGGATGCATATCGTGAGCTGCGTGATGCCGACCTGGTGACAAACGACGTGCCAGAGAACGTGCGCCGCGCCTTGGTTCTTCTCACAGCGTACCAATACCGTATCGACTCGGGTAATGCTAATGTGGAACAAATCAAGCTGGAGATGGGCCATTATGCCGAAAAGATGCTTATGAGCCTGTTGGCCATAAGCACTGCTCATAACCGTCTCGAACAGTCGAACGAAATTCGTCACCTGCTTCCTCACTTTGTGCAAGCTGTCCCACTCCACGGCGGCCGTGTGTCGGAGCTTCTCCAGCTGCCTTACATGACACTGTCGCTGGCCAAGTCGCTCGTGCCCCTTGAGGCCGTTGTCAAGCATGGCTTGCAGGGTTTGTGGAAAGTACCTGATGCAGAACGTCGTGCTATTCTTATGCGTGACAAGGACGGCTTGACTGAGGAACAATACACCACGTGTATGCGTGCATTGGGCGAATGGCCGCGCCTTGAGTTGGTGGACGCGTACTATACCGTGGTGGGCGAGGAGCAAGTGAACGCTGGCTCCCTCATGCACCTCGTCTTAAAGTTGCGTCTGCTTCCATTGAAGCGGGACGGCTCGCTCCTTCGCAATGGACGCCGTCTTGATGCACGCGACAAAAAGTATGGCGAAGACTGTGTGCGTCCCGGCACACTGGAGGCAGATACGCTCAACGAAGCCAATGCCGGTCGCGAGCCCATGGGCTACGTCCATGCGCCGTACTTTTTGGAAGAGCGTGTGCCTGGTTGGTTCATGCAGATGGGCGATCCCAAATCTGATCATCTTATCATGTCGCCGACTCGCTTTGGTGACATGAGCACTACGCAACTACGTATCGTCACGGCACCCATCATTGCGCCGCCCGAGTCAGGTGTCTACACTTTCCAAGTCGAGGTCAACTCCGACTCGTACCTGGGTTCGCGTGTCGTCAAGGTCATGAAACTGACGGTGTCGGAGCCCATCGTGCCTCGACCCGATGAGGAGGACGAGATTTCCGACCCTGAAGAGGATACCATTGCGGGTCAGATGGCCCTCATGCGTGGCGAGCGCGTGAAGCCCTCTAATGTCGTATACGAGGACGACGATGACGAGGACGAGGACGACGATGAAGGCGACGATGACGACGAAGAAGAAGATGACGCACGTCCTCACGACGATAGCGACTCGGATTCAGACTAGGGTCGTAGAAAACTAGCTACCGCCAAACTGCTGCTGAATACTGGCTTGGTTCTTGGCACGTCCAGCCGCACGCTTGCCCGACTGGAAGCGGTCCAGCATGCCGCGCGATACTTGATCAGACTGGTGGCTAAGGAAAAAGGACGAGAAAGGCGTACCATCCGGGTTTGTCTGCGGTGGCTTGGGCCAAGTCATAATTTGCGAGTAGAGGCACAATTTGGACTGGACGGCATGCGACACTGTGGCTCGTGTCGTGTTCGACGCTTGGATCGAAGTAAGTGCGTGCAAAGGTGTATCACCATGCACTGCATCCTGCGTGAAATGATCGGTATCCCATGTCCACTTACTCAAAGGCGGGCCAGTTCCCATGCCTGGCCGATCGTCACAGCACACCCAGAGCACGATGCAGCCCTCTTCATGTACGAGCGACGTATCGAGGATCGGGGCATCCAGCGCGCAGGCATCGCGCACAGGCAGTCCAGGTGCGGAAACATCGGAAGTAAGCTGATCCAGACGAACAGTGAAGAGAGCTTTAGCCCCTTCGACCCGAATAACGAGCCAGTCGTGCTCGCCATCGTGGAAATATAGGAGTTGATGGATCACAAGAGAAGTCCCGCCTGCTTTGGCATCCTCTTCGGGCAAGTCATCGCGCTTAGCACGCTTGGTCGCTGGTTCAGGCTCCTGTGGATCAAAACCGCCTTTGTGGGCCAGGTTGTTGGCCGCTTTTTCACGGCGGCGCTCCACGGCAGCATCGACACAGACAAACTGCGCCATGGCTTCCGCGGCGAAGTGGCAAGTAGCCTGCAGCGCATATTTGCCATTTGCATCACTGCACCATGCACGCAAGCATGCACCGCCGTCGCTTGTGATAAGGACGGGTCTCCTCGAGCATGGGAAGCCAGCGCTTTCAGCGCGGTCTGCCGGCACAACCACGAGAGCTCCCACACAGCTGCGTGACCCAAGCAAGTACTGCTGCACGATATGAGCTGCCCGGTGTGGTCCCCAGCGCGAGAGACGGATATGTTCATCTCGATCGCAAGTAACGATCGTGGATGGCGTATCAGAGGAAGCATCGCGCAGGAATGCAAGACAGGTTATCATGCTCACATGACCCAGCTTGGGCCGGGGTCCCTGGGCCGAAGCGGCACCAGACGATGCGACGTCTGTATCAGCATCGGCCAGGCTCTGTACCTGCTTTGGATGGGATGGATCGATGACAAAGCTCCATACATCGCCAAATTTGTCCGCCACAACCATTTCACAGTCGTTGACCCAATGCACCGTGCCGGCACGCTTGGCCAGCGGCTGGACGAACACTTCCTTCCCATATTCCAGGTCATCGATGCACCACACACGCAGAGCTTTGTCGTCGGAAGCAATAGCAACATACTTCTCATTGGGCGAAATAGCACAGATGCGTGGGAAGCACACCATGTGAGGCGGTATCGGAGCATTCGAATCCACGCATGTGTCCAGCGCCCCGCGCCTCTCACCTGTGTGCGCATCAAATACCAAGATGTTACCAGCAGTCAGCGCCACCACATACCGTGACGATGCATTCACAGCATGCACGGGCAGCGGCACCTGTGCCTCGCTGCTGCTATCGTCGCGCATGACAACACCCAGGCTCTCGAGCGCTGGAAGCTAAGGATATGATCACGTGCTACATGACAAGCCTACTCATCGTCCGTGTCTGGCTCACGCTCGCCGCCGTACATGAGCCAGCGGCTCAGGCGCAAGCGGCGGCGCTCTTCTTGCGCCTTTTTCTCGTTACGAGTGAGCTTTTTCTTGCCCTTCTTCGCCTTGAGCTTCGACATGTCTTCCTCGTCATTCTCATCTCCGCTCTGAGGTGCGCTGGGAGCGGCACTGCCAGGCGCACTGGGAGCAGCGCTGTTGGGCTCCGTGCCCGCAGGCGTGCTGGTCTGTGATGCATCGGCAAAGTTTTCGCTCGCAATGTCAGTGCGTTGCTTCGATACAATCCGGCCGTTCTCCACGTTCCAAATCTCAGGGCACAGCGCGCTGATGAATTCTTGGTTGTGCGAAATGATAATGACCGCACCGGCCCACTCACGGATAGCCACGGCCAATCCGCCCAGGGCCTCGCGATCCAGATAGTTCGTGGGCTCATCGAGCACGAGCACCTGAGGATTGTTCCACAAAGCAGCAGCCAGGACAACCTTTACCTTTTGTCCACCACTGTAGCCGCCCATGGCATTGTTCTCGGCGATCTCCCCATTCAGACCGACAGCCTCCAGCTCCGAGCGGATCGCTTTCTGGCTCAGATCACGACTACCCGCGCCTTCACGCGACGCGTCAAAGTCATCAAACTTTTGCACAAGCTTCGAGAAGCCCAACTCGAGCAGACGCTCCCTGGGAATCCATGTGTTGTAGCGGTGCTCTAAGCCGACCCACTTGATTTCGTACTGGTAGCTCTTCTTCAGCTTGCTGCGACCGACGATATACTCAATCACGCGCTTCTCACCTGTTTGCGACACGATCGGCACCTTCATCTGGTCGGTCTCCTCGGCACTCATCTTACGGGTCGCCTTTTCGGTGATTTCACGATCATGGCCATCTTGGTAACGCCAGCGGATGTACTGGCATGCAGTCTTCTCCAGGTGCTGCTCAAGGTGATGGAAGGCATGCTGGGCCATCATGGCGACGCGCAGGTTCGGGTGCTTTTCGACCTTGCCCTCGTTCGGCACAATTTCGCCAGTCAGCACCTTGATCAGGGTACTCTTACCCGCACCGTTCGGGCCAATGACACCCACACGGCTTGACAGACTCACAGACACAGATGCGTCCACAAGTGACGGGCGCGGCATGCTGGGATAGTGCACCGACACATGCGACGCCTTGAGAATGGTACGAGTGTTAGAGCGCACACCCATCAACGAGCCAGGCGGTGGGAACGTAAACTTGACCGTCGTGGCCGCGAGCGAGTAGTAGCTCTTCGCCTCCGGGCGCGTCTTGACAAACGCAGACAAGTTGCCGTGGTAGTACTTGAGCTTCTTGTGTTCATAGTGGATGATTTCTGTGCATACATTGTCAAGGAAGCTGGAATCATGGGACACAATCAGCACGGTCACATTCGTGTTGGATACAAGATAGTTCTCGAGCCACTTGACCGACTGCACGTCCAAGTGATTCGTCGGCTCGTCCAGCAGCAGAATGTCAGCACCAATCAGCATGGCTCGAGCGAGCTCCAGCTTCATCTTCCAACCACCACTCAGACTACCCACAGGCGTTTGCTGCTTCTCGTCATCAAAGCCGACCGAGCGAAGAGCCTCAGCCACATCTTCCTTGCTCTTATGGCTCAGCTTGGGGTCGCCCAGCACAAAGTCAAGGATCGGCTTGGAGCCATCCTCGCCCTGCAGTGAATGCTCGACCATGACCGTGCGGACCTTGTCCTGCTCAGGATATCCCTCAACTTTGCCGTCGCGCATGGCCTTGAGCAGTGTCGACTTGCCACTGCCATTCGCAGCCACGATACCGTACCTATGGCCACGGTACAGGCGCAAGCGGGTGTGGTTCAGCAGCAGCAGACCACCGTATGCGAGACTAAAGACAGTGTCACACAGCTTCTCTCCATCCAGCTCACTGCCGTCGTCTTCCGGCTTGCCAAACCGATCCAGGTCACGCTGCTCAAACTCGGCGCGGATCGCGTCCGTCGCCTGCTGCGCGCCCTCGGGCGTCTCACACACACGGCGCAAGTATGGCAGGACATACACGTCGTTCCAGGGCTCCGCTTGCACCACGCGCTTGTCAGCGAGGCGGACGAGCAAACGTGCCACGTATTCAAGGCCTGTGCGCGTGTACGAGTCACCCAGAGCCGAGAATACAATACCCGCAGGAACGTGCGGCTGCACGGCTTTCGCGAGGCATTGCAGTGCATGTTCACGGTCCGCCGCCTGAGCGGCCACGGGGTCGGTGCTGTGAGGATCGTCTTTAGACTTGTCTGCCTCTGCGAATGCGGCGCGAAGCGTTTGCACGGCGCTCTTGGCATGTTCACGCACCTCGGGGAAGCTAGCGCCTTGCTCAATACGTTCGACAGACGGGAGCAGCGATGGAAGGTACATTGCAGCAGTATGCGGGTCGCGAACCAGCTTGCACAGATTGTCGACGATGATCACCGACTGGCGCTGGACAGTCTGACTGCGCTCGTTCAAGGCGCGGCTCAGCAGGGGCACCATCACTGCAAGTGCGGGTCCTGTCACCTCGGCCACGAATGTAATAGATGACAGCTTCTTGATGCAGTCGGGCACAGTATCCGGACGGTCCATACATCCGACAAGATCGGGGATGAATGGACGGATATCGTTGTTGTCAATGACACCACACACTTTCGTAGCCGTCTTGATGGCCTGCTTCGATACCTCAGCCTTGGTTTCGTGCATGCCCTGCGTCAAGACAGGCGTGATTTGCGTGAGCTCATCACCGACCTGCTCGTACGCAAGGTCAGCGAGGCGGCTAATAATCTTGAGGGCGCCCACTTTGGCCTGCCACTTGGCCGTTCCAGAGGTAATGACGCTGTACAGCATTTCGAGCAGTTCAGCAGCGGCTTCTGGTGGAAACAGGGGCACAAGAGCCCCCATGGCTCCTTCAGCCGCCTTCTTCGCTGCCTCATTCTTATCTCCGTATCCATCAAGCAGCGGGGGAATGGCGTTGACGAGCCATGGCTCTGCACCCAGTGGCATAGGCGCGTTTTTACCTGCCACCTTGGAGGCTACGGCACCCAGGCCGATCGCCGCGCGTTCACGTAGATGGGCTTGCTTCTTGTCCTTGAGCTTGTCCAGCAGCTCATCCAGGATGCGCTCAGAAAGCAGCGTACGCAGCCCATTCGTGTTTATGTACTCTGTCAACGTCTCTGCATGACGGTGTGCATCTTCTGTGCTCACACTGTCCCACAGCGACTGTAGCGCGGCTGCACTCGTCGTCATGGTGTAGGGTGCACCAGGGGACCCGGTTGCAAAGGGTTTTTAAACTGGGACAAAAAAAGTCGGACCATGCATGCAATGACTAAGCCACGCTGCATACACGTGCGGCTACCATCCTAGCCCTTCGTCCCAGGCCGTGTACATGAGCACACTCAGTGCGCGCAGTTCGCGGCCTTCCACGATGGCGGTGACATAATCGTTCGGTGTAGCATTGAGTGCAACTTGTGCTTGCTGAGAAACGAGAGGCAGGACTTTGGCCAGCAATAGCGGCTTGTCGGTGCGTCGGACTTCACTCGCACGCACGCCATAAGACGAAGCGATGTGATGGAGAAAGAGCGAAAAGACCTGATGGCATGAGGCAGCGAATACAGACGCAAAGTCTGGTGAGTCGATGTAGTCTTTGGTCTCATCGAGAAGCGCGCGCAGAGATGGTGTCATGGCCGGGTTCTCTGACTCCAGGGCACCGGCATCCTGCAGCATTTGCATTTCGTCACGCTCCGACTCGGGCAGGAGGATACCACGGAAGCCATTTGGTGCAGCCCATACCACGCCAGTGTTATCAGCGCACCTTTCCACACGATCACGTATCCGTTCTACCAACGCCTCGAAGTGGCTGAAGGTAAGCATCGTCTTGAGGGGCATACCGTCCACCTCTTCGTGCACGGCACGACGCACATATGCGGCTACTTCGCGCCAGCCACGATGCAGAAACCAGTAGCTGGATGTGAGGTACTTTTTCTCTGTATCTTGCGAGAGTCGTTCATCGGCGCTTGCATCGCCTCGGACCGTATCGTCCGTTCCATCGCCATGCAGCTCGATGTAGTGCGGCTCTTCCACATAATTTCCATCCTGCTGCGTCTTTCCCAATGCGTCGCGCTTGGACTGCTGTTCGAGTGCGGTCATGTAGGAGCGGCGGCCTAGTAAATTGAGCTGGACGTGGATCTGCAGCGATAGGAACACCAGCGTGTATAGTGTGGTAAATGTACGTTCGAACGATGTGTGCTTAATTTCATTCCACAAACGCAGCTTGGTCGCCCGCCGCTCCTCTTCGTTCACGGGAACAGTCGGTTCGGCCTCGGCGGAGACAGGTTCAGGGGGCGCGTCAGTCGCGAGGTTTTCGCCGTGGGAGGGCTCTTGTGGCATATCCGTAGACTGAGGATGTGTCGCAGCTGACGCCTTTTCTTCGTCAGAAGCTGGTTGGTCAGGTACGATCTCTGGCTTTGGCCCCGTCTGCTCTGATACGGCAGGTGGTGCTGCCGGCTCGGGCTTCTTATTTTGCTCACGCAGAGCATGGCTAATGGATTCAACATCCATCTCCTCAAATATTTGGGTCGCTAATGTAGGCAACAGAGCCATGATAGTAAAGTTGCAATCCTCCTGGTTCTGCAGGAATCGGCGGCGCAGGTTCTCGCGCGCTACGCGATCACGAAGCAGGCGCTCCTGCATATCGTTGAAGCGAGCGAGCGCATACTGCGCAAACATGTACAGCCCACCGATCAATCCTGTCGTGATGGCTACTACGCGCAGTGAGCGCTTCGCCCACGTACGCGCTCGCGATGACATGCTGGCGGCGGAGCAAGGGTTTGGTGGCCAGTCCCTCTCGAAGCGCGGCTGGGAGGACGTCGTTGTGTCCAGACATGTTACATAAGCCTAGTAGGCGTGTGTGCGTAGGACGCGCGGCGTGTGTTGAGCCGTGACACTTGCATGGCTTGACTTGGTACATTTGACGGCGGGCGTGATGAGCAGTAGCGCGCGCGTCATTGACGCGTACGTTTGTGTGTGTGTGCTAACATGAGTCTATTTGAGCGTACGGTCGACATCGTGCAGTCGCTTCCGCCAAGTGGTCCGATTCAAACGTCGTTCGAGGAGAAGCTCGCGCTCTATGGGTACGTTGCAATCACTAACGAGACGGCAGACTGTACAAGCAGGGTACGATCTGCGTGGACTAACATGATCAGCCACAGAAGGAGATATTACGTCCCGCCGTCCGGGGATGTTTGATATGCTGGGACGCGCGAAATGGGACGCATGGGAGCGTCAGCGGGGATACACGACGCAAGACGCAAAGCAACTGTATGTTGAGAGCATGCTGAAAGTCTTGCGCCGTTTCGAAGATCGACCGTTGGCTATATCACTTATGGCAGAGCTGGAGGCGTATAGCGGCGACGTGGCAGAGCAAGTGATGAGCGGTACCCTTGCCGAAACGGCCAGTGTCGTATCGTCCAGCGTAGATCATAGCCCATCTCAGCGGGCATACGGATCCATGGTCCAGGATGACAACGAAACAGATGACGATGAACACCCGGAGCTCTTGCACAAGCAGCTTCAGGAGGCACACGATGCACGACACCGAGTTCTTTCGTCGTCCAACGGCACGAACACGACCCAAACGAACAGTGGCTCCCACGAAACTGTCACTGTGAGTGACATGCCACAGGACGTTTCTACATGGGGCAAGGCGCAGGCTCCGCATGCGTCAACGCGAAGACCTGGCGTCCTCTCACAGCCCCCAGCCCCGCCTCGACCTTCTGCGCGTCCACGTCGCTCCGCAGTGCGCGCAGAAGACTCAGTGATAGGCAGTGAACGTGGCGGGACACCATCTTTCACTTCAGCACAAGAAACGCGTTCCGTGCATAACGGACCGATGGGCCGTTACACGCCGTCAGCGAGTGGCCGGTCGAGTGTGAAGGGAGGCGTGCCACCGACGTCACGCTCAGCAGCAGCCTACAAATCGACCTCCTCGGCGCCGCGTGGACTGCGAGCGCAAAGCGCTGAGTTGGATCAGACACTTCGTGCAATGCAAGCATCGCTCACCACACTTACAGAGCGGCTGGAGCGCACAGAATCGACACTCGCGCGCCGTGAATCCAAGAGCTTGCCACGCCTTTTTCTGCATCATACCATGGCGGCATCATACGCCACTTTACAGGATATTGGCGCGTTTTTGGGACTGGTCATGCGACCTGACGATACACCCACGCCGAGCTACGAGGCGTGGCGTGCACATGGCCTGAGGTCGTCGAAGCCATACTCGTTGTGGCCACTCATCCGCTCTCCTTTCCAGTTCGCCGCGTTGGTGGTGGGACTTGTCTTGCGCATCCTGCTTGACCTTTCGTCGTTGTTTGTCGTGGCTAGCTTATTGGTGGCGGCGCTGCGACAGATATCGGGACGAGGTGATCCATGGATCGCGCTACGTTTGCTAGGTCGCATGAATACGCGACTGACTTTTCTGGCCAATGCAGCCAATCGGCGTGCGTTTGTGCGTGCGCTGTTAGCAAGCGTTGTGCTGGGCGGCGTCACACTCGAGTCGACAAGAAACTTGACGCACTAGAACGCGCCGTCAGGTGTCACGAGTGTATCGCACAACTGATCCGCTGCATCATGGGGCACTGTCCCAACAATCTGCTCGCGAAGCGCCAATGCCACTGTGGCTGGTGGTGACTGTGGCTGTTGCTTCTTTGTTCGATCCAGATACCGATCGTAGTACCCCTTGCCATGGCCAAGTCTGCCGCCATGTAGATCAAATGCCACCCCTGGAAGGATGATGAGGTCTAGTCCAGAGCCACCTGTCGTAGGATCAAGCGCATCCTCGCGCTGTGTCCCGTCTGCGAGCGTAAGCGAAGGCTCGGCGATGCCCCACTTGTTGTACGTAAGACCATGTTCTAGTTCCTCCAAGTCCATAATACGCAGCATGCTCATGTCCGTCGAGAATTCGTGGGCGGCACGTGCGGACACAGCACCATGTTGTACATTCGAAAATCTTGGTATGTACAGGCGCTTTCCTTGTCGAAGCACATGGCGACACAGCTCCCACGTATCGACCTCACCAGATGGCATGCTCAGGTACACACTGACGGTGCATGCACGTTCATAGCAGGAAAGACGCAAGACGTGTTCCACCACAGACGCTGATTGCTGCTCGATTTCGTATCTTGGTATTTGTTCGAGCACTGCTTTCATGCGCTGTCGAAGCGCTCGTTTCGCCGCATGCCATGCAGCGGCGGACGACATCGAAGACAAGGTGGCAGGTGGAGTGCGTTGCTAGGTGCGGCGATGCATTGCTGACTCAGCGAACGGGCCTTAATGAGTGCCAAAATGGATCCTGGCAGGCTACCGTTCTCCTTGTCACTGATGGACGTCGGTCGCGGATCGTCCATGCGGTCACGGTCCTCGCAGCCGTCGCAAGACTTGGCCCAAGCTCATGTGAATGACAAGAGTCGCAAGCATGATTCGTTCACGGAGAAGGAGCAAGCTGCAGCCAGCGAAGGCGCTCAGCAAATGCTGCATCGCGCGGCGCCTGTGATCACACGTGCTGAGCTGTTTCTGGTGGGGCTACTCACCTTGGTGGCACTGATCGTCCGCTTCTACCATATTGAGAGACCTAGCAGCGTCGTGTTCGACGAGGTACACTTTGGTGGCTTTGCGTCCAAGTACCTCTCGCGCAAGTTTTTTATGGATGTGCATCCGCCGCTGGCCAAGCTGTTGATTACGCTGGCAGCGTGGCTCCATGGCTTCAGGGGTGACCACAGCTTTCGTGAGATTGGTCTTGAGTACTTGACGGCGCCGGATATGGAGCAGGTCCCCTACGTTGCGATGCGCTCGGTCAGTGCGTTGTTTGCGACCCTGACCGTCCCTCTCGCATACTTTACTGTCCGCGGCCTTTCGATGCGCCCCACGTCAGCATTGCTGGCTGCTTTGCTCGTCATTTTCGACAATGCACTGACGACGCAGTCCCGATTCATCCTGCTTGATGCGCCCCTCGTGTTCTTTGTCGCTGCGTCGCTGTGTTCATGGGTGTATTTCTGTCAGCTGGACGCGCGCAACGCCTTTTCGCGACGCTGGTGGGCCATGCTGGCACTTACAGGTGTGTGCCTGGGACTAGGACTCAGCTGCAAGTGGGTGGGTCTGTTCACGATGGCGAGCGTGGCCATGGCTGTGGCTGTGCAAATGTGGTATCATCTCGGCAATCTGCGTTTGCCCGTGCAGACGGTAGCTCGACATGTGGGTGCGCGTGCTGTGTGTCTCGGTGTCGTACCGCTTGTCGTGTACATGCTGACGTTTGCCGTTCATTTCCAGGTGTTGTCCCTGCCAGGCGACGGCGAGTCGTTTATGAGCTGGCCCTTCCGGCAAACGCTCAAGGACAACTCCATGCCAGACACATTTGCAGATGTCGCACTTGGTTCGACGGTGCGTATCAAGCACCTAAACACGCTAGGCGGTGCGTTGCATTCGCATTCACACTCGTATCAAACGGGCAGTATGCAGCAACAGATCACGCTGTACCCCTTCATGGACGAGAACAACGAGTGGATCATGATTCTCGCGCCAAGAGAGGATGAGTACGAGAAAAAGGAAGATGGACACACGGTCACACCGGACGATGAGTATACGCGGTTCTACCACAATATCACGCATGTGAAGGACGGCGATATGGTGCGATTCCTGCACAAGCAGACCATGGTCCGACTGCACTCGCATCACAACCACCGCCCACCCGTGAGTACGGGCGACTATCAGAACGAGGTTTCGGGTTACGGATTTCCGAGTGAGCGATTCGGTGGTGACTTTAACGACAACTGGGTCATTGAAATCTACAAGCAGCCCAGGAGCGTTCGTTCGGCTGACAAAAATCGCCCTATTACGCTGCGCACCATCTTCCGTCTGCGTCATGCGATGCTTGGATGCTACTTGTATTCGCACAATGTGCGTCTCCCGAACTGGGCGTATGACCAACAAGAGGTGACGTGCAACGGCAGTCCTCCGATGGAGAACTCGCTGTGGTACTTTGAGACGAGCGAGCATCCATTGCAAGATGCCAAGACGTCCCCAACGATCAACTATGAGCGACCGGGCTTCTTGTCCAAGTTTCTCGAGCTGAACAAGGTCATGTGGAAGGTGAACAACGACATTGTGGATCAGCATTCGTACGGCTCGCGCCCACATCAATGGCCTTGGATGCGCCGCGGTATCAACTTTTGGGTCAAGAATCACCGTCAAGTGTATCTGATTGGCAACCCCATGGTGTGGTGGTCGGTCCTGGCGAGCGTTTTGCTGTACGCAGGCATTCGTGTGCTCCTGATCTTGCGTGCGCAGCGCGGATACAAGGACTTTACGCACACGACTGTTGTGCAGTACGACCGCATTTGCGGCTTCCTCGCCGCAGCGTATGCGGCCCACTACGTGCCCTTCTTCCTTATGAAGCGACAGCTATTCCTGCACCACTACCTCCCAGCGCTGTACATTGGCATTCTGCTCACGGCTGCTGTGTACGACCTGCTTTCAAGCCGCCTGCGCCCTATGGTGCGTCTGTACGTGACGCTCGCGATGGGTGCTTGGGCTTTGTACGAGTTCAGTCGGTATGCGCCACTCACCTATGCCTCGCGGTGGACCAACGAGGCGTGTGGCAGTGCGATCCGGCTCAAGACATGGGACTTTAACTGTGTGGACTTCCCAGACAGCAAGCGAGAGTACGCTGATTTTGAGCCGGTCGTCAGTCACGCTGACGGTCGTGGCAGTGCTGATGAGGATGCGATTTTGCCCTTCCACCTTGGCCATGTTCTGCCACAGCATATCTTGCCACAACATCTCACATGGCGCGCCAAGCCGACCGGCGCGTACCCCGAAGAAAAGCCGGCGCCCTCGGGCACGAGTGACGGCGATGTGCCTGTGCCCAACGTCAGTGGCCTGGATCAGTCGCAGCGGCAACAGGCCGTGCTGGAAGGCACGGGTGCCCTAAAAATACCGGCAGAGGAAGGGGTCACTTCCATCCGTGGCTAGACAGCAATGGTTTTCCTTAGACACATAATACACGCTATGCTGAAGTTGTTACGGCGGGAGCACGAGCTTGAGCCGCGGTGCGTAACATCCAAGCGACATTCTCGTACGCGACAAAAGTGACACAAGTGCCGGGTAAGATGCGAACGGCATTCGTGGCAAACCCGCGATAAAATGCGTGGAATCCCTCCTCTTGGGCCGTGCGCTTGACACACGTCCATACGTTCGGATAAAGATGAGCCGTCGCGTGGCTCTGGACACGCGAACGGACCACCTGATATGGGTACGTGAGGGTAATGGCCACTAATTTCGCAACACCTGAAAGGATGGTATACTCGGTGTTGCTCAATTTGACATTGTCAAGCTCCTGTTCAGAATATGCGTTCTTTCGCGTAGCATCAGAGCGGCGGAGCTGGGAGATGGATCGCCACTGCTTGAGTTGTTCGTACGCCATGAACTGAATAGCACCATTGGACACGCCTAGGATCGCGAGACCGACCCCCTTGTACAGACCCACGATGCCTTCCGTTCGTAAGGTGTGCACGAGACCATGGACCAGGCCACGGTAGGCCACCGGCCTTTCAGCTCCAGGCTCACGAAGATATTGCGCCAGACCCGCACGCGCTGGATCACCAGCGACAGACCCATTCACGCCTGGGCGCAGCGGTAATTCAGCCATCGTTGTCGTAAACATGCGTGTCTTGACGACCCAGAGCGGGTTCGTCATGATAGCGGTGATGACACCGCTCTCGGTCGCTGCCAGCAAATGGCCGCCCGGAGAGAGGCGCGTGGGCTCAGCGCCCTCTTTCTGAGGCGCCATAGCCTCTTTGAACATCGTGTACCACAGAAAGTACAGGCCCCAACTAGAGGCATTGCCGACGACATTGGGCACAACGCCACGGTACAGGCCCCCCCATCCGTAATTCTTGTATATGCCATAGATCCCATCAGCGATATCTACAATTTGTCTGCCTCCCATGCCCCAGTACAGCCAACGCCGCCGTGCAATGGCCTGATAAAAGGGCGAGCGCTCCGTAGGCACGGCAGAAAACGCCGACTGGTTGACCTGGAAGCGGGTCTTGAGCAGGTCAAGAGGATTCATACACAGCGTCGATACGGTGCCAGCGACAACACCAGCAACGGCATGATCAACAGCGGGTGTGGAAAAATACGACACGGCAGTCTCTGCCGTGGTGGCTCGGCGGCCGCTCATCGTCGTGGGTATCCAAAAAAATATCTTTCGCCTATGGAGGATGCATTTGGCGGCGGCGCATTAAATTGCGCCGCACCTTCCGCGGCCGTGCGCCGAGGGGTTCCGCTCCCTCGTTCTGCATGCCCAGCAGCTCACTCGGCCACAGTAGATAGGGCACTTGTTCGCGTGGCACGCCGGCAAGTAGGGGCGCGGGGCGGTCGTGACGCCACTGCACGATATCAGCATACGCATCCGAGTCCAAGGCGCCCCAGAACGGCAGGTCGAGAGCGCCCTGCAAGAGACCGAGTGGCAGGCCAGTGTCGTCCTGGGCGCGCTTCAGTATGTGGCCGTCCAACGGGGTCAATAGGTGCATTTCGCCCCGCTCCATGTCAATGGAACGCACAAGGGCCAAGCCTAGGGCCGGCGGCGAGGCGACAGCAGATAGCACGGCGCCACGTCGCAGTGCCACATGCCACACATCCAGTTCGTTGTCTGATTCTTCACGGGGAAGAGGTCTCGGTGCCTGTACAATTGCAGCAATAGCTCCATTCATGGCCAGCAACGAAAGGGCCTCGTCGACATGGGCACCGGTGTCCAGCGTGGCCCATCCTGCGCCTAGTCCTGCATGTACATCAACGATCCACGGACGTTGTGCCACAAGAGCGCACGCAAAGTCCCAGTGCGCATGTACGCCGACTTGAGCGAGACGCGTCGTGTGCAGGTACGAAAGAAGGCTCAGTGTCCGCGATTCAGCCGCATTGAGCCGGCGTGCGGGCATGGCGCCAAGGCCGACGAGCGTATCACCAAAGGGCGTTATGGTATGCGTGGTGTCTGCGAGGGGCATGGCGCCCAAGTCGATAACATGTGTCGGGCACAGCGCGGCTGTGGCATGCTGCACAAGTTCCAGGCCTAGCCCCTTGACCCAGCCGTGCATATTGACAATGAGGGGTATCGTGTGCGATGCGCGAGACGTGTGTGGCATTAGTTCCGAGACGTGCAGGAGCGCCTCGACGTGCTGCGTCGACTGATAGGAGGCGAAATGCTGACGGTACGTCTCCATCAAGTCTGTTACCGCGGCCATGTATCGCGCTGGATCATTGCGGGGCGTGACATCGCCCAGAAAATGGGCACGAACAGGCACGCGGGCCGTACACCAGCTTGGACCAAATACGCCACTCTCTCGTTGCGCGTCAAACACGTGCAACGACAGCATACCTGGCGGGCCGAATTCAGGTTGGCCCACATCCAGCTCCATAAAGGCGACGAAGCGGTGCTCCCCGTTCGTGAGTAAGGCATGAAGAAGCAGACGAGCGAGTGTCGACTTGCCGGTGTTTTTGCCGCCGCGCACGGCGAGCGTCATAGGCACGCGACTAGGTAGGGAGCCAAGTTCGTCATACACGTCTCGCCATTCTGTCGGCACACACAGTGTGTCTGATGCATTTGACTCGAGCGTGAATGTGCACCCGGGCACAGCCCTATGCAGCGCAAATGGATCCATGCCAGCAAGGGGACATACTCGAGCTAACTGCTCAATGCCGCACTTTATGCTCTGCAGACGCACTACCGTATCATAGTGCGGGAGGATGTCGCGGTGCTCGGAGTCTGCTGAGTATGGAACAGGTAGTATCTCGGCAGCCGGAAAGGTCTCCGGTGCATAGATGGGATGCGGTGGCGAGCACGGCGTCAAACGCGCCCCGCCGAGCAGCACGGCACCGCGTACGACCTGCAACATACATGTGCCGCGCACCACAATCGATTCGTCATGTACGCCACAACATACTGAATCATGCTGCAAAATGCACTGATCTTTGGATGCATAGGATAGGACGCGACGAGATGTCACGAGTGGTGAGTCTGCTTTCATAGGCTCGGTCATCGACACGTCAACATCAGACGTCATGCTCGTATCCACCACATCGGAACCCGGAGCAGGGGGCGGCGACGGAGACGCGAGCGGTACGTCCTCTGCCTGTGCCTGTGGTACCAGCGGTGTCTGCTGTGCCTGCTGTGCGGCGCGCTCGCGCCGCACTTCTAGCGCACTTTTCGGCGCCATGCGGTGGGTGGAAGAAAAATCGAGGACGAGACAATCGGCCCAAATTTCTCCACAGAGTTCAGGCTGTACCAACGGGGCTATCTACACATCAACACCTAGGGGAATCACGGCGCAGGCGCTGCATTCGCGCGGTGATCTTCTTCTAGCAAATCACCAAGTACATTGACAACAGCATCGACTTCAGATGTGGGGATGCCACCGCATCCAGTCGCAATGAGGCGGCGGTACATGGCCATAGTACGATCCGCATCCTCCTCACGCACAGTATCAAAGTGCAGCTGTTGCATGGCGCCGTACCGCTTGACGATGTCATCCGCACGTTTTCGAAGCATGGTAAGCTCGGCGTAGAGGGAGTCTGAAGAGCTTTTCGCACATATCAGCTGCACGTCCGTGGGAGCGGTCGGTGCTTCACCTAACGTGAGATCAGGGCGGGCTTGCTGCACTTGTTCTAGCACACGATCCCATGCATGTTGTGCAGCCATACTTTCTGCATGCCGCTTTCTAGCGAGGTAATGTGATGCAAGCCTCTGTAGAGCGGAAGCGTCTTCGCCCTCTTGTCCTTTGGGTAGAAGTGTGGCTTCTATGCGACTGCTGTCCGAAATCTCGTTCTGTATTTGCATCAGCAGCGTCTGTGCATGCGTCAATTTCCGCTCAAGCACAGATAGCTCAGTATCGTAGCTGTCCGCCAAGTCATGCAGCAGGGTCGATACCAGACCGACAGATCGGCCCGCCGCACGTTGCCCTGCCTCAGACGTGTGGGGGGCATTCGTATTTGGCGCGTATGGTAAGCTAGCAGCACGCGCAGGACTTGCACGGAAACGCTCATCTTCGACAATATAGTCCTCAGCATTTTTTCCTTCGCGATTGCGGATCTTGGGATCGGCACCATGCTCCAGCAGCAGCTTGACGAGCCGCTTTGATCGCGCGCGTGCGGCCATAGTTAAGGCCGTCTCGCCTTCATCGTCTTGGAAATTGAGAATATCGGCAAGCTGCTCGCCATACTCAGCGAGACGTCGGGTCATCGTCTCGAGATAGTAGCGACTTGCATGGGGCTTGCCACGGCTGAGTGCGAGGTCCACCACATGGTGAAATACCGTGCGATCGTTCCGATCAATATTCAAAATGCTGCGGTGCAAGAGCTCAAACAGCTCGGGAAACTTGCGCAAGTCGTAGTTATTGCTGAACATGGCTGCCCGCATCAAGGCCGTTTGTCCATTGCTGTTCACGCGGAACATATCAGCGCCGGCCGTGAGCAATAGCTTCACGACACGCACGCGTCCCATAGCACATGCCCAGTGCAAGGCCGTATGCTCGTCCTCATCGATACTCATGTTCGGGTCAAAGTCGGGCGGAGGATTGACCAGCAACGGAGGCACGGTCGTCGTCTCGCTGATAAAGTAGTCTAGAATGATCTCTGCGTACCGCGCCTGAGGATCTAAGTTGTCGTAGGATGGCTGCATAGGCACGGAATAGGGATCACGGTACGCTGCAGGAGCATAGGCTGTGGGTATGCGACCATTCGGCGTGTACATAGCCGTCGTATTACGCGGGTCAGTGTAAGGATGATATTCCATTTTTGCTGCATCCGCCGCAATGGGGCTGGGCGTGCGACTTGAGCTGCTCACATCGCTGGGTGATGGGCTGATACTACCCTCCGATCCATTTTCATCCTCCGCCGGGAAAATCTCACTGCTGTTCTCATCGCTCGACAGACGCGACGCAGAGGGGTCGAGCATGTCATGGGCCGACTTTTTCAGCCGTCCAGAGGATGCAATGGCGTGTTTCGGTGCGGGAGGAGGGGACGTCTCAGACGGCACAAACGAGATGATCGGATCCAGCACGTCGCGGATCCTGTAGTGCTCTGCGAGAGCAATGGCCACGTCCATCGGGATCCATGTGCCCTGGTACTTACCGTACCCGCCCTGTACTTTTTCGTGGATACCTTTCTGCACTTCTTTTTCGAGCACACGCGTGCGCTGTGACTTGTCGAGTCCGACGACCTTGAGGATCTGCGTCGCATTCAGCCATGCATCACTACGGCGGCGCATGACAGCCACATCTTTGATTATGCATTCGTACACGGGGACGCCTGAATACGTTGCCTTGAAAATCTGACCTTCTGGCACGTTCGGCGGCATGTCACACCCAGTCGTGCGGTGAAAACGGGAACCGGGCGAATGTGACGGTCGCTGTGGGACGAGCCGCGCCGCACAGTGCCGCGACGCGCGGAGTCTGCACCACACACCTACATTGCCACGTGCTGTAGACAGGGCGCTCCTGTCTGGTGTCGCGATGGATATGGAGGCGCGATAAAAAAAGTGATTTTTTCTTCCAACCCAACGGGGCTCTTGGTGGATACGATGTCGGAGTCAGACTACTTTTCGTCCGATGATGAAGGAGCTCGCACGACCATCAGTGCTCCAGCAGCACATAGGCCGATTGGCGGTGCGATGCCACAGCCAGAGAAGCGGCAGCCCCGCGCCACACGCTCATTTGCGGCGCTGCGCAATACATACCTAGACACGGCTGGCCCCGAGGAAGACATGCCAGAGACACCCGAGGAGAATCAAGCTGACCAAAGAGAGAAGGAGGCGGAAGAAGAAACGGATGCTGGTGAGAGCACGTCGAAAAAGTCGCGGCTCTCTGCCACCGCGCCACCCCACACGCCGGCGTCTTTGCTGCGGCAGACGATGGCTACAGCATCTTCCAAGCGTACGCGCGTGGGCCCATCACTTGTGCCGATGGCGCCCAAACTGCCCAAAACGCATACAGAAAAGGAGTCACAGCCTCGCCTCATTGTGGTGCTAGAGCAGGCGTGCCTCGAGACGTACAAAGCGTCTAGCGGCAGTGCTACGCATGCACGAGGCAATAAGGAAGCCGGCGAAAAGTATGCGCTACTGAACTGTGACGACCACCAGAAGGTGCTGGCCAAGATGGGCCGCGATATTTCGGAAGCACGCCCTGACATTACGCATCAGTGCCTGCTCACGCTGCTGGACTCACCGCTGAACAAGGCTGGCCTCCTGCAGGTGTACATCCACACGTCGAAGGGCGTGCTGATCGAGGTCAACCCACAGGTGCGTATTCCACGGACGTTCAAGCGCTTCAGCGGTCTCATGGTGCAGCTGCTGCACCGGCTCAGCATCCGCTCGATCAAGGGCTCAGAGAAGCTGCTCCGTGTGATCAAGAACCCCGTGACGGATTATTTCCCCGCCAACACACACAAAATCACTCTGTCGTACAATGCGCCTGTGCAGCGTCTGTCTTCATACCTCGCCACCATACCATCTGATCGCAATATTGCCGTGTTTGTGGGTGCCATGGCACATGGCGAGGACAACTTCGCCGACGAATTTGTGGATGAAAAGATCTCCATCAGCGAGTACAGCCTGAGTGCCAGTGTTGCCTGCGGCAAGTTTTGCTGCAGTCTCGAGGATCTCTGGGGTATTGTGTAGACAGTGCTTTGTAGGATCTTGTGGTCTATGTGCGTGCCCGCGGGCTGCGAACGGTCGAGCGGAGTGTCGGTGGCCGGTTTTCTGTGCCCACACGAGCAGGCGACATTCGGGGGGAGGCGCGTACCTTGGGCACAGGCGATCGCGCGGGGCTGAGAGCACTGGGCTGAGATGGTGTCATCACCCGCCGTGCTCGTGTGGGACTGGCGGTCCCTGGCTGAGCAAGACGAGGTGCCTTCTCGCCTGCTGTCGAGGTGGGCGACGTCGCTGTCGGCGAAGGCTCCGGGTCCAGCACGCCAAGCACTTCGGCATCCGTGCGCGGCGATGAGGGTGCACTGTCCAGCTGTGCCGCGACAGTCTTAGCATCAGACTCGTCAGAGGGTACACGCAAGCAGCTTGGCACCTCGTCCAAACGCCGGCGCTTGGACGTGGGGCTTTTCCGTGGCTGTCCGACACAGGGCGTCGTCTTGGCCATACGGTTGACAGGCGCCGTGGCAGGCGCGTCTACGACCCGTTTTGAGGGTGCGGGTGTCTGGGGCGCGGCAGGCGCTGAGAGTTCTCGTGCGAGCTCTGCACGCAGTCTGTCTTCAGCGCCCCACTGAATCCACTTGGCCGTGTTCTCGTACATAAAATGCTGCTGCGGTCCCACGACACAGCCGGGCCGCATAAGGCGCATGTAGCCGATGACTTCACTGGCGGAGAATCCGTAGCGCCAAATTAAATAGGCACCGATCAAGACACCAGTCCGGCCAAGGCCTGCTTTGCAATGCACGGCAATGACGCCACCAGCCTTGATGGTGCGGTCAGCTTCGCGAATAAAGGCACGGATAATTTCATCGGAGGGATTGGAGCCGTCATCAAAGTACATGTCCTTGTGCTCAATCCCGGCCTGCTCAAAGGCTCCACTGTAGTACAAGGCATTGTTCAGTCGCACGACGAGCGTGATCTTATGGTCCTGGAAGTACTCGACGGTCTTGCGCAGGGCAGGGTTCATAGGCATGCGCTTTGCCATGCACGCTGCAGCATGGGGGCCCTGGGACGCCAGCGTGGACATATAAGCTCGGTCTTTGGGACTGGCAAACGCCAGAAAGTGAGGCGTAATCCAGTTCCAATCGCCATTATGCACTTGCTCATAGTATTCATACGACTCCAAGTCAAAGGTCGTTAGGTCGAGCAGGTCATGATCCAATGCGCGGCGCACGCCATACAGGATATCTTGGATCGTAAGACTGTAGTCTGCCCGGCCGTATCCTGCATCACGGAACGGCTGGAACTCCATTTCGCTGAATGGGTAGAATGCATCGGCGGGAGAAATGTGGTCGATGGTCATCGCATACATCGCACAAAGAAGCGCAGCATTGGCCTTGTGGTGAGGGTGCGTACTCGTGTACAGAACAAGGTGCGTGCCGTCCATGTGGGGGTCCATGAGCATCTGGTGGACATGGACGCAGAATCGATAGAACATGGCAATGTTCAAAGGACCCCAGTCGTTTGAGAAGCTCATATACACAAGATCATCATCAATACAAAACCACTGGAGCTTTGACGGGCGCTCACAGAGCGGCACATCGGCCGGGACATAGCGAGTTGTGCCGGGCGCGTCCTTATTGAGCAAGTCTGGGTCGACCAGCTCCCTGAACACACCGAACCAGAAACGCGTTGACACAGGAATGAGGCCATGCTCCAGGGGCGGCAGTGAAGTCGCCGGCAACGTTGGCGCTGGCGATGTCAACGGTGTTGTGGTGCTTGGCACAGCGCTGGTGGTCGGCAGTACGGTGTCCTGCACTTGTGTGAGGGAGAAATCCACAAGATCCGAGTCATCGGGCGAAATGTGCAGTATCGCGTCAGCAGAGCTGCTCGACGCGCCATTCGCTTCCGGCATCGTCGGGGGGCGCCGCGGGTGGACAAGAGCGCAGAGACACCAACACTGGCGCCGGTGTTGCTCTCCCTGGCCGTGTGGCTGTCACGTGGATGTAAACTCCACGGCCCTCGCGCATAGGCACACACCTCCATCAAAAGCGCGACTCGCCGACGCGCGCGACTGGCGCGGTTCGGCGGCGCTGCGAGCCTGCAGGATGCCGTCGTCGTCGTCGCCGCAGGCAACGCCCAAATCTGGGTGGATACGTGCGCAACGCTCCACGAGTGCGACGCCTGTGAAAACGGGGCGAGATGAGTGCGTCCTGTTTCCCTGGCAGCAGGACCTGGACGCGCACTTGCCCAAGTATCGCAAGCTCGCGCACATGAGTCCTGCGCGCACGTTTCCGACGACACCGCCACCGCGCCGCTATCGCGCACCACTTAGGCTGGAGCCTGGGTCGGCGCGTGTGGAGCGCAAAGCGGACACCTTTGCCATGGTGAAAGAGGTGTGGCGTGGCGCTATGGATACCCCCTCAGCAGCGACGCCCGCGCCTGCCAGGAAGCCAGAAACGCGACAAGCGCAACAAACGACCTTGGATGCATTTACAAGACCCACCACCAAAACTACTCATGTACCAGAGTCAAGAGCTCTTCCCCCTTCGCCACCCGACTCGCTGTCATCCTGCAGCACTATACCCGGCGACTCGGACGATGAGATTGCCTCGCCAGCTCGAACGTGGATCCGTGCTCTCGGATCGTCGCCGTCAGAATGGCTGCATTCGTCACCATAGCACCGCACTTACAACTCGCCCCAAGCCGCCAATTTCTTATTCAATGCATCCGGCTTGGGACAGCTCGCGCATTCGCTGTCGAGCCCGTACTTCTTGTAGTAGGACGCACAGCAGTGGTACAGCTGCTTCACGAGATGCTCGCAGCGATCCTGATTATACTGGTGGCGCTGGATGCACGCTTGGATTTGGCATGCGTAGGGCTTGCACGGATTAGGGTTGGCCTGATCGGGCATGTCCAACTTGTGCGGCGGACTCCACGCTAGGCCAGTGCGCCGCCGCCGATCACGTTGCCTCCCACGCCGAATTCGGCCAGACCAGGCCCTCGCATTTGGATGTGGAGGTAACAAATGCGGGCCCACGAGGAAACCGACTGGACCCACGCGGGACGCGCATCGAGCTGCGACGCTGGTGTGTGCTTTACTACCATGTATCAACCAGATGCCGGGTCCCGTGGGATGGTGAAGCAGCAGCCGCTGCTGATCCTGCGGTCTGAGCCTCCGCTGCCCCTATTTTGCATGCCCTTTCCGATTCCGCCGTTCGCGAGTGACATTTCCCTGTTGCGTCTGAGCGTGCTGCGGATTCTTACGGGGCAAAAAGGCCTGCCTGCGCCTCAGCTGCTGACTCACAGCGAGAAACTCAAGCAGATGACCGTGCAGGGCTGGCGCCTCAAGATGCTCGAGCTTATCCAGGTGCAGGCTGGCAGTCAGCGGCCCGAGGACGACCAGGTCTTTTATGGCCTGCCGCTCGAGGACAGCCACGACTGCTCGGCGTTGGAGCATGGCGACGAAGTCGTTGTGCGTCTCCGCCGCGGATACACGCTCGCTGATCTGCAGCTACCGGATCTCGGCCCGAACCACGACTACTCCGTCAACTTGGACGACACGGAGACCCTGTACCGCTTGCCGGAATCCGAGGTGACGCGTCCGACGGAGCCATCGTCGCATTCGTCATCGATCCAGGCGAATCCGAATGGCAACTACCAGGCATTCCAGTACCCTGACTACCGCCACGGATACCGCGTCGTCGTGGCCAAGGGCGTGGGCAACGGCGTAGTCAGCCGCTCCTCCGGCGCTGAGCTGGCTGCTCCTCCGCTGTCGTACGCGGATCCGCACATGGCGATCGATGCACATGCCCTGGCTCAGCTCAAGGGCCTCGCGCGCTCGAACGGGCGCGTTGGCGCGGACGCACGGGCGCGTCTGGCCGAGCTGGGATACGGCGTGCCGGAGTACAAGGCCAAGGCCAAAAAGCGCTCGCACAGGTCGCCATACGAGAACCTCGTGCCGGGCTCGGCCCCATTGCGTCTCGTGCCAGGTGTGCCGGAGACGAGCGCTGGTGGCGACTCGTGGCTGCCGCCCAGTGCGCCCACGTCCCTGCCCAGGTACGCTGCCCCCACGCACAGCGTCTCGAAACCGTTGCGCAGGTCGCACGCTGCTCCTGCGCCTGTCTCTGCGCCAGCGGCTATGCCTGCTCGCATGCGCGTGTCAGAGCCCGTGCTGACGACCGTCGCGCCGGCCTCAGCACCGATGCCGACGGCCCCTGCCTCGTACCCCTCGTTGGCCCCCGCAGCGATGACCGCCGCTGCGCCGCCCACGACAGAGACCATGCATGCCTTGCCACGGCCCGTGCTGGGGCATGATCGGAACACCCAGGCGCAGCTGGGACCGATGGTGGCCCCCTTGCATGCCAAGCCCAAGACCAAGAAGAAGAAGAAGACGACCAAATCATCGACCATGTCGACGTTCTTTGCTACCATGCGTGCGAACGACTCTGCGGCTACGTCGCAGCTGTTTGTGCCGCTGTACTCGGCGCCTTTTCTGGGCACGCAAGCTAAGGACTCTGTGACGGGCTCCAAGATCCTGGGACTCATCAAGGGCATGGGCAAGCCCAAACACCAGCCGACCGACGAGCCCATCCCCGTGGCTGAAGAAGATGTCGCAGAGGTCACGGCGGCGCCAAGCGTGCCTCCCTCGTACTCGCAAGCCCGACTCCATGACCATCTTCCGGCCGTGCCAGCTGATGCGGCGGAGGTGACGGGGGAGCCGATCGTGCCTGCGGCAGACGTGTACCCACCGCCGGTGCTGTCGAACGAGCCGCCGCACTACATGTGGTCGACGCATGCGTCGTCCGATGAATACCGCAGCGCACCGATGCTCCCACGCACAGAGACACAGCCGCAGGCTGTGTACGAGATGCAGCAGCCTACTGACTATGCGGCGGCGCGAACGGTTCAGGCGCCTGCCGTGTATCCAGCTGAGCAGCCCGCGAGTTTCGCGGCACAACGCACGGCTCTCCCTGCTGTGTACGAGACGCAGCCCTACACGACGCAGCGTGTGGCACCTGATGTGTACGCGGCCCAGCGGCCGACGAGCTCTGCTACGCCTCGTACTCCTCCGCTCCCTACGATGTACGAGACGCCGCAGCCCATGGGATACACGACGCAGCAGTCCGCGCAGGCACCCGCAGTGTACGAGACTCTCCAGCCTACGGGCTACACGACTCAGCGTACGGTGGAGACAGCACGCCCGGATGGCGCACGGTTGAAAGAGTCGTCCGTGCCGATCACGCCATCTTCGGCGCATCTGGCGCCACCGTCTGGCGTGAGCGTCTATACGTACGGCTCGCCAGCCGGCGTGGTGCTGCCGCAAGCCGAGCCTGCCGCCGTGCCAGCTCACACCCACCATGGAGTGATGGACCACCTTCTGCACACGTCTGTCACGGGTCAAGATCTGCACGATCCCGAGGAGATCACGACGCCCAAGCGCTCCACGAAGCGCGAATTCCTGTCGCCTGGCATGACCGACCATGATGGTGTGGAATTGCCCTTCCACGACTCGGTGGACGAGCCGTCCGTCGGCGCTATCACGCCCTCTGCCTCCCTGCAGCGCACTCCAACGGTGGCTGTGACGCCGTCGTCCTCTGCGCGCCGCGGTATTGAGCCAGCGATCCCGATCTCGACGTTGGCCCTTGTCCCGCCGTCCACACGACCGACGGCGCAGCCTGCGGCAGGCGCGGCGAGGTGCTGGTCGGCCTACTCGCACACGTCACCACGTGTCGAGCCGACGGGCACGACACACTCGCATCCAGGCCTAGCGGCGGCGTCTGAGCGCATGGCGCCCTCCTCGCGTGCGTCGTATCCGGTGGCTACTTACAGCGACCGTGAAGCGCAGCCGGCGCCGGCTGTGCCGATGGACGTGCAAAAGTCTGCGCCCTTTGTTCGTCATACCGCCTCCGCGGCGCCCCTGCAGCGCTGGGCGACGTACACGGCGCCATCGTCCATGCAGGCGCAGCCGCCGCTCGTGCAGCCATCGCTGCCGTCCGCTCTGCCCTCCTCGCAGGATGCACGTGTCGTGTCTTCGGTGAGTCCAGGGGACATGATGCAGCCGGGCCAGCTGTACCAGCCCGGGCCTGCCGTCTATGTGCCTGTCGACGCGCCTGCGGACCTTTCGCGCCGGCACACGCTGGCCGCGATGGTCCCCCATTCTTTTGCGTAGACCTCGTTGTAGTCACAACGCCGTGGCCCTGACAGCCGCCAGCTCGGCTGGCCCAAAGGGCAGCCATGCCTGCCATCCGCGCACGCCCATGCCGTCCAAAGCGAAGCGCGCCGAGTTGCGCGTGGCGCGTCCAGACAGGCCTTGTTGCGCGTTGTACAGGTAGGCAGCCCAGGCATGCTGCCGCGCTGCGTCACATTGCTGCAGGATGCGCACGTACGGCGCATAGTCGAGGGGTATACTCGAGCGAGGCAGCTGCTCATGAGGCGGCACATGCAGGAGCCGTACCAAGGTCGCGAGGTATCGGCAGTGGTCCACTCGGTCGTGATCCATGCGCGCTGCCAAAGATGCGAGCTGCGAGGCGGTGCGTGGCGCCAGCGCTGCGTACAAGCGCGGCCCCAGATGCAGTGTAGCGGGGACATGCACGGATGCGCATGGCACACTGGGCACAGGCGATACGTGTGCGCGACTTTTGGGGAGCGGCACGTACTCGTCGACGTAGTCGCCATGTCGGCACACGACATCGGCGACTGAGAGCGCCTCAGCATCGCGGCACATGGCACGCAAGGCCTGTGCATCGTCCTGGGGCGCACGGAGCGCACTGACCTCGCTCGGCGCGCTCAGCACGCCAGGACGCGCGTCGCTGACTGTGCCCTCCAGCATCTCCTTGGCACGCGTGCGCATACACAGCCATGGGAGCTGCGCGAGTGCGGCGCGCAAATCGCATGCGGCGGCTGTTGATACGACGCGTGAGCTCGGATACGCATGCGACGTCGGCATGACCGGCCCACTGCGTGGCGTCAGTGCATCGGGGGGTGGGAGGGTACGGAGGTAGAGAGCCTGCATCGCGGCATGCGACACAATGTACCCTTCCGCCAGCGCGACCAGCTGGAGGTACGTCGCGGCTGCCGGCACCGGGGCAGGGTGCCACGTAAGGACGCGCTGGATCGGAAGGTCTGCCAGAGGAATGGCGTCCAGGTCCGTGCACGTAAGTACGACGGGACGCAGAGAATCGCTCATGAGCTCTGCGACCGCCGGCCAAAAGCCAATGTCATCGTCAAAGAGCACATCCGCCTCATCCAGCAGAATCAGGGACTGATGCGGCATATCTCGTATACGAGCGCGTGCGTCGCCCAGCACCATGTGATTGCGCGTAAGCTGTCCCACCGCACCGGCCAAGTCCTTGCCACTGCGGCGACCCATGCCCGGGTACAGCTCAAACACCTCAAAGCCTAGCTCAGAGGCACACGCATACACGGCCGCCGACTTGCCCACACCCGTCGGGCCCACCAGCACCATGCCGTTGGTCAGCGCGGTGGGCGCGGGCGGCGGAGGCGACGCAGGCGCACGAAACTGATCAAACCATGCAGCTTCCTCAGGCTGAAATTCGTCCTCGCTCGACTCAGCGCTAGCAGGTCGGTCGCGGCGCCGAGATGCTCGGCGTGTCATCGCAGGGCGCTGCGTAGCTCCGCTGTACGACACGCGCAAGTCTTGCAACCAGTCGCGCAGGATCGTGGCGGACGCCTCGTTTCCCAGTACATGCGCTGCACATGTCGGCCGCCAGTGATCCATCCACAAGGAAGCATGGGCACTGGCATGCGGCTGCGGCGACAGCGCCTGGCGCTCTTGACGCGATAGGCGCTCGTGCATATACGCGATCACAGGAGACGCGTGGGTATCAGATCGTTGACATGCAGGGTCCGCTGCCAAGTAGGTGAGAGGCGAGCGCGGCTCCATGTGCCAGGCTGTGCTGCTGGAAGTGGGCACCATCGCTGCTTCACACACCATGCAAGGATCTGCCGCCTTGCTGCTTGGGTGCATGGTGTACGACCAGGTAAGATCGGACGCGGACTGGCTGCACGAGCGCGCACGTCGTGGCCAAGATACACCCTGTCGAGTCATACGTGGCTCCTGGGATGGGACGACGTGCACCATAGGGGCCTCTGGCCATGGGGCTGGGACCGTCTGGAGCGGTCGTGTAGCATGGGCGTGGACACGCGCCATCGGCGCAGACTTGGTCTCGCGCTTAGCAAAAAAAGGATGCGCCATATCGCTTGTCGCTGTACCACGCACGGTGCGCTGCATCGGCTGCGCCGGAGGCGGCGTTGGAGCTCGTGCCTCCTGGCCCCATGCAGCCAACAGCGTGGTGGTGGACAGTCGTGCGCGAGATTTGGCTGCGCGCGGTTTGGAAGGCGGGAGCCGACGACGTTTGTACGCGCTTTCATCGCCCGCCGCCGCGGCAAACATAGGATAGACGCGGCCATCGGACTCGCGTGCCCCGTCCGACGGCTCCATCCCACACGAGGTGCAAGTCCCCTTCCAGGCAGCGCGACGCGCGTACGTAACCTTTCCAACACGCATAATTCCACAACTACAAAGTCCCTCGACCCACCAAGCACTACATGTTGGGCGGCTCGGCATGCGCACTGTCCTGCATGAGATCACCGGCGTCAGCGCGCGGCATGTACCGTTGCGCAGAGAATGATGGATCGCGCGTCACAGCACGTCCGGCATGCATGTTCGATGCCTCTGCCGCGCTCATGGCTGCCGGGTCGTGACCGCCTGCCAACTCGGACGACACAAGACTCGTCGCCTGGTACGACTCTGGCTGGAACACACCTGTGCTGTGTTCGAGTTGCTTGAAATTCGGATGCACAGCATCGTCCGTCTGCCGAAGCCGGTCTAGGCGCAGATCAGAGAGGAACGGCTCACCCGTGCGCGGAGCACTGGGCGGAATGCTCACAGCAGCCGCGCCCGCCGCAGCATGCGCTGATAGATCGCCCTTGTCCGCACGAGCTAAAGAGAGATGCTGCTCCTGATTGCCGTGCACGAGACTGCCAGAGAGACGCGGCGGCTGGGCGCGAGATAGGTATGGGGCAGCCGCCGAGGATGGCGGATACACATGGTGGGGTAGCGCAGCGGCCGTATTCGCTGCATGGTCCGCGTTCCCGGTCACTTGTCGAAGTTGATTCAGCTCATGATGCGCAGCTTCTAGCGCCTCAATCAGCTGTTCACGCTCGCGATGAAGCGTCTGGAACTGAAGAACCGCTTTCGTGAGAATGTCGCCCTTGGACGTTTTGGGACCTCGGTCGACGGGGACATACTCCTTGATCTCATCAAACAAGTCCTTCATTTCCTTCCGACGCTTGCGCTCAGCAATCTTGTGCGTCACACGAAGGCTGGGACTGCGACTGTAGGGCGTCTCTTTCTTCTCAGGCGGCGAAAGCGTGTCGTAGGAAGCTTCGCGCGAGTCTTTGGCATGCAGATTCGACGCTCCAGCTTCTTGGGGATGCGCGTCGGCCTTCTTGTATCCAAGATTGCCGCCCTCCGCAGCCGCTTCCTGCGTAGCGGCATCGACACTCGAAAAGTTGGGCGGAAAAATGGAGGCGCGGCCATCACCGTCTTGAGGTGCCATCGAGTTCGACAAAAACGGGAAGGCACGCGCGACATTTTCATGCTCATGCGCATCACCGTGCAACGACGCGTTTGACTCCAGATTGGGGTCGGTCTGCAAGAGATCCAAGCGGTATGAGTGCTGGTCCTGTCGCATATTAGGGTATCCAGTCTGGGCGCCTTCATTACGACGTGCACCTGTTAGGCTCGGATCCATAGACGACGCGGGGGCACTAGCCTCGTTCATGCCTTTCTTCGGTGAAGACGACGCGGCTGTGGGAGGCGCGTAGGCTGCTGGAGGCTGATTGTGGTGAAATGGCGTCAAATCACTACCCTCACCCTTGCCACCTGACGTATGCATAGGGTACGTAGGCGCTTCTTGAGAATGGTGCAGAGTTTCCACCGATCCTACACCCGGCGAAGCTTGCGATTCGCGACTACCCACAGATGTTGAGACAAATCGCAAGGCGTCCTCGCTCATCGTGCTCCGTTACGCGCCTGTGGGGTCCTCGTGGCTAAACACGAGCTCGCCACGCGGGTCTGGGCCGAGTCCACGTGTCCCGTTTAGGACACGTGGTATGTGATATAGGTATGATCACGTGTGCACATGCATACGCTACGCATGGCCGAGGGGAACACCTGCCGCGAAAGCCCAGGGCTCAGGAGCGCGCTGATAAGGCTATGTGCGCTGGATATAGTTGGAGGGTACGATGCCGACAGCGCCATTCACACTCTGTGCGCGGAACCAGTCGTCATTCACTTTGTCCAGGAGAACGATGCGCTCGCCTTGCGTAATGGACAGGTCGCCTGCTTGAGCTCCTTGGAAGCTGCGATAATGAGAGCACAAAATACGTACGTATACAGAGCCGTAGCTTCCCCTAGGCCAGACGAAGTCGCAGCCGTTGCCTCTGCAGGCGGTGCATCTGCGTGAGCTGCTGCGTCCACGGATGGCACAGCGTGGGCAGTCTCCTGCTCCCTAGCATTCTGCTGGATCCTGTTCTGGACCATCTCTGATGTGTTTTTCAAGGCAGACTTGAGTGCGGATCCCGGTGACGATACGTCAAGCTTTCCGATAGACTAGCATGTCAGCTACACCGTGCACGTACCTTGCCCGTGGTGAGCCCTTCTGGGCGCCGAATATCCTTATGAATGGACGACATGGACATACCACTTACAGCTGACGCCAGCGACTCGTCTTTTGGTGGATAATACGATGAAGACGTCGCGGCCTGCGTATGCTGCCGCTGTCGTGGTGGCGGAGGTGGCGCGGCTTTTTTAGTTGTAGCAGAAGTATTTGTCGTATTGCTTTCTACTGCATGAGTGGTTCCGTTCAAAAGATGCGGTCTCTGCGAAAAGTACTCGTCTAGTATGCCAAAGAATGCCTGGCGATCTTTCTCTGGAAGGGCAAACATGGAGTACAAGCAGGGTCCGTGTGCTATCTCCACACGAAAGTAAGGAGTGGAGTGGAGTTCCTATGTCGCTTACGGAGACTTGGAAGGCTTGGTGCTGCCAGCCATCATACGTTGGCGTTGCGCAAATGCACGAATGAGTGCATTAGGTTTGCGAGTGACGCCAAGAGCACATGTAAGCATAGTAAGTAAGACAACGGATCCTGCTTGATGCAAGGACGCAAGTGGGAGTGGTACCATATATAGGAGCGTCGAGATACCGAGTAACGCCTGGAGACCCGACATGTGTGCCGCACCAGTAGCAAAGCGCGGAGCTGCTTTGGGAATGTATGCCTTGAGGCGCTTTGCGTACAATGAAAAGGCTATCATGGCCACAACCGTGGAGATACCCAGCACACGATGGATAGCTTGCACCGTGACAGGATTTTGGGTCATGTTACCGAACGCAACCATGGACGCATCAGGCTCAGACGAGTTTTTCAGGCGGAAAGAATAGCGGGGATCCAAAACTTCTTCCTTTGGCGGCAGCAAGCGGTGGTGACCCATGAAGGGAAATTCGTTGTACACCAATCCGGCATCCAGACCAGCTACAAACGCGCCATAGATGGCCGTTGTGAATGCGAAAAGCAGCATGCCCGTACCCACGCGGCGGAAAGCGCGAGCCTTGGGGTTCTGCAGCAAGTACATGAACGCCTCAGTCATTTTGCCTGTCTCGTTAGGCGATTTTTTCAGATTCTTGACCAAGGCGTTATCACGCAGTATAGAGACAGCTTTGTACACCATACCAATGTAGACAATAAAGGCCGTTCCGAGATGAGCAGCAAGGCGGAAATGATCCACACGGGGCGTCCAGTCTGGGCGGGGTACCGCAGACGCGGGCTCGTCAGCATGCGGATTTTTCAGACCGCTGGCGACCATATACCAGCCGAGAAAACCTTGGAAACCAATACCAGTTGCAATAGCAAGTAATGCTTTACGGGTATCAGGTGTAGTCATCCCTTTGCGCATGCAGAATAGAGCAGCGGGTACAGCAAAAAATACACCGATAAAGCGACCAAGAATGCGATGCGACCATTCCCACAGAAAAATCCTCTTGAAGTCGTCTAGACTCATGTTGGCGTTCAGCATTTGAAATTCTGGTGACTGCTTGTACTTGTCCCATTCTTCGTTCCATTCTTCATCCGTTTGAGGCAGACGCATGCCCTTCAGGCCCGGATTCCATTCAGTGATAGACAAGCCCGACTCCGTAAGACGTGTGATACCGCCGACGATAATAATAAGGAAGACCAAAGCTGCGGATGCAAGTAGATGGTATGCCACAACTTTGCTCGTTGTCTCAGGCACAGGCATAGCCTTTTCCGAAGCGGGTGGCGTGGATGTGGTAGATTCGAAAGCAGGAGAGACAGATGACGTTGAGTACTTCTGGAAAGACATAGGACGATACAATGATGGCCTCGCCAAAGTTAGCTGGCTCATACGTGTCACCATGAAGCTACGATGCCGAGACGCAGTAGACGCGAACCGAGCAGGTGCCACGGATACGCCAGACATCGGCGACAGAGTGCCCAGTATAGGCATTGATTTTCCATGATTCAGATACGATGGTACGGACCGCTTTGAGCAAGCACGAAGCCCACTCCACGCTAACATGGACATGATAGACGCCCTCGCGAAAGACCCCGAATGTCAAGGACAGGGGTGCGCCAACCCGCCGCCTTCTCCAGATCACGTGGTTTCGATCGAATTAACGAGGCGGGGTTCGGTCAGCCAGGCGCTGGCCCGATGCTATGGAAATAAGCAACGGTGCGCAGGGGCACCACTCGCCAGCATCAGTTTCGTGTCTCCGGCCCTGTGCTCACATCGACTATGGAAGCATCATACGCAGCGTGATTCAGCTGCGCTCGCTGAAGCTTGCGCGCACAAACTTTAGCCCCCGATCGGGCTCGGTGCAGGGCCGCACGGAAATTTTTGTGGATAATTGCGCACGTGTACTGAACCGTGCAATCATGCACTGGACATTCACGTGGGCTGCGTGTCCCGCCAATGGAGCCTGCAGCTGGCTGGCTGGGAGGTCACACACACCGAGGGCGGTAAGAAAGGGGACCGTTGGCAACTTGTGTGGTCCTACCGTGGCACCGACGTCCAGGCTCTAAAGCATGAAGTTTGGTAGGACGATTAAGACGTCCTTGTATCCTGAATGGTCGTCTCAGTACTTGCAGTACTCTGACCTAAAGAAGGATATCAAGAGGCGCTTGGCTGAGAACCAGGGTACCTGGACCGACAAGGACGAGGATGAGTTTGTCGAGGAACTGCGCATGGAACTCGATAAAGTCTACTCATTTCAGAAGAGCAAGGTCTCAGAGCTCACGGGTCGTATTGAACAGGTGAATACCGAGGTGAACCAACTCCTGGCTGCGCGTGCCGAGCATGAGGCGGGTCACCATCGTGAACACGCTCACAATGGCGAGGGTCAGGGTGACGAGCAGCACCACCCGAATGACCAGCACCGCGACACGCTCTACAAAGCCTGCCACAATGCTGGATCGGATGACGAGTTCGACTCAGACAGCGAAGAGACCGACCACTTTGAAGAACGATTCCAGGACCTGGAGGAGAACCTCGCCAACGTGATTGCCGATGTTCACGATCTGGCTCTGTTCACAAAGCTGAACTACACTGGTTTCCTCAAGATCGTGAAGAAGCATGACAAGCAGACGGACCGTCTTTTGCGCAAGGAGTTTGTGCAGCACTATCTGAGCACACGTCCCTTCTACAAGGAGAACTATGACGCGCTCATCGTCAAGCTCTCGCGCATGTTTGATATTGTTCACACGCGCGGCAATCCGGTCAGAGGTGACTCGAGCGCTGGTGGCTCGCAGAGTGCCTTTGTTCGCCAGACCACCAAGTACTGGGTGCACCCCGACAACATTGTCCCGCTCAAGCTCTTTATTCTCAAGCACCTCCCTGTGCTCATTTTCAACACGGAGAAAGAATACCAGCCTGAGGACAGTGCTATTACGTCTATTTACTATGACAATGAAGATCTGGAGCTGTACCTAGGCCGTCTCGAGAAGACCGAGGGTGCCGAGGCTATCCGTCTCCGCTGGTACGGTGGTATGGACAACAAGACCATCTTTGTGGAACGTAAGACGCACCGTGAAGACTGGACAGGTGAGAAGAGTGTCAAGGCGCGCTTCCCCATCAAGGAGGAACTCGTGAATGCATTCATGCGTGGAGAATATCGCATGAATGATACATTCGAGGAGATGCGCAAGAAGGGCAAAAAGTCCGACAAGGAAATCGACTCCATGATTCAGCTCGCGTCCGAGGTGCAGTACAGCATCTTGTCGCGCAAACTGCAGCCTGTCATGCGCTCGTTCTACAACCGCACGGCATTCCAGCTACCGGGTGATGCCCGTGTGCGTATCTCGCTTGACACGGAGCTCACGCTGGTGCGTGAAGACAACTGGGATGGCAAGCAGCGCTCGGGCAACAACTGGCGTCGTATGGACATCGGCATCGATTATCCGTTTGAGCAGCTCCCTGAGGCCGATGTCGAGCGTTTCCCGTATGGTGTGCTCGAAGTGAAGCTTCAGACGCAAATGGGTCAGGAACCTCCCAAATGGGTGCGTGAGCTTGTGCAGAGCCACCTCGTCGAGGCTGTGCCCAAGTTCTCCAAGTTCATTCATGGATGTGCTACACTCCTGTCAAACCGCGTGGATCTTGTTCCTTTCTGGCTTCCACAGATGGACATTGACATCCGCAAGCCTGTCTCGATGAACCTGGCTCTTGACCGCCCTCATCACAGCTCTAACAGCTCGGATCACACCCACAGCAGTGGCAGGAATCCGCAGTACGAGCCCGTGAGTGAGGACGAATTCGAAGGTGATGATGGTGACGAGCACATGAAGTCGCAGATCGCCAGTGCTCAACAGGAGGCTGACAACGTGGGTCTGTCGGCGTTCGACCCGCGTATTAAGGAAATTCGTGAGCAGCGTGAGAAGTACCTTGTGGAACACCGCAAGGAGTCGGAGGGTGCTCACAAGGACGCATCGAAGGCGCCTACTAAGGACAAGGCTTCGACGTCTCGTTCGGACTTGCATGTGCCTATGAGTCGCGATGACATTCTTGCACCTTCGACCGTGTTCGACAAGAACTACGTCAAGAAGTTTGGTAACAACATTAGCCGCCTATTGGGATCCGCTGACCAGGCCGGCGACGAGAACGAAGCAGACGAGCGTGCCATTCGTGCTCTCCAGGGCCGCGACGAAGAAGAACCTCGCGGATCGGGTAGTGGTCCACCTAAGGGTGTGGAATACGTTACTGACTTCCGCACGGAGCCTGGCAAGAAGGTATCGGTGCCGATTCGTGTTGAGCCCAAGGTGTACTTTGCCAACGAACGCACGTTCCTCAAGTGGCTCGAGTTCAGTGTGATGGTGGCATCGATCGCTACGGGTCTACTCAACTTCCAACGTGTCGGCGATGTGGTGGGCCTTGTCACTAGCACGCTCTTCACTGTCATCGCACTGTTTACTATCGCATACTCTGGTGCACTATACATGTGGCGCGCGCTCAAGATCCGCGAGCGCAGCTCGTCGAATGTGTACTCGGACTCGTATGGTCCTACCTTTATTTGCGCGACGATTCTTGGTATCACTGTCGTCAACTTCGTCATGCGCTACTTTGAGACGAATGAGTCGCGTCTCTTCCGTGGTGTGCCGAACTAATGAATGACGATGCTGTTGTAGCGATACAGATGTGAATGGATAGGTTTTACGAGAGTGGAGTCTCTATCACGTGCGACTCACACACCACATTTTCTAAGAGCGCGGATCGAGGGCTCTTTTTTTTCTGTAGTCATGAGTCAGGAGGAAGCATCGTCGTCGCGAGCTCCTCTGAGTCCAGAGGAAGCCAAGGCGGCCACTCTTAAGCAGATCGAATTCTATTTTGCGGATGCGAACTTGCCCTTCGACAAGTTCCTGTTCACGCTCACGCGCAAGGATCCCGAGGGCTGGGTGCCGATTGAGACGCTGGCGTCGTTCAAGCGCATGCGCCCGATGCGTGAGGTGCTGAACACTCAGGAGATGGCAGAGGCGCTTCGCAAGTCTGAGGCGCTGCTTGAAGTCGACGCTGAGGGCCTGCGTGTGCGGCGCAAGGCGGAGCTCAAGCCCGTCACAGACGCCCATACACGCAGCATCTACGCCAAGGGCTTTCCTGATGAGTACGAGGGCTTGCAAGAGGAGCTGGAGGCATTCTTTGCTCAGTTTGGCAAGATCAACGGCGTCCGAATGCGCCGCGAAAACGAAAAGCCGCGCAAGTTCAAGAACAGTGTGTTTGTTGAATTCGCCGATGCAGCAGAGAAGGACGCGCTCCTGGCGAAAGCCAAGGCGGTCGAGCCCGTCGAGGACGGTGGTCATGGTGTGCAATACAAAGACGTACAGCTCCAGGTGATGAGCAAGCCTGCCTATGTCGAGATGAAGATGAAGGAAAAGGGGATCGACCCGAGTGACAACAAGCCTTCGAAGGGTGGTCGCAAGTTTAATGCATTCCGTGAAATGGAGCGAGAGCGCCATAGTGGATCGGACGAGCCCAAGAGCACACGTTCTGACCCGCTCGAGTTCGAATACAATGGCCAGCTGCTGTGCACAAAGCCCGACGGCACGGTGGATGCCGAGAAGGTCACATTCCCTGCTCAGAGTGTGCTGCGCTTCACAAACGCCGCTCAAGGTGGTAGCTGGAAGGACCTGAAGGACACGCTCACGACGCTGCATCCAACGTCGTTTGTCGATTTCCCCGCCGATGCCGTCGAAGGTGTGGTTGGCTTCCGCGAGTCCGTGTCGGACGACAAGCTGCGTGAGATCCAGGACAAGGGCATTACGGTAGGTGGCTCGGCTGTGAGCTGGGAACGCGTGAACGAAGACAAGGCGCGCGACTTTTACGTGGAGCGCGCCAACTTCCGCGCCTCGTTCCTGCTGGACCGCCGCGAAGCCGACCGTCACGCGCCCCGACGCGGACACCGCGGCCATGCTCGCGGCGGTGGCCGTAGCGGCCGTGGCGGACGCCCTGCACCTGCGCCCCCGTCGAGCGACAAGCGCAAGCACGCTGATGAGCCACCACAAGTGGAAGCTAAGCGCAGCAAGACGGACGAATAGTTCATAGACTACATGCTCTCTGTGGGAAGATGCGCGAGCATACGCTGACGTCGCGATTCGGAGGCGGCGTCTGTGCCTGTGGCGGCAGCGGCAGCGAGTTTCGGTTTTTGCTGCCGCTCGTGCTCCTTTTTGGCAGTGCGCTGAACGGTCTGGGGCGCCTCGCGCAGGCCGAAGGCCTTGGCAAGGTGCCCGAGATGGAGCTGATGTACGTGGAAGATATCCTTCTCGGCGGCGGGGTGCGTTGCGTACGCCCGGATATGTGCGAGGAACGCTGTGCGGGCGAGTGTAGCGTGGCTTGGCGACGCAAGAACCCATCGTTCGAGGGCCATCTGGACGTCAGTGGCACGCGACTCATACTCGCGAGCAGCACCGCCAAAGCCTTGAAAGAGCACGGTATCGTATCCCACCAAAGGCACCTGGGCCGGCCGAGAGGCCACGACCATGCGGCGCGTGAGTGTATCGAGCCACGGCCGCTCGTGTGGCATGAGCATGAGCCAGCTGGTGCCTTGGCGTCCCACACGCGCCGTTCGTCCTACGCGGTGGACATACTCTTCCACGCCATCTTCCGTCGGCACGTCCATCTGGATGACGCAGCTCACATGCGGCAAGTCCAAGCCGCGAGCAGCGACACTGGTGCACAGCAGAATACCACCGCGTGTGGCGGGCGGTGCCTCTGTGCCATCTGTGAGTGTGTGGAATGCACGCAGGGACGCAATGCGGTCTTTTTGCGACATGGAACCGTGCAGCCGATAAATCGGCACACCCGGGAACAGCTGGCTATGCTGAGCGAGGGGCGTCTCCAGTGCAGCCTCCTTCGAGGCTTCTTGGTCACCCAGGCGTGCCCCGCCGATGGCATGCCAGTGAAAGTCGACCGTGTCTGTGCATGTCAGAAATACCATAATGCGCGCGGCGCCCTGATGCGCTGCATCAGCGACACGCGGCAAACTCTGGCGCAAGAGGGCGAGCAGCGACACGAAACGCAGCTTGGGCGGCACGATCACGGCGTGCTGCGCCAGTTGGGCCGGTGCAGCGAATGTCGGCTCAGCAGCCGACGCCTCTGTCTTCATGCCGACACGCACGAGCATGGGATCACAGAGCGTCGTGCCAGAGAACGCCTGCACGCGCTCGTCGAGCGTCGCGGAGCACAGCACCACACGTCGTCTCCACGCCCACCATGCCATGCCGAGTGAATCGGTCACTTGGTCATCCGGTGCGTCGGATGAGAGGGCTCCGCTCTCAACGAGCGCAGAGCGCGCCGTAGACAGGGCGAGGCGGCGACGTCCATCGAGCGCCTTGATTATCCCCGTGAGCTGTTCCTCAAAGCCCAGCTCGAGGATACGATCCGCTTCATCCAGTACGAGCCAGCGGCACTTGCCCACATCGAGACTAGCCGTGTTCTGCAAGTGGTCCAGCAAGCGACCGGGCGTCGACACTAGGATCGGACATCCCTTGCGCAGACGCTGCTTTTCGTGGTTCTTCGTGCTCCCGCCCGTGAGTAGGCCTGGTACAATCCAGCGCGCACGACGGCGCGGCACACCTTCTGCCTGTTCGTCCGGCGACGCGAGCGAGAGCGTCAGGAGTCGCTCGAGGACCTGGTATATCTGACGAGCTAGTTCACGCGTCGGTGCGAGAATAATAGCCAGTGTGCCCACACTGCGATCGATAAAGCTCTCTTCCGAAAGTGGCAAAAGCGATTGCACGATCGGAAGCAGATACGTCAGCGTCTTACCACTGCCTGTTTGGGCCTGGATCAGCACGTCGCGCTGGGGCATGGGAGGCGCCGAGAGAAGCGGCGGGATAGCCAGACGCTGAATCTCGGTCGGCTTGTCTCGGATGTCCATACGCTCCCTAAGGTGCGCCGCTAGGATATACTCCAGGCCCAGCTGCTCGAACGATGCATCGGCAGAGGGCGCATTGGTGGGTGCGGCGCGTGGTATCGAAGGAAGCTCCGTGGGCTTATCAGCATTCGCTTCATCACGCGAAAAAAGCGAGGAAATATACAGACCCGACTTGGTCGCAGACGGCTGCGCAGCCATAGCGCGGGCCTTTCGAAGGGCCGCTTGATCTGCTTCGCCATCTAGCACGTTTTCCTGCTGACGCGGCATAGGGCGCGCTCGCTTCAGCCCACGGTGGTTTGTACTGTCTCTTCCGCGCCTCTTCTTATCGCGGTGACTCGCGCGTGTCGGCGCTGGCGCCACTGCATCTAAATTGAGGAGCAGGCCATCATCATGCTCCATGACGGCAGGGGGCAACTTGGGCGAACCTCCACGACGAGAGCAAAAATTTTCACCTCCACTGACCTTGTCCAGCGACACAATGGTGGCCAAAGCCCCGCCCCGTCCTACGGCCGTTGTCGTGGATCAGGGCCTCAGGTACCGCTCCAAGACGCGCGGACTATTGCATACCCACAACTTGCCAGCGCTTCAGAATTTGCTGAAGCGTGATCCGTCAGCGTACACGGAGGATTTCCTTGCGCAATGGAACCACTACGAGAGCCTACGGCGCATTTTTGCGTCGGGTGTGGGGCAGCAAGTCGAGGGCGCTGCACTGGACGGCAATGTGAGTGCTGTGCGCATGAGCAAGGATCAGCAGTCGCAATTTGATCAGCTGCTTTCGTTCGTGGCACAGCTGGCGCCAAGCTACCCAGACATCACCAAGGCTCTGCCGGAGCATCTCAGTGAGCTCCTGCTAGAGCACCATGCGAGTCTTAGCCCCGAGACACGCAAGACGTGCTTTCGTGCATTGTCCCTGCTGCACAATCGCCAGATGATTTCCAGTGAATTTTTCCTCAAGACGCTCTTTCCTCTGCTGAGCATGACGTCGTCGTCCGACATGCGGACGATGCTGCTCCATGCGATTGTACAGGACATTAAGCTTGCGAACCAAAAGTCGAAGGATCCTCGTCTGAACCGCATGGTCCAGGGTCTGTTGTTTGGCATGGTAGAACGTGGCATGAATCCGGACGACACGAGCGTTGTACTGCGCCGTGCCGATGCCGAGCTCAAGGGACGCACCGAAGCTCTGTGGGCGGTGCGAGTAGCCTCTGAAATGTGGCGACGCAGGATCTGGACGGATGAGCGCACTGTCGCTCTGCTTGCTATGGCATGCACGCACCCACATCCCAAGGTGCAGGCATCAGCCGTGCGCTTCTTCCTGGGTGATTTGCATGCGGCAGAAAACGCAGGGCACGACAGCGATGAAGAGCAGGGCGAGCCAGAGGATGTAGGACGCCTCCAGCACCAGAACCGAGTCGGTAAAAAGACCAAGGCTGCTGAGCGACGACTGAAGCTCGCCAAGGCGCACGCACGTCGGCGACGCAAGGAGCAATCGGAAAAGGCCCTCGATGAAGCAGACCAGGAAACGGGCAACTTGGCGGCGATTCACCTCCTGTATGACCCGCAGTCATTCGGCGAGAATCTGTTCGAGAATCTCAGCCGCGGCGACAAGCGGCATTCGCTCGAAGTCAAAGTGCGCATCATGCAGCTGCTGAGCCGGGTGATGAGCGTACACCGTTTGACCATTCTGAGCTTTTACAGCTACATGGCCAAGTACCTCATGCCGCACCAGCTCCATATCACCCTGATTCTTGTATCGCTGGCTCAGTCCGTGCACGAGCAGACGCCGACAGATGTTCTGACGCCGGCCATCCGCAAGATTGCGTATGCGTTTGTGCATCCTGGCGTCAGTGCCGAAGTCGTCGCGGCCGGTATCAACACGATCCGAGAGATCTGCCGCCGGCAGCCATGGTGCATGGAGCAAGATCTGCTGGAGGACCTGGTTGCGTACCGTCACTCCAAGGACAAAGGCGTCAGTGCGGCATCACGGAGTCTCATGCTGCTGTACCGCGAAGTCAATCCGGGTATGCTGCACCGCACAGAACGTGGCAAGGCAGCATCCATAGCCATGGCTCAGGGCAAGGAAGCTGAGCGCTATGGAGTGGACCGTCGAGAAGTGCATGGCATCCAGGGCCTTGAATTACTCGAGCAGCATCTGAAGGAGCGTGACGATGAAGCGGCCGATGATGACGCACAGTGGGACGGCTGGGAAGTCGAGAGTGATGACGAAAGCGATATGTCCGGTGGCTGGGTCAATGTCAGCTCGGACGACGAGCAAGATTACTTTGAGCTGGAAAAGAGTGATGACGACGAAGAAGAGAAAGATGACCCGAAGGAGGTAGACACGCGTCCTATGAGTGTGCGTGTGCGCGAGGCCCGACGAAAGCGCAAGGAAGAACAGAAGCAGGAGGGTGAAGACGAGTCAGAATCGGAACCACAGCCGGAGCCAGCGTCTCACGAAGAGGCGCCCGACGCCTTTTCCGAGCTAGCGACGACGCGCATCCTCACGCCCGCCGACTTCGCCAAGCTCAATGAGCTGCGGCTCCAAGCGGCCGAGGAAACGGCCAAGACAGGCGGCGCAGCTGGCGCCCGGGCGCGGCGCGAGTTGGCAGCGCTGCAGCTGACCAAGAAGCGGACGACTGGCAGCCACGAGGTACTGGACGAGTCGGACATTCTGGGCCCGCGCAAGAAGACCAAAGCAGACTACGAAGAACGTATGGCGAGTATCAACGCTGGCCGCGAGGGCCGCGAGAAGTTTGGCAGCAACAAGGGGAAGAAAAAGAAAGAAGTGGCCAGCAGCTCGACCAACCGCCAGAAGGCCAAAGGCAAGAACTTCCAGATGGTGGCCAAGAGCTGGGGTGTGCGCAGCAAAAAGAATGCGTCGCTGCGTGAGAAAAGCAAGCGCCTTCGCGCGCATGTCAACCAGGCGAAGAAACGTATGAAATAGCTACAGATCCATAGGATGTTGCCGCACCAATTCCCACTCGACGCGCAGCAAGACCCACACACATCGCCGCACGATCTCCAGCGCTTCGAGAAGAAGCAGGCCCCTCTGCCAGTCCCAGAGGAACTGCCAGTGCGAGCTAAGCTTGACGGACCACGTGAAGCGAAGCACCAGGTTGACGCATAGAATCGCCCAGTACAAACTGGGGGGCAGCGGTAGGGGCTTCTCAGGCATCCGCAGGACCGTGGGGCGACGCACATGGCCCTGCGGCTTCATCGGCAGCGCTGCATGTGTGTGGTCGTGTTCGCTGGAAGAGCGCCGGTGCAAGGTCGGCAGCTGCGTGGGCGGATGCGTGACGAGTGCATGAAACGAGTGTGGTTGGAGCAGATCGAGGCCCCAGTCATTCGTCACGTCCCACCAGAACGAAAAGAGCGTGTTCAACAGTACGCACGCATACCATGCCACATCAACGATACGTGCAGCGCCGGGCGAGAGCGACATGAACACGGGCCACGAACGGAGCCAGATGACAGGGAGCGACGACAGATACTTGAGTGCATTGTACAAAGGGCGTCGCACGCGCGTGCCGGACGTGTAGTATTCGGACAAGCACTGCCGAAACCGGATCACGTACGGCACGCTGATGAGCACGGGCACGGCCACATGCGTCTGAGCTTGAAGCAAGATGCGGTCATCTGCACGCTGGCCCATGACAAAGTAGGCCAGCAACACAAGGGAGAGCCACACATCGCCCAGAACTTTGGCAAACGACGTGAGAATATCCGCCAGCACCACATCGGTGAACAGGATGGGCTGTTGCAGCGACGGCGTGAAAAGTCGCACGAGCGAGCGGTTCCAGGCACGTAGCAGGTGTCGAAATGGGCCCGGAACGATCCAGAGCACGAGCAAGCCCGCCAACGTTGCCGTCTCCCAGGCCTGGGCGTGCAGCGTCCGCAACCCAGTGCGTGGCTCAACATGCAGGCGGTACATGAGCCAGCAGAAGGTGGACCATGCGACGTGGCATAGGGCAAGTAGATACAAGGGCAATGCACCGCTCTCACGCGTAGGATCCGTGCGTGTGTGGGCGAGTGGGAGACGCGACGCCGGTCCTGGGCCATGAAACACGTTCATGTCCCAGTGCTGCAACACCTGCAGAATCACGCCGAACCCACACATACACAGCGCCGTCATGAGCACCGCACGGAAAATGGGCGGCAGGAAATGCTCAAAGGAGGCATCCAGGACCGTGTCAGCGCGATCTGGCGCCGCCCTTGCAACAGCTGCCCATGCCCACACACCCAAGGCAGCCGTCCGCATTCACGGCGGTTGTGGAGAAAAAAAGAGCTACGTGCAAAACGCATCCATTTTTGTCCTGAGTATGCAGCTAGAGGACCAGCATAGTACATCACGACGGCTCGTCGCGCAGACAAGCGAGCGTCTATTGGATCCTGCTTTTCCGTGCCACTCAAGCACGAGGGAGATATAAGCGCAACACTTAGGCGTCGCGGACCTTGATGGTACCGCGCTGGAGACCGGTGCGACGGGCAGCAATAAGACCGACCTTCTGACCTGGCACGGAGCCACGCTTGACGGTCGACGAGTGACCAATGTGCTCGTGGTTACCACCACCGTGAGGGTGGTCAACGGGGTTCATGGCCACACCACGAGTGCGAGGCCAGCAGTTGCGCTTGACGCGGTACTTGTGGTAGGCACGGCCGGCCTTGAGCAAGGGCTTGTCAATACGACCACCACCGGCAACAACACCGACAGTAGCACGGCCGAAGCTCGGCACCGTCTTCTTGGCGCCCGAGGGCAGACGAATACGGGTCACACCCGAGTCGAGGTCGTGACCGATCACAGTGGCGTAGTTGCCCGACGTACGCGCGAGCGCTCCGCGGTCACCGACCTTCTCCTCGACGTTGCACACAATCGTACCCTCAGGGAGCGAGCTCAGAGGAAGCACGTTGCCGACGTTAAGCATGGCCTTCTTACCGCAGTACACAAACTGACCCGTGTGCAAACCTTCGGGAGCGATAAACGTCTCAGTGACCTGCTTGTAGTGGTAAGGGTCACGGAATGTGACACGAGCAAGAGGAGCACCACTGTCGAGTAAGCCAAGCATGCGAAAAATACATACCGTCCAGCATCGTGGATAATGTCCTTCACAAGACCGCGAACGTAACCGTTGCGCTCAGCAAAGTCAAATGGGCGCAGCTTAGCAGGCGCCTTGTTCAGGCGCGTGTGAGCAGTGAAAATACCACCGCTCTTACGTTGAGCACGGATAACTGTATCATGTTAGTACTCTGCTCCTGTCTCGTGCGATGCGCCCGTCGTGACCGCACTGATACATACCGCGTCCCATGGTCTTGACTCGTAGTGGTGGAGAGCAAGCTTCGTCCGCCTCAGGCGGTTTGACTCTTTCTCACAACACGCACCGAAACTGGGCAGCCCTCTGGTCATGTCACGTGTGAAATGTAGTTTTGTATTCGGCCGACATGACTAGACCCCCACCTCCACCTTCTCCCTCCAGGCCTTCGCCACGCGCTTAGCCAGCGGCACCGGTGTGGGTACGTGTGAACGTGGCGCGGTACGAAGCATCTTGTCAGGATGAACACACACATCACATTACTATCAGCATTGTCCGAGCATTCGTGTGGACGTCTAATTCTGCAATGCTGAACTCAGTGCTTCGTTCGCGTTCATCCCCTTGATTGTATACTAACTCATATGTACGATAACAGGTGCATCTTCCCCCTCCTCAGCATCGTCAGCTTCTACTTCTTCATCGAGTAAATAGTCTAATGACCACTCAAATTGCTTTTGTGCCATGGCACTAAGTTTGCGCCACGCCCGAACGAGTTGTTCATGCTCTGTACTCGGCGATGATGACGACGTGGCTGCCCAGGCGCCGAGGCTGCGGCTGATGTTCGTGCGCAGACTTGCCATATCCTCCAAGATCTGGGCCTCGAACGTGAGCAAGTCTTCTGTCCAAATCGTGGATGGTAGGGCTTCGAACTGGGACACAAGTGTCTGAATCCAGGCTCTGTGCGCCTCGAGGCGCGGTGCCCACACGTGCGAAGGCAAGGCGGTGTCCCATTCACATGGATGCAAGGTGTGCGGTGGCGTTGGGGCACCAATATAGGCTGCAGCACGACTAAAGAGAGAGACCATGGCCATCCAGTGGTCCAACGCTGCCGCGTTGCTGGTGCATCGGAATAGAAGAAAACACAGTTCAAACTCTCGAAGCAGTGGCTCGTGAGATAACGATACCTTTTCCGCGTCACACGCTCGCTGCATCACATGCTCAAGCAGCCAAGATTTGTCCATATTCCATCGTGTCCTTTCCTCACCGTGCGCCTCCGGTGGCCAACTATGCGAGAGTGAAAATGAGGTGAATGCCAGCCCAGGTAGAGAAATTTCTTCTTGCAGGCGAGGATCCGTACGAAGTTCTCGTAACGAGGAACGAGCATTACGATCTGTCACCGGCGTGAACGAATCGCACGTGGCGTCGGCAGAGCGAGTGTCGATGCCAAACACACGATCGATGGTGCTTCGGCTGAGCCGTAAAAAGTGTGTTAAACGATGCCATAATGGGCTTGAATCCATGGGGTAAGCAGCCAGATGGCGATCCATGCTTTGGAGGTGATCTCGTGAGACAATCACAGGCGTTTCTGCACCTGTACCGGGCGCCGTCATCCATGTATCGGACGTTGCATCATACATGCGTACCAGAACGGTTTCTTCCTGAACGTAAAAGAACCAAATAGATCGAATACCCTCCGACAAGCCGTCGTGTCGGTCGCCGTCGTCCGCGGAGGCAGCCGCACTCTGCCATGCAATGCAGTGTATGCCGGGCGGAACAAGTTTGAAGCCCTCAAAAGATGTGTCTGTCCGATATGCATGCTGATCTATCGATATATACGAGCCGCGCGGCAAATTTTGTAGGAGGATAAAGGCATGGCGAGCATACCAATCCGCCACCGACATGCAGGAGAGACGCGTCGATCACCAAGTGGAGGTGGCATCAGGCGGCCCCGGAGCCTTGCAGGACAAAGGCGACCAGCGTGCGTGAGCGATTCCACGACGGGGGCGACGTAATGCGAGCGAGCGTTGCCTCTGACGTGGGGCTAGCCTGTGTCAGTTGAGATAAGATGTGCTCCACGAGCTGCAGACGGTCATCGGCCTCTTGGCTGCCAGGCAAGGCACGTGGAGTGCCTGACTTGGCAGAGATTTCCACCCGCACCTGGTGTCCGCGCTCCAGTTCACGACGCGCTTTAGACAGCTTGTGGGAGAGATCATGGTCTGACACGTTCCAAGAAAGCGTCAATGCCTTGGATTGCGTGCTCGTGGGCTTCTTTTTCTTCTCGCGCTGTCGCTCATATTCCACGCGCTTGTTGATCAGACGGCATATGGGAAGATCTCGGAGAGACCACTCTTTTTTCTGCGTAGGGTCGTCCATAGCGCCCTTTGTGACTTGCATGAGCAGGTATGCCTTGCGGTCGATTTTCGCTAGGATATCTTGGGGTTTGAACGGCCCATGAAGCTGTCCGCTGGTCGGGTCGACAAGCTGAATGAGGGGTGCAGTGATTCGTTCATCGACAAGCTTGTCTTGCGCCGACTTGTCATTCGCCGCGCGGGGGGCTGCTGTATGGAACGGGAGGGTTGCGGCGCCAAGTGGTCCAGTGGGCCATTTGGCGCGCAGCAGTGTCATGCGGCCACGCAGAGTCGGCGACAGCAGAGCGAAACTCTTCATATTTGAGCAGATCAAGGAAATAGAGAGCTTGTGGGTATGTGAGATACTTGACGTACTGGGGCGCACGAAAATACTCGAGGTACTCTAGGTAGTTGAGAAACGCCGGATCGTCAAAGTAGCCCTGCTGTGATAGCTGGTGTAGGTAGTAGGGGTTGCTCAGCGCTGATAAAAATTCGAGATCCCGCGAAAACCGCTGCTGATTTGCCACGCGTACAGGATCCAGCTCGGTGCCCGTAGCCGTGTGGAGCATGACCAACGCCCTCCTCGCAGGGGGCTGGCCGCTCTGGTCCCTGGCCTGTGAGCTTAATTCCTCGACAACACCCACGGCCGCTCGGCGTGGAGCACATACCTCGTCCTTGACGAGAACGCGATGCGTGGCGTGCAGGAGGGTGCGGTCGGTGCGCGCGCGCCTCAGAGATGCACATCGCAGAAGCGTTTAGTCCTGCGTTATATTAATGCAGTGACTTCGGCGATGAGGACGAGTCCGCGATGGTCGCAGGCGGCTGGCGCACCGAACGCCGTCCTGAGCTCGGCCACCACGAGTACTATGGCGCTGAGTCTTACGCGCGCAGCGCAGATGCTCGCTCGGTCTGAGCTATCACTACAGGAAAAGGAGCAGGATGATTTGAAAGAGGATGCGCGCTCAGAGCCTGCGAGTGTCGGCCTGTTGGGCGGCTTTACTGTGCTATGTGCTCAGCTTCGCATGGTATCAGATGTGGCCGAGATTCCGCTGCCTACTTTGTTATCGCACTTTATCGGTGTGATCCTCAGCCCGAGAACGACAGGCGCAGTCACGCAAGTGGCGCTGGAAGCAGTGGCGGCGTTCCTGGACGGTGGCCTGTTCCGCACGTCGAGTATCGGACTGGAGCAGGCTGTGCAGGAAGTGGCGCATGCGACCTCTCACTGCCGCTTTGAGCCATCGGATGCAGGGAAAGATGAGGTGGTGCTGCTGGCGATTCTTGATGTTATGTATGCGCTGGTCCGCGGCCGCGCAGTGCGCGACGACGACGACGCTAACAGGGAGGGGAAGCCGTTTGTTGATATGCTCGGCGACGAAAGCGTGTGTGAGCTCATGGAGACGTGTTTGAGCATGGGCTGCCAGACGCGACTTAGTTCGGCGCTGCGGCGGACGGCCGAGCGCAAGATGCAAGGTATGATCCGAGAGGTATTCTCGCGTCTGCAGACCATGCCACTCCAGGCTGACGAAGCGTACACGGAGACGGGGCGTCCGCAGGAGCCAGACGTGGCAACCCTGATGGCAGACCGCGTTGGTGCTGACGCCGAAGACGACAAGCAACTGCGGATGGCGACGCCCGATCCCAAAAGTCGCTCCATCCCTGCAGCAGGGGGTGGGACAGAGCCTGAGGAAGAGCCGCTCAGGAACGAGCAGGAGGAATCAGAGCCTCCGGGCGAAGCCCAAGGAGAGCCGAATATGGACGAGCAGAGAGACAAAGAGGCTTTGGACAAGCCCGCCGACCCAGCGCCCGAGCCGCGAGAGCCGTTCGATGCCCATCACCACGCGCCCACGCCCGGGGCATCCAACGCGGACGAGGTGCGCACATCGACCGATGTGGACCGACGTATGCGATCAGCCGAACCTGTGGTGCCGTTTGGCATGCCAGCGCTCAAAGAGATTCTGCGCGTCCTTATTTCGCTGCTGGACCCCGGCAGTGTGCGGCACACCATGACTATGCGCCTGCTGGGTCTGTCACTGCTGGGCAGCGTGCTGGACACGCATGGTGCATGGCTCGCGCGCTTTCCATCGCTGCGAGCCCTCCTGGGCGACTCTGCGTGCCGCTACCTCTTCCAGCTTGCGAATAGTGAGTATGGTCCGCTAGTCGCACACAGTCTGCGTGTGTTGCATGTGCTGTTTGTCGAGCTTCGTGGGCACCTCAAGATGCAGCAGGAACTGCTTCTTCAGTTCTATGTGCAGCAGCTTCGATCAGCTCAGACGTTGGTGGACAAGCCGTGGTCGGACGAAGAAAGCCAGCCCGAATCTCCCCCGGTCCTCGCCTCCTTCCACGCGAGCGCCTCGGGTGAGCAACGCGAGCTGTTTACCGAGGCCTTGTGCCACCACCTTGCGGGCGACGACGACGCCGCGGATCCGTTTGTGGTACTGTGGCGCAACTACGATTGCGATATGGACTGCGCGAATTTGTACGATCATGTCACTCAGTTTTTGTGTCGCGCTATTTTTGCGCAGCCGATGCCTGGTGCAGCGGCGATGGCGCCGCGCACTTCGCCGTCCGGGTTGCAGCTCGTGGCACTCGACATGGTCTTGGGCATGGTCGAGCGCATGGCAGCGCGGCACGAGTCCGGCGGCACGGACGAGTCGGGGCTGCCGAGCACACTGCGTATGCAACGCGAGCGCAAAGCGCTCCTGGCCGCTGGCGCGGCGGCATTCAATCATAAGCCGAAGGACGGCATTGCTTTTCTTGCGCAGCAGGCGCTGCTTGCGCCGAGTGGTCGCGAGCGAGCGCGCAGCATTGCGCGCTTCCTAAAAGACTCGCCGCTGGTGGACAAGCGTCTGCTGGGTGACTACATTTCGCGTGCAGAGAATGTGGATGTCTTGGCCGAGTATATGGACATGTTCGACTTTGGCGAATGCGACGTGGCCGAGGCTATGCGCGCGCTCTGTGAGGCCTTCCGGCTGCCTGGGGAGGCGCAGCAGATTGCGCGCATCACCGAGACGTTCGCGCGCAAGTACTTTGCGTCCAAGCCGCCCGGGATCCGGAGTGAGGACGCTGTCTACGTCCTAGCCTACAGTATTATCATGCTCAATACAGACTTGCACAACCCACAAGTGACGCGTCGTATGACGACGGCCGACTACCAGCGCAATTTGCGTGGTGTGAACGATGGCGCCGACTTTGATCAGGCGTACCTGGCGGCGATCTACGACGGCATCCGACGTCGCGAGATTGTGATGCCGGAAGAACACGCTGGCCAACTGGGCTTTGACTACGCGTGGAAAGAGCTGCTGCGTCGTGCGCGTGCCGGCAATACGTTGCATCTGTACACGGGCGCGGCTCTGGATGCCGACATGTTCCGGCACAGCTGGCGCCCCTTTGTGGCCAGTATCGTGCATGCATTTTCGACGCTGCAGGACGAGCACCTGCTGCACCGCGTCATTGCAGGATGCCGGCAGTGCGTTGTGTTGGCGCGGGCTTATGACGTGCCGGGCGTGCTGGACTACATGGTCGAGCACCTCGCGTCCGCGACGGGTTTGATGCCAGGCACCGAGCTGGACGATGCACGCACCGATGCCGTCGTCGAGCATGACGGCACACGCCTCACTGTCTCGCCACTGAGTGTGGCTTTCGGCAGCCAGTTCAAGCAGCAGCTCGCGGCCGTGGTGCTATTTACTATCGCCCATGGCAGCGGTGCCTCATTGCGCTCGGGATGGTCCAGTCTGCTGGCCTGCATCGAGACGCTCCTGGTGCATGGCCTGCTGCCACGCGGCACGGCGCAGATGTATGTGGCGCGCGACACGTATGCGCCGATTCCCCTCACGGGCAAGGGTGCGATGACCGCCAGTACAGCTCCTGCCACAGCGGCCGCGGGCGGCCTCTTTTCCACGCTCTCGAGCTACTTTCTGTCGCCGTATCCCGCTGCCTCCGAGCCTATGCACGTCAGCGACGCGGATCTTGAAAGCACGCTGTGTGCGCTTGACTGCCTTGCGTCGTGCAAGATCCATCAGATGCACTCACACATCGCCGAGCTGCCAGACGACGCACTCGCCGCGTACGTCGCTGCCGTGTATGAGCGATTGGGCGCCTCGGTGCGGCTGCGTCCCGATTACAGCCCCGTGCCCGTGTTCTGGCTGGAGCAGTTGACCACGCTGGTGTGCACGCGCCCTGCGTGTGTCTCGCAGCAGCAGGCCCTGGATGTGCACCTTGCGCGGATCAAAGAGGCGCCGCATACGCCGCCGACGGAACTCGAGAGGGCCACGTTGGGCGCGATGCGGATCGCTGCCGCTACGGACCACGTGCATGATGCGCTCATGGCCGTCCTCGATGCCCTGCGCAGCGTGCCGAGTACCTTGCATGCCACCGTAAGTGCCGCGTTCCTGACGGGCCTCGTCACGATCATCGAGCGCGGCATGCCGCCCGTCTCTGACGACGAGTGGCGAACGCTTCTGCATCTGGTGACGTCGTATGCACGCGTGCGCCGGGCGGCGACGGCGCGTGCAGCGCTGGAGCTTGTCGTGCATATGGTGCCGCAGCACGTCCAGCCCGTGACGTACGCGGCCCTCGTCGAGCTCGTACGCGAGACGCTGTCGGACGCGGATCGCGCGATGTGGCACGGCGAAGACCACGCGCCGCGCCGTACCCTGACAGAGAAGCGCGAGCTCAGCGACTGGATGGCGGCTGTGCACGCCGCGAGCCCGGCCGCCCTCGAGGCTCTCGCGCGCGTTCGGACCCAGATCCCCTCGATGGTGGCCCCTGCGACGTGGCCCGAGTACTGGCTGCCCCTCGTGACGGCATTCGCACAGCCATGCGTCAGTGTGCATGCCCCGACGCGTCACGCCGCCGTCTCGCACCTCCCGTACGTGGTCCTCGCACCCGAGATGCACCAGCACATCGATCCCGCGCACCTCGCTCCCCACATGGAGGCCATGTTTGGGCACATCCTGCTGCCTCTCCTCGAGACGCTCATGGCACCCGAGACGACGCGGGCCGATACGCCCGACAAAACGCCGCCGACCATCGCCGAGACACGCGCCCTCGTGTGCCTCCTTGTGATCCGCGCATGGGTCCGCAATGTAGGCACCTTGATGGACGGCGTGCCGAACGACTTGGAGAAACCGGCCGCCGCTCGTGTGCTGCGCCTGTGGATCGGTGTGGTGCACGCCACGGCCAAGCTGCTGCGCACGCCGCAGCCCCACAGCGAGGCGATCGACGAGCAGCTCAAGAACATGGTGCTGGTGATGCACACGGCCGGCCACCTGGTCGAGGGCCCACCAGGCTCGCTCCGCCGCGCCCTGTGGGTCGAGACGTGGCGCCGCATCGATCCTATCCGACCAGACCTGCGTGCATCGCTGCAGCAGCCGACCGCACCGACCGACAAGGGAACATAGATTACACGCCTACGTACTTAGCAGCAGCCGCCGTTGTTCGTGGGCTGCACACTCTGGCCCTGGCCGACCTTGAGGGACGACTTGCCTGCACTGCCGTTCTGCATCGCCGACACACCCATGCGGTCCTTGATCTGCTTGGCCATCGTCAAGAAGGCCTGCTCGACGTTCGTAGCATCCTTCGCACTCGTCTCGAGGAAGGGAATGCCCAGCTCGTCCGCGAGCTGCTTCGCCGCATCAAAGTCGACAGCCTTGCTGCTTGTCAGATCCGCCTTGTTGCCCACGAGCAGCTTGTTAACGCCCTCACACGCATAGCGCTCAATCTCCTGCAGCCACTGCTTCACATTCGCGAAGGTCGATTCATCCGTCACGTCGTACACGACAATGATGCCATGCGCACCGCGGTAGTACGACGACGTAATCGTCCGGAACCGCTCCTGGCCCGCCGTGTCCCAAATTTGCAGCTTGACCGTCTTGCCCTCCAGCTCAATCGTCCGGATCTTAAAGTCAACACCAATCGTAGATATATACGACTCCGTATACGTGTCGTCGGCAAAACGCAGGAGAAGACACGACTTACCCACGCCCGAGTCACCAATCAGCAAAAGCTTGAACAGATAGTCGTAGTCTGGGGACAGGCCCGTCATGCTATGCAGTCGAGAGGAAAAAAGAGGCGGTGCGACGGCCGCCGCCGCGTACGTGGAGCCACAATCGTGGATGTATGCACGACGCACGCGTGATCCCTAGGCTGACACAATCTTACGTATGTGCCCTGTCCCCCACACCGCTCCCTCGTCGTGGCCGCGTAGCTTCTCCGAACCCACAATGGTGAGTGAGTCGTTCGTCCATGCATGCGCCGGCGGCGCCGGTGGCCTCGTCGCCATGACAGCTACGTATCCACTCATGGGCATCTCAACGCGAGCTGCCGTCGACCAGTCCAAGAACCCAGGCGAGTCCCTCGTCAAGGCCATCACCACTGTCATGGCAAAGGAAGGCATCACTGGTCTGTATGACGGTCTCAGCTCGTCGCTTATCGGCATCGGTGTGACCAACTTTGTCTACTACTTCTTCTTCGAGGCCATGCGCGAGTTTATCCTCACATCCAAGCGCATCACGCGGTCGTCCAAGGCCAAACTCGGCGCTCTCACCACCACCGAAAGCATTCTGTCCGGTCTCGTGGCTGGTATCACGACGGCCTTGATCAGCAATCCCATTTGGGTGATCAATACGCGCCAAACTGTGCGTGTATCACAACAAGACACCACGGGCGCCAACAAAGTTGTGGCGCGCAAGTCGTTCTTGCAAACCCTCAACCATATCGTCGAGAAGGACGGCGTACGTGCCCTGTGGAAGGGTATCGGCCCTGCCTTGGTGCTCGTCACCAACCCCGTGCTGCAGTACACGGCTTTCGAGCAGCTCAAGAACTGGCTCGTGAATATTCGCTTCGTGTCGCGCGGCAACACACCAGCGGCTGCCAAGCCACTGCTCTCTGACCTCGACTTTTTCTGGCTCGGCGCCCTCAGCAAGCTGATTGCCACCAGCATCACGTATCCACAGATCGTCATCAAGTCACGGCAACAGGCCATGTCCCACGACTCGTCCAGCGACCGCAAAAAAGTCAATGTCTGGTCGGCCATGACCGAGGTCGTACATAACGAAGGCGTCGGCGGTCTGTACCGCGGCATTTCGTCCAAGCTGCTGCAGTCGATCCTCACCGCCGCGATCCTATTCGCTTCCAAAGAGCGTATCTACAAAATGACCAAGGCCGTGCTGGTCCATGTGTAAACGCGACCTTGTATCTAGATCAGGCGAGTGATGCCTCATACCGCTCCCATCGGCCCTGTCTGAATAGATGTGTAATTCGCTCGTCGTCTGCACAAGCGCACAGAGCAACAGTAGCTGGTGCCTTGGCACCGGCAGATTCCCATGCGTGCTGCACATCCTCACACAGCCGCAGCAGCCGCCGCTCCGTCGGTGTCGATAGCGACTCGTTCCCCTGCGGTTTGGGGCCACTGGCCACCGACGCAAGACTTTGGGGCTCAAGACGGATGTGCGTCAGAAGGGTAGCTGTCTGGACTTGTCGGACGTGCCATGAGCGCTGGCCATTCAAGTTCACTCGTTGCAAAGCCACAGAGAGAGCAGCATCATCCAGCACGCCATCGATCCAAACAGCATTGCCGTACGGAGTCCTAGGCGACACGTGGCGACGCGCTTCAAGAGCCGAGCGGGCCGGCTGCGTCGCTGCATACTCGGTCAGCAGCACCGACGGAATGCGCGTGTCTCGCGTACGTCGCACGCGCACGTCGGCATCGCGGGCAGGCGACACAAGCGGGCCTGTATAAAGCAAGCCGGACAACGTGCAAAGTTCCGTCTCCAGATGGTACATGCGAGCCAACTGCTCCACGAAGGTCAAGAGGTCCATATGGACTTTGATAGGCTCACAGCCACGGCGAAGAGCGTACGAAGCGAGGAGGGAGTGCACCTGCGCAGCAGCTCGGGGTGACTGCACAAATTCATTCAGTACATCCTGCACAGCCTGTGCCCCACGCGGATCTTGGGCGACGTACTGGACAAGCGCCGGTGCATACGATACATGCTCGCTCCGCACGTCCAAACCCAGTGCACGAGCAAAGCGGGCGTTTCGCTGTGCCACCTTACAGGCTGGTGTGCATGAGAGCATGGGTACAGGTTCGCGGTCGACACCAGGAGCTGCCCCGCACACATCGAGTTGCTCACGATGACCGCACTCACAGTGCCGAAGAATCATGGCACGACACGGCTCGCTCGTATCGCATGCGACGGGCGCATGACACGGCCGTTCACATGGATGCCCACATAGCGGGCGCGGTCGACCACACACCTGCTTACACGGTGGGCATTCACCTTCCGCGTGACAAGCCCCAGAACATGTATGTTGACCGCATGCTAAAGTTCGACGGCACGGAGCACTGCACCGCACATTTTTTCGGCTGCAAGGCACAGCAGGAAGAGTCGTGCGTCCACACATACATACCTTGTTCGTAAGATGGACACAGGGGGGGCAGGGGGTATCAGGTGGATGACACGTGTGAGAAATTTTGGGATGACCACAAGGGGGCGGTGGCAAAGAACACGGATACGAGCACTCGACTTGCGTGCCGCATGGCACAGGTGGATCTAGTACAGTGCGCCCACATGTACAGCTCACTTCGGTAAACGTTGACCGCAGGCATGGTGCGCATGCGCCGCGATGACACGGCGCATCGCATGTGTGGCGGCCGCACGACAGAGGCTTTTGGCAGCGCACGTGGCATGCATGGTAGTGCATGGGATCGAGCAGCGACAGGTCGGTGGGCAGCATCTTTTTCGGAACACTCGCTTGGTACGCAAGTGGACAGCATCGCTGTTGACATACATGTTTGCCACAGTGCCGCGAAACTTTACAGATCTGATCACATAGGAAAGGCTCGTTTGAGACTTTGGCTTCACAGCACATCACACGTCGCTTGGATGCACCGCAGCGACAGACCTGCAGCACGGACGCTTCGCATGGCGGGCACGGCCCGATGTGGCACGTAGCCGAGCATGCATGGCCACAGGACGCATGAATTTTGCCACACGAAGCCTCACAGGTCGGGATAGGGTCGCGGCAATCCAAGCGGTCCAATAAAGGCGTGCGACCACAAGGACATGTCCGAACCTGATCAGGGCCGTACGGACAAGGCGCCACTCCCGTACGGATGTGGCACGGCTTCTGGCATGTGTGGTGTCCACATGCTAAGGGTGCGCCACACGGCTCTTGGCATGACCAGCATGCACGGAGGCCAGCCGCCTCGGGCGGACGCTCACCGCATGTAATGGTGCGCGCATGGCGTCCGCAAAAGCATGGTACATCCGCCAGGATCTCCGCGCACGGTGCACATGGACCGGCATGGCACGGCTGAGCACATGTGTGGTGGCCACACGCCAGACTTTTTCCGCATGCATTCCCGCAGGAAAGACGGCCGCCTGTTTCAGGAGGCAATTGAGAGCACCGGACATGTATATGTGGCTCTTTGCCACAGAAGCACGCTACTTCGACTGTGGCAGCACAGGGCGGGCACGGCCCTGGATGACATTTATTGGCTGGGCAGCCGTGCCGCTTGCATCCGCGTTTGCATCGACCACCGCAGGAATGCGGCACTCCATGAGATGGCGGGTGCGGATTCGATACGCGGTGGCACCAGCACTTGTATGTGCGTGGCACATCATGCTTCACGTCTTGGCAGCCGGGGCATCGCCAGTGCCCTGGCATGTCTCGTATACTGGCTTCTTGGTGCAAAGCATTCTGTTCCTTGATTTGCGTTACACTTCTTTCGGCCCAGGTTCGGACGCAGGACAGGTGTAGGACTGCATAACATCGCGTACAGGACCAGATAGGATGCTTGCGTTTAATCGCATTATAGCATATGATGCAGTCGTATTCACCCTGGGAAATTTCAGTTACAATGCGCGATCTTAAGTCAGTATATTCTCGCACTGTCGGTGGTGGTGCAGGTGCGGATGCCTCTTTTTGATGAGTGAGCTTGGCGCCAAACTTGCGTGAAGACTTGCGGTCGGATGCATGGTGGTGAGACGGGGTATGTTCTTGATCATGGGAGTGCTCCTTATTCTTGGTAGCACGAGAAGGGCGGCCTCGTCCACGACTCCGCCTTGTTCCACGCTGCGGCGGTGCAGACGACGGCGTCGAAGACGACGACATGTCGCACGACGCAAACAAAAAAAAAAAAAGTGACCAATTTTTCCACATGCATCCAAAGAAACGCACTTGCAGCCATCTTCCACCTCGCCACACCTACCGAGGCTCTACGGAGACCATGTCGGCCGTGCGAAGTGCAGCGCATCCGCCTGTTCGCCTGGTTCCAATCTCGCCTGCTGCTTTACAGCCGCCTAGCGCTGTTGTAAAGATGAACTGTCCACCGGCACTTCAGTACCGCACGCAACTATTCTCTCTGTCTTTATACCCCTTACACGCACGAATTGACCAGCCACGCCAGAATCGCATGCCACCCGTTCTCGGTCCGCCATGGCTGCCATTTCCACCTTCACCAGATACGCATAATGCGCGGCATATAAGGCGATACCGCGAGCTCATGTACGATATCGAGCACAAGACGCCGCGTCTTTATGCCTCCATCCTCATCAGCAAAAAACGTGTACATAAGCACGCGGTTGTGCGCAATAGGTGCCGTACGCGCCTTATGGCTGCACTGCAACAGCTTATACGACGAGAAAAGGATATGCCTGTCCATTCTTGTACGTATGATTGTACTTACGTGCCAGTACATGCCTACATTTTTTTTGGAACGAGCTACTTGTTTTCCGCCGAGTCTGTTGTCATCGAGCAAGAAGTGCGTCGCGCTTTACTCGCGGTCGGAAGCAAGGCGCTGCGTCTGACCGCCAGGCACCCATCACGATCGAAGCCCCTGTAGGGCATGTGATTGGGTACGAGGCTCGTGTGGCCTATCACGTGACGCACATGTGCGTGCGTCCGGTTTTGTCAGACTCGTCATTTGCACGAGGCCACCTATCGTGAACGAAGCGCGCCGATCTGCCGCGTGGGCACACCGTTTTTCCACCACACATCTCACTCGCGTTGCCCTTGTCCCCTCCGTTCTCATGTCCCAGCCCACGAGCACAGGTGTACAGGCACATCGCGGAGCAGAAAAGCTTGAGCAGGACACGAAAGGCGAGTCGGGTCTCCCGCAGCCTGCCGTTCACTCGCAGCGGCCCAACAAGCGCGTGTTGCACCCGTCGATCATCATTGCCATTTGGATCGCGTTTAGCAGTGGCGTCATTGTGTACAACAAGTATCTTCTTGTGAATCTCCACTTTCCGTACCCTGTATTCCTTACGACGTTCCACATGGCTTTCGCTGCTGTGGGCACGCGCTTGCTCGCCCGGTATACGAACTTGCTGGATGGACTAGCTAATGTGGACATGACTATGGAGCGCTGGTACCGAAACATTTTGCCGATTGGTGTGCTGTTTTCGGCTAGTCTGATTCTGAGTAACATGGCATACCTGCATCTGAGTGTGCCGTTTATCCAGATGCTGAAGGCGTTCACGCCCGTGGCCGTGCTGATCATCTCGTTCTCATTTGGTCTGAAGCAGTTGTCCACTACACTTACGGCGATTGTCGTCATGATCTCGTTCGGTGTGGCCACTGCGTCGTACGGTGAGCTGGAATTCAACATGACCGGCTTTATCTTCCAGGTGCTTGCTATTGCTTTCGAGAGCACGCGTCTCGTCATGGTTCAGGTGCTTCTCCAGGGTCTTAAGATGGACCCACTCGTGAGTCTTTACTACTTCTCGCCTGTGTGTGGTGCGCTTAATATGATGGTCTTGCCGCTCCTCGAGGGCCTCCAGCCATTCCGTGCACTTGCTCAGCTTGGTCCCCTTGTGCTCTTGTCGAATGCAGGCGTCGCCTTTGGTTTGAATGTGGCTTCTGTGTTTTTGATCGGTGCCGCTTCGTCGCTTACGCTCACGCTCGCCGGTGTGCTCAAAGATATTCTGCTCATTATCGGCTCCATGTGGATCTTGGGCAGCACTGTCACAGGCCTCCAGTTTGTTGGCTATGGTATCGCTCTCGCTGGTCTGGTCCTGTTCAAGACCCACAAGGGATAATTTTCGTCTGCATATTCCCTTGGCTTCACAGCCATCCTGTCTTTTTCTCTTCTTCTATCGCTTGCATTAATTTTCGTAGATATCCACATCACGCGCACAATGCACTCGTCGTTTCTTGGATTCGCGGTGCGTGTCAGGACTGGGCTTTTCGTCCAGCACAAGGCATGTCCATGGTACCTGCTTGGCGGCGGCTGTGGACGATTCCTGCACCACCACCTCGTGCTTTGCCTCGTCCACACCCAGTAGCTGTACCGTCCACACGGCGCCCTGCATCTTGATGCGCACGGGCATGGGGAATGCGAGCGCACGTAGCTTGTCACGCACAGCCTCGTGACGCCGTTGCATGTCGATGGCACGCCGATGAGGATTGTGTGCGCGGCACAACACCACGGCACGCTCTTCCGGAGCATCTGAGGACGAGCGTACACCCTCGAGCTGATCGGCCGTCTCGCGCGCACAAATATCCAGCAGCCATCCGCTTGTTTCGTTGAGGGCACAGCTCACATGCACTGCATGCACGCAGCGGCCCTTGGTGCACTGGATCTTGGCACCATGCAAGCGGTCTGCTGGATCGGTGCACACTTGACATTTGAGGGTCCATCGCGAGCGTTCAATGGTGGCTGCACCTTGCACCTGTGACGAAGCATCGACCCATGTTTCGGGCAGAAAACAGGCACACAAGCGATGCGCCGTGTACGGCGAAGCCGACGCGGAAAGTGACTTTTTTGCGTTCGTGCGCTCGAGGGCCGCACAGGCCTCAGCTGGGACGGGCACGAGGGTATCCAAGGAGGTATCATGGGGACAAAAGATGCACTTGTGGCCTAGCGCAACAGGTTCTGACTGCTGCTCCGTGGGCCACCATGCGTTCACGTCAAAGTGCACGCTCTCTTGTGCGAGCGGACAGCGGCAGTAGTCTGCGCGTCGGCCGATCTCGATCCAGGTCGGGAGCGCAAAGTTGACGCTCTCGGCGCAGTTGAAGCCGAGATTGTAGCCAGAGTGGTAGCCATAAGGGTACGTAATGACAAATTCATGTGCATGCTGCACGAGGCGCAGTGGCTGGATGCCATGACTCGCGAGCACCGATGGCGACACGAGGAACGATTTGTGGCGCAGAAAGTGCGCACACTTGCGCGCCTCTGCCGGGAACGTTGATGCCATCACCGACTCGAAGCGCTTGCGGTCGGCCTGGCGGATGGCGTACCACTGCTTTGGTGCGCCGAAATGAATATAGTTGATCGAGTAGAGGTCCATGTCTTCCACGTGCCACGCGAACGACGCACGCCACATGCCAAAGTACAGGTACGGCGTCGTGACGCCTGGCAGTGCGCATTTGAGTGTGCGAGATAGCAGGCTATCAAGCGTGCCGACATTCCATTGCGTAGTGCGGTCATCGAATAGGGTGCCCTGTTGATCCGCGCCGTACATGGGCGGCATGCCGAGATTCAGGGTGCGCCAGTATTCAGCCTCGATGGCACGGCAGGACGGCACGTCCCAATCCCGCACAGATACGTGGTGACCTGCATCACGTTCGGCGTCGGTGAGTGCCTCGTTCAGCCAGCCGTGTTCAAAGTCAAAGGTGTCCCAGTCTTGGGGCGTCGTGGCCTTGCATTTCGGCACGGAACGCTGCGAGGCCTCGCGACTGAGGCCGCCACTGCGCGTGAGTTTGCCGGGAGCATCGATCGGTGGTGCATCGCTGGAAGTGTATGATCTCGAGTGCTGATGTGCCACTTCTGCCGCTCGGTTCGCGGCGACTTGGCGGCGTATGCGCGACATGGCCGGCCCGCGCTGGCACATGCATAGATCGGACCACTGCTTGGCGTCGTATGGCTTGGCACGCGTGACATTCGTCTGCTTCCACCGGCCAGGTCCAGCGGCGAGAAAGTGCTGGGTGATGGCGTGGCGGATGCGCACCTTGCCGAGATGCGCATGCTTTGGATCAGCATCGGGACGCAGGCTCGGTAGAGCCTCGACCCACTCGCGCGGCGGCACGATCTTGACGATGCCTGTCTGCATGCCCCATGCATCAATGGCCTGACAGAAGGCATAAAAGTCGGCAAACTGCGCCATGGTCGGCTCGAATACCGGCACGCCCGGCAACGATGCAGAGGGCTTTGCATCCGGCCCTGCAGATATATGCGCTTCGGAGTCTGTGGCGTAAAAATACGACGGCTGAATGGCCTCGCAAGCCATGGCCACCGGCGTCGGGGGTGCCTGAGACGTGGGGGACCGAGAGACGCGCGTCCTTTTTTTGCTTAGTCACATAGGGCACGGCTTTCCTCGCTGCGTGTCTTGCTCTGTCGGCCGCCATGTCGACGAGTGCGAAGACTGCGGGGCCGGCGTCCAAGCCGCACGACTACAAGGCCCACTTTACACGCACGCGAGGCAAGTATGACACGGCGATGGAGCGCAACGCGGCGCTGCAAGGTGCTGCGGCGAAGATGATCGCCAAGCAGCAGAAGCTGCAGGAGGAGCTAGATTTCCTTCTCGACGCGATCCACGACGTCGAGACCAAGGCACGCACGGGCGATCTCGTCTTTCGACCGATCGCTATCCCGCCGCAGCGCGATGAGCCCGTGACCGCGGCCAAACCCAAAGCTCCTAAGAGGGCGCGCGCCAAACCCCGTCGTCAGCCCCGCGCTTCGACGGCCGCGGTCACCGAGTACTCTGACGATGATGTGCCAGCGCAGCCAGAGCACCGGCAGGACGGTGATGCCGAGGCGGATCATACGGACGCCGATCCATCGGTGACCATGCAGCCTATCGACGACATGACCTCATCGACGCCAGAGCACGACGCCTCCGCCAAGCGACCACGCGACGACGGCGAATCGCCTGACGCACACGTACCTGATGACGACCACGGCTCGCCGAAGCGGCCGCGTCTGTTTGTAGCCTAGTCTCGAAGCCCAGGGGCCTCCCTCCACACTACCATCATCGTCGTCATGGCCTTCCTCCTCAGGCACGGGCGGTGGGGCGTGGCGTGCCCCCGATTCGTGCGTGCGTACGCCCAGCGTGTGGCGCAGTATAGGCCGCTGCCTGACCCGAGTGTTGCGTGGCGTGCGGACGAAGCGGAGGAGGCGCGGCGCGTCGCGCTCCAGCGGCACATGCCGTTTGCCGAGGCGGATGCTGTGGCGCTGCCTGCGATGCACGCCTCGCTCGCGCATATGCGTGCCGAGCGCACGAAACTCGAGAATGAGCAGCAACACATCGGAGCTACGATACCAAGGCTGGCGCAGTCCCAGGGCGATCCTGAGCGCCTCATGCAGCTTCGTGGACGTGCGCGGGAGCTGCGGACGGTGCTGCGTGAGCTCAGTCAGCGCATCGACGATGCGAGTGCGCGCTCGCTCGAGATCCGCTCGGCGTGGCCGAACCGCATGCATCCCGACGTGCCGATCGGGCCCGAGTCGGCCTCGCGTGTCGTGGTCGTGCACGATGCACGGGCGGGTGCCTCGGCGCTCCCTGGCGTCTCCCTGCCGTGCTCGCAGCACGAGTTTGATGCGTGCATGGAGCAGGCCCTGGTGCCGCGGCCTGAGCGTGATCACCTATCTCTCGCCCATGCTATGCCGGACGGCGGCGTCGATATGGCGGCCGGCCTCACGACGACTGGCCCATCGTGGCCGTACCTGATCGGCACGCTGTCGATGCTCGAGCATGCGCTGTGCCAGTATGCGCTGCATGTGGCGCAGAAGCATGGATTTGTGCCCGTGTCCGTGCCGGACGTCGTCAAGACGGATATAGCCGAGCGGTGCGGATTCCGACCGCGTGACGAAGCGGCGGCGCAGACGTACTTTGTCGATACGCGGCGCGACGTGAGCGACGCGGCGGGCCTGTGTCTGGCAGGCACGGCTGAGATCCCACTGGCGGCCCTCGTCGCGAAGCACACGTACGATGCGCGCGGTCCCTCCGGCACGGGCGACGTGCGGCACATGGCGCTGCCGATCCGCCTCACGGCCCTGGGCCATGCGTTTCGCGCGGAAGCGGGCGCTCGTGGTGCGGATACGCGCGGACTCTACCGCATCCACCAGTTCTCGAAAGTCGAGCTCTTTGCCGTGACGACGCCGGACGAGAGCGATCGGATGCTCGAGTCGCTGCGTGAGGTCCAGCAGGACATGGTCGAGGGCCTGGGCCTGCTGTATCGCGTGCTGGACATGTCGTCGGAGGAGCTCGGCGCGAGTGCGTACCGCAAGTACGATATCGAGGCGTGGATGCCGGGCCGCGGAGCGTGGGGCGAAATATGCTCGGCGTCCAACTGCACGGACTACCAGGCGCGGCGACTCGCGATCAAGTACCGCGACGCCGAGAGCGGCAAGAACACGTACGCCCACACGCTCAACGCGACGGCCGCCGCGATCCCGCGTCTGCAGCTCGCGCTCCTCGAGACGTACGCCTCGACGCGCCTCGCCCTGCCATCGACGCTTCGTCCGTTCTGGCTCGGCGGACCGAAGGACCCGCGTGTCGAGTGGATCGATCTGCGCGCGCCATCGACCATCGCTCGCGCACACGCGCAGCTGCGTGCCATCGCACAGCGCACCGGCGCGAAGCCTGCGCCCCTCCTCCTCGCCTTTGCGATCCTGCACGAGCTGACGGCACTCGTGCCCCTCTTTGTGCTCGCGTTCGTGCTCACCACGCTCGGAGCCGGCGACGCGATCCTCAGGAGCATCGACGCGGCCATTCAGCACGTGGCGCCGTCGGAGCACGACCGCCTCTCGGCGTGGATCGACCGTGGATCGCACATGGCACGGCGCCTGTCCCACCGCCTCGGCACAGACGCATCGGCGAACCCGGCGGCCTGGCTCACGAGCCTCACGGCCTCGTACGTCGTCGTCAAGCTGCTCCTGCCCGTCCGCATCGCCGCCTCCCTCGCCCTCGCACCCGTCACCGCCCGCGCCATGGTCCGGTGCTGGCGGCGTACATAGCCTCTCCACCTGTCGGCACGGCCTTTTTCATGCTGGTGGCCATTGTGGGCCTGGCGTGTGCAGGCAAGACGGCCGTAGCCGAGTACCTCGAAACGCAGCATGGATTCCAGCGCATCACACTGAGCGGCGAAGACGGTCCGACGGACTTTGCCTCGCCTGACGCCATGCTGCACCATGTCACGGCGCACTGGCGCACCCGGTTTGTCACCCTCGATCTCGACACGGCGCCCCTGATCGACCTATTTGAGAAGCGGCCGTTCTTCCTGCTGATCGGCGTCGAGGCGCCGCTCATGCAGCGGTGGCATCGTGCGTGCATGCGCGCGCACGTCGGCGGACAGGCGCCCATGTCGCTCGAGTCGTTCGTCTCGTACGACGATGCCATCCTGTACGGCGTGCCGCCCGAGACGGACGACGCAGACACGAGCGTGTCGACCGACATCGCCAACATGTCGCTCATGAGTCACAGCGGCGCGACCGTATCGGCGTCGCTCCCATCCGCCGGCCACACGCTCACCGGCCTCCTCCAGCGCTGCCACTTGCGCATCGCCAATACCTTTGCGCACGTCGACGATCTGCATGCACACCTGCACACACTCGCCCTGCCCTCGCTGCACCGACTGCGCCCCACTTGGGACACGTACTTCGTGCGCCTGTGCACACTCGCGGCCATGCGCTCCAACTGCATGAAGCGCCGCGTCGGCGCCGTGATTGTGCGGCAGCACCGCGTGCTATCGACCGGCTACAACGGCACACCCAGCGGCCTGCTCAACTGCAACGAGGGCGGATGCGCACGCTGCAACGAGAGCGCGCCATGCGGCAGCAGCCTCGACGAGTGCCTGTGCCTCCATGCCGAGGAAAACGCCCTGCTGGAGCTGGGCCGCGACCGCGGCGGCGCCCAGGGCACGGTGCTCTACTGCAACACATGTCCCTGCCTCCGGTGCGCCGTCAAGATCGTGCAGACAGGCGTCATGGAAGTCGTCTATCAACTCGAGTACAGTATGGACGATCGCAGCGCCCGCATCTTCCAGCAGGCCGGCGTGGCCGTCCGGAAATACATCCCACCATTCTAGTGACACACGGCGCCACTCTCGCCGACGGCCGTCCGCACATGGCGCGTGTACGATGCACCGATCATCGCACCGATCACAAGAGCACCCAGCAGCCATGCATTGTACGTCATCATGACCAGCATCAGGAAACAGGACAACGACACTTGGGCGCCATACAAAACCGTGGATACCATTCGTAGTCGCGCCGGCGTCTGTAGTGTACGCGGCATCACTCGCAGGATCACAGAATGCTTGCTCACATCGCCCTCGAGCGCATCATCGTGCACTAGGGGCATCACACGCCGCGGCCCTGAGCGCGTCCGCGTCGGAACATCATCACTCGCACGGTACAGCAGCGTGCCGTTGTGCGCCGCCTCCGTATGCGCCACCGCCTCGTCCACTCGCCGCAACGCCAGCTTCAGCCACTCGTACGCAAACGCGAAGAGGCACACAAGCACACACGACACCAGCATCTGCCGCTCCGTCCTCACATGCCAAGACTTGAACACCACGCACATGCCTTTCGTATCCGTATTCCACACCATCGCCATGCGACACATATCCATCGATCCATGGCCTTGATGCACCTCGTGCATACTCATATCGTGCCCCGCATGCCCGTCCATCCCAGCCATGTCGTGATGCATCATCGCATGGTCCATGATACAGGCACGTGGAAGGTGGAGACACGGAACATGACCTACCATGCCACCCTTTCAGCCGAGTCAGCATCCGCATCGCCGGTGGAATCCGCTGCTGCAAACCTTCGTGCTATGCTCACCGCACAGGACGCAGCGGCCATGGCAAGGCGCACAGGAATCGGCAGACCTGCCACCTTTGCCCGTGTATCTCGACACGTGCTACTTGTGCCCCGGCAACACGCGCGCAACAGGGGCCCACAACGACCCGTACACCCAGACGTTTGTGTTTGAAAACGACTTTGCCGCCCTCAAGGATGTACACGTCGAGGCACAAGACACCGACACCCACTTCGGCCTCTTCCGCATGGCGCCCGCGCGGGGCAAGTGCTATGTCGTGTGCTTTCACCCGCACCACAACCTCACCCTAGCACAAATGACAACGGCGCCGTACAGTGCCGAGTCCCACATCATCCCTATTATACATACGTGGCGCGATATGTACATGCGCATCACTGCTGAAAACCCTTTTGTTCAGTACATCCAACTCTTTGAGAACAAAGGCAGCGCCATGGGATGCAGCAATCCACATCCTCACGGCCAAATCTGGGCACTCGATTACGTGCCCAGCGAGCCTATGAAGGTCATGAAAAGCATGTATGACTTTAGCGCCGATCCAGCCAACGAACATGCACCAGGCCCTCGCCACCCTCACGGGCGCCCACATCTCCTCCTGGCGTACGCGCACATGGAACTCCACGCCCCAGGAAGACCACGTATCGTAACTCTCAACGACGATTTCGTCGCTCTCGTGCCGTTTTGGGCTGTATGGCCTTTTGAAATCATGGTGCTGCCGTACAAGCGCTTTCTCGGGTCCCTCCAAGACTTGACCGATGCCGAAATAGCGTCCCTGGCACACATCTTGGGCGAAGTTACTTGCCGTTACGACAACCTCTTCCGGACATCCTTTCCATACTCCATGGGCATCCATCAAAAGCCTGTCTCACATGCACAAGATTCATTGGCCTTGTATGCCCTGTTCCATATCCACTTTTATCCACCCCTCCTCCGCAGTGCCACCGTACGGAAATTCCTTGTTGGGTACGTCTTTTCACACGCTTCACTGACATCAGGTTTGAAATGATGGCAGAGCCACAGCGAGATATCACCGCGGAGAGTGCAGCAGAAAGACTACGAGCATGCGATACGACACACTACCTCTCCAGTGACGCGCGTACATAAGATGCTGTAGAGCCCGTTCCTTGCGCGGTCATAAAGCCATGCGCATCATTGGTCCATTCAAAAAAAAACTTGCTACGGCTTGGACCCTGCACTGCATCAACATGTATGCAAGAACCATGTCCCAACGTCATCCCATACGTCAATCTTCGCACGGCCCCCTCCCAAAGTCGTCAACTAGTCATAGACGATGAGAAAGATTTTTCCAGTACTCGATCACTCTATGTCACACCGTCTCCCATGCACACTATAAATGCGCACGGCTCACGCAATACAAACGCTTTGTTGCAGTTGAGTACGATCTCCTACAGGGATCGTTCCAAAGGCTAGACCCAACAACCTCTTCTCGCCACTCTTTTAGCATGAAGTTCATTACAGTTTCGAAGGTGGCCGTGGCTATCACGCTCGCTAACATCGCTGCGCATGTGTCAGCTGTGCCAGTTGAATCCACGCCAGGGTCTGTTGATGTGGTTGTCCGTAATCTTGGCCAGGCCAACTCTTCATACTCTCACTATGCCCCTGTTGCGAAATTTGAAGCTACACAATTGAGACGAAGCGACCTTCTCAACGTGAAAGAAGATTGTGTTGACATCGACCATGATGACAGCCATATCGGTGACGATCAAACCAGCGGCAATGGAGGCAACGGTGGCAACGGAGGCGATGGTGGAAATGGAGGCTCTGGAAGCTCTGGTGGCGACGGCGGCAACGGTGGAAATGGAGGCGATGGCGGCTCTGGAAGCTCTGGCGGCAACGGGGGCGATGGCGGCAACGGAGGCAACGGCGGCAATAGCTCACCGGACAAGCCAAAGCATCATCCCAGCCATGGCGGAAACGGAGGTCACGGCGGCAATGGCGGTGATGGTGGAAGCGGCGGCAGCGGAATCCCTGGCGGAAATGGCGGCCATGGTGGCAACGGAGGTAATGGCGGCCATGGAGGTTCTGGAAGCCGTGGCGGTCATGGAGGCGACGGCGGCAACGGAGGCGACGGTGGAAACGGCGGCAACGGAAGCCCTGGAAGCCCTGGCGGAAAGGGCGGCAGTGGCGGCAACGGAGGCAATGGCGGAAACGGCGGCAAAGGAAGCCCTGGAAGCCCTGGTGGAGTTGGAAGCCCTGGCGGAAATGGCGGTAAAGGAGGCCCTGGCGGCAGTGGCGGCAACGGAGGTAACGGCGGCCCAGGAAGCGCTGGTGGAAACGGCGGTAACGGAGGCAATGGCGGTAACGGAGGTGACGCTGGCTCTGAAAGCTCTGGAGGCAACGGGGGCAATGGCTCACCAAGCAAGCCAAAGCACCATCCCGACTCTGGTGGAAATGGAGGTCATGGCGGAAATGCAGGCAACGGGGGTAACGGAGGCGACGCTGGCTCTGGAAGCTCAGGCGGCAACGGGGGCAATGGAGGCAACGGCGGAAATGGCGGAAAAGGAGGCCCAGGAAGCCCCGGTGGAAACGGCGGTAACGGAGGAAACGGCGGCAACGGCGGCAATCCAGGAAATGGCGGAAACACAAGTCCAGGAGGCTCAGGTGGCAATGGAGGTAACGGAGGTAACGGGGGCAATGGTGGCAATGGGAGCAATTCTCCGAACCGGTCACCTAGAAAGAGCAGCAACTGGCCGCTCAAGACTGGAACCCCCCGTAAAACCGCGAATAATAAGTCCGCTACTCCAACAGCGGTTACAAAGTCTCGGAAGCCTTCACCCATTTCCACAAGTTGTGACACTGAGACAAGTGAAACAACTTCAATCTTAAAATCATCAACTTCAACGACCACAGAATCAATGCCGAACGCGAAAACCACAACATCTTCCTCAAAAAAATCACCCAAACCAACAAAAACGCCACCAAACACGACTACTGCCGCACCGAAAACGACAGAAGCACCAAAGCCTAAAGAAACGTCTCCCACCACTACGTCCAGCGACAGCCCGGGCGGATTTAGCTTACCGGATATTGTGCCGAGCCATGACCACGATTCGAATGGTCCAGACACACAGCCATGGTTCCCGAATGGTGGAAATGATTCAAATGATTCCAACGCGCCTTGGATCCCAAGCGGAAGCCCGAATACTGGCGAGATGCCATGCCCGACCTGTGATGAGCAACCCTGGGCACCTCAACCAGTGGACTGCCCGTTCAGTAACCAGCAACCAAGCATGCCTTCACAGCCAGAAGACTGCCCATTCTGTGACCAGCAACCTGATATCGCCCCACAGCCAGAAGAATGCCCATTCTGCGACCAGCAGCCTGATATCGCCCCACAGCCAGAGGGCGGTTGTGACATTTGTGACCAACAGCCCCAGATTGATTCGCCTTTCGGAGACTTTGGCGGAGGAATTGGTGGAGACTTCGACAACATCTCACAAGGACCGGGTGAGGACATGATGCCTGGTGGATTCGGTGACATGATGCCGGGTGGATTCGGTGATGACATGAATATTTTTGTTAGCGGATCTTCCGCACAGTAGTTTACATTTCAAATTTCACGTCTCAATTTATGATGCTTTCAACACTCTTACAGTGAATTGCCATCTCGTGTATTGTGTGTAAGTAGGCAGCATTGCATAGCCATATTTCAATCTAGTCTACATGCTTGTAACACGGTGGAGGTGGTGCATCGGCCGAAGCTACCGCCCATTTTTTTTCTTCCACGCCCTGGCCAGGCAACCAAAGCATCTTTTATGCAACTTGGTTTCGACTCGTATGCCTCTTGAAAGGAAAGAGTCTGCTATGCCGAGTCCGGCATCCAAAGGCAAAAAAGCACCACAGAATGAGGAAGATATTCCGTGGATATCGCTACAAGATGTGACCGTGTCAAACATACCCCCTGTGCTCACTAGGGACGGCAGCTATCTGTTTATTGTCCAGGATACAACTGTGCTCATTGTATCTCGTTTGACAAATCGAATTGTTGCGCGACTCTCAGATACTTCCATGGCAGAAGAAAACAGGCATGTGCGACCAATCACGGGCATGATGCTGAGTCTGTCCAATCCGCTACAACTCATTACTTGCTCGCTCGATGGTACCATCAAGGTTTGGGACTACTTGGAATCGACATTGCATGATAATGTGCATGTGGGACATCCTATTGTCAGAATGTGTGCCAGTTCACACTGGAAAAATCGACTGTTCATTGCAGTCTGCAAGCATGCTAACGAACAGGCTGGACCATCGTCTGGTCCCAGGACGAAAGAAGCTTCCAGTACCATGTACTCGGTCCAGATGAGTCGCGGTGTGCCTCATGCACACAAACCCCAAAAAATTGTTCGTCTGGGTAAGACGCGCCCTGTGTCGCACCTCATCCTATCTCCCGATGGTCGGTGGCTTGTGGCCACGAGTCAGGCGAAACTGCATGTACTCGATTTGAATGACACTAGCGCGGGCTTTACCAAGTTTGCCACAGAAAGCCATATAACGTCTCTTACTTTCCACCCTCACACTGATCCTGTGCGCTTTGCCACCGGTGAAACGAATGGCAAAATTAAAATATGGCACTGCTTGGAGCAAAGCAACCGCCCTGCACCCGTTGAATCAAGTGGTTGGGAGCCCGTTTCACTAACCACTGTACTGCACTGGCATGCACATGCTGTATCGGCTCTGCAGTTTACACCGGACGGTGCACAACTCCTGTCTGGTGGCGAGGAAGGTGTGCTTGTTCTGTGGAAGATGCACAGTGGCACAGCCGCCGGGAGTGACGGGCGTGAATTTGTACCGCGGCTTGGTGCTCCGATTGTGTCACTAGCCGTGGCATCTGGGTACGAAAATACCGAGCAAGAATACGTGGCGCGTCTCGCTGACGGCAGCGCTGTGTTCGTTGCGAGTCTCAGCCTAAAGCCGACGCGTGTTTTTTCTACGATCAAGTGTGATGCCATGCGTGCTATTGCCCCGGAGAACACTCACGCCAATGTGTCGCCACAGCCGTTGGCCGCAGATCTGGCCGCTGGACACTTGGTCCTACTATCGGGTCATCCATCAACCGTGCAGTTTGTCGATATGGCGACTCAGTCACATGTCCATGACATGGAAATTGCGCCCTCAAACCGTGTATCGCGACCCGATGAAGCTATTTTGACTCCTATCACTGTGTGCAACGTGGTATTTTCTGCCCCGCTTCGTGATGCCATGCATGCTGAATGGATGGCGACGATTGATGGCCGGGAGGGCGGCTCGTTCACGACTGAGCTCTCGCTGAAATTGTGGCAATGGGAATCCCGGTCTAAGACCTATGTTCTCAATACTCGCATTGATCATCCGCACAATAAGGGTGTGACATGTGTACGTTTTTCGCCCTGCTTGTCCGAAGACCCCCTGAATGCCTTTTTGTTGGCGACGACAGGAGGTGATGGGCAGGTCAAGACCTGGCGTATAGCTTCGCGCTCTCTTAAAGGTGCCCGCACCGAACATTTTTGGCTTTGTCGCTCATCGTTTTCGTACCGTGAGAGCTTGCCGCACCATGTTGCTTGGGCTCCGGATGGCTCACTCCTTGCTGTGGCACAGGGTCTGTTTGTGACATTGTGGGATCCCCAGACGCTCGTTATGCAGGCACGTCTCGCGACGCCTGAATTGAAGGATGTACATACATGTGACTTTTGCGGCCGTAAAGGCCGGTATCTTGCTGCCATGGGATCGCCATCGCGTTTGGTCATATGGGACCTCGTGTCGCAGTCTGTTGTGTGGTCCGTGTCGGATACCTTTTATGCTCAAACTGTCTATGGCGATGGTATTTTGTCTCTGCGTTCCACGAACCAAGGATCTGCCTTGGATTATGTACGCCCAGACAAACCTGGTGTCGAACGAAGCTATCGTGTCCCATTTCAACTGGACGGAGCACCCATCAATGTGTCACGCACAAAGGAGCTGGATGATATTTGCTTGTTTGGCATGCGACGACAATCTTCCTCCGCCTCGTTGGTGGGCATCGGTTCCGCCATCATGTCTCATGTCGCGCGTGCGAATGTCTCGACATCACTGCACAGCGTGTCGATGAATGATGCACGAGCGACGCTCTTTGACGAACTCTTTGGCGTGGCTGACGCGGAGCAGCAACGCGTGTCGGAAGCCATGGAGTCAGATGCACAATACTTGCAAAAGACCATGTCAACGTCAGATACCTCATCCGCCACGGCTGCGATGGAATTGTTTGCTGTGCCACCGCATCTTCTGCCAGCCATGTCCACTCTGCTCGATCCATATGTTGATGCAATTCTTCCTCCCAGTGTCCTGTCCAAGTCTGCCAAGGCGGCAGACATGTCGGCTTTGCCTGACGCAGAGGCAGCGATGGCAGAGCAAATGACACCACCACGCCTGGATGCCGTGGATCATGTCGCCCAAGCTCGCGATGCTGATATCAGTCATTTGACAGCCGTGTTCGACAAGCTGATGACAGAAGCTGTGGCCTCAACGGCTTCGTCCACGCGACTCCCATCTTTGTCTCGTGGCTCCAAAGGCAAGCGACGCTCCTTGCGCTCATCGTCCTCATAGTTTATGAATCGCCCAATTCACGCTCCATCTCTGAAGCCAAGTCCTGAAGTAGATCCTCTGTCGGTGCCGACAGCTCGTGACGATCGGCACCGTCCTGCTGCCTCAACGCATCGTCCTGTGAAGCTTTTACGCGCTCCGAAAGGTTAGGCCGGCTGCACTTCCTATTGGCATGTTCTTGATCTGAGTCCTCGTCCGAATGATGCACAGTCGAAGAGCCCATCGATGCGCCTGATCGTTGCCGTTTGCCGCTGGTGGTTTCCGCATCCGCTGTTTCTGGTGCCTCACTGTTTTCTTCTTCTTCGTCGTCTTCCTCCAGAAATGCATCCACTTCCTCTTCTGCATCGCCCCAATCCATGTCTGCGAGGTTGATCTCCGCACCTTGGCTCTCATCCTCTTCTTCTGGCTCAGGAAAAATCAGGTTCTGTGTGTCCGGAGGGATGGCATAGGCCACTTCGCCCTGTCGAACCCAGCGGCACATGGAATCGTTCAGCCATGAAGGCCATACGACATGGATCTTTTTGGTTCGATAAGCTTGCTCGGCCTTGGCTGTGCGCGCGCTCGTAGCAACCAGATGCGTGACATCGGATGTCAGTGTGCGGTGACATTTGGCACCAAACTCTTCAGCCATTCGCCATATCATAGTCGTCTCTGGCGCCTCATGCAGCGGGATAAGTCCAGAAAAAGCCAGCTCACATCCACGAAGCACTTCGCTTTTCATTTGCGAAATGACCTGGGTCACATCTGGTCTCTTTTCTTCTGCCTTGCGAGATGAGTACGCGCTGTACCACTGCTGATGTATCTCAAGCAATAGTGCTTGAATCAATTCTAATTCTGTATCTTCATCCGTCAAAACCTGTTCTGGCTCGATGATGGTGTTTTCTGTATCTTTCTTCTGCTTTTCCTCCGCTGCACGTTGTAGCGGACGGTCATCGCATTGCTCAGCAATAGCTCGCTGGTGTTCTTCATCCGATAATCCATGCGGATTCGCATCCTGTTTTTCGTTCGTTGCCGGGGCAAGCGGCTGGTGGGGACCCAAGTGGGCAGCATTAATATCACCAATCCCCACGAAAAACTCATATGGCTCGACTTTGATCAGATTTGGGCTCCAGGACCATACATCAGCGCGATCATCAATAATGACAACCATATCTGTGCTGATGGGGAATAGGCGGGCCAGGCTCTTTTGCATATCACTGCCATTTTCGTCACGCGACAAAATGCGCGCACCAAACAGGTGTCCGTCCGGATCGACTATCCGGCATATGCAGTCTGCGTAGGATCGTGTTCCCATGGTATAGACGTGCAGCTCGTATTTGCTTGCCATCGTTTGAAGAAAGTCTGACAATCCAGGACGAAGCTTGACATAATACCAGCATCCATCCTCGTCACCATCCGTGGCAAAACTTGTCACATTATTCTCGTCCAAATGCACAGGGGGATGAGACACGGTTACACCGTCCGAGCCAAGCTGGAATGCTCGCACGTCCTTGAGCACCTGCCAATTTGGGTTGTGGATATCATGTGCCCATTCCTTCACGGTAGGATCAACTGTGACATGAATGATCGTCTGATCTAAGTCCACGATCAACGCAAGCTTTTGCATCTCAATTAGGTGTCTCATATCTTCTGTATCCATACGAATGGCCTCTTCGCGCGACACTTTCACATTCGCGGAAGAATGCAAGGTGGCGAAGGTGGGCTGCCCAAATGTGTTCCTGGTCATGTTAGAATACCGCATGATACGAACTCGTCAATTTCTTTGCCACATAAGGCACAGAGACCCGTTACCTGAATGGGGTGCGTACACTCCATGCCGGACCAGCGTCTATGTATCAAGGTGTGGAGTTAGCCGCGCGACTCAATGCGGTCCAGGTGCGTTGATTTTCTCCACAACATCATGGCGTGTTGGAAGGATATCCTGGATGTACAAGGTATGGCCAGCGCACTCACAGGCAGACCTTTCCACCAAAAGAGATGTAGGCAGTATTGAGGGTACATCATGGATGCTGAGCTCTGCCAAGTCGCAAAACGGAATTGCGCAACTCACATCGGACGATGTAGAAACGCTATGGCAAAGCGATGGTACGCAACCTCATACTGTCACGATCCATTTTCCTCGGCGCACTGCCGTAACTCACGTCTCTATATACCTTGACATTCTTCGAGACGACTCCTATACACCCACGAGAATACTTGTGAAAGCAGGCACGCACCCATATGATGTCATGGATGTTCGGTACAGGTAAGTGCACCTTTCTAATATTCGCAGAGAGTTCCAAGAGCCACAGGGGTGGTATCATTTCGTTCTTTCAACTACACACGAGCATGTGCTAGAAGAAGACGACGCACTGGAATACCGGCGGAGCGAAAAGCTGGACGCTATCGAAGTGTTTGTTCTACAGATTTGTGTCTTGGGGAACCACCTTAACGGAAAAGATACCCACATTCGATGTCTCAAAGTGTTTGGTCCGCCAACACCTGGATTACAGCGGCAAAATACGTCGCAATCCGTATCTCAGTGCACCATGACCAAGCGTCTCGTGAAACAGGGCATGCAGACAGAGGCGTTCCATCGGCAAGTAGAACGCGTCGGATACCATCGCGCTGTCACACAACTAGAGCGCATAATGCAGCAGAGCTCGCAAAATATGCCCGACCAGGCTCCGCGTCCGGCGCAATCCAGCGTCGAGCGTTCACTCATGTCCCTCTCACAGACGCTCCGGTAGCTTCGTAGCACGTGGCTTTGGTGCGCGTCTTGTCCTGACCCTCCACGCTCAGTGATACGCGTTGTGCGAAGACAACCACGTTGGGCCGCTGTTCGAGGGCATGGAAGCGATTTTGCGGCGCCAACTGAAGGAATGGCAGCGAGAATTTCGAAAATATGTGCGTTTCAGATTGATATGCTAATATGGTCAGCATGGCCGTGAGCCAACCAAGTCTGATATGCAGCGTGATCCAGACATGGTCTCGACATACGACACATGGCGCGCGCTGTCCGAGTCGACAAAGGCATCTAGTAAGCCGCAAAAAGTCCCAAGAGAAAAAGATAATCATGCTCCTACCACACCTAGAAAGAAACAGAAATTTCATGCTCCTCCTGTCAGTCCCGGAAACCCATTTCGCTCACCCCAAAAGCCTACGAAGCACTACACGAAGCAGGGTGCCTTTCCATCATGCAATATGGAACAAGATACCACGTACGAATCGGATGTGAGTGAGGAAGATGAGCCTATGCAGCCCTATGTGGCGCTTACTCCCAAGAAACCTAGTCCAGCGGTGTCTGGTACGTCACCCATGCCACTGTATACGCCTCGTACCAAAGCTCGGAAGCGGCTTCGTGGAGAAGATGTCCGGACGCCACCGCAAGCCAAAATGCAGCGTATCCCTTCTCAATCTCGAACACTGCCTCTTCTTGCCCAGAGCCCGTCATCGATGAAAACTGACGAACGCCGCTCGTTCTCTCGTATCCTGTCAGGTCACCACGACCACCAGGATGATGTCATTGGACCGTCTCCGAGCAAAAATGCCGCCCATCGCGAATTCCTGCCCTTGTTTTCTCAACCAGACACGCATGCGCAGGAACACGACCACGACATGCTGAGCGACCCGGCCTCCCCTGCTATCTCGGCAAGCGGTACACATGACCCCATCTCGCCTAAACCACTTTCCCAACTCACAGAGACAGCTGTCCATATCAATGATGACACAAGCAAGTGCATTAAGATTCTCCCGTATCGTCGCTTCGGGTCCACAAAATCGCAAGCATCTCTTCACCCCGACGAGCTTGACTTGAATCTACCTCGTGTGCCAAGCCACGAAGAGGAAGAGATGGGCCATGATGAGACTGTATGGGGCGATCATCTCACTGATCTCGAGACTCACTCCTTACTGAAATCTATGATGCACGGTAAACGTGCCGTCTCTGAGCAGCGTGCTCGCAGTGATCAACTGGTGCAACATTTGTTCTCAGATGATACCTCTAAACCAAACTCCGCTATTATCCAACGCCAAGGTCGAGCTGGACTTGATGCTGAAGAGGATATGGCGCCTCCAAGTGAAAATGGAAGTACGCATGATGATGATTGGGCGAGCGAGTCTAGTAGTATTGATTATGGCCTTGGCGACGGCGATATGGATAGCTATGATGTAGAATAAGGAACGTGTGCTACTGTGGAGAAATAGGCTGGCGCGACGGAACCCCTTTTGTTGAGGACTTTCGTATGGCAACCGATGGCGGCGCGACAGACGATGCGCCTCTCTTCTTCTCAGATGAGGTTGCAGACAGTGCGGATATCATACCCAAGAAGCGTTTAGAGCCTCTGCCGGATACGGATGCTGGTGAATGGAAGCGACGATATATGGGCACGTTTGTCTTATGTGGCTATTCGATGACGAAAGGAGACGGCCATGCGCATGCTGGCGACTCTGTCCTGATCCAGCGCAAGGCTAAGAACAAGACAGGAAAGCCCAGCCGCTTTCGCGAGCATGCTGACTATGTGGTACGCTTCAGCACGACGCGCGGCTTTGAGCTGGGTCGTATTCCTGTGGATGTGGCAAGCTGGATGGCCCGGCTTCTTGATGATCAACTCGTTGATTTCGAGGCAAGCATCGTCGACTGTCCGCTCAACCTCGAAGTGGGCAGTGACATTCTTCTTCAAGTCAAGGCTTACATGCATCGCACGGCTTTTTCCTCGAGCGTCTCGAGACAATGTCACATCGATACATCGAGCTCCTCGAGTATGACCGAGTCACGCGAAAGCGAGCAGGAGCGCCTCCTTCGGCACAGGAAGGTGGCTCTGCAGCGCATGTTTCGTGCTTGTCACTTGACCCCGAGGCGCCGCGGCAGCGGTGCTAACAATGCATCTTCCTATCTTCCCCCGCGTACGCCCGCAAAGCAGAGTGACGAACCTGACGACGGAACAGAAATCTCGTCCGACTACCTTCGCGATATTTATGCGCGCGCGCGGGAGAATCCTATGTCCTTACCCGAGGTAAATCCTCCTCCTACCTTTGCCCTCGAATTGCGCCCATACCAGAAGCAAGCGCTTGGCTGGATGCAGGGAATGGAAGAAGCGCAACCATCCTCAGCGCAAACGACAGAACTGCATCCACTCTGGGAAGAGTATGCATTTCCGCTCACTGACGATGTGGACTGTGGCGTTGGCACCTTTTATCTAAATCCATATATTGGTGACCTGAGCCTAGAGTTTCAGCCTGCGAGTCGAGGAGCTCGTGGGGGTATTTTGGCCGATGAAATGGGTCTGGGAAAGACCGTCATGCTCGCAAGTCTAATCCATGCAAATCGGTGCATGGATGCGCCACAGATGCAGCCTAGATCTAGCCAGCGATCTGGTCCACTTCGTCAGGCATCACTGCGCTTCGGCAAAATGCCACGCATCCAACGCACGCAAGCGACGCTGGTCGTGGCTCCCATGAGCTTGCTCAGTCAATGGCGCACGGAGCTCGAGCGTGCGAGCCTGCCCGGCACGCTTTCTGTTGATTTGTACTACGGTGACGTTCGTGAGCAGCTCGCGCACAAGCTCTCGCATGGCAACACGGATGTGATCATTACATCGTATGGTACCTTGACGGCAGAATACAAGCAGCACGAAAAGCGCGGATCCTCTGTGTTATTTTCAGGCACGTGGCATCGTGTGATCCTGGACGAAGCGCACACCATCAAGAACCGGAGCACGATCGCCGCACGAGCCGCGTGTCGGCTTCAAGCAGATCGGAGATGGGCGCTCACAGGTACACCCATCCAGAATCGACTCACCGATTTGTACAGCTTACTGCGTTTCTTGCGAGTGGAGCCGTGGGGCGATGTGCGTTTCTTCAACAGCTTTCTGGCCAAACCCTTTGCGAGTCAGAATGCCAAAGTTTTAGACATTGTGCAGGCCATTCTCGCGAGCATCTTGCTTCGCCGCGAAAAGCATACACCTGGTCCCGATGGTCGTCCGATTGTGGAAATTCCTCCCAAGACACTCGACACGCAGTACTTGACCTTTTCGCAGACCGAGCGCGACATATACATGAGCGTATACGATCGAGCACGTATGCGATACCGCGAGCTAGCATCACAGGGTTTGATTGGGAAGAATGTAAGCATGATCTTTGCTGTACTGATGCGATTACGGCAAGCTGTGTGTCATCCTTACCTCGTGATGCCCAAGCAGGCCGAGACCGCTCCCGAGGAGCGCTCGTATGAAGATCAGTTGCGGGATCTGGTGAAGCGGTATGAGGCTGAGGGACAGAGCGGTGATAAGTATGCGCTCAGCGTTCTCGATACTTTGCTCACTTCAGACGCGAACGAAGACGATGGGGAAGAATGCCCATTTTGCATGGAGCTCAAGCCATCCAAGTGTTTTTTGCCGCGGTGTATGCACCATGGATGCCGCGAATGCCTCGTGCAGTATTTACAGGCATGTGAAGACCGCGGCGACGAGCCGCACTGTCCCGTGTGTCGGCGTGGACCCGTGCAGGCTGAGGATCTTGTGGAAAGCATCAGGCCAAAAACAGAAGCACCTGCGCCAAGTGCGATACCCGTGCGCGGCAGCACGAAACTTGATGCTCTTATGCGTCAGCTTCATGAGCTTACGCAGCAGAGCGACTGCAAAGGGGTCATCTTTTCTCAATTCACGGGCTTCCTCCATCTCATCCAGTCTCACATGGCGCAGCGTGGGTATGCATTCGTCCGCCTCGATGGACGCACATCTCAAAAGGATCGCGAGCAGGTTCTGCATACATTCGCGAACGAACCAGGCCCACTATTTTTGCTCATGTCGCTCCGTGCCGGTGGCGTCGGACTGAACTTGACGGCGGCGAACCATGTGTGGCTCATGGACTGCTGGTGGAATAGCAGCATCGAGGACCAGGCCATTGACCGCATTCACCGCCTCGGGCAGACACGCCCTGTCACGGTGCACCGTCTCCTCGTGGAGCATACGATTGAGGATCGCATCCTCGAAATACAGCGACGAAAGAAGCAACTCGTGGACCATGCCTTGTCTGTTAAGCCGTACGATGCATCGTCAGATACCCTGGAGAATCTCCGTATGCTGTTTGATTAGCATGGCTCGGTGCGCCTGCATATCCACAGCCGAGGTGTGAATCGAATTTCCAAAGGAAAGAGTTCTGAGATTGTTGGCCATGTCTTCCCGCGTGCAGCATGTAAAAGGTCCTGTACGTACGTGCGTCGGAGGCGTAGTCCATCGTATCCGCTGATCGGCTCGCCCACGGGAGCGTACGGAGCATGGCATGCACGCTCTGATATGGCTAAAGTCCATGTACAATCATCTAAAACGTGCTCGCGCTTGTCATATACCCAGACGGGTGCCTGACTTGGTACGAGAGAATGCGCGGGCCGTGCCAGGTGAATGCTTTGAAACAAGCTAACGCCTGTCATGGCTGCTAGGGTATCAATGTGCACAACTTGTGCCTCTTGCATCTGAGTATGCAGGATACGCAGCGCCTCGCCGCCCGGATAATTGTAGATACTCACATGTGTGCCGAGGATCCATAGGGCCGCGCTTGTGCCCACGAGTCCAAGCATTAACCAACGACCAAGATAGGTGCGGATCAGCATAGAGGCCCCTTGTGCTGCTAGCATGTTGCATAGCGGCACAATGTACACGAGAAAGCGCCACTCTTTATGCGCCAGGAAGCTCATGAGTCCGACATGCGTGCAAATGAGAAGCACGAGTGGCGAACGAAAGGATGAACGGCGTGTGCATCCAAGAAGCGCGAGAGGGAAAGCCGCAAATAGAATGCGCGGCAAGTCGCGAACGACATACGTCCATGGCGGCGATACACCCCACTCTGCGCTGCGACCTTCGATGACATTGAATATGACGGCATGTCCCTCTGGCCATAGGAAACGCTTCCGCCAAAAGTAGGAATCGACCAGCACGCTCAAGGCAATACTGCCTGCACAGGTCACGGCACCTGTCATAAACACGTAGACAAACCGACGCTGGTGGTGCCACCACGTCCATAGATACGCAGGCACAGCAAGGCACACCAACTCGAGGCGCAACATCATGGCTGTGGCTGCCAGGAGGGCGAGGCCCTTGTAAGCGTGCCGCCCATGCACGACATGCGTCAAGGCTACGGTGGCCAGAGGGAAGGCCAGGCCATTTGGCGTTGTGCGACTTGTCCAGAATGTCAAATGATACTGGATGGCACACAACACATAGAACAATGCACGGACGCGCGACGCCTTCGGACAGAGGAGGCAGGCCATGTGAACCATGGCGGCCCATGCGCATGTTCCCAGTACGAGCCGGACACCCAGCTGCACACCTGCCGAGGTTGCGCAGAGCGCTGCAGGTAGAGACGCCACACTTAGAAGTAGGGCACCGATGAATGAGCGTGGCACGGCACCTGGGAACGACAAGTGATCATATTGATCACGTCTCATCACACCATGCGTGAGAATATCGTGCACGGCTTGCAACGAGAAGCTCTCTTCCACTTTCGTGTACGGAACAAAGCATACCTGTGCCCACATCATACCAAGCAGGACCAGGGCCGCTAAACGAGTGAGCGCCATTTTGGCGCACGGACAAGAGGCCCAAGCGTCAGACCGACCCCTCCAGGCGGCGCCCTATTTCACGTGGCAATGGGACCCACCTTTGTTCTCCTCATCCACCATGGCTGCCGGCACGAAACGAGCACAGGCACCTGCTAAGACATACGTGACATTCTACCTCGTGCTGTACAACCTCCTTTCATTTGTATTATGGCTTCGAGTCTTTTTGGGCGCGCTTCTCTTCCTTGCACAGGGATCGCCCTCTCGTCGGGTGGTGAGTGGCTGGTTCGTGGATATCATGTCACGATATGCACCCAACATGCTTGCAGCGCCACCGCGCGACTACTCCTTGCACCACCCCATCCTTGCCGAGTTGCTGAAGCGCGCGTCGTCCCTGCATGACTATGTCGCTCCGCTCCTCCTCTTCACTCAATCGTTGGCTGTGCTGGAAGTAGTGCATGTTGCCATCGGCATCGTCAAATCGAATTTGGTTCTCACCACCGTGCAGGTCATCTCCCGCCTTTTGATTGTGTGGCTAGTCTCCGAAAAGTATGCGGCCTCTGCGTACTCGCCCTTTTATGCCACGCTCGTGCTGGCTTGGTCGCTCAGTGAGGTGGCGCGGTACCCCTTCTATGTGAACCAGCTGCTCAACACGCCTTCTTTTATGGCTCTATGGGCGCGGTACTCTTTCTTTATTGTGCTGTATCCCATTGGTGTCATGAGTGAAGTCATGCTGATTTGGAACTCACTCCCCCATGATGCGCCATGGCCATGGCAGGATGCATCGGCGTGGAGTCTGCGGGACTTGGTCTTCCTCGGGACCCTTGTGCTGTATCCTCCAGGTCTGTTTATGCTCTACACCAAGCTCCTCGCGTCGCGTCGCAAGGTGCTCGGTACCGACTTTATCGGATCCAAGGGCCGCGAAGAGATGCGCAAGTTGCAAAGCGCCAAGTACGAGCGTCTCCGCACATTACATGAGAAAAGCAAGTAAATTATCTACAGGGTATATTCATAGGCATAGCATTAGAATGGCTCCATACCATGGCGCAGCAGGCGAAACGCTCGAGCACCTGCATCCCGTGCATCAGCGAGCGGGTAGAGAAGCCGAGAGACACGGCCCTCTTCTAGCACAAGTATGCATCGCCGAAGTGCGACTCTGCCATCCGCATCTGTGAAACGTGGCAAATCAAGCTTGTCGGCTAGCTCACCTTGTGCATCACTCAGGAGCTCGAAGGGAAGTTGTAATGTGTCCCGGATGCGAGTGAGCGTACTAACGTCATCTGCACTAAGACCAAATACAGCCAGATTTGACTGTACTTCTTTTAGTGCACTCATATGCAACTTGAATGACTCAAGCTGGTGTGCCGCCTCACATGATTGCACAGACTCAGCTGTATGGCCTGAAAGAGCAAAAGTGCTTAGGAGAATAGGACGCAAGAAGCTGTCCCTGAACAAGTCAACGGTCGAATTGTCTGTGCTGGCCAATGACACGAGCACGGGCAGCGGATGACCGACGAGGTGCATAGTCGATGGATCAAACGGAGGACGGGACTTGTTCGACATCTGCTCAGTTAGTATGGTTCAATAAATCAAAAGATGGCTCAGGACAATAACGCAATATGTATCTTACGCCCACCACCTTTCGGTGCGTCGCGTTCGAATCAACGAGCTCATCAAAGCCACCGTCGTTGCATGACACATACCCTGTGGATGTTAGCCTTGCTCCTTAGGATTCAAGCATGCATGCTCAGACGTCCTGATCCAATCATGAGGCTCTGCCCTCAGTGGATTGACAGATTGATTGATATACGTAGGAGCTCATCTTGGCTGCTGCCATGGATTCGTACGTACTCTTTTTCTCAAGTGGTAGGAAAGACAAAGTTGTTTGTGGTCAGATTGGTCACAAAGCCCCTTCGATTACGAAAGCACCGACACTGGTTGGATTCCACAATCAAGCTACATTTCATGAACGAGGACGTGCGGCGTCACTTGGTGACGCTGATCGACGAACATGTCCGCCCAATACCGCCGCTTAGTGCGGCTCTATCTGAGCTGGCATCGCATGCTTGTCCTAGCTCTCCCATGCATGCTAAATTGCCACCTATATGGCATCAACTGTCACTGCTCGTTCCCGCCGAACCTGCGGCCCAAGATACAGAAACGTCAGGTGCAGCTCATGTCTTACTGCAAAGCTTGGATGTAAAAGCGCTTGATCATGATGAGAAGGAGCACATACTTCAGCTGGTCATTGATACCCTGGATCCGCATGACCTCCGTTTCGATGCTGATACGGCTTCTGCCGTGCTTGTGGATGTACTGGGATTCGATATGATTGAGCTTGTAGCTATGCTCGTGGCAAATCCGCAAGCTACTGCATTTCAGCTTCGTCGTGCGCAGGCGCTTCGTGCTCAAGGCGTAGGCAGCGCGAAAGATCCTCTTGTACTTGCTCCTTCATCTACGAACGAGGAAAAATACCCGAATGTATACGGCGCTACTGAGCATGGCAGTGTGCTTTCTGTGTACGGCACGCGTTTTTCTCTTCCTGAAGGAACGCAGAGAGTCCACGAATCCTACTTTGAGGAGGTTACTATTCCCCGCAGCAAGCCATTGCCGTTTCGGTCACACGAGCGACTTATCCTGAAGGATGAGATGGATCTTCTCTGCCGTGGTGCCTTCAAGCAATACAAGTCGCTGAATCGACTTCAAAGTGCTGTATACCCGATGGCCTATAAAACCTCCGAAAATCTGTTGGTGTGCGCACCGACAGGTGCAGGTAAGACGGATGTGGCTATGTTATCTATTTTGCAGTGTGTGGGTCGCTTTTCCAAGTATGGTGCGAATGAGTCCATTCATGTTGACGCCAATGCCTTCAAGATTGTCTACGTGGCTCCTATGAAGGCGCTCGTTTCTGAGATTGTGAGCAAATTTCAAAAGCGGCTATCTTATCTCGGCCTCAAAGTTCGCGAATTGACAGGTGACATGCAACTAACCCGCAAAGAAATTGCTGAGACCCAAATGATCGTGACGACACCTGAGAAATGGGATGTGGTGACTCGCAAGCCCATGGGAGACGGGGATCTGGCCTTGTCCGTACGTTTGCTAATTATTGATGAGGTGCATTTGCTGCATGAAGAGCGCGGCGCCGTTATCGAGACGATTGTTGCACGAACACAGCGTCTTGTAGAGGCATCACAGACCATGATACGAATTGTTGGCCTGTCTGCCACACTGCCTAACTTTGTGGACGTGGCTGATTTCTTGAGTGTAAATCGGTACCGCGGCCTCTTCTACTTCGGCTCGGCGTTCCGGCCCGTTCCGTTGGAGCAGCACTTTGTTGGTGTGCGAGGCAAGCACGGCTCGTCGCAGTCGCGATCGAATTTAGACCGTGTGACATATGAAAAAGTGCTGGAACTTGTACAAGGCGGTCATCCTGTGATGGTGTTCGTACATACGCGAAAAGATACGGTGAAAACAGCGCAAATGCTTTTGGAGCTTGGCAAAGAAGATGACTTACATTCTATACTCGTTGAAGGTCGCGATGCAACGCGTTTCGAGCGCGATGTCACGTCGAGCCGGAACCGAGAACTGCGTGAATTGTTTGAGCACGGCATAGGCATTCACAATGCAGGCATGTTGCGCTCTGATCGCGACCTGAGTGAGCGTCTCTTTGCTTCTGGTGCTACTCGTGTGCTTTGCTGCACGGCGACACTTGCATGGGGTGTTAATCTGCCAGCGTATGCGGTGGTCATCAAAGGCACGGATATCTACGATGCTGAGCAAGGTAAAATGGTGGATTTGGGGATCTTGGATGTGCTCCAAATTTTTGGTCGTGCAGGTCGACCCCAGTACGAGGACATGGGTGTGAGCTATATTTGTACATCTGGAGAAAAGCTGCCGCACTATATCGAGTCCATTACGTCTGCACATCCTATTGAGTCCACCTTCCTCCGCGGCATTGTGGATGCCTTGAATGCTGAGGTGGCACTTGGCAGCGTGACTTCGTTGGACGACGGCATCAGTTGGCTCGGCTTTACGTATCTTTTTACACGTTTGTGTAAAGCGCCGCGTGTGTATGGGCTTGATGCGCACGACTTTGAGGCGGATCCTACCTTGACTCAACGCCGACGGCAGTGGATCACTTATGCGGCCAACATCCTGGCCCAGCATCAAATGGTCGAGTTTGATCTGGCCGCCGGCACACTTCGCCCGACCAACATGGGACGAATCGCATCACGCTACTACTTAAGCCATAAGACTGTGGGCATATTCCACGAGCGACTTCGCAACAATCTCGTGGAAGCAGACGCATTGAGCCTCATGTCTCGCGCAGCCGACTTTGACCAAATTCCTCTGCGCGAGAGCGAAGAGGAAGAGCTGACGTCCTTGCTTGAAAGTGTGCCATGCGAAGTGGACGGAGGCACCGCGACCGCTCCAGGCAAGGTCAACATCTTACTACAGGCTCACATATCATACTTGTATGTGGACGACTTTGCGCTCGTGAGTGATATGCGGTACGTCGCGCAAAATGCTGGTCGAGTTCTGCTCTCTCTCTTTGAACTCGCCCTCGACAAAGGCTTTGCAATGTCGGCCTCTGCCTTTCTCCAACTGGCAAAGGCTGTTGACAAACGCATCTGGCCGTACGAACACCCATTGAAGCAATACCCCACGTTTACACCAGACATGACGCACCGCATCTCAACTTGGGTCGACGAGCTCGAAGTGAGCCAAATTCGCTCCCTGTCCATCCCTGCCTTGGCCCAGTTGCTGCACACTAATGAGCGGACGGCGACTGTCGCGCATAATGCGGCTGAGAGATTCCCTGCACTGCATGCACGCATCACGGCCAGGCCGACACCAGATGGCTATGTGTGCGTCGACATGTACTTAAAGAGCCGTTTTGTGTGGGATGAGCGGATTCATGGGACATCACTGCCGATCGTATGGTGGCTTGAAGATGACGCACAGCATGTCGTGTTTTCGGATCGTTTGACGCTTCGCAACTCTCCTCCTACGCTCGTGTATGATGGCGACGTGTACGATCACCACCTGCGCGTATACGTGCCGCTCTCTCCTCCCGATCTGCGCCCTACGTCTGAGGCGCGGTGCCACTTTGTGTGGTCATCGCTTCACTGGCTTCAAGCTGAGGGTACGGTCGATGTAGAACTGGACCACTTAACGTGTCCTACGCCCACGCCATCGACCTCGCTACTTCCGCTACCTCTGCTGCCTATCAGTGAGAATGCCATGTCAGATGTTTTGGGCATTAGCACGCTGAATGCAATTCAAACGCAGGTGTATCACACTCTCGCTCACTCGCGTGCGAATACCCTCGTGTGTGCTCCTTACGCCTCTGGCAAATGGACTGTGGTATTATTTGCTCTAGCTCGTGCTTGGAAGGAAGACAACGGCGCCGTTCTTGTCATCGAACCTGATGAAGCGCGCATGAAGGAGCGTGTACGCCTTCTTGATATGCTAGCGCCTCTTTTAGGAGGTCAGGTCGTGCCGCCCTCGCCGACGTGGGCTTTTCAGCAACGTGCTATCACCGTCATGACGCCTGACATGGCTGCGCGTACTCTTGCCTCGGTGACCCAGACGCATCTTTCCCTCGTTATCTTTCTGCATGTTCACAAACTGTCTCCCATGTACGAGCACGCTGTGATGCATGTGCACCGCCTACGGCCTGCACGGAGTATTGCCACATCACTCAGTACATCAACGGCTGCGAGTCTAGGTGCATGGCTCCAGATACCCACACATGCGATGTACGCGTTTGCGCCGCACGACTCGCCGTATCCTGTCTCCGTATCGTTCGACACGGTGGACATACCTTATTCTGACACACTTGTTCGTGCGTATGCCAAGCCGGCCTTTGACCGGATCGAAACGCAGGATGATGTGGCACTGCTGTTTGTTCCCACGCGTTCTCAATGTATGACAGCTGCGCATGAGCTCGCTGCCCGCTTTGCGATGAAAGGATACACGGCTCATCCCGACGCAGATGAGGCGGCCCAGTCGATCGAGCACCAGGGCCTAGCTCATCTTGTACGACAAGGCTTGGCTGTTTGGCATGCGAACCTCTCACGCCGTGACCAACGCACGGTAGAGCGTCTGGCCGAGATGCAATGTCTCCGCGCCGTCCTTTGCGCACACGATGTGGCCGGGCACGTACCCATCCGCGCGCCCATCGTTCTCGTCCTAGGCACGCAGTATACGGCGCATACATCTCGCCATGTACAGGATTATACGATGGAGCAGCTGTGGTCTATGCAGCGCCACGCTGTGCGTCCGAACGCATCCTCGGGCGAATTTGTGGTGCTGTGTCAGCAGCGTATCCGTCCCGTCATGGAGCGGCTGCTGCAGACGCCTGTGGCCATCGAGTCCAGTCTTGGCGATGCCGCGCCAACGCTGGAAGCCCTCGCACAAGAACTCGTCGCTCGCCGCGTCCACACCCGCTCTGACACAGTGGCGTGGCTGGCAACATCTTATCTCGCCGTACGAGTGCGCGCGAATCCAGCATGGTACGCAGATCCTGGAGAAAACGAGCGGGCAGACCCGAGTGCGTATCTATCGGAACTGTGTGATGCTCTTGTGCGGTCGGGGGAGCAGCTCGGTCTGTGGTGTGTTGTGAGCATCAACACCGTCCAGCCGACTCAACTTGCTCACAACATACCGCCGGGTGGCGTGGAAAAGTTATGCGCCTTGCAGGAGTCGGTCCTGCATTGGCAGACTGTGCCACACCAAGTACATCGACTGCTTCAAAATGATGAAACGGTGGAAGAGGAAGGCCTGCAAGCCCAATGCGCCTCTCTCATGTTGAAGGTGGTGCAAGCCGACAAGGTGCCGAGTCTCCATCGAATCGTTCTGGCTCACTGGCTGACGCCCCTGGTCAGCGCACGCACCCTCGCCGAGATGGACGATGTGTTGGTGAAAACGATAGGTGGAGAGGCGGCAGGCCGCGTGAAGGCTTCCAGACAGGCGCTGCTACAGCGTATCATGCAAGACCCAAATACTCAGCCGTGAATATGCGCAGGATGCGTGTCCATGCATAGAGCGTTGCTTGATCCAGTGCCGACTTGTTGTCGTCTTTTGTGTGCCACACGGATGGAAAGGGGTATGGTATCATGTGAAGGATGGGCACACCCTGCTGGAGAAAGGGCACATGATCATCACCAATACCAGACGGGCCGCGCTCATCACGAAAGAGGCGTTCATAGGCGGCGCCCTCAGGCCACAACCTTTTTTGCATCAAAAGTCGTCCCTCGATATCGTGAAACTGAGAGTGTAGATGACGTGTGTTGCCGAAGTAGTATGGTACAGAAGCATTGGGTGAGCCGAGCAAGTCGAGTAACACAAAATGGTTGATACTGTGGATGCGGCGGATGGGAGCGTGATTGCCTGTAACGTGCCGCGGCTCAGCATGCGACGGGGGCCAAGCAGGCACATCCCATGTGCGAAGCCATTGGGACGCCAAGTGCCTCGCTCCATAGATGGAATCGGTAGAAGACCACTGGTGCATGGCCTCTTCCCCATCAAAGAACACAATTTGCAAAGTCACATCTTCATGCGCCGGCAGGTATGATCTGCGAGCAGCGGTCCTGTTCGCTGTATAGGCGTCGAGTGGCGCATCCAGCGCCATGGCCACATCCACCAGCATGGCGCATGGAAATGCACTATCGGTGGCCCCCACGAATCCTTCTTCCGCTGACCCAGGCGGGAAGTACTTGGAGTCATAGTGCGCCGCAAGGACCAGTTTTCGCGCTGCGTCCGGGTCGCGTGTCAAGATAACGTTGGCAAAGGTGCGCTCGCCCAAGGGTGTGCGCGCCTCAAATGGCTCTATCTCGATATGCCACTTGGATTTCCCATGCTTGTTCTTCGCTTCTCGAAAAGGATGCGAAAGTATCTCACGTACTTTCGCACTCTCCTGCGTGCCGGATACGCGTGGTATAAGAATGCGCGAAAGCAGAGACTTGTCGGAGTCGATGGCGAGCCATGGCGACGCGTCCGGCGCCAACACTTGTTCCACTGCCGCATCATCGAGAGCAGACACATACGCATGGACCACCCAACAGAGGGCCAGTGCGGCGCGCCACAACTTCATTCGCCACCAGTGACACGCGCCTAGATGCCGGGGGCGGATGGGAGGCACGGCGCTCTCGTCCCCCGATACACACGTGGCCCGATCCCATCCACCCACGTCGAATCGAGTCCAGCGTGCGCACTGCACGGCCGCCATGACATCGCTCTCTGAGCGGCAAGGATTCTTACCTCGTCTAGAGGGCACGTTCCTCTCTATATTTCATCCGCTTCAGGGGCCACGTGTCTTGTTTCAAATGCCCGAGGATCTTTTTTATGATCCGGAGAAGGAGGCGGCGCTTTCTACATCATCAGCGAGTTCGCAGCAGCGTTTTCGCCTAGAATTCAGCACACTATCAGACTATGTGATCCCTAAGAACCCCCTATGCGGTCGGATGATCATATGTAATATAAGCTCTTGTCCCGACGGGCAAGGTCGGCGTCACCATTACAAAGTGATGGGCGTCCCCGTGCTCCTCGAGCATGAACAGAAATATGAACGCAACCATTTTATTTTCAACTTGTGTTTTGTCTTCCAGTCGAATACTGATACTCGTTCCTATGAGCCTATTGTTCATAAATGCGCCCGCTCACTTCGTATGCTCGAAGAGGAACAATCCTTTGTGTCGCGACTTGATAATCTCCCTAGATTGTATGCCATCGTGGAGCAGCTGTACGAGGAGATGAATTCTTTTTATGAAGTGTTTATTGCACTTCCAGAGGCCTCTAATGCCCACCGATTCGACGCCGCACGAAAGAGCTGCTCAGATGTCGCATTGGACCGCAATTTGACTCGGGTCGATCCGACAGAACTCGATGAGCTGCTGTTATCTGCATCTGGTCCCCTGGCTCGAGTTCGCGAGCAAACATATGGGATGAATGCAAAAACAGACAGCTCTGGCAATCAAGACGTACGTATGCGTGAAAAACCAAGTGGCGAACCATCTTCAACTATGCCTGATCAGTGTCAAGCAAGCTTGGCGTATACTCGCTCTTTGGCCGGGGAACAGACCCAAGGACTGGGTTCCACGGTGCGAGACGCCATCAATCTCAAGCTCTTCCCATCCTTTGTACAGCCCCCACCTGTTCACGACTGGGATGTACCCGTGCTACTTCTCGACATGTCCAAATTCATGAACGACAGTTGGGACTTGACCCTCGTTCGGCTCATCCCTTTTTTGAACGGTACATCTCATGTCAGACGTATCGCACAATTGGCTGACGCAGACGTGTTACTTGTGAAGCAATGTGTGCAACATTTGCTGTATTATTCTTTTGCGATGTTGATTGACATATTCCAGTTCTCCAACATTTATGTGCTTCGACCACAAGTGGCTCCCATGTTGAGCGATCCACATATCGAATCGGAATGTGCTTCTTACGTTATGCTTCCTGGGTGTGACGCTTTACCAGGACCCGTACTCTGGCACATGTATTCTATGTTGCGCTATGGGCGCACGCTCCATGACTGGATCGGACTACTGGGCAACCAGGTTCAAGCTGTGGATGTTCGCAGATTTATCACTTTTGGCGTCATCAAAGGCTTTGTTCGTCGAGTACATCAATACCCCATATATTCGTCCTATCAGAAACCACTACGGAACTCTGTGGACACCCTCTCATCACCGCTCTTTGCATTCCCTCCAGACTCCATGAGCTTTGCAAAATCGAACAAAACCCTCTCATACTCGAGCGGTCAAAATGTGTCTGAATTTTCCTTGGATCCCAACACGAAATTGAATGGGTCCGCGAACGCCACCGCATCTAGACTTCAAGATGTTCAACTATCGAATAAAGCTTCTCAACGCTCAGATGCCAAGCGTCGATTATCCACAGCGATTGATGTGGCGAGTGTCGCTCACGGTACTTTCAGTGATGATGCGGTTCGTAAGCGTGCCGCGTCGCCCTCTGTGTTTGGTTCTGCTCCTGTTGAGCCAAAAATACCTGTTGATCTTCCCTCCTTACTAGATGGAACACGCTGTGATGATGAGCTTTGTGTACAATTTGGCATGAGCTGGACAGACTTGCAGCGTTGGTTCGCCCATCTGTCAACACAGCCTGTGCCATTCGATTTTACTTCTGATAAAGAAGCGTCTCCCAAAATGAAACCGACCTTCTCACGGAGCTCTTCAAATTACTCCTACATGTATTCTAACAGTCACGAACATGTTGACGCCATATCATCAAACCACAAGGCTGATGACGTCCAGCATACCGCCTGGGGCCATATATCCATTGTGGCCATTTAGTGGCACGCGTCCCCTCTGTAAAATAGTCCGTGCGCACAATAGGCTTGCAGTGAAATTAGTCAGCTTATGTACGCGTCTAGTCGGAAAGACGGCACGTCCCACGAACCGCACGTGGTATGGCCGCGCTTTGCCTAGTCATAACTATACCCCACGTCGGAGTGTGCATGGCATAATGAGTGACAGTGCTCCTAGATCAGTGTTGCAGATGCGCTATCGTGCATTCATTAATTTTGCCAAAGAACATCCCACGGTAGTGTCGGCGGGCCCCGCCTCACTGGTGTCGACCATTGCATCGTTCCCGGTACGTCGTCCAGTGTGATGCTTACATCCAGCTTGACAGCATTAAGAGCAGATTACAAGTAAAGCATTATACGAGTGCATGGGCTTGCACGCGAGATGTTCTACGCGCTGAAGGAATACAGGGCTTGTTTCGGGGTGTTACGTTTCCGTTAATTACCATCACTTTTGTCCGTACCTTGTCTTTCAGTGTTTACACGCACACTAAAGAACTCCTCGCTAGGAGCTGGCGTAAGAAGAAAGACAAGCTATCGGATGCACTTATATTTGGCGCTGCAGGTGGTATCACAAGCGGCACGATTATTTGTTTCATGTCGGCTCCTTTTGAACTAACTAAGGTTGAAAGGCAGCTCGAATACCTGATCTGGACACAAAGGAACAAGAATAACGGCACACTCGGTACAAATAAATTTATTCCCCGTTCAGGATTCCAAGCTGCTCGCGACATTTATCGTCTGCACGGTGGCTTGCGCGGATTTTACATTGGCTTGCGTCTACATATGTATCGCGACATGACGGGCTCATGCATCTACTTTGGATTGTATGACACAATGAGAATGTTGAGCGACCGCTTGGAGCCTCACCGCCAGAGCTATGGTATTCCAGCGCCTTTCGTCTCATTTCTGATTGGTTCAGCCAGTGGCATCATGTCTTGGTTGTCTATATACCCCTTGGACCTCATTAAAACCCAGGTCCAGCGAGATGTGCTGGCTGGTGCGCCTAGACGGAGTGGCTTTACTGTGCTACGACGTCTCTTGATGCAACACGAAGGTGAGCATGAGCCTGTCAAAAAGGCGCGCAGTATCCGTGACTTGCCGATTCACCGCTTCCTACGTCTTTATCGCGGTCTTGGCATTAGTGCCATGCGTAGTTTCATCTCGCATGGTCTGACTTGGACGTTGATTGAAAGCATCACACGTCACATTGAATCAGAAGCAGTGAATCATGATCTCGATGTATCCTATGACTTTGTCGATTTCCAGTAAATTATAAAAATCGTGGTTACATCTGTGTTAATTTTCTATAGTGCCGCAGGCTCTGTCACATACGACGCTTACGACGCTCCGAGTGGTCCATGTCTGTCAACATCTTGGCAGCCTTCCAGAATTGGACGCAGTTGATAATCTGCTTGATCGCACACATCGGAAACAGAAGGCCTCCAACAATTTGAGGCCATGTCAGACTAGGTATAATTTCATGAACAATATGGAACATCAAATTGTCCTTGCTTGAAGTAACCAGGTTAAAGATAGCATCCGGAAGAAATGGCGCGATGTTCACACCCAAAGGACGAGTGTAGAAGGCCATCAGGTACAAGCAAACGAAGAAAAGCTCATTCGCAGCGCAAAGAACGAACAATACACGTGTATCCGTGTAATAAAGGGCAAGAATGCGAGAAGTTTTGACATCAACTTTTTTGTGAGATGCAGAGCCCGATACCAACGAGCTGTACATGTGGATATAATGACTGCTGAAGTCCAGTGTAACAAGACCCTGGAACAGCAAAGCATATTGAGGATACGCTGCAGTCAGAAAACATAAAAGACAGGCTGTTGTGCATCTAAATTTAGTTAGGACGCCGATAAAACGCACCTATCGGTGACCATATCCAGAACTGCACCAAAACGCGTGCTTTGGTTTAGCAAGCGTGCCATTTTTCCATCAAATGCATCGAGAATACAAGATACCAAATAGAGCACTGTACACAAACGCGGATTGTCGCGCATGTAGTACAACGAGATCGCGGCAATAATAATGCGCGCGTAGCCTGTGACAGTCAGATGAACGTTATATCATGCACGTACCGATCAAATTGGGAACAAAGAGAAAGACATTCTCTCGCGGTACATCGGCTCCTTTCTCTTGTTTTCCGGCCATTTTGGAGACTTGCAAGTTGCTTTGCTTTCGCTTCGCGCCTGCCATCAACACCGCGGAGGACGAGTATTTGCGGATAGAAGCGCCAGACGCTTCATCCCCAGAAGCTCTCACAGGAAGACTATCGGCCGAGAAACGAAATACGCTCTCCACCCAACAGCTTGGACAACATCAGCAGGAATCATCCTATGGCCAGCGAGACATCCGGCTTGTTAGAAGCAGAACCTATTTCAATTATCACAGCAGAGAATAATTCGTTTGATGAGTGCGAATTTTCTCCAATATCTCTTTTCGAAAAGGACTCTGTGCCCAGCCGAATGCGCTCCGATGCATTCAATGCGACATGGCAAGGGGCCTATGGACGCCTTACTTCACTCGTGCGCACCTTGTACGAGCCATGTATCGCAAATGTTTGTGAGCGTATGCCTGTGAAAACATCACCACTTCTTCCTGTTACTATCTTGGATGCTAGTGGAAGCGCCACATATGAGGCATTCCCCACACTTCTGATGCATCATTTGTCCAACATGGATCATGTCACGGTACAGCTATCGCCTTTTCATTGTATCAATCTATCCACTATGATTTCTGCCTTTGTTTCACAAATACTGCATCATATACCCTGCACACCAGAAATATCGGGATTGTGCCAAGCATATGAACCAAATGACTTGACTCTGGTCATGACTGCGTACCGTGCAGCTGGGCTTCATTTGCCGCGCATTGTCATTTTACTTCACGAAATTCAAACGTTTCCTTCAAGTGTTATGAATGATTTTCTAAGTGCTGTCATGTCTTGGTCCGACATCACATCACCCACTCCTTCGATCCATCTGTTAATAACCTACACGGCCCCTCTTCCACTCTTGCCTCGTTCGAAAGTATCGCATGACTTGTATGAAACAACCACTTGGGTAACTTCTTTGTTTGCTGAGCAAGTCCGAATGTACCTGGACCTTACCACCATTGTGTTGCCCGACAAGTCCGAATTTTGGGAAAGTGTTGGCTGCGCCTTTTTTGCCGAACCTCGTTCTGGTTTGTGGCTGGGTCGTAGCATATTCGAGCTGGTGCGCCGCAGATATTGGCATACTACGGCAAGCTGGGATGCTATGGCCCAGTGTATACGCTTGGCGTACTTGGAACATTTCCGTACTCGACCACTCTCGGCTTTTGTTCAAGGCATCCCTGACGTCGAAACTCTCTCTGCACACTGGACATCGGAAATTTATGCAGAGCTACGCCTCTCCTTTTTTTTGCGAGCTGCCATCCCATCAGGCGTCTCGCCACACATGCGTGAACTGGCATACGATAACTCCGCATTACTTCATGCATTGTCTGGCTTGCAAAGCGACATGGCAGTCAGCATGTCGAGTCGGGCTACAGCATTGGCAGCTCTCCATGAAGTCTTATGCGTCCTTGGTCTGACGGGCGCGTATGGAACAAAGCTTGGTCTGACGGGCTGTACAGCGATTGCTCTAGAATGGATACCACCGTTTACGGACTGGGATGCCAGTCGGACGACTGCCAATGCACTGACAGCTACGACGCCCACAGCACAGCAAGTTGACGCGTTACTGAGTCACTTGTGCTCCACTCTCGAAAACAAGCAGGTATCTGAGCTAGTCGATGGTATCAGTCGTCGCTTACATGCCATTGAGTCGAATTTGGATGCCGCTGTTGCTGCAGCTGTGCGCTCCACGCATGAATCCCTGCTTTCTGTACAACATGCTGCACACACGAAAGCGCGTGCTCAAAATTCGATGGGAGAAGCTCTAGCCAGTTGGGTTTCTGGCATTTGGCGCAAATCCGTGGAGCTACCACCTTCACTGGGCTTGTCTATATGGACATATGACTTCGGGGAGCCCATATCTACGATGTTGGAAGGTGCCGCACGCAGCACAATCATATTAGCGTTGGATGCACCATCTGACACCTTGGCATCTATGAGCGCAGCAGCGTGCACAGCGCCTGGTCAACGTGAGCTGAGTGACCAGGCACCGTGGTACGAATGGGAGGAGCACATGTCAGAAGTGCACACGCTACGAGAAACGGGCAAGGACCTCGTCAATGCAAGCGTTCCCGACGTCTGTCGATTGTTTTCTTTGTACAAGGACTCGAGCAGGTTTATCAACCTTGCCGATTGGTACGAAGCGTTTGTCCAATCGCTGCAGGGCGAGGAAATACGTCGGAAGCACGCTGGTCTCGATATGGAAAATGAGGACACTGTTGCCTCTACTCAGATGCGATTCAGTCTGGCTCTTAATGAGCTTGCCTATATGGGTATCGTTGGCCCCGCTGGCCGCAAAATCGAACACGTAAGCCGGCTCATATGGGATTTACCAGTGAATGGCATGCATGAAGCCTAACGCCTCTTTCGCACCGAAAATGGCCGCTTGGATGTCTGGCGCTCGTGTGACCCTCGCTTCTTCGAGTGTATCACACTCATCATTTGGGGCGACAGTGTAGGTTTTTCTTCCAAGCCAAAGACAGCTCGAATCCAGTTCTGCACCGGATGCAGGATTTGCAAGCGCGATACGCGCAGCAATTGCCGCATAGCCACATAGCTATTGAACACTGTGTTGAGCAAGTGCCTCATATCCATGGTCTCACGTACACAATACCGAGCGTGATCCATAGCAGTTTGAACCCTCGATGCATCAAAGGTCGTTTGTGCCTCGTTAGAGGCAACGAGCTCATTCATAGATTTTGCATGATCTTCCATAGACAGAGGTTGAAGTGGGATGTCATGCAGCTGGAAAGCGACGAAACCAGACTCAAACGGCGAAATAAGCATGTCTGCACGTCCTTCGCGCCCACGACGACCTGTGCGACCAACACGGTGGACATACATTTCTTTCGAGCATGGTACACCCAGCTGGATGACACGCGTGACTGATGGGTAGTCGACACCACGCGCACTCACATCACTCGTAAGCAAAATACTAGGGGCAGATTCATAAGCTCGGAACTGCTGACTGACACGAGAACGGAGAGTCTGAGATAGCATTCCATGCAAGCAGAGCACGCTTGTTTTTTCTTGACCTGGAAGCGAAGAAGTAATGCTTTCGAGCATTTTATGCATGGCACTTGTAAGTGCCGTCGTGGAAGTGAATATAATGACTTTGGACTTGTTACCATACAGCATTTGGTCATGTTCCAAGAGTTGAAGCAGAAACGGTAAAACCCGAGTCTGATCCGGAATAGTTGTGACGTATTGCGGGATACGCACATGCACATTCTCTTCGCCAGGCGGAATGCAATCAATGACACGATGTTGAGGATGCAACGAAGTCTTCGCAACTTCCATAATGTGAGGATCCATCGTGGCGCTGAACATGAACGACATGCGCTCCTCTACAGGAGGAAGCATAGACGCTATCATTTGAATCTTGTCTCGGAAACCAAGTTCGAGTAGCATATCAGCCTCATCAAGCACAAGTGTCTGTGTGCGACTAATGGCATCACGGATGCTTTGATCATCCAACATGTCTAGTAAACGCCCTGGTGTGGCCACAACAATGTCTGGCGTGTTCTTCTTCCAGTTCAAGTACTGGCGCTTGCTCGATATACCGCCCACAAGCTCGTGCACACGCAATTTCTTGTGATTCAGCACAAGCTTGCGCGCTTCAGAGGCAATCTGCATAGCCAATTCACGAGTGGGCGAAATAATCAAGACACCCGCACAGTGTCGACTAAAGAGTCTCTGAAGCTCCGACACAGCCGCTTTGTCGCCACGTTCGAGTAAATACATTAAATCATTTTCCTCAAGATACCTTCGAAAAGGCTCCGTAGTCTGTCCATGGGCAAGCTGATTATACGCATGTATGCGGGCCTGAAGAGCAGGGACGAGGAATGCAACCGTCTTGCCTGTACCAGTGCGAGCTTTACACAGCAAGTCCCGACCCTTTCCATCGTCGAGCAGTTTTTTTCCACTCGAAATTTGTGGCAGTAGAGAAAACACTTGCTCTTGAACGTCTGTGAACGCGGTAAAATGGAATGGATTCCCAAGAAGCGATAGGCGCAGAGGTTTGGCAAGTGCCATAGCCTTGAGACGAGCATTCATGTCATGCTCACTCTTTGAACTAGAATGAGAAAGCCTTAATGCATTCCAAATTGATGTACGTTTGAGGCTTTGGCTAGTCTGCCGCACAGAAAGACACCTAATCAGCATGCGCTCGCCATACAGCAGCATGAAGGTGACAAGAAGATTAGGAAAAATGAATTGTTCATTAGTCATCGACGCGAATACAGTGTCAATCACCTCGTGTATCCTTCGTAACGTGGGCACACCTATTGCTGAGGAAATATGGTGGCGGAACCGCATTTCCTTGATCTAACAAGGCGTACACAATCACAACCCCAAGAGAAAAATCGTCTCAATGTGCGATTGGACGTCCCCGGTGGTATTTCGTTCGCACCTGACCGTTTGAATCCCCACAATTCTGCAAAACGTGTGTTTAGAGTGCCGCAACTCCCAGAGCCGGCCCAGCTCTTCTACGACTTCGAGCGTGAAATTGCAGAGCATGACGGTGTTCCTTATGTGCCTTCATCTTCCTTCGTGATTGGTGAAGATGATGAGCTTACCCCTTCACAAAAAATTGCACAGGACGTCCGTGAGAAGTACGAATCCGCCACAGGGCCGATCAAGTCAGGCAAGTCAGAGGATGATAAAATGGAGCTATTGCTGGATGCTATGAACCTGGAGAAAGGTTCTGACGAAAAAGAAAGCTCTAATCCTTCGGATTTGAGAAGTAAGGATCCGGTGTCGAATGATGCTTTACCTGAGACGAAGGATGATTATGTCCGAAATGAGCAAATTACATCGCCTGAGCCGAAGAATAAGAGCGACACGATTGTCAATGAAGACAAATTAGAGAAGAATGAGCCGAGCATCGAAGAAAATTCTCATCAATCTCGAAGCAGAGAAAGCGTGATACAAGGGGAAGCAAACCCTATGGAACTGGTGTCTGGGAGCCAGAATTCTCAAGACGAGGAGTCAAAACCCCAAAAGCGCCAAGGCGAAAAATCCCAGAACCCGACTACAAACAAGAGTGTATCAGAGGACGGTACGTTCCCCCGACCATCTTCTCCGGATGAAACGCCCGCTACCGAGGAAATAAATGCTAAGGTTTCCAATACCCCATCGGAGAAGAAGGACAATGTATCATCATCTGAGAGTCGAAGAAATGAGAAGAATGAGCTCGGTGTCGACAAAGAGGTTCAAAAGACTGGTACAAGTATTTCAAAGAGTGGTATGACCAAGTCCCAAGCGAAACGAGCCAAAGAGAAGGCTAAAAAAATGGCCCGGAATCAAGAAGCCATTTGCAAGAACGAAAGAGCGGATGAGAGATCAGACTTGACAAATACGTCGAATGAAGATACGAACTTCACGCCTAGAAATGGGGAACTTGAAAATATCACTGATCTACCTGAAGAATCAAAAGATCAGAACACATCACAGGGCTCGGGAATCAATCATGAAGTTGATGTGAATGCCAAGATCAATGAGACTAATGACACCAGCGACAACAACGTATTAGATCACTTGAAAACCAAGATGGATGGTGAGCAATTAGGTGAAGAGCATGATTCCATGACTGAAAAGAAAATTGAGTCAAGGCACAGTGCTGGGCTCGAAAATGAGGACATGTTTGCTAAATCTTCGATTAACAGCAAAGTGAACACACACACAGTCAACGAAGCTGAGGATGCTGTGCATAACTTGAATGTCGAGGTAGCAGAGATCAGGTCAGAGCGCCCAGCAGATGCCATGTCCATGCAAACGGCCCGAACGCAACTTTCTACTTTTGCACCCACCGTAAGTGGTTTTTCTGTCTTGGCCGATAAGACTCGACAAGGCGGAGCAGACGGTCTACCGGCTGTTGTACGCAAAAAGTTGAACCTTATTGACTACAAGCTTCCGCCCAGTATTTCTGATGGCAGCTATGCTAAAAAGCCTTGGAACAACAAGTCATATTTAAAAAGCCGTGCATTTGAGCGGCTTGCTTCGCAGCCCGAAGGACGTGATGCAGGGACACAATGGAATGCCATCAATGGACCAGGCGAAGAGGCATTAGCTTTCCCTTCAAACAATTTGCAATCTATCACCTTTGAAACGCTTTCTGCGTTGTTTATACCTGACCCACGTCACTGGCACCCCTATAGGTTTGTTCGGCGTACAAACCCACGCCAGGTGCTGCTCATGTGTGCTGGTACAGCGCTGACACAAAAACAACTACAGACGTCGGAGCTTGCACGAAAGGTTGCATCTGGTCAAATGGGACCAATCAACGATGCCAAATCACTTGCTTCGTACTTTACTACTACTGAAAACACTTCATTGCAGGGAGGACTTGGATTCGTATACAGTCCTAATGAAGCACTCTGTCATGCTATGCATGAAAAGGTGGATCTTGAGCGCTCCGAGACGAATTTCTCTCGTCGTCTTGAACGGCCAGAATTTCCCAACGAGACGACCAAGCGACGCGCAGCATTGCGGAGTGTTATTGCAGCGCTAGAATATATTCGTTGGGAAGAAGAAGGATTCGACAAAATCGTGATCGCAACTCATCATGGATGGATTGTGCGTGGAATTGCTTATGAGTACGTGGCGCGCGAAAAACTGACATTACAGCATCTGGGAATGGCGCCAGAACAACTGGCGATTTACGCACGATGCTCCAGGAGCTATTCCGGGTGGTGATGTACCTGACCGAGATTTATGGGAGCTGCTGGACTATGTGGTCCGTCAGTATGAGCTTGTTGAGTACGTTATCTAACACCCGTACACTAATCCACAGCTGCAATTGTCGATTCTGGCATATTCCCAGTAAACTAAACGAAGAAGCAATAAGACTTTCGGAAATTGGAGCAGTAAGTACTTTATCGTCTAACTCAAATCAGGCCAAAACAAACCAGCACTTTACCACCGTGCGATGGACCAAAAAGCCATATAGCAGCACTTGAATGATGCAGCAAATCACTTATATGCTACAGTCATGTGTGAACACGTGGACCAAATTGGGCGCAGCTCGCCCAATCGTGGAGCCTAAAATATGCACGCGAAACGAGTACATCAGCACAGACCATGTGCAATTAGACATATGAGTAGCAATGCAAAGGCGTGGCAAGTTTTTCTCTCGCCGTATTGAGCCATCATGCTCAGTGGTATTTGCTCTGCTGCCTTATGCCTGCTTGCTACGGCAAATTTTGTCGTAGCTGGGCAATGGACAAATGACTTATACGATCAAACCAGTATGGTACCCAAAGCCAAGGGCTGCTGGAATCCAGACCCGGACTGTGGTGAATTCACATTTGTCGTCATGCCTGATACGCAGTATTTGTTTGACCAGCATAGTATCCATCCAGTACCTGTGGAAAAGTCGTTCGAATATATTTTAACGTCTTCGAACCGGTCAGATACTGACACGAACATTGTGTTTATGGCTCATCTCGGTGACGTTGTCCAAAATGGACTAAAGCAAGAATTCGACCAAGCCAGAAAAGTATTTGACTACCTTGATGAGGCTGGGGCTGAATACAGCGTTCTTGCAGGTAATCATGACGTTGATCCCAGCACCACAGATAAGCGTGGCAAAACACCGTATCTGGAAGCGTTCAATCCTGAGCGCTTCCACAAGATTCGCTCGTGGCGTGGCGCTTCGCCGACAGGCTACAACAATTATCATATTTTCAAGGCCGGTGGACGTGAATGGCTCGTTCTTGCTCTTGATTGGCGCATGTCCAACAGCTCGTTTGAATGGGCCGAGAGTGTGCTCAAAAGCCATGCTCATATACCGACCATTCTCACGACACATGAGATTGTCACGGCTGATACTGGAAAAGCCGAATTCACCGAATACGGTGAGGAAGTCTGGAACAAGCTTATCAAGCACAACAATCAAGTGTTCCTCACACTGAATGGTCATTTTTGGCCATCAGGTCGGACGAGTCGCACTAATGCAGCTGGTAACAAGGTTGAATCGCATATTACAAACTATCAAAATCGTTACTACGGTGGCTCGGGTATGATTCGCTCCTATCGATTCAAGATGCGCGAGAATAAAATTGACGTATCCACTTTTTCACCATGGTCAAGGGAACTGGTACAGAAGGGCCAAGCTAATCCACTTTCAAGAAAAGAAGCAGAGCTTACCACTTCTACTGATAAGTTCACAATGCATATCAACTTTGAGAGTCGTTTCCAGGCTCTCGACAATTCTAAACGTTCAGAGTCGTCCGATGATACTGTAATTACAGGCACGCAGGCATATTGGCGCTTTGATCGGCATAAAGCTGGCTCGCCGCTTTCTCAGTCGGACATAATCAAGGACTTGTCTGGTAACTGTAATGACTTGATACTTAAGACCCACTTCCCATCTGACAATGCCACACTTCGTTGGTCTGATGCACACCATCCTTTACAACCTGGACATGGAAGCTTAAACTTTACTGCGCAGAAGAAGCCACTTCAGGGAATGTATCTTCAGACACGCGATGATGCTAAGATCAACTCAAACAAGTTTGAAAATGGCTATACCTTTGAAGCCTTTTACTATCTGCCCAGCAGCTGGGACAGTGAGCAGAATGCATGGAGCAGTTTGTTTAGTCGCCGTGGCTCCGCTAGTGATGCTGGTATTCATGGAGAAGAGGCTGATAAGGATGAGCCTATCGTGACTCTTAGTATTTCAAACGACCGTGAGCTCCAATGGCGTGTCTACCCGCTGGGAAGTCAAAATGGCACTACGAATTGGGGACATGAAACGCCATTTGACCATTGGTGGCACGCAGCCGTTGTTAATAATGGTACGATGACAAAAATGTATGTGGATGGCAGCGAAGTGGCTCGGAATCCAGCCCAAAAAGCACATGGCCTCACAACGCTGAACAAGCCCTGGATGCTCGGTGGTTTTGAATACGGTGGGAAGCTTGATCAGATCTTCTACGGAAGCATTGGTGATGTGCGTATTGTTGATCGGGCTATATCGCCGGAGGAGTTTATGTTCAGGCCTGATCTTAACTCCACGACTGGTAAATAATTCGATAGGCATATGCCGATCCTGGCGTTGCGATAATTATATCCCCGATCGAAGCGGGGTGGGGTAGTGTGGGAGCGACGAAGTATATCTCAGGTAATTGGTCCTTTCCCCCACCAGCCCTCAAAGTAGTCGTGTGTTTCTGTATCTCAAACGCACAGCATGTTTGCACCGAAAGCACCCTGTACAACAGGTCGTGATAGTGTTTCGACGTTGAGATACAAGGCTCTGAATTCAGAGTCGTATCGACTTGACAGTCCGCCGTTCACGGGTGCAGCAGTGACCGGAGGTGGGCCCGTAACAAAGGAGCTGGGACAGGATGGCTCTAATCCAAATGTGTATGTATAATAGACTTCTGACCATCTAAGGCATCGGATGAATAATTCCCACGATACGGATGTACAGCCGTGGGATCTTGACAGCGGAATGGACGAGGAACTGGATGAGGCTCATCCCCAACGAGACATGGACACAGCTAAGACACGCACGCCTTTTTTCCAATCTGTGCCTCGCCAAGGTGAGACAATGGATACGTATACATTCCCTCGCCACAGACTGCCTACCCACATGCATGATGAAGAAAAGATTCCGCTTATTATCGTGGCTTGCGGCAGTTTTTCACCGCCGACGTACTTGCATTTGCGCATGTTTGAAATGGCCAAGGATCAGGTAATTGAGTCCGGTAATTATGAGCTCCTGGCTGGGTATTATTCGCCTGTATCGGATCAGTATAAGAAGGAGGGTCTCGCCAAAGCGGTTCACCGAGTGCGCATGTGCGAGTTGGCCGTGGAGCGGTCATCCAACTGGCTCATGGTTGATGCGTGGGAGTCGCTGCAGGGCGAGTATCAACGCACAGCCGTGGTATTGGACCACTTTGCCACTGAAATAAACGGGAAGAATGGCGAGCGTGGCATAAAGTTGCGGGATGGCTCCTACAAACCGATAAAGATAATGCTGTTGGCGGGCGGTGACCTGATCCAGAGCATGGGTGAGCCTGGTGTGTGGGCTGAAGAGGACCTGCGTCACATTTTGGGCGAATTCGGCTGTCTGATTGTGGAACGTACTGGAGCAGATGTGTGGTCCTTCCTTCTCTCACATGACTTGTTATGGCACTTCCGTCGGAATTTGATTGTGGTGAAGCAGACGATCTACAATGATATCAGCAGTACAAAAGTGCGCCTATTTGTTCGTCGAGGATACTCGATCAAGTATTTGTTGCCCAACAGTGTGATCCAGTATATTGAGCAAAATGGTTTGTACCGCTAGGAATCAGAAATAGGGTATGAATTTTATGAATGCCAGGCACGTTGGCTATTTCCCCCACCAAGTCCAAGTAGCAACTCGGCTGCTTGGCGGTCATGCTCGGTCCATGCGTGCCCATCGGTATCACCATTGTCCTTAAGCATGACTAGGACATGCTGCGGCTGGGCAAAGTTAGGTGGTGAGCATGATTCAGCTTGCTCATTGTCGTCAAAAAATCCACTGTCATCATGGACAGGCTCTTTTTCAGTACTGCTTGTCTCTTTGCCCACAAGAGGCAGCATATCACAACTGCGTGCACTGGATGTGCGTGTCCAGTTCGTAGTGAGCTTGTTTGGCATATGTGACGTAGCAGAAATGGCCCGGCGATTCAAAGGGCGGCGACTCATCAGCGGTGCACGCCTAGGAGGCTGTTGTGGCTGTACATGCAGGTTAACAAACGATGGCGCAGAGTTGTGCAAAGTCAGTTCCTGCAGGGGACGATTCGGCATGCTGTGCACACGCTGCATTCTGACGCCCGACGAGGCGTTGGGCGGTACATTTTCTTTGTTTTGATGCAAGTTTCCATCCGCAGCCATCTCCAAACGCAAAGACGGCTTGCGCTGAAAACTGTGACAGCGGCGTTTGTTCATGTTTTCGTGCATAACAAGGCGTGCATCGGATTCATGTCGCTTCATATCGTCCAGGCTTCGGGTGCGCTTGCGCTCCATAAGTCGCTTCGTGCGCCGCTGAGCAAGTCGACGAAGCGTGCGCTCTTCATCATCGTCCTCGTCCATGCCGACGTTAGCCGTGGAGTTCACCGTATGAAGCTCGTCATTTGCCTCGCTGCTGCAGCTGCCCAGTGCACTCGAGCTTTCCATGCGTTGCCAGATAGCACGATCATCATTGTGAACATCGCCTGTAATAATACCGTGCCCATCGCGCGTGCTATCCAGTGTGCAGGACATTGGCGGTTCTGGCTGATGCATGGCGGTGGGGCATTCGCGCAGAGCAGCACGCCCCGCGGTTGTTGTCATGAGCGATACGCTTGGTGTGCTCTGAGAGCGCGTGAACGGCTCGCGTGGGGGGAATACAGGTGCCAGGAAAGGCACTGAATGCGTAGGCGCGGAGAGTGCCGATGAGGACTGGTATCTCTGTGAGCGTTTCTTTTCAGCTTGGCGGCGGTTCTGAAACCAAACTGAGACAGCACGAGTCGACATTCCTACCATTCTGGCGAGTTCCGAGCGCTTATTCTCACTGGGAAAGGCATTTCGGACATATGCCGACATGAGAATGTTGACTTCATGCGGCCGTGTACGGCGCCGACGCTTCTTTTCATGAGAAGCAGTGTCATGGCGATGCACATGCAGCGCTGGTATATGATGTTCTGATTCTGTAGACATGGTCTGGCCACGTTGGGTCCAGTGGAAAAGAGTGGATTGGCTGACACGCCTCCTTTGGTGTGTGTGGTCAGCGGCGTACCACACGCTCAGCACGTAACTCGTGTTTGTTTGCCACGCGCATGTGTATCACGCGTGGCGGATGTGGAGGCACATGACGACGTCGGCTTAGGGGCTCGTCGACTGGACGTGTGGAAAACTCTACGATTTATCATGCGTAAAGAAACGCGCCGGCAGCAGCGGCACATGAAGACGCATGGTCCAGCCGTGCGGCAGAGTGATGTGCCGTGGGTAACAATGCCGTATACTTTTGCATCAGAGAGTGTGAACGAGACGACAGATGACGGTTTCGAGGGCCTCGATATGGCCGACGACGACTTTCTTGGACTGCAGACGGCCGAGGGCTTTGATGTCGTGTATGAGACGGATGAGACGGGAAATCGACGCGCTAAGATTGTCAAGCTGAATGAAACGAACAAGCGCAAACAGAAACAAAAAGAGGCACCAAAAAAGCCGTACCCTGCCGAGCCTATCAAGAAACGCAAAGTGGACGATGATGAGGATGTGGGCGCGATGCTCCAAGCAGCGCGCGAGCGTGGTATTCTGGAGCAAGATGACACGGGTGACGATGGAAAGGAAGATGCTGATGCTTCCGCGCCCGGATGGGCACCATTTGCACTGCACCCTGTCCTGAAAAAAGCGATGGTCGCGCTGGGCTTTAACACGCCGACAGATGTGCAAGCAGCGACTTTACCGCCATCTCTCGGCACCGACGCCATGCAGCCTCGGGATGTCGTTGGTGTGGCCCAGACTGGCAGCGGTAAGACATTGGCCTATGCACTTCCGATTCTGCAGTATATCCTGGAAAACACGGCGCACAGCCAAGACCCGGCGCGGTCATTGGAGGCCCTTGTCCTGACGCCCACGCGTGAACTTGCACTGCAAGTGTGTTCGCACATCCGTGCAGTGGTAGAGGCGGGCGGATGCTTTGCGAACGTTGCGGCCATATGCGGTGGCATGTCGGTTCAGAAGCAGGAGCGGGTGTTGCTGCAGCATGGCGGAGCCCATATTGTGGTGGCGACGCCTGGTCGGCTGTGGGACATGATCAAGCACGACGATGCGCTTGCACTGCGTGTCCGGCGCACACGCTTTCTCGTTATTGATGAGGCGGACCGCATGATTGAGGCGGGGCATTTTGCTGAGATGGATTTGCTGCTGCAGATGGTGCGCCGCACGAAGGGCGCAGCAGCTGATGCCAATCCCGACATGCAGACGTTTGTCTATTCGGCGACGATGTCCAAGGCTCTTCAGACAAATCTAAAGCGGGCGTTGTGGCGCAAGAAGCAGCGACGCGAGGCCGAACCTTCCAACACACTAGATGATTTATTGGCACGCGTTGATTTCCGCGACGCTGAGCCAGTCGTGATCGAGATGGCGACGCAGCGCCATGTAGCAGATACGCTATATGAAGCCAAGATGGAGTGCGTCGGACAGGATAAGGACGCGTACTTGTACTATATCTTGCTGCGGTATCCGGGACGCACTCTTGTGTTTGTGAATGCGATCGACGGTGTGCGTCGTCTTGTGCCGCTCTTGACGCTACTGGGCATACCTGCATACCCATTACACGGACAGTTGCAACAGCAGCAGCGGCTCAAGAACTTGGACCGTTTCCGACGTGCGCCGCACGCGGCGCTACTGGCCACAGACGTCGCAGCACGTGGTATCGATATTCAGGGCGTCGATCATGTGGTGCACTTTCAAGTGCCGCGCTCGGCAGACACGTATGTCCACCGCGCTGGTCGTACGGCACGAGCTGGTCGAGAGGGTGTATCGATTGCCCTGATTGAGCCCAGTGAGCTGCGGCTCTGGCGTGCCATATGGCAAGCCCTCGAACGGCAGGACACGGTGCCTACGATGCCTGTCGAATACACGTTCCTCACGCCGATCCGCGAACGACTTGCCTTGGCGCGCGACATCGATGCGTTGTCGCATGCTCAGACGAAAGAGTCGCATGATGACCACTGGCTGCGTTCCTTGGCGCGTGAAGCAGACGTGGAATATGAGAGCGACGAGGAACCGGACCCGGACGCCAATGTATCGCACCATAGGCGCCACTCCTCGACAAAAGCGCGTGTCGCGCAGCTCAAGGCGCAGCTGGCACACATGCTTTCACGCCCTCTTCAAGCACGTGGTATGAGTCAAAAGTACCTGACGAGCACCACACGCCCTGGCTATGTACATGCGTTGCTAGAAGGACGGCATGCGCCGCATATGCTGGGTATGACACGGTCCAAGATCCATGATGATATGAGCGCCAAGAAGCAACGTACATAGTCTACATACCATACTTGGCACCACGGTAAAAGGCCGGTGGCAGCGTCGGCGCAAGCGCAAAGTACGGCCGCTCTATGACGAGCAGTTCAGAGCCACTAGGCGAGGGCAAAACACCCGCGTAGAGCAGTGGTTGGTAGCGGAACGTCGTACGCACGGACCATGCATCGTCGCTCTCGACCACATGCCCACTGCGCCGCTTCTTGCGTGAGGTGCGTGAAAGCGTCGTGAGAGGTCGTGCCGTGCAGATCCACGTCGGGCCATAGACACAGAGTGAGGCGTGGCCGTCGGGACCCGGCAGCCAAGTGCATCCCACCACAGGCTCGCGAATGCGAGAAAGCGCAGCATCAAGATCACGACGGAGCGCTGCTTCCCATGCAGGTGCCTCTCCATCGGCCTCGAGATCGTAGAATGAGACTTGGTTTGTGGGCAGCACCAACGCAAGCAGACTTGGGTGTGTAGGATGAAAGCATGCACCGCTCGGCACATAAGCCGGCGTCGCAAGCGCACGTTGGTGCGACAGTGTATCGAGATGAAAGACGTGCATGCGTCGCGCGGTATCTGCCGTGACGAGCCATTGGCCATCGGACGAGACAGCGGCCAACACAATGGGTGTCGGCGTGGCAGCAGCCTGGCCGTGTCCCCCGCTCAGCACACGACCATCAAGAGCCGTGCGTGTTGTGCGATGCTGTGCAAATGACCGCAGTAGATGCGGCGCTTCGCTCGAAGTTGGCAGCTGCAACACATGCACAAACGAGCCATGCGCCGTACAAAGCACTAGACGCGTGCAATCTGGCGTGAATGCCAGCGCCGAGGCACCAGGCGCTGGGGCATTACGGCCATGCACGGCCTCGCCCAAAGAGCGAATGCGTCGTGGCGTGCCTGAGCCAAGGTCGTACAGCCTGGTTTCATAAAGGTCCGAGGCAGCCAGGAAGCGGCCATCTGCACTGATGGCAGCTGCACCAAGATTTGAGTGCATACGGAGCTCCAGCTCCCACACCTTGCTCCACGACTCGTCGCGAAGTGCCCATATGGCCACACTGCGCTCGCGACGCAACATGATCCAGCGATGAAGCGGTGCGACGCCCACGACACTATCGCGAGCATGTGCGGGCACGAAAGAGACGCGCCGTTGGACGGTGTCCGCGAAAGACGTCGATACACTCGAAGATACAGGATTGTGGTTTGGTGCGCGCCACGATGCATGAGAGGCAGGGGTTAGCACGAGCTGAAAATCCAGACCGCCGCTGAGAAGAATGGGGACGCGGGAAGGTGAGGGCACGGGTCCGAGTTGCAGTGGCGGGTCCATCGCCAGGGCACGGATATCATGCGCATGTAGACGCCTTGTACCAGTATGGGCCCATGCGTGCCCGACATGCGTGTATTCCACAACCTTTTGGTCGACGCCTGCACTGTACACGGCGCGCGCATCACTGCTGACACAGAGGGTTAGCACATCGGCACCGGCCGTATGGCTCTGGAAAGTGGCACCAGGTATAGGGATACGTGTGCGTGCATCAAAGAAGGTGACACGTCCTGTCGAGTCGCCTGTCACAAGTGTGCCGTCCCGCAGCACGGCGACGCTCCATACGATCGTGTGCTCCTGTCGATTCTTCAGCACAGTCAGGCGCGACTTCAGCTGGCCAGTCGGGACGTCCCAGACGGCCGCCGTCGAATTGCCGAGACCACCCAACAGATACGTATCACGCCAGGCCTCGTCATCATCATCGTCCGAGTCATTTGACGTGGCCATCTGGCGGCGCGGTGGGCCCCATGCCAGGCTCAGAATACGACTCGCCACGCGCGTCATGCGTGGTGCCACATGCATGCCTGTGCCCACATGCTCAAATGCGTCACCTGCCACGTCAATGAGGCGCACGACGCCGTCTTCACACCCGATCGCGAGAAACTTGCCCGTGGGACTGGCAGCCATGCTCCAAATAGCACCGCCATGAGAAGATAGCGTGCGCGTCGGTGTTCTCGTGTCCGCAGCCTGTTGGCCTGTCAGAGATGAGGGCAAAAAGTGTTCAGAGACAATACTACCGCCCGAAGTGCTAAACAAACGGAGATGTGAGGCTGACGCCGTGAAGGCAAGAGACTCGATTTTGTAATTCTCTTCACCCAGCAAAGTCCATACAGGCGACCATCCCTGAGCAATCGAGCCAGATTGGCCCTCGCACCATGTGCACAGGTCAATGTTGCCATTGTCACGTCCGATCGCTAGCACAGATCGGCCGGCAGCGGCGCTTTCCGTCCATGCGACTGGCGATAGTGCCAGCGCCGTAATAGCTGACGGACTCCAATCGACAAAGCGCACGCGGTGCACGGGCACACTGGCGCCCGGCTTGCTCACGTCCACGCTCATGCCGTGGTGGTTCGAGGGGCCGCGTTAGTCCATATGCACTGGACGAAGAAAAAAAAGTGGCATCACGTGATGCTCCTTCTTGCGCCGTGCGCGCCGGTGCCTTTTGCCGCCATGCAACAGGGTAAGACGGTGGTGATCAAGCTCGGCACATCGTCGATCCTATCCGATGTGTCGCTTGAGCCCAAAATACGGATTATGGCATCCATCGTAGAGACAGTATCGCAGCTCCGACTGCGCGGCCACCGTGTCGTGCTAGTGTGTTCGGGAGCTATCGGTGTGGGGCGCGTACGCATGGGCATCAAAGAGCGGCCACAGGAGCTAAGTGTGCGCCAGGCCCTCGCCGCCCTCGGGCAACTTCGCCTCATGACGCTCTGGGAAAATCTGTTCGGGATGCTCGGCATCCACATAGCGCAGGTACTCTTGACGCGTGCGGACCTCGCAGATAGCCCACGCTATGTGAATGCTCGCGCGACACTCGAAACATTACTGTCGGACAAGTTTAACGCAGTCCCCATTGTAAATGAGAATGATACCGTATCCGTGTTTGAAATGCGATTCGGCGATAATGACTCACTTTCGGCTATTACGGCCGGCATCATTGACGCTGACTACCTGTTCCTGTGCACGGACGTTGATGGCCTGTATACCGACAACCCACGAGTCAACCCGGACGCGTTCAAATTGGATGTAATTCAGAATATGGATGAGGCTCGGCGGCTGACTTGCGTCAAGACGATGGGCTCATCGTTTGGTACGGGCGGTATGCAGACCAAGCTCGTGGCGGCAGAGCTCGCCACGGCCGCAGGCATTGCCACCGTCATTCTTAATGGCGAGCACCCGGAAAACATGGCACACATTGTTGAGCAGGACATCGCGACGCAGGCTTTCAGGACGCCCCACATGCAGCTTCGCGACCCGCCATGCACGCTATTCCTGCCTCACCAGCAGCGAATGCCTGCGCACAAATGGCGTATCCTCCATGCTATGCATCCATCCGGTGCGCTGATCATTGATCAAGGTGCCTATGAGCGCCTCTCCCGCAAAGAATCGGGTGGGCGACTCCTGCCGGTGGGCGTCATTGGCGTCGAAGGCAACTTTGACCGGTTGCAGGCTGTTCGTCTTAAAATATACAAGCCGTCCCTGCCGGGCGAGCCACCAGAGACAGTGGAAGTGGGACGCGCCCTCACTAACTACACGTCCATCGAATGCGAGCGCATCAAGGGACTCCAAAGTGCACAAGCAGTGGAAGTCATTGGTGCTGTGGATACGATGTACATTACGGATCAGGCTGTGTTGTCCTTGCGGGCAGCTGCACCGACATGATATTTTAGCCAAGATAGTCAACAGTCTTGCCACCCATCGTCGACTGGGCTGGTGTCGCGCCGCCAGAAGCGGTGGGCGGCACGATCTCGCGCAGCTTTTCGCCCAGCTTGAGGGTGTTCCATTTAATCACACGCGGGTCCTGGCGCAAGCGGTCATTCAGCACCTTGAGCGTCGGCGCATTGGTATCGAACTGCATGAGCCAGTAATCACCGGAGTAGTGAAGCTGTTGATGACGCTTGGCGCGCTGCGGCAAGGTCCGCTTGCCCCAATATTGCACATTCCGCACAACACCGCCATGGTCTAGCACAAGACGCGAGGTGGTATGCACGAGGTCACGTAACGGGGCAGATTCTGCTTGTGCAATGGCCACGCAGAATAACTCGTAAAGTCTTTCGTTAGCACAGACAGACGTACGGCATGGTGTCGACGTGGACGACGAGAAAGAGAGCCACTGTTCAATCCTTCTTTTTTACATCTTCGATGGGCCTATTAGGTGCTATTTGTAACATCTTGGTGGAGGGAGAGACACAGCGTGAGAAGTTGAAGGCTCTCCTCGCCGCCATCCATGAGGGCCTTGTCGGCAGCGCCTAGATGAAGAGCGCATTTGGTCTTTTGCCTTGCAGAAAGCATAGGGTGGGAAATAATATAGTCGTGTAACTGCAGCACCACCTGCAAGCTAGAGTAACCTTCGCGCACAATGTGATGCACAGCATCGTACACAGCGTCGAATGCGCTGCCCTGAGCCGTAGGTGTGGCCTCGTCATTCGTGTCGTAGGAAGGAACGGCCATAGTTTGCGCAAGTGACGTTATCACAGGCATCGGAACAATGCCGGCTAGCTCGCCCACAGTCGTAGACGACATGAGGCTTGCATCGTTACCACGTGCCGACACAAGACGCGCCAGGGACTGCAAGTACGTAATGCTCCGACGCATATCACCATCAGACGTATGGATAAGCATCGACAAGACCTCAGGGCTTATTCGCAAGCCCTCAGCTTGTGCAATATACTGGAGACGCGCCTCGGCACTCGATGCATCCAGTGGCTTGAAGCGGAACTTGCTGCATCGAGACGTAACAGGATCGATGATGCGCGACACGTAATTACAGATGAGGCAGAATCGGGTGATACGACTGTACTGCTCCATGATACGGCGTAATGCGCTTTGAGCGTCCTGCGTCATACTGTCAGCTTCGTCGAGAATCACAATTTTGAAAGGAGGCGACGGGTAATCTGGATTCGGCGCCGAGACAGCAGCTCGTGCGAACGATTTAATCTTGTCACGCACTACAGCAATGCCACGCTCATCCGAGGCATTCAGCTCGAGAACGCGCGAGCGCATCAATTCAGGCCTTGATGTAAGTCTCTCACGCATACATACCCGAATAGCTGACGAGCCAAAGCAAGAATCATCGACGTCTTTCCCGTGCCTGGTGGTCCGTAAAACAGCATATGTGGGAGCTAGGGTAAGAGGGGTTATCACGCACATTGGCAGACGATAGGGACCGACGCAGCACATTCACTGCATGCTGCTGTGACGAGACCTCATCTATAGTTTTGGGTCGACTGCTGTGAGCGAAGGAAAACATACTATCGCTCAACCCACGGCTGGCTTTCAACCGACATGGCCGTCGATATGAGAATTGCGTAAGCGGTGCGCGTCGTTTCTCCATGAGATTCCAAAATTACCTACTAGGTCCCTTTTTGAATATCAAACAAGCGCGTCGCGTCGCACCCCTCTTTCTCTTTATGGCCACGAACGAGGCGACGCATTCGCCAAAACGCAAAGCAGAGGATGCGCCAGAGCATGCTCGAGCAAAACAGACCAAAAAGGCCCCATCTCTTGTGACATTAAAGAATACGCGTCTTTCTCTTCGGCAAAAGGCGGTCGGCTGGGACCGAACCATGCCTGTGTTACGAGCCGTACTGGCCTTTCAGTCGTTCTTCTCAGATAACCAAACGCATGTATTAATGGAGATTCCCACTGAGCACTTAGGTGTGATTGCCTCATTGGCACAAGAAAGCGACAAAAATGAGACAGAGTTGGCCAAGCGAATTCACGCCACGCTCCTTCCCGAGGGCAGTACAACCACCATACAGAATGGAGAAAATGTCGACGTGCTCAGTGTGACTACGATCCAAAAATGTCTAAATCATATTGCTGCTCGTGTAAATTATGGCATTGATCAGACGGGCGAAGAAACTGTCCCCGCCTCTCTGCAACTCTGGCGTTGGGAGGTCCATGACATGAGCCTCTTGCCAAAAGAAAACCTGGATAAGTTGGTTGCCCGTCGACAAGAGCGCGTACAAGCAAAGGAAGAAGCTCTGCAATTATTTGAAGCTCTGCCCCAAGAAAAGCAGCAGTCACTGTTGTCGCCAAAGAAGCCGCCGCGTACCAAGACACGGGCGGTGGAGCTTGATCCGCCTTCAGAAGATGCAGCACCGCCACCATCTTCTTCACCTGTACATGTGGATATGCCTGAAGAATCGCCGAAACCTACTCCCGTGCCCAGAGAAAAGTCAGAGCGCACCAAGCTTCGCGAGTCACGACGTGCGGAGCGTCAAGCACGCGAAGAAAGACAAGAAAAAGATAAGCAGGCTCAAGTACGTCTTTTCAATGCCTTTTTTCAGCAGCCTGTCGCCAAATCAGTCAGTAAGAAGGACGAAGAAAAGAACAAGACTGACTTTGAGCTGACATTTCCGCCTTGTGAATATAAGGACGTGGCCGAACCAAATCAATTTTATCATCCCGTGGATGACACGTTCCTTCAACAATTAGACGCGCGCAACGCATCACCACAGGTGCTACTTGCAGAATTTCAACAAGCTTTTCGCAAACGCTCGATTCGCCAAACGTCGAGTGGCATTCATCCACCTGTGTGTGTGCGAGACATTATGAAGACAGTGACAGAGTCAGATGTGCTGGGCGGAAATGCAGAGGAACAAGCCAAGCGAAGTCTTGAGAAACTCAATGATCGACGTTTAGTGCCTATAAAACTTCTGCAATTTCATTTGGAGCGCCGGCCTGGCTGGGTTGGCACAAATACGCGTTCGTCGAACTTTATAACACCACGGAGGCCTTTTGGACAGGACCCACTCTCGATTGACTATACCTTTGACAGTGACGCCGAATGGGAGGACGTCGATGAAGGCGAAAATGTGGATGATGCGATGGATGACCGAGAAGAAGAGGCGGAGAGTGTTGCCTCTTCAGAGGAAGACTCAGAATTGGACGACTGGCTCGAAGACGACTTGGAAGAAGAGGATGCAGCGCCTATGGAAGAAGATACGGTCTCTTCTTCACGCAGTGCACTCGTGCGTGAATCTCCTCTTTCGCACAAAACAAAGAAGAAGCTCAAATTGCTGGGACGTCGGTTCGACTCCAAGTTGGTGCCATATATAACGGGCCCACACTGGGAAACGACTTTGTCCGCAGCAAGTTATGAGAGCTTTGAGCCTTATCAGGTTCGTTTATTGAACGAAGCACATGTCGGTCTCAACCCATTCACATTCGTATCCACCACCATGACAATTGCGGATGATGACAAGTCTTCTGACACTATACCACAGGCTGCAACTACATCGCCAGAATCGTCAACATTACAGAACAGTGTGCCGCCACGCACAACCAAGTTCTTATTCCCTGATACCCATATGCCAGAACTTGTTTCTAAGATTCATGGCTCCACACGATCCAAACCGGCTCTCATTGAAGACTTATGGGAATACTTTGCCCCCAGCATAAAGGGTGTGAGTAAAGCAGCTATTGAATCGCGGTTGCAAGAATGCGCCATACGTGAGAGCAAGAAACCGGGAGCAAAATGGATCATTAAGGAAGATAGTAAGCATTATATGGCCCCATAACCTGCTTCATAGAGCAACAATCGCATCGACTATGCACACCAAAGACCAGGGGTGGATTGGACTTTTCTCAGCCTTGATTGTACACCGGTACATATACGCATTCCAACCAAGTCTCCGATCAGTGTACGGCAAGATGGCCGAGTGGTCTAAGGCGCAACGTTAAGGTTTCCTTAATTTACAAGCTTCTAGCTTCCGTTGTCTTCGGGCGTGGGTTCGAATCCCACTCTTGTCACACTTTTGCTCCACTTTCACGTGCAGGCCAAAGTGCAACCCCGCGTTGGCTCGACGCGCTCTTGACAACCTTTTTTTCTCTACATTGCAATGTCGGAGCACCATTCTGACGCCGCCATGACGGAATCAACGTTACCGTATGTATAGTTGCATGGCTCACTCACTGCTGGTAGTGAAATGATTAACGAGCTAAATGGCGTATTGGTACCTGATGAAGAGCTGGTCCGCATTCGCGAGTTCAAAACAATGTTGGAAGAAGTTCAGGAGCGTCGAGATGCAGAACGCTCCAAGTTTGAAGAAATCATTAAGCGTATGTTAGCATCTCATTCAACTGACGGAATAGAACTTGAAGCGTCTGTGTCGGAACTGCGCGAGAGTTCGACGCGTGCCTCTGCTGAATGGCGTTCCTTCGAGGAGCATGCCTCCATTATGAAAGGCATGGAGAATGAAAAGTTCGACTTGGCAAAGAAAATTAATGATCAAGAAGCTACTCTTTCGATGCTAGAGTCTGAGATTGAAGAGCTACGTCGAGAGAGTGAAGTCATGGAAAACTGGGACATCGAGGAGGAAGTCGGTATGGACCGAAATGTGTACGTATCCGTAAAATCTCACCCCAAACAGCCTTGCTCTGCAATTATTTCGCGGCATGGGATTTGTTCCACACCATGATAACGATGAAGCTTCTGCGCCCATCACATCACTCCTTGTGCGTTCAGCTAAGCGCAATGTCGCAGCATCATTTGATATTGATCATGAAGCGTTGCAAAATTCTGTACAAGCTCGGTATGATCTGGCTTCGCGACTATGGACTGCTGCAAACTAGGTAGCACCTTGACGAGGTCTGAATTGTATTATAGACAAATGTGGACAAATTTTGAGATGGCGTAATCACGCATATTCGACTGGTAAGACAGTTCCCTTGGGCATATTTGGACGCTTCGTCCACGAACGTATTGAGCATGCGCAAGACATCCTCGACCACTTCGTCCAGGGGTTCTTTTTACTGGCTTGCCATTCTCGCTGTATTTTTCGCTTTGTTTGGAGCTGTTATCAAGCTCCTAGACAATAGGTTGCGTCATTTCTATATATTTGATCAGGCCCAACTGCATGATATTTCGCGAGCCGCTATTGCGAGGCACGGTAACGCAACTGACCTCATTTTTGATGAGATCGTATCTAAACTAGGACAAGACCCAAAAATTGGTCCCACGCTGAACAAGAATTCTTTTCGGGACCACAACGAGTGGGTGTTCAACAACGCTGGTGGTGCCATGGGCTCGATGTACATCATTCATGCATCCATTACCGAATACCTGATCTTTTTCGGTACGCCCATTGGTACAGAGGGTCATACTGGCCGACATACAGCGGACGATTACTTCCATATTCTCCAGGGCGAGCAACTCGCGTTCCGTGCAGGAGATCTTACACCAGAGCGCTACCCCGCAGGCGCCATGCATCACTTAAAGCGCGGGCAGGTCAAGCAGTACGTGATGCCAGAATCCGGATGTTGGGCTCTTGAACTTGCCCAAGGCTGGATTCCACCGATGCTGCCCTTCGGCATGGCTGACTCAGTGTTCTCCACGCTTGATCTGCCAACGTTTTTGCGTACGTGTGTGATCACTGGTCGCGAGATGATAGCGAATCTTCTTCGTGGTATGTATAATACAGGTCTAACTATGGTACAGGGAAATTTTAAAGCATTATCCATATACAGCGTGTTTGCTCTTCTCACGGATTCGATGGCCGTGAAACGCGATGTAGATTCCGATAGCGGTTAATGGGATGGAAATACCACCAAACAAACTCATCGAACCTTGAAATGTCATTCCATGCACCATTTGTCTCGTAAACAGAGGAAAGGCACCCGCGATACTGCACCGAACGAACGAGTTGATGCATACCACTGCAGCCGCATTGTTTACATAGGTATCCGTCAAGTATGTCATCCATGAACTAAAAACGGACAACATGCCGAACGTGTAAAGGAGGACACCAATACATGGTCCGCTCCAATGAACGTGAAGAAATGGCGCTGTCCACCCAAAAATAAACAGACCGATGGGGACAAAAAAAATGGAAAATATACCCGAGCGAATGCGTAACTCAGGCGTATGTTGGTTTCGATCATACGCACGCTTGTATTCTGAATTTTGAATCCACAAGCCTACCATCATGGTAGATAAGGTAAAGCCCGTGATTACAGCAAAATAACAGTACGCCACTTGAACATTCGTGTAGCCGCGCACGTCGCCCCAAATAATCGGAAAGAATAGCAGCGAGCCATACAGCAAACCATACAACATAGACGTGTAAAATGTCACAACAATGACTAAAGGTTCTTCGAAAAGCAGGATCCATGGGACAGGCAGTGATTCCGCTATTTGGGAGACGACCATAGTCCACAATGCAAAGTCGGGTATCTTGTGTCTGATATGATGTAGCTCTCGATGGATCCATGAGTGGTGATGCTTTTTTTCATCATACACCTCTCGATCCCGTTCAATTTTGCGCTGTATGAGAACTGGGGCATATGTTTCTGGAACAGTGAATGTATATAGCACAAGGCACACAAAACAGGCGATCGGCGCTGAGCGTAAATTCCATTTCCATGTAGAGTCACGCACAACAACTGTTCCAAGAAGAGCAGCACAAGGGGGTCCAATGAAAGTAAAGTAGCGAAATAGGGTATTGTAGGGGGTTCTTTCACGCTCTGTTGTCATGTCAATAATGCTCCCTGCGACATTAGAAAACGTGGTGGCACCGACAGCACCACCAAAAAAACGACAGATGATCGAACCAGATACGTGCATGGTAAGGCACAAACCAAGATTGAAAAAAACCATACCGACCAACGACACCAGGAATACAGGTCGACGACCCACCACTTGGCTCATGGGACCCCATAACAATGACCCCACCGCTATGCCAAACATGTACATACCTGTACCCAAGTCTGCCAGTTCTCTGCTCATTGGCACATCATGTAACATGGCCTTGATGCCAGGCGAATATATACCTGAAATGTAGGTGTTGACAAACACCATGAGCATAAATATGGTGTTCACATAGACCTTTCGTGGCACGGACCAGCGCTTGGGATCTTGGCCATCAGGTAAGTCGACAGCTGGCTTGAATGGAATATCTTGTTCCATAGACGTATGTGATGCTTCCTCATCTCCTACAGCTTCTTCGTTTGCCATAGAGGTGGTCGTTGCACTGCAAGTGCGCAAGCAGCGGAAATGTGTCGCCTTTGTCACAATTGAGCTCCACATTGCGCTCACCATGGATCTATCGCAGCACGGAGGATTTACGCGCGTCGGCACTAAATAGGATTATGAAAACTGTATTACTTTTCGCTGTTCTTGGCATGCTCGGATATATTGGATGGCAACGTTGATCGGGCCTGAGCTATCAAGTCCGTATAGGCATGCTGATTCGCTTTAAGCCATGCCTTTGCTTGCTTTTCTGTCGGCACATTTTTTGCCGTCATTTCACCGTGCGAACGCTCCCATTGCATAAGTTGCTTTCGAAGGGATGGTAAAGAGGCTCTGAGAGCGGGTGCCGCATCAAGATTTGCATTGTACAGGTTTACCCAATGTCGATGCCGCTCGACCATGCGGTCCTTGTTACCACTCGTCGGAAGCTGGAGTGCCTGAGTCAGTTATGATTTGTACGAACTTCAAGAAGTTTGCGCATATCACGCTCCGTTTTTAATTGGTACTGCGGGCGAGTGAGTCGCTTTTCGGGTGAGTGCGTTACAGGTGATGACGCACGAAGCCAATGGTCCATGGTGGGAGGTCCTGGGTCTTCTGTCCCGCACCCTCGATCTAAATGCGCATTTATTGCGATTGCATCGAATTCGCGTTGGCAGATAGGACATTGTACAATCGTACCTGCATCCAATGCACGATAGTCCTGGTCTTCATCAGGCGTTCCACGCACGCGCTTGCGAGATCTTGCCAAGGTTTCATGAGGCTCACCATTCGCTTCAGCACCTTTCATTTCAGACCTCTTGGACTCGAGCTCCTGCATCTTTTGCCACTGTTTCATGAGAAAAGACCGAGTATGTCGCCAGTGGTTTGAAGCCGCTTCGAGAACAGGTTGGACTACAAGTTCAGAGTCATACGCCTTTTTCTGGCGACAATTTGGACAAAATGCTCCCGCGCCACCTGGCTGGTTGATGTGCATGCGTATACAAGAAGAGCAATATACATGCGCGCATTCACGAAAAGCCACAGGTGCACGAAAAATATCCTGGCAAGGTTAAAATAGCATACGTACAAAGCACAAGCCGCATCGAAGCGTCATATCCAAGTGACGCAGCTCCGACCAGCTGCCGGTCCAATCTGACGGGTCACTCACGTCCTGCAGCAGTGCTTCATCCATGCGGCAGTTAAACAGAAAAAGCAGTCGCGCCGCTCACGACAAGGGTGGAGGTTATGAACTTGTATTACACATTCGTTACAGCAGTCGTAGGAGAATCAAGTAGTACATCTAAGCATGGTGTCGTAGACGTTCATGACGAAGCATGGCGTCCTTTCGAGAAAAGCTTGCACCACAAATGCGGCATGTCCACTCAAGGTCAGAAAGGGCCTTCTCGACAGCGACTTCCTTACCAAGGACAACACACTGGTCTACTTTGAGCACCCCCTCTTTCACGAGCTGTGCTTCTTCACGTACATGGAGCGTGATGCGGTGACGTGCAAGGTCGTACATGCGATGGAAAACGGTACCGCACATTTGGCGCGTCACGGGAGATACATACTCACAACGAATGACGGAGCCTGAAGCAGGAGGTGACGCATTCCGACGAGGCAATCCATGCGAAGTTGGCGAAGTGCTTAGTGAGTGGTGCGACCCCGAACCATGTGTCTTGTTATGACCAGAAATGGTGCGTGGAGGACGTCCGCGTCGCGGCACTGAACGCGAAACAGGCTGTGCAACATGATGCGTCTGCTCATAGTCCGAGTCGCCGTCTCCTTCGCCGTCCTGGCTAGAAGATTCAGAAGAGGGTGGACCCATGGTAGCAGACGAGGCTTCCATTTCTTCCTGTCGAAGATTGCGACTAGATGAACGACGCGGTCGAATGGCAGGCTGCGCAGGTGACGATGGAGAAGGCTGTGCATCGGTGGTGGGGTCCACCACCTGTGCTGTGCGCCGAATGGAGGGACTCCTATTACCCGTCGCATCCTGTCCGCCTGCCTCACTCTCAGATATGCTCATAGATACGGCCGAGCTGCGCCTTGATTCACTGTCTGTGCTCATATTTGTACTCATAGCACTGCCTTGGCTACTCGCGGGCATAAAGCCATAAGCACCCATAGCACCTGATCCATCACGATACATTGCTTGATGAGGGGTATATGAAGAAAATCTCGATGTTTGCGGTGTTTTGTGGACGCGCTCCGAGTCATCTTCTGACTCGCTCGAGGTCGACACCGTAGAAAAGACAGGACCGACAGAGGGCCACACTGACTCCGAATCACGAAAAGGTTGAGTCTGCATCGTTTCATCTGTCGGGACGCTGCCAAACATGGCTTGGCTCCATTGCTGGAGCAGCTGCTCATTTGGTACAGTGGTTCCAAGACTTGCGCCATTGACTAACGGCTTTTCATCCTCATCATCTTCCTCTTCTGTACTCGAGCCAGTTTCAATGCCGGATGATACACCATAGGGAGCTTTCCAAAGACTGTCTTCGGTCGTAGGTGCTGCTGGGAACAAGGGAGCAGTATCGACCAAAGCAGGCGGCTCTTTGAGTTTCGCAGGCGGCGTCGTTGCCTCATTGTAGTCAAGATGTAAATCGCGTGGAGATACAGTAAGCTTGTCGTTGGGCTGAGCACGCTGCAGACCCATCGCCTCGTTCGTCGAACGCAACATGTCTGGATACATGATCATAGATGGCACGGGCGCATTACCTCCGTGTGTGCTCCAGTACGAGCGCCAGAGCTGCATGTTGGAATGAGTGTCGTTTTCTGGAGATTTAAAAAGCAAAGAAGCTGTAGCTGCATTCATGTCATTATTTTGAGGCGGTTGCTGTGACATGGACGCGGTCGGTGATGCTTGGTTCTCCTGCGGCAAACGTGGAAATAAAGGTGCCATTTTTGGTGTTGTCCGCTGGTATGCATCTGTTGATCCATGAAGTGATAAAAGATCCAACGGTGTACCGAGTGTACCGCTAGAAGGCTGTTTCGGCGGTGTAGCATCAGGCGATACATTTTCCAAGGTCACTGGTGACACGCGCGACACATTTTCGGAGGAGCTTTGGGACTGGGTTGGATCATTAGGCGCATAAAATTGCGCCTCTTCAAATAAGGGCGATGTATCTGCCAGCTGCCCCCGATGCTGCTGGAATGAAGGCCTGCTGAATGGTGACGCAATAGGGTAGTTCACATCTCTTTCTTGGTCGTCATACAAGATGAAATCACCCGCTTGCATTGTGCGTTCAGCGACTCCTCAAGAAAACAAGCGGCTGGATGCAAATACCTTTTCTTGAGTGTATATTCACGGCTACGACAGTCGTCTTGTATGCTCGTCTTTAGTATGCAATGACCAGCCTTGGTGAAATTGTTGAGCGTCATATCTCATGGCTAGTGCCCGTCGACGCTCCCATCTCGGCCGATCCGGCGCATCCAAATTTTTCTGCGCTCTGAGGCGTCCGTGCGCAGCGGTCCCAGCAGCGACGAGGCAGCGACACAAGGCATCTATGACCTTGCAACGTGGCAGTGTGGTCATGTTTTGGGCATCATGCCACCAAAGCAGAGCTCCAAGGTAGTCATTGAGCCGATTCCTTTAACAGCTACGACCGTCGATATTGTGCGTCTCTTACATCCACTGCAAGTAGAGAGCGTGTCTATCACAGTGCAGGGAGGAAAAGGCACGGCAACGGTTGTCTTGTCCAGTACGGACGATGCCAAAAATGCATGCAGAATATCGAGTGGTGTCATTTTGGGACAGCCTGTGCGAATTCGAAGTATGGATGAAGGGGTTCGATCGACACTGCTGCAGCCCTCCTGGGCCACAGTAGCCAAAAGTGTTGGCCAAGAGGCAGATTATGAGCAGAACGGGTACCGTAACTTGTATGTACTCAATTTGCCACTTGAAGTATCAGCCAATGAGCTCAATGAGCTGTTCGGAAGGTATGGGCGCGTCGTACACAGCGTGATTCTGGCAATGCTCGACACTCAGGCGCGTCGGCGAGGCTTTATCGATATGGATACACCTGAGAGTGCCCAAGCTGCGATGCATGCACTAAATGGCCATATCTGGCACGGCTACCCGATTGAAGTGTCATATGCACTCGTACAAAGAAGTGACGGCTGTCTGGACGATGATAAGATATCGGTATCCTCTCCCATGGTCCTTCTACAGGGTCTTTTGCCTGCAGCCACGATCGATGCAGACGACGTTCGCTTGCTTGTTGAACCACATGGTCGTATTATTGATATGGATTTTCCTGCAAATCTTGCTGGCGACACGACGTTTTCTGTGCGTCTAACTATGGGCTCAGGTCAAGATGCCTACAACGTGTGCAATGCTCTGAATGACACTGACGTAAACGGTCAGCATTTACAGGCGGATCGTATCAAGTTCTCACCATAGTTATATTTTTCGTGCACTATGTACCTTTTTCGTTAAAGGATGTACAAATGTGGTATACAAACATCATGCCATTGCCCTTAATCATATTTGCGGCTGAAGGGAGGCAGCAACCGGGTACATCAAACCCGGTGGGGGTCGCTGTAGCCCAACCAATGGCAGCTGAGTGCCATGGAAAGGAAGAGAACTCAATTCATCAGCCAGTCGTTGATAGGCTCGCACTTGCAAGAGGTCATTTGCTTGCAAAAGTTCAGACACAGCCTGTGCAAAGCTAGCTTTCGTCTCTGCATCGAGCGCGGGGCTCAGTAGAGCACGGCCTACCAGAAGAACACCGTGGACAGGATCAAGAAGTACTTCTTCAAGCACTTGGAAGCGAGGCGCATCAAACAGCGCATTAAGGAGCAGGCGAGCGGATTCCAAATCGTCCGCCTGCATCATGATGCGCAGCACGATGCCTGATGCCAGCTTGTGTGTACACAGCAGCGGCATGTACGGTATAAAGCGTGGGGCGATAAGCTGAGAGATACCTGACATGCCTGACGATTCAAAAAGCCATGTAAGCAAGAGTGTGCCATTGGACGAAGTCGAGAGTGGGACACAGTGCAGAATGATCGCCAAAGCCACACGCTTAATGTGCTTCCGAGGCATGCCAGGGTGCTCCAGACACGTACGCATGCTGCGAGCACCAAAACGACCTTGGGCAATTTCCCAGCATCGATCCACCATGGCGTCCATAATAAAATCAGCCTTGGGAAAACCAAAGGGTAACACGCATTGCACAACATAATTCCCGAACTGATCCAGAAGCAACGACGGCACGTACGGCTGCATATGCGTGGTAATCAGGTCTTGCTGCTCCTCTGTTCGTACACAGTCAATAATTTTTTGAGCTGCCCATGTTCCATTTTTGTGTGTACCGAGAGAAGCAAGATGTGGTGCGAGTCTTTCAAGCATCTCTGTCTTGACGGTCTCGGAGCATTGTTCGAAGAAACGCTGAACGACCGTATTGCCGATGTAGTTGCGCGCGAGATCCACGATCACCGAGAGCTGCTCACGCGCGACGTTATCGACTTCTTCTTGGCTCAATTGATGCGCCTCGAGTGTCTTGCGCAATTCACGGTACTTTGCATGGTCCATACGTCGACTGGCACGACCGCCATCTGCAGGCATTGGTATATTTATTGCGTACGTATGCTCCACGGGTGAGTCCATCGTCTGCATTTCAGGATCTTCGCCTTGTTGGAAGTGAAGTAACTTTAGCAGGGCTTGCTGCATCTCAGAATCTAGCGCAGGTGTAAGATCTGAAGGTAATGGCACACCCCCTTTGTCACTGCTAGGCACCATAGTTCCAGAACCACCAACACGCATAGTACGTGGTTGCCGACGGGGCCATATCTTCTCCTCCGGCACAGAAAACACGCACAGCGGCCAGGTGCCACCAAAAGGCAAGCTGCCATTGAGCTGCAAAGCCATACGAGCCTCCTCCGCGCTGTCGTACGTAATTTGCGAGACATTAGCTTTCGAAGAAATATGTTCGATAGGTCCGGCGATACTGAAAAGATGCATCAAGTCAGCATGAGTTATGCCAGGCGGTACAGGTGATACCTCCACGACACGCGTGCTTATCGGCTCGCCCTCAATGGCGCTGTCGGGTAATGCACCAGAGTTTGCCAAAAATTGAGGCAAAACCGTTTGGTCACCGAGGCATTCCATCAAATAGGCACCGATAAATGTAGCACCCGCTTCAGCTGCCTGTTCTGCGTGCGAAGGCTCCTCGAATTGAATAAGCGCAGCGCCATGCTGAGGAAATAGTAATATATCTTTTATTAGACCATACGGCTCAAACAAACGAAGAAGCAGCCGGGTGGTTACTTGTGTACTTAACCGCGTTATACATAAGTAGCATTCTTCCGAGTCTTTGCGCGTTGAGCCGGAGAGCAAATGCATCGAATTGCTTCGAAGTCGCGTGGCATGCACATCAGATGACAACAAACCGAATGCGCGCTGAAGCTCAGTTTCTGTTCGCTGCCGCCCGTCAGGTCCACTCATCGCTGCAACGGTACCAGATCTCGCACGACCATAGCCGGGAGCGCGGGAAATAAGCGGCGGCGCAGGGCCTAAAGCCGCGGCCATAGAAGGAGCAGTTGGAGCAACTTGGGTGGGCCCTTGTGGGTGCAGGAAGCGATGCGTACTTAATGGAATCGAGTCATTATATCTCATATTCATCATGGCAGCGTCTGTTCGTGCGCGATCCCGAGGCAAGGGAAGAATGCGCGGCTCATCACTTAAGCCCAAATAGTCCAATGTCTTGGCTAACGAATTTTCCTGCGTCTGTCCGAGAGCATCTGTATCATCGGTTCCAGTGAAAAATGGGAATCCATTATTATCGTTGAGTGACGGTATGCCGAGATGCTCTGTACCGCCGATTGGGGCCTGACTGCTCTGTTCCTTTAGACCAACGATTGGCACACCCGGTGCGGTCGCATCAAACCTTGAAGGCAAGGTGCCCGCACGGGCGCGACCGCGAGGCTGACTCGTTCCTGCAGCTATTCCCGTATCGAACGTGGACAGGTTGGGACGTGAGTCAAATGAAGGGATCGTAGACAAAGAGCTCGTAGCTGCATGTCGTCCACGCGACATTGTCAGTATGGGCTGCATCTCACGTAAAGGCAAGTCTTGCATACTAGGAAAGTCGAGTGTCGGCATGAAATCCTCATTGGATAAGGTCGCAGCAGCATTCGTACTCGGCGTGGAACGCCACATAGGGGCCGAAGACCAAGTTCCCGCAGATGCACTTCCAGAACTAGACGCAGTATCGTGCGCACTCATTCGGCAGTGACTCTGTATCTGCGAGATACAAGTCGCTTACTGAGATGTGCGCGGTCGTGCAAGGGTCCTTTTTTCCAGATCGAAGCTGGATCGTTCGACCGACTAGGCGTATGCCAGGTTGTGTGGGCTTGGCTTACGTAGTACTCCGACGTATGCCCCTGCTGGTCTGTCAGGTCTGTGACTAGCCAACCAGCGGTTTGTTGCACCAACGCCTGAGTCAGCGCGCGGCGGTGCCCTTCGGCCGAATTAATGCGAGTGCGCAGGTTGGGCGGGCATCGGGGGCATTTGGCGGCATCGGGCGCCGTTAGTCCCGCTTGCGTAACATTCTGGGGCGTTCATCTTTCAATTTTTCTTCTGCACCACCAAACGAATTATTGCTCCCCTTGGCGTGTGAGTCGTCTGGACACGAGCTGTTGAGCAACTGTTTGTGTCCCCTTTGCGTGCTAGTCCATTGCACCATACTTGTGGCTAGCGTGTGTGGACCACGCCCTTCAGCGCGCCTATCTCTGACCTAGAGTCACGGTAGAGCCGGCGTTGGTGGCGTTGCATACATTTGCAACTCTCAAGACAGTTGCCACCACATTCTGCGCGCCTCATGAATAAAGAAGCTGAGCAAATGGAGACGGATGCGCCTCGTCGTGCTGTTCGGTCGCGAAAGCTACCCAGCTGGTTGCGTTCGCCGTCTCCCACGCCCTTGTCTACACCACGACCCCCCTCTGACCCCACACAAAGAACTTCCGCACAACTGGAAACCACCAATAAACTTTCAAGCCCACCCATCAATCCTGAAGAAACACATGCCACTGGCCCCGGTAAGCGGATACGCCGTCCCAACTCCATGTATAAGCCTCCTGAGGCTCTCACGGCTGATTCTAAGCGTGCCTCACCACCCAATACAGTACCTAAATGCAAATCTACACCCACTTCATCTTCACTGCGTCCAAAATCCAAAAGCCATATTAAATCTGAAGAGAATTCGGATTCTCCCACGTCTGCTCGCATAACTCTTCGTTTCTCTTCTCGCAGCCCCCAGCCATCTACCAATGATTTGCAGATGCCCCCAATATTTACAAGACGTGGTGAACGTATAACGGAGCCCACTCGGCGTCGTCAGTCTAACAATGGTACGGCCACCGATGAAACTTACATGTCAGGCATCATGAGCCCGAAGCCCGTACGCACGGCTGCCGGGATTGGGCGAGTAGGCCCTGCTCCTGTCTCTGATGATGATGATGATGACGATGGTGATGACAATGAAGTGGATGAACTCGCTAGGAATGCACTGCACGTCGAATTTGCTGAACGCGCATGGTCTGTATCCGTACAAGATGCACCCAAATCGGGCGCGCATGCGGTCCCTGCCTCCGCACCAGATGCCGAGTCAGATGGTGATGATGATAATGACTTTCACCGGACGATGCTACTGGATGCTGAGCTGGATATGCTGACTCGCGTCGATTCACCAAAAGGCAGTGAATACGACGGCCCTTTGACAGATGGCCACATGACTACGCCTGCGTCCCCGGGATCGAGAGATTCACCCTCATGGACGCGGAGCTGCTCTCCCACATCAGATGAAAACAAAGATACAGTGTTTGTGCATGCGCTCCCTGTTCCTCATTCGCGGTCATCTGAGTCAGGAGCTCATGCCGGCTCGATTACCCTATCATTGCCATATGAATTTGCGCCCGGCATGCACCATGACTCTTTACAACATGAAGCCGCATTGGCATCACCTATATTGGATGCGCATGGTGACACGCCACTCACACCTGTGCACACCGTTACGGCTGCTGAGCTTGCAGAAAAATCTGACAAAGAAGACGACAAGAACATTTTGCCATCGCTCGTTACCCCGTCTCTTCCATCGGATTTATCGCGTGTTTCACCGACACCGATACCGCGCTCACCCGATGCACTGATGGGCAGCACGATGACGGGTGTTGATGCAGCCGGAAGCGCAAGTGCGAATGGTGATTTGGACAGCCTGCCAGCTGCACCCCTTCTCGAAGATGCATTTGAGTCATCTGACCAATCTCCTACACCACGTGAGGATATCATACCCAGGTCTGAGATTTGGCTCGATACAAGCACGTCCATGAAACTGCCGTTGCGTGATGACGCAGACATGGACCCCCTATTCAATGTGCCAGATAAGATTATGGCTTTGACTGATCTCGATCGTGCTTGGGGCTCGCCAGAGAATCTCGAACCAACTGCATGTCCCGTCAATGACCGTAAGAGATCTATGCGCAGCACACATGCACAATCGAAGCGGCGTCATTCTGGCAATGCATCGACATGCGCTACCTATCCGCGTAGCCACTCGACACGTTTACGAAGCCGCGCTTTGTGACGTGCGCGCACTCTTGTATTGTATTGTAGCGCCATAACGGGCGATATTGTCAAGGAATTAAACATACCAACATTAGCATCATACATACATAAACGCAATATTCTACGGTGGTAACGTCACCGAGGGCGTGGTGTCTGCACGCCTCAACAACCGGTTGGCCATTGCAGCTCGCTGCTGAGGCTGTGGTAGGTCCATTAAAGCAGGCCGTCCTGACCGTGCCACAGCACATGGTGAATCTGTCGTGCTACCATCAAACGACGAATCGCATGATGAATAGCTTACATCACGCGCCAAATCAGGTGGCGCCAACGAGGATGCTTTTCCAAAGGCGGGTATATGGCCCATTCGATGCTGAGCTGCTGTCGTGCTGCCACTTTTGGTCTTCGCAGCAGTAGCCACTTCTGTCGGTGAGAAACGTGGCGGCGAGCCTGTCACGGTCGGAAGTGGCAGCGAAGGCATAAGGCTCGGTGCACGGCGCATGCTCCCAACGGGCGCAGCTGCCGAGCCAGTGACCTGACCATCCCCATAAGCAAAGCTGCGATTGCGCGAAAACTGGCGTCGAAAACCAGATAACTCGGAGGAGCGCTTGCGCAAGTAGCGAGGATCATCCATGCCAACATAAGCCCTTGGCTCACACATCTCTGGACACGTCCGGAAAAATTCAGCATAGCCACCCTGAAGAATGTACATGTCGGGAAAATGGCATTTTGGATAGTCGTTGGAAAGTGAGCGGTCCGCTTGGCGTAGCGCCAATGCCAAGCTGGGGCCCCGTTTAAAACTGAACTCACAGTGGAAAATGAGAACAAATTTGCGCGTACTGCCTTGTTCATCAGGATGTCCGCTTTGTGTTCGGGGAGGAAGGGCGTGTTCTGCATGCAGACCAGAACCAGGCGTGAGAAAATGCTGCTGGATCTGCTCAATCGAGTTGAGGTTGATCGACCCTGCAATGTGTCCACCTTCGTGTTCATATGCAAAGCGGCAGTCGACAATTTGATAGCCAGAAACACGATCATCATAATGGCCTTTCATTAGATCACGAACAGTTTGGCAAGATACGCGCATAAGACCGTCACTCTTTACGGGGAAACAGGGCAAAACCTTATGCTCGAGCTCGTGATTACCAAATCCGGGCAGAATGTGGGACAGAGCTGTAGAGGGAACAGGAGGCACGTTTTCCTTCGATGTGAGAGCATCGTTGGTAGTTTTCGTGCGCCTGGGCCCAGAGAGTGAGCTCCGCCGCACAGATGACCGCACAGGCGATCCAGTCTGGACAGGCCCATCTTCACTGGGTTCATCGAGCATGATGGGATCTGCATTGAAACTTGCCGATGGCAGTGGCGCCCGCACTTCTGGTAAGGGTATCGTGGAAGTATGATATCGTTTGCCCCAGTTCTGGTCAGTAGAAGTGAGGCTCGGAGATGAAGCAGGAGAAGAAGGAACGGCACTAATCATACTGACATGAGGTGACTGGGGGTCATAGAAATAGTTCGCCATAGGAGAAACAGATTTCGCTGGCTGCGTGGGTGCCAGAAATGAATCACTGGCAGTGCTGTCGTCCTCCGTCAGCCGGTCTGGGTGTGCCGTATCTGTGGGTGAAACAGAAGTAGGATCTTCTTCATCCGCTGTGTTCCAATCCATCTCTGTTTTTTTCCACCACAACAGTTCCTGATCCTGTTAGCATATACTGTACTTACACTTTGCGTTCGTGTGTGCAGCCGTGACTTATTTTGTACGGGAATACGGCCCTTATTTTCATCAAAAAATACGCAGCGTTCAGGGCCATCTGTCTCAAACGACGCGTCTTGCAGCTGACTTGTAGATGCTAAACGCTTTTTCGGAGGCCGCCGGTAGTCCGGGCTATCCGGTGTTGATGGGCGCGACATCAGGTTCGAGTAATGTCCAAGAGCAGGCATAGAATACCGCGTCGTACCACTATCACGTCCCAAAAAAGAGACAGAAGAAGGCTGAATTGACCGAAAGGCGGCGGGAGTCTTGCCTGCAGGTGGCTCCATGATAACAGCTGGTGATGATATTTCCATTGCATGGGGTGAGCTGTCAGGTATGCCGCGGTATGGTATAGAAGAAACGTGTGCAAACGTGGGTGGTATAGATGTTGGCACTAGAAAGCCTTCATCTGCTGTCACAGCAAACGGATCATCCAAATGCACCCCTATAGCCGATTGCGTTGAGGCACGCGCCCGTCGCACAGAGCGATGAGGGCTGTCGAGTGACGAAATCGACATAGATGAGCCAAATGAACGGTCGAGATCATTTATAAGGAAACCATCACGCGACAGATTTGCAGGAGAGGAGGGGCGCACAGTAGGTACATCGTCACCCCAACCTGCGGGTGCAGGTATGTTTTTACTTGTGAACGGGAGCGATGATGACATTCTTTTCGAAAGAATGTATGCTGCCTGAGCACAATTGCACAAGTCCCGCGCAAATTTATACGTTTGAAGGGGTGTATGAACAAAGGAAATGCTCACACCGGGAACCTGCGACTCTCCCCGCGCCTCAGATGAGTGAATGATACAAAGGTCTTTCTCACACCCAAAGGAAAACGCAACTAGCCCCGACAAGGAAACAACACTTGTCTCAGTATCTACGCGCGCGTACCAACCAATCGCACACAATCACCCAAACCAAACCGCGTATTCTTAGTCATCCATCATATTTGGATGTCGCATGGCCTAGCATAAGCGCGCTCGAGACAGCCAGCGGTCGGCACCTGCCTCCACGAGGCTGCAGAATTTTTTTTTGTCGTAATCCATTGCTGATTTTCTCGTCGCTTGCATGTCGAATACGCTGGCGTTGTTCTGGAACCTCGCCGCGACAGATCGCGAGGCGCGTATAGATGCATCAAATGAGCTTGTCAATGCATTGCTGCAACAATCTTCAGACTTCGGAAATGTCGATGATACTACGCTGATGGAATCACCCCTGTCGGAGCAAGTGACTGACGATGAAGTGGCTGGCGCTGAACAACGCATCGACGATGCCAATACGCAAGACGTGAGCTATGCGATACGACGACTTGTGCGTGGTCTCGCAAGTCCGCGTGAGAATGCACGCATTGGATTCGCTGTGGCATTGAGTGGGTTATTGACACACTTAAAGACAGTATCTGCCAACGATGTTCTTGTGCTCATTCTCAAGTATAGCGTGGTTCATGGTAACATGAATGGTCAAGAAGTACGTGATCTACAATTTGCGCGTCTCTTCGGTATTTATGCTCTTGTGCGCTCGCGGCTCTTGTATCGTGCGTACCTAAGCACGTTTCAGCGCGCCTTTCATATTTTGATACATGTGGCCTCGTACAAGTCCTGGCTCAGTGAGCCATGCGGATGGGTCCTAACTGAGCTCGTTGAACCTTTAGCCCGCAATGAACCTGATCGCCCATCTTGGGCTGATGATGCCCTCGGATGGATCGCTGATCAACTAAGCTCACATCGTTCCCTTTCGCCTGAAACATTGGCGCTCGCCCTTCAACTTACGCACATGGATCCCACAATCAAGCTAGGCGAACGTATGATACCACCCTTCAAGACGCCTAATTTCCTCGCATCGGCCAACCTGCCTGTCCTTGCGTCTGTGCTCCGCGAAGCTGCACCTATGCATTGGCAGCCAGACACACCAGTTCCCAAGGCTGGCTCTTGGTCAACAAAACTGCCATTTGTATGGGATAAGCTACTGAATTTGTATTTGAACGATAAAATCCCAGAGGGCGTAGCGCCATTTGCCGACTTCTTCCGTGTCGTCGTTGACGAGTCGCTCTTTGCTCCGCAAGCATCGCCAGAGCGCAAATCATGGGGGTTTCAGGTGCTTCACCGCACGCTTGCACATGCATCTGAAGATGTACTTCCCTTCTTATTCACACCTCATGTCATGCGCACATGGGTGAATCAGCTCTCTGTTCCTGACCGCTTGCTTCACAGCATGGCGCAAAAAACAGTCTCGCTTGTAGGAGAAGCGGTGAAGCGTAGTCCCACGGCGGGTATCGCCCTAGTGACACAACTTACGGGTGAGCATGGCCGCCAGAACTTTGATCGTGTAACACATACCAAAACCATCGAGTCAATTCTTTCGTCCCTTGATGAAGAAGGCTTACAGCGTTACTTGGCATATCTTCGAGACATTATATATGCACCTACCTCTGCCGCCCCCGAGGACGCAAAAGGCATTGCAATGCAGCGCCAAAGCGCTTGCGATCAAATGCTGGGACTTGTCCGCAGCCATCTTGTGCAGTCTTCGAGCGGCTGGGTACGTGATGTGCTGATCTTTTTTGCTGGACATGGCTACTACGCTGTTAAGAACCCCGTAAAAGGACCATGGAGTGGTATTCTGCAGGTACCCACTGTGCCATTCACTGATGCTCTTCGGGAAGTATGCCGCTCTAGACTCCAGGCATGCCTTATTGAGCTAAGCGAGCCAGATGAGCGTGGCACACCATGGTCTTTGGCCGTGATGGATATGCTTGATACCATGGAGAAAGATCACAAGCATTTTACCACGACGGCTAGGCCAATCGCGCAGGAAAGAATTCAGCGCGCTAAGAGCATGCTACACCAGATGCGAAATGCATCCAAGAAAGAAAAGAATGAGACACGTAAGTTGCATTTACGTGCATTCGAAATTCTTCTTGCGTCCGTTATTTTGGTAACCTTTGAGGATGGCGATGATGCACCTGATATGGTTGATTCTGTTGTCGATGCAGCCAAGCTTCTATTTTTTGACGACAAGGCATCGCAGCGTGAAATGGATGGGATGGAACTACTTACCGATGCACTTATTGGTCTGCTAGAGATCTCGTCTGCCTTTTTGCGATCCATGACGATTCAGGTGTTTTCTGCTTTTAGCAGTTCTATGACCCGAGACAGCTTAAACCACCTTGTTGATCAGCTCGGTATGGGCGAAAACGAAGATGCAGAGGATGATGAGATAAAAGAAGACGAGGAAGACGACGGAGACGAGGAGGAAGAAGAAGAAGCTGATGATGATGATGATGATGACGAAGATGACGAAGATGACGAAGAAGAGGGAGATGAAGAAGACATGGACGACTCTGATGTGGATCCTGTTCTTCGCTCACGCGTTGAAGAAGCCTTCCGGTCTACTGGCATGATGGATGACGATGACGATGACGACGACGACCAAGATGCCGTTATGGATGACGACCAGATGGCTCAACTTGATGACAAGCTGGCCGAAATTTTCCAACAGCACACGTCGTCGAAGCGTAAAGAACGTGAATGGATCCAACGCGACACGGCCTTGTTTCACAACAAGATTCTTGATCTTCTAGACATATACGCCAAAGAACAAAGCGGCAATATTCTTGTTCTCCGTCTTGTCACGCCCCTTTTGGCACTGGCGCGCGGTTCTGGCGACACGAGTCAGCAAGTGGCCAATCGCGCGAGTCAGATTCTTCGGCAGCGTCTTTGCAAGTCGAAGGACCTGCCGCACGGAGATCACTGGGACGTGGATGAAGTCGTCAGTGAGCTCAAAGATACACATGAGCTCTTGCGTACGTCCCAAGATGCCAAGCTCGCAGACTTGGCAGCTGCCGTGAGTCATTTGTATACCAAGGTACTTGTTCGTCATGGGCACGTCCATGCAACAGTAGATGTCTTCAAGACTACGCTTGATGATTTTTTGGAGCGCAAGTCGTCCCCCATCCGTCCGGCTTTTTTGATCGAAGCGATTCGGCGATACCCCGAACTAAGCTGGGGCTTGCGCCATGCGTTGCTGCAAGGCTGCCGCGTCTCCAAGGCGGCACGCGCCTTCCGACAAGTTCAAGTGTTCACCATGCTTCAAGTCTTGCTGCAACAGCAGCAGCATGAAGACATGCGCCAAGCGAACATGGAGGAGATCCTGTCTTTTATCGAGCATGTCCGTGCTGTGGTGCTGGAAACGGTCCAAGCAGCTGTTGCACAGGGTGATGATAATGCAGGGAGCCTGAATTCTCAACGTCTCAAAGATGTGTTGCGCTTTATTCTTCAGAGTGTGCGTATCACTCTGCGAATCACCGATGGTCAGATGTCTCAAGCGCATGCATGCTGGCCCCCGGCAGAACTGACCAACATGTTGGAACGCTTGCAACAGTCGGAGCGCTTCAAGAACTCGACATCACTGCACAGTATTTTGAAGGAGGCACACAGCTTGTTGTGTAAGGATAGCACGAACATCAAGAAGAAGCGCTCTGCCACAGAGTCTGCACCTGGCAAGCGAGCCAAGGCTCGCCATACGTAGCAGTGGAGACTTGGCCTAATGTGAGGAGTCACGTGTCATACTTGGAGACCCTGCGTAGCGTCTGCGTGCCGTAAGCAGGTGGTGGTCTTCGTAGCCGTCATGAGCCAGAACCTGTCGGAGGCCGACCAGAAGGAGTTGAGCACGTTTCTTGACTCGGAACAATCTAAAGCACGCATGCAGTCGACTGTGCATGCCTTCACGGAGCGCTGCTGGGACCAATGCATCACTTCGTCCATTGGCTCGCACTTTGGTCGTGGTGAGGAGGCTTGCCTGAGCAATTGTGTGGAACGGTACGTTCACACGAATAACTAACTTGACATAGCTTCCTGGATACTTCTTTGTTCATCGTATGTCTCTCCGCATCATGGCTAACGTTGGCAGGTCAAGAAGCTCGAGAGCCAGCGCGACCTTGCTGCATAAGCGGGTGTATGTGCCTTTCTACTGAAAATATCTTTCTACATAGATGCCTTGCAATTTTCTACGTAGGCAGCATGTATACCTGTGCTCGTACGAGAACGTGCTGCCGCACGTTGCATCCTGAGGGAAATACGGTGCGTACGTCGTCGCACAGCACCGCCGATATCGGCCGGAGAAGGCTCGAGTGTGTGGTACATCTGAAAATAAAATCTGTAAGCCTTTGCCAAAGGCACGGGGGGCGCTGCCCAAAAGCCCTAAGCCGCCGTCTTTTCCATCAGCAAGAACGCATCGCTCGAATCCTGCGACGCTCCCATATCCTGATAAGGTCGGTCGCAAGACATTGAAAGAAGGTCTTTAGTGCTTTCCGCATCTTTCCAGGGTCATTCAACAAAGTGCCAATATGGCATCGCACTCGAATGCCTCGAATGTGGTGGGTGGTCACTATCGCGTCGGCAAGAAAATTGGGGAAGGCTCTTTTGGTGTGATTTTTGAGGGCACTGATCTACTTACGCATCAACGAGTTGCTATCAAGTTCGAGCCGCGCAAAAGCGATGCCCCACAGCTCCGTGATGAATACAGGACCTACAAAGTCCTGAGTGGTATCCAAGGTGTGCCGCAAGTATATTTCTTCGGTCAGGAAGGCCTTCACAACGTGTTGGTGATCGACCTTCTAGGTCCCTCACTGGAAGACCTGTTTGACCTGTGTGGACGACGTTTCTCTGTCAAGACTGTCGTCATGGTGGCCAAGCAAATGGTACGTACCCAACGCTGACTGTTTCAGATCACTCGTGTACAATCTATTCATGAACGCAACTTGATCTATCGTGACATTAAGCCAGACAACTTTTTAGTAGGACGTGGTCCTGGAAAATCAGCGAATATCGTGAATGTCGTCGATTTCGGCATGGCGAAGCAGTATCGCGATCCACGTACAAAGCAGCATATTCCATACCGAGAACGCAAGAGTCTCAGTGGTACTGCGCGGTACATGAGTATCAACACCCATCTTGGGCGCGAGCAGTCTCGCCGCGATGACCTTGAGGCTTTGGGCCATGTCTTTTTGTATTTCCTTCGCGGAAGCTTGCCGTGGCAGGGCCTCAAAGCCGCCACGAACAAGCAAAAATATGAAAAGATCGGTGAGAAGAAGCAGAGCACCACGATTAAAGAGCTGTGTGACGGATTCCCCGAAGAGTTTGGTATCTATCTCAACTATGTCCGCAAGCTTGGGTTTGAGGAGACGCCCGATTATGACTTTTTGCGCGAGCTCTTCTCCAAAGTGCTGCGTGACTTGGGCGAAGTGGACGATGGCGTTTACGACTGGCTTTTGGTGAATCACGTCAAAGGTACCGAGGGCGACGCTTCTCGCCAAGGCCAGACGGGACGTGCTGCGCACGATGCCACGCCGCCTGTGGACTCCGCCGGTGCCGGCGCCATCACGGGTGCCTCCGGTGCTGGGGCTGGTGCACCCACCGCTCAAGGCGCACGCAACAGGCAGCGTGTAGGAGAAATGGGAACGCGCTTGAGCACCGCCGAAATTCGGACGGAGCAGGGCTTTGCGCCAATTCGCGAGGCAACGCAGAGCGGTGGTGCTTTGCATGGCATGGGTGCATCGCGGTCTCAAAATGTCACTTCAGCTTCTGCTGCTGCTGTTCGTGGGTCTCCAGCTACCGGACAGGTAGAAGAACGTCCACGCCCGTCGGCTCGGCGCCAGAACACGCGTGTATCTACTATGGCGTCGCCCATGTCAACTGGCATGGGCGCTGGTGCAGGCTCACCCAGTCCCTTTGATGCCAACCCTACTCAGATCCCCGCGCGTGGTGCACCGAATGTCCCCCAAGGTCCTAAAGCTCCTGAACGTCGGACATTTGGTCAGCGCCTTGTCGATTTTTTCCTGTGTCGCTGTGATTAGATGCACTCGTACAAGGGTGTTGATTGCTATTCGCGTTTGTGTACATTCGTTAGTAGAGGAACATGTGGAGATTTTTTTTTTTTTGGCTGAGGAGGCTCAGGATTGCGTGCGTGTGGCTCATTCGAGCCTTTCCGCTATGGCATCTGATTGCGTGCGAAATTCCTACTTTGCGGCTTTCTCTTTCACTATACGACATTACTGATGCATCGCTTCGCCATTATAGGGGCGGGAGCAGCGGGTCTTGCGGCCGTGCAACAGCTTCGGGCTGTTGCCGGTGAGCTGCCCATCGAAATCTCGGTGTTCGAACGTCGTGCCTGTGTGGGTGGTTTATGGAACTATGAGCCACAACCAGGGCCATGCCATATACATCAGCCCATTCCAGCAAAGCTTTGCGAAGTCGGTTACGCTACTTCCAGCGAGGATCCGCAAACGGTCATAGCACCTAGTGCGATGTACGAAGGCCTGCGCACCAACGTTCCATCGGTATGTACTACATGTACTCACTTCAGCCTGTCATGGCATTCCGTGGTGTACCTTTTCCACCCAATACTCACATGTTCCCATCACGCGCTCATGTACATAATTACCTCCAGCACTTTGCAAGCTCGCAAAGCATGCTTGACGTGATTCGCTTCCGTACTGAAGTGGTCCATGCGAGGCGTGTCCAGAACGGATGGCATGTCACATCTCGCTCTCTTGACGAGCAATCAGAGTCTAATGATGTGTTTGATGCTATTTTGGTCGCGAATGGCAATTGCGCCACGCCACATATCCCGTCGGTACCGGGTCTTGATCATTTCCGTGGCCGACAAATGCACAGTGCATGGTACAGATATCCTGACACGCTGAATGCGCGCCGCATTCTCATTGTTGGCAGCAACTCTTCCGGGTCAGATATTGCGCGTGAACTCTGTGGCGGAGCGGTCCGACAGTGGCGCACCTCCGAAGAATGGCAACGGACGAGCGAGAACGTCACAGTATATCAATCTTATCATGACTTAGCCAAGCCTCCTAAAAGCGATTATGACCCGCGAGATCCAGCCAGTCCAGCTTGGTGCCGACGCATCCATGTTGTGGGTCCTATTCAGCACATCGACGAGCAAGGGGCTTTGGTTTTCTCGGATGGCGCGCGTCTAGAGGACATTGACTTGATTATCTGGGCCACTGGCTTTTTGCATAATGTATCCTTTTTTCAAGCGAATGACGAGCCTTTTTGCCAGGCGCCTCTGATCGTGCATAATCAGCAGACAAGCACGGCTGCAACCATCGCTTCTGCTGATACTCTGCACCACCTGGACGACTGGATGATGTTTTACAAGCCTGATCCGAGCTTGTGCTTCATTGGCCTTCCAAAACATGTCGTGCCTTTTCCATTGGTTCAGCTGCAATCCCGTGTTGCTGCTCATGTTGTTTTAGGCAAGATACCGCCGCTTCCACGCGTGCGTGCCCAGCTACCCATCAGCGATCCAGAGAGGTGGATTATTGACGAGTACAACGAGGCACCTGGACCTGAAGCGTGGGGCAACTTTATCCTGGGACGTGAAGCAGAATTTGTTTATACTGACACCCTTTTGAGTCTGCTTCCACGATCCCAGCCACCAGAGTGGCAGCCCTTTCCTCGTTGGCGACGCGAGCTTCGCAGGAAAGGGATCGAAAAGCGACGCGAGCTTCTCGGGTATTAACGCGACCAAATGTGTACCGTACCACAAGAAGATGCCGTGACGACTTGTGGGTCTTGCGCATCTGGTCCTGCCTCTGTCCATAGCATCGTGACCGGCACATTGGGTGCTCGTCGATGCCGTGCACTTCCACGGAAGTCAGGACGAGCATCCCACTTTTTTCGGCCACTGAGAATATCCCAAGCAAATAGATGTCCCGTCTCATCACCACTGATCACCAAAGCTTCATCGAGCGTCATATCGGAGTGACAACGGAAGGATGTTTGGGTATGTCCTCGGAAGCATTGAAGCTGCGTTCCATCCGCCAAATCCATGAGACGATGCGTAGAGGCAAGCTGAGAAACCAGCATTGTGACACCGTCTTTGCCAGGTGTCAGTGACGTTATAGGCTCATCGAGAGTATCAGAGCGTAATTCGCCCATACGCACGTCATATGTCCGAAGTACACCGTCCACTGATCCCGTATGAACACTGCCTGGTGTCAGCGCCAGGGTCAAAATGGCATCGTGGGCTTCCCGTGCCTCAAAAATAGGGCGCCATGCATTCGAGGCACGCAAGTCAAAAGCTCGCAGTACCTTATCACTCCCAGCAGCGTACAATAAGCTTCCTTCTTCCCGTGCGCCACCGAATTTCACGTCATGGATCCGACCCGTATGCGAGTGAAAGCGACGGAACACTTGACCTGTCGCTACATCCCATAGTATAATAGCGCGGTCTGGTCCAGCACTTGCAAAACGTAGACTGTCCGGGGCAATGTCCAGGCATAGAACTTCATAGGAGTGTGCGCTGTACCGCTGGATGCAGGCAGAGCGTCCTTTCGTGTCTAGCTCATCGCTCACACCGGTCTTCGCATTCCACAGATGAATCTGCTGGTCACTACCACCCGTCAGTAGATATCTGCCACCTGCATTGAATCTCGCAACATGCGCAGCTCCCGCATGAGCTTGGATGCAATGTGTCACGGAAAATGCCATACCCTCTGGAATGGTAGGCGCGTCGCTGGTTGGTTGCTCCACATGTGACAAAATGTGTCACACGGACACGGCCCTCTTACCCATTCTTGTCCATCCTGAATGTCGTGGCCCACAGTGAAATCGACTTGGTTAGACAAAGTCATATTCCTTGGCACGGGAACTAGCTCGCAAGTTCCTGCTATTCACTGCGTCACGGGAAGCCGAAGTCATTGCATCACATGCACTGATGCGATGAAGCCTGGGAGCAAGAACCGTAGGTTTTGCACGTCGCTTGTGGCTATAGGCAGTGAACCAGGCCGGCCAGATACGAGTTCCACCATCCTTATTGACTGCGGCAAGTCTTTTTATGAGTCGGCACTTCGTTATTTTCCATCGAACGGATTAAGCAAGATTGATGCTGTGTTGCTTACGCATCCGCACGCCGATGCTGTACTGGGCCTGGATGATTTGCGCAGCTGGACAATGAATGGATGTATCCAAGACTATGTCGATATATATTTGACGCAAGAATGCATGCAAACAGTGGGGCAAATGTTTCCTTATCTGGTCGACACATCGCGTGCGACAGGTGGCGGGGATGTCGGTGCACTTCGGTGGCATTTGATCGATGCGAGCACACCCTTCCAGGCTGGTCCACATCAAGTGCATGTACAGCCATTGTATGTGGAACATGGATTTGTTCAAAATGGACGTATGCCATTCGGATGCCTTGGATTCCGCATCGATTCTATGAGTTACATCAGCGACTGTCACTATATACCCAGTGAGACACTCGACAAAGTCGTTGGCAGTGATGTTTTTATACTGGATGGTTTAAAAATGAAGCGACATAAAAGCCATTTTTCTATCCCTCAAGCTATAACGTGTGTATTGGACATAAGCATTCGGCATGTGCAGCAAAACCTCCCACCGCCTACTCTCGCTCTTATTACGGACATAACCCATGGAATTGAACATCATGACTTCTCAGCTCAACTGCAAAGACATATGAAAGGTTTGGCCGCATGGCTCTACGAACAGAATATGGATGTAAAGTCAGCATCATCGGAATGGTGGAAAACCATCTGGGATGAGCTCGAAAATGAAGAACATGAGCGACTTCAGCTCTCTGTTTCATGTACCACTGACAAGTCTCATCCCTTGGTACCAAGCATGCATCTCGCTTATGATGGCGCCCAGGTTTGCATGTCCAAAAATAGGCTGTGACGTTGATGGTGCAGACGTGCTTGGAGTTCAACCAAATTAGGGAGCCTCAGCTCGCTAAATTTTTTTTCTAAATGTGGCCCATGATGACTGCCTTGGCTGGGAGCTATATTGTATCGCACATTTTTGGGAATTTCTTCGAGCCTAATTTCCCATTTTATATCTCTATGAAGAAGGCATCAAAATTCTTGTGCTCTGACGAGCCGCAGCATTATTGCAGCCGCTATTTGGAATGCATCAAGCGAGAGTCGTCTTTCTTGATGCCAATGGAACACAATTCGAATGGCCTGAGAATATAACATCGGTCTTTATGACTGGACCCCGTCGATAGAACTCGTACGAGCTGGCAATACCTAACTCGTGGCATCTGATTGCACCTCAAATAGGTACACAAACACTATTCAGAGAATGAACGTGCGTATTTGGAACGCTGCTCTCGACAGTTTGATCGGTTCAATAATTGCAGCTCACTCCGAGGTTTTACTTCCATCCGAGTAGCACTGCCGATGATCGGAAAGGTTCCATCGTACAGGCCTTAAAATGTGCGTAGAGCAATACAAGAAGAGCTCCTTCCCTTCACCCGACTAGGATGTGAATACCATATCCCCACTGACCTTGCTGGCCTCTCGACTTGATACGCGATTGTCAATACCTAGACTATCGTGTTATTTTAAATAAAAGCATTGATACATGCGTCGTCCATGAAGCATCTTCCATAGTAATGACGGCAGCGTAGGACTCGCAGTTGATCAGCCACGGAGAACGGGGCAGCACATGCGTGCCTAGTAAATATTATAGGAAATGGGTATTTCGCCCTCTCATACACATACTTTGCCTATCAAATCAGCTCTCACGGTGCAGATCATAGCACATATTATGTTCAAGAGACATGAATGGACCTTAGGACTGGATGTGAGTCTTGGCGAGTTCATCCGCGAGTTTATCGGCCTCGGGGTCAGGTTTCTCCTCTTCGCCAATATCTTCTTCTTCTTCTTCTTCTTCGTCTTCTTCGTCTTCGTCTTCTTCACCCTCTGGATCCATTTCATCCAATTCATCCAGTGCTGTAGCATGTCCCCATTTGCTCAGGGAGGCTGTGATCTTAGAGATACAATCATCGTCCACGTCAGCAAAGTTACCATTGATCTCAAGTGTCTCGAGCTCTGAAAGATGCTGTTCGATAGCGTGCCCCAGTTTGTCTAGCGAGCCGCGATTCAAGTCACAATACTGCAAATGCAGCGTCTGGAGCTTTTTGTTGAGACCAAGACTCAGGGTTTCGAATAGCAACGAGCCGCCCTTTGACTTGAGCAAACAGTCTGATAGGTTCAAAGTACGCAAATGAGGCCAGTTTGGCAGCGCATTGGCAACAGCCCTTGATCCTCTTAGTGTCGCCGTATTGTCCTGTAGATCCAATACTTCGAGATCCTTGCAGTGCGAAAGACCTTGACACAGGGCGCGCACGCCTTCCATGCGGATGCCATTTTGGTACATGTGCACCGCTGTGATACCACGATGAGCAGCAAAAGCTCGTGCCCAAACAGGCGCAGAACCATTTTCCAAGCGGTTACGGCCGCAAATCACGACGCGCAAGGCACTCTTCTCACCATCTTTGAGCGACTTGGCAGCCTCGTACAATGCATCGGCCACGATAGTGCCACCTGTTACGCCAAGACCATTGTTACTTAAATTCAAAAGACGAATATGGTGATTGTTTGTGAGCAGATTAACCATCGGTTCAGACGAGCGACCACCAAACGCATTGTCTGAGAGGTGAATTTCCTCAAGTTCTTCATGATCTACAAGTGCATCACAAAGAGCGCGCAAAGAGTCAGGAATCTCTGTAATAAGCCGACCTGTAAAAATATCTGACATGCCGGCGATTCTGAGTGTTTTTTTTTTCTTGAGCACCTCGGCCAGTGCCTGGCATGCGCCCACACCAAACGTGTTGCCCGAGAGATGAATCTCATATAGAGGTTCTATCTTCTCGAGCTGAGAGATGTAGGGCGCAATGTCCTGTTCTGTGTCGAGTTTTAGGTTCTTGTTGGAAATGTCAAAGACGCCCGTTCGTGCGTCGTTGGCCATGGTGGTGGAATGTCGCGAAATGATCTATGGCACGTGGTTTTTTGTACTTGTCTCCACGCAACACTTTCGCCTACAAATAGGACGCGCCTAATGGATCTGTGGAGGTCATCGCATCAGGCTCCGGCGTGGAGATGCTCCTAGGTAAGGACGGTGGCAGCGCGTCTCCCGTAGCTGTAGACGATGGAGGAGGTTCCCATGAACATGAAGACAAACTGTCCAGCTCGTTTCGTACCTTGTTTGTTTGCTCAATCCAAGGGTTATTTATAGCCGCAAAGGAGGAAGATTCATTGTTGGAGTCAGATGTGGGAATGACACCAGAGTCATGACGCTGCGCAACCACATTCGCCTCATCTGTTGTTTTTCTTACAGCTTCCTGGACGCGATTCCAACCATCTGAAAAAAGTGAACGGACTTTCCGCGCAGCATTGTGAAATGTTTCCTCAGGAAATAGAGGGTCTTGATGGGATAACGCCTTGGGACGAGATTCATGCACAGATTCGGCCAACTGTTGCTGAAGGTAAACTTTTTGGCGTCTTTCAGCATCAAGATGCGCGTTTAAACTGTCATCCGACCGACGAAACAGGTCGCTGGCAAAACGCACGTCTTTTGGCTCCACATACAAGACGCCCTGATCATCACGTCCATCTCTTCGATCCAAGGAAGGATCATAGCGGGGATTCTTCCATGAAGTGTCGGAAAGAAGCGCGTCCCACACACTTGGTGTCATCTCTGCTGGAGCAGGTTTGTTCGGACTCGAAGAGAGACGCCTCTCACGCTCGGAGTTGTATAAAAATGTGCCTGATGTGCCGGAGAACGCTTGGCGCACCAGCTCAGTAAGGTAGGACCCTCGAAACTCGAATCTTTCCGGAAATTGGCATTGCAATTGCCACACACAGTCAAGGAACTGGAAGAAAATAGGCGCTGTTTGCGATGATGCATGCCCTTGGAAATGGGCCGTGAGTGATTTAGTAAAATCCCAAAGTGATGGTGCTGCACGGCTTTGCTCCTCGTTGATTTCGTCATTTTTAGCTTCAGCATCGAGTAAAAGATCATGCTGGGGTGCACGCATGTCGAATTTAGATGAGCTCTGGTGCACAAGACCGTGTCGTTCCTGAAACTGATGACCAAAGCTAACCCAGTCTTTTTCAATGAGCACAGCAAAACCTTCTAGTGTGCGGAAATAGGGATCCAGGCATATTTGAGCCAAAGAAACTAGCTGCGCGGTTCGGTCCCAGCCATCAGAACAGTGCACAAGGACATGAGATGAATGAATATGAATATTTTGTACAATCTGACGTGTGCCCTGCAACACGGCGCCAAGATGCTTTAACCACTGAGAGCGTTGCAATGCCAATTCATCCAGTACAGCTGCCTCTTGCCGTGCTTCAAAGACGGGTCGCTCATCTTGCAGACGCAGAGCGGTTTGAATTTTGGCCAGGGAGTCGCGCATCACATGAATATTGTCAATACCTAGGTAGACTTTTTTGCAGTTCTTGTAAAATTCCATGTTTTCTGAACCTGCGCCTCTAGCATGATTGGCCATGGCGTTCGCCGTGGGCCGTGCATCCACAATTAGGTTGGTCATTGTAGATCCATAGACTGGCTCAGACGAAGAGGATACGAGCCCATGAGTTCGCTCGTGCGACGAAAAAATCGCCTCGACAAGCTTTTCATCCTGAATCGATCGATTCTGCGTAATCCCAACCATCGGCTGACTCGAACGCGAAAGAGTGGCTAAATTAGCCCAATGAAGATAGGTAAGCACAGGAATGCGACCTTTGCTGCGGTGTTTGGCCGCATGAATTAGGGTCATGTCGCTGATGTTTGATGGTACAACAAGCATAGATGGGTATGTTGGTGCCATTTCGTACGAGGCGTTGACTGAAGAAAATCGCCACGCTCGAGTGGATGAGCCGACACCTTGTCGCTTAAATTCCCGTGCGACATTGTAAAGCTGCCATCCGTTCCCCGCCGGCATTCCACTGTTGAAAGCATACATTCGCTCAACAGAGTCTGGTGTCAGTGCTTTTCACATACCCATACTGGCAGCTTCCCTGAGGCGCTCAAGCGTACGTAGGGTGGTTGCTTCGTCATAGAACCCTAGGATTAGGTGTTCGTGTGTAGCGAGGTATATCGAAAGGGGATAGATGCATGCTTGAGCCCACGCAGATTGAGCCATGGGGCGACGCACTGCGTAAGATATAAGAGGTAGGTCAATCTGTCGTGAGCACTTGGTCACATACACGTTCATGGCCATGTTCATCCGTCAGAATTAGATGAAACCTGGTTACTTGTATCGAAATGCGCGTAAATTTGTCATCTCGCCAAAGCCATGCAGTTATAGACTCGAAAGAGGTTGCAGTGGATCCAAAGTCTGGCTCAACGACTCCGTCATGCATGACGAGTCCAAGCCCATACGATGGCGTAACACCAACCAACGTGGATCTCCACGCCGCTCTGGCGTCACGTGCATCTCCTGCTACAAGACAGCTACACAAGTCGCTTGACCATATACGGTCCTTCTAGTTCGTAGCCCAAGCGGCGATAGTAGTCTCGTGTTCCCACGCCAGAAATGACTGCCATCTTCACACTGCCATGCTCGTCACGGGCAATGGTCTCCGCTTGCTCCATAAGCAACGTGCCAAATCCCTGATGCTGAAATTTGGTCGGGTCGCGGCTGTGAAGCGGAACCGCACTACCATATGTGTGCAGCTCGCGAACAATTGACGTTTGTCCATCCTTGATAAGTTCAGGGCGGTATGTGCCTGTCTCGGAGCATTTCCTAAGACGTAGAAGGGCCACTAGGATATCTTTGTCTGGGTCCTCGTAGGATAGGAACGTTTCCCACCCGCCGTTAGCTGTGTAATCGCGCCGGAGAAATTCGATTTCTTCCGGCCGTACTTTGGTGTGAATCTCATGGATACCGACCTCGCGGTAACGAACATCCCGACAGGTTGCGCCAAAGTCCCGCATGCGCTCTAGCGCCATTTCTCGCAAGTTGCCATTTTCTACGCCACTCGAAACCAGAGGCATAGGAATATCCCGTTGCACGCGGTATACACGCGTCCAAGGTGGGACGAGCGCAAGAATCCGAGCAATCACATCCACAAGAAAAGAGGGAGTGTAGTTCTTGTAGCGACCAGTGCGCCAAAGTTCATATAGACCAGTTCCACGAATCACAAGAGTGGGATATAATTTGAGACCATCCGAGCGGAAGGCTGGATTCTCAAAATATTCTTTAAACTGCTCCATGTCACGCTCAACGCCGACATTGGGAAGGTCTGGCATCATGTGCGCCACGACCTTGTAGCCGGCATCTTTAGCAAGATGAAACGTCTCGCACACGGCTTTTACCGTATGGCCACGATTCGTATCGCGCGCCACATCTTCATACACACTCTGCACACCGATTTCCAGGCGCGTACATCCATATCGTAACATTTGTGACAAGTGCGGTCGGAGACAGTAGTCAGGTCGCGTCTCAATAGTAATACCAATGCATTTGGTCTGTGACCGCTCAGAGTACCGCACCGCCTCATCGACATCCAAGCCAGTATACCCACTCAATGCATTGTGCAGCTGTGCAATAAATTCGTTTCGGTACTGCTCTGACAAGCTCATGAAAGTGCCTCCCATGATAATATATTCCACTTTGTCGACACTGTGTCCGAGCTCGTGAAGTTGCTGGACGCGTCCGCGACTCTGCTCGTATGGGTCATATCGCGCGCGAATCGCACGCATGGATGTGGGCTCATAGCCCGTATAAGACTGGGTGCTGTACTCAAAGTCCGAGTCGGGGCCACCAGGGCAATAGACGCAAATGTTTCCTGTCAAGGCAATGTGTGGACACCGGTGTGGTTTGCACATGACGGCCACAACAGCGATACCACTCGCACTTCGAATCGGTTTCGCGCGCAAGGCCGGTACCAACGCTCGTTTGTGCGTATCTGGGATGGCGGCGATGATGTCTGTGAGACGTGGCACTCCACCGTAGCCATGCTTCTTGCACGCGGCGCCTCGGATTGCATTCAGTGATACAGCCTGTGATTCTTCATGCGCTTGCACTAACTGTGCTGCAATATCTGCACATACTCGCAACAGACACTCAGTCGACGTGGATGTCGATGCGACGCCCATCAGCTACAAGTTGTCTTGTGCACAAATGGTAGAGAAAACGCCATAGACTTTTTGCTACTGTTTGACATGGATTTGTCAGCCAAGCAGTCCTATGCCGTATTCCTAGGGACTCATGTGTGGAGTGCATACTACGTGCTAAGTCCTAGCCAAATGCGTGGCGTACTATGTGTGTGGCTGAGCGTGCTTGTAACTGGCATACTTGGTACAGGCTTCGCATCCACATCCAAGGCAGAGATACAGGATATAAATCTTGTGGATCTCATCAGCACATACCCTGAACTTTCAGCATTCACGCGGCATTTACAACGCACGCGCCTTATACCTACGTTAAACCGGATTCAGACTTATGATGCGAATTCCACAGGTGTTACCATTTTCGCACCCACAAATGCCGCATTTGATAATGCAAAAATAGGCCATGAGAGTTTTTGGATGGATGAACTGCCCTCCCATTCAGATAATGTTCAAGCGCCGCTTCGGCAGCAACTGTTGTATCATATCTTAAACCACACGGTGTCACTCACGGAGTCAAATGCGACATATCTGGAGACTCTTTATTTTCCATCAAGAAAGCGTCTTGCTGAGCCTACACACCCTGGGAATATTCCACAAAAACCTTTCACCCCGAGTCATCCTGGTGCGGAAGACAAAGGCGGTCTTCTCGGTGGCTCAGGACAAATGCTTCGGGTAGAACGATCAACTAATGGGTCCATCTTGCATGTGGGGTCGGATGCCAATGGCAGTCACGGCGCTAATGTCATACATGTCGATCAAAGTTCACCTTATGGCGATTTGTACGTTATCGACCGTGTTTTGGATCTCCCGCCATCATTGGACGTGTTTCTGCGTGAACAGAAAGCTTGTGCTCTATTCCAACATATGCCTAGCGATATTCTTCATTCTTTGGCTTTGACTGCACACCTGACCATATTTTTGCCGTCAGACCGTGCATGGAATCGCCTGCATTCTCTTGAACAAGCATATTTACTGGGGCCATCGCCGCAAGCTCAAGATGACCGTCTACGCGTTTTTGGATGGCACGCTTCCAGCACAGGCATCCACGACGGGCATGTAGCATATGCTTCTTCATTACGCTCTGCGCCCCATGCACAATTTACGACTATTCTTGGAGGCGACATACACGTTTCCCGCGCGGAGAATAACTCTCTTTTCGTAAATGGCATGCCAATCATTCAAGAGGATCTTTTGACGGAGAACGGTGTTGTACATATTCTTGATGGTATGCTCCTTCCCCACGGGGATCTGGGTATGACACCTGAACAATATTTACTCGCCCTGAATGCTACGAAATTTGTGTCTCTTATAAGACAAGCGGGACTCGAATCATATATTAGCCAGGATCCACATAAAGTGCCGCCAGATTCGAAATCTGGTCCTTTTACGTTTCTTGTTCCCTCCAACGAAGCTTTAGAAAGATGGGATGCACAATTCAACAACCTGTCGAAAAAGAAAACACTCAAGTTTGGGACGCTGCTTCGTGAAATGTTGTTGTATCACATTTTACCTGGGCATCAGCGGGCACTTCACAACTCTTCGCTACCTGTAACAGAGCTACGTCCATCGGGCCTTAGTGGTGCTACGCAACGTATGCGTGTTCACATCCTAGACAACGGTACTGTCTTATTTGGAGAAAACAGCGTTTCAAGGAAATCGATTTTTTTAAACAGCACGACGCTATACTTGCTGGATGATATGGTTGAGATGCCCAAAGACCCTGTACAGACAGCCTCTGAAGCATCACTCTCTACGTATGTTGAGGCACTTTATAAAGTGCAAATGGATAAAAATGTGCGGCAAGCACCTTACATGACCTACATCGTGCCCAGCGACTTTGCCTTCGAATCGGCAGGGCTTGTGTCCAAGTACTTGCTGAGTAGCGCCAATACCAAGTTGAGTCATGTGCTCTCGTCCCAGGTACTCAATGGTGCGTGGTACGGTGCAGTATTACGGGACAAGTGGACGCAGATTTCTACTCAGGACGGATCCTTTTTGTGGATGCGACGTGATGCTGTATCGTCTGACACGGTGGTGCGCACGAATAGCTCGGATTTGGATATCCACGTTACTCGACCTGATCTTCTGACAGACACCGGTGTCATGCATGTGGTGGACAGACTGACTATACCTGCTTCGGCGCCCATATCACTCTACCAACTAGCACAAAGTGCACCTACAGGCAAAATGGTATCATTGCTACATCGTGCAGGATTTGACTGGGTCTGGAACGAAACACACAAACTCGAGGCTGGAGGTACATGCGGTCGTCAAAAATTAGTATTATTAGTGCCTGAAGACCGCGCCTTTGCCAAACTTAAATCGCATGCATATGAACACAATATGGAGCAGCTGCGGGCCCTGATGTCTCTTCATGTGTTGGTGGTAGACGACTGTGCCGCCCAACAGCCAGGTACTGAAGATGTACCAATGCCCGTGGTCGATGAAATCACGCATGTTTCCCTCCTTGATAAAAGCATGGGTGGTACGAGCCCATATGGTACCGTGGCATTCCGTCGTGTTTCGCCTACCAATGAGAACCGACTCGGATATATGGTCGGTATCAAGGGGGCTCGCAGTACACGTGGTAAGGAACATTCAGCACATGTTCTAGAATATGGACGCACATCATGTATGCAAGTACATGCGGGTCGCGTTACACCAGGGGGTATTCTTACAATTGACACAGTGCTTGAACCTTTCGAATCAGGGTGGTTTTTCCGTTGGGATTGGGCAAGAAAAGTATGCCTCCTAGGTGCCTTGTCCCTTGGTGCCATCTCTGCAGGAATATACACTTGGCATTGGCGCTGTGGATATACACGTGTACAGACCGAAGCACTAGAAGGTGAGGAAGAATAGATGCGTGGCTAGTGTAATGTAACGTTGTTGAAGGTCCTTCATGGAACAAATCAGCACTTTGGGATTGGTTGACTTTTCGTGGAGATGGGATCCAACTGAGTTTGAGGTATGCTGAAGAATACATGCATCGCACGTCATTGCATAAATTGAGTGACTATCACTCTGTCTGCCAAGTGTAAGGGATGATAAATAGAAACCAGAAGAGTGTATTCCGTCATTGCGTTCGATGTGATGATGACAGACGAGGAGCATCTTCTTGCAACGCCTTAAAATGGGTTCGTTCACATGTCATTATATTTAATCGCACGTCAAAAATGCATCATGCATCGCCTGATTTCAGGGAAACTTGACAAGTGTCTTTGCTCACCGCTAGATAATGAACTCATACATGGTCATAAATGAATGCCTAGATCCAGTAATCTTGACTTCAAAGAATGCTTCTGTCAACAAGAATTCCAAGTTAGATCAGAAATAGACAAAGCAAATTCAGCCACACATAGGTTAGTATCGACATTGCTTAATGAATAGGACATTTTTTAAATATACACAGGCTACGCTGCGAGCTGCGAGCTGCGAAACTAGTCATTAGGCTGTAAGCAACTGTATTAGCGAAATATATCCAGCAGCTGATATAAGAATTTTGATTCTAAGGAATGAAATACGTCTCAAGTATCCAAGGTTTGCATATGCCTTAAAGATTCAGATTCTTGTTCTCTGGATTCTTGTGTGAGGATTGTCAGTCTTGTCGTCCTCAACCACTCTGTTCGTTATATCGTCCTCCACATCAGATGTTCTCTCGGCGCGTTTGTTTTACTTTGGCCTTCGATTGCATGGGTTTGAGATCAAGTATCAAGTATTAAATAAGGTAGCTTGTGTGTGATATGTTTTTTTCTATGTTGATAGATCCAAAGGTCTTGATTTATAGACTCAAAAGTCAGGACACAGGCTCAGGATCTTTTGCTTTTCTGCAGACTGCCCATTCATGCGTAGAACAAGTTGCGAGAACTGATCAATCAAGCTGACACTACACACTCATGAAAAGCATTAATAAGGTAGTGAGACTCTTTTTGCAAGAATAGTCATTCATAAAGGTGTTTGAGCTGAGCTCGCACCCGTCGTTATTTATCCTGGAAAAAAACTCAGGATGCATCGAATATGACACTTCCGATGAATACATATCAACATTGGATTCGAAGGATAGTTATATCGAGCCTAAAATTACATCATGGTTCTATCGAGCAAAGAGTCGCTTTACTGAATTCAAATCAAAACAATCTGATCTTTGAGAGTCAGTGATGTCCACGAATGTGCTGCTATGCCATCTCAGAAGTACTAGGCAATATAAGAGTGTCCTCTATTCCCCAAAGGGATCGGATCAGGTCTGTGAGAATAATTTCATCCTCGAGGCACAACAGGCACAATATAACAAATGTACGTACCAAGGGGTGAACATGCTCAAAGCTCAAGCATGGCTCGTTGCCAAATAAATGCAGCTTGGTAGAACAAAAAAACCCCTTCTTCTTACAAAATATGTATCACGTGCACAGCGCACGTCCCAACCTTGCAGTATTCTTGTGGTCACCCCACTTTCGCGTTGGTTTCCCATCATGACGACGTACTTTGATACTTTACGTACTGTACGTAGAAGTATCGTTGTTAACATATAAGCCCTACCAGAACGTTCCGATTACAGAAGATGGCGTTGCAACGTCAGAATTCATTGATGCCACGGAAGGTGTGGTCAAGCTCTTTGACTTACTGGGAAGTAGTGCCTTTGCTGTTGTACAGAATGACATGAATGGCAATATCAAGGTTCGTGCAATCTAAACTAACATGACCAGAAAATTCGTGATAGACTTCTGAGTACGGGCCCAGATCTCTCTGGCACACTACAGCTACTCGTAAAAAATGAAGGCTTACCTGGTGACAAGAAGCGCACGGCCACCGAAGGTCTACTTTGGCTTCTTCGGTATGTTGTCATCTTTCACTCACAAGCAGTGGACTTGAGTTTACGGCAAAGGCTCTGCGCTTTTCGTTAGACAACCAGAATGAGGAGTTGGCTACAAGTTTCACTAAGGCATATGAGCAAACGCTTCGAAAACACCACAGCATACTAGTTCGCCCGGTCTTCACAGTATGTATACTACATGTCAGCTAACAGGTGTGTACAGCTCGCTATGAAAGCTTGCCCCTACCGAAAAGACTTTTACGCTAAGCTAGGTCCTTCAGAGGACGATGTGCGTCCACAGCTCTCGACATGGTTAAATGCCCTTGAAAAGATCGTGCAGGATATGCAACAGTTCTTCGAGTAAGTCCAGGACACCAATGCACGTGCTCTAACCGATCGCAGGCAAGGCCAATATGCTAAAGGGTTTTAGCGCACACGATTAGCTGTAGCACGACACTTAGTGTGAGCCAATAAAATGCCCTTTGCTTCTTCGGACTCGAGAGTGGACTTATTCTGCCCAGTCGATGATTACCCGTGTGCTGGCAAAGGCACGTGGCCTGGGGTAGATAAATGCATGCGCCACCGGCACAGCACGGTCATCCACATAACCACTTACTACTTAGAACATAATGGGAATCCTTGACATTGTTCCAGCTGGTGTTATTTCGGGTCACGACGTCTACAAGGTGTATGACTATGCCCGTGAAAACCACTTTGCCATCCCTGCTTTCAATGTGACGACCTCTTCTGTTGCCAATGCCGCTCTTGAGGCTGCGCGTGAAGCCAAGGCCCCCGTCATCATTCAGGTGTCGAACGGAGGTGCCGCGTACTTCGCTGGTAAGGGCCTTCCCAACGACAAACAACAGGCCTCGGTAGCTGGCTCTGTGGCATGCGCGCACTACGTGCGTTCGGTTGCCAAGCACTACGGTGTCCCTGTGATTCTGCACTCGGACCACTGTGCCAAGAAGCTTCTGCCTTGGTTCGATGGTATGCTTGCAGCTGACGAAGAGTGGTTTGCCAAGCATGGCGAGCCTCTGTTCAGCTCGCACATGCTTGACCTTTCGGAGGAAACGAAAGAAGACAACATCAAGATCTGCCTTGAATACCTCAAGCGTATGGCTAAGATCGGTGTCTGGCTCGAGATGGAGATCGGCATTACTGGTGGTGAAGAGGACGGTGTGAACAATGAGCACGTTCACAACTCGGCCCTCTACACGCAGCCTCAAGACATCTGGGACATTTACAAGGCTTTCAGCGAGATCACCCCCAATTTCAGCATTGCCGCTGCCTTTGGCAATGTTCACGGTGTATATAAGCCTGGTAACGTCAGGCTCCACCCCGAGCTTCTTCGTGAGCACCAGGACTTCGTGCGTGAGCAGCTCAAGATCAACAAGGAGAACCCTGTGTTCCTTGTCTTCCATGGTGGCTCGGGTTCAGAGAAGCACGAAATCGCCACGGCCGTGAATAACGGTATTATCAAGATGAACGTCGACACCGACACCCAGTATGCCTACCTTGAGGGTATTCGTGACTTTATCCTTACCAAGAAGGACTACCTCATGAGCCAGGTCGGCAACCCTGAGGGCGCCGACAAGCCCAACAAGAAGCAGTACGACCCACGTGTCTGGGTGCGCGAGGGAGAGAAAACCATGGGGAAGCGTTGCCAGATTGCTTTTGACGACCTCAAGACTTCAAACCATCTATAAATGCGTAGGGGTCGACTAAATCGTGGTATGGAAGCGTAACACACCGCTTAGATAGCGATGTAATGTCGAATAAGTTATTGAAGTATGCACAAGTAAATTTTGTGGTATATAGAAGTATAAACGAAAGACAAGATCGTGCCTAGAAGCCGCGCGGATTCACACGAAGCGACTTGCGAGTGAATTTCGGGACTTTGTGAACACTTTTGCGATAGTTCTTGTCATGCGGAGAGAATACAGTATACTTGTCACGAGAGTGCATATCTGGTTCTTTTGGAAGTGTCAGATCGCGATCGAGAGCACGGCATTGTACGCCACTGGCCTTAATAGTTTCAATGACACTGTCAACATCGCGCAAGCGTTGCCGGACGCGCATTTTGCGCGTCGAAGAAAGCCGCCACGGATTTTTCCTATACGTGTAAGTAAAAGCGAGCATACCATAGAAGACCGCCGAAGGTAGGGCTGCTGGGGCGAAATGCGCCTAAAAACGACATGACCTAGTAAGGCTACCGTCAACGATGAATTCGCAGATGTAGGAGCAGACGGTGGCATCAATTTCTCCTTCGCACGTGACACATGTCTTCCACGTGTACCCTGCGCGTATATGCACGATAAAAGAGGTATCCCCGGTGTGGGCAGTGCCGTGATCCAGCCCTGCAACGTTATGGAACAAGGGTGGACATATTCCGTGGATAATGCGTTGCACTACTTCAATGTTTCGCGCACGCAAGGCTTGTCTTCGGAAGCGGCAAGAGCTAAGCTAGCAAAATATGGTCCTAACGGTATGTGGTGGCTCATGCGTGATGATATTAACTTGCACAGAGCTGAAGGAAGAAGAACCCACTCCTTTGTGGCGCCTAGTGCTCGAGCAGTTCCAAGACCAGCTGGTAATTATTCTTCTTGTTTCTGCTTTTGTGTCTCTAGTGTTGGCGCTCGCTGAAAACGAAGGGAGTCTGCTAAATGCGCTTGTGGAACCTAGTGTCATTTTCCTGATCCTAATTGCCAATGCCACCGTCGGCGTGTTACAGGAGCGCAATGCTGACCAATCCATTCAGGCACTGCGTGCATATTCCCCAGAACAGGCGTTTGTTATTCGCGATGGAAAGACGTGTCACATGGATGCTCGAGACATTGTACCTGGCGATATCGTGATTGTGTCGGCCGGTGACCGCGTACCCGCTGATTGTCGTGTAATTGAGCTTCGCTCATCTGTACTCCAAGTGGATCAAGCTATTCTCACAGGTGAATCCGAAAGTGTTTACAAAACTTCGAACAAAGTCGAAGATGAGAAAGCTGTTAAACAAGACATGACAAACATGCTGTTTTGTGGTACGACAATTGTGAATGGAGCATGTTTGGCGCTTGTGTGTCTTACCGGAGAGCAAACGGCTATCGGAGACATCCACGCAGAAATTGGTGAGCATGAAGATGCCAAGACACCGCTTCAAGAACGTCTGGACGAATTTGGTGATTTGCTTGCTAAGGCTATTATGGTGATTTGTGTATTGGTTTGGGTCGTGAACATTCGCCACTTTGGTGATCCTTCTCACCATGGCTGGCTGAATGGTGCAATCTACTACTTTAAAATTGCGGTGGCATTGGCTGTGGCAGCCATTCCGGAAGGACTCGCTGCAGTCATCACCGCCTGCCTTGCTCTTGGCACGCAAAAAATGGCGCGGAAAAATGCCATTGTTCGTCATCTACCAAGCGTCGAGACACTTGGGTCAACCAGTGTTATTTGCTCCGACAAAACGGGTACACTCACAACCAACGAAATGAGTGTAACCGCGATGTATTTGGTGGGTGACAATACAGAGTATCAGGTCACGGGCACAACATTTGCACCAGAGGGATCGATCATGCTTGATGGCAACGCAATGACTGGATTAAGCCGCCCTGGCAATGCGGTCCAAGCTTTAGCTGAAACTTGTGCCGTCTGCAACGACGCTACAATCGTTGTTGACTCGAACGGTCGGCACAAGGCTATTGGTCAGGCTACCGAAGCGGCATTGCGTGTGCTTGTGGAAAAAATAGGTTATCATGACCATGTCCAACAAGCACATGTGTCGAGCCTCCAGCCAGCGCTTCGAGTCAGTGCAGTAAGTGATTTGTATGCTAAGTCGCTTACTCGCCTTGCGACCCTGGACTTTACGCGAGATCGTAAAATGATGTCTACGTTTGTTCGCCGTTCAGCAAATAAACTTCGCTTACTTGTAAAAGGTGCCCCTGAGTCAGTGTTGCTTTGTTCCACGCATGTATACTTGAACGAAAACGAGCGCATACCTTTAACGGATGACATGCGAGTAAGCCTCCAACAGAAACTCGATGCATACGGTAATGATGGTCTACGTGTATTAGCTGTGGCTGTGCGTGACGACATGTCGCTTCCAGACTTGTTTTCACCCCTAGACCCGTCGAAGTACGCTGAATATGAACATGACTTGTCGCTTGTTGGCTTTGTCGGAATGCGTGATCCTCCGCGCTCCGAAGTAGCGCAAGCAATCCGATCGTGTATGGATGCTGGTGTGCGAGTCGTTATGATTACAGGTGACAATCAGCGAACCGCGGAAGCTATTTGTCGTCAAGTTGGTCTGTTTGGTCCCACAGAGGACATTGGTGATCGCTCGTACACAGGTCGTGAATTTGATGCCATGACGCCTGAAGAGATGTTGTCCATGTCACGTCGCGTGGTGGTTCTTTCGCGTACGGAACCATCGCACAAAAGTCGATTGGTCGACTTGCTGCAGAAGAGCAATGAAGTGGTAGCCATGACAGGTGACGGTGTGAACGATGCACCTGCTCTCAAACGAGCTGATATCGGCGTGGCTATGGGCACAGGTACGGACGTGGCAAGGCTGGCAGCTGATATGGTGCTGTCAGACAACAACTTTGCCACAATTGTGTCGGCGATTGAGCAGGGACGAAGCATATTCAACAACACATCATCATTTATTCGTTATCTGATTTCGTCTAATATTGGTGAGGTTGTGAGCATTTTCCTTACTGTTCTTCTGGGCATGCCTGAAGGTCTGATTCCAGTGCAGCTACTGTGGGTCAACCTCGTAACTGATGGACTACCAGCTACCGCGCTGGGCTTTAATCCGCCCGATGGCGCGGTGATGCATGTGCCGCCCCGCAAGCGAAATGACTCACTCGTTTCGCAATGGATGCTTGTGCGCTATATGATTATTGGCGTCTATATTGGCGTCGCTACTGTATTGGGCTATGCATGGTGGTTTGTGGCCTACAGTGGTGGCCCACAGATCAGCGTGTACCAACTCACCCATTTCCACAAATGTGAGAGTGAGTTTAATGAGATTGGGTGTGGTATATTTACAGGGGTCGAGGCTCAACATGGATCAACAATGAGTCTTAGTATCCTTGTCACAATTGAAATGTTGAACGCATTGAATGCACTGTCTGACATGGATAGTCTGCTGTTCCACACTCCATTCAAGAATTTGTGGCTTATCGGAGCAATTATGCTTTCGATGGCTCTTCACATGGTAATCCTGTATGTGCCGACTTTTCAAACCATATTCTCTGTTGTACCTTTAGGCTGGAATGAATGGATGGGAGTTCTCGCACTGTCTGTGCCCGTTTTGGTCATCGACGAAGCATTCAAGTGGGCAGCGCGTGGCTGGCTGCCCAAGAGCAAAAAAACCGCATAGCGATACAAAAATAATGTATAGACCGTACATTGACTACCTTGATAATAAAACATATGGGTATGATCGATGAGTTTCGTGAATACCTAAGTTGGCAGGGGATTAGGGATTGTGACTAGGATTCATTGAGGGTAGGGAAGCGTTAATGTCATTGGGCATGTTGGTCATAGGAGATCCCTGCCCCGGATGCTCGCTCAGCGTGAATGACTGAGGCCGATGAAACATGTGCAACATAAACGATGAAGCCTGTTCACGTTGTCGTCGGTCAATGAGTCTCCAAAGCTGCATGGAAGGACGAGAGTCCTGATGTTCAGACTGATTTGGCGAGAAACTCATGGTGGCTGGCGTCTGCGCAGGGGGAGAAAGTGTGGATACAGGCGAGGTGCCATGTAACGACGGAGTTTGAGCTGTACTTGCGGAAGTATTGTCCACAAAAATAGCCGTCTGATGCAGTGGATCCGAGATCGACGGTTGTGCTTGGGTAGATACATCAGGATAGTGCTGCTGTATTAGTGCAGGATCAAACCCTTGAGCGGCTTGTACGTTCTTGTTCATGTAGACCGGAGGAGTAAAAGGGTACGGGATAGAAGCAAGCACATCATGAGCCCGAGAAGGCTCCACCACCTCATACGTTTGGGACTCCAGCATGTTGGGACCAGCAGGGGTCGGTTGCGAAGGGCTCACCGATAGCTGTGCTTGGACAGGGGGATGACGAAGCTCCGGCGGCACCACATTTACAGCAGCTGGTTTCGGATCGCCAGATACTGGCGGGATCGTGACCGACGTCGATGTGGGTGGTGGTGGTGATGTGCATAAATGTTTAGGCTCAAGCGGTAAATCAGATAGCGAAGCATCACTAGATTGCAATGGCTCTCCAGATCCCGTCTCGTCAGGTCGATTCATAACATGCAGATAAAATGAATGTTCCAGACGATGTAGCTGGCCATTTTGTACATACAAGGCTGTTACACTCAAATTGCCTCCCTGCGATGTGCTTGTGGGTACACCTGTTAGCACTTTCTCGTTATCTTCCCAATGAAGCCAAGATGGCATCGTATTAGCTGAATAGACCACCTTGATGTTCATGCTGGATGCTTGGGGATCCCAAATGCGGAGATTCCATGTCCATGGTTCATTCACATAAGCCACCTTGGACGAAGCACCGGCGATCTTTGGCGAGAATGTGAAAAACTCCCATCCACCAGCAGGCAGACGCCGTGCTTGAATGATCCAAATATGATTGCCTTTGGATTTTGCCTTTTTACCATCCTCATTGAAGCGTGAAATGAAAGGATGAGACCATAAGAATTGTTTAATGCGGCGCATGGATGCACTCTCTTCACTAATGCCACGGCGTCTTAATTCAGTTTTAAACGCCATTGTAAAAGCCTGGATGCGGAACTTGAATGGTCGAAAATCCGGCGACTCATCGAGGCGTGCCATTTTTTTGGGCATCAAAGTTTGGTGAATGAGTTCGCCACGCTCATCTTTAGCTTCCAAATTCGAGCAAAGAGAGGTCAAAAATTCATGGAAGACAGCTTCAAATTTCGCCCGAAGCTCTGGTGAAAGTTCAGACAGACCCGTAGCAGCTCGATCTCCTGACCAATCACTCCAGTCATCCTGCCCACCATCCTTTGCAGCAGACGCATTAGGATCCAATGATAGATCAGGCGTTTCTGTTATCGGGTTCATTTGCGCTGACGGTTGTAAGGGATTTGCTGGATCCAAATTCCATGAATCAGAGGGGCCATTCCCGGAGTTGAGTGCCACTTTAAGCGCTTCGGCTGCTGAAATGCTTACAATAGAACTGTCTGGAGCTGACTGGAATGAACTTTCATTAACGGGCGTTGAAGTAAAATTGAGTTGATCCGGGTTCACAGAGGGTCGCTTTGAGTTCAATACAGCCTGTGGCGAATTGCTTTGTAGAACGTGGTTGTTGAGCACCCCGGAAGGGTCCGAGGAAGTGGGCAAAGAGTTAACATCATGAGTCACAGGCGCAGCTTCTTGTAAGCCAAAAGAAGGAGCAGAAGGTTGTAGGTTCTGGTTTGTTGGAAAACTAGACGGCGCCGGCATGCTGAAGTCAAATACGCCAGACTGTAAGGATGGAGAAAACGCTGTAGTTGTGCTTAAATTAGCATTTGATAGAGACGAGGGAACCTCGGCTAGTTCAGACCTAGAACGAGCGCGCATACCCATACCAGTTTTTTCACTGCAAAGCGATTTAATAGGTAAAGCTGATTGGATTTCATTCTTCATGCGCCGCTTCCGACTCTCGATATCATCAATCAATGTTGAAAAAGCCGCCGCCGAGTTGATGACACGTTCCTGCTCAGGTGTTCCCAATGCACTGAAAGATAGCGGTTGACCACTGTTCCGACATTGTTGCTGCATTTCGCTTGACAAGGAAAGACCTGTTACGCCCATTTCGGCAACACGTCTGATCAAATGCTTAATAGTATCCATTTTGTCTGTGCACATATCAAACCGACCTCCATGGAAATGTACACGAGCATCCGCTGCTGCTGCCGCTAGCTCGTCAATGGAGTTTCCAATATCCGGTAAAAGTTTCATGGGCTCCTGGATATATTTTGACGGCGAAAGACACAAGTGCTCGGTTCTGTCTGAAGATGCGGTGTTTGGAGTCATGGCTGGAACCGACAGATTGCTCGGCGAAGTTGGAGTAGTCGCATGTGCCGCTTGGGTCAGCTCGATGACAGGAAAAGTACTTGTTCCCTTTATAGAAGGACCAGTCAAACCAGTTGCATCACTGCTTACACCTGGTGTTGGAGGACTAAGTCCCAGACCGATCGGTATTTGATTTTGCGATACTGTAGAGGCCAAATTTCCCTGATTTAAAGGCACAACACCTCCAGGTGCAAGATGATTCACATCAACGTATGGTTGATTGCTCGTAGTGTCCAAATGTAACCGGCGCATCGGGCTTGATTTTTGAACCTGGACATTGGGCGCTTGATTTTGTTCTTCTGGGTTAATATTCTGATTAGACCATTCATTTGAAGCTATTGATACATGTTCAACCGCTTCAACTCCATAATTTTGCAACGGAACGTTCATCGTAGCGGGCACGCCGCAATAAAGGGCCGAAGTATCGATAACCCTCGTGAATTGTTGAGTGATACGGGGGAAGATGTTTAGCCACCATATCTCCTAACTTATAAATTACTAATCACATTTGCTAGATCGGGATTGCCACTTGCTTCTTCACTCACCCGAAGTTTTCGCTTTCAAAGTGGGCATTTTTGTGGCGAATGATTGGACCGATACGTACAGCTTAGATCGACCAAGTTACACCAAAAAATCTCATGAACACTCTTGATTTACCCCACATTGAATGGGATCCAGGCCACTAGGACATGGCCCGCAATTCTCTGCATTGAAGTTTGTCCTCACAAGCGACGAATGAGTTGCACACTATAGCACTGCATTGCCAGTTGTTTTCGTATTCAAGGTTGCTGTCTTGAAATATGGCCTATAGGTATAGAATCCTGAACTTTCACTAGCCCTGGGACAATGTGTTTGAACGACGCACTTTTAAAGGCGTAATGCTTGACGTTATCGTGAAAGAAGACTTGGGTCGTAGAGTTCGAGGAGCGCTTGCTGGATACCGCAGAATACTTTCGCGCCTCGGTGTAGATGGCATTGCGGAGGATTCATCGCAAACTTGAGAAGATGAACTACTCCGGTCCATCTCATAGTGAGCGTCTTGTAGCGTCAAATCATGAAGCCCGTCCTGGCACGATTGCTGAGCACGAGTACTTTCATCCTCAATTTTTTTTCTTCCTTGTTCACCAAAGAAAAGTTCAACATCATCGACAGTTTCATCACCAAGTGGGAGAGAAACGTCTCCCTGCGGTTCTGGCTGCACGTCATTGATCTCCAAAAAAGGGAGCGCAGGACCGAGCGAGGCACGTTGATGAGTAGTTGCGACAGAAGTCAATTCATTCCTTGGCTCTGTACTGGATAACTCAATGCCCAGTCCCGTAGTGGATGCTTCACCTGCTGCCAATGGCGAGGTATGACGCGCAGTGGCACTGCGAATAGCGCTATTAATGAAGTCAAGCGAGCGTTTGTGCTGCGCTGTACGTGAATTTCCTGGTTGTTGGCTTACATTTGGCGAAACCACAACAGCTGATGGCATAGAGCATGGACTTCGCATCGTGTCGAGCGACTGGAGTCGCTTGACCGTAATATTCTGGTTCTCTGAGTCTCCAAGCAATTGACCCATCAACCCTGTGGCTCCCATCCATGTACGCCGAGGAGGGGGCGGATCAAGCGAGACATACTTGATAATACGCAAGGGCACATCTACCTCGACAAGAGTTGAGGTTTCAGCACCTACGCCCACACGGAGCACATATTGGACATTGATATGACGACCTGGCTCAATTGTAGCAGTGTTTTCCGGTAAAACAAGTGAGTGATGGAGATATATAGGTTTACCAGGTCGTGCCCCTGTCCACCAGCTACCGAGTTGACCTGCTGCCAAGGTCTCATCCGTAACGATGGTACTGGTGGACGATATAATATCTTTTGATCCGGGTATATGATCATGTGCGCGATATAACGTTTCGACTCGCACTAAAGCAATGCGAAGCACATTCAGCAATTGGTTTCCACCATTAAACACGCCTGCTTCGAAATACACACGCTGGCCTGCCACCCATGTTTCACGGTGTAAAGCAGCAGCAAGACGAATATTTCGAGCTTTGGCCTCGGGCGTATTTGCCTGAGAAATAATGGGGCGTGGTGAGCTCGATAACTCTGCAGTGGGATTGAGGTATGGATATAGCTGCATTTTTTGGAAACAATGAGCTATACCACTGTGCTTTTCACCGAACGCTTTAACGCGGACAGATGCAATAAGAATATATCCCACCTCTGAAGACGCACTTTCGTAGCAGCCTTTAGCACCCTTGCCCATGGGCACGGAGAGAGAAAATGGAATAGCATGGTGACCCTCTTGCCCTAATGAGAAACCTTCTTTATCTGGAAGCGACGCAAAGCAAGGAAGGATAGCATCCCCTCCTCCTTCTCCTTCACACGTGTTTGTAGTACCATGTAGAATATATGGCTCTGATGGACCATCCAAGCTGCGGTCGCCATCAATCACAGACATGTGGCGGTAGAATATGTGACGGATATCTTCATCAGGCATACACTCGTATCCAATAAGTCGTACACGAGGCTGTGCCAGAAGCATAGCAGTGGATCGGTCTGTGTGGTTGGGGATATTCAACTGGATACTGCCGTGTAATAACCCTCCCTCTACAATGAGGTTGTTTTCCACAAATAATTCGATACCGATACGTTCATCACGCTCGGGAGGATACATCGACACAATTGGTTTGCTTGGAAGCGAGTGAACCATGGGTGTAGCAGGCGAGAGAGATACATGATGTACTGGGAGAAAGGGGGGAGCTTGAGGATATGGAATGGGTTGTGCATCGCATGAGCTCACTGGCGGCAATTTGACTTGCGACCCGGGAAATTGCACTTGAGGCCGCGGTGATGATGTAGCTGAATCACTTGGCGTGTCAGCCCGTCTCGTAGCACTGGCTGAATGGACATCGTCAAAGACTGACCATTCGACAGCTGGCTTGGGCGGAAGTGGGTGCTTCATCACACACATGGGCGACACATTCACACTCTTGTTTGTAATCAAGCGATTTTCACGTAACGGCATGCTAGGCAAAGATGCACATACTCCTTGCGTTGTACTTGCTTGTGCCAAATGGCCATCATGGTTTTTCTGCCGCACAATGGCGCGGCGGCGAGAAGACTTGGGAGGCGCGGATGTTTTTTGGGAAATGTTTTGCACATTCATCCGAACGTCATTGAGCGCAGTATCTGGTATTCCTAAGTCAATGCCGAGACCATTCATAATGGTTGGCGCGACCAAAGTACAACAGAGATAAGCGTGTAAATCCGACCTAGGAGTGTTGTTGTCGCCAGCCAACACCAGCGGCCCTATGCACGCGCATCGCGCTTGCATGTTTTTATTCACATCAACATCTACAATTTTCCTGAATTGGGCAATGCAATGCCTCCACAGTGAACATACAGATCACGAGCCCGCACGTTGACTGGCGCCCCGGTTGCACCCCAGGTGGATAATACGTCTGCTCTACAGCGCCACAATAATTACATATAGATAACTTTAAAGGTTAGGGCGAGCGCCAGTCGAGCTACTCTTCTTGGGAGCCGGAATGTAAGAGCCCTTGGCGTCACGCTTGTCGCAACGAGCAATGCCGTCCTCGTCGCGGTACACACCAAGTTCGATCAACTTGGCAAAGGCCTTTGCAAAATCAGCGTAGAACAGGTCTCGGTCCGCAGCATATTTCTCGACCCAAGGACGGAACTTCTCATCTTGGGCGAGTGAGTAGTCCGTTGGAAGCATCATAAGGGGCTCGTCGTCCTCGTCCATGCCAGGAGCATAAGCCGAGTACTGGAAGGGGCCGTCCCACTTACGAGGCTCCCATTTCAAATTAAGCAAAAATTTGTAGAATGTGTTCGAGAAACGAGTTGGGTTCACCACCCAAGGGCCATCGAAGCCCGAGCGGTTCTTGTGGCAACGACCGAGATTGTGAGCGCCAGTCAGAGCTACAATTTCTTGGTCGTTAAAGCCCATGCGGTAGAAGATGTGGCGCAAGTGGTCCTGACCTTGGGCGCCATCGGGCAGACGTCCACGAGGGGGCACGTACCTCTTGTTCGTGAAGTCAGTGCGGCCAGGCTTCCATTCGATTTCAGGGCCGTCCATCTCCTTGATGGCCACAACACCGGCAAGAGTCCACAGGTCAGCGTAAGTGATCCAAGGGTGCTTCTCCTTGATAGGCTCTAGGAATGCACGGGCATTTTCAAGACCAGCATTTGCTGGGTCACCGCCCTCTTCCTCGTATCGCATACCAGCTCCGTTCGAGCCACCAGTCTCGTCCTCTTTGCTGTACGTGCCACTCGCGTGCCAGGCAAGACGCACAAGAACAGGACCAATTGATCCGTCATCATATCCCTTCTTCTTTAGGATAGAGGCAATATCCTTGCGCACTGCATCAAAGTCACCTAGCTTCGACATTGTGGTGTTGAAGTAGATACATAGTGAGCCCAGCCAAATCGTGGGTTAAGACAATGAGCTTAGGAGCCACGTGGTAGCGGTACGGATCCAGCCTATTAAATCAAAATGATTTGTACACGGCCACCGAGCTTCCCATGACCCCCGACATGTTCGGCCGATGTTGTGATCGCAACGCCCGTGCTGGCAGGTCGCATGCCACGTGGTAGAACGTAAAGAGCACGGGTCCTGTTGGGCCCATGCTAAGAAACTCCCGTGCATGCGTTCTTCCGTCTCAACGTTGTCTCGACTCGTCCAAAGTACATCCATCTTGGCCAAATCCCGTACCATCATGACGACTGCCCAGGATATTCAAACCCGCGTTATCGGAGCCGCTAACACGCTGGACTACCGCGTGTTCCTCGAGTCAAAGTCGACGGGCCAGCCTCTGTCGCCATTCCACGACGTGCCTTTGTACGCTGATGAGGCCAACGGCATTCTAAACTTTATTGTTGAGATCCCGCGCTGGACCAACGCCAAGATCGAGATCAGCAAGGAGGACTCTTTTAACCCCTTCAAGCAGGACACGAAGAAGGGCAAGTTGCGCTACGTTCGCAATTCGTTCCCCCACAAGGGTTACATTTGGAACTACGGAGCCTTCCCCCAGACGTGGGAGGACCCCGCCTTCGCCCACCCTGACACCAAGGCCAACGGCGACAACGACCCTCTTGACGTTGTTGAAATCGGCGAGACCGTTGGATACACTGGTCAGATCAAGCAGGTTAAGGTGCTTGGTGTAATGGCCCTCCTTGATGAAGGCGAGACGGACTGGAAGGTGATCGTGATCGATGTGAATGATCCGATTGCCCCCAAGCTGAATGACATCGAGGACGTCGAAAAGCATCTCCCTGGTCTGATCCGTGCCACGAACGAGTGGTTCCGTATCTACAAGATCCCCGACGGTAAGCCTGAGAACCAGTTTGCCTTCTCGGGCGAGGCCAAGAATCGCAGTTATGCTACGGAGGTCATCCATGAGTGCCACGAAGCGTGGCGTCGTCTGATCACCGGTCAGGCCAACGCTGGTGACATCAAACTTGAGAACTCGACTGTGCAGGGCAGCAAGTCGCTCGTCGCCCCGAACGACACTGTTATCACGTCGATCCCTTCTGCTTCGCCACAGCCCCCGGCCCCTATTGACCCTAGCATTGACAAATGGTTCTTCATCAGCTCGTCTGCCAACTAAGCACAACATAGATATAATCATTTTTAACCATCATGGACTGTTCCTTGATAGGAAAGGTTGAGTTCGTGTCTACATGGCACTCGTACCTTTGAATGTCTACACACGGTACAAGGCACGCTTTGTTGCCTTGACAACAATCTCGGACGTGGCAAAAGACAGCGTCTCGAGATTATAAGCATACGGTGTCGGAACATCCGCACCAGTAACACGTTCCACGGGTGCGTCGAGATAGTCGAACGCCTCAGTTTCCATGACCTGAGCGCAGATCTCACTTCCAAGACCAAACGCAGGGAAACCACCTTCCACCGTTACGAGACGGTTTGTCTTCTTCACACTTTCCACGATAGCGTCAATGTCCAGGGGACGGATTGAGCGCAGGTTGATTACCTCGGCTTCGATGCCCTCTTTAGCCAAAGACTCAGCAGCTTCCAGGCCATGAGCCACACCCATAGAATGCGCCACAATCGTCACATCCTTACCAGGACGTTCGATTTTTGCCTTGCCAATAGGAATCAAAAAATCTTCCGACAGGGCTTCCTGAGAGACGGAGAACGAGTGACCATACAAAATTTCGTTCTCAAGGCAGACCACGGGGTTCGGGTCACGAATCGCGGCCTTGAGGAGGCCACGGGCATCCTCGGAGCTGTAAGGGCTCACGACCTTGAGACCAGGAATTTGACCATACCAAGTGGTGTAGTCCTGCGAGTGCTGAGCAGCTACACCCGCTGCGGCACCGTTAGGGCCACGGAACACGACTGGAACGGTCACTTGACCAGCCGACATATAGTGTGTTTTACCAGCAGAGTTAACAATTTGATCGATAGCCTGCATAGCGAAGTTGAATGTCATAAACTCACAAACAGGACGCAGACCCGCAAAAGCAGCACCCACTGCAAGACCAGCAAAGCCCTGCTCGGTGATGGGTGTATCAATCACACGATCCTCACCAAACTTGTCAAGCAGTCCTTTGGTAACCTTGTATGCACCGTTGTAGCGGGCAATCTCTTCACCAAGCAGAAACACCTTGGAATCACGATGCATTTCCTCCTCCATAGCAGAATTGAGTGCTTCGCGCACCGTCATTTCCTGAGCGCCCGACTCGGATGCAAAAGCACGCACAGGCATGCGTGCCATTGTCAGTGAAGGCATCAAAGTCGAACGGAGAAGTTGGGGACGAATACAGCGTGCCCTTACAGCTGCAGCTATCATGGTGGTGCCGAAACTGGTGAACAGAAATAGATGTCCCGTTTGTTCAGGCCCGTTTCCAGCCTCCAGTCGGCCCAGGGGCAAATCGTTGGGCGCGCCACCAAGAAAGGGCCTAATAGGCTTTTCAATGACACGCGGAATTTTCCACCCAACTGCCAGTCGACGGGCTAATCGTGGATTGTCTTGTGTATTCACACGATGGAAGAGCTCTCGTCAGGCTCCTCGGACTACGCCGCAAGCACATGGATCGCATGGTTCTTATCTACAAAGGGGAATGAATACTTTTGTGAAATCGACGAAGACTATATTCTTGATCGATTCAATTTAACTGGTCTCAATACTGAAGTGCAGCATTACACGTACGCTCTCGACCTCATCACAGATGCTCTTGACGAAAACATTAATGAACTTCATCGTGAGCAGATTGAAACACAGGCAAGAATTTTATATGGTTTGATCCACGCTCGATTCATCGTCACAACGCATGGTCTAGCTAAGATGCTCGAAAAATTCAAGCGTGCCGATTTTGGACGCTGCCCCCGTGTTTTGTGCTACCAGCAGCCCCTGCTTCCGGTTGGTCTGTCAGAATTTCCTTTCCAAAGTCCTGTGAGGCTCTATTGCCCTCGGTGTGAGGACTTATACCGACCAAAGAGCTCAAGACACGGCGCCTTGGACGGTGCCTTTTTTGGATCCTCTTTTCCGCACATGCTGCTCATGGTATACCCCCACATGATTCCTACCAAAGTGACTGTTCTTCCCCCTCCTATCTCAATTGCTCAGAAGCAATATGGTGGGGTGTCTGCGGACATTTTGCATCAACGCGCCGCTGCCCTGGAGCGCCGCGGTGAGTGTCTTGCATCCGCTGGTGAAGAGACGGATCAGAGTGGCAATGTCAACGATCGATCTTTAGATGTGAGCGCGCCCGTGGATTTCGTTTATGAACGTGTAGTCCCGCGTATCTTCGGGTATCCAGTGCACGAAACAAGTCAGCTCATGGCTTGGCAAGATCGTCAGCAAAAGAAGCAAACTGCGACAATTACCAATTTCCGGCAGCAGAAACTTCATAGTGGAGACGCATGATATCCCATGGTCATGCACGCACACACTCCTGTAATATAGGCATGCTTTCTGTGCGGTTTTAATGATGGTAATCCGAGGGACAAAAGGGTATGCTACAGCACTATGAAGTTGGGGCTGCGACTGGCTTGATATTAAACTTGAGCTCAGGCACATTCATACCCATCTGACGCATCTTTGCCTGCTCATCCGTGCGCTGCTTGGAAATGTTTAGCAATATGTCGCGATGATTAAGGTTGCTCGAGATCTGGTTTGCATTCTCGAAAATGAGCCGACCCCACGATGGATGGAAACGATTTGCTTCGCGCACAATCTGGAACGCTTCATCACGAATCTCAGTTTCTTTTGCTTCGAGCATTGTCGCCGCGTCGTCACCAAGCGAGCCACTCTCCAGCAAAGATTGGAGGGCCTGCTTGTCGAGACGCAATCTACTCATGATTCGTAGAACAGCGACAGCGCGGGCAAGCAGTGACGCTTGAAGCGTTTCTCGAGGCACGATCCATTCCTCTGACTCCGCAGGCTCGTCGGGATAGGCCTCCTGAATTTCACTCAATGCTTTGTATATCGCTCGGGCAGGCTGGGTTTCAGCATCCTGCGACGACGTGTTTTGATACTTTTGCATGGTACGCTGTGCGCGCCGGCGATATATCTTCGAGAATAATGACAGAGAAAGGTAAAGTGCTGCAATGTATGCAATAGGGACAAAGATGGAGAGCGTCATATTGGTATGCGTGCGCGCAAATGCAAGAACGTCGGTAAGGTAGAGAGAACCAAGTTCGCGACCATTGATTTTAGTGGAGGTGTGTAAGGCACCTACTGCACGTCCACACGAGGCGACGGGCCCTGTGTTTTGGCGACTTATTGTTTGATCGGGCCCTGCCACTGTCTAATCCAACCCGGGGTGACGCGGTACCTGCAATCTTGCGTGTATCAATCAGTTTTTAAAACAACCCCAAAATCACCCTGGTATCGCAATGAAAGGCCTAAAAAAGGCGGTGGTACGTTGATGTATCAGCTGACACAGAAGCTCTCTCGTACAAGACAAGCTGATACCCAAAATCGAAACAATAACCATGGAAGCGGGTCGTTCGTCGCACCTGCACCACCATCGAAAGATCATTCATCGAGAGGCTTCTTCTCAGGTCCCAATCATCAATCTTCAAATCAAAGCTACACGTCTACTTCTTGTATGTATTCGAATGGTACTAATATGTGTCCAGCTAATTATACATCACAATCTAGCGCTACTACGCGGGCCCCTGCAAAAGCTTCAGCCACTTCTGGGGCACCGGCGTCGTCCGTTTCGTATGTTTCTGTGCCACCAGGCAACATTTCACAAGCAGTCTCAAGCACGCAGCACACATATGCGCCTCCGAAGCTGCCATCGAGATCTTCTACACACGTACCTTCACCCGTTGTCCCTGGATCCTCTAGTTTACCTGTGCAAGACATGTCTAATTCTAAAGCTGCAGCGCCTGCCGCAGCGCTTCCAGCTTCAGCACAAAAGGTGGGCTACATGGGCAACTCAGGTATGGCGCCTTCGCTTACATTAGCCCCGACTCTTCAGCCTGTAACACCAACAGTGGCACCAAAAGACACAATTCCTTCGCCAAGAACAGCGCCGCGTAAGCAGCGGAGCAGCCGCATCCAGACGGCGGATCACGTCCAGTTGGAACCATTACCGTCGTTCTCCGAGGTACTGCCATCAGATCGGCCGCAACTGTTCGTCAAAAAGCTGAGGCAAAGCGCGGTGGTGTTTGATTTTACTGATGCTAGTGCAGACCTCTCTGGCAAGCAGATCAAGGCACAATCGCTGCAAGACATGCTGGAGTTTGTCACGACGCAGCGCGGTTCCATCACAGAGCTTGTTTACCCTGATATGGTGAACATGTTTGCATCAAATTTGTTCCGCACAATTCCTCCGTCATCCAATTCGCTTAGTGAAGGCTTCGATCCAGAGGAGGATGAGCCTGTCCTGGAGCTGGCATGGCCTCACCTCCAGCTGGTCTATGAGCTCTTTCTCCGTTTTGTGGAGAGCACAGACCTTAATACGAGTATTGCGAAAAAGTACATTGATCAGTCATTCGTGGTACAGCTCCTTGAACTGTTTGACAGCGAAGACCCGCGTGAACGTGACTTTCTCAAGACGACATTGCATCGCATCTATGGTAAGTTTTTGAATTTGCGAGCATTCATCCGTCGATCTATCAACAATGTCTTTTTCCAGTTTATTTACGAAACGGAGCGTCACAACGGAATTGCGGAACTACTCGAAATCCTCGGTTCTATTATCAATGGTTTCGCACTACCTCTCAAGGAAGAGCACAAGGTATTTTTATCGCGTGTATTACTGCCTTTGCATAAAGTTAAATGTTTGGCGATGTATCATCCACAATTGGCGTACTGTGTTGTGCAGTTTATCGAAAAGGACAGCACTCTTACAGAGAGGGTTGTACTCGGCCTGCTTAGGTTCTGGCCTAAGACCAATTCGCAGAAAGAAGTCATGTTCCTCAACGAGATCGAAGAAGTATTAGATGTGATTGAGCCAGAAGACTTCGCCAAGATCCAAGTGCCACTTTTTCAGCAACTAGCACGATGCATCGAAAGCCAACATTTCCAGGTTGCAGAGCGTGCGTTATACTTCTGGAACAACGAATACGTCTTGAACCTTATGGGCGACAATATCCAGGTAATTCTCCCTATTGTATTCAACAGTTTGTATGAAAACTCGAAAAACCATTGGAACCCAACAATTCACGCACTTGTATACAATGCATTCAAGCTGTTCATGGAGATTAACCCTGCCTTCTTTGACCTCGTATCCAATGAGCATCAACACCATCTTATGCTCGCAGATCAACATGAAAGAGAGCGTTATCAAGCATGGAAACGTATTCATGAAGGTGCATTACAGAACTCTATTAAGTTCGGCATTAAAGCGCCAGATGCTGTGCTAAAGAGCCAACTTGAGTCGCCTGCTGTCACACCTCGCTCCTTGACGATCCAAGATAATGGTACTTTTGCCGACATGATTCCGCTTGCGAATTCGCTTTCAGGGCTAGCTCCACCGGCCCTTAGTTTAGCCTCAACGTCAGGTGTCGTACAGGGCCTGGGACCATCCAAAATTTATGTCTCTTCTGGAAATCTATCACCCGATCATGATATTGCAAGAGACTCAAATCTCTCTTCGAATAGCACGAATGGTGCCTCTACTGGTGAGTATGAAGATGCCGAGCAAAGCATCTTGCGCGATCTTGCCGATCACATAGATCCTTCGTATTTGGGCTAAGCTGCGGCAAAGATGATGGCGTAAATGTGAATAAGCTTGAGACTCTATCGCACGTCCTGACAAGTGCTGCGATGTTCAATGCCTTCGCAGAACAAGGACTTATGGGCACAACAGGGCACACACGATCAACGTGGAATTTGGTATCTAAGCCACTGAGGCTTTTTCCATGGATTTTACAAGATCCTGAAGATGCTTTCGAGCCTCTGCCACCTCCTTTTCATAGAAAGCACATTTCTTCTCCAGCATCCTGTTCTCCTCCAATGCTTCCGTTCGCCGCTTTTCTGCTTCGCTCACAGCATTCTGAAAATTTTCTTCAATAAATCTGATGTGAGTGTCGTGCGCTTACAATTTTCCGACGCCCTTATAAACGCGTGTCTGATCGCCAAGACCTTGCAATTGTTCCATCGTGAGCTCCTGGAGCTTGGCTTCGCGTGCCCGTCCTTTCATTTGGGCGTTCACAATGCTCAATTGACGTTGTGATGAGACAAGACGCGATTGAATAGAATTCAACAGCACAGGCAGCGAGTCCTCATTCATGTCGCTCATCACGCCGACCGTCGATACCAAAGGCTTCCTTGGGCTAAGCTCCACAAGCGTCTGAAATTGGTCGCAGCTGGCCGACCCCGGTCGCCGTGCCTTGCTAGCGTCCACGTGACAGCAACCGCGGTCACAGGCACTGTTGCTCCAACTGTGCGTCAACGTCGGTGACGATGTCCAAGCGCGGCGGATCTAATGTTGTATTCGTAGGAAATATACCTTACGACATTTCCGAGGAGCAGCTTATAAAAGTGTTTTCAGAGGTAGGACGTGTCGTGGACTTTCGCCTCGTCAGCGATCGCGAACAAGGCAAGTTCAAAGGATACGGTTTTTGTGAATACGAGGATGCCGAAACGGCTGCGTCAGCTGTGCGTAATTTGAACGACGTCGAAGTCGGCGGACGACCGCTGCGACTTGACTATGCTGATGCAGATCCCATGCAAGACAATGGTCGTGGACGAACTCCGAATGTCCAGCCAACACTGCCGGAGGGCGTTCCTATTCCACTCGGTGTTTCAGCTACAGACGTGATTACCCAGACGATTGCCTCATTACCTCCTAATCAACTGATGGATATTCTCACGCAAATGAAGGCCCTTACTACGCATGCGCCTGAACAAGCACGTCATCTCCTCGTCACGAATCCACAGCTTGCCTATGCTATTTTTCATGCTATGTTGATGATGAATGTTGTGGATCCTGTTGTCGTACAGACTGTCGTGAGTGAGACTGCCCCAGCTGCTGGAATGCCGCCGGCATCTATGCACATGGAGCCTGTCATGACCCCTGCTCCCCCGCCACAGCCTCATCCACCTCAGGGATACCCCCCGATGTCAGCACAACCTATGCCAGCAGCACCTCCGTTGCAGGCACCACAACTCGATGAACAACAACGTATGCTGCTTCATCAAGTCCTGCAGCTAACTCCCGAGCAAATCCAAGCACTCCCGCCTGATCAACGCGCAGGTATTTTGCAACTCAAGGCGCAGTTCGGACAGTGAATCAAAACGTGGCTGTGGTCTTGATTTGGTGCAACATACCCATTCCCAAAGCAGCAAAGCAGAAATGTAGCGAACGGAGATGCTCCGATGTCTGTGCATCTGCTATGGCATTCTGCACCCGAGTATGCACTGCTTGCCATACTTCATCGGGTGAGCCACTGGCGTCAATGCGTTCCCAACGTGCGCCGCTCCGTTCCATCAGTAAGGCGATATTTTGGAACGCTTCACGTACAAGACTCTGAAATGCCTTCTTCTCGTACCGCTCCTCGCCATATGCTGCTCGTTTTGTAGCTGTGGTTTCATCGAGATCCAGAAATAGTGTAATATCAGGTAACGGCATTCCTACATCCGGCGAGATACACCATGAAAGATCAAGGCCTTTTGCATGCGAATATGCCATACCCGAAAATGCATAACGATCGCACACGACGTGCTGACCCCTTTGCAGTGTCTGTAAAATAGACGAAAGCATCTCCCATCGGTTGGCAGAAAACAGAAGGTGTACAGCTTGATCATTAATGTCGCATCTATTTGTAAGATACGAATTGATCATCATGCCGATGGAGGTGGTTCGCTCCGGAAATTTGACGTGACGTGCCTCGAGTGTTTCGACAAGGCGGGCAACTTGGGTCGATTTTCCCGACCGATCGAGGCCTTCTACTACGATAAAAGCACCGCGCTTTCCGTTTAAAGCATTTTTAATAGGGATACTTTCAGAGAGCAAAACGGGAGGCTCAGATTTCTTCAACCAGGAACGCACTTGATCCATGAATTTGTCCATAGCACCATGGCTGAGATTGTGGTCAGCCTTTTCATAGATCTGCGTGACCACAGAACCAGCCGGCCTTCCAACCTGAGACATTAAAATGTTGGACAAAATTCCAAGATTCTCGACAGAGACGTCTTCATCATTAGAACCATGCGCGATAAAACACTGTACGTGAGGGGGAATATTCGCATAATGGATGTGGGCAGGAAAAGAACGCATAGAGGCGTGATCTTCGGGGTGGATTCTGCGCTCAATTATCAAGTCACCAACATTTGCTCTCATGGGAACGTATCCATATGAGTCGAAAAAGGGTTGAAACTCGGCGTCTTTGCGCCGCTGAAGCGACATGTCGACGCTACCACAAGCAAAAATGACACGTGAGGGTGAGCGATGCTTGTACAAGGGACCTGGATTACAGTAGCGAGATATGTAGACTGCTGATACAGCGCAGCCTTTCGAATGGTTGATCATCAAGTCGGTGAAATAGCCGAAACGCCTGTGCAAGTAGTCAACGACGTGAAATAGGTCCTCGGCACATTCATTATATTTGCTGTACCTCCAGTCTCCAGGAGTTTGACCTTCACCACATGCGTCCCACCTGAAAGAGTCGATCGGTAGTTCTGAAGCTAATGATTGAAAGAACAGAGCATTCTTGTCGGCCAAAAGCCCGTGATTGAACACAGCCAGGGGACGACCCTGTCGCGCACCCGGCGCTGGCAAGGGCGTATCTTCTTGCACGTTTACCAGCCTTAATATGCCATGATATCCGTGACCTTTATCAGCTTCGACCTGATTCCCCCCAGGAAAAGGTATAACAATGCGAAACTCTGCCATAACGGGAAACAGAGGCCCGTTCTATGTGGGGTAGCTTAGGAGCCACACCAAAAATGTGGAGCATGCATCACGTGCATGTCGCACTCGCTCGTTGTCGGTGTGCCATGCACGATGTTGCAAATTTCCAGACCAACGTCATGGGGCGCAAAGCAGAACTGCAGCGCATAGCGCTAGAGCGCTTGATGGGTCCTGAAGGTACGTTGTAAACGTCTCACGGAAGTGATGGGAACAGTGGATAAGGATGTGCACTTCACGGACCCAAAGGTTTGCCGCAACTTTTTGTGCGGTACGTGTCCACACGACCTATTCAGTAATACGGTAAGTTGCGTTGGCACAAGCTAACTTTGCAGAAAATGGATCTGGGTCCATGTCCAAAGTCGCATTTACCCCGATATAAGGAGCTGTACGACGCTGCAGTTGAACGTGGTGAAACATTTCCCGTTATTGTGGGCGACTTCCAGCGCAATATACAAATGTTTGTTGGCGATATCGACCGCAAAATTGCTGCGAATCGACGGCGGCTTGAGCAAACTCCTGAAGAAATGGAGCGATATAACTCTATGATGCGTGATATTAACGAAGTAGAAGAGGCCATTACTGCAGCCACAAATGAAATGGAGTCCTTGGGTGAGCAGGGTCGTGTGGAAGAGTCGCTAAAGGAGCTTGAAAAGGTTGAAGCACTGAAAATGGAGCGCTCAGATAAGGAAAAAGAGCTTCAGACGTTACAAGAAAATAGTGGCGCAAGTGGCCACCAAAAGTTGCGCGTATGTGATATATGCGGTGCCTACCTCAGTATATTGGATTCAGACCGCAGATTGGCGGACCACTTTAGTGGCAAAATGCATATGGGATACCAGCGCCTCCGCGATCTCTTCCGTGATATGCAGAGTGAACGCCGATCAACGGAGCAAAATCCGCTGCGTGATCGATATCGAAGTCGGTCGCCCCCCACACGGTGATGCATATACATAGAGTTCGTGTGTGGAGAGTACTCAACGTCATTCATGACAGAATTTAGCGAGCCACGCACAGGCCGCTCGATTCCCGCTTACTTGCGTGGTGTAATACAGAGTATGCGCCCTGCTCAAAAAGAGCAAGACCTACGTGAAAAATTGGTTAGTATTCCCAGTGCATTTGTCCCGTTTCCAGCTCTATCTGATGCTACGCTTCGTGCCGTGTTTCGCGACGAGGCGAGTCCCGAGTTTCCAACATGCGTACGTGCAGCACTACGAACGTTAGAAGAGAATTACAAAGATTCCTCGTCTTATTCAAATGAGGCTCGTCGTGGGTTCTGGGCACTCGCGCAGCTCGTTAAATATGTACATGAAGAGCCCTCGAAACGTGCCATTCAGAATAAAGGAGCTGGTATGAACCTGGATGAAATGGACCATGAAGCGTTGTCTACGCCACAAAAAAGCCCATCTCTTCTCTCAAGAAAGAAGCTCTCGTTTGAGTTGCATGATGTATTTTCTGCTATTGATAAGAATGATGTTGACAAAATTATGGCGATCCGTGACGCACGCTTTGAATTGTTGCTCGGTTCGAAAGCCGATGAGCCAGGAACACGCGCTTGCACACCGCTTGAGTATGCGATAGGCCTTGGTCCAAAGCATGAACGCATATGCTTGTTTATAGTGGGTGCATTGTCCCGCTATGTTAACCATCTCCCTGAAGACAAGCCGTTGGATTTAACACAGAAAGACATGCTCCGTAAAGTGCGTTCAAACCTCAAATTGGCCATGGACCAAAGTCTCTTTAAAGATGACACTTCGCTAGTTGCAAGCTATTTACAAGTGCTTGTTATGTCCGAGGGAAATGCATGGCTCGAACACGCCATCAAGACAGTCAGGTACGAGCTGAAAACATGGTTAAGTGGACCTCAACGACATGGCGGCATTGAGGCCCAGCCGCTCTCAGTCGCCCACGAGTCTATCGAAAATTTTCTTACGACGCATATGCGTATACGTCGCAAGAAAGAACATGTGGTGGTTGCTGCTGTCGATGACTATGTCGCGAATGCGTCAAGTGACTTGCTTCTCTTGGCGCTTTGGTCTCTCCTCCCGGAGCATGACGAATTACCGCTTTATGCCTTCGCACGCGATGATCGTTGCACCGCACTGTTCTGCGACGAAGTTTCACGAAAAGCGCCGTCATCTTCTCTCAGGGTGGCACGTGTAGCGATGAGCATTGTAGAGGCGCTTCACGACGGTCTGCATTCACATACATCGAGAGAAAGATGGAGTATATTGCAACGTATCATCAAGTAAGATATAAACATTATATACAATGGAAATACTCAGAGGTTGTGCGCAAGAGCTGAGCACGATAATGCAGAAACTCTGCTACCGAGCGGTCTGCCACAAGCTTCCAGGCATTCCGGTCAATAGACTTGACACGCATGCTAAATGTAGCAGAAACGGGGCGATGGTCTGACACCGTAGCGTCCCAGCGTTTGTAGGACGTGCACTGTACCATATTGCCCGTACGAGAGCGATACAGAATTCGATCGCAGTACGCGGGAACACGGGCCTTGTCAGACGAGTCATAGTCATTTGTGAGCCGATTGAACTTGTATGTGGGGGCGAAGCAGATGGGTGCTTCAAGAAAGTGGCGCAAACCAAACTGCGGATTGGATCGAATTTCAAGTTGCAATTGATCCGCCGCAAATAGATCACTAAAGCGATTCTGCTCGATCAGAGTCATAGCCGTATCACGACTAAGATCAAGGCGGTAATTCAAGTCACCAGCAAGCAGACAAATTTCGTGATCCATGGCCATGGATCCATCGCTGCCCAGCGCAAACGCAAGATCGTTGGACGTCAGCGTTTGATTGGATGACTGTAAAATATCAGCGACATCCAAATTGCGCCGCCTCACATTGCGCTGGCCAGCAGCCAGATGACAATTGATGAAGCACAAGCTTGTGTCATCCAGTACAAAACGCGTGAGTAACGCGCCCTTATTACCGTATCGACCGCCCAGACCGGTCTTAACGGCATAACTTCCTGGAAGTCGGATACGCGGAAGCAAGTCTGATCGAACAAAAATGCATGTAAATAGGCCCACCAGGTTCTCTGTCAGCAAAACACTGAAAGGTGATTCAGGCGGCATGACAAGGCGCACGTAAGCCACAAGTTTATCGAGCCATGCGCGATATCGACTCGGAAGCCGCTCGCGCTCTTCCGCTGATTCCTTTCCTGTACCTCGTCGCTGTTTGCTCCCACCGAGGAGGAATCGTTTCGCAGTCTGGCGCTTGTCTTCGAGATCCACAAGCTCCTGAAACGAGAACACAATTACATCAGGAGGTACCTGAAAGCTGGATCCGTCAGGATTTTGTGTCGTAGAGCAAGATGAGCGTAAAATACGCTGGAATAAATCCATATTGTCGACCATACCAAATAAGTCAGCTGGGGCTGCTGCGTCGAGGTTAAATGTCATCACAAGAGCACGAAGCGACGAGGATGTTGAGTAAAGATCAGCCTTGCTGCTTACTTCGGCATTGATCCAGTCCTTTGATAGTGTAGCATCCCAGAAGGTAGCATAATTGTCTGTACTCAGACTACACGCCATGATTTCGGGCGCCTGAGTATTGATGCTGTAACCGTCAAAGAGCAAGGAAAAAATGTTATCGCGATGCGCTTGCCATAATTTAACCATTCGCAAGTGTTGCGAGTTGGCCAAATGCACAATCATGCGTCCATCGCGTGTGCCAGACCAAATGGCGTTTAATACACCAGTCATCGACATGATGGGGGATGATGATACCAAAATGTGTTCAAGGCATTCGCCCTGTTCATTCCAAACACTGATGTGTCCCGACTCGTGTCCAAAATAAACAAGACCAGGTGTCGTTGGCAGAGAAGCGGAGCAGGTTACAGCGCCCCCTCCGTCAGGCCCAGACATGGGCCACTGGCCGGCCTGCGACATGACATTGAATGGGCGTGTGTCTGACACAGGACTGAAGCATCGCACAGATAGGACTTTTTGTGTATGCTTCGGCGCCGACTTTGTGACCAAGGTAGGGGTGCACAGCCAAAGTAGGCTGCCCTCGACAGAGCAATACGTGTTCTTCGGTATGGTGATGCGAATCGTTTCCGGCGTTGTGGACGGTAAATGTAGCGGAGACAGCCGGGGTACCCACGTAGATATTTTGCCACTTTCATCAATACACACCATCGCCTTGCCAATGCGGGCAACATGACAGATAGGTGACTTGTGTACATTGATACGCAGCGCAGTAATCTTGCCTGTCAGCGTGTCAAGCTCACCGATGTGCCCTGTAGGAGTGCCGTACCATACTATGCGTCCCTCAGGTACCAGTTCATTGCCGACTTGAACAGACGGACAGAAAGCCAGCGTGGTAGCACGCAAGTCACGCGAGGTAGGTGACAGGTTCGAGGGACTATCCAGCCATGCATAGTGTTCAGCCGTCTGAGGCACGATAACTTCCGAGCTCTGTTCAGGTGTATCTGTGTGGAATTGTGCTCCCCGACGTACGACAAGTACACGAATTTTATCCTGCGACGCAACGACGAGTTTTTCGCCAAATAGAGCGCCTGTGGTAATGGGTGTGCTAAACGGCACGCTTCGCGGTGGATCCAACGCAGGTGGCACGCGATTCACGTAAGACATATCAGGTAGGTCGTGCGATGTCAAATGCAGATCTCCCAATTCATTCGTCATGTCATCCTCTTCTTCACTGCTGGCAGCAGGATCACCTCTCTCTGCCGAGTGCGCTGAGGATATCGAGGGTGTCGCCTCTGTCAAGGGGACACTAGCTACAGCTGCGCTCCCGGAAAAAGCATGAATGTTGGGCGACAAACCCGCGGAGTTGGGTGATGTGTATGCTTGTGGGTACTTCACATCGGGCGTATGGTGAGTTGGAACGTCAATAGGAGGCTGGAGTAGGCGCGGAATGTCGTGGGGAGATGTCACTTGTGGTTTGAGCTGAGAAGCCATTTGTTGTGTTGGGATCATGGTAGGCCTAGGCGGCATTTCGATATGGTGCGGCGACGTGATGCCCGGTGGCGATGCAGATGGGAGTGACACCTTGGGTACGGAGACGGACGTTGGCTGAGGCATAGGTGACAGGCGTTGAGGCGAAGCACCGCCACTAAGACCACTGCTCATCGGGACATGAGATACCATGTGCATCTGCTGAGGCGGCGGGGTTTGAAATGACCTGTACGCATCGGCGGACGAGTGTAGCTGAGCCGACTGAGCTGGTATAGGCTTAGGTTGGGCGAAGTGATGCCTGGGAGGTGATCCTAGCTCATGAACAGCATGTCTGTGTGGTTCAGGTGATGGAAGTGGCCTCTTCGGCAGATCAGGTGCCTTGGACCCCATAGAGTGGCACAGGTGTACCTGGTCACTGCACGCCAAGCGAGTGGTGGCAAAAGGGGGGTGGACAGGCATGGATGCCACGTGGATGAAGAAAATGGAGCAAGAATGTGCTTCTTCTAGGCACGGTCTTCCGACAGGATTCATGTCGGCGACCTTGAGTTTATTTGGCGTGCATGAAGATGACCTGCCTATGTCGCCAGACTTAGAGCCCACAGAAGATATTGTGCCTGAGCAGATCCCTTCCATTTTGGATCAGCGCGCATGCATTGTGTACTCAACAGCACCGGACGTGGAGCCACGTGTTGTGTCTACCAGAGACCTTGAAAGCGATACCCAGGCGCAACAGGAATACCGCATACATCTTCGGCTTGATATGACGAACGGGTGCGGTGGTAAGATTTGGCCGGCTGCAGAGGTGCTCGGTGCATACATTGCCTCAATGCCTTCGCGGTATGCGCCCCATGCAACCGACTTGGCCTTAGCGCAGCATCCATGGCGGGGCAAGACAGTCGTGGAGCTAGGAAGTGGAACGGGTCTTATAGGGTTCCTGGTTGCCAAGATTGGTGTAGGCTGCAAGACATGGATTACCGACCAAGTGCCGATGCTGCCGCTGATGGAAGAGAACGTGACGCTGAACCCTGACATGGTGGATGCATGCCATGTCGCTGAGCTCAATTGGGGCGAAACAATACCGGAGAATGTTCCATCCAAGCCTGATGTGATCCTGCTCGCTGACTGCGTCTATCGGGAAGAGGCATTTCAGCCGCTGGTTGATACGTTGTGCATGTTGTCGACACCTAGCACCGAGATCCTTTTTTGCTATCACAAACGGCGTCGTGCAGACAAGCGCTTTTTCCAGCTACTAAAGCATCATTTCACCTATGAAAACGTGAATGATGATGACGAGCGGCGCCGACGAGCATACCAGACTAGCGGGACGTTCCTTATGCGGTTTACCAAGCGTGCCTAGTCAATTTCGTTCGCCTCCCTCGCGGCAAGATAGTCAGCATGCAGCTTCAGTTGGCGTTCATATTCTTTTTCTAGATTCTTACGCCGTTTCTTGCCCAGTGCTTCACCTTGCTCATCCTGCGTGGGTATACCCTGTTGATCCCATGCGGTGTATTGGTTCGTGTGCGGTGCGCGGAACATGTCTTGTGGGGCGATACGTCCACGCTCCAGCTGTTCACGCCGCTTGACTCGCGCAGCCTCAGCAGCCGCAGCTTTCCGCGCAGCCTTTTCTGCGATCATGCGCTCCTTTTCGGCCCGCTGTGCGCGCAGCTGCTCAGCAGGCACGAACTTGAATAGAGCCTGGCCATTTTCCTGGTCATCGAGAGCCACGCCCAAATCGGCCAGCTCCACGTCACGGATGGTATCAGCGAGTTGGAGCAGGTCTGCACCTGATGCATTCGAGCGTGCCAACTGACGAACGCGATCGCGGAACGACGACAGCACGCGTACAAATGGAGCGACGACTTCATCGCGGTCCACAGCGCCATCTTTCGCAGCTACTGTGCCCCAGCTTAGATCGCCTTCACGCGTCGGTCCCTCGCCGAGACCCAACATGCGGAGCATGCGCGCTACATATTGCGACACATTCACAAGCACACACACGTTCAGGTCATCACGCGACGTGCCGCGCTCGTACACATTGGCACGCGACACAAGCTCGAGGAGCACCTCAATACCGCGTGGCGTATCAAAGTTGTCACACATGGCCAAACGGAAAGCTGCCTGTGTGTCTTGCAGTGCGGCGTTCAAATGCTGAGCGCCTGGGCCATAATGATGCTGGCCATCACTGAAAGCCTCGCCCTTAGCACGAGACTCGCGCTCAAGCGCCGTAACAACGCTAAAAAAGTTGTTGAGCGTCGTTTCAACCGAGCGGACCTCGGCCATGCTTGACTCGCGAAAGTCCATTTTGGCGTGCCATGGGTGCATCAAAAAAGCGAGGCGCAGCTGACGAGCTGTGTAGCGCTTCAATGCCTCGTCAATGCTAATAAAGTTCTTGAGACTCTTGCTCATCTTGAGACCCTCGATATGCAGGTGTCCCGTGTGTAAGAAATAGTTGATCCACTGTGTGCAGCCATGGAACGCCTCACTCTGTGCGAGCTCGTTATCATGGTGGGGGAAGGTGAGATCAATCCCACCCGAATGGATGTCAATTTGCTTACCGAGCACCTGCGACGCCATCACACTGCATTCAATGTGCCAGCCAGGACGTCCCGGACCCCACGGTGACGGCCACGATGGCTCGCCAGGTTTGGCACGCTTCCATAACGCAAAGTCTGCGGCATGGCGCTTGCCCTTCGCAGCCAAGGAACCCTCGCCTTCCTCTAAGAGCTCGCTGTTGCCCTTACTCCACGGCGCAAGTTTTGCATACGTGTGGTGCTCAGCACCACAGGCACCGCCGTCGAAGTGTGACGTGGCAAACCACACATTCTTGCTTTCGGATGCGGCGTCATCGACGTACGCAAAACCGTTCTCGATGATGCGTTCAATGAACTGTACAATCTCTGGAACGTACTCACTCACACGTGTTAGCATCGATGGCGGCTCGACATGCAGTCGCTTCATGTCCTGGAAAAAGGCCGCTTCCCAGTACGCAGCGAGCTTGCGGAAAATAGCTGGATCATTCACGGTATGTGCCAGCGTGCCATCGAGGTGTTCGCTCAGCACATCGCTTGATGCGCTGATTAGGGCCCTTGCCTGTGCCTCAGATGCGTCGCCCGCGCCCAATGAGACAGCAGCCGCCACTTGGGCATCGCGTGATGCTTGCAACGTAGCGAACCACATGTGGAACTTGGGCATGCGCTGTGCCGCCTCTTCGCGCCATTTGGGATCTTGAGCCATCCGCACGATCTGTTCCCAGCCGCCCTCGCCAGCACGACTTCGCTCTGCAGCTTGAGGATCAGAGGCCTCCTCGTGAGACGGGGCTGGTGGGGTGAGCGGCATTAGCGTATGGGAAAAAAATTGCGACCACGCCGTTTGCACGATATTCAACAGGGCCGGCGTAAGGTGGGGATGCTGTGCTTGGAACTGCTGCAACAGGTACTCTTGGCGGCCGCGCACAATGATCTTGTCGTCAATATCAGTCACATTCATCACGAAGTGGACGTCATAGCCGAGGTAGTCGCGCATAATGCGTCGGATGACGTCCTGTGCAACATAGTTTCGTGCGTGTCCCATATGGCTTGCATCATATACGGTGGGACCACAATTGTACCACGTCACAAGACGTCCACGCTGCGGCACAAAAAGCTCCTTGGACCGCGTCAGACTGTTGTACACGTGCAACTGAGGTGCTGGCTCCTTCGGCTCAGGCATCTTCCACACGCGATCTTCTGAAGCACTTGACATGACTCGGACCCAATGTCGCTGGATTCTCCGCCAGTGACCTCGAACGTGCTGTGTCGCCACCAGCAGGACCATGCGACGGCGACGGCCTTTCTCGCTGCGGCGCCATGTGCCATGGATTACGTAACATCATGTCGTGACACCAGGGCGCCACGCACGCAACCTGTCCATGGTCGCGGTGCCTGCCGATGGTGCGGGTGACAGCTCCGGATGGGACGGTATCGATGTGGCACCGCTCGTCCAGCTAGCTCAAAATCAGCTGGAGAGCATTCTACGATTGATGCCTGATTCCAAGACCCTGTTCATTGATCCGACATTAGCCGGACCCCTAGGTTTGATGGCGGATCTGGCCGCCCTACGGCAGCGTGGAGTAGAGCGCATGTTCTGGATGGAAGAGACACCAGCATCCGTCACAGCTGTACATATTCATGCGTCTACGAAACATCTTTTGTACCTATGCCGACCAGATACGCGGTGGCTGCGCACCATCCTTGCTCATTATACAGCAGATAAGGCCGAGGGCGACTTACAACATGAGTACACGGTGGCCTTCGTTCCACATCGCACGGAGCCGTGTGTACAATTTCTACGCACACATCACTGTCTCGATTCGATCCAGCTACTTGATTTGGGGCTCGAGTTCTCGGTGCTGTCGCAAGACGTTCTGAGCCTGGAAGATCCATTCGCGTGGCCACGGATCTTTCTGCAAGGCGATCACACTTCGCTATTCCATGCAGCACAGGCACTCATAACTCTTCAGCGTATGTGGGGCCTATTTCCGCGTATCGTTGGAAAGGGAGATTGGGCGAATCGACTGTGTGACCTGCTCGTCCGACAGCGTCAGGAAGCACTTGTCTCGGATGAAGATCCAGCTGCGCTCAAAACGCCTGCACCGGATATAGATGCTCTCATTGTGTTGGATCGTATGGTGGATCTTGCAACACCCATGCTGACACAGCTCACGTACGAGGGCCTGATCGACGAAGTGATGGGCATGTCGAGTGGATTTTTGGAGGTCGATGCCTCATGGGTCGGTGCTGCACAGTCCGCTGGCACTGGCGCTCACCGCAAGATTCGCTTAGATGGCGCCCAAGATGCACTTTTTGACTCCGTTCGTGATGACAATTTTGCCGTTGTAGGAGAGAAACTACATGCGGCTGCCAAGCAGCTCAGCAGCGATTATGAAGGACGGCATCAAGCCAACACGGTGCAAGAGTTGCGTGCGTTTGTCAATCGCCTAGGCACGTTGCAGAGTGGGCACTCTAGTCTTCGGCTACACACTTGCATTACAGAGCACCTCTTACAAACCACCAACACGGACCACTTTCACTTTCTACTCGAGGTGCAGCAGAACTTGGTGGCTGGCGCACCCATAGCTCCGCTGCTGCAAGCGATCGACGAGTTAGTGGATCTGGGTGCGCCATTTTTAGATATAATTCGCGTGGCTTGCCTAGCTTCGTACATCCACGGCGGTCTCAAGGCAACCTGGCTCGACTCTTTCCGAACGACTGTCGTGCACGCCTTCGGCTCCGTATGCCTTCCCCAGCTGATTGCACTAGAACGCATGCGAATCTTGTATCCAGCACCTCCTTCGTCTGTCAAGGTACCCCGGGCAAGTAAATTCACAAATGTCCTCAAACCGCTGCGACTTATTGACGACGATGTGAATGAACGTGCACCAAGTGATGTCGGCTACGTGTACAGTGGTTATGCTCCACTTTCCGTACGACTGGTCCAAACTATCTGCCAGCATGAACAGACACTTCGTGAGCGGCAGAAGAATCCCCATGTATACCCACAAGCTGCGCGGATCGCTGGCTGGCATGGTGTCGATGAAACCGTGTTGCAATTACCAGGCGCGACTTTTGACTTTATACCAACAGACATGATCGAGGCACCACCTATGGCCGACGACAAGATCCGAACGACCGTGATCTTTTTTGTGGGTGGCGTCACATATGCAGAGATTGCTGCATTGCGTCTCATGTCACGACAGCAACGCACGCGCCGCTTTTTGATCGCTACAACATCTATCATGAATGGGAATAAAATGCTCAAAGACTTGTACGTCTAGATATATACATTATGCGGGTATGCCGCGGAGTCCTGCCGTAGAAAGACAACCTTGAATGACGCCCATGAGGTACTTGTTTTCTACCGCGGCCGCCACACGTTCCTTGTCGCTGAGCTGCTTGTTGATAGTGCCCGCCGACTGGTGCGTTCCAGGGCGTATCAAGACACCTAGCTTGTAGTGCGTTGGTAGAGCACGAAGAAGCCGAACACGAAGCGAGAGGCCGATAAGTGTGGCCATGCTGCAGTGCGGGATTGTCGGCGTAAATTCTAGTACAACCGAGGGCGAGGTATTCTCGTTCCCCGTATCAACGGTGATATGCTCTTCATTCACCACAGCTAGTTGTTCGAGTGTGAGCGGATGCTCCGGGTCCGTGACTGAACGCACGAGGTCAAACACTTCGCGGGCATCAATAGGCTCACCCTCTTCCTGTTCCTCCCATTCTTCCTGCGCATCGGTAAAAAGGGTTGAATTGGGTCTAAGGCCATCGCATTTCCACCACGAATCAGGCGAGTCTGAGTAGCTCGGTCCACGCAACGTGGGCGCACGAATATCATACACAATCGGATTGGCATTCTCCAGCTCAGTCGAGCCCAAGTTCATGGTATGGCAAAGCCAGGTAGGGAGCCTCCACATGCGCCACCCTGTCAACTCCGGAGCCTTGTAGGGCGTAAAAACGTCACTTATCACTCACTGCTACGTAGAAATCAAAGAGCGATGGCTCTGTGAATATCACATTAGGGAAAATAAATTGATTCGTTAAAAAGAAGGGAAACAAGTTACAAGCAATGCAGTTAACATGGAGGCACACCAGACGGCTCCATCATGGAGCTGTTAAGAAAGGCATCCATCAAGTCCTGTTGGGTATTCCATTGCACATGCGCGGAAAGGCCCAGACGTCCACCCACGTCGGTCGGGTCCAAGTATGATGGAATGGCATCAGGCAGAAGCGAGGGTGAAGATGCAGGTGGAGAGAGGGACTGAGTTGTGACATGCTGATCTTGTACATGATGGCGGAGTGCTTGGTCGTCCAGCACGCTCATGGAATGCGAGCGAAGTGGCACTGGTAGAGAAGATGTAGTGAGCGAGCGTGTTGGCGTGAGCAGAGATGATGGTGATGATGACATATGGTGGTTGCTTAGCAAATCGGTGTGCGACGCCGCTGGAGACAGCGTTGTGGTCATACCGTCTGGCAAACCGTCCTTTTGTCGAAACGCATCAGATATGTCCAAGTTTGGTGGACGCACTGACAGAGACGTTAGAGGTGCATCAGCATCGTACGGCGACATGGTTGTCGGTGATGCAGAAAGGGAAGCTGTCATGGAAATAGTATCAGTGCCTGATGACAGACTTCGATCCAAGACCTGCAATGAGGCCATCGGGCCAGAGGATGAGAGAGCGGAAGTGCTCGTCGAGCGAGATTTTGGCGTTATCGCATCCGACTTGTTCTCGACCTTCACTGGATTCGTTTCTGTTTGCGGTGACGCCTGAGTTCGAATCAATGTTGGCAATGGCTGTGGTGGTGTATTGGGCCGCAACAGAGCGGGATCAGGCACAGTCGGCGCCGAAATGCAAGAAGCTTCCGTGTTTGTTGCGTCTTGCGAAGTCGAGACGGACAGTGGCTCCGCCTCAGAGGCCGGCTCATGTATCTGTAGGCCCAAAAGCCCCTTCTTTGCGCCCGGTGCGTCGTTCCTTGCATGCAGGGAGGAAGTTGGTCCACGGTGCAGTGTCGGTTTCTGGGGTGTGTTGGGCACGTTGGCACGAGTGTCGGGACCTACAACGGAGACCACTGGCGTGCCTGGCTCGCGACCTAGCGACTCCACGCACTCAAAGTCCCAAGCCACGACGCCAATAATATTACCAAGCTGAGCCCCCGGGCTCTCAGACGTCAGCGGCACGTGGGGAACAGACGTGGCCACGTCGCTGCGGGGAATCACAAACTCTTGGACAAATGCCAGGCCAATTAAAGCCATACCCACCGAAGCACGCTCGCTGGGCTCCTTGCAGTACGATGCGACGGGCACCATGCCGTCCGAGCCGTATATGTGCACAGGGTGGTTCCGACTCAAAAAGTCGGCCCAAAAGTCTGTCGCGAACGGCACTTGATACGCCCATGAAAAACCTGCGTCAGAATCAGAAAACGCTGAAGATTGCTTCTTTGGTGAACTTTCTGGCGAAGGTGGCTGTGTGTTATCGGCAGGCTGTGCTGAAGACCGAGTCGAATCGGAGCGCGCACGAGCAAGCACACGTGGCGCCTCGAGACGGTCAGCCATGGACAATATGCATTTCCCATGAGAGTAAATCGACAAGACGGATGTCAATGGTGTGTCCTTTGTGCTAGCCATTGACAGCGCAACACCCATGCGATCAAACTGGGCATTTGAGGCGTCTGAGCGAGGCAGAGACATGGGTACATGGACGTGCACAAAGGGGCAGTCCATGCGCTTGTACATATCAGCAAGTTGAGGAAACCGGAACGAGGTCATGGCTGCGTCATTGCAGGGCATAATCGAGATCTCCCCGCCAGAATGCAGGGTTCGAGACATAGCCAGCGCATCGAGCTTCGAGTATGTATGCCGCTCGTCTGTCTTGGTCGAATATGTCCACATGGAGAAGGCAGTTGGTATCAGCACTGGCATGGGCTGCAAGCTCGAGAGTGTTTGTGTGGCCCGTGATGGCCGCTGTGCCAAGCTCGATGTCGACAGAAACGAGGACGTGACCGTTGGCCCACGTGGCGACAACGAACGAATATCGTTTGCACAAGGCGAATGAGATACATGCAGATTGTCGAGCGCTTTGGAAATCATGCCAGAAGCAGGTGATTGCATTGGCGAGTGCGTGTAAGGCAGCGGACTCGATAAAGCCGGCGATATGGTCGATGTCATGGGCGAGGCGGCTGACTCGGACGAAGCGAGCGAGAAACCAAGCAGTCCAACGCTGTACTCGGACAACGCATGAGAATACATCATACCACCAGCCGGCGTATAATAGTCCTCTTCGCTTGTCGGCTCCGATATGAGTTGCTGAAATTCCATGTCGTTGCGCTTGACATTCTTGAGCACTTGAATGTGACTTGATACCTGCTTCCGCGAGCGTGTCTTGCCCGTCTTTCGTTCGATGTAATCAGCAATCAGTTCATTGCGACCGCAAGGTTTACCATGCACGAGGACTTTGCGACGTCCTAGCTTGGGAATCAGGCGTAATGCCTCCCAGAATGCCACCTCGACATCATCCGGCCACACGTCTGTCGATGACTGCCTGCTGGCACGCTCACGAACTGTGCGAGGTTGCGGCGAACTGAAGTGTCGCTGCATTTGTACTGGCGCAGACATGGGTGGGGCCATCGGTGCAGGTGCCGTTGTGGGTGACAAGTTTTGAGCCATATTGAACATGTACAGATTTTCAGGATGAGTCCATGGTGAGCCCACGCTGTTGTAGCTGTTCGCCCTTCTCATCACAGGACTTTCATGAATCGATGACGTCGGCAACGCACTGGGATGCATACCGCCCGAGGGTGATGCGGCGCTAGTCGACGCAGCACGCAATGTACGGTGGGCAAGTGGCGACAGATTGTTACTTGGGGTGATGGACAAGCCACGCATGGATGGATCCATAGTAGGAGAAGATGATGGCGAATCCGGGGTGCTAAGCGACACCATGGAGGGAGGGTAGAATATAGCACCAGGGTGATGGGGCGTCGCATGCGGCACCATACCCCCAAATGGTGAACCATGATGGGGATCATGGCCAGCCGTGGGAGGCATATGTATAGGTGAAGTGAACTGTGATGCCGACATGCGTCGGCGCTTGCTATCACTGGACGGCGGTGCGAGTACAGGCCGCGAGCCCAGGGAAGAGGAGAGGTTCACCGCATGGCCCATTTGCATCTGCCAGAGCAAAGTCGGCGACATGGAAGCACCATCCAGCGTATTTTCACTGAGGCTGTGACGCATGGGCGTGGAGAAAGTAGGTTCCGCGCCCATGCTTGTAGGAACAGCTGGAGGCCCACGAGCAGGTCCCACATAATGACGCGGCATATCGTCACCACCCGTTGCTGTGCCAGCCCCTGTGGGGGCGGTGGGAGTGGACGCCGAAGAAGGCGTCGACAGTGGTTGTGCTCCCGGATAGAAAAACATGGAGCAAGGTAGCACACGACGGCAGGGTCACTCTTGAGCAGCGAGAATGGAGCAGGGTGGTGAAGGGTACGTGGATGTGCCAGCGGTCGACGTGGTGAATGTGGGAACGGATCGGGGAATGCGTGCGTGAAATGAAGCTGGGAACTACACACACCAGGTGTGTACCTCTCAGTCAATCGGCAGCGACAGCGGTACGTGGGCACGAGGAACAGGGACCTGTCGCTAGTGCTCAACCTGGGCGAGAACAAGTCGTGCCAAAATGGTGGCTTCGGCAGCCCTGACAGCTGTCGCAGGGGTCACTTGAGGACGCGCGTGGCCCAGCCAATCCTCCGCGGGCGACAGCGAAGGGCAGGAGGAAACTGCGCGGACGCGTCGCGCTGGCTTCGCCTCTACGTCAGACTCCGCAGCACCATTGGCCGTAATCTCGAATTTAGAGCCACTGGGGCCCTCGAGGTGCAAGGGGGTGCATCTGCTTATGCTAGCATCGAGCTGCCATCGCTCTTTGGTGACCTCCACTTTCTGCCTGGCCGGCCAGGAGCGTCCGCCGACCTAAGCATTCACATATGGGTATCTAGCTCTACAGATTCGATCAGCGCCACGGCGCCTTCTCGCTTGCGTGAGGGCGGAGACAGAAGTATAGTCCACCCATTTTCTCCTGTTTGGAAGAATCCATGCTCCGATTCGCCGCGGCGCGTGTGGGATTTGCGTCGGACTTTCCGTGCGCGCTGAGCAGCGTTTAATCCGTCGTGCATGCCTTCTGGCAGCGCCGTGGCACTACCTAGCGCCAGACCCACACCAGGGTACTTGGAGGCCCATGCAATGGGAGCATCGGCGAACCCGCTCACGGTCAAAGACGCCCAGGGCAGGGACGATGCCCACAGGCACTCGAGCACTCGGACGAGCAGCATGGGTGTGAGAAAGCCACGAACTGTCATTTGTACAAATGAGCTGGGCGAGCTTGGAGCAGGTGGTTCGTACATAGCAATGCGGTGATCGCAGCGGTCGTACGTTCGAAGGCGCGGAGATGGCCACATGGCCAGTCCGAGCCATTCAAGATGGGCATGGAGCGACGACCACATATCCTGCATGGTATCTTGGCAGATATCGACGGATGCAGGAACCCATACGTCAGAGTGAATGTCGAGACACACGTCGGGTGATAGATGACGCACCGAACGAAGAGCGTCATACTCCACGGGTGCCCAGACGCGCGGACGCTGTGCGTTGGGCGACGCGGGCGGCGTCCACACGAGCAGCATGGACCACGTTGCAGGTGTGCCGTGCGTGTGCGACGCTGTGCCCGCAGCTGATCGGCGTAGGTCCCATGCACGCAGGCACCGTAATGCGCGCTCATAACCACGTTTTCCTGGCACAAAAGAGGGATCACACAACGGGAGCTCCACCATGTACCGCGATACAGGTCCACTTTTTCGGTCGCCCATGCGACCTGACGCGCCGTGCGCAAAGCGACAAGGACGTCCGACGAGTCCAAGCTGTTGGTAGGTATCTTTGAGTAAAGAAAGCACAAGCATGCCGCGGCCGTCGAGGCAAACCGTGTCTTGCGTGTCTAGGCATGTCGTGCTGAGGGCATAGAGAGAGCCGGTGCGAACATACTGTGCGACGAATCTCGGCTCCAGAAAAAGAGACAAGGACACCTGGGCTATGCATGGTCCGGGCCCAGCATCCTTCACCGCATCGCGCAGAGCACGTACCACGTCATGGTCCTCTGTGGTGTGGGGCGCAATGACCTGCAGGGCAAAATTGAAGGGGTGCCTCGGAATAGCCTCTTTCAGCTCTTCGCGCGATTCTTCAGACCAGGTATACAAAGACGCATGCAGGCGACCTAGTCGATGACTGCGCGCATGGTCCGCCCGTATGGCGCTGCGTTTTCGCTTGTGCGTACTGTGCGCCACCATCCGAGCCCTTGGCACCCTGCGCAGGCGCCGGCCAGAGGCAGCTGGATCTTGATCACGTGTCATTACGTCATACCCATGCAGGCCTGCCCGGAGTGCAGGGGCGGCTGGGCAGGTCCGTCGCGCGTGCGCGACCCAAGCCGTACGTAATTGTAGGGGCGCGCTGGAGTCTTGCCCGTGGCACTGCTTTTTGCTGCATCTCGCCATGTCGCTGTTCCGCAAGGCCCAGTCGGCGGTGGCTCACAATTCCATGATCCCGTCGCTGGGAAATAATGACTTGAAGCTTTTGCAGGATTTGATACATGCTGAGAAGAGTTTTGTCGCATCGAATGCCAAGACAGCCAACGAGCTCAAGTACACATGTGACGCGCTGCGTGCCTGGGGCAGCAACGAGGGCGATGACCTCGAGGACATTCTTCCGAAGGTAGCGTTGCTGTTTGAGCATCTCAGTCGTGCTGAGAACCGCTACAACTATTATGTCTCGACCATGCGTCTACATCTCAAATCGATTCGTTCCCGAGAGGAGAAGTTTGCCGAGTTCAAGGCCCGTCGTCGCGCGCTTGTGACCAAGATCGACGGCATGGAGCGCAAGCTGGCTAGAATGGGTCCAGAGAACAAGGACCTTGCTAAGGTGACGAGCAGTCTGCGTGAGCTGCGCAGCGATATGGACGTGCTCAACAATGAGATTGCGCATGAGTATGCGACACTCGGCGACTACAAACGCCGTGCCATTGTCGAGGCTCTCCACCTCAAGAGCAGCGGTCTCATGGAGCTCGCAGAGAAGGCTATCGTCATTGCCGAGTCAACACGGCGTCTAGCCGACGAAGTGCCTCTGACACCGACCAACCCGAACGAGGAGCGCGCTCCGTACCGCAATGAAGCTCGCACAAACCGCGTGCTCTCAGAAGCAGTGCGCCAGTTAGACCATATCCGCTTTGAGCCGCATGATGCACCACTCGCTGTCGATCCTACGGAGCCGTCCCCATCGTCGCCCATGCCGACCCACCCTCGCTACGACATGCCAGAGGCGAATGAGACCGCAGCTGTAGTCGACACGAACGGCCAGCGCGTTGCCGTCATACAGGACACAGAGCGTGGCAGTCAGGGATGGGTCGCACCGCCCGAGGCCGACATATCAGCAGAGACGACCTTCCCCCAGGCAACGTGGAGCAGGCCTCCCACGATGGGCCTGGCCACCGTGCCAGAGAGCATAGACGGCGTGGACGAAGTGCAGGAGGCAGAGGGAGTGCGTGCTCCGGAGCAGGTGATTATGCCCCCAGAACCGTCATACTATGGATACCACGAGCCGCCGCCCGCGGACGAGCGCGATACCTCGGGCATGCAGAGAATGCTGACCGACTCGGGTCTGAACCATGTCAGTGATGCCATTCCCTCCTTCCCGCCCATGCCAGCCCCACACCCGCCTCCTCCCGCGGGCCCGACGTCGTCTGTGTACACGTACGACCGCATGCCGACGCACGCTGCGCCGCAGGCGGATGCCTACGCGGCCTATCCACAAGTGCCAAATGCCTATGTGGCCGAGTCAACGTACCAGGCGCCTCTGACCAACGGGGCATCCATGCAGCCAATGCCTGCCATGTCCCCCCACGACGCGGAGTCGTACTCTCAGCCCACGCCGTCTGCCACGTATGCGCCCGTGGCCCGATCAGAGCCCATGGTGACACAGCCTCAGTCAGCCACGGGAGCTGCGCCGTCGCTTTCGCCAAGTGTGTACCAAGCACCCTTTGCGCAGGCAGCATACCAAGCACCTCCTCCATCGTACCTGCAGCAGAATGCGCCCTCGGGATATGTGCTGCCGCCGCCGTCGCATACGGGTGCGTCGGTCATAGCGCCGCCATCGCCACGCTATCCTTCTATGTAGTAGGTGAGCCTATGTTGATGCTGGCCATGGTGACGTCTGATAGATGGTGGGTCCACCTAGTCGAATACACTCTTTACTTACGCAGGCGAGACGAGATGTACAAGCCGATGATGCCGCCGATGATACAGGACACCACATCGCGCGTCATGAGGTGCACCGTGCAGCGGCGCCCCTTGGAAGCGGGCACGCTTCGGCGGGGCCAGTGGTGCTGGACCCAGCGATCCATGGTGGCGTCATCGAGGCGCGCCAGCTCTTCGAGGGGAAATGCATCGCAGATCCGCGACATCCAGTCCATGCGCGCAGCGCTGAGCGCAGGTTCGGGCGAAACCTGTCGCAATTTGGCACGGAGCACACCCACGCGGCTCAGCGCATGTCCGGCGCTTTCAGGGATCGTCGCCTCGATGCACTGTCGCAGCTTGCGTGCGAGGCGCGGGCCCTGTCCTCCCGTCGAAACCATGACTTGCAGCGGCCCACGCCGGATCATCGAGCCAAAGTAAAAGTCACACTCAGGCGGTACATCGGCGACATTGACGGGAATCCGGCGCGAGCGGCACCACTTGCAAATCTCACGGCTCTTTTCCGCATCGTCGATCGCCGTTAGCACCATGGCATAGTCACTTCCATCTTCGCGCACAAGCTGGTCAGTCTGGGTGTACAAGCCAGGAATATAGTGTTGAACGACGCCCTGCTGAATCCACGCAGCCACATCGGGATGCAGTGCGTCCTGCGGCGCGAGCACAGTAATATGCGCATCAGCATGCTTCAGGTGCACGATCCGACTCGCAGCCACTTCGCCGCCACCCACCAGCAGCACGGGCTTACCGCGCACCTGCCACGCGACACACAACCCGCCACCCGGCGTAGCCACCGGGGTCGGTGTCATGAGTCGACCCAGGTTCCTCCACTTTCATGACATGGCCTGGACGCCTCACGGCCGCCACGGAATGGGAGCAGGTCCTCGAGGCTATTCTGCCGCCTCTAGCGCTCGTGGACGCGCTTCCACAGGCGTATGCAAGCTACGCCGAGCTTGCGCCGCGTGACAAGGAGGACGATGGATGGTGGGGCGCTTGTCAGCATACCCTCTTGACCGAGACACTCGTGACGTGGGCCCCGATCCTGCAGGAGCATGCATTGTACGAGCCTGTGCTGAACGGCTGGTTCGTGCCACCGGCATCAGCGCGTGTGTGGCCGCATACGCTGCACACATGTTCAGCCCTGCTGAGCGGATCGATTCAGTGCCATGCATCTACGCTCGATGCTGTGGCGCACATTCTGACGCGGTTTCATGCGCCCCTTGTGCTTTTGCGCACGTTAGAAGCGGTCCGCGCCGAGCCGCATATGGCACGTCGCGACCTCATGTGGTCGGACGCTGTGGCTCAAATCGCGGCTCTGCCGACGCGCGTAGCCAACACGTTCGGACCCTTGGATCATGCGCTATTGGATGTGTACAAACCATGGCTATTGCAGCTGATGTGTGCCTGCCCCGACGTGCTACCGAATGAAGCGGAGCGTATAGCCGTGCTAATCACGCGTCTTTCGCGCATCGGCGTCGTGGAGCGCATGTGGGACGCCATCTTGCCCCATGCACAGGCTCGGGCATGGCGCTCCGTCCTGGGCCTATGCGACGCGCCGACGCAGGAAGCTTTGATCACGTCGCTCGTGCGCACGATGCAAACGCGCTTGCTCCCTTCGCAGTACGCGTGGCCTGTAGCGCATGACGAGCTCACGCCTGGGACAGAGGGCCGTGCGTTTCTGTCACACGATGCATGGCGATGGGGTTTCACGGCGTACGATACCCTGCATACGATCGCGGCCGAGGTACTGGACCGCCTGCATGTGCTCCTGCATGTCGTAAACACGCCACTCATGGCCATGGCAGCGGCATCTTGGGCCATGGAGAAGGAGGCGGCCATAACGCTCGAGGGCTTGGTCCAGTGGTGGAGCGATCCACGACGTATTCGGTACGCGACGTACCCACTCGAGCAGTGCGTGACGACGCAGGTGCTTACGGCCATCCGGCACAGTGATGCGACAACGCTGGGGGCGCATGCACATTCGCCCATGTTCCTTCGTGGCGTATCTTCGCACCTCGAGCACACAGATGCTCGGATCCGGCGTCTCGGTATGCTGATAGCAGAGGTGCTCAGTCAAGCCACAAATCCCAAGCCCCTTGCCTTTCCAGAACAGGTATGGGAGGGTCGCGGTGACGGTCGCGGTGCATGCCGCGTCTTGCGGGCCATGTACCTTCGAGAGATGTGGTGGCCCGATGAGCCACCGTATCCGTGGCCCACAGAGCCAGTCTGGCCCGTCTATCCCCCACCGCGCACGATGTCGCCGCCGCCTCGCCGGCGTCCACTCGTTCAGGATCTGGACGCGTCATCCGACTCGGAGACATCGACGCACGACGATCCCAACGACACATCAACGATGCTAGGCGATGCCCTACAGAAGAAAACACGGGTGCCCGTGTACGTGCATGAACTGGCCCCGCTCGCAAGGCAACGTGACTATGAGGCCAACAAGTGCGTCATCAAGCACGCCGAGGCGCTTATTCGACGCAAGACGGGCTGGGGTCACGAAATTGCCGAGCACGGCACAGACTTGGCCATGGCGCTGGCATCGATGCAGGACACATATGATTTGGAAGCGTTCGACGAGAGGCGCACCCGCGCCTTGAGTGCGTTATGCATCGCGGCGCCCATGCCGGTCGTCGATACACTGTACGAGCAATTCTTCACGCCGCACTATTCACTTGCACAGCGACTCTCGATGCTTCGTGCGGTGGCTTCGGCTGCCGTCGAAATGAGCGGGAGCCGGGCGTGCACGGCAGATACCCTGGCCGAGGCGGCGGTGCAGCGTACCACGGCCGCTGGTGAGGCACGCATCTCGAAAGCACATGCTATGGCACGCGTGTCCCTACCTTTTGCGCCGCCATGGAGCGTTCGGCCTACGGCTCCGTACACGGCTGTCGCCACCGACACGTTTATTTACCCCCTCATTCGCCGCTTGGACCGTGCACGCCAAGAGACATCACGCATGTATGCTGGCAGTGACACAGCCCTCGTGCCAGGCGCCACAAGTGCTCTTTTGCACACGCTGTGCGTATTGTGCTATCATGCGCGGAATGCGGCATTCTTCATGACACGAGTCCTGCCTGATATCCTAGAGGTCATTGAGGTGTGGGGCTCAGATGCGCATGCCGACGTGGGGACAGCAGCCATGTCCTTGGCGATCGTCGTGCTGGATATGGCCACCGAGGCAGATGGCGGCGCACACTTGGCCAGGTCGCATTCAGCGCAATTACTGCGTATCCAGACCATGGCGCATGCCTCAGCAGACGTGTCACAACAAGCCGCCGCCGTTGTCTTGTGCATAGCCGATATGCAAGAGCGAATGCATCAGGCGCTACTAGCGAAATAACGGTGACTATGAATACAACTACACAAGACGGGCGCGCTTGTTGGCTTCCGTGTCCAGAGCGTGTGAACCAAGCATGTTGGCATGCTCCAAGCCCGTGGCCGTAGGCGCGCCGTGTCCCACATGGCTCTGATCCAACGAGACGCCCAGATCCGTGCCCTCACTCGACTCGCCCTGGAAGGCCTGCTGAGGCGGAGGGAAGCGCTGGTGGGGCGCACCCCCTGCATAATGTGTGCCGTTCGCAGCGTTGCCAGCAGCACTCTTATCACCAGACCGATGGGCCTCGGCCATACCCAGCTGCGCACGTAGACGTTCCACCTCCCGACGGCTCTCATCCAGCGACATGCTCAGGTCGTTCATGGCCTGGTCCATCAGCAGCTTCTCCAGCGTCCATTTTTCAATATTACTCGCTTCGTTGTTCTTGAGGTCCTGGATGTAGCGCACGGCCGCCACGATGATCGAGCCCTTGTTTGTATTTTTCACGTCGCAGCCAGGCACAATTTGCGAGAGCTGCACGATGCCATCGTTGATAGCCGAGCGACGCCGGCGTTCCACTTCTTTGTGGTTGTCCTTGCGCTGGCGATCGAGCTCAGGACCTTTGCGCTTGTACTGCGCCGAATTCAGGCTGTGGTCATTCACAAACTTGGCATCCATACTAGGGTCCGTGCCGAGGGCACCGCCGTCACGCTCACCGAGGGCATGCGCTTGCGAGTGCGCGGGCAGTTGCCGTCCAGCAAGCGTGCCCATGGCAGCAAGAGCCGCCGCCGTGGCAGCAGAGTCATGAGCAGCCGACGCCGCACTCTTGTGCGCTTGACTGTGCACGTGGCGATCGTGCTGCATATCATGCTCCATACCAGGTGGCGGCGGCGCATCACCCAAGTGGTGGTGGCTCGGCGGTTCCGACAGTGCGGCAGTGCCCGTGATTTCCTCCTCCGATGGAATGACAGGTGGGTTCGTGCGCTTGAATGAGGATGCAAACGATGTCAGCGTCGACGCGGCTTGACCCAGGCCAGGTGGCAGGTGAGCCAGGACGTTGGCCGTGTCGTATTGGTTGGAGCCGTAGCCGTGATGGTCGCTGCTGTCTGTTGCACGCGCAGCAGCCACAATGCTTTCGAGTTGCTCTTGGTTCAAACCGGCAAGGATTGTACCGACGTCCTTCTCGATGCCCGACTGGCCAGCACCAGCACCTGAATCCGTGCTACGCGCTCCCGCAGCATCCGTCGATTCATGAGTAGGGTTCGTGGCTTCGGTGTATGCAGCAGACTGGTCCACGTAGGCATGCGGTGCCTCGGTCGGCGCAGGATGACCTGCTCCTGTAGGTTGTGCCATTTCTGTGGAGCGGATCGCGGTGTTGCTTGACGCGTGGCGCGTAACGGCGTGTCACAAGTCACGGGACACGGTAGGGAGGAGGAGGTCACGTTTTGAAAGAGCAGCGACGTTTGCCACACCGATGTGTGTTGTGGGCCTGGTTCATTCGGCCGAGATGCGCCGAGGCGCCGCAGCACCTCGCGAAGAGATTTTAGTCATGCAGAGCTCGCCCGTACAAGGAGGCTTCCTTGTGAGACCCAGTAGGCCCCGCTCTTTCATGTCACAAGAATCGGTTTCTGCACGGCCGAATTTTCTTCTTCCGTGCCCGGTGGGTGAAAAAAGCGCTTCGCGCCCCTTTTCTGAACCACAACGACATGGTACGTACCCGGGAGCATCAGAGAGTGGTGACTAACATGTAGTCTGACAACGAGGCTGAGAACGTCAACTTCGAGACCGCCCACGCCGGTGCTTCGGTGACCTACCCCCAGCAGTGCTCGGCCCTGCGTAAGAACGGTCACGTCGTGATCAAGGGCCGCCCTTGCAAGATTGTCGACATGTCGACCTCGAAGACTGGCAAGCACGGTCACGCCAAGGTCCACCTTGTCGCTACGGACATCTTCACGGGTCGTAAGTACGAAGACATTTCGCCCTCGACGCACAACATGGATGTGCCGAACGTGACCCGCCGTGAGTACCAGCTCATCAACATCGACGACGGCTACCTGAACCTGATGTCGAACGACGGCTCGTCGAAGGACGATGTGAAGGTGCCTGAGGGCGAACTTGGTGACCAGATCACCAACGACTTTGAGGACGGCAAGGACCTCATGGTCACCATCGTCTCTGCTATGGAGGAGGAGCACTGCCTTGCCTACAAGGAGGCTCCCCAGGGCAAGTAAAAGTCATGCAAGTTTGAAGTGACCGCCATTAGAGACTCGATGCCCCGCGGCCCGGCATAGCCGCCTTGTTTCCGTAGCACACAGTGTCGAGAACCTTCCATGGCCTTAGATTAGCTGCTACGATCAACAAATGACGCAGTCCTTGTCGTTCCTGGGCTGGTAACCCATGTCGCTAAAGGACTGTGGGGCCCGCATGGGACGAGCAGTAGCTGGTAGGGATGGGATGTGCAGGTTCTGTGACGTCACAGGCGGAGCGCGTGCATCCCGTGGGGCGCGACGACGCTGAGCACTCGCCTCGGCCATCATGAGCGTGCGGCGTCGAGCCAAATCGCCTCGTGTGGGTTGAGTTTCCCGTAAACCTTTGCGCGCCTCTTGATGCGCCGAGTACAGCCGCTCATTGAGGTGCGCTTGATGCTGCGCTCGAGAAAGAGCTTCGGACTGGGAAGATTCTAACGCAGCAAGGCGCTGTGCAGCATCAGTGTTGCCCTGAGCGGCAGCTCGACCGTACCACGCTCGAGCTGCCACCAGGTCGATCTTCGTGCCGATACCCACTTCTAGATAGTAGCCCATAGCGAACTCGGCTGTGGGGATGCGGTGCTTGGCCGCGCGCTCCGCAAAGGTCCACGCGAGAGATTCGTTCTTGTCAAAGCATCCCTCGGCACCACAGAGGAACCACTTGCTCAGTGCCATGTCGGCCTCAGGCTCGCCGCCCTGACTCGCAGCACTGTAATACTGCACGCTCATTAAGGGATCAAATGGGAAGCTGAGTTGGGCATGCTCATAACACCAGCCGCACTTGGACTGCGCCGCCGGCAGGTTGAGATACGCAGCACGCTGCAGATACTCACGCCCCAATGGCATAAGTGTTTCGTATGTGGGTGACGGATGTTCTGGCGAGGCGAAGTATTCCAAGGGTATAGGCACGCTGGGGAGCTCGCCTGTTAAAATCAGGCCGTATACATAGGCAGGGTGCGGTGTATCTACCGTCGATGCATCAGCTGCGGCTTGCAAGAGCGATGCACCTCCAGGCATATCCTCTGGTACCTCGAGCTGGCCAAGCATCTTTGCCATGCCGATACGGTACATGCACCCCACATCACTCAGATTCACACCGCGCCCGTATGCTGCACGCGCGCGGGCAATGTCGCCCAGCATCTCATAGTCGCGACCGATACGGAACCAACTTGGTGCCCATCCCATTCGGGCCGAGCGCTCAAAGTCACTGAACGCTGATCGCAGATCCTTGGAAACGTACGTGGGAAACGCCCCACTCGCAAGCAGGTCTCCGCGGGCGTACAGTGCCTCAGGCTTGGGCTGCGGATGTGACGCACACTGTACGATCTCTGTGATGGCCTCTTCGATCCAAATTTGCACACTCTCGTCAATTTCTGTTTCACTCGCCCGCATTCGCTCGACAAACTTGAGCACTTGGACAGACCATCGAAGCTTGTCCAGCTCATTATTGGTCGACATCGTTCGTTCACGCTGCTCCCTCAACGAATTTGTATCGGGCAGTGACACGCGGATGGTAGGCAGCGACGCCGTATTTGCTGCCTGGACTTCCTGTGTTCCGCGTTCATGCCTTTCTCGGGTACCGGCTTCGTGGACCTGCGCGTCTCGTGCTTGGGCTTGGGCTTCGACTCTTGATCTTGCACGATGCTGCACCTCGTGCGCTGCCTGTCGCTGTACAATTGGCTCTTGCTGAGAAGGTGGTGATGCTATAGGGGCAGGCACTGGCTGAATGGTTGGAGCAGCTACTGTCTCAGGTGCAAGAGGTTGGAAGCTCCGGGGACGACGAAGAATACGTGACGTTCCTGGTATATTCGTGTTTGCGCTAGTATCACTGTTCAATACTGCGACTGGAGCATCCGCTTGCAAAATATCGTTGTGTGATGACGATCGCGGCATGCCCCCTCCCACGCCGGTGAGATCATTAGGAGGTGACACCATAAAAGCAGGACGAGGCGCTGCAGACTGATGCTTTTTTGCTCCATGATCAGTGTGCCTAGTCGGCATCGGCGGATACGCCGAGTCCCGTCCAAACCCGGACGGCAGTTCAGGTAAATTGGACATGCTAGGGGAAAGCCTACTTGCTCCACGCGGGGATCATCTGCCCCTGCTGCATGTGTCAATCCATTAGTCAGAAGGAAAAAAAGGGACCGATTCTGGCTCTCCACTGGGTCGTGTGCGCGAACAGCGCCCTAATACGGACACGCCGTTGGCTGACATTACTTGACCAGTTTCCGACACAGACGAGATGGTCGTAACGATCGATCCGCCTATGCTAGAAATCGTCGAGAAAAGTGTGCATTATACGATAGACCCCAAAAAGAAAAATACAGGCGAAACACACATCCTCGCGACAAAGACGTACAGGGCGTGCGCCTGCATGCCTCTGCTCTCGGGACGATGAAGGATGATGCATGTCGTAGACACTGTAGGAAGACAAGCTCTATTTAGCTGAAATGGACTCAATTCACGGCCAGCATGTCTTTTCGCGGTACACGGTGCAGGTCCGACAAGCAGAAAGAAGCAGCCCAATATGACAAGATCCCTGTCAAGTCACGCGACGTCCGAGCTTGGTGCATACACAGCCCCCTAATGTGTACCCAGTCGGTTACTATCATCCAATCCACTTGGACCAACACGTGACTACAAAGACCGTAGATCGCGTACGCCAAGCGCTGATTGCCACTAGGCACATTTGTACCATGTCGCAATCGGATGCGAATGCGCCCAATGGTGCACTGCCGAGCTACCAACCACAAATGTCAGTGCAAGCTCCTCGGAGGGATGTTTCTTCTGGGCCTCTATTAGGCGGATCCTACAAGCTTGTAAAGAAAATAGGGGAGGGCGCATATGGTGTTGTCTATTCCGCGATTCATGTACCTACATCTACACGCGTTGCCGTGAAGCGAATTACGCCTTTTGATCACCAAATGTTCTGTTTGCGTACCCTGCGTGAGATCAGGCTGCTCCGCCATTTTCATCACGAAAACATTATATCCATCCTCGATATCTTACCGCCCGCTTCATTTGAGCAATTTACCGACGTATATCTCGTACAGGAACTCATGGAAACGGATCTTCACAGGATTATACGTACGCAAGATCTGTCCAACGACCATTTCCAGTACTTTGTGTACCAGATTCTGCGTGGACTCAAGGCGCTGCATTCGGCCGGTGTCTTGCATCGCGATCTGAAACCATCCAACCTCCTCCTCAATGCGAACTGCGATATGAAGATCTGTGATTTCGGTCTTGCTCGCAGTGCAGAGCAGCCTGAAGCTGAGAATAAGGCATACTTAACAGAGTATGTGGCAACAAGGTGGTATCGAGCACCAGAAATCATGCTTTCCTTCAAGGAGTATACCAAGGCGATTGACTTATGGTCTGTTGGCTGCATTTTCGCGGAGATGCTGACGGGCCGCCCTCTCTTCCCCGGTCGCGACTACCACCATCAACTGTCTCTGATTCTTGGCGTCCTTGGTACACCGTCGCTGGACGACTTTTACTCCATCACTTCTTCTCGATCAAGAGACTATATACGTTCTTTGCCTTACTGCGACCGGGCCAATTTTGCTGAGCTGTTCCCACGAGCTGAACCATTAGCGCTCGATTTGCTTGAGAAGCTACTGGCTTTTTCGCCAAAGAAGCGCATCACAGTGGAAGAAGCACTTGCTCACCCATACCTGGAGCCTTACCATGATCCGAGTGATGAGCCAGATGCTGATCCATTGGATCCAAAATTTTTCGACGCCGACTTTTCCAAGGAGCCACTGACTCGCGCCCAGCTCAAGGAACTGATCTATCGGGAAATAACGCACTAAAGCGCCATCTGGCCAGCGGCACACTGCTTGTACATAGCCAAGACTTTTGTCATGGTATCTTTTTTTCTAGTGCCTACATATCTCGGAGCGCAGCTTCAATCTGCGTGTTGATGTAAGCCTTCTTTTCGTCGATCGGGCATCCATACATGTCCTGCAATTGAGCCCGCAATTGTCGTTTCGTGATTGTCGTGAGATCACTCGACGCAATGATACGGCGGATGTCAAGGCGAATGATTTCGTTTGGCGGCAGGCGTCCTGCGGGCCGCGAATCAAGCGGAGCCTCTCTTGCTGCCGACTCTGTGTGCGTAGGCTGCATCGGCAGGTCTCCATCGGGCCAAGCGAGACCACTTTCGTCCATGGTGCTGACTCCACTGGCATATTTACCACCGGCATCGTCTATCAGGCTCGTCGCATCTTCTGCCACATTTGGCCATGCCTTCATCGTCGATGCAATGTCGTGGGATAAAATAGTAGGTGACGGCTCACGTAACACCTGTGGTGCCTCATCGGTATTGCGGTGAGTCCACAGCTCATTTTCGTAATCTTCCCATGTCCTGTGCGGAATTTCCTTCGCATCAAAGGAGCCCTCTTGGTGCACTAGCAGCTTTTCACCGTGCTCTCCCGTCACGATACGCGTATTTCCCCATGAAAAGTCGTCCATGTGCCAGAAGGAATACAGCGGAAGAATCAGCGACCACAGCGGCAGACCAAGAATGTATACGATCATCCAGCCAATCATGTCAAAACGGCGATGAAGCAAAAATATGACGGCTTGTAGGCCGTATATAGCGACAAGCAAAATGACTGAAGTCATGGGAATGGTGCCGCCATCCACAGCGACGACAACGACGAGGTACACGAGGTACCCGATCGTGACGGGTGCGATGATGGTTGATAGCAGATCGATAAGCACGATAAAGCGCATCGAGAACAAGCAAAAACCACACAACTGCGGTGTCTTGAGCAGCTCGACGAGGTTGTGCACCGTCGAATTGATCCAGCGACGACGCTGAGACAAAAGCACTTTCCAGCTATCTGGCGCCAATGTCAAGCTTTTAGCATGCTGCACAAACTGTGTCTTGTGGTCCGGAAAGTGCTTGAGCACAAGCGTAGTCAAGTATCGATCTTCACCGAGGTACAGCAGATTTTTTAGGTGCAATGTATCCACGCGATTTTCCGCGTAGTCGTCGACAACGGCGTTCGAAACCAGTAACGGCCGTTGCGTGTCGGGCGTGCGGAACCGAAACATGGAGAAACAACCAGGCAAGCACGTAATAGAGCCAAATAAGCTCTCGAATGCCTTGACGAGGTAGTGTGAGATATAGTATTCATATACTTGAAGCATGGTCGTGATGCTCTGGTACTCGTTTGAAATGGCTGTCTCGCCACAAAGCCCAATTACCTTTTTGTCGCGCACAAAAGCAGCAATAAGACGGGCTAATGCACTGGACTCGACCTCTGTGTCAGCATCAACTTGCAACAGGTATTCGTAAAAGCTGGGATTCACTCCGATAATATTTTTGATGTGGTGGTACATCTCGAGCTCCAGGGGACTCATCGGTGAGCCAAAGTGCACTTTGTTGAAGAAGCGCATCAATACAAGCTGTGAATCGCGTTTGCCACGATTGCCAGGTCGAGCAGTTTCTTGTGGCGTGCCGCACTTGACGACGACAAGGTACGGCACAAGGTGGCCAGCGTGTTCATACAGTCCGCTGTACACGCGCGCCATATTGTGCTGCTTAGCACCTTGTCCCAATGACACAAAACTGCGCGGTTCACTGTGAGCATCGGGATCAGCACCGAGCATCTCGAGCACGAGCTGTGGCGTGGGCTTGTCATTACCGGCGCCCATAATATTTCCGTCGCAAATGACAAAAATCAACTTGCGTCGGTCGTCGTACCGCAGTCGTGCGATCGAATTGACCGTCTTGCGAATCGATTCGGTGCCTTCCGTGTAACATGGGACCTGACACACGACAAACTTTTCGTGCTCTTCTGGGGGTGACGATCGTACAAACTGCAGAGCGGCGAAAAATTTAAAACCCACGGTGGCCACCATCACAATCGACAGGGCCAGCAGCAGGTTCTTCGAAAAAGTGCATCGGGGCGAGTTGCGTTCATCGACCTTACCAATGAAAAAGAGATTTCGCAGACACACGCGCTGCTGATCCAGTACGCGAGAGTCGAGACGGAGCTTGTCAAATTGGTCCTTGATGTCCTTCCCGGGATTTCGCGCCATAAGATCGACCACGTCCTGCGCCAGTATGGTGCGGTCCAAGTTGGGCGGTGGAGCCACGCCTTGGGGCATGCGGTAGCCGCCCTGATTACCTTGTCCGATGTATGCCGTTAAGTCGTAAATGTACTTATCATAGATGCCGAGCGTCCGACCATCTTCCTTCATGTGCTCGATTTCTTTGGGGGTATATCCGATGAATCCCACACGGTACCGATTGCGCATGTACCACATCTGCTCGTAGTACCAGTCGGGGCGCACATCGGTGGCACGGTATGCCCGAAAGTCATGGTATTTCGCGTTCGGGTCCGTGCTGTTTGAACTGTCCATCGTGACCCATTGCGAAATGGGTCCATTCGGACCGTTGCACAGCGCGTTGACCTGAACAGGGAAAATAGATGTCGCATCTTGACCCGCGTACTGCATGAGCACCTTGCGCGAAATGATGGGGATCATACTGAGATGAGCATCGATAATACCGTTCAGGTTGAACACTTCGCCACGGACCGCGGTAAATGCGTCTTTGCCTTTATGACCTGACAGCTCACCTGTACTGTACAAATGCTCTTTCGGACAAATGACGTTGCCTAGGAACACAATCACAAAGATCGATGCTGCACATACGAACCAAATTAGCATGTTGATCGCTAACTTCTCGCGCCACGCCATTCGTACATCGGAGCGCTTAGACCATTTGAATCGCTTAAGCACAAACGATGGGATCCAGAACGTCAACAACCAAGTTGTGGCTACCCACAAGCGGCGCTCGTTCGACACTTGTAAGCGCTCTGTGACCGTTTCGCCTGTAGGCGGCGCACATTCACCTGGACCGGCATCCTTTGCATCGTCCAGCAGCTCCTCGTCGGGCAATTGACCCTCCATCAGACCGCGCGTCTCGTCATCATCGTATTCACCCCATGACGAATACGCAGCGGGTGGCGTATACTCCTCATGTGGGTTTACAAGAATCTCGTTCATGGCGGCCATGTCCGCATAAGGCGAGTATGGATCGATCAACTGGTTCTTCGCGTCTTCGTCGTCCGCCTGCGACTTACGAAGCTGGTACTGCATCTCTTCAGTATCACGCGCGCGCAGCTCGTCTTCGAGCTCACGAAATACGGCATGTGACAAAAACACCTTATGCATACCAATCGTGACGTGTGCGTCCGTCCAATTCATGTAAGCGCACGCATCACTCACGCGCATTTTGCTCTCGGCGGCCGGCGCTCCGAGCATGTGCAGGGATTCAAAAGCAGGCAGAATCCCGTACCTGTCACAGAATTCGTTGAAGGTAAGGGTGACACTGTAGTCGTTTAGGCGGCTGGAACAGAAACGCGACATATCGAAGGCATGTACTTGACGCTGCACCATGCGTGGCTCGCACTGATTGGCAAGGCCATTAGCGTTCGGACGCACACAAAAAACAAAGTACGCTTTAGCCTCGTCGACGATATCCAGCAATGTATTCAAAGATGCAGAAAATTCGCCCAGTACACACGGTGCGCCGTCGTCACTTGAAGCGGATGCTGCGGTCTCTTGCAGGGCACTGCCGTACACGTTATCGTCATCATCTGGATTCCGCGATGTGGCTGCACGAAGCGTACGCTGGCGCATCAAGCGCTTGCCACTAGGCGCTCGCATCGGACGAGGATGAGTCTGCGCATCCTGCGACACATGCCGAAACAAGCCACGTACAAATGCATTGGAGGATCCAAATGTGCTTTGTCGCGTATGTGACGACCCTCGAAACAGGCTCACATGTTCCAAAGCGTACGAAGCATCGTTCTGTTCGAGCCATGAATGAGGGTCATACGTCACATGGCCGTGAAAGTGCTTGACCGTAAACGCCTGAGGACCAAGGTGATCGGGGGGATCGATTTTGAGGGCGCGGTGATTTACCCACCGGCGCTGCATCGCATCGACCATCGTACGCGAGTTTTTGCGAGGTCGACGACGTGTCTGATCGTCCATGATGTGAATAAGACCTCCAGGGAAGTGCGTAAATAAACGCAATAAACTCGATTCGTCTGTGGCGGACGGTAATGGGGCAAGATGCGATAGACCTTCATGGTCCATCTCGCCAATGCGGCGATCGCACATGACGTGTGTCAGGTGGCGATGCACAAGGTCAAAGGCAAAATTGATGGCCATAGCATCAAGGTTGTTTCGCACGCGATTTCGCCAACCAGGCAAGTCCATGAGGCCAATATACGTGTCGAAATGCTCGTGCGAGAAGCACGAGTTGATATGCTCATTGACCCACGCAAATACTTGGGAATACAGCATACGCATAAGTCGGTCGCGGCTTTTCGTTGCATGTTCGCGGTCCAGCAGGGCCGTACATAGCTGTCCGTTGACCGCGCGTGTATGATGTGTCAAGGCATTAGCCAGCGACGACGCACCAACGCCCAAGAGCGCTGCGGCAATATACAAAGGCTCTTCTGACGCAACACGGGCAGGGCAAAGGGGTCCATCGTCTTGCACGAAATCGATGTTACTGAGGTGAAGAAGTGCGGCAAGCACGTCAAGCAACGCGTCGCATTGCGAGGCTGTGATGCCAAGCTGTGACAGCGCGTCGAGCCACAACGAAAATTTGGCATCAGTGTTCACCTGCATCGATTTCGCGTCATGGACATGCTCGAGGAGACGGAATGAGGTATCTTGCATGATTTGCCAGCGCCGCGCGTGCTCAGCACTGGCGCCATGCACTAGCATATGAAATACGTGAAATGTTGACGTCGTGTCCCACTGGACAGTGGCTCGAGCACTCTCCAGGAAGTAATTGAGCATTTTGAAGCCCACGAGCCGGCCATTCTGGCTGAATTGCAGCTCTGTGTACAGAGCCATACTGGATGCCTGGTCGTTCTCGTCCGTCACGACGCGGCCCATGCATTCAAGGGCGTAAAGAGCAGCAGGGAGCTGAAAAGAAAGACGAGCCCCGCGCTTTCCAGGCAGCGCTGCACCGAGTCCAGTCAGAGCATGTGCGGCAAGGCGACGTGTCTCTGTTTTGCCACTCGCCGTCTCGCCCAAAAAGAACAGACACTGGTCCTGTCCCGTACGCTGCATGTAAAAGTACGCATTATGAGCAAGACGGAATATGTGTGGCGGAAGCGGCGCATGATGCTGAGTGATGCGCGTGTTGCGAAATTCACGGCGGTAGGCACGCAGGATGTCTTCGCTGTTCACATCAATGGCAGGACGGAACGGATTCAGCACGACCAACAGAGACTCCTGGATCTGTGTATAGTACAGTCCCTGATAGTATCGATGGCACAACTGCGTCACGAGCCCGTCATCCACATCCTGCTCGCCTGTGCCCATGGGATGTGACGGCCGTACGGCGAGCTGTGGGCGGCTGTGTTGCTTGTTCGCGCGTGTGCCTTTCGTGCATGGGTGGCACGTGGTACAGCCTCTCATTGGGCGCGTCGCTTTAGCGTTGCTACAATTGTACGTGGAGGCAGAATGACGCTCGGACACGCGTGTCCGCTATGAGTATTCGAGACAAGGATACCTAGGGGGGGCCTGTTTTTCATCCAAGGGCAGCGATGAAGATGCTGTCTGGAAGGGCAAATATAAGGGCGCTGACATGGGCGTATGGGGGAACGTGGACGTGAGTGGAGAGGTCCAGCAGTAGGGTGACGCGGTCATGCTCGAGCCTCCTACGCTCGGTGAGGATGTTAGTGGCACCGCGGGCGTAGGAACTTGAACGCTCATGCGATGATGGACCTGCACGGATGAAGGTAAGCAAGATTCTGTGTTCATGGCTGGTGGTAGGGTCGTGCCTGGTTTGTTCGACACGGGCGTCGTGGGAGGTGGCAAAAACGATAGCATAGGCACCATCGACGGGGCACTTACTGGTGCCGACGTGGGCGGACCTGGTACATTCTTGATTGCGGTCGTGGGTGGCATAGGCGGCATGTGTGGAAAGGTGAGTACAGATGATGGCGTCATGGGGTGATCTTCCTCTGGGTGCACCCGCTGCATATGTTTCGTGAGCGTCGTGCGTCGGCAGAACTCTTTTTCGCAGCCGAGTACTTGGCATTTATACGGGCGACGCCCCGAATGCGTGCGCCGATGCCGGGCGAGAGAACTTGTATCTGCAAAGGCCTTGAGGCATTCAGAACATACAAATGGACGCTCACCTGTATGGACATTGATGTGCACAGACAAAGCACTGCGTTGAATAAAGCGCTTCTCGCATCCCGCAAACGGACAAGCATACGGCCGCTCTTGTGTATGCGTGCGCATATGCCGCTGCAAGTCTGAGCGCCGCGCGAACGACTTGGTGCATGGCGCGTGTGTGCACTTGTATGGCCGAGAAGAACCAAAGCAGTCAGATTCAAGGAGCTCTGTGGTAAGCTGTGCCCCACGTACCGAGTAAGTCCATCAAGAACCTAAGGCGTAACTCTCATACGCTTTTATAGCGAATACGTGTATCGTTTCCATCGCATCGCGATCGGCCGTGTGTCAGGCGCTTGTCAACCCAAATCTATTCACATTTCGCTCACGACCAAAGTCCATACTTCTTCCCTGGTGTGGTCTGCCACAATCGAATCGTGCCTGGCGTAAGCGCCATCAACGTACCATCCTCGCTCCCACTTGCGGCCGCTTCGCCATCAGGCGTATAGCTGACGCAATGAACGGGGCCGTGATGCCCTTTGTTCAAATCGAGCTCTTTCCCACTCTCGTACTCGTAGATCCTGACCCACTCGTCCGCCGTGGAACCAGCCACAAATGTATGCGCCGTCGTGGGATGCAGGTATATGGACGACGGCGGCACGTCCAACGTGTGCCGCTTGACCACTTCGTGAGTGGCCAAGTCGATGAACATGGCGTCATGTCCTGCTGTGACCGTGACATATTCGCCAAAGGCACCGACGCACCGCTCCATAGACACGAACGGCTCGTCCAGTATCATGTCGTGCACGGGCTCCATGGTCCTCAGGTCCCACCATTGAATGAGCTTGTCCTCTGATGCAGTGACCAAAATATTCTGAGACGAGCCGCGCCCAAGAACAACACTGCGAATGAGTCCTTCGTGCGTTGTGTTGTTGTCAAAGCGCGCTCGAAATAGCTGCGCGTCGTCTGCATTCGTGCTTGGCTTCTGTAAATCAAAGAGACGCAGTTTTTTTTCGTTTCCACCTGTGATCACATTGGTCGCATCCGAGTCAACAGCAACGCTTCGAACAATATGGCCGTGTGTGAATGTATGCAAGCATTCGCCCGTATACGTATCCCATACTTTGGCCGAGAAATCAGCACTGCCTGTGACGGCACGCGCCGCATCTCCTCCGTTGAGTTTGGCACTCCATACAGCACCTTTGTGGCCCAAGAATGTCCCTACCCAGTCGCCAACCCAATCGCGCAGCATGGGACTACCGTCTTTGCAGCTCGACAGTAGCAGAAACGTCCCATCGTCCTGCCTCTCTGAATATTCCAAGTGCACCACAGGTCGCGTGTGACCATGGCAAGTCAGGGGTACCGACTGTGATGGTGTAAGTACCGCTTACATACCTTGCGTGGAACAGGGTCCGTCATACTCTCAGGGCCCAACACACCGTTGGCGGTGAGAGGCACAGCTCCATCAGCGATTACCACACGTGACGCACCTTCCAACACCGCCAGCCCAGGTAGTACCATGTCCGATCCAGTGGGACGAGTATTGTCGGCCAGTATTGTGGACATAAGCGCGCTGTTTCAGGCACTCGTGTCCCTTGACTCGAGCATAGTACGTTTCTTAAGCTAAGATGGAACGCTAAATTCACATTATCGGAATCAGGCGTAGAGGTGGTAACTTCGTCACCCGTGTCACAGGGTGCGTGGTGAGAGACTGACCGCAGCCCATGCATATCTGTATGCCGGCATGTTCGATGTATTTGACTTTCATGCTCCAGAAAACTGGCTCGAGCGAGAGCAGCAGCGTGCTCCGGAGCCTGATGCCGACGTGACGCTTCAGCCGTGTGTATCGTTCGAATTGCACATGAAGAAGTTTATCGAAGTCATTAACGTACTTTCAACGCGTAAGAGCATGACGAAAGATCAAGCTACCATGTTGATCAAATATGATGGCGTCGGAGAGCCACTGTACCTCGCATTAAAACACCCGGGAGGAGGCGTCGCTTTTGAAATGCGGACACTCGACATGCCCATCGTGGCTGATATTCCGTTCGAGTCAGATAAGACGCAGGCGCAGTTGATAATGGATTCAAACACGTTACTGCCATATTGGCGCGAAGCCGTTCAAAACGCCAAAGATACCATTCACATCGCCTTTTATCCATCACACGGCGCATCGAAGGGACGCCTGGAGCTTAGCACGGAGAACGAGATCGGCACGTCGGATGTGGTGATTCCATACGACGACGCTATTATGGAAAAATTTACTTGCCATACACCGGTTCGGCGCAGATATCAACTGACACCCACGAAGGCCATTGGACTCTCTGCCACCTTCTCCAACAAAACCTCTCTTCGAGTGGATGTTAACGGCATCCTTAGTGCGCAATTCATGATACAGAGGACTATACCCGTGACTGTGGCGCACACAGATCCACAACTGTTTTTTGTCGATCACAAAATTTGTCCTCTCGAGTAGCTATTTGACCCATGCAATCAGCAAAATTAAAATCACAATGCACACAAAGATCGTCCATAGAGATCCATGTTCTTTCACACTCTCACGAAAACGTTCTAGCCGAGTGCTGGCGCCTCCGAGGCGTAATCCAGTCGACTCGACATCCGTGTCGAGGCGGCCGATGATACCGGTCTGGAGTTCTAATTCTTCATTCATGCGAAGACTAATATTGTGCTGCCGCGAAATAGAGGCATTCAGTTGTTCCAAGTGCCGTTCCTGATCATTCCATGCTTCATTTTGTGCAAAAAGTGCCGACGCCTCGCGCTCAGCATAATTGCCTTGAGACGTAGAGAACCTGGACGTTGGTATGTCCGCCATCGACTGAATCAGGTCCAATCTTGATCCGTGGTCTTCACTCTTCTTGCGCGCCTCGAGAGCAGAGGGGTATTTAGAACGCAGCTCCTGTACCATCTCCGATCCGTGAGGGTCATTCATGGTCTGACCTGTCTCTGAGAGAAGCTCTAATAACTGCGCCACGGTGGCCGTCCACGCATCTAACTGCTCCATCGTCGGTACGCGTGAGTCCGAAGCCGATGCACGTTTCTTCCAGGTATCAAGCGCTTGCATAAGTGTGCACATGTGCTTCATAATGGATTTGTTGCGCGCAAAGTACGGAAAAGTCCGCAGAAATGCATGATCCTGTGTGTCTGCCGATGTCTCTAGCTCGTGCGCTAGACGGTTGCGCTCTTGGATCATACCAAATGTTGAGTTCCATAATGATTGAAAACGCTGAGTTGCTTCTGGTATCTCCAAATCAACGATGGCCGCAGCCGTGGCATCTCCCGTCGACATGGCGGCCCTTCCGCCACTGGTCGAGTGATAACCAAGTTTGGGTGGAGTACATACATCTATTGATTCTAGAGACGCTTAATCGTCCTGCTTGGATTAGTGAAATCGTACGTACGGGGTCTGCAATGCCTTCTGGCTTAATGGCAAACACAGCTTCTGCTTCTGGAAGCGATGGCGAGTCGACGACGCGGCAAATACGTTGATTGCCACGACCTTTGCGGAGAGACAGACGAGTAGTAGAAGCATGTGCGACAATATTGCCTCCAATGGGCTTCTTGGTATCCATGCCACCGAATCCCGCGTTGTCGACCTGCGCAACGACTTGATTCGTGACCACCACAGCCACACCAAACTCATCTGCAAGACGCATAAGAGTACGTAGGAATTTGGCCAGGTGCGTCTGACGCGCCGACAGTTCGCCACGTCCCGAAAAGTCCGTGCGATATAGCGAGGTGAGTGAGTCCACAATAAGCAGTGCAAAGCGCGATTCTGCCATCATCGCCGCGGCCTGCACGAGCAGATCCAGCTGGTGGTCTGCATTGTACGCACGTGCGTACGCGACATTGTCAAGCACCTCTTGTCCGTCTAGTCCGAAACGCTCCGCCACAGCCAGTAGACGTACGGGACGAAAGGTCGATTCCGTATCAATGTACATGCACTTGCCTTCACCACCACCCATATCCACAGGAAGTTGGCATGTCACGGCCAATGTATGACAGATTTGGCTCTTACCTGTTCGGAACTCGCCGAACAATTCGGTGATGCTGCCCGTCTCCATGCCACCACCAATAACTAGGTCCAGGGCGGGTGACCCTGTAGTGATTGTGATGAGGTCTGAGCGCCGCTGGTGGTATTCTGTCGCTGTCGTAAAACCAAGCGGCACTAATTTGGCCGCCTCACTAAGAATCTTATCCACCTTTTGTTCAGACATGCCCTTGATTAGCAAAAGCGACTTTTTGGGCGTGAATGCTACGCTCTCAAGAGTATGGTAGCCGGCCTCTTTCAGCTTCTTGCAGTCCGCAGCGGATATGCCAAACTCCTGGAATCACACATTAGAACATGTCGAACGTACCTCCATTTTGGAGACGGGAAGTGGCCCCATCATGTCATCTTCCATCTCATCATACTCCGGCTCAGCCTCGACAGGCTCCGTGGATGCCATGTTTGTGCTAAAATAGGGGAGCGACGCGTCACACGTTTGCCACTCGCCGCGCCGACCAACACAGTGCACGCGCCCTAGTTTTGCTGCACGTGGCACGCACCTCCGTTTTTTATCCCAGCACAGCCAGGGGGACCAAGAGGCTCGCCACGACTATTTCATGCACAAAGCAAGCTTATCGGCGAGCATAAGCAGCCTGACCAACACAATTATTGGTTCAGGCATGCTGGCCCTGCCTAGTGCATTTGCCACAATGGGTTGGTTTTTGGGCAGTTTTTTTATCTTGTTTTGTGCAGCTACGACACTCTTTGGCCTCGTTCTTGTGAAACTTTCTTGCGATAAAATTGACAAAAAAGCCAGCGGATTCTATGATCTTATGTTTCGCATCAATCCATATAAAATGTGGATTATTGACTTGGTCATTGGTGTCAAATGCTACGGTGTTACTATATCGTACTTGATTATTGGGGGGACGCTTATGCCACAAGTCGTCCTGAGCCTTTCTAACTCGCTTGGCATAAGCTCTGCGCAAGTGCCTAATATATTAATCAACAAGTACTTTTGGTACATGGTCGTGGTGTCCTGCATGATCCCCATCTGCTCCGTTCGTCACCTCAAGTCACTTAGTATGGTTGGATATCTTAATATGATGGCCGTTGCCTATATTGTGGCAATCATGACCTACTTTTCCTTGGCACCTGACTCTTGGCATTTGCTGCCGATGCCAGGTCCAGTCGTGGCCGTTAAATGGGGCAAAGAAGCCCTGCGCACGTTTCCCATTATTTTGTTCGCCTACACATGCTCCCAAAACATTATTCCCGTGTACAATGAGCTCTACAATAGCACGCTAGAGCGTACATCTATCGTGACGTTCACATCTGTGCTATCTTGTGCTTTTGTATACCTTTTTGTGGGTCTTGTGGGTTACTTTTCGTTTGGGGCCCACGTAGGCAATAATGTGATGGCCATGTATCCTGATAAGGGCCTCTTTGTAGGCCTGGGAAAACTATGTGTCGTGCTTCTTGCCATCACGAGCTATCCAATGCAGTTGTACCCATCACGGGCGAGTCTTTTGAGTCTGTCTCGCTCTTGGTCGTACAAACCGACGATACGCACAAATGAGGACGGCACAGAAGTAGTGCCACTATTACCGGAAGAGTCACACTCTGTGGTAGACTCAATGTCATCACTATGGTTCTACGGCGTCACTCTCGCAGAAATCTTGTCCGGCGTACTAATTGCGCTGCTAATTGATGACCTGTCCATCGTATTGGGCTTTGTGGGTGCCCTTGGCAGCACAACCATTTCATTTATCGTACCTGCTTATGTGTACTGCATGCTTCATGCTAACGACACCACGCACTGGCTTTACCGCGCATCACTTGCGCTAGGTGTATACGGTGTGGTTGTCTTGTTGTTAGCGTTTGGCGCGAATGTTTACAAGCTTCTCTAATCACATTTATAATGGCACACCAGTATGTGTTAATACCTGGACAATGCGTTCATCGTTCGAGGAGGCGTACAGAGCGTCCAACTCCGAAGCGTGCCTCGTCAGCAGCAGTCCTGCATACCCTGTAGTTATGGTTAGTTATGATTTTCACGTACCTAATGCATTTATGCTCAGTCTGCCCGTGTACTTGGGTGGATGGCCACCGGGTCCATACTCTTCCCAGCCCGCTTCCTTCATATCAAACGTCTCGTTGCGTCTGGGAATCAGATGCATAAAATGCCGCGTCAAGAGCACATTAAAGTTAGGTCGGCCCTTGTTCTCATCGTTCTTCTCCAAAGCCAAACTAAACATGGCCTCAAGGAGGTGAGAAAATCGTTTCCCAAAGTAGTTTTCCAGCTTTTCAGGGTCACTGGGCGGCTCCAATCGCGCCACAAAGTGGCGCCATGGTACAGCCAGTCCTAAAATTTCTTCCTTATCTTCATCAGGAGCGCTTTGCGTATCTAGCATGTGCTCGATGGGCACGGCTTTGGTAGCATTCTCCGAAGGCGTAAGCTCAACAAGCTGGAAGTGGCAATGTGGTTGTGAAGCACCACTGTTTGGACCACAATTAAAGAAGCCGAGGAGCTCAGCACCATCGCTAGACGGCGTGTGTGATGTTATCATGCTGTATACGAGTGCGAGCATGCTTGGTGAGGGCGGCTTTTCCTGCGAGACAAAATCGCGCGTCACCAATAAGTAGTGGTGCGGCAGGACACAATACTTGTTGAGCAACACGGTGAAGTCATCAAGCTCTTTTACAAGAAGATTGGGCACATACGGAGGCGCAAACACGTCCACTTGATTCTGCTTAGGACGCACCTCTTCTTCCGCTGAGACTGGTGCTTTGGGCTTCTTCAAGAGCGCCGGCACGATTCGAATTTGCCATGGCACAGGTCTCTGGTCATTTTGGCCCCTCACAATGCGGACGTCCGACTCGAAAAAAAATGCGTCGCCAGCCTCGATGGCAGCCACATATTGCTGTCTCACAAGTTGGGGAATATGTTGCAACTTGGCTGCAGTCATGGACGTCCGACAAGGTGAGAAGACACTCCACGCATGATTCAGCCAGCGACTGGTGGCCATGAGGGACGCCGTGGCCTCCAATGTGCCTTACCTAAGCGAAACCAAGATGTCCGTGCACGCAACAGGCAAGTGAATTTACATTCACTACGTTGACACATGCAATATATCATGCGCCTTTTGATCCGACGCGAGCGTCGTAAAAAGGATGATAACCTGGACGCAATCGATTAATACATACAGAATGCAACTACCAAAATAAGCACAACTAATCAGAAACCAAACGACACTCCATACCTGAGATGGACAACCTCCAACCAATCAGGCAAACACCGAAGCATCCAACTCGTAGACCTTGCGCAAAATAAGGTCGTCACAAGTATCCCGCACAGAATACAAACAGTTCATGACACCCTAACGCTTGAGTTACACGCTGCATACGAAAAATAAGAAGGAAAAGGGAAACTTCACGGAGCTTTTACGTGCTGTTGTCACGTCAGGACGTGACGACGTACTCAGAGCAAGACAGAAGCCAGCCATGAGCCCGAGCAAGATCTAAGTACTACGATCAGATACATCATAATTATATCGAGTTTTTTCGAGGCACACCACAGATTCATGAGAAAAAAAGATACCCCTCACGATACTAGTCACTTTACCCGCACGCTCGTCAGAACCACACACAATCAAAATGGCGCCATTCAATGATGAGCCATGGCGACCGGCGGGTAGCGTAATGAAGCTAATTACCCACGCGCGTGCGCGTCGCACCTCTTTGATCCGCGTCAGTTTGAACCGATTCAATTTCGGCACAAGTGAACAAGCCCGCAATTGCATGAGAAAGTTCATGCGGGCCAACGGTCAAAACCTTGAAAGGGGAAGCAATGATTTTAGGGCAGGGGTGTATCATTAAAACAAAATCAAAATAATATGAATACATGCGACAATGATTGTGTTTCTCTGGTACTTTGTCACGTACTGCTAATTCGCATTGACAGACTTAGCCCGCACCACGACATAGGGCATAAGTGATTTCCAAGCGACTCGTGTGACTGTGTGGAGAGCAACAGTTGTTGGTGTTGAATGCACGTGGCAAATGCGTTGATCGCAATTTTTGGTCTCACTGTAGCTTTCTGTATCACGATGTTTTGTGATCTAAACGTCCCATGGCCTACGCGCGACTCTCCTACGGTCCTGAATTCCAAAAAATCAAAAAAGCAGCCACAAAAAAAGGCCATTGCGGAGGATGATAATAATATACAAGAGGCATTGGATCTCCTGACGCCCTCAGAAAAGCAGCGCATGAGCGAACTCACGTACGAACTAATGGAAATGGGGTACACGACTTTGGCATTTAATCATGTGGTCCGCAGCAAGTATGATCCAGTATCGCAGAAGTATCCTTTTGGAAAAAGTCACTGCCAACCTCCTTTTCCTAAGCTGGATCCTCGTACTCGTAAAGCTCATGGCATCGAGGCATATCGGGCGGGCATCAAACAGCTATCGCGTCTCACTGTCGTGTTCGATAGTGATGAAGCTGTCAAATCAGGTTCTGGATTTGTAAGTGCAAACGCACAGGCACTTCAACAATACGACCTACTTTCTGTAACACCAACTACCGAAGCTGCCTTTCAACATGCTTGCATCACGCTAAGTGAACTAAAACCCTTTAGCATCGACATCATTTCCCTGGATCTTGCAGCCGCACCACGTCTCCCATTTTATTTAAAACGTAGCACTGTCGGGGCTGCACTTGCAAATGGCGTTGTATTCGAAATCACTTACGGAGCGGCCGTCGCAAACACTCAAGATACCCCTGACGTCTCTGCCGCACGTCGAAACCTATTCGCTGGTGCACGCGATCTTTTACGAGCTACCAACGGGAAAGGCGTCATTATATCGAGTAGCGCACTAGATGCACTGGGTATACGAGCACCATACGATGTAATGAACCTCGCTGCTCTGATGGGTATGACGCCCAATGCTGCCAAAGATGCAATATCTACCACATGTCAATCGCTTATGATACGCGCGGAAACGCGTCAAACATTTCGAGGCACTGTATCCAAGCCTTATGTACTACCAGCGGAACACAAGCCTACATCAGGAATAGATGAATCTTCCAAAAAAAGGGCGAAACGCAAACTGTCAAACGATGATGAATGCATGTAATGCATGTGTCTACACATCTTGATGACAGGTCCTATGTGAGATTTTTGTAATCAGGCGTGACGAAGAAACACGACCGCCAAATCGCTTGGCAAGGCGTGCACGCACAAGTGCTGTCGAACTCCAGAGAACATTAAACCGCATCGAAGCATTTGTCCGATAATATTACACATCATGTATGTGCGCATGGACCACACTCGTGGGATTATGTGGTTGGCCGTGAATGGGTGTCGATCTTCGCTATGCAAGCATGCATCCAGCGTGCCAATGTTCTACCAAATATGCTGACTATGCAATACGTGAGGGAGTAGTGCCGTTTCATAGGATATCCCGATGCACAAATAATGCGCTTGCATATATCGCCTCATATAATTGGCTATCTAATACTTTTCCCCGATTATGGTATCAGACCTACAAATGTTATCCAGTAGTACAATGTAATCCAGTTATGATCTATGCAGTAACGCTCAGGCCCGCATGACGGAATCGCTAGGTGGTCCCGAATCCGTATTTTCAGTATAAATATGGACGGGACCGCACACACCGCTTCTCACCTACCTTAAACTGAAGATGAGCAACGTCATTAAGAAGGTTTTCAACACGGAAAAGCCGGAGGCTGAAGCCAACAAGGCCCAGGACGCTGTCAACGGTGCCGAGAACAACGTCCACCGTGGCGAGGGTTTCCTCGGTGACGCCAAGGAAAAGCTCTCGAACCTTGTGCCCCACCACCACCAGAATGCCCAGAGTGCCGCTGCGCAAGCTCCCCAGAGCGCCACGGCCTCGCAGGTGCCTGCTTCGGCTTCGGTTTCGCAGGGTGTGCCTGCTGAGTCGGAGGCGATCCGTACGCAGGCTCAGGGTGTGCCCGCTTCGGAGTCCGACGCCTTCGGTCGCTCGGGTATGACGCAGACGACGAGCGTCAACTCGGGTGTGAATGTGGCTGCTGGCAACGTGGACCAGGACGTGCAGCACCTCGCCCCTGTCACGCGCCACATCCACCACCGTCACGAGATTGAGGAATTGCTTCGCGAGCGTGAGCACCACATTCACCAGCACCACATTCAGCACCATGTGCAGCCTGTGCTTGAGTCGGAGCACCTTGCCGAGCAGATCCACAGCCGTGTGGTTCCCACGACTACCATTCGTGAAGTGCACGCCAACACTGACAAGGATGCTGCTCTCATGCGCGCTGTCGCTGGTAACCCTAAGGACACTTTCACGCAGGCCGCTACCGACCGTAGCGTGATTGACAAGGGTGAGACGGTCCGTGAGATTGTGCACCACCACATTCACAACATTGTGCAGCCCATCATTGAGAGGGAGACGCACGAGTACCACCGCATCCGCACGACCATTCCAACCACTCACATCACGCACGAGGCTCCTATTGTGCACGAGTCGACTGCCCACCAGCCCATTCGCAAGGACGACTTTGTCAAGGGCGGTGGTGTGCTCACGAGCACGACGCGCTCTATTGAGGATGCTGGTTTGCTTAACCTCGGAAGCCACCAGCGCACGGTGGAGGGCGAGCCCTACAACGGTGGTGCTCCTTTCGCCCAGTAATTGACTGATTGCTGTATTCTTTGCATTAGAAATCTATCACGTTATAATTCTTAGTCTTATCGTGGTTTCTAGTATCTAATAACACACTAATGCTTTCGCCATAGTAGTGGAAGTGTTGTGATGGTAGTAAGGTTGGTTGGAAGTCGGCCGATCTAGACACGTGCCCGCAACACTTCAAGACGCGTCGACAGACTGGTTGAGGAATCTTGGTTCGCCATGGCGCCTAACGTGCCGCGACAGTCTGTCTACTTCAATCCACACGCTAGCGCGAGTCAGCTGCAGAATATTCACGCCTGCACTGGTAAAATTCGATCAGCTTGTGCAACAGTACGTATACGTTGGCTCATTTTTGAAGCTCAGTGCAACGAATGCCTCCATGGACATCCACACAGGTGACTTTCGTCGTCTCCACCAGGTCCTGTTGAATCAGCGTGTGCGTATTCCGTTTCTCACTGTAGCATTTCGACCTTGTTTCGGAGCGTGATGTGCGTCAGGCGCGGGAGCATGTCGCGGCCGAAATCGCGCCGTTTCTTCGTGAACTCATTATGCGTGCTGAGGAAGTCTTGGCCCGCGATGAGCGTGAAGCTCGTGCATTACGCAGCAAAGTATGTATCTGTCACTTACCTTAGGCGACTCAAGAGCTTTCCAAAAACGAATCAAAGTCACAATTGCATACCGCGGGGTCAGATGACGAACTCAAATCGCCTTCGATGGCAGCACTGGTAGCAGACTATGAACTTGACGAGCAGCGGCGCGAACTGGAGCTGCTCCGGAAGGAGCGATTACGTCTCATGGAACGTGTACAGTCACTATAGTGTGTATTTTAGTTTCTATTATCCTTGAAAGGCGTAACCGCCCGCACGGTTTTTCACATGCAACTTTAGTTCTGCCAGTGTATTGGGCGCAGTGGGCAGCTGTAAGCCGGCATGGATCTGCTGCCCATCGACCATCTGGCCAACACCCTTAGGTGTGCCTGTCAGCATCACATCGCCGGCTTCGAGAGTCATTATGGATGACACGTGTGAAATCAGCTCAGGGATCGAAAAGATCATATCGCGTGTGTTTCCGTGCTGCCGAAGCTGACCGTCGACCTGGAGCCAGAGATCCACATTGTGCGGATCAGGGATATGGGCCTTTGGAATCAGCGGGCTTATTGGTGTGAACGTATCGAAGCCCTTGGCCGCCGACCATGGAAGGCCGCTTTTCTTCGCCTTTTCTTGCATGTTCCGAGCCGTCACATCCACAGCGAGTGCGTAGCCGCCAATGTAGCTGTCGGCTTCTGTACGTGTGATGTCCCGACCACTCTTTCCAAATACGACAGCCAATTCCACTATTCGTAAGACACATCATGACATACCTTCGTGGTGTACCATCACGCCTTGTGGCACTTGGATAGCGTGTCCTGACTCAACGTAGCTGGACGTAGGTTTCAGGAAAAAAAATGGTTCGGTGGGTACAGCATTGTTTAGTTCCTTGGCATGATCAGCAAAGTTACGCCCGATGCTTGACGTAAGTAGAGGTCACGTACGCCACAATTTTGCGCCCCACTGTACGAAATGAAGCCAGGGAACTCATAGTTGCAATCGAGGAGCATCTTCCTCTCCTCCGTACCTAAATTATTACTCCACTCGGCCCCAACCCACGAGACAGGGCTGGTCCCACTGTCGTGCGTCTATCCTACCTACAATCAAGCGCGGGGTGCGCGGGCTTAAGCCTTATTTGACATAGACGGTAGAGGCTCAGGATGTGTATAACGATGACTGATGGTAAGCTAGCGCCATATACGTACTAGGCAATACGCAAAAGCTGGACCAGACCCGTGGACCCGACAAAAAAGTTGACAGCAGCTAGCGAATAGTTGACAGGCGTAATGACGAAGCAGTAGCTGATCAGGTTAGAGAGACGAGTGCGTACCGGACCCAGATGAAGCCTGTTACAGCCAGGGCGGAATTCTGTGATGCAGACAGTTTGTCTGCCGGGCGCGCCAAGTCACCGAGGCCGGCCACAACGAGACCCCATTTCATCATGGGTGCCCAAAAGAACACTGTACAAAGGTATGAGCATCATTCAGACATACCAGTCTTCGGTCCTGCAGGGTGGTTCATAAATGCACGGAAGCGGTTGCCAAAGGCTGCCGATGCCATATTGTTCCAAGCAAGCCCAAATGCGAGACGATACGCCGCGGCGACAGCCTGCACGTCGGATTTGCCGACGAGGCTTTGGTCTGGGATATAAGCGTATATATCCCCAATTTCGAAACGACGCGTGAGCATCGCAGCGTTGCAAGGGCTCTTGCTTCGTCGGTCATGTCACAAGCTTCTGAAGCACCGACAATTGACGATGAAGATGAGTTTCTCTACGGAAGCTCGAATACGGAGCCTGGAACGGGAGCCATACCATCAACGCAGAGCGAATTGCCGACGGTTGAATCTACAGTGGATGCGAAAGACAGCAATGATGAGGACCAGTACGATAGTGACGACTCAGACGTTGAGTTTATTATCGATCCGAATGCACCGCTTGTAGCACCGCCACCACGCGTTTCTACCACATTTGCTCCAGCGACGATTTCAACACCGCCTCCGAAACCAGCGCAGACCGTGGCAGAAGGCGCCGCACAGACGTCAACTTCTGCACCACCAGCGGCCACTAACATTGCAGAAGATGTGCCTTATCAACCGCCCCCTCAGCCGGCACAGTCTCAGGCAGTTGACGAGGCGTCCTTGGGGCCTGAAGGTCCACCACCCGCGGCGCCTTCTACGGGGCCGCATCTTAACCTGGATCCAAGTGCCTCAGATCTGTACTATCCACCTTCCGACGGCTTGTATGACGCGAGAACTGAGGCACAAAAGGCACAGGATTTGCCACCCATGACTATATACCAAGTCGACATTGATTCGCTTCCTGAAAAACCATGGCGCCGTCCTGGTGCCAACCTAAGTGACTGGTTCAACTACGGTTTTGACGAGCGATCTTGGTCGCTGTGGTGCGGCAAGCGACATGAGATGGAGCAAATGCGTGAAGACTTACAACCTCTAAATGCATCCGAGTCGGCTGGCGCCCCTGTATTGCCGCCAGGTTTCTCGGGTGGTATGCCCGACTTTTCGGCCCTGTTAGGAGGTGGTATGCTTCCTCCTGTGCCCCCACCCATGCAAGCTTGGATGAATGGAATGATGCCTGGAGGTGCTGATGCTCCATCGCCTGTCCCGATACCCGTTCAGCCGCCGATGACGCTGCCTGAAAAGAACGCAGCCGCCGATGACATCGATGACGACGACGAAGCGCCGTATGAACCCCAAATGCCGCCTGAAGAATCTGCAGAGGCGCCTGCTCGACAAGAATCGAGTCGGCGACACCGTCAACGATCTCGCCAGGACCGCGAACGACAGCAAGACGAACAGGTGCGATACACGGATCGCGATATGGTGCATGGTATGGGCGACACCCTGGATTATGGTTTGCACACCGGAGATACACGACGTCATGGGCGTCATGAAGCGACGCCAGGGGAAGAACACCATGCTGATCATGGCCGTCATCACCGTCCCAGTCGTCGTGAACGTGCTCGACAAGAGCGCCGATCTGGCCGTGGAGGCCAAAAGCGTGGTGCTCCGGATGGACCCCATGAGGACCATGAGCGTGAACATGTACCCAAACGCGCTCATCATGGGCGGTCTCGTCGTGAGACCTAGGTAGGACGGTATTTGATACTCTCATCATCGTCGTCCTCGTCTTCCTCGTCATCATCATCGCCAGCGTCATATGACAGTGCTTCTTCGAGACCCAACTCATGACGAGCCATCGCGGCAAAGGACGCATCGCAATCGCCGGGCTCGAGATCCAAAGGTGCCATATAGGCCAATACGGCGGCTTCGAGGGCTGGATGTAGATGGGCCTCTCGTGCCTCGGAGTCTAGGGCCTTTAGATGGGCACGAAAATCGGCCTCGTCGCGGCGTGTAATGGTTGGGGCTGCATCATGTCGTCGTGTGGTTATATCGAAGAGAGGCAGAGGTGTCTCGATACTGATGGCATTGTGCGGAAACGCATCACTAATGATCTGCGTATGTCTTTTGCGACGAAGTGTCTCTTTTTCCGAGACCTTGGCCATCAGTTCAGCAATTCGCTGTGCCTTGTTAAGATACATTTGTGTGAACTCGGAACGTCGCACAGCCTCAACGAGGGTCGCTCCATACGCACCGTATATGGTGTGCACTTGATTGAGTACCTTGAAATCGTTTTGCACACAAGCCTCCAAAGCCGTATCTGTGTCAGCCATAAGTTCGCCTAGTTCTGAGAAATCACTTTGGAGACTGCTAATGTCCTGCACTAAATTCATGTGCCATTGCATGAGCTCGTTCCGATCTTGAGCGAGGCAGTCAAGTGTCGAGAGCACAGCTGCTCCTTGACCGCGCAGTACTTCTGCTCGGTGATGGATTTGAAGCCATTCAGCGGGTTTTCGAAAACCTGCTTTTTCATTCTCAATTACAAAAGCATCGCAATCATCTTGCAATTCTCGCTGTAACTTTTTCATATGTTGGAAGGTCTTGTTGGACGGCTCAATTTCTGTTTGTTCGATTTCTGCAGCTAGTTCGTGCAGGTCTTGGTTTAATTGTGCCTCAGTCTGTGTGATTTGGGTATAAGATTTGCGAAGGCGCTCAAACGTATGTTCACAAGATTGGGCTGATTGGCGAACACGTTCAGTATCGAACAAGTCGCTCAGCGTTGACCGAACAACGCTTGATGAGGTGGATTCAGTAGTCGTGCTGGCTGACTTGGACGTAAGCAGCTGGGGATGAACAGGGACCCGACGAAGAATAGCCATATCTTTCTCATTCCGTACCAAGAGCTCTTCCATCCAAGCAAAGTCTCTAAGTGCAATGGAAGCGAGCTTTTCAGCAGCCGATTTGATGTTGCTAGCGTGTAATCTTACATGGGCCAAGGCAACAAGCGTGCTTCGATGGATAAGCTCAATATTCTCATACAATGATTCGGCTTCTGCATATGTTGCTCGAATATGCTGCTGTAACTCATGACACCAGCTCTTAAACGCGTCCCACAACCGAGGCGGAGTAGTTGATCCCATGAGCATCATAGGTGGTTCCGTCATGGGTGTATTTTCTATGGACACGGCCAGCATTTGTACCATACTATCCGTGTCTGATGTAAGTAGATCCCGGTCAAAAATAAAAATCTCTGTGTCGGCATCTTGATCTTGGCATAAAAGCTGGTCCAACACTTGCTGGTCAATCTGCAGACCGTCTTTGGTGATACATATCAAGGCATCATACAAGATACCTGTAGCAAGCGAAATGCAATCAAGTAGATGTTCGTAAATAGGAAATTGCGAGAGGGACTGTTTAACGTCGATGGCGCGGCCATTGTACGTCACAATAAGCCGCATCGCATGGTGGGGTACAACCGTGCGCTGCCACACCAGCAAGACTTGCGTGTCGTACTCAGACTGCATGTGCTTATGTAATATATAGGAAGACGACGGCCACGAAAAAGAGTTGGCGGGCCTTATCCTCTTGCTTCGTGGCCATGACGTACTTCCGACGCTCCTGTTGGCAGCGAGCAGTGCCGTCGTGCGTGCGAATGCAATCGACACATGCTTGGAAGCCAGTGCTCAAACCAGGCACGCTTCCTGTGTATGATGAAGCGCTCAAGTTTATTGAACAAGATGCGGCATCACTTCGTGAACAAATTGCGCAGGCTAAACAGGCTGGCAGCGCGTCTTCAGAAGAAGCAAAGCGCCGTATTTTTGCACTTGAGGTGGCTGCTGGTATTAATGAACCAAGCGTGCGAGCACAATTCCGCCGAGGCGACTACGACTTGTCTAGACCCGTGTTCCGGCATTTGCGCGAGCAGTCCTGGCGACGAAATGGTGCGTTAGCTCGTTTAGAAGAGCGCATCTTAAACATGCACATTCTTCCAGATGTTGTTCCGAGCATAACACCGACAGTTGATCTGGAAATACTATTTGGCGCAGGCGATGGTATTGGTGATCATGGCGGTCAGGCCGGCAGCGTGCTCCCTGGGGTGTTTTTGGATCCAGCCATGACGATGCAGGCTCCATCCATCCGTGCGACCGCATTCCATGAAGATACACGCAAGTATACTCTGATGCTTGTGGATCCTGACATGCCCAATGAAGAAACGCAATCGTTCAAGACGTTTGTCCACTGGCTCGTTTCTGACATTCCCCTCTCGATTCATGCTTCAACAATACCAAAGGACCATCCAGAGCTGCTTCCGTATATCCCACCCCATCCCTCGCGTGGTACCCCTTATCATCGGTACACCACACTATTGTTTGAGCAAGGTCCTCAGACCCAGCTCGTCGAGGTTCCACGAGAGCTTGAGAATGTGACTTCCTTCGCGGAAACACACGATCTGCACCTAGCTGGGATCCATTTCTGGCGCGCAAAATGGTCGGAATCGTGCCAAGACACGATTTCTCATATCTATAAGAATGTGCTGAACACGCCGGAGCCACACTACGGACGTCCAGCTCGACAAGACCGTTTGCGTGACGAAGTGGGTGAGCGCCTCAGCAAATACTATTAAACAAGAGAATCACTTAGTTGGTGACGAATGCGGCCTTCGTCCATGTAGATGGTAGGCTTGAAGGGCCACTTTTCAAAAGCTTCAGCTAACGAAGCCCATTGGCGGTTGGTCAGCTGCACAATTGGGGTATCAGGCAGGACGACGTCCTCAGGGCGGTCCCTCATGCGCGGGTGAGAAGGTGAGAGCAGGCGAAGCACATTGTTAGCACCTGGCATGACATGCTTGAGACCTTCTTCTACTGTCTTAGTCTTGAGCACAAACATATTACGCGTTAAAAACTCAAAAGACTCCATGTCGCGCGCATCAATCAAAGGATCTTTAAGGGGCTCCACTTCCAGCACAGACAGCTTGCGTTTCAACAGACCCGACGAGATATTAGTGTTGGGTATCAGCACCGATGTCAATGGGACACGAGGACCAACAGACGGCGTTGGAGGGAACATATGGCTTGCATATGGTTCTAAATCATCCCCTGTAAGTAGCAGACGCGGTGTGCTCAGTGACTGCACCACCGTACCAAGCTTGGCTCGCGATCGAAGGTCCTGAGGAGACGCCAAAGAACGCATCGATACCGTATCGCCGCAAACAAACACCATTTTAACCCGACCAAACTTGAATAGCCACGAACGCGAAGAGATAGCATGTACAATCTGAGCAAAGAGTTGTTCACCATGCACTGTATTAGGCAGCTGAGCAAAATAGATTATAGGGCTCGTGGCGTGCCAGTCCATAGGCGGCGGGTTCGATCCAAGTTTCGGAATGCGTCCCTCTAAATGGCGTAAGTGTCCGTCATTAACGAGCGACTCGTATGAGCTCCAGTTAAATGCCGAATCGTGTACAATGCTTAGTTTGTGCTGCACTTCGGACAGAGCAGGATCATGATAAAGATGTTCAAGGTATTTAAGAAAACGAGGAGCTTGGTCAATGGCAATTACACTTTCCACGTTCGGATGTTGCATAAAGGCTCGAGTGAAAGTGCCGGGGCCCGAATAGGCATCCACGATTGTAGTTTTAATACCTTGTGACTCTCGCTCATTGAGTCCAAGGCAATCGATGATTCGATCCACCGTGCCACGATTTGCCACAAAGTACCGGTTTTGGGCTAGTTGATCCCTGTTGAATGCAAACATGGATTTCCACATGGAAGGATGAGGCAGATGCGGATGACAAAACGCAATGTCCTCGCTGTTCAGGGGAGGATTATACGTATAAAGTGGTTCTTCCGTATATAAAAAGTGATCTTGCATTTTCCGCCGCCTTGTTAAGGTCGATGATTTAGGTATCGCGGACGACCCAGCCTGGGACGTTACTGTTCTCTTGGGCCGCTCGGGTAAGACATTTGAGGTTTCATCCAAAGTAGTGCTTTTTTCAGGCGTCTCGATCGTTTTATGCTGATAAGTCCCAACTGGATTTTTGCTCGCCCCTGTCAGCTTGTCAGATAGCTTGGGTCTGCCACGACGCTTGCGCGGTGCTGATGTCACTGGAACCGATTCAGATGAGGCAGACCTTATCATGTTCCCGAAAGTATGTGTTGGTATTTGTATGCGTTTTTTCAGCAAATATGGCAAACGAAACGTGTGCAGCGTGCGTAATGGCATCGCGCTCATCAAGATGCTGCAATGGGCGTCAGAAAAAAGAAGGCAACTGGCACGCCTCAAGTGTGTTCGTAGCTTATGTAAAAACTCACCACTTCCTATGTTTGACGATGGAGTTGCCAGGGTCAAATGCAGTCGAATGGGAAGACGCATTCAAGTTGTTAGGGATAGATGAACGCGCTTCGGAGTCCCAGATTCGTACAGCATACCGTAAGCGCTCCCTTCAATTTCATCCCGACAAGGCGCGCGACATCCCGCCTGATGCGGCAGCTGAAAGATTTCATCGCCTCACACTGGCGTATGAGGCGCTCTTGGACCCATCTTCGCGTGCTCGTCTGCTTGAAACATTAGAGAATGAAAAGGCTAGGCGTAAGCGACAATCTGCTTTTGATGATCGGCGCAAGTCGATGGCTGCTGACCTCGAGCGCCGCGAAGAATTAGATCGAGTGCAACGCGTCAAGTCCGAGCAAAAGCGTCGCGAAAGAGAGAGACGCATCTTAGCACTTCGCGAAGAAGGACGTACAATGCGCGTGGAAAGACACGAGCGTTTGCTTGAGCGCTGGCAACAGTCATCGCGGACATCGCAGTCTTTTGCATCGACCGCTTCTACCCTAAGTGCGGACGGTCTGCCGCCATGGGGACCGTCCGATTCGAGTGTATTGATTCGCTTTCCATCAGAGCAGGCTGTTAGTATGTGGGGTGCAGATACACTACCTCACAACCTTCTTCAGACACCGCTGGGTGAAGCTCTTACGTTGTCATTTGGACCTCTATCCTCGGTTCATATTAAACCGTCACAAAAGAAACGGCGCGAAGTATCTGTGATTGCGTCTTTTGAACATGGTGTACATGCTTGGCGAGCTGTCACTGAAGGATCGGATTTACGGTGCTCTCACATCTTGCTGCAAGACTGCTGGATTGGGTGGTGGGATCCGTCTACAGGCAAGGCCGCAACCCATCCGCCAGCGCGAGTTCAAGCATGGATCCAGGGTGGTGTGTCCGCTCGCGATGCACCTGTGGAAACAAGAACGCCACATGATGCGGCCGATGAATTTGACTATGAATACGAGGCGAGCACACTTGCACGTCTCCGTCAAGTCGCATCAACATTTCCTCAGCATGAGCGCTAAGTCTGATCTTCAACTCCATGCTTTGCATTTCGGTTGTAACGTTGCTAGATACCCGTCAATCATGCATCCAACATACCTGTTTTCGAAGCCAATGACGATATTCATGAAGTGACCCAATCTTCTCGCCATAATAATCCGGCATGGGTTTGTGCACGTTATGTTTTGACGCATCCGCTCGCATCCGGTGAATATGTTCATAAAACTCCTTGTCGCGGCGCGCCATTTGTCCGGCTTGACCTCGGTGCAAAAGATTCCAAATACCTGAGCCGAACGACGGACCCACGAGCCAACCAAGCCCGGTGCATGCTGCTGTAGCACACAAGAATACAATCATTGGGTCAAACTGCGCATAAGTACCATTGTACGTACACCAAACAATGGCTGAGTAGGATCCATTTTTTGTGAGAGAAAGTAAGTGCTTGATCCAAAGGCAGCGAGAAGCGTCGTCGGCCAAGTTGTAACTACTCCAGCCAAACGACGCTGTTTGCGCAAACGCAAGTATGCATCCCAGTTCAAGCGTTCTTGATTGTCCTTGGGTTCTGATGTGCTGTACTGAGCTTTTGGTATATGTTGTAAGATGCCTCTGCGACTGGGAAACTGCCTCACGAGTGAGGGGCGCGGTGCTCCCAACATGGTCATTAACTAGGCCGCACGTGTCACGACGCCTCCAGGCACCACGGCCTACGCCGATGCATGCGCACTGAGCGGACGTGTATGCTCCAAAGGCATCACGTGTTGTCACGTGCATCGGGCACGGCGCCGTAGCCCAGGCAGATTGAGAAATAGCCTTCTTTCTCGTGGCGCTGTGAACAAGGAGACAAGCGAACGACCTAGGAAGTTGTCTGCGATTTCTCGTTCAAGAACGAATAATTAGCGCCTCCAAATAACACAGCAGAAAAGATCGTTATGACGAGTGTAGCGCCAGGCATGGAAGTGCGACGGCTACCAAAAGATACCCGGCCGCAAACAGAGGACGTCACTGTGACTAAAGGCAATGACTTTGAGGACTTTTTCTTGAAGCGTGAATTACTGATGGGAATTTTTGAAGCAGGATTCGAGCATCCTTCGCCTATTCAAGAGGAAGCCATCCCCATCGCTTTGTCCGGTCGTGACATCCTAGCTCGTGCTAAGAACGGCACGGGTAAGACCGCAGCATACGTTATTCCCACTTTGGAACGCGTCAACACAAAAAAGAACAAAATCCAGGCTGTGCTTCTGGTTCCTACGCGCGAGTTGGCGCTGCAAACGAGCCAGGTCGCCAAAACGCTTGGTAAACACCTTGGTGTCGAAATTATGGTCAGCACGGGTGGTACGACTTTGAAAGATGACATTCTGCGTCTTGGTCAAACAGTGCACATTCTGGTTGGTACACCTGGTCGTATTCTTGATCTCGCAAGTAAGGGCATCGCAGATCTTAGTCAATGTACAACATATGTTATGGACGAAGCTGATAAGCTACTGTCACCTGAATTTACACCTGTGATGGAACAGCTTCTGGGCCTTATGCCCAAGGAACGCCAGGTCATGCTGTTTTCGGCGACGTTTCCTCTGATTGTTAAGGACTTCAAAGACAAACATATGGTCAAACCGTATGAAATCAACCTAATGGACGAGCTGACACTGCGTGGTGTGACGCAGTACTATGCGTTTGTCGAAGAGCGTCAAAAGGTGCACTGCCTTAACACGCTCTTTTCTAAGCTTCAAATCAATCAATCGATCATTTTTTGCAACTCGACCAACCGAGTAGAATTGTTGGCTAAGAAAATCACAGAGCTGGGCTACTCTTGCTTTTACTCACACGCCAAGATGCTCCAAGCGCATCGCAACCGCGTGTTCCATGATTTCCGAAATGGTGCTTGTCGTAACCTGGTGTGCTCGGATTTGCTCACCCGTGGTATTGATATTCAGGCTGTAAACGTTGTGATCAACTTTGACTTCCCCAAGAACGCCGAAACCTATCTTCACAGAATTGGCCGTAGTGGTCGATTCGGTCACATGGGCTTGGCGATCAACCTTATCACGTATGAAGACCGCTTCAACCTGTACCGTATTGAGCAAGAGCTTGGCACGGAAGTTCAGCCTATTCCTGCCACTATTGACAAGCGCCTGTATGTGGCCCCCTCTCTTATCGAAGAGGCGGAAAACCGTGAACGCGATGCGAAGGCTCAAGGCAAGCCCACGCAAGGCCCGGGTATTATGCAACAGGGATTGCCGTCTATTCCACCCACGCAGGCAGCCATGCACGCTGTTCCTATGAACCAGAATGCCAATTTCACCAACACGGTGCCGCACCGCCGTGGTGGACGCAGGAATCGTCGTGGTGGACACGCCGGCCATGGAAATGCTAATGGCGCTGCGAATGGTGCTCAGGGCGGTGCTTAGACGTCCTAAATGCAAACAGGTCATGTTATGCTTGCATTCGTTCGTTCGCAAGACACTTGATCCCTGCAATTATTATCCTCTTCTCTTCTTCGCTACCCTTTTCCCTTCTTTTTCCATGATGGCTTATTGTGCATATTAGATTCCCCCCATACCATGCTAATGTTGCTGCATGTGTAATATGTTACCATAGCCCATCATCCCCCACACCCTTATATACTCTCCTCTACCTCCCTACTATAATAAAAACCCCTTTATAAACAAACTAGAATGTGTGCTCGTATTCCAGGATATCGCGAGTTGGTTCATCGTCGATCTCTGTGGCTTTCGGCGCCGCAGGCGCGTTTGATGCTGCACGGCGACTCGCACGCACAGGTGGATAATTGGACCGCGTCGAGAGACCCATCAATTCGCGATCCCAGTCATCATACTCTGGGTCATTAGCATCGCGTGCTGTGCGCCGTTGTAGCTCTCGATCCATAGGTGGCCAATCCTCGTCATCATAATCGAAGGTAGAGCGTCCTTCCATGTAACGGCGAGTCAGGGGATCATCGCGTGCATTGCTTTGTGTCCTAGGTGGACCAGAACGAAGACCAAAGAACCTCATCGTGCGGGACTTGATTGAATGGTTTTTGGTGCTTGATGGCATTGTATCGTATGTTGATTGTTGCATCAATGAGGACGCAGATGCCTTGGGCCGAATAGCGCTTCTGTGCCGCGATGGACCATCATTGATAAATCGGTCAGGCTCAACGAGTGCATGAGGATCCGACATTTCTACTGTCTCATCATCATCGTCTTCATACAAATAATATGCACGTCCCTCGTCATCGTATTGTGTGGGACGACTAGTATTGATATAGCGGTCGGCCCACTGCCTATTCGAGCTGCCACCACGGGTATCATCCACCAGACCAGCGCGCTTCAGCCATTTCGGGGTGCGATCCGGGCGACGTGAGTTGTCGCGAACACGTTGAATAAAAAAGTTGTGAAGATGACCAGGGATATATCCTGCGACAGTCAGAAGAATGTTCACGAAGAAGTCAAAGCATATGCCAAAACGAATAAATACCGCTAATGGCGGCACAAGAATACTAAAAAGAATGATGAAAAATAAGAATACATGGCGCTTCGTTGGCTTTCTGTATGGTCAGAATTTGTGCCACATACAATTCTCGCCGGTTGCCCGTCAGCCCAAACAACGCCATGGTCAAAGCAATGGCGGTGCGCGAAACGACAAGTCAGCGACTCGTTACAAGTGGAGGCGTGTACGTTAGGACTAGCAGGGTCTACGAATACCAGCCAGGCGAAGGGAACTCACTCCAGGTCAGCCGCATCAGGTTCCGCTTCTGCCGGCTCAACAATAGAGCGCGCCGGCTGCCAAACCATGACAATATTATCCTCGGCTGCAGTGGCAATCTTCCACGGATCCTTCGGACTCCATGAAAGGTCCGTTGGACGACTAATGTGTCCACCGTGCACGAAGAGAAGCTCCGCAGGACCATCCTCAGCATCTTCTGGGGCCTGTTCTTCTCCGATGCGGCTAAGGTCCCATACATTCACGCGACGATCAGATGAAGCTGAGCATAATACAGTTTCATGGTGAGGCGACCATGCGATTTGCAACACCTCATCCGTGTGTGCTTCGAGCGAGTGCAGATGCGTGCTCAAATTCCGCAGATCCCATAGACCCACAGTCTTGTCGCTGGAGCCCGTCGCCACAATGTATTCACTCGCTGGACTGAATGAGACGGCATTTACTTCACCAGTATGGGCCTCAACGCGGTACTTGGGTACCTCATTCGAGTCACGAGTATCCCACAAGAGCATCTGGCGATCGTCGCCGACAGAGGCAAACAGGTTTTCGTGGTGGTTATGCCAAGCAACATCTTCCACAATCGCAGAGTGGCCGCGATATGTTCGCAGTGGATGCAGCGTTTTGCTTTCCTTTTGGTATGCGTTCAGGTCCCAGTGACACACGGTCGTGTCCTCCGAGGCACAGAGAATATGGCCTTGGCGAATAGGGTTCCATGACAGGCCATATCCCTCTCGTGTTTGACCTTCAAGTACGATGTCCGGACGGCATTTTCCGTCGCTGTCTGGCTGATTACTGTGTTTCGTGCGGTCAAAAACGTATGTCAGACCACTCACAGCGCGCGTGGCGATCAAATCACAGTTCTGGGGGCAGTATCGAGCGCGATTCACTTCGCCTTCATGATTGATGCGTTGCGTGACTTGAATACGCGCAGAAGCAGAAGAATACGAACCAATTTCACCCTTTTCTTCGTCATAGTCTTTCATATCAAGGGTGGTGCTATCCGTGTTGGGCAAGTTCACATTCGCAATTTGCAGATAGTTGTTGTCCTGTCCAGACGTATGTGTTCCCAAAAGCAAGCGATGCCGTGTGAATCCCTTATCGGAAAAAACTTCCTTGTCGGGCATCCATTGCATAGTGAGAGTGGGCCACTCCAGAGCATGCGTGACCACCATATCATACAGGAAAGGAGAATTTTTCTTCCAGACTTCTATTAGTCGCACATTTCATACGTACTTTTGTATTCTTCATTCGATATCATGGCCATATTAGCCGATGCTTCATCCTCGGCAATTTCGACGTTCGACATGGTCGGCCTATAACAACACGCTTGCCTCACGCGGCGGGCAGCACAGGGCGTCGCGTAAAACACGCACGTGGCACCACGTGAATCAAGACGTCATGCTGCGCGCATTGCATATGACTTCGTTCGCACGTCCATGACGACGGCCAGTGGCGCGCCGACAAGCGGCGCGTCCAATGCAAATTTTCAGAAGCTTCGTCCCGTGTGTGTGAATTTGCTTCGCTTAATCAACAAGGCCCCAGACGACAATGCACTCGAAGATGCGCTCGCGCAATTGCATGTGTGTCTTGAGGTAGTTGATACATTAACGCCTTCACTCGTACACTATGTGTTTTATCCGGTGTCCCAACTGCTAAATACGCACGAAAACGGAATCTTTTCTTTTCCCAATCGTGTAAGGACTCTCATTTTTCGTGTACTTGCTCAATTGGCCACTGACTGGTGGCAGACTTGGACATGGGCACATATTCAGTCATGCAGCAAAGCAGAAACATGTCCCACAACTATATCTGGTTCGCCTGATTGGAGAGTTTGGGAACAATTGCTCTTTCTTGGTGTTATGACGCTTAGTGGTGGACCTCGGTCTTGCCCCGTGCAAAATAATTACGAGACCCGTGAAGCTACGGCGCAGTTTTTGGCGCGGGTGCTTCAGCCGCGCATCTCGCAACTACCACCTTCCAATGATCATTGGGAATGGGATGGTGTATCAAGTTTACCATCTCTTGAAGAATTCGACGGCCCAAATCAAATATACCCTGCCACGCAGCACGTCGCAGCGGTACGAGACAGTCGAGCAAGCTCTGGCGCCTTGGCACACGCACTCAAATTGGCCCTCGATATGAGCCGCGAACCAAGCGCACCTGCCTCATTGTGCCGCACGGCCCTTACCTTGGTTGGCATCGTCAGTATCTCGTGGATGGGTGGCTGCACCCTTGTGTTGGACAATACCATGCAGGTGGATCATTCTGCCTTGCGTGAACGCGCGATACATGCCGATACTATTGCATGCAGTGAAAGACTGCGCATGATACTTCCTGGTGTAGCAAGTTCTCTGGTCAAAGTGGCCACCAGAGCTAGCTCAGCGGTCAACGTTGCATATGCTGTGGATTTACTAACGGCTATGCTAGTTCTTTGTCTTCAAGACCCTCTTACGGCACCATATCGTACAAACTCATTAGACTCTGAAGTACCCTCTTCATTGGAAGACTTTGGAAAGTTGGATATCAACTCGCTCATGAGCCCTAATTCGGAACTTGAAGAAGAAACAGAAACTTTGAGTGCAAAGAGCGAGATGAGCACACCTGCTACATCTATAACAAGCGATGCGATCGAAAATTCGTGGCTGGAACGAACAATGAATCCTGTGCTTATTGCCCTCAAAGCTCTTGTGCCTCTTGGCGAACGCAACGACGTGCCTGTCCAGCTTGCGATGACGCGCATGGCACACACTCTTCTCACCTGCATGCCAGAGACCCTTCAATGGGCACGTCAAGATATGGAGGCAGATCCATGTGAAGATCTCACATGTACACTTCTGGATATGAGTTGTGATTGGCATACTGAACGTGTTACGCAGCAAGCTAGGGACGCCGTGCGTGCTTTGGGATCATCTCTATTAGTTCTAATGGATCGCATAATGACGCATGCACTTTTATCTCTAGCATCAGCTGTGAAGCGAATTCACGATGCAGACGTTCAAATGCATGCTCGCAGAGTACGGATGTGTGCTTCGCTTTTGTCCCATGACCTGCTCGATGTGCAAATGGGCTCACCGCATATGGCATTCCTGCGTGTCGCTTCACACCATGGCGATTTCCATTGGTGGTTCGATGCATTGATGCAAGCATTTTGTGTGCATGAGCTGACAAATGGGGTTATGGCTGCAGATACCATTCCTTATATCCGACCAGCGCTGGGACAACTCGAACCCGGATCTATGTACGCACTGGGACGGATGTGGTTTGCATGGGGTGAAGCCACGGCGGTCCTGCTCTGTGCTGCTGTCCAGAGGCGCTCCGCACTCTCTCCGCGGTACCAGTCAGCCTTTTCACTGCCACTTTATGCCATGCATGTGGCTCGTATGTGCCGCATAACAGATATTAATCGTGCTCGTGTACACTTATTGGTTGTGAATGAGGTAATGCTTGGTACAAGTCACATTCTAACAACGCGTGATTTGGAAACGTGGATGACATTACCAGAAGGTCGGGCACTACGGAAAGCAGCACACGGCTTTGCTCGGCACGTTGTGCATGAGTTACAGCACGCATGGCATGCAGAAGTGGAAGAAAAAGAAGAACCTGAAATGCAGGAAGTGGTCGAGTCTATTCCTACAAGTGACACAACCATGGTCCGTGGCCTTCCAGCATTTACCGACAGCATTGGACGTTTAAATGCAGGTCCAGCACTAGATGTTTCGTTCGTCGACAGTGCCCGTATCGACGTCTCGAATTTAAAATCTAAGGGACCTGAAATGGCCAAAAAGGAACGTGCGCTTGAACGGCGCAATGCTATGCGTGATCACTGTGATGCATTGTCTCTTTGTATCTTGGCTTCGGCCGCTTCTCTTTTGGGCGTTTCTTGCCGGCCACTATTGTTACAAATCTTATACCCTGTTCTTGGAGCATTTGGCAGACGAGATGAAGTGGTGCGAAATGCGGCTCAGTATGCATTAGAACGCATGTCCGACGCATGTGCATACCCCAGCATCCAGAGCTGTATCTTGCATCACACAGACTATGTGCTTGGCGCAGCAAGTCACAGACTTATATCTGGTTTACGTTCGGAACTATATGCTGGCCTAAGTATTGCACCGATCCGACCGACGCAACAGACAGTTTTGATGAGTGCACGCGCTGCACCGTGGGTACTGGTGCAAGTAATTCAAATGCTGGGTGCTGAGGCTGTACCATGGGTAGAAGATGCCGTGGACGAAGTGCTTGCGGCACTCGATCAATTTCATGGGCACGAAGATGTTTGTGATGGATTGTTGGCTGTGCTTGCTCGACTCGTGGCGGTACTTGCACCTATGCAGCCGCCTAAAGAGCGTATTCAACCTAAAATGAAGTCGCCTATCGAGGATTTTAGGCAATGGCTTGAAATGCACATGACGGGTACATCTCGAGATGAATCTTTAGCCGATTTATCCGTCCCTGATGAAGATGCGAATCAAGATGCGAATCCCGCGCCAAACCGCTTGCAATCAGTATTAAATGAGATTCTTATACGATGTATTCCATTCCTCAGTCATGGGAGTGCATATCTTCGCATGCGTGCCTTGGATATGCTTCGCGATGGTGTAGCTATTCTCGCTCCTCAAGAACGCACCGCCGAATTGTATCCTGTTCTGGACCGTGCGTGGCCATTGATCCTTGCACGATTTGGTACCAGTGCTACTTCTGTAAGTTTGAATGTGGAATATGATGTCAATGTATGGATCCATGCGACAGGACTAGTCTCGACCATCGCACAGCATGTGTCAGAGGGTTTCGGACGACGCATTCTCAAGGATATATGGCCTCAATGGCGTCAAATGCTCTATACCCTATGCACAGACCGCTCGGCACAGCCGCGTGTAATGCCCCGGCCTGAAAGAGGGGCTGTTGCGAAACGTGCCCATGTGCATTTGTACAATCAACATGCGACAGAGGGTCAGGTTCTATTCGCGATACTGGAAGCACTCAAAAGTATAGCATCGAGTATTGGACAGAAGATGGAGAATGCTGTGTTGTGGGACATGGCGACTCATCCTCGATTGCTAGATACCTTGGATGTTCGGCAACCGGGAAAAATTCGAAACGCTGGTGTAATTATGTACCAAAGCTTTATTCAGGCAGATGACATGACGTTATGGACTATATTACGTGCTGTTGCTGGACAAGGAGCTCCTTGGTATCTACAACGATCGATACAGTGGGCTCCAGAATTTACATGGTGAAAAGGAAGCGTAAATCATCTACACTGAGACGCCCCATGGCAGTATCATCTTGACCAATGGCTGCGTCGACCATAGCGCCTGTACAGTAAGTCAAATTTTACTTACTCTTTTTGTTTTGTAATTCAATAATGCGGCTTTCAATGCTGTTTTCAATAATCATGCGCTTGACAACGATAGGGCGATGCTGTCCCAAGCGGTGAATGCGGTCCATAGCCTGCACCTCGACAGCCGGATTCCACCAAGGATCCATCAGGTAAACCCTCGATGCCTCGGTCAAATTGAGCGCCACACCACCTGCTTTCAGCGAGACAAGAAACACAGTCACACCTGGATTCTCCATGAAGTGTTGAATGGTTCGGTCGCGAGCTTCAGGCGTCATGTTACCTTCCAACCGACATATACGAAATCCTGCACGCTGGAGTCGGAAGGCAATCAAGTCTAAAAAATTGACAAACTGACTGAACACCAAACTCTTAATAGTACGATCTGGTAATTCTCGTAGTTTTGTGAGCTCTTCCACGAGCGCCTCGATTTTGGTGCTCGAGTGCCAGTTCGACAAGTCGATACGAGTCAAAATACCCTGTCGTTTAGGGTCACTGGGAGTAGCAACGGGTTGTGGCGGCTCCAATGCAGGCGCGTCAAGATCCACGGATAACACAGCATGGCAATATGGGCAATCTGGTTCATCATGTGTGCGTCGCAGCGAGGGGTCTTGATCGCCTTCAAAACTGTTAAGATACTGCTGCATGCATGCGCGGCAAAACACATGCCGACACTGAGACATGATACCATCCTCAGCTTCTTCTAAGCATAGTTTGCATACATTGATTTCATCAATTTTGCCAAGCAAATCAGCGTTCGAGCGAGTAGTTGAACGAAGCACGAGATCTGGATGGTTTGACATTTGCCGCATACGCGTGAGAAGCGTAAAAATGTTGCTGTAGTTGTTTAATACGGTACCCTGATCCAGATAAGTGCTGAAACTGCGTGTTGTAGATGAATACAGACTTTTATACAAGTCCTCTTCCTCAGGACTGAAGAAATCTCGTCGTACTTCAATCGTACGTGGCGGTAATCCCATATCGTCGGCGCGTTCGAGTTTCGTCCGCCTAAGCATGATGCAGTCAAGGAGAAGACGTAGACGAGCGAATGCTTCTTCTCCGTCGCCCTCGTCAGTGCCATCACGTTGAATCGGGCGCAATATCATAAAATTCCAAAAACTCAAATGAACCATGGGTTTATGACCACATTGGACACAATAACTGTTATGGTGAAATTGCCAGGTTGCCGACTTGCACGGACATTGTCGACAATAATAGTACGCAAACGGGTCTCCGCCCAAGAATCGGACCATGGCATACAATTCACCAACTCGGTTTTGGAGTGGCGTTCCACTGAGACACCATTTAAAGTCACTCTGAAGGGCAAATGCACTACGCGATGTGTTCGATGTTCTTTCTTTAATATGATGGGCCTCGTCCAGAATTATCCGGCGCCATAACATTGTATGCAACAAGCTTCGGTCGTGTACGCGACGGCCGTTTCGCATAACCCCGTATCGATCACGGCGGAATGTGCTTTCTAATACAGCATATGATGTAAGAACCACATCGGAAGCATGCAAAGCCTCTGCATCCTTGGCACGCTGGGCACCATGCCATACTAATACTTGGAGACTTGGTGCATACTTTCGCATTTCATTACGCCATTGCAATAGTGCCACCGTGGGAGCCACGACGAGACTCGGTCGCTTCGGGTCCGCCACAAGCAAGCTCACCATTTGAATTGTTTTGCCCATACCCATTTCGTCTGCCAAAAGTCCACCTCGCCATTCACTTTGCTCCTGTTGTTGCATCCAATACAGGCCCTCTAGTTGAAATGGCAGAAGCGAAATGCAAATATTACTGGGCTGCTCAGCTCGAGGTGCGGGCTTTGACTTATCGCGCCGCATGGCACGTAGTTTATCCCATACAGGAACCAGTTCCGGATGTATATGATTTAACTGCGCAAGGGAGCGTTGGAATCGCGTGAGCTTCGGTTTAGTGGGCTTTTTGTGTCGTACACGTTGGGCCAAGGGTGTGTCGCTATCGGTCTCTGAAGGCGTGGGCTCCTTCTTGATAGGAGGAATGTGCCGCAGTGTATTCTCTGTTCTGATTTCTGCGTAGAATTCATCATCACTCGACTCCTGCTCCTGCGCCAATGAGTTGTCTTTTTTCAACGTAGGGAGGTCCTCTTCAGAATATGCGCTGCCCTGAAAGTCCGAGTCTTGCTGGTCGTCAGACTCGTCGGACTCAACCTCGTAGACGATGCGCGCCTTCCTGTCCCGAAGGCGCCGCATTGCCATGCTAGCGAGTACAGGAGAGCGAAACACGTGATTGCATACGACGGGTGTCTACTGGAGAGCGGAAAGGGGATCATTGTGGAGAAGCGCAGCCCAACCAGTGCGGTGACTGCTACCACCGCGGCGCTTGCTCTTCTTCGTATCGTATTTCTGAGTTGGAGTGGATGAGAGTATGGGCGTGAATCCGTTTGTATTCATAGACTGGTAAGCTGATGATTGCCAGCCTGGTGAAATCGAGGCTGCATTGGCATCCGTATTCGCCATATCCGACGCAAGGTGAGGATCGCGCAATGCGATTGGAGATGATGGCGCCGACGCCGATACCACACCGTCGTCCCACGTGTGAAGGCGTGGCTGTTGCTGAGCGTAGTCAAGTTGCGGCTGATGGCTTTCGTGCGCCTGTTCCTCGTGAGAGAAACCGAACCTATGCGGCTCGTGTTGATAAAATTCTGGGCGTGGTTGTTGATCTGAGAACTGCTGCCGCAGCCAAGCTTGTTGTGAGTCCATATAATTCTCGTCATAGACGGTGCCCTGGTTCCCATCGTAAGGTTGCGGCTCATGTTGCGGAACCGATAGCGAAGAGAATTGTTGGTAGGGCGTAATATGGGCTTGCGGCAACAGCGCTTGTTGCACGAAAGGTTGCGTGTGTAAATCAGGTCGTGGCTGCATAGGCATCTGGTACACCTGAGAATCTGGACCTGGATATGGCTGAGCAAAGCCGGGTTGCAAGCCATGCATAGCGGGGTCATGGTATTGTACAAGTTGGCCGGGATAAGGACCGAAAGTCTCGCCTGCGTACGTTCCGAAAGCAGGATTACCGTAATGAACTTGTGGCTCCGCAGGTTGATGGTGAGGATGTGCACCATGTTCGAATTCTTCAGCCCTAGGGAAGCCAACATTATGATAATGATGCGGTTGAGTTGGTTCAGGGTATGGTACATGACCATACTCCTGGCCTGGCAGGTCCTGTCCGTTCTGCGGCTCATCAGGGCGATAACGAGGTTCATGAGCGTACTCAGTGGGTCCGTGTAGACCGCCATCGTATACAGGTACCTGTTCAGGAAGAGGGACGAATTGCTGTTGATAGACATCATTTGGGGGCATTTCGGCGTGTGGTGCGGGCGGCATGAACTGAGGTTGTGCGAATGGCGCTTGGCCATAATGCTCATTCCATGGTCGACCATCCGCAGAAGGGCGATTGGGCGTATACTCGTATGGGGATGGTATCTTTGGCGGCAAAGATGGTGGCGCATCTGCGACCACGGCCCGATCGTGCGTCAATAATTCAGAGTTGTACGGGTACTTGGTGTACCCTTCGTCGGACTCAACAGGCTTTGGCGGATGCATCTTGCTCTGGTACGAGCGCTCGAGCTCATCCAAGTTGAGTAAACTCGTTTCGATGGGGTCTGAGTCGGATAGCAAGTAAGAATCAGGCAGCAACAAAGGTAGCGTCGGCACAATGTCAGCCGCATCCTGAAGACCGCTAGTCTTGTCCTCGGCATGTAGAGGCTCGTTTTCTGTTTTTAAAGTGGTCTCCGATGGTTGCGGTTCTTGATGACGCTCACTCGTCGACAATTGCTCCGATTCTGGTTCGTTCTTAGGCACTGTGGATGGTGCCGCCAAGTCGACATACTCTTCACCGTGTAAGGCCGGGTTTGACGCGGCATCATGCCATACGAAAGCAGGGATAACTTGTCGACGAGACTTCAGAAAAGCATGGAATTTAGCCTGAGACGGTGCCTCGACATTCTTGCGCAGCTGCGAACGAAGCCAGTCAGGTGAATCCCAACGCACACCCTTTCCAGCAAATAATTCACTGGGACGAGGCAGGTTCTCCGGTGGGTCAGGATAAGGCACTGGGCTGTTCGAGGGGATTACGTCCAGGGGGACACCCATCCTCGACGCGCGTCGCATGGCGTGTTCATAGTTGTCAGTGTCCATGGCCCGTATGAAGCCACGAACTTGGTGAGGGTCGTATTGGCCTGTACCCTGCAGCGGAGCGTTAGGATCAACCGAGAATGTGTTGGGCGCTTGCATAGGAAGAGCCGGAGCAGCCACCAGTTCATCAGTACCCTTTACTTCAGCCAAGTCATTGATTTGAGTCGCATCGGTCGCCGAAGTATCAGCTTGTTCTTCTGGTACGGTGTGGAGGAAACGCGGTTCAAATGAAGGGCCATAATTCTCGAGCTCCGGTTGCTTCTCGAGCGTGTAACGTCGAGAAAGCTGCTCCTCCGCCAAATCATGTTCATCTTCATTAGGCTGCCACAACATAGGCTGCGGGACAGCAGGCCCCAAAACGGGCCACGAAGGTGTTGGCTCGTTCTGACCATTCGCCTCCTCTTTCTTCGTAGGCAGTGGCGGTCCTGGCGCGAATGACTGTGTTGGCTCCAAAGGCACGCTCAGGTCTGATTTAGCTTCCGTTTGTTCTTGCCTTGGCCATGGCTGGTGCACGAACGAAGAAGCGAAATGATTCGGAACAAGCTCGCCGGGCGCAGCATGTAAGGACACGGCAGGCTGTAACGCTTCTTGCGGTGGTTGTACAAGTTGCGTGGGATCTGGCTGTTCGTGATGCGTCAGAATCTCCGGCGGATGAAACGGCTCCGGCGGTGTAGGCAGCTCATCGTCTACACCTGTTAAGGATGCTGACGGTACAGCTGGCGATGTACCTTGCATCTTACCTTGTGTCCTCTGGGGCAAAGGCATTGTTCCCATAGCCCATGGCAACGTTGTGCCGGGCGCAAGAGGCGCAAACATGGGTCTGTGAGGGAGCTCAGGTGAAGCGGCAGATTGTGGCATGATTGGCTCATGGTGCGCCTCTGGTGCAGCTGAAGCCAATTCAGCTTGAGTTTCCAGTTTGACTTCACCTTCCTCTGTTGGAACCGCTTTTTCCAAGGGCTCAGCCACTGGTATAGACTCTTGCGGCTCCGGATTAGCGGCCAGTGCTTGTTTTGCGTGGTCTGCATGCTGGAAATTAGGTTGACAAACAAGCATTTGGTTTTCGCGATCCATGGCAGAGACATCTCCAGGTTGAGATGGAGGCTCTTGCATGTTCTGAAGCTCGGGCGTAGACTTCAATCCTGACTCGGAATCCGGCTTAGGTTCGGGCTCCGACTGGGGCTCAAGCTTAGGTTCGGGCTTAAGCTCCAATTCCGGCTCTGTTTTGATCTCTGGCCCCAACACAGATTCCACCTCGGGCTTCGACTTAGGCTCTGGCTCCAGTTTAGACTCTGGTGTAGACTCTTTCGTGGATTCCTTGGATGAATTCTTCGAGACATCGCCGAAGCGCGATGAGAGAGAGAACGGAAGGTTGCTTCCCAAGAACTCGCCGGCCGCTTTGATTAGAGAGCTCCTGCGCTTGGGTGCTTCTGATTCGTCCAAAGACGTCGGGATTAATCTCTGCGAATCGTTAGACGCCTTGGGAAGTTTGTCAGAATCGGTAGTCTGCTGCGTGGTCATAGCAACAGAGTGCCTCTTTGATGATTGTTCGTCGGTCGGCACCGGAGCCTCATTACTTTCCATTCTTAAAGGCTGAGGAGTTTCGTTTGTATCAGAGGAGAGTTGCGCTGGCGGCATGGGCTCTTGCGACGGAGAAGCAACAGGCAGCATCGTATCAACGTTGCCTCGCTTTGGTATGCGCAAAGGCTCTACAGGCACAGGTCCAGTGCTGATTTCATCATTAATCGACTCTTGCACTGTAGGCGAAGGCCTGTCTTCCACGGTTGATATGCTGGGTAAGTCGTTACCGGAGCTGGAACCCACAATGGGGGCAGCAGCGATAACAGTGTTGACGGGCCTTGAGTCTTTTTCCACCAATGGCTCCAAGACTGGTGCTTTTTCGGCGACGAGTTCTTGGTCCTTTAGCTTGTTTCCCATATGCACAGAAGTATCGGCCTCATCCTTAGTCGTATATTCCGAAGCTGCCTCATCTTCCAATACTGCTGCATCTTTCTCTGGGATACCAGGAATGTCAGCTGTCTTAGGGACCTCCTCGACAAAAGAAGAGTCCTTAGATCGCTCTTCAGAGAGCAACGTTTCACTCTTGACATCGACATTGCCCGAACGCAATATAGCAGAATTGGTTTCCGTGCGCGCTTCAAGCTCAGAGTTGCTTGATGAATTCGGTGCCGCATCCTCAAGTTTTTCCGGCTTGACATGTTGATCTTGAGAGGTTTCATCGGCAGTGGTAGAAACACCCAACAAAACAGGGCCAGCGGCCGCACCATCGATGGCCGAAGCAGCAGTGAAAGATGACTCGGACGTGTTAGGACCATTAGCTTGGGTCGTTTCTTCGTCAATCTTGTTGGATTGAGCCTCTAGTTTGCCAAATGGCAGCAGATTAGACCATACGCCTGAAATGGCTGCAGACGCTGACTGCTTAGTAGATGATTCATTAATTTCAGGATTTACGTGCACAGGATGAGTCAGAATGTTCTTGGTTGCTTCAGGTTCGGGGACATTTGTTGACGATTCCAGCTGAGGGTCTGGTGCCGAGTCGATAGAGGCAACTTCAGGCTTTGTCGGCACCTTTGAAGGTTGTGTTTCAACCAAATTCGACTCAGGTGGCGCAACTTGATCCATTGGTGAAATATCTTGCTTGGTGGGTGCAGCGACAGGTTCCGCACGCTCAGTCGATTTTTGCCCGACAGGCATTATATCGATGGGATTTGCGAGTAGATTTGTATGCTTAGATATTGGGTTTGTAGGTTTCGTTTGGCTACTAGCCACAGGTGCCAATGAAATTGAATTGATCGGTGGAACGGAGGCTGCTCCGGAAACATCCTTTTCGTCCACATTTGGTTCCCTTGCCTCCAAAATCAAAGGATTCGAGGACGTTGGTGGAGGGTGCGCCGCGTGTTCAGAATCCTCAGTGCCCTGGAGCTTGAAAGCTTCAGTCGAAATGGTGTCGAAAGCCTTAGATGGTTTATCTGAGGCTGCCACAGGCTCCAAGACTTCAATATGGTTCTTTGCAAGATTCTCTTTTACTTGTTCAACAACATGACTCTGCTCGTATGGCTCTTTCATCGATTCAGCAGGGGCAGATGGTGAAGTCCCTGCAAGCGTCGAAACGTTCGAAGCTTCTTTATCCCTGGGCGATAGAGCTGAAGTGCCAGATGTCTGAGGATCAGGCAGATCAGGCTTGGTGTCTAGTGGCGGCTGGAATGAATTCGTACCCGGAGATATTTCATCTGCTTCGATAGGACTCTCGACCGATTTGCCCTTGTTGATTCCAGGCGCAGCCTTCGATATTTGGACAGCCTCAAGAGAATCATCGTGGTCTTTTGCATTTGAGATAGCAAGTTTCTTCATTTTAAATGAGGTGTCATCAGACGGCTGGAAGGGGTCCTTGGAGCCCTTCAGGATATCGGCAATTGAAGCAGAGTTCAAAGCATTCTTTTCACTGGGCTGGCTCGCCAGCTCAGGGTAATTATCGTCAGGATGACCGCCATGTGCACCGGAGCCAGTATCAATCGAATCCAACGCATCATACATAATGGTCTCATTATGAGATGTATAGGTGCCGTCGATACTGTCTTCATCGCTATCATATAAAGAAGCCATATCGTCTCTGTTTGCACCTGATGGCTGAGGGAACTGAGAAGATGGGGGTTCCTTCAGTGAATGTTGAACGACGGTGGACGTTGTCAAGTCAGCGGGGTCTGTAGTTGGTATCACGGAAGCAGTTGTGAGGTAGGAGAGAGCATTAGATGTTTTTTGAATGCTGTTAGTGGTGTTCGTTTCCTGTGCTTTAGAAACGACTTCGTTCGGCGACTGATACGAAGTCAGCGGTAGGTTTAAACCAGCGCCACTGATAGAAGGGGCAAGACCATTTCTAGTGCCTGTCGAATATGAGGGTGTAGCTGGTGCATACACTGGAGAAGCTGGAAATGAGGTCGAGCGCAAAGGACTGCTGAGTGTAATGATATCTCCAGGTTTCTCGGATGCAACTTCTGAACGCAGTGAAGCAGCTGACTTTTTCCTCATTAACGGTCCTGGGGCGAAGATCTTACTTTTCTCTGTTAGTAAAGAACCAGGTATTCCCTTGGTATCCTTGTCTTTGTCATTTGGATGGGATGAAGAGATGACAGTCTCAGAGGCCGGTGTTCGCGGGAGGTCACGAGTCTGTTCTACTGGGAGTCCCTGTCCATATGCTGATACACTTCTAGGAGTGCCAGGTACCAATTCCTTAGAGCCCTGAGGATTCTGTGTAGACGGACGATCACCAACCGTCACAGAACGGTTGAAGCTGCGCTTGTTTTTGAGTGACATACCACTGGGCATGCGGAGACGCCTTCGAGAGTCAGGCGCGCTGGAGGAGGCCCGCGAGGATTTCACCTCATTAGTGGTGTCGCCCACAATGTTAGGAAGGAGCGTAGACGAAACGGATGCTTTATCACTAGAAGTCGCAGCAACGTCAGATCGATTCTTGCCAAACCCGGAAATAAACTTCGTGTTTTTTCGCGTAGGAAGATCGATGGACGAAGCAGGCGTGGCGGAGGCGGGAGGGGCCGCCTCCCCCCCGACTTGGTTACCCTTCTTTTTCTCAGACTTCTTTTTCACTTTCAAGCCTCCAAAAGCCATGGTAAAGAGCTAGCAACGCTGAAAGAGCTTAGTGTCAAGTCGCGAACGGCGGCACACCACCCTAGCAATGACGCGCTACACGAGTCGCCCGGACTCAGGAATGCGAGAGAGTGCGTTCAACCAACCAGACGCAACTTGGGCAGAGGGAAGGGCAAAGCCAACCACATGATGTCCATCTTCGTCACGTGAATACACCACGTGGGTATAGGAATAAGGCAGACAGCCGCGTCACCACATCAATCGCCGCCGCATAGACAAGAGCGTTGGAAGAACATGTCTGGACAGCAGCCAGTGTTTGTAGTTAATACTGGTCCTGAGCGTCATTCTGGTCGCAAGGCTCAGATCTCTAACATTACAGCTGCCAAGACCGTCGCTGATGTTATCCGCACTTGTCTTGGGCCCAAAGCTATGCTGAAAATGATCCTGGATCCGATGGGAGGCATTCTCCTGACAAATGATGGGCATGCTATCTTGCGTGAAATTGAGGTGGCACATCCAGCTGCAAAAAGCATGATTGAACTGAGTCGTGCGCAGGATGAAGAAGTGGGAGACGGCACAACGAGCGTAATCATCCTTGCAGGCGAAGTGCTGGCACATTCCTTGCCCTTGCTGGAACGCAACCTTCATCCAGTGGTGATTATTTCTGCATTTAAAAAGGCTCTGGCACGCTCACTTCAGATTATTGATTCAATCTCGATTCCAGTGAACGTGGACAAAGATGAAGAAATGCTGGCCCTCATCAAAACATCGATTGGCACCAAGTTTGTATCTCGCTGGTCTGAGCTCATGTGTCGCCTTGCCTTGAAGGCCGTTCGCACGGTTGCCAGTATCGATACGAATGTGCAACGTTCAAATGACCCCTTTTCAAACGGTGTGACTATCGATCTGAAGCGATACGCACGTGTTGAGAAGGTACCTGGCGGTGAAATTGAAGACAGCTGCGTCCTGGATGGTGTCATGTTAAACAAAGATGTCACGCATCCCAAGATGCGTCGGAGAATTGAAAACCCACGTATCATCTTGCTTGATTGCTCGTTAGAGTACAAAAAGGGTGAGTCTCAAACTAACATTGAAATTACGCGCGAAGAAGACTGGAGTAAGATATTGGAGATCGAAGAACAGCAAGTGAAGCAAATGTGCGATAAAATTCTTGAATTCAAGCCGGATCTCGTCTTTACCGAAAAGGGTGTATCAGATTTGGCGCAGCACTTTTTAATGAAGGCCAATGTGACGTGTATTCGTCGCGTGCGCAAGTCTGATAACAACCGTATTGCTCGTGCGACTGGTGCGCAGATTATCAACCGTGTCGAGGACTTGCGCGATGCAGACATTGGAACACGTTGCGGCCTTTTCCATATCGAGAAAATGGGCGATGAATACTTCACATTTCTGGAGAAATGCACGGATCCTAAGGCGTGCACTATCTTGCTTCGTGGTCCATCTAAAGATATTCTACACGAGGTTGATCGAAACCTGGCAGATGCCATGTCAGTTGCTCGAAATATCGTGTTTCATCCTATGCTCGCGCCTGGCGGTGGTGCTACGGAGATGGCTATTTCGGTGGGACTTGCTCAATATGCAGGACAAGCCATGGAAGGTGTCGAGGTGGCTGCTGTCCATGCAGTAGCGGATGCCATGGAAGTGATTCCTCGTACTCTTATCCAAAATTGCGGTGGAAACACCATCAAAACTCTAACGCAGCTTCGCGCTCGACATGCAAACGCTGAACATTCATATGGTGTGGATGGTAATACGGGTCGTGTTGTGGAAATGAAACAGTACGGTCTTTATGAGAGTGCTTCGATCAAAATCCAAATATTAAAGACAGCCATTGAGGTACGTGCCGATTGACAAAACGGGTTTCCTAACGACTAGTCTGCATCTTTATTGCTTCGCGTGGATGACGTGGTCTCCGCAAAGCGCAATGGACAATCAGGTTTGGGTGCTGCCCCTCAGGCCCAAAATATGGCCATGGCAGGTGGTGAAGAGGGCATGAACGTAGCTTAAAGCACAACAACGCTAAGTAAAACTCTTGCTATACCCTGAAACATTCATATGGTTGCATACGAGGCTGTTATGTGAAATCCATTCACGAAACACAGTGATTGGTGCCCATGAGTAATGTTAAAAGCAAGCACTATGCGCAAGCTTCAATGTGCTTCCGCCTAAGTAATGATGGTTACAAATAATACTGTGACAGAATGCACACATTCCAATGCTCGCTAAAGCTTAAATAGGCCTAAGGCCACTTTCTCGTTGTTCGGTCATACATACGATTCGGACGTAGGGCACGCATCTCCACACAGGCGATAAGCTCCCTGCAGGCTCTGCGCTACGGCGAAAATTCGCAACACGAGGCGCCTTCAAGTGCCAGCAAACTGCGACCATTCGTTCTTAGAAGAATGTTATGTAATCAGATCTACGATGCCGATACAGGCCGTTCCATCCAGCCCAACTAAGACGCGAATGAGGATCATGACGGGAAACAACACGGAATACACTCGAGAAATACAGTCAGCACATTGGTCAGCCGTGCCCACACCGACTACATACGATGACCCGAAAACGCCACTAGGCATTTATGCATCTGCGGACGCATCTCATACGCAGCCAAAAATGCACAAAAAAGCAAGCCAATAGCCGGCCAACCAATCATGGAAAGAAGCAATTCACATAAACACACCACTAGAATCAGAGGCTATTACGTGAGGTATGTTTCCACATGCGTCGATCCTGATATGCATGGTGACTAACCACTCATATTGCTTAAAAGTGAAATGATAGCCTGAAAGGAAGTGAAATATCACAATAACAATAACTTAGGGGAATAGACAGAAAAACTAGCCAATGTGGGACGTGTTCTTGCCACAACAGCTCGGACGAGGCCTGCACGCGTAGGTCCTGCCTCAGCCGAAAGCGGCTGGCAGCGAGGCCCGAATTGATCCGCCCGCGAGAACGGTACGTCATTCGCGTGCCCGTGACAAACTCGAATAAGCAAGCGGGAAGTACTATATAACAGAAACAGCTTTGTAAATCGTAAACACTCCCTTTACCTTAACCCATTTGGCGTTCGTTGGTCCCCGGTGTCCTCGGACAGTAACACAAGCAATAACTAGCTTGGTGTTGGATATCTGGATCTATTTGAGCGTCTGGTCACTTCAAGGTAGAACTTCAAGAGATGTCCCAGTACGGGCAAAGTGAACTTCCCCCTCCTATCGTGGCGGCCGACAACGCCTACACCCAGGAGCACCCTATGACGCAACCTGGACAGTTCCAGTCGTCTGAGTATCAGACTCAACCTGGTGAGAACGTGATCCACTACGAGCCTAATGGATACGCTCAGCAGTACAGTCAGACCTACTACCAGCCCCAGGGCGATGATGAGGCGCGCTACGCCGCTGAGCAAGAGGCCCAGCAGCAAAACTACCAGCAGCCCCAGCAGGAGTCTCAAAAGACTGAGAAGCCCCAGGAAGACGGCGAAAAGAAGGGTGGACTCGACTTTGACGACCTCCCAGATGATGAGTACGGTGCTCTTGTCACTTTCATCCGTGCCCAGAAGCGTTCGGGTGGCGGTGATGACGAAGAGGAATCCGATATCCGTATCGTTAAGAAGCGTAGCCTCTGGACTCCTTGGAAGGTCCGCGAGGTTCGTGTCAACAAGAACGGTGAAGAGGAAGCAGTTGCCCAGAAGGTGCCCCAGGCCTGGCTCGAGACTGATGTTTTCCAGGGTGTGAGCGAGTCAGAGGTCCCTAACCGCCGTGCAATGTTTGGTTACAACGAGCTCGAAAGTCCTACTGAGAACCTTGTGCTTAAGTTTATTGGCTTTTTCCGTGGTCCTATTTTGTATGTCATGGAGCTTGCTGTTGGTCTTGCCGGTGGTCTTCGTGACTGGATCGATCTTGGTGTCATCTGTGGTATCCTTATGCTCAACGCCTTCGTCGGTTGGTACCAGGAGAAGCAGGCCGGTGACATTGTCGCTCAGCTTAAGAAGGGTATTGCTCTTAAGTCCAAGGTTATCCGTGATGGTCAAGAACGTGAGATCGAAGCTCGTGAAATTGTACCCGGTGACATTGTTGTGGTTGAAGACGGTATGACTGTTCCTTGCGATGGTCGTCTGCTTGCTGATTACGACGACAAAGACCTCTCCCAAGCTACTGCTATCCGTCAGCGCATGGAAGAAACCAAGCACCAAGGTGATGGTGGCGAGGATGATGAGACTGGCGTTGACAAGGGTCCTGCTATTATTGCCTGTGACCAGTCGGCCATCACTGGTGAATCGCTCGCTGTTGATAAGCACATTGGTGACACTGTCTTCTACACCACTGGTTGCAAGCGCGGAAAGGCTTACGTTCTCGCGACAGACATTGCTAAGCAGTCGTTCGTCGGTCGCACTGCTGCCCTTGTGACCCAGGGCGGTGGCGGTGGTCACTTCCAGAAGGTCATGACTCTTATCGGTACAACGCTGCTTGTTCTTGTGATTGTGTTTGTTTTGGTCGTTTGGTTCGCTGGCTTCTTCCGTAACGTTGGAATTGCTCGCCCTAGCGAAAACAACTTGCTCATCTACACTCTGATCTTCCTTATTATTGGTGTCCCTGTCGGTCTTCCCTGTGTTACCACCACCACCATGGCTGTCGGTGCTGCATACCTCGCTAAGCGTGAGGCCATTGTGCAGAAGCTCACTGCCATTGAGTCGCTCGCTGGTGTGGATGTGCTCTGCTCGGACAAGACTGGTACTCTCACAGCCAACAAGCTTTCTATTCACGAACCTTTCACTTCGGAGGGTGTTGACGTGAACTTCATGATGGCTGTTGCTGCTCTTGCTTCGTCTCACAACGTCCGCTCGCTTGACCCAATTGACAAGGTTACGCTGACCACGCTGAAGGACTACCCTGCTGCTATTGAGGAGCTCGAATCTGGTTGGAGCACTAAGCGCTTCACGCCCTTCGATCCTGTCTCGAAGCGTATCACCGCTGAAGTTGCTAAGAACGGTAAGGACTACGTTGCTGCTAAGGGTGCGCCTAATGCTATCCTGAAGCTCTGCAACCCACCTCAGGAGCAGGCTTCTCAGTACCGCCAGGTTGCTGGTGAATTTGCCTCGCGTGGTTTCCGTTCGCTTGGTGTTGCTATCCAGGAAGACAACAAGTGGCGCCTGCTTGGTCTTCTTCCCATGTTCGACCCGCCTCGTGCCGACACTGCTGCAACGATTGCTGAGGCCCAGAGCCTTGGTGTCTCGGTTAAGATGCTTACTGGTGACGCTGTGGCTATCGCCAAGGAGACATGCCGTATGCTCGCTCTTGGCACGAAGGTTTATGATTCGCAGCGCCTTATTGGTTCGGGTGGTATGGCTGGCTCGGCTATCCACGACTTTGTTGAGGCTGCTGATGGTTTCGCTGAAGTGTTCCCTGAGCACAAGTACCAGGTCGTTGAGATGCTCCAGCACCGTGGCCACCTTACGGCCATGACTGGTGATGGTGTAAACGATGCCCCTTCGCTGAAGAAGGCTGACTGTGGTATTGCTGTCGAAGGTGCTTCGGACGCTGCCCGCTCGGCTGCCGATGTCGTGTTCCTTGACGAGGGTCTCTCGACTATTATTACATCGATCAAGGTTGCTCGTCAGATCTTCCACCGTATGAAGGCCTACATCCAGTACCGTATCTCGCTCTGTATTCATCTTGAGGTTTACCTGCTTCTTTCGATGATTATTTTGAACGAGACGATCCGGGCGAACCTGATTGTGTTCATTGCTCTCTTCGCTGATGTTGCAACTATTGCTATTGCTTACGACAATGCCCCTGCGGCTCGTGAGCCCGTCGAGTGGCAACTGCCTAAGATCTGGATTATCTCGATTGTTCTTGGTTTGCTGCTGGCCGCTGGTACCTGGATTTGCCGTGCTACTATGTTCCTTCGTGGTGGTGGTATCATCGAGAACTTTGGTAGCATCCAGGAAATTCTCTACCTTGAGGTTGCTCTTACTGAGAACTGGCTCATCTTTGTCACCCGTCTTGGCGGTGGTGAGTCAGAGATTACTCTCCCCTCGTGGCAGCTTGTTGGTGCCGTGGGTGTCGTTGATATTCTCGCCACGATTTTCTGTCTGTTCGGCTGGCTCAGCGGTGCGGAGCACCGCAACCCTCTGACTGCACTCCACGGCGGTTGGACTGATATGGTTACGGTGGTTCGCGTCTGGGCTTACTCATTCGGTGTCATTGTGGTGTGCGCTATTGTGTACTGGGTCATGTGCCGCATTCCGGCCCTTGACAACCTTGGCCGTCGCAACCGCTCGGTGAAGAACGAGGTTCTTGAGGACTTCTTTGCCAACGTGCAGCGCCTTACGCTCGTGCACGAGAAGGGCAATGAAGAGGGTCACGATGTCTACTCGTTCCAGACCCGCCTTGACGTTGGCGACGATGAGTAATTTAATGCATGCGCTAATGCGAGGCTCAAGAAGAAGGACGAGCTGTTCCTTCATCGTTGCGATGACGATTAGCCCGAACAAGGATGTAAAGTGCATCTTTTAAATTGAAAGATGACTTGTTTATCCATATCAACCTACACCGTCAACCCCCTTTTGTTGTGTATTTGGTTACGCACCACATGGCTTACGCCTATTTCGATGAAGTGACCACGTAATAGGTTACATGATCACCTTATTGTTGACCGTATCCATAGATGCGGCTCCTATATATCTGTAGGTTGTGAATGATCCAAACACTGAATCTATACTTGCGAATGTCGGCGTGTCGACTGAAAAGAGTCGCGCAATGGCGTGGATCGAATTAGAATGGAGCGTGAACTGGCGGTGTCACGTCACGTGGCCAGTCTTCTATGTTGCAACAAATTGGCCTAATTTACCTGCAGACGCGAAACGTCGCACACGGAACACGGCTACCATGGCGAGTAAGATGCCCCTTGTAGCACCCGTGTATCTGCCGGGGCAAGAGCCTCTACCACCCGGTATATCGGAAGAAGACCGCATGCAAATCATGCAATCGCTGAAGTATCAGGGATACATCGTCAAGACTATGGAGTCCTGTGTCGGTAAAGCCGCCATTTCTGGCGTTCTCGGGTTTGGCCTAGGAGCTTTTTTCAGTCTAATGAGCGCATCATTATCTATTGATGATCCACTTCGGCAGACTATGATTGACAAAGCTGCGGCAGAGAAAGCACGGAAACTCGAAGAAGAACGAGAAGCCACGAAGAAGAAAAACAGCGCCCCAAATGCTAGGAGCTCGACAACAAGCTCGCTCACGAATACCACAGAGGCAACACCACGCCTTAATACAGAGCAGCTGAATGGAAACTCAAACACAAAAATCGGTTCGACTACGCCTGCCACTAAAACTCAGGCATTCTTGACCAAATTGCCTGGTGGGAACTACTTCAAGAACCTGCCTGCTCCACCACCGCAGCTTCCGGCTGCCACGATGCAGAGCACGAAAGAGTTTTTTATTCAAACGGGTCGCAGCATGTATAGCAGTGGACGGGGGTTCGGAAAAGTTGGCGCTTTATATTCGGGCATTGAATGCTGCATTGAAAGCTACCGAGCGAAAAACGATATCGTGAACCCCGTGCTAGGAGGATTTTTGGCTGGCGGTATCCTCGCAAGAAATACCGGTCCAGCCACTGCTTTCAGCAGCGCCATGGCCTTTGCCGCATTCAGTGGTGCCATCGACTTATTTCTTCGACGGGAGACAAAAGACGAAGACTAATTCGAATGCAAGCAATCGTAACCATACAGAGCTAGATACCTATAGATACAGGCCCTCTGGTGTACCTTCATTCTTGCGGTCAATCACACGTTCACGGGCAGTGATGAAGTCTTTCTTAGTTACGCGCATGCGGCGCTCACGCAGGGCCAGCAGACCCGCCTCTGTGGTCAGGCTCTTGATATCGGCGCCACTGAGATCGTCTTTCATTGCCACAAACTCTTCCAGATTGACATCAGGGTCCAAGTTCATGCGCGAGGTGTGCAGGCGGAAAATTTGCATCTTAGTCTTTTGGTCTGGCAGGGGGAATTCAATTTTACGGTCAATACGTCCAGGACGAATCAAAGCTGGGTCTAAGCTCTCGATCTTATTAGTAGCCATAATCACCTTGACATCATGGCGTGAGTCGAAGCCATCAAGTTGATTTAGCAACTCCAGCAGCGTACGCTGAATTTCACGCTCACCGCCAGATGACGAATCGTAACGTTTCGAGCCCACAGCATCGACTTCATCAATGAACACGATACTCGGCGCATGTTCATCAGCCACACGAAAGAGCTCACGAACAAGTTTAGGGCCATCACCCAGATACTTTTGGATCAACTCCGAGCCAACGACACGGAGGAATGTAGCTGAGGTCTGATTCGCCACAGCCTTCGCCAAAAGCGTTTTACCAGTTCCAGGCACACCATACAAGATCACGCCCTTTGGTGGACGTATACCCATCTCCTCATACAGCTCCGGGTGCGTAAGCGGTAATTCCACTGATTCCTTGATCTCTTGAATTTGAGATTCAAGACCACCGACGTCCGCATAGCTCTCTGATGGTGCCTTATCCAGCTTCATGACGCTTACGCTTGGATCTGTATCTTCGGATAGGACGCCCACCACAGCCATGGTCTTGTGGTGCAGAAGCACACTGCATCCAGGCTCCAGCAAGTCTTTGTCAACAAAGCTCATGATGCCCACGTAGTACTCAGGACCCGTCGAGCTACTCACAATGGCATGCTCATCATCGATAATCTCCTCTAAAGAACCAACAGCCATAGGACTACCGCGTAGGTCATCGACTCTTGTACGCTCTTCTTCATCATGATCATCTTTAGGGCGAAGACGGTCTTGATTCATAACAAACTCCTCTTCAAGAAGCAAGTGGTCTTTGATACGCTCAAGCTTCAATAGCTTCAATCGGCACCGTGTTGTAGGATGCACAACAGGCAGCTTTGCAGCCGACTCGGAATGCTTCTTCTTTTTACCGACACGTGTAGGTACTGGTGGCTCCCATTTTTTAGACCCCTCTTTCTTCTGGTAATGTAAGTAACTCGGCTTTTTGACATACCTTATTATCTTTATCCTTATTCAAGCCACGTCCAGGAGCATTTCCACTGGGTACTTGTCCCATGGTTTGGAACGATCGTAGGCGCGAGAGTCGTTGATGGAGGGCCGCGCGTCCCTCTGACCCAATGCACACGTGACTTACCAGGTCGAGCGAGGGTGTCATGCGGACGTCCACGTACCATGACCTCTCTCCGATATGAGCATAGTGTATCTAGACTCCAACTCCAAAAGCTAAGCTCACGAAACATGTGTCCAAGCATTACATAGAATATAACGGGATGTGCGGCCCTTGTCATTTGGCGGGGTGCTGATAGAGGAAATGCTTATGCAAGCTTTCACACGACTAACTTTTGCATCGTCGCTTGTCACTCAACCACGCGCTCTTAGTCGAGCCGCTATGGGCGCGCTTGTTGACCTGAATCAAGCGCCTCCTCTTACCATCAAGGAAGAGGAGGGATCAAGAGCTACGCCTGCTGCGGCCCATCGTCGGTCAACGGTATCCACACGACCAGCGCGCAAGTTGCCTGCGTACGTATCATGTCGTGACCTTGGCCACTTTATCGATGGGGTAGACGCGTCTGTGCTACAGGAAGACGAGGCTCCCTCGAAGAGACGTAGCAAAAAGCATGCGCTACAAGCCTTGAGCGGCGGCGCAGGTGACTCACCGCCTGAGTCGTCCCTACCACCGCCACCAAATCCCCTTCGTCATGCCACACGCAAAGTGTCGCGCATGACCTGCACGCCACCACTGGTTTTTGATACATCGACGTCTTCTAGACCAATGCATGGACCGCCACCCATTCCCACAGGCGCAACTACGCCGAGGTCCATGGCACCACGTACACAGCCGCGCCTCTTTGGGCTTGAAGAGGCGCCAACATTCTATCCCACCTGGGACGAGTTCAATGATCCACTTAAGTATATCGAATGGACTGCCAGACCTGATGGCGGCAATGGCGTGGCGTATGGTATAGCCAAGATCGTGCCTCCTGAGGGGTGGCATATGGATTTCAGTGTGGACCAGTCCACATTCCGATTTCGGACGCGTGTTCAGCGCCTCAACGAACTGAGTGCTGAAAGGCGCGTTGCGCAAAATTACATTGAACAGCTGGAGCAGTTTCACGCACAACAGGGTCATGGCCGTGTGTATATACCGCAGCTTTGTCACCGACCCGTGGACTTGTATGCTCTTAAACACGCTGTAAACGTGCATGGAACAAATGCGTGGGAACGTGTGGCCCACCTATTGGGATATGATGAGGGTGATGTACCTAAATGTGCCAGTGTTCTCGAGTCTGCTTACACGCGCCTTGTTGAGCCTTTCGAGGCCTTTCTTTCACGCACTCGTGCTGGCGACACACCTGCGGTCTCACATGTGCCTTTTAAAGCGGCAGATACATGCTCGGTGTGCCAAGATGAGTCATCCTCGCCGCTCATCACCTGCGTCGAATGTGAGCGCGCATACCATTTAGCATGTGTGACGCCGACACTATCACAAGTGCCTCGGGGAGTATGGGTCTGTCCGACATGTCTCGTGCACACAGGTGGTGATTTTGGCTTTGAAGATGGCGAGACCCACTCATTGTACAGTTTTTGGCAGCGATGCCATGCCTTTGAACAAATATGGGCGGAGCGTGCCGGGTGGGATGACTGGCATTCTCTCACTCTGTCAGAGCGCGAAGATCGTGTCGAGGCCGAATTTTGGCGACTCGTGCATTGCATGGACGAGCATGTAGATGTCGAGTACGGAGCTGACGTACACTCGACGACGCATGGACATGCATCACCTACCATGGAGTCGGATCCTCTCAATGTGTACGCACGCAGCGGCTGGAACCTAAGCAACATGCCCATCTTGGCTGATTCGTTGCTACGATACATACGCTCTGAAATCAGTGGCATGACTGCGCCGTGGATCTATATCGGCATGATGTTTTCAGCATTTTGTTGGCACAATGAGGATCATTACACGTACTCAATCAACTACCAGCATTGGGGTGCCACCAAGACGTGGTACGGTGTGCCCGGTGCCGACGCCGAGGCCTTTGAAGCTGCGATGGAACGCATTGCTCCAGAACTTTTTGCGGCATGCCCCGACCTTCTACTTCAGCTCGTGACAATGATGAGCCCTGCCCTCGCTCGGCGTGAGGGCGTGCGCATGTATGCGTGCAATCAGCGCCCAAATGAGTTTGTCGTTACATACCCCAAGGCCTACCACTCAGGTCTGAACCAGGGCTTTAATTTGAATGAGGCTGTCAATTTTGCTTTGCCCGACTGGGTCATGGACGGCCTCGCATGTGTACGCCGCTACCAAAAGCACGCGCGTCAGCCCGTGTTTTCACACGACGAACTGCTGGTCTCGATTGCACTTCATAACCAGCAATTACACACAGCCGCATGGCTGCATCCTGCATTTGAAGACATGGTCCAGCGAGAGATACACGGCCGAGACCGTGTCCGGTCATTGATTCGTGCGGCCGTATCAGGTGTGGAAGACGAACCATTTGACGACGACACTGAAATTGCCTGCGCTCACTGCAAGACATTATGTTATCTGAGTCATGTCGTATCGACAGCTGCTAACTCCACAGCCGCAGCTTGTCTGTCGCACGCCGAACAAGTTCATGGCACTCAGGCCGCAGGCTGGACGCTACGTGTGCGGCACCCAGATACCTTCCTTACATCACATGCATCGAGGCTTGCAGAACGGGCGGCTGCACCTGTCGCATGGCAGCAACGTGTGCGTCGCTTTCTCGTCCAGCATCCACGTCCCCCACTCCGCATGTTGCGAGGCTTGGTTCAAGAAGGGCAAAAAATTGCCATGGCACCGCCAGAGCTTGATCAGCTCGAGCGCTTTATAAAGCGCGCCGAGCCGTGGATCGAACATGCACGCATCTTTTTGTCTAAGCGGCAAGCTAAGCCTGGTCGGCGGACCAAGGATTCGCGTCGGCGTACCTCACCGTCACCGCCGCCTATGGCAGCAGATGTGGACCGCTCACCCGAGGCACTTCTTGCGCTGCAACAACGTGCGGCATCCTTGCCATTTGAAGCGCCTGAGCTCCAGCAGCTTGATGCTGTTGTGGACCAAATGCACGCCTTTTCTGTACAGGCAGCCGCGTATCTGGACCGAGATCCCGAAGCTCGCGAAAGTATGTCATATGTGGACGAGGCGGAGCGCATCCTCGCGCAGGGCGAGCTTTTGCATGTCCACATACCTCAGGTACACGCCCTGCAGCAATGGATTGCCCATGTGCGATGGTTTGCTGAAGTGCATGGTATCGGCGAAGGTTTCCTTACGCGTGATGAGGTACATGAACTTGAGCAGGAAGCTGATGCGTGCGGCATTGTCAGTACCCATCCAATGCGCGAGGCACTTTCCCAGCGTTTGCGCCTTGGTGCCGCGTGGGACGAAAAGGCCATGCAACTATTGCATCATGCTCCATCTATCACGCTCGATTCTCTGCGGGCGCTGCTTGATGCACCTCCTGATGCAGCTACTTCCTCCGAAATTCGCAAGCGCGTGAGTGCACTGGAGCACAAAGCTGCGCAATGGCACGAAGCAGTTGCTACCTTGCATCAGCGCACACATCCTGCGGACCGACACACAACTGTTGATGCCACGGATACAGTACCTTATCTCGCGGAGGCGCGTCAGTTGCTCGACGAAATACGCGCTGCACGCGTCCATGTCCTGAATGCCGATGTAATAGAGGCTGCTATCATTTTACACGACCAGTGGAATGACGAACTTGCTCGCATATTGCAGTTAACAGGATCTGATACCGTCGATGAGGCTCGTGTGTTGTGTGAACGGACGATTCGTACGGCGCAAGCAGACGCGATAAACATGCGTGTCGGGGATGAGCCGACCTATGAGCCGATCTATTCCTACCCTCCTGTGCCTTACCCGCCGCCGCGGTCCGCGGTGCCGCCATGCTTGTGCTTTGAGGCACGAACTGATCGCGCGGCAAGTGTCACCTGTGCCAAGTGTTTCACTGTGTATCATGTTCGGTGTCTAGACCGCAAAGCCAAGCCGCCTCTTGGATGGCAATGTGCCTTCTGCGATACATCTCAGCTCAAGTCTTGGCTTTCTCATCGCCGTGCTTTTTCGCAGCTTCCACTGGTCGCTTTGCTCCAGAACCCGAAGTATCAGCGCGATCAGCTCAGGTTCGTACCGTCAAACCACGCACGACTTCAAGCTGCCATGCGCGCCACCGTCGAGTTTGGTGTAGCTGTCAGCATGCAGTTCCGTGGAGGTCATCTACCTGAGTCGCTCCTGGCCCGACCGACGCCGTACTATCCATCCAACACGCCGCCAACGCCGCAGTTGCGACACATGGCACGTCGTGCTTTTGCTTGCCCCTTCAATATACTGTTGATCGGTGACACTGTACCTCAACAGAACCAGCACGTGCCCACTGTACTCGACGTATTCCTCCCAGCATTCCACCTCTCTTCCAAGAATTCCAAGGCAAAGCGTGTGAATCCACAGCAAGATTCAACTGACGGCAAATCAGGACCACAAGCACCTAGAAAACGGGCTAAGCGTGCTCGTTTTATGTTCCGAGAAGAAAGCGTACTCGCCTCATTACCACCAGATACATACTGCTTATGTGCTGCACCTGATAATGGTACAATGGTGCAGTGTGACCGATGTTCACACTGGTTCCACAGTGCTTGCATGTTCATTGATGATCCAGCCATATTGAGAGACAAATGGTACTGTCCGGTGTGCTGTTTCCGACTACGAATAAAGTATCCCCATGCTGAGGTCAAGATACGCGACATGACTCGTTCCGTGCAAGACAGTTCGTCTGATCTATTTGTCGACATAGTGGCGAGTCTCAAGTCCCAAGCACATCCCATTCTTAAGCGTCAACTATCACTCTCGCCTAAGTGCATTATCCTGCATTTGTGTGAGTTTGAGCCTGCTATTCCTGCGACAGAGACGACGTCGCAACCAGCTACCAAGCGCGTGCGTACGGATAATAACGTCGAGCCACTGGCACATCCACCACCGGCCCCGAAGCCTTTTGTGCCGAAACCTGACCTTTTGTCAGAGGAGGAGCGCCATCGGATGGGTCGGAGTAACTTGCTACGACGAGGCGTCTCCGAGTCTATGATGCAAACGTATTCCATGGGCTGGAATGGCGAGTCTATCGTGTGCCAAATTACACGTGAATGCCACATCCTCCTTGGACCATACATTGCACTGGCCCAAGACGATCCAAATGGTACGCGTCTTTTGCGTATGGCACTTGACGGTCTCATTCCATGGGCCACAGTCGTGCGTCCTACCCCATGGACAGCCCCAGCACCAACAAGCCCTTCTTTGCCACCTTTAGCACGTATAACGCAACCAACCATACCCCCCACAATGGAAAACCCGCCACATACCCCGTCATAGGATCAATTCATTTTGCGATAATACACGACACCATGCCTTTATCCCTTCGTTCGGTCCTTGTCCTCGAACCAGCAATTCACACAATGTGCATATACGCGCACAGATTGCCATAAGTGCCATGCACGTAGGCGCATACATTGGCGCGGGCGGTGTTACCAGATGCGCGTGACTGCGAGCATAGCACACACGACTCGCTTGCTTCATATTCATGAGGGTATCCAACAAGCGCGTTAATGCATCATATGTTTGTGACTGCATACGTGAGTCAATTCGCTGATGTGAATTTGGTGGTGTCGTATGCTTTGGCAGCACCTGCCAATACTCGGGGGCTTGCTCGTTCCAACACGCAGCATACACTGCCGATATGGCTGCCAGTGCTTGCACGCCGAGTACTTGGAGCTCAGGAGCTGCGCCTCGGGGACGTTTATGCTGCAAACTCGTCTGACGAGCTAATGGAACACTCTCTGAAAGTGGACCAGTGGCAACGAGCGCACCGAGCCTTTTTACGCGCTGAAGAGGCCGCCACCATACCATGTGTCTGTACTGGGCTGCCCCTTTGTACCAAATGCGGTGAAGGGTGTGCACTTCATAAGCCAGCTCACACAGCTTGTCCAGCACAAATGCGTGCAATCTCTTTAATTTGACATGCCCGCCTAAGCTTTTATCGGGATCACATTCCGCTCTTCCGTGGCGCCGCATGCTACGCGGATGGATTGCCTTGCTCGAGGGTGGAGCAAACACCCTTTAGTCATTCATCTGTCCAGCCGCGTGTAGCGCGACACGCGACGCTGCTGAATTAACACTCTTCTACCATGGACGGTATGTCCCCATGCTGATGCGACTTACATCTTAGCTGGGTACGAGGACAACCAGTATGGCTATAGTGCCTCATACGATGATGTGAAAGGCGGTGGCGGCTTCTTTGGCTCGCGTGATGGAGGTGATCAGGGTGATCGTGTATGTGGACCGCGTCGGTACTGACATGTAGAGCGCAGGATCCGATTCTGTCCGTCCAGTGACAGTTCGTCAAATTTTGAATGCCAAGCAACCGAACTCGGACGCTGCACATGTTTCTGATGGTGCTGTACTCAATCGTCTCACGCTAGTGGGATGGCTCCGCCAAGTCAATCGTACCGCCACATTTATTCAGTACACAATTGATGACGGCACGGGTCAACTAGATTTACGCCAATGGATCGACAACTCTCTGGACGAAGGATCCAAGGCCGACGAGTTCGCACCCAACGAGTTCGTGCGTGCCATGGGCGAAATAAAAGTATTTAATAACAAGCTGTATATCGCTCTCGGTGCATTGAATAAGTTGGAAGACCACAACGAATACTTATATCACCAGCTCGATGTAATCCACACACACTTGGAACTCACGAAAGGCCCGCCAAATGCTGTCAACAAGACATCACAAACTGGAGCTGTTGATGTATCTGCATACGACGATTCGGCCCTTCAAACGGCAAGCAGTATGGCTGCGGATTTGTCGCATTTGAATCCGCTCCAACGCCGTATTTACCAGGCTATTGACGCTGAAGCGCCTGACTGGCCAGAAGGCGTCGATATACAGCAAATTATGCAACGCTGCAAAAACACTGACCCGAAACAGATCCAGTACGTTTCACCGCTGTGCTGACATTCTACAGGGACGCCATTGATGACCTTGCCAACGATGGCTACATTTACCAAGCAAGCGACGAAACACACTATCTAACAACGGCTGGGTAAGGCCCTTTGGCCTCATAGGTTTCCAATTTTGTGCTCCTTGAATAATCTTTATAGTACAGATTCATTTGTCGAGTGTCTACTGCCCGCTCGAACGGGTTCAGTCGAAGAAGCGCACATCACTCCTCTTTGGTTCTGTTGCATTAGAAAGAAGAACACTTACGGATCAATGGGTGCAACTGTGCCAAATACACACAAGCCCACATCATGTAGCAGCACGCCAGCCCCAATGCAACGCTCCAGCGGATTAGCCTGTACAAGTAAGAACGACGAACTTCATAAACATACTCTTGGTTGGGACCTTTGGGGGCTGTGTTCCAAACAATAGCACCGATACACACAGCGACAAAGAGCACCCAAATGGTTGTCCAGCCCGACATCGTTCACGGCCAAACCCAACGATTTGACGCCATCAGCCCGTCCAACGTGTGCCCACGGTCGACATCAGATCACGTGATACATGGAGCGTGCGCCTGTACACTGTCTGCGACTCGCCTGTTGAATCGTTTGGCTTGTTCTTGCGACGATGGATTTGGGCCTGGGGCGTGTCCAGGCCCTGTTGCAACGCGTTGGATCGCCGCAATTCAAGTTCCCAGTTATTCATGTGTCTGGAACGAATGGGAAAGGTAGTACTACAGCATACCTGGATGCATTTCTGACTCACGCTGTGGGTCTTCGATCCGCGCGCTTCAACACTCCCCATTTGGTCACTGCCCGCGACAGCTTGCGCACAAATGGAGGTATACCGATCGATGATAAAACATGGGATATTGCGGTACAGAAAACGCGTCTTGCTGATGCACGCGACGTTCCTATTGGTGCCACGCCTTTTGAACTACTTACAGTCCAAGCTCTTCTTGCTTGCACGCTTCTACCTATTGCGTCTCAACCGGATATTCTCCTAATAGAAGTAGGAGTAGGCGGAAGACTCGACGCCACTAATGTATTTCCTTCTGAAAACGTTCTTGCAAGTGTTATATGCTCTATTGCTCGTGATCATGAGGCTATACTCGGTAATCGTCTCTCGAATATTGCACTGGAAAAAGCTGGTATCATCAAGCCACAGGGCCTTTGTATCGTATCAGATCAAACTACAGGTTCTTTTGGATCAAACTTGACTACAAATTTTGAATTACTCGAAGTTCTCGAAACTCTGCATAGCGCATGTCAAGCTCAACATGCGCGTGTCGTCTATACCCAAGTCCCATGGGCCTCTCTAAAGCCATGTCCCAGAAAAGAACCTTTTGGCGCAAGCGTAGATTTGACCCTACCTCTGTCTTATGCATGCGATGCAACGAAAATTACATACAATCCTTCATCTAATGCGTCCCAGCGTCATATTCGCTTTTCATTGGAAGCAACGTTGGCTCGTATATCCGGCGCGTCTACTGCGTTACAAACTCTTTGGAGTATAGCCCATGATATTTCATCAGATCAATGGAATGGAATCCGGGAGCTAATTCGTAAGCGGCTTTTTCAAGCCGACCCATCGCTGATTGCACAAGCAGCTGCCCAATACCGCTGGGAAGGGCGTTGTGAATGGATGAAACTGGGCGAGGTACCTCTTTTATTAGATGGTGCTCATAACGAAGCTTCTGCTTTTGCATTGCGACAATACCTTGACCACTGCCTGGCTGAAACGCCCTCTGCAGATATTACATGGATTATGGGCTTTTCCAGCGGAAAAGAAGTCCATGCCATGCTACATGCCTTGTTGTGTCCACGCAAGGGCCTGCATCATCGCGTTTCGCTTGTGCCATTCTCGATACCAGTAGAAGGTATGCCATGGGTAAAGCCAATGCTACCTGAAGAATGCAAATCCGCAGTGCGTTCGATGAATATCGAATGTGTCACTCATAGGAGCTTGCGAGATGCCTTGACCTGGGCTTCTTTATATGACCAGCGTCCACACATTGTTGTAATCTGTGGCAGTCTGTATCTTATCAGTGATTATTATAGACAATTATCTTTTTGAATACAAATCGATGACTATATTCAACACTGCTGCAATTTTTACTGAGCATCCGACATGTCCCTTGTATCTGTGCTTTGACCATGAGATGATGAGACGTGATGATGCAGAGATGCAAGCAAGTGGCTCGTGGGAGAAAGCATTTGGGTGTCCTGCTGTGAAGTCTCGCCGCCGTCCAAAGGTGATGAAGGATTTGCATCAAACATTGTCATGGCTCGAGGGGTTTGGTGAGCCCCGAGAAACGCTGCCGATATGGCCATATGGCGCCATGGCGCTGTATAGGAGTCATGTGAAGAGGCGTTGTCGTCATTGGAGCGTAGGGCAGGAATTGGATTTTGAGATGGGAGTGTTATGCCCAAATCAAAAGGTGAATCAGTCGAGGTATGATTGGGCAAAGGGGATTCCGTAGCGTGATCAGATACAATAGGCCGTGATGTCCAGGAGGCCGTGACATAATCCAGAGGACCGCCATGATCTTGGATATTCTGGGCCTCTTGAACACGCAAAGTGGCTGTGGCTGTGTCCGTTTCGTGCATGTGTAGTCCACTAGCAATGATAGGAGGGGGCAATGTATGGTCAGCATTACTCGGACCAGCAGGACTGTCAACAGAGGGTGTTTCACCGGGGCGTATCGTAACGTCGTCACTCATTTCGTGGAGATCATTTGATTCAATACTGGCGGCGCTCACGCCACGCAAAGCAGGCAGCTGATTCTCTCGAAGAGTTGAAGGCATATTTCGGGGACCTAGCGGATGTGAGTAGTCCTCTGGCACTTCACGCGCCGTGTCAGGCATAGTTGGAATCGTCGCAGGCGTTTCAACGTTCCTAGACGCATCCGGCACGAAGTTCGAGTGGACCGTTGGATGGGATTCCGACGCACGACTCTTGTCCTCGTCAGAACGCGCACTGCACCAGAATCGGTGACCCATTTGCCAACCCTTGCTCTGACACTGTTTACTGCAGTACTTTGCTTTTCGGCACCGGCGGCACTTAGCGAACTCGCGCGGATACGTTTCCCATTTACCACAGAGCATATTAGCGCATTGCCGAATACCACCGCGAGACTCGTCTTTTCTGCATGCATTGCGCATAACGACCCCAGCCCAATATTGGATATCAGAGGCGAGGCGAGGATACAAGGAACACAGCACTCCCGGCGCCAATGAACTTCGAGTAGGACGGTGTGTGAATCGCTCAGCGATACAGAATACGTTTAGCCGGGAAGGATCAGTTGGTTGCCACGAACGATTCGGCAAGCCTTCCTCAGGCCATTCCGGACAAAATATCATATCCTCCCGGACATTGGCATTGTGAAAAAAATAGCGCACGTGTGGGTATTTAGACAGGTACGCCAAAAGTTGTAAGCTCAGTAGAACTTCTTCTTCACGATAAAGCGGCGGCTGCACAGGTGAAACCGGTTCAGGTATCATCGCAGATGCCGATGTCTGCCACGTATTTAACTCGTCCTGATGCATCCCTTCGTGCACCGCAGCTCGTTCTGGCCTTGGCGTTCGAGTAATTCCCGTTGATTCATCAGCACATGGCTCTAACGTTGAGGTACGGGGCACTCTTGGTGTTTCTGTCTCTTGCATATCTGATTTATTCTCAAGGACAGCCGAAGCACCAGGACACGCGTTTTCTTCTTCATTGTACATTTCGGTGTCCTCGGCACACTCACTTGCACTTGCGCTCGCACTAGCATCACCAGGTCCGCGCTGCTGCAAAGCGAATGTATCACGTGGTCCATGACGACCACGCTCTGCAGACCAGTATACTTGCTCCGTGCTGGGACCATTGGTGTCCATGTCCATAGGCGTAGCTGGTCGAACCGTCGGATCATCTTGGGGGTATATCGCTCGATAACTTTGCTTATAAGTCAAGTTTTCTCGAATAGTCATTGCTTTGCGCTGCTGCGAGTGAATCTGCTCACTGGTAACGAGATAATTATCCAGCACCTTGACGATAATCGGCACCATACCGGCTTCCACAACACGCGTCCTGATGGCCTCACTACCACGCACACCAATATTAACAACACATTGAAAAGCCAGACTCCATTTCCAATTCGCTTGCATTTCTGCCATTGGTACTGCTGACCTGTTAGATCTCAGAACATTTGAAACACGTTGAGGCGGACATCGAAGAATGTGAATCAAACGCTCTAGGCCACCATCCAACATGACCATTTCCCTAATTCGAGGAGAAGTCGATGCAAGATATGCAAAATGATTTAGTGAATTGACCAGTGGCAACGTGGCCGTGCAATCCAGTGCTGAAGAAGTGTTAGTATATGATCACTCATGCGGGGCAAAGCATAACATGGAGAACATTGTCAGATACTAGTTATCGACAGAAGCAAAGATATGTCTCTTTGCGCTCATTCCGTGCTTGACTCTATATTTTTGAGATCATCATGAGAAAAGAAATTTGCCACTCCATGCCTCGCTGCCGAACCCCATTCTTTATACGTACCACGTCGATCATATACCACTGCACTGATAGATAAACATGCTCTGTTCTGGAGAGGATTGCTAAAATTGCTTTCTCTCATCTTCAATTGTTGAATCTAAGTCTCCTCCTATTCCCCGATATCGGCAAAAAGCAGGATACTAATGCGCACCTGCAGTAGTGAGACCGATCCAATTTCGTCTCTGCTCTTGCTTATAAGCCTTTGGTGTAGAAAAGGCTTATTCACGCCAGCTTCAGTATTGCAGGAAGAGCGAGACGATCGGGGAGGGGTGACGCGGCCTGTGTGCAACGGAAAAGACAAGTTCTGTTGGCGCTGAAGTCCCCTGCTTACATGGGTAATTCTGAAAATAGTTTCTAGTTTTCTATTTGTTCTCATGCGGATGAAAGTACTCCGAATCTAGCACCAAAGGTCATATGCTGACATATCCGTCAATTCTATTGAAATTCTTTCAGGACAAACTGAGAGCGTTGCACAAAGTGACTCTGTAATCAGACTTTCCTTTACATAGAGTGGCTATCACTATAATGCATTTGAGTACATAGGATCATGTCAGGGTAAATACATTATTGCAATCTATACTTAGGCATTGAAGCTATGTGTTTATTCGTCAGCCTCTTCTCATGTGGAGCTGGGCGTGGCACAGAATACATGCATTTGCCGTGTGATTCCGCACGACTATGAGTGATTCGGCGCACCATTTACGTAGCATGGATCATGCAGTTGAACATGGGACTGGCCATACAGCGCATCTAGATGCCCTAGAAGAATCTGTAAATCGCCAAATTGATGCAGACATCCGCGTCCTGCTAGATAATTTCAGGGAGATGATTCATCTCAGTCGAGTATGTTTCGATATATGCATGTCTACTTACTCAAGATTGGCGAGAAAGATCATTTCGACGTGAGTCGGGATTCATTCATTTTGGAAACTCGAGCTGACAGTATGGTACGTCAATGAATACTTATCACCAGGTCCGTGCTGCTCAATCCCTGTATTTGCTCTCTGATTCATTGAAACTATCACTCCTTCTTTCCCAATCTCAGATGTCAGAAGCTCGTGATCAGGAGGCTAAATATCTCTTAGATCAAACGAAGGCACATATGCATTCATGCAGTGAATTACTTTCGCAACACTGGCTCTCCGGAGCTATATCCCAATCGGGCCCAGATCCTGTTCAATCGCGGCAAGCTGTTACTTTGGATACATCCTAGATACCCTTGTCATTTCACGGGTACATGATTTTCAAGGCATCTTATCATGAAGCATTATGAGTAGAATACATACATTAGCTATCGCTTATAGGGACATCAAAACACCTCTTGTCTCTTTGTGTATATGATGAAATTTGGGACACATGGATACATCAAGTCCAAAACACAGGTATAGCTGGGGTATAGAGATAGTTAGCGGTATTTGCAACGCTGAATAATGGGTATCGTCACATTCAAACCATTTCATCGTCTTCCAGGAGCCAAGGATTGTCATCATCCATACTGTGGCGACGTCGGACGCGTCTGGCTTCTTTCTCTTCCTCTTCTTCCTCGACATTTTTGTGATCGATGAGGTTATATTTTTCGTCCATTTCTTGCGTCTCAGCTTCGTCTTCAATCGTACCAAGCTCACTCAGCATGTTGTTATATTGACTGCCACGACGGCCACGGGTAGATAGGGACGATGGTGCCGAAACATACCTTGACTTCCACGACATATCCCGAAGGGAAGTTGGACTGCGTATTGAATCGGCATCAGTTATAGTGGGAGCATGCCATGAGGGGGCACCACCAGAGCTTGTGCCACCAGTGCCTGCAGGCCGAGGTGCTTCAGCGAGATCCGCACGACGACTGTTAACACTGCTTCGCGAGTATGCACCTCCATAGTATTTCGTTCCACTCCCATTTGTACTGCTTTCATCCGTGAAATGGTCTGACATACTCAGGCCATTGTAGGAAGCACCTCGACGATTTGAACGATGCGAGCTGCTTGATTCGGACCATTTGTCTGAAAATCTTTCCTGTTCCGCACGACCGTCCAAATACTTTTCATTATATCCGTAAGGTGCACTAGTACCGCGAGTCGAATGGATATGGTTTTCAGGGGAGGAACGGTACACCATTGGATTATGAATCGAAGACAGCGGTGCTGACGGCTTGTATTTGTACTCCCAAGCGCGGGTTCCCCACTCGTAAAAGGGCTCACTAACAGAATCTTGATCCAGAAACATAAAGATATAAGCCCCCATCAAAACATCGAAAGCCAAAAATCCTGCTTGAACGCCAAATGTCGCATACGACATACCCACTAACCAATTAACCATGTCACACAAATGATTCCAGTCATCTGGCTTTTTGTAATGATAGTATCCATCCCAAAGGCAATTTTCGTGGCCTCGATAATCTGCAGCATAGGCCAACGCACCACTAATCCAAATGGATGCCATGGCAAACTGAAACAGTACCTCCAATTTCATTGTAAATAAAACAGCTAACATGCTTCCACGCCGCATCGTCTTGAGAGAGGGAAGAAAAATGTAATAGCCAAAGTACATGATGGATGTGAAAATGCCCATAAATAAGATGAAAATCATGGAGCTCAACGGTGGGAAGATCATGGGTTGGTGACTCAAGTAATAATTGATGATAATAGCCGTCATAATTGCTGAGGCCAACGCCATGAGACATACTAGAAAGGTGAATACAACACGTATAAGCATTAATGTCTTAGGGTTCGGCGCCCAGGGCATACCTTGCGACGCCTGAGATGGCGTCGCAAGTGAATAGCGCTCAGGCAACACCATACTCAGCTAGACTTTAGCTTAGACCAGTTAGAGAGGCGCAATTGATGGTTTGTGCCTTCTAGCCTCTTTTTTAATGTACAAGGTAGGTATTACTTTCGTCAAACGTTGTAGTCGTCGTTGGAACGTTGTGTTAAAAGTATCAATTCGTATGTGATTTTCTTGGGCGCACCAGTCATTTACCCCACGATTGCACTGTAAGCCAATACAATTGCAGGAATATAAAGCAATCCTGTTGTTGAGTGGCCCAAATGATTCACGATCTTATGGCTTTACTACTAATCTTGAAATGGAAAGAATACATTAGTTACTTTCACCACTTGTTGGGACACTTCACGTGACAGCGCGTACGCTGTTTTAAAAGACGCGTTGCTCTTATACACTCATGCGCATTTCTATCTTACCGTGTGGAGAGTAGGCTTGCAGTTCCACATCTTCAGGGCGGATATCGTCAATGCAGTCAAATGTCCGTCGAAATCGTATCGTAGGAAAGTCTCGAGGCTCACGATTGAGCTGATGCCGTAATGGTTCCACATGATCCAAGTATACATGAGCATCACCCATTACCAATGAGAATTCTGCAGCTTCGCAGTCCGTCACGGCTGCGATGAAATGTGTCAGTAAACTGTAGCTAGCAATATTGAAAGGTACACCAAGTCCGAGGTCACAAGATCGCTGATACATTTGGCACGACAAACGGGGCCGCTGTCCTCGTCCTTTTTGCTCTTCTGTGGGCAATGACACAAAGAATTGACAGAGGATATGGCACGGGGGGAGTGCCATTTTGTCCAAATCTGCTGGGTTCCAAGCGCTTAGCAAGATACGCCTGTCGGTCGGATTGTGACGGATTTGGTGAATAATGTTAGCCAGTTGATCAACGCCTTGTCCTGTATAGTCGGTGTCAGCATTGACATACTTGGCACCAAAGTGACGCCATTGGAAACCGTACACGGGACCGAGGTCACCTTCGCGACGATCTGTCAGTCCGCGCTTATGCAAAAACTCAAGTGATCCGTTTCCATCCCAAATATGCACATCACGATCACTGAGTCGCTTGGCATCCGTGCTTCCTGAGATAAACCACAGCAATTCCTCAAGCACACCACGGAAAAAAACGCGCTTAGTAGTGAGAAGTGGCAGCTTTCCACCAGTCAAATTAAACTTGAGCGTCTTAGGCGGAGCAAAGTTAGCAATGGTACCTGTGCCAGTGCGATCCTTACGTATTTCACCATGTCGAATAATCGATGACACGAGTTCCAAGTATTGATACTCTTCATGACTCTTGGTAGAAACTGGAGAAGAACCTGTTTGCATATCGAATCCTGGCGACAAAAGTCCTATAAGAACAGGTTCGTCGAACGTGTGATGCGTGTAGGATAGAATAGCTGTTCCTGTTGCACTCATGACCAGGACCTTGGACATGGACAGAGGCAAGCGAAGAAAGCGACCGATAAGCACGTTGCTGAAATGACCGTGCGTGAAAACTACAACGTCTTTTTTTGTAGTCTGATGCCATTCCCGAATGAGCTTGACAACACGATCCGCTCGCTCACTGATCTGTTCTGGCGACTCTCCAGGCAAGTCTGGATTTGTCTCATGCGATGGTGTACCATGTTCGAATACATTCCATCCTGGCCTGCTCTTGCGAATGCATTCTGTGGTCTGACCCTCGTACTGTCCATAGTCCCATTCGCGACAGTCATCAAGCACTTGAACATTCGGCATCCCCATCATCTTACGTTGCTCCTCTGTCCCAAGCATACATTCCAACGTCTGTACGCATCGCGTGCGTGGACTTCGAAGAATGTATCCAATTTCAGGAAGGCACAGCACTGCTTGATCAGAGTAGCCCACCAGGCGATCGCCAAACTCTATCGCCTCGTGAACCCCTTCATCCAGGAGAGGCAAATCCGTGCGCCCGGTGTGCTGTCCCGTCTTGGACCATTCAGTTACACCGTGGCGGATGACAATAAGACGCGGCATGCGTTTTCGCTCAGTCATGATCTTACGCGGGAGCAATTAAATGAGACGCTGATAGGCGCGCGTTGCGAATCGTATTGCACACGGGCCTGATAATTTGCTGGCGGTGGGTTGGCTATCCGTACCTTACCACCATCTTTTTCGGCCGAAATCATTCTCAGCGCTGACAGAATGCCGTGGACGTCTTGTCCAACGTGTGACTTCCATTGCCGACACTTTTGCGTCAGTGCAAGGGCTCCTGGAAACGCAGTACAGGTCCATGGAGTCACGTCCACCAACTATGCGCGGGCCGTCGCCACGTCCGCCTGCTGGTTTTACGGGTCCGTCCACGCAGACGGGACGACCACGGCCACCTCAGCCTCAGCGCAGCCCTGCGCCTCCATCTGGCACGACAGGCGTGCGTCCAGCACAAGGGCCCATCAGCGGACGTCGTAGTCCTATGCCTCCAACGCGTCCCATTATGCATGGAAGTCGCTCGCCTGCACCCGGCACTCGCCCGTCTATGCAGCCTGCAAGGTCACCTGCGCCTGGCTCCCGTCCACCAACATCGCCCGCGCGCCCGCCAACGCAGAGTGTGCGACCAGGCATACCGCCATCACGCTCACCTGCTCCTACCATGCGTCCATCGCCAGCCCGCTCGCCCATGCCCCGTCGCACTGCTGTCACGCCTCAACCAGGCATGCAAACTTCTCCGACCAAGTCTCAGGCACCTGTTCGGCGGATAGGCGCAATCAGTCCACGCCCAGGTCCGCCTGTGCGTCCAAATTCCGCCATGACAGCACCAGGTGCACCTGTAGCAGGTAATACTGCTGCTGCAGTGCGCCCTGTTGCACCACCACCATCAGGTCCGGCGCGTTCAAAGCGTGCTGCTCGTGCATATCACCAGGACGCGTCCGCGGCACCTGCATCCTCGGGCTGGAACGATGTCATAGCTCAGCCTCCTCCCCCTCAAGCAGCTTGGCAGCAACAAGCGGCCGCTCGAGTTGACTACCGAGCCGCGCAGGCACCGCAACCCCCGCCTGATGACAGCCTTGATTCAGCGCTTGATCAGATGCCTGGCTATCGCAACGTTTTGTCTCAATCGCAGCAAGCATCGAATTTGGCGGCCATGCGGTCCAGTCGACAAATGCATCCTTCTGCTGTCGCGAGTGGCGTGGCCGCCGCTGGTGCCATGCCCCAGACAGGCGCTCAGGACCGTGGAGCTCGCCCTAAGATCGATCCAGATCATATCCCCAGTCCTGTTGATGCACAACATGCGGATCAGCAATTCTTTTACCACGACATGTTTGGAACCTGTAGTCGGGAAGGCATGCCGCTAAGCACAACCAACTTTGCCGCTATGGACCAGGGTAACTGCTCGCCCAAGTTTATGCGTCTGACAACGTATTGCATGCCTGCAACAGAAGAGGTTGCGAATGCATCACGAATGCCGATTGCATTGAATATACAGCCCTTCGCGCAGTTGCGATCTGACGAAGAACGCGTGCCTTTGGCCAATACGGGTGAATCTGGTCCTCCGCGCTGCAAAACGTGCCGCGCATACATTAACCCATGGTGTTTGTTCGTTGAGGGTGGTATGAAGTGGATTTGCAGCTTGTGTGGCGCTGCATCTGAGGTACCGCAGGACTACTTCTGCAACCTGGATATCAATGGTCGTCGTGCGGATCTTGAACTGCGTCCCGAGCTAACACACGGCTCAGTCGACTTTTGTGTGCCCAGAGAATATTGGGCTGTTCAGGCACCAACTGACGTGTCATCTATGCTGCCTGTGGCCTCGGTTGTGCCTGCGTACACCGCTGAGCTCTCTACATCAACAGGCTTGCAAGAGAGCATTGATCGTCTAGACAACTTGGACTCACATTCAGAGGGTACTAAGACAGCCGCCAAGGCCGCCAAGGCTGCGGGCCATGCTGCTCTCGACACTCTCAATCTAGGCAAAGGCCAAACGACTGTCCGCGCTCCACGACCACTGACGCACGTGTTTTTGATTGATGTGAGCTTCAGTTCAGTGCGCTGTGGAGCCCTGCAGACTTGTGTTCGAGCCATCAAGCAGGCATTGTATGGTACCGAAGTGCAGGCTTCCAACGAGTCTGGCGTGCCTGGCTTTGGACTTCCGCCGGGTAGTCAGGTCTGCATTATCACTTTCGATCAAGCGATGCACTTTTACAACCTTGACCCGAGTCTGGAACAGGCTCAGATGCTCATCATGGCTGATATGGAAGACCCCTTTATCCCCATCAGTGGTGGCTTGCTTGTCGATCCATGGGCGTCGCGTCATGTGATTGAGGGTTTGCTCAATGACCTTCCAAACAACTTTGCCAATTCAACGGTGGCAGAAGCCTCACTTGGTGCGGCGTCACGGGCAGCACAGGGCGTGCTCAATGGCATTGGCGGCCAGCTCAACATTTTCCTTTCGACAATTCCTACAGTTGGACCTGGTAAACTCAGGCACCGTGAAGACACAAAGCTATACGGAACCGATAACGAAAAAAATCTGTTTGGTCCACAGGATCCGTTCTATCTCAAGCTCGGCAACGAGTTCGCTCTCGCAGGTGTGGGTGTGAATGTGTTCTTCTTTCCAAGCCAGTACATTGACGTTGCATCTATCGGATACATGGCAGCTCAATCAGGTGGTCAAGTCTTCTTCCATCCCCGTTTCGATCCCGTGCGCGATGGCTCTCGCGTTATGGCAGAAGTCCAGCGCATTGTGCTTCGTGAGACGGCTTATAATGTCACGCTACGTATCCGTTGCTCGCCAGGTCTGCGTGTTGTCAAGCAATTTGGTGAATTCCATCTACACGGTGCCACAGATATTGAAACAGGTACTTGGGATGCCGACAAGACGTTTTCTGCGCTTATTCGCCATGACGGTCGCTTGGAAGAGTCTCGTGAAGCATACTTCCAATGCGCCATTCTCTACACTACAGCTACTGGTGAGCGTCGTGTGCGCTGTCACACACTCGCTACGCCTGTTTCATCTGTACTGGGCAATGTTTTCCGTTATGCCGACATGGATTCGGCCGTTGCGTATTATGCCAAAGAGGCTGCGACGCTTGCCCTCACTAAGCCACTCAAGGACGTGCGTAACTACCTCACGTCCAAGTGTGTTGCTATCTTACTTGCATATCGCCGCAACTGTGCATCTTCAACAAGTCCTGGTCAATTAATCTTGCCTGAAAGCTTTAAGCTCTTCCCTCTATATGTGCTTGCTTTGATCAAGAACAAGGCCATCAAGGGTGGCAATGTCACATCAGATGTACGTGTTTTCTTCTTCCGCCTCTTGCTATCGCAGAGTGTAGGCTCGATTATGACGCTCTTGTATCCACGCATGATGGCACTTCATACGCTTGGCCCTTCAGACGGTATGCCTGTTCAGCCGGCCGAGGGCCTTTCCCCAGAGAAGCAGGCTATCGATGACGCGCTACTAAAGGTTGTGCAGTTGCCTAACCCCATGCGCCCTGCCTTCATGCGAATGGAGCCGCATGGAGCATACTTACTCGACAATGGAGAATGGTGCTTGCTTTGGCTAGGCGCGAACATCAGTCCCAGGTTCCTGGAGGATTTGTACGGCGTCGCGTCCTTGGACGAACTAGATCCACGCATGACAACTTTGCCTGTGCTTCCCACCAAGCTTTCGAACCAAGTCCGTTCAATTGTTCAGGGTCTTGCTGACCTTCACGGAAAAGTGTCGCTCCAGGTTGTCATGGCGCGCCAGAACCGCGATGGTATGGAAGTCGAGTTTGCCAACAATCTTGTGGAGGACCAAAACAACGACGCCATGAGCTATGTCGACTACTTGTGTCATGTACACCGCGTCATCTCATCTGACATGAACTCTGGCCGTGAAGAAAAAGATGCAAGTGCGTCCCTGTGGAAAGGGTTTATCTAGATAGCCACAGGTCTCGAATCAAGTGTCTCGGTAACGACTCAATGCCGTGCGTCGCTTTGTCAGCTTTGGGTTTATGATCGAAGCCACGTGGTATGTCGAATGCACCTCCATAGACGCGCACAAGGTTGGTGTTAGGTACATATGAGCTGCACAAAGAAGGATGAGCGACTATCATCCGGTGAAGAGCAGTCGAAAAGTCCAGAATTATGGACGAGCTTAATTGCTGGTGGTTGTGCAGGTGCAACAAGCCGAACGATTGTGAGCCCTCTAGAACGATTAAAAAGTGCGTACCATCTAGTTTGAACGCAACACTGACTGTATCAGTTATTATGTATGTTTCATCCATGTATCCCAAACTCACACTACAGGCAAGTACAACCTCCATCAGCAGATGGAAAAAAGACATACCCTAATGTATGGCGAGGTCTGTCGCGGATATGGCAAGAAGAAGGGTTTCTCGGTTTCATGCGAGGAAATGGCCTCAACTGTTTGCGTATTGCGCCGTATAGTGCTGTTCAATTTGCAACGTATGAGCTTATGAAACGTATTTTTTCCCAGATACAAGGATCATCCAATATCAACGCCGATGGTACTACGAGGCCTTTGCATCAGCTTAGTACATCTGAAAAATTATTATCTGGTGCTGTTGCTGGATTCACCAGCGTTGTGTCCACGTATCCATTGGATCTTGTACGTTCCCGCATATCTATCGCATCCGCATCTATGTACACATCTGGAGGAAAAAGTAAGACTGTGCTTCCTCGTGTGCCTGGAGTGTGGGAAACTACACTGAAAGTGTATCGGGAAGAAGGCGGTATACGTGGTTTATATCACGGCTGTCTTGCTACTAGCTTGGGCGTAGCTCCCTACGTCGCATTTAATTTCTTCTTTTACGAAAGTGCGCGTTCTTTTCTGACAAAGTCTGATGGTACACCACCTAGCTCTATCACAAAACTATTTATCGGTGCTTTTGCTGGAAGCGTAAGCCAGACATTGACATATCCTGTGGATGTCGTTCGCCGTCGTATGCAAGTTTCCGGGATGAAAAATTCTAGTCTTGGTGTCCAGGACAAGAGCGGCCTTGATTCTCTCCGCAACATGGTCGCTCAACATGGTATCCGTGGTCTGTACCATGGGCTCTTACCCAACCTTCTAAAAGTGGCACCATCAACAGGTGCTTATTTCCTCACTTATGATCTTGTAGTCAGTGCCTTGAAGCGCCTTCATGAGTACAAGTAAAGCACTCGTCTGCCCCATTACAACGTTAAATGTCTAATATGTCTACAACATCGAAAAAAATTACCGGGCATACTCATCGAAACATAATTTAAAGCGGTGGATATTTAGCAAAATGGTTGAGAGTAGTGTCTTGTCTGTAACTTTAAAGGGTATAACTTATTGATGCGAAGGCATGGAGCCTTCTCTAGCCATAGAAAAATGCTGCTGAAGATTTGAACGCGGCATCGATCGTGGGCCATGCAATTGCCGTGGAATATCATTCCAATGGGGTTGCTCAGGCATTAGAATAGGTCCGCGACTCGAGCTTGGCATGTTGTGGTACAAATGAGACCCCTGACTATTCACTGGAGTCATTATTCCTGAATCTTGGGCCGCAAAAAACATATTATATCTCTCAGCAGAGGCGCCCGATGTACTTGCTGACGCAGGATGGCTTCCTGTTATCGATAAGGGATGGGTTTTGTGCACGTCACTGCTCAGCGGTGTTACAGCGCTCGCATCAGACAGACTTATCGCTGAATCATTTGGTTGCATCAATGGGAACTTCGACGAGTCAGACAAAGGAGGAGGACGTGTCCATGCACCAGCATTTGCTTCGGGACCAGTCATTTGGCTTCCATGGGAAGCATGGGGGTGTCTTACTGCTGCATAGTTGGCTTCATTGTCATCATTACGCTTCGCACGCCAAACGTAAAAGGCCAGGCCTGCAAGTACAGCCACGCCTAGAATCACACCAATGACAGTGCCTGCGATTGCGCCACCAGACATGCCATTTTGTTCGTCGCTATCATACGTCGTGCCGTACGGAGCTGCTTCATTGGTAAAGTGTGGGTTTAACACAGGATCAGGAAGGGGAGCAGGGGTAAAGCCTGCCTTGAGATCGAATGGGACCGAGCCTAAATCCTTTCCACCAAGGAACACATACTTGCCTTTACTTGGAATACCATTTACTGTCACGAAAAGTAATGCGGGTCCTGGGACAAAAATGTTCATATTCGAAGGCATAGGATTGACGATAAACGTCACAGAGCCGTTCTTGTTCACGACGTATGAATTTTCGAGTTGCAAAGAACGTTGACCGAAGTTCACAGCGTGTGTCGAAAAACCAGGACGAATCACCATGATCTTGGTGTTATTTGCCATCGCGTTGGCATTTTTGTTGGGATTCATGTAATGCGCATCCACTGTGATATTAAATGAATCACCGCCATATTTGATTACCTCAGGCATCCCCATTGGTTCAGGTCGTCGTTCAAAGTAGTACGATGGATACCACTGCTCCAATGCATATGTCGTGTTGAATGCTTCGTACTTAGTATCAAGTTGGTCATTTGGAGGCAGGTATGACACATCCATATGAGGGTTGGACCCAGCGACAAGAACGGAGCCATCTGGAACCAAGATTGCTGACGAATGATACAATCTTGCGATTTTTGACGATCCATAGTCTGCATATTCGAGCCGTTTGCCTTGAGGTCGCTCAGGGTCGTATAGTACGGGTCGATATGTCGGCATTTGGCTCATTCCCTCAAGATGAACAGTGTTACCATTCATATCCTTTACTGTGTTCCATGTAGTGTTTCCATAACCAGCCACACCTCGCGACGCACCATTCACAATTACCATTTGTCCTGTAGGCAAATGGATAAATTGACCCATACTGCGGGGTTCTGGAAGTTTTTCTTCACGGACATACCCCACGTTCTTTTTAATCCTTCCATCAGCATCTTCTGGCGTGATAGATGAGCAATCATCGCTGCCGGCGCGCTCGAACATGTTGACCCGTGGTGCAGTGAAATCACCCCATTCTTCATCCGTTGCATTGTTGAATCCACCGCAAAACAGGATAGTTGGTGTATATTTATTTTTTGGCGTAAGCGGAAGCATAGCCGTGGCACCAGAAGCAGGATACACACGTACAATACGGTCGGGCATATCAGGCAAGTCATGGAATTTATCCTTTGTCCAATCCCAAATGGTTGTACTGTAATTAGCTTGCATAAAAATCCGACCTGATGGAAGCAAATAAGTATGTGCATACATGTTGAGACCACTTGTTTTGACCATAAAATCGTGGACAGCCGGCTTCGGCTTATTGTCACGAGGCCAAAATTCATAGGATGGATTAGCGCCGCCTTGATCCCATACACCTGCCTTGGGATTTGAACTCGATGTGGCATACACGGGATCCACGTTGGGATAGTTTCGGTTAATAAAGCCACCACTTGTGGCGCCACCAATCATTACAACAGAGCCATCTGCCAGACCTTCGATCGCAGGGTACCAACGAGGCGAGTCCATTTGGTTAGGACTGTCAAAATCGTCGATCCACTTTAGCTTGGAGCTATCCGCATTCGGCTGCATCATTCGAACAACGCGACGTCCGTCCATATCATTGTATGGAGGAGCGGGTCCATTTAAGTTCATAGAGCCATCACTGTTCTTGACATTTATACCACCGTAGCTAATAGCACTGTTGCCACCAGCTACAATATATGACCCATTACCTAGCGTAGTGCCTGCAGCACAAAATGGATTTGTTGTGGCATCAATTCCACGAACAGAATAGTCGCTCAGCTGCACAAGAGATGCCCATGTAGGTCGTCCTGAAGCCGTTTTCTTTTTATTGTTCTCAACTTTGTCGAATATAAACGCCGTATCCTCATTAGCGAGGCCTAACATCATGGCAGATGCAAGGGAGTCTTGCGCTACAACTCTGTATTGTAATTTAAACGACTCATTTTTGCCAGAGGCCAATACACTGCCCACTGTATTTAGCATGGCCATTAGAAAGAAAAAACGAGCACACAGCATGGGACACCGTTAATTATGCTCTTTAAAGTTGGCTGATTATATGTATGGAACGTAGACGATGTCGAGCAGGGTTGCGGTTGTTCGCACAAAATACTGCGCTGGACAGATCAAGTGTTTGTGTCTCATTCAGGTACGAATGTGCCACTTGTCAGACGGTGCTGCATTGAACTGCGCCAATACCGTATTTGTGCCACGCCACAACACTTGTTCACACCACTTTGCATACATAGTTCAACTTATCCACTACAATGGCAGTTTTTTTCAATAGAGATTGGTGGTAGATAATTCAAGTCATGCCACATTAGCAAATCAAAAGTCTCTCTGGTATCTTATTGATAAAACGGGGTGCAGGCATCTGCGTGATCAGCAAGTTGGGGCCCATTGCTGACTCATGAAAGCCCGCTGCCGGTGCCAGAGACTATCGGCCGGGAATAGACGGTTCGTATCCGGCCGAATGCTTGCGGCTGCTGGCTAGGTGAGTCTAACGAGCCCTCAACGCTCGCACGCTCGCGTAGTAGCTCTCTGTTGCTGATTCACAAGCCCAGGGTTGTAGTAAGACTTTGCTGAAGTGGTGGTCCCTTATTTCTTGACCCTTTTTTCTGTTGTCTATTTTTTTATAATCTCTCTCGCTGTGCTGTGGACCCTCATTCCATTGATCATCTGGTCATTGCTCAACTTCTCTCCGTGTTCCGTTCCCTTGTTATCGTAACGATCTCCAAGTATGGCTAAGGTGTACGTTGGCAATCTAAGCTGGAATACAACCGATGATGGACTCGCACAAGCATTTAGTCCGTTTGGCCAGCTCACTGACTATATCGTGATGAAGGACCGGGACACTGGTCGCTCACGCGGTTTTGGTTTCGTCACATTCATGACCCAGCAGGAAGCTGATGCAGCCATTATGTCCATGAATGAAAAGGAGCTCGATGGACGTCGAATCCGCGTCAATATGGCAAACTCACGTCCATCAATGATGCATGGGGGTCTTACCGGTGCTAGTTTGGGATACAGTGGCCTAACCGGCGGATACGGTGCTGGTGCTTACAATGCCGCTCAGAGTGGCTTTGGCACGTATGCTCAAATGCCTACTGGCTATGCTTATGGCCAAGCATACCCTGGCTACCAACAACAACCCTATGGTGCCCAGATGACTTCGCCTGTTCAGACCGCCCCGGCTGTCTACCCGCCACCCCCAGGATATGCGCCCCAACATACTGCATATTCTTACGGTGGACAACAATTTGCTCCGCAACTCTCGCAGGTTTCTCAGAATGCGTCTCCTCATATACAAGGATACGGCAATCAAGGTTATTGATTTGTAACCATGTATGCTAACTGCTGGATTATCTTCGACTAGTAATATTATCGGTCCAAGGCATGCATGTGCACTTAATGCACTGGGAATATTCTCCGTTTATGATGACTCCTTTCCCCTCTACCCTTGTGTGCGAGAACTTTTTCATCTTTGTCCATGCCTCTTTATGGTCCACTCCATTGTGTAGTAGAACCAACCATACGATAATTTCATTTCTGGCAAGCCGCTTCTATGTCTCTATATTTTCATGTGCTGTTTGAGTGAAGGACAATCACAACTGTGTGCGCTAATGCCAAGTATGAGCCGCGATAGAGAACGACGAAGGTCTACGCATGAATGCTGGTCCCCCTTTGAGGGCCGAAAAAATTTTGTAGACACCTGTTCGTTCACCTCTGGAATTCTGCACCGACTGTATACAAATGCATGCACATGGCACAATGACATCCTAGGGCAGCTACATTTTTGTGCGTGGATAAGCGAACTAGCTCAGTTTAGATCACAGAGTAGACGCGGACAATATCGTCGCTGTAGCCAGCAAACAGCGTCTGGCCGTCTGCCGACCACGCGAGCGACAGACACTGAGGCTCCTGGGCGTTCTTGCCGAGACCGGGGAACTCGGGCTTGAGTTCGTCCACAATCGACTTGCTCTCGAGGTCGAAGATCTTGATGCACGAAGCAGTGGCAGCGCAGAGCCAGTAGCGGTTCGGTGAGAACACGAGCGCATTCACAACGTCACCAGCCTCAAGCGAGTAAAGGTGCTTGCCGTCCGAAAGTTCCCAGAGCATCGTGACGCCGTCCTTGCCACCAGAGGCGCACAGAGAACCGTCTGGCGAGACTGTAACAGTGTTGATGTAACCCTGGTGGCCGTAGTGGTTGGTCATAAGCTTGCAGCGGTTAAGCTCCCATACCTGTCCTGTTAGTCTCCACTCATGCATTGTATCCAATACCGCATTGGGACCAGTAGAGGGTAAGCAAAAGTATGTGACATGTTACCACGGGTGTTGGGATACGTGCTCAGTGATCTTGGTGGTTTGGGTTGTTCTCATCGATTCGCATGTAGGAATCTCCATAGTAGCAAATATTAACATTCCTCTTCATCGCACAAGATCATATGCAACCAACAACCCGACATGTCACATTTAACCCTTACACTCTTACTGCGTCCACAATGCTGTATTGATGTAAATGACGTACCTTAACGACCTTATCCCAGCCAGCCGACACGATGGCGGGGTTCTCTGGGCTGGGGCTGAAGCGAACGCAACTGACCCACTCGGTGTGACCGTCCTCGGTGATGTTGAACTTGCAGTCACCCAGCGTGTTCCACAGCTTAATGGTGCGGTCACGGCTACCCGAGACAATCTGACGGTTGTCAGGGCTAAAGCTAACGCTCAGGACATCACCAGTGTGTCCCACAAAGCGGCGCGTCGTCATGCCGGTGTTGAGGTCCCATAGACGGAGAGTCTTGTCCCACGAGGCCGACAGAGCAAACTGACCATCCGACGAGATCACGACATCCGACACGAAGTGGTTGTGACCGTGCAGGATCTTCTTTGGGTAGCCGTAGTTGGTGTCATCACGCGACAACTGCCACACAATGATGGTCTTGTCACGAGAAGCAGTCAGCAGAAGGTCTGGGTTCTCCTGGGATGTAGCAATGGCAGTAACCCAGCCCTTGTGGCCAGACAGGCTACCCTTGTAAGTGAGCGACTCAGACCTGAATCTCTGTTAGTTCTGTTCCAAATCTAAGCTTCGTCGATTTGTGATACACACATGTCAGAGGGTTCTAGACGGTGCTAGTGGTGGTACAAGCAATCGAATATCGCTGCTTGCTGTGCAGGACACTCGTCGACGGACTTCTGACTTGCTGCGTATGATTGGGTCGCGTGCATTTGAAGAAACTATATTTTTGGAGAACACTCGAAGATCACATGACATCATGTAGTTTTATTCGGCCGACGCATTTGACCTAGCGTGCGCCGTCCTGGAAGTGCCGGCGGCGTGCCTCTTTTTGTAGCGTCACACTCGTTGCATCACCATGGCGCCTAAGATCGACCCTAACGAAGTGAGGATCATTTACCTCCGTACAACTGGTGGTGAAGTCGGTGCTCCATCTGCATTGGCTCCTAAGATCGGTCCGCTCGGTCTGGTACGTGTTCACACTGTTGTTGCTTGCCGCGTGCATGCTACAGCTGGAATGTGAGAATCAGGGTACTAACTACGACAGGCCCCCAAGAAGGTTGGTGAAGATATTGCCAAGGCTTCGAGTGAGTGGAAGGGTCTCCGCGTGACAATCCAGCTCACGGTCCAGAACCGTCAGGCTGCTGTCGCCGTGGTGCCCTCGGCCTCGTCCCTCGTGATCAAAGCCTTGAAGGAGCCTCCGCGTGACCGCAAGAAGGTTAAGAACGTGGCTCACAGTGGCAACATCCCTCTCGATGAGATTATTGAAATTGCCCGGACGATGCGCTACAAGTCGTTTGGCCGCACTCTTGCCAGCACGGTCAAGGAAATTCTTGGTACGTGCCAAAGTGTTGGCTGCACTGTCGAAAAGAAGCCTCCGCACGATGTGATTGAGGGCATCGACGAGGGCTCGATCGAGATCCCTGAGGAGTAAATCTGTGAATTCTCTCCGTCATGCATGATGGCTGGTCGATGATGAATGATGCGACTGCCTGCTGTAGCTCTGGATTGATGGCGAACCCCTAGATCCATGATGCTTTCTCTGTTTAGTATTACAAAGCACTTGCAGATGCCGTCAATTAGATATATGGCTCTGCTAGCATGCCTATCCCCAAAAGCAATGTAATACTGATTGATTCATGTTGGTATGTGTGACTAAGTGTGTAGCAGATATTCGTGCGTTGGTGCGTGCAAGTGGCCATCTTTGTAGGTTAGGTGTCCTGCACTTTTCCAAAGGCATGGCAGTCTGGACAAAAGGCCCAGAGTTCTGAGCTCTCGTGGCCGGTGTCCCTCACGGATAGTCGTGGTATGCTTCGGCAATGCGGACCATGAACACCGTTGGCTGCTTTGTCCATGTTTTCATCCATATCATCTGAATTCATCATGGGCTCCATATTCGTGGGTGGCTCGAGCAGGCAAGGTACAGAGTGCTGAGGCCGCTTACCCCAAACATGCATGGGTATATCGCGTTGTCTTGATCCACCCACACCCATAGATGCCAGTACTGCCTGATCAAGATCTTTTGGTATAGGATAAAACTCAGCAAATTCATTAGATCCAGCTAAGGTTTGCTGAGTTCGCGGCGTTGAAATGGGTTGCGAACACAGTGAATCGACTTTCTCTGAGCAAAATGGGCTGGTGGAAGCGTCTTCATCATTATGGAATTTGCGCTTAATGCTCCGAGAGGGGCTTGGTTGGTGAGATTGAACAGGAGACTGTGGGTATCCATGCACCATGCAGTTATACATTTTGATATGTACGTCGTAACCAAGCCAAAATAATTGTCGTCTGACCAAAATTATGCATGCATGTAACGTTGTCGTCGCTGGAGATGTATGAGACCCTGTGACAACGATAAAAATTTGGCTGGCACCTTCACAACTGAAGGGAAAACGGAAGTGAAGAAGCTGGTTGAGTCTCTTTGACCCAAACAGGTTGGATGGCAAGATCTGCGCTTGACGAAGCTCGGGCCTTATGTCTCAGCCGTGTTTCGGAAATCTCATGTCTAAGCACGCGCATTTTCTGCACGCGTAGATTGTCATAAAATTAAATCGGTGCTTCGCCGAACGCGACACTCGTAAAAATTTATGTCTTCGTTGTGAGCCCCGCTCCCAAAGTGCGGCAGCAGTCTTTTGCTATGATGAAATGTAGGGCGGGGCGCGTATCGTCGTCATGAGCTAGATAATGATGTCTTTATAGAGTGGTGTTGGATTCTGTTCGGGAATAACACGTTTTGGCTTTCTCGCTGAGCACGGACACAAGTCCAACGTAATGTAAGCCAAAGACTTTGGGCCCCAAACATCGGTGAGCCAAGGTTAAGCTTGATGTGTGACGGGCAGAAAATGACACGTGTCGAGCCAATGTATGCGGAGCGAGCGCATTGACCTCGTATGACGCGTCGCGTTCCTTGTCATCATGACTTTTCGTACAGAGACTGTGCAGTGTACAGTATTCCCCATACAAAAGTATTCACGCGAAGGCAGAGTCAGTCAGCAGGCGCAAGTGCTAGGCACCCGGGATGAAGAGCCCCAAGCATACCACAAATCCACGGGCTGGGAGCATCTATCGCTTCAGCCACTAACTTGTCGAGTGGCATTGCATTATAGAGACCCAGATACATGTATTACTATGCTTTCGGTCGAGTGGATTCCCCCCAATGCTGTCTCAATAGTACTTGTGCGTACGCCAGATGCTGCTTATTCACAGGAATCTCTATGTTTGCAAGGCGCCTGTTCGAGCCACGAAAACTCAAGTGTACAAATCACATACCACGGCACACGCATAGGTGTACGGTACACAGGAGAGCCGGATGCACGAGCATGTCGACCTTTGCGCCGATTCCAGCTACAACTTCACGATGCACACGATACACGAGCGCTCGTCTCGCTCATTGAGCACAAATGTACCTGTGTACCTGCTCAAATCGACACATCGATAAGCAAGACGCTCACACCGCCATCGACACCAGTACCCGTAGAGCGCGGTGTTCACTCAACTATTCTCACACCTCCATTGCGGCAATCAGCACGGTCGGCGCGTGCGATCCGGGGGCATACATTCGATGACTAAAGATAGATAGGACCCACCTCGGTGGGCAGGAGCTGCTCCGCGAGTCTTGTGTTTGGACCAAGGTGCTGGCATTTCCTTGATATGCAGCGCCGTGCGCAGCAAAATTCGAACAAAGCGTCTTTGACTCGCGTTAGATCTTCGCTTATGACGACAGCACTCACTGAGGGTGAGTCTCGCCATGAGTATCCTCGCCGACTAAGCGAGATACCCGTGCGCAGCAGATCGGGTACCAACATTGAGGCGCTTTTGCGGCGCCAGCGAAAGCGCAGTAACTCTCGTGCGCGAATGCGTGAAAAAAGAAACCGAGAAGCAAGTGATTCTCAGTGGGACAGCTCTAGCGTGTCCTCTGGCGATGAAGAGAATGGACAGATGCTGGAAGTACAAGCCAAGCTCCCTCCGCGGGGATCGCCAGCCGGGCGCTCGGCGGCTGCAAAACCACCGCCTACGCCACCAGTGCCCGAGACTGCTCCGCTACCGCCACCGGCCTCGGCGCCGGCCACACCCAAACTCGCACGTTCACAATCATCTACCGCTTCGATTCACTCCTTTTTCCAAGGTCATACGAAACAAACGGCAGCAGCACCCGTGGTGAATAAGCAAACTGTATCAAGTGGCGCACATGGTGTGGATGATGATACCATGGATATGTCGCAGCACTCCGCCACCTCACATGCTGACGAAGGTCTTTACATGCACCATGGTGGGAGCACATCTAGTGTCACGCTCGACAGAATGAACAAGATGACCGCGACGGGGCGCATACCCATCATGACTTCTTTACCGCAAGAGCTCGACCTACCACTCCGTCGTTCTATGAGCACGCAGTCCCTTCACGAACCCACGGGCCTTCGGCAGAGTGCCTCGCAGCAACAACTGAGTCAATTGCTGACCGGTCAGGCATCGGCTCGCGCTCCACAGACTGCCGCATCACGCATAAGACCACCCGGCCGCATAGCTGCCTCCTCTATTGCGCATTTACTGATAGGCTCTCGCCATCATACCGACAAGGGGTCCAAGCCGGTTGTGTCCCGCTTCTCCGAACCGACTCAGTCTGCGAGTGCTGCGAGTCTGGAAAGAAGCCGTCGTCTGACGAGCTCAGGTGCATTCCATGGTTTGAACGGGTCACTGGGCCGAGTTGTGAGTGTTGATGTACCTCCTAGCTCCGTTTTTAGTGCGTCGTTCGTGGATCGTGTGCAGCACCACATTGATATGGATGCACCACCAACTGAGCGGGACCGCATGCAGCACCGCTACTTGTTGGACTATGGACTGAGTGGCCCACCGATTGACTGTGCGACATTAAGCCAGGCTGAGCTTACGCCGTGTCTTGAGTCCGGCGTGTTCCTTGAGGAGCATGAGCAGGCGCGGAACTGGCACAGTACTGCGCCGCGCCGCATGCTGCTGGTGCCTGACTCGACGACCACGCTGGGACCCAACATGATCCCATTCCATTTCATTCACGCACTCACATCGACATTGGATCATGCGCTAGCACTAGACCATGCCGAGGTACCAGCCATGGCGTCGCTGCTGCCGGGCGTGTCTGAGCGCCTCGATGACGAGTGCGACCCGACTTTGACGTCCTCGCCGTCGTCACGCGAAGGTGCCCACTATATTGATAATATCTCAATGCGTGCTATCGCATACACTGCCCAGGCTGTGTCCGTACAACGTTCTCACACGGTGACGCGCCGCTTTGCGGATCCGCTGAAGTCGTCGCTCGGTCGCGTTGTGCGTCTCTCGGGCTATGCATCACAGCTATCGTCGATGGAGCCCGAGACGCACTGGCATGCAAGGCATGCGTCACGATCGCCCCCAGACCATGTCAGCGTAGCCGCCGGAAGCCTGTCTGAGCATCTGCAGACGCTGGTGTCACAGTCCGAACGCCAAGCCCGAGCTTAGTCGTATCCGTTCGGGTTGTTCTTCTGCCAGTTCCACAGGTCACGGCACATATCGTCCAGCGATCGTGTGGCCTTGAAGCCCAGCTCACGCTCAGCGAGTGCAGGGTTGGCCGTCAGGTCGGGCACATCGCCAGGGCGGCGTTCCACAATGTCGTACGGGAACTCGTAGCCAGTGACTTTGCGCATCGCCTCGATCATGTTGAGCACACTCATGCCCACACCCTTTCCGAGGTTGAACGCACGGCACTTGCCGTGACCAGCCTCGGCGTGATCAAAGGTTGCGTCGTTGTCGAGCGCCACCATCGCATTCAGATGGCCCTCGGCCAGATCGAGGATGTGGATGTAGTCTCGCACACACGTGCCATCGGGCGTTGGGTAGTCGTTGCCAAACACCTTGAGACCAGGCTCACGGTACTTGCCGACGGCCATTTGTGCCAGCAGAGGCAGCAGGTTACCCGGCTTGCCGCGGGGGTCTTCTCCCATGCGGCCTGAGGGATGCGCACCTGCGGGATTGAAGTAACGCAACGTGATCGCACGCCACTTGGGGTTCGCAGCGCATACGTCGCGGATGATCATTTCGCAGATCTGCTTTGAGCGACCGTATGGGCTGTGCGGATCCATGGGCGTCGTCTCAGGAATAGGGATGGTCTCAGGTGCACCGTACACCGTGGCCGACGAGCTGTACACGAGACGCCGCGCATCGTACTTGTCCATCGCAGAAAGCAGATGCAGCAGACCTCCTACATTCACATTGTAGTAGTCAATCGGAATCTCGGAGCTCTCGCCCACCGCCTTGAGCGCACCGATCAGGATGACCGCATAGATACGATCGTGTTCGGGTCGGTCCGCAAACAGGCGCTCGACAGCGACTGGATCACGCAAATCAGCCTGGATCAACTCGATGCGGCAGTCCTCCTTCTCCTCCTCGGTCGCGTCGGCCGGCAGCTCACGCAGAGCTAGCTCCTCAATGCGGCGCACAGCCTCTGGCTTCGAGTTGTGAAAGTTATCAATGATCGTCACACGGAACTTTCGGGTGTTGAGCACAGTAAGTGCCACATGGCTACCGATGTAACCAGCACCGCCCGGGATCAAGATACGTTTTTTCTCAGCCATGATCGTCGTTCGAAGATTCCATGGCCTTTGGGCCACGGTTCAGTCGACGCGCGTCCGCGTTTTCCCGCCACGTGGCCATGATGCAGCCCGCTGAGCCCCCGCATCTGCTGCGCTTGTCTTCCCCACACCTTGGGCGATTATGCGTGTGGCGGCAGGACTGTATCGCGGAGGCACAAGCCGCGGTCTCATCTTCTCTGCCTCCGATTTGGCCATGTATTCACAGCGTGCGCGCGAGTACATTATATGTTCCGCGATGGGATCACCGGACCCTGATCAGCGCCAAATTGATGGTGTTGGCGGAGGCGTCTCGTCTCTGTCTAAAGCAGCGGTTGTCTCCGTACCGTCTAGAGATCGGCACATGGTCAGGCTGAGCAAGATGGGAGAAGAGTGGGCGTTCCCAGGCGTGCCATGGGCTGACGATGTCGCACGTGCATGTGATGCTGAGACTGGCTACGACGCAGTCTACCGCTTCGGTCAGGTACCCGTCAGCGGCGGCACAGGCATCGACTGGTCTGCCACATGCGGCAATATGATGTCGGCTGTGGCCATACATACATATATGAAGTATTGGCGGCATTTCCGTCCATTCCTTCTGCATGTGGATCCAGGCGCCTCCTTTACGAAACTTCCCATGCGGATTCTGATGGCTAACTCAGGTGAGCGAGTGACGGTCCATGTGCCATTGGAGAAGAGAGGAGAGAATGCGTGGTTTTTATCTTCTAAAGCAGATACCCACATTGCTGGTGTTCCGGGGCTAGCACCGGGCATCCTGGTTGAGACGCCGTTGCCGTCTTCACCGTGGCCTACGGGAAGGCCGCTCGATACTCTTCGTCTTGGCGATCAAGATATACGCGTGTCCATCGTACAGGCGGGACTCCCTACTGTGTTTGTGCATGCGGCAGATCTTGGTGTATCGTCCGACCAGATCGTGCAACCCGCTCATGCTCTTGATACCGATACTCAATTGCACGAGCGAATCGAAGCACTCCGGTACCAGGCCGCCCAATGTGCCCCTGATCTCCAAAGGCAGTGGAGTATGTCTGCACCCAAGGTATGTCTCGTGCATCCCCGCACGGCTTACACCACGTCGGGCGGCACACATGTCCCAGCGAATGCTATGGACATACTTGTACGTGCCGTGTCTGTCGGCAATTTCCACCGCTCTATCATGGCAACGGCTCTGTCGGCTCTGGCTGTCGCATCCACTTGTCCTGATACTGTGGTGTATGAGGCGTATGCAGCTGGCGGGAGCATGCCGTGTGCGTCGTCAAAAGACCGCGCATCGTCGCTGCTCCATGCTTTTACGGTCGGCCAACCGGCCGGCACGGCACGTTCTATGGTTCGAATGAGCAAAGAAGATCCCACTCGTACTCCGACAGCTGTGGTCATGGAACGAACGGCGCGACGCATCATGCATGGCTTTGTAGACGTGCCGCCCCACGAGTTACTGCGCTCCAAGGGGACCTATTTTGGTCTGCCCTCGAATAGAAAGCACTGATTCACGATGCGACTGTATGTACGTGTTCAATCGTAGGAAAATGTCCCGTATGAGCATGCACTGCATCACACAATGAGAGACAACCGGACAGACACCCAGCCATGGCTTCCGTGTGTGTGGGAACGTGAGCGTTTGTGCGACAGACTACCTGAATCGCACCAAGCTTTGGCATCTTCAATGTTTCAGAAACGCATTCTTGAGGCTCACGCGCCATCCATGCATCAGGATCCATGAGACTTTCGGCAGAAAAGCCGCCATCGTCACGAGACGGCGTATCTGGTATCTCTGACGGCATCTCTCCCACCCATTCGAGTGGTTCAATCCATACTTCGACGTGGTCCAAAGACGTAGGTAGATGCATCGGCACATCCGTTGGTGCACGCTTAGCAGCTAGCATGGCGGCTGCCTTGGCCACACTGTATGCGTGCCACGCATCTCTTTCGGTGTGCCAAGTAGCATCACCTTGACGGAGACGGACCGTCCCAGACGCAGTACACTGAATTGACGCTGCACTATTAGCTTCATGCCATGGACGCCATAGAGCGCGCGACGTATGGACACCCCGCGTCATGCCAGCAGGACGCGTGGCGCGTCGCACGACGCTTGACAGGAGACGTGACATGTGGAGAACAACAGGAAGGGCTATATTCAACGAGACCATTCAAATGTAATAGGCACTGGCGTCGGTTTTGTAATTCGACGCGGACAAGCGAGCCATACTAGCATTGGAGGGCAGAGTCTGGGGCATGTACATGACACGGCTGCTTTCGACGCGGGGCATAGATTTGAGCTCATTGAGTTCACGCAGAATAGCCGCGTCTTGAGGCCGACGTCCCTCGGGGATCTGCATCATCGACTGCACGGGCTTAAGCGCCAATCCACGGACCATGCCACTTTGTGAACGCGGCGGGGGAGGAACCTGCTCAGAGGCCACCGCTGTATACGCCGAAAGGCGGGCACGGAGCTTAGCATGCGAGTCAGGTGCACTTGTCGCTGCGGAGCGCTTGGATGGCGGCTCAGGCATGGCCGGCAGCGCTGCGTGCGCATCAGCCGGAGACGGTGGTGGTCGCTTGCGCTGCTCATGCGAAGGCGCTGGATGTACACGAGGCATAGACGTCTTGTCAGCCGATGCCATTAAGCTCGCACGCAGTGCCTTGACACTGGAGTTGGGCGGTGCAGGCAGCGAACGAGTGGGACCACTGGGCGGTGTCGGCAGCGGTTGAACTGCTCGGGGAGGACTTGGCAGAGCGCGTGCAGGCGCTGATGCAGGCGCTGATCGAGCCGAAGCGACAGCGGAACGACGTGGCTCAGGTCGGACGGCTTGTGGCACTTGGACTTGCGGCTGCAAAGGCTTGACATCGGCAGTGGGCTTGGATGCCTCTTTGACTCGGCGCTCTGGTGTGAAAGCGTGTGTAGGCGCCTTGGTCTGGAATGCCGATGAGGCGGCTGAGCGGTTCGTCGCAGGGGGTGTAGACGGTCTGGGCACGTCCTCGTTGCAGTCTTGAGACTTTTCACTCAAGCCGAGGGCGGAGGGACTGAGTTTGCCTGGCATCATCTTGCTTCCAGAGGGGGGATCATTGCGATGCGCAGACTCGACCTCGCCGATCTTGGCCCGTCCCTGCACGACATCGCTTGGACGGATGCCGCTGTGCCGTGTCTTTTTGGGCTTCGTGGTATCGGGCACAGTGGACAATCCCGGTGTTTCCAGGTCCATTTCTTCGTCGTCCACAACAAGCGCAGCGAGCCTAGAAATCATGTCAGCTTGCTGTTTCACGCGCGATTGCCAGCTCTGTACGCAGGCGCTCAGCGTAGACACCAGAGCTTTTTGCTCAGCCAGCTCACGTTGTAAAGAAGAGACTCTCTCTGCTGTGCCACCGACAGGACTTCCACCCTGAGACCGGGAGCGAATGGGAACACAGGGTGGCGTCATACCTGAGCGGGATTCCATGGGCAATGCCAAAGGGCGCTCGGGTAGTGAGCTTAGATCGCGCATAGCTCTTTCTTCCGACAACGCCCTTTCCAAGGCAGCGACGCGTGCCTGAAGATGCGCCGCATCCTTGCACTCGTCGTCCCTCTGACTCGCTGGCGGCGACACCAGCTCACGGAACTCACGATGAGCTGCATCCGTGGCATGTTCTTCCCGGAGGCGCAAAAGCTCACGCTCGGCGCCTTGATTCTGTTTGCGGGCAGACTTGGTCGACTCTTCCCAGTCCCGCACTTCCTCTTCAAGCGCACGAATAGCCCGCTTGTGTGCCTCGCGTTCCGCCAATTGCTGTGAGCGCAGCTCGGCAATTTCGCGACGAAGTGCATCAGCATCGTCATGCCCTGATTTATAGCGCGTGGGCAGATCGCTCATTCGAGGTCCGCGCCGGGCTGGTGATGCATAAGGATCAGCATCAGCATGACCAAGTGGTGAGCGAGCCGGAGTCTGAGCTGCGACGGTGCGGCTCGTTAGAATCAACCGTGTGAGATGATCAATTTGCTTGCGCAGGTCTTGCCGCGTTTCTTGCATGGAAGCGACTTCCAGCGCCGCGGCCTCACGCTCAGCATCGGCGTCACTCGTCGGCGTGTGTGGGACATTGTCAGAGTCGGAGGAGCTCGATTCGAGGCGTGCACGCAGATCTTGAATCTCTTGTGTGTACTTTTCCAACAGGGCTTTATCATCCATCACCATCTGGCGTTTGGCCTTCGTCACGACCATTTTGCAGCGTCGCCCGAATTTGAGCGTCGAGAGTGTCTCAATGGCCGATGCTTTGTCGAGTGCAATAGTGCAAATGACCGCCACGCGTGCATCACCACTAAGAGACGTCTGTAGGAGGCGCGTCAGCTTTGAGTCGCGGTACGGCACATGCACATCATTTGACGCTGGTGTCTCTGTGAGTTTCGCGATAACCGTTCCTAGCGTAAGAAGCGACTTGTTAATATAGGCCCCCTCCTTTCGACGGTCTATTTGGCTCGCTGCTCGCTCTGATCCTGCCAAATCGATCAGATTGAGCTGACTGACCCGCACTTGCGAGGTGTTGTCAAGCTCGCGGCTCTCGATGGTGATTTGAAATACGCAGTGACTCCGGCTACTTCGTGTATTCCAGTCTGTGGCACCGATGTGCCGGTTTCGTTGGCCCTGCTCGAGCAGAGAAAATACCTCTCGTGGCGTGGTCACAATCTCTTCTTGCATACCGCCTAACACGACGCGACCCTTTTCCTCAAAAATACGCGGCGGCTTGAGTTTTTTCTTTGAAGCGACATCTCCCGCTAGTAAGTCACGCAACGTCTCATTATATATTTCCAGATACGACACTCGCAACAGAAATTCGCGCGTCGGGTTCTCACGGATCATCTGGAATACATCCTTCACCGCACGAGTTATCACGCCAGGGTCGGCTTCCGTCCCGGTCATAGTATAGGTTTTCCCACTGCCTGTTTGTCCGTACGCAAATACCGTGCCATTGTATCCGTCCATAGCGGCACGAACCACCGGATACACATTGGCCTCATAAAGTGCGGTCGTTTGCTCATGACCCAATACCAAATTATCGTAACAAAAGTCATACGTGGTCAGTCCGTGGCTGCCATCATCTTCGTCAGTGCTTGCTTGTGTGCTGCTTCCTGCGCGACGAGCAAGCGACGGGTGCAGTTCGGTGGGCACAACACTACTCTGTTCCTTGTCAACACGCCACACGCCATCTTCTTCGTCACTATCCAGTGGTCTTGCTCTCACACACACAACCACATTTTCGCGCGCATTGGGTCCATTCACCACACCCGTTCCATCGCACGAAAGGGGCATGACGAAGGAATCAGGCGCCCAGCACGCCGCTTAGTAGGGCGGCTGTGTGTTGATTCGCATTCATATAGCTCCACCTAAAGCAACATCTACCTTGCTAAATACGTATTGGCCCTTCGCTCCACTTGAACATCGCTGCGTGGACGCGAATGTTTTTTTTTGCCCACGTTGCCTCTGCACTTCTGTGACGGACCCGCAGCGACCCAAGGTGATGGTGTCAGTTGACCAGGAAAATGTCCCGCCTAGTTTTGGTCTCGGAGATGCCCCACAAACACCGAGGAGAGGAATAAAACGCAATGCTTTCGCATCACTACCGCTCAATGCGCCCAAACGCGTCTTTCGCACATACAAGCAACACGATTCACATGCGGTCGTTCCCTCCGTACCAGACTATGATGTGGTCCATTCTTTGCTAGATGAGATCGAATCTCTTGATATTGACTCAGGAACGCGTGATCACATCATCGGAATACACAAACAGTCTGTTGCTCAACCTGCACGTTCTGCACGTCGTTCGATATTCTCACGTGCTGAATCACATCGACCACGTCGCATGAGGCCTGGCCACGTTCTTCAACATATAAGCCAACCTTTGAGCAGCATCTCTATCGAACATATGCGGCGATTGCGCGTAGCTTTAGCCTCCGAGTCACCTGCTTGGCTTCATGACTTTTTACAGGCAGGTGGATATGAAACGCTACTTGCACATCTTGACTCACTCTTGCGCATGGAATGGCGTGAAGAGCAACATGATGATACCCTTCTCTTTGAAATTCTCCGATGTATGGTTGCACTCGGTTCTTCCCAGACTGGACGGCGCGCATTGTTACGTCATGCGCCCATGCCATTCGAACATCTTTGTGTGGCAATGTTTGAAGGGAATATTCCAAAAGAGCTCGAAACAAGACGTCTGATCATCGTTCTCCTGCACATTCTTGCGCAAGAGCAATTGCATTCAGACGCACTCGCTCAACGAACCATGCACAAGGTACGCGACGAAGATGCCGCATGCATAGCACATGCACCAGACAAATGTCACGGAGCTATTTTGGCTGCTATGCTTCTGCATACGCCGAGTCCACCTTCGAAACGCAACACGGTGGATTTTCTTCAGAACGTGCATGAGCACAGACCTTTGCGTTGTTATGTGGAAGAATTACATCGTGTCTGCCATGATTTTTTCTGGATCTTTTGTCATGAACATAATCAGGTCTGGGACTGGGATAATATGGATCAACGCGCGGCCTTCGCACCTCGTGTTCCTAGTGGCATGACAGGCAGTGTCGAATGGGAAGCGATCATGTATCTGACTACGCACCTTTGCTTTTTAAACACTATTCTTTCTTTCTTTGTGCAAAATGATCCACCTGGTGCTAGGGCTTTTGTCTCGGAGCTCACCAAATCAAACTTCCCAAAAGTGCTAAATATACTTCGCAAGGCATCCCAGACATACTATTCTGCTTTGCATGCCGAACTTGCACATTGGCATTCGCTTTCTGACCAGGTGCGATATGCAGATCTGGCCAATTTACGCCCGATTACTTCAAAACCCAAACGTACTCCCTCGACAGAGTCCAAGACCTCTGTGCGAAATGCGTCTATTTATTACACGCCTTTGATGCCCTCAGAGCCGTGGATGCCAAGACAGGGTGTCTCAAATATACGTCATGTAAGTACGGAAAGTGAATCTTTCCGTATATCCCCAAGCATTCCAGATGAGCCTCTTGATGTTCACTCCGATGTGGCTCAGCCGCTAAATATTTTAGGCGATGTGGAGATAGCCCATGTTGGTTTCTAGACAGACCAAAATATGCATTTGTGGAGACTCTGCTCCCGTTGCATGCATTCCCCTGGCTGGCTCCTTGCGCCAAGAGCGGTAGGATGAGTAAATCACCGCTCCTAGCTGTGATGCTGATTGTATCGACAGTGCGTGGCACGAACATTGCCTTTCATTGGCCGCCCAGTCTGCGAAACTCAAGGCACCTCGATCAGGTGCACGATGGTAGACCTATGGCGCATGATGATGACGATGAATCAAACTCTCTTAGTGACGATTACTCTGATGATTGCAATTCTACGTCTTCAGAGGATAGCTTCAATGAAGACGCAGCAAGAATTGGGTATGAAGAAGAGGAGCGCTTGCCGCGCAGCTCAGCAGGATCACGTTTTGTGCGCGACTCTTCCTTTTCAGCCATGGGCCGTATGCGATCCACAGCCGGATCATCACGCGCTCGCTCACAAACTCGGCCTCGGACCACCGCATCTCCCGACGCGCGTGAAAATTCAGGACGCAGTCGAAGTAGGTCTCGTGCTCCGCCACCGTACGCATTCCCATCTCCGAGTCACACCGCGTCCAATCCAAAACATGAGCATGGATACCACTTTGCTTCATTTGCTGGCTTTGAACTCGGCATGCTCGCATCTATACTCATACCAAGGACCCAACAATGTCACCAACGCTTCGAGATGACCATCGACGACCTCACATTTTTAGGCCATCCCGTCGCTGAAGAGCATCAGCCGTCTCATGCAAAGCACGCCGAAACCAGCATATTCAATCTTGTGTTTGTGTTTGATCGTCTCAACATGTTTCCATCTATACGCTTTGTCGAAACTCAACACTGGCTGCAACTCTATTACACAATTATATTCAAGCTTACAGCGGTACTTGCGATGGAAGAAGCGCGCGCCAAGTATGTCTCAGAAGAATCGTACAAACTCATTCAAATTCGTGAAGACGCGTTGCAGGAAGGATCTAGTATTGAAGAATGTACTAAATTTTGCTTAGAAGAGTCGACTCTTGCTACAATTCTCCGTGATGTGTATCGCTGCGTGAAGAAGAATCATGACTTGGAAGTGAACATCAATAATCGATTTCGTATGATTCTGAAAATACCACCACTTTTACAGCAATCTAACAAAGCTATCAAAGCCACCGAACTTCAGCCTGTGTACGACATACATGACAACATCATTCTGCGCGGAGATCAGCCGGAACCATTTGACTCGACACCACTCCCCTTGTATCAAAACGCTCCATTGAGGTCTGTTTTGCAGGAGTGGTCCCAATCCACTGGACCCTTTCTTCTTCCATGGAAAACTCTCTTGCTACCGGAGGATGTATTCGATCCGGTTCTTTCTCGTTATACAAAGAGTGAAATCCAAAACCTCGTGAACATGTTTGATCCATCGCCCTCCGGATTCAAGACGTTCGCGGAAACTGCAGATCTTTTGCAGTGGGACTTGTACAAAAATGTATATCCACTGATACGTCATCTCATTTATTACAAGAGTGCTCAAGTCATTGATGTACCGCGTTTGCAAAACTTGTACACTATACATCCCCTGTTCGATGCTGAAGATCTGCCAACTCTGAATGACAAATGGCAGCAGAAGTTTCCACGCATGGTGCCTCTTAACAAGTTTGTTACGGCTCTTTCTTCCAGTCTACGCCCGTTTGCGTCACATTGCCGGGCATTAGGCGCGGGCTCTGCCGCTTTTAATATGCTTGTATGGCTCTTACGTGAAAAAGTCATTGCACAAACACACGTCTACTTGCGCCTCTTCATTACTGAGCGCGATCAACTTCGAGCGGTGGAGCTAAGAAAGAACAGGCGTGAGCGACAGCTCCGCTTCCCGTCTCATCACGCCGATGTCACTAGTCCGGAGCGGCAGGCACCTTCAGATCGTTCGCATGCACGGGTCAAGCTCGAGACGCCGACATCCTTCGTGCCGGAGTGGCCGACAAACAATAAAACGTCTACCATACAAAACCAGAAGAATGTTCTTGCTATGGATGTTGAAGACGACCACGTGGACGATTTGCTTCCTCAAGGCAAGCCATGTCCTGTCATGATCCCTGAGCCGGCCCGGGCTAGCCGTACCGAGAGCGAGTGGATATCAGCTCTCTTACACGGACGTCACTCATGGTACTCGTATTGGCTCATCAGACTTTTTCCATATATGAACGGCATGCATAGTGTCGATGAAATGGTTGCCCGCGAGAAAATTCGGCGCCGCGATCTCAAGAGCCTCCTGACTGAATTTGACGCCAACATACTCCATTTCTATCACCCATAGCTTCTTCGGCCGATACCACTGAAACGAACACGTCCATCCGCACGAGTAGAGCGCCACTGTCCAACACGAGCTCGCCTATAGCTGCGTGGCATTGTTGCCTCCATGATCGCTTGTTATGGACGAGTTCGACGAATTTGACGATAATGTGAACGATGAAATACTTGCACAACTTGACGCCATTGAGGCCAAGCATACCAATGCTTCCCCGGAAGCCGATGACGAGTTTGCGGATCCCTCGTTGGACGCCATGCTCCTTCATGATCTTCCTCCTAGCAATACTTCTGCGTTGCATTCCGATGTATCAGACTCTACTTCCCATGGTGCGATCTCCTCAGCAAGCGGCTCGTCTGGCCTGGTGCAACAGGGTCTCTGGGGTCAGGCTGTCCTCTCTCGTAATAACAGTGGAAAGTCTTCGGAGGAATATTCCTCTCAAGTCCAAGCCTCGCAGGGTCAGGTTTCGCTTGCACCCCAGGATGGCTTTGGCATTTCATCCGATAAAATTTGGGACCATCGTGCATTTTTACTGCAGAACAGAGCTAAACTTGTGCAAAAAAACCCCAAGAACGAGCAAGACGCCCTAGAAGAGCACCTAAGAACATATAAGGCGCCTCCTATGAAGCTATGCTTGGATCAAGAACAAGCCAAAACTTGGATATACCCCGTCAACAAGCCTTTACGTACTTACCAACTAAATATTGTAAAGAAAGCCTTATTCGAGTACGTTTCTCTACTAACTCAGCAATGTTCTCGTTGCTCTTCCAACCGGGTTAGGGAAGACCTTCATTGCAGCTGTTGTGATACTCAACATGTTTCGCTGGTATCCTCAAGGAAAGATTATTTTCGTGGCCCCCACACGACCCCTTGTAACGCAGCAACAACAAGCATGCCACAGCATTTGTGGCCTTCCATGGGATACCGCTATTGAATTGACTGGATCTACTAAGCGCTCGCTTCGAGATGATGAATGGAGCGCGAAACGCATTTTTTACATGACACCGCAAACGTTTGAGAATGACTTGCTCTCTACCACTTGTGATCCCACTGATGTGATCTGCGTTGTGGTGGATGAGGCGCATCGAGCAACTGGAAATTATGCATATTGTAAAGTGGTCCGGCATCTCATGTACTTTAATCCGCATTTCCGCATCCTTGCATTAACGGCAACGCCTGGAAACAGTGCTGAGCGCGTTCAAGAGGTGGTGACCAATCTCCATATTAGCCGCATCGAGATTCGCACGGAAGATGCTCTGGACATTCAGCCGTACATGCACAAGAAAAAGGAAGATTTGGTGCGCGTTACTTTGTCTGAGCCGCACGAAGCGCTGCGAGCAGCATGGGCTTCACTTATTCTCAAGGTGGCAGAACCACTACAGAAGCATGGAATTTTGCAGTCTCACGACCCAGCTCATCTTCGCGCCTTTGCTGTTCGCGCTTCGGCTGCTGCACCATTCGCCCAATCGATTCTACGTCAACACCCGTACCTACGCGGTTCCATTCATAAAATGGCTATCATGGCCCAGAACATGCAATATCTTAACGAACAATCAGTGCGAGTATTTTGCGACCGTGTGATGGAGTCATGGGGCCCTGATGCGCGCGGGAAAAAGCAAGACAAGATACTTAACTCAAGTAATTCTGCTTTTAACGATTTGATGAAAGGCATTGAGCGCGTGCGAGCGAATCCGTTTCTCTTGGTGCATCCAAAAATGAGAAAAATGCTACAAGTTCTTAAAATGCACTTTGCGCGAGACACGGCGCATACTACCCGTGCCATGGTGTTTTGCAGCTTCCGGGAAGTGGTCCATGAAATTGTGGACTTGTTGACTAGCTCAGGCATTCGTGCCACACCCTTTATTGGCCAGGCCAGTGATGCTAAAGGGCATCGAGGTCTAACGCAGAGGCAACAAGAACAGGTCATTCGCACATTCCAGGAGGGAAAGTTTCAAGTACTCGTCGCGACATCTATTGGCGAGGAAGGTTTGGATATCGGCGAAGTAGATTTGATCGTATGCTATGACGCTGTACGTGACTCTGTTCGTGGTTTACAACGCATCGGACGCACAGGTCGTATCCGGGATGGTCGCGTCGTCGTGCTCATGACCGCGGGCCGTGAAGAAAGCAATTGGACACAATCAAAAGAGTCCTACAAAAATGTTCAGCGCCTTGTGCGTACTGCCAACACTATTGCACTTTATACCGACGTTACGCGTCTAATGCCGCCTCATGTCAAGCCGGAGCCTGTCATGTGCGAAGTTGAACAGCCACCGTTTGATGCCAGCATGCTTCGCCAGACGAAAGCAAAAGGACCTAAGCGTGTCAAGCCACAAGCTCGTCGCGGTCAGCCGATACCCAAAGGTGAAACGGGTCGATTTTGCTCAGCTGCTGAATTTTCCCGTCGCAACGATGATCGCGAATATACCTATTCAGACACAGAATCGGATATATCAGGGGATGATAGACCCACACTCCCTTCTGAGGCTAGCCGTCCCTCGTCTCGAAGCTCTCTGCTCCGTTCATCTTCCTTAAAGAATGCAGCTAATTTATCTGATGATTCTGATGATGCTGATATTTCTCACTCACACGCTGGCATACCCTTACCTTTATCCAGGTTTGAACCTCATCCTTTGATTGGTGTGTTGGACAACTCACCGGTTCGTGAAGAGCCATTGTTTCTTCTTTCACCAACGCGTACACCTGACCCATCACCATCGCTTCATGTTCCCGATAAACCTACTTCTCCCATTCGCAAACGAAGACGGCCCCAGCATACAAACGCATTCATTTGTACCGAGGCTGAGCGCGAGACAGATTCGGAAGAACATGGTGATTCCGACGAGAAGTACGATGGACCTTCTTCTGCGGACGAAAATGACGAGGACCGCGCTGCGGTTGGCGACTTTCAGCCAACACAGCAGGCTGGTTATGAACAACAAGCGGTGTACTTGCGATCTATGCTGTCACAGCAAGCGCCTACGCCGTTTAAGCGTCGCGACCGTCTCGCCGAGCTACTCGAGAATCGACATGCAAAGCGTCTATCTTCTGAACCAGATGCTGAAGCAGACCACTACACGCAAGATTCTTTCGTCGTTGACGATGACATTGTTTCTTGGGCTTCTTCGGCTAGTGATGCCGTATAGATCAATACATTACGTCGTAGATACATATAGGAGACCATCTGTGTCTACACCTAAAGCGCCGAGTAGATTGGCACTTTCGGACAATGTGAACTGAAGAACACTTGAAGAGCCTGCGAATGTGAGGCCATTCTCCGAGCCCGTTCGATTTGACGCCACCAAAAATGTATTATGACCTTCGTGACCGGGTTGGCAAAGACCTGGAACCCATAGAGGCACGCAACGTGCAACCCAGTAGTTGATTGTCGGTACACTGGGCTGAGCAAGATCTTTATTGACCTCTCTTATATCTTCTTCTGGCAAGAGCCAATTCATAGGCATGACCAGAATGTCAATCTGATTGCGGTCACAGAATGACGTCAGCTCATACTTGTTAAAGGACGTATCAAGGGTATACGGGTTAAGGTCCATGCATATAGCAACACAAAGCCTGCCAATACGGGGAAGCTCAATATATTCAAACCCTGGACCCTCATCAGCCCATGTTGTGTCGACTTCGTACAAAAAGTGTTTGCGAAATACTTTGATCAATGATCCGCAAGGGCCGACAAGCATGGCAGAATTGTAAGCTTTGCGCGGAATTCGTGGGAGATGAGCATTCGAAATGGTCTCTTCCTCTTTGTGGCGTGCATCATGGCGAATGTCAGTCGGTCCAAACTCACGAAGAGTTTGATCCGAGGCGCGCTCGGGAAACCCTGCCACCACGTAGCATTCGAGATGCTTTGAGATGCTAGATAATAAAGAAAAAGTGGCACTCATATTTTCGTATGGATTCTCCAAATATGGCTCGATCTCATCGAACGAGTCAAAAACATAGCCTGCACAGTCAATGCCACACAATACATACCAGTCAATGCCATTTCCGGTAGCACAAGTAAATCGACTTGATCAGCGCTGATTTTCGACACAAGCTTTTTTACGTGATCAGCATTTTCCTGCACTTTCTTGAACTGCGGGCAAAACTGTGCACACACGATTTTCATTGTATGATAAGGTGTACGCCAAGGATCCAAAACCTAGATCCCCCCCGCCGATCGGGTTGTGGAGAATGGCATGGACCACATCGAAATATTTCGCACCCACGGTGCGGTCTTCTCCACAAGTCGTCATTCACGTGTGGCGCATCATGCGTTGCCTCAAAGCGCACGCACTACTGCCTAAGTGGCTCTCGAACGATGGTCAAAATAGTGCAAATTAGAAGCATCTTTGACATATTTGCTACGCATTCAGCTAATCTAATTAAGCATGGCCGAGGAAACTCAGAGTAGGCCAAGCCTTTATTGTGATGAAGATATACCTTCGATACTTTCAAGGGAAGCATTGTGGCATTATGTTATGATTCCAGCAGGTATCGATGACATGGAGCAGACGCTGTTGGGATTAGCTGGATTGAAAGATGAGCGCAATTTTTAGGCTAACACATTGATTCGATTTGACGCATCGATTGATTACGATATCCATGGGTCTAGGAACCTCCACCGCATGTGGCTAGATTCAGTGGCTTTGCCACGCACTTGCCAGTTCTTGATCCGTACCATGGTGAGCCAGGCAGATCTTGAGCGGGCCATCCACGAAAAGCTTGGACATATCGATACACTTTTTGTTTCGGATGTATCAGGGGGTTGTGGGCAAGCATTCGATGTTGTAATCGTCTCAGAGCAGTTTGAGGGCAAGAGAACATTGCAACGGCATCGCCTCGTGAATGATTGCCTCAAGGACGAAATTGCTTCTATGCATGCTTTCTCCCAAAAGACATACACTCCAAAGCAATTCGAAGAACTCAAGTTTATGTATTCACGTCAAACTCCTAGCGAGAAGCCAGGCGTTTCTGCCCCTGCACCCAGTTTCTCTCAACCCACGGGCACAAACGTCGAAGCGGCCAAAAAGAATACGAAGGCCGATGGTGGCATTGTTCCAAAGATTGAAATTCCTACCGGAATCAACGAAAACATTCATGTCCCAGAGCTCACCCTCACGCCAGTATCTGAATCGAAACATCCGTTCCGATCTTATCACCCCGATCTCGAGTCTGAAAGTGCCTCCGTGGGCTCTGTGGACATAAGGCATACCTCGAGCCTGGAAGGAACTGGCATTTCGCGTCTGCATCATGCGACCATTTCCAATCCTAGTTTTTGGCAGCATTTGCGGGAATTGCTCCGGAATGAGGTGATGCAAGAGCCGCAAGACATGAATGTTGACGATGACGTTGTTTCACAGCGTCGGAATCATGAATTGGGTGGTTCTGAAGTGGAACAGCTGTTTGAAGACTTTTTCCTCACCCAAAAAAACCACTTGTCTGCGAATGACATTGCGCGCATTCGTGATATTACAGGTATGCATGGTATGAGTAGCTAAGACATACAATAGACATTCTATGATGATTCACGAGGCGACAGCCAAAATTGTTCGAGGGTGAACCATGTATCAATGCTTTGCATTTTGCTTTCCAACATGTTGGTATATTTTTGTGCGCGGACATGGGGTAGCAATACATCAAGTGCGGTACTGCCCGCACATGCTGGGGTATCTTGTTGAGAGGAGACCTCTAGGCGCGCACGTTTCGAGCGCAGTCTCGAGGGAATCTTCATTTTATGTTCATATCGCGTGATTGAGGCGGACGTGAGTCTACCTGTCACGGTACTAACACCGCATTCGTCAATAAAACGCACAAAGTCATGCAGATCATCGTCCGTCGAGAGCTGAGAGCGCATGCAAAGTAGGCATCCAAGCGTTTCTGTGCGCGCATCAAATTGCAGTGTGCCTGCGAAAGGTTCACACAACTGGACCAAACTTGACACCTGTTGGCATTGTGGGCATTTTCTTGAACGCTTTTTCTCACAAAAGCGGTAACGAAAAAGTCCATCTAATACGACGAGCCATTGCAAGACACAATTGGGTATAAAAAGTTCGCAGCGAGCTCTTGTGATGGCCACGTACATGTGATTCAATTCATCCTGTGCAAATAACTGAGACACCTGAGGCTGCAACGAGAATGGCGTGCAGGCATCTAAAGAGGGAGAAAAGTCGTTTGCCATGACAACTGAGTCCCATTCTAGGCCTTTGGCTTGATGAACCGTAGTGAGCACTATTGAGGCACTTTCCTCATTTGCACAGAACTTTCGGTCTAGACCTTCCAGCTGGGCCAAAAAATCGGGTGAGGCGATCATTTCTTGGAGCGAAAGGACCAAAGTAAGCTTGCCATCGGCCGCATCTTCAGCTTCTACATGTTCCACGAGTTCTTTCCAAGCTGAAAATTCGCGAAGAGACGAGTTCGGTGTCATTCCTGAAGAGTCTCCATGGTATAGTCTGTGCCCATCGTGAAGCAAGTCGATGATCGATCGGTGTGATAGATTCTGGCTCGTTTTGAGAAAAAGGAACTCGTTTTCAGGTAATGTCAAGGAGAGCTGCAGTAAGTCACGCGTGAGTAGCGCATTAGTGCGGTAAATGCGTGTGTGTGGTTTAGAAATGGCGCGAATATCCCGATAAACTTTGTCAGAGCCATGTCCTGTGATACTGGGATGTTGCCAAACACCATGTTGTTCTTCGTTGTGCCATGGTGGGGGTGCCTTGAGACGTAATACCTTGGTCGCAAGAGCCGCGACCTGCGATCCAAATCGGAAGCTCTTAGTAAGGTGAAATGTAGCAGTCGGTGAATACAGACGCGCGTTGAATGCGGAAGCACTGCCCCCTCGAAAGCCGTAAATCTTTTGGTGTATATCACCCACCACAATGACACCACATTGACCGCGTGCACGGAGTAAGATAGCTGTTTGGCATGCTGAGAGGTCCTGGGCCTCGTCCAGAAGCAGGGCATTGTACTCGGCAAAAAAGCGTAAAGTAGCTAGAGGCTGTAATTGCAAGAGCTTGACATACGCGTCATGAGGGCATGGCGCTTTCATCCGGCCGCGTGATTTGTTCGAGCAAATCATTTCCCACAAAGTTTGGGTGGCTTCCGCAATGGCTTCCACACGAAGGTCTGTGGATAAGCTCATGTTCTTTGGGATGTGAACATCTGGTCGGATATGGTCATCTGTTGATTGCATGAATCGATCAAGTGTACGCAATATATATAGCGCCACCGTAGTTGGAGCAAGGGCGTTCGAGCGATCATGAACCGGTTCCGTCGTTCTTTTGCCTTCAGGAATACGATCACCGAGAAGACGGACAACATCTCGGGGACGCAGAGTACGTAATTCTTGGTCCTCTGGGAGTAATACATGTCGTAAGGCCACAGAATGCATTGTTCGACAATCAACGTTGGGCGGGAATACACTCCGAGCCGACTTTGCCGCAGCAGCATTGAATGTTATGTACAAGAATCTTTGATGTGGTCGCAATTTGGCGTACGCTAGTAAAGATCTTGTCTTACCAGTGCCAGCGTACGCTTGAACACATAAGAGATCATTCCGACGCACTTGGTAGTGGACAAACCTGGACTGCTCCTCAGTAAGCTCTCCTGACGAACAAACGGGTTGGCCGGGTGCAAAAAAATGACCTAATGCAGAGGCGCAATCTCCATCAAGCGTGTGGATTGATTGGGGATATTGTGAGACGGAGTAGTCGGTATCGAAGTAACGCGACAGTCGAAAAACAGCGAGGAAAAGACGCAAAAAGTAAAGAAGCTCGACCGCATGTGCATGATCAAATCGCGAAAATGCATTTTGCACTGAGACACGCCCAAGAATCCATTCAATTACAAACGCACAAGCTGCTTTGACCGGTGGAAAATGCTCACTTTGACTTTGGAGTATGCTGTACAAAATCTCATGCATCTGCAAGGGAGGTTTGCAAAAATGTAACGCACGTAGCGATTCCATATATACGAGGACGTATGATTCGTCAATGACTTGATCCTGAGGAGTCTCCTGGGTGGGAACAGCGCGTAGATGACGCTCATAAGTGTGCTCACACTCTTGAAATTTAAGATACTGCTTGCGCCAGCGAGCAAAAAATGGCATATTAACAAATGGTCTTAGCCTTTTATCAGCACAAAGTAAGTTGTTGATGTCGTGGAATGATAAGAATGAAAGCATTCGAAGAACGGTTCGGCGCGACATACATTCGAGTAAAGTACGTCGTTGCCGAGTCCGAGCGCACTCAACCTTTCCTTTCGATCCAGGCATATGCGCTGCAGGATCTCTTGTACTTAGAAGTGGAAGCCTAGGCCTGTGCCTTGTTGGTGCCGGCTCCAGCACTTGCATGATAAAGTTCTCCGCGCCAAGTGTTGTGGCGTTGATGGCTCAACACGCGTTCCACGCGCGGTTTAGGGAACGTCTTAGTCAGCCCATGGAGTTGGCTACGCACGGTCATCGCCTGGTGCACCATGGCGCATCAAGACTTGCTAACGACTGATTCTTTTCTTGCTGCAGCAGAGCGTGCTCTTGATGCAAATTCTGCATCTGAAGCATTGAAGCAGTTTTTACCTGACCCACCATCCAAGGATGTTGACGATGCGGTTCTAGGGCCACAAAGCACAGGACGAACCGCAGAGCTATTCTCTCAAAGTACGCCCCCCCTCGTTCCACTGGTCTGCTTTGCAGCCGAAATTCGTGGACTAAATTCCCAGATTGATGCTGCTTCTGTTATATCACCTCTTCGAGAAGTTTTGAGTCACCCAGATCTGCATTCAAATCTGTTGCATATGCCACGTCTTGTTTCTCAACTCGCCCATGCTGTAGCGGAAAAAGCATCGCTATTTCCGGGATTGTGTGCCACTGACATTCTAGAACAACTCTATAAGGTGCTTTCACACGAATACCAAGGAGTCACTAATGTCCATGCTCCTTTACTATCAGAGCTCATTCGAACGTCTCAGATCCAAAAGGCGGAGCATGTGTGTCGGGGTACAGATATAACAAAAAGTGACTTCACGTTGTATCTTCCACGAGCTCTCGGTTTTCTCGAGTATTTGTACTTGGCAGGGATGATTTATTTGCAAATTGGTGCTTATGATGAAGCTCTCCATATGTGGGAGACCGCTGTATCGCTTCCATTAGAGCCAGTACAAGCCCACCAATGTGCTTCTTTGAAACGTGCCATTCTTTTGCGCTTGTTACGTGACGGCTCTATTCCGTCTGCGGAAACATTCTTTCCATTCTTAGATGCAGTGGCGTGTTCTAATTACAAGCGTGAATGCAATGTATATTTTGAATTTGCTCAAGCTTATGGTGCCTATGTATTAGACAGTCAAAATTTACTATGTGACTTGGTCGAAAATTCCAAGCTCGGATTCGAAGGCGATAATACACTCGGTTTAGTCGAACAGTGCCTCCAAGCTCGTCCAAAGCACGCTATTTGTTCTTTGGCCCGTGTCTACAAAACATTTCCCTTAAGTCACCTAACAGTATTCCTAGGACTCGAGTCGCATGAGGCTACGTTCTATCATTTGCAGGAGCTTTCTGCAGATGAGACGATACAATATGAGGTCACAGAATGGGACTTGCCAAATCATCTTCATTCGATTCCTGTGCCGGACGGTGTGCTTTCCATGGATGCTGGTCGAGAACTTGTGCATTTTACCCAACCAACATCCAATGCACAAGCCTTCCACCAATCCCTAGCTTTAGCCTTGGTATCTGAGACGAGATCTTCTACGCTGCTGAAAAATGATCTAACGAACATTGTGCTATCACAAGATGTTATGTCACGAATACTTTCGTTCAGTGGAGGAACCACGTTTGCTACAGATAATCGTGAAGACGATCTAATGGCGGACACATAGCGGTCGAAAGGCCCACGTAGTGTTGACCACGTGACGAATATAAAGTGCCACAAGCGACGCGCGTCGTTGAAATGAAACGCGGTAGTGTCGGTCTCCATCTCGCTCTACGCGTGCACAGCCGTGAGACATACGATGCATAGGCTTCGATTTAAAGAAAATCTACAAGCAAATGGAATTTCAGCCAGTGCGCTGCGTGATAGACTTCAAAGATTGCACGAAGAACTAAAGGAAATTGGTCAAGGTGACTTGGATACTTCCCAGTTAGACCCATATTGTCAAGAACTTATAAAGCCTAGTTTCATTCGTCACAAAGACAAAGGTGTGCAAGCTTTGGTAGCTTGCAATCTTGCAGACATACTTCGTTTATATGCACCGAATGCGCCCTTCTCTCAAGCAGAAATTAAGATCCTCTTTCGGTTCCTCTTGGCTCAGCTTGTGTCACCGTCAGCAGGCTTGGCTAATGCCGACCATCCACTTTACAAAGAGGCAGTGTATGTTCTTGACAGTCTTAGTACTGTGAAAAGTGTGGTGCTCATATGTGACCTTCCGTCAGCGGGTGACCTCATAACGGAATACTTTCAAAAACTGTGGGCGTTAATCACAGAAAAGCTGGCTAAAAATGTTGAGCTGGCCGTGATTGATGTATTAGTACAACTTATTGATGAATGCGTTACCATTCCTCAGCCGGTTGTGGAATTATTGATGAGCGCCTACTCTCAAGACCCTCATTCTCCCACTTATATGGCTTCTACCAGCATATGTCAAGCTACTCAAGATCGACTGCAAAAACATGTTGCGCGTTATTTTTCAGAATCATTTCTAGAAACACTTGAGTCCAATGACGATGACGATGAAGATGATAAAGTGATTGCACTAGAGCGATTGCACCAACAAATTGTGAATGTGGCGGAGGCTGCACCATCGTTGCTCACTAGTGTCGTACCGAATCTAGAATCAGAGCTTCACTCAGATCGGGTGCATGTTCGCTTGTTGGCTACCCGTGCGCTTGGAACACTGTTTGCCCTGTCCTCCAATGTATCTGAGGGTTTCGCCACATTGCATTCGCATGTTTGGAAGGCATGGCTCGGTAGAGCCATTGATAAGCATGCACCTATTAGAATATGTTGGACGGAATTTGCCGTCAAGACATTGACACAGCATTCTGAACTTGTTTCGGCTATCACACCAATTCTTGCCGCCCGTGCCGTCGATCCAGACGAGCATGTCCGTGCCAAGCTTGCTGAACTAATATATAATCTTGATTACGACACAATATGCCATCATATTCCTTTGAGGATTTTTCAAGAGCTTGCTCAGCGTGGGAAGGATCGTCGCGCTACAGTGCGTAATCGAGCGTTAGATGCGCTTGGACGTTCATTCTCCCTGGCATATGCAGAGTCGGGCAGTGCTTCTATATTCGCGGACAAATTTGCCTGGATTCCAGGTGCTGTACTCAATTGTAACCTTACAGGCTCTTGCGATGTTACACGCAGTGTACTTCATACGTGGGAGACATACATTGTACCTCCAAACGATCCGTCTTACGCCCAACGCTTGCACACTGTGACATCTCTCTTGGATGACAATGAGCGATCTGTTTTTTTCTATTTGACCAATTTGCGTCTTTCGCGCCCGACTGCTTTGGATGTCTATATGGAATGCTGTGACGGAAAGGATTCCTCTCGTCTGTCGGCATGTATTCAGGCGATCGCAGCCATTTTGAATGATCCGGATGTACCGAATGTACTTCATTCTTTTGCTAATGAACCCGATGAGTTCCTATTGAATTCGATGCGTGTCTGTTTTGATCCATCCACGCCACTTAGTAAGAGTACACAAACGCGGCATGAAGCAATCTCATATATGCAAGAAAAGTTACCAGAGATGATTAATGTGTTATCAGAGTGTCTCTGGACAGGCTCTTTCCCTATATTGAATGTGTCTTGTATACAGCCGCTTCTTGAACTTCAATCGACGCAACTCTTAAGGTTTATTGCTCAACATGCGCCGTATCTTCTTAAAGATTACAGCGGGATTTTAACGCAAAGAGCACTGGATGAGCCTGTATCATCTCTCGCATTAGACTTACTTGCATCTCTCGCAGCTTTTGATCCCACTTCCTTCAGCGTGTCTGAATCATTCGTTGCATATCTAACAAAACAAGCAACTAGATCGTATGCGGCTGCCAAACTTATTTCTTGCATATCTCCTGACCTTGTCGCGCAGCAGGTGACTTATATCAAAGAGCTGCTAGAGCACGAATCTAACGACGCGTCAGCAGACGTGCTAGAAGCGTTGGCTGCCTTTTTGGATTATTCTTCCGTCGAACACATACCCTCTTTGGATACCCTAGTCGAACACATTCTACATCGTATCGTGTTGGCACCATGGCCAAATCATGAACCGGAACTTGATACGGAATGGATCGACGATGATTCCATGCCATTACCGCTTCGCACGCGTTTGGGCTCTTTGCGTGTATTGACGCAATGGTGTTGCGTTCAAAAAAAAGCGGATTTGGTGCCTCCCGTACTCAAACTTCTCTGGATTCTTCTTGGCACGGGTGAAGTGCATCGTGATCAGCACATACCCCTAGGCGTGCGGTCACGCTTGCGATTGTTTGCAGCCCAATGTGTCTTGAAACTAGCTACATGTGATGCATACGCTTCGCTTATTCTTCCGCGTATGGGTCGTTTATCCTATGCACTTCAAGACGAGTGTTTTCAAGTTCGGATGCATCTATTACATGATCTCCTCTTGTATTTGATGCGCGATGAGCTTCCCACAGAATTCCACGCTGCTATCTTTCTGGTGGCCTTTGATCCTGAGGATGAGCCACGCGTACAAGTCGCTTCTTACACCCGACGTTTGCAGGTCTTACCGCCCATCGTTAGGCACGAGCGATTAGAACGTATCATTGTGCGATTTCTGCATCTTCTTGCCCATCATCCGGACCTAAATGCGGAATCACCTCAAACACTGTGTTCCTTTGCAAGATACTTGGAATTTTACCTTGCATGTGTCGCCTGTGAGACTAACATTGGCGTGCTGGCACGTTTTTCGGCATGTGTGCGAACATACATCGATCTATCGCTATCAGAACCTAGCGTCGAAAACAGTCGACCGCTCTACGCAATGGCGGAGCTGGCGCAGTTTTTAATACAGCGCCTGGCTGACAACCACGGATGGACCATATATCCCGTCGATGAAGAAGCGCCGTGTCCGAAAGACATCCTGAGAAGCACCGGCACCATCGCACGCAGCGTACTGGATGGAGAAGTATGGGAATTACTACAACAGCAGCCAAGACGCCATCGAGATAAAAAGACAAAAGTAGCATGATACAAATACAGACTGTGGATGTTTTCAATGAACAGGGCGCCAGCTGCTACAATCGGATCCCGTGCCACGGCGCGATGCCTGCAAGGTGCGGAGGTCATGTGCATCCGGCGTCGTCGATTGCGCTGAAGAGTTTGTGTGAGCTTGACGATTTCGCTCATCCACGCGATTTTGTGCCGCGCGCAGTCGGGGAGGCATAGGTGGTGGTGGACCCGGCGGCGGACCAGGTGGTGGTGCGTGGGTCTGTAATGAGGAAATCAGCGGAGCAGATGCATGGAGACGCGCTGAAGGCGATTCAACCGGTAGCGACCGGGGCAACGATGATTGCACGAGTGAAGATCCCCCCTTAGTAGGCACCGAATCCTTCTCAAGATTGGACAGCAAAGACGATGACGATGCAACAGGCAATGTTGGTGCCCGTGACATTGTACCAGAATTGAGCTCAGAGGACTTCGATAATGGATCGAGCACCGCCCCAGAGGAGACTTCATTCAAATTTGTAGTTGAAGGAAGGTATGCTGTTCCCTGAGGTGGCGACCGAGGTATAATCACGGAGCGAATACCCGAGCGTTCCATGGACGGTAATGATGACGATACTGGCGAGCTTGGTGCTGCTTGCAAAGAAATTGGGTCATGGATTGGTAAATCCAAAGCCCCGTCGTTTCGCACGGGTTTCTCTCTCTGGGAATCGAATGAGACGATTTTTGATGGAGCAGTGGGTGTGTCGGCTGCTTCAGACTGGACCTGATTCTCCGGTTTACGTCGCGAAGACAAGCGCTTTTTATATTCTGCCAATGAGAGGCGTTTGGGTGGGGCTGGTGGTAATGAACTATTACCACTCATGACCGATGATTCCCGTCGCTGTATAGAAGTGTTGGTTTCGAGTGGAGATGAAGCAGCGACTGAAACTGCTGGGGTCGCAGCCGTTTGAGAGTCGACTGAAGGCCGTTTTGAAGCGCTCGAGGACAGAAGGGGGGGTGTGACGGAGCCTGAACGCGACTGAGTGGGCGACGTCGGACGCACAGGGCCTAGTTGAGGACTTGGACTTGCAACGGGGCGGACCTGGGGCGGACCAGTTAAGTCGGAATGCTCACGTTTGAGCGTATGCTTACCGGCAAGCGACTGCATCGATTTTTTCCTAATATGGCGAGACGGTGAAACAGGTGCACCTTCTTCATCAGACGAGGAAAAATCGACTTTATCCAAATGGCGCTTTTGTCGCTTGAGTCCTGACTGAGAAGCTGGGGTCACTTTGGAGGGACTCCTATTTTTTTGGTCATTAGGACGACTAATTGTATCCGACCTTGAAGCCAAATTCGATATGCGGCGGGAGTCATTTCCAGACATTTTGTCTTTCGTTCGTATACGATCAGCCCTCTTCTTGAGAGGAAGAATCGACCGACTCTGTTGCTCCAAATGTCGCAAGGCCTCTTTCACCAATGCATCCTCATTTTCGCTTGCATAAGGATAGTCTTCTGATACAATCTCTGTTGCTGTTGAAGCACCACTTTCACTTTCAGTATCACTTTCGTGCTCCGACTCGGGCTTGTTATGTAGCGAATCCCAAGCGTTTGGTGGTTCGTCCGAGTATGGAACACGCTGGACGAAGCATTCGTTTTGAGAAATTTTAGCACACAAATGTGTAGTCGGATCCATGTTCAAGTCTGGCACCCAATGGCGGAATACGCCAACCAAAGGCTCAAAAGCAATAGGTTTCATCCTTGGATTTCTGGGCGAAGGCGATGTATATAATAAAGGCATCCCTTGACTTGCACGCAGCATTTGCGTTACAGCACAATTTTGACGTCTAGTGTGCAGAGAATTTGTACTGGAGCCACCTAATGATGGGCCAACACAACCACATGTGGTATAACTCAATATAATGGACAGGATGGCATTAAACTTGCGAGCAAGAATCGTGGATCCATAGGGAAAGTCACCACGCGCTGAAAATTCTTCTGCAGCTAACATCATTTCTTCCTTTGGTGACAGTGATTTGCGCAAACGTGTCGCATCATCCATAGCCCATGGACGACGAGCCAAAGAAGGGAGTATGTGTACGATATGATGATCATCCCATTCCCATCCAAGAGTGATTTCTTGAGATTTGGGGATTGCCGAGATAGCAAATATACCGAACGACAACCTTGGAATATCACTGGAACCATCGTAGTGAAAAATAGAGCGGAGAACAGCATTGGGATGACAACTTGAACGCGCGAACCGTGCTGAATTGCCATACATACGTGCATCTACAACCATGTTCAATGGTTGAGGAAACAAGTGAACATGCGGCTTCGTGGTACCCATTTGAGCATATTGGTTGATGGGATTTGAACGGTACGTATCAGCACTGTACAGCTCGCCAAGATACTCCATGATAAATGCACCAGCAGGAATATAGGTGTCAGAAAACAGTCCATGCATGGAAGGTCGACAAAACGCTTTGGATGCTGACCATACGTTCTGCGGCTCAGATGGCAACGGTTGCAAATGGGAGATATTGTTGAAAAAGCTGCCCGTTACTTGGTCAGAAATCGTACGAACGAGAGGATGAGTGGACAATTCAGTCAGTGATTTGCAATGAATTTCCACAGGAATGGTCTCAAAGCCCACAGCAGCAAGGCCACTTGGTAAAAGTTTGCGCTGCTGCTCGTGGGGCGGAAGCACTGTGCTACAGCGGAGAGGAGCAACAAAGAATCCACTTTCATCCGGTGTAGCCTTTAATGGGCTGCGACCAGTCCAGTGAAACAGATGAGTCGCAATTACTTGTAATATGTTTGGTTCACGAATGTGGTTCGAATCGATATTTGTGAACTCAATTTGCCAAGATTCAAACTTCATAGGTATTTCTTCATCATCGCTGCCCTTTGACGGAGATGGACCAGCCACTGACTTTCGCGTGTGGCTTCGTGAACGCTTATTTCGAGACTTGGAACGAGAGGAACTCGTCGCATTCAAGTCCAAATCGTCAACAGTTTCGTGGTCGGGAACAGGGCGGGTTTGAGGTGAGCGACTAGACTGTCTTTTTTTTCGTGGCACAGGCACCTTGGTGCCATGTACGGCGGACTCCCAGGCCGCATTCGCAGCTGATTCGAACAAGGTAGACGCAGCTGATGATGTTGTGTGCTTAGCTCGATGCGTTTTACGAGCTTCTTCTTGGAGGCGGCGTCTTTGAACTGCTCGTGCATAATTAGAATCGACAGGGCGCGGATCGCATTGTTCACACAGATACTCGTCAGGCACGCTGGAGTGTGACATGCCGAAACAGGCGCAATGTTGCCATACGAGACAACGATCACATTGAATGGTGAACCCGTCATCATCATCACAGAGGCAAATGCACCTGATCACTCCTGTTTCTTCGTCAGTTCCTTGGTCATTAGTATCAGCTTCCTGCTTGGGAGGACTGGGCATATCTTGGTGACTAGGTATAGACGTCGTGCCATTCTCTGAATGCATAAATGAGCCCATCATGGGAGCAAGAGGTATAGGTTTGGATATTGCTTCTTCCGCATGTTGCCGTTGTTTAATTACACTTTGCGCATCAGGAAGAGGCCTAATGTTCTCCGCTGACTCTGACGCGGTAATCATCAAGGGCACTTATCGAGAGGGGCTAGTAGGGGCCGTCTCAGTGTACTTGTCAAGTAGAAGCGTTTGTTGGGGCCTGCAAGTACTTTGAATTATATATACTTATTCAAATACACCCACAACCTTGTAAAGCATCGCGGACGAGGACCGCGGAGTCAATGGAGGAAAGGCGACCAAGACAGACCGAAACGAGATGTTCTACCTTAGAATCGCAGTCGCCCGCCACTTTCATCTCAAACCGGACTGCTTGGCTCGTTTTCGCGTCCGCCAGCAGAAAGTTCCCTCTTTTTATATCACGTGATTTGACAAAAATGCGCGGAGCGATCGCATGGACGCTTTAGAACGTCGACGCCATGGCGCCCAAGAACCAGCGAGACCTGTCTGGGTACCGCTACTCGGCGTTGTCCTCGCTGGTGCTTAGTGCTGGTCATAGACAGGACCAGAATGAGCCTACGGGTGAAGCAGAATCGCTTGTCGGCCGTATCGACCCGAAGTCGATGGGCTCTCGTGTCGTCAAATCACAAGTACAAGATGTCGAGAGGAAGCGTAAAGTCGCTGAAAGTGATGACTACGGCATGGTTAAAAAACGCAACTGGAATCCTGGAACTGCCCAATATGCCAATGTGCTGCAGGCAAGCGCAGAGCTTGATGGGCTTCGATATATACCGCGCACGGACGAGACGCGTTCTGTATACGAGCTTGTTCTCACAATGATCCAAAGCGCGCTGGGTGACCAAACTACAGAGGTTGTGCGATCAGCGGCTGATACCGCTATCGAGATCCTCAAAGATGATAGTGTGCGCGATTTGGACAAAAAGCGAGAAATGGAGACCTTTTTGGGACCCCTACCTGAAGAAAAGTTTAGCCAATACGTGAACCTAAGCAAGCAACTCACAGATTACGAGGAAGATACAAGTGCCCATGCTGAGACATCTACTGGTGTGGATGACGAAGCTGGTGTGGCCGTTCTCTTCGACAACGAGGAAGAAGAGAGTAATCCGGACGAAGAGACTTACGTGGTGCGTGAAGCGTCCGATGACGAGGATGATCAAAATAGCGAACGGAATGAAGCTGCCGAAGAAAGAGAAATTCATGATACCTCTGATCTTGCCACGAATGAAGAGGACCTCGTCCTCGGTGGCACAGCAGAGACCACCTCTTCCGACTTGGACGTCCACGATATCGATGCGTATTGGCTTCAGCGTATCTTGAATGATTGCTACTCGGATCCCGTTGAATCAAGCGAGAAGACTGACGCTGCTTTAGAAATTCTTGGAGCAGAGACTGATATACGTGAATGTGAAAACAGCCTCATGGCGCTTTTTGATTATGACCACTTTGATGTGGTACAGACGCTGACAAAAAATCGCGATATTGTGTATTGGTGTACACGTTTATCGCGATCGAATGAGGATGAGCGCATGGATGTCGAAGTTGCTATGCGAGAGAGGAATGCAGGCTGGATCTTGAAGCGCCTTGCTGGTGACGCAGCCAAGCCCGCGCTGGCCGCGGACGAACTTGAAGAGGCTAAACGTCAGGCGCACCGTCTTACATCGCGAGCCACCCTTGCTCCTGGATCGACGGCAGCGCCACGCCTGACGCTGGATCTAGAATCGATGGCATTCAGTGAAGGTGGGCATTTGAACTCCAATCCCAAAGTCCGTCTTCCCGCTGGTAGTTTCAAGCGAAGTAAGAAAGGCTACGAAGAAATACACGTTCCCCCACCAGAGAAACGCTCAGTGTTGCCAGAAGAGCTTGTATCGATCAGACAGTTGCCCAGCTGGGCACATGCTGCCTTTCCTAATACAACAACGCTGAACCCTGTACAGTCTAAATGCTACCCTGTTGCATTCGGCAGTGATGAGCCCATGTTATTGTGTGCACCTACTGGTGCCGGAAAAACAAATGTGGCGATGTTGACAATCCTTCGTGAGCTCGGCAAGTGGCGTAATGAAGACACAGGTGCGATGGATTTGACAGAGTGCAAGATTGTGTATGTTGCCCCTATGAAAGCACTTGTCGCTGAACAAGCAAACCATTTCCGCTCACGACTGGAACCTTTCGGAGTGGTGGTCAATGAGCTCACCGGTGATAGTCAACTTACAAAGGCACAAATTGCAGAGACGCATGTCATTGTGACTACACCGGAAAAATGGGACGTCATAAGTCGAAAGAGCTCGGATACATCATATACAAATCTTGTGCGACTTCTGATTATTGATGAAGTGCACTTGCTTCACGATGATCGCGGACCGGTACTCGAAGCTATTGTCGCACGCACAATCCGCCGTATGGAGCAGCTGAACGACCCTGTGCGGATTGTCGGTCTCAGCGCTACGTTGCCGAATTACCAGGATGTCGCAGCCTTTTTGCGTGTGAATACAGCAAGTGGCTTGTTGTACTTTGAATCAAATTATCGACCCTGTCCCTTACGCCAGGAGTTTATCGGACTGACAGAGACAAAGGCCATCAAAAGGCTGCAACTCATGAATGAGGTGACGTACGACAAAGTCATGGAGCATGCGGGTAAGAACCAGATCCTCATATTCACGCATTCGCGGAAGGAGACAGCCAAGACAGCCAAGTTCCTACGCGACTCAGCTGAGGCTCGTGAGGCGCTTGATGTATTCTTACCTCAAACAGGAACCAGCCGTGATGTCCTTCGTGAAGCTGCAGAAGACGCCCAAGACGCGAACTTGCGTGATTTATTGCAATATGGATTCGGTATCCACCATGCGGGAATGACACGCGCTGACCGAGAGCTGGTCGAAGATCTATTTGCTGGACGGCATATTCAGGTTCTTGTCAGTACTGCTACCCTTGCATGGGGTGTGAACTTGCCTGCGCATACGGTGATCATCAAAGGTACGCAGATATACAACCCCGAGAAGAGTCGCTGGTGTGAGCTTTCACCTCAAGATATGCTTCAAATGCTGGGTCGTGCCGGTCGGCCCCAATTTGATACGGTGGGCGAAGGCATTATTATCACGCAGTACTCAGAATTGCAGTATTACCTCTCGCTTCTGAATCAACAGCTGCCGATTGAAAGCCAATTTGTCTCACGCTTGGCCGATAATCTCAACGCCGAAATTGTTCTGGGTACGATCCGGAACCGCGACGAGGCCGTGACTTGGCTCGGGTACACGTATTTGTACGTTCGGATGCTTCGTTCGCCTGCATTGTACAGTGTGTCACCGGATTATACGGTGGATGACCCGTTTCTTGAGCAAAAGCGGGCGGACATCGCACACAGTGCTGCTGTTCTCTTAGAGAAAGCAGGATTGTTGCGCTACGACCGCAGAACGGGCTTGTTTACAACGAATGAGCTTGCGCGAATTGCGGCGCACTATTATCTCACGCATACATCCATGGGCACATATCATAAACACTTGAAGTCTACGTCTAGTGCCATCGAACTGCTGCGAATCTTCAGCTACAGCGATGAATTCAAGCACCAGATTGTGCGACAAGACGAAAAGTTGGAAATTGGAAAACTGCGCGAACGTGTCCCGATTCCGATCAAAGAAGGGATTGATGAGCCCAGTGCCAAAATCAATGCTCTCCTCCAGACATGGATTTCTCAACTCTCTTTGGAGGGCTATGCTCTCTCAGCGGATATGGTTTATGTGACTCAATCCGCCTCACGTATTTTACGTGCGTTGGTCGAAATTTGTGTGGTCCGTGGATATGCACGCACGATGCGGTATGCTCTGGACCTGGCCAAAATGACGGAGCGTCGGCAATGGGGCTCCATGACTCCGTTGCGCCAATTTCCCGGCGTTGCGCCGGACCTTATTCGTCGTCTGGAACGCAAAGAATTTCCTTGGGCCCGTTTGCGTGACCTTGAGCCAAATGAAATGGGTGAATTGATTGGCATACCTCGTGCAGGTCGTCTTTTGCATCGTCTCGTGTTCCAGTTCCCTCACCTGGATCTACAGGCATACTTCCAACCACTCACGCGTTCCTTACTGCAGGTGCACTTGACTATCACGCCTGATTTCGAATGGGACGATCGTATTCATGGCGGTGCGCAGAGTTTCTGGCTACTGGTGGAAGACGTGGATGGCGAAGTGATTTTATTCTACGATCAGTTTGTCCTGCTGCGACGCTACGCCACGGACGAACACACTGTGTCCTTCACCGTTGAGCTAACAGATCCACTTCCACCGAACTACTACATTTCGTTGCTGAGTGACCGTTGGTTGCACAGTGAGGTTCGCCTTCCGATTTCTTTCAAGCATCTTATATTGCCGGACAAGTTCGCCCCGCCAACACCACTGCTAGACTTGCAGCCGCAGCCCTTGTCAGTGCTAGGCGCTGAAGCAGCTTCGTTGTATGCATTCGATCACATGAACAAGATCCAGACGCAGGCATTTCATGCATTGTATGAAACAGACGAGAGTGTGCTTCTTGGTGCGCCTGTAGGAGCTGGCAAGACGTTTTGTGCCGAGCTCGCGCTATGGCGCTTGTGGAACACTGGTGGCGGACGAGCTGTATGCATATTGCCGTACGCTAGCATGGTCCAACCACGTGTGCTGGCATGGAAGGCACGGTTTCCAACAAAAGAGACAGTTGCGCTTGCCAGTGAGACGAGTACTAACCTGCGTCTACTCGAACAGGCCGATGTTGTCGTTGCGACGCCCGAGCAATGGGATGTTTTGTCACGCCGCTGGCGCCAGCGCCGGAATGTACAAAGTGTTGCGCTCTACATATTTGACGACTTGCACCTGCTGAGTGATGCGTACGTTGGTCCGACGTATGAAGTCGTAGGGTCACGAGCTCGTTTTGTGGCTGCTCAAACGGAGCGCCCAACTCGGTTTATCGGTCTCACGGCTCCTCTGGCTAATGCAACCGATGTGGCTGGCTGGCTGGGTGCCACGCAGACGCTGTCATTTGCACCCAGCGCACGACCTGTACCCATGGAAGTGCACATTCAACCATTCAATGTGCCACACTTCCCATCATTAATGATCGCGATGGCAAAGCCTGCGTACCTTGCGATCATGGAGTATGCGCCCTCACAGCCAGTGCTTTTGTTTGTACCAACGCGCAAGCAGACCAAGCTGACTGTCAATGATATTTTGGCGTACGCACTTGCGGACAGTGAATACGAGACGGGTGAATCTCCATTCCTGAATATGGAACGCGAAGATTTGAAGCCACATCTAGACCGTGTACAGGATGAGGAGCTTGCTGAAGTTCTCACCTACGGTATCGCATTCTATCACGAGGGCTTGAGTAAGGGCGATCGACGCGTTGTCGAACGCTTGTTCAATGCCGGAGCGATCCAAGTGATGGTAGCCAGTAAAGACACGGTATGGAGCTTGCCCGTGCAAGCGCATCTGGTACTCCTACTCTCTCTGCAAACGTATGAGGGACGTGAGCACCGTTATGTTGACTATGCACTGACAGACATGCTCGAAATGGTAGGCAAGTGTACTTTGCCGGATGAGATGGGTCGCAGTCGATGTATGCTTTTTTGTCAGGCGAATCGGAAGAATTACTTTAAGAAATTCTTGGCAGAAGGCATGCCTTTGGAAAGCCGACTCGGTACATATACCCAAGACTTTTTGAACGCCGAAATTGTGGCTCGAACGGTGCAAGACAAGCAAGGTGCAGTCGATATGCTAACATGGACGCTCATGTACCGTCGTCTGCCGAAAAATCCTCAAGCGTATGGATGCCAAGGTCGCGATATGGAGCACATTGGAGACTTTTTGTCAGAGCTCGTGGAAAACACACTGGTTGATCTTGAACAAAGCAAATGCGTTGCTGTGGAAAATGACATGGATTTGAGTCCCCTCAACCTTGGTATGATTGCCAGTTTCTACAATGTCAGCTATGCGACCATCGATGTGTTCCACCTGTCTCTCTCGGGCACTACTAAGCTCCGTGGCATGCTTGAGATCGTGTCCTCAGCATCGGAGTTTGAGACTGTGCCTATCCGTCGCCATGAAGATGTGCTCCTTCGCCGCATCTATGATCGAATGCCACTCAAGCTCGATAAGATCCAATTTGAAAATCCATTCCACAAGACATTTGTTCTCCTTCAAGCACACTTTTCGCGCTTGACCCTGCCTGCGGATTTGGCACAGGACCAGCGCGACATTTTAAATCGAGTCCTTACACTGCTTAATGCCTGTGTTGATGTCATGAGTTCAGGAGCTATGCTTAATGCCATCGTGGCTATGGAAATCAGTCACATGTGTGTGCAAGCCGTGTGGGACCGTGACTCACCGCTGCGCCAAGTGCCCCACTTCACGGCTGCGACAATTCAACGTTGCCAAGCCCGTGGTATTCATGACGTGTATGCTCTTGCGGATGTCCTGCCAGATATGAGCCAGCATGAGCGTGATGAGCTTCTTCAGCTCAACAAACGGCAATTGGCTGATGTGGCAACCCTGACGAATGAGTTCCCATATGTCGACATTGAGTTTGACATTTTAGACAAAGAAAAGCTGGACAGTGCCTCAACGATTATCCTACAAGCCAAGCTCGAGCGTGATGTTGATGAAGAAGAGGAGGAACCATCTGATCCCACCGCGATTGCACCGTTCTACCCATCGCCCAAGATGACAGCATGGTGGCTGGTGATTGGTGATCCCGGTACAAACAGCTTGCTCAGCATCAAGCGTGTCACGATTGCAAAAACTCTTGATGTGCGCCTCGAATTCATGCTACCAGCAGGCATGCATGACAAGCTAAAACTATATCTCATGTGTGACAGCTACATTGGTGCGGATCGCGAGTTGGAGGTACCTGCTCTGCATGTCGCGCAAGGCGAAGAGGACGAGGAGCTCGATGACGAAGATAATATAGAGATGCCCGATGCTTAGCGAATTATATTTGCTCTCACACTAGCATCATTGGACCAGAAATTTCGTTTCGTTTTTCCAATCCGACAAGTTTCTCGACCAGTGTGAGCGCGAAAAGGAATGTGGTGCCAGGCCCACGACTCGTCACAAAATTGTCAGAAACGACAACCGGGGAGTCCTTGTATTCATACAAGGCATCGAGCTGGTCCTTTACTGATGGGTGGCTGGTAATAGGACCTTTCAGTCCAATTTGGGCTCCCAAAGCTGCTAAAGTGCCTGCGCAGATCATGCCAATAACTTTGCCACAGGCATGAGCGTGATGCAAAATCTTTAGTACATTTTCATCTTTAGATAGTGTATGAATAGCACCAGCGCCACCGGGAACAACATAAGCGTCATATTGATCTACGTTGTCATTTTGCAACAAAGCTTGGAGAGTCGTATCGGCGCCGAGCTTAACACCACGAGAGGCAACAACAAGACCGTTGATTGGAGCGGCTGGCTTTCCTGACTCTGGAACGAATACAGAAGTCACATTTACACCACCACGAACGAGCACATCGTACGTGATGGTGAATTCCATTTCCTCCGTGCCCTGCGTCAAGAATACGACAGCTTTCGACATGATGGCGCACGGACTAAACTCCAATCTTAGATATCGATATTTTATGAAATCATGTGACGCGACGTGTCACGGGAAGCCAAAATTTGTTGGGCGCGTAGGTGCCACGACAATGGGGGTGCACGTAAGCAGTTCGGGCATATTTGGAATGCAGGTTTTCCCAACCTTCAAGATCACAGGGCTCCCACCTAGATTCCTTCACTCCAACTGAAACGATGAGCAAGCAAGGTCACAAGGCTAGTGTGCAGGTTAGCCCTGGTGAGGGAGCATTTGGACCTATCTATCGCTCTTTCCTTTCGCCCGAGCACTTGGTGGAACGTCCTCATGAGGGGATCCACACAATGTACGAACTGATGGAAGAAGCCCGCAAGCGCTTTGGTGACAAGAAAAATATTGCATGGCGTGACATTGTAGACGAACACCAAGAGCAAAAGGTGGTGACGAAAAAGATCGGTGATGAAGAAGTCAAAGAGACCAAGACTTGGACGTACTATGAGCTCAGTCCCTACAAGTATATCACGATCAACGAGTTTTTCAAGACTGTGGATGAATTCGCCAGTGGCATGCACCAGCTTGGTCTGAACCAAAAGACGGTGTTCAATATCTTTGCTTCCACTAATGTCAGTTGGCAAGTGGCTGCGCAGTCTTGTTTCCGTCAAGGTATTACATTTTGCACGTCATATGACACGCTTGGCCCCGAAGGTCTGCAAGTGTCGCTCGAGGAGCCCGAAGTGCAGGGCATTTTCACGAATGCGCAGCACCTTAAGGTACTTGAGAAGATTATCGACCAGACGCCTCTGCTCCGCGTTGTTATCTATGACGGGGAAGCCGATGAAAATATCCTTAACAGAATTCACTCGAAGATCTCTGGACGTCCTAACGCTGTTCTTATTCACTATGATGAAGTGATCAGGAACGGAAAGCAAAACATGGTAGGTCCTGCGCCTACGCAAGGTAAAGATGTGGCTTGCATCATGTATACTTCTGGCTCTACTGGTAAGCCAAAGGGTGTCATTTTAACAAACGATAACCTTATTGCCACAATCGCTTCCGTCACCATGCTGTTAAAGCCTTACCTGAACCAGTCTGACTCGTACCTTGCCTATCTACCACTTGCTCATATTCTTGAATTCGTCGTTGAATGCTACATGATGTACTACGGCATCGCTATCGGTTACGGACGCGTCAAAACGCTTACATCTAACAGTGTTCGTAAATGTGAAGGTGACTTGGTGGCCTTCCGTCCTACACTGCTAGTTGGAGTACCTGCCGTTTGGGAACTAATTCGGAAGGGTATTGTAAGCAAGGTCCAGGCTGCTAGTGCCACAAAGAAGAAACTGTTTGATATGAGCATGTGGGCCAAGTCTAACAATATTCCTTTGTTTAAGCAATTTGCCGAAAGCGTCGTGTTCAAGAGTGTTCGTGCACAGACGGGTGGCCGTATACGTTATGCCCTTTCCGGTGGTGCCCCAATTGCTAGGGAAACGCATCAATTCCTTAACACGGCTCTGACGACAATCATTCAAGGATACGGTATGACTGAGTCTTCAGCCATGTGCGCTTTGATGACTCCCGAGTTTTTCTGCTACGGTTCTGTGGGTTGCCCAATGCCATCCGTTGAAGTCAGGCTCGTGGACGTGCCTGAAGCAGGCTACTTTGCTAATAAGAATCCTGCTCAGGGTGAAGTTTGGATCCGTGGTCCATCTGTCACACAGGGATACTTTAAACGTCCTGAAATTACAGAGGAGGCAATCACGAAGGATGGATGGCTTCGCACGGGTGATATTGGCCAATGGGATGAACAAGGAACGCTCTCGCTTATCGACCGTAAGAAAAACCTTGTTAAGTTGTCGGGTGGTGAATACATTGCTTTGGAACGTCTGGAAAGCACGTACAAGGCCTGCAACTTTGTCAGCAACCTTTGCCTGGTAGCCTCATCTGACGCTAAGCAGCCCATGGCTGTCGTATTCCCGCGTGAGGACAATTTGCGCGCAGCACTTGAAGACAATAACAAGAAGGATATTGCTCACCTCGAACTCTCGAACCTTTGCCACGACAAGGTGGTTCAAAACATGATGCTTAAGAAACTCAACGAAGTTGGCAAGGAAGCAGGATTTGCCAACATGGAGCTTCTTCAGTGTGTTGTGCTCATCCCAGAAGAACTTCCACTTACGGCTGCACAGAAAGTGCAGCGCAAAGAGGTTGAGAAGAAGTATGCTGACCTGATTAAGAAAGTCTACCCTTAGGTATATACATATATAGGTATAAATAGTCGGCTCGATGCTAATATTAAAATCTTTTATTGTAAGTATCGTAAACTGCATTTACTATGAGACTCAGTGCCTCCGAGAGGATCTTCCAGGCGTTCTAGGTGTTCCTGCGCTTCCATCACGAAGCCGTCGAGCCGATCGGGTCACCCGTTGAGGCGAAGATAGAGCAGCTGCTGATGCGCGTTCACTCCGCGTTCTATGTCGCGAAGGAGTAGATAGAACATTGCTTTCGGCCTCAGTATCTGATATAGCATCCGTGCTTGATTGAGACCCTTGTGATTCGAGTTCAGCAACCTGAGCTCGCGTCCGGCGGGCAATGGGCTGCACATCCGATAAGGCCTCTAGACGTGCCAGTGAGTTTTGTGGGTACATTGTTATATCTGCTGTAGTGGATGATCGAGGAATTCGGGAAGTTGTGCTGGGTGATTTGGATGGTGTATCAGGATGCATGGATAAAGACGTGCTCATTTCATTCACTGTCTTCGAAGCCACGTTCATTCGCGACCGACGTGTACTCCGACGAGGGGAGGGATTAACCGTTGCTTCTTCCTCCTCCATAGGAAATCCACCAGGGATCGTAGGCTCTGGTTTGACATCGCTTGGTTTCATGACTTTACGAATAGCTTTAGTGGCTTGCCGAGCTGAGCGACGCTGTCCAGTGCGGCGACGAACTGGAACTTCTCGTGGAGAATCGAGTACGGCATCATTCTCTTCGGTGGCGTTGCTCTCCAAAACAGGTGTATCCTTGAGTATATCGGTATCAGCATCATCTGACTTCGCATTGTCTTGCACGTTGGAATCGATGGTGCTGACCGGTATATCAACGTTCAAGTCATAAGATTTGGACGTCCGCATGATGCGAGGTACTGGAAGGCTCCATGCAGGTTTCGGAGACACATGCGTTTGACGTAGAACGCCTGGTTGTTTCCAACCTGAGAAAGGACTGCTACTGCGCAATTCCGCTGACTGATCGGTCAACTTTTGGGCCGGAGAGGCACTTCGTGTTTCAGAGCTAGAAGCCGTAGGTACACGGATCGAGGCACGTAACAGATTGACTTCTGGAGAGAACGGATGAGTGCGTTGCATATCTTTGGAATTAAGTGAAGCACTCATTGGTGTATGTGGTCGTAGTGGTGGCGAAGAAGCAATATCCATATTCACATCGTTTGTATGAGTGGCTTCACTTGAAATATCCTCCTTGACATCTTGTGCATGCAAAGCGTCACGTTGAATAACAGGAATCACGGCCCAAACACCATCCATAAATGCACTCCGACGCTGCTTTGCACGCAAGTAAAACTCATTCTCTTGGCCAGAAAGTGCTAGTGTGCGCTCATGACGAGATGCTCGATGATCCAAGTGGATGGCATCAATATACCTTCCTTGATTCACACATTTTATGAGCAACGTGTCCATGGCCAAAGCGCCATGTGACTGGTCCAGTGAATCAATAGCAAATGATTCGATGAAGGCTTCTTCATCAGTCTTCAGGGGTAAGTTTAACAAGTCGCGAATCAAAGTTGCATCTGGTGGTGAGAAGCACAAGCGGAGCAGTGTGCCGAACAGATGCAACCTTACCGAGGGAGCATAATCAGTAGGCTGCGCTGCCAAAATAGTTCGACACATCAGCCAAGCAGATACGAGTCCTTCTACACGTGCCAGTGCTGCCACAATCATAGATAGTTCATGAAAAGAGGCAGCATCATTCGAAGATTCGATAGAAGGTAAGGCGCCGCGTACTTCATAGAACTCTAGCAAGAGTGCTGGTGAGGAAGACAGGGATTCTGCCATGATGGATGAGAATTTGGACGTGCGTCCGCCGGCCACGGCTCGATCGAAAAAGCCATGATCAATAGCCCAATACGATTCCACTTCTGTGCAATTTGATGCAGGTAGGTGCAGGTATTCAGCCATAGCAGAAGCATGCTGTGTTGCCTGGATGTGATTGTGTTCCAGACCTAGATAATACATAAGCTCACTCTTCAAGAGATCCGGAGCTGCGGATGTAAGGACTTCCACCATAAGCACAAATGCGTCTGATGGTGATGAAGGAGGGAACAGAGAAGAAGATACGCCCGCTTCTTGAAGCAAGCGGTCCACAAGTAGTTGACCGCCAACAGCCAGGCCACGTCGCTCTTTTACGGCCTGAGATAACGCATCTGACCAAGAAGGTGTGTCGCTATCAGATAGAGGCGAAAGAAAATGTAGCAAGAGAGCATCAGCTTGCGCCTCGGGAGAAGGCCCCGACGCTTGCATGGCAAAGAAAATGATTTGAAACTTGGGTGTTGGTTGTGGGCCAACGCGGCGCTGCCCAAATAATGCTGACCAAGACCGTGGCGCAACGAGTAAAAAACCCGGAATCCACCTCCATTGGCAGCAGTACCTGGCCGAGCATGCTGCATCTATTGGGTAGGGAACCTTTGAAAGGCTAATCTAGCATATATGTTATGTATCATGGGCTTCTTTCTCTTGCGGTGTGTTTGAGACAGGAGACAATCCCTGTTGCTGGTATGTGCTTGGGATAGGAGTGGCGATAAGAGGCGTCATAGTAGGTTTATACTGCACATCTTTCGGCATGGGAGGCATATGGCCAGGCGTGGGAGGGGCGCTGCGATTGTGCTGCATGTGCGCCTTGATAAGATGGCCAGCACAGAGTGCGCCCATAAGACTTAGTTCACCTGCCATGACGGCAGCAGCAATAATGCGAGCCAAACGCTGAGCATTCGCGCCTGGTGTATTCTTGTGAGGGCCTTGGATGCCCAGCAGCTCCAACATTGAACGCTGGGGAGGGAGTCCTGTGCCACCGCCCACAGTACCAACCTCCACGGATGGCATGCTTACCGAAACAAGCAGATCCTCGCCATGATTTACAGCTTCCATGAGTGTCATACAATTGCTGCTTTCCACGTTTTGGGCCGGGTCCTGACCCGTGGCAAGGTACATTGCCGTGAGAATGTTGGCTGCATGAGCGTTAAATCCGCCAATGGATCCCGCCATAGCGCTTCCAACCAGGTTCTTTTTTATGTTGAGATTCACCAGGTCCTCTACCGTGCATTTTAGGATCTTGCGCACACTGTCTCCACGAATCACCGCCTCAGCCACAACGCTTTTACCACGGCCCTCGATCCAATTGATGGCAGCTGGCTTTTTGTCGATACAGTAGTTTCCTGATAAAGACAGTAGTTCCATTTCTGGGAAATGCTTTTCTTTCATCATGCCCAGGGCAGCTTCCACACCTTTGGAAATCATATTCATTCCCATTGCGTCGCCTGTGGAGGTAGCAAAGCGTACAAAGAGCGTCCGACCCGCCAAAACAGTGTGCAGCGATGCTAGACGAGCAAAGCGGGATGTGCTGTCGAATGCAGACTTGATTGAGCTTGCGCCATGTGCAGAATCAATCCAGCGTTTAGCCCGTGCTGCACTTGTGAGGGACGGGAATTCGATCACAGGGCCGCGCGTCATGGCATCCTGGGTGAGTACAGTCGTCACACCGCCGTTTGCATTCAGAACCTTGCATCCACGACTAGTGGACGCAACAAGAGTACCTTCCGTGGTAGCCATGGGTATAGGCGTCATTAGACCATCGATAATAAGGGGACCAGCAATACCTAATGGGAGTGGCATGTAACCCACCACATTCTCACAGCATGCGCCAAATACAGAGGCATAGTCGAAGTCCTTATAAGGCAGGAGACTGTGTTCGAGTGTATGCATTTCAGATGCGCGAGATAAGACAGCACGGCGAATTACAACAGCACGTTCGAGATCTTGAAGCACTTTTTCAAGAGCGTAGGGTGCGATTACTCCCCTTTGAACCAGGAGTACTACTTCTTCATTATTCAACGCACCTGGTCCGTCACTCTTAAATACCTCATGCACCTGTTCAAATGGACGCGGTGGATCACTGGGGGGTGGCGGCGGCGCGCGCGACTCAGGTGGCCCAAAGCTGACGCGCGGAGTGGAAGATTTGTCCTCGTCTTTCGGCTTCTTTTTCCAGTCTTCAACAAAGTGTGCACCGATCAGTCGAGCAGCAGCCTGAGCTGTCACATACACAGCATTACCTTCGATCACAGCTGGGTTGCGCGTAGCAATACCTTTCAGCAGGAATGTATTCAAAAACAAACTGATGATCAATGCCACGGAGAGCAGCTTACCAATGACCGGGTCACTGGACACCGTCGTCCAAGTCGTCATAACGCTGTCAAGAGCTGAGTTTCGGGGCATTTTGTGTGTCATCATGGATGCCGTCATCGAATGCGGTGTTGCGAGGGCCTTATCCGCTAGCACGATAATGTTCGGAGGCATGAAAGCCACGGCATTCGTCTTTGGCGGAGTGTATGCATCAAAGAAAGCTGATACAGCAGGGTGAGATGATGTTGCATTAAACATATCAAAAGACGAGACGACGTCATCGTACAATGTCAATGGTCGCGTACTTTGATGTCGAGCGATCGTGGTAGGTAACGAGAGCGTTGAGAGTAGGTTGAGCGAGTGCAAAGCAACAAGTGTCAAGAGTAACAGGAGCTTTAGACGCGAAAGCGGGTGATCGAGCGAGCCAAAAACGCGCCGGAACAAGGACGTCGTAGCGCGTTTGCGCTTCGATGAGTCGAGATGCTGTGGCTCTGCAGGGGCTTCCGAGGGAGGTGTTTCTTTGTCATTTTCCGGCAAGAGACACTTGCGCGCTGAATTCGGTTCGCGGATCCGCTGGACTTCCAACGTTACGCACAAGACCGCTAAAAAGAATGTGAAAAGCAAGCATCCGTCGAAAAACAGGATGAGAATAGACAAACTGCAAAACTCTCGAAGACCATGCATACCGTTGAAAGCACCAAGCATCAAAATGCAAATTTCCACGGCATACGCACGCAAAATCCCCGGACCTGCCTGTGCAACAGCACGGATGGCTACATCATGCACTGGTGCGAATGGCGCAGTGAGAACGCCAAGTTCTTGCTCTTCATGTACGCGTTGAGTGAGTGCACGAACAAAATCGTCTTCAGGTGAGCCTTTTAAGGTCGATGTATCCTGATCAGGGCGCAATGTGGGCGTAGCATGCGCGAAAAATGCCTTGGTCAGTAAGTAAGGCTTCTCGAAGCCAATGGTGATGACCAGGAATGGCAGACCTTCTGACAAAACAATAGGGTTGATAGGTAGCTGAAGTGCATCGGCCGTCACAAGGGCAACTAGGCACGCAAAGCACGAAGACAATAGGATGCACGTGCCGAGCCAAAAGCGGCGGGGAAAGTGGCGCATAGACACGTATAGGTGCACAAGAGAGCCATGCATCATGATGTAGGCGGCAAGCAAAACGGTAAAGTCGATGGTATCAGACCTGTGGACTAAGGTCCAAGCTCGTCGAAGAGCGCTGATCACAAACGATGCAATCCATTGAAATGATATGCCCTCACCAGCAAGCGCCTTGGGCCCATGACTTGTGGGTGTGAGAGACTGCAACAAAATGTCACCACGCTTCCATCGTTCCACGAGATCCGAGTCGGTGTTGGCAGGAAGTGTCTGCATTGCGTGCGCCAGCACACGCTGCAATGTTTTAGGGCTGAGAATATGGCGAGTGTTGGATGCGTCGTATGATTTTGGCTCGAAGCACACGACTACATCGCCCACCGTGTCGTTCGCATCGGTAAAGCGAGTGACAGGCCACGCACATCGGCCGTGAGACTCGGCCTGCAGTGCCTTGGTGATGGCAGGGAGCAGAGATTCTCTGCGTTCTTGCTGCAGAGTCGCGGGGCCATTATGCTCGTCCACTACGATGAGCCAGTCAGCAAAGCCCATGTCGGGCACTTGATCCGGTGATTCGATCGAGTCTCGAAGCGAGCGCCATACGTGCTCAGGCGAGTACTCGAATATCGGCAGAGACGAGTGTCCTACGTGTGTAGAAATGACAGAGAGCGAGGCCACATCGCTCAGACTGGAGAACAGTGTTGAGTTCGCAATAGCACGCAAAAGCACAAAGTAGGCGAGGGTCACCAGCACAAAGACCGACACGATCACCTCAATGGGGTGCCGCGAGACCTTGGATACGAGGTATAGGAGTGCCTGTAGTGGCGACGTCGACAAGCGTCGGCTGGACCTGTCGAACTTGACCATGGGTGCCTGGTGCCCGGATTCCAACGTGGCCCTGACGGAAGTGGCCAGGCACGAAGACGAAGACCATGGCACATGTGCACGTGACGACTGCTTCGCTCGACGCCTACGGTGGGGACTTGGTTGGGCAGGGCTATGGCTGCTAAGTCTTTTTGGTGCGTGCGGCGCGCTTGCGTGCAGCACGACTTGTGCCTGTACCGGGAGCGCCCTGGATGTAATCTACCAGTTCATCGAGGGAACGGTTGGCCAGGGCGGGGTTGGCATGTACATGGGAGGATGTGCGCTGCGTGTGCGCCGAGCGCGACGACGACGCAGCACGGACGATATCATGCGCATGCTGTTGCTTTGCCGCGCTTTCCAGCTTGGCGACGCGTACAGCACTAGATGCAAGGGCAGAGAGGAAAGACTGGCTTTCTTGGGTAAGAGCGTCGTCTGCGCCTAGCCTGTCTTGGAAGATGCGCCATGCGTCTTTTTCGACCTGGATGGCCGTTTTGAGATCGCCGCTGAGCGTGTATGCCTGGCTTAGTTCATGCGCCATGTTGCCGGTGTATATGCTGTCGGGACCGAAGAGACGCAAGGCCAGGTCGTGCGACGACTGGTACGCCTGGAGGGACGTGTCAAAGTCTTGGCGGCTCTGGAGCAGCAGGGCAATGGACGAGAGTGTGTGCACGGCATCGGGGTGATCGCGACCGTACAAGAGCTGCCAGAGCTCCATGATTCGGTCTTGGTACCTCAGGGCGACGTCGAAGTGGCCGGCCGAGCGCTCCAGCGCGGACAGGTTGATGTAGTGCACCATCGTGTCGGGGTGGTCCAGTCCGAGCGTGCGTTCCGATACGGTGACGGCTTGGCGCTGGAAGCGAAGGGCGTTTTCGATCTGGAATGTCTCCTTGACAAGTTCTGGCAGAGGTTCTTCGTCATCTGCCTCGCCCTCTTTCTTTTCGGCCTTCTTTTTGGCAGCGTCGCGAGCGAATTCGACCCAGTAGTGGTGCACGAACGTGGCGAAGAGCGAGTAGCACTTGGCCGTTTCGGGATGCACGAGACCGTATACTTGCTCGTGGAAGCCGATGCTCTCGAGCAGCAGCTCCGTCCCGATTTCGCGTTCGCCTCGCGCAAATGTCACACGGCCTGCATCAAACGCTTCCTCAACGAGCGTGCTCTTGGGCGTGGACAGCTTGACGATGGGGCATAGGCTCACGACATCTTCGGGAACGAAGGTCGTGGTGCGCTGCGGCTTGGGTGCTGGCATGGGCACTGTGCGCTTGTTTTTCTTGGCGGGGCCCGTGGACGCAGGCGTTTGCGATGCAGGGGTAGGCTCGAAGGCATAGTCGCGGACGGCGAGCTGGATGCCCATCTTGAGACAGAGCGCGCGCAGGACCTGGGGCTTGCGCAGGTCTGTTTCGAGGTACAGGGGCGGGAGCTCGAAGCGGAAGCGGCGGCGGATATCGGCACGGAGCTCATCGAACAGAGCAGCCGGCGTCAGCGATGTCCAGGCTGCCTTGGACTCCGTCGGCGCTGGCTGCGGCTGCGGCTCGAGATCCGAGCCGAGCAGACAGTTGGCGAAGTGCGCGATGCACGCCGGCGCATCCGTGCGCTCGACACCGCGCAAGTATGCGCGCAGGCAGTGTTTGGCAGAGCGCACGATCATTTCGTGGAGCGCCACACGGCGGTAGGCACTCACTAGCGCCTCGTGTCCCGAGCTAAGCTTCGACACGACCGTCTCGTCCCAGCGCGAGCGCTGCGAGGGCTGGCACAGGTGGGCGATGTAGCCGAGGTAGCGCACGTTGATACCCCGCGCGTGCATTTGCTGGGTGAGCGCCATGCCGTCCGACGCGGACGCGAGGCCGGCAGCCACGTCGCTCACAAGGCGCACGATCACCGTGTCGCGCAGATGCGTCGATACAGTGCGCACGGCAGCGATCGATGGATCAGACTCGTCTGTGGCGGGGCGGATCACCCGCGCCTCGTCACCCGACCCGGTACGGAACTCGGCGAACGCATCGGGGTGGAAGTGGAGGTCAAAGTCGGAGACATCGACCCGAGTCTGGCCCTCCTGCTGGGTCTGGGAGAGCTTGGACCGCGCGAAGTCATGCAGCTGCGTCTCCCAGTACGTCTGGATGAGCTCTGGGCGCAGGAGAGGGAGGCGGTGTGGGTACGCTGGCGACTCGGAGCCCTCCAGCACCGGGCCGTGCAAGTCACGCTCGAACCAGTGGACGTCCATGGGGCAGAGGCGCGACACGTCGAGCACGTACATGCGGCCGTCGGTGCCACGCAGACCCTTGCAGTCGACGCTCAAGCACAGCTCATGCTCGGTGCCCTGGGCATCGCGCATCCTGTGTGGGGCCACGTGCAGAGACTTGCCGACGTTCCGAAGGAGCTCGTGGAAGGCGGGGTCCGAGTGGATCGTGTCCGGGCCCTCGATGCCGCCGTACGCGACATGCGATGCGGTCGCGCCGTCCGTCTGGGACGCAGCCGCCTCGGCCGCCACCTGCCGAAATAGGCCGGGCAGCACGGTCTGCACGACCCAGCGCTCGCCGAGCCAGTCGACCACGACCGTGCCGAGCAGGCCCACGCCTTCGACGTCGAGCACACCCAGCGTCCGCACGCCCTGCACATCCTTGCCGACGGCGACGTGCGCGGCCGCATCGCCGCCAAGGTAGTCGTACATGCCCACGCTGTCGATGCCGCGCGTGACGAACAAGTTGTTGAACAAGAACATGTGAGCCGCCGGCGCGTCGGCCGGGTTCATCGGAGGCACATCGCCAGCGGCCACGCGCGGCACGACCCGTGCGGCAGCGAGAGTGAACTCGGCGTGCAGGCGGTTCAGCACGCGGTCACGCATCAGACGCTCGGCGAGCGAGGTGCGTGGGAGCTCACGCGACGACTGCAGCTCCTCGTTCCAGTCGCGGCTGCCATCGAGCGTGTCAGCCGACATGGCGCCAGACAGGAGGAAGGCCGTTTGCGCGCGCATGGCATCCGGCTCGTGCCTGGGCTCGCGCGCGAGCCACGGCGCAGCAGGGAGCGAGTTCATCACGGGCAGGGCGGAGAAGTAGTCGCGCGTCGATACAGGATCGTTGAAGAGACGCGCAAAGTTTTGGAGGAACTGGGGGGAGGCGGCGGCCAGGAGATCAAAGAGGGACGACGAACGCAGCGTCTTGTGGGGATGCGGCTGCGGTTGGAAGCGCTGCGACGACGATGCATTCACATAGAACCCGTGCACACTCGCTGTGATGTGCAGCGATTCGCCCTCGAGCGTATCGGCCACGAGGTACAGAATGTCGCCCCGCAAGGCAAGCGGTTTCGGTGGCGGGTTCCATGCGCTCAGCGACAGACCGTGCAGGCATCGGGGGAGGGCACGCACGCGCCTCGTCAGCGACGGGAAGAGCTGCGACGTGCCGTCGGCGGGCCATCCGCGCCACGTTGGCTTGGGCGGCGCGGCGGTGTGTGCCTCGTTGGCCCATTCGGCGGGATGGCACACGGCGTCGTGCACCGTGGCGCCGGCGTCGAGGCTCACGCTCGCTGGATCCGAGTGCGTTCCAGCGAGCAGGTCGCGCAGACGCTGGATGTGCAAGCGCACCTCGGTGTCATTGTACGGCTCGTGCGAAACTTGCAGGACGCGCTGCTCCGGGGCATCGTCACGGAACACGTCGTGCAGCTCGTCCCATTCGTTCACGAGCTCACCTGGCCGCGCATGCGAGTCCGTGCGACGGAAGCGGAAGGCGCCGAGCCAGTATCCCTCGGGACTGTCGTTCAGCGTCGCGCGCAAATCATTCAGCGTTTCGTGCTGCGACACGGCCACTCGCAGGGGCGACGGCGTCTCTGGCAGGCCGAGTGCTTCGACATTTTTTGGCAGAAGCGGCCGCTTGGGAAGCAGCAGCTCGAGCTCAAAGGTTGTCGGTGTGGCAACCGCCTCCTGCTCCGGTTCAGAGGCCATGGCACACGCTGGAAGAACGCCAAGCGCCTTGGGTGTGCTGGCCGAACTGCGGCGGAGCAACTCGGCCCACGATGACATAAAGCCTCCACATGGCGGCGAGGCGGAGCACCAATGGCGGCCGCCAAGGTGTTATGTCCGATGGAAGCGTGGGAGCCGTGGGCCGTCGAGGCGGCATCGCCGGCCCTCGTCCGCGGTGAGCGTGTGCTGGCCACGCAGCACGGCGTCGGTCTATACGCGGGCGATACCAAAGTCGCTGAGAGAAGCGCAGGCACCGCGATGCTCACGACGCACCGACTCGCGTACGTGGACGACGCGCGGCCCCGTGAGCGGTCTGCGTATGTCCGCTTAGCCCGTATACGCCAGTCGGAGTACTATGCAGGCTTTCTCAAGAGCAGCCCCAAAATTGTGCTGGTGTGCCTGCGCGAGGCACACGTCCCATGGACGTGCCATGTCTGCGGCACGTTCCACGATACCATGACACTCGACCGGCGGTGCCGTCTTTGTGGCGTGACGGTGCGCCATGCACCCACGCAGCGCGCATGCCCTGTATGTACCTATGTGAACGGTGAAAATACGCTGCGCTGCGAGATGTGCACCGCGTCGCTCGACGCCACCGTGACCACCACATGCAAGCTGAGTTTCCGGCACGGCGGTGAGCGCCCCTTTTACGCGGCGCTGCGCGACACACTGCAGTCCAAGCCGTGGATAGCCACAGAGACCAAGTCGCGGCCGGGCTTACTCGCTGTCGAGGCCGCCAGTGCGGTGGAAGCCCCGCCTCTGGACGCGTTTGCGGACCTGGACATGCTCATGCGCCAGGCGCGACGTATGGTCGATTTTGCAGAGTCCCTACGCACAGAGCTCGAGCGCTATGAGCGCACAGCGCCAACTTCGGGGGCAGCTTCCTCGCTTCTGCAGTCCGCGCTCGTGCGCATAGGCCTGCCGAGTCCCGCTGTCACGCCTGACATGGTCAAGAATGAGCGTGCGTATCATCGCGAGTTGGCGCGTGAGCTGAGCGGCGTTCTGCTGGGCGAGCATGGCTTGCTGGGCCCATGTGACCAAGACACGGGGCGCGGCCTCCTGCCGCTCGACGAAGTGTGGGGTCTGTGGAATCGCGCCCGGGGCGTGGCTCTGGTGTCGCCGAAACTGCTGCGAGCCGCCGTGACCTACCTACCTGACATGACGTCGCCGAGCGTCAGGCTGCGCACACTGCGCTCGGGCATGCCAATTCTGTACACACCGCGTTTTGACGACGCTGCCATTGAGGAGCGTGTGCTGCGGTACCTGGACGAGGCCCCCTTCCTCACAACCACGCAGGTCGCAGCGCTCGAGGGCCTATCTGCGCCGCTCATGCGCGAGTTACTCGAGGGCGTGGAGCAGCAGACGGGGGCGGTGGTGCGTGATGAGTGTGGCACCAAGGAAACGCGATGGTGCCGAAATCGTATGGCTACCATGGCCGCCGGACCCAGAAGAAGTAGTTGCACAGTTCCGTAGGCCGGATACCCCCACCGAGGCACGATGGAAGCCATGAGGACGAGTCGTTCGGCACGGCACGGGGCGGCACGAGGATCCACTGGCCCAGGCCGGGGACGTACATCGTGCCGCGAGTCTCGTACTGCAGCCGGGGCGGCAGCGGCGCGATGGGTGTGCCGTTGGGCAGCAGCGGCCGATCAGCCAGCACATCGCGCTCGCCAGGAATCCAGCCCAGAGAGCGGAAGAAATCGACCATCTCGAAGGGGTGGATATACTGCGAGTGTCGATGTGTGCCGGGCGTCACGACACGCAGCATGTCCTCGGCGAGGAAGATCGTCAAAAAGTAGGAGAACACGGTGCGCGACATGGTCGAGAGGAACAGGTGGCCACCAGGTTTGATCAGCGACGCAAGGCATCGCAAAAAGTCGGCGGGCTGGTTCACATGCTCGACGACTTCCATCGCTGTCACGATGTCATACGTGCGCCCGGCCAGCGACTCGGCAGACGCCGCCAGGTACGCCAGCGAGGCTGGAACGTGGTCTTCTGCACGCTCGCGAACATGCAGGGATGGATCACGGGCCGCGTGCACAGACGCTACGCGGATATTGTCCGCCGAAGCGTCGACGCCCGTCACACACGCGCCCAACCGCGTCGCAGACTCGGCCAGGATGCCGCCGCCACACCCGATGTCGAGCATACTGCATCCATGCAAAAAGTCCGGCGAGTTGAGCGGCAAGGGCACATCGCGACCCAAGGCCTCGGCGACGGCCCTGTCCCAGCCGCGCACTTCCTGGAGTTTTTCGCGCATGAACTGGACACGGACGCGATTCATCGTATGCAGCGCCGCAAACTCGCCCTGCTCATTCCACCACTCGTCCGCCAGGCGCGAGAAGTGCGCAATGTCCCTCGGGTCCACGGACGACGCCGTGTGCATGGCGCGCCCGATCAGGCGGCCATGCACACCCAAGCGCCGAGAGACGGAAAGCATAAGGCCAAACTACGTCAGGTGGAGCAGTCTTGGGCACTATACAAGAGGCACGCGGCGCATCCTTCCAGCACAATGGGCGCATAGACCAAGCACAGGATGGGCAGCGCCGATGTGCGCAAGACGTGGTAGTCCCAGAGGAGGCGGTCGATCACAGGTGCGATGTGCGGGACAAACGCAGGCGTGTGTGTCAGGAGCCGGGGGCACACCTCGTGGAGCAGGGCTACTAGGGAAGGCGGCGACACGACCATGAGGCACAGTGCATGCGCCACGGCACGGCATCGGCTGGGTGCGGTGGGCACCGAGTACAGGGTCAGGCACAGGAGCATAGCCATCGCCGTGGCCTGCGCAAAGTTGAGAGGGGCCAGGACACTGACGACCATACCAGCATGCAGAAGCGCAAACGCATGCAAGCACATGCCGAGCGCGTGTCGCGACGATGCAAAGCGCGAGGCCACGTAGACCATCGTGATCGTAGCCGCGATGCATAGCATCCCTGTGCCGACGAGCGCCTGCGGTCCTGCGGGCGTCTGTGTCCATAGGGCCCAGCACGCGGCACACACGATGTGGGCGACGCCCATGCACAAGAGGGCGGGCAGCACGGGTCGACTGTGGGCGCGGAATAGAGCGCGCAGCGACTCGTCCGTACAGAGCTGTGCGAACTCGGCATAAGTCGGCGTCGCCAGTACAGCTCTGCCCTTGGTATACGGTCGACGGAGGGCCTCACACTGCTTCTGTCGACGTGCGCCAAGCTGGACCCACACGCTCAGACCCGTGAATGTCAGTGCCGCCCCGAGAAGCAGCGGCACAAGGATAAAGACGCCAATCTGAACAAAGTACCACGGGGACGGCAGCAGATAGAAGAATTGCGAGTGGTGCAGTCGCTCGATCAGATTGGAAAACGAGCGGAACGTCAGCTCAGTGATGTCGCCGAGTTGTTGGAATCCAAAGGGACCGGGCGCTGGCCGGGCAAAGAGGGTTATAGCATCGACATGGAATGGCAAGAGCACGCCGTGAATGCCACTGGGCCGCCCTGCGAGCTGGTACCGAAGCTGCCGCAGGATCGATACCCAGCCAGACACAAAGGACTTGACGCCATGCCGGCCGAGCCAGTGCCGCTCGAGCCAGTCGACAGGGAGCCACGAGCGCAGGGCATCCACATGGAAGCGTCCCAGCTCCATTTCATCAGCCGACTCGCCATGCAGACCCAGCGACGGCGACATGTAGGTGAGACGCGTGATGTCCGTCACAGTGTTGATCGTGTCGAGATTCGGCAGCAGGCCATCGCGACCCTCGTAATAGAAATTGAACGAGGAGAACGAGTCGGCTGGATAGTCCAGCGCAAGGGCATTCCAGACCTGTGCGCCCGTGGTGTGGACGGCCTCGGCCTCGAGATTCGGCTGTCCCGTGCCAAAGTACTGCGCAGCCCACGCCTGCATACCGTCCAGGAAGCCATCGCTGATGACAAAGAGGTAGTCCTTGCTCCAGTGCGGTATACTCGCAGCGTGCTTGGCATAGGCCAGGAGCAAGGCAATGCCACGCACATTAATGGCGCGGTACGTGCCGTCGTCGGGGACGTACGGCAGCTCTGAGCTATCGCTCGGCTTCTGACGCCAGTGGCTCTGCCAGTTCGCAGCGAGGATCATGGCCACGCGTCCATCTGTGCGTGGGGTGTAGGAGCGCGCATACACATTCGTGCCCTGTATGGGTTCTGGCTGGCCCGGCACATAGAATGCGTATGTTTGAGTATGCACATCCAGGTCGTACGAGCGCAGCTCCTGAACAAGGTACGCAATACGCGCATCCTTGTCATCCTGTCGAGCAATCTCATGCAGTTGGGCCGAGATCCGATCGGCTTCGTGGACGTTGGGCGCGCCCCAACGTGCCTCGGCATAGCCGGGTTGGAGGGCATTCTCGTCGACGTACGTCCGATGCGTAAAAGGCTTGCGTGGCACGGGCAACAGAGCAAGCCATACGAGGGCAGCGACGATGAGAAGCACGCTGCGCGTCAGCGGTATGTGTGCGTGCGTACCGTAGCATCGGGCTCAGCCCGACGATCCTGTTGTACAGTCGCTCGCGGCGCGCGAGGCGCAACAAGGTGCGGCGATCATCTGGAGTGGGGGCATGATAGACTTCGTCCTCCCGTGAACTATTGACATGCTCTTTGTTTCGCTGCCGGAGCGATGGCGGCGTATGTGACGGCATCTATGTCGTTAGCACCATCCGCAAGGAGAGGGATCAGGAGACAGGCCAATAGCGTAAATGCCCGCTCGGGTAGGTCTCGGCATCATGAATACGACTGGTGCCAGCAGAGCGTACCGTTCATCACGGGAAAAAAAGGGGTGGATACGTACCGCTCGTCGCGATCGTCGCGAAAAGCCAACCCGGCGCCACTGGCTACGTGGCCTTCGCTTTCTAATGTAAGTGTGTGCCTACCACCCACCCGGCCCACGCCTGATTCGACGCGCAGGCCGAGCCCAGGCGCCCGAGGCGCCGAGGCTCGGCGCCACGTCTGGCACGTCGTCGGCATGTTTGGATAGACCGGGAATAACATCTTCATCGCCATCAGTCCTGTCGGTAGAAGAAAGCGCGCCGTGCTCAGGCTCGATTTGCTCGCCCGGCCGACTCCGACTCCAAAAGCGCGTCGTGTGGTCGTTGCTGCCACTCGCCAGGAGATGGCCAAGGGGATGCCACTGCAGACTCCATACATTAGATTCGTGCGCCGATGGCATGACATGGATCGGCGACTCGGGTATCGAGGAGCGCAGGGACCAGTGCAGAATCGAGCCGTCCGAGCCACCCGATACGAGCAGGTCATGGTGAATCGGGTGCCATTCCACCGTGCACACTTCCTTGCTGTGACCCTTGAGCGTGTACAGCTCGGCCATCGCACGTATATCGTACAGCTTGATCGACTGGTCACGCGAGGCAGTCGCGACAATATGACCATCCGGATTCCACCGCACGGATTGCACCGTGTTCTTGTGGCCATGGAACGTGCCCAAGTCCACCCCGGAGCGCGGGTCCCAGAATTTGACGAGGTTGTCTTTGCTACCCGATACGAGCAAGGCCTGCGTCGGGTGCCATTGCACGCACTTGACTTCCCATCCATGGCCCTTCAGCGTCGATTCCTCCTGTGCCTCGTCGAACGACCAGATCTTGAGAGTGCTGTCATCCGAGGCCGTCACGAATCGCTGGTCGTCCGGCGCAAAGCTCAGGCCTCGAATGGCATCTCTGTGGCCCGGAAAGGCCTGCAAGTTGTTCATATTGCTTTGGAAGTACTTGATCTGGCCATTCTGGTCGGCAGATACGAGCCACGATCCCGAATGCGACCACTCCATGGCCCGCACCGCTGAGTCGTGCGCCTGCAAAATCGTCTCAAAGTTGAACATGAGCCCATTCCAGAGCGTGAATTCACCGCTCGTCGAGCCCGTCAGAAGACGCCGTGCCTCCGGAAGCCAGCGCACAATGTTGACAGAGCATCGCACTTTGTTCGTCGATATATGTACAGGCACGCTGGCCACAGACGTCGCAGACTCCTCATACGCAGATGGCGGAAGTAGCCCAATGACCTGGTGCGGACTGGGCCGCAGGAACGCGTCGTGGCGCGCCACGCCACGGCAAGCGCGGTGGCGCATCCATAGCGGCACAGTGCCCCAATAGTCGACGGTGCGTCGCTGTACGTAGCGTCGTGCTCGTCGCCCTTCATAGCCTGCAGCGAGAGCCGTCGCTGTAGCGGCCTCTTCCTCTCTGTCGCGCGCATCAGGCGGCGGCGGCTTCGGCGCATCCAGGTACTTGCTGGGCTGCCAATACGCCACGCCCGTCGACATGGATTGAGGTGGAGGGTAGACAACAATGCCAGCGGTACGGAAGCAACACACCTTTGGGCTATTTGAATCTACAACTAGCATGCAAGCAAAATACTGCTCCATGACTCAAACCTTCCAAAGGATGCAAAGGGATATGTGTCTAGGTGATTAAAAAGGAGAAAAAGGGACCAGTGGCTCGTACGAGGAACACATCAGGGAAAGATGGGCGCGAAATTACGACGAGATGTGAGCCACCTCCTCGGCGCGGTCGGCCGTGGAGGGCTCAGCTGGCTGGGGCTTCTTCTCGAGAGCGTAGCCATTGGCACCCATCTCAATGTTCGAGCCCTGCGCAGGACCCGAGTAGAGCGGCACCTGCTCGTGACGCCTCAAGTCGTCCAGCACGGTGACAGGCGCCGCCGACGTAACCGTGGATGGAATGGCCGGAGCCGCACCAAAGTGGTGGTGGGTCGTGATGTACTCGCCCTCGTCGTACTCCTCATCTTCCTCCTCGACCTCTTCCTCGTCGTCTTCCAGCTCCTCCTCGTCCTCATCACGGTAGCCAGCGGCACGCACAGCGGCGGGCACAGGACCCGAGCGGTCCATCTGCTCGCTGGTCGTGAGGTAGACCTTCGAGAGCTGCTTGATGTCGTTCCACCACTCCATCATCTCGTCGTGGCTGCGAGCACGGAACGTGTAGGCCACGTTCGTGCCGAACATGTTGGCCTGCTGGCCAGTGCGGCCCTCAATGTGGAACTTGTGCGTCGAGGCAGCCGCCGTCGAGGGAGCACCCAGCGTGCACTCCGGCAGGAAGAGCGAGAGCTCCGGCACAGGGTGGCGGATCGGGTCAGACGAGCCGTGCTCGTGGAGGTAACCGGCAGGCGTGAGCACGTAGAACGACTCCTTGTAAGCGTTCGTGAAGCGCTTCTTGCGCTCGAGCATGCCCTGGTGCACAGGAATGACCGAGGGGTCCTCCTTGCCTGGGTAGTCGATCGTCTCAGGGTTGCGCAGAGGCGTGTCAGGGTCGAGCAGGTGATCCGAGCGCGAGGCAAAGGCGATCCACTCAGCGTTGGGCTCCAGGCTGCGCATGTGCACACCGAGACCGAGCCAGGTGTCCTGGACCTGAGCCGACATGCGGCCGCTCCATTCGTCAAAGGTCTGCCAGGCGCTCTGGATGCTGCGTACAACGGCCTCTTCAAAGTGAGCCGAGTTCTGCTGCATGATGATGATGCTCTTCTGCAGAGCATTCTCCTCATTGACCTGGCGCTGGAGCTGGATCGACACAGCCTGGTTGGCCGTGTACGGGTCCTCGCGGGGGCTCACGCTCATAGGCGTGTTCTTCAGCAGCGTGATCGAGCGGGCGAGGTCAGAGATCATCTTCGTCGACACCTCACGCTCACGAGCCACCATGTTGGCGAGCTTACCCGTGTCCTGCTGCACGTTGGCAATGTGCGCCTTGATCTCCTGGCGCAACTTGTGCAGGTGCTGGACAATCGAGCCTTCCACCGTCTTGGCAAGGTTAGCGTGGTGGTCAGAAATGGTGCGGGTCTTCTCGCGAATGCTGTAGAAGATGTCCTGGAGACCGTCCTCGCCGAGGAACTGGTTGCCCTCGCGGAATGGCACCTGGATGACGCCACCAAGCTTGGTCATTTCCTTGGCCGTGTTGTACTCGATATCAGAGATGCCCTCAAAGTACGAGATGAGCATCTTGACGATATTCTTCCAGCCTGTACCGGGTTAGTATCAAGACACGCAGAAAGGAGATAGCCACGTACCAGTGAAACGCTCGATCAAGATGTCCGAAGGGCGCAGCTCAAGCGGGCCCGTGTTTTTTTTGATCAGGGAAGCATTTCGGCTAGCAATCGTCGACTTACGACTCGCGGTCGTAGCCCGAGTGAGGGTTGAGTGGGCGTCCGTCATCACTGATCGTGGTGGTAGAACGAGGGAACTATCCACGTGTTTAAGCGGGAGGGCGTGTGCTTGGGTTGCGGGTTGCGGCGTCTGTTTACGAGCACAAACTCGAACAGGATGACGATCAAATGAGAATGCGTGCCAGTGTGGTAGAGTTACATGAAGCCAATCATAAGAATGCTATGTCATCTTATGCGGGATATGGTGCAGCTGACGCAACATTAAGCGTTCATTTACATGGATTAGGTAAGCTTGTTGCAGCCAATCTGGGGGCCGAGCTCCCCAGTGCCAGATGGACCATCCGCGCGGCGTTGTGCCCTCGGCCGGAAGGCGGCGGCACGACGGCGCTTCGTCCTGGCGAGCGCGCACGCCCACTGCGGCACCGTCTGGCCCCTTGGCGAAAGAGAAAGCGCAGAAGCCGCTGCCCATCATGACGCGCGGCACCAACACGGCGTTCCAACAACGCCTGCGTGTACGTACATGCTGGCAGAGACAGCTAACGCGCTAGGTGCTGACTTTCACGATCCCTATCATGGTGGTCTCGTCGTGTACGTGCGACCTTGACTGACACAAAGATATGCTGTACAAGCGTCTCTATCTAGGCGAACAGCAGCGACCTTTGCCGCCTGACTGGTTCCAGCTCAAAGCTGAGAAGTCGCCGTCTAAGGATACCACAGAGTCTCCATAGCCTCTGCCCCACCTTCCAACCATCTCATCACGTGCAGATAAGAAGAGAGGACGACGTGCTCCGAAAAAAAAGGGGCGCGGTTGGACCGCGACGTTGTGCCTGACACAGGTGTGACGTTGTCATTCTGTTGGCGCCGTGTGGCACACTCCCTGGATCCAAGTGGCTAGCCGCGCTGGTAGTGCGCGTGTAGCATCCAGGACTAGAGGCGTCCAAATGGTGCCTATGAGTCTGCGCATCTTGGCGCCACCGACGTCCGATACGAGTGAAGCTCCGTCGCTGGTCCTGCAGTGCGATGCTCGAAAGTACATGTTCAATGTGGGAGAAGGAACGACGCGTGTATCTGCTCAGCACCGCGCGTCAAACATGCGCGTCGATCACATTTTTTTAACGCGTGTGGCGTCAGAAACCATGGGCGGTATCCCGGGGCTGCTCATGACTCTGGCGGACGGCGGCCGCGGATCGATCGACATCCACGCACCACCCAACCTGCTTTATGCGCTGGCAGCTACCAGACTCTATGCGCGGCGTGATACCATGGCCCTGAACGCGCATGAAATTGAGGTGCGAGAGCCGCATGTCTGCTACCAAGACGAGTATGTGCAGATACACTCCGTGCCCCTTGTGCCGGCACAGCACCGCTCACTGTATACCGACATCGCGGAGAAAGGACCAGCACTGGACGTAAAGGCCCAGCTGTCGAGTCCGAAGGCGCTGCGTGGCTCGCAGGCCAAGGCCTGGTATGAGTGTATTCTACGAGATGCATGGACCAACAGCGAACGTACATCGCCAGGCCCCGCGCGGTCTGCGCATCTGCTGCCGCCACCGCCCGTGCCGTATGCCCCGGATGGCCCCGAGCCTGGGCGTCAGGCAGCCGTGTTGGCTTATATTTGTGCAGGACATACCCAGCGTGGCAAGTTTGATGCCGAGCAGGCGATGGCCTTGGGCGTGCCACCAGGCAAATCCTTTGCACGTCTTGCCAGGGGTGAGACGATCACGGTATCACGTCCCGTTGCATGGGAGCAGATGGACCAGGACGCACGCCAGGCGTGGCTTCGCGCGCAGCAGCGCAGGGATCCCGGCCCAGCTTCTATGCCTGTCGAGGACGTCCAGGTGGCGAGCCAGGAAGTCGTAGGAGCGTCGCGCGCAGGTCCCGTGTTCTTTTACTTGCACGTTCCGACGCCGGCGCATGTGGAAGCGTTGGTGCAGTCAGACGCGTTTGCTCCGTACACGCACGGGGCGAATCAGCATCTGGCACCCGAGCAACGACGCACGCCTCATGTGATGTTGCACGCGGCTCCCCAGAGTGTTTGGGACGATGAGCGGTACCGATCCTGGCGGCAGAGGTTTGGGCCGGACTGCCACCACCTCCTTGCTAACAGAGACGTGTGTGCGGATCAGCTCACGTACACGTCGAATGCTGTGTCGCTGGATCGACTCTCGGAGTTGGACGCACAGGTGTTTGCGGTGCCGGGCCATGCCGAGGCCCGTGTGCAAGTAGCAGACGCGCTCCCAGTCTGGCCCAACATGCACGTCTCGCTGCAGCCGCGCGGTGAGCCGTCGCAGTGGCAGTCCACGGCCCCTGCGCTCGAGGCCAGGGCAGCTCTTCCCTCCTGGGACGCTTATTGCGACATGGCGAAGCAGGTTCGAAGCAAGGCGCCGGTGCCGCCGCGCACGGCTGCAGCCGGCCTAGCAGACCATCTCGTATTTACGACGCTCGGCACTGGCAGTTCGGCGCCATCCAAGTACCGCAACGTGTTGAGCACCTTGATCGAGATGCCGGGTGATGGGTACGTGGTTCTTGATGCAGGCGAGAGTACCTACTTTCAGCTGGCGCGCCGCTTTGGGCCGGGCATGCATGGCTGGGACGGCGTGGGTGTCGATCGCATCCTGCGCGACTTGCGGCTGTTGTTTGTGAGTCATATCCATGGTGATCACCACATGGGTGTGGCGCGGCTCCTGCTGGAGCGCCGCAAGCTCCGGCCCACCGAGCCGCTGGTGCTTGTGGCCAACAACTATACGCGGGTGTGCCTGGCCGAGTACGATGCGTTGGAAGACCTTGGTCTGCGGGACATGCATGTCTTTGACAGTGCGTCGCTGGACTGGCAGCGGGGTGACAGGACGTGGGAGGCGGGAGCGCTAGCTCGACTCGAGCGTGTGTGTACGGCGCCTGTGTCGCACCGCATGGGCCACTGCTACGGCATCGTCTTGCAGCATAAGCATGGCTGGAAGGTGGTGTTTAGCGGCGACACGATGCCATGTGAGGCGCTTGTCCAGGCCGGTCAGGGCGCGACGGTGCTGATTCATGAGGCGACGATGCAGGACGATGAGGCCGCGCTCGCCGCTGCGAAAGGGCACAGCACGATCGGACAGGCTTGCCAGGTGGCCCAGGACATGCATGCCGAGCACTTGTTGCTGACGCACTTTTCGCAACGATACCCGAAGCTCGCCCGGATCGGGGCCGTCGCGGGTGTGCCCATGGGCATCGCCTTCGATATGATGCGCATGACACCTGCACAGCTGCGCCGACTCGTCGCGGGCCACGGTGCCATGGCGCTTCTCCTCGACACGGAGCACGAGTCAGACGACGAGGAAGCCAAGGCGCCCAGCCCCAAAAAGGCACGCCGCGTCCATACGTCCAGCACGCAGTTTGCGCACCAGTACGTGCTTGTTTCGTTCACGGGCCATGGCGAGGCGCCGCCTTCCGAGCTGTCGGTAAGCCAGGGCGTGCAAGAGGCACTCCAAGCCGCGCATGGCGTCGTCGGCGGAGCGATCCATGTCGACGTGCTCTATGCGGGGCCGCCTAGGGCGACGACCGGCATAGGCGAAGCGGTGCTGCGCGTCGATGCAGCGCACGTGGGTGTGTTGACGAGCGCGCTATCGAGCGCGCATGGTTCGGCGCTCGCGACGCTCACTGGCCGGCAGCCGGGGCTGCGAGTGCGTCTGTCCAACGTCTCTCATCATCTGGGCGCCCTCGGCACGAACCAGAGTCGCGCGTGGACTATGCAGCAACAAAACGACCTCTCTATCTACACAAGTACAGTATGAAAGACATAGTCCCAGATTTTGCTGGTCACACCGAAGCCCAGCTCGTAGTTCTTGTAGTGGTGCTCAAGATGATACCGCTTTTGCTCCCGTACGTACTCGGGCAGCTTGGTGTGGTGCAGTGCATAGTGCATCGTGTCATACACGACATACATCGAGTACGAGCCGGAGATGACGCCGTTGGCCATCGCGGTCGGCAGCACGGCATGCGCGAGCAGCAGCATCGGGAACGACAGCGTCGCGAAAAGAACGGGCGGCATAACGAGGCGGTAGCGGTCCATCGGCAAAAAGTGATGGATGCCATGCAGCAAAAAGTGCATCAGGTAGAAGAACTGGTGGCGCGGTAGGAGCCGGTCCATGTGGAAGAGGAAGCGGTGGAACAGGTATTCGAGGAAGGTCCAGAACACGACACCAAAGACAAAGCAGCCAAACGCGGCCGCATAGCCTTCCATATTCGACAGTGTGGCGTTGCCCGTGTAAAAGAACTCCTTGTACTGCGTGGCAGATAGGTGGAAAAAGGCCGCTGCAATCGGCAGCCACATCATCGGGATCACATACCATGGCGTCTTCGTAAACACCTCGAGGAAGGCGTAAGGCATCAGCTGGGCTGGCTCCTTGCAGTGTCGCGGGATGTGCACCTGCTCCAGGTAAAACTCCTTCGAGAACGATGAGTACCACATTTGCGGGATGAGCGGCTTGGACAGGTCGAGGAACTGGTGGTGCACATAGTCCTTGGCCACGTCTGTCTCCTCCGGCACAAAGTCATCCGAAATGTGCGCATCCGCTGGCAGGAAGGCCGGTGCCATACCCTCCGGCGACATCGTCTCTGGCAACGAAACTTTGCCGATGGCAAAGTCGCCCAACATCGTGTACGCACTGCGCGAGTGGACGTGTGAGTCCTTGTTCTTCATGATCGCTGTCACATCCTGGCCAGCATACTCCATGATCAAATCCTCGCCACCGGGGTGATCCGCAATAAAGTCTGTCACATCATAGACCACATTGTCAAAAATCACCCAGCAGTCCTCCTTGGAGCTGTGCTGCGCTACGTCGCCCCGAGTGAAGGTCTTGCTCCAAGACATGGTCGAGATGGGCGAAGAAAAATTAGGTTGCACGCACACCCAACCTTGGCGAACGACACACAAAAAGGCGGCGCCCTTTCACGCCACTTTGTGTGTCACGTGATGCGATGGCAGGAGCGCGCAGGTCGAGGCCGGCGGCTGAGGTCAGCCAGGCACGGAGCGTCATGCCTATCTACACCTGTCGTCGATGCGTTCGCAGGTATTCTTCCCCGGCAGCCATAACGGACTTTTCTTCCGCACTGATAGTGTTAGCCATAGTTACGTACAAGGATCTAATGCAGTCCTTCATGCGCTTGCTTTGTTCACTGCAGGCCCACAGTACGGAGAAGACGCGGTTGCGCGAGCAGGCCACAAATTCTATCGTAAGTCGCATCAGCGTACCTTGGACAAGCGGGTCACACGCCTTGTATGCTTCGAGTTTACGGTTTTTCATAAATGTCTCAAACTCGCGATTGCTCATCACATGTGTGCTGTTCTGGGACGCCATGGCGACGTGGATTCGTGGCTCGCGTCAGAAGCGGTGGGAAACCTGGCTGGGCCGCGCTGAGCGCTGAGTCAGCGTGACACGACGAAAAACGGCCCCAATTCCACCGACGGCGAGACAGAGTCGCGAGTGTTGGACGCGCATGAGCTTGGCAGGCAAGCCCAAGACCAAGGCCAAGCAGCGCTACCTGAAAGCCAAGAAGGACCGGCGCAAGGCCCGCAAAGCCGCTGGCCCGAAGCCGCCTGGCGAAGCTTCCAAGAAGCAGCGATGGGAGCAGCACGAGGAGCAACAAAGCGACGAGGACGACGACGTATCAGTACGGGACGACGCGGTCACGACGGAGGATGCGGGCGCCCTGCCGGACACCAGCGCTGCCTCTCAGAATGACCGTCAAGAAGAACAGACAAGTGAGCCTGCCGCGACTACTACCTACCTCTACCGCTTTCCACGCCCGCAGCAGACGGCGAGCGATGACGCCACCGATCTCCTTGCCTCGCAAGGCATCCCCGATGCGCTCTTACACCCCACTGAAGTGGCTGCCTCCAAGACACAGGCGCTCGATACCCCCGATGACCAGCTCCTGCACCTGTGTCCCGAGACGCGGCGGCAGCTCGCCGAGCTAGGGATCACCCAGTGGTTTGCCGTTCAGGCCACTGTGATTCCCGCGCTGCTACACGATCCTCGCATGCGACACACATACCTGCCTTACACGCCACCGCATGACTTGTGCATTTCCGCACCGACAGGCAGCGGCAAGACTCTTGCCTACATCGTGCCTATCATGGAATTGCTGCGGACTCGCACGATCGTGCAGCTCCGAGCGTTGATCCTCGTGCCCACCCGCGACTTGGCCGTGCAAGTGCGCGACGTATTCGAAGCCGTCGCCAAGGGTAGTGGTCTGCGAGCTGCGACCATCACTGGCCATCACAGTTTCCGACACGAGCAGGAGCAACTCCTTCACGTGGATGTTGTCATGGCCACACCTGGTCGGCTAGTGGATCATATCCGCGGCACGCCTGGGTTCACTCTGGAGCACTTGCGTTTTCTCGTGATCGACGAGGCAGACCGCCTCCTTGGCCAGTCTTTTCAGGAATGGGTATCGACGCTCCTAGACGCGCTCGAGCCACACGGACCGTCAGATCGCCTCTGTGCTCCTCCGCGACTCTGGACCGAATCCGACACATGGGCGCGGGACGATATACAAGTGCCGCAGCCGAGCGTACAAAAATTGCTGTTCTCCGCCACACTCTCGCGTGATCCAGCCAAAATAAGTGCACTGCGTCTGCGCGACCCGCAGTTTATCCGCGTGCGCGACGGCGCAGAACAGGGCCAATTCGCCCTCCCATCGAGTCTGCACCAGCACATGCTCATCTGCCCCACCAACGAAAAGGTCTTGCACCTTCTGCACATGCTGCATGGCGATCAGCACATTCGCCAGGCACTGTGCTTCACCAAGAGTGTCGATGCGGCCAACCGCCTTGTTCACCTCCTGCTCTTCTTCGAAGAAGCCTGGGCCCAGGCCACGGCTCAGCCGCCACTCCACATCCACTTTTACTCCTCGGACCTGCGTACGAGCGAGCGCAAGCAGCTGCTGCGGGCGTTTGAGCGTGGTGAAGTGGACGTGCTCGTGTGCTCGGATTTGATTGCGCGCGGCATCGACTTGCCGGATGTGCGCCATGTGATTTCGTACGACGTGCCTGTCGATATGGCCAAGTATGTGCACCGTGTGGGCCGCACGGCTCGTGCAGGCCGTGTGGGCGATGCATGGAGCCTGGTGGAAGAACAAGAAGTGTACCACTTCAAGCGCATGCTAAACGAGGCTGGGCAGCTGGAACATATCCAGCGACACAAGGTGCACTCTGGCGCGTTTGATCCACTCCTACCCCACTACAAGGCAGCTCTAGCGCGCCTCGCACAACTCTATAGTCAACAGCGCTAATATATACATTAGCCCAGCACAGCTGGGCCTTTTTTACGACGCTTCGTAGTCTTGTTGAAGGACCGCCAGCCCTGCACACGATCCTCTCTTGCCTCTTCCCAAGCCGTATCGAGTTCGGCGCGCCGTTTGCGCTCCTCCTCGGCATCCATCCGTAGTTTGGCTGCCTCGATCTCGGCCTCTTGTTTATGCTGAATCGCTCTACTGTGAGTGCACACATACGTACTTTCGCTTCTTCAGCTCCTCATCGAGGACAATATCTTTGACATAAATTTTGATGCGATCTTCGAACGACGGCGCAATCTGATCCAGTCGACCGCCAGGCACCTTTTCCAGCTCAATTTCCTCGTTCGTCAGCGTCATCGGCAGACCCAGCTCACGCAGCGCGAGACAGCGCGCACTCGTTACCGTTTCATCCAGCGCTTTCCTCCGGTTCTCGTCGAGCAGATGGTCCAGGGACTTTTTCAGCAGATCAAAGGCCTCTTCGGCACGTGCCTGATCCTCTGTCATCTTGTCTGGGTGGATTAGCAGACTCTTTTTGCGGTACGACTTTTGGATCGTCTTTTCATCCGCATCCTGTGTGAGGTCAAGTATGTCGTACGGATTCATGCGGAATGCTCTCGTGAGCACTCTATCCACTTCGCGGCGCTGACTTTGTGTATAGCGCTCCTTCGCTGGAGTGTCAGCGCATTCACACATACGAGATAGCTTCGACTCGTCGACGACGAGCTTTCGCCGCACACGCGGTGGCCGTGGCGGCGGACCCGGCGGTGGGCCTGGAGCCAAAGGGGCTCCCTCCGTCATGGAATGCCAACGACCCGGCGCCTTTCCCACCTCCACGTAGAAAGACTTCCCTCATGCATGCTTAGTTACCGATCGTTCACCGCGTGACCCAAGATGCAGGCCACTTATTTTCGTCTTCGCCCAGCCCTTCCACCATGACAGCGCCGGCTGACCTGGCCGCCGAAGGGCGCGTCCATACGACAGAGAAGCCAGCTAAGAAAGAACACACATTTTTCGACGACATCGTGTCGATGAAATGGCTCGTGTATCCCTCTTCGGCGGCCAAGTTTGCTATGATCTTCATTGTCGGATACCTGCTATGTGAGTACGTGCTGCCGGTCGGTGTGAACCCATTTCGCCCTTTCCTCATGCTTTCATACCGCATCCCCGAAGGAGAGGTCATTAAGCGCATGGCCATGGAGCAGGCCCACGGACCGAGGCCCACGCTATCACTCGATAACTCCGTTACCACAGCCCTGCGCAGCTTTTGTCACTCACTACAGGCCACGCTCTTCCCCCACCAGCCAGCTCTCCTGCGCTACGGAAAGGGCTGGCTCGACGTGTGCTTCATGGCCTTTTACATCATTGTATTCAGCTTCCTTCGCCAGGTGATCACGGGCCATATCTTCAAGCCCTTGGCTGCTCACTGGAACATCAAGTTGGAAAACAAGCAGATCCGCTTTGCTGAACAGGGCTATGCTCTAACGTATTGGGGTATCATGGGCGCTGTGGGTGTGTACGTCATGTCGTTCCAGGATAGCTGGTGGTACCACTTGGATCATCTTTGGTACCAATACCCCCACTGGCAAATGCGGCCCGAGCTCAAGCTGTATTACCTGCTGCAAGCTAGTTACTGGCTCCAGCAGGCCTTTGTCATGCTTCTGGGTCTTGAGCGTCCGCGCAAAGACTATTATGAGCTCGTGGCGCATCACCTGGTGACGCTCTGGCTCATCGGCTGGTCGTACTTTATCAATTTGACCATGATCGGCACTACCGTCTTTGTCTGCATGGACATCCCTGATACTTGGCTTGCTCTCTCCAAGATGCTCAACTATCTGGACATGAACATGTGTGCCGCCGTCGTGTATTCTACTTTCATGGTCGTGTGGTCCTACTTCCGCATCTACCTGAGCGCTCTGACGCTGTATTCAGTGTATGCTGACTACACTCTTATTCCCGCTTATGCACGAACGTTCCATCCATCCCAAGGACACTGGCTTGTCTGGTGGATGCAGTGCCACGTATTTGCCCCTCTTTTCCTCCTTCTTCTCCTCAACTTGTTTTGGTACGTAATCATGTGGCGCATCCTCTTCCGTGCGATGCGCGGTGTTTGTGGAGATATGCGCGAGGATGGCGAAGACGAAGCACCCACGAAAGAAGAGTAGTCCTGTATAGCCACAAGTCACCACATTGCAATGGCATCGACACGACCAGCTGGGGCGTAAACAAAGTCACGTGTCCACAAGTAGGATGAAAAGAAAAAAGAGAAACCCCTGAATCTAGAGGGGGCGCACTGGGAATCGAACCCAGGACCTCTTCTATGGATCTTAATCGCTTAAGCCCTAAAGAAGAATCATACCTCTAGACCATGCGCCCAACTTGTTGAAAGACATTGTGATTCAGTGACTTATGACTGTTCTCCCAGACTTTCTACTTTTTAGCGACGGCTCTCTCTGCGCATTTTCATGTATTGTTTTGTGGATGGCATGACACATACTTTATTCTATACATTATATCTCACGCGAAACGCAGCTAGGTAGCAATCATTATTTTGAATATCCTTCTGCTGTGTTTCATGAGTGGATGTGCGGGGAAGGATAGCGAAGCCGAGGGGGCCACACCCGCAATCAGGGCACAAGATATGCTTGACAAGCCGCTTTTCACCAGGCGATACGTCCAACCGACTTTCATCGGAAGTGTCCAAGGTCGCATTCTCCGGTACTTCTTGCGGTGAAGATTCGAGTATATGCAAGCTTTGGCGAAGCGTCGAAAAGCTATTGCGCGAGCTACGCTTTCGTCGTACGCCGATGCTGCTGGACCGACCAGAGTGGCTCGGCAATGAAGATGAAGGCGACGTGGATTCCTGGTTCTGACTCGACTGGAATGTGCGGTTCGGCACGTTCCATTCGATACAGCGGGAAAAGGTCACGTTGTCAAAGCCCATCGGATTGGGCACATGCCAAAAGCCACGAAGGGGCCCGATCGTGGCATGAGCGTCTGACGAGGTCCGGAAAAGTGAGTTCATCCATGGTGCAATAGGATTGTCCAGGTTCCCCAAGGAGTCTGATGTTTCGCCATTCACAGAAGGCACCGTGTTCATAAGCGGGCCCGTCTCGCGAATGGACCACTCAGCTGAATTCCGTGCGACAAGTGTACAGTCACAAGACTCGTTGGGACATAATAATGGGTGAAGATTGAGATAGTATTTGAAGTCGACAATGCGAGACTTGACGGCCTGGCGAATATCTTCCTCAAACGTCTTGCTGGCAAATGCTTCGCCAAAGATGGCCTCGAGCGCCTTACCCGGGTTCTTCTTAGGCTTATTGGGTGCGGAGGAGGGTATGATGCCCAGATCGCGGGCTGCACCTTCGGTCATATTTGCCTTTTGGAGCAAAAGCGCCAAAGTATGGTCGTTGTTGGGCGTGGCACTGACAGGCGTCATGACACTAGGCGAGTTTGGCTCGTACCGGAACATGCTGGGCTCGTAAGAACTAGACGGTCCTTCCGTGTCATTAGCATGGTATGAGCGTGAGGATGTCTGGTGTGTTGTGGTCTCGAGCAAAGGAAGCATGCCCTTGGATGATAGCGCTGAATGCTGGTCCGCCCAATCTTCTTGCGCGAAGGAGGTGTCGATGCTCAAACTTGTGCTTGTGTTGATTGGTCGACGCATCTCAGCCCAGACGTCTGCAGCGCGCTGCTCGTAGCTGTATGCGTGAAACTGGAACTCAAACCGCTGAAAGAACGATTTGCGTCGTCGCGGACAAACGACCGATATGATTTCGTATTCTTGACCATGTGCTTTGTCACCGAAATCCATCGTCTGCAAGCGCCGGATAAATGCGACGAGCAAATTTGTACCAATGCCCTGATGCCTCTGGCCTTGCTCTACGCCAAAGTCTTGGATACAAACGACGCGTGCCAAATTCGATGTGCTGTGGCCATACATGCTTTGTGTGATGTTGGCTGGCGATGCAGTGGCGCTGATGACGCCGACCAACTTACGACGTGAGTCATTCGTGCCAGACAAAGGGCCGGATACCATGGGCGGTGGCAATGTCACAAAGGCACCCAGCGTAAGATGAGGGGCCTGCTCGAAGCGCGTCGAGAGCTGAGCCATGCTGGGCACTTCCTCATGTGGAAAGTAGGTGCTTAAAACATGCTGCGCAGCACGCAGCTCATCCATACGTAGTGTATCAATCGTAATGGACTGCTTGTGATGCATCATTGAATTACTGCGATGCGGTCGCAAGGCGGGAGGGGCTGTTTCGCTGCGACTCATCTTGTGCGAAAGAGAGCGCTCTGGTGTAGAGTGGGTGGGCGGGGTCTCGCTCTTTGGAGGGTCTTGATGCCTTCTGGCAGGAGCTGCTTCTATCGAAGGGGAAGAAATTGTTGCGACGGCTCTCTCGTCGTCCGATGGAGCGGCAGTCCAGGTGCCGAAAGAATCCCGGGTTGGCGTCACGAGGCGAATGAAGTGGCTCGCCGCGCCGTACCTCCACTCCGCGTGGGGTGACCGCAATATATTTCATAAGCACCACGCAGAGCCAGGAAGGCGCTGGGTCGCCGCGGCAGTGTCTTGCCACGTGGATTACAATGCACCAGCGAACGTCATAGAACGGTACCGATGCGCACGGATATTGATTGGGTGTGCCGCTGGCAGCGGGTAAAAGCATCTGATGACCGCATCGACACTTCCTCTCCCACCTCCTATTATTGTGTACGTATCCGTGTGGTCTAGTCTTGTTCCTGATGCCTAATACAGCGATGGCTTTTGCCCCCTCTGCTATTCGTTCCTTTGCAGCTTCTACACGCACCATGTCTAACGTTTTCTTCGACATCACCAAGAACGGCGCTCCTCTCGGCACCATCAAGTTCAAGCTCTTTGACGATGTGGTGCCCAAGACGGCCGCCAACTTCCGTGCCCTCTGCACGGGCGAGAAGGGCTTCGGCTACGCTGGCTCGCACTTCCACCGTGTGATCCCTGACTTTATGCTCCAGGGTGGTGACTTCACCGCCGGCAACGGTACCGGTGGCAAGTCGATCTACGGTGCCAAGTTCGCCGACGAGAACTTCCAGCTGAAGCACTCCAAGCCCGGTCTGCTTTCGATGGCTAACGCCGGTCCCAACACGAACGGCTCGCAGTTCTTCATCACGACCGTTGTCACCAGCTGGCTCGACGGCAAGCACGTTGTGTTCGGTGAGGTCGTTGACGGCATGGACGTCGTCAAGGCCATCGAGGCTGAGGGCACAGGCAGCGGCAAGACCCGCAGCCGTATCGAGATCGCCAAGTCGGGTGTCTGCTAAATGCACGTAGCTATGTTGTATTCCATCCTCCAAAGTGAGTGTCGCCCAGAGTCGTTCCGCCACGTTCGCCGGGTGGCGCGTGGCTTCCGCCAGCGTTGAGCCATGCGCTGCGCTGGACCAGATGCGAGGCCAGGCACCGCCCTGCCTCGGATGTGGGCGATGCTTGCCACAGGGTTCGTGCGCCGTGCAAAGACGCCTCGATGGGATCGTGCGGGATGTGGATGTGCACGGGCACATCGTCCGGCGCCCACATGCGCAGCTCCTGGGATAGTCGCCGCCGGAGTCCAGGCACGCGTGCAGAGCCACCTACCAGCACGATCTGGGTCCATAGCATATCGCGCGCCTCCTCGTGTACGTGTGAGATGCAGGTGGCAATCAGTTCTGGCAGCGAGCCTTGATCGAGTCCTATGCGCTTAGGCGCGAAAAACGACTCGAAGAGCTGGAAGCGTTCCTGTCCGAGGCGCAAGACTTGATGCTCCGTCGAAGCGACGTGTTGGGAGGGCGTTGTGCTGCCCGCAATGAAGGCATCGAGCTCGTCTTCAGGAAGCATGGGTGTGTCGTACGCTGCGGGCCCGGACAAAACATGTCCATACTTTGTCTTGGGATCCGCGACGTCCTCGGGTGTGGCATAGTTAGGTAGCACATACTGCTGCACCATGGGATTATCTTCGTCGGCATGGAACATTTCCACGAGCTGCTCAAAGCTCCAGGAGCTAGGCAAAGCGTCCTGTGGCGGAAAGCGGCGCCTCTCCTCGTCTCTGGCGCAGGCAGCGACAAAGCACGAGCTGCACTTCATTTTGTCGGTGAGGTATGTCTCGTCCATCATATTCCACTGGCGGAACGAAAAAAGAACTTTGAGCAGGCTTGTGAGGACCTTTCCACCGAGATCCAAGCGACGTACCGCGTGCCACACGACTTGGTCTCGGATGATCGGCACGGCGTGGGTATAGCTATGGCCCATGTCGACGACAAGCAACGCCTCAGGGCGTGGCGTCGCGAGGGACCAGGGTATGAGCTGTGCCGTCGTTGTGCGCCAAATAGCATCGGCCTCGTACCATTCGAAGAGCAGCATGTCAAACGCACGTTGCTGCTCGGGTAGGGCAAAGTAGGGCTCTGTCACTATAACCGTGCGACCACGCAGCAGCCCGAATGTGTCGGTAGTCGTCTTGCACCCAAGTGCCTTGATGAGTGCGCGGTCCCACACCGACTTTTGGGCGGCCCAGTCGACGATCATGCCGCGGTCGATCGGCTGCCGCAATTGCAGGCCGCCGTAGTCCTGGCATTCGCTCTCGATGAGGTCACCCACCAGCACCTGGCGTCGCACACCCTGTCTCGTGCGCGCAATGGCATTGGGAATCGTATGCATGTCTGGATGCTCGCTGCAGGCGACGTGCACATGCGCCGCGCCCGTGTCCAGCACCACAGCCGCGGCCGCCGCCTCTTTTCGAGCGCGGCGCATTGTGGTGGTTGTGGAGGACCACAGGTTGCCCTGCGCTCATGTCGTTTGGACGGCCGCCGACCTTCTCGTCGTTCCAGGTCTTGCCACCGGAGCGTGGCTCGTTCCCGCTTGATCACTACGGCGAGTGCAAAAGCTTTATGCAAGAGTATCTTGCCTGCCTGCGTGCGAACAAGAACAACAATGGCGCATGTCGCCACCAAAGCAAAGCCTACCTGGCATGCCGTATGGACCAGTGCGTATGCGCTACTGACCCAGTCAACTGATGGAGCGCGACGACTTTGACAATTTAGGTTTCTCAGATATTGACAAACCTACATCCGGTGCCCCGCCACCGGACGATTCACAGCGAATGCTATAGTGCGAGACATGCACGGACCAGTGCCCCCATGGCGCCGCCGTCGTGCCCGAAAGCTATACATGCTTCTTCGAGGGCCTGTGTGAGGAACGTATGCGCCATGAAACGGCGCGATGTCATGTCTGTGAGCATAGACAGGCACGGTAGCGGTCGTGCGAGAAGGTGCGAGGGGGTATCGTGCAGCTCGACATTCTCACACAGCAGGCGACCCAGCGTCGCTAAGAGCACTGCACGTTGCGGATGGCCGGGTGGGTATAGTGCGCTCCGTGCATCGCGTGCGCCGCGTGCTTGCATTCCCGCACACAGCAGCATGGTACATTGCACCGCATCGTCCCAGGCTTGCCTCTCGATCGCTCGTGTGTGAGCAGCGAACAGCAAAGGCCACACGCGGTAATGCGAAGGAGGTGCCAAAGCGGTGCGGTGCACCAGTATGTCGGGATCGGTGTCTTCGCCCATGTCCACGGCGCGTGGCTCGATACGACGATGCCCACACGCTGCACTGCCCGACCACTCTGAGCAGGAGGTGCACCACAGCGCCGTGCGTGGATCGATCCACTGCGTTCGCTCACACAATGCACATGCGCAGGTGAATCCGTAGCGTTCCTGCAAAACGGCTTGGCGCTCAGCTCGGCTCGTCGCCACGTCGACATACGACATGTGCACGGCATCGCCCGCTGAGATAGGTCGGATAGCCACAAGGTGCATCCTGCTTGGTGAGCCGCGCTGCATCGTGGGGAATACCATGACAGCGTTTGCATCGCATGCGTGATTCACGAGCGCCAGCGTCGGATTGACGCACACGCCCAATGGATCGAGGTACGCGTCCGAGAGCATAAAGGCGTTCGTCATATGCTGGCACACGAGCTCCATGAGCTCGTCGGCGTTCGTCAAGCCAAGTGCTTCACGCTCCTCCGTGCCGAGAAAGACGCCTAATCGGAAAGCCAGCATCGCTGCTTCTTCGCGGACGTGGTCCTGCATCGCATGTCGATTCGAGGCCATAGCACCTAGAGGAGCCCACCATGCTGGTGTGCGCTCGCTTTTCAGCCACAAAAGCTGCGCCAGAGCACGTACATCTGCATCAGGCACGTCCTTGTGCCGCTGTAGTGCAGCACATTCACGCTTGTGCCATGGCCTCGCAGAGGCCTCGCAGACGTCGTCACAGTAGCGTGCAAAGTCACACGATGCGCACACCTGCAAGTGTGGCTCCTTCGCGAGACAGAAGTGGCACCGATGCACCGCCTCCGTCGTACGAAGTACACGCACGTACGCGTCATCGATCAAGAGTGTCTCGCCCGCTTGAATAGCTCGTGTCGCTCGTAAGCCTCGGCCCCATGCACCGTGCGCAATCGTAAGCGGCGCGTCCTGCAATGCATACATAGGGACGGGTGCGGGAGGGGGCGTTGACCATGTCACCGTTTTGCTCGATCGTTCGGCGCGTTTGGCATGAAAAGACATGGAAAACCTACGAGTCTATTGACACGCCTCGCTGGCTCAAATAATCCTTGGCCGTTTTGATATCCTGCGATGGTCAGCATGCATCACATACCATCAAGAGCTCCTCGTGGGCTTTGGGTGTATCATTAAACGTGAAGAGGCCCCATCCCACCTGGAAGAGAAGGTAGGCACCCGTGCCGACCAGCACCCACCATGGCAACTTGCCCGTTAGCGAAACGTGCGTACCGTCGGCAGAATAGCTCTGGATACATCCTGCGGAATGAAGGGTACACGCAGTATCTCAAAGAGAAATAGCAGATAGACTACCAGGACGCATCCCGCCACGCCTGCAAATCGACTCGCACGGGTCATGGCTGTCAACGCACCGCGCGACCCTCGCTCGACGGCAGCGTCAGCGGCCGCCGTGGCGAGCGGTCCTGCGGTGTTCTTTCGGCCGAATCATGATGCTCTCGAGGACGTGGTATCATGCTAGGTATCGTTAGGCTACGGATTCGTCCAGGTGCATTTTCGAGCGTTTGGACGATGGCTCATCATCCGTGACGTCATGAGACAGACTGGTATCGAGTGTATGCTTGCCGCCGCTCGGCACAGGCTTGGCGTCGCCGCCAGAGGCACTCGACGGCACGTGCGTGTCCTGCGTAGTCGTGTCTTTCAGTTCCGGGGAGGCGCGGGCCTTGTTGGTATCTATGCGGTGCCAAAAATCGGCGTACGATGACGTATCGTGCCGGAGCTCCAGCGGCCCTACCTCCTGTTTTCTGGGCGACGGCGTAGGGGACGAGGGCGAAGCTTGCCATGGGCCCTTTTCTCTGGGCGAGACTCCCCGCTCCATAGCTGGCTTGGAAAGCGTCATTTGCCGTCGATAAAATAAATTCTCGACCTCTGAAAGCGACTGACGCGTCCATCCATTCTCCACCTTGAATACGGCGTAACGAAGTCGTGTTGAGAGCATATGCGATAGCTGGCGTGTGAATAGAATGTACGTACAGAGACGGCTTTCATGCGCTCAGCATGCACCTGGCGTTTTCCTTTCCCCGAAGGACTCGAGGACATCCCTTGCGACATGTCGTGCAAGGCGCGCCAGGCAAGTCGTGGGTCCTCGGAGCCAGAACACCTCACCCCGCCTCCTGTTCGTGGCCGTCGCCCTCAGGTACGCGCGTCGTCCTACATCACATGATTCCTCCACGTGACCCTATTCGCTGGGTCCTGGCCCCCCGCGGTCGTGGCCAGGCGCGCCTTGACTGAACGCCATTGACGGCCATCGTCCACGACTGTGCAGCTGCGCGAGTATCAAGGCGAGTTACCCACCTACGCGGTTGTGAAGCTATTGTTGGCATAAGTGAATCACACGATTGCGTGCAATATGCCTACACTGTCGCAGCCTTTGGCTGCATACGAGGCAGGGACCAAGGCGTGGTTTCCAGACGACGTGCAAGGCTGGGTGAGCGGAACATTGACCAAGGAGCCTCACATCAGTGAGTCTGGACAAGTGGAATTGCTGTTCACGCTCGATGAAACAGGTGCGGAGCGAATGGTCACCACGACGATGGCCAAGCTCGAGGCACCTGGCGGGGTCGACCGCGAACTGCCTCCGTTGCGGAATCCACCGCTGCTCGAAGCGTCAGATGACCTTACGTCTCTGAGTCATCTGAACGAAGCCTCGGTATTACATACCATCCTCAACAGGTATCAGCAACGGACGATCTATACCTATTCGGGTATTGTGCTGATTGCTGTGAACCCATTCTTTGACCTGAACCTGTACAGCCCTGAAATCATTCAAGCGTACGCAGGACGACGCCGGGGAGAACTGGAACCGCACTTGTTTGCCGTCGCAGAAGATGCGTATCGCTGCATGATCCGCGACCGCAAGAATCAGACGATTGTGGTCAGCGGTGAAAGCGGTGCCGGTAAGACGATGTCGGCCAAGTATATCATGCGGTACTTTGCGACGGTAGAAGATCCTGAAAGTATGTCTTCTAGGCGCCCAGGATCGCATGTCATGAGCGACACGGAACGGGCTATCCTAGCCACCAACCCTGTCATGGAGGCCTTTGGTAATGCCAAGACCACCCGGAACGACAACTCGTCGCGCTTTGGCAAATACCTCGAGATTGTCTTTGATGAGCGGCACGAGATCGCAGGTGCGCGCATGAGGACGTACCTGCTGGAGCGCTCGCGTCTAGTGTACCAGCCCGAGGTCGAGCGCAACTACCACATTTTCTACCAGCTCTGTGCTGGCGCACCAGACGAGCTCAGGGCGCAATTCGGGATTGGCAAGGCGGCGGACTATCACTATCTACATCAGGGCAGCGAAGAGCATCTTGCCATCCAAGGTGTGGATGATGCGGCTGAGTTCCAATCCACTGTGAATGCATTCACGACCATCGGCGTCAGCCAAGAGACACAACGACAGATGTTCCAGGTGCTTGCGGCTCTCTTGCATCTCGGTAATGTAGCTATTACCGCTACGCGCAACGATGCCAACATTGCTCCTGAGGACCCTGCGCTCGCACAGGCCGCGAGCTTCCTCGGCGTGGATGCGCATGAGCTGCGCAAATGGATGCTCAAGCGCCAGATTCAGCTGCGAGGTGAGAAGATTGTCTCGAGTCTGTCGCAGGCGCAGGCATTGGCCGTGCGTGACTCGGTGGCCAAGTACATCTATACGTGTCTCTTTGACTGGCTTGTGGCGCAGATGAACAAGTCGCTCGCTCCGCGCGACGAAAAGTCAGCGGTGTCTATGATTGGTGTGCTGGACATTTACGGCTTTGAATGCTTCAAGGTGAACTCGTTTGAGCAATTTTGCATCAACTATGCGAATGAGCGTCTCCAGCACGAGTTCAACCTGCATGTATTCAAGCTCGAGCAGGAGGAGTACGTTGCTGAGCAGATTCCATGGCAGTTTATCCACTTTGCTGACAACCAACCGTGTATTGATATGATTGAGTCCAAGTTTGGTCTGCTGTCGCTGCTGGATGAGGAGTCGCGCCTGCCGTCGGGTCAGGATGCGTCGTTCCTGCAAAAGGTGTACGGCCAGCTGCAGCCAAAGCCCGAGTACCAAAAGTTCCTGTCCAAGCCACGCTTCGGTGCCGAGTCGGCCTTCACGGTCAAGCATTATGCCCTGGATGTGACGTACAACGTCGATGGCTTTATGGACAAGAACAAGGACACCGTGCCTGACGAGCAGCTCGCGCTGCTTGACTCGACGCAGTCGCCCTTCCTCAAGACGGTGCTGGATGCGCGTGCTGCTGCTGATGCCGCTCTGCCTTCACCGCCAGCTCGTCGGGCGTCGGGGCAGAGTGCCGGCCACAAGAAGCCGACGATCGGCTCACAGTTCAAGGCGTCCCTCGCTGCGCTGATGGACACGATGCGATCCACTGAGGTGCACTATATTCGGTGTATCAAGCCCAATGACGCCAAGGTGGCCTGGGAAGTCGAGCCGCAAAACGTGCTCGGCCAACTGCGTGCCTGTGGTGTGCTCGAGACGATCCGGATCAGCTGTGCTGGATTTCCCGGCCGCTGGACTTTCGCCGACTTTGTCGAGCGCTACTATATGCTCGTGCCGTCGCAGCACTGGACCATGAACTCTTTGGAAAAGGTGCGCGAGTTGGCGCAGTATATTTTGTCCGAGACGATCGAGCCTGACAAGTACCACTTTGGTCTCAACAAGGTCTTTTTCCGCGCGGGTGTACTGGCGCTGTTTGAACAAATGCGTCGCAACGTTCTCAATGAGCGCACGCGCACGATTCAAACGGCGTGGCGTCGCTACTCGGTGCAGAGCAAGTTCCAGTCGCTCAAGCACGGTATTCTTACGCTCCAGTCGCACATTCGTCGCCATGCCGCGCATGCGCGATTTGTGGCTTCGCGTGAGACGCGCGCTGCCGTCCTGCTCCAGACCATGATCCGCGGTTCCTTGCAGCGCCAGCGCCGCTCTCAGGCTGTCCAGGCTGCCGTGCGTATCCAGCAGGCGATTCGTGCGCACCAGGCTCGTGCGCGTCTGGTCCAGGTACGTGAGGCGCACCATGCCACGCAGCTGCAGACAGCCGCGCGTGGTTTGCTAGCACGCCGTGCGGCCTCGAGCCGTATCCGCCAGGTCATCATTCTGCAGTCGCTGTACCGCCGCCGTCTGGCACGGCGTGCGCTGTTGCAGCGTCGCACGGAGGCTAAGAGCGCTACGCACTACCAAGAGGTGTCCTACAAGCTGGAGAACAAGGTCGTCGACCTCACGCAGAGCTTGCAAGACCGCACGCGCGAGAACAAAGATTTGCGGGCATCGCTCCAGGAGCTGGAGGCCCAGCTTTCCTCGTGGCAGCATCGTCACGTTGAGCTGGATGCTCGTGCGCGGGGCCTGCAAGCGGAGGTGCAAAAGCCCAGTGTGCCGGTGGAAGAGCATGAAGCTGTGCGGTCTGAGCGCATGGACCTCGAGAGGCAGCTGCGTCAGGCGCAGGAGCGTATTCGCAATTTGGAGCTCGAGATTGCGACGTTGCATTCGCAAATCCGTTCTATCGAGGCGCCCGAGTCGATGGTGCAGTCGCTGCGCAGTGAGATTGCGATGCTGCGTGAGCAGCTCAGTCGTGCGACGGCCGAAAATGAGCGGAACGGGACGACGGTGCCGCTGGGCCCTCGACATCAGCACCATCGCAGTATGGCCAGCGACGTGCCTGCGGCGGATGTGCTGGAATTCCACGAGGATGTGCTCGACGAGAGACGGGGCGCGGATGTGCCACCGGAGGAGATTATTGATCTGCTGGAGGACGAGGCACAGCTGGATGAGGACGTCCTGCACGGTCTGATCGAGTATCTCAAGATCCCGTTGCCGAGTCTGCAGAACCCGCCAGGGCCGAAGGAGGTCCTATTCCCCTCGCATCTGATCTCACTCGTGACGAACGAGATGTGGAAGTATGGCCTGGTACGATCGAGCGAGCGGTTCCTGGCGAATGTCATGCAGACGATTCAGCAGCATGTGATGTCGTTCCACGGCGAAGATGCCATCATGCCCGGCATCTTTTGGCTGTCGAACGTGCACGAGATTTTATCGTTTGTGTGCATTGCTGAGAGCGATATGCTCCAGGGTGTGGGCCCGGGTGTCGATGGCTCGGCGCGCGAGTTTGAGTGGGGCGACTATGAGCGCCTCGTGACGATCGTCAAGCACGACCTCGACTCGCTCGAGTACAATATCTACCACACGTGGATGCAGGAAGTCAAGAAGCGGCTGAACAAGATGGTGGTGCCGGCGCTCGTAGAGTCGCAATCGTTGCCGGGCTTTGTGACCAACGATTCGGGAGGCCGTCTGCTGAATCGCCTGCTGGCGAGCTCGAATGCGCCGTCGTACACGATGGACGACATCTTGGGCATTCTCAACAAGATATGGAAGTGTCTCAAGAGCTACTATGTCGAGCCGAGTGTGACGCAGCAAGTGATCACGGACCTGCTCAAGATGATCGGTGTCACATCGTTCAACGACCTCTTGATGCGGCGCCACTTTTGTTCGTGGAAACGCGCGATGCAGATCCAGTATAACATCACACGTCTCGAGGAGTGGTGCAAATCGCACGACATGCCGGAAGGCTCGCTGCAGCTGGAGCACTTGCTCCAGGCCACCAAGCTGCTGCAGCTCAAGAAGGCCACGATGAGCGACATTGACATCATCTACGACGTGTGCTGGATGCTTACGCCCACGCAGATTCAAAAGCTCATCTCGCATTACCATGTGGCGGACTATGAGAACCCGATCTCGCCCGAGATCCTCAAGGCGGTGGCCAGCCGCGTCGTGCCCAACGACCGCAACGACCACCTGCTCCTCCCGCCTGAGATCGACGAGGCGGGCCCGTACGAACTGCCGCTCCCCCGCGAAGTCACCGGGATCGAGACGTACTGTCCTGCATACCTCCATGTGCCGCTGCTCCGCAGTCTCGCGAGCAAGGTGGCATAACATATATAGATACGAAAAACTATGATTACAGGGTCATGGTCATGGTCAGAGTCGTGGCGTGCACGCCCAAGACGGGCGGGCCGCCGCTGTACAAGCTCTGCAGTTGGTGCAAGTACGCCAGACTGTCCCGCTCGCTCGTGGATGTGCCAGGCGCCGGCGCCGGCAACGCGGTGAGCACAACAGAGGTACTTCGCGTCGAGTAGCGCCGAATGAGTTCATTGAGGATCAAGTACTGTGCATGGTTGGGCAAATCGTTAAAGGTCAGCGCGCGTCCGCCGCGCGCCACAGCTGGCATCAGAGGCGCCGCCTCCGGCACGGACCGGGGGGACGTGTGTGGCGAGCGCACCTCGGTGCCCCGGCGCGGCCGAGCGTCCTGCGTGTGCACGGTGGCTGGTGTCACGGTTTGCTGCGACGATGACAGCGTGCCGTACGACACACCATACATGCCGTCACTCTGTGTGTCTCGCTGCTGCTGCTTCGCACGTCGCGCGCGGATCAGGTACGCTGGATCCCAGTCCACCGCCAGCGACGCCAACTCACTTTCGAGCTCGTCATACGTGTTGTCCGCATCGAGCTGAAATGACGCATAGTCGGCGTCGTCGTCTTGTCTGTCGTGGGCGTCTGGATGCGAGAGACCTAGGCGGATGTTGTTGTAGTGGTACGCCAAATGCTCTTCGGGCAAGCTCACGCCCAGCTGCCGCGACTGGCGTGCGCGACGTCGACCATCGACCGAGGAGAGCGACGGAGAATGACGTCGTGCGCCCGCGTCAATAGGCTCCGCCTTGTGCTTCATCTGCTTCTGCAGCTCTTCTCTGCGACGCATATCGCACACCTGCCTCCACCACGGATCATCCTGGAGCACTTCGGTGAGCTCAGAGTCCAGAGCGCGTTTACCCAACACAATGGCATCGTAGCGCGGCACATGGCCAGACAGACAAAATACACGCAGCGACGCAGGAATGCGCAGATTGTCGAGCAGGGTGCGCACACGCAGGCGCTCTGACGCCATCTCATCGTCGTGCTCGACAAACACATTCACGCGCAGCTTGTGCTGTCGCCATGTGCCCGTGAAGCTGAGAATCGTGCCGAGCTGCAGGACCATCGTGTACGTGTCCCACGACGGTGCCTCGTCTCGTACATGATTCGCCATCTGAATCGGCCACAGGTCAATGTACTGCTCACCCAGCGCCGGCTCGTATCTCGCCACTTTGGACGGCCCAGGCAGGTCCATCGCATCAAAGCCATACGCCACCGCTAGAGCCTTGTTGAGCGCAAGCGCATCTTCAAGAATGCCCACGAACTTGGCGCCATCAATCGGCTGGGTATATGTGGACCACACAGATGGCGGCTCACTGGGCCGCACACGCGCCACGGGTCCGCGATGATGCTCGCTCGCACGCTGCAACGCCGTCGGAAAGCCAAGCACAATAATGTTCGGACGCATGCCGCCCAAACCGCACGACAGAATGAGGTTCCGCGCACCTTCACGCACGTCACGCGCAATCACCACATCCACAAAGCCTTTGACACCACTCACATCCACCAGCTTGAGCCACTCCAAGTGCGTCTGGCGCAACTCTGGTAGGCAGTCGTAAAACTGACCTTGGAGCACGTGGCCCAGAATGTAGAGAGCGCCTTTTTTGAGCGAGTTGCAGAAAATGATCAAGTTCCACTCTTTCCGAGGATCGTTCGCCAGCAGCAAAATCTGAGGGCGCCAGTACTTGACATGGCCCTTGCGCTCATCAAGGCGGAGAAGGTACTTGCGCACAAAGTGGTACGTGACATTGTGTGAGACATCCCCCCACGGCTTGGGCGGCGAAAAGACCTGGATCAATATAAAGAGCAGCACCGTCACGGCAATACACACACTCGCCGTGTAGCTGTCGGTCACCAGCATAGTACCCAGCGAGGCAATCGTGCCGGCGCCAGCTGTCCAAATATTCCAGTATCGGAACGACGGACGGAACGATGGCGCGCCACCAGCCTTGAGGGCACAGGTCGCAGCGGACAGCACGCCAAAGGTAAGGAGGGTCGTCATGGTCACGAGCTGTGCGATCAGGTTGATCGAGTCGAGCAGGAGCACAAACTGGCACAGAAGGGCCGTGAACAACACCGCATACGTGGGCACATCAGCATGCGCCGTTCCTTGCGCAAAGGGAGCGAGGAACGGCAACAGATCGTCGCGTGCAATGGCCTGAAGGATCTTGGCACAGCCCATCACACCCATGAGAGCCGAGAACACACAGGATGCCAGTTCGCCCATGAGCACGATCGAGGGCCATCGCGAAATCGCTTCGACAATCATGACGTTCATGTAAAACGACTCTCGTGGGACGGTCGCAGCCAACACGACAAAACAAAGAGCATAGATACCAAACGTAAAAATCAAGGCCCAGTTTGTGCCCTTGGGAATGCTTTTACTCGGCTTGCGAAGATCACCCGACATGGACGAGCCGGCCAAGATGCCACATACGGCCGGGAATAGCACACCAAACACAGAACGCCAATTTTCTTTTCCCGGCACCGCAGATGAGCCAGCCGCGCCAGACGTGAAATTGGGCCACATGTTTTCAGCGAGAGTGATCCAATTCCAGCCTGAGTAGTACACCGAGCGTACCGAGTCCTCAAATGGCTCCACAAGGAACGACGACAAAGGAATGCTGAGGATGGCCAAACTCAAAATTATGGCCAGCATGAGCGTAGCACGAGCAAAGAGTGACGAGCCAAAGAGGCACACAAATGTACACAGCCATAGGGTTATCGTGCCGTACAAATACAAGAATGGTGAGCCTTCCGGCATGAAGGTCATGTAGCCTCTCGACTCACCAAACGCGTTGACAAGAATCTCCACACAGCCCAGGGTATTCATGGCCGTATTAAACGCCTGACCAAAGAAGAAGACGAGACCAATGGATCCGCCAAATTCTGGGCCGAGTGAGCGCGAAATCAGGTAATATGCGCCGCCACCACGCACCTGTCCATTCGTCGAGATGGCATTCAGGCTCAGCACGGTGAGTGTATCAATGGCATAGCTCCCGATAAGCAGGGCAAGCGCGCCAATAAGTCCTGCCTGCCCCAAGATAAAACCGAATCGTAAAAACAAAATGATGCCCAATACATTCAGTGTGACAGGCATGAAGACACCATCCCACGTCCCAAGCTTGCGCATGACAGGCACCTCTTGCGATGTCAAGGACGCGTGATGCATTGCCGATGAGCGACTATCCATACCAGTGCCGTGCAGGAGTGGTGACGACTCTGTAAGAACAAGAGAGGGAGATGCCGTAGCGGAAGCAGCCTGGCTGGACGAAGCACGAGTCGATCGTAATGACGCGGACGAGGACCGCGAGTCTACGGGACCCGAGACCGAGGCGCGCATCTGATCGGCTCCGTCGTCGTTGCCAGATCTGTGCAGCAATTGCTCTTGCAGCGATGCATAATCTGCCTCGTCAGCCGAGACAAAGCGCGACATGGCAATGTCCACCCGGCTGTGGTTCGGGTCGCAACGACGGTGGCCTTTCGGCTAGGTGGAGAGGGCGTCTCGAGGGCTGCCGACGCCGCTAGTGTCACGTGTCCCTAGGAACCCCTTGGCACCGCGACGCGCGTTCTGGGCGCCTGGGTAGGCGATGTCGAATACGACAGCGTTTGGTGCCCAATCGATTCATGGCACGAATCCCCAGTTCCTGGTCGAGCGCGTGATTCGCGCACGTATATACGACTCGACGTATTGGAAGCATGACTGCTTTGCCCTGACGGCTGCGACGCTGGTGGACAAGGCTGTTGAGCTGTCGTATGTCGGTGGGACATTCGGTATGCAGCGGCCGAGTCCATTTTTGTGCCTCGTACTCAAACTATTGCAGATTCAGCCTGAGCGTGAAATCATTCTCGAGTACCTGGCGGCGGAGGACTTCAAGTACTTGCGTGCCGTCGCGGCCATGTATGTGCGCCTGACATTCCCAGCGATCGACGTGTACGAAATCCTCGAGCCGATGTTGAATGACTATCGCAAATTGCGGTGGCGCGATATGGCTGGCAACTTTTCTCTTTCACACATGGACGAGTTTGTGGATCTTCTGTTAACGGAAGAGCGTGTATGTGACCTCATTCTGCCACGCCTGACCAAGCGCTCTGTGCTCGAGGCCAAAGAAGGTCTGCGCCCGCGCACATCGCGTCTTGAAGATGCGATGCTCCGTGGTGATGCAGATGGTTTGGAGGAAGGCAGCGGGAGTGATAGCGACGACTCGCTCGCGGCACTGCGCGCGGAGCACCGCACGCGTATGCACCAGGCCGATACCCTGCGTTCTCAGAGTCGCCCGCACGAAACACCACAAGACGGTGCGTACGAATCGCAACAATCGGAGTCGGAAGAAGAACGCCTTCATGAGCGACTCGCTCGTACGCCGAGCCCGGCTTTCCGGTCACGATCACCCAGCAGGTCGCCTGATTAACTATATTACAAACTACTCGGCATCGAGGAGCAGGTCGTCTATATCGCTGGACGACAGACGACCACTGGACTCATCATCATCAATGCTGATATCTGGTGCAGTCTGCGTACGTTGCGTCCCAAGCACAGTCGCTGGCCGGAGACGCGGCGCAAAAATGGAAAGCACGGGCGGGGCGCGGGGCGCGTCTTGGCGCTCGGCGAGTTGCGTGACCATCGACGACGTCTGTGCATGCGCAAGACGTACGAGAGCCTCGTTAGCGCGCCGAAGTCGTGTGCATTCGGCGCTGATTTCAGCAAGGAACGCTTCGCGCTTACGTGTCGCTGCCTCGGCGGCCTCAACACGCTCTAACCATTCCAGCTCGACGTCTTCGCGGATAGCTTGCGGCGCATCGACTGTCTGCGCCTCACAGACCGTCTCGAGCTCTTGAATACGCTGGAGCAAGTACTGGATGCGCTCATCCTTCTCGTTGGATGCGCTCATAGGCAGGGATAAACGAGCGGCCAGCTGCCTTTCGAGTCGCTGGATTTTTTGCAGAGCAGCATGCAGTTTCTCTTGCACAACAGGAAGAGGATCATCAAAGGTAAAGCCGCGCTGCTTAGTTGGTGAGATGGGATGCGATACCTCGGACTCGGGCGGAGCCTGTCCGCCTGGCAGGATCAAAGCGCCCAGCTCATCGAGACGCGACTGCAGCGCCTCGACAGTCAGTGGCTGCGACTCGCGACTCTTGTGTGCCTCCAGCCTAGCAACTTGGGCGCGGAGTGTGCCCATTTCCTCGCGGTACCGAGCCAATAGCGCGTGTGACTCGTCTAGGGCCGACATGTCGCCCTCAAACTCGTTGATCGATGCACGTACACGTACGTGTTTGATACGACGCGCAAAGTTGAGCGTGCCGAGGCTCTCTTCGACCATCACTGGCGATGGATTCAGTGTGCATACCACAGCAATGCGTGCGCGACCACTCAGGCTGTTTTGTAGAATGCGCGTGAGTTTGGAATCGCGGTACGGCACATGCCCCACGTTTTTTTCCGATAGAGCGAAAATCACCTTGCCCAAGCTCAGCAGGCTCTTGTTGATGTTGCCGCCCTCCGTGCGGCGCTGTGATGTATGTGTGGAATGCCGCTCAGATCCAGCGAGATCAATGAGCGACAGCTCGCTGACTCGGTACGGTCGCATCGTACTCGGCTCACGATCCCACGATTCAATCGTGATTTTGAAGCAAGTATGACTGCGCGATGAGCGCTCGTTCCAGTCGGTGGCACCCATGTGTCGATTCGCTTCGCCGCGCGCGAGCAGCTTGAACACACCCGCAGGCGACGTGACGACTTCCTCATGGAGCGGCGCCACAAGCACGGCATTCGCTCCCCGTCGTCGGTCATCACGTACATGGGGCTGATTCGTAGGTTCCAGCAGATCTCTGACAATTTCGTTCCATATTTCGAGATAACTCACACGAATCAGATACTCTCGTTGCGCGGATCCCTGACAAATGCCCTGGAAAAGATCGTTGACGGCGCGGGGAATCATGCCAGGCTCGCGACCATCGTCGTCACCACTCAATGTAAACGTTTTACCACTGGCTGTTTGCCCGTATGCGAAGATAAGCGCATTGTAGCCATGCAGCGCCGAATGCACCAGGGGCCGAGCTAACGTCGCATAGACGTTCGCATTCGAGCTGCCTGTGTGCACATGATCGAAGTAAAACGGCATGCCCAGATTCGGCTGCATTTTCGTCTCCGAAATGGCCGGATCTAGCATCAATGAGGCAGATCCCGGTGGCGTTACCCAAGCGCACTCTTCGTTCGGATGGGTGGGACGTAGGCGCACATGCACTTGGACTGCGTCTATCGTCTGGGTATCATCTTGTTCCAACACAAAGGAGCTGTCACTCACTTGTTGCTGCAAAGCCAATATATCCATACGAGAATCAGGCAACGGTGGACGAGGTATGCGCCGCATAGGAGAGCCAGCACTTCTCTCTACTTTCGGCTTGGGTGTCACTTGTGCCTCGTGATTTCGGTTTCTGTTGGGTATGATGCCCTCTGTGACCTTGGCGCGCACCTTTCGCGCAGGTGACATTGCGTGAGATGGATGCACGACAGAACGAATCGTTGGCACAGGCGAAAGGGCAGGCGAAGCAGGTCGCTCTTGCGGCACCGTCCCCTCTGTGCGTGATTCGGCGAGAGATTTGGCAGGTCGGGACGGGACAGGCCTAGATAGTGACAAAGATGTTGCAGGGCGCGTCGGACGCATGCCAGGCACTTTTGCTGGCGTCGCTGTCGTAGGCGGGCCATCCGGTATCACGGCCGCACGGACAACGCGTGGCCCTGCTGCTGGCGTGTGGACAGGCGCCTTTTGTGGGCTCATGCGACCGGCAACATTCGTCATAGTGCTGTCGGACAAAGGCTGCATATGGAAGTCTTCTGGGCGCTTCGTCCATGCAGGACTGGACACCGGCACGACGGGTCGCACGGGGCGTTTGCGCGGCGTGGGCATAAACGGCATGCGCGACTTTTTCTGGGATGGCGTGTCGATACCAGGCTCCGTGATAGAAAAAAAGCCAGCTGCACGCTCTTGGGCCCCACGACCGGCCGTGCCGACGCCGACATTGGCGCCGTCCACGTCCATTCTACCGTCGACGGTGATGGTGCGTGTGTTGTTGCGCGCCTTGCACGAGCGCACGCGATGTTTCACGTGACTATTCACGATCGTGGAGAATGCGTTCGCCACGCAGAAAGGTCTACGTCAGCGCGCACGATTGTCGACGACGGCTGTCACGATGAGCCACGACGGCGATACCAATATGTATGAGAATGTGCCGGAGGAGATAAGAAATGCGGAAGTGTCTGAGATCCAGATGCGGAAGCGCATGTTGGAAAATGAAATCCGCATGATGAGATCAGAATTCATGCGGCTGGAACACGACGACGCTGTCACCCGAGAGCGCATCACGGACAATACAGAGAAGATTTCCCAAAACAAGGTGCTGCCTTACCTTGTGGGAAATGTAGTGGAAATTTTGGACATTGATCCTGATATTGACGAAGACTCGGAAGACGCCAAGGCACAGGCCGAGTCGGTCGGTCGTCCCAAACCTGGCAAGTGCGCTGTGATCAAGACATCGACACGCCAAACTATCTTCCTGCCGCTCATTGGTCTTGTACCAGCAGATCAGCTAGAGCCAGGTGACTTGATTGGTGTCAACAAGGACAGCTACCTCATCCTGGACAAATTGCCATCAGAATACGATTCTCGTGTAAAGGCCATGGAAGTCGATGAACGACCCACAGAAACATATACGGACATTGGTGGTCTCGACAAGCAGATCGAAGAGCTCGTCGAAGCCATCGTACTTCCCATGCAACAGGAGCAAAAATTCAAAAACCTTGGTATCAAGCCACCGAAAGGCGCCCTTATGTATGGCCCTCCCGGTACTGGCAAAACGCTCTTGGCTCGAGCCTGCGCTGCACAAACGAATGCATGCTACCTCAAGCTGGCAGGTCCATCTCTTGTGCAAATGTTTATCGGTGACGGTGCCAAGCTCGTACGCGATGCATTCGAGCTCGCAAAGGAAAAATCTCCTGCCATTATCTTTATCGACGAAATCGATGCCATTGGAACCAAGCGATTCGACTCGGACAAATCAGGCGATCGTGAAGTCCAGCGCACCATGCTTGAGCTGTTGAACCAGCTCGATGGTTTCTCTAGTGAGGCCAATATCAAGGTGATTGCTGCTACGAACCGTATCGATATCCTTGACCCTGCCCTGCTTCGGTCCGGTCGTCTTGACCGTAAAATCGAGTTTCCCCTGCCTAATGAAGAATCCCGCGCCAGGATTATGGAAATTCACAGCCGCAAGATGGCTGTGGGCCCTAACGTGAACTTTGCCGAACTAGCGCGCTCTACAGACGAGATGAATGGTGCTCAGCTAAAGGCCGTGTGCGTAGAAGCAGGCATGATTGCACTTCGAGAAGGCGCTACGGAGTTGGATCACGAGCACTTCCTTGGTGGTATTCTCGAGGTGCAGGCACTAAAGAAGTCTGATCACTTCTACTACGCATAGATCCAGTCACGTAGTCACTTATGCTCCGTGCTGTACGACCAAAAATACGATAGTGGCGAGTACGATGACGCAAATAACCATGGACAGTATGGTCACAATTGGATGCGTATGTCCCTCACATTCATCCATCAAGGTTCGTTCACGTTCCAATTCACCGATGCGTTCGAAATAATCAAATACGGAGATCAACCAGGACAGTATACCCACGATCAAATAAATAGACCCGAGTACCATACCTTGTGTTCTGCTCGGGGTAGAATCTGGCTCTTCGCTGTTTCGCATAGCCTTAGTCTGGAACTGCGATATGTCCAAGCCAGGGCTTTCAGACCCCTGCCCAAGTACTTGTTGCTCGTAAGAGGGTTTTACTTGTAGGCATTCATTTTGAATACAAGCCAGAGTCGCGCTGACCTGGTGAGCATAGTTGTCAATATTGAAAATACGCAAGTCCAAAAAGAATATCACCGATAGCACGGTCACCAACGCAGTAAACTTAGACCATGACATATACGTTCGCTCACGCATGCAAAAATCACGGGCCATTTCGCCAGGCGCATATATCGACTGTGATCCTGAGAATCTCTGCAATACAAAAGAGAGGCAGACTTGGTCATCCGAGTCACTTTCATCGTGTGCCTCAGGTGGACTCAGAGATGGATCACAAATGGGCAAGTTTTGACGACTGATGCCCGTTCCTTCCGCAGATTCGAGCCAACCTTCCATATTGGCGCATATCAATATAGAAAGAATGTGTTCCTTCGTTCTTTTTTACGTCGTGGTGGGCATACGATCAATGGAGAAATGAATACCTCCTTTTAGCTGAGGCGGAGCATACTCTCGACCGTGGATCTATGCAAGTTGACTGGGTCTTAAACAAAATTGAACAGTGGCAGTGCATGCCGCCCAGCCATAGCTCAGCTGGAAGAGCGAAGGTTTGTAATTGGAAATCGGTCTTTGACCACCTTAGGTCCCGTGTTCGAATCACGGTGGCTGGACATTTTTACGACGTCACACATTTTTTTGCTCACTCTCGTGCGCCCAGTCCGGCGGGGGTGAGCGCAATCCTTGGCTCGTCGCGTCTTGCGGAGTCGATGAAGCCCTATGACTGCACGCCGCGTCCCTTTTGAAGTTTGTGAAGTGCAAGCACTCAAAATGTGATGTCTTCCCGGCTTGTATGGGAATGTGTAGAGCATAGTCACACCCAGGGCTTTTGTATGAAATCACACACGTTCAATCTCGAAGCATAGTCAAAATGAAGACAATCTGATGCAATCCTGTATCTTCAGAGACAACCCAAGAGTACGGTACAGAGAATCCATCTCCGGTCTACCAAAATACCAAGCTATCAATCTGCTAGATATATCGTTCCGTGATATCGCGATGTTTTATTTGGCCTCGTGCCAAGACCTTTCCCTACCTGTGCATGTGCAAGCTCACAATGATTGCCACTAGCTTCGCAAGAGAAAGATGATACGTTGCTAGACTTTTTTATTGTGCGACTCAACAGAGGGAACGAGGTGTTTCAATGAGGGTGGAGGCCGAGGAGGGGGTCCAGGTGGCGGGACACGTCTAGTAAAGCTGTGCGCTCTTGATACAGTATGGGTATAAAATGCAGGCGGAGCGAATTGGGATCGACGAGGCACGGAATCTTCTTCCTCACTCTCACTCTCTCTTTCATCATATTGTTTCATACGACGCCATTCTTTTAAGCTCCGACAAAAGGAGGCATACTCATTCGGCTTGGAAGGTTCATAATCTGTACAGTAGTTAACGGTTCGTGTTGGTATTGTGGTATCATCGAGTGGCATGGGGCCATTATATGGAGCACACACGATAGCATCACCAAGCTTTTCTTGTGCCTCGAGTGCTAGCTGAGCATCAAGCTCCATTTCTGGCGTGGAAAATCGTAAAGTAGATCCCAATAGGGATCTCCCTGGTGCATCGTGGACGGTGTCGCATTTTTTTGAGGGAACGAATCGAATAATGCTTGACTGACGAGCAGGAAGGCTCGCTGAAGGACTGTGAGTAAGATGGTACTGAGACGCCTCTGACGGAGACGCCTCTCGCGCCATAGACCTGGCCACAAAAGTGGAGGGGAAGGAGCACGGAGCGTTTTGCTGATTGGCAACCCTCAACAGAATAAATCATGGCATGATGCGGCCACTGCGGGACGAAGTACATGATTATGTTCATGCAATCGAAGATCGAACGACAAAATTATTTACCCGAATTGCAGAAGAAGGCTCACTCGAGCGTAGCGGGACTGTGCTCGATACCATTGCGTGGGATGACGTATTGTCCATGACCCAAGCGCAAACTGAACTTGTAAAATTGGTCGAAATGACCGCGTTACACCAGGAGAACCAGTCACGTATCGACGCCCTTATTGAAAGCATCAAAGCATGTGAAGAACGGCAGCGGCGAACCATATCACTTGTCAATGAACTTCAAACTGACTTACTTGCTCTTTTAAGGCATGGCGAGCGCGAAGCTGAAAATATCCGCCGAGCAGAAGTCATGCCTATTTCGAGCAAAGACATTTTAGAGTACGCGCAACGCTTGGCTCGATACACTTCAGCCCCTAGAGGCTATACCTTGGAATCTTTGACAACTCCAGCAGCAGAGCCACATCAGCCAGGACAAGGTTCTGGCCAAAAAGGCGACTACAACGACCAAGCCGAACGCGCGAAGTTCTACTACGACCCGGTAATGCCTACCACGCCACACGAGCTGCCTTTTCCCAGTGACCGACTTATGCGACAAGGAATTTTGTACGCAGATGCCGCATCAAGCACCACAGAATCCGCTCGAGACACTGAACATGATACCACGAACAAAGACGCGGTTGGTGCACCTGCTGAGGAAGTTAAGGACATACCCGTGCTTGACTCGTTTGCTATGGACGAGGACGACGCCTTTGATTTAGACTTGAATCCGTAGCCTCTTCTTGACGAATGACTGCTCTGCATGTGACCCGCGTCCACCCACCACGCACGGGCAACACATTCGTCTGTGCCTGTGTGGAGGAAGAGCCTACTAGGCCTACATTCTTGTATGTGGCAGGCAAAACAGCGCCAGCCCGCAGGCTTGGGCAGGTCGGCCTGGCGGAGCTCGAGACTAGGAATTTCTAGGACTAGATTCTTGACCTTTGTGTGAGACTTAGCGGGTGAGAGCCGCGTCGTCCTTGCATGAACTTGGGCTACTTGACGGCAGATGATACCTTCGGTACATCTCACCATACTTATCCCACGGGTGGTGTGGGTACGGAAAATCATATCCTGCCAGTTCAAACACCACCACAAATTCAGAGGCGGGCGCCCTCAGGCGCGGTGCCTGCGTCGCACCAACAAACAAGTGCCCATTTAATGCAGTCATTGACACCACTGGGTTCGCCCTGGTCAGCAGCATCTCCCTCCGTCACTCAGGCCTCCCATGATCCGGCTTCGCCGACTACTGTATATGATCGTCGCGATCAGGTGGGTCTGGGCGAATTAACAACGCCACGATGGATGCTGTCACAGGCTCATACAGAATCTGGCTTACCGCAGCGCGTACTCCCGCTCGATTCGCCAATTCATTCACAGTCTTCTGAGGAACGCACGACACGGGAGCGCAACGCACGCGCCATTTCGTATTCACTTGGTCAGTCAAAGCATGAACAAGCCACCCTAATGCCGTCGTTCGCGTCTATGCAGCTTCAAGACATTGGAGTTGGTGTCTCGTCTCCATCATTAGAGTCAACTGAAGATCCCGTCGTCGACGAATTCACGACACACCGAACCGGTCTTCGATCGCAGCCGTCCTCGTCAGCGAACATTCACACCCCACCCTCTCTTCCCGTGCGTAAGCCGCGTGTGTCCCAGACTGTATCGGCTCAAAATTCATGTGCCAAGAGCTCTCCCTTTGTCCAGGGCATGATCTCAGATCCTCATGAGGACGCGCATGCCCAAGTGTCGCCGCTCTTGACGCAGCATTCACAGTCTGGCGCGCATCCAGACATCTTTGCTGAAACTACCCTTTCTACCACGTCTCCCACCATTAATAAAACACAAGAATTTTCTCGTTTCGAGCCTCAGGTCGATTCGGGCTCGTGGGCTGTGGATGCGAACCCATCCAGTCCTACGAGACACATTGAGCCGACGCAAACAAAATCACTACGGCAAGAATTGTCATCCAAGGTGCAAAAATCTCCCAAGTCGCGTCCACGGAATGAATCTCGTGCAGATGATCATGACGAAACGAGTTCCTTGGCTGGTCGTCTTTCTCGGCGCTCGCTAGGGGCATTTAGCCATCTCTTCAAGACGAGTCCGCGTCGTTCGAATCAAGAAGATGAAGACGCTGCATCCATTGATGGACCTCTGACCACATCGCCTTCACGCTCACGTCTCTTCTTCACGCGTCGACGTCGCCAGAGTTTGCAAAATGCGCGAAATCCTATGCCGCGTCGGCCGGATGCAACTGCACAAGATCGACCCGAAGTTTCAAACATCAAGGCCCCCGCGGCGCCCACCATTCCTCCCAAATCATCTCGTCGTGAAGGCGCAGACGTGGTGCATCCCTTACGATCAGAACCGTCGCCGTACTACACGGCCAAGGCCCAGGGCAGTCGAATCCCCCGCTCCTCGTCCATGGTGCGCATCCTCTCCCGCAAGTCGAGCGAGCCCGATAATGCGCGTGAATCGAAGTTGCCTACGAGTGCATCGATGCAGAGTATCAGTTCGACGAAATCGTCGTCTTTCAGCACCCACAATCAGACGAAATCGTTTATGGAGCTGCCCAAAGAACCATCGCCCGTCAAATTCCGCTCTTTGCGCAAATCATTTGCCAGTGCCGATGCTGCTGAGGCGTTGCGTCGGCACCAGGCTTCTGTAACCACCGCGACCGAGCCGGACATATCGTCCAAGGTCACAACAAATTCCGAGACCCGCACTTCGACCGTCTATGAGTCGAATATCCCCGTGCCAAGAGACGCACGCCGGCGCGTACCGAATACACAGTCGCGCCGAGCTGGCAGGACACTTATTGACGATACCCAAGCGGCTGACGAAGAGATGGAGCGGCACATTCAGCGCGTTTTTCGTCGAAAGCTTGCTGCAGGTGCAAGACATGAGAGCTTAGAAAAGCAACTGTCTTTTCCTCAGCCTGAGGCTCCAAGCAAGCGTCTATCGCCGCGTCAGGCTGCGGTCATCTACGGCAATCAGCTGTGTCCTTACGAGCAAGATGAAATCCATCAGTACGACTCGGTCTACTACGTCGGCTCGTATGCGCGACACAAACACTACGCAGTGCCAGAGAAGAATGACCGCAACTATGGCTACGACGACGAACGTGGAGACTATATTGTCAACCTACGTGATCACTTGGCGTATCGTTACGAAATTATCAAGTTGCTGGGCCGAGGCAGCTTTGGCCAGGTACTTCAGTGCCTGGACCACAAGACAGGCAACTACGTGGCCATCAAATTAATTCGGAACAAGCGTCGCTTCTATCACCAGGCCATGATTGAAGTCAAGATCATGGAGCACCTTACCCGTCTCGATTCTGATAACCAACATCATGTTGTGCACATGACCGAATCCTTCTCGTTCCGAAATCATTTGTGTGTGACGATGGAGCTGCTGAGCATAAATTTGTATGAACTGATCAAAGCTAACAGTTTTGAGGGCTTTTCTACGACCTTGATCCGCCGCTTCACTCAACAAACTCTCTCCTGTCTTGCCCTCATGCGCCAGGCTCGGATTGTGCATTGCGACTTGAAACCCGAAAACATACTTCTCGCGAATCCACGCCGCAGTGATGTGCGTGTCATCGACTTCGGATCGAGCTGCTACGCAGATCAGCGGGTGTATACGTACATTCAGAGCCGCTTTTATCGTTCGCCTGAAGTGATTCTTGGTATTGACTATCACATGGCCATTGATATGTGGAGCTTGGGATGCATTCTCGCCGAACTCTACACGGGATATCCGATCTTTCCTGGCGAAAATGAAAACGATCAACTGGCATGCATCATGGAAGTTCTGGGTGTGCCTGATCGTCACTTGCTCGAGAAAAGTACGCGTACGAAGCTGTTCTTCGACAGTACCGGTGCACCGCGTCCTGTGGTGTCATCGCGTGGACAACGCGGCCGACCCAACTCCAAGTCCCTGGCCACGGTGCTACGCACGAATGACGAGTGGTTCCTCGACTTCGTGGCCCGCTGCCTCATATGGGATCCAGAGCGCCGTATGAAACCAGATGCTGCATTGCATCACCCTTGGTTCCTCCAAAATGCGGACGTTGCCATTCCCCGTGTGCCAAGAGCAAATCGCGTTGCCCGACCTGAAACATCGCGCGATACTTCGGGCTCGATGCTACCGCGCGCAACGTCTGCCTCCATCCGCCCCTAGTACCATAGATTTCATTCCTCGTACCATGTTCTGTGCTTTTCCACATGTACACTACTACCTCTACACAAGGAAGGCGTCCAAGCCATTCGCACTGATTTTCTCGGGTGCCTGAGAGTGCAGCTGCGACACGAAGGCTACCAGCTGTCCCCGCAGCTGACCGCCCAACATGTCTTCATCGCTGCTCAGCACATGACGGAACAGCTGAAGAATCGTGTCAACATGCTGCATAGCCGCAGGGTTGTTGGTTTGAATCAGCTGAATCATGCACAGCAGAATAGGCGTCCACTCGGCGTAATCTTTTTCCAGAGGCAAGGCTGAGAAAAGAACGGGCAGAGCCTGATCCAAGGGGACTGCATTAGCGTCCTTTATCATCATACGAGCGAGACAGCCACATGCGTTGTCCCGAGCCGTCTTCAGCTCGTCAGACTCACCACTGCTTTTGTGAAAGTACGACTGGAGTGCCGTCAGCAGCGGCATATAGTGTTGTGAAAGGTCCGAGTCACTGTGCTCAATCAATACACCAGCAGCAAAGGCCGCATTGGAGCGTACAGATGCGTCCTCATCGCCCACCGCATGTGAGAGAATCGCGAGAATATCTTGTGTGAAGGGCGTAATGGCACGCTTCATGTTGACAGTAATTTCGCCCAATGAGCCGATGGCTGTGGCGCGGTCCGTCACAGAGCGACCGGGACTGTAATACTTGCACAGCAACGGCAGGAATTGGCGCATTGGAGTCATGAACGAGTCGCACAGCACATAGGCCATAGCACCGACCAAATCCATCGCGGCGCTGATCAGCACCGACTCGTATTCACTCGAATCCTCAGTTTCTTCGTCCTCATCCGCCTCTGGGTCAATCTGCGAAGGCGCCTTCTTTTCGAGAATTTGCATTGTTAGCTGGCATGTCGGTTCGATCCACTGTGGCGAAATCAAACCGGGACCGCACTTATTCAGGCACGAGGCAAACGATTGGCAAATCTCGATAGCAGCCGTGCGGTCGTCTTCCGCCTCCCACGTCTCCATAATCGCGGGCATAATTACCTGCGCAATTTTTTCGACATTCGGGTCGAGCTGTACACCGTTCGTGTCGCCAGGCACCCACGCAGGACTGTCGCAGAGCGAATGAAGTGTACTAATGAATGTGAAAAGTGAGGCCACTGCGCTTTTCCGAATGCCCTGGTAAAAGTGCGTTGTCACACCAATCAGCTCTTCCGTGGCCTTTTCGAGGTATGGCAAAAAGGCGCCCCGTGTGAACTGGAAGAGCTCGCCCAACGAATCCGCAGCTACTTCTTTTTCGATAGCCACGGCCGTAGACACATTCAAGAAAGAATTGGTGAGCTCTTCCATGTCGACAAAGCCATCGTCTTCGTCGTCGCCACCACCATAGCTAAGCGCAGCTGCTCCATCATCCATGCCTTCGTGTTCAGATTGGCTAAAGCTTGCAAGCATCTTGGGCACCACATGCTCCAAGTACGGTCCGAAATCCTCTTTAAAGACACGCGACATGACGGCAAAGAAGATGTATGCACATTCACGCAGACGTGGTTCGTCCATAGCAAGGCTTTCCACCGTAACTCGCATCATGTCGGGCAAGTATGGACGGAACATATCAGCGCCCACAGCCTCGGCAAAGGTACCGATCGTGTCTGTCGTAATGCCACGCAAATCAATCTCCTCACCCTCCTCCGTGAGCGCTAGGAATGGCTGGACACGCTGCATCAATGCAGGGAAGTAGGGTGCGAAGCCTTCCTTGGCTGCGTGTGCAGCGCTGCCAATAGCACCAGTGATCGTAGCCTTGACGGCGATAGGCGCAGTCTCTAGCAGACCGGTCAGGCGCTCCATAATGGCCGGTAGATATTGAGCAATGTCGTCGCCCATGACCTCGAGCAGAGCATCGAGAGCCGTACACGCGGGACGCTGCGTCTCTGGTGCATTAATCAGTTCCATAATCAAAGGCAGGAACACAGCATGCTTCGCGGCGCATTCATCGTCCAGCATTTCACACAGGCATCCCAATGTAATGCACGATGCCTTGCGTACGACGGGGGACTCGTCCTTCATACCGTGCTCAACAAATGGCAGCAGCTCATTCATGTGGGGACGAATGTACTCGGAGCATCCCTCAACACTCACACCAAACGCCATCATGGCAGCCTTGCGATGCATCGCATCTGGGTTGTTGGCGTAAGCCTGCACCTGCTCAAACAGCACCGGGAAGACATGATTAGGGGGAAGCTCTGTGGCAAGCTGGTCGATGACGCGAAGAGCGAGACGCGAAGGCGTGTCTTCCTCAACGTCATCAGAGTCTTCCTCTGTAGCCACGGGCATCAGTTTTTCGATCATAGGCTTGGCGAGGCCCGTGCTTTGAATACGCGAGCGCTTGTACTGAATAGTCCACACAAGCGAATTGAGGCACATAAGGCGCAGATCCTCTTCGTGGTCGCGGTTGGCGCTGTTTTGCACGAAGCAAGCCACAAGTTCGGAGAGATGAGCCGACAAAATGGGCGCCTCAAGCATGCACATATTTTCGAATACATCAAGGATCTGACGCACTCCCTCTGAGAAAGTGTTATCGAGGCATTGCTGCAAGACAAGAATCATTTGAGGAAGAGCACTTTGCAGTGCAGCCAAGTCGGCCTGATCATCTGAGTCGATGTTCTCAGCGACCTTGCTCAGTGCGCGCACCGTCGTCACACGCACTTCCAGACTTTCAGGGTCTTGGATACCCTTGGCGAACAGAGCCATAATTCGGGGAAGGTGAGATTTCAGCTCCTCGCTGTCAACGAACGTCTCGAGCACGTAAAATAGGACAAGCATGGCCGTCTGGCGCTGCACAGCATTCGGCGATTCAGCGGACTCGAACATCCATGGAAGCAACTCCGGCCACATATTGTGTGGGAGCTCCTTGCACGCAATTTCGTTGATGACACATGCCAGCGAATTACGCATGGCCGCCGCAGATTCAAGAGCTACAATTTCCAAGAGCTTGGTTTTGATACCCGTTCGGATCTCGACGGGCTGCTTAGACCATGATGCTGAGCTTTTCGACAGCTTTTTCCGAAGCTCGACCGCTGCAAGCTGACGCACGGCCAAATCTGGGGACGTCGCGATAATCTCAAAAAGCGCAGGCACCACCTTGGTGTTCTTCAAGAACCGCGTCTGAAGCGCTTCAGTCGCCGCCTTCACTGTGGAAGTATCAGGCACATTTACATGGTGCAGCAACCCATGCAGTTCCTGAACATACGCGGGCTTTGGCTGTTAGCTTCATTCACACGAGCATGCACGTACATCCATGATGGTTGCAACGTAGCTCTCTCGCCGGATTGCAACGGAGAAAAAAAATCGACGGCTCACGTGCCTATCGCGACATTACATCAGACACATTCCTCCAATGAAACTAGCATGGACGACTGCAGCCGATTGTCCGAGCGCCTATGGACGTGGGCGTAGAATCGTCAGCTTCTCACGACGGCAGCACACGACTCAAAATACCTTGATGTACCTAACGAAATGATAGTATATACCCCTTACATGCCATGTACCGCCTCTAGTGAATCACAGCGGTACCTATCTACCAAATAGCTTCCACATTTTGCGGCGCGAGGACGAGCTGCCGGAGGACTCACCAGACCGTGAATCTTTCGAGGCAGACTCTGTATTGCCGGACGCCATTTCGACTGCTTTAGGCTGCGGCGCTTCAATGCTTGACTGAATTTGTCCATTTACGTATACAGTCTCCCCATCTGGCGAGATGCGGCGGACTGTCTCATTACCATGTTCATCGCGTTTCGTAATAGTTGTCTCTCGACGGCCATTCACCACCGTGGTGCGCCGTGTCTCGGATGTACCGCCAGTATTTCCTCCATTAAACGAGAGCGAAGACATACTCGAGGAAAAACTCGATTGACCCGGCGCACTTGTATGCATGGGCGAGAGACCAGACATGAGCCCAAACGGACTCATGCCTACCCCACCAAATGGCGCATCATGATGCATTGGCATACCCAAAATGGGCTCACGCATGAATCCAGGGGGAGGCGCACCGAAGGAAGTGGGACGACCAAAGGTCGACGTGGACATACCATGCCAGTCGTTCATCGCGTTGAAACTGTCGTCCAAGCCATAACTGGCCTCCATCTCGTGAAAGTCACGAGAAAACATCGAGTTGAATAACTCAAAAGGGTCGAAAGCGGCACGACTAAAGGCATCAGGTCCATTGCGTCCCTGAGCACGGCGTGCAGAGTCAAAGCTACTTTCCCAAACGAACGTGTGCCCGTTTGGTGCCATGGATGCGTGCGGCTCATAACCATCCGGCATGGCTCCTGAGAGTAGCGGGTATTCGAATCTGTCGTACTCCCAACGCTTTCTTTCATCACTCAATACTTCATACGCTCTGTGAATGTTAGTATACCCCTTGATCAAGGAACACGTACTCGGCCACAAGCTTGAATTGAGCTGTTGCTTGGTCTTTATCATCTGTTTGAGCGCGATCTGGATGAGATCGAAGGGCCTGCTTCCTGTACGCAGACCGGATATCACTTGAAGTAGCAGAAGGTTCTACTTCTAATATGGCATACCAGTCGTTAGGCATCGCAGGGTTCACGCCACCGCGTATCAGTAAGGCGCAGATTCAGTATGCGAAGGAAAGTTTATGTTCGTCGGAACCAACGCGTGCTCTTCTTCTCCACGTGCACTCCACGTGCACATCCTAGGCACATTCCGTTTCGCGCGCGGATCGTCGGTAGGCTTGTCGAAAACGCGGGCAGCATGCACACATCCTCTCTTCGAGGGCGTAGGCGCAAGAATCAAACGCATTCCCACTCTTGGGATCAGGCTCAAGCCGTGAGAGCTAGCCTGCCGCGTGCGTCACGTACCCCTGCCGCACAAGCTGCAGATCTGAAGCGCCCGTATTACAACATCATCTTTGGACGCGAGCAGGACCAAGATATCGCAGACACACTTGTGGATACACTAGATGTGGTCGTACCGCGTGACTTGGCAGCAGCACGCTACTCTCAAAATCATACATTTATGGACCAACTTCTGGGTCCCACGCGCCTAGATCTGCTCAAGGCACCACCTTCTCCCTATGAAGGTAAAGACCCCCAACAGCTTGCTGATTCGATTGCTTCTCTAGAACGCGAGCTTCGCAATATGCGAGCTGAATTTCAAGATAAAAAGAAGGCGTTCGCGTCACTTTCCTCTGATGATACTGAGGAAGTGACGATGGACGCGGAAGAGAGCTGGGCGGTAGCGCCGAGTCAAGGCCCCGTATTGGGCATTGGCTACGTCCCAACTGATATGCCTGTTGAGGTGGCACAGATACTCGAACAACAGCGTCTGCGCCGTTCCGAGCGTGAAGCGCAGCAACATACCCAAGTCCCAGCTGCGGCTCAGCCGCTCCCCTCCCATCATGATGCCATGGACACTACACCTATGCAGACTCAATGAAATTCACGCACACTATCAAGTGACAACATGGCACGTTTGTGCTGCTCCGTATAATTGGATGACTCGATATAGAGTCGATCCTCGGTTCGCGGACTCCAATCGGACTGTCCATGCCCGTCTTGTGTTAGGATGCCTGCCGTCAATTCTCTCAGCAAATGTTTGGCTGACTCCATCTTTGATTCGGCCGGCTCAGGCGGTGGATGCTGTTCATACGCTCTTGCAATGAATGCTCCCGTGCTTGCCGAGGGCGTTTGACTTAATTGCATGGCATGCTCAACAAGCTGCCTTGGTGCGTTGAGATCCGGCAAGTGCATCAAAAATTGCATGGCATCGATATATTCACTTTGTACGAGTTTGTCTCGTTGTGAAAGGAGTATGGCGGCAGATATGTAAGGGACAAGCTGGAGTGTGGGATCAATGGCGAACAAAGTATCCCAAAGCTCCAAAATGGTTGCCTCAGTAAATTCTTGCATGTACAATAGGCGATGCCATCGAAGCAGGATGGGTGTCCACTCCAATTGCAAGGATTGTAGATGACTGTTGAGAGATGGATCCACTCGGTGAAGAATGGCCTTGATCAGTGTGGGAGAGCCAGCCCGTTGGGTGTGGTCATACATGGGAGCCAGACGTTGTATGAGAGCCGAGAATAAAAAGTAGGTATCGGGCTCAACATCGCCTGGAGAAAGAAGAACGTGCAACACGCTATCCATAGGGACAGGAACAGATTCAGAAGCCCTAATCCGCCACAGCAGTGCCGCCAATTCGTGCATACCTTGGAAGTATCCAATATGAACGTGCGTGAATGACCATACACGCAGTATTCGTGCCACGCACTGCTGATCCTCTTTAGTGAGCGTCACGCTAAGTCTCTGTATGTCGAGATCGATGACAGCATGCAATTCTTCCATGCCTGTATGCTTCTCCCATAGAGTTTTACTTGTGTCTTGCAATGGATGTATATCATTTTGATCACCAAAACGACGTATTTCGTCCCACGCCTTGGTATATTTGGTGCACAAGTGGCGATATGCACGTCGTTGCAAAAGGGTTGTGGTCGACCATGCGTCCGATTCGCCGACGCGCAACTCACCTAAATGAATACGCCATACCACTGAATAGAACATGGACAGATCATGGGTATGGTCTGGGTAGAGGTATTTTGTCCATGCTGCACGTTCTTTTTCTAATGGCACACGTTGCATGCCAATGGGACGTGCGTAGGATGACAATTTCGTTTTTTTTTCTGAAATTATTTTCTCCTTGAATTTGCGACACTCAACACCAATATGCCTAGCAAAGGACTGTCCAGCCGTCTGCAGGGTCTCAAGTTCATGCAGCGTGCTTCAGCACGCGATGAATTGAAAGATACGAAGCCGAGTCCCGCGTCTTCGAAGGCAAATTTCCCAGCAGAGGGCATGTCTGGGGATGAGACTGAGGCCAAAGATGTATCTCGCAATGCAGAGCATTGGGTTGTGCCTGTCAATATGCGTGTCAAGACCAAATCTGTCCAACGTGATACATGGAATTGGGATTCTTGGTTCCAGAAAGCTACAGAAACGGACTTTGTTCCTGCGCGCCAACAATTTGGGTCATGGAAGGGGCGGCGAAACCAGGGCGACGATGAATTCGAGGAGGATGTGTCTGATAATGATGAGGAATCCTATGATGATGGTGATGATGAGTCTTTTAGCTCTGCTCCTTCCTCGCCAGCCGACAAGGGTTTCCTTAAGCCACCGAGTGCGCAACAATCATCACAGTCGGCACAAAAGCGTCGCGCGTCCAGCACTTGGGATGAGCCATCTCGTTCCAAACTCGCAGCAGTGGCAGACAAATCACAAGGTCTGCGCAAAAAAAAGCTGCGCTAGAGCCATGCCACACCCTGCTACACCCTGACCTTGCACCATGACTTGGGTGAACTTGGTGCAAGGCGCCATCATGGATGAATGCATGATACCGAAGCTCTACTATGCATATCTATCCCTCGTAGTGATACTGTACCATACTTCAGCATACTTGCTCGTTGGGCTCAGCGCACAGCTTGCGCCGTGAGGCGCAGACGCTTATGTAATCCTCTATGGTGCGGGAGGGCGGGGCTATGGGGAGCGTGTCCTTTCTACGACGGCTGCCTTGTGGCGATGAAGGGTATCACGAAGTTCCTGCAGCGGACACCGCATATGGTGTCGTCGCGCGTAGGGATTTCTGCCAAGTCTACGGATGTTGAGTTTGATCACTTTCGTCACAAGTTTGAAGCTATGGAGAAGCTGATCAAGCAGTTGGCCAGGGAGTCGAAGACGTACTTGGATGGTGTGAAGAAAATGCTCGAGTCATGCTCTGCCTTTGCTGCCGAATACAGTGCACTTTTCCATCCGTTCGGCACCGAGTATGACATTGAGCGTCGCCACCCAGAGACTGTACAGACACTTGTGAATCTGTCAGGCTATGTGACGTACATTGATGATCTGCGCGAGACTCTGCGTCCCGAGCTCGAGCTTATCGCGACTCGCGTAGTTGCGCCTTGCCAGGAACTGGAACAGGTGCTAAAGAGTATCAATAAAGCTATCACCAAGCGCGACCACAAACTGATCGACTTCGATCGGCACACCAATTCATACACCAAGCTGCGTGAGAAGCAGAACCGCTCGGCCAAGGACGACCAGCACATGTTCAAGCTGGAGCATGACTGTGAGGCAGCTGCGGGAGAATATGAGCACCACAATAACATCCTCAAGGCTGAGCTGCCGCAGTTCTTGGCTATGGCTACCAAGTTTGTTACGCCGATCTTTTACTCACTGTACTACATGCAACTCAACGTGTTCTACCTGTCTATGGAGAAGCTCAAATCCTATTCTGAGGGCCGCTTCGACATGACAAACAACAACTTGATCTCGCGTGAGCACAAGTTCTCCATGGATATGAGTAAAGTGATCGCGGACCTCGAATCCTTCTCCATCCAAAAGCCCGGTCCCCCAACGACGCGTATTCTACAGATGGCTAAGGCTGGCACACCTTTGAGCTCGCGTCCGCGTGGACTACCATCGGCCGCTGGTAGTGCGGCACCACTGCCGCCACAGGAAGAAATCAAAAAGGCCGAGCAAGTCACCGCTGAGGCTGCCGCCACCACCGAATCGTCTGCTCCGCCTGCCTATACGCCAGCGCCTGAAGAGGCAGCAGCGTCTGATGCCGAGTACGTCGTTGCTTTGTATGACTATGCTGCGACGGCAGACGGAGACTTGTCATTCAAGGCGGGCGATCGTATCGAGGTGCTGAAGCGCACACCCAGCGCCGAAGATTGGTGGACAGGCCGCTTGAATGGCGTTGAGGGCGTCTTTCCTGGAAACTACGTACGCGATGCATAGTTACACACCAAATAAGACACTCTTGTAGTCACGCAAGATGACGCCTACGCTCTCCGTGCCGCTCAGACCCACTTCGGATGCGATCGCGCTGACGTAGCGTGGCGGTGTCACATCATGCAGAAGCTGCACGACTTTAAGTCGGGACTGGGTACTGCATTCGCTGCGCGTGAGCAAGACACTATCGGTCTCGGTGTTGTCGTCTTCATGAGACAGTAGTTCGCTGCTTTGTCCGGCCTCATTGACCACAAAACTGTCGAGTTGAATGCGATCGCTGAACTTGTACGTCTCGCAGCAAATAATGACGGGTACGTCGAACCCATGCGCCATCATAGCACACATGGCCGTGCCAGACTGTGCGTATGGCGCACCATTCGATAGAAGGGCTGACGTGCCAAGGAGCACGAGCGAGGCACGCGGCATAAGTGTACTGAGAGACGTAAGAACACCGTACGTAGTTGGTATGCCTGCTTCCAATAGACGCTCGGCCATGAGACGGCCTTCAAAGAGTGGTCGCGAGTCGATTACAATTACCTCGAACTTGACGCCATGGTTGTGGGCATGAAGGAGCGTGCCCTCAATGACCGACGAATGCGAGTAAGTCAGTACAACATCGCCATGGTGAATTTTCGCGGCAGCATTTGCCTGGATGACCTTGCCAGCGTATACAATCCTATCCCGGATGAAGTGCTCAATGCGGCCGATGAGGTGTTCCTTCGCCTCATCTTCACTCAGTCCCGCATCCACAACACTAATTTCGTACTTCAAAAATCGCACGGCATGCCCAGTAGCCGTGTTCAGAGGGCGGGATTCAACGATGAACCCTACTTGTTGCGACACCCTTGTCAGTAGATCACGATTCAGAACAGCGCCAGAAGGCGTTTTGTAGTCTTGGATCACAGCTGCGAGAGCCTTAAGCACAGAAATCGCGCGTTTGTTCGCACCGCGAATAGCAAAGGTCGAGATCTGGTGGCAAAGATCTAGCACGGCAGGGTGAATCGCGCCGCGAGCGAGCGCAGAGCTCCAGCTAGCCGAATTGACTCGGGCATTACGTGGAAGCGTGACATTACCGAAAAGCGATGCATCACCCAGTACACCAACTGTCGAGAGGTCTTCGTCCAGCGATCCCGTTACCGCCTTTGTGGAAATAGCCGTGTCCTTGACCTTGGGTCCAGACGCTGGCGGACGTGCCGATGCACCTTTGCTCGCGGCAGTTGAGGGCGCCTGCTGGGCAGTTGCATCCACCTTGGCAGCTGCACGGCGCTCGCGCTTTGCCTCCTTGGCAGCCTTCTTGTCTTTTTTGACAGGAGGCGCTTCGTTCGACCGGGGTGGCGGCGCTGCTGCTGCCTCGGACATGATGGCGATGGTCGTGGAGGTGAGGTGAAGACTTGCTCCCCTGAAGCGTCCAAGGCACCCGCCACCCACGCAGCCTTGTCCCTACCATGTCTTTCTATCCAACTTTGGTTCATCTACGTAGGAAGTACATCTGAACATGTAGCGCAGCACCCGACCGTCATGCCACGGAACCGCACAACGCTGCCAGGCCTGTTACAGCACTGGCGCAAAGTACATGCGCGAATAACATTACTCTAGGACCCTACCAGGAATCGATTCGGCGCGTGTGAAATACTTACGTACTTCAGCCGGTCGAGCAGAATGGATCCATGAAAAACGAATCAGGGCAAGAGGGATGGACGGCCGCGTCTCACCTAGCCCTTCCTGTCACGTGAGGTAGACCGCATGGGGTCCAGGACGCGTGTCGATCCTGTGTGTTTGCGCACCATGTCGGCGAGCCGCGATGACGAGGTTGCTGTGCCGCCTGCACCGCAAGATACGCCCAAAGCCGTTGTGAAAAATGTTGATATGGAGCAAGAAATGCAGCAGGCTATCATCGAACTAGCTGCAGATGCCATGGTGCGCTTCGCGGTGGAGAAAGACATGGCCGCTCACGTCAAACGCACGGCCGATGAGCGCTACGGTCCCACATGGCATGTCATTGTGGGGCGTAGCTTCGGTAGCTTTGTGACTCACGGTACGTGATGTGATTGCACTAACTGGCAGAATCCAAATATTTTATCTACTTCTGTATGTATATACCACACTCACAACAGACCTGGGCACGATGGCCTTTTTGATTTGGCGTGCCTAGATGCGCGCATCAAGCCAAGTATCGAGTTCTAACCAACCTCCGCCCACACGCACTTGTACATAACTTGCATCGACATCGCGAGGATGCTCAGGTTTGTGCTGGGGTGTTAGTGCCACATACATACCATACGGAGTAATCGACATGCTACTGTCTTGGAGAACATGGCGTACCTGTGAATCAAGTCCCCATCTTGATGACACATTTCATCTAGACGCTCGATACGAATGCCACGCACATTGCAGAGACGTGCCACGGCAATATCCAGAGGATCTTTGCCATCTGGCATGTACCGGTGCGAGCGACTCGGCGTCATGCGTCCCGTTGCACCAGGTGTAGCGCGCCCCGTCGTGCTGGGTGTGCGCGGAGAGAGTGTAGGCATGGAAGGATGCGCACGTAATCGTGTGTGACTGTCAGGTTGAGGAGACGCAAACGAGGCGGGTAAGGGCGGTACAGCTGGTACATCGCGCGAGATTCGCGGCAGCATTGATTCGCGTCGGCGCAAGCGCCTTCCTTGCGAGGACGATGGACGGTGGTCCAGAGCTGATCGTGCTCGAGCATGCTCGACACTCGGCGAAGCCTCGTGCCGAGCCACCGCATCTGTCCACCGCGGCGTTTCCGGCGAGTCGGCGGGCATTTGAAAGTGTATCGAGCGCATTCGCTGCGTCGAGCTCGGGATGCGTGAATATGTTTTGGATGTAGGCGTGCGGGGAATCCGACTAGGAGTACCAAACGACCAGCGACGTTTCCGAGTATCATTGGATTCCGAGGCACGTCGCTTGGTCGTTGACAGCGAGAGCGAAGCATCCAATACCGCTGCCGTTGCATCAATGTCAGAATCGTTCATGATGCCAAATTGTTGCCGTAGTCGATCCCACCGCTCCTCGATCCGTGATATTCGTGGCTTGACATAATCATTTGGCTGAGCGGATTGTCGTATCGTGGCCAAGAGTCTCTCACAGGCGTGAATCGTGTGGTGCTTTTTCACGCGCATGGCTTCTGAATCTTCTGAGTCGCGAGAGAAAGTCGCTTCCAAGTTCGACATGTGCCGTTCGCATTGGACGCAAACGTCATACAGCACAAGAAGGGCACGATCACTTTCTAGAGTGAGTTCGAGATCCAATGCCTCGGCATGAATGCGCACGAACTCAGCATAGATATCTGCGCGCATTTTTGATAGTTTAGAAGTTTCCTCTGAAGCTGGCTGCATGTTGCATGCCTCTTCTGCCCTGTCTCGTGCTTTGACAAGCCTGTCGCGCGCATCGTCCAGCGCCAGTAAAAGCCGTCCAGGACTTGCCTCCGTACGCGCTTCCCAAATGCCTATGTGTGCTTGCCTTTGTTCCTCAACGAGAAATATCGCATCTTTAAGCGCATCTAGAGCTTCGCTTGCGCGCACGACAGCATGCCATGCATGCGTACTACACATGGAGAGGGGAGACGTCAAGCGCGACGCCTTTCGCCACGGACCTCCACTACAATAGCCCGATGGTCGACCATGCAATGGGACGCGGCATGCGTGGTGAGCGCAGCGTTGTGAGATGGCGCATGGTAGGTCGACCGTGTGGGCAGTTCCAGGGCTGATCAGTGTCCGCCATATTGTGCACGACAGACTGCATTTTGCGCATTTGCAAAGCTGTGCCAATCATGATGCTCTTTCGGCAAGCTCGGCTAGCCAGCATATCGTACACCTTGCTGCACCGCACGCGGTTGATGCGGCCAGCAGGTGCATCACGCAATAGGTGAAGTAGCTCTTCAAAGTCGTGAACATCAAAGACGGTACCTTTGCTTACGGGCTTCGACAAGAGACGAACACGTGAGCCAGGCGGGGACGACTCATCGAGGGCCATGTCAAAGCCATTTATGCGCAGCCAATCCTGGTGTTCGCGTGCGACAAGCTCATCGCTTGGGGCTAATTCGACGCGTTGTGGCACGACAAGCCGCTGGCAGTATATGCGCAGGTTCTTTTGCAGATCCTCAAAATTGTGCTTCTCATCTGCTGCATGCTGATCAATAATGAACAAATCGTCCATGGATGCCGTCTCGCGGCGCGCGATAATGAATCCAAGATTAAATTGCCCCACCACGCTCATCGTTCGAAAGTCGGACTTGGGAATGACGCGCTCCATCACGGCTGCAGCCTGGGCATCAGGCTGCCCCACATCGGCGCCTGTCATGGCTGTGGGCTCAGGCGCCACGCCTGCCTGAGCTTTGCGATGCGATAAAGTGGACCAATCGAATGAAATACTCTCCAAGGGTGCGGAGCTGTGTTCTTCGGACTCGCTCTGCCTCAGCGAGCGTGTATAGGTCTGGGTATCTGGCTGTGGCGGGACAGGTTCCTCCATAGGCACCCGGTCATTGTCTGTATCCTCGCTTTCGTGGGTATGCTCGCATGCCTGTTCATGTAAGATGCGTTCCTGGGAAATGCGTTCTTGGGCCTGTTCATCGTATTCATGGCGTTCTTCTCTGTCATGGCAATCAATGCTATGCCGATCGTGCTCCTCGTCGTCGTCCTGGAAGGCCACACCACTCTGTACCTCATCGTGTTGAAGGTCATAGTCAGGACAGACATCGGGTGCTAGTACAGCATCTTCTGATACATGCTCTGGCTCAAAATCTTCGAGCTGCTGTACGGCGTCCATCTCTTCATCTGATGCCTCTTCGTATTCCAGAGAAGTATTGGTATGCCGCGCAAAATTCACCACCGCGCGGCGGAACTGGTCTTGAAAACTGCTTTGGATCGGCTCAGAAGATGGTGAAGAAGCCAAGGGAGCTCCTTGTGTAGATATGTTATCTTGCGTTCGTGGCATCTTGGCAGGCTCAGGTGACGACGGCGGCGCGTCACGCTTTTTAGGTTCGTCCACGGCAAATACGCCACGGCTCGGCGAAAAAGTGTCTTCCAGCAATTCACGGATCCGCTCAAGTAGTGCAGTTTCATCATGCACATAAAGCGTGCGCTTATCTGGACTTACATTTACGTCGTACTTGTCGGGGCCGATAATGAGATTGGCAATCACCGTGGGGTATTGCGTCGCATTAAAGGTTCGGTACACTTGATTGCATATGTGAGCGAGTTTGGTACAGTCCCAAGGTCGTCCATTGAGGTAAAAGTACTGCCGGTCACCACTGCTGCGTCCTAGTCCCATGGTCGGTTTGGAAATAACACCTTGAAAGCGCGCAGGCTCATCCAAAGAAATATCCAAATCCAATGGCTGCACTGCAGCACTGGCCTTGGTACCAAACAGAGCCGACATATTCGTTTGGATGGCGTTGGGTCCGGAGGCAGAGCGCATAACCAGCTGGGATACCTGCCTTCCATTCTCCAACTGAACACAGGACGACCAGCGCACATTTTGAGTAATGAGTGCGTACGCTTGTAGCATGGTATGAGCTTTGTTATACTCTCTCTTAACATGCTTCTCTAATTCGCGTCGGCGGACCGGTAGATTCGATAGCAAGTCTCGCAGAATGACTGTCGTACCACGGGATCTTGCCTGGCGCTTGTCTTGTGCGATAAGCACGCCCTGATGATCGAACTCGAGGACCGTGCCCATGGGCGCCTCCGTTTGTGTGGCTGTAATGATCGTGACGCGCGCTACCGTGCATAATGACGCTAGGGCCTCGCCACGAAATCCAAACGTCTCTACGCGCGCCAGATCCTCGAATGTCGCGAGCTTGGATGTATGGTGACGCTGGCACAAGGCAGCATAATTCTCCTTGGTAATGCCCGCGCCATTATCTACCACCTCGATAGAGTCGAGACCGTATTCTTTAAATCGGAGCTCAATGCTGGTAGCTTGAGCATCAAGCGCGTTTTCCACAAGCTCTTTCACGGCCGCACGCATATCCGGCACCACTTGTGCACCAGCGATACGACGCACATCCGCCGCCGCAATCGGCGCGATGGAACGCGTCATATCAGGATGTGGAGAATGGTCAAGACTCGCACAGACAGGGATAGCGTCACCAAATGTGTGGCGTGTCGGAAAAAATACCACAGCTTTCTCTCAAACTCTTCCCCCATCGAAAATGAGTCAAAGTGCTTGTGTCATCTCCCCTGTCAAAGCAGAATATCAGCCTAAAGGTATTTCCGGAAAAGTAGCTGGTCTTGATGCCTACGTCGTGGGCCCCGACTCTAAGCATGTGCTTCTTTCCGTGTACGACATCTTTGGTTTTTGGGATACGACCAAGCAAAGCGCTGACTTGTTATCCGAAGCGCTTCATGTCAAGGTAATTATGCCGGACTTCTTCCGTGGAAAGCCGTGGCCTATGAATGCGTTCCCTCCAAGAGACGAAGAAGAGCAGAAGGTGTTCGATGAATGGTTCGCGACGGTCGCTAGCGTCTCTGATCGCAAGAAGGACCTCGATGCTATCGCCCAGGAGCTCAAAAGCCAAGGTGTCGAAAAGATTGGCGTATACGGCTTTAGTTGGGGTGCTAAAATTGCGAGTCTGGCTGGCTACGAGGGCACACCCTTCACAGGTGTGGTGATCGTGTACCCTGCCATGATGCATGGTGGCGGCGAGAAGCAGGTGGTGCCCGAGTCAATCATGGTGAGTGGTGAGGACAGCAAATACCTTGGTGTGCCTGCTGCTTTCTTTCCCTCAAAGGACGAGCCGCGTGATGAATCTGACAAATACTGGTCTACGCTGAAGCAGTCGCGCCCCGAGCTGGTGGAAAAGAGCGTGTATCACTATTACGATATCTTCCACGGATTTGCTGCTGCGCCTGCCAACTTTCACGACGAGGCCAACCGTGCTGCGGCTACGGAGTTGTATCAGCGTCTGGCCAACTTTTTCCACACGATATTCTAAAGCTCACCTTGATGATTGGGCCACGCGTCCCTACAATGTGGAGAAACCCCATCTCAGGTAGATCTCATACGACTTTGGACGACCTGACGCGCTGCATTCGTGGCGATGGCTACGGCGCTCATAGCCCAGTCCAGGGCCTTGTATCGCTTGCCGATTGAGGTATGGACTTTGATTTTGCTGCAGTTAGAGCCAGCCGAGATTGTCGTGGTGCGGAATGCGACGCGAGCCATGTATGCGGCGGGCACGTCCTATTTGTTGTGGAATGCACTGCTAGTCCATTACGAAAAGCGCAGTATACCCATTGCATGGTACGATTGCAAGCTTCACGATAATTGCGCACAGGCGCTGGAGCGCTCGTTGCTCGTTGCTCGACGAGTGTCGCTTGCATGGCAGACCCATGGTGCCCAGCCCAAACGCGTCGTTCGATTTCGTGCGCATGCGAATCGCATCACGAGTATTAAAATGATTCCTGGGTGTACTTCTAGTGACTATTGGCTTATCACTGGGTCTGTGGATGGGTTTGTGCGCGTATGGGACGTGCATCGAGCCTTGTCTCAGAACGGCGCGATGGACGTGACACCCGAATTACATCAAGATATGTCGCTGCCAGAGGATGCCGTACCTGTGGATCCAGCTACAGATATTCGGCGCTCTTCGAATGCGTTCCTTGTGGCGGAGGTGGACACGGGCGGAGATGTCACATCGATTGATGCCAGTATGGATCGCACAACGCGGACTATGAGAATTGCTGTCGGGTCCTATTACAATGCAGCGGCGTGCTTGCTATACGAGCTGCATTTGGATACTTTGCCGCATATTATGGACTTGTGCGCTACGCTTGATCCGCCAGAATGGTGCGGCACGCAATGTGTATCGCTACTGCATGACGTTGTCGCTGTGGGAACATATACTGGTCGAGTATACCTGGTGCATTGGCATACAGGTGAGCGGTGTATGTTAGAGCATGCTGAGCCTGGCTCCATTGCGGCACTTAAGCTACTGCCTTCGTACATGATATCCATTACGCGGCTCGGAAGCATGTATGTATACGAGCGCTTTGGCACGACACAGGCACAGCTTGTTGCACAACACACGCTTTCACCGCATCCGATCCTTAGTGTATCGTTTGGCGAGTCGTGTATGGAGCGTGCCGGTCAGCTAGCATCGGGCACGATCACGGATCCAACACCTTTGGCAGTCATGTGTGCTGACCCTGTCGGCGTTTCGCATTGGGTCTGGCGCAGTGCAGAAGAACTGACCAAGATCCGGCATCTGGATATGCCCCCCGAACGGCTGATCGGCGCATCCATAGGCGCGTTGGGTCGTTGCGGCCTCATTACCACGAGTTTGGGTGGTGTGCCGCCGGTCTGCTCGGCTCGTGCGTACACACAGGGACGTACCCTGTGCTCTATCCGTCCGACGCCTGAATTGACTCTACCGGAATGGAATCAGGCTCCGCCACCGACGCCGCCTACGCCGCCATTGCCGCAGGGTGATGGAGGCTCACCGGCCCCATCACAACGGCGCCGCGCTCGTGTTGACTCCTTTTCATCCACATCGACTACGAGCTCGATCGCACCCGCGCCCTCGAGCCGTGTGGACATGCTGACAGAATCGGCCCTCGACGAGGCTCGGGGTCTCGTTTGCTTGGCAAGTGTCCGTGGCGCCGTGTGGATCTCAGACTATGGAAACAGTTTAGATACCATGTAGATATACGCTAAGCACTCATCTTTTGCAGATTCTTGTGGGGCTGTGGGTCGACCTGGCTGACGCGGTCAAGCAACTTGGAAATGAGCTCCTCGCGCTTGTCTTGGAATGCACGCTCAATCTCGCTCAAGCGATCCTTGGTGTCGCGATCGATCTTGTCTTGAGCGGAAGACTGCGTGCCCGCATATTTCTGCTTGTATTCATCGAGCTCCTTCTCTTTCTTGGCCTTCAGCTCAGCAATGTCCTTCTCAGCCTCAGTTTGTGCCTCCTTCAGCTTCTGTGTGCGGTCTGGCGTGAGTTAGAATACACGTACAAGCTCGAGCCTGCTCCACGATCTTGGTGGCTTCTTTTTCAGCCTCCAGCAGCGTCTGGATACCCTGCGATTTTTGCGCCACCTGCCGGTCAGCCATGCGCCCCACGTACCATGATGCCCGCGGGTGGATAGCGTGTGGGCCAACGACAGCAGCGGCCGCACGACGTGCTTTGGTCGGGCCAACCACGTGTGATTAGGTAAGAAAAAGGTCGTCGTCCCTCCTTCCTTCCACCTAGGTTCTTGCGCGTCGTCGACGATGGCGAGCGTCGATCCCATCCGGTCGTTGTGTGGTGCGCTGACACAGGCAACGGGCGGTGTATATCATGTGGATTTGCGCATGCCAGACGGCATTCATCGCCTTGCCGAGGTGGTCGATCTTCTGTTTGGAAAACGTATCGTGGGCGCAGATGTGCGTGAGCGACTGACACTCCATGTGCCTGCCGCGATCATGGTCCTTCTCGCCGATCCTATGGGCACGTACGCCAAGCTGGCTTGTGAGTGCTTTGCGTCTGTGTACCCCCGTGTATTTTTATACGCGAGTCAGGACGGGTCGCCTGCCTCGTTCCAGTTGTGGCAAGTCGTGACGGCGATCAAGGAGCGAGTCCTCTTTACGCTCGACGATGGCACACTCGGTGCGCGTATCGGCGCAGTCAAAGCGTGCCAGCGCATTATTCAGGCTCAGACAAAGCCAGACGGCGACCCACGACTCCAAAACCGCGCTGAAATCAATTTAAATGCCGTGCCACCGGAACACCCCTTTCTCAAGACAGAGCAGCTCGAGGCAGAAGCTGATCAGGTATTTACGCGCCTGGTCACGCTGCTATTCACCTGCAAGGCGCCCAGTCTCGTCATGGGAGTGACGCAAGTGCTCACTCGTCTCGCTCGTCTTCGCACCAAACTCAACAAGGTGGTCATTGAGGCTTTTGTCAGCTGGACGCCTGCGTCTCTTGAATCGCTCGCACCTGTACATGTCCGAAGTGCGGAAAATACGGTCAGGCTCGCGATGGTGCACTTCTTGCAGCATGGATCTGTCGAGCCCCAGACGACACAACTCACACAAGCCCTTGAGCGGCAACGCCAAAGGATGGATATAGCAATGCGTGAGGCTATGGCAGCACGCAGAGAAGGAGTCTCTCGCAAGCGCGAGGTCAAAGACACAGATGGCTCCTCAAAACGCACGCGCGCCTCGACGCCTACTGATCCGCGCCGGCCCAGCGGGTTGTCGGTCAACGACATTGCTCGTCTCCCGCTGGAGCGCGTGGTGGATGCAATTATCGAAGGATTGCAGAGTGTGCCTGAAGATCGACTAAAGACGGCTATTGCCTCGTTTGTGCGCACTGTCACCCCAGCAGGCGCGACCAACGAGCCTGTCGATCCACTAAAAATGGACATGGGTGATGACGACGAGCCTACCAAGGCCATGCCCACTGAGGATGCTGTGGCGCCACTTGCGAGCTTGGAGCACTTTGAGTTGCCAGAGCCCGTGCGGCTAGAACAGCGTGAGGCCCAGGCCTTGATCATTGATTCCGTCACGCGCATTTGTGAGTCGGGGACGCAGCTTTTACCTGCCCAGGCACTGGAGCATGCCTCGGAAGGACACGCAGCACTATGGATCAAGCTGGTCGTGCGCCTGGCAACCCGGGGCCTCGACACCCGCGGTCAAGTGGCTCCGCCCGACCTGGCGAACCAGGCCGACAAGGTGCGTGCGCTGCTACTCGACTACGTGAATCAGGACTTTTGCGTGCGGCGAGGCATAGCATTGCAGTGGCTCATGGAAGAGTGGACTTGTGATCGTGAGCGGCAGAAGCAGGGCATTGAGTCGGAGCACTACCATATCTGGCTCGACAAGCTCCTGGACGCTCAGCTGAGTATGCCCACGGTGGACAGCGTAGCGCTCGGCAACTTTTTGCGCGACTTGCCGCAGATCCCATTGGTCATATTAGACCGGTTGTATGAACTGTGTCTGGACCGCGGTACCATTGGCGAGGGCTTTGCCTTGCTCCGCGACGTGAGCGCGGCTCGGCCGCCGCTGCGTGTGCCCGTGTGCCACAAGGTACTGCAACTTACGCGGCACAGTGAGCGCCTCGTGCGTGGACGCGCGATTGTCACGGCCCGAACGTGGGTGCTCCAAAAGGGACCCCTGGCCGACGTCGTACTGGCGTTCGCGCGCGAATCTCTGCAGCTTCTTGTCGAAGAAGCTCGAGCTCATGATGCGCCCGAGGCACAGGACATGAGTGTCGAGGCTGAAGAGGCGGACGAGACGGCTGCTAATCCGCTAGGCCTGAACGAGCAAGACGTGCTCCGGCTGATTGAGCTGGCGCTTGTCCTGAGCGTCAAGCAGCCGAGCTTCTTTGCCGAGGTCGTGCGTATATACCCTCTTCTTCCCGCGCCTGTACAGGCCGCCATGCAAAAGCACGTCACGCCCGTCGCACGGTCCGTCGGCCCGAACAGCACGGTGCTGCTGGATGTGCTGCGCACGTACCCACATGGTGCCGATACTCTCGTCATGGCCATTTTGCGCATTCTGATCGACAAGGGTCACACACAAGCGCTCGCTGAGCTCGTGCGTGACTTGGTCGATACGCGCTCGTTGGACGTCGAGTATTTGTTGCCCCTTGTACCGCATCTCGATCGCGATGCGATGCTTCATGCCCTGCCGCGCGTCGTGTCTGTCCTGGCCGATGGGTCAGAGGAGCACAAAGTGGCCGTGCATCGCCTCTTCCAGACGCTCGTCGCGCCTGCCATGCAGGCGGCTGGCGCTGAGACCGCGAGCGAGCATCCTACCACGACAGCGAGTCTGACGCCCGTCGAGTTACTAGTGCTCTTGCACGTGCACGAGAAAGAGATTGGACTCAAGGCCGCTTTAGTGGCCGTGCAGCTGTGCTTTTCCATGAGCGAAGTGTTCCGCAGCGACGTCCTGACGGCGGTGTTGAACCGACTCGTCGAGGAAGATCCGCTGCCAGTGCTCTTTATGCGCACGGCCATCATGGCGACCAAGTCGTTCCGCACGCTCGGCTCGTACGTATCGACGTCACTGCTGTCGCGTCTCGTGCAGAAAGAGATTTGGAGGGAGCCGCGTCTGTGGGATGGCTTCGCCTTATGTGCGAATCTCACGGCGCCCACCTCGTTCGGCGCCATGCTGCAGCTCCCACCGCCGCAGCTATTGGAACTCGTGACCAAGCAACCCAGCTTGCGCGATCCATTGCGTGACTATCTCATTTACAAGGCAGGCGGCCCCGTCCGCCATGGCGCGCTGCTTCAGATGCTGGAAAGCGTACCTACTGGAACGTGAGCGGCGGCAGGGTCCATCCAATGGCCTGTCCCCAGCCCTGCTCACTCAAACCTCGTGCGACCTGCTCGACATCCTTATCGCCACGGCCACTCAGACTCACGATAATATGTTGATCGGGTCGCATCGTCTTGGCCAAGTTGACCGCCTCGTACACGGCGTGACTCGACTCGAGCGCAGGAATGATGCCCTCGTGCTCCATGAGCCACTTGAAGCCCAGTAGTGCCTGCTTGTCTGTAGCAACGCAGTACTCGGCCCGACCGCTGTCCTTGAGATAGGCATGCTGTGGACCCACGCCAGGGTAGTCCAGGCCGGCACTGATCGAGTGCGTCTCAGTCACCTGGCCGTCCTGATTCTGGAGAAGGTAGGTGCGCACGCCATGCAACACACCAGGGCGACCGGCCGACAGCGTCGCCGAGTGATGCGCCGTATCGACACCCTCGCCACCGGCCTCTACACCGACCAGACGCACCGACGCATCATCAATGAACGGATAAAACATGCCAATCGCATTGCTGCCGCCACCAACACAAGCAACCACAGCATCGGGGAGACAGCCTGCCTGTTCCTGTAGTTGCTTCTTGGCCTCCTGGCCAATGACCGACTGCAAGTCACGCACGAGCGTCGGGAAGGGATGCGGTCCAATCGCTGAGCCCACGAGGTAATGTGTGTTGTGAATATTGGTGACCCAGTCGCGATTCGCTTCGTTGATCGCGTCTTTCAGGGTCTTGCTGCCACTTTCAACACCAATGAGCTTGGCACCAAGCATGCGGATGCGGACCGCATTGAGAGCTTGTCGACGCACATCCTCGGCACCCATATATATCACGCACTCTAACCCAAACTTGGCACAGGCCGTCGCGGTAGCCACACCGTGCTGGCCCGCACCCGTCTCGGCAATAATGCGCGTCTTACCCAGACGCTTGGCCAGGAGCACCTGTCCCACAGCATTGTTGATTTTGTGGCTTCCCGTGTGATTCAGGTCCTCGCGCTTCAGCCAGATTCGCGCACCACCCGCCCACTTTGACAGACGCTCCGCCTCGTACAGCTCACTCGGACGACCAATATACTTAAATTGGTCGTAGAACTCTTTCCAAAAGGTGGGGTCATGACGAGCAGTATCATACGCCTTTTCAAGCTCGCGATGGCACTGCACAAGCGCCTCTGGAATGTATTGTCCACCAAACTCGCCGAAGTGGGCAGCCTTCGATACGTGAGACTCCGGCACAGCCCCTGTCTCGATGGGCGCCGGCGTCACTAGCGGGTGCGCACGAGGCAAGCCACCCTGGCTCTTGCCCGTGATGCTGTCACAGAACGTATAAGCTGCTTCGACACGTGCTTCTTTCGTAGGTGCAGCATTCTTGATGCATTGGATCAGCTTACTGCCGATCACGACGCCATCAGACAACGCACCCACTTCGACAAAGTGGTCGCGGTTCGAGACGCCGAAGCCCACAGCTAAGGGCACATCCGTGCCGGACCTGATTTTCGCGAGAAGATCACCAAGCGAGCTCGATACAGTGTTCGATGCACCTGTCGTTCCCAGACGCGACACGACGTAGATAAATGCATCGGCCAAGGTCGACAAGTAGCGAACGCGTTCCACATCCGTTGTGGGAGCCACGAGCGGGACAAACGCCATTTTCTCCTGGCGGCACGCATGAAGAAACTGACCCGCTTCTTCAGGAAGTAAATCCACGACAATAAAGCCATTCGCACCGGCGGCGCGCGCGTCTCGCACTGCGCGTTCCTCACCATATGCATGCAATGGGTTGTAGTATCCCATCAAAATGATCGGCACTTGGAGACCCCTAGCACGGGCTTCTTTGACTATACTAAGACACTGCGCGTAATCGATTCCCTGCTCCAGGGCAATGTTGTTACTTTCTTGGATCACGGGTCCGTCCGCCTGCGGATCAGAAAATGGTACCCCGACCTCAATGACATCAGCACCGCCTCGTTCTAGAGCAAATAACAAATCAAGGGTATCATCCTTGGTCGGGAATCCCGCCGTCAAGAAAGCCACAAAGGCCGCTTGATTCCGCTCCTTTTTCCGCAGAAACGTGGCCTTGAGTTGTTCCGCCATCGTGTCCAGGTAGAAGAATGACGTCGAGTCAGTCCGCGGAGGTGCATATTACGTATTCCAGCCACGTGAATTCAGCATATCGGTCCGTGCAGAGGCGGAAAGTGGCCTGGGCCGCCCACATTTCTCTCCCACCAAACATCATGTCTCAAGTGAGCAAGGCCTGCTGTAGCATTCCCCCCGTCAAAACAGACTACCAGCCGAAGGGCTCTATGGAAAAAGTGGCCGGCTTCGACTCGTATGTCGTTGGTCCTGCCGACTCGAAGAATGTGCTTGTGTGTGTCTACGACATCTTTGGTTTCTGGGACACGACGAAGCAGTGCGCTGACTTGCTGTCCGAATCCATGAAGATCAAGGTAGTCATGCCTGATCTTCTGTGTGGCAAGCCTTGGCCACTCACCTCATTCCCTCCGAGCAACGAGGAGGAGAGCAAGAAGTTTCAAGAGTGGTTCTCGACGGTGGCCAGCGTCCCTGACGCAAAGAAGGACGTTGAGGCCGTAGCCCAGGAACTTAAGAAGAACGGCGCTGAAAAGCTGGGTCTTTACGGACTCTGCTGGGGTGGTAAGATCACGAGTCTGGCTGGCTACGAAGGCACACTCTTTTCCGGTGTGGCTATCGTCCACCCCGCCATGGTGAATGGCGAAGACAGCAAGGGTCTGACTGTGCCTGTGGCATTTTTCCCATCGAAGGATGAGCCCCGTGATGAGTCGGACAAGTACTGGGAAAACTTCCAGAAGTCGCACCCCGAACTCGTCGAAAAGAGCACGTACCACTACTACGACAACATGTTCCATGGCTTTGGTGCTGCCCGCGCAAACCTCAAGGACGAAGCAAACCGTGTTGCTGCTGAGGATTTGTACAACCGCCTCGCTAACTTCTTTTGCGGCGTGTTTTAAGCTACGTAGTACGAACAGTATCATCATGACTATCTGATTCAATTTCGACGGTCTCGCCATTATCGACATCGCTGTAGACTGTACCAGTGCGCACGCGTCCACCATGAGCACGCACAATTTCTTCTACAGTACGTGGCTCACCTCTAGATTCGGCAAACCAACCCAGGTTATCCGCAATCAAGTGGCGATTCTTGCATCCGGGACATTGCACAAGCACAATGCCTTTGGTGTATGAATGCTTAGTGAATTCGTGCGTCGATCTTGTTCCACATTGAGGTACAGTACATGTAAACGTGAGTTGCAGGCGCGGTTGTATTGCCTCTGGCGTGTGTTGGGAAGATGCATGAGAGCGCCACACGCTTGAGCAAAATGGGCGCATGTGTGGACTCGTTCTGGACACGCCAATGTATGAAGCCCATGTATGTCTGGCTGCTCTTGATACATGTGAATCGAAGGACCGCCACGCGAGCGCGACAAGTCGACTTGTCATAGTACAAGGACACACGACATCCTCTTCAATGCCATGACGTTCGTCCTGTGTGTCACGTGACAATACGACCCTTGTGGTCATGGACTGGGGGAGTGTCAGTTTCAGTTCAAGCTGCCCACCTTGAACGCCATGGCTGATGCGCGAGCTGTGCCGACGCAGCCTGATCCGCGGAAGCGTGGGCACGTAAAGGTAGATACGCTTCAAGGTTCATCGTTCTTTCATGCATCACACCGGATCCGGATCCACCACTTACTGGCGTTGCTAGTGACAAAAACTTTGGTGGCCTCAGCAGCATGGCTGACGCGCCAGTGGTTGCTGGTGCCACAAATGGATGTAACTTTATTTCATGAAAGATATGCAGAGTCGAATGATACCGAAATGTCTCTCGAAAAGGTACGAGACATTATACATGAGCCGGCTAGCGTTTGGGCCGTTGCTGTTATGACCACGGCGGTGGCTGCTATATTCATGTTGCTTGCGCTGCGAGTATGGCGTTGGGATGTGGTATGGTCGAATCATGTTGTGCGTCATCTGCTTGTTCTGGGAAGTGTTACGTTCTTACAATTGTTTACATGGCTCACTGCGCTGAAATTTCTTGGAGCTACAAACACTTTATTGTACACACAGTTTTGTGAAGTTTGGATGCGCGATATCCAAGTCAGGCACCGCTGGACCACATCGGGTGGGTTTTTTGTTCTACTTTCGATGGCATTCGCCTTCGTCATCGCTGCTCTAACGCATTCAATCGTATCACTTCGACAGCCCTATGCTGATATGCTCGAATCGGTGACATTTCAAACACTTTCTCTTACGACCAAGTTACAGGACCACATATCTCTATGGGATACTTTTAAAGGCTTCCTAGCGCTGATTATATATGCGATTCTCTCTGTTGAAACGGGTTATTTGATGTCCAATACAGCCAAAGAAGTTGGTGGTCGACGACGTGCGATGGTCCTAGCGATTTCTTTAGCCGCCACAATTTTATTGCCCATCTCAATGCTCGGTGCCATTCTCGGTGTCAAAATGCTTCCAGCACCTTTCGTACCGGGTCGAAGCCCAACGCAACAAGATGCTTTAGAAATCAACCATTTGGCTGCGTATTTGGTTCTTGCGCTGGGCTTCTTGGTATTCGATGTACTTGTGACACTTACACTCGAGTCCTATGTAACTTTGATGGTGCATATCGCTCATGCTTGGCCGATGGTGGTATGTGCCGCCATGGCCATCGGCTTTGCTGTATTCAATGTAAACGTGAGTCTAGTCCAAGTGATGAGCGTTATCTCTGTGGGCTTTGCATTACGAGCTATATTACGCCGCTCGCCCTTGTACATGACATCTTGGTATCGCAAAGCTACCGTGGAGGAGCAACGTGTGGCCATGGCAGGTGTGGAATCCGATACAACGCTGCTGACTGATTTTGTGATCATGACTTACCGTTTAGTCGTCCAAATACGCCGCATGATTAACGTCATATTAAGCAATAATGAGTCTCGGCGTATTTTTCTGTTCTTGTGTCTAAATCTCGCATTCATGTTTGTTCAGCTGGTTTGGGGTGTATGGACGAATAGTCTTGGTCTGATCAGTGACGCCATTCATATGTTCTTCGACTGTGCAGCGATTTTCATGGGTTTAATGGCTAGTGTCATGGCATCGTGGAAGACCAATAAAGACTTTCCGTTCGGGTATAAGCGCGTCGAGACGCTGTCTGGTTTTGCCAATGGAGTTTTCCTCGTGTTAATCAGTGTGTTTATTCTATTCGAAGCTGTACAGCGCATTATTGAGCCACCAGTAATGAACAATATGGCCCAACTATTGATTGTGAGTACTCTGGGTCTTTTGGTCAATCTGTTTGGCATGTTTGCCATGGGACATCATCACCATGGACATTCTCATGGCTGCAGTCATTCTCATGATCACCACCATGGTCACTCTCACAATATGCTTGGCCTTTACCTTCACGTTATGGCAGATACCCTTGGATCTGTGGGCGTTATCATCAGTACCATATTGATCCACTATTTCCATTGGACAGGTTTTGACCCCATCGCGTCTCTTCTTATCGGAATCATGATCCTCGGATCAGTGGTCCCGCTTGTAATTGATTCGGGGCGTATATTGTGCCTTGAATTAGACAATAACGACCAAGAGGCTTTGCAGCTTGCGCTCGAAAAAATCGCGGCTCATCCTATTGTGTCGGCATATTCTAGTGCGCATTTTTGGCCATTGGACGGTGAGACCATTGTTGGCACCATTCACATCCATTATGATACCCTTTTAGCTTCTGATGCGTCTTCTCTTGTGGATCCTTCTACATTAACGCTGGAAGTAAAACAGATTCTACATTCCTATTTGCACTCCCTTGAGGCCGTTCATGTACAGTTACACCCTGGAGGACAAAAAAATTTTTAGCTAACTAAATTTATCTTAATTGCATTGCCATCAGAAGATATACATATGTATGTTTGTTAATTCGATCAGCGAGCCATGTCTTCGTTCATTGTTCGCGGTAGTGACTATCGAACTTAGTGTATCAGGATGAGGATTTCTTGCGCTGATATCTCTTCGTTCGTGAATCTACGAACGAGATCTAAGATTTATTCGAAAAATTCAGCGAATAGCTGCCTCTAATTAGAACTAGTGTGCTTTGTGTGTACTATTGCAACCTGGTTCCTTTCGACGCGTCAGACCCGATGCTGGCACAGCCCTGGGTTTTTCTTTGGCCCAATTATAATGGGCATTGTTTAGACCGAAATTAATTTGAAAACAGTTTCATCGCGTGATGCGACAACACGCATAATTAATAAGCCATACCGAACTGATGCTTACCACAAGTCGATACAAAGCGATTTATATCTCGTAGCGGGGCCACCAAGGTTTGTGCTGGCATGAAACATGATGACTATGCGGGCACATACGCACCACCAGACACTCAAACAAGCTCTCTAATGAGTAGGCCTATGTCTTTCTATGTACGAGCGAAATATGATTTCCGGTCCAATGAAGCCAATTTGCTCAGCTTTCAGGCCGGTACTCTGATTGAAGTACTTGGGCAGTTGGAGTCTGGCTGGTGGGACGGCCTGTTAGATCATAATACCCGGGGATGGTTTCCATCTAATTATGTCGACATTATTTCACATGAGTCTGGAATGATACAGTTTTCTCATGCAAACATTTGTCCTAAGAGCCCTATGTTGTCGATATCTTCAGGGTCAACGGAATCGACAGGGTCGAGTGGATGTGATCCAAATTCGGGAAACAATGCCATGTTTCACGTCAATGCATTCGTTCAGGAACTCCAACAGCTCATTCAAGCTTCACAGGTTCCGTTAAGTGAACATTGGGCTCAAACGAGTAGGCAACAAGCGGTCCCTACATTGAAGAACGGTATGACTGAACTGGCTCAAACGATGCATGAAATTGATGAGATCGTTACTCAAATTTCAAAGATGGATTTGGAGGCGTCATCATCGCACTCTGGCTCATCTTTATCAAATGTTGTACTGACGAATTTACCAAAAAATCTTTCAAGTCAGCTTCCCGTACTTGGTGTTCGAGTTCATATGCTCTTAAAATACCTGCAAGAGTCGACCCAGATTCATATCGTCCATTCTGAATATGCAAAGGAACAGGTACATTTTGAGAAATTGGCTATGAATTTTATTGAATCGCTTGAGCTGCTCGGGCAAGAGCTTCGCGACGATCAAAGGTTTGTACCATATGTTAGGGTGGAGTCACCGGAATTGATGGAAGAACGTTCATTCGAACACGCACACAATTCTGATGCGGCAGATTCAAGCTCCTTGTCAGCTTCGATACCGAAAATCGGCGCATTGGTCAAGTACCCATCATTTGGTCGATCCTCCGCTTCAGAAATCATGTCAGCATTGAAGCGTTTTTCTCCTGCCAATGGCAGCGATGGCAAGTCTGAATATTCTATGAGCTCATCGTCCACGACCAATAGTCGTGTCCCTCTTGTGGGTACGCTCTTATCATCAACGAATTCGATGACTGGAAGCGAAATATCGCCGGGTGATATTGTATTCACAGACAGTGGCACAGTCAAAGGTGGGACTTTGGAAGCTCTCGTAATCCAGCTCACTCGACATGATGCATTCGACACAAAGTACACATCGACTTTTATGATAACGTACCGTTCGTTCACAACAAGCTCGAGGCTCATGGAACTCTTGATAGACCGATTTCATCTTGAGATTCCATCAGATTTGGAAGAATCTAAATTTCAGCAATGGGAAGAGTTGAAGCGAACTCCTGTACAGCTTCGTGCGGTGAACGTCATGCGTTTATGGCTTGAGTACTTTTGTGACACTGATGATGAGAAGGCGCTAGACCTTGTTGAAGCGTTCGCGAACAATGCACTTATTTACCGTCATGTGAATGGCATGCGAGGAATGCTCATGCGGCTTATTAGACGTTGCCGCCAGGGCTCAGGCAACCTCAATCGTAAAATGATGCAACCAAAAATGCAGCCTAAACCACTTCTCCCTCCAAGTCTATCACAGTTGTGCTTTCTTAATATCAGCCCCATCGAGCTGGCTCGACAGTTGACATTGATGGAAAGCGAGACATTTCTCCGGATTAATGTGCCGGAATGCGTGAACAAAGCTTGGGCTTCTTCTGATGCACGCCATCGAGCAAGCGGCGTTGTAAATGTAATTTCATTGCATAACCATATAACAGGCTGGGTAATTGAAACCATTCTCAATGAAGAGAATGTAACTCAACGTGCGGCCATTACCAGTCATTTTATTGCGATTGCAAATTATTGTTATCAAATCAATAATTTTTCCACTATGTGGGCGATTTCTTCTGCTCTCAATTGTGCATCTATTTATCGACTCAATGCAACTTGGGCTCTTGTGAGCAGGAAAGATCTAGACATTTTTTCTGAAATCAATCAAATTATACAACCCACCAGAAATTACAGTCGATACCGGGATTTATTGGATCGCGTGAATCCGCCATGTGTTCCATTTTTCGGTTTGTACACAAAGGACCTTACATTTATCGAGGATGGTAATTCGGATTCATTGTGGTCTGACTCGCGTTTGATCAACTTTGCCAAACGTTCATTAGCAGCAGATGTTCTCTACGAAATTAGGAGGTTCCAGTTCGTTCCGTACAATTTTGTCCGTGTACCTTCGCTGTTTGAGTTTTTGGACTTACACTTCAAGCCTCGCATGAGTGATGAGGAGCGATATGAACGCAGTCTCAAACTGGAACCCCGCCAGTCCTCATCGCCTTACGGTGGTAACTACCATCGACATGATTTCACTTCTTATGATATGATACCCGACGAATACTTTATGAAACGTTTGCAAGAGAATGGATTTACATAAATGATACCAGCATGCCGCAGGAAACGATAGTTATATACCCATAAATTCATTGCAACATTGTCAGAGTGATTAGCGCAATTCACCGCGGCTTTGGTGAGAAGGAAAAAAACCTGTGTTGAGAAAAAGCTTCCGCGCCGGGAATTGAACCCGGGTCTGGGCCGCGTACTAATGACAAGGCCCCGTCATAACCACTAAACTACGCAGAACTTATTTGCACTTGGAAAAGTGGGCAATTTAAATCACCGAATGCTCATGTTGCTCGACTCGATCAAATCCTTCGTCCGCCTGGAGAATTCTCGCAGCTCTGGGTCTTGAGCAAATGATGGCGCTTCGAGAAGGCATTGTAAGAAAATGTGCGCATCCCGAAAAACGGATGTTTGTTTTATCAGGTGTACTTGGTTCAAAGCCTGGATAAGCCACCACTTTAACCACAAACATCGATGTGTCATGCGAAACATGGTAATAGAGGGCGATGTCGAGCATTTACATCGTTCCAGGAATGGACACGGAATATTCAGTATAGCTGTAAGTTTTTTAACGTCCACTTGTTTCGAGTCCACGTGCAAGAACTGTGCTGGAGCACGGGCATCAACATAAAGCATATACAAGTATGTGAAGCAAATGTCTTTGTATATAGGCAAGTGCTGCGCCATATTGCACAGAAGTGATAAAGATGAAAAGCATAGAGTCTGGAACTGGATAGCAGCAGACTGTCGAATGGTAGATGCGTGATTAGCACATATTGGTTGCGACAAAAGACCCAAAATTTGGACTGTGACGCTCGTACGCTCTTCCAATTGAGATAAAGAATCCTGTGAAGACATTGCTGAATGCTCAAAAGAAAAGGCCGCTTGGAGCATTTTCGATAGATACTTTGCGTCCGAACCTAAGAAGGCAGTGGTGCCGGTATCTTTCCAGACGGCTAGCAAGACATTTAACGTACGCCATGCGCCTTGGGTCATGTAGCGAGCTGATCCGTCCCCTTCATGTTCATCCGTCTCGCTATTGTGTAGTGTGTCATCAAATGGACTCATCCAAAATTCATGGACACGTAAGGGAAAGGGACTTTCACGATCTGCAGCGTGGGTCGGTTCGCGAAGAAGCAAGTCCCAGATCGATTCGAATCCATATAATGTAGCATTATCCGCCCAGAAAGCGAGCGGTGTACTCGCATAGAACGTCGTTGTCTCAATGTGCTGCTTTTGTTCCTGCCATTGTTTAGCGCCGTCCTCGTTTGTCAAATTACATGGCATCCAATGATCCTGGTCATCACTCAACGGAGCCAAATCAAGGAGCAGCTCCCTAGCGATACCCACAGAAGTCGATGTTGGTCTAGCATAGACCTTTTTTGCGTGCCGTGGCAAATTCAGAGAGGAATCACGAATTTGAGGCGATGTACAGTCTTCGGTACAGAGACTCAAACACAGCAGTCGGCGCAAGATAGATGCTGGTGGCCGCAGCGAGCATGAATACGTCTCAGCTACAAGCTGCACAGCAGTGTCGTACTGCTCCTCGTCCAGATAATCGTCTACGAGTTGTGCCAGCAGTGCCCCTGCAGAGGGCTTTGTCATTCAACGACGTACGGAAATGGGCCGTTTTTCTATTAATAGACTCGCGGCCTTGCTTATGTTGTCAGTGGTTGACACTGCCCTAAAGGGCTCCGTGCAATCCACACAGGGCTGTGCGTACAGCGTCAGCGCTTCTCCCTATCAAGGAAAAGCATGTCAGCTATCACATATGAGGCTCCATGTACGTGTTTCGGCAAGCCGCGACTAATATGCAGGGCCTGTGTACGCACTAGCTTGGTCCAACTCGCACTCTTCGACAGACTCAAATGGGTATGTCCCTCTATGCTCACAAAATAGCGAACCATCAAGACAACTCCCGCCCAATGCACGACTAGCTGTTGGAAGTTTTCAAGAAGAATACAATAATCGTCTTCAGGTCCTTGGCATGCCGCATAATCTTGACGGATCTTCAAGTATGGAAGTCCTAGCAGATGTTTTGCATCCATATCCTGCCACGAAAATTGGGTTCCAGCCTACGAATGACCTACAGAGGACGGAAGCAGAGGAAAAATCACAGGATGTTGACTGGTCTGGTCAAGCCGACCTAACTGAAACCAGCCACAATATATCCAGCACTTTTAGCACAGCGTCTAATCCCGACGATACCTCCGACTTGATACAAGTGGACCCGTATCCTGACAGTGAGCTGCTAGCTAGCTCAGCAGACTGTTTACATGTGTGGGAGATGGAAAGGAATGAAGATGTCTCTGACTTGTACGATGCCATGTCGCTGCGACCGAGCCTATCGAGCAAGAAACGCACCTCCGGTCATCGATTCGTGCTTAGAGAGAAGTGCGCTCTCGCGCATGCTAAAAGCTCTCTTTCACCTCCTGCACCTCTCACATCCTTTTCCTGGAATGCCCCCTCACCCAACCTTATCGTGACGTCGTCCATCGATACTACATGCACCATTTGGGATTTACCTTCACGGACCGCTCTCACTCAGCTTATCGCGCATGATCGCGAAGTCTATGATGTGGATTGGTGCCCTGGAAGTGCGGACGTATTCGCTTCTGTAGGTGCCGATGGAAGTGTCCGCGTCTTCGACCTACGAAATTTGGAGCACTCTACTATCATTTATGAAACAAACATGCAGCCGCCCTCCTCATCAGATCGTCAAAACAGCGCATATACATCTTCTTCTGGCATGAACGTACCACTATTACGGATTGCTTTTAACCCATGGGATGCAAATTATCTTGCTACATTTCAACTTGAGTCCAACACCGTGCAAATTCTCGATGTACGCGCGCCCGGCAGTCCTATTCTCGAGCTGAGCGGGCACAGTGGCCCCGTTAACAGTGTGGCTTGGGGTCCACCCAGCCAGAGCACGTTGCGAAATGGACCTAGTAAGGGCATGATATGTACAGGAGGCGACGATGCTCAGTGCCTCGTATATGATCTGACTAGCTCAACTCTTCGAACAGCATCTGCTCAAGGACGGCGCTCTCGAAACAGTCCATATAAACAAAGCCATTCACCGGGAATAGACGGATGGCGTGTCGGCGCAGAAGTGCCGGTGCTCGCTTATACGGCCCCGTCTATGGTCAACAATGCTAGCTGGCTCGGCATGCCTGCGCCATCAAAACGCACATCGCTACAGAGCAAACACCGCAGCCTTTACCGCAGCTTACTCAGTGAGTGGACTGAGTATACGTCCTCTACATCCACATCCAGCGGCACCGACTGGCTGGCTCTATGTGCAGGTCAGGCGGTCAAGATTTTGCGTGTGTAGAGCCCTTACGTAATAATGATCATCGGGTCACTCGGCGTTAGCCACGCGTCCACCTAAATTAGAACAACGCGCGTCGCTGTTCCTTGTCAGCATGTCTGGCTTCGATGCAGGTCGCGTGTACTCAACGCAGGCCGTTGCTGTATCATCCACAGCACAAGCTCCAGATGCACCCGTACAAAATGAGACGGCCTTGTTCGAGTTTGTCCAGAATTTCCGACTAGGTGCTGAGTACATTTATCGTGACCGGCTACGATCCAACTTGCTTGTGAAGCAGTACGTGCTTGATGTACAGCTCGAGCACATTCAGATGTGGAGCCCGCATCTTGCGCAGGCTCTGCGCGAGACGCCTGCTGAAATTCTATCGCTATTCGAGGCGGCTGTCAAGCGTTCCGCGCGTCTTCTTTTGTACCCCGTGAGCGCGGGCACAGAGCGTCCTGAAGCGCCTGATTGTCAAGTGACGCTTCGATCATCGGCAAATTTGATGGCAATGCGGGACTTGCATGCAGAAAACATATCACGACTTGTTCGCATCCCGGGTATCGTCATTAGTACGTCGGTGCCATCGTCGCGCGTCACACATCTGCATCTCATGTGCCGGGACTGTCGAGCCGTAAAGACCATTCTCGTATCATCTGGATTTGGCGGTTTCGTCTTGCCGCGGCAGTGCGATGCCCCCAAAGTTGATCCTAGTCTAAAATGCAGTGTGGATCCTTTTGTCATTTTGCATGAACGATGCTTGTTTGTGGATGCTCAAACGATCAAGTTACAAGAGGCGCCGGATATGGTCCCAGTGGGCGAACTTCCACGACACATGCTCCTATCTGTCGATCGTGCGCTATGTGGCAAGGTCGTGCCGGGTGCGAATATCATCGCCACGGGCATTTTTTCAACCTTCTCGAGCAGTCGAGGTGGCTCAACGCCGAATGCTGTGGCGCTTCGAACACCATATCTGCGCGTTGTAGGACTGGAAGTGGATGCTGGTGGCGTGAGCGGACGAGGCGTATCGCGTGTATTTACAGCTGAAGAGGAGGAGGAATTTGGACGCATGTCCAAGTCGCCTGACTTGTACGAAAAGTTTTCTGCCAGTATTGCGCCGAGTATTTTTGGCAGCAACGACATTAAAAAAGCCATTACGTGCTTACTATTTGGAGGATCAAAGCGTGTGCTTCCTGATGGTATGCGTCTTCGTGGTGATATTAACGTGTTGCTACTCGGTGATCCCGGTACAGCTAAAAGTCAATTGCTCAAGTTTGCAGAAAAAGTCGCGCCTATCGCAGTGTATACAAGTGGAAAGGGCAGCAGTGCAGCAGGTCTGACGGCATCTGTCCAGCGCGATGCAAACTCCCGCGAATTCTTCCTAGAGGGCGGCGCGATGGTATTGGCCGACGGTGGTGTCGTGTGTATTGATGAATTTGATAAGATGCGAGACGAAGACCGTGTCGCGATCCATGAAGCCATGGAGCAGCAGACGATTTCGATTGCCAAAGCGGGTATCACGACGGTCCTCAACTGCCGTACATCCGTACTGGCAGCAGCAAATCCCGTATGGGGCCGTTACGACGACCTCAAGTCCCCAGGCGAGAACATTGATTTTCAAACGACCATTCTGAGTCGGTTTGATATGATCTTTATTGTTAAGGACGAGCATAACGAGTCACGGGACCGCACGATTGCCAAGCACGTTCTTGGAATCCATATGCACGGCTCTACCGACCAGACCGATGCGGAGGGTGAGATTGACCTGCAGCGTATGAAACGCTATATTGCTTATTGCCGTGCGCGGTGTGCTCCGGTCCTGACGAACACCGCTGCTGAGAAATTGTCGAGCCACTTTGTTGCTATTCGAAAGCAGGTTGCACAAATGGAGCACGATCATGACGAGCGCTCTGCCATTGCCATCACAGTTCGTCAACTCGAGGCCATCATCCGTATGAGCGAGAGCATTGCCAAGGTGACGCTCAGTCCATATGCGACTGAAGAGCATGTGGACGAGGCGATCCGTCTGTTCCGTTTCAGCACCCTCAATGCCGTGGAGAGTGGTAATGTAGAAGGCATGACGCGTGGTGAGTTGCAAGAAGAGGTCCAGAAACTCGAGCGGGAAATTCGGCGGCGTATCCCGATCGGCTGGACGACATCCTATGCTCGACTTCGAATGGAATTTGTTGATGCCCAGGGCTACTCATTACACGCTCTCGAGCGTGCGCTCTATATCCTCGAAAAGCGCGACGTCTTGCGCTTTTCGAATCAGCGCAAGACCATGACTCGTACGGGTGTGTAGTACTATAGCTGAACTACAACTAGTTCTGCGGTGCTTTTTCGTTCACATTCAGCAACAGACTCTTGGAGTCGAGCATAATGCGGTTGCCTGAATTCGACAGCGTATTCGCAATTTCGCGTGCAGCGTCAAGACGCTTCAGCTCGAGGAAGCCCTTATTCTTGCGTACGGCGTCACCGATCAGCTCCGCAGCGCGCGCCTCACCAGCCGAGCGCACAATAATCGCTTGTTTCTCTTGCAACGCCTGGTCCACCTGGAATGCAGCACGCAAAGCGGATTGCTGCGTGATTTGCTTCGCCTCAACGGCATGCGTGAATTCGGGCGAGAAGGAGATGTGCGTGATCGACACATCGTCCAGAATAATGTTGAAGCGGCGAGCACGCACCTTGAGGTTCTCACGCACAAGACGAGACACCATTTCACGCTGCGTGATAAGCTGGGATGCATTGAATTGTGCCACAACAGACTTGAGCACTTCATTGACAATGCTGGGCAATACGCGTTCGTCGTATTCCGTGCCGAGCTCGCGGTAGATAGTCGGCAAGTCTTCCACACTAGGACGCGACAATACACGGCACGTAAGAGACACCATCTGTAAGTCCTTGGTGCCTGTCAGACTTGCGATACTTCGCGGCTTGGCACGCACGTCATAGTCGATGGGCGTCTCAATCCACGGGATCAACAGGTGCGTACCTTCTGGGAAAATAGTATTGCCCACACCATACACACGCGAATACTTGATGGCGCGATGACCACCGTCGACATTAAACAGCGAAGCATTGATACCCACAGCCAGACCCACCAACGCAATCAAACCCGCGCCACCAATGGCTGGATTCACGGGGCCGCCGCCACCACCGCTGCCACGCGGACCACCCTGTCGGGCAGAGCTTCGCGCATTCTCTTGCATCTGTTGGAACATGCGCTGCATGTTTTTCAGCACATTTTGTGGTGAGCGATTCGACATGGTGCACCACCAAAAAACGGCTTGGTCAGAGGTGGCGATGCCCGCCGCTGCTTCGATCCGAGCGACGACCGTGCGTGCACGTGGACCTAGTAGGTCCATGCAAGCCACTTTCATGTGGAGGTAGAAGTGTGACTTGACACATCCCCACTGCTTGGGTCTGGGCCACCATGGTGCTTTTGTATGCGTGGATTGCATGCCTACTTGCGAACCTGGTGGTGGCCTACGACTGTCATGGTAGCATGAAAAAAATGCTTCCTACAAAGACACTAGCTGCGCGGGATGTGCCGCTGTCAACCCTGTCGCCTACCTCGATCTTTATACCCTCTCTACCTGGCGACAAGGACGCCACAGCCCCCACGTCTATTATCTATATGGGACAGGGCTTCATTTCTTACACGTCTGTTTATGCTCTTGTGATGGGCGAAAAAGGTAAGGGTGAAGAGCCGAAGACCAACTATATGTTCCAAGGTCCGACCGAAATTAACGTCAACAAAGTCATGCGCACCGACGCTGTGGGTGATGTATCAACGTCTGGGCTCTTTAATGTGGCGTGTTCACTGCCTAAGAGCGGCGGCCCCAGCTGGGAGTGCGAATACGCGTTTCAAAATCAGTCAGAGAAAACGGTCTACAGCACTGTCACAACGCGGCCCAATCCCAATACAATGATCACACCCGTTATTGGGGTCCTTAATCAACGGCGTCGAAGCACGGCTTCAGGACCTACTGGCATTCCACGCTTTACAGGGACGAATTCGGCCAAGTCATGGAGCCGTGCTTATACCCTGTCTGTGGCCTACGCTCTATTACATATGCTAGGAACTATTTTCTGCGCCATAGCTATCGAGTCAATATAGGTGACGATCAAGGAGTGATCTCACACAGCAGATCGTTCTGTGAGAGGGAGTCATTTTGCTTGACGGCCACACGCGTCACTTTACCAGCAATCTGGGCCGAGACGATGGTCTCCATCTTCATGGCACTCATGACAAACATCGCATCGCCTGGCTTGACCGCGTCGCCTTCCTTGACCTTGAGTTCAACCACGACACCAGCCAGAGGCGAGCCCACACTACCCGGCTCAGACGTGGCCTTCTCATGATGCACCTCTTCGACGCTGGCGCTGAGGTCCTTGACGGAAATACTGCGTGGACTCGAGTTGAGCTCAAAGAGCACGTCACGCATACCTGTAGCTTCGTGGAATGGACCAAGACCTAGCAGCTTAACAATGAGCAGCTTGCCGTCTTCAATCGGAATATGCATCTCCTCACCGGCTTTGGGCTTACCGAGGAAGAAGCGAGTCGGCATGCGGCTCAAGTCGCCAAATTCTTCAATAAATGCCTGGAACTCTTCAAACACCTTCGGGTACATAGCCCAACTGACAGCGTCGCACTCGGACATAGGGCGTCGGTACTTGACTGTCAGGTCCGACTTGATTTTGTCGAAGTCGAGAGGCGGCAGTGAAGCACCACGGCGTGTGTCAACGCGCTCCTTGTTCCGGATGATGTGCGTGCGCAGTGGCTCCGGGAAGCCACCAGGCGGTGTACCCAAAAAGCCTTGGAAGAACTCAACAACAGATACAGGGAAGTCGAGGGTCGACGCATGCTCTTCCACATCGCGGGCCGACAGCTTGTTGGCGACCATGAACTGCGCCAAGTCACCTACCACCTTGGACGAGGGCGTGACCTTGACAATGTCACCACACAACATGTTGGCCTCCATGTAAGCATGCTTGATCTCGCTCCATTGCGAGCCGAGGCCAAGCTGCTGAGACTGGAACATGAGGTTTGTGTATTGGCCACCAGGCATCTCGTGGTCAAACACGGACGAGTCGGATGCCTTGACATTCTGCTCAAAGCATTGGTACAGCTGGCGCACTTCAGACCAGTACAGATTCAGACGCTGAATACTGTCGTGCGAAATGCCAGTACCGAGCTCCATTTGCTCAAGCGAGCTCACAATGGCACCCATGGATGGCTGCGAGGTCAGACCCGACATGCTGTCGATGGCAGCATCAATGACATCGGCACCCGCCTCGGCACAGGCCAACATACTAGCGACAGCAATACCAGCCGTATCGTGGGAGTGAACGTGGATCGGCAGGTCAGGATACTTGGCGCGGATGGAGCCCACGAGCAGTCGTGCCGATTGCGGCTTAAGCAAGCCAGCCATATCCTTAATGCCAAGTACATGCAGGTGACCCGTAGCCACAAGCTCATCCACAAGCCCCATGTAGTAGTCGAGCGTGTACTTGGGGTGACGCTCCGGGTTCGCCACGTCACCTGTGTAGCAGATGGTGCCTTCTACTACACCACCCGCGACCTTGGCGGCGTGCATGCCGAGCTTGAGCGAATCGAGGCTGTTGAGAGAGTCGAATACGCGGAAAATGTCCAATCCGTTTTCGACCGCGCGCTTGCTGAATTCGTAAATGGCATTGTCTGGGTACGACGTATAGCCCACAGCATTCGCACCACGGATCAATGCCTGGAAAGGAATGTTGGGAACCAGCTTACGCATCGCACGCAGACGCTCCCATGGGTCCTCATACAAGAAACGCATGGCAACATCGAACGTGGCACCTCCCCAGCACTCCAGACTGTACGCATTGTGCAGCGCATGCGACGTTTCGCGAGCAATATTCAATATGTCCAGTGTGCGCAGACGCGTCGCAAACAGACTCTGATGTGCATCGCGCCATGTCGTATCCATGATGAGGGTGCCTTTGTAAGCACGCACCGCACGGGCAAATGCCTCAGGACCCTCCTGTACAATAATGTTGCGCCAACCTTGCAGCATCGGCTTGCTTGTGTCAACCAATTGGCCATCTTTGTAGAGTGACGGACGGTGCGCCTCTGTCGACAAACCAGGCTCACCCACCTGACCCTTGATGGAGCTGCCGTTCACCAACAGGTTACCAATATATTGCAGCAGCTTTTGAGCACGATTGGCTGAGTGGCCAAAAATGAACAGCTCCGGCGTGTCGTCAATCATGGTGGTCCATGTGTTGCCTTCGACAAAGTAGTGGTGGCGAAGGAGGCGCAGCAAGTATGGGATATTGGTTTTGACACCACGAATGCGGAACTCGACCAATGCACGAATCATTTTACGACGCGCCATCTCATACGTCGCTGCACGGCACGTCACCTTGACGAGGAGTGAGTCGAAATGAGGCGTGATCTGTGCACCCACGAAACCGGAGCCAGCGTCAAGACGAACTCCCGTGCCTCCTGCCGCGCTGTACACTTCGATACGACCCGTGTCTGGCTGGAAACTGGCTTCCGGATCCTCAGTTGTGATACGACATTGGATAGCCGAGCCACGTGCAATAAGACTTTCCTGAGACAAGCCAAGGTCGCGGAGTGTTGCGCCCGCCGCAATCTGAATCTGGCTCGCGACAATATCGACACCTGTAACTTCCTCCGTAATCGTGTGTTCGACTTGCAAGCGTGGATTGATTTCGATAAAGTAGTGTCGGTTTTCCTGGTCGACGAGGAACTCAGCCGTGCCTGCATTACGGTAACGGGCTGTCTTGGCGATCTTCACAGCATCCTGCAAGATCGCCTGGCGCACACTCTCACTCAAGTGGCTTGCGGGTGCGACCTCGACGACTTTTTGGTGACGGCGCTGCACAGAGCAGTCGCGTTCAAACAGGTGCATCGTGTTGCCTTCTCCATCGGCCAGCAGCTGGACCTCGATGTGGCGCGGCCGGTGAAGAAAGCGCTCAATGAACACGGTTGGGTCACCAAAGGCCGACCGAGCCTCGGATACGGCACGGTCAAAGGCTGCGTGGAACTCGTCCATGCTCCATACAACACGCATACCACGGCCACCACCGCCCATAGCCGCCTTAATAATGACAGGGAAACCCACTTCCTTGATGAAGGGCTCAGCTGCATCGTAGCTTGCAATGGGTCCAGGCGTACCAGGCACAATCGGTACTTGAGCCTCGCGCGCAAGGTCCCGGGCCTTGGTCTTGTCGCCCAGGCCGTCAATGGTCTCGGGACGCGGGCCCACGAATGCAATACCCGCTTCCTCTACTTTTCTCGCAAATTCAGGGTTCTCGGCCAAGAATCCATACCCGGGGTGAATCATGTCCACTTTATTTTCCTTGGCAATTTGCACAATGCCGTCCATATCTAGGTAGGCTGCCACGGGGGACAGACCCTTGCCAACCTCGAAGGAGAAGTCGGCCTTGGAGCGGTGCGCACACATCCGGTCTTCCGCGCTGTAAATAGCTACCGTCTGTAGGCCCAACTCATGTGCAGTACGGAAAATGCGAATGGCGATTTCTCCTCGATTGGCTACCATCAAACGACGGCCCTTGATACCAGAGAGCTCACGAAGCTCATCACGAAGATGCTCAATGGTGGGAAAGTCACGAGACTCCACACTCTGTGCCGTTACTTCCACCATACTGCAACGATTTTGAGCTGACGACGAGCTTCGAGGAAGTGGTGAGGGGCGTAGTTTATGCACAACCCTCTGCAATTGATTTCGAACTGCGCCCGTGCCTACCAGTCGAGGCCCTTATCTCCGCTGCGACTGTCCCGTGCTTACTAAGCATATCTTAACACGGCCCCGCCCCACTCGGATCCAATGCGAAACCCATATGCAATCCCAGACGACACAAATACTCGAAATACGTTCATGTAATTCCACCAAGACCTACAGAGCTAATATATACAAGACGTGACGTGTTCATTCATGCCTAACATGGAGATGCCGACTACTTCATAGCACCTGGAGCATGTTAACAAGAAATAAACTTTCACAAGCAAGAAAAATTGCTGAATCGTATTCAAACGAATCAGACGATGTGGTTCGTTTAGTTTGCGATAAGCAAAAGTCTACGTCTCGGTAGGTACCTCAGTGACCGTAGAGCCTGTCCATGCAGAAGGATGGAGAATAATAATACACATGCGATGCTTTATTTAAGGAATTTCCTGTGACCAAACACGTGGCCGCGCACCAATGTTGAACCCATTATCACGTGATGAAACTTGTGCAACTGTATCTATCACGTGGAATCTCTGCGAGTGTGCCAGGGGGGTGAGGCGTCTATCCATGCCTAGGCATTCGGGTGTATCATCCCTCAACCAACCATGTCGCTCGTGCCGCCGGACCCTTCGCAGAACTTCGCTCACATCCTTCGGTATGTATCGCAATGTGCATTAGTGCATTGTATGTGTATTAACACTTTCACAGTCTGCTCAACACGAACGTTGATGGCAAGCGCAAGATTCAGTACGCCCTGACGGAGATCAAGGGTGTTGGTCGCCGCTATGCCAACATCGTCTGCAAGAAGGCCGACATTGACCTCCGCAAGCGGTATGTATGAACAAATGTCAAGGGAAATGATTCTGTGTTGCCGCATGTGCAATTCTCTATCTTTCCTTGATTGCGAAAAAAGAACATGTACTAACACTACAACAGCGCCGGTGAGCTCAACTCGGATGAACTGGAACGTATTGTCAATATCCTTCAGTCACCTCAGGAGTTCAAGATCCCGACGTGGTTCCTTAACCGACAGAAGGACTTCTCGACTGGTAAGGACTCGCAGGTCCTGTCGAACAACGTCGAGGCCAAGCTCCGTGATGACCTTGAGCGTCTGAAGAAGATTCGTGCCCACCGTGGTCTGCGTCACTACTGGGACCTCCGTGCCCGTGGTCAACACACCCGCACAACTGGTCGCAAGGGTCGCACGGTGGCTAACAAGAAGAAGTAAATTATGCACTTTAAAAGGAGGGCTTTAGCTGGCAGCATGCAGCAGCTTCGTGCGACAGTAGTACGAGCAAGTATTGTACCATGCTTTGTATGTGGTCTCTTTTCGCTTATTCATATGTCGGGCTTTTTCATGAGCATTGCAGCCTATACACTATATGAAGGAAGCATGCGCTTAATAGTTCTCCATACGGGTGAATATATCCGAGATTCTGGCACGCTACACTTTTATAGCTTCTAGGAAGCGTTGGCTTTGATTTACTTGTGGCGGTCGGAGCAGGGCGCCGCGCTGCTTTAAAGCCGGGATGTGGCCTTGATCTTCTTGAGCGGAGGAACTTTTAGTCACCCTTTTGCATCTGAGCCAACTTGGTTCAAATCCGTGGACATACGACAGTTAGAGTTGCTCCGGAAAGTCCTTATCTTCTCAACCGACAGCAAGCGGGGCGTCCTTTCTTTCCTATTAAACATTAAATAAAAGCTTCACCTCTCCTTCATTTGTTGTGTGCAGAATGACTGTGGAAAAAACTCCTAATGTCTTTATTGCACCTGATATGCCTATTGATGAGGCTGTCGAGCCCGAAATCGATTACGAAGGCCTCGGCGATAACTATCCTCTTCATATCAATATGTTGGCGGGCTCTTTGGCCGGTATTACAGAGCATGCCGTCATGTTTCCCGTTGATGTTGTAAGAACGCGTATGCAAGTGCTTACGTCCTCTCCAACCGCCACATATTCTGGTATTTTCGATGCCTTCTCACGAATCAGCTCATTGGAAGGTGCACGTACGCTTTGGAAAGGCATCGCCTCAGTCATCCTGGGTGCAGGTCCAGCGCATGCTCTCTACTTCGGAACATATGAGCTCGTGAAAGACCTCACAGGTGGTAATAAGCTCGGTTTTCAGCTCTGGAGTACCTCGGTTGCGGGCGCCTCTGCTACAATTATCTCCGATGCATTTATGAATCCGTTTGACGTTGTTAAGCAGCGCATGCAAATGTACAACAACACTTACTCATCTGTTTGGGAATGTGCGCGGTATGTATACCGAACAGAAGGCTTGCGCGCATTCTTCTTGTCGTATCCCACAACGCTCACAATGACTGTACCTTTCACGGCTATTCAGTTTGCCACGTATGAATGGGCTAAGGGTATTTTGAACCCCTCGCACTCTTATTCTCCATTTACGCACGTTGTGGCTGGTGGTTTTGCCGGCGCCATGTCAGCTGCGTGCACGAACCCGCTAGACGTTGCTAAAACCCTGCTGCAGACTCGAGGGTTGAGTCACGACAAGGAGATTAGCTCGGCTACCTCGATGACTCGCGCATTCCAAATCATTTATGCACGAGAGGGTCTCCGTGGCTTTGCTCGTGGTCTTTCACCTCGCATCTTTACACATATGCCCTCGAATGCCTTATGCTGGCTCTCATACGAGAGTTTCCGGTTTGCTCTGCGTGAAAAGCCTGTGTTGTAACTTTGTATTCAAATTTCACCCTTGAACGTACATTGTGTATATCAATATCAGGTCATGTACAAAATTACTGTGCTTCAAAATTGTGCCTACACGACGACACGCGGTGGTCGTTTTTCCAGCTTGGCACAATTCTTTAAAAAATATCGTGTTCCTATATCCTTAACTATATAAAACCTGTTGTTGATGAATGGTGCATGCATAAATGTGGTATCTCGCTCCATGACTCGTGTGCCATACAGGGACCGTTGACCATGTATAGAACTAGTTACGGCCCAAGAACTGGTACAGAACCAGAGAGACGATCTTGGAAAGATTCTGGGGATTCTCGGCGTAGGTACCCATGATCATTGAGAGTCCAGCTGCTGCAAGAATGTAATCACCCATCGGGACGCGGGGGAAAATACCTCGCGCGCGCCCAGATTTCCAGAAAGATTCAAGCGCCTTGGGTAGCACATACATCGTTAGCTCATTACGGCGGCGGCGGTGCTCAACAAAAAGCGATAAGCACGATAGGAAGCCTGCCAGCCCCATCATACGGTGGTCGACTAGCAAGTTCGACAGGCGGCGCATTACGGCGTAGTTCTTAAGCCAGCTGTGGGTAATACCATCTGCACTGGCGTATAAGATGCAGAAAGCCGACTTAACAATTAGTCCGTACGTGGCAAGGAATGCTGACGAACGCGTCGCAGCAAGCAAAGTCCTCACACTTGTAAGCAAAGGCGTTTTCAAAAGTAGCTTCGGACGCAAAAATACCAAAGGCACGAAATACAGTGTCAGGTATACTGGAATAACAAACTTCCACAAGATCCAGTAGTTACGCACCGTCGAAACGAAGTGGTTTGTTGTGTACATATGATGCAAACCACATGTTGGGAAACGGGGCGGGTTGCCATCGTCGCACCAGCGGTAAATTCTGCGAATCATCTCACCGCTAACACCCAAGGGGGCAACAGCATTCGGTGGCACATCACTAAACTTGAGTGGGTTCGTGCTTATAGGCTTTGGTATCTCACCGCCCATCAAATGTACCAAATCCCATGGACTCGGTCCGCCCAATGTCAGAGAAAGGGTGTAGGACCGCAGGATCTCTGGCGACAGGCCAGATGCTTTGTCGATCCATGCCTTGTATGACCGCTCCAGGTATTCTGGTGCACCAAGCCACGACAGTATAATTTGTACGTTGGCAAGACCGAATACCAACACTGAGCCGTATGGCACATAAAGATATCCCGCTCTGTTAGCCATGCGGCATGTTCCCTCTAGACCACGCACAAAGAGGTGTGTTCCTAAAGAACGCACAAAATCACGCTTCATGACGACGAATGCCATTGAAGACACAGCGCCTGCTAAGTAGGCGTGCCATTTGCGTGAACGCGGGTCCAAAGAAGAAATATGCTTCCATTCAGACTTACGTCTTTCATTATTTTGCCTGGCTGCCAGCGTTAGATTTCCATCCTTTTCAATTCGCATAGTGGGCTCGGGCGTATTATGCGCTGAACGACGGTTGGCATTCCTTGGCTTGATATGCCGCGGGGTTACCAATCGAAGGGCATTGTTGGTAAACTTGAAAATAGAAGCCCAGATACCAAAACACAAAGCAAAACGAATCGTGGCTTCACTGGTGAAGGCTATTTTCAAATCGCTCTTGTTGATGGGCTTGCGTGAGCGTAATGCCTTCACAATTACAAACAAGAAATTAATAGAGCCGCGGAGACCATATGCCAGAGTAAAGGCACGGCTTGCACCTCGAATGACATGAATCATTAGGCGTTCCCAGTCTGTGGGAATCTTTGCCTCATCATCTTGTGGCCGCCAAAGTTTCTTTTGGATCTGACGACGAACTTCACTGTGCGGACCAGAAGATATATTTTGAAGCGAAGACAAACTAACAGACCGCTTAATACGGTCTACAGCTTCCTTTAAATTCGGCGTACTTGCACTCTCAGGCAGCTCATAGTCAGAATCAGATTCCTCTGACTGACTCAGATCATCGTCAACAAAACCAGACACGGAGTCTTGCGCAGCTGTATTGAGTATTTCTTTCCCTGAATCTCCTTTCACTGCCACCATGCGCACACTAAATGTGAAAAATGCCTCGAGTAATGTCAGACCAGGTTGTCCTAATGAATGATACAATCAGCGTTTATGGATCTAAACGGGCCCTCCAGGTGGGCTGTGCGACCCAGGAACAGATATAGACCAACACTAGGATTACGCTGACAAACGATGACGTAATCATATTCTGCCAAAAGGAAGAAGGCAAGCACAACCCCGAAGGGCTAGCTTGCCCGATCTAAAGATTTGAACGTACTACCACCTGAGAAGGTAGCAGCGAGGGGAAGATGCTCATGTATGGACAAAGGGGTCGCCGTGCAATGAGAGACTCCTCCCCTCCCGCACCACATGCGTGAGCGTGTTACGGAACGTCAAGGTCTGAAGCTGTTAGTCTGCTCTTATGCGTAGAGGCGAGTACGTACAAGTATAAAGGACAGCTCTGTAGTCTGGAGGTACCCTTATATAATTTTTTTTCTGTGCCGCAGCCACTAAGCCGGCTGACACTGTTGGCCGCTTACACAATCCTCATCTCCATATTTCATACCAGCCATTCATGCTCTAGCTATGTATGTATAATTGGTCCCTATGCAGACTGAGTCAACGCCTCTGCAGCGTCACGACTTGCCTCTGCCACTTTTTCTTTTACCATGCGCGGTGCCTGCGACATGTACGAATCAGCCAAAATTGGAAGGATTCGAGACAAAAAGAACTGCTGTGCCACGAGTGCACCACGGAAGTGGTAAATAGCTCCCATAATGGCTTCCACACATGTTCCACGAACTTTGAACAAACCACTTTCACGCGTCCCATTCGTGGGGTCTACACGCGTAGTAGGGTGCCATCGCATAACCTTTTCGAGACCAAGTTTACGACCCACGTGGTCTCCGAGATGGTGCGTTGCAAGGATATCATCAATGTCTTGTTGTGACGAGAGCACAGTCTGTAAATATTTTAGATCGGGTGCTTGCGCATTGATTCGATTAGCATGCTCAAAAATGTCAAAAAGAAATAGCGTAAGGTACGTTTTGAGTGCTCGTCGTCCGATAAACGACAGGCGACGATTATGGCCTTGAAGACCATGCATCCAGCTTTCATGCGTCAGTGCATTACTCACAAGTCTCTCTTCTTTGCCAAACAGGGGTTGCGAAGGGTCAGACGTCGATCGATATACACAAAAATCCTCACTGTTGAGATAAGACAGCATGTCAGATGGCTGCAGCTGTGTTCCTAGCGCAGCATCCAATGTCTTGGAAAATATAGGGCTTGATGCAGTGTTTTCATCATGTACGTTGTCTATTTTACTTGAACGCTGTGCCAGGCTTGAGACAAATGATCGCACATTGTTGTTCTTCGTTGCATGTGGCACGAGGGCAGGGCGTGCCACCGGACAGACACGGGTACAGCCAATAATACGTGCAGGAGCTAGCGCTGCGTATCTGAGTCGCAAGGTCGAAAGCCGCATTACCTGACACGCCTTGACTGAGGTTGGAAGACAGGCAATTAGGAAGTTGTTGCTGGAGAGATGCAAAAGACTTACTTCCTATCAGAATAGATGCATAGGAATTATGTTCTTCCATTCGAGCCGAAGAAATTATTTGTAACCGTCTTTTCTCATCGGTACAGCAGACCGTAGACGTTCGATCTTCTTGTCATACGATGTCTGCTGCTGCGACGCTCCCCCCTGAAAACGGAAACAAAGTAAACTGGGCTGATGATGAAAGCGAAGGAAATGCTGGCTCCCGTATTGAGAAGCATGACGAAGGAGATGGTGTCCAGACCGTTGTAGAATACCGCCGTAACGCGGATGGCAAACAAGTCAAGGTCACACGTCGCATTAAGCGCACCTTGATCAGTACCAAAGTCAATCACTTCGTTGCTGAGCGTAAAAATTGGCACAAGTTTGGTTTGGAAAAGAACGCGGCTCCAGGACCCAACTCGGGTACAACTTCGATTGGTGCAAATGTGCAGGTGAAGCTAACGGCGGGTGCGACGAAAGAACCTGAGCCTGATCCAACTGAAGCAATGCGTGAGAAGCTTGCGAACAAACGTGTGCAATGTCGTCTATGTAAGGGTGACCACTACACAGCACGCTGCCCATATCGTGACACGCTTGAGGCCATCCCAGGCGCTGGTGGTGACGTTCCAGACAGCGATACGGTGGCTGCTGCCGCTGCCGCTGGTGTTTCATTGACAAATGAGGCAGCGACGGGCAAGGTGGGCTCTGTGGCTGCGGCACTCGGAGGAGCTGGCGGTGGAAGCAGGTACAAGCCGCCAAGTTTGCGCTCAGGAGCCGTGCCATCGTCTGGTATGGGTGGTCCAACGCAACGAGACGAGACTGCGACGCTGCGTGTAACCAACTTGAGTGAAGATGCCGAGGAAGAAGATCTGCGCGACCTGTTCCGCTACTATGGTCGCGTGACGCGTATCTTTGTGGGTCGTGACCGTGAAACAGGTCTATGCAAGGGCTTTGCCTACGTCAACTTTGAGGACCGCGCCTCAGCGGACCTCGCTCGACAAAAGCTCGACGGATACCCATACAACAATCTCATCCTCAGCTGCCAGTGGTCACAACCCCGTGGCGAGAGGCCGCATTAAGGGCAGTATGCTAGCTTCTATCCTAGTGCATAAATACATACTGAGCCTGCGACGCTACGTAAAGAACCTGTGATGAGTTTAGCCATCATACGTACTTGCGCTGCTTGTTTGGCCCAAATAAGTTGAGGCGAATCTCAGGCAGCATCTGTGTTGTTAGTCATGATAAAAATACTGAACGTACTTTCTCTTCCAGGAGCCTGAGGCGTTGTTCGAGTGTATTGTCTAGACGAATGGTGTTGTTGCGAGCCGATACAATAATGCCACCGGCGCTGTCTTTGGGAAGACCTTCACTAACATCGACCTTGGACTCACGACCCGTCACGTCTTTGTACTTCTTCAGAGCCTCGTCCACCACACCCTGCACAATCTGTACATCATTCGAGCGGGTAATGACTTGAACTTTGTTTTCATGAAGAATTAAAAGACTCTCAAGTAAAAGCTTAGCCAGCAGTTCCTTATACGAATTGGCATTCTCGCTCACCTTGGTCAGGCGCTCCTGAGCCTCTGTAAACAAGTTCTGCAGGTTCTCTTCGCGGGACTTGAGAATTTCAAGACGAGCCTTATTGCTTTGGTTTGACTTCGCAATCCGCTGAGACACTTCAAACTGCTTTTTCTTCTTGTCATACTGCGTATCAAGGCTCATGCCCTCTTGACGAACAAACTTGGCCTTTTCGATGGCAAATTCCTCATCAGCCTTGACCTGGATTTCTCGCGCTTTTTCTACAGCCTCTTGGCGGATGAATGCCACCATCTTTTTGAGCTCTGTGATCACTTCCTCGTCGTTCATGGCGTGTGACATGTTGGACAACCTAGTTGTGGGTAAGTGATTGGTCGGTGCGATGATCTGTGAGGCCCGGGATCCAAATATGTCGCAAGATATTTTGGTCCTTATAGGTAGGCCCCATATGAACACGTTGCATGCCTCCACATACGAGCATCCGCTCAACCGAACCAGCGCAGCTCTGTCCTCAGCTGCGGTACGTGGGCTATCGAGTATCTATGAGAACAGTAAGAGCACGATCTAGGCAGCGCGCACAAAGTTGCTAGATTTAATAGCATCTCTCCGTGATTTTCGCAGCACACGACGCTGCGAACGTTCCTCCTCTAATGTGTCGGTTATAGTCATAGACTCAGCCTTGGCTTTGGCCTTAGCTTCTGCCTCAGCTGCTAGGGCTGCTCGCTGTGTATCTGTCATGCGCTCCAGGCGAGCTTTCTCCTTCGCTTCCATCATCGCCTGTTTTCGGACAGCTGCGCGTGCGATCTTAGCACCGCGTTTCAAGGCAGCACGCGCTTCACCCTTTGACATGCCTGTCGTGTCGACATCACCTATCACGAGGGCCTTTTTGGGTTTGATCGCAGGATCTTCCAGCAAATCCCATAACCAGCTGGGATACTCGTGATCAGGCTTGGCGATAGGGTCGGGCTTATCCTTATATATTGACAGTCCTGAGAGAACTGTTCCTGCCGGAGCTGCAGAGGGCAAATCTGAGACTGTTAGTATGCTTCGTTACATCACAAATACGTACCTTGTTGTGCTGGCTCAACGTGCTCCGATGCGTCCTTTCCAATAGCTTCCGTATGAGCGAAACGGAACACATGGGACTGAGCGCTATTCAGAACTGCGACTGACGCTCGATTGCACGCCATATGTGCGTGTGTGGCACGCAATGCTCTCACAAGCATCGACATGGCGAATGTATGCAAAACCAAGCGTTTCGTGTCGCATCCCAATGTCGTCGATCGTCACGTGATAGTTTATGGTGCGGCGAAGGGTATCTATGGAGGTGTAGAGACTGATTGAGAAAAGCTGTCACGCAGCCGTTTCAGTAGTTTGGCGCGCCGAGCTGATATATCGCTTGCACGAATCTTTTCTCGCATGCTGAGGCATGTCGATACAAGCTCGTCAGCATCGTACCAATATGCGGTGGCCATGTGGAGTTGCTGGTAGAACGACGCGGCTGTCGGGGTATCGAGTAGTGCCTTGGACTTGAGCGACAAAATGGCGAAAGCCACACGGAATAGAATCACGTTGCCTTCTAAAAACAGCATATCCCACACGCGAAAAACGGTTTGGATAGGCAAGCATGCGGTAAATAGGGAAAGGAACCATGAAAACGTAACAGCTGGTAATTCAACGCCCAATTGCTCCATGTGTGTACTTAATTTGGGCATACCGGCACGCACAAGTTGCGTAAGAATTTTCTGATCTGCTTGTGGCACTAGCATATCAGGCGCGTAGTATCCTGGCGGCAGTATCGTATGTATGGTGCCGACCAGAACCCAAAATGCGTCTTCTTCATTTGTGAAGGCTAGCAGGAGAACAGCCGCAAGATTATTCATGCCTTGGCAGTAGCCATAATCGACATTGAAATGCGCGTATGCCGTGAGTAAGCGTTTTAATTTCGGCACTCCCGGACCATGTCCCCCAAAAAATAGATTGGTCGGCATGGTGCGGTGAACATCTAGAGCAATTTGCCGCGACTCTTTGTTGCTTTGGGCGTGCAGATCTGCATACCTGCCCGGCTCTGCCCAGGAAAGAGCATGTGAACATTCTGTCCATACGGCCGGTCGATATGTCATGGGGATGCCGCCTTCACACAACGCCTGAAATCGGTGCGCATCGCTTTGACCGCGAGCGGTGTCTGGGCTCGAGCGCAGGGCCACAAACATATTGTGCCAAATGGTTTCTGGCTCTGAGTCCATCGCTGATGAAGATGACGCGTGCACATGTGCGAGAAATTCGTCCCATTTTGCTTTGCGCTCTTTCTCTTGTTCTTCATACATATCGTGTACGTGTCGAACAAGACGAGGTACGGTGGAAGAGACAGCGTTTCCGTGATGTTTGTCTGACATGGCAGAAATGACGCTGGTTTCAAGCGTAGGAGTTGGGTGCGGCAATGTCAAGCTACTCGACATAGTCATACGAGTTTGCGGCACAGACTCCACTAGTCCCAACTTCATGACCGGCGATGTAGCATTCGGGCTAGGCGAAGGATCCGGACTCGGTGTATCTTGGGTACTTTCCGGCGTTTCTTGTGCTTGCCGCCAATAATCTGTAACCGACACGCCGTACAAAAAGCCGTAGTGATCGACAAATATGGGATTGTTTCGATCCAGATCAGAGGCAGATTCATGTCGTGGTGCTAAAGGAGGTGGGCACGATTCGAGTGGCACCATAGGCTTGAGCTCCATCAGCCGGTCACGTCCTGAAGGCTCTTCTGACGAGCAATGAGACTCCTCTTCATTGGGACTCGCTGTACCTGTCTCGCTTCCCGTGGACGGCGAACGCGGTGCCGTTGCATGCGCAAGAGCTACAATCCATTCAAGCACTCGAAAGGGTTCCTTTTCAATCTCAAAAGGCTCATTCGAGACGACATGCTGCGAGTCATGAAGCTCTTCATCCATAGCCTGACGCAGCGTTGCTTCCACGCGATCGGACGGTTCGAGCACAAGTCGCTCTAGAGCTCGTGACATGATGTACAAGACAGCTCTCGCTGTGTTATCTTGGGCATCAAGCCAATGATGTACCATTTTCGAGTGATTCGGGAGCGAAGCGGCAATGTCTTGCCATATGGCATGCTCCACGTCTTCGAAGGCTGCCTTAATACAGGCCGGTGGTTCCGGGAGTGGAACAGGCGATGGCGGCGAATCGACTCTTGTGATCTGCGGCGAATCTTCTGTACACACACTGAGAGGATGCACATCCACAGGCGCACGTTCCTCGTAGACGTGCGCCTTGTGTGGCAGCATGTTGAGCTTGACCACCCGCCGGGGCCGCGTCAGCTCTTGGGCCTCCACTTGCTTCGCATCCGCTTGGTTCCCATTACGATGGCGGACAAGGTACCGGACACCGAGTCGCCTATGAGCGAAGACAAGCTGTGCATCGAAATGCTGGGTGCTGGTCAAGAAGTGGGCCGGAGCTGTTGTGTTATTACATTCAAGGGTGCGTAATTATGGTGCTAACGGAAGGTTTTACGATCGTGTGTGATGCTGGCGTTCATCCTGCACATACGGGCCTGACGGCGTTGCCGTTTATTGATAACTTGGACTGGAGTACCGTGGATGCTCTGCTGATCACCCATTTTCATCTGGATCACGCTGCGGCGCTAACGTACATTATGGAAAAGACTAACTTTTGTGACGGCAAAGGCAAGGTGTACATGACCCATCCTACCAAGGCTATTTACCGTTTTCTTATGTCCGACTTTGTGCGCATATCAAATGCTGGTTCAGATCGTATGCTGTTCGATGAATCTGAGATGCTCGCCTCTTGGCGTCAGATCGAGGCGGTCGACTATCACCAAGAGGTGGTGTTGGGCGGTGGATTCCGGTTCACCCCCTACCATGCCGGACATGTGCTCGGCGCCTGTATGTTTATGATCGAAATGGCAGGCTTGCGCGTGCTTTATACGGGCGATTATAGCCGCGAAGAAGACCGGCATCTTGTTCAGGCCGAAGTGCCACCCGTCCGGCCTGACGTGCTGATCTGCGAGAGCACATACGGCACTCAGAGTCTGGAGCCGCGACTCGACAAGGAGATGCGCTTCACCGCCTTGATACACAGTATTATCAATCGTGGTGGACGCGTTTTACTGCCCGTGTTTGTGTTAGGCCGTGCTCAAGAGTTGTTGCTCTTACTTGACGAGTACTGGGAAGCCCATCCTGAGCTGCATTCTGTTCCGATTTACTACGCTTCATCGCTTGCGCGGAAATGCATGTCCATCTACCAAACATATATTCACACGATGAATCAACACATCCGGACGCGTTTTCACCGGCGCGACAACCCATTTGTGTTCAAGCACGTAAGCAACCTACGCAGCCTCGACAAATTCGACGACAAGGGCCCTTGTGTGATGATGGCCAGTCCTGGATTCATGCAAAGTGGTATATCGCGTGAACTACTTGAGCGATGGGCGCCAGACAAGCGAAATGGTGTGATTGTGAGTGGGTACTCGGTCGAAGGTACCATGGCACGAGATATCCTCAGTGATCCGGACGACATTGTCGCGATGAATGGCCAGCGCATCCCCCGCCGCATGTCAGTGGACTATATCTCGTTTTCGGCGCACGTCGACTATACGCAAAACTCGCGCTTTATTGATCAAGTGAAGGCGAAGCATGTGGTGCTTGTGCATGGTGAACTCAAAAATATGACGGGTCTACGTGCTGCCTTGCAAAGTCGGTACTCGGATCGTGAAGAGGACGTCAACATTTATATGCCCCGTAACTGTGAGCCCCTGTATTTGTCATTTCGTGCCGATCGTACAGCGAAGGTCATTGGCTCCCTGGCAAAACATCCGCCTAAAGCGAACGAAACGATCGATGGCCTGCTCGTCGCCAAGGACTTTTCATACACGGTTCTCGCCCCCGAAGATCTGACCGAATTTACTGGTTTGAGTACAAGCACCATTGTACAAAGGCAGCGTGTTGCCCTGAATGTGGGCTGGGAGCTTGCACGATGGCATCTTGAAGGCATGTATGGTCGTGTCGACGAGGGTGTCGATGAGCAAGGCTACCGATGCATGCGCATAATGAGCGTGGTTGACATTAAGCAGGTGCGCCAAGATATGCTCGTACTAGAATGGGAGTCGAGTGTGTCAAACGACATGGTCGCCGACTCGGTGATGGCCCTACTACTCAGCATTGACAGTTGCCCCGCCACAGTGAAGATGACGATGCACGATCACGTCTGCCAACACGCAGCGCCACCACCCCCCTCGGGCGAGTCACATATCAATACGCTGGAATCGCTCTTTGCTGTACTTGAGGCGCACTTTGGCGACGTGGAAATGCTGGACATTGGGAACTGCGCTCATGAAGAGGTGCCCAACGATGCGAGTCCTACCGATCGCCTATGTGCTACGATTCCTTCGCCAGTGCGCCCAGGTGTCAAGGTGGCCTTGGACGATGAGCTGGCCATTGTATCGCTGGATGACATGGTCGTATACTGCGAAACTGAATCCCTCAAGCACCGTGTCGAGCGTCTCGTTGCCATGGTGCGCTCCGCGAGCACACCCATCGTGGACGCCTTTCATCTCACGCCGGCATGCTCATCCATGCTCTTCCAGGGTAAGCACAACCAAGTCAAACTAGAGCAAAATGATACGAAGGATATACCCCGCATGCAAATTACACAATAGTTCTATAGCAGACGTACTGTACGTCGCTCACGATCACCTGCGAGCTGCACAGTGCCCTCGGCCTCGAGTGCCTGCAATGCCTCATTGAGCTCTGCGGGCTCCACCATCACAGAACTCTGCTCGCGGATCGAATGCAGCAGCTCTGTGACACGCACGGGTCGAGATTGGCCGCCACCCTGAGCCAAGGTCTGAATCACCGACAACAACTCGTTCTTCATGTCGCCCGCGATCCGCCGCTGGTGCAAGGAGCGACCGGTGGCTAAGAGATCCAAATCGATGAGACCAGTCGTGGGGTCCGTGGCACTCGACTTGGCTGCTTCGCGGATCAGTCGATTCGCCTCGTCCACATCCGCCGCCGTTACGACAGTGGAAAGCCGCATGCGCGCATGGGCTTCAGAGAGACGGATCATGCTTTCTAATTGTCGCGTGGTCGCTGTGATACGGCGCTCGGTACTGCGTGGATCTTCACCAGCCTTGCGGAGCTCGACGTATCGACGCGCTAGCAAGTCGCTGGCCTCAGCAGTCAAGACAGGGGCAACGTTTTCACGCGCGTACGAAATGTAGGAGGTCAGCAGTTCAATCGGAATCACATCGCTTCCACCACTCTCTGGCGCATCATCGAGATAAAGTCCGACCAAATGGCGTGCCAAACGCCGATCCGTGGCCTCTTGAATTTGATCTAGAACCAAGTACACCAAATCGAAACGACTGAGTAGCGTCGGCGGCAAGTCAATGTTTTTGGTGATGGGCAAATGCGGATCATACTTGGACCCAACTGGATTCGCTGCGGCCAGCACAGACGTTCGAGCATTGAGGGTGGTGATGATGCCGGCCTTGGCCACAGACACAGTCTGTTGCTCCATGACCTCATGAAGTACGCTGCGCGTTGCATCAGGCATCTTGTCAAATTCGTCGATACAACATACACCACCATCTGAAAGCACAAGCGCCCCGCTTTCCAGCACAAGTTGCTTGGTATCAGGATCGCGTGTCACATAGGCCGTCAGACCCACAGCCGACGAGCCCTTGCCGGACACATACATTCCACGCGGTGCAATCTTGTGCACGTACTGGAGCATCTGACTCTTAGACGTACCAGGGTCACCGACAATCAGTACATTGATATCACCTCGGTACCTAGGGCCATCATGGCCATCACCCGTCGTAATCGACTTGTTTGTTCCACCAAACAACTGCAGTAAAACGCCCTTTTTCATATCCTCCATCTCATAGATGCTTGGAGCTAGGCTGCGAGCCAGCAACTCGTATACGTCGCTGCGCTCAGAGAGCCGTTGAATCTGATCCTGCATTTCTTCGCTGGGAAAAAGGGACATGCGCCCGCTCGCAGGAAGCTGCGAGGATGGTGCATCGCCAGCCACATGGCTGTCCGCATCCACCATCTCGCCCTCATCTTCGCCTCCCACACCAAGTGCATGTGTGTCCACCAACTCACGCGTCGAGCCATCCATGAACAAACGCCTACTGCTGTTGAGCCTGACATGCACCACGTCCACATATGTCTTGAACAGGCTCTTAAGCGTGCGCTGCCGAGGATTTAGGCGGACCGGCATGCTGCGGAAAATGCCCGTGACTTCAATGCGGTCACCGGGTTTGCATCGATTCGCCATCTCGTCGTAGACACACAAACTGATGGAATGAGGCGTCTGACCGTCGGGAACGACATCAGGGGTTTCTTGAAGTCGAATGATCTGGCGATCGGCAAACTCACATCGGTTGTGGATCAGCGAGAGGGATCCAAGTTGGTTGCACATGTCACGCGGACATCGCTGCGGCTCGGTGATCCGACCGCGATCAATCTCTACCTGCACAGTATGATGGCATACTGAGCAACGGAAGAACGCCACTTTCATGTCAGGAATGATGGACGATACACGGATGACGAGGCCGCGAACGACCGTAAGTTTATCGATATCTGAGGGATTCAAGTCCCGCATGTTGGTGCTTTTGCCGCCGTATGGTCGAACTTTGTATAGCATACTCTCGATGAGATCCATCTGTTCACGCAGCGTGTCCACTTCATAGTTTGTTAGGCTAGAGCGCAAATCTTCTTCCGCAAGCACAAGCATCTGCTCCTTGAGGACTGTATCCATGATGGGCACCACTTCCTGAGGGTATCGAATTACCTGCAAAGCCAATTTCTTGGATGGGGGAAAAGCCGCCAAATCGCGGATACTTAGGTTCAAGTTGGGTATATGGGTTCGACGCATTTGACGCATATAGTCCTCATACAACAGCAGCTCACCATCCATGTGTGGCAACTGTGCTTGGGGAAGACCATGTGACCTAACATAAGCCCAACGATACTTGAGACGAAAACCACGTAGGAACGTCTGGAATAACTGCATAGTCTCACCCACCGAGACATTCGTACCCCAAATTACCTTGAGCATATTTTGCTGAGGCTGTGCATACTGCGCATCATCCTCCGATGTGCCATGCGAAAAAACAAGATCGTCACTAGCATGGGAGGACGAACGTGGAGCACGTTCCGACTCAGATCCATTAGCTGCGGGAGTCAATCCTTGATGCATACGCCATGGAAGCACAGACGGTGAGCTAAGAGCAACAGAAAACGATTGAATATCGCCTCGCCGACTGCGGTGCGGCGTCGAACTTGTAGATGGAGGGAAAAAGAGCGGCTCAGCGTCACCAGACTGGCTAGATGTCGTTGACATCGGTCCGTGTCGACGTCGTGCCAGAGGTGTGCGCTGCGATATTTGCGAAACAGCAGGAGAGGACGTTGGAAAGTGCAGGGGTGATCCCACACCACTCACCACTGCCACGGTCAGCAAAACGTCGCGTGACGCATTTACATACCTGAGGAAGAATCCGAAGGCGCTGCTCGCTCATGCATGCTCGGATGCACAGGACTACTCGACGGAAGTCCAAGCGAAGATGATGCATCACGACCATGCTGCGATTGAGGAGACGCGTCGTCGCGACGCGACATTCTCTCACTTACGTGGCTGCTGCGCAACGCGCCGATCGATACGTCGCCGCCGTTCCGGACCTGAATCACGTGACATACCCAGGCTGCGCGCGTTCAGCCCAACTCTGGGAAGGCTGTCAACGCTGTACTTCGGCATGTCAGTCGCTCAGGCTGTCGGACAGCAGGCGCCTACACGGACGCATCTCACTCTCAAGGGTTCCACAACGCTTGTGCATGAATTTTTCAATTATTCGGTACAGAGCATATTGTATCAGCGCTCTATTTACCCCTCTGATGACTTTCGTACCATCAAAAAGTTTGGCCTACAAATGCTCGCGACGACGGACGAAGACCTGGCTGACTATCTGGACCGGGCCATGCAACAACTAAAAAAATGGCTTGAACAAGGCAAAGTGCGTCGTTTGGTCGTGGCCATTGTTGAAAAAGAAACTCAGGAGACTGTTGAACGCTGGCAATTTGACATTGAAGTGTTGAACGAAGGCATGGCGGAATCAGACGTTCCCAAAAGCGATGATGCGATACCCAAATCACTCCGCAAGACGGATGCACAGGTCAAGGCAGAAATGGCTGCCATTATCAAACAAATAACTGCGAGCTGTACGTTTTTGCCGGTGCTGGAGGAACCATGCGCGTTCCAAATTTTGGCCTACACGGACCGTGATGTTGAAGTTCCGGTGGAATGGTCAGATTCTCACGCTCGTCTTATTGCTGAGGGCAAGGCTGAACAGGTCAAACTGCGCAGCTTTTCTACACATGTCCACCGCGTCGATGCGATGGTGGCATACAGGCGCGAAGACGACATATAAATGTACAATAGTTCTATATTACATGCCATGCACTACGTCATCATTGTCATGATCATTATGTGATGCATCTGTTGTCGCGGACGTGATCAAAGACAGGATTTCGCGCCGGCCTAAGACTGTCCAACGAGGCATCCATTGCGGCTCGATGTGTGGCCATACAGCCTGTTCCGAATAAAGCTCGATAAACTCCTGGTCCATGCTGCGAGATTTAGGATAGCTAAAGCGACGATATTCATCGAAAATGGTGGTGAGTGACCATTGTTGCAGTTTGCGCAAGCAGCCAATTAGACAGCCTGTCCTATGCTTGCCCTTGTTGCAGTGGATCAACATGGGGTGATTTCGCCTGTCCAGGATTGTAGCAAGTGCTGCTGTGATGGTCTGACTAGGAATCTGTACAAACGGTTCTTTGTTACCGGGGATTCCGTACTGAAAGAACCGGATACCATTTTCATCCAAAAATTGAATGTTCTGTTCGGGGTAATCTTCAAGAATAAGCGTCAAAACGCTTCGTAGGCCTAGCGTCTTCAGGAAGGGAAAGTGTTTCTTTTTGGGAAAGCTGCTCCGGTATACCCATGAGTTGACCATGGCAAAATTGTCAGGTGGAATCAACTCCTCACTAGGCACGAATGCACTTTTTGTTGGACTCATATTTTTCGAATCTTGATCGGACTTTTCGTCAGAGTCACAGTTGGAAACGTCCGCTCCCTGTCGTGGGGACTGCGTTTTAGCGTCATTTTCCGATAAGATGCGGTGTAAGAATTCGAGATGTTTTGGTGGTTTAGGCACATCCACATCATCGCCTGGTCTGCGGCACAAAAGAGCAGTGTAATCCATAGTGGGTTCAGATGCAAACTGCATGGCAGGATCTACATGGCCGGCCATGGCACCGCCGCCGCACGTCGCTCCGACCGTGACAGCGTGAGGAGGCGTGGGGATTCGCTCCGCGTGATGGCCATGCACGTGATTCGGCCGAGATCTATTTATAAAGACCTAATAGGCAATCATGCATGTAAGGCCAACAATGTGGTCCTGCCCCGCCGTTTGTGCCCGGACGAGTTCGGAAACGGCTTGTTGTTTTGCACGGCGGTGGACGACGACCCTCTTGATTAATATGCTTTCCATGTTCCGCCAGATGGTGACGTCTCAGAGCTCGCGCCTCGCGCGCACGTCTATGACCCGTGGATATGCCTCGCAGTCGGGCAACGGTGCCGTGCAGGGCTTGTCCGAGCGTGCCCAGGCGATCGGCGCATCAGTGCTCAAGGTTGCTGAGCGTGCTCTTGGCTCGTACGCCGAGCCCGTGATGTACAACCTCAAGGTGGCTGGCTCGATTGCTAAGCAGGTGTACATTGCTGAGAAGCTGGCTCCCCCTACGAGCCTGTCGCAGATCCAGGCAGCATACCGTCAGATCTGGGCCTGCGTCTCGAAGGCCTCGTGGTGGACTCACTCGCTCCCTGCCGGTGAATGGCGCAAGGTTGCCGTGTACGGCGTGGAGGCTATTGGTATCTTTTCGATCGGCGAGATTGTACGTTGAAGGAACTAACCAGTTTTCAGATCGGCAAGCGCAAGCTCGTGGGCTACAGAATCAAGGAGCATGGCCCAGCTCACCACTAAGCTATCCTTACTCAAAATAGCCCTCTTTGACTAGCGTAATACAGTCATGGTCACGTCCCCATAGACCTATTGGGTCTTGGCGTGTGCGGGTGTCGTAGCATGCATCCTGCGCGTCGTGCGTGCCAGCATATCCAGCATGATCACGCCTGGAAACAGCATAAATGGAATATAGTTTCTAGGTGAGTCGACCATACGCAACGTACTGCAAGATAAACGACAAATTTTCTGGAGCCAGGTGCACGCGTTCCTCACCCATCGTCACCATCGCAATGCACTGCAGCGTGGTGAAGCATGCGATAGCGCCATACGCAATTAGTAGCGGATAACCACGGGGATCATTGTTCCAAAAGACATAGAGGCCTACCACAAAGGCGGGCACTTGGAGCACAAACTCGCTCAAAAGTGACATTCGGAACCACGCGTACCTTGGCTGCCAAGCATTGGGCACGAGCGGGTCGCGACTCTTTACGAGGTAGTCTTGCAATACGCGCTGCAGGACGGTAGGAACGTACTCAGCGGGCACAAGTCCCTGGACTGTACACGTAAGAGATTCTGCATCACGTACTATCCACACATAGACTAGCAATCAGATGCAATGCAAAGAAGGTAAAGTACATCGAGTCAATGGGGCGCTTCCATAAGGGCACATGCGTCGTCCTAGTCATGGTGCACCGGAGCGAAGTACGAATCCTCCACAACCTGAGGGTGGTTACGACTTACGACCCTCGGTACTGGAGGCGACACGGTCTGTGCGGGCCGCCATGATAAAGTCGTTCTCGTGCAGACCTTGCAGGGCATGGCTCCACCACCACACGGCTACGCTGCCCCATTCCAGCAAGATGGCGGGGTGATGTCCCTGAGCGTCTGCTACCTTTCCGAGCTGACTTGCAAACGTTGACGCCGTGGCGAAGTTGCGAAATCGAAACACTTTTTGGAGGGCAAGTGGTACCGGCGACGATTCGCCCACTTGGGGCTGCGGTGCCAGCGTCCAGCCAGGCTCGAGCTGCTGGATCTTGGTACGCGTCTCTTCGGCAGTGAGTGCCTTCAGACCAAGTTCGCGAATGGCCTTTTTTGAGCAAGGTACGCATTGTGCATCAGCCCACTGCGTCGACATGAATCGGATCGAACGTAACGTGGATGGGATGTGCAGCAAGGACCGAGAAATCATTGGTCAAGGCGTAGGAAATCGCGTCGCTCGACTTGCTGTTCTCCACCTGCAGCCATGTCGTATTTTCTGACGCACTTGCCCACAGGTACGTGACTAGACTCTGACCATGCAGGCTGGCATGTCGATCAGGCCATTTTATCTGAAGAAGACCGCGTCGTGGTTCTGCGATTTGGACATGACTGGGATGAAACCTGTATGGTAATGGACGAGACACTCTTTGGTGTGTCCGAGCGCGTCAAAAACTTTGCCGTCGTGTACCTGGTCGACACGACTCAGGTGCCCGACTTTAACAAGATGTACGAGCTCTATGATCCGTGCACTGTTATGTTTTTCTACAGGAACAAGCATATTATGATCGATCTTGGCACAGGTAATAATAACAAAATCAACTGGGCCATCGACAGCAAGCAAGAAATGATTGATCTCATCGAGACAGTGTACCGCGGCGCATCCAAGGGACGCGGTCTCGTTGTTAGCCCCAAAGACTACTCCACTCGATACAGCTACTAACGATCCTACCATGCATCCACTTCCCATTCTTCATCTGTGCCTGGGCCTTGATCGTCATCGACGCCTCCGTACACATCATACAGCGTCTCGAGCGTCTCACGCACATCCACCAATACATCACGATCATCTTTTTCCATACCATACATGCTCAGCGGCGCGTGTCCCTGTAGAACGTCAAGCGTGAACGACCGTGCCTCTTTAATGATGCATCTCATTTCCGGTGACGTACGCAGAGATGAAATGCACGGCATCGACGTAACGTTGACTTTCTCGTCGCCTGCCCATGGGCGTCCATCACTGGTGACGCCATGCAAAATGGGAGGATATGTCGGCTCGATAGGGTATGCCATAGGCACGAACGTGCGCGAAACAAAAGGCTCGCTTAGAGGGTATTCATGAGCCAAGGCATCCATCGTAGGCTGTTCCGCTTTACTATCCGCATCACGGGCCACCACCGCTTCGGCGTAAGGCGTGGCGCCAGGATCGCTAGCATTCGCCCAAGGCATCGATGCATCCCACCAAGCGTCCCGGAGTCGCTTAGCCGCGGCTGGCACGCGATCAGGAGGCGAATGAGCTATGCCCCGCTGAGCCAGCATGGCTTGGAGTAGTGCGTCCATAGGATCTGGGCGCTCCTCAGCTAAAAGTGGTGTCGGCATGCAGCCACCCAGTTGAGCAAATCGAGTATCACCATGCCACTGCAAACGCATACGAAGTGTGTGCATAGAGTCGGTGCGGTGCATAAGACGTTGTGGAAGAGTGGCCGTCTCTAAGAGCGTCGATAGAACAGCACTCCTATGCAAGTCATTCGCATCGGAGCGTACATGCGGCCATGGTGTTGGTTCTTCCATCGCAACTGGCGTCACGAGATGAGCATACTCCAATGCACGCACGAGAGACAGCACCTGATTCATAGCCGTGTAACGCGTGTTCGCATGGTCGATACGCTGTGACAGCAGCGTCAGATGCCGCTCAGTCTTGGGGTATTCATCAGCGAGCATATCTAGGTACGTGCACACAATACCACCGTAGGCATCGTATGCCGAGGCACTGAGTTGAAAGCCCTGCATGAGGTCAGTATCTTCTGTCCACCATCGGAGCGTATCTTCAGTGATGCGCTGTTCATCATCCATGGCGCGAGCAATGGCTTGACCCTGCGCAAAAGTTTCGAGTGTCGGATTTTGAGTATCTGTACCCATATTCGAGAGGAAAGAGCTGCCGTACAGCGACGACGCTGATACCGTCACGAGCGACTTGGGGTGGAACAGCGTTTGTGCTAGGTCCGTCCAGTAAGAGCGATTTGTCTCTCCCTGATGCGTCTGGATAACTTCGCCGTCGAACGCCTCGTCTGGGCCTGGATCATATAGCTCGTGTATCTTGCTGAGGTGCCCAAACTCTTCACGCACATCAAAGAGCAGAGCGCGTGGCGAGTACGTGTCCAAACCATCCACACCCAGTCCCGCCTTGAACGACACATCATGCTCTACGAGCGGGGGTGGCGCATCAGGACCGTAGTCAAAGTAGGCCTGCTGTGCGTTCCAATAATGTGCCGCCACATAGTTGGCGGGCGTGCCGAATGACAGGGACACAATTTCTTTTGGACGCGTCATGGCAAGTGGAGTAGGGGTCTCGTTGGACCATGTCGGAATGGCACCGACTCGGTGAGGCATACTACCGCCGAACCGTGCTGTATGACCTTGCATGGTCGACCAGCCATTTGGATGGATTCATGGTGGCCATGTCAATGGACGCCGGGCTCATTGCCTTGACTCGTGATCCGCACCAGCTTGTTGCGGTCAGTGACAATGCGTTCGATCACAACATCCAGATATTCACCGGCGCGGGCCAGCTTTTCGAGATATTGCGATGGGATGTGACGGCACGTATCGTGGCTATCGGATTTACTTGGCACGACGAGCTCGTAGTCGTTTCAGATGATGGACAAGTGCGGCTGTACACGTGGCTCGTCCCAACCTACCAGCAGGACACGCCGTGCCTCGAGGCGACCCCGACGTCTTATTATCATGCGTTTTCACTCGGCGACGAGGCGGCTGAATACGGGATCGCTCGCGTCCTCATCCAACCACGTCGACTATGGGCACTTCTTCGGAATGGTATGGTCGTGGACGCGTCTTTCTCTCACACAGATGTGTGGCCCGACGAGGCGCCCACGCTGGATGTGCATGTGATCCCGCCACTGTGCACATCCAAGCCGCATCTCTGTGCGTGGGCGCCCAACCACCAGCAACTTCTTTTATGCACAGACACAGGTGCCTGGGCGCTGGAGCAGGAGCACTCGTACGCGTCCCTGCCCGTTACGCAGCCCATACTCGGTGCCAGCTACAGCCTGCAGGGCAAATACGTCGCATGGCTGGATGAGCATCAGCAGCTGCATGTGGACACAGCTGACTTTTCGCGACGGCTGCGCACGTACGATCTTCGAACGTCACAAGCGTACCAGGCGGCTCCGATGGCGCTGCGTGCGGGACCCCTTCTCGATGACGACAGCTTGTTCGGCCAAAAGCTCGATAAAGGCGGCCTCGGCGGATCAGGCGTCTATGCCATGGCATGGTGCAAGGACAATGCTGTAGCACTTGCTATGTATGAGCACATACTCTTGCTGGGACCGTATGAAGAGCCCTTGGTATTCCATGTGCGTGGCATTCCCCATATTTACAGCAGCCCCGATGGTCTGCATGTGGTGCACATCGATGCACATGAGCATATGGCACTGGCTGAGGCTCCGACATTGGCCGCACTTCGGCCTGGCTCGACACACACCGCGGCTATACTCCTCGATGCGTCCCGAATGGCTCAGCAGCATAGTCCGCAAGCCTATGAGGCTGTGCGAGCCATCCAAGACAGCCTTGAAGAGGCCGTTCAAGCATGTATCGAGGCCGCGACGCTGGAATGGCATGCATCTACGCAGCAAGCGCTCCTCCAAGCGGCGCTGTTCGGCCGCACCTTCCTTGATACATATGATCCAGCGCGCATGCTTCAAGTGTCTAGCATGTTGCGCATCTTGCATGCGGTACGCAGCCCGTCTATCGGCATTCCTGCTGCGTATGACGAGTCAGTTTCGTTGATCTTATACCGTCTCGCCTCGCGAAACCAACACAAACTCGCGGTGCAAATCTGCACGTTCCTGGGCATCCGTGCTGACCCCGTGCTCAAGCACTGGCTGCGTGCCAAGGTGGCACGGGCGCGTCCTATCCGGGGAAATGAGCAACTCGCGCATGTCATCATGGACAAGTTCCAGGCAGCCAGCGCCGTGAACTACGCGGACATGGCGCGATGTGCATGGCAAGCTGGGCATCCAAAGATCGCGACCCTTCTGCTTGAGCGAGAAGTGCGTGCTCGAGAGCAGATCCCATTGCTGCTGCATATGCGGGAGCATCGCCTGGCTCTTCACAAGGCGGTGGAAAGCGGCGACACGGATTTGGTGTACCAGGTTCTCTTCGCCCTGCAACGCACATTAGCTCGTGGCGCCTTATTCCGTACGGTCCAGTCACTCGTATGGACCGAATCATCACCGACTCCATGGGCCATGGGCCTCTGCCCACCCGCTACGCCTACCTACACCGACTTGGCGCCTCACCTGCTGGTGTCGTATGCACGTGATCAAGATCCAGGGATGCTGCACGACTTTTTCTACCAGGACGACCGGCATGCAGACATGGCGCTCATGTGCATGGATGAGGCTCAGCGCATGGATGTCTCCTCACGAGCCGAGGCTTTGCGACGTGCTCAGCGTCACTTTGATGAGGATCGTACGTGTGCATGGCCTGCACGGCTCACCGGCGAGGCATGCTCCCTGCTCGGCCTCCAAGCGGCCATCAAGTCCGAGGGCGGCGGGGACCTGGAAGGCGCGTCTCTCTATGCCACGATTCTGGCGTGCTTAGAGAATCCTGCCTTGGAATATCGCGCCGAAAAGCTTCAGCATACCTTCAGTGTGCCCAGTTCACGATACTATGGCCTGCGTGTGCGAGCCTATATCAAAACGCGCAACATGCATGCTCTTACACGCCTGGTGAGCTCGCAAAAGCCACCACATGGCTACGTATATATTGTACGCGCACTCTTACAAGCAGGTCTCGTGGACGCGGCTTGTACTTTTGTCGCGAAGGGTGCTTCTGACAGGTCAAGCAAGCATCGCTTGCTCGCGTATATTGAGCGTGGACCGCACCCACCATCTGTGCGCGAGGCTCTGCAGGGTGCGTTGCCGTAGGAAAAAAAAGATACCCTCACTTACGCTCGCGTCGATAGGCGGCAAACCATGCCGGCATAAAGTCGGGTACCTCGCACTCACCACGCTCAATACGGTCAAGCGTGCACAGCAAATCGTAGTTGATCTCATCGCTCACGACCGAGTCGCGTCGGTAGGCGGGGTGCTGCTGGACAAACTGACGGATGTACGTCGCCGTCGACATAAGACGCCCATCCACGCGCATGGCGACCAAATCGAGATACCTGTTCAGGCGCTGGCGTTCCGTCTCCGACATGTTGAGTGAGTCGAGGTACGAGTGCACGAGAGGAAGCAAACCGGGCATCGTATCATCGCCTGCGCTACCATGAAAAATGTCAGCGAGCGTGTACTCCTGCGTCTGTGAGGTTTGCCGACTCGAGCGGAAATGAAAACGCTGCGAATGAATTGCATCGCGCCGCTGCGCGCGCTGCATATTCACGTCCACCAGTGAAATGGGCATGCCAAAATCGACCGGCATAGTCATAATCACACGCGAGAGCAGAACGAGGAAAATACAGAACGCTGCATTCTCAAAGTCCGTGAGCTGAATCTCCATTGAGCGAAACTCGACGCGCCAGCCGGTATGGCCTCCGTGAGGCGGAGGCTTGAAGCGCATCGTCTGCCAGTTGGTCGACTGGATATTCTCAAAGTGGTCCATGGAGCGAGTATCGTCCAGGTTGATATTTTCAGAAAAAATCACAAGGGGATCACGGACAAACAGGTGTGCCATGTGCTCAGCCAACAGGGCATCAACGCCACTTTCAAGTAAGCGCTGGCGTACGCGCTCATTCATCTCGAGCGGCACATCGTTCCATTCGCGCGTCGTTAGGTACGAGTCCACCGAGTCGTACCTGCTCTTCCGCAGACGCCGCCCAGCTGAATCTGAGTTATGCTGAGGTTCGCCCTCCTTGAGAGGAGCTTCACCACGCTCGATCAGGGTGCGGTCATCGACGGCAGCGCTAATCACGTTCCAACGGCAATCAACGTCGGCCAAATAGCCACGGTACACGGGGCTTGCCGCCGTAGCTGCGAGCAAGAGCGGCGTCAGAGGAATGAATTGGTCATACATGCGCTTTGCGTCGTCGATACAAGGTGCCTGGAATGTCACTTGCAGACAGCAGCAGCCCATACCAAAGCCCATCGCGTCCATGTAGATGTGGTCGGTATATGCCGCTCCGAGAGCCGCTTCCTGATCCTCCGCAAATTCATGACGGTCCCAAGGCACGCTCGGATCCACAAACGGAGTGGGGGTATGTACATCGCGAAAGAGAGGCACGTTTATACGCACTTTGGAGCCGCGGCGTTTGCGGATGTTGGCTGTAAGCGTGGGGAAGCGGACATGCTTGTTGATCAGCTCGTCCGGCAAGAAAAGTGAATGGCTCGCCTCGCCATGTGGCACATGCGCCGGATCTGTAAAGGGCGTGTCGTGCGTACCGAGTCGTGGATACGATACAATCGCCATGGGTACCTCATTCGCCTGGAGATGCTTTCGAGCCAATTTGCGACGCAGTTCCATGTCGGGCTCGACGCGGAGTAGCTCAGCCACACTCACACCAAAAGGCTTACCGGGCGTGCTCTCCAACATGAAGCGACCATACTCAGGGTGAAAGGTGGGCCGTTCATCCGGCCGAATATCGTCAAGTTCTGTCGAGCAGCATCGATTCAGGCACTCTAAGATCTCTCCCTGCCTCAGAGAAAGCCGGGCCGTTTTGTGCTCGTGATCCAGCACGACGACCATATATTCGAGCTCGTCACCCCACAATAAAGCATCGCCTTGTCGCCCCTGCTCTTTGCGCCATGTGGACAAAAATTGCTCGATGCCATGCGTACGCACATGTTCTGACAGAGAGAGCGCGTCCTCCCACGCAAGCGGTGTGCCGAGCGACAGCAGCCCCATGTCACACCCCTTGACGCTACTTCGGCGACAGCGGCAGACGAGAAAAATGGACTCGCCTCCGTGTGATTGGCAAGTTAGAGCATAATTCCTCACCAGGCGTCATTCGCTGCATGAATGCATGTCGCACGCCAGCATTGAGGCTGTAGCGCTGCTTGCATGTTGTTGTTGGCAGTAGCGTGGCTGATTGTGCATTCACCAGTGGTACAAGCTGCAGACGCGTCTGATATTGTAGACATTCGCATTCTGCTCTTTACGCTCGCTGCTGCTTCGCTGGTGCTGGCTGCGTGTATCATACCCATCCTGATGCCGTGGATCGCTCCTGGCTTTGATCCACTGCGTGGTCTGTTGCCTGCGCATGACTCGCCACCGCCATTACTTGATGCACATGCAAGTGTTGCCGCACAAAAGCAGAGACTCTCATCTGAAGTGCCTCATTATGCTGGTTTGGTGAACCCAAGCGTTGACTGCTACTTTAACAGCGTAGTGCAAAGTCTCGCGAGTTTGACGCATCTCGCGCGCTATCTCGATGACATGGCAATCATGTCACGTCGCTGGGATGTAGCGACACCTGTGACGGACGCTCTGTTAGCACTTTTAGTCGCGCTAAATACGCCTCAGGCACGACGCACCACCCTCACACCTCGTGCATTACGAACTGCACTACAGTCTGCATCACCATCGCATGGCATACGAACGCTACTTTCAGCACAACAACAGCAAGATGCACATGAACTTTGCGTACTTCTGATGGAGACGCTCGATGCTGAATTGGGTGCTGTGCAGCAGGGTCGCTCGCATGCGTTGCGGTCGCAAACTACGCAAGGTCTCGGGTTGCTTACCGCACCGTCGATCCTGGTCCGAGGCCGTCTACGTACCCAGCTTGGATTTGATGGTGATCATGTCTCAAATCCATTTCGTGGTACGTTGGCACAGCGGACATCGTGTGCTCAGTGTGGCTACATGGAAGCTGTTCGCCATTTTTCGTTTACTGATCTGGATTTGGTGGTACCAAGCTCGACATGTACCCTTCAGCAATGTCTAGCATCGTGGATGGAGCTCGAGCATATAGAGTGGGTATGCCATCGATGCAGCCTACAAGCCACGCTCATGCGCATCGAATCGGCTCGCGATGCCATCACGGAGCCGTGCTCACGGAAGCAGAGCAAGCAGGCAGCTCTCTTGGATGCCCAGCGAACAACACTGAAACGTGTGCTTTGCAGCGGGGCACATGACTCCGAGCTCGAGGCGACACACGAGCTCGATGGTATTGAGTTGGAACGCATACTAAGTACTTATGCCACGAAACAAATCATGATGGCGAGGTGTCCTCCTATTCTTGTCTTGCACCTGAATCGCTCGTCTTTTTCTCTGGGTAATTTCGGGGCCAGCAAAAATCAGGCCCGTGTCGTCTTTCCCGAGTACCTCGACATGCTTCCCTTCATGACAGGCGCAACTCTTTCTGCCCATCCATTACAGCCCATCTCCCCCTCCGAAAAGGCAGGCAACGCCATATACAGACTCAGTGCCATGGTAACGCACTATGGTACACATAACTATGGACATTACATCTCCTATCGAAGGCGTGCTTGTCCCTTGGATGAAGGTCCAGACGTGTGGACGCGCGTCTCGGACGATCATGTGCAATTGTGCTCATGGGATGAAGTTCAGGTGCAAAACCCGTACCTGCTCATGTACGAGCGCATAGACAACGCAGCGCCGTCACCACTGATACCCGCACGTACCGTGCATCGCTGGGACGTATATACTTTTAGACGCGCCATTTCTGCTCCATAGCTGAATGCATGTCGCTTCCCAGGCGGTTTTCTCCTGTGACATTCGAGGGTAAAAAGTCGACGGGATCCAGCACTTCGTCGCGCCCATCCAGCACGTCCAAGTGTATATTGCTGACGTGCTTGGCAGGCATGTGTGGCGTGTAGGCTACATTCTTGCGCTCCATCATCATGCGCATGGGCATTCCGAGCCCAAAAGTGTTTCGATACATAGCCATCTTCCAGTTGCGCTGAGTCTCATCCCAGCGCTCCAAACGGTGCTGAACTGGGTGCATGGTCGCAGCAGCTGATTCGTCCCGCATACTCCGGAGACCATGGCGCATGGTATCGTGGACACCCAACTCAGGGTGCATCGTAGAATGTGCATCTGTTTTGGTGCATGATGCGTGTGATGGCGGGACAATGGCCATCGATGGCGCACTGCTCATGGTCATGGTAAAAGTCAACGACCCAGAATGCATTGGACGACACGCGTATGATCTGGCCACGTGGCTAAATGACGTCCGCTCCCTCCATAAAAAAAAATTCGTTGCCTTGAACAATCGGTCGCAGCTTATGGGCAAGCGAGGCACGGATCGCACGCCCTCGACAGCGGTGTCGCCGCAAGAACCGGATGGTGCAAAAAAGTCTCGTATAGATGATGCACCAGCTGTCGTGACAGACGAGTTCACAGCCGAGTCTGTGCGACAAGTGCCGACAGCCGAAGACGCACAGTCTACCGACCATGACTCGTCGTCCATCCAGCAATCGGCGGCGACGCTGAAGCTGTCGCACTCGGTGCGCCACCAGGTGGCTATTCCACCTGGCTATGACTACGTGCCTTTATCCAAGCATGTTCCGCGTGATCCACCCTCTCGCTCGTGGCCTTTTGAGCTGGATCCGTTCCAGCGAACGTCAGTCCACTGCATTGAGCGTAACGAGAGCGTCCTTGTATCAGCTCATACCTCCGCAGGTAAGACAATTGTGGCAGAATATGCCATTGCCCAAGCTCTACGTGATCGCCAGCGTGTCGTGTACACATCGCCCATCAAGGCCCTGTCCAACCAAAAGTACCGTGAATTTGCGGCTGAGTTTGGTGACGTCGGCTTAATGACCGGCGATGTCACTCTCAATCCTAGTGCTTCTTGTCTTGTCATGACGACTGAAATTCTTCGGTCCATGCTGTATCGTGGATCTGAGCTCATGCGTGAAGTCGCTTGGGTCGTGTTTGATGAAATTCACTACATGCGCGATAAGGAGCGTGGTGTTGTATGGGAAGAGACCATCATTCTTTTGCCTAGAAAAGTGCATTATGTCTTCCTATCAGCCACCATTCCAAATGCTATGCAGTTTGCCGAGTGGATCTCCCAAATCCATGCTCAGCCATGCCATGTTGTGTACACAGATTTTCGCCCCACACCATTGCAACATTACCTATTTCCTCAGGGCGGCAACGGCATTCACCTTGTGGTGGATGAAAAGGGTGTGTTCCGTGAAGACAATTTCCAGCGAGCTATGGGTGCCCTGGCGGAGGCTCGCGGCGATGATCCGGCGAGTACCGACTCAGGCAAGGGTCGAAAGGGCCAGTCGAAGAAAGGAGGTGCCAACTCTTCGGGTACATCCGACATTTACAAGATTGTCAAAATGATCATGCTGAAAAAATACAATCCCGTCATTGTATTTGCATTTAGCAAGCGGCAATGCGAGGCTCTTGCGCTGCAGATGACCAAACTAGAATTCAATACGGACGAGGAAAAGGATATGGTCTCCACTGTTTTCAAGAACGCCACGGCATGTCTGAATGAAGAGGACCAGAACCTGCCGCAAATTCAGCACATTCTTCCTCTTCTCCGGCGCGGTATCGGTATCCATCACGGAGGACTCCTTCCCATTCTTAAGGAAGTGATCGAGTTGCTGTTTCAGGAGGGTCTTCTTAAAGTTCTGTTTGCTACAGAGACATTCAGTATTGGTCTCAATATGCCAGCGCGCACCGTCGTATTCACGGCTGTGCGCAAATGGGATGGTAATGAATTCAGAAACTTGTCATCGGGTGAGTTTATTCAGATGAGTGGTCGTGCTGGTCGTCGCGGTTTGGATGACCGTGGTATTGTCATTATGATGTTTGACGAAAAGCTTGAACCCAGCGCTGCCAAGGTCATGGTCAAGGGCGAGGCTGATCGACTGAACAGCGCTTTTCATCTCGGCTACAACATGATTTTGAATCTGATGCGGGTAGAAGGAATTTCCCCCGAGCTTATGTTGCAGCGCTGCTTTTTCCAGTTCCAACAGGCTGCGTCCGTTCCAATGCTCGAGGACAAGCTTGCTGCGGCCAAGCAGAATCACGATGCCATCACTGTCCCGGATGAGGATGAAGTCGCTGCGTACTATACCATGAAAAAGACGCTTGCGCAGCTTGATGCTGACCGTCGCGAAGTGATGCGGCACCCTAGCTATGCTCTACCATTTCTCCAAGCAGGCCGCCTTATCAAGGTGCAGCACGATGACACCGATTACGGCTGGGGCGTTGTCGTGTCCTATCAAAAGCGCATGCCGCCGCGTGGCCAGGAATTTGATCCTCGTGCACCGGCGCATAGTCTCTACGTCGTGGATACCTTGCTTCATTGTGCAAGTGGCACGGTCGTACCCAAGCAGCGCGAGTTTGCGCCTTCCTTCTCGGGCATTGAGCCTGCGTCCAGCAGTAGCGGTGAATGGATCAGTGTGCCTATTTTGCTTTCGCATGTCCAAGAATTCAGTGGGATTCGCGTGTTTTTGCCCAAAGACGTGCGCTTGCGCGATGCTCGAGCTCAGGTGGGCAAAAACTTGCAAGAAGTACATCGCCGCTTCCCATCCGGTCTGCCGCGCCTCGATGCAGTCAAGGACATGAAGATCGATGATATGTCCTTCAAGCAGCTGTTGGGTAAGATGGAAATTTTACAGACGAGGATGGAGCAGGCCCCTATTGCCCAAGACCAAACGTCATTCCAGCCCAAGTATGATTTGTATGCCAAGAAACGCGAGAGTGCCGATCTGGTGCAGACGCTCGAGTCACAAATCTCCACGGCTCACAATGTGCTGCAGCTCGATGAGCTCAAGTGCCGCAAACGCGTTCTTCGCCGACTCGGCTTCACCTCATCCGAAGACATCGTCGAAAAGAAAGGCCGCGTGGCATGTGAAATTTCCACAGGCGATGAATTGCTCCTCACGGAACTCATTTTTACCGGCACGTTTAACGACATGGAGCCAGAGCATTGCGCAGCGCTTCTCTCATGTTTCGTTTTCGGTGAGCGTAGTGAACACCCGGTGCGATTGAAAGAAGAGCTTGCAGCGCCTCTTCGTATACTTCAAGACACCGCTCGGCGGATCGCCAAAGTGAGCGTCGAATGCCGCCTTCCTGTGGTGGAGCAAGACTATGTCCAGAGCTTCAAAGTGGAGTTGATGGATGCCGTCCTACAATGGTGTCAGGGCGCGCGCTTTGTCGACATCTGCAAGATGACAGACGTGTTCGAAGGTTCTATTATTCGTGCGTTCCGTCGGCTTCAGGAACTACTACGCCAAATGTCGCAGGCAGCCAAAGCTATCGGTGACGAGGAACTGTCGAGTAAATTTGAGCAATCACTTGCCAAGCTAGAGCGTCCCAACTCGATCATCTTCAGCCCGTACGTATACGACGCACTAACCGACTCTACAGCTCACTCTACCTTTGATAGGTCTATTGCTCTACTCCTGCTCTTCAATAGCCATTTCGTCCATATCATCCAGCAGCTCATCGAGCTGAACACGCGGCAACTCACTGTCCGAGCCATACTCGCTTTCGTTATCGGTCGTCAAGCCGTCATCGCCATCGACCATAGGCTCACCAGCTGGCTCATCTTCATCATCCATAGCCTGTGGGTCGCGGTACGCGACCTCGCGACGACGACGACGCTCCTCTTCCTGAGCCATGCGTACCTTGTCCTTGTACAAGTTGACATTCGCACGCATTTCGTCGTCTTCTTCCAGGTCACGAAGGAATAGTTCGTAGTCTTGCTCGACACGCTGCGAGTCCAAACCTCCGCGACGACCGAGTGCACCGCGTCCCGTATAGTGTTCACTGGCAGTCGGGTCATCGGCTTCCTTGGCAATGCTCTTAAGTTTCCAGTTGCGCTTGGATCGGCGCTTGCGCTCTGGGTAGCTCTTTTTCACCAAAACCACATCTGGTCGCCGTTCTTCTGGTACGGCATCGTAGATTGCAGAGTTGAAATTCGACGTGGCGAGATAATAACCCATGACCGTGTCGCCGGGCTGCAGGATATGTCCCAGATGCGTACGCACGTAAAACACGGCGTCTGACTCGCCAAACGTATTGGCATGTAGCGGCGATACCTGTGCATCCGCAGCCATAAATTTATGCATGACCTGTCCGTGGGGTCCGTGAGCCACTGTTCCGAGAGGCTCAATATCGAGCACAAGGAATTCGACCATTTCAGGGATGGTGCAGAGTGCAGGGAATGGCTCACGCCAATATTTTTCAGCCGTCAGATCAGCCATTTGGAGTGTGACAGGGTCAATGAGTTTGATCACATTGCTGATGCGGAAGGGTAACACAAACTGTCCAATATTACCAAGGGAACGCGCGACATGGAGCGGTAGGCACACCAAGTCATCCTTGCACAATGGCACAATTTCTACACTGTAGGTGAATTTGTAGTTACTCGAACTTGTGTGCACATCCATGCTGATCAACTGCTCTGATTTGGTAGAACGAACTGGCACAACACTCGCAAGGAACTCACACATGCGGATGGCGTGGGCACGCTGCACGTAGAAAAAGTCGAGACCATCCTTCTTTTCCTGGACAGATACGGTTTCGCGGTGTGCATTGTACTTCAGAATAAGCTGCTCCAAGTACAAGAAAGTACGCTTATGCGGTACCTTCTGACGGACTTGCACGGCTGCACGCCACATGTTTTTGGCTGCGAGACGAGTGCAATCGGGGCACTGGCCATATTGTACAATGATTTCAACTTCAAAAGCACGCTCTAGAATTGTTGAGGTGAACACCTCTTTCTGCACTGTAAGTTTGACGCGCAGTCTTTTGCTGTGTGGCTCGGTCCACACGAAGTTGGCATCGATTAGACGCACAGACTTAAGACCACGGAGCTTCTTCAAGCAAATAGCGAGAAGTTCACGGCTTTCAAGCTCAGCAATGACCCATGTATTGGGCGGATTCAAGTATCTCTCGCAATTCTTGCAAAAGTTGATCGTAGCAGTCTTAGGAATCAGTTCTGTAATATCAATACTGTTTCGCAAACAGTTCACACATCGATTTGCATTGTTGGGCTCAATAGGTATACCGCAATCAGCGCACAATACCATGCGCTGCGGCGCTGGTGCGTGGTATTCCATCGTGGCGAAGCGATTCTGTCGGCACTGAGCACACGAGTGCCACACCAGCGAAAAAAAATTGTCAAGACATTTTGGAGTGTCACTTGTGGAGCGTATCACGTGCGCTGCGTGCACGACCGCTGCTTGTGTGTGTCGCAACCGCTGGCCATGCGAGCTTATTCCTCTGCCCCAACGATGTGGCGGCATTTGACAGGCCTGAGAGCCATGCGGCATAGAAGAAACGCCGATGTGGAAAGCCAGCAGGGTGTAACGAATATCGAGCTGAACACCGCTCACCGTGGTTCAATTGTGTCCCCAGAACAATTACGCCCTCCCCAGCATGGAGACTTTCACTTGCCGGAACACCCTACGGATGAATCTATAGGCCAGGATTCGAAAAGAAACGACTCACTTGAGCGGATCGTTGGTCCAAATGTTGGTGATTTTTCTGGAGCTTGCGCTGATGATGATAATGTTGTAATGACAGACACGCTTATTCGATGGATTGATGGTGTGGCGAACCATTCGAGTTTGACTTTGTTTCAATTATACGTCAATCTCCACCATGACTTTATTCATGTCGGCACGGATCTGTCTTCATGTGATGTGAAACTGATACCTGAGGTGCAATCCAGTTTGGCACTACCTGACCCAACTCATTGTATTACGGCCATGTGCGATTGTGTGGCACCTAGGGCCCGACTTGATCTATATTTGCAAGCATCGAGACATGTTGGTTCAGATTTGGTGCATCCGCCCCTAGAATCGCAGTGGAGTCACGGCTGGAGAATTGCATCCACGATAATCGAGACCGGGTACGGGGTCATGGTGAGGCTGCCCCTTGTGTTAGATAATGCCTGGAATGCGGCAGATCCAAAGCGTTTGTCCATTGTACTAGAGGCCCTGGATGAAGACGAATTAAAGTTACCGCAGCGTAATGCTATCGTCACTACATGGGACATTATTGGTTCTGGATCCTACCAGGCACGCACACTTGCTCAGTATGCGCACCTTGGCTCAACCCGACTGCAGCTGCACGAATTGTTTGGCCTATCACCTCTGACTAAAAAAGATGAACCAACAGTGCGCTCGAACAACAATCAGCCTGGTGATCATGCCACGGCAGATCGCCCGCATGAGCCCCTGGTATTCAACCCAGCATTGATGGAAAATGCTGCTAAGCTTGCTGAGACTGATCGAGAAGATGGTCCGGAGTGCCCGATCTGTATGTCAAATCCAGCAATGACGGTGCTTTTTCCTTGTACACATTCGCTCTGCTTTGAATGTGCCGTGCATCTCCGGGATAGTGTGCAAAAGTCACGCCAGCACGATAGACGGAATGGTCGTGAGCCAAGGCGGCAATATGTTTGCCATATATGTCGATGTGATATTGAGTCAATGTGTTCCTTATCAAGACAGGAGACCCCGGCATCTACAGTTTAAATGACATCCTCCATGTCCTCCATGTCCTCCTCCTCTTCTTCTTCGTCAGGCTTGACCCGCTTCTGTTCTGGCTGTCCATCGTGTGCATTCTCTGCCTGGCGCTTTGTACTTGTAGCTTCTGCATCTGTAAATTCTTGTACTTGTGAGGCATAGCGAGCGTAATAGTCAACATCTTCGACAGATTGTATATCAGTGTCTTGGGGCACATCTTTTATGTCGTCCACCTCAGACCCTCGCCGCAGAGACTCGGAATTGCCCAGGCCGGTGCGATCACCACTAACCGTGGATGCCAAATGCCATGATGGCAAAGTGTTCTGTGCTCTTTGTTGTTCTTCTTCCAAAGCACGCTGACGTTCGAGTTCCAGCCTCTCTCGCTCAGTATCGTGTGCCATTTCAACACGCACGGCAGGAGCCTTAGGTGTCGTTTTAGGAACAGAGCCAGGCGCCAGCGCCTTTTCGTCGCGCGCCGTCTCATGAGCCCAGGGGGGTGCAGCGCTGTTCTTTGCAAGCCATGCATGTGCATCCATTGGTGGTAGTGCAACACCATCAACACTGCGGAGCATTTTTTGAACGACACTCAGTTGTTCGTTGAAGCGAGTCAACGTGTCTTTCGAGCTTCGTACGTCTTCTGCGTCTTCATTATCGACAAGCTCCGTGCCACATCCTGGAACATCACATACAAACAAGTTGCGAAAGGGGTTCAACAAATGCGCGACTTCCAATGTGGAATACGATTTGCCGCACCGAGGGCACACATACCCCTTGTTATCCAAGCCGTTGCGCAACTTGGTATCAATATGTCTTCTCATAGCCATCATTCTCCATTTAGTTACATCCAAGAACAATTTGTAGTCAATATAAAAATAAGTACGAGTGATGGATCGCTGAAACGGACCGTCTCGTGTCTCTTGACACCGGTAAACGCTAATCACGCGGTCTTCAACGAGTTTTGAAGCAAGTGAAGCCAAATCACGCGTCTGCATTCCAATACGACGCGCAAGAACTTCAATAGGAATTAATGCAATACTAACAAGCTGGTCAACAAGAAGTATGTATCCATCATCATAAAATAATCGTGCGATGACCTGGACTAGTCGCCGGATCTCCGCCATCTGCTCAGGAGTTGCCTGTCTCTCTTGATTGAGAGCATCATTCTTTCCAGAAGCATTTTGCTTTGCACTCGATGGACCAGGTTCGGCGAGCGCAGGCGCCATTTGCCCGGATGGCAAAGTGGAATTTAAAAAGGACTGTGCAGGTGCTGCGTGTCGCAACCTCGCACCAGCAACATTTTTCAAGCGAATGTGTCACCTCCACATCCAAAATACGGTACACCTGACTACGGTGAACACTTCCCTGGCATCCTGTTGTGGCGTGTCAACGGCATGACTGAAGACAGTGTTCTGGGAAAACACGGGCTCGGAAGTAAAAATCAACCTCGTTCACCTCTTCATACGCAGGAGAGGCTGCAAGTGTCCGAATCGACTGGTCTTTCGCAGGAATCCGGAGTCCCGCCGCCCTTATCGTTCAAGCGTCGATCGCGAGATGTCTCGTTAGGATTCTCAGGTATGCGGCGATGGATCGGTCAGGATTCAAACAGGAATAGCTCTGTGTTCTCGGCACGCCATCGAGCAAATAGAGCTTCGGATGGCTGGGAGCATCCTGGTCGATATGTGAGTGCGAGTCAAGTTAGTGTACCATCAATTTTGCCATTGAAACCACCCTCGTCGCATTCCAACCCCATTCCTACGCTGCCATATACAGTTCTTTGCATGCTTATATTCGGAGAATTTTGTTCATCTGGTGTGGCCGGCCCTTTCTTGTTTTTCATGCTAAAAGACTATGATCTCGGCGACGAGAGTCGAGTGGGCTTCTGGGCTGGGATTGTGGCTTCGCTGTTTTTCTTGGCCCAATTTCTTACATCGCTCATGTGGTCGTCTGTCGCGGAGAAAAAGGGAAGCCGATTCGTTTTGCGAGCCTCCATGATCGGTAATTCTCTGTCACTCATCGCATTCGGCTTTGCTCCGAACTTGCCGCTAGCGATTCTTTTTCGCCTTTCCCAAGGATTTTTCAACGGTGCTGTTGGTGTTGCTAAAGGTGCTGTGCGTTCACTCACTGATGAAACAAATGAAGGCCGTGCTTATGCACAAATGGGATTCTGGTGGGGCATGGGTGGTATTGTTGGTCCTATCCTTGGCGGCGTACTGGAACATCCTGCGACCAAGTATGCATGGCTATTTGGACGGAGTCAATTTCTTCATGCACATCCATACGTGCTTCCGTGCATTTTAGCAGCAACAAGTACCATTATCGGTGCGTTCCTGAGTTTTTTTCTCGAGGAGGACCTAAAGCCCTCCGTAGGTGCGATTCATCTTCCTGAGGAGCCCCAAAACATTATTCGTTCCCCGTCTCAGGAGGATGTAGAACGAAGCGGATGGTCATTCACAAGCTCCGCATGGAGTCGTTTGCGAGGACGGCATTCATTGCAACAACCGCGATGGCCTCTTGCGTTTGGACCTCGCACGCGTCAAGTGTCTTCAGGCACCGCTTATGGCTACCATGAGCCGAGGCGCTTGCGGTGTGTGTCCACCGCCAGTCGCATCTCAAGTGATGCAGGACCTGGAATGCGATCTCCTGAGCTTCTCACGACAGAAGATCTGCGTGAATATGACCACGAAGAAAATAAGCGCAAGTCTCTTGTCGAAAGATTTGTTCTGTCAAATGATGATGCAGTTTTATCTCTCACTGATCTCTGGGTGGCAGCTGCTGCAAATATGGAAGAAGACAGGCATCGTGAAAGCGAGAGTGACGCCATCCAGGAAGAGGATGAATGGGATTATCATGACAGCGAGGATGATACTTCACATCCTTTCCATTCAACACCGTCCTTAATACCCACTCAGACATCTTCGTCCTATGTCCCTCCGTTGCACTTCGCACGTGCGAGCAAGTTGCATCGTACGCACGAGGAAACCAGTCGACAGGCCATCAATATGTCACCGTCTTCACCTCCGTCACGTACTATACCCTCAGCATCACCCATTTGGATGCTGCCATTAGTCGTGATTGGACACTACAGTGTTTTGTCTTTTCACTCGTCTATGTTCGATCAAGTATTCATGGCATTTCTTGTAACACCCGAACCCAGTGGGGGCCTGGGTCTTACGGCGTCCCATTACGCCGGTCTCATCGCTACTATGACGCTATGCCAGCTGCTGTTCCAATTTCAACTATACCCAAGTCTCGGCCCGCCGAATGGTTCACTGTCACACTTGTCTGTTTTACAAACAGGTGTACTTCTATACTTACCTTGCTATGTTCTCTTCCCATTCCTGCGTTCCTTTCTTCTCCCCAATACAGATGCAGCCGTCATGCTCGGTATGATCGTTTTCGCGGCTCTGCGCTGGCTCGCCAACATTCTCTCGTTCACGTCAGTCATGGTGCTTTTAAATGGATGGACGCCCCTGCATCTCGTGCCGCTTGCCAATGGCCTTGCTCAGACCATGAGTAGCTTCGCACGATGTATAGGACCGATCACGGGCGGTACCATCTGGGCACACAGTATTCAAGGCGGGCCATACGCCCATGCATGGCCCTTTAATTTTCACCTGGGTTTCTGGGTCGTAGGCCTTGTGGCGTTCACTGGTGCCATACACACACGCTTTATTCGCGAGGTAACTTTTCCTTAGTCCAACACAATCACATCGTCCGTGTCGTTTTGTGCTCGGATTCGTTTCGGTGTAGAATTTTCGTGATCTGCGTCGCGCGCGCGCTTCAAAGGTGCTGACTCGAGAACTTGGACGCCATCGTCTTCGTCGTCACTTTCCTCCTTCTCAGCGCAACTTCGTTTGCCAAGCTGCACAGCTTTTTCGATGTAAAGGGGCGATGTTTTCGTGTCACTCTGGCCTTCCAAAACAAATTGGGCCGTAGACATGACACCATTTTCATCCACGACAGAAAGAGTGTTACCTGGATGCACATGCAAGTCACGTAGGAGTTTGGGCAGATTGTCGTCCAAGTCAGCATCATACAGGATTCGGGCACCGGCCGAAATCGACAGATCAGCGTCGTCCTCATACCCTAGATACGAATGAGCAGCATTCAGAACGTGCTGCAAGGTCGCACTCTCGGGATCGATAAAAACACGCACATAGGTATCTTGACACACACCACATTTCGGATTCGGCAAGCTGCATGGGAACGTCGTAAATAGACGGGTGGAGCGACGAGCAAGACTCACCACCCGCAGTTCAGACCATCGAGAAGCTAGCATGTGTAGTGCCTCGACAACCACTAATCCGGCCACAATTGCATTGGTGGTGGCAATAGCTGGAATGATGTTGCCAGCAATTTGCTTCGTGTCAAAGCGAGTCTGCTCCGGGATATGATATACGCGTGCACGAAGGTTGGCTGCTGCAGTAACGAATCCTAGCGTCTCGTCGTCGTCCTTGTCGAATGCCACAGGTGTACCAGAAGCTGCACGTTTCGCGAGCGCTGTTGCTGTTTCAACAAACAAAGCAGCATTTTCCGCGAGTGTAAGTTGGCGACGATCACGGAGCGTTGGCGCATCTGACTTGGTGGGCGACGATGTGTCGCGACAAGCGGATGCAAAAGTGAGTGGTTCCGGTCGTGTGCGATGCTCCCACATGTCGTCCATGCTCAACAGGCGCTGAATATCGACGCTGTACAATTTGTCAAAAATCCGCTCGCAAACGACCTGCGGTGCATTCAACGATGCGTAGAGCTGCTCACGATAAGTGAGCATTTGTTGCGCTTCTTGACGGAGTCGTTGAAGCTCTGCTGCATCTTCGCCGCGCTTGGCTGCTTCAGAAAATTCTTGCTCGTCTGAATTATCCAATTCACCGAAGAGTTGAGGTAACAGCCAGCTCTTGGCCCACACGATGCAGTGTACAGGCGTCGAGGGAGTTGAGCGAATTGTGCAAACAGGAAACGTAGTAGGTGTGGGGTGCTCAGTGCAGTCATAGCACTCTGTATACGAAGGTCGGATAGGCTGGACCTGTCCCAAAAAGCCCGCCGTGCCGCTCTCAATGAGCGGCACGCGAGCCATCACGCACATTCGATTCACCCATCGTCGCGTATCCAAGTTATCAAGTGCGCTTAATACCACATCAAAGGAAGCATAATAGGCGACATCAAACTGATGCGACTTGATGTTTGCATGGTGTGCCACAATGCGAACATCGGGATTGAATGCGGATGCTGCGTCGCGCGCCACTATGGCCTTGGACTGGTTGATGTGTTTTTTGTGAAAAAGAAATTGCCTGTTCAGATTCGAAAGCTCAATGGTATCTAGATCAATCTGTCAGCGCATTAGTAGAATGCGTATTTGGTGCACGTACAATGTCAATGTGTCCCACACCGGTAAGTACGAGGTTCTTGAGCAGTTCGCACCCAATGCCACCGGCACCAACAATAAGAATACGTGATTCACGCACGCGCTCCATTTCTTGGCCGCCGAGAGCTGCCACAGCTGCCCCATATCGAGCACTCGTCTCACCAGCCATCGAGTCGGAAGAATAACAAATGGCCCCGTTCGCTTGTCAAAAGAGACCTCCACAGACCCGTGCATGCCCCAGAAGCAACAAATGACAGTGGCTGCTACGATATCGATTCCAGTACACAACGCCCAATGCGTCCTACTTGCCTCGTGTCCAGCCGAAGATTTTTGGCACAAAACTTTTATGATAGACGTATCCTAGCATTTTCTTCTACATCGTTTGTGCGCAAGCAATCCAAGCACTTACCTGAGCACGAGTACCAGGTACGTCTTGGAGCTGCGATTCAAGTCCTGCGAGAGACACTGCCCACTTTCATGGAACAGGGACTGGTGGATCGCATGCCCTCTGAAAATTCGAGCTCATTATTACGAGTCCTCAAAATGGGTGTTCCTAAACGGTTTTCGCAACCTCCTGACCATTTGTATCATCACAACATCCACTTTGCCTTCCAGCCTGCTCATGCCACGATCCCATTTGGTATGATGTCCGCCTTGGCTGCACCGCAGTCTCCTGACAAGCAAGAGGGAGGTAAAGCATGGTCTCCGTGTTTCTCCTTTCATGGACGTAATGCATACTTTCTTGGGGCGAGTGTGCTTCGGCATACGCTACATGCATGCTTTTCCGAGGCATTAATTCACATGGAACACATGCAATTCCAGCGCAAAGCACCACCTGTTATGGCAAGTCCGAATTCGGCCCAACCAGGGGATGAACTCATTATGCGCATCCGCTTCTCCGGCACGAACCGATTCTCCCATTCGCAACAAACCTATACAATTGTTTCTCGTTACCGCTTCGACAGACAAACCGGCACTATATGTGAACATATTGTCGACAAGATGATGCCATTACCTGGGGAGCATGTGCTTCGAAGTGCATCTGGGCTCGCCTCTCGGTTAGCCTAGCTATGCGCCCATGCCTCTCGCGACATTTGAAACGCTGTTCGTAATGTGTAATCATATAGACCTTCGGTCTTGTTATCATCACTGTACGGCTCACCCAGCGGCACAGCTAGCACAGATTTGTCGGCGCGGTTTACGTAGCGGAAAAAGGGTTGTGGATGATTCGCTGGGATATCACGGGGCTTTTTAGTGTCTTCTTCCGGCGGTTCCCCATCCGTCTTGTCTTTGCCGCGAGCTTTGCCTGCCTGTTTCTTGAGTAGGCGATTGATTGTCTCGATTTTATCGTCCTCCAGTTTTTTCTCACTTTGGTTTCGTCGACGTCGTGCGGTCTCTGAGCGACGTAGTTGTAATTCAGTTTCTGACAACTTTTTCTTGCGTGAGGACTCTTCCATAGGTAATTCCTCCAACTCCTCTGTTGTGATACCACGCGCCCGATTCGCTCTAGCAATCTGGCGCGCCGTCATTGGCATATCACTCGTTGTTTCCGAATTGCCGTCATCCTCGTCATCTTCTGGGTCTTCCTCATCTCCAGCATCCATGAGCTCATCATCCTCGCTTTCATCGATGTAGCTGTCATCTCGCGATGCGCGACTTCGTGTAGAGCGTTGAGACGTTCGAATAGATGCACGACGCGGCGAAGAATTTGATGATGTATTCCTGCGCATCAATTTCACACGTAGCGGTGCGCGCCGAGCGCGTCGATTCGTCTCAGGCGGCTTGTCGGATTCATCAATCTCATCAACAAGCTCGTCGACCTCTGAATCCGATTCGTACGCATCGCCATCATCATCGGCTTCTGGTTCACCCTCATCATAGTTTACTTCCTCGTCCATATGCGATTCATCGTATGCATCGTCTTGCTGCATGACATCCGCGTCGTCCTCAGCGTGATCGGTGGACATAGTAAACCGAGGCACGTGGTCGACACGATACGGAGTCGATGTTAGCCTACTTCGTTACTCCACATGGAATCCTATACACACTAAAATGTCTGAGATTGCAAAACACGTGCGAGACGTTGCTGTTTGGATAGACGCCAATCATCTTGATCCTTTGTGTATCGGTTGAAGAGGGGTTGAATTTTTTCTTGTCGTTTGCGTTTCGAAAGATGAGATGGGTCTGCCATGCGGAAGAAGCGCGGCGCGACTTCCACGAGCCATTTTGGTTCAATGGCCGTCACTTCACGCATGTATTCTTTCGAAGTCATAACGACTTCATGATACACGACATACTCCGGCGGACGATGAAAAAGACTGCTAGATGGATGCAAATATACGTTACCACCGCCCTCTGCCAACGTGCGGTAGCCCTCTTGTGGATCGCGCTTGGCTGCATTGCGGAAATATCCAGAGCAAATAGCGCGTCGCACGCGACTATAATTAGATCCACAAGACAATATATCATGATGATAGCGGTCCATAATTCCGACAAGCTGCTTTCGCACATCCTGTGCACGACGCAAAGCGCGGCCTTGAATAAAATTGTCCATGCACCACGGCATGGAAAAGCGGCTCGAGACCCAAGCATTGTACACAGTCAAAAGTGTAAGATGGTCACCTTCGGGTTGGAAAAACTTCGCTCGCTTAGCATCTGCTTGTGCTTGTTTATCCTTAGGCCGGTAGAATACATTAGGAATGCTGAGCATGGCAACGATACTAAGCATTTCCTCACTACAGCCCATATCCACGCTAGTAATCAGCATTTTAGCCATGGGTGGGTCCATAGGAAAGTCTGCCATTTTGCGACCAAGTCGTGTAAGGAGTCCTTCATCGTCAAGAGCTGACAAGGCATACAGCGATTCGAGCGCTGTGAGCATAGTTTGCGCCGGTGGGGGATCCATGAAGTCGAAGTGCAGCAAATCGTTGATACCCATGGCCTTCAGAGCAAGAATCGTTGACGCCAAGTTCTGGCGCTGGATGTCTGGGATCGGGTTGGGCAGCATTTCATTGCGGAAAGCCGCTTCGGTATACAGCCGATAGCATTTCCCTGGACCAGTACGGCCGGCCCGGCCGGCACGCTGACGAGCCTGGGCTTGAGAAATGGGCGTGACAACGAGAGAGTCGATACCAAGACGGGCATCGTACGCATTTTGCTTGACGAAGCCTGGATCCACGACATAGTAAATTCCATCGATTGTAATACTCGTCTCGGCAATGTTTGTGGCAAGTACAACTTTACGGGCTCCTGGCGGTGCAGGCTCGAAAATGCGAGATTGCATCTCGCTGGGAAGGGCAGAATATACTGGCATGATGATGAGCTCTGGCACACTAGGACCTAACGCACGCATGCGCTCATACAGAATCTCACAGCTGGTATCAATTTCCTCTTGGCCCGTAAGAAAGACGAGGATATCACCTGGAGGCTCGGAGAGGTGGATCTGCATCACAGTGATCAAACTAGCATCAAGATAGTCAGGCTCAGGCTCTTTGGTATATAGAATCTCGACAGGGTATGTGCGTCCAGGAATGGTAAAAATAGGGCATCCAAAAAAGTAGGAGCTAAATTTCTCAGCGTCGAGAGTAGCAGAAGTGACAATCAATTTGAGATCGGGGCGACGCTGCAGTGCCTTTTTTAACAGACCAAAAAGAACATCCGTGGCGATGGTACGTTCATGCGCCTCGTCTAACATGAGAACTGAGTACGCCTTGAGGTCAGGATCGACGAGGCATTCGCGCTGCAGCATACCATCTGTCATGTACTTGATGCGTGTGTCTGGACTTGTACAATCCTCAAAACGGATCGTGTAGCCGACTTCTTGACCAACACGACATCCGACTTCTTCGGCCACACGCTTTGCTACACTGACGGCTGCGACACGCCGCGGCTGCGTGCATCCAATTTTGCTCGAATCAGCAAACCCTTCTTCCGCCAAGTATTGAGTCACTTGCGTCGTCTTGCCGGATCCTGTCTCGCCGACAATCACCAGAACCTGGTTATCGCGAATTGCCTGGAGTAGAGGTTCACGAAGCTTGAAAATAGGGAGGCTTTCGCGCTGCTCTTTTATACTGAGTGTGGTGATCTTGCCGAAAGTGGTAGCTTTGTTGAAGGTATGCTTTTTCCACTCTGGCTGCTGGTAGGCATGCTGATTACGCGTCTGGCCACGCACATCTTGAGCAAAGATCTTGTCACTGGCTTGCGCCATAGGGTCAAGCCAGCCTGTGGACATGTCGCGCGCTTTTTTGTCTGCTTCCTCGTTCATCTCTTGCTGCTTGAGCTCGCGGCGTTCCTTAGCAAGGGCCGTGCCCGCTTGTGCCGCACGGTTCAACGAGCCATCAGGCGCTTTGACGACGCGCACAGGCGATAATTCCAGTGAAGCAGCTGTTTGCCCCGCCAGAAAAGGCGCTTCCTTTTCATTCACTTCGATTTCCACTTCTTCATCAGCATCGTCACCGGCGAGGCGTGACGCAGGAGTCGAGTGTTCTTCCTCCATGAGTTCCGGGTAGTCTGTCGCTTTCGCAACGCCACTTGCAATAAGCTGCTTGATTTCCCAGCGTTCAGGACTGGTTAATCGTTTCAGACGCTGCCCACGTTGTTCCTCAGGCTCTGGATCGGGTCGTCCCAAGGGCGCACCATTTGATCCTGTAAGGAAACGCGGCATGGGGTCTCGCCCGCGAGGTGGTGGCGCCGCCAGGTCACGACCCGTGCCCTGATCGATGTCACGCATCGTCAAACTTATGCGCTGTCCCTCTACTTTGACGACTTTCACTTTGACGCGATCGCCACGCGAAACAACGTCCGAGGGGTGCCCCACACGACCTTTGCCACTGCTGAGCGCACTAATGTGCACCAGTCCGTCTCGGCGACCCACGACACCCTCCAGCGTGACAAAAGCGCCAAAGTCTTTGACGCCAGACACTCGTCCGTCGTACACTTTGTTCACGATAGGCTCTGTGTCCGGCTCTTGGCCCAAGGGAGGCGATCGACGTGCATGGCGGTCTGTGCGATTCCTTTCAATTTCTTCATGGAGGCGTTTTCTCTTTTGGGGCTGCTCTTTGTAGTAGTCAGGCTCAGACCATGCTTGGTTCTGGATGGCCAAGCCTGGCAGCATTTGAGCTTTTTGCTCCGCTGTGTTGTCTTTCAGCTGTGCCTGCTCTTGCCGTAATTTCTTCAGCTTTGGGTGTAGCGTCGTGATGAGCCGGTCCAAATTTTCCACGAAAGCGGAGGAAAACTCGGCGCCTGATTCATCCAGCTTAGCCTGGAACGCCGGGAGTGATGAGTGCGACTGTTCATGCAGCGAGATGATAAATTCGGCAAGGACGCGATCATTGAGACCCAAGTGATTCTCGAGCTCGGTGGCAATTTTGGACACGAGCGAGAGATACTCAAGCTTGTAGAGCGGGTCATCCATCACTCTGCCCGTCGCCGCGCCCAGCACGGTTGTCACCTGCTCAGGCACAGGAGCTGCCGGCACGTTTCATCATCCTGCGCAGGGTCGATTATGCATCACGTGATGCTCATGCGGTGGGCAGGCGTGTCCGGAGTCGCGCCGCGCCGCGGTTCAAAGGGCCGCTTGACGCGAAGCGCCCAAGTCGGGCAGGTAGGACGAGAGGAGCCAGTGTGTGCGTGAATTTTCTGCCGAGCTGGAGAAATAAATACGCTTTGCTACATTTCTTGCTAGATACCCACCAACCATGTCGTCTTCGGAGAGACGCCGGAGCCAGCGCCAAACGATGGATGGTATGCATGTGCGCGCGGGTAGGATTGCTAACGTAACAGTCAAGGTCTTGTACACGCTGGACACAAGTCCACACACAATGATTGCGCGTGCGGGACATCGCGTGTCAGTTCGGATTGCGCGAAAGCAGGGAACAAATGTGCTTTTGGGCCGCGTACTGCTCAAGACATGTTTGAACGCCATTTGTCTCGCGAGCCCGGAGCTATTACTCGACAAAAATAGGGACTATATCGTGTACGCTGTGGATCCTGAAGAGTCTGATGCATCTCATGCTTCAGTGGCAAGCCCACAGAAATACGCACCTGTGTTTGTCGGCAAGGGATTTTTCAGTGGCGGCATTACTGAGCCGGGTGACGGCACCTCTTTCGTGACCGGCCAGGTCCGCTTAGAGTCGCGCACAAGTTCAGCCTTCAGCTCAGACGAAGAAGAAACGCCTGCCAAATCGACGCAGTTTCTTGAAATTGTGTTGCGCATGAAAGAGGCATCGCACCTTGGGCGCGAGCAATACCAAAGCAGACTTCGCGGACTTGCTGCACCGCCTGTCCCAGCGCCATCCACGCCTGTCCTATCCGAGCCGAGCATTCCACCAAAGCCTGCATCTACTCCCTCGGCACAAGTGCTGCAAGTGTTACAGGCTATGCAGGCTCACAAGGGTGGCTTGTCGCAAGATCAGCAGTCACACTTGATGGGGCTGTTGGATATGGTCGCAGGTGCCGTACAATGTGGTGCCTTACCCACTTCTGCTGGCGCAGAGACGCCACGGCCGCCGTCCAACACACGTACCGAGCCCAAGGCAGCTCCTCGAGCGAGCCGACCTGGCTTGCGTGATACCCGTGCTGAAATGCCACGCATATGCTACAACTGCGGTACCACCAACGCCACGACATGGCGTATTCTAACATTACCGTCTGGCGTCACCATTAACCACCCTGCCAGCGAACGACCGCCATCGGATGCCGTCCCGTTAACATGGACGCCACAGTATCCGAACTCGGGGCCGATTCAGACACACAGTGAGGCGCGTTGGCAGGCGTGTAATCCATGTGGCTTGTACTTTGCTAAGTATGGCGTAGCACGCCCCGAATATGTACGCAACTTTGTGGCACGTCCGTCCAAGGACGACAAGAAGCGCGAAAGTACGTCTCAAGCGACGAGCAGGTCCATGGACCGCATTAAGCGCGAACGCTCGCAAACGTCACCCGGCAGCACACGCGTAGGCTTTTCGCGAACTCTGAGTACAGTGGCGAATCGTGACGCAGAGCGTTTACAAAAGCGACAGCGACAACATATGCACGATGAAAACTTGCCGCCCACCTCACCAGACGCGGCCATGCCAGTATCATACCCGACCGTCAAGAGCCCTGCTCACAGCGCCTCTATGCGCCATGCGTTGCAAGCCAGTCCGTCATCCTCCGCCTTCGGCATACCGTCATCGCTCATGAACTCGAGCCCGAGCACTATGTTGAATACATTGATGTCGGCACCAGGCCTTCCACCTACACCGAGACGCACTCGGCCAGAGCCGGCATCTAGTCCTGTGCGTCGCAGTCCGCGAAAGCAGCCGCCTGGGACCATGGCCGATGTGAATCCGTACGCATCTGCGGCCCAGCGATCTGCCTCGTCACCTGCACCCAAGCGGGCTGCTGGCACAGCCCGCGACGCCCTGACATCGCCTGCGGACCGAACGCACGTTTTGCCGACCTTGAATCCATTCATGGGTTTGAGCACGCTGGACGATGACATGGATCCATTAGGATGTCCACCGAGCCCCACGGAAGGACGGACGTCGCGAGCGAAGCCTGCACCCAAGCGTGATATTCGCACGCCCAGCCGCATGCCCAGAGATCAGACATGGCCGACGAGTCCGACACTGGCCTTGTCTGAACCATTTCGTATTCACGAGCCCATCAAGGACCTGTTTCCTGACAATGCTCAAGGCCACTGGATGGCCGACTGGGGCTCAGGATCCACCCATGCGCTATCTCCCCATCATGCAGCCACGGAACAGCCTGCGCCCGACGCTGCTGTGCATGACAAAACCGAGACCTCGCTCGTGACTCACGCGCCGCGCCGACCCATGCCGACGACGGTGGAAGATGCATCCTCGTCCCAGTCAGGCTCGCCACCAGCCACTTCACCTGATCTGGACGACTCGCTCGTGGATCTGATTGAAGATCCATATGGACTTTTATCAGCATGTGGGCTCGGCATGATGCAGCAGCCAAACCAAGGCACCCAGGGCATCGTGATGAATCCATCTGGAGTGGGTGGCTTTAGCGCCGATGCGTTCAACCAAATTGAGATACACAACTCCCCCTCCTTTACACAGCAGCTCGATGCTTTCACGCAGAGCGGCCACCTCGGCATCGCGGCACATATGAATGAGCCACAGGGCGTGTCTGTCTTACCCGCAGCGGAAGTGCGTTCGTTCGGACACGCGAACAAGTCTGCGCCCACGGCTCTCGAATCGTTCCTTGATGATCCAACGGTCCAGTCGATGCTCAACAACTTGAACGAGTCCACGGCGCCGATCAAGCAGGGAAAACGCGAATTGTCTACTGGATAATACATAACTGTTACATAACTACACAATCAGCGTCGGGTACTTTTAACGGTATACGTCCACCATGAGCCTTGAGATCCTTGAGACGCTGCATGGCTCGTGGATGCTGCTGCGCGGCTGCGCGGGTGTACCAACGGACGGCTTCGTCCATATCGACCGCCGTCCCAATACCGATCTCGGCGTAATGACCCACGGCATACTCGGCATTGGCGATGCCTTTGCTTGCCGCTCGCCGCGCCCAGGTGTACGCTTCGATGTCGGACTGTTGCAGCACACCTTCTGCGCCTGTCAGGTACCAGCCACTGAGTGCGAGTTCAGCCTGGCCTTCGCCACGCATAGCCGCCGTATTGAACCACATAATACTGCTGCGTGGATCCACAGGGCAGCCCAAAGAGCCATTCGCGTATCCTTCGCCGAGCTTGCACTGACTCGGTGTGTGTCCCAGTCGCGCTGCTTGGGTATACAGATTTCGCGCGAGCGAAGGATCGAATGGCACAAAGCGGTTGGAAGGTTCAGCATAGTGCGTGGCCAGCTCGTACAGCGCGTGTGGATTGTCCTCGTCGGCCTGGTCCGCAGCACGTTTGAGCCACACGATGGCCTCACGTGGATTGGGATGCTGCTCCAACAGTCCATACAGCAGAATCATGCCGAGCTTGTACATACCGGCCGTATCGCCCAAAGACGCGGCCTTTCGGTAGAAAAGCACGCCAAGCTTTGGATTTCGTTTTGTGCCAGCACCCACTTCATTGCATACCGCGGTGCGATACGTGGCTGCTGGGTGATTTTGTTTCGAGGCTTGGACATACAAATGGTACGACTTGGCGTGGTCAATAGACATACCGAGCTTGCCATTGCCATAGCAGTTGGCCAGGTAAAACTGCGCGTCTGCATACGGCGGTTTGCCTGGCGCGGCACCTGACGTCGCGAGCTTTTTGATGATTTTTACGCTCTCTGATAAGAGTGCCTCGCGGTACTTGCGCGCCTGCTTTTCCGAGTCATGCGGATCCAGCGTGCGCTTAGCCGCTTCAATTAAATATAGCGCATACACCATGAGGGCTTCGGCGTCTTGTTCATCTTTGATTCGACGACGATAGTTTTCAATGTACTCCTTCGTGTAAGGCACAGCTGTCGCGGCCTGTGAGTCGCGACTGTAGCGCCAATCGGTGGCGCGCGGAGAGCTGAGTACAGACAAAGGAGGTGATCGAATCCGCGGCGTAGACGGAGCAATAGAAGCGCGGGGCATGGAGGAGGCGGCATCAATAGAGGGGGCATACGTCGAGTGCACCGGGGACGATGGCATGCTGCTTTGTAGATACGCTGTCGGCATATACGCCACGCCACCAGGGCTTATGGTATTTTCTGTCATAAAATGAAGAGTGTGGCGCAAATGAGCTGCGCGGGCCTTTGCCGGTTTTTGCCACTCACTTGCGCGCCACGCACAATCGCTGGGATCTGGAGTCCCTGGGGAAAAAAAGATGGCAGCCTCAGTGTGCAGGTGTGTGGCCACGTGGCTGGTCTCCATGCACGTCCATCCCTCGTCAAGGTGGATGTCCAAATGATGACGGCACGAAAAAGCAGCGCGACCGAGTATTGTAGAGGCACATGCTGTTTTACACGCAAAGTGTGTATGCTATGAAGGACTTTTTTGTTCACTGACATGAGACCCATTCCCACGAAAGTACCTACCTTGCTCATCATCATCTGCAGCGGTGATTAGACTGGCATGCATACGTACCCGAACGAACTCGTCATAATTGATTTGGCCATCCCCATCCGTGTCAGCCTCACGGATCATTTCTTCTACCTCTTGGTCGGACAGCTTTTCGCCTGAACATGCATGAGCACGGCCACCACATACCTAGGTTGGTCATTCTGATAGTTAGCATACTCTGGCAATCACACGTACACATGACGCAGTTCAGCTGCGCTGATGAATCCATTCCCGTCTTTATCAAACACACGGAAAGCCTCCTTGATTTCCTCCTCGCTATCCGTATCCTTCATCTTCCGAGCCATCATTGTGAGGAATTCAGGGAAGTCAATCGTGCCGTCACCATCAGCATCGATCTCATTCACCATATCCTGAAGCTCGGCTTCAGTGGGGTTCTGGCCTAGAGAGCGCATCACAGTACCCAGCTCCCTGGTCGTAATGCTGCCATCACCGTCTGAATGTCAGATGTCGCATACACATACGAACCTTTATCGAAAAGAGAGAAAGCCTCCTTGAACTCTTCAGTCGTGTTAGTACGCGTGCCTGCATACGCGCGCGATGTCCACAATAGGAGCACAGTACATACCGGCAATTTGTTCTGCTCCTGTTAGCTCAGATCGGACCAGCTAGGCAACGTACCCTCAGACTGTACAGATGGCGCCATGAACACAAAGCATGCGTGTTAGCTCGTGGTCTCGAAAACACAAATGTCACATACCAAGTGTTCCGCCATAGCACAAAAAGGTAATGGTCGGTCGCAAAATTAACGTTATAGCCGGGGAGACGACGCGATGTGTCACGCTCTCCATTAGTGCATTTCCGCAATATAATGCCTTACTACGCCACGCGAGCATCACGTGGTGAACCACCGCCACGAACGCGCTACATCATCCAATCACTATGGAGCAGGCAAGTTTGGAATGCGGGGTAGGGCCATGACGTTGGGTTCAACTGGGCACCAACGAGGGTCGCTTGGTTGGGGGCAGGCGTTGGGCGATTCTTCTGGATCGCATGTATTAAATCGCTTTGAAGCAAGATGCTGGATTGTTTGCAAGAGATGTCGACGAGACATGTCATGATCGAGCATCGCAAGTATATCGTCCAAATGTACGACGAGAATATCCCAAACATCCAACAGAATCGGTATTGAGTGCGTAAAGTTGTAGATCCGAGTACGCAGGATGCGTTCCACTAAGGGAGAAAACATAGCGGGGGTGCTGCCTAGCTGGTGAATCTGATGCACAGACGCACATCGACGGTACCATTCCTGCTGCACAAATTTCAGAGGGCTGTCTGACATGTCGTTTTCCAACATGTTCTTCGGACCAGGCGACAAATGCAGCCACTCGAGCCACAAGGAGACGCGTAGGCGATCGACCATACACAGCCGCATAAGGATGATAACCATCTCGAAGTTGTGTTCGACGACGGCTTTGCGGATGATCATGGGACGCACATCGCTGCTCTCATGAGCAAACTGCAAGAAAGAGTCGGTGGGGTGGTTGGGTGGCGGGGTCGGACAAGCATCATACATTTGCCCGGCAGGCGGTGCCAAGAATGTCGCAGACTCGGCCGTTTTACCAGCCTCTCTGTAATGGGCATGGGCCTTTTGATATTCGCGCTCCTGCGCTCGGAGTTGTCGCGTGAGATGGCGCAAGTCGTCACGCGCAAGCCAGCGCTGAATCCAACCAAGTGAAAAGAAAGGATTAAAAATGCAAGTTTCCTGCTCCAAGATGATTCGAAAGTGGTGCTGCCAGGCATCCAACTCGTGCAGTGGCGGTCCATCGGATGGAAACAGTTCTGATAGTTGAGGCTGTGGGATAAGGAAAAACGGCAAAAGGAGCCGTAGACGCTCAAGAGCCACAATGACCTGCTCTGTCTCAGAGAGAGAAGACGCGCGTTCTTCTTCTATCTCTTTTCTGACCGGCTCCAGTGCCTCTTCTTCCTTCTCGCGAGCTTGAATGAAGCTAGCGCTTGTCGAATCGTTTCGATCAGGCAAGATAACGGTGGCACCATCTGCCGTCATCACACTTGCGCCTTTATTCAAGTGAACATGAGCGACGCGACGACGAAGACGCACCCAGCGGCGTCGGCGAACAAAGGTCCAAATACCTGGTTTGCCTGTCCATCTAGCCGAGCGAGAGCGTATGGAGCGCATTAAAGCCTCTATGCCCTCATCGGGACGAGTGGCTTCCTTGGATTCACGCCGTGCTGTACGATTCGCATCCACGTAATGCGCAAACATGTGAAATGCCTGCCACCATTGCTGTGGGCCCGCCTTCGAGGATACTTGGATGGGCCGGCGCCAAAACTGCAGACCTGTAAAGCTACCACTGTATTGCCATCCGTCCTCGTCGGTGTTGCCCGTCATGTCAATCATCCAAGTAGGATGCACCCATTCCCACGTAGGGTCTGGCAGCTGCATGGTCAGAGTGGTAAGCGCTGTATTCATGCCTTGTGCGTCCGTCCATGGCGAAGGATCAAACGCGGAGAGCACATTTGAGCTGAAGCGCTTCGACACTCCAAAAAGCACAATGCCACGCTGATTCTCATGTAACATATCGTACACATATTCAGGGTTGTCAGGATCCGCAGGGGTTGTATATACACGTGCGCCACCTTGTCTCGCGTGGTGCGGGTCTTCATCGTCTGACTCCATATCATCTTCGGCCAGGGTCTTGTTCCATGCCCGAAGTTTTCGACGTCTCCATACATGGGGACGAGATGCCGAGGCTGGTGAGGTGGAAGGAGTGCAAGGCCTGTGATCGGGCGTTCCACGTCTGGAGGCAGGTAATTCATAGATGCTTTGAGCATCCAATCGTTGCGACGACCGGAGAAGAGAGCTGAGACGCGGAAGGCCAGCCGCTGAGAAGGGAGACGGTGTGCGAGCTGGTGTGGAATGAGGCCAGTCTTCCGGCGAAGCCTGGTTAGCTTTGCTGGACCGGGAAGATGTGTTCTCATCGCGTAGTTCAGCAGGCATTTTACGCATATGTCGCATCTGGGCGTGCATGTCTTTGTTAGTGAAAACGTTGTTATGCGCTAGGCTGAGAATTTGCATCGATTCATCGCCTTGACCATCCCAATCTGAGAGCGTATTCCTTCGTTCGTCATCCATCATGGGCGATGTGGTGTCAGAAGCAGACCACCGAGAGTCCAACAGAGCGGAGGGGACTTGAGGTTGAGGCTTGACGACTTTCGTTTGAGGTGTGGGCCGTACAATCTGCAAGGGAGATGGTTTGGAGTGCACGTCTGATGCAATTTGCTTAGCGTGCTGCAATGCGGCGTCCGAATCTTGAAGCGAGTTGGATCTAGACGGAGTATCTTTTGGATCAACAGGTCGGTTGGCATCCTTTAGGAGGGCTGGAACGGAGGTGGCAGTTTTCTTGCTGAACGGCTCCTGTGTATGGAGCGACGACGGAGGCACGGAGGAGGCGGAAGAATAGGCATGGGAGATGGAAGGCGAGCGTGACGAATCAGAGTCCGGGTTCACAACAGCCACTGTTTCGAGTGCCGCTGATGAGCCGACATCGATATCCATGGCTGGATTCGGCGAGACCACAGGTCCATGATGCTTTTGTGATGATGTGGATGATGAAAAGAGCGAACGGCGCTCGGTGCTCGATGACGCAGCCCGATTCAGAGCATTGATGCCCATCCACCTGCGCCAATTTTGCGCCTTGAATACATCGCTTTCATATGACGCGATTTTGTTCTTTGCATCTTCTTGAGGTCCGATAGGTCTCGGCATGCTAGGAAGAGGCCCGCGTGAGCGCATTTGAGGTGCACCAGAGGAGCCTGTGCGAGAATGCGTGCGTTCATGCTGAGGCTTCAGCGGCTGCTCTGGTTCTGGGGCAGGTGCCCATCGTTCCAAGTCGGAGACTAGCGGCGAAGTAATCGCCGCAGCCGGCGACAGAGGCGGTTCAGTCTCTGTAGTCGGCGAAGTCGGTATGGACCGCGCAGCGTCGAGGCCATGAGCATCAGCTGGCGTCACGACCAACGACGGAAGCGGCGGCTTGGGGTCGGATGAGCCCATCCTCTTGTTCCTGAAAACCATAAGAGTAGACGCTCAGGTTTTTCCCGGATATATACAATGGAACAAAGAGGTGTGTTGGCGTGGGCGTCGCTTCAACGCTAGATCCGACCCCGGCACAAACCCCACCCCGCTTCGTCAGCACACCTCCACTAGACCGTTGGCCCCCTACCGACACGCTACCAACCCTAGCCAAACCACGAGGATATGCCCCAGTTATGTATGTTTTGTTGGATGGTGTGCAATGCGCTGGCATAGTCCACATTTTGGAGCTGCTGCACAACTTGTGGCATATTAGCGGTGAAATTAATGGAGCCCGTGTACCACGCCATGGCACCAATGCCCATCGCCCCTGCGGCTGTCAGCATTCCCGCCGCGCGCGCGAGGGGGCGGCGGCGGCGTCCGCTGGACTCCTGTGAAGCCACCTGAACGTTGCTTCCATCGTGATCGTCTTCGGCCCGGCGCTTGTTGGCACGCGAGCGAATGTTGAAGTCCTGCATGGCCTCGTCTTGCACCTTGGCTGCCAGGAGCTGCGACTCCCGAATTTGCGCATCGATCTGAGCAGGTGTCAGTGAGTTGGAGAGCTCTGAACGAGAGAGCGCAGCTGAAGAAGAAAGTGCGGATCGACGTGTTGTGCGTTGCGAAGGCGTCGACGATTCCTCAGTCTTGGTCGGCGCAGATGGCACCTCTGCTGTGCGCACACGCTTTGTCAGGCGGCTATTCGTTTCCTCAGACTGTGCTCCTTCCGTCGACTCGCTCTCTGCTTCTTCGGACTTTTCAAGCGCATGAGCAGCCGAAGCCACGGTCGCAGCATCGGGGTTGAGGATAGGTGTGTTGCTATTCGGCAGCAGCAACGCTGTGGCTTCAATCAATGGCTGTGCCAATTCAAGTATGCCATAGTCATTAGCAATGGACGAAGCATGCTGGCATGGAATCCACACACCCTGGAGACGAACACCCGTCGACCCAGGCGGCATCGTGCCCGTCTTCTTCGACGGTGTATCTGTTTTCCGCGGGGAACTCGAGCGGGACGCAGCCACAAAGCCGCCATTGGCCGCCTCCGTGTCGAAACGCGACTCGAGGTACGTCATCTCCACGCTTTCCTCTTCAGCATCGGCATAGGGGAACGCGAGGCGAAACATGGACGAGCCAGCAATCGCATTCGTGTCGAAGCGCTTCAGAAGAAAGCCATGCTCCGCACCGTTCACAGTAGGCAGCTTGATACGGCCAATAATAATTTCCCTGTCATGTAAGTAGACGCAGTACGTACTTGTCCTCGCGACGAATGACCTGGAGCTTGACCTGACGAGACTTGACTTCTTGTAGTCGCGGGTTTGTACGCTTCGGGAGCTCATGTACACGCTCTGAAGAGGGCTCTTGCATCTTGGTAGCGGCAGCCTTGCTCGTGCGCGACTTGGACGGCGACTTGGATGGTGACTTGGACGGCGACTTGGCAGGCGTCGATGTGGCCGGAGAGTCGGTCTTGGCCGTCGCACGACGCGACCTGGTCGTCCTTCGAGGAGTGATAGCCGGTGAGTCGGATGCGATCGACTCTGCAGCAGGCGACGGATGACTCGCGCTTTCACCGCGGCCCTTGCGCGGCGTACTACGACGTGGAGGCATACGTGATGAGGTGCAGAACCAAACGACGATCGGCGCCTCTCGTGTGTTGATGCTGTCTCGCACGCGTTTCGTGACATGTCACGTGATAGTGCACGTGGACGTGTCGCTCAATGCGGGGTTGTGCGCGAGTGTGGAGGTGAACGACCGCGCGTGTGCCACTGGAACCCGAAACGCCTACAACCGACACGGACGGGGCCTGCGCTAAAGTGTGGCGTGATGAAGTACCTAGAATACCCCGAGCTCGAGGTGTTGTCACGCGCGCTTACCTTTGAAATGTCCGAGTGCAAAGTGTTTACGCGCATCGAGGCATACTCGTGCAAGGCCGTGAACAAAGAAAAGCGCTTGTTCAAGTCACTAGAGTCATCGTACCTGTTATCGGCATCAAGCTCACCACCCGCTTATCTAGAGGAGGCCTTAGCTTCACCCTTCGGGCGCCTTGACCAGCCTTCGGCACGGAAAACGCTGTTTCTTCTTATTGCAACGCTAAATGGTGCATTTCCCGATCACGACTTTAGTGAAGTGAATCCTGCCGATTTTGTCCGCGAGTCCAGTCCTACCGTTGTGTTGAACAGTCTCACATCGACGCTCCTAAGTTTGCGTAGTGGTACAGGCTCTCCAGCGTCCCTTCACGCCTCGATCGACGACTCGCCACTGTTAAGCTCGTTGGCCCGTTCGCCTTTGGCACTCGATGCACGGTCGACGCCTTCCCATGTCCGTGCCGCCACACCCACAGCAGCCGACGGCGTCAGCAGCGGCACTGCAGCAACCCATACGCCTGGTCCTGCCAGCGGCAGCGGAGCCAGCCCGAACCTGTCGTCATCACGCTCTGCGTTTGCGTCGTTGCCATCGGTGATCGATGAGATCATCCATACAGCTGACTGCGAGGTATACACGTTTCATCCGGACATGGACTCAGATCCGCATGCGAGTGCTGAGCCAGACGAGGAAGGTACCGGTGACATGTATGAGACGGATCCCTATGACGAGGGATACACAGTCGATGATGACGACCAAATGGCAGGTACGAATGCAGCACACTCAGGCGGGATGCATGGAAACGGCGCCGGCGATGCGTACATGGACGATGCGTCGATGGCAGACACACCCATGTTTGACGAGGATATGGACGTTGCGCCATCCTTGCTCGGGAGTGCGCATGGCGGCGCTCATGCATCGCCCTCTCTTACCGTTGATGAAGACGACTTGGCTGGCGCGGGCGCGGGTCTCTTGTGGTCTACCTTCGCATTCTTCTATAACAAGCGCATGAAACGCATCTTGTTTGTCAGTGTGTGGAGTCGAAAGAACTCGCCGCTCGGCACCACACCCACCATGTGGAGCAGTCCTTCTCTGGGGGCCGTGCAGCCATTGACAGCCACGGACGATGTGCCAGCACTCGGCATTGCGCCGTCGCTGTATGATCGTCTCGCTGAACGGGCACCTGCCGCCCCCTCTGCACCTCGGCCAACTCGCGCGCGTCGTTCCGCGCCCTATTCCGTGGCACAGCGACGGACAAGGCAAACGACACGTGGTCGATCCGCCTCCAACAGTCCGGCGCCCAGTGCCTTGTCGCCTTTTCCACATGCACAGGCGCCGCACGCTATGCATCCGCCGGCTGCGCGACAAGCATCGTCCACCTACACATCTCTCGACGCTGCCGCGCTTAGCGTAAGTGCGCCCGACCCACGAGCCGTTCAACCGCTCGCAGCGAATCCACCGTCTAATGGCATTTGATAATGAATAGAACTATGTAAATGATGAATCGAGACGACCAGATTCGGTCATGGGGTTGAGCCAACGGTCAAACATGACCAGCGACGCCTCTCGGTCATCGAAGGGCACAAGATGACCGGCATGGTCCAACGTCGCAAAGGTCAGGCCACCATAGTGACGAAACTGGCCTGCACGTTCTTTGTCACCCTTCTTGGCGTACCAGTCATGCATTTTGGCCTTGGCATAGCCGTCGTGACCCGACCACTGTAGCTCCTCGATCCACGCAGCATTGCCCAGCCAGTTGCACTGAAAATCACGGCGACCTGAGTAGGCAAGCACTCGGACGCCTTCCTCCAGAGCACGCTTCACGGCCCATGTGCTGTCAAGCACGCCATCTCCGGTGGAATAATAGTCCCAGTACACACGGTCCGAGCAACCCACAAACGTTCCATCGTCCTTGTCGCCAAAGTCGTAATCATCGATGCCAAGTACTCGACGTGTAACCTTGTCATTGAGAAACGACTCGATATATTCGTCCTCAGGGTAGTAGTCAGGATGTGTGTAGTCAAAGGGGGACTTGTCCGTTCCCATCCAGGGATCGTTCAGTTTTTCATCACAGAAAAATTGGGTCTCGCGACAAAATTGGCGATTGTACTTTTTATTGCACTTGTCGACTTTGGCCAGACATGTAGGCAGATGCTTCTTCATCTCGCGGCAAGTGGACTTGGCCAGGAAGGGCTTGTGACCCGATTTTTTCGTGCATGCATAATCATAGTAGGCCTGGTACAAATGCTTGGGCGACGTCATACCATTGCCGATCAGCATTGACTGCACTGGCAGTGGTTTGAGACCTTGTTCAGGATTCTTTTCGTAGAGTGCATTGTCCGTCAAGATCTGGTCGACCATGAGAGGAATGTAACGGCCAGCGTACGACTCGCCAGCGACGTGGAAGTCACGAAGGTGGACAGATGAGTCGTTTTTGTAAGAACCAAACGGACCGTCGTTGTGCGTAGCAAGCAAGTGCATAAAGGCACTGAGGTCACGGGCACCCTGCTGAGACGAGAATACTCGCGTCGCTGGTGACTTTTTCTTGGTTCGCGTGCCATTTTTCCACGAAGCGTACGAAAATCCGACGCCAATAGGCTGGTCTAAAAAGATGAGGTTGGACTTCTGCACCCAAGAATAGGGGTTTGCCTTGGTCGAGATCTTGCCATGGCCCGAGTCCTTGGTCGCCAGACATGGGCCCAACTCTTGAAGCAGACCCGTCATTGACGAGCATCCTGGCCCCCCTGTGAGCCAGAGCGTTAGAGGATTTTTTTCTGGTTCATGGCGCGACTCGAAGCCCCAGAAGTAGAAGTGCTCGACGACGCCGGAGTGATTGTACCTCTCCTTGGTCGAGCCCAAGCCACCCTCGATCTCTTCCAGTTTGTCGAGATCCACATCCAGGTATCCTGACCAAGATGTCCGGTTGCCACACACATAGCCCGGTACGCGGCGCAAACGGAGCGTATGCGCTGGCAGCGAAGGATGAGAAAGGACCTTGTATGCATCCTCCAGGTGAATTGGTTCCTGCTTAGCCTTGACAGCGATAGTGGCTCCTAGCAGACATAGGATCGACCAACGAGATAGCATAGTGCCAAGCTACGGGTAGAGTCATCTGGGGGGCGTCATTTTATACATGGCCGTGGGCCTAGAGTGGTACCCTTCAGGCCTGTCGACACCTGATCCCACTGCATGGTGATCGTTAGCACGTGACCTTGTGCCTGATGACTCGTCCGCGTTGCAACTAGGCTAGGCCATCGAAGCTTGCCACTGGACCATGCTGCAGCAATCGACACCTTTTGTTCCGGCTTGGGATAGTGCAGATACAAACGTTGAAGCCTGGTCGGTGAAGGACGAGCTGGCTTCAGCTATTCAGTGCACGGCGCCATTGCTGGTGCCATGGGGTGCACAAGTGCCTGCCAAGCTCCGCCCCATCGTAGAATGTGACGTGTCGACGTCGTATGACGAGGCTGTGGACGTGCTGAACGGTGGTGCAGAAGCCATTGCAGTGCGTCCAGACTCGGCACTGATGGAGGCGCTTGGTGCGGACGTCGTTAGCGAGCGTGTGCTCGTTGTGCTGCGTGACGGCGAAGAGTTGAGCGCTGAGGTGCCACCAGCAGGTCTTCTCGTGGAAGGCGAGCGTATTCCTTCTTCCGAGTCGCTTAAGCGCTATGTCGATCGCATGAATACCAGTGTGAGTGGCCGAGGCGTGTACGTGCGAGCGCCTGTGGCGTCTTTGGACGACGTTCGCGCCATCGCTGCGCACGGCGCCACTGCTATTATCGGCACGAGTCAATTGGCACTTGAGCAGCCAAGTGCTGGCCAGCTGGACTATGTGGAAGCGTGGATGTGCACCATGACCAGCGACCGTGCCGATGGCCTGCTGCCGACGCTCGTCGTGTCCGACACGTGCTCAGCAGCTCTGGGTCTGGTGTACTCATCTGCTGAGTCGGTGCGTGCTTCCCTCAAGACTGGCTCGGCGCATTACCAGTCGCGTAAGCGCGGTCTTTGGCATAAAGGCGCCACGAGTGGTGCGACGCAGCGTGTCGTGCAGCTGCGTCTGGATTGTGATCAGGACGCACTCGAGTTCCGTGTAGAGCAGCATATGGGCGATGTGTCTGTGGGCTTTTGTCACCTCACAGACCGCGCCTCTTGCTTTGGCAACTTGCAAGGCCTTGCCAAGCTTGAGCATACATTGCGTGCCCGAAAGCAGTCAGCGCCACCGGGTTCGTACACGTCGCGACTGTTCAATGATGCAACGCTGCTGAGTGCCAAGATCCGTGAAGAAGCACAGGAGCTCATTGACGCACGGGATCGCGAACATGTGGCTTTTGAGGCGGCTGACTTGCTATACTTTGCTTTGGCGCGCTGCATTTCTGCGGACGTCGGCCTCGCAGACATTGAGCGCTCGCTCGATGCCAAGAGCAAAAAGGTGTCGCGCCGTAAGGGTGATGCCAAGCCGGCCTATATGCCAAAGAACGAGCCGTTGGACGCTTCGGCGCCGATCCGTCTGCCGGTGCACCGTCTCAGCGAGACGTCTGCAGCACAGCAGATCGAGCTACTTCGGCGTCCGGCGATCCGCACGACGCAGGTCATGGACCGCGTACGTCCCATTCTAGCCGCAGTCAAAGAGCGCGGTGACGAGGCTGTGCTTTCTTTCACGGCACAGCTGGACCGTGTGCAGCTGGACAGTACCGTGCGTCTACCGCCGTTCCAGACAGAGGCTGATAAGCAGGCGATGGATGCGCGTACGCGCGAGGCCATTGATGTGGCGTACGCGAATGTGCGGTCGTTCCACGAGGCGCAAAAGGCGCCGGCCAAGACGACGCCCAGCAAGCATGCAGCGTGGGCGCCTGGGGAAGATGTTTTGGAGGTCACGACGATGCCGGGTGTCGTTTGTACGCGATTCCCGCGAGCGATTGAGAGCGTCGGATTGTATGTGCCTGGAGGCAGTGCCGTCTTGCCATCGACGTCGCTCATGCTCGGTGTGCCGGCGCAGGTGGCAGGATGCAAGACGATTGTGCTCGCGACGCCGCCGCGCTCAGACGGCTCGATTGCGCCAGAAGTGCTGTACGTTGCCGACAAGATCCAGGCGACATGCATAGTGTGTGCTGGTGGTGCACAGGCTGTGGGTGCGATGGCGTACGGTACACAGAGTGTGCCCAAGGTCGATAAGATTGTCGGTCCGGGCAACCAGTATGTGACGGCCGCCAAGATGCTCGTCCAAAATGAGGTCGATGCTCTGGTGTCGATCGATATGCCGGCCGGTCCTTCGGAAGTACTGGTCGTGGCTGATGCGAGTGCTGAGCCTGTGTTTGTCGCGTCGGATCTGCTGTCTCAGGCCGAGCATGGCCCTGACTCGCAGGTGGTGCTGGTGGGCATCGACCTGGATGACGCCAAGCTGCGTGCGATCGAAGATGAGGTGGACAAGCAGGCGCGTGCGCTTCCGCGTGTAGATGTCGTGCGCCAGGCCATTGATAAGAGCGTGACGATGCTGGTCAAGACACGCGAGGAGGCCATGGCGTGGAGCAATCGCTATGCGCCTGAGCACTTGATCCTGCACACCACGGAACCTGAGGCGCTCGTGCCGCTCGTGCAGCACGCTGGCAGTGTATTTGTGGGTGCGTGGAGTCCGGAAAGCTGTGGTGATTATGCATCTGGCACGAACCACACACTGCCGACGTACGGCTTTGCGAGGCAGTATGGCGGTGTGTCGACGTCTACGTTCCAGAAGTACATTACCGCTCAGACGCTCGAAGCTGATGGCCTTCGACAACTCGGCCCGCACGTCGTTGCGCTCGCAGAATGTGAAGGTCTTGAAGCGCACGCCAATGCGGTCCGTGTGCGTCTGCAGCAACTGGCACCATAAAAACGTAGGCAGGAGTATGGAGGTATTTTTATGGCCTATCCACCGTCACGTCCCGAGCGCGACCCGCGTCCAGGGGCACCGACGCATGACGAGACGCCACTGTACGAGGCTGCGACATTGTACGCGCAGTCGCCGCATGTGCACGCAGACCGGCGCGAGCGAGCCCGGCGCGAGCGGCGATCGCAGTACGGACCGCGGCATGTGTTTCTCTTTGGGCGCGCGAAGCGAGTCGCGGAGCCCATGTACCTCGTCCTAGCCGTGCTGCTTCTTGGTCTACTTTGGATCGTGACGAGGACGTCTCCCGCCTCTACGAAGCTGTCATCTCCGCCCCCGGCCGCCACAGCGTACTTCTCCACCACACCACCATCCATGCCGTCGCAAAAGACGTTTACGCTCGCATCGCGCGGCAAGGGCTGCCATCTCGTGCAGTCGGAGGTTGAGCGTGAAATTAGCGATATGATACGTGGCGTGCAAGTGGGCATCCTGACGCTGTTCATTCAGCACACGAGCGCGGCGCTCTCACTGAACGAGAATGTGGACCGGGATGTGCGCACGGATATGGACATGGCTCTGGACCACGTCGTGCCCGAGTCGCTTCCATGGCGCCATACGGACGAGGGTCCCGATGACTCTGTGTCGCACACCAAGGCTACGCTCGTGGGCCCATCGCTGACGATCCCCATCACGCGCGGCCAACTCAACCTGGGGACGTGGCAGGGTGTCTATTTATGCGAGTTCCGTCGCGCCAAACATGCGCGCCGCATCGTCGCGACCGTCCTTCCATAGACTATGACTACAGCTTGGCCTCAGGAGGCGGAGCACCTTGCTCCACGATCGTGCGCATCGTGCGCAAAGCATGTGCGATGCTCTGCTTGTACATGTGGACAGGGTGGCCATCGCTGCACGCAGGGTTCGAGCGCTTGGACTCGATACCGAACTTGAGCGTCTGGCTGCCGGCAAGGTAGTTGACGCCGAAACCGTCAGGGAAGCCGGAGCCGAAGCCCGTGCCAACGAACTTGTCGCCTGCACTCAAGCCACTCGTGCTCAACTTCCAAGACGCCGACTCGACGAGCAGCGGGTCGCTAAAGAGCTTGGGCACCTCGCCGTCGTCTTCGGCACGGTACACGAGGCGCAGACCCATCAAGTGGCGGTCAATGCCCTTGCCGAACGAGTGGTCGCGTGTCTGGCGCGTGTGCGATGACGTGGCCTCCGATAGCAGCTTGTACAGCTCCGTCGCCGGCTTCCTGGCCTGCACGCCTTGTACAAAGTTGAAGGCCTCGTTGCTGAACGAGCGGATCACATCCGTGCGGCCGTGACGGAAGAGACGCGTGCTCGCCGTCTCGTACGTGGCTGTTTGGCGGCCGTGCACGGAGGCATACGCCAGCTGCAGTGCCATTTGGATATACGCATCCGGTGCCTGTCGGGCCACCTTCTTGATCCAGTCCGCACCGTACTCACTAAACCACAACATGCCGATGTCCGAGTCAGACGTAATCGCCTTGGCCGTATTTTCGGCGTGCTCAATCGAAGCGCGCACCCGGTCATCCAGCTGCCACGCCAGCTTCGACCACTTGGGCGACTCGGCGAGCAGCGACACACCCTCGGCGCGCTCCGGCAGAGGCTCGCCGACCGGTGGCATAGGGTCGTCCAGCACCGTCTCGCTGAGGAACGAGGGAATGAGGGCGTCAACGGGCGAGTGCTCACCCGTCAGGCTCGCGCGGCCCGTCGGCTCCACGACAAACGAAATGGCCTTGTCGAACCAGCGATTGTGGCCGAGACGGCCAGCACCGGCGGTGTTGATCGCCATCGCCGAGCTGTAGCTAGGCTCGCTGCCAACGAGCGGCTTGGCACCTTCCGGCGCACCCAGGTTGTTGCAGTCTAGCGAGAGCACAAACAGACTCTTTTGGACGGACTGGAGGCTGAGGCGGTTCTGCGGACTCACCGACAAGAGATGCTCACGCGCCCTCGTCCACGTGTCCCGATCGTCACACGTCATAACAGGGATGCCATCGCCTTCGGCCTTTTGGGCATCGGCCACCATGTCGCGAAGAGCCTGTTCAATCGTGGCCAGGGGGTAAATTTCGCCGTGCTCATTGATCACGGGCAGCTCGTACACATTGTCACGTACCAGCACCGTGATATGGCGTGATGCCGCCGTGCTGTCCGTCGACGTATTGTGGTCGGCGGGGATATTGGGAATACGGGTGACGCCAAACATGCGGCTGTATTGGTACATGCAAAATGCACCGATACGTGAGCGATCCGGCTTGATCGTCTGCTTGTCGATGGCAATCTTGTACAGCGTCGCGCGGTACGTGATCCAGGCAGCACGGCGCAGACCGTACTCAGAGCCATCCCAATTTTGGCGGTGAATGGCATCAGGCGTGTAGGCGGCTGCATCCGCTCGCTCGCTCAGCTCGGCAGGCATGCTAGGGTCGGGCATGAACATGTTCCACCAGTTGCTGTTCACGAGCAGAGGCACACGCCACTCATGGTACGCTTTGGAGAGCCAGAACGAGTCGTCAAACCAGTTGTTTTCGGTCGTCTGGTCCAAATCGACGAGGCGCTCGTTCAAACGAGGGCCCACACCGCTAGAGATGAGCTCCTGCGCCCATTCGCGGCGCTTTTGCAGCTCAGACTGCGCATTCGTACCCGAAGGCAGCTCACCCAGCACCTCCTTCTGGCGCAGGACAGGCTCGAGGCTGCGCAAGTACCGCTCCAGGGTGTCCTGCAGGCGGGGCACCGGCAGGCGGGGCAGCGTCTCCTGAAGCTGGAACGTGGATGGACTAATACGTGCAAGCATGGTTGGCATGATGCGTGAAATACCAGAGGTAGAGAATGCGCGTCGATGCACTATATGAACGGCGGGAGAGCGTGCCAGTGCTCGTGATGCCATACCGGCAAGGATCCAGCCCCGGTCCGGCACCAGGTTGAGTGGGGTCTGGATGCATGTGTCACGTGATGCGGGGCATGCAGGGGCGAACCGATTGCCTCCAAGGCCCTGACGAAGCGCCTGCATCACACATGGACCATGTCCGATGCACAGACACGCTGACGCTGGATCACGATGCGACGACGCGGCGTCGGATGATCAATCAATATGTCGTTGACTGTGAGCTGGGCCGCGGTGTGTTTGGCAGTGTGAAACTGGCGCATGATGTGGCGACGAGCGCCTTGGTGGCGATCAAGATTGTGCAACGCGAAGCGCCTCGCAGGCTAGGTGTGTCGTACGTGCCACGGCAGACGGACGAGCGCGTTCTGCGCGAAATCAGAGCCATGTCCCGCTGTAGGCACTCCAATGTCGTGCAACTATACGAGGTGATTGATGATCCACGCAGCCGCAAGTTGTTCCTGGTCACCGAGTACTTGAGCGGTGGTGCCTTGGCGTGGCGGGACGCGTTGACGCATACGCCCGTACTCACGTGTAGCGCGACCAGGCGTGTCATTCGCGATGTCGCACATGGTTTGGCCGCGTTGCATCGATGTGGTGTCATTCATCGCGACTTGAAGCCCGCCAACATTTTGTGCACAGAGCACGGCGAAGCGAAAATCAGTGATTTCGGCAGTGCCTACGTACGAGAGACGCTAGGCTCAGCAGACGCGCTGTCAAGCACGACGGACCCTGTTTTGGCCCGCACGGCTGGCACACCGGCTTTCTTTGCGCCAGAGCTGTGCTACGGCGCCACTGATGGACCGCCGATTACCAAGGCTATGGACGTGTGGGCCTTGGGCGTAACGCTATACTGTTTGCTGTTTGGTCGCGTGCCATTTGATGCAGAGACGGAATACTTGCTGCTGGAAAGCATCCTGCATGACGATTATACCGTGCCAATGCACATGGGCAGCGACCGTGTGTTGGTAGGCCCGCGACCAGCACGGTGGCCCTCGCCGCAAGGCACGCCCAATGTGCCGCTGTCCGGCGAGGCGCATGCAGTGCGCCACCTGCTCGATGCTCTTCTCGACAAGGACCCAGCAACGCGCCTCACTCTCGATCGCGTTATCTCGCATCCATGGCTCGTGGCAGAGTCATGGTGATAGTAGCAGTTGTATATACCCACCTCACCAGGATGGCCAAAGCGGCTCAAGGTACGCGTGAGTCGAGCAGAATTGCCTGTGCAAGTCAGCCTCCATGACCTTTTCTGCAGCCAGCACATCGACAGCCGCCATAAGCGCCGTCCAAAACCGCCTGGCACGACGCAGCTCCAGCGTCACGTCGCGCACATTTTCAAATGTCTCGATGAGCATGTCAACGACCGTCTTTTTGGCCTCCACGACGTCCGGCGCATGGGCTTCGCCGACGGTAATGGGGCCATTATGTAGCGTGTATAACGCATCCATGTAACACTTGATCAAAATGCCCATACCCGTGTTCGTATCCGACTGGAACGGCAAACTGAAGCTCAAGTCGACGTAGTCGTCACGCTGCTGACGTGATTCGGTATGCAAGAGCAACGACACCATGACCATCTCAACAAGCGAGCGCAACGAACGAGAGAGACTCCTGGAGAATGAGTTGAATACAAGCATCTCGCGAGAGAGCGGCGCATCCCATGCCTGAGCCTTGAATGACATAGGCAGCAGACTGAGCGTGCGCATCGCAAGCAACATGCACTTGCGTTCGTCAGCCGAGCCAAACGATGGCCCTCCGCTGTACTCCGTGTCGCTGTAGGCATTTGCATGCAACACACGAGCGCGGATGAGTTCTAGTGCCATGAACAGCGGCTCCTGAAGACGATCATTCACACGCACGTGCTGGAAGGCTGCAAACAAAGCGCGCCCGTACGCCGTATGGGTATGCTCGGCAGTCAGGAAGCCACGCAGCTCCAGGAATCGCCAGAGCGAGTTGGCGACCAGTTCATCTTTCTTTTCAAGGCGCACGGCCGTCAAGCCCACGGTGTGCTTCGCACGTGCAGGATCCGCCGTCGTATGCAGACAAAGTGGAATATCGATCGTGGATGAGTTCTGACGACGCAGCTCTTCGTCCAGCATGGCAGCCGGCACATGCCATTGGCTCATGCGGGAGATGAGGTGCTGCGTCGGCTGGGCATCGTGTGGTACGGTTACATCGACCTGCGGCTGGAACCAATACACGGCCGACACCTTGCGCTGGCGCCAGAATGGATGCATAGCACCGCAGATAAGGGCAATAGCAACACATCGCGGCGATGTGGGGTCCTCTGTCAGGTACGTACGCACAAAGTGGCGATACTCTTGCGTCTCGCCATTGTCCAGGGGCGCTGGCTCGATAACAAAGCCACTAAGCAGACTTCCGAGCACGCTTGTACTCATAAGACCGCGTGAAAGATAAAGCAAAACTTGCTCGGGCAGACGGAAAGAAAAGATTTCGTGCAAGTCGCTGGGAATTTCAGGTTTGGGTCCCCGCTCGCACAGGGCCAAGGGTAGCGGCACGATGGCGCCGTCATCTGGGCTCAGCACGATGTTGTATTTGATCATAGCACGTGCATGGCAGAATTGATCAAGATAGGCTGCCTTGGCCACCATGGGATGCTCGCTAAAGTGGCTGCACAGCAAAAAGCCGCTGCGGTACTGACGCACATGCTGTGATACGACCCGCAGATTAGGCGTCCCAACAGAAGTAACAAGACCTGTCGATTCATCCTGAAGTGCAGGGAACGTCGGGCAGTACTCCATGCCCACAAGCAAAACGGTATCGAGGAATTCGGCTTCATTGCATTGTAGCGTACTCATCAGAGCGACTTTAGACGCATATTGGAATTTGCCATGACGCAGATCCATGTGCAAAATAACCTTGTCTACGTCGTCAAAAGCCAGAAGCTCAGAGGGCCCATACATCGCATGCACGTACTGCTTCGGGTGGCGCTCCATCATAACAAGCTGTCCTGTAGCTTGGTACGGTGCCACGACATAGTCAATGTGGTGGTACCGACACATCCGTAGGACAGAGCGGTATAGGTCAGAAAAAAACATGCTGTTGCTAGCCGCAAATTGCTGCGTCGCAAGCGAGACGTCATCCTGCTCGTAGGCGTCCCAGGCACGCTGCCGCTGCGCGGGTCGGCGGTCCTCGTAACTGAAAGGCCGCGTGCGCTTGGCAGGTGACAGTCCATGCAAAACAAACACAGGCTTGATGCGATGCTGTTCCAGTACACGCATATCACTTTCGACGCGCGACATAAGTGCCAAGGGCAAGCCACCAATCGCTGCGACGAGAGGCTCAGCCGAATCAGGTTTCGACAAGACCTGTCGTAAATAATACGACAGATCAATACCAAGCCGCGTGTACTTGAGCGCGCTTAGCGACTCTTCTTGCATTAGCTTTTCATCGCGCAGGAACCCCTCCAGTCCCCGGATCATGTCGTCACGACGTCCACAGACTCAAAAGCGTTGCTCGCCTACCAGCCTGCCAGCAAAACTCGGCCGGCCTCGCTCGTGTGGAGGTTTCCTCAAGCCACAGCTTCCTCTAAAGCTTCTTTTGGAGGCACAGGCCGCAAGGGACCATGTACCTGGGTGCGTACATACAAGACTATGTATAGCAGACACAACCCATGTAGGTATGGAAACACGTATCATCAATCACAAAATGTATACACGCAACGCATAGCGCATGCATGTAAATTACTGGAGGATGATACCGTCAAAGCGCTGCTTGAACCAGGCGGCGGTCTCGTCCCTGCGGACACGGTGGGACGCACCGACGCGGGCAACACGCTGCTTGCGACGGGCCACACGAGCACCAGGGCGGGTCATGCAGACGTAAAAGTCCATACCAAAGATACCAATACCAGGGTCGTACTTGATACCCATGTCAATGTGTTCGGTGATACCGAAACCAAAGTTGCCCGTCTCCGAAAAGTTGCGCTTTTGAAGCTCGTACTCCTTCACCTTGAGACCACGCTCAAGAATTTCCTCAGCCTTCGCACCACGGACTGTAACGTGGCAAGCAATCTTTTCGTTACGGCGGATACCGAAACCACGGAGCGTGTAGCGAGCCTTGCTCGTCACGGGCGTCTGACCCGTCAGCTGTTCCAGCACCTTGGTGGCACGCGTGAGACGGTCACCCGACTCACCCACCGAGATGTTGATGACGAGCTTGTCAACTTTCAATTCCTGTGTGTGTTAGTAACGTTCCGTCGCAGAAAGAGAATGACAAGGGTCCACATCGCCAGAGACAAATCTTGACCCCGTTGCGTCATTCACGCTGGTACATACCCTCATGGGGTTGCTGCACATGTTAGTATAACTGCTCACACAGCTGGCATGGCATCATTCGACGCCACACCTTCCAAGATACTCACATCGCCTTGCTCGATTCCGCCATGCTGTCAGTATTTAGTCGCAGTCGACGTAAGGAAGAGTCTGTCCACGGCGGGTGAACGAAGCTGTGCTCCCTCTCTCTCACGGTGCACGTCATGTGATGGTAAGTACACGTGACGATATATAGTTTTGGGTATATGAGCAAGTCATACATGATTGGGCATGTATGGTGCATGAGTTTCCACCAACCATATGGCTGGAAATCACAAGCGCGCGTCTGAAGTCCCACATTGGCTCCATGTACATGAGCTTCGCCACACAGTGGCAAGCACCAACACCAACGATTGCGAACCGTCGATGTACGCAGGCAGCGCGCGCATGACAACTTCGCCATACAAAGCCCTAGGCACAGTTCGAAACAACCATTCCTTCTCTATCATTTCCCCTTGACTCTGAGCTGGTTCTAGGTCCCTATTGTCCCCCAGACACTCCAAAGAGACACGTTCACCTCTGTAAAGTTACGGTGCTGACAATTTGTTAACTCATCTTTCGTGAACCTATTGTCTTTGTGCATCATGACCTTGACAGCCGAGTCCGTCGCAAATACCGCCACAGACGAGCCGCCAGATGCAATTGCTCATCTCCAGGGTTGCTTGCCGCTCCCAGGCTCGCAGGGCTTGAATTTTACCAGAAAAAGTGACGCTGTCCTGCACAAGTTTGACAAGCCGTTGGATTCGACTTACTTGCTCACAAGCCCAATGCTATCCCACCCACCGTCCCCTGCGTTTGATGGAGTCATGCCTAAACTAGGATATAGTCCTGGCCACACCGAGTCTTTATCTGGCAGTCCTAGCAGCGTGACGAGCGCAATAAGTTGCGCGTCGCTTCGGCGCGGTGACACGGCAGATACAGAAGATGAACCCGAGATGGAGCTTGAAGCGGTAGATGAGGCCGAGGAGTTGGACTTGAATAACCATACCCTCTCTTCGTTGAATCTGGACGATAAAAGAGTTCCTACGTCTGTAACAGAGTCAATGGACATGTACCCTGTTCCACCGAACCCTGTATCCGTCCGCTCAAAAAAAGAAGACGAAAAAGCTGCCTTGAGTTCCAGGGAGTCCATTCAGCTCCGAAAAGGCCGTGTTTTTGAACTTGCTGCCAATGCCAACGAGATATCACGACCAGCGGTAGACCATGATTCACCAGTGACCTCGTCACATGAATGGGAGGGTGAAATTATGGAGCCACCACCACCTCAGCCGAACCTTCATCCCCATGAAACAGTCCCTGCTATTCCCTCACCGCTCTGTGTATCATACGAACCAGGAGAAAATCCGTCCAAGTCGGACTCGCGTCGTGTGTTAGGCGTGTCTGATTCTGAGCATCGCAATGATGCGGGGCGTCGCGAGTCAACACCTGCTCGTCGGCGTTCGCGTCGCTTGTCTCGTGGACGACAGCCTCTCAAATCGGCCCTTTCGTCGTCAGAAGACGAGAAGCAAGGCGAGTCGCGCAAGAAAAACGGCAAAAAACATTCCGTCCGATTTTGTAATGGTCCACCCGAAGAGAGGCGTACACACAGCCCCGTGGATTATGACAGAAAAGCTCATCCTGTGCACAGTCGTCTGTGCAGTGAAGATTTGCGCGAGCTTCGTGACCTCAATATGCCCATCGATCTGCTTCAGTCTCGCTGTCAGTGTACAGGTGAGCCGGATCAACAGAGCATGGCTTCACCAAAAGATAATACTCTTTCTAGTCTGCCAAAGTATGACTTGTGGCATACGGTTGCCATGCAGGGACGGTCAGCATCCACGGAGCCTACACCACCAGCTTGCCCCACAGCGTCGAACGCATGGGAATACATGGATGAAGCTGCGAAGTGTAATGAAGCGACTAGCTTCAGACAGAAAGACGCCACGCAACGTACATCACGCTCTCTGGATCAGCATGACCCACTTGATGACCTGAACGCGATGCATCGTGAACGTGCTAGAACCCCTAGTTTCTATGGCACGTCAGCTCATCCGAGCTCAGCCGCTGGATCGACGCTAGCGTCGTCGATAGCGGCTCGTTTTGGGCTTTACAAACCACCGCCACCCTTGCCAGGCATGGAGCGCTCGGTTCCAGCTCTTTCGGAAGCGTCGAAGAGCACGTCGAATTTGGTTCCTCGCGTGTCTGCAAGGTCAGTTTCAGCTCAAAGTACACCACAAAAGCGACAATCGCGTTCGCTGTCGCCGCACACAGATACCAAATGCCCTATCGGTGAACTTGGCAGCTATGGCTCTGAATATGACATGATGAACATATGAATGTATATACAACGTAGGTTATGAATGGCACGAGAAACTCACTATATGCCTGGGTTGAACAGGTCTGGCAGACCTGGTGGGTAGTTGAACATCCATTTGATTGGTTGAAAAGTGTAGACGAGGAAAAGGCTTGCGACTCATTCGTTGTCCAAGAATAGCGTAGTAATAGAGCGTCTTTTTTCGCGAAAAATTTTCTTTTCGCACCGCGGCAAAGGAAAAAAGTCCTGGCGAAGAAATCCGTCTTCCTTCCAACTCAAACGAACATGTCCAATGACGCTTCTACGACTGGAACGGGTTCGACAGGACTCGAGTCTTCCCTTTCAAACATGAATGTGCAGAGTACTCCGTCTTCGGCACCTACTGACAGCGGAGCAGCCCCCGCAGCCGCAGGCGCCCCGAGAAAGCGCTACGTTCCTCCGCATCTTCGCAATCAGCCAGAGGCCGCCACCAACAGCATGGGCGCAGGCGGTCGCGAACGTGGCCGTGGCCCATCCACGTTGCCACCAGCATTCAACAGCGGTCGTCGTGGCTACGGTGGTGGTGCTGGTGCTCCTGCCACTGGTGGCCGCTGGAGTGGCTTGAGCAGCGGAGGTGGCTTCAGCGAACGTGGCTCGCGTCGTGGCGATGGATTCGGTACATGGAAAGATGGAAAGCATGTGCTCGGGCCTGTGAATGAGCGCTTTGAGCGCGAGATGTTTGGTCTTCCGGATGACGGTATGCACCAAAGCACCGGCATCAACTTTGACAAATATGGCGACATTCCTGTCGAAGCAACGGGCCGTGATGTGCCAGAGCCCATCACCGAATTCACGAATCCGCCCGTTGACGAGCACCTGATCACTAATATCAAGCTCGCGCGCTACACGACCCCGACACCTGTGCAGAAGTATTCGATTCCCATCGTCGGTGCCGGTCGTGACTTGATGGGATGTGCTCAGACAGGCTCAGGTAAAACGGGTGGTTTCCTCTTCCCAATTCTCTCTGCTCTATTCACGCACGGTCCGCCGCCCATGCCGCCTCAGCCGCCGATGTACGGCCGCCAAAAGGCTTTCCCCTCGGTGCTCATTCTTGCGCCGACGCGTGAATTGGTGTCGCAGATCCATGAGGAGGCGCGTAAGTTTACGTACCGATCGTGGGTGCGCCCAGCCGTCGTGTATGGTGGCGCTGAAATGGGTGCGCAGCTGCGCCAGATTGAGCGCGGCTGTGATCTGCTGTCTGCTACGCCAGGCCGTCTGGTGGATATGATTGAGCGTGGACGCATTAGTCTCTCGAATGTGCGTTTCCTTGTACTCGACGAAGCAGACCGCATGCTTGACATGGGTTTCGAGCCCCAGATTCGCCGCATTGTGCTCGGTGAAGATATGCCTGGCGTAATGGACCGCCAGACACTCATGTTCTCGGCCACGTTCCCGCAAAATATCCAGATGCTTGCCAAGGACTTTTTGAAGGAATATGTATTTTTGTCTGTGGGCCGTGTCGGTTCGACGTCAGAGAACATTACGCAAAAGATTGAGTTTGTTGAGGACCGTGACAAGCAATCTGTGCTGCTCGATGTGTTGGCGGCCATGCCGACTACCGGTCTGACGCTCATCTTTGTCGAGACTAAGCGCATGGCGGACATGCTCTCTGACTTTTTGCTCTACTCCAACATTCCTGCCACGTCCATTCACGGCGATCGCACGCAACGCGAGCGTGAGTATGCACTCGATTTGTTCCGCTCTGGTCGCACGCCTATTCTGGTGGCCACGGCTGTGGCTGCACGCGGCCTTGATATCCCTAACGTGACGCATGTCGTGAACTATGATTTGCCATCGGACGTGGACGACTACGTTCACCGAATTGGTCGTACGGGTCGTGCCGGTAACGTCGGTCATGCCACGGCCTTTTTCAATCGGAACAACCGCAACATTGTGCGGGACCTGATCAAGCTGCTCCAGGAAGCCAACCAGGAAGTGCCTCCATGGCTCGAGATGATTGCGTCTGAGAGCGCCTTTTCCAGCGGCGGTCGTGGTGGCGGAAGCCGCGGTGGCCGCTTTGGAGGTGGCCGCATGGGCGGTGGCGGCAGTCGCTTTGGCAGCATGGCCAGCCGTGACCTGCGGTTTAGTGGCGGCAGCAATGCCTTCGGTCCCCGTGGCGCTGGCTACGGTGGCTACAATGCTGGTGGCAGCTTTTACAGTGGCCCCCCCGCGCCCGACTACTCTAGCGGTGGCGGTCAGTCTTGGTGGTAAGGCGCGCGCATGTGCTTTGCCTGATATTGTACACTTAGGTCCAGTCAAGACACCCACTAGTTTCCTTCGTTGGAACTGCATGTGCTGCAGTTTGTGCATATACCAATCTGTTCATGTTTTTTGTGGTGACATGCGCAACGAAGAGCGCGTATCTCATGTAGCCGGCACGTATCAATCCGTCTTGATTCCATGTGACATGGTGCCGTAGTACGTTCCCCTCCACACCGCAGCCTATCATGTTGGTGGCTGTGGCGCAGATGACAAGTGGCGGCGTGATCCGCGAGAACCTTGCGATAGCGCAGCAACTCGTGCGCCGTGCAGCGATGGCAGGCGCCAAGGCCGTGTTTCTTCCAGAGGCTGCGGACTTTATTGCGCCACCTGCGTCCGTGCCGACCCTCACCCGATCACGAGACAACGGCGCTTTCGTATCGGGGCTGTGCGCTTCAGCCAGGGACTTGGGTGTATGGATTAGCGTTGGTGTGCATGAGCCACCATCATCCACATTACAGGAGCCAACGCGGTGTTATAATACGCAATTGCTGATTAACGACCAGGGCAGTGTGTGCGCTCAGTATCGTAAACTGCATTTGTACGACGTCAATGTCCAGAACGGTATGTCCATTCTCGAGAGCAATACGACCATCCCAGGCACGGAGCTTGTGCCGCCCGTCGAAACACCATGGGGACGCGTTGGTCTCCTTACGTGCTATGATATGCGTTTTCCCGAGGTGTCACTGTCGCTCCGTAGGATGGGTGCTTCTATCTTGACGTATCCATCCGCTTTCGCTGTCCGCACTGGCGGTGCGCATTGGAGCACTTTGCTCCAAGCACGCGCTATAGATACGCAATGTTGGGTCCTTGCCGCCGCGCAAGTCGGAACACATCCAGGCACGACGCGTGCATCGTGGGGTCACGCCATGATTGTCGACCCGTGGGGTTCGATTGTGGCACAGTGCAGTGATATGCCACCTTTTGAACCAACGTTTTGCCTTGCAGACATTACACTCCCGCCTCTTGAAAAGGTCCGGGCTGATATGCCATTGTGGTCCCAGCGTCGAAACGACGTGTATCCGTCTCTATAGCTTCTCCACACGTCCTAACAGCGTTCGTTCCTATCTCCCATGACCCAAGTACCCTTGATTATTGATACGGATCCAGGTGTGGATGACCTTCTTGCGATCTTGCTGGCGATCGCTTCGCCGGAAGTTTCGCTCGAGGGCATTACCCTGACGTTTGGTAATACGACGTTGGACTATGCGCATGGGAATATTCTGCGTCTTTCGCATGCCCTCAACGTGGCTTTCAAAGACGGAGCAATCACCAACGAAACGCTGCGCGAGCGTATTGAGCACGGCATGAATGGTAAGCCTATCCCTGTAGCTCTTGGTGCGGAAAAGCCCATGGGTGGTCGCCTGTTCACCGCCAGTTACTTCCACGGCCGTGACGGCATGTCGGGTGTGTCGTTCCTGGAGGGCAACCCCTACCCCATGGCTGACTCGAACCCGCTCTTCGATGCCAAGCCGATTGCTACACCTGCAGATGAATTCATCTTGGATGTGATTCGCAGGCACCCACCACACACGGTTCGCATCGCGGCTGTGGCGCCCCTGACCAACTTGGCGAATGCCTACCTGAAGGACCCAGAGACATTTAGCAGGGTTGGATGTATCAGCGTGATGGGAGGTGCGCTGGATGTGCCTGGTAACACATCCCCCACAGGAGAATTCAACTTTTTCGCGGATCCATGGGCCGCCAAGGTGCTGCTGGAAGACGCAACACTAGATGGCCGGCGCCTGCCCATCCACCTTCTACCTCTCGACACAACAACGAAGCACACTGTGCCGTACTCGCACATCATGATGGATGAGTCATCGGAGCTGTACAAAAAGAATTACTTGTTCAGGCTCATCACGCACTTCCTCCGAAAGCCTCGTTCTGTGACCAACTCGTTTGCACCGCCAAATGTCCCATTCGACCCGGCCAAATACGATCTGTTCGAAGCACATGATCCACTGGCTGTGGCTCATGCTATTTTCTACACGGACGCTGAGCTCTGGGGAGACACGGAGCGTCCGTTTCTCGTGGAAACCGATGGCCGTCACACGCGTGGATTTTGCGTCGTGGACCGCCGTCAGCAGGGTGAAGAGTACGATGGTCGCAACAAAGCTGAAGTTGAAGCAGAGCGCGGACCCAAAAATGAGTATGGTCTATCAAGCTCGTCGACCACGCCTGCCAAGCGCAAGGCTGACGACAAGCCTGTGACGCCGCCTGTGCCATCCACGCGGGTCGTAACCAAAACGCCAGGCTCAGCCTGGTTCGAACACTTAATGTTGGGTCGCTTGGGTATGCAAACATAGGCGTCTAGTACACAATTCAACTAGGCTACACATGCACACTGGCTACATCACGGCATGCCTGGTGGGCGGAACCCTGGTGGCGGGCCCATCGGCGGAGGGCCTCCAAAGCCCGGCGGTGGTCCCATGGGAGGAGGTCCAGCAAAGCCGGGAGGCGGTCCAAAGGGCGGTGGACGACCCATAGGCACGGCACCCATCGCAGCACCACGACCTGCAGGCACGCCACGGCCCGGACCCGGCGCCATTACTGGTACGTCGCGCTTCGACTCGGAAGGTGGCGCTTCCACACTAATGCTAATGATGGTCTCTCCTCTCAAAATAATAAGGCCCAATGTGCGTTTCTGCTCTTGCACAGGCGGCGGTGCAGAGTCATCTTCCTCGTCTTCCTCATCTTCCACATGAGCATTGCCACTCGGCGTGTCGCCATGGGCCACTTTTTGCTTCTTATTTGCCTTTTGTGTCTTTTTCTTCTTGGGCTTTATGCGGCGAAACTCTTCAGCTGCACGGTTAGCAGAACAAACGTACTATTCGAGAGCACAAGATTCATGTGGGTATCAAATGCAAGCAACTGACCCGTCATCTGACGACCGTCATTCAGCGTCACACGCAGACGGTAGTCGATTAGGGACATCATACGCCCGCCTTTACCTTTGACAGGAGGCTGTTTGTTAGTGATCAGTAGTGTTCACGTACCATTATGAGCGTGAAAGTTGGTGACGGGTGCGGCGCGTAGCGATTTTGATCCGACAACCAGACGTAGAGATGTGTCACGTGTGTGGCACGTGGCACGCCGAGCCTACCTGCCGGACAAGAACCAGGATGCGTTGCTCGCTCCGTTATCAAGAGCTGATCACCATGCCTCTAGACTATGAGCGGATGTTGTCGACCGAATTTCATCGCCGGCCATCCCCTGCTATTCGTGGTCTGTTGGCTTTTGAATCCAAGCCTGACATGATTTCGTTCTTGGCAGGTAAGCCGAACCCCAGTGGATTCCCTTTCCAGTCGATTTCGGTGACCCTAAAGCCAGATGCCATCATGTCGAATGACCCTGAGACAAACACGCCCACAGAGCTTGTGATTGAGGGAGACACTCTAAATCGTGTATTGCAGTATGGCTCATCGTCCAGCGACATTTTGTTCAGCGAGGCTATCGGTGCTATTGTCACAGCGGTGCACGGACGCACCAGGAACGACGGCACCCCAGCCGGCGATTTCGAAATGTCTGTCGGTACTGGATCGCAGGATTTGTTGTCCAAGACTAGCACAGTGCTTTTTGACCCCGGAGATACTGTGCTCCTCGAGTCACCCATGTACCCCGGCCTGCTGCCAGATTTCACGTCTCGAGGTATTCATGTGGTCAATATTGACACGGATGACGAAGGCTTGTCGGCCACATCCCTCGCATCCGTACTCGAAAATTGGTCGACCAATGCCAACACTGCCCATCTTCGATTCCCCAAAGCACTCTACACCGTGCCCACCGGCGGAAACCCGGCAGGAACTACCGCATCAGCCGACCGAAAGCGCGAGATATTGCGGCTTGTTCGCACTCATAATGTTCTCATTCTGGAAGACGATCCGTATTTCTACCTTGCTTTCGATGGGCTGGGTGAGGATCCTGTGTCGCGCAAACGCGTTCCGAGTTACTTTGCCCTAGAGCGCGAAGAGAGCGAAACATTCGGGTGCGGCTACGTCTTGCGCTTTGAAAGTTTTTCCAAGATCCTTTCAGCAGGCATGCGCGTCGGCTATGTGGTCGGCCCGACACCTATTGTCCGTGCCATTGTGGCGTACACAGCCTCATCGAACATTCACCCATCGTCGCTCGACCAGGTCATAATTGCACAGCTGCTTAAGCACTGGGGTGTAAATGGCTTTCTGCAGCACGTTGACAAGGTGGCTACAATGTATAAGCATCGAAGGGACATGTTTTTGCAGAGCCTCAATGCGACGCTGCGCGGCGATGCACCGGTAGCAACGTGGGTCATGCCCGTCGCAGGCATGTTTTTCTGGCTCAAGCTGCACTTGCCACCTACAGCCACCGCACCGGGAGGTGACTCTTTCAAGACCATATCCGAAAACGCGATCGCTCACAATGTGCTCGTTGTCCCAGGCTCATCATTTTATGCAGACGGCCGCGTGACACCGTATGCCCGCGCCAGCTTCAGTGTGACGCCGGATGACCAGATCCTTGAGGGTTTGCGGCGTTTGCGTAAGGCCATTGAAGCCACTTGGAAGGAGGCAGGTTATGACACCATTCCTCCTATGCCATAGACATTAGTCTTTGCTTGTCTGATCATTTTCATGGTCCACCTGGTCTAGAGCCGCCATGAAAATGGCTGCCTGGCCTATACCCAAGTCCTTCATGTAAGCTGCCTGTTCGCTCGCGATGGACATGTGGTGCTGCGTGTGCTGCATCGTCGAAGAGAGTGCATCCAATCTTGATGCCAAGTACGAGTAGTGCCGCTCCTTGGCAGAGGTAAGTGCCGTACCCGACATGGGCAGCGAACTCGACATGGTAGTAGGGACAGACAGACCATGGGGCTTGGGGCGCGACGCGTGAGATGATGACTAAAAAGACTACCAGGCCCTACTTTTTATGGAATAAGGCATGCTTAAACTTGGACATATCGCGGCCAAAACGGTGCTTGCCCATCACACTAGGCATTTCAGGCAAGGCATTCGGATCAGATGTGGATGTGCCCGATGTTTTTTTGCTAGAGTTGTTCTGAGAGGGAGTGGCATTCGGTTGGGCATCGTGTCCTTTGTGGAGCTTGTTCACAAGTCGCTGTGAGTTCTTCTCCGGCATAGGCGGTGGAGGAGGTGCCTCTTCGGCCGTCGAATTCCGCAGATCGTACCTGTCCTGCGGCGGCAGGTCCTGTGGGTACTTGGGCTTTTTCAGGATATGCGGCTGCTTGATCTTTTTGCCTTGTTGCTGGGCTAGGAGTTGTTCCTGCTCGGCTTGCTGCGCCTTTCGTCGCACATCGACATGCAAGTCTGGCGGAATAGGTTGGCGTGGCGTGCCCATTACACGCAATGCTTCCATGTACGATGTCGGTGTGAAAACGTGAGAGGAGCCTAAATACACCTCGGTATTATTGCGCTTACCCACTTCGTACGCCGTGCGCATCTCTGAATACGTTATGCCGCCTACCATAAACACGAGCATACGTTGAGCAGACGGATTACTCATTTCCTGTAGCGCCGAGGAAGTGTTGCGGGTAGCTGTAGTCACGCCGCCAGCACCGGCACCGCCTGAATTTGCACTGCTGGTCGAGAGGCTCGCCACAGATTGAGAGCGACCTTTTTGGTGCCACGTCGGTCGAGCACTGCGCAAACTGGTTGTTCCGCCGCGTAGCGTATTAGATCGAGTCGAACTTGACTGATCAAAGCCAAAACCTGCACCAACGCGCGCCAAAGGCGAGTCTTTGCCGCCTGTTGCATTAATCGCTGAGTGCAGTACGGAGGTAGCCATACCTGTCGCACTCGCACTGAACGACATGGAGCGCTGCGAAATTTGTTCAGAGAGCGGAATTTCTGGCGGAGCGTCACGAACATAAGGAAACATACTTTGCTCGAGGCGGCCTAGAAGGTGATCTTCCAGCAATGTACGCAGCAAAGGCTGCCATCGGCTGAGCTCGTACTCAGCCTGACCCGCCGCTGGCAAACGCGGTTGAAGCGTCTTTCGGCGCTTTCGGAAGATGGCATCAAGACTCGAAGACGATGGTTCGCGGACGACACGTGCGCCCAAGTTCGTAAGATGAGTCACAGTTGCTGTTTCTCCGCCTGTGAGCCGGGCGTGCTGGAACAGGCGGCGGCAGTCTTCCTCTTGGACACCATCGCAAGATAAGATGTACAGCGCGATGATACGGACCTTGTCCGCATTCGTAATAGAGGGGTCGTCGAGAATGGGCACCATGTCTTCCACCAGCGAACGAGGACGTGATCCATCAGGCGTTTGTCCCGTTGCGGCATTCTGCTCGACCATGGCCTGGGCCGCCAATTTACTGTGCTCGAACTTGTCCATACACAATTGTGCCAGCGAAAGATGGACAGACAGCTTCTCTTTCGTTTGTTGCATGTGTGGTAGAGCTACAAGCATGTCACGCATGCCATTAATCGACATTTCACCGGAGAATTGACTCGCCTCACCCATGTGCTGCTTGAATTCGCGCGTGAGGTACTGTATTGCCTCTGCCACATGCATGTGGCGAATCCGAGTCCAAATTTCATCGCTATCGTTCAACTCGGCGATCAGCTCCTCGGTAATACCTTCAGCATTCTTATAAGTATGCTTGTACGTATTGTCTTGAATTGGCACGAGGTCATACACCATCGCCTGATAGGTAAATTCGTGCAGAAAAGGGGATACAAGATCCATTGTACGATCTGTAATAAAAAGCACACCCCGCGGGCGGCCAGGATCACCAAGCATTTGGTTCTTCGTATAGTCGTCCAGTGCTGCCTGAACGCGATGGGCTAGTTGTTGCGGGAATGGCACGCCAATCTGTACACGGCCCGCAATATCTGACTTGCTAAAATCGTCCACAGCGAAGGAACCTTCCACAGTATCAGACAATGCTTCGGGCGACAAAGGACCTAACACCCGGCCTGGGACATGGAGGTATCGAATGAGTGGATTCTCGTTTAAAGTAATACACACGTTGAGAATTGCTTGTGTAGATATATCGAGTTCGTCCTGCATGAGTGCTAGTGCCTCATCCAACGAAGGGCAAAATTTGGTATCCATCGGCTGAAACACACTAAAGAACGAACTGGGATGCTTGAGCAGGAACGCCTGGGATTCAACTGGCCACAGATTAATGAACAGCTCTACCAGTTGCTTCAGACGTATTCCTGCTTTAGAATTGGTCAGCTTCGTGACAAGTTCATCAGAAATGGCATCAACAAAGAACACATGTGCAGCGTCATACAACGCGGGACGATCATGGGTAGGCGTCATGTCCTGAATAATTCGATTCACGTTTTGCGTCGTGGGACACAAAATATACGCAGTTTCGATGCCTGGCTCTGGATCTCGGTGCTTCTCTATTCTGTCGACCTTGGTGACATTCTGTTCCAGGATATCAAACATGCGCATGACCGCATTCATGTATTCCATGGTATGTGCATCAACGACAAGGTTCTTCCATCTTGATGCTGGCTGCACAGTGTGAAGTGCATTAAGATACCGTTGTTTGACGAGTGTTTGCAGACTCTTGGCCGGCATGAACTCGTCACTCGAGCAGGAATCACCTTGGCTGTTTAAAGCAACTCACCCACTTGGTCCCTGCGCTAGAGTGGCGCGGTACGATATTCGGCCGAGATATGCTCAGTGTTGCTGCAGCCTCACCGCGCTTCATGGAGTGAGACCTGCCCACGATCACAAGTGCCTTCGGCAGGTGCGAAGTGCCAAAGCAGTCTGTATTCAGGCGTCAAGCACGAGCTGTGGGGGAATGCGATATCTGGAAAAATCAAAAACATGATGATGCGGTTAAAGGGCTACAGAACACACCAGCATCCTATATTCTGATGAGACTTATCGAATTGTGGGTAGAATGTCGTAGAGTGATAGACTTCGCGACAGACACGCTCCATGTGCCGCTAATGTCGAGGAGCAAGGGCTCAGAGAGGGAAAGAGCCACGTATGGTGTCACGTGATGTGCCGACAGCGTTCCCAGCCAGTATAATGCGGTGTTACTGCTTTCGTTCGTTTCGTCTTAGTGTCATGTCGTTCTTCGGCTTCGATACGAGCCTGCCGGCCGATGACAAGGCCGCAGTGCTGTCATCGAAAGACGAAGAACGCGCTTTGAATGATAAGATCGAGCGTGCTCTGGCTGCGAGTGCGCAAGAGGATGTCGAAGTATACACATGGGGCCAGGATGGCTACGATGGCCTAGGTGAACAGCTGGATGAGGCGAATGACGACGTAAACGAAGACACGTTTGGTACTTTTGCTGAAGAGGTAGGAACGGATTTCGATTTTGGACATGCTGCGGCCGCTCCTCCCAGAAGCGACCGGAACGCCTCGGCTTTTGCTGCATCACTCGATGATTTTTGGGATACGCCTGCACTGTCGCGTACAACGGCATCTGTGCAGCCGCCAATGAGGCATGCACCCCCACCTGCGACGCTTGAGCAAGTGGAAGCAGAACTCAAGTCGAAAAAGGCTTCGGCAGCACCTTCAGCTGATGCACCGCCGCCCCGACCCCTAACACTGGGTGAAGTGGAAGCACAGCTCCTGCAGAAGCGTACTTCGGTCAACGCGCATCCGCCTGTTCGTCCTAGTCAACCTCCAACGATTCCCCCGCCCGGTATAGTCCCTCCCATGGTACGTCCCGTGCCGGGCGCAGCAGGTCCTCATCCCGGTTCTGTGCCAATGGTGCCACCTATGCTAATGCCACCTGGCATCAGGCCTGGTGCATCCGATGTGGCATCTACCCCGTTGCCGCCACCGCCGGGAATCCGTCCGACTGTGCCCGTATCGGCGCCGCGGGCCCCACAGCAGTCCGCGGCTGAGGCCCAGGCTGCACACCTCGCACGTATGCGTATGATGTTGGAGGCATGTCCGTCGAATGTGCAGTCAGCGATCCTGTCACTTCCGCCACCTATCCAATTTGATTCGCTGGAAGATATAGTGCGGCAGTACCCGTCGCTTTTACGCGGCGATACGAGCGATGCTGAGCAGGCCTCCCAGGTGCTCACAAGTCAGGCATCCGAACGACTTGAGAACTGGAAGAAGGCGGAGGACAAGCGCCGTGCCAAAGCTGCCAAGCTGGCTCATATGACGCGCTACAATGGTGTCATGTCAGGTGCCGACAAGGACTTTATCACCCGCATTCAGATCAGTCAGCTCGTGACGTCGGATCCGTACACGGACGACTTTTACGCACATGTGTTCTTTGCTGTGCGTGGCGGTGCCCGGAAAGTCGTGGTTCCGGATGGATCCGTGGAGGCGATCCAGCAACACAAGAATGCTGAAACAAGTGGAAAGGGAGCGCCGCGCAAGTTGACGCGGCATGAAAATGCCATGCTCAGGATGCAGCAGCAAGTCGAACGCCTTGTTGATAACCGCAAGAAGCGCGAGGCAAAAGGTGCTGTTTCATCGCAATCAGGCACGCTGGGCCGTGTGAGTCTTGTAACGGCAAACAAGCCGCGTCAGATGTTGCAATTGATCAACCAGCCAGGCGAGGCGCCAGGATCACACGCCGCACCGGCCGCACACAACCAAGAAGATGCGGTGCGCATGGCGCTTCAGGATGCTGCGCTGGGTGATGCTGCGCGTGCCCCGCAGAGTGCGACACGTAAGGCCTTGACACGCCGCGAGTCGCTTGCGGCACTGGAACGTTTGTACCACCTTGTGTTGCAGCTGGAGCAGCTACGTCGCGAACCATCGACGCCCGAGAATACGGCAGCGCAAAAGCAACTTACCGAGGCGCTGTGGAAAGAGTTGCGCGTGTTAGAACCGCTCGGTGTGTCGGACCCACATCCTTTTGTGAGCTTGCTGAACCACGTTAAAGGCAAGAAGCTCATCCCTCGTGTGTTCCGTCTGCTCAGTGCTGAGCAGGCTCTTGCCATGCTCACCATGCTCATTGCATCGTTTGAATCGCTCGATGCTGTGAAGGAGTTCGCACAATGGGAAAAGTATCGTGTCTTGGAACCTATGCGACACGTCCGCCCGCCTATATCGGCACATCAAGCCACCGATCTGGGCCGTAGTATCGACGCTTTCTCCAATTCGGTGCTCTTCCAGATGATGGCGCTCATCAATACGCTCTCGCTGCGCATCATTAGCGGTATGCTGGCACTGCTGATGGAACGCAATCATGTTTTGGCATGCGCCCGTACGCGCCCCGGTATTTCGCTTTTGTCGGCACTGTTGTCGCGTGCCGAGGCACTGCGGCAGGCAGCGAACGCTCCACCGGCTGCCGACGAGCTCGAGCAGTGGTACAGCGTGTTGGGCGTGCTGTTCAACCGTCTGTCGTCTGACGGTCAGTTGCCCTCGCTTTTCTACTCAACCCGCGCCGCATCGTACATGCCATTCGGCGTCGATATGTTCTCGCTTGGCACAGTCGCGGGACATGCACCGGACAGCAATGCAGAAGACGAGCCGGTCTGGAATTTCATGGCACTCCTTGCCATCCATGCAAACCTATCTCAGCAGCAGGTGCTGGTGCAGGAACTGCGCGAAAAGATTCTCTCGAATATTCTCGCTGCCAAAGAAGCGAAGGCTTCGTCCCTTCCTATGCCTCCTGGCGCAGAAGACGCGCGTATTCGCAACGTCAATTTGTTGCTGCATGCCCTGAATCTCGATGCAGCACAAATTACACTTTAATACTATGTGGCAGATAATTGGTACGTAGACGTCCAGTCCATCTGCTGCCGAAGCACGCCCGCCAGGACCACTTCGGCCGTGTACACGGCCAGTGGCGATCCGTGCGCCTTGGTATAGTGTGACTGGAGCGCGTGGATTGCAGTTTCATCCGCAGCACTTCCAATCACATGCGCTTGGTCTGAAGCCAGCACCCGTGCATCCGTCTTGCCAGTCGCATGTTCGACCGAGCCGCCTGCCGCCTCGATCACTCGAGTAAGCACGTCACGCGACGGCTCCGTGTGCTTGAAAATGTAAAAGGTATGACCACGCAAAAGCGACGAGGGATTATCCTGGCTGCGGGACAACACGTCGGGAAGCGACATAGACCATTGGTGCTCGCGATTCCGGTCCCGCAGAACATGTGCCTTAGGATCAATACGCTCCCTTTTGCGTACCATCGTTTTGATCCAGCTCACATTGACGATATCGAGTCCCCTGGCAATTGCGCACAGCATCTTTTCCGTGCGTGTGAGTGCCTTGGCAACTAGCACATGGGCCTCAGAAATGCGTTCCGTGTACTGAATACCCAGCGCCTCGAGAGCGTGCTGCTCTGTCTTGGTGAGGGTAACGGACGTTGTGGCCACCAGCAGCTCGTTCCTCGCGCGCTTTGGCGTGTGCGAGGCTGCAGGTGCTTCGCGTTTGCGTCGCGATGCAGTAGGTGACGAGGGCTCATCATTACCTTGCTTCTTCGGCCCAACAAACTCGGAAGGCTGAGCTTCGGCGTGCTCCGGCTCAGCTTGCTCAGGTACAGGTTGCGGGGCCTCAGTTTGCTGATGGTCTCGTATCACAGCTGGCGGTGATGCAACAGGTGATACGTCTTCGGGAGGCGGTGTCGGCGTTGGCTGTGACATTTCAACGGCGGGGGGAATCTTTGGACCCGCTTGAATGTATGGAGTGACGCTTTCGTCTGTCACACCAACCTGGCCGAGCACGGCACTGAGTTGTGCGGCACCGGGGAATGTGATAAACGAACGTTGCGCAAGGTGCTGGTTCGTCCACGTTGCAAAGCATTGCTCCAGCCAAATGTGGTTGACAATCGGAATATTCCACTCTCGCGCTCGCTTGACCTTGTCTCCGTGCAAGTCGAGCGCCACGCATACATCGTTCATGGTCGACAGCTCTGGGGTAAATACACCGCCCATTTTTACGATCAGCTCCTTGAGATAAGCACGAGCCTGCCCTTTGTAGTTTGTGATGGTGATGGATAGTTTAGGAAAGCCTTGGACGTGCTCATAAGGGTATGGAAAATGCAAAAGCCGGTCGCGTGGAGATGTCATGTGGCCCGTCGATAGGACTTTGGCAAGCCATGGCAGCGTGCCAACTGTTTTGTTTTGACCCAAGGCATGCGCACACTCATCACTCTCGCGATGCCGAGCAACAATCAAGTCAGCACTCTCAATAGCTGCCGCTACCTCGTCTGCTGAGGCTGTAGCGGGTATTGTCGGAGCACACTGACCACCCACCTGCACGACTCGATCTCGGATCGAGTGCAGCTCAGGATGCGCCTCGAGTGTTCCACCATGGATATCACGAGCAAACAAAACGGTCTTTCCTTGTAAAATAGAATGCTCGGTATGCAAACTCAGTGGTTGTGGTGGGGAGGGAACGGCGGCGACCTGCGTAGCCGTATTAGGCGCACATAAGCAAGGCGGCAGACCTTGTGGCGTGTCCATAGGAAATACATACTTGTCCAGTGGCAAAAGGCGTTGAACACTGTAGGAATCATTAATCCAATGTGGCGCCACAGCTATGATGGGCAAATCGGTCTTGTGTTGCTCCAAAGCACGCATTTTGCTGTTGTCACGATCAATAGCCACAACGTGTGTTACCTCCTCACACAGCGTCTGCTTGACACCACCTCCCATGGACGTAACAGACGTGGCCATCAGATCGACATCGTGAGGAGTCAAGTGCGCACAGCAAATAACGATGCCGGAAAAGATATCGCGTGGGTCGGGGGAATAGAGCTTGACAGGTTGTGGGTGCCGTAATGCCATGGACCGCTCGGCCCAAGCGGGCGTGACAGCAACAGGACTAGCCTCTTCAGAAACAGTGACATCATCATATTCCATGTGCCTGCACCATGTCGCATATTCACAATGAATCGTTTCCGTGATAAAATGTGTTACCAACTCACGGAATGTGGCAGCGCGATTGGATGCGGAATCGAATTGCGCACTATCCACAGCGGTTGCGCCATGCTTCAAAAGATCGTTCGAAATCTGTATTAAAGTATCATCTTATACGTACTTTTTCTCCTCTGAACGGATCGACATTCTCCGCGATGACGAATCGCACTCCATCCATGACGCGTCGCGTCAAGTAAAGCCCCCTGGCGTGGCAACTTGGTTAGCATAAGCACCCACGTGCTCGTGAGTGGAGACGAAGAAAAAACGCGCGCATTTGCCAGGGACAGCTGCAACGATGGCGTGCTACGTCGTCATATGCCTCCACAATAAAGATCTCGATGAGGTGATTGCCATGGCAAAAAGTCCAGCCGCACGACCGTCGCCAGCCACACTTTCTCAACTCACCATACTCTCGTCCGGGACGCGTTGACTTCGACTCGCGCTCTGTATACGCTTCTTTTCCAGTATGGAGGCGAGAAAAGCGTCAAGGACATTATGGGATCGCACGAAGTCGATCGCCAAAAGGGTCGTACGATACGATGACACGGAGGCGAACCGACTGGGTGTCCCGATGGTCGGTGTGCAAGACTATATGGGTGAAATGGTTGATCATCCTTGGGAGAAGGCTGTACATTACTTGGATTCTCTTTTCCCATTTCGCCATTGGATTTTGTCATACAATCTGACGTGGCTGTTCGGTGATCTCATTGCAGGAATTACAGTTGCTCTGGTTCTTGTGCCACAGTCGATGTCGTATGCCAACATTGCAGGACTTGCTCCGCAGTTTGGTCTGTATTCTTCATTTGTCGGTGTCGTTATTTATGCCCTGTTCGCTACATCGAAGGACGTGACAATCGGTCCGGTGGCTGTCATGTCGCTCCAGACAGCCACCGTCATCAAAAAGATCAATGAAACCTATCCTGATCGCCACTATGAGGCACATATGATCGCATCGGCCCTTGCATTTTTGTGTGGTATTATTACTTTGGGTGTTGGTTTGCTGCGTTTGGGATGGCTCGTTGAGTTTATCCCTGCGCCGGCCGTCAGTGGTTTCATGACGGGATCCGCTCTAACTATTCTGGTCGGCCAGCTTCCATCGCTCTTCGGAGAGTCGAATGTGCCGAGCCATGGAGCCATGTATCTGACCGTGATAAGATTCTTCAGGGAATTGCCGACCACGAAGCTCGATGCAGCGTTTGGCATTCCGGCGCTGGTCTTTTTGTACTTTATCCGTTCGGCATGCAATTACATCGCCAAGCGGTATCCGAAATATGCGCGCGTTGCGTTCTTTGTGTCGGTCCTGCGCAGTGCTTTTGTCATTATCGTCCTTACGATCGCCAGTCGTGTGTGGTTGGGTCCCGAGCAAAAGAGCGATTACCCCATCACGATCATAAACCACGTGCCGCGTGGATTCAGGAACATGGGCCAACCTTCCTTGCCGCAGGATGTAACGTCAGCTATTGGACCTAACCTGCCGGCCTCCGTCATTTTGCTTCTGTTGGAGCATATCGCTATATCCAAGTCATTTGGTCGTCTGAACAATTACAAGATCAATCCGAACCAAGAACTGATTGCCATTGGTGTCACCAATCTGATCGGCCCTTGCTTTGGTGGATACGCAGCTACAGGATCGTTCTCGCGATCGGCTGTCAAGTCTAAGTCTGGCGTTCGTACGCCTTTAGCTGGCTGGATCACGGCCATTGTCGTGCTCATTGCTATTTATGCACTTTCGGGTGTGTTCTTCTGGATCCCTAAGGCGGCCCTGTCGGCTGTCATTATCCATGCGGTCGGCGACCTGATTGCGCCACCATCGTTGCTATACAAATTCTGGCTGATGAACCCGCTTGAGCTTCTTATTTGGGTGGCTTCTGTGGTGGTGACGATTTTTACTAGTGTAGACTATGGTGTCTACACCTCGGTGGCGGCCTCGGCAGCTCTATTGCTCATCCGCATTGCGCGTCCGCGTGGACACTGGCTAGGTGTCGTGCGCGTGGAGCACAATGACCCATCTATTGCTGGTGGTGCGCAGCAGCGCAATGTGTTTATGCCCATGGATGTCCAGGATGGTCTTCGAGACCCTTCTGTGCACGTGGAACCGCCGCCACCTGGAGTGTTTGTGTACCGTGTGGAAGAGTCGTTTACGTACCCGAATGCTTCGCACATGGCCGAGGTCATTACTGACAAGATCAAGAGGCACACGCGCCCGGGTCGTGCCGCGGTATCGAAGACGGGTGATCGCCCATGGAATGATCCGGGCCCACCGAATGTCCGACTCGTTAGGGCGTTTCGCGCGTGCACGTGGTACTACCACCGACACAAGGACGCACCTGCGCTGCAAGAAGAGCTGGAAGAGCGGATGCGTATTGAGAAGGAGGATCCGCGCCCTTACCTGCATGCACTGGTGCTTGACTTTGGCTCTGTGGCGAATGTTGACTCTACATCGGTGCAGGTGCTGGTGGATTTGCGTAACGCATTGGAACGGTACCGTGGCGGTCCGGTGCAGTTCCACTTTGCCCATATTCTGAGCCCATGGATCCGTCGTGCGCTCCTGGCTGGTGGATTCGGAACTGGCCGAATTCATCGCCATGTGACGGAAATTGCATCTGTCGTCCAACAGGGCGATGCAAGGGCTGTAGGCGAGCGGCGTTCGCCGTCGCCTGAGAAGCCACCGCTGCCGGAAGCAGGGGAAGATGACGACTACTTGCACAGGCCCCCGCACGATGACCTTGAGTCGCAAGTGCCTGCACAGGTCACGGCCGAAATGGACAAACTCGACTTTGAAATTCGCCACTTGGACGCCATGTATGCGCAAGAGTCGAAGCAAGAGTCGAGTATGTCCTCTCCCAGTATTACAGTGCCGATTATGTGGAATAATGAGCTGACGCCCTACTTCCATCTTGACCTGGCTGCCGCAGTCTCGGCAGCGACAGACAGCTTGTCGCCTTTGCAAGAGCCATCGGCTGCTTAATGAAGCTGCTTTTCATGATACCCCAATTCCACGATACGTGGAACCCCGAATATAGACTTAATTCCCATGTGTATGTAATGCAAGTTACCTCGTTCCTTTTTTTCATCCGACCCAGTGTGGGTGTCATGCAGTAAGATGAGTGGCCCGGCAGACGCAGCGAGGCGAGAGAGTGCTTCCTCCGTCTCTATTGATGCGCTCGTGGACGAAATTGACCAGGTCATGGACGACATGCGCGATGCACCGCCTAGCATGTCGGATGCCTCGCGGTCGTCGTCCATCTGCAGTGGGGCCGGTCGCCGACGGCGCCCATTGCCACAGACCCCGCCCCTCCCACCTGCGTGGCAGAGTCATTCGATGCAGACTGGTTCGTCTACCGTGATGTCTCCTGCGCCGATGCGCCGCGATGCAGAGCGACCTTGGCCCTCCGTATCGCGGCAGAGCAGTATCGATTCGGTCTTGCCAGCTTACACGCAACGAACCGAGGCCGAGCCGCATGCGCATGTGTCTTCCTTGATCGGCACATCTGTGGACTTGTCTCGTCTGTCCCAAGTATCACAACTGCTAAGCTGCATCTTGGAACGCAAGCCGCTCATCAAAGGCAGCGTGGTGTATCCCCTGAGTTTTACCGGGCGCACACTGATTGAGACGTTGACATCGATGATCACACAGTATGCACAGGTCTCTCCATGTTTTGAGCTGGATCCTACAGCACTGGAGGACACAGCGCACCAGCTGGCGTTGAGCATGGCTCACTCGCTCAAGACACAGCTCTACGTCCACGAGGCTGACTGGGAAGAGCAGGACATTACGAATGACCTGGGAGGTGTGTATATGTTGTCGACCGACAGTCTGAGTACGAAAAAGGACGTGCCTGGTCAAGACGCAGTGCATGGGATCCACACACAGCTGTTTGTCGTAAGCCAAGACATCCACGTCGCCCTCAGTGCCACGGCGGCCGCGGCCTGTATGACAGCGGCCGAAGGCGAGCGGCCGACAGGGATCATCTCACCATTAACACATTGCTACAGCCCCACATGTGCTCTCACGCATGGACAGGGATGCTACTCGCCCAGCTGTCCTCGCCAAAACGCAGCATTGGCACAGGTGCATGTCTCGCAGGAGATGGAGCCGGGCGAGTCGCTCTCGGCCGCCAAGGCATGGGTCGAGATTTTTCCACAAAGTGTGGTTAGCTCTTTACCACGCGAAGAGGTCAAGCGCCAGAACGCGATTCATGAATTCATCCAGAAGGAAGAGGCGTTTCTCAGAGACTTGCAGCTGCTGACGCTGTTTTGCAGCAAGCTGCAGGCACTCGCAGCGCCAACGCCGACTCTGGCCTTGCCTCCTGATGCGCCGCTGACGGGAGAGGCACTGACTTCCTTTGTGGAAGACGTGTTTGGGCCAGTGTTTACCTTGCTGCCGCGTATTGCGCAGTTTGTGGATCATATGCATGAACGCCAGCGAGAACAGGGACCGGTGATCCAATGCATGGGCGATGTGGTCACTCGCGCCGCGCTCGATTGGCGCACCGAGTACGTGTCCTATGTGACGCACTACCCTGCTGCGCTCGCGCACCTGAAGGCGGAGTGCGAATCGAATGCCCGCATGCAGCGGTTCGTGGACGACTGTCGTCGGTACCCGGCTGCTGGGCGGCATCCGCTGGACAACTTTTTATTTCGTCCGCCTGCGCGCCTGCAGCGCTACCACTTGCATCTCGAATCCATATTGAAGTACACGTCCGAGTACAGCGATGACCGCGATGCCCTGCAGCTGGCTATAGAGGTGCTGGATGAGCAGTGTTTGGTGGCGCAATCGGGCGTCGAGGCGACGGAGGCACGTCTGGACATGCGCGCGCTGGCGAATCAGCTCACAGCCAAGCGCCTTGATGACTACATCGATATGAACTTGCTCGATGCTCGGCATCAATTGCTGCATCGCTCGCGTGTATTTCGCCGCCCGGACAATTTTGAGTTTGAATGGACGCGGCTGGAGGCCATTCTCACGAATCAGTTCCTCGTGCTGGTCAAGCCCAGGGCCCACGACGACCCAGAGGCAGGTGCCCCTAGCAGCCGCCGAAAGCTCGTGCTGAGCCGCAAGCCTATTCCCGTGGTGTGCTTGGGATCGGGCGGCTTCGATTTGGCGCCCACGGGACGTGGCTCCATCAGCCGGCATTGGATGCCCACGAATGTGAGCGAAATGTATCCGTTCCAAGTTTGGCACAAGCTGCACACGAACCAGTCGCCGATCACGCTGTATGTGTGCACTCGCGACGAGCGCGAGGAGTGGCGGCGGGCGCTCGAGACATTGCCCCCGACATCGCCGCATACATTTGTTCGCACCGACCTCACTGGCGACGTGTTCTCGGCACGCGCCGAGCCTAGCGAGACGTACGCACTCGTCAAGGATGCGCCATGGGCGCGTCCAGACGTGACATGTGCCACGACTTGGCTATGGCGGGATCGTGTCCTCCTCGTGGCGATCGGCACGACCGAAGGAATATGGATGGGGCGATACGGCGATCCCCCCACCCTGCGCAAAGTCCTGCACATGAAGGGTGTTACGCAGTGTGCCGTCCTGCAGGAGTACAGGCGTTTTCTGGTGCTGGCCGACAAGTCACTGATCGCGTACGATCTCGAGGCGCTCGTGCCAAGTGGCCAAGGCACACTGAGTGCTGCGCCGATGCGCATCGGCAGCGGCCGCGACGTGCACTTTTTCTCCTACGGGCACGTCCACGCGACGCCGATGCTCGTGTATGCCAAGCGTAAGACGACGGAGACGAGTGTGCGGCTGCTGACGCCGCAGACGTCGCTCGACGCTGCTGGGCAGATGATGCTGACCGGCTTCCAACTCGTTCACAAGTTCTACGTGTACCCCGAGGCGCTCCAGATCCAGTGTGTTCGTGACGGGGTGCTGGTATCGACGCCGCGCACCGTGTACACGTACCGCTTTACGTCGCACATGCTCGTGCCGCTGCTCTCGCTGCGCCAGAATGATGAGCGGGCTCATGCTCTGGTTCGGCAATGGGAGGCAGGTGTTGTTTTGGGCGTATTCCACGATGCTGAGCGAGGCTGGCTCATGTGCTATGACCGCGGCGCATTTTTCGTGGATGAGCACGGCACCATGGTGCACATGGAGTGCACGTTCCAATGGGAAAAGGCTGTAGACAGCGTCGTACTGGCCGATCAGCACGTGTTTGCCTGCTCGTCGACGCATGTCGAGGTACACGAGGCTCGGACGGGTCGGCTGGTACAGCTGCACGAAGGTCAAGATATCCAGATGCTCGTGCACAACGACACTGAGCATGCACTGGGCACGCCGCCGATCCTCGTGGAGCGTGTGCCGTTCGGCACAACGCAGGTCCAGCGTGTCGTGGCATACCAACAGCGTTCATAATTATACCCTACGTCGAATACACTGCTACTGCTCGTGTGCTTTTACCACACGGAAGCATGGCTTGCCTGTTTCAGTCGTGATCGTGCGAATCACATCGTACACAAAGTAGGCGTAGCCGGCGATGGTCAGGCCTAGCACGTAGTACACACGCTGCACGGTCTGGGGGAGCGTGGCCTGAAGGATGGGCTGCGGAAGCCACGCATCGAGGCCCAGCACCATGCTCGGCAGCATGAATACGTTCCAGTACGGGTACGGCGTGCGGCACACATGAGCCAGGATCACGAGGCCCACAAGGTACGCAAAACTCAGGCCCCAGGTCATGAGGAAGGCCATAAAGAGGTGGCCATGCACCATGACCTGTGCATCGCGACCAGAGGCCCAGGCCATGTGCGACACAATTTGGATCACGAAGGGCACAAGGCCTGCTAACGGCGCGAGCGTCGACATGTGCTGTGAGCGACAGTGGCCTCGGACGTTGCGGTACGCCTGCCATGCATTGACCAAGAGGCCCAGACACGCGAGCAGCATCACCAGATCACCCAGCGGCACATTCGCCCATGCGATATGCGTGCGGACCCAGTCGATGTGCGAGACGCGCAGCACATTCAGGACGCCCTGAACAAACACGCCGGAGCCAAACGCGCCAGCGCACGTATACAGCGCACAGATGATGAGAATGCCCTCCACAGGGCCGGAGAACGACGACAGGAACAGCACATGCGTGTGATACTCTTCCCACGTCGTGAGAAAGAAGCTGGTCAACGAAGAAATGAGGCAGATGAGGGTCCAATACGAACGGCCAAAGCCGAGGGCAGACGCGGCGAGCACGACTTCCAGCATCGTATTTAAAGCATCGCAGCCATGATCGAACAGTTCGCCTAGGGGACCGGCCATGCCCGTTCGGCGTGCCTGTTTTCCGTCAATGGCATCCATGCTCTGGTACAGGAATAGGCAGATAGCCCACACGAAGAGCATCCAGGACGGAATGGGCGACTCGGTCGTAGGCTGCGTCGCTCGTAGGGCATCCGGCAGACCGCCACCAGGCAGCAGTAGCACCGTCGGTAAGGCTCCATCCTGGACAGAGGTATGCGCACGCAACTGCGTAGCCTTCTCAAGCTGGCCATCGAGAAACAGCAAAGAGACGTAGTTGGCGACAACTAGGAGCAGACCACTGAGCGTGAGCGTATTGGGCGCGATCGACAGGGGAAACAGGGTCACAAGCCAGTTCCAGTACGGTCCAAGCACATATGTCGACACGAGCGACGAGCCCTGACTCGCATACCTGTACTCCTTCAGGCGGGCCCGGTGCTCTGCTCCTAGGAAGTGGTACATCGTGGCACGTGGCCAAAGCGGCCGCCGCGACGCGTCCCCCTCTCTTTTTGGGCATGTCACATGCAGCGTGTGGAGGTATATTCAGGCTACGATGGGCACAGCAGGGTCGCGACGGATGCGCAGGCGCTCCAAGTGGCCTACATGCCCGTCGTCGTCGTCGTGCTCCATTTGACCCGTCCGCGTAGCGGACAGAATAGCACCAGCGGAAGCGGGCTCCTCACCAGTAGGCACTTGGATTTCGAGACCCTCCTCATTCGCGAGATGCAAGAGACAGATAAAACAGAAGGACGTGCTAATTTCGCTGAATTTGGACGGCGCGTACATCGACTGGAGTCCCTCAAGTGCCTGTGAAAAGGACTTGGGTTCATGTCCGTCCAGCGAAAGTGATTGCCATATATTGTCCTTGAGTTTCTTGACGTCGACTTGCTTGGCACGCCTCGCATGATCCACGAACTCGGGTCGCACACGACGAAGTGCCTCTGCACCCCATGCTTCCTCGTCAATGTCGCTGTCAACATCAAATGCATCTGCCATTCCTGTCTCTGCTTCGAGGGAAGGAGCTGCAAGCACATCCTCGTACGGATCATGCTCTTCAAATAGGCCTGTATCGAAAACAGCACCATCATCAGCTGATGGCGCATTGTCAGCACCCCATGCAAGATCATCGTCATCCCATGCTCCGCCAAGGGCGCCTGGTGTATTTGCAGGCTGTCGCTTCCGTTGTAAGAGGATCTGTGCTTTGGGTTTAAGGAAAAGGCGCAAGAGCCGTTTGGAGTTGAAATGATGATCCTCGGGCAGTAAATGCCGGTCCGTGGCTGTTTGCGCTGTTTTGCTGAGCGAAATGGCACTGGGTGCTGTGCCGGGCGCAAAAAGCTCCTTGGCAGAGGGCGGTGGGTCCGCACTCAAGAAGTCAATGACCTGAGATTCTTTTGTACGCCGAGCTTTGACTGCCTTGTCTGGTGCAGCTTCCGCGGGTTTTTCAGGCACAGGCGTCGCTAAAGACATGTGCAAGCGCGTCATTTTCCAGTGCTCTGGGCCTGCCCAGTTCTTGGTATTGTCAAAGTAGTCAAACAGTCGGTCGTGATCACTGGTAGTGGTCTTGGTATCGTGAGTGAGAGCCACATCAAAGGCCCCACGCTCCTCTTCGTCGTCTTCGTCGATTTCGCCGACCTGTCCATCGAAAAAGTCAAGGCCATCCTGATCTACATCTTGGATATCCATCGCCTCTTCTTCCAGGTCCAATTGCATAGAGGGAAGCGCAGCTTCATTGTCGTCAGCGAAAGTAAACGTGGACGTCGAGGGACATATCATACGATTCTCGAGTAGTGCGCTGAGCGGCTCCGACTGAATCGAAAGTACGGAAGGATCTAACTGCGCCGCAGCTGCATACAGCCGCGCACGAAGCTTTTCAAGGTCCCATGAAGCCAGCTCCTCGGTAGTTGCGTGATCGCTGGAGTCATGCGCGTCCACATCCTCCTCCATCGTAGCAGCCACATCTGATGCATCAAACACGACCTTCATCTGATCATCCACATGTAGATGATTCATGAGTAGACCTCCCGCGCCATCCTCGTCAAAGTCGGCACTTGTCTTCTTAAACAAGGGGTCCACGGAAAATTCGAGATCAAAGCGCTTCACCTGGAGCTGAGAGAAGCTTTTGGCTAGCGTGACTTCTTGTGCGCGTTGCCTCCTCTTGGCTCTGGGACGTTCATCTCCCTCTTCCACTTCATCTACGCGAGAATGATCGCCCATGTCCTGAGATGTGTCTGCCTGTGCCGATGATGCATCTTCATCCTGCAGACCACTGAGCAGACGGCCAGTCTCAGCCATCACACTATCCACACGACTCGTCCACACCTTGACACACCCATCCAATGTACAGGATGCCTTTTGGAAGTTGATGGAGCCATCCCCCGAATCGGACCGAAGAAGGGACATGTCGTGAAAGTAGTCAATCAAAGCAAAGGACCAAGTATTAGTAGCATTGATTTTGTTGTCCGTGGCCATTTTCATCCACTCCTCAAAACTCGTATTGTCGACCTGGAGAGCCGCAGAGGGTGCCCCTTCCAGTTCACCTGTGCGCTGCTGCGCACGGGCAAGACCTTGTGATACAATGCGACGGCCCATACCCGGCATGAGTGAGGAGGAGGGCATGCGCTTCTCTCCTCCTATCCCACCTCTGCGCCCAGATGCATCGCGTCGAGCTGCTGCCGCACTCGTGCTCGGTGCGCGGAACGGCTGCATGCGACCAACCGTCACGACGCGCGTCGAGTGTGTTGAGCCAACGGTGTTCGTGTCACGTGTGAGTGCACGTGTCTACCGAGTGCCAAGGGATGTTTGTGGCTGCCCGTGCATACGCCTGCAGCGATAAGACTAAACGTGGAGAATGTAAACGGGGCCGTCTCTGTCGACATGGCAACCATGGAAAAGATGTCTTCCGAGGAGTTCAGTGCCCAGGTTGACAAGCTTACTCACTTTCATGAACAAAAGCCCATTAGGGATATAAGAGTGGTGGGAGTGATGCAATGGGGCTTGATGCCATTCATCGCTTTCTTCCTCACGTTCTGGATTCTTTCGTATCCTATCCTATGGCCCGTGTCTATTCTTTATCTGATCTACATGTTCGCTGATCCATCGCCTGAGCGCGCGGGTAAGCAGCCCAGCTGGACGCGGAAAAGCACCTTGTTTCGCTGGTTTGCCGACTACTTTCCGTTCAAGGTGCATAAAACGGCCGACCTGGATCCGAGTGGAAACTACCTCTTTGGCTACCACCCACATGGTATCTTTGGCTTCGGCACAGTGTGTGCCTTCAGCACAAGAGCGGCTGGCTTCGATGAAAAGTTTCCAGGCTTGAAGCCTCATGTCCTGACCTTGCACCAAAACTTTTTACTTCCATTTTACCGCGAGTATCTCATGCTGTTTGGTCTGCGATCCGTATCGCGTAAAAGTTGCGACACTATTCTTCAGTCGGGGCCTGGCGAATCGATCGTGATCGTGGTGGGTGGTGCACAGGAAAGCCTCGCGGCGCACTCTGGATACATGGACTTGACACTGAAGCGTCGTAAGGGCTTTGTTAAGGTGGCTTTGTCTACCGGTGCCAGCCTTGTGCCCGTGATTTCGTTTGGCGAGAATGAGCTGTTTTACCAGCTCAAAAACGACCGTCAGTCAACGCTGTACAAGGTGCAGCAGAAGCTGAAGTCCCTATTTGGTTTCACGGTGCCCATTTTGATTGGGCGCGGCTTTTCTCACTTCTACTATGGCTGGGTACCGTATTGCCGTCCTGTCAACGTTGTGATTGGTGCACCGATTCCCGTCCAGAAAACCCCTAACGCTACGCCCGAGCAGGTGGATGCGCTGCACGAGCAATATGTCCAGGCTCTCGTCAAGCTTTGGGACGAGCACAAGGACACGTACGCGCCACACCGGATCGCTGACATACGTCTCGTAGATTAGATACCAGCACTCTGATATGCGTCGTTGCGTGGAGGTTGGTGCGCTTGGACCACGTGTGTGTTGATGGGCGAGTCAAAAAAACGTCCTATTTGCTCTTCGCATTTCATGCAGGAATCACGGCCGGCGGCCTTGCTGACGCTCGTGCGTCATGCCGAGTCGATGGCCAATGTAGACCGCGTGCTCCAAGGGGTATGTGATGCCCCTCTTTCTCCTAGAGGATTAAAGCAACTACAGCAGCTGGAGGATGCGTGGCGACCAACGTCAGCGAGTCTGAATCTATTTGATCTTCCTAAGCCAACCCTGATCGTGACCAGCCCCATAGGTCGTGCCAAGCGGACATCCTGTGCGATAGCTCGTGGATGTGGTATCAATACTTTGCCAGAGAGCGATACCACGACATTTCGGTCAGCGCACTGCGAAGCACCTCAGCACGTTGCGCATGACACTGTGCGTGCCGATGCTGGGCTGTCCGAGCGCCACTTTGGCACTGCAGAATGCACGCGAAAAATGCAGCCCGTCCAAGGATACGAACGCCCGCCGAGCAAGGAGCTAGGGCGAGCCGAATCTGTGACCGCATTTTACAAGCGCGCGGCGGACGTCGGCGTCAAATGGATGGACTGGCTCGAGACCTATGCGCGACATAACCTCCAAGATCGAGGCTCACCGGACTCAGATGATCAAAACAAGGCACCCGATACGATACCCCACCTCGTGCTCGTCTCGCACGGCCAATGGATCAATGCTTTTTTGCAGCAGCATTTGCCTGATACATGGGAAAAAGCAGATCTGTATTACATACAAAGCGCGAATACGTCGCTATTCACTATCGGTCTCCATGTCACGCCTACGTCTCGGCGTCTGGAGCTTCTTCGACGTAATGATACACGGCACCTGGACGAGACAACGCGGCCCTCGAAACGTGGTCGGCGTGCCAAGCCCCCACAGCGAACGACACTCACGGCGCTCTGGTCGTAGATGACACGTGACGACCGCGTCAGCAATCTCAAATTTGGCGGGATCTCGTGCCATTGCCCGACCGCCATCATGAAGTTGTCCGTGGTGCTGTTTGTAGCCGCGTCATGCTTGCTTGCTGGCACGCAGGTGCAAGCTACATACAAAGATGGAAAAGGTACAACACATTGGGAGCAGCATGAGCTGGATACGGCTATTTCGCCTGATGAGCGTGAGCGCTTGGTCGAAACCATGGTCAAAGCTCATCAGATTGTGGATAAGGAGCGTAGCAAGCAGCGTCGCTACTCCCCTAAGGACACGTATGCGCCCGTAAACGTCCCGTGTCCCCCTATGCCTGAAGGCGACAACTACGTCGGGTTTGTGCGCAACGCTACGAACCAGTCCTTGAACCCCAATGAAGCCGCGTATGTGAAACGCCACCGCCAAAACAACAAGAGGCGCTGGGCTGACTGGCTTAAGCGTGCTGGTATGGATGACAATGGTGTTCCTGGCGGCGTGGACAGCTTTCTCAGCGACGAGAGGAACCAACCCAGGGTGGGTTTCGCCGCCAGCGGTGGTGGTTACCGAGCCATGCTTGTGGCGCTGGGTGTAGCACAGGGCTTTGACGAACGCAACAAGACAGCCATGGATCGTGGTGTGGGTGGACTTTTGCAGCTCGCCGACTACTTCGCTGGTCTGTCGGGTGGCTCTTGGGCGACGGGCTCTATGGCCATCAACGACTGGCCTACGATGCAGAGCCTCGTTGACGACATTATGGACTTGTCGTCGAACCTTGTCAAGCCGAGCCACGACAAGCTGTCGTTCTACAAAGACTTGTTCAATGATGTGTCTGACAAGAAAGATGCTGGCTTCCCTGTCTCGATCAGTGACTACTGGAGTCGTGCGCTATCGTATCAGCTGCTGAACAAGACGGACCATAGTCCCATGTTTGTCCACCACGGCCAGCGTACGACGTACTCGGATATTGTCAACACAACGAGCTTTAAGGATGCAAGCTACCCTCTCCCCATTGTTCTGAGTATTGGCCGCCCCCCGAACGAGATCATGATCAATCCAAACGCGACGTACTTTGAGTTCACGCCCTTTGAGTTTGGTACGTGGCAGCCGTACCTGCAGGCTTTCTTCCCTGTCGGCTATCTCGGCTCTGATATGCGGAACGGCAAACAGAATGCCAAAGACAAGTCGTGTGTGGCCAACTATGACAACTTCGGCTACGTGGTCGGCACGTCCAGTACGCTATTCAATGGCGCTTACACGGCGTTCCTGGAAGGTAATAAGACGGGTGTTTTGAACGATATTTTGAAGAAGATCTTGGAAGATACGGACAAGGGCTACAATGATGTGGCGCCTGTGCCGAATCCTTTCAAGGGCTACCGTACGGACTCGAACGTGTTTTGGCAAGAAAAATACATCGATTTGGTCGACGGTGGTGAGGCAAACCAGAACATTCCCTTTGAACCGCTCTTGCAGCCCGCTCGTGAGCTGGACATGATTATTGGTATTGACGTCGGCTCGGACCATGCTGGCTGGCCCAACGGCACGGATCTCTGGGAGACGCAACGCCGTATGCAGCTGGACGAGTTCTCGTACATGGCGTTCCCCAAGGTGCCAGAGATGAAGACGTTTGTAAACAGGGGATACAACACGCGCCCCACGTTCTTTGGATGCAACCCAAAGAACGCTACCAACGCTGACAAGGCGTCGCGCCCAGCGCCCTTGGTCGTGTATCTCCCCAACTATCCCTACACTTATATGACGAACGCAAGTACGTTTGAACTGGCCTACAACGTCGAGCATCAACACCGCATGCTCGACAACTCGGTGGATATCGCTACCATGGGTGGTAACATGTCCAACTGGCACGAGTGCCTGGCGTGTGCATCCGTCTTGCGCTCGCTGCAGCGAAGCAACACCAAGGTTCCCAGCAAGTGTCAAAAGTGTCTCGACATGTACTGCTGGGATGGCACGGAAGACGAGTCTGAGCCGGGCATGTACACGCCGCCTACGGGTGCGCCGGCGTTTGTTGCGTCGCACGGCAAGAAGAATGTCAAGCCCCCGGTGACGGGCTCCAATGACACCTCGGAATCGACTATTGGTGAGATCATGGGATCCAAGGACGATACGGGTAATAGTGCTCCGAAGGCAGCGATGATGCCACTGGCTATGAGTGCGGCTATGGTGTGTGCTACTGTACTCACGATGCTCATGTAGAGCGCGTGTCGAGGATATCCATGAATGCCTTGTGTGGCACTTGCACGCGGCCAAGCGACATGGCCTTGAGCCGCTTTTTGCCCTCCTTTTGCTTATTGAGGTGCTTGAGTTTTCGTTCATAGTGTCCGCCATAGAGACCAGCGGTCACATCTTTTCTGTACGCACGTACCGTCTCGCTCGCCACGACCTTGCCACCGACGCACGCCTGTACCTTGATCTCAAATTGCTGGCGCGGAATGGCGTCTTTGAGTCGCTGCGCGAATGTGCGCCCGACGAGTGATGCTTTGGAACGGTGCAGCACCATGTCAAGAGCATCGACGGGTGCGCCGGCGACGAGGAACGTGAGCTTGACAAGGTCGGACGAGATGTATTCGTCTTCCTCATAATCAAACGACGCAAAGCCCGAGCTGCGTGACTTGAGCTTATCGAAAAAGTCGGTCACAATCTCAGCGAGCGGCAGACGGTACTGCATGTACACCTGCGACTGTGCCTGCGCAGCCCGCGAGAACTCAATGTCGAGCTGCTCGCCGCGGTGCTCGGCACACAGCTCCATCATGGCGCCCGTGTACTCTTCGGGGCACACCAGCGAGCCCTTGACGCTAGGCTCCTCGAGGCACGCGACATGCAGCTTTTTCGTGCCCTCGTCGGGAAAATCGGCAGGATTCGAGCACAGGACTTGCGTCTCGTCGTTGTATGTGATGCGGAAGGGGACTGTGGGCGTTGTGACAAGGATCTCGTGGTCGTATTCATCTTCGAGGCGCTGCCGGAACACGTCCAAATGCAGTGTGCCGAGGAAGCCTAGGCGATAGCCCTGGCCGAGGGCGGTCATCGTCTCTTTTTGGATCGAGATAGATCGGTCGTTGATGCAGAGCCGCTGAATCGCATCTTCCAGCTTGAGAAACTCGCTCTTGTCCGTGGGAAAAATGCCCGCAAAGACGGTGGGCAGGGCGGGTCTGAACCCTGGCAGCGGCTCGACGGTCTCATGCGCGCGGTGAAACGTGTCGCCGATACTCGCCTCTTCCGTGTCCTTCATGGTGGTAATGAGCCATCCCACCTGGCCTTTGCGCAAGATCGGCACAGACACCGGCTCGGGATGGTTGAGGCCCAGGTCCAGTACTTCGTACCGCTTGCCACTGTGGTACGCCTCGATCATATCGCCCTTCCGCACAGCGCCGTCCATGACGCTTATGAGGGCAATCACGCCACGATACTTGTCGTACCAGCTGTCAAACACGAGCGCGCGCAGACCTGGCGGCTCTCGATCCTGCCTCTGCATGCCTGGGAGCGGCGGCGTGCGCTCGACGAGGGCCTCGAGCACTCGATCCACGCCCTGGCCCGTCTTGGCACTCACATGGAGCGGCGTATGTACGGTGGTATCCATGCCAAGAATGTCTCGAAGCTGCTCCGCACATTGCTCAGGGTTCGAGGCGGGCAAGTCGACCTTGTTCAGGACAGGAATCACGGTCAATCCACACTGTTCAGCAATCCTGTACACGGAAATGGTCTGCGCCTGAATACCCTGTGTCGCATCTACCACCAGCAGAGCCGATTGACACACAGAGAGCGAGCGGCGCACCTCGTAGGCAAAGTCGACGTGGCCCGGCGTATCGATCAGATTGAGGAGAAGCGGTTTCGCACGCTCAGGCGTCTGGTACAGCATGCTCACAGCCTGCGATTTGACAGTGATGCCACGATCACGCTCGACTTTGAGCTTATCGAGAACCTGTTTGTTGGATGCATGGCTCGGAATGGTGTTCGTGCACTCCAAGAGTCGATCGGCGAGTGTCGATTTTCCATGGTCAATATGCGCAATGATCGAAAACGTGCGTGTCTCAAGCTCATCATAGGGTATCGTTGCCTGCTTTAGCGACACACAGCTGTGGTGCAGTGCTCGCACGCGCAGCACACACGAAGCTCTGCGAAGGGCACGCAGGATCATGCAGAAAAAAAGGCATCGAGCTCATCGGGCCTATATCGGGCCCATATCAGGGTCACTCTACAGTCTATGCTTTCGGGGGACGCTTCTTGATATCTTCGGGATTGACGGGGTGGATAAATACATGTGCCTCTGTCGTAGCACCCTGGTATCCCTTGTGCCAGTCGTAGCCCAGCGCGTAGGCAAAGATCGATGCGTCCATATTAAATGCAATCGCTGTCACCGGCAGGCGATTCGGATTCGTCTTAAAGAGCTCCTTGGGCGCCATCGCCGAGCCTTTCGTCTCAAACGTTTTTAGACGCGTACGACTGGCTTTGCACCAGAAGCTGATAGAGCCATCACCACCACCCGTAGCAAATGTGCCCTGCGCATTGAAGGCAATCGCATTCACGGGGTACAGCTGCGTCTCGTTGCGCGGCACATCTGGATGATCAGCATTCGTCCGTCGATGGCAACGGAATGCAAACTTTTTGACCTTGCCATCTTTCGGATCCGGCGGGTCGTGGAAGTAGTGCACGGCCACACGCCCTTCCGTACCTCCCAGCGCAAATCCGTCACCTTCGGGAAGAGCTGCCAGCGAGCGTGTCTGGAACTTGAGCGGACTAAACTGGTCCACGACCTGCTGAGCCGTACCGGTGGCCTCATTGCACTGAAACGCCATAATCTTGCGCTCGGCCATGGCGACAATGATAATGAAGCCAATCACATCCATCGCGTACACACGCTCAGGCAAATCCATCGAGGTTATGAGGGTGGGCTGTGGCTCAATCTTCCAGATCTTGACACTCTTGTCCCACCCACCAGTCACAAGAGCGCCACCAAAGACACGGGTCCACCGGACACAGCGGATTGTATCATTATGCTGCGCCACGACACCGGCCTGGTTCGTATTTAGATCAAAGCAACGCGCCACCTTGTCAGCTCCCACTGAAATCACTTTGGTGCCCATGTCGTTGAAGCACACGTCCAGCACGGGGCCCTCGTGCTGGTACTGCTGCCATGGTTGCACCGGTTGCGCATTCGTCTTATCGATGCGGTAGATCCGCACGAATGTGTCCCAGCTCGCCACAGCGAGCACATCGGCCGTCGGAGAAAATGCCAAAGCAGACACGGTATCATTGGCACCGGGCGTCACCTCCAAGTCCTGCTCACCAGCGACCTTGGTCGTCGCCGTGATATTGGGCGTCGTGGTGGCCGTAGCCGGCCGACTACCCCACCCGCCTGCACTGGATGTCTGAAAGAACGACACGATCGGCAGACGCTACGCAGATGCGGCACTCTCAGGCCAGCACCAATCGCTCCGTGCACAGGTAACAGGAACCACAGGGGCGCCGACCGACCTGGCCCTCGTGGCTGGGTATATGTGAAATTATGTGCACGCGCCTCACGAGCCCCCCTCCACCGTGCTTGACCCATGGAGGCGTGTACCTGTCTTTGGCATCACGTGTAGAACTATAGTTTTCGTGGTGGGGGGTCGGCGTCGAAGCTTGGGAGGCGCCTCGTCCTCCGTCTTCAAGGCATCGTTCGGTCAAGGTATGTTGCTGAGAGAGCCACGCACGCGCGGCACGCAAGATGCGGCGCGTAGGCCTTGGCTTTGTTACGATGGAATGGCGCCTAACACTTTGACAGATGAAGGTCGAGATTTGCTCGTTCTCGAACAGGAAGGTCTACCCGTACGTATGAGGCTGAGCGGTGGGTGTGGCGACGCACCGACCGCATCGTAAGAGATGTTTTGCTAACACTGCCACAGAGCTAAGGGAAGGCTCTTTGTCCGTGGTGACAGCAGGGTATGTGGACAGGAGGGGACGTGCGATGCCGCCACGATCGTGCAAGAATGCTTACTGGGCGCGCGGCGAAGGCGGCAGGCGTACCCCGTGTGCAGAAACGATGGCTAACAACAACAGGTGTTCCGCTTCCAGGGCTCGAAGCCAGAGTCGCTGTTCCACCAGCGCAAGAACCCTCGTAAGATCGCCTGGACGGTGCTGTACCGCCGTATGCACAAGAAGGGCGTTACTGAGGAAGTGGCGAAGAAGCGCTCGCGTCGCACCATCAAGAGCCAGCGTGGCGTCGTGGGTGCCTCGATCGACCAGATCAACACCCACCGTAACCAGAGGCCAGAGGTGCGTGAGGCCGCGCGCAAGGAGCACATCGCCAAGACAAAGGAAGCTAAGAAGGCTCGTCAGGCTGAGCGCAAGGCCAACCGGCAGGCGGCTGGTGCCAACACTGCCGTGGCCCGCCAGCAGGCCAAGTCTACGGCCCGTAGCGGCGGTGGTCTGAAGGCATAAAAAGCTGATGTATGAGCATCAGCACTTGGGTGTGCAGCCCCCTGTAGTATGCCCCTATACTCTCTGTCCGAGCTAGCTAGGTCGGCTCTAGCCAGCGGTAGCTAGATGCAACTCGTACGCGTGAGCCACGCACCTTTGGCTGTGGGTCTGGAGCCGTGCGAATTGCCATCCGTGGAGGCTCGTTCGGCCGACATGGCAGGATGGCCGGCGGTTCTGACCGCACGCGGCCGTCTCTTGTCTGCCGTCCATGGGCATGCCTGATGCATTGCATGCGCCAGCCACTGGTGGCTTGACCCAAAAGACGGGTCTGCAGCACTCGGAATTTGGAGAGTGCAAAGAGGATGCGTTCCGGTGGACGTCGCGGTATGATGCGGGCCAGCTTGAGAGCTCGGAGGAGGATACACCGAGCTACCTGACAGTGCTTTCGACGTACCTCGTGTACATTGTGTTGATCCTGTTTGGGCACGCTCGCGACTTTATTGGGCGCCGCTTCTACCCGCAAGAATTCGCACATCTGCGTGAGAACAATGGGTACGCGGCGCTCAATTCAGACTTTGACAGTTTCTTTACGCGACGCCTCAAGACGCGCATCGACGACTGTTTCGAGCGGCCTGTGACTGGTGTGTGTGGCCGCACGGTCATGACGCTCGAGCGGATTTCGCACGACTACAACCGCTCGTTCCATCTCACGGGACGCAAGCGCCGTGCACTGAATATCAGCGCCTACAACTATCTCGGCTTTGCTCAGTCGCATGGCGAGTGTGCCGATAATGTTGATACGGGCATCGACATGTACGGCCTGTCGAGTGGTGGAACTCGCCTGGGCGCAGGTATGCTCGACCTGCAGACGCAGGTCGAGAAGATGGTGGCCAAGTACCTGGGCCACGAAGACGCCATGTTGATTAGCATGGGCTTTGCGACCAACAGCACGACGATCCCGGCTATCGCTGGTCCAGGCACGTTGATTGTGTCGGATGAGCTGAATCACACATCACTGCGCTCAGGTGTGCGTATGAGCGGTGCGAGCATCCGGCCATTCAAGCATGGGAGTATGGATGCTCTTGAGGCGCTGCTGCGTGAATGCATAAGCCAGGGACAGCCACGGACGCACAGGCCATGGAAAAAGATCATTGTGATCGTCGAGGGGCTGTACTCGATGGAAGGCACGATCTTCGATTTGCCGCGCGTGCTGGAGCTCAAAAAGCGATACAAATTTTACCTGTACATTGATGAGGCGCACTCGATCGGCGCGCTTGGACCGAACGGTGGTGGTGTGTGTGACTACTTTGGCATTGATCCGATGCAGATTGACATACTCATGGGCACGTTTACGAAGTCGTTTGGTGCGGTGGGTGGCTATGTCGCAGGCAAAAAATCGACGATCGACGCCATTCGTCGGCGCAACTACTCCAACGTGTATGGCGAAACCATGGCACCGCCTGTGCTGGTCCAGATCATGTCGTCTCTTGCGACGATCATGAGTATTGGCAGATCACCGGAGAACCGGGCCCTGCTGCCGTCCTGGACGCACTTTTCCGAGCAGTTCTTGATGGGCGTTGAGGGTCGGCACCGTCTGGAGCGCCTCGCATTCAATTCCCGCTACCTGAATCATGGCTTGCGCAAACTCGGCTTTATTGTGTGGGGCAACCGCGACAGTCCTGTCGTGCCACTTTTGCTCTTCCAGCCGGGCAAGATGGTGCTTTTCTCTAACCTGATGCTTCACCGCGGCCTGGCACTGCCGCCGTCGCAGCGCTGGCAGACGGACGATGATGTATGGAACAGTGCAACGCTCGAGACAGCGCAGGTCGCATCCACGGGCCCGCAAGGCGTGCGCCGACGTCCACCGATCGTCGTGGTGGTCGTTGCATACCCAGCCACGCCGCTTATTTCATCTCGTGTGCGCTTCTGTGTAAGTGCCGCGCATACCAAGCAAGACATTGACGACGTGCTCGTGGCATGCGACGAAATCGGCTCGCTCCTGGCGCTCAAGTATGCCAACGGCGGCCCTGGCGGACGGTGGCACATTGACAAGGTGTTGTCTCATTCCGCGGAGCTCGTGGCATGGAATGGTGTAAATCCCCTCCCTGAGCCATAGGTACCCCTCTCCCCCATCACCCATCTATGCCGACTATAGCAGACCTGGCAATGCCTGTATACGATCCCACAGAGAGCCAAAGGCCAGTCGCACGAGGGATTGCAGGAACCTCCAGCTCCGCCGCGTATCGCGCAGCGGATAGTCCACGTGGGGTGGAATGCTCGTCTGGATGATGCCAAAGAGCACATCTTCCGTCACAGCCTTCGGCGCCGTGAGGCCCAGCAGGCCTTCAGGGCCAGCGAAGCGGCCGTACCCTGAGTGCTTGCAGCCACCAAAGGGCAGGCCCTGATTGAGGTACGAGATGCCAAAGTCATTGATGTTGACCATGCCGCATGCCAGCTTGGACGCGACGCGCTTGCACTCGGCATGATCGCGTCCAAACACGGATGCGCCTAGGCCGTACGGTGTGTTGTTGGCCAGCTGAATGCCTTGCTCGACGTCGGAGTACGGCATGACCAAAAACACGGGGCCAAACACCTCTTCCTGGGCGATGCGCATCGTAGGTTGGACATGGGTCAGCAGGGTCGGTGCAAAGTAATGTCCCATCGGCCACTTTTCGTGCACGACACGCTTACCACCCAGCACGAGACGTGCGCCCTGGGCCACAGCATCTGCAATGAGCGCCTCGAGTGCGTCGAAGCGCGCATCGGAGATCATGGCCCCTGCATCGACGACATCTTCGCCCTTGTCCGAGGCCAAGCCAAAGCGTGTTTCGTCAAGTGTGCTTCCGCAGCGCAGAGCGGCGATGCGCGGCTCGACAAGCGCTGCGAGGTCGTCTTGCATGCTGTCTGGCACGAGGAACCGCTCAATGCCAATGCAGTTTTGGCCCATGGCCTGGAAGCATGCGCGCATGAACATGGACGCAAAGAACGAAAGGTCTGTGCCTGGCAGAATCAGAGCTGGATCCTTGCCGCCCAACTCGAGCGTGGTGGGCGTCAGTTGTGGCGCAGCTGCCTCGGCGACGCGACGACCGACCGCGTCACTGCCGATGAATGTGATGTGAGCGAGGCGGGCGTCGCGCGTAAGTGCCTCGACGGCCATGGGTCCACATGCGACCAGCTGTACGATATCCCGCGGAGCGCCACAGGCATCGAGGCACCTGTATACGCCTTCGAGGACGTGCCTCGAAGACCAAACGACGTGCTCGGAGCATTTGATCACGACGGCGTTGCCCGCAAACACGGAGGAGATAATGGGCCCCAGCATGTTGTGCACGGGATAGTTCCACGACACACAGGCAGCTACTACGCCCAGCGGCTCGTGGTACACGGTGCATCGCTTGTGTGCCAGTAGCAAGTTGCCACTGCGCCGCTCCGGACGCAGAATGCGCTCGCCATGCTGGATCGTCCATGCGAGCTTGGCACATGTCGTGAGCAGCTCGCCAAACGCAGCATCGATCGCCGTCTTGCCTGTATCGCGACAGGCTATCCGAGCGACGGCCTCAGCGTCACGCTGGATCCAGGCCTGTATCGTCCGCAGCACTTCGCGGCGCTGCGTAAACGACGACGTGCGCCATACTTCCTGCGCCTCCTTTGCTCGCCGGACTTTGTCGCGAATCGTGTCGGGCGTATCACCCGGTACGCGGGCGAGAACGTACCCGGTCGCCGGGTCGTAACAGGTGATGCACTGATCCTCATCGATCAAGGGGGTGTGGGGCGATCGCACTTCGCCACTCCATCCCGGCTGTGCTTCCTCGGGGTATACGCGCTCGATGGCGCGTACGCGCCGCGGCCTCGCACGCACGAGACGGGCCAGTGCCAGCGTCACCACGGCCCATAGGACGTACCACCACATAAAGACGTGTCACGTCGAAATCAGGCCGTTTTGGGCCCTCCACTATGTCGGAGGCTGCCATGTACGCCCAGGATCCGTCGGCGTACCAAGCGCTCCTGCACAAAGCGCCATGGCGCCAAGACCCCCGATACTTCCAGCGCGTATGCATCAGTGTCATGGCGCTGTTAAAAATGGTGCTACATGCCCAGTCTGGTGGTGATTTGGAGGTCATGGGCCTGATGCAAGGCCATGTCCGTGGTGATACGATCTATGTGCTGGACGCGTTTCCGCTGCCTGTGCACGGTACCGAAACACGCGTCAATGCCCAGAACGAGGCATATGAATACATGGTCATGTACCTGGAGGCGTGTCGAAGCGTACATCGGCCTGAGCATGCCATTGGTTGGTACCACTCCCACCCTGGGTACGGATGTTGGCTCTCTGGGATTGATGTGCAAACGCAGCGCACGAACCAGCAGCAAGACCCCTTCGTCGCCGTCGTGATTGATCCGTGGCGCACGATGTCAACGGGGCATGTGGATATAGGCGCATTTCGGACGTGGCCCCTCGACCAGCCTAGCACGGCGCCCGACATGACAGCGCCACCGCCGCGGTTACCGGCGCACAAGATCGACGACTATGGTGCGCATGCGTCGCAGTACTATGAGCTCGACGTCCAGTTCATCAAGATCGCCGCAGATCGGCCGCTCTACGACCAATTGTGGCAGCAATACTGGGCACAGGTGCTGTGCTCTCCGCCCAATGCGTCACTCCAGCCCCTTCATGAACTTGGCACGCGGCTTGGCGAAATAGCCGCCACCATCGAGAGTACAAGCACGATGCCCGGCGGCACGTCGTATGCGCAGGCCGCGCGCGCTGTCCCGCGATCGGATGGCGTGGACGTGCAAGCCCTGGCACAGCAGCTCGACCGGCGGGCTGATGGACAGCCGCTCGAACAGGCGTCTCAAGACGCGTACTCGGTGGCGTCGGACATGCGGTACGCTATCGAGCGAGCTCGTCGAAAAACCATGCTGTTTGGACTATAAAAGGGGGGAGGGGATGGGAAGGGGAAGGGGCAGGGTCGTTCCGTATATGTCGTCCGGCAACAGGGGAATTCTATAGGGGTCATGGTATGTCCGCCTTACGGACCATTACGCGTCAATGTTGGTTACTGGTGTGGCGGGGCCAAGGGGCAAGACGGTGGGGCGTGGATGCCCATGGCGCTCGTACAAGTCGACACGAAGCATGTCCAAAGAGTGCTTTTCGCCGTTTTCGTCTGTCCACTTGCCGAGTGTGACGTCGTCCTGCGTAATGACAGCATGGGGGAATGTGTTCTTCGCCCACTCCAGCACATACGCACTTGCACGCATAAACTTTTTGCTGCTGTACTTTTTGTGGAAGTGAAGGTGTGCGGGCGGACGGAGGCAGTAGTCGAGCATGATTTCTGCCGTGCCAAGAAGCTCTGGCTCTGCGTATGTCGAGTAGTGCACCAGTGTCGGCGTCCACTCGCCACGCTCAAGGACCTCCCGGGCGAGCCACACGGCCGCTGCTGCGACGAGGGATGGGGGGTGGTCCAGCAGGCGGTGATCCACGAGCGAGATCTCCATAAAGTACTTGGCAACGGTGCGTGTCTGGATATCATAGTTGTCGGCTTTGGAAATGCGGCGCAAGAAGTTCATGGGCGACGCATAGCTCAAGTCAAAGTTGAGGACCTTGAGCATGTATCGCTCAGCCCGCAGGATCTCTTCATCGGTATAGCCGCCGTCTGCGACGTACATAAAGTTCTGGATAGAGGGGCAGAGCACTTCCTCGTATTTGGCCGCAATAAATAGCGCTGTGACTCCCACGAGCTGCAGCTTCGACAGCGAGATCGTCCGCATACTGAGAAAGCGGTCAACAATGTTGAGCGCCAGGAACAGCGTCTCGGGAAGCAGGCGGAACTTGGCATGCGTCTCGATCAGCCAGTCGGCGAGTACACCACGCAGATGCCAGTTTAGGTCACGCTGTAGGTCCATGTAGCTGCCATTTGGCATGCATTGCATTTCCACTTGACGCATGTACGCAAAGATCTCCTCGACGTATTCCGCCACCATCAACGGGTCATCCGCGTCGTCTTTATCGAGATCTTCCCAGCCCTCGTCCTTCGCACGCTGCGTCGGCGCAGCGGGCGCTGCCTCGTGTGTCATGCGCACACGCTTGGCTTCGCGCGCCTGGTCAGCTGCAAGGTCCCTGTTCTCCTTGTCGCTCCCTGACACGTCGTCAATCGCCATCGCCTCGGGTTCACGGGGCCGCGCGACGCGGCGCTGCGTTGCCACTGCCGCTCGTGCTGTTGGCAGATGTGCTGCCGTCCGCTGCGCCGCTGGCGGTGGGCGTACACGAAGAGCTGGCTTCTTTTCCTCGGCCTTTTCATCGTTGGCGAGGCGCGTACGTGCGGCGTTCGTCAGGTCGCCCAAGGCGGCACGCTTTCGGGTGCCCAGCACACCTGAAGCGCCCAAGGCAGACGACGTGGCAGCAGGGCCTTTGTCAGCCGCGACGGGTGCTTTGCCTTTGGCCGGCGCGGGCGCTGCACTTGTGCCGCGCAAAGCGTAGGCATTTTCATCTGTTTTGGTGGTGCTCCGAGCCCGAGCCGGAGCACGCCGCACAGGCAGGTTGGATGACATGTCCCAAGCTGATATACAGGTGGGCGGGCAACGTACTATTCCAGCAACACTGTGCGCAGTGTGCTGGATCAAGGCCAGGGGAGGCAGGCAGAGGGGTAGAGGTAAGCCGCAGAGAACCGGAAGGTCCAATGGCGCGGTACGGCCAGCAAAAACGCTTCGGCTCGTGCTTATTTCGCAGATCAACACATAGATGCTACGCACACGCTTCGCGCCGCGGAATGACGCTGCCTACTGGCTTGACAGGCGCATGACGTATGTGCACATGCGCCACCCATTGGACCCTCACCTCGGCCGAAGTACGGAACTTCTATATCACCGCTGGATGTTGGGCTGGACGCGCCGGGCTATGCCAGGTGACCAATCTCGCGTACTTGCTATGCATGTGACAGCCCGCCCAGAGGCTGGTCAATTGCAAGCTTGATCATTTTTTTTTTCATGCCAAGGTAGCGCGCCGACGCGCGTGCTGTGGAGCAGCCCACAGCGTGAGTCATCGTTGTCAGCACCGCATTTCAGGCATGCAGAGTCTTTAACGCATACGCCTCCTAGTCTCGCAGGCATGGTAAGCATCCGAGGGACTGGGTGTCGTTCATGGCGTCTATGACGTTCGCATTGTCCGCTTGTTCACGTTCGTACGCGTGCACTGGCATACGTGAGAACGTGCTTCTACGCTATGTGGGATCCCCGGTAGTTGGCTCCTATGACAAGGCTCATTATATAGAGCAGCTATCACAGGTAGGCGCTTCGCACGCTGGCTAAGCAGGCTACGAGCTAGGCGATCTGTCGGAGGTGTCAGGAGAACCCGGCAGGGTCCTTTTGCCACGTGGAACTCACGCGAAGTAATGTTGCACTTGCAGGGAGAACGAACGAGCGCTTGGGCGTCTGCCAATCGCATACGCCCTAGCAAGCTTATTCGAACTACTTTTTGTCGAGCACGCAAGACGAGCAATTTGAGCTTGCATGTAGAAAAGATGGACTAAGAATTTCATTTCTTCTTTGACAGAGCTTGGGACATGGAGGATGTCAATCGCTCAGGGGCTCATTTAGATACATCACCCATCACTTCTATGCAGAAATCCGTCTCATCTGCGACACCGGCCGTGCGACCGGCCGAAGACGTCCCGAGCGCCGCTCCGCCAAAAGCTCGTCGGCGCGGGAGGCCACCCAAGTCCACGAGCACAAGTCGCGCGCCTGCCACAGCTTCTGTCCCACCACCGCCAGCGACACGCGTGATTGCGTCGGACACACCACCACCCATGGTTTTCCAATGCTTTCAATGCTTGTCTATCGTCGGTGATTCTACATCTTGGATCATGGCTCAGCGTCAGCTTGGATTCATTGTGCTGCGTGATGTCACTGACAAGGTTGTGGCCCTCGAGTTCCATACCATGTCAGACGACATCGGGTGGGAAAGGTACAAGTTTGCCCCTCTTGCCTGTGCTCACTGTGATCAAGTGCTCGGCCGCATGTATAAGGACACGCCCCCCGAATGGTCGACGCTGCGGGCCGCATACTGCCTTTCGCATTCTGCGCTACTTGTGTACCAACTTGGATCCACGCGCTCGTCTCAGAGCGGCTCGGATATTGACTTTGGCGGCCTGTCCGCCCATGATGGTGACGATGACAAGGTTTCGCGCAGTCCATCGCCGCATATACCCTCCAAACTACCACCTATCGTTTCCGTAAATGCGTCAGCAGAAGCTGAGCATGACAAGGACCTCGGCAAGATCCGTACGTTGCTAATGGCGATGGGCGAGCGCCTCTTGCGCCTCGAGCAGCAGATACCCTCGCTACAAGCATCTTCGCAAGCTCCCTTGATACCCTCTATGAACGATCGTGTGACGCACCGTGCTACTCCATCCTCCTGGGACGGTATTACGCGCAGCCCGTCTTTTCATGGGCCCGTCCAGCCCGGTCGGTCCTTCCTTCTCGACGACCTTTCTAGTCGCCGGCTTCCGCCTCTCGCGCCTGTGGACGATGCACGCTGGATCAGCACGCCGCATCAGAACCGCTCTCCGACATCCACCGATGCCTTATCCCGGGCGCCCTCAGTATGGGCGCGTCATGCATCGACGGGCTTATGATTATCACTATCTATGACTACGCTGGTACTCGGCGTACAGCTTTTCCACGTAGGCCTGGTCCGTACACAGCTGTACAATCAACTTTTGCACGAAATCGGCGCGCGACAAGTGCCCCTCGAGCCCCGCCACCACCTGCGAGGCTGGGAGTGTGTCGCCTATAGAAGTCGGTGGCGACTTGGGTGCGCGCAATTCATCGACAGGTTCCATCGCCATAGGATCGGAGCTCTCTTGCACGGATGCTGTCCCAAAGAGTGTATCCAGATCAATCGGGGTGCTTTGTATTTGCGACGCAGGTTCTGGTGCCTTTGGCTCTGGGGCGGTGTCTTGGTTCTTGTCCGAGGCTTCGCGAAAGAGGGCGTTCAGGATCGAGGCACCCGTGCGCTCTTGCTCAGTAAAGGTGGGTGCCTCGGGCTGGCCAAAGAGGGCATCCATGCTGATGGAGGTAGGAGCGTGGTCTACGCGCAGCGGCGGGGGAGCTGGCGGAGGATAGGGCGCCTTTTGCAGCGATGTGATCGTCTTGGCTAGTTGCTCGAGCTGGGACGGCTCAAAGATCCAGAATCCGTAAATGGTATGATCGCCAGCGTTACCATCGTCTGGCTGGTGTGCACGGTAAATGAGAAAGGCCTCGCTGATCTCCACGTCATCGCTCGGCGTGATACCAACATAGAAAGGCTCAGGGTCGTTTCGGTTCAGAATCTGCAGGCCATAGTATGGCGCCTCGGAGCGCTGGTACAGAAACAGTGGGCCTTCCACACTCGTCTTGGTCCACTCATTTTCATACGTATAGTACACGACAAAGGACGCAGAGGCAAGTATGTGCAGTGCGCATGGATCAATCCGCTGCAGCACGCGCGTATTCAACTGCAGTCGTGCGTCTAGATCCATCCAGGGCAACCGTCCACAGCGTGCGGAGCGAGGGGAAGGGATGTTTCTCACCCAGACCTAGTAGGACCGTCATACACATACACACCTCCATCACAAGGTGACGCGGCGCGACGCGTCACGCGGCGAGGTACGTTCCCTCTCATGGTGGCCTCGGACACGGACGATGTGTGGCGCCAGGTATGGAGTGACGAGGGCGACTCGGTCAGCACCGTATCGGAGGAGGAGCCGGAAGTAGAGGCCGGTGATGTCGATATGGACGAGCGTGTCGAGATGCTTCGCGCACCTGTCTTGTCGATCTGCACAGCCTTGGGTGGCTACGAGCATGTCCAGCAGCATGGGCGCACGGAGCTCGTGTATCGCGTCGGCGATGACTGCCTAGAATGCTTACGGGATCTGCGCCGTCTGTGGCGCCAGGATGATACCGATGCGAGCCGTGCGATCGCGCGCGTATTTGCTGAGCTCGGCACGCTTCACAATGATCTCATCCCGATCCTCCTGCACTGTGCCGGCGGAGGAGACAAAGCTGACAAGATTGCTTTGGCATGCACAGATCTCATTACGGCACTGACGTGGCCTATTGACTGGGATGCCGAGCTACACGACATGACGACGCGCATGGAAGAAGACGAAAACGAGCAAGTTCTCGCCAAGTTGCTGGAATTGCAGAGTGCGCAAGTGCAGTACAAGTCATCGATTCTGCGTGAGCGTGCGAAAGAGCCGCGCCTTGGTGACCGCACCGTCATGTCCTGTGTCCTTCGTCACGTTCTTGCGCCCTCTCTCAAGCCAAGATCAGAGCGAACGGAGCGCGACGTGGGTGTAACCAGCATGTGCTTGCATCTCTTCCGCAACCTACTAGCCATTCGTGACCCGCCACTGCAATCGTTCAGCACCGGCAATATCGCTAACATGTCGCTTCAGAGCGTCCTTGTCCAGCAAATGGACACTTTCCACATCCTAGATGCACTCCGCATGCTGGCGAGTCAGGCCGACACAAAAGAGTTTGAGATGTGGACGCCCATCGTGGCGGAAAGCGTATACCATATGGTGAGTGGAACGCCGCCTGCATGGCTCGCAGGCGCCATCGAGACTTCGCCACTTTCTGCCTCCCTGTCCGCTGAGGCCTCGGAACGCCGCTCAAGTCGGCGGAATGCCAGCGCAAGGCACTCGCGCTTTGGCACGACGATCCAGTTCCCTGCACACGATGGCTCGCTGCGTATCGCACGCACACCTGCAGCGCTGACCGAGCGCGTCGATCGTCTGGAACAGCGCGTGATGGACCGTACGAAGCGCCGCGTGTCACGCCGTCGGCCGGCTTCAGATCGCGGCGCGCCGCCGACGCAAGTGCACTGGACGCCGAGTGCCCAGCGCGTGCTGCGCACATGGGCCGATCGATTCGTATTAGACGGCCTCTTTGGCGTGCTTGTGCCGGCCTATCTTCGAGATATCCATGCCGAACGCGAGCGCGTCGGTGGCTTGGAGGCAGCTCGTTGCAAGGCCATCCAACTCGCGTCATTTTTCCTCGAGTATGCCATGGCGCGCCGTATGCCCATGGCGCATGTGAGCTTATGGCTCGAGCCATGGGCCTTTCGCCTTGTGCGCGCACGCACCGCGATGGCGCTAGAGAGCCGTCAGTGGCTCGAGTTTACCTTGAGTGTGCGCCTTTGGACGACGCAGCTCCGCCTTTTGGAAGCATTGTCCCGCAGCGCACTAGATGCTGAGCGCGAGGCTGCAGAATCGCTGCAGCACACGCTCTACTATGACGGCGAGTACCTTGATACGGCACTGCATGCGATGCATGCGTATTCGACGCAGAGCTTTGCTTGTCTCGAGGCCATCATCGACTTTAGCTACATGATGCCGAGACTCCTAGAGCGGCACGCATCTACAAGCGCCTACATGTTTGTCAAGACATCGAAGGATGAGCGCATCTTCCGCTTCGAGTCGTTCCAGCGGTCCATGGCATCCACACGACTCGTGCATGCCTGCACCCAGTACCTTGCTCGCTACCGCGACTCTTCCTGCGCATCGACGATGCTTCCACGCCTCGCAGCCGTCGTGCACCGCATCATTGTGCGCGCCTCGCACGTCGCGTTGTTCTTTAGCGCCAAGATCCGACACGTATGGGACCGAGTCATGGCAGACGGTGCGCATATGCAGCGAGTCCACCCACAAGCCGCGCGTGACTTGGCTCGGCTGTACCACATCATTCGAAAGACATTCTTGCGACTCAGCGACGCATCGCGCCAAGCCTACGAGGTCGATCGCCGTCCGCCCAAGCCGACAGCCGAGCTCTACGTCCGCTCAGAGCTGTCGCACAGCGAGCAGATTGGCGTCGCTGTCGGCCTTCTTGCTGAGGCGCACAAACTTACGAGCGTATCGTGGGTTCGCACGGCGTTGGAACGCGCGAGTATGGAGCGCATGTCACACCAGCCCGAGGCAAACGTACCAGAGGCGCATATGCCACTGTATCCCGAGCATGAGCTGCCTGACGGCGGTCCTGACGCTGCGCACTTGGCACCACTGCGTTTGTTGTGCCGACTCGTGGAGCTGGAAGAAAAAGCAGAGGGCATATGGTACGTCCCTCCTGACTGTGCGCCCAACACGCTCGCTCGGTACGGCCAGATCATCGACCAGTACCTCACAGAGCCACTGGTCATCGAGGGCCAGAGCCTCAAGGATCTTGTGCGCGCTAAACGGCCTCGACCGCCAGCCACCGACCGTCCAGCACAGCGGCCCCGCATCGAAGACGAGGTGCCGAGTCTGTCAGATGCCGAGTCGTCCCCTCCCACGAGTTCGTCGCCACAGATCGCTGCGCCCGAGCCCATGGAGGCCAAGGGCGTGCCCGATTTGTTCCTGCTCTCTGATACAGAGGCCTAACGCTTGCCAAAGAAGCTCAGCAGGCTATGCTGCTTCGGTGCCGCTTTTGAAGGTCCTTTAGGCGACGCCTTGGTAGGCGATTTCGAAGGTGCGGGAGCTGCTGGAGCTGTCGATGCTGGCTGCGCCGATGGTGCCGCCTCATCGCCCGATTCATACGTCTCGATATCCTGAAACACTGTATATCCCTTTTCATTTTTCGTACGAATCCTCTTTATGACTTTGCGTCGCTTGTTTGTAGATGACGGGGGAGGAGGAGCTCGAACCTCCTCGTCCTTTTGAATGGCGCCAAATGCGCCAAGACCCGCATGGCGCTGAGCAGCATAGGCCTCGTCATACACGAGAGCTCGGTTGACAGAGGCCAGCATGGCTGGATCGTACGATGTACCCACTGGCTGCAAAGCATAGACTTGCTTTTTGCCGTTGGAAAGTCGAGCCAGGGTGCTCTCCAGCTCGCTCGCCGGCACGACAAATACATGATGTACGTCGTGCACGGCATATATGACCGACACATCCTCCGCCTCGGCAAAGCGCCCGAGCGCTGCCTTGGCCTCGTCGACATGCATGCCCATCTCACGGCTGAGTAGACGGTACGTGACAGCTTGCTTGTCGTGCAGGATCCGCGCCGTGAGGAAAGCATGGGTATCGTCCATGGTCGTCGCTGTCAGGCCGCGATGCTGGGCGCGTGGGTCCACGCATACATAATTCCCCATTTTTCCTCCATCGTTTGTCCATCGACGATGAGCGACCCGAAAGTTGAGTCTCTCTCGGAGCGCCTAGGTGACATTCTAGCTGACGTGTCGCGCACGTCCGACTGGGCAGAAGAAGGTGATGATGCTTCCAAGAACGAGGGTCCCCTTCACGAATCCAAATACGATGTCCAAGTCACTCTCGCCGATCAGCAGGCTGATCCCAACTCGCCGCTGTACTCGGTCAAGTCCTTTGACGACCTGGGCTTACACGAAGACCTCCTCAAGGGCATTTATGCGATGAAGTACACGAAGCCGTCCAAAATTCAGGAGCGTGCTTTGCCACTACTGCTGCAAAACCCGCCACGTAATATGATCGGACAGTCGCAGTCTGGAACGGGCAAGACGGCGGCTTTTGTGCTGACTATGCTATCACGCATCGACTTTAGCGAGGAAAAGACACAGGCTCTGGCTCTAGCGCCGTCGCGTGAGTTGGCTCGGCAAATTATGGATGTGGTTCAAGAGATGGGCAAATTCACGCCGGTCAAGACAGCCTTTGCGATTCCCGACTCCATCAAACGTGGCCAAAAAGTCTCGGCGCACCTCGTGGTCGGTACGCCAGGCACCGTGTACGAATTTCTACGGACGCGCATGCTGGATCCGGCGGGCATCAAGGTATTTGTGTTGGATGAGGCCGACAATATGCTCGACCAGCAGGGTCTGGGCGAGCAGAGTTTCCGCGTCAGACTCTTGATGCCCAAAACATGTCAGCTGGTGCTGTTTAGCGCGACATTCCCTGAGAGTGTGCACAAGTATGCGACGAAGATTGCGCCGAATGCCAACGAAATTCGGCTCAAGCAAGAAGAATTGAGTGTGGAGAGCATTCGCCAATTTTACATGAACTGCAAGTCGGAGGAGCACAAGTATGAGGTGCTGGTGGAGTTGTACAATCTCCTCACCATCGGTCAGAGCATCATCTTTTGTGCGAAGCGCCACACAGCTGACAAGATTGCGCAGCGCATGACGGCCGAGGGGCACCGTGTTGATTCGCTGCATGGTAAGCTCGATACATCGGCGCGTGACCGCACGATCGACGATTTCCGGTCGGGTAAGTGCAAGGTGCTGATTGCCACGAATGTCATTGCACGGGGCATCGATATCCAACAGGTGACGCTCGTCATCAACTACGACATGCCTCTGACACAGAGTGGCGAGCCTGATGCTGATACGTACCTGCATCGCGTCGGGCGCACAGGTCGCTTTGGCCGCAAGGGCGTGTCGATCAACTTTGTACATGACGAAAAATCCAAGCAACAAATGGAGGCGATCGAGCGTGCGCTTCACTGCCGCATTGTGCCGGTACAAACGGACGACCTCGAAGAGATGGAATCCACCATCAAAGAGGCGCTCAAGAGCAGCCAAGGCTCCCAGTAGGTGGTTATATAATCAATTCAGGGACCTACGTGGGTCCCCTCGGATCGACGCGGTGCGACGATCATGTCGTCTGCACCGCGTGACGAGGCCGACATGACGCAGCTCACCCTCTCCGAAGACTCTGTCCAGCCAGAGCCCCTGTCTGACGAGGCCCTGGGTGCTCTACAGCGCTGGATGCTGTCGATCGCTTGCGTACATTTTGATTTGGAGCTGGGGCCGGACGTCGAGTGTATGTATCCGCCGCTGGGAATCAGCAAGGAGGAAAAGGACAATATCGCGTTCTCTTCCTTCCCTGACACGCATGTATTTAATGATGGAGACCTTGTGTTCTCATGGCGCGTGCGTGAAGTGCCGTTAGACGCATCGAATGCGTCGCCGCCGGCCTCCTCGAAGCCGGCGCCGCCCCGCCGCTCTCCCTCGGTGCGTGAGTCCATGACACGTAGTGTGTCATGGCTACGTCGATCGCGCAATGAAGCGGTAGTGGATGCATCTCCGCGTCTGCACAGCCGGAGCACGTCCTACCTATATGGATACACGTATTTTCTCCAGCGCCGAGATACGTCGCGGCGGCGAGGCTACTTTCAAAAATCGCTCGTGATTCTCTCGCATCTGCCGTATGTGGGCCTGTTTCACCAAGTGATTGCGCGACTTGGACCTGCCTTCTTTGAGCACGGTATGGTGGTGCTGGAATCGTTTGTGCACGACGTGATCCGATGGCCCAGCCCTGAGCCAGGACTCACGCTGAGTGTATCGGTTCTGGGCACGTTATTGCATGCGTCTCTGCCGCATGGCCTTGAGGCGCAAAATGGCGATGGCATGCAGTCGGGCACGAGTGCATCGCTGCCTATCCTAGCGTCTGTGCCTTCGACACCGCTGATACAAGTATTTTATGAGCTCTTGCCTGACCTGTGGCGCCTTTGGGAATGTATGCTGACGGCTGAGCCGATCCTCATTGTAGGTCGCGATCCACGAACCACGAGTGATGCCGTGTGGCACCTCGTGGATCTCATCCGACCGGTCCCTGTCGCCGGAGACTTTCGTCCCTTCTTCCACATCCACGACTACGACTTTCGTGCCTTTGTCACGCGCGCTACGCCGCCGACCGGTGTGGTGCTCGGCGCGACGAATCCCTTCTTTTTGCAGACTTGTGCGACGTGGCCCCACATTGTACAGCTCGGCCGCGGTGACAAACCTGCCCACCAGGGCCGCGATACGCCCACAGCGCGTATCGTGTCTTCTAGCAAGCGACGTGTTAACAAAGACACGACCCTTCTCAAGCAGCTGTTGCAATGGCGTGATTCGCCCTCGCAACTTGAGCATGCAAATGCTGTCCTGCGGCGCTACTTCTCTGACCTCACTGAACGATTCCTTGCGCCGCTGCACCAGCACATGGCGACGCTGATACCTGCCTCGTTTGACTTGACGTCGCCTGCCGAGGTACCGCCCATCAAGTCGTTTCACCGCGAAACGTTTCTGCAATGGCTGAAATCTCATCCTGGACCGCTTCGCATGCGGCAGCGATCCCTATCGCCGGCCAGTGTGCTCCGTCACTCGCTGTACTCGGACTTTCTGCAGTCGCCCAACTTTGCCGTGTGGCTCCAGGGGCGCGTAGAGGCAGCGCAATACGAGCAGCGTCAACGGCGCATTGCGGCCTTGGCGATGGGCGATGTCGTTACGTTTGGACGCACGCGCTCGGACATCGAGTCGATCGATCTGTATCTACGTCTACGTGAAGAGCTGCGGGCTCTCGAGACGGCACTGCAAGCGCCGCGTGCAGCGCCTGGGCCTAGTGCGCGGTGGCGCGCATCGATGGAGCCCAGCGGCACGGGTATGTCTCTCATCGAATCGCGTGCGATGATCGCGCAGCGTACGCGCCTCGCAGCACAGATGGAACGCCTGCTCCAGACGATGCCTCCAGATCTGCGTGTAGGGTTGCCGTAGAGATCATCACACGATCGGGGCCAAGAGTCGGCGGAGCATGCGCGAGACGGCGCCTGTTGCGACGATCTGCGGACGGCGCAGGCGGCTTAGGTGCGTGCGCGACATGCCTGAATTGAGATGCTGCTTGTTCGAATGGGCGCGCTTAATTTTCGGCGTGCCGCGTGACGAGCCTTGGATGGGGAAAAAGCGCTTTTTTGTGGCTGAGTGCGTCTTGAGTTTGTACAAGTGGGCCTTTGGCCGCGGTGCCGCGAGTGACATGGATGTGGTGGACAGGACACGCGACATGGGCGGTGCCGCGAGGCGCACACTTTGTCGCAAGGCACTCAGCAGCATCGTGGGTCAAGGAGCACGTCCCAGCCAGCGTCGTGGGCGTCCATCTTCTGATTCACGTGACCAACAACCCCACGTATCGTGGGTGTGACCCCAGGGGGGGCGTCGGCGGACGTCGCCTGGTTGCTTGGCGCAACATGGCCGGCTCGCGCGCGTCGGGGAGGCGTAAAAGTACACAGAGTGTACTTGATGCCTACTGTGCTGTACAGACTTTGTTCAGGGACCATGAGAGTGTGGTGGACGCACTCCACGCGGACCTCATGGAGCATGCGATGCAGGCATTGTCAGCGGAGCGCACATACACGGAGGAGGAGCGGCAAAGGGTGCTCGAGTTTCTCGATGACCGCATCATGATCTTTCGATTCCTCCGCCGCGCCGGCTTCGATAAGGACACGGCTCGGTCTATGCTGATCAAGACGGTGGCATGGCGCATGGAAGGCGCGATTGATGCCTTGCCACAAGACTTGCTGCAATCGCCGTATATGAATGCTACGTCGAACGGCATCCCTCTATTTTGGCAGCACTCGCGCTTTCGTGACAAGCTTGGGCGCCCCGCGTTGTACGTGCGTCTTCAGCACGTAGAGCGTACGCCGGAAGGGCTGCACGAGTTGAAAAAGACCATCATTGCCTCGTTTGACGTCATGCGGCGCTACCTCTTGCGTGTGAATCGGCGGACTAGGCGCGGAGACCCCGTCATACAATGTGTCGTGCTCGTGGATGTCATGGACGCAGGCCTCGCCAACGTCGAGCTCGATATCCTGCCGTTTTTCACGGATTTGCTCAAAAATCACTACCCGAGCCTGTGCGGCGCTGTGTATATTTTGCGGTACTCGTGGTTTCATGCCGGGCTGTGGCGTATGCTGCGTCCCATCCTGCCGCCCAAGCTCCTTGAGCGTCTGTTTTTCGTCGACAGGCCGGAGCTACTGGCGCACTTTGAGCACCATATGCCGCGGTCCCTGGGCGGCCCGTTGAGCATACCTATCGCGCCTGATACGAGCGATGTGTTCAACTATTTCGTCCGTGCAGCGGCCTGGTCGCATCCGTCATCGTCTTCCTCTGGCCCCACGCCCAAGGCCACGGACCCGTCTCCGCCTGCGCTCCGGATCCGCCAACATGACTTTGACACGATTTACGATGTCATGTCATGCATGGGATCACCCTACACGCCGGCGAGGACGCCACTTACGCCCCACACAAGCATGCCCACGACGCCGCGCCAACATGCTCAGACAGGCTCGCCGATCCCATTACATGACCTGCCCACATCGCCCAAGGCGTACCGCCGGCAACGTGCGTCGGGCGATGCCCGCTCTGTGGTATCGTGGTTCCTATCCTGGCTCTCGCCGCCCCAGCGGTCCGACGACGACGAGGCGCCTGCCGAGCCTATCAGGACCAGCCGAGGCGGTGACGCAGACGCTGCGCCTGCACCGACACCACCTGCCACTGCCACGGCCCCACCCACGGCATACGGGACAGCTGAGAGCAACACAGTGACACGGTACCTGTCATGGCGCGCGCACAAGTACGCCGAGATGGACGGGCATGTGTCGCCGTACAACATCGAGAACCCTTACTTTGGATACCCCGCCTCGTACGTGACCCATGACCCTGCCAGCGTGGATATGACCGCCTCGGACCCAGCGGCGGCAGCGGCGGTCGCCGCCAGCGGCGGCGCCCGGCCGGCCGGCTTCTCGCGCGAAATCCATGTGAAGCGACGGAAGCGTGACTTGGTGCGCACACTGTCGTACCTGTTTGTGCTGCGTCTCATTCGGCTGTACCACACGATACGCCGCGGCATCCTCGTCGTGGTGTGGAACGTGCTGGGCCCGCACCGGGCTTGGGCTTCGTTAGGGCGCACATCACCGGGACATCGGCCGTCGAGGTACACCCAGTGCCGCGTGCTAGTACTGCTGGCCCTGCTGCTGTACCTCCAGCTGCCTCGCGCACGCTTCCTCTCACTACTGATACCGCATTTCCATGCTATTGTATGAATGTTACTTGCTGTCCTCCTTGGCGGCCTCGGCAAGGAACTGCTTGATAAAGGCCTCCTCATCGCTGTTGTTAGTATATAGACATGCCACATACGCGCTCTCAGCATTCAGGGGCACCTTGTCCACGGAGGGCTTCTCCTTCTTCGACGAGCCACCGCTCATACCCGCGTACGCCGCGGCACCGATCGCACCGAACACACCCAGCACGAGGTGCTCGCTCGGGATCTTCATTCCTGCGCGTCAGCTTCCTTTCGCGCACGTACCTGCAATCGTGTAGGACATGTTGCTCGTAGTTAGGAAGCGGCCTCCGCTGGCTTCCAAGGCACCGTACGCACCCGCCCACCCGACTGGCCGCCGTGTCGCCCCGTGGCGCCGATGTCGGCCGAGATGGAGGTGCCACGCGAATCCCCAGCGCCCAGACACAATGCAGGGCGCGCCATTGTGCAGCGGCCTATGCCGCCACCTTTCCAGCGGGTGTGACGGAGACGACGCTGAGATGGCGTCGACGTCTGCATCGCCGACACAGAGAGTGCAAAGCCATCCACTCGACACGCTGTCGGCCGACGATATGACGACGTTGCCCTGGACACCACGTCTTGGCACGTCGAGATCGATGCACAGCCTTCCTTCGCCACCCAGCTCTACGCAATCCGCGCGCAGTGTGCCGACACCTGGCAAGACTCGCCGCGTTCGATATGTAAAGACGCTCCAGGACGCGTCTCCACGGAATGTGTCTCGCTCCGAGGATGTCGACCACATCTTGGCTATGTGTTACAACGTCAGTATCGGTCGCATTCAACGCATGGCACCCGTACACAAAGAAACGTTGCACGCCATCGCTGCGAAGGAGCGCATTTGCATGGAGCTTCGCGAGGAGCTTGCGCGCGAAGAGGCGCAGCTGGAAGAGCTGCGCTCTGCATGGAAGCGCATGACGATGCGGATCGGAACGCATCCACCTGCACATGTGCCCCATCGTCGTCCACCGCCCGCCTCTCCGACTGCGCAGTCGACGCGCGAGACGTCGCGGATCGCAGACCATGCCAAGGCAGCTGAAACATGGCCCGATTGGCGACGCATACCCTCGCAGCTTTCGAATCAGTTCCATGCCATGATGGATCAGTTTCAGACGGCGGACCATGATACAGGCCCATCATCATCGCCCACTCAAGACCGCGCTGTGCGTGCGGGCAAAGCTAGGCGGTTTGCCGCCTCTCGTACACACACGCAGGACATGCTCTCGATCACAGATGAACTGCACCCTGACATCCTGCGTGAAAAGCTGTCGTCAGGCTGGCATGTGTTATCACAGCGCCTGCGCGACACCACCGCTTCGTTTGCCGACCTATCGACGTGGGCGCCAGACGATCCACCGCCTACATCGAGCCAAAGCAGCCGAGCATCCCTGCCTTTTTCTATGGAGGACACGGCCTTCGGCACGGTCTCTGGCCTCGATGCCATGCACCGCGCCGCCACTGCACCCAGCGTCCTGCCTCTTGCGGAGAAGCAGCATGCCCCGGCCCCAGAAGCACATCTTCGCATCGTCTAGATACCCAAGCACACTTAGACGGGAAACGCGTCTCCATTTTGATGGGCATACATACCCAAAGGCCAGCGTGGGCACAAACCTATAGAAACAGCTAGGCATCAACCAAGACCGATGTATTTTATGCCTCCTGCGCGCGAACGCGGGCGTTGGCGTTGGTAACGCGGACGCCAAGCACCTTGGCCCTGCGATGTTGTTAGTATGCGATGCAAACGACCATACGTACTTCTCGAGGATCTGAATACGCTTCTTGCTGCTCACGTTGTGGGCAATCTCAGCGGCAAACGTGTTGTTGTGCATGAGAAGGAGATCCATGTCGTTGACGTTGGCCACCACAAAGCGGCGGTAGCCGTTGGGCATAATGTGGCGCGTCTTCTTGTTCGAGCCGTAGCCGATCTTGGGCATGCTGATCGTGCCCTTGAAGCGACGGCGAACACAGTTGTCAATACCCGTAGGCTTGCGCCAGTTGGGGCTGACACGCTTGAAGCGGTCCGACTGGTGGCGGGCGAACTTCTTGGTCCGCTTCTTCACAATAGGAATCGTAGCAGCCGGCATGATACACTAGGCAGCGACCGTAGGGTAAGAGAAGCTGAGGCGACCGAAGAAGCGCCCTAAGGCAGGCTGCCCTCGCTTTGCATGCTCGGCCGAGGAAAGCAAAAGCGCACGACTCGCTTTGGTCCCACGCTCCTCTCAAACTATAGTTTGTACACGTGATCTACCTGCGCAGCCAGGGAGACAGACTTGCCCAGGTGCGCCGCTGCGTACGTTTTCCTTACCTGCTGGCCACTGACCTACAATAACCATGTCGCTTATGCAGAGCACTCCGTTCATCGTCGACGGCAAGGGTCACCTCCTCGGCCGTCTTGCCTCGATCGTGGCCAAGCAGATCCTGCTAGGCCAGAAGGTGGTTGTGGTGCGCTCCGAGCTCATTAACGTCTCGGGCAGCTTCTTCCGCAACAAGGTATGTTGGCGTGCTCACGAAACTAACCTGCTCAGTTGAAGTACCACGCTTTCATGCACAAGCGCCACCTTGTGAACCCCCGCAAGAGCGGTCCCTTCCACCACCGTGCTCCTTCGCGCATCCTGCACCGTGCTGTCCGCGGTATGATTCCTCACAAGACGGCGCGTGGTGCCGCTGCGCTCCAGCGTCTGAAGGTGTACGAAGGTGTGCCTCCGCCCTACGACCGCAAGAAGAAGGTCGTTATCCCAGATGCCCTCCGTGTGCTGCGTCTCAAGCCGGGCCGCAAGTACGCTACGCTCAAGCGCATCTCGTCTGAGGTCGGCTGGAAGTACCAGGACATTGTCGACAAGCTCGAGGCCAAGCGCGTCGTCAAGCAGCAGGCCTTCCACGAGCGCAAGTCGGCTGCCACAAAGCAGCGCGCTGCTGCCGCCACGGCTGCTGCCTCGCAGCTCGAGCCCATCAACAAGCAGCTCGAGGCGTACGGCTACTAAGTGTATTTTCCACACATTCACACGCACCCATGACTGTGGTGCTCAAAATCCTCCTCACTTGGATCTAGGTAGGGGTGCGACGCATACCATGGTGCAGGTCGTCGTGGCTTTAGCTGGGACCACTCTGAGCGCCATGCTGGGTCGTGGTAGTCGGCGCCTGCCCTGGAGCTCGTGTCTTGATACGCTTGATTCCCTCCCCACTGTATCGTTGACGTAGATCTTTAGTGAGGACCTCTGGCGAAACGCAGACTGTCTGATTTGCTAAGCGGGCGTGCGTGGTCCCAGAACCGTTATTGGACGTGTTTACCGGCGGTCTGGCTCCTCCACCTGACAGCGCCGTGCGTGGTTGCCTCTTATCACCGCTGTGGATAGCGGGACGCTTGCCATGCATTTCTGGAGTCTTGCCCAGCAACTTGCCTCCTTGTTGCTCACGCTATTTATTCTACTAATGCGGGCGATTGCGCTCTTCTTTGGTCTTACACCCGTCCTGGTCATAAGCATTTCCGAGCTGCGTGGCGCCTACCTGACCTACGTGCGGGCCAGTCAAGGCGAGTCGCCCAAGCAAGCTGCATCACATGCTCGCCCCTTGCGACCAACTGGACAGGAGTCGCACGCCACAGTCGCCTCATCTGTGTACACGAACGATGCGTCGCAGCTACAGCAGCGCGTTACGACCAACGCGCCATAGGTATTCACGCTGTCAATGTATAGGGTATCTACACAGGAGAGGTTTTCGTGCTTTGTCACATCGAGTGGCGCTGGTGTTGTGACTGCACGTGGAATCCCGGAGAGCTTGCGCTCAGACCCACGCTCAGGCCGCGTTCAGCCAGCATGGTGAGCCAGGATGTGCGGTGCTGCGTCGGCGCTGCATCTGTCTGCTCGATGCCTCTTTGGAGCGAATAGTCCAACGAAATCGAAGACGGCAGGCGATTCGCTTTGGGTCCAGATAGTGCGCTTGGCATTCTTGGAGATGAGAGTGCGTGTCCGGAGACGTGACTCGACGGCTCGTTTACCTCGATAGGGCCTGGCTGCAGAGACGTAAGCGTGTCGCTCTGTCGGTGCAGACTGAGGGTCCACACACCAGCCAGTAAAAGCACAGTGCCTACTACAATCATGGCCACACTGAGCCACGATAGGTATGCCGCATCGTTAAAGTACACCAGTCCGAGCGTGATCGACGAGACGTTGTAAAAGCAGAAAGCCAGTGGCGCAATGAGCATAGGATCTGCAAGTTGGAGACCCTTGTGCAGGTACCACAGCTGGAGCATGGCTGCAGCGAACAGCACCAAGATCAGACACCAGCTGAACCCGCTGCTGAACTGGTTGCGGCCCTGTAACGACAGTATCAGCAGGTCAACGCCGCTCTTGGCCATGACCAAACATGCGCCACTAAGCAGGCCACTGGCTGCGCTGTAGGCAACGGCCAGCGCCAGTACCGTCGATCGTGCATTTGGCATATCAAAGAGGGACGACTGGGAAGGTACAGCGCCATAATCCGGTATATGGGGATTCTGCGGTAGAGTGCCATGCATCCGCTTAGCATGCTGGCTGTGGTCAGGGAGGAGGCGTTCCTCGGAGTCCAGGTGCTTGTGTGTGGGCGTGGCGACGCCTGAGCTGTTCTCGCTGACTTCTGCGACTGTGGCCAACGAAGGCACCGGCAAGTACCTGCGCCATCCAAAACGTGTGCGCCGTCGTCGGCGCAGTGTCAACAGAGGTTGCCACGTGAGTTGGTACTCGGTGAAATGTGCTATCGCCAGTATCGTTGCCAAGACCAGCGTGTACACAAGAGCGATCGCGACGAAGGGAGGTCGCTTGTACAATTCCATAAGCTCTGCGAGTGTGAGCGGAGCATGCGGTACGGCACCAAAGTACCCGACCATGATCGCGCCAAGAGCAATGAGACAAGTGCCTGTAAGCATGTGCCACGAGAAGATCGCATCGAGCATGACGCGGGCAAGCAGTGCGTTATACAGTAGACTTACGGCCCCAAGCGGCGCAAGTATCACGACAGGCAATGTGCCGATCTGAAATAGGGTGCCGCTGATATTGGCGCTCAAGAACACGACAAAGCCTGCGATCCACATCGGCCGTCGCCATGCAGACTGACGCTCTGTCTCTGGCAAGCGCTGATTCTGTACATGCGAGCGTCGCTGCATAGTAAGACCCAGGCTCTGGATCAAACTAGCTACAAGACCGATTCCCACGGCTAGCGGTACATCCATCGCGCACGCTGCCCGGGCCGTCGGAAGGCTAGAAGAAAAAAACGTCGCCGCCGTGAAGAGCGGCGTGTGTGTGTGGAGTAGCGTCGTTCGGTCGCCCCGATGTGGGGCGGATGCATGCCCCGATTTTTACGTACCGCCGTGGGGGTCGACGGACGCGACGCGTACGACGACGAGACGTTGCCACCACCCCATGGGGCCATCGCCGCCACCTCCAACGGCGTCAGCATCTTCTGCAGAAGCGCGCCCTATACCTTTCAAGGCACCGCGGCGCAGCAGCAGCATGACGCAGAGCGATCCGGGCGTGCTGAGCGCATCACTTCCGTCCTCATCGCTGCGCTCCTTGCCCGCCCGATACGCCGCCTGGAAGCAATCTACCCGGGCATTCCGTGCGATGCGCCATGAGGGAAGTATGCAGGTGACGCCTCCCTCGTCTCCTATGTCGATGCAGCCTCAGCCTCAGCCTGCGTTTGAGCCACTGGATGCCATGATACCCGCTGCTCTGCAGCATGGCGAGCCTTTGCTAAAAGTGACGCAGAACAAAGTAGCGCAGCGAATGTTTCGCGTCAGCCCCGAATCAGCATCGATCCTATGGGCCAGCAAGCGCGGAAACTCGGTGCATCTGTATGCTATTCGGGACGTTCGCGTGGGCGCATCGGCCCGGTCGTATCGCCAGTCACTGCAAATTTCCGATGAGCATGAAGCACGTTGGATCTCTATTATCTACCAAAATGATCGTGCATACAAGGCTGTACATATGATTGCACTATCAGACGAATCTCTTGCGCGGTGGCGCGACACACTGCTCCGCGTCTTGGCCCAGTGGCAGGCCCTGGTCTCTGGCCGCGTGACCGCATCGCGTGCCCAGTGCGAGTGGCTGCATGCCTCGTGGGATTTGGATCGAGCGCTGGATGAGCGATCACTCATGCAGCTGTGTGAGCGCATGGGCCTGCAAATTAGCCGGCCTGAGCTGCGCGCCTTATTTGTGGAAGCGGACAAGGAGCGGCGTGGTACGCTGCACTTTGAGGCATTTCAGCAGTTTGTGGCCGCACTCAAGCGACGACCTGACCTAGAGGAGGTGTACCATCGACTCCAGTCACACGGTCAACTCACACTCGCCACCTTTATGGCGTTTGTGCGCTTGGAACAGGGCGAGTGGGCATCCACCGACGAGCATATCGCACACATATTCCAGCGCTTTCACGTGGACACACCCGATGGGTTTTGTGCGTACATGACGTCTCGGCAACATGGTGCGTACCACGCAGCGTATTCTGAGCCGACACTCGATGCGCCTTTGAGCAGCTACTTTATTTCGTCGAGTCATAATACCTATCTGGAGGGTGGTCAGTGGAAGGGAGACAGCACAGTCGAGGGCTACGTTCGCGCCTTGCTCCGCGGTGCACGATGCGTGGAACTGGACTGCTGGGACGGGCCAAGTGGCCAGCCCCAAGTCACGCATGGACATACGCTCACCAGCCGTGTGCCACTTGACGATGTCGTTGCGGCCATTGCGCAGTATGCCTTTGTATCCTCGCCCTATCCTCTTATTCTGTCGCTCGAAGTACACAATGACCTTGCTCAGCAGGAGGTGCTTGCCTCCATTTTACGCACGCAGCTAGGCGATATGCTTGTGACGGCGCCGCTCGAGGACGACGTGCCGGGCGTGTTGCCCAGCCCCGAGCAGCTACGGTACCGCATCCTTGTCAAGTGCAAGGACTATGAATGGATTCACTCACAGACGCCGAACGAAGAGGATGAGTCGATGGGCTCGTCTGAAAACGCTGATTGGGACAGCGACTCGCTCCTAGAGCAGGCGCGGCACTTGGTACGGCTTGCCAGACCGAAACGCACTGGCAAAGTGGCGCGGCCTCTGAGTGGTGAGCTTGTGCGTTTGCTCGTGTACACCATCGGCGTGCCATGCCGTGGTCTGAACAAGAAAGAGCATTACGCGGTCGAGCACATGTTTTCCCTGTCAGAGCGATCGGCCGCGCGACTCATGCGCCAGAGCTACATGGATTTGGTCAAACACAATCTCACGCACCTTACGCGTGTGTACCCGTCCATGACCAAACTGAGCCGTCTGACCTCCAGCGCCAACTTCCGCCCCGTGGACATGTGGGCGTCTGGGTGCCAACTGGTGGCCCTGAATTGGCAAACGCACGACCAAGGCATGGCCCAGAACCTAGCGATGTTCGCCAACAGTGTAGGCTACGTGCGCAAACCCGACGCACTGCGTCTGCGCTCGCACGTCAAGAACGACGGGACCCTTTGCGTATCGTGCGTCCTAACCATCGTCTCAGCTCAGCAGCTTCCGAATGTGCGTGCCACGGACGAGGCTCTCTGTCCCTTTGCCACCGTCGCTCTGGACGTGCCACACGAATGGGGCCGTGATGCTGTGCGCCTATCCGTGCCTCTTGATGCATCTCCCGTGCGCCAGGTCCGCACACCAACTGTACGCTCAAACGGACTGATTCCCCTCTTCCAAACGCCAGTGGGTGTCGAGATACGTATGCCTGCCGGTGTCGATACCGCTGCCGTCCTGGCTCAGCGAACACGAAAGGAGCACATTCTACGCCAGGCAACTCGCGGCCTACTGGACTTGTGTTTCGTGCATGTACAATTGTGGGATGAGCAGGTGAATGGCGCTGTGCCCCTGGCTACAAATACGTTCAGTCTTGGCCGCGTAGGGCACGGCTACCGACATTTGCCCCTGTACGACATGCAGCTCTCGCCGCTGGTGTACTCGACCTTGTTCATTCACACGGCCTATACCCATATTACCATATAGAAGCCAAGGTGTGACTCGTCCAGCTAAACTCACTACGGACGGCGGCTATCATTCTTTAGCCAACATTTTAGCTCAGGCTCGGGAAGGCCTGCTCGTCAGCGAGGTTCACAACGGGGCCCTGTCGACCACCGCGGCTGCGGTTGCTGCGCTCACCACGGTTACCGCCGCGACCAGCGCCACGACCGCCGCGACCGCCGCGAGCACCGCCGCGACCACCACGTCCACTGCCGCGCGTCGACGGCGTGGACTCCGAGGCGTACGAAGGCAGGTCGATCTCGACGAGCTGCTTCTCCTTGCGGGGACGAGGAGCTTGCGACTTCTTCTCCTGGCCAGCAAAGTACGACTCGCCCTCACCACGCTCAAGACGCTGGCCGTACGACTCATCTTCCTGCACGGTGCGAGGCGCACTGGCGGCAAGCTGCGGGCGCTTCTCAGCCTGCGACTTGAGGTACTCATCAAGCGTGAGTGTGTTGTCTTGCACGGGCTGCTGAGCCTCCTTTTCGGCCTTCACATCAGCAGCGTCTTCCTTCGCGAATTCCTCCGCGTCCTCCTTGGCGTCCTCCTTGGAGTCCTTCTCGAGCTTCACGGCGCTAGCACCGTCCGTGCCACCCCAGCCCTGGCGTTGCGACTTGGCCGTCTCTTCACGGCCCGTACCAGAGTGGCGGTCAAACTGACGGCCACGGCCGCGCTGAGAGCCACGGCCACCACGGCCGCCACGTCCGCGGTCGCCACGGCTGCGACGCTCAGCACGCGAGTCGCGCTGCTCCAAAAGAGGAGGCTCTTCGTCCATGGGCGCAGGTGCCGACTTGGGAGCCGATTGACGCGGCGCACCTGGCACGTACCGCTGCTGCTGAGGCTGCTGGGGCTTCTTGGCGGCGGCCTGGGACGAAGCCTGCTGCGAGGGAACGTCCTCAGCACCGTCAACGCCAAGCAGTTGGAATGGGTTGTTCGAAGCAACCGACATGATCAATATAAATCAAACCGCTCGGTAGTGGGGGCAGAGACCTTTCGTGCGGTTACGCTGGTTGCACCAAGAAAAGCGCTTGGGTCGGCAGAAGAAACCTCGAATTCGCTCCAGGCTTCCCTGCTGACTTGCCTTTGCGTACAGCCAGCCACTTTCGAGCTGTACATAATTACGGAAATACCACATTCAGAAGCCGCAGTCGCAAGTCACATGCCGATTTTCGCTCTGACTATAAAGCACCAAGCTGCCCACACAATCGCCCACATGGCGTGCTCGCACATACATAGAATGATAGTAAAAAGGCCCGTCTATACGCGCTGGTTGATTTTGCGATAGCGCTGGCGAGAGCACCATCTACATGGGACATAACTAAGGACACAGATCGCGTATCGCGCCATGCTACGCGTGCACGAATGCTGAACGCGTCTGGGGGAATACATACGCCGATATGCACACTCGCATCACCGCACACTTATTTAAAAGGCAGCTGCGTGAGGAGCCTGAGTGTATGCGGTAGTCTCTTGCGGCTGAACCGGCGCAGCGGGCTCGGCAGCAGGAGCGGCAGCCACAGGCTGGTTGCGCGACTCGGACATGGGGGCCGAGATAGGCTCGTCGTCCTTCGGCTCAAGGATGGTGACCGCGTCGGGCAGCGGGAATGGCCGACCAGAGCGACCCTCGGGATCCCAGCCGTGCATGATCTTCACACGAAGACCAAGCACACCCTGTTTCATAAGAACGTGACGGATGGCCTCGTCAACAAAGTCCTTGGCAGGCTGACCAGTGTGGATCATGAAGCCGTCCTTGAACTTCATGGCCTTGGCACGAGCACCGCGCACCTTACCCGAAATAACAACCTCACAGCCCTTGGCACCAGACTCCATCACGTAGCGGAGCACACCGTATGCGGCGCGGCGCACAGGCAGACCACCGAGCAGCTTGTTACGGAGCGACTCGCACTGAGCCACAGCGTGAAGACCACGGTTGGCCACCTTCTCGGCGTAAAGCTCGAGCGAGCCCTCGGGGAAGCGGAAGCGCTGGCGCACGAGCGACGTCAGTTCACGAAGGCGGCGACCCTTGTCACCAAGCACCTCCTGCGTGTGCGTAGCGCGGATGATAATTTCCGTGCGGACGTGGTTCACACGCACAAGGCAGCCCGAGTAACCCTCGGCAGCCAGCTCACGAGTGAAGAACTCGTTCAGCTCAGCCGAGAAGACACCGTCGGCAACAAACTTCCTCTTCTTCGAGATGATAGCGGACGCCATTGTACGAAATGGGTGGTCGGTGGTGTGGCAGGAAAGAACTGGTCGTGTCCGCTTGGTCCTTCGTGGCCTAGAACTGCAAAAATCACCAGATCACGTGCTTCACATGTGCGGCGCACACGAGAGGTATATTGCACACCTCCATTCCGCTTGCCTGGTCATCGCGCCTCGCGCCTAGGTCAACCTTCACACCCTCCACTCCGGTAGTTGGTACGTATATTCCCATGGCTTGAGGGGCCAGGCTAGGACGATGGAGTGCACGACTGCACGTAAAACTGGCATCTCTTGACCGATGTGGCATCACCCTATGTGTGCGTGCCACAGAGACGAGAATCGACGCTCGGAGCCTGGCCACGCCATCCAATGATGGACGAATGCTAACCTAAACAGACGATAGGCGCCAACACATCGCTCCAGAGCCTTTTGTAAGCCATGTCAGCATCACGACGGGACTTAAGAGCACCGAGCCGTAGTCCCTTTGGACTGCCGTGGCCGGCGTTTGAGTCATAGCCCGCCGACATCAAGGCACGTGCTTCGTCCGTGCCTGACTTTTGTCAAGAATGGCGAGAGAGGGCGCGGCGAGGCTCATGTGCTGGGCTGCCATGCATCTGGGTGGTTGTGTCCCACACACCCCTAGTGCTATCTTTCGATCGTGTTTATGCGAATGGAAAGCTCGTGGCAGTCTACATAGTTGAGGCTTAGAAAAAGAACCATTTAGACGATGCGGGCCTGTGTGGGAGTTGCTTTTCGCTGTAGAGCCGCGTCAGCTCCTCGAGCTTAATCATAACCTCCTCAAGCTTAAATTTGCGTTCCTGCAGGTCAATGTGCTTACGAATAGCTGGATTTTCGCGCGCAAAGTTCACCATGTCCTCGTGCGACATATCAAATCCAAGGCGCGCGTCAATTTCGCGTGGAAATTGGTAGAAAAATTCGGCCAGCAGCTCGATGTTGATGAACATGACCGACATATAAGTGAGTTTGTCAGCCACCACGTTCAAAAAGGTTTCAGGACAGAAAACTTGCGATTCAGGGCCTGCTTTGCATCGACGCGACTTGAGCGCTGCGATGCGCAAGCGCAAGATGTCTGAGCGCTCCTGTAAGAATCGAGCTTCGCGGGCTTTCATGAGCAAAGCGGCATTGAAACCAGGGCGTGTTGGGTCTGCTTGGTCATCCGCCTCCAGATCCAATTCGCCTGTCTCATTCGCATGCTCCATACGTTCAGCCACTCGCTTCCGCTCACGTTCTTCGAGTTGGTGGATATATTCCATGGCTCCACGCAAGCGTCGCGATCCAATGACTTTACGAAGTCGATCCTGTGCCTCGTTGCACATTTCAAGCTCATTCTGCATGAGGCGCACAGACTGTTCCCTTCCACGTTCCCATTCCCGTGGCTCCATTTCCACCTCGTACTTGAAGGGCTTAATACAGTTCTCCACCTGATCGGCAGTGACAGCAAACCGATCGCGAAGCAGCGCACTGCCAAACGTAATAATACGCTCAGCAGTCTCGGAATGGTGGTTAAATGGCTCAGCCGTAGCTAGTTGCTCCAGCTGCGACCGAATAGTGTTGGCCACAAGCTGCGTGCTCATCCTGCCAATGCCACTTTTGGTCAGCGATGAAACACTAAGATCCAACTTATTAAGCCATGCGGGATCGACGTCTTGCTGCGTGATTTTGCGATGCGAGCCAAGCTCTGTGAGAGCAGGCAGCTCTGTGTCAGACCAATATACTTGCGCCAAAATGTCCATGACTCTGTCGTCCAAGGCGTTCTTTAGCAAAAGACGCACTTCTGGCTTGCCAAAGCTATTAGCAAAAAGCTTAAAGCGCTGTTTCATTATATCCATGACCTCGGCAACGTAAGTTTCGGGTGTGATACTGCGGTCATTGTATTGAACTTTGAATTGATACGCAGCATCATCGAGTTCTGAGCGCACGACATTTGATACACCCGAGAGTGACGAGCCCATATGCTCCTCGAGCACGACCATTAAGCGCCTGCGCAGTTGATCGGTACCGACAAGAGGTGCTATACCAGCGTTACGTCCACGCTTGGGCGCTTCAAACGCCTCGCGATGCTCGTCAAAGAAGCGACGCTCATATTCTTGCGTCAACTGAACCAGGGTGCGGCTGCGTGAGTAAGCAAACATGGACTGGCTCATTTGCTGTGGCGCCTTGCACACAACACCAATGTAACCGAGCGATAGAGGGTATTTGTTGTTGTTGAGGATGGCTGCGCCGACCGTGGGATCAATAAGATCCATTTTGGTAATCACGCCAATCGTGCGCATACCAAGGGGATCGACTTTGCGGCTGGCACGCAAAGCAGGCGAATTCGCAAGGTCAACGTTGGCGGCGCACACCGCGAGAATGACGTTGGGTTCTTTGATGTACTTGTTACACAAGTTCTGGATCTTTTCGCGTAGCTCTTCTGGCTGATCCATCGAGCTTAGCTGCACATAGCCGGGTAAGTCAATGAGGGAAAGATCCGGGACGTGAGGACTGTGAATGTGCAGCTCGATGGGCTTGTCTGACACACACTCTTCCTGTGGCACGGACATGTTCATGTCGTATAGTACTTTTTGGATACGGCTAAAGTCTGTGATCTTTCCACCACCAGAGCCAGGAAACTCGCCATACTCATAAATACCATCGGCTGGCGGATGATCTTTGGGGACATGAACAAGAGTGAGTTCAATGGGCCGACGAGTGACCATGTTGTTGCCCTTGGGCAGAAATTCGTGACCCACAATTGCCTCAAGCACGCTACTCTTTCCGCTGCTTTGTGAGCCAATGACTACGATGCTTGGCAGCACAAGTTCGTCGGAGTCGTGATCAATCGTTTTGAGAATATTGCGTACTTCAATGAGCTTGCGTGTGAGAACCATGAGGTCGTCAGTATTTTCTTGCTTTTCTTCTTGCTTCTCGCCTTCCTCTTCTTCTTCCGATGACCCAGAAAGGGAGGCTGCAAAGGCGGCGGCAGCAGCGGCTAGCCCGCCACCGCCATTCTCGTCGTTCTGCGGATCGGGCTCTTCCGGAGGCTCTTCATTCCCCCCGACGGGTTGCTGGTCCCAGAACTCGGCCTTCTTGATGTCTTCCAAGCGGCCCATAAACGAGCGCAGACCACCTCGAGCAGACTCAAACATGCTCGACGAGTACTCTGACATGGAGTCATACAGGTCCGTGGCCGTGTCGGAGGCCGACGAAATAAACCCATGAAAGGTATTCTTGAGCTCATCCATTTTACTGTGGGCGTAGGCGTAAGCACCGCCTGCAGTAGCCACACCCGCTAATGGCAACCTTAGAAGTTTGAGCATAGCTCGCGGCATGCCTGAGCGGGTACTGAGGGCCCGTGTTTGGATCTGGCGACGGGTAATGGTCGGCGTTACGGACGGCCGTATGGCCGTGCCACGCAGTGAACTACCTCCGCGTCCCGGCATTCTGTACATGAACGGACCCGCCGTTCTAGGCGGGTTCGCTGCAACGATACGCCGGAGCGGTAACATGCGGTGGCAAAATGCCAAAATTGAACGGTGGGGGGAAACCTGCCCAGTGGACTCGCATTATTTGTCTATATGTTGGTCCGCGCGCAATTTAGGCACAAGTTTGAAGCCAATGGTCAAAAGCATCGACCAAGTCACTGGCACGTTTCATAATGCGGCTGGCGTCGTGGTCCCAGCCGTCGACACGACCAGCATGCACGTATTCACGCCCAGTGATGGTAGACTGCGCACCGTATCGCACGGTCGAATCAAGGTACGATCCGGGCGCCACAGCCACGTACGATGCAGCCACGGCCCCCTTATAGACGTCGATGGGATGATGCGGTGAGAGTGTCCAGCGGGCCAAGTAAAAGACGAGCTTCATCATGATCAGCATAAATGCAGGAATCACGCCACTGAATATGCTCGTGGCAACGATACCTGGATGCGCTGTGTAGGCTCGAGGCATATGGGTCTGTTGGCTAGACGCATAGCGCTGGTCCATGCCCAGTGCGAGGAGCTCACACTGATACTTCGTCGACTCGTACGGCCTTGGCGATGTGTGCGGGTCAATGCATTGGAGATCGTTGGCGTGAAAGTCGGCCTCATTCGCTTCAAGCGAGCCTGTCCAAATCACACGCGAGGGTTCCGTGTACGGAGACGCGATCAGCAACGGCTCGAGCTGCTTCGTCAACACATAGTGACCACCTGCATTGATCTGCCAAACCCACCCGAAGCCGTCTTGGCTCTTGTCGCCGGATCGCTGCAGCTTATACGATGGGATCGTGACGGCCTTATGCAGGTTGGTGAGTATTTCCCATGTTGCACCGAGCCAGTCAATACCCAGCCATGCAGCACCACCGGCATTCAGGATGATATGTGTGAGGTATGGCACTTTGGCTTTCACAGCTTCCACACACGCTTTGGTGCTGGCAAGACTGGCGAGGTCGAGTGGCACTGCTTCGATATGGGTGCCCTTGCAGAACGACTGGCGATATAAAGTGCGCGCGTTTCTCGTGCGGTCATCCAGCGGCATGCTGCGTCGCTCGTCCGTCTTGTCACGACGTCGAAGCAGCGCCGAGGCATTCTCTACAGCGCTCGTCGTGGCGACTTCGGCTCCAGGACTCGTATCCAGCGCTGAGGCGGGCTTTGGCACGCCGTGCTTCTCTAAGTAAGCATCATCTGTATAGTACAAGCGCTGCAAGACCGCTTGGAGGTGCAGCACAGCATCGCGTGCCTTGGCCTGATTCCGACACGCAAGAAGCATAGTGCACCCTTCGCCGGCGTGAAATGGCGTGCTTGCCGCGGCATGCGCAGGCTTATCAAGCATGGCACTATCAGGCGGCACTGTGCTCGCCATCTGGATGAGAAGGCGCTCACATACGCCGAGACCCAGGCCGGCGTTGGCCCCTGTCACCAATAGAATCGGGCGAGGCATCCAGTAGAAAGTGGAGTAGCTGCTGCTTGCTATGCTTCCGGTTCGTGGCCTGCTCCATGACGTGGTGTGTCCGTCTTTTCGTGATGGCGAGTGTGAGAAGAAGCGTATAGGCTGCGTGTTCTCTCACGATACGTCATTACTGCCTGTGCGACCGCACCAGCCTGAGCCGGAAAAACGCCCGGTAAAAAAACCGCGCGTGGGGATGACGGAGCCGCCTCGTATCACGTCGGCGCATCACTCATCCACGTCCAAATTGACTCTCGCACAGCGTCAGGATGGCTTGAAAAAGATGTATACCAGCCTTCGTCGCTTCTACGCGCCATTATTCGACCATTCTGAGCCTGCTCTTCAACACCTCGGGGCTGACATGGCTACGAATGATGCTTTGCGCATGGAACAAGACGTATTTCAGCATGCGAATGAGTTTTCATACAAAAGCTCGAGTATCGTAGGTGCTGCGAGTGTAACGAAGCGCTCCTCCGAGGTCCTGGCGGCGTCCGTTGCCGAAGCTGCGCAGGCTCTTTCTATCAATAAAAATGCCACGGATGAGGCTGCAAGGATTCTCGAGGCATGCACCGAGACGGGCACGGAAACCGATGTTCGGCTCAAGCGCGAGTCGCAACAGCAACGTAAAAAGGGGCGCCTTACGCGCGAGCGGCTTGTCAAGGCGGGCTTTCTTTGTCCCAAGGGTGACCTGGAGCAGCTGGGCTATCTCATGGACGTGCCCAGTGAATGGGGCCCCGGAGGCGAGGCAGCGGATGCCAGTGGCGAGAAGCAGACCTGTGTACGGTGCGGTGTTGTGTTCAAGGTCGGGCCGCTTGGAGCTGTACAGAGTGCTGAGGCGTGTCATTTCCATCCTGGGCGTCCGCGTCGTGAACGGCTGGGTGAAACGACGCGCTCTCGAAAGGTATTTCGATGGACATGCTGCGGTCGCACAGCCGATTCTAATGCGCTAGGTGAAGATCGATGCGCAACTGGACCGCATGTGTTCAAAGAGGAAACACCACAAGCGATGCATCGGCGGGCAGGCTACGTCCGATGGTCCGATATACCCAGCGCGGCTCAAGAGGCAAGCGAAGTACTCCCTGTAGCCGCTCTTGACTGCGAGATGAGCTATACAACGGCCGGCATGAGTGTCACACGCGTCACGCTAGTGGACGAGACGGGCGACGTTCTATTTGACGAAATGATCCGATGTCCAGAGGGGGTATCAATGATTGACCTAAATACACAGTTTTCCGGTATACAAGCTGAGGCGTACGAAGCAGAAGCTGTCTTTGACTTGGATAGTGCACGCAAGACCCTGGCACAATACATCGGTCCGCACACAATTCTCATCGGACATGGCCTCGAAAATGACTTGCATGCCCTACGGCTCTTGCACACAAATGTCGTTGATACGTGCCAACTCTTTCCCCATCCACGCGGCCTGCCCTTTCGTCTCGCACTCCGTGACTTGGTATCACAGCATCTCGGCAAGCTCATCCAGACGGGTGGCGCGAGTGTAGGCCACTCGTCCGCAGAGGATGCACAAATGACGCTTGAGCTGGTCCGCTGGAAGTGGATGAATCGGTACACTTAAGCTGATGTCTTGCGCTCTAATTCTCGTCTCTCGCGACGCACAGCACGTCTCATCTTGCGTCGCTCGACACGAGGTACATGCGACGTGTCGCGCTTGCGTTTGGTGGGCACCTCCTGTCTTGCCTGCTTTGCTTCCATAGCCCGCTGATCTTCGAGCAAATCAACGAGCGTACGTGGATCAATGCGCATGACGTGCGCTCCTTCACGCTCCATTTCCGTCTTGGCAAACGCCACAAAACGCGCGTGACGTCGCTTGTGATTCTTGCTCTCCAGGTGCACATCAATGCTCTTCTCACTTTTTAACAGAACAATCGGGCAAGCGACACAACGAAAACGGTACGGGGACTCTGGCTGCTCATCATCCATGTAGATGGGGCTCTCCATCGCGTGGGCCACCGTCAGGGCCGTCTCATCCTCTTCTTCCTCGTCGCTATCGTCCTCTTCTTCTTCGCTATCAGCTTGTTCCTCCTCACTTTGACTATCATCATCCAGTGCTGCATCTAGTGGTACATATTCTTCGTCATTGTCGACCTGCTCACGATGTGCACTGGCCTTGCTGAGTCGCTTGAACATGGTATCGAACCAAATGCAGGTTCGGGCGCGCTTTCTCGTGTGGCTCATTTAGTCAGCAGCATCCCTCGTACCATCTCCTCATGTCCCAACACGACGCGTGGATTGATGCGCTCACGCAAGGCACGCAAGAGTTTGGCGCATCGGCGAGGAAAGCAGCACAACATGTAGGAGAAACGAATATCACAAAAAAAGCACAGGACCTTGTCCGTCTCGCCCTGTTTCATGAATACGAACGTACCCCGATCAGGCGTGATCATATTATCAAACACATTATTGGGAAAGAGGCTAGTCGCGCATTCCCTATTATATTCTGTCAGGCACAAAATATACTTAGGACGACCTTCGCGTTTGAATTGGTCGAGGCGCGTGGTCGTGGTACAGAGAATCCATTGTTGACGCAGCAAGAGGCCGCTTTAGACGAACGCGTCGGATCCAAGCGTCGGCGCACGGATGAAACGGTACGAAAAGCATCTACCTCTACACACACATACATCCTCCGATCAACACTACCACCTGACATACTGAAGGTCATGGCAAGTGATGAGTCCGGTGATCCCGTGCTCGATTGGGACACCTCTGAGGGTGAGTTGGGGACTATGGGCCTGCTTTTCGTCGTTCTGGGTATCATATTGGTCTCAGGTAGGCAGGCACCTGACACTAGGATACGCGCGTGTCTAGCGCAGGTATCATTGTCCATTGACCGAGTCATGCCCATGTCACTTCAGCCCCTCGAGGCAGGCACGAGCGATCATGCCAGCCGTCATACACTGGACATGTTCTTTCAGCGTGCCATGCGACAGGGGTATCTAGAACGCGTTCGTGCAGCCGACACATCGCAACAAACATCAGCGCTTGAATGGCGTTGGGGCCCACGTTCAGAAGTGGAAATGGGTGAGCACGCTGTTGCGTCGTTCATGGCTGAATTGTACGGCCAAATCAAGTCCGAATCATCAGAGCCATCGGTCTCGATTTTAAAACGTATTGAGCGTGCAGCTGGCACGTCACTTGTAGGATAGACTTTATGATACCTCGTGTACCTCACCCTCCAACTCCCACATTGTTAGATTGCGCCATCGCGGACTCCAAAACCGCATAATATCCCCCCACTCTTTGCCTTGAATCATGCCCATGTTCGGCGCATTGTAATGTACGTGTGTCACATTCCGAAATCCTCGCTCGACTGCTCGGATATCTTCACGAGTTGCTGAAGACGCGCCCAAACTGCGCGTCACAAAACATACCGGAATAGGTAAGGGCGGAGTATATGTCGGAAGCGAGAGAAGGGGGCCACACACGCTCGTGGCACTACCCAACGTCTGCGCGCGCATAGCGGCAAGTGATTCCAGCAAAACAGTGCCGCCTTGAGCAAATCCAAAAGCGTGGATATGCTGCATAGACCATCCACACCCCCCCGTTGTGTCTGGTTCAGTTAGGTACGCAAACAAGTTTCGCATATCGCGAAGAGCGTGGCGAGGGTCGGGGCGCATATTGACTTCTCCGAGTGAGTCAAAACTATCCCACCACATCCACGCATCTTCATCCAATAAAGGTACGCGAATTGGAGCCTGCACACTAAGAATGGCTGTTTGAGGCAGTGTTCGCTGAAGTTGTTCGCCAAGCCGAAAGAAGGGCTTCGATGTGTCACCAAGCCCATGCAAGAGCACAAGTAAGTTGGCATCTACTCCACTAGGAGCACCAGCATACTGTATTTCTAGCTGCGTCCCCTTCGTGAATGCAGCAAGCGCCCTCGATGAGGCCACTGGGCGCTTGAATTTGGGCTCCATGTCACACTCAAACCTGTCTCGCACGGACGACAAATGTCTCCAGTCACGCATGCACAACGCACGAAGACAGCCTGCACGAAGAGTACGAGTCACGTGACCACGATGCATGCGTCTTCGATGTGTTTGGGCCAAGGTGCATGATGCAAGCACGGGACGCTCGGCGACGCACGTCGGACAAGTGGCCAGCAAAAATTGGCTTGCCACGGATCTCCTACCAACGTATATCATTCGCCGGTGCCCGATTCGATGGAACACGCTGGCAACACCTTAATTTCTTGCATGGTACGTGAGACAAGCTCCATTGGCCAACCAACTACGGTCTGGTTGAGTGGAATGCGGGGTACGCTAAGGAACACATGCTTCCTCAGTGCTCCCAGCGTGAATGGATAGGTACTAACGGTAGCCTTCGCAGAAAGATTCTCTTGACACGCACCGATGGAAGGGGACATCCCCTAAGGCACCAATGTCCTTGTCTCCTATGACCCCCGGCCATACTGCCTCCTCTCTCCTTCGACAAGAGGATGTCAACATGAAGACCCAATTGGAGAACATGTCCATACAAGCAGCGTCGCATCCAATTTGTGCACCGGGAGACATATCATATATGGTAACGCCCTCACTGCCTGTTCCATGCCTGCTCCCCTCGTTCATGCCACGGGCGACCTGTACTAGCGTTCCTACTTTACCGCCCACAATCATGTCTTCCACCATAACTCCTACGTTTGGACCACTGCAGATGTCGAACGCGCAAGGGATGCCTGGTCCAATCCCTCTTGACACATCGCCTCTTTGTCCATCGATCACACCGGTGACACCTATGATGCAGCCTCCTTTCTCTGTGGGTCTCGTCTCGCCCTTTGACTTTGTGCACATGGGGCCTGAATCAACCTCTCTTAAACATAGCGGTGCACCACCGGCCTCTTCTTTTAAACGCCGGCGTGGAAGACCGCGTAAAGAATCTTTGCCTGATCATGAAGCCGCGATCAAACGTGCGATCAAAGCAGGAGAGCCATTGCAGGAGGCATTGCAAATGACGAAGGGACCACCACTCAAGTCGCGTCTACGGCCGCCCAAGCAGCCGTTGACGTCCTGGCAATTGTACTTTATGGACGAATTCGACAAGTTGAAAACTTGTTCCCATCGTGAATCTATTAATGTAGCGAAACTTTCATCCGAAGCTGGCCAACGCTATGCCAACTTGCCTGATGACGTGAAGCAGGTCTACGTGCAGCGCGGTCAAGAAGCACGCGAAAAGTACGAAAAGGATTTAGCAGCTTGGCACGCGCAATTGACTCCTGAGGATATTCGATTAGAAAACCAGTTTCGAGCCGCTCAGCGGCGCCTTGGCAAATCACGACGTGGAAATATGCGAGATCCTAACGCACCCAAGAGGCCGCCTCCTGCCTACTTTTTGTTTTTGCGTGCAGTTCGTACGAATCCTGACATGCGTAGCGATGTCTTTCATGATGAGCGCGATTCACTGAAGCAAAGTGCCTTGGCTTCTGCCAAATGGCGCAGTATGAGTCTCGAAGAGAAGCGACCTTTTTATGAGCAGGCTGAAAGAGAGAAGGCAGAGTATGTACGTCAGCGCCGAGAATATGAGGAATCACATAGCAAGTCTAAGGACGTCATATAGTCATATACCCTGATGTTGTATTACGCACTATACAATGCTTTCGAGCTCCCTGGCAAAGTGCAGGTTGGTCGTGATAGTCGACCGAGTGGGAATCCGCTCATTCTCAGACGTAGGCTCGACGGCTTTGTTGGCAAATTCAATCGTTTGGTTTGTCGGATTCACATGCCAACCTCGCTCCTTAGCGAATTCCAAAACTTCAGGCAGGCTGTCGAGGAACAAGAGTGTGGCCACATCATTGAGCGGTAGCGTATCGTAAGCTTTTTCTTCACATGACGCGATCTCATGCCGAATCGTCACCATGAGGATATTCACAAAAAAGCGGTACTCCTCGAGTGGTACATTCTCTCGCTCACGCCAAACGTTGGAATAGGAGCCTTCCATGAGCCATCGCTCGAGTAGAACAGGGTGTTGGATATAAGGTGAGTCACGAACAAGCTCCATGGGTAGAGACTCTAGTGCGATATGGAAAGATGCAATCGAGTTAGACGATAGGCTGCGCAAAAGCGAGAGGCCCACAATGGGCTCGTAGTTTTTCGAGAGGGGCAAGGCATGCACGAGGTCCAAGTAGAAAGGCTTGAGCTGGCTCCAGTAGCGATCAAAACTCGAGGTGTCTTGAACACGAATGCTCCAAAGTGCACCGATTTCTAGTACTTCGCGCGTCAACACAAGGGCGTCTTTGTGTTGTTGCACGTCCGACTGTTGTGGGTACAGAATATCGCGTTCAGTCAGCATGACTTTGAGCATAGCAAGTTGTGATCCAATCGATGCAAGCACATTATTATCATTCGATTGAGCACCATTCACGGCATCGAACTGTTGCACTAGGGCCGCATGTGCCGATTGGAGCTCTGGATCGATCGTCATGGCAACAAGGCAGACTGGAAGCGGTCAGCACGATGACGACGCCCATTGATCATCATCACGTGTCTTTTGTGGAGGAGTCGTTTTTCACCACGATCCTTGGCATCTTGATCCATGCGTGGGGTAAGCCGACATGGAGTAGATGCTTTGCCAATTATACGTCGTAGTAAAACGCATGGTGGAAGATCTAAGAAACTGATATGCGAACTAGAAGCATCCCTTCTTACCAATCCCTTTGGTAAGTTACACAGACTAATGGCCAGTACACATGTTGGCGACTCCACTTCGGCGATGCTTCGTAACGACAGCCACGCTGCCGAACGGTACGTCGTACCGCTCTAACCTCAGCACTATTGATTAAGCTAAAACCAGTTTTCATGCCAAGTGCGGATGGTACATCTCTCGAAGAGACAATTGTACCTGAGGGCCTATTGCATCCTCGTTTTGAAAGCCAACGTACGAGTCCAGGGATGTACATTACCGCTGATCGATTCGTATTTCAGCATCTTGTAAAAAAACGTACGTATGAACCATGACTAATAAACAGGCTTATATCGTGCGATGGCGCCAAATGCCACTATCTCACCTCACCTGGAATCACTCATTACACACCAATTGATGCAACGCGTCAACCAAGAAGCCGAGTTGTTGTGCAAACGAGCACAGACAGGTGCTTTGGTGCGCACGGTAGATGCACAGCCTGTCGCACTACTGCAGGAAACCGAAGGCACCCTTTGCCGCCAATGGACCCCTGGCCTCCGACACGTGCCGACATACGCCTTGCCTCGTTTGATGCAAGACGCTCGGCTACGAGATACCCTACTGGACCACCTGACACGCGCATCGAGAACAAATCGAGGTTGGGTGCTCACGAGCACGGACGGTATTCGAACTTGGCACTTACAACGACATCAGCATACAACAAGTATGGCTGTCGCATTATGGCGACTGGCTGCATGGAATGATTCTGGTGCAAAATTGTCGCCTGTGTGAAAACAGTAGTCGTTGAATAGTATGACGCTGTAAAGGGCTGCCATTTACTTGGACTTGTTAAGCAGGAAGTAGCCAGCCACGGCGACCAGGCCGGCAATCAAGGCAATGTAAAGCGCAGAGCTGGAGCCCTCCGAGGCCATATCCGAGGCCTTACCAGCACGCTTAGGGAGGTTTTCGGGGTCAGCTAGCGTCCCGATGAAAAGCTTGTCAAGCTGGGAGCGAGCGTCTTCGGAATGACCGACATCCTCAAAAGGCTCTGTCGCATCGTTGCCAGCCTCAGTGAGAAGGACTTCGTCACCACCGGGGTGCTGTTGGGTTAGTCAGTGTGATTGTAGTGATACCTACTTCCGACAGAAACTTCGTCACATCGTACACTGTATATGTAAGATTTCGTACTCAATACACACCTTTTCCGTTGATGGCAAGCCAGAGATCTTCCTCCGACTTGTGTTGGCAGAGCTCGGCGTACGTGATTTGACGGGTCATGAGCTGTCTTGTGGACGAAAGCAAGGAAACAAGATCCTGCTGGGCTTGCATCCCAAGGGCACCTACCGCGTCAACAAACAGCTCGTCGTTTATGTAATCGGCCGAAGATCACGCCGTGTCGCGCGCGGACGTTCACCCAGCTTGAAATGCGCGTATTTTCATTGGTGAAGTTATATAAGCGCAGGAAAGGGGCTTGGGTCTACGATCACAGCTTGGCTGTCATGGGCGAGGGAGAGGGGGGCAATGAGGTGGGTGATGTCGGCGTCGTCGTCCCCTTCTCGGTGGAGCGTTCGTTAGGTGTGGAGGTAGTCGCGGCATGGAATAGAATCACATTGACCGTAATGTCATCGCGGAAACGACGCGACTCCGGGCTGGGGATCGCGAGGAGACCCGCCACGCGTTCGCGTGCTGCACCTCCCAAGGCATTGCGCACGAGATGTGTACTCAGGTTATCGTCTTCGAACGTAAACGTCTGCTGGTGGTTGGGCGATTTGAGTAAGGGGTGAGATGGTCCGTGCTGCACTTGTTCCAGGGTCTCGTTGGAGGATGATGCAGGCATCGCCGCCGTGTTGGACTTGGATTGGGGCTGGAAACATAAACGCTGCAGCTTGTCCGCACGCACAGAGCCACGCATGCCGGCCAAGTGACCGGCTACAAGGCCCACGGCTTCTTCATTCGACATCAAATCCCATAGCCCATCTGTTGCCATAATGATAAAGCGTAATTCACGCGATGACGACGCTGACACGGGGGTGGTCGCAGCTGGACTTAGCGACGCGCCTGACTTGGAAGCAGAGGCATACGCGGGTGTGAGAGCGTCTTGGAATGGAGCTATGCGTCGCCACTGCACAAGTGGCTCAGCTGTCACATAAGGCGGCGTCTTGAGGGCTGCGGGTGTCATGCGCCGATACTTTTCAGGAAGGAATGCCTCTGCAATGCGCTTCTGCGTCTGGCGATCCCACTTGTAGCGGGCATCGCCAAAGGCCCGAGTGGGTTCCAAGCCGCCCAAGACACGGCCACGTTGGATCACAAAGGCGGCTTCGTCCGGAGGATGCTCGCGCTGTATACGTCGAACTTCAGCGAGGTTCCTGCCTGTCTGATCGACACTCAGCGCTTCGACTTCCCAGCGTCCGGCGCGTTCGTCCCAGTATCCTGCTACGGCACGAGAGTCGCCCGTAGACGCCACGTACAAATCGCGACGAGCACTGTCGACATACACCATCAAGGCGCAGCTCCCACTGATAGCAGGTAAAATACTCTCGTAAGCCGATCCCTGAGACATGGTAGAGAAAGATGTGTTCTTTGGCTGGCCCAAGGATGACGGCCAAATACTGTGGGCAAGAGACGAGAGTGAGTGTGCGTCGTCGCTGGTATTGTGGTGCTTCGAGACAGAAGCCAAACTCAGCTCATACTGCTTGAGCAGCTCAAGAGGCGTATTTGTGATTTCCTTGTCGAGGCCTCGGAAGCCCTTGATCAAGGCGCGCTTCACAATATCTGGATCACCGTCGAGGGCTGCAACATGATGGTGATTCGAGCCCAAAAGCGAGTTCCATAGAGTAGACATGGTCGAGACTTTCGAGCGCGCCATGTGAGCATACTCTCCTGTCTCCTTGAATACCTTATCTAGCTCCAGGGCGACAAAAGCCACGAGCTTCCGCGACAAAACCTGGGATGTAAAGTCACCACCGTGTCCATCCATGACGGTAAAAAAGCACAAGTCGCCACGTACAGGTGCAGCTGTCTGTGCATCCGTTGTTTCTCGCAATCCGTGCTGCGGTGGATCATTGATGCCGCGATCGCGCTCGACAATGACTTCGGCGTGCCGATCCTCGTTGGACGCATTGCTTGCGACGCTGTTCGTGTCATACCGCGCCACCAGACAAGCTCCAGCAGGTCGATCAACGAGTGTGCTATTCTCATTTTCACGTAGACGCGCATTCACTTGCTCCTCCGTCAGCGGCGTGATAACACGAAAATGGGGCTGTCCCGTCTGCTTAGAACGAACAGGAATCGTAAAAGATGTTGGGGTGCTCGAGCTGAGCGAAAATTTACTGCGTGTCTCGTTCATTTGACGCGATTCTCGGCGGTTCCAGTAATACCAAGTACCAAACGCGGCAGCTGAGCCGGCTACGCCGACGATGATCCACTCTGCACGGCGCTGGCGATGATAAGCGTCGTTGGTCGACGAGGCAGGACTACGACCAGCAGTCGCAGCAATACGAGGCGTCGACTGCCTTGCTGAGCACGATATAGACGAAAATGCACGCACTGATGCGGGGGCACACGCACGATGTCGCAGCGCACCGTGCATATGCATCACTCGCCTCACACAGCGTCGCTGTCTCCCAAAGAGTTTCTGGCGGCTCAGCTGTGGAGGTTGTGATGGGCCCGCCTCACGTGTGATGAGTCAGCATAGACACTACGCCTGGGCCTCGCGAGCCACGCATTCTCGCTGACCAACGATGGCTGGCTTTTTCCGCTCAGACAAGTCGACGAGCGGCGATTTGCGCAGCATTTATGGTGGTGGTGCTGGTGTTGGTGATAGTGTTAGAAATCGTCCGACGCCGTCGTACTCGACGCCGCTAGCGAGTCAAGCACGTGTTCCCGTGCCCTCGCTGGGAGCGACGGCCGGTGGCGGCGCTAGTGTCAGTGCGCCTCGCGCGCCACCTGTACCACAGCGCGCTACGCCCGCGATGCATTCCGCTGAGCTGCGTCAGCCACACATGTTCCGTATTGTCAAATCACCCCCTACATTAAACACGACGAACTGTGTCATTCTGAACCCACAGGAATGGGGCAGCACACGCTACGTGCTGCTGTCGGGCCGCTTCGCCTTTACGGCTATCCCTGATAATACCAACACCATTGCCCCAGGCACCATTGGAACGGCTCTGCTGCAGCGGCAATGGGCGCGCCTGAGTGCAGAAGGCCATGATGTGGTGGTCGAGGCTTTTGAGCCGTCGGTGTTGGGCAAGGGCGTGTACTTGGGCAGTCTCGATATTGAGCTGGACTTTTTGAGTCGGAGCCAGATGCCCATGGCACCATTTAGTGCTGATGAGATGCAGGCGATCTTTGTGCGTGTGTTTGAGGCGCACGTCCTGTCGACCGATCAAATGCTCGTATTTGAGTTCCACGGCCAGAACCTGAAAGCCACGGTGCGAGGCGTATACTCGGTGGACACGAGTGCCCCGCATCACATGGGTGTGGTGATTCCACAGACGCAAGTCAACTTTTTTGTTGCGAATGGCAGTGCGTTGGAGATCAAAGCGAGTGGAAAGCGAGCGCGTCCGAATGCGATTTTGCAGCCCAACTTCAAGTTTGAGGACATGGGTATCGGTGGTCTCGACACTGAGTTTAGCGCCATTTTCCGACGTGCGTTTGCGTCGCGCATTTTCCCACCTGATCTGGTCGATAAGCTGGGTATCCAACACGTCAAGGGTATTGTGTTGTACGGCCCGCCAGGTACAGGTAAGACGCTCATGGCGCGGCAAATTGGTAAGATGCTGAATGCACGCGAGCCAAAGGTTGTGAACGGCCCTGAGGTGCTGAGCAAGTATGTGGGTGCGAGTGAGGAAAACATCCGCAAGCTCTTTGCCGAGGCCGAGGCGGAGTTTAAGAGCAAGGGAGATGAATCGAGTCTTCACATTATCATCTTTGATGAGTTGGATGCCATTTGCCGTCAGCGTGGATCGACGGGAGGCGGCACGGGTGTGGGCGACACGGTGGTGAACCAGCTGCTGTCAAAGATGGACGGTGTCGACCAGCTGAACAATATACTGATTATTGGTATGACGAATCGTCTTGATATGCTGGATGAGGCGCTGCTGCGTCCGGGCCGTCTAGAAGTGCACATGGAGATCAGTTTGCCTGACGAGCATGGCCGTCTGCAGATTATCAATATCCAAACGTCTAAGATGCGCTCTAACGGCGTGATGGACGACGACGTCCAGCTGTCAGAACTTGCGGCGCTCACGAAAAATTTTTCGGGTGCCGAAATTGCCGGTCTCGTCAAAAGTGCCACGTCGTTTGCATTCAATCGGCACGTCAAGGTCGGCACTATGGCAGGCATCTCCGACGACGTTGCCAACATGCGAGTGAACCGCGAAGACTTTCTGTGTGCATTGGAGGAAGTCAAGCCGGCGTTTGGCGTCGCGGAAGAGGAGCTGCAGCAGGTCGTGCGCAATGGCATAATGCACTTTGCGCCGCACATTGACGCCATCCTGCGTGATGGCCGTCTGCGTGTCGAGCAGGTTCGGACGAGTGAGCGCACGTCGTTGGTCACGGCACTGCTCCACGGCCCAGCCGGTTCGGGAAAGACGGCGCTAGCGGCGACGATTGCGATGCAGTCCGAGTTCCCCTTTATCAAGCTCATTGCGCCCGAGACCATGGTGGGCATGAACGAGCATGCCAAGATTGCGTACCTGAACAAGGTCTTCAATGATTCGTACAGGAGCCCATTGAGCATTATTGTGGTGGACAGCATTGAAAAAATCATTGAGTGGGTCCCGATTGGACCACGCTTCTCGAACCCTGTGCTGCAGGCACTCTCTGTGCTGCTGGGCAAGCAGCCGCCAAAGGACCGCCGTTTGTTGGTGCTCGCCACGACGTCCAACAAAGCCATGCTCAACGACATGGACATGGCCGACGCGTTCTTGGCCGATATCCGAGTGCCTGACATTACATCGCTACGCAGTGTCGACCATGTGCTGCGCGAGACCCAGCTGTTTGCTACGCAGGAGGAACATGCGCGGTGTCTGGAACTGCTCACCAAGGCGGGTCTTGGCACCCAGGGCCGCATCCAGATTGGCATCAAGAAGCTCCTCTCAGAAATTGAAATGGCGCGCCTCGACGACGACCCTGCCGACAAGTTGACAGCCGCCCTCAACTTTATGTAGCTATCTAGGCCTGTGTTTGCCGACGGAGGCGTCCCGCACTTGTCCGTGGCTGTGTCGCTGCCGGCGCCAGCGATGCCCGTGTAGGCTTGCGAAGCTGCGCTCGCTTGGCAAGCTGCACGTCGTCTTCGAATGCGACGACGATCGACTGGTCTGAGCCGTACGTGTAATCATCGCGCACGACGGTGCCGCCGTACCGTTTGAGGACGTAGGCGTACGGATTGCCGTGTTTGACGGCCTCAAATGACCACGACACGACATAGTTGCCTGTGGATGTGACGATCGACGTCTCGGCATCCGAGCCGGTATTAAAGTGAGCGGGTGTGAATCGCACTTCGGAGTCCATGTACGCGACGTGGTGTGGACGCAGCTGCAGACGGCGGGGCAACGGCCGCGAGTCGGCGGGGAAAGCGCGGTCAAAGCCGAGATGGCCCTGATAACGTCCCTCGCCGATCAGCGTGTCGATGAGCAAAAGGTACGTGCGGCACGTCGCAATGACCCAGCGACCATCAGCAGAGACGTCGACACCAATGATCGGATCACCTAACGACGGCAGCGCGGTCTTGGCGTTCTTGCCGATCTGGTTGTCAAATAGGCGCAAATCGCCCTTGTTGGACGCCACGGCTAAGCGGCCTGATGCGTCGGTGGCCGCCGCGCTAAAGTCGTGCTTGGTCGCATACAGCTTAAACTGCGAGTCGACCAGCGTCTGGTCGCGCAGACGTGGATCAATGCGAAAGATGCCATTGCGCGACGTGCCAAGGAACGTTTTCTCAGCGGTCATAGGCGCATATTTGCTCGTCGGCAGAATGTTGTTGACGGGCACATCGTCGTGGACGTGCCATTCGTCCACAACCTTGCCGTACTCCAAGTCCATGCGGTATAGCGTGTGCTTGTTGCTGGGATCCATTAGCACCATATCCGTATCCTGATCATGCAACATGACACGCTGCGGCACAAAGGAGCGGCCTTGCGGCGTGCTAATACGGTTGATGGCCGTACTAAACTCGAGCGTATCGTCGTCCGTGTGCTTAAACACGCCAATTTTGTCACCACGCACCACAAAGGCGCGGTCAGACTTGTAGCCCACTGCCAAGGCCGAGTTGCGCTCCTGGCGGCCCATATCGGGCATCACCGGCGCCACGTCGTCGACCTGAGTGGCGGCCTCGACGCTCTCCTCCTCTTCTTCGTCCATCGGATCAAGCTGCGCTTCAATCGCGTCCACATCACTTTCGTCCTCACTGAGAGCGGCCGTGTGCCGCGGACTCAGAAGCGTGCGCTGATGCGACTCACCCTCGTCATCTGTCATGGCCACGTCCTGCTCATATGCCTGCTCCAGGTACTGCTGCTCGGCACCCGACGCCTTGCCCCACTTTTCTTCGTGCAGCGTCTCCCACAGCAAGTGCGAGAACGTTTCCTGGAATGCATGGTACGCAGCCTTCTCGCCAAAGCGCAGGAGCCACGAGTATACATGCCGCTGCTCGTCATAATAGTTCCACACGGCACTCAGGTTCTCGAGCGAAAAATTCATGTTCATGCGCGAGTCCACGCCCTGACTCAGCCAAGGCGACTCGGCTCCATCCACGACCATCCAGTACAAAAAGCGACCGACCTCTGCCACCTTGGCCGTCACATGCTTCTCCTGTCGCATAAAGAGTCCGCTCGCTTGGTCGTACAGGTACAAGTCGGCCGTGGCCGTTAGCACAACTGTCGGTTCCTGTGTCCCGGTGACACTCTGCAGTGACTCAGCGGGCGGTGCACGCGTAGGAGCGCCGGCGTTGGCGGTCGGCATGCTCGTCTCCCCCGGCTTGAGACGCTCCAGGTCCTCGTCCGTGGCCAGCTCGTGACTCTGACCTGTCTTGCGCTCCCAAGCACACTGCAAGTACGTCACCTCGAATACAGACCGCATCACAGAATTGCACATCGCGGTATCAACAACAAACTCGAACGACTCGCCCTGGACATCGCGCCACACAAAAGACGGCGTTTGGTCCCGTACACTGGTCCGGAACGCGAGGGCTTCATCGATGAGAAACGTGGTTTCCTCTATCGCGGCATCTTCCTCTTCCTTGTCTTCCATATGGGGTGTGATGGCCAGCACGTACTGGAACGGCACGGACGAGCGCCGGATCGTCGCCACAGCCCGCTCATAGACACACTCGCGCCTATCCTCACGCATCACGAACAGCGAGCCGCTTGGGAGCTGCACGAGCTCGATGTTATCCTTGTCGCCTGCGTTAGCCCAGCTTTACATACTCCACATCTTGCCAAAGACTGTGTGTAAGTGGCATGCTACGTACGGCTCTTGAGCATGAACATGATGGCAGGTGTGGAGATGCGTCGCCGGACGTGGGTCGGTCGCCTACCTGGTGGGATGCCACGTGACATTTTTTCTTCGTACCATGACGTCGTTTTCGCTGCCGGTGATGGCGGCCGACAGCGAGTTTTGGGGCCCTCCTGCTGGCCCCAGTGCAGCCTCTGTTCTTCCTAAAGAGTTTCAGCAGATCCCGTACACACCATTTTCGAAGAGTGACCGCATCGGACGCATTGCCGACTGGAACTCGTTCGGCACGAATGCGGAGGACCGCAGTGGTGCCTCGGCGAATCCAGGACGCGCGGCACGCAGTGCACGCAGTGCAGCTGCACCTTCCTACCCAGCCGGTGCGCCTGTGAACACGTTCGCGTACTTCCACGGCGAAGATGAGTCGAGTTTCAGCGTGGTGGACCACGCCCGCTCCGCTCCGCCCCGGCGCTCGGCTGTCAGTGCCGCCGCGCGTGGTGGCCGCGGAGCTGCAACGGGTGGTCGGACAGGTGGCTTCGGTCGAGGCCAGTCTGCGGCGGGAGGCCGTGGAGTGCGTGGCTCGGCGGGTCGTGCGGGTGCCGCTGATAGCCGCAACCGCCGTCCTGGCTGGCGTGATTGGGAGCGATCCCAGCGCAAGACGCGCGAGGCGTCGATCACTGTTGGCCCCGATTGGGAGCAGCTGGGTGAGCTCGACTTTGTGCGCATGGTCAAGCTCCGGATGGAAGTGGATGCGCCTGAGGATGTGGCCTCGTACGGAACGCTGTATCAGTACGATCGGTCGTACGACCGGGTGAGTGTGCGCTTTGAGAAGCCGCTGCAGCCGCGTGATCGTGTGCACTACAACCCGACGACGTCTGAGGACCCAGTGTTCCACGAGCTGGCGACGCAGTCGTCCAAGCCGCAGGTGTTTATCACAGACTCGATCCTCGCGCTGCTTATGTGTGCGCCACGCTCAGTGTACCCATGGGACGTCGTGGTCACCAAGACGGACGATGGCCAGCTGTTCTTTGACAAGCGCGCGAATAGTGCCATTGACTTTTTGACCGTGAACGAGAATGCGACCGAGCCGCCCATGGAGCTGAATGACCCGGCGAATGGCCCGGCCCCTGAGACGAACACACGCGCTCGGATTAACACGCCTGGTACTCTGAGCCTCGAGGCCACCTTTGTGAACGAGAACTTTGGCTACCAGGTGTGTGACGAGAGCAAGACGTACAGCTTTGAGCATGCCAACCCATTCCACGCCTTGGACGGTGAGGAGGGCAAACTGGCGAGCTGTGGCTACAGGTACCGTCACTTTAACCTCAGCACGGACGAGAACGATCCCGTCGATATGGTCGTGCGCACTGAGCTCAATGCGTACGTGGCAGGTGCGAGTGACAAGAAACCGCCGTCGCAGCTGATCACGATCCGCACGCTCAACGAATTCGACTCGCGCGCGCCTGGGGCGGGCGGTGCTCCCGACTGGCGCGCACGTCTCGACCAGAGCCGTGGTGCGGTCGTGGCGACGGAAATGAAGAACAACTCGTTCAAGCTGGCGCGTTTTGCTGTGCAGAGCATCTTGGCTGGCGCAGACAACATGAAGCTCGGTTTTATCTCGCGCATGAACCCATTGGATCCGTATCGCCACACGATCCTCGGCACGGCCTGGTTCAAGCCCCGTGAACTCGCGGCACAGATGGCGTACAACCTGTCGAACGGTTGGGGTATCGTGCGCACGATCATTGATGTGGTGCGCGCCCAACCCGCTGGTCGCTTCGTGCTGGCCAAGGACCCGAACAAGCAGGTCGTGCGCTTCTTCAAGGTGCCCTGGGACTTTGACCAGCAAGACGAAGAGGAGGAGCCAGAGGAAGAGGAGGAAGAAGAGGTTCAGGAGGAGGAATAGACTATGTATAGACTACGCGCGCTTCTGCGCTCGGTACAGTTCAATGACACGCTGCCGCTCCTCGTCCAAAATCCGCTGTCGCGCCGGAGACGGTTTGGGCCGCGTCGATGTGGGGCGTCGCTCTTTGGGTCGCGCAGTAATCGTAGGGGGCGCCAGTGCCACATCATGCAGCGAGCGTGAGGACGGTGCACGAGCAAACTCGCGCTGCGCCGCAGCCTCGTCGTCCTCGTCGTCCGACCCGGACGCAGCGCGTTTCTTGGCCTTGAGTATGTCGCGACGGCGTTGCCGCTTCTTTTGATTTGATTCCGAGCGCTGATTCGTGCGCATCGATGAATAGATATCGTGCGCAAATTCTTGCTCAACACGCTGGTTGAAATCGCTCAGCCGCTCACCAGGACGGATATGCATAGGGGGTATAGAGGTGTTCGTAGCTTTTGCGGGCGCCGCTTCTTTCTTGGGCGGGGGACCGCGAAAAAGCTCAATGGCACGGCGCGGCATATCGCCCCACTCACCGCGGCGCTTGTTATCGGGCGGCAAGTTATGCTCCATCGCATCGCGGTTCGCGACACGCACCGAATGCTTGGCGCGTTTTCGAGGCATGCCGACAAGGTGTTGCTGGCGCCGCGTCCCATTTTTTCTACATTTGTCAGCAGCTACAACAGGGGCCGAAGGAGCCGGGTCAGGACCTGGGTCACCGCGTCCACTCGGCGTTCCTTGCTGCGAAAGGTCGCCGTGTCCATGCGTGTGCGCGCACTTTCGCGCATCTCCTGCACTTCTTTCGCCAGGGTATCTTGTAGCTGGGGGGACTGAGTCGTGATGAGCAACGAGCACTCTACATCGAACTTTTCTGACCGGGCACCATAGTTGGACGAGCCAATGAGCGTCGTGGCTGGTGACAGGACAGGCTGCGCCAGTGACGGTCCTGTGATCCACAGACCTTTTTCATGGTACGTCCAGCCGTACTTGCTCCATTCTCGCAGCTCAACAGGCGCAAGAGGACCCTCCGATATCGGATCGGAGACATCCACGTATGGGTGCACGGGCGCATGTAGTTGCTTGTCGACGACACGGTTCCAAAAGAGCTTCTCCAACAACGTGTACGCTGCAGGGATACGGCCGCTCAGACCCCGACTGCCGAAAAAACCATTGGCCTCCGGCGACGCAGCAACCAGGCGGAAAAACACGGGGGCCTGTGAATGGCGGTGAATGGCATCAGAGAGCACGAGGGACTTGTACAAGCCTGAAAGTGTAAAGTAGCCAGACGTGAGGTCCACAGTAGTGTAGGGCCGCGCAGCTGTGGGACCGAGTGCGCGCGGGGAAAGAGCAGAGAGGTATTGTGTGAGAATGGGTATCATGTCTGTTTCTTGCGTAATAGCAAGCTGGCCCAGTTGGAGCAGCGGCACTATCCGTGTATCGCCTGAGGCAGGCCTTTGTGCCTTGGCACGCTCGTACCACCGCATCGTAAAGTCTTGCAGCGCCTGCGTAGCAGACGAGCGCCAGTTGGTTTCGAGACACGCCCTGGTCGATGGGCACAAGCCTGCTGTCGCGATGGTCCCGTCCGTGTCTTCTGCCAGGAGAAGGTCGCTGCCGCCATCCCAGTGAAGACGAAAGGCGCTGCGGGTAAGCTGTACATAGTCGGACGACGAGTCATCCATGTCCTCGATGTGGCCTTTGACGTGCGACAGGAGCGATGGATCGCCGTCGTACAGAAGTGCGTAGGAGAATCGCGAGAGTAACAGAATCAGAGCGTGCAAGTAATTGGCTAGTGGCTTGTGCTCCCTGATCAAAAGGTAGCGGTCCATCCGACGCGTAAAATAGTCGCGCGATAAATTGGCGCCGGTAATAATGACATCGTCGTCAAAGCCATACACTTTCATGTGCTGCAGTCCGAACCCCTCATTGAACCGCTTTCCAATGATACGCGAAGCAATGCTGTTGGGACGGAGTACAGGTGTGGCATACAATCGCAGATCCACCTGGTCGGGAAACATGCTGGCGAGGTGGGAGAGCAGCGAAGCACTCGAGGCGCTCTGGGGGCTCTCTCGCGTGGCTCGCATCGCATCCATGAGGATGGTCAATTGCAGCTGTGGGCGCCGCGCAAGTGCCTTGGTCAGGAACATGGCAAGTTCACGCTCCTCTTTCCCGACGTACAGCGTGGCAATAAAGATGCGATGCTGCGCCTTCATGATATGGTGCCGCAGTGTGCTGTAGAATTGGCGCGGTGACGGGACACGAACCATCGAATGGGCCGACGCGCTGAACATCGGCACATGGAGCGCCTCGGACACAATCTCTGGAAGTAGAAAGGGCTGGTCGTGAGGCACCGACTCCGGGACATGCTGGGAAGCCGGTGGCGAGTGTGGAGTCCGGGACGCAGTGGCCATGGAGCGCCGAACAGGTAGTAGAGGGCGTAGCCCCGCGTTGCGCGCAAGTACCGTTGGGTATGTCGGTCGTGGGGACGCGAAACACGCAACGTACGGCAGGGCGACGCGCGCACACAGCATGTTCCGGGCAGCCAACATTCACGCCGCCAGGCCTCGACCATACTCGGTCGAGGCACGTGATAAGGCTACCATGGTGGCGGACCTCCTGCGAAACGAGGTGTGTTGTCTCGCGCAGCGAAGCAACGGGCGCTACGAGCTCTTTGGTATAGGAGAAGATGGGACTTCCTTGTCGCCATCCATGACCGACGCAGCAGGCGACGATCCGACCGTGGTGCATGTACTTAGTGTACGATGCGGCTGGTTCACAGAGCCTTGACGTCGGGATAGGGGAGGGTTGTTGAGCTCATCGCCCACACGCTCCCGGGGATGTTGCAGCTCTGTGGCGCTGTTTTTCTCGCGTGTATCCGTGTTCATGGCATGGGTATCACTAGGCATGTTGCTCATATCAGAGTGTGTCACACTGATAGAATCAGCGCGACTGTTGCTTCCGGATGGAAGCCCAGTAGAGTGCGCTGGTGTCGTGCTCCTGGAAGAGAACACGCTCTCACTCCCATGCGAGGGGACATGAGACGTATCGTGCACTCTGTCGTCAAAGGTGACGCTTTTAGGAGAGCCTGGCTGGACTGCGACGGAAAACACAGAGCCTGCACTGGGTATGCCAGGTCGGAACTGAGAAGTGCGTGGATCAAGCTCAGGCGGCACGCTAGTTTGATCCATCGAGTCGCTTCTCGCATCCATATGCATGGCCGTAGACGATAGACTCGGTGAAGCGTACAGCTCCTCGACACGATCTCCAAGTATAGGTTCACCGAGTCGGATCCCAGGAGCCAATTGCTCCGCCTCGGGGATCTGCTCCAAATTGTCCGCCGTCAGCGCCACTTGCGTGGGGGCCTGAGCATGGCCCGACGGCGGCATGGGTCCTGACTCAACTTGTGCGTGCGAATTCAACACACCATCAGCGGCGAGTTTGATCAGATGGATCCGCTTGTCTTTATACATGGTGCCTTTCGCGCGAAACAAGCCAACGGTGAGTGGCCCAACAGCTAGCACGACGCCCTGGTGGCCGTGGCTCCACGTTTCTGGGGTGGGCCTGTGACATCGGCCGAAACGCCCGCAGGGGCCAACTGGGGTACCAGCGACGTTCGAGCTATGGAGCATCTAGGCTACTGAGCGAATCGGTGTCGCCATCCGACATGAGCGCAGGCATATCGTTATCAGAGGCGTGCATAGCTTCGTAGATGGTAGGTGAGGGATGGCGAAGAGGTTTGAGACCAGCCAGCTGGTTCGGAAGAGAGGGTCCAGGCTCCACGGTGGCAAGGTGCAGGTGACGCAAGGGATGCTTGGGCGGCCGAGGCGGCGGCACGGTAGATGGATCAAAAGTCTTGGTCTGTAAAGGTTCAGCAGGCAAGGGCGTGCAGGCGAACTCATCTACTTGTGGCGCCGGTTTTCGACGCGGACGCTGACTCTTTCGAGAGGCAGAACGAGCGATCCTGGTACATAGGGGCGTCTCTGCACGGAGTGGTATGCCACCTGGCATGACCGAAAAGTCTTCATTTGATACTGCTGCCTCGCCCGGCGCTTGCACAGATTGCGTCTTGACTCGTATAGATCCGTGCTTTCGTCCTATCGGGTGTATAGGCTTGACTGTCGACATCTTGATCTCACCAAGGCGCGTTACACGGAGCAATGATTTGCTCCATCTGCCATTCATCAGGGAAGACTTGGCATTGTGCCCTGAAGACATCTGCTCAACGGGCGACAAGTCGCTGTGGAGCTTCTCCTGTAGGACAGATGGCTCCATATGCATAGTAGCACCCTGACTCGACATGCCATGATCTAGAGGAGCGAATTGGGCACCATGTTCGCCTAGTATGGGACTGGGGGCAAAGATACGACCAAGGACCATGTCAGGTGGATACAGACGCAAGGGGTGGGCAGGGGGAGCTAGGGAGTCCATCATGACGGGGAAACAGGGCAGGGCAGGGAAGCAACAGCCAGTGTTGCGAGGGGAAAGGGGGATCAGGTGGGGGAGGGCTAGCGAGGACGAGGGACAAAGTTGGTGGGCTGAGCTCAAGTCGCTCAGGCGTAGAGGCCAATCTAAGAGAGTGTAAATTCTAGCCAGCTCTATAAAATGGGCCCATTCGCGCTTGTGGAGTCGGACTCCACATCATCAAGGATGCGAATCGCGTGCAAAATGTAACCACCGCTAGCAGACGTACTCATGTCAGGGTGCGTTCGAGCCGGCAGAACCTGGTACCGACGCAGCCAAGGTTCTGTCACGGACACATTAATGAAAGAATGGGAGGCACGCAAGCGTGCTTGAGCTTCCACAAGCGGCTGCGTATGTTAGATTGAGTGTGGCACAACGTACTTGAAGGTGCGGACTGTGTACGACCACATTCGCAGAACCAGCCAAATATGGTGTCAGGCGGTGTATGATCGAGTAGGGTTCGTAGGGACATGCAATGATAACGCTGCGAAGTCAGTTTGTTTATACTTACGCATCAAATTCGCCTTCGAAAAATTGCTGGCGCGTGGCGATAAAATCTTCAATATTCGCACGCTTTTTGCGCGCACGATTCCGCTCACGGTCCGAGGTATATACACGGGAAAGTTCTTCTGACATATGCGAAGGTAGTGTCCATCGTTTCTCGGTAGCCGCCCAATGCAGCGTCTTGAGCACATTGTGCGTCTGGAACGGCATTAAGTTGTATTGCGGCATGAGCTCGAGGGCAGGCGGTGAGTCCGAGTCGTGAATGAGATGCACAGAACCGAATCCACCAAGTCTTTCGAGAACAGCTCCGACAAGTAGACCGCCAATCCCATCGATGACCAGGTACTTTCCGCCTGGCTGCACATGCGAGAACGACAAACATTGGGCCAGTGAATCGGCGCGCATATTGCGTATTTTGTCAGGATTGCGATCAAAGTTGTAGAGAGCCACATGAAACATATCGGGCGTCAATGGCGTAAAGTACTTGAGATGCTTGGACTCTTTGCGTTTCATGATTTTCGTTTGGCTGTACACGGTCCGCATCTCGTAGCTTTTGTTTCCTTCGAGCTGCTTTTGAATAATTTCCCGGCCTGTGGCACCTGCCTCTTTCAGCGCCTTGATATCTTCGTACGTCAAAGACTGTGATTCGCCGTCATCAAAGATATTCTCGTTCGTAGCCTCGCTCTCGACCAACGCCTCCGCCACGGCTTGATGCATAATGTCGAGGGACCCATCAGGTTTGATTTCATACGTGGGCCCAAACGGCTTTCCTATAATGTGGTCCGCTTCAAATGATCCGAACTTTCCAATAGATATAGTACTTCCCTTCTCCAAGGTGACGAGCTTCATCATACCCGAGGGCAGACGCAGGTACACATTCATGCCAGGCAGAAGGATCGTCGTTCTCTCTCGCAGCTGGGCATTGGTTGGCACAAAGGGAGCAGCGTAACGTGGCCGTTTGCGTGCTTGCTCATCATCGTGCCTTTCTGTGTGTGCGTCGTGTTCCGGCTTTGTGCTTTCGTCCATGGCAGCCGCCCACGAGAAGCGCTAGACGTGCTCACAGCGACTTGGGTCCTCATCACGTGCGGATCGACTCCACTGGAGTCGCGCTCTTGGCCTCTCCATCTCATGGCCTCGGCACCGGGCGCGTCCGCGCATGCCATCGATCATGACCCTGAATTTCAGGTATGTACGATTTGCTTACATCAAGTCCGGTATCCAGGTGATCCTCGAACAACTTCGAGCACAAGGAGCCTCTGATGAAGAAATAGAGCGCACCATGGAGCAAGCGAAACAATTTTATCTTCAGCAAAAGTACGCTATTTCTACTCACAGCAGGGATGCGAGGGCATCGGAAATGAAGCAGACATCGGAGAGCGAGCAATACCCTCCGTCCTTCCATGCGATTGTGGAGCTCATTGCGACGGGGCAGGAATCCCAGATCCCAGGCATTCGCGATATCCCCCTCAAAATCAACCCAGCGCCGCCAAGTGAGTCCAAGATGGAGTGTCCCAAAAAGCCATGGGAGTCGTGCTGAAAGTGACCTTGTATAGTACTACCTAGAGTGGCGTACCGCCCGGGCCATGACGCCGTACGCGTCGATGGCGGACGAGTCACATGACCACAGCCACCTCAATTTTTTGTGACCGCGGCTCTTCCTTCGCTCGTGGTACCATGCCGGCGATCGAGGAGACGCTGTCTCAACGGCTGAGCACTGAGCCTCATTTGCTGGCCAAAGGAGACTCGCTCTTGAACCAGCTTGCCCGGGATACCACCAAGTCGCTGTATGACAAGGGTGTCCAGGAGGAAAAGGCGTCTCTGCCCTATATTTCAGCTTTGCTTGATGCATGCGTGCCTCGCGGACAACAGTCTGGTAAACGCAAGCGTGCCAATGACGGGACCATCTCGCAGCATCCTCTTTTTCCGCCGACGGAGCTGAATGAGCTTGTGCTCGAGGGCATGGGCAACGACCAAATTTGGCATCAGCTGGAGCTACGAAGTGCTAAGCTCGCTCGGGTCCTCGACCATGTCATTTCCAGTGGACCCGAAGATGCGGACGAGGAGGAAAGTGAAGAAGAGAATGAAAAGGATGCTGACGATCTCCCGGACGATGACGAGGCATGGGACGAAGAAGACGACGAAGAAGAGGAGTCTGATGAAGGTTTTGCCGGTGCCTCTGACCTTAGTGATGTCGATCCCAACGAAGTGTACTACGAACCTTTGCACACAGAGGAAATGCAGCACATGCGAAAGGAAGAAAAGGAGAGACAAGAGATGATGCAGATGTACGGCGTATCTGATCCAGCGCTCTACGATGCACTCACTTCCGCGTCTTCTGACGACGACGAGGAAGAAGAGGAGGACAAAGAAAAGCCTCGGCACCCTACGTTGGATGATGACTTTTTTTCTATTGATGAATTTAATCGTTTGACAGAGGCGCAAGAGCGCCAGGAACATTCCTCTCGGGCTCACTTATCTGGCGAAGAAGAGGAAGAGGACATGGACGGCATTGATCTATTTGCACCTGTGGACGAAGACGAAGGCGAAGATGAGATGGATGTGTCAGAGATCCGCTATGCTGACTTTTTTGATCCCATCAAGAAAACGCGTCCCGCCAAGTCTGTGGATGCCTCTCCTCCTCGTACGCCGCAAGTGCGCTTCCACGATCAGGTCCGCGTGCGGCCTATCAAGAAGGCCAAATCGCAGTCGTTGGCCGGCCTTTTGACGGATGGAGACGATGAAGAGGACGAAGACGGAGAAGAGGAAGGAGAGGACGACAACGACGAAGAAGAGGAAGAAGAGGACGACGACGATGAAGACGAGGAAGGGGAAGAAGAGGACGACGACGAAGAAGACGAGGAAGGGGAAGAAGAAGACGACGACGACGACGACGAGGAGGAAGAGGATGAAGGAGAAGAGGACGAGGAAGAAGAGGCCGATGAGGGCATGGACGGCGATGCTGCAGAGGCGACTGCTGGTCGTGTTGCGCAAGACTTGTTTGCTGAGGAAGAGCAAGAGGCGCCGTCGTCCATGTCGAGATACGAGCAGCACCAGGCCGAGTTGGCGGAAGAAATTGCGCGATACGAGGACGAAAACGTGCGGGAGAAAGACTGGGTACTGATGGGTGAAGCAAGTACGCGGCAGCGACCTGTCAACAGTCTACTGGAAGAGGACCTTGAGTTTGAGCGCACAGCCAAGGCGGCGCCGGTACAAACGCACGAACATGGCGAGGGTATCGAGGCCATGATCAAGCGGCGCATCCTCGATCGGCACTACGACGACGTGGTGCGCCAGCGTGAGCTGGAGGCGCTGCCATTTGCTGCGTCCAGCATGCTGGAGCTGTCTGATACCAAGAGTGCCAAGAGCCTGGCGGAGTTGTATGAAGAAGAGTACCAAGCAGCTCGTGGTGAGGAGGCCGGTGACGGCGCGCCGCGCTCAGAGGCGGATGTCAAGCTCGACAACGATCATGCGGCGTTGGCGGCGGATATGGATACCCTCTTTAGCAAGCTCGATGCATTGAGCAATGCGCATTACACGCCCAAGGCGCCCAAGGCGGCGATCCAGACTGTGTCCAATACACCGTCGATGGCGATCGAGTCAGCGCTGCCTACGACCATGTCGGCCGGCTCGATGCTGGCACCGGAGGAAGTATATGAGCGACCCACACACAGCGCGGCGCTCGAGGGCGACAAGAGCGAAATGTCGCATGCCGAGAAGCAACGTCTGCACAACAAACTGCGCCATGAAAAGCGCCGACGGAATGACCGCATCAAGCGCACGGAAGAAGCCATTCAGCGCCAGCGTGGCGATGGTCCGCGTAGCAAGAGCGAGACCAAGGCAGACAAGGACAAGGCGCTCAAGAGCCTGGTCGGCCACAAGGGCGTCACGGTCGTCGGCAAAGAAAAGCGTGAGAAGAAAAAGGCGCCTGCCTCGTGGAAACTGTAGTTATAGGAATTCGTGCTCGAGTAGTGTCTGGATGCGAGCCAATGTGTCGGCTGGCGTCGTCAAACTTGTCATGATGTACACAACCTGGCCCAGCGAGCGCAAATGTATCGGGAAGGACCCAGCACGCAGCGTTCGGAGCAGGTCGTCGGCGGCATCCGATGCATAACCACCGGTGCTGCTCTCCAGCTCTAGCTTGAGGACCGTGCCCAGGGACATGATACCGCGCAAACGCTTGGCATGAGACATGCGCTCTAGCCAGGCTGGATCCCATGACGCCTTCGTGGGCATCTCGTCGAGCATATCAAGTGTCTCGAGAGTCACCTGGCAGCCCACAGGATGGGCGGTGTAGCTGTGACCATGGAGGAGCGCATGTGTCTTTTGATCGCTCATCGCAAACGCGCGGAAAATGCTGTCGGACGCGAGGGTCACGGACATGGGCACGACACCGCCGGTCAGGATCTTGGCGAGGCAGTTTATGTCGGGCGGTGTACCCAGCACATCGGCCCCCATGGCAAAGCCCAGGCGGTGTAGACCCGTAAACACCTCGTCGTACACGACCGGTAAGCCGCGCCACCCGTCTGCATCGCGATTCACGCAGGCATCGCGCAATGGCGGATCTGATAGCGAAAAGAGGTCCTCGCGCGAGCGGACCACGTCAACGAGGCACCGTTGAAATAGCGGATCGACAAAGATCATGCCCCCCGCCCCCATCACGAGTGGCTCCAGGACAAGGGCTCCGAAGCGGTGTCCCTCGACAAGAACAAGCTCCTCGAGGCGCTTGTTCAACATGCGCACATACCGCTGCGCCAATTCACTCTGTAGTCGCGCTGGCATACGGTACGCCGCCTCGATCGAGGGCAGTATGCCGAGGCACTGCGACTCGCCCCATTCGTCAGAGGCCGGGACCTCGATTCGGACCTTGCCCTCCTTCATTCGCAGCGCCGGCGGAGCCAGCCAGTAGCCACGGCCGCGGTACCACGCCACGTGCTCACTGAACACACTTGGCTCACACGCATCCATCGCCCCGATCGTGTCGCCGTGATAACTGCCTTGCAAACCCAACACGTGCCATTCGCGCTGCTGGCGTCCACCGAGCGAGCCGGCACGGCGGCCAGGCGCTGTGCGTGCGAGTGTTGCTGAGGACATGACCGTGGGCGTGTACCGTCGCACCGATGCTTGCATGGCCATCTTGAGCGCGACTTCCATGCCCGTGCTTCCATCGTCTGTGAAAAACGCACGGCTGGCCCATCCGCGTCCAGGTGCGAGCGTCGCTGACGAGTCGTGGCCAAGCAATCGCTCTGCCAGTCTGACGGCTGGCTCATGTGCTACGCTGGGCGACAACACATGACCGTACCGACCCGCGGCGTACGCGGCAGCTAGTGCGAGGCGCGGATGGCCGTGCCCCACGGCCTGCGTCCACCACGATGCTGATCCATCCATCATGGGCGACGTGCCTTGTCCTGGCGCGTGCGCCTCAAAAAAGTCAGAGTGCGCACTGTCGACGATCGTCACGTCCTGGGGCGCCACGCGCGTATGCTGCGTAAAGGGCCACCACATGTGCTGGTGTGCACGCATACCCAGAGTATCGAGGGATGCATATCGGCGAGCGTGCTGATCTGCGAGGTATTGCACCACCTCTGCCATGGTCGTCAGTGTGTGCTGGTAGTAGGTCTGCATGCGAGCCACGTCCGTGGGCGTGTCAGCCACTCGCGCCGGCGGCTTTTCGATTGTGAAGAGAGGAATCCCATGCTCCACAAAGTACTGTGCTAGGTACGTATCGTTGCCATAGTACGGCGAAGTGAACATCAAAACGACATCGATATCGTAGCCACGCATCCGCAGGCTCTCGAACGAGGCGCGCGTTGAGCTGATCCCACCCAGGACGCTCGATCCGACCAAGATCGTCGGAAGACGCAGCGGACGCAGCAGATCTGCCTGAGAAGACCCGCTCGGCGATGGCGAGTGAACGCCGCCGGCCGTCTCGACAATCGCTGCCTCCATCCCGCATTCGTGCAGCCACGTACGCAGACGCTCCACGATCTGTGCATCCCTGACATGCTCATCAGGCGATGCCTGCATTGCAGCGGCCATGTGCGGTGACACAGGCTCCGAAAACTGCACAAGCGTACGCGTTGGCACTTGTGGCGCAAAGGTCCGTACATGCCGCGCATCCATGTCCTGCTGCGCGCCTGTGCTCACTGGCTTGACGTATGCCACCTTGCTTCCTCGCGCTGCACTCGCGAGGAGCAGCGCCGTGGAAAAAATCGTCTTGCCTACATCCGTGTCGGCCCCAAACACCTGGTGCACCCGCCGCGCTACACTGGCCATCCTAGGGGACTTCGACACCTGGGATGCGACGCGTCGGTCAGGGCTCGCATCACGTGATCCACAACAGCAGGGGCACGAACGAGGGACGCGCGGCGCCTCGCTCAGTTGTTTTCCGTCACGAGACTCATGTCCGCCGCGGACCAGGCGACGGATGAGACGTCGTCAGCAGCGCGGCCGCCGCTTTCTGAGTCGAGCGTGCGCAAAGATACGTCGAGGGACAAACCTGCGAAGCCGATTATGGGCGCGTGGTCCTGTGCGTCGATGACCGGCCCTGCCGATACGACCCGCGACTCGCAGCCTCGCGACATGTATTCAGAGGCGCTGTTGCCATGGCTGCATGCATCTCATGCATTCGCCGGCACGGACGCGGGAAGTAAGTCGCTGGACGAGGCAGCGGCGAGGCCATTGCCGCCGCTGTCGATGGCCATGCCGCTGGGACTCGGACGGCCTACCACCTCGAGCACGGCGGATGTCCTTTTGCACCCGGCATCGTCTGGCCACAGTGGACTGCGGCGCGCGCGCACGACAGCCGACCGGCCGACAGCATCGCCGCCCATGCGCATGTCGCAAGACATGAGCATGCTGGGCGCGGCTCTGAATGCGCCCGAGACGTCGTTCCGCGTGCCGAGTATCCACGAGCTGCGCATCAACAAGGCAGCTGCGCCATCTCATGATGCGCGCTTCGTCAGTGGTGCCTCGTTCGTCATGTCACCCGACACGGCCAAGCACTTTGACACGGCCACGCCGCCGCCGCCCATCATGCGTCCACGTTTCCCCTCTGCCCAGGGCCCCATTGTGTACGAGACGCATACATGGACCGTGGATCGGCCACGCACCGTTACGTCGCCCCTCTCGACGGAGGCAGACTTCTCGCCGCCCGAGTCATGGGCCTCGGCAAATATGGATAGCGCAGACCCATCCAAGTTTCCACATGCGGCCGCGCTGTGGGCTCGCCTGCCGGACACCTATACGTTCTCGCCGCCGCTTCAGCCCATTCATATCGTGCGTGGTTCGCCTCCGACGTGGGCGAGTACGTCGCCGCACACGACGACGTCCTCTACCCTTCAGTCGCCCGACCTGCCGACGACCACACCCGGGCGGCGCGTTGAGCCGCATGTGCCTACGACGGATGGGCCAGTCCCGTACAGCAATGAAGAGCGTCCTGTTTATATGAGTGCGGCGCCCCGCTCTGAGTGGCCGGGGGATGTGAGTAGCCCGTCGGATGGGGGCCATGACACGACCTTGATTGACTGGTCGGACCAGCAAAAAATATCGAGTGTCGACCAGCTGTTGCTCAAACAGTCTTGGTCGCAACTGCCCGTCTCTGACACACATACCACGTCGTGGACCGCGCCCCTGGATCTCGGTGAGCACGCATCGAACGAGCCACGCAACACACCACCACAGCCTGTGCGTCGCCGCTCGAGTCGTAAAGCGCCGCCTTTGTCTCTCCCGCTACCACCAAAGGTACGCACCGCCGATGTGTCAGACGCAGCCTCTCGACAGCACGAGTTTGATAGCTCAGGCGTGGGGGACGACTCGAACGCGAGTCCCGACGACGCACCGCCCTACGTCCCATCCCACGACTCTGAGGCTGATGCGCTACGTGCGCCACACACGGGCTCGGTAGAAGCGCCACCTTCCGAGGTCGATGCACCGCCTCTTATGCCGGCACTGCAGTACACGCTGCCGTTCAAGCTCAGTAGCCGGCGACGTTACCAGCCTCGGAACACCTGGCCATCACGCCCGCCGACATCGCCACCTGGGGCTGCTCGTGTACCGCGGCCCACCGTATCGGACGAGCGAGACGAGGACGTTGTGGATGTTGGCACTGCGCGCCCATCCGCGCCATCTATACCACTTGCGCCCCCCTCCACGACAGGCTATGGCGTCGTACAGCCGGCTCTGGCTCCCGAACTTTGTGGGCCTGTGCACAGTATCGAGGGCCGTCGTGTAGAGGACGACGTTGGACATACATCGCATCTCTCGATGCTGGGCGCCGTGGCTGATCAGAGCCAGGACTTCCATTTCGAGACGTACTTTGAGGCTTCGCTGCAGCGTATCCGGGAAGAGATGGGTCGGACGGCGACGGCTCCGCTGGCCGGGGCCGTCCCTCTGCAGCGCACAACCGAGAACGACTTTTTTCACAATGCGCCGCCCATCAATGTCCGGTCGCTAGGCTCGCCTGTCATGGCACTCGATGAGTTCTCCTATGTTGTCGACAACGACGGGGCGGCACTGCTTCGTACATCGACACGGCCGCCGTCAGATGTGTCGAAGCAGGTGCCAGAGCTGCCGCCGGTGGATATGTACCTGCCTGAAGAGCATGAAGTCATGGGCGATGCTCCGCGGTCGTCGTACGACCAGCGATGGACGTTTCCGTACATGGAAAGTCCTTTGATCGGCGAGCGCTCGGAGCCAATGCCCACTGATGCAAAGTTGCCGCTGGACTTCATCACGAAACCCAACTCGGTGCTTTCGCGTGGACGTCCTGTGAAAAAGACGCATCCCAGTATGTTTTATGCCAGCCTGCCGCAGTCGCGGCGGCACCGATACCGTGTGGCAGAAACGGGGCCCGCATCGGTGCTTCAGGATGACGAGCCTGCACAGGACGAAGAGGATGTAGACGACGATCCATTCTCGCAGTCTATGATGGCTCCGCATACACCCGCCAAGCCAGCCATCCCATCCAAAGCAACATCGCCTCCCGCTGCTCCGAAAGCCACGCTGCTGGGTGACTATGCGGCTCCCAGACCCAAGCCAGCTGCACGACCCAAGGAGGCGCCCCGCCAGGCGCCGCCCCGCACCATGCCGCCCCCTCGTTCCATGTCACCGCCGCCCACCTCTAGCCTGGGCTCGGCCACCGTCAGGACGGCCCGTGACGCCCCCCCACCGGCCCCGCCGCCATCTGCGCCCTTGCCACCCTCACCGTCCCTTGCGGCACGCGAGAGTGAGGAGAAAAAGGCCCCAGCCAAGGATGCGGACAAGAAGTTCTCGGCGTGGTTGAAGCGCATGGTGCATGCTCAGGGCAAAGAGTCACCGCCGGAACGAGCGGCCTCGTCGTCGCCACCGGCCGCCGCCGCCGGACCCGCCTCGGAACGCGGCTCAGCACCGGGTGGCGCTTCGCCACGCACGTCGACATCGACCACGCAGACGCACAAGTACGGCCGCCGCATCAAGCGGCCGGGCTTCGAGCCGACGCAGCCGGGCAAGTACCATCTGGCGGGCACCGTCTCGCTCCCGACGCTTAATGTGGCACGCACCGCCGAACAGCGCGCGCGAGACGAGACGGGCCTGCCAGAGACCGAGCCAGCACTGATCCAGTCGCTTCTGGCTGCTCCGTCGAGCTCCACAGTCCGTGCGCGTGCTGGCATCATCAACTCGATTCCGTTTGTGGAAGAGGCCGTGCCACCTGGCCAGGTGCTCGTGGCTGAGGAGCGCAAGGTGCTGGTGCGGCCTGTCATGTAGTCATATGTACCTATTAGATCTGTTTCTGCAATCTCGCCAGCAGCTCTTCAGCCACGGGCGTCATGTCCGTACCGGCTAGCAGCACCTTTTGCAAGTAGTCGTGCGCCCGCTGCAAGTCGCCCGCAGGGGCAGCTGTGTCGGCCACGCGGCCGCGCTGCTTGTCTTGCCTGGAGTAGTATAGGCGGCCGTGGAGCTCGCCCATCTCCCAGCGAGCCGCAATAATGTAGCTAAACACAAAGCGCGCGAGCAGGGCCGGGTCCATCTGGGCCATGTTGCGGTCGACCACCTGCACCAGCAGGCAGTGGTACATGGTGGCATGCACCGAGTCACCGTCCTGCTCATACAGCTCAATGATCCGGGCGATGGCCTCGATCGATTCCAGATGCGTGAGTGGGCAGGCCAAGTGCCGTTTGAAGCACTCAATGGCCTGCGCACGCTGGCCTAGCCGGTCGTAGCATACGCCCAGGGATGCCCACATGCGCGCATCATACGGCCGGATCATCGCACACTGCTGGTAATAATCAATGGCCGCAGACCATGCCTCATTCAGCTCATATACATGCCCCAGGCCGTGCCATGGCCGGTAATCGTGTGGATTCATTTCAATCGCACGGCGGTACATCTCAGCAGCGGCATGACTGTTCTTGACTTCCAGATATTCGTGGCCCAATAGGATCCAAGCCGCGACACATCCCCTGTCCATGCGCAGCGCCTGCTTGAACGACTCGACCGCACGAAAGTGCTCACTGCGCTGGTTATAAAAGTTGCCCCGCATGCACCACACCTCAGCACTATTGGATACATGGGCAAACTGCTGCACCAGCTGCGCGAGTGTATCTTCGCGGTCGAGCACATAGAGTGTGTTCGAGTACTCACTAATGCCGTCGAGGCGGTACGGCTGCAGTTCCAGGGCGTGCTGAAATGTATCGGCTGCCTCCTCCAGATCTTGATGCAAATACAGCGATTGGGCTCGGCACGTCAATAGGTACGCCGATCCTGGAAAATGCGAGAGAAGCGCATCAATGCGCTCAAAGTGTCCGTCATCAATCTGAGTCGACTGCCTCTGCGTGTACTCCAGAAAGAAAACACTCATAAACGACGCCGGCAAAAGGTCGAGAATCTGCTCTCGCTCGGCGTTCTTCAAGTTGAGAGTGCGACTGAGTTCTTTCCATGCGCTCCAGTTGTAAGGGAACGCGCGCACGCTCGAAATGAGGCAGTCCATCGCATCAATACGCTTGTGCAGCATGCGAAAGATCACCCCTTTTAAAAAAAGAAGAAAGGGGTCGGTCGGCGATACGAGCTCTTGTAACAGGGACACGAGCGTGGGGTGGGCACCTTCCCTATCGTGCTTGTCCGCGTACGCCAGAGGGGGGAGTAGCGCGTTAGGATGGCTGGGATGCGTGTCAAAAATAAGCAATCTCGCATACAGCATCAAAAAGCGTGCCTTGTCCGTCAAATGTGGCTGCGACTCCAGCAACGACACACATGCGTGGTAATTATCGCGATCAAAAAACGTTTTGGCCAGCATGTATGTCGCGTCAAAGTGTTCTTCAAAAGAAGTTGGTATAGGCTCATTGATTTTCACATGCAAAGAAGCTTCTGGTGACGTCGGCGGATCCATCGAGCGCGCTGGTGAGGGTATGATACGGCTGCTTGGACCTGACGGCGACGCGTGCTCCCAACTCGTCCATGATGGCGCACCTTCTTCCGGCATCTTGTGAGCATTCCATGAAGGTGACTCCAGATTGAGAGCAGGCGTAGAGTGCACAGGAAATCTGTGCGAGTCGTCCCCTGCACCTAGACGCGGCGTGCTGGTCGGATGTACATGAGAGTCTGGCACGCACGTTAGCAGTTCCAAACACCATTGCGCCGCGTCTAGCAAGCCATGATCTATAAGATCTTTGCTGGCGTGCGTCAGTACACAGCGTGCTCGATCCGGCGCCAAGTCATCCAGGCCATCCAGCGTCGCGAATCGATGTGCCATCTGAGCGACGCGCGTAGAGGCAACGTGGTATGCTTGGGTGTTGCTTCGCCACGTGCCACGCGCGTCCCCAAGACGTGGGATGTAATATTGTAATTCCTCGATCAGGGGCGCCGTGGGCCCCTCCAATCGCTCTATCCAGGGCCATCTCTGTGACGGTCTTGCGACTCGCCCTCGTTTCTGTACGGATAAAAGCCAACAGGTTTCGCTTGACCTGGAACTTGCTCGCCATACAGCGGCATGTCCCAGAAACCCAACGAAAAAGCACAGGACGCCACGTCGCACAATTTCAGCAGCGTGCTTGCGGCGTCGAAGCAACCCGTCTCCTCACAGGATGCTCTCAATTACCCTGCACTCCATTTGTATCCCTTGAACGACACATTCGTGTCGAAGCAGATCAATCTCGCTCCGACAAATTCACGGGAGCACATCAAGATTGGCAGATACTCGAACAATAAGACCGTACCAAGCCCAGTGAATGGCTACTTCGACAGCAAGGTTCTTTCTCGCGCACATGCCGAAGTATGGTATGAAAACGATAAAGTATACATTAAAGATATCAAGTCTTCAAATGGCACTTTTATCAACGGAACGCGCCTCTCGCCAGAATCACAAGAATCGGAGCCATTTGAACTACACAGCGAAGATGTCGTCGACTTTGGTATTGATATTCTCACGGATGATAATAAAGATATCCTGCACAGACGCGTGGCCTGCCGCGTGTTTCTGGTGATGACGCCTGAAGATGCACTCAAGCTTCGAAGCGATTTCACGAGTCTATACCGTGGTGGAGTGCATGGTGGCTCCCTTGGTAATGCTGGTCTCTGCCCTGGTGCTGAAGGTGGTTTTCGGCGCAACAAATCAAATGTGAATGTGGACCAAGTGATCATGCGACTACAGTCCGAGCTTCAGAAAAGCTCGATGGTTGGTTCAGATTTGCATGCGCTGGGAACTAGTATTCAAAAAATTCATGATACTCTCGAGGGAGGTGCTGTACCGGTTCAGGATGCGCCATATCAAGAGCTCGTACCAGCTTCAGCACCACATGATCATTCAAGCGACTCTACGAAACAAGTCCAACTGAACCCAGCTTCCGCGGCTAGCCTCGAAACTCAACTCGCCAACACCCACAATGTACTGGCGAGTCATGTGGAGAAAATTAAGCACTTGGAGGAGACGCTGGCTTCCTACGAGCGAGTCAAAGATGAATTTTCGTCCCTGAAATGCGAGGTGGAAGAGATGCGACTCGAGCTACGGAATCAAAGACGGCAAGAAGACTCACCAAAACAAACTCTGGATACATTGAGCGGCGTTCGAATCCTTGAAGATGGGTTCGACGATGCAACGAGTGTGGGAAGTGTGGAGACAGTGGTCGCGGACGCATCTCATAGTGCTATGCCCGACGACACTATGACCGATCACTCAATGGATGCCTCGGATGTCACCATAACCAAGGACGAGGAATGTGTTGTTCCACCTAGCGCGTCAACGGGGTCACAGGATTCTGCCGTGATACCCGCTCTTCTTTCCAGGATTGAACGCCTTGAAAAGGCGTTACAACAGCAGCCACAACGTCTTGATCCAGATGCATCATCAGAAAAAACCGATTTTTCTTTTCAAGAATGGAAGAATAATTTTGAGCGTCGGTGGGAAGAACAAACATTGGGATGGAAGAACGCTCAACAGAAAATAAATGATGCTTTTGAATCGCGCAGTCTTTCACGAACGCCTAAGAGCTCGTCCTTTACATCGCTCCTCATTTGGCTCAGCAAGCATGATTCAGAGATGTCGATTATGAAGGTTTCGATTGAATTCTTATGCAAACTCCTTTTTCTGGTGGTGAGTACAATTGTAGGTGTTGTCATTTCATTGGGCATGGCAAAGCTCTTACTCCCCCTGATTGACGTGCTATACGGCTGACAGCGCACATACATGCACGTCGCCTGCCTCTATAGGATACACTTGTATATTAACTGCACAACACACATCCAATTGTTCACGAAATACAGTATATATACTGCTCGACATCAGAACGTACGAACACAGCGATATGGAAGCAAAAGCCTTACATTTTTTAACTTGGCTATGTCTGTGAGCCTGCCAAGAGCATGGAATATAGGTGTGCATGTCTGCCACCATAGCTACAACTATCCCGTTGGGTCACCACGAAGGTGCAATGGTATGAGAAGTTTAAATGCAGATGCATTTACTTCAAACGCTTGGCGCCAATCTCCTCGACCTTCGTTGCTGCACAGGTTAGAAAATCCATCATCGTGCCTTGATACATACTAGGTGGGAGCGATTGCTTGAGCTTCTCAGCCTTCTCAACGTCATTCACAACGAGTGTGTACAAGAAGCGCGAAGCGCGCAGCTTGAACTTAGTCTGCACGGTGCGGTCGGCAAGCACCGTCTTCTTGATGCGGGCCACCTTGACGTCGTCGCGGCTGGCGATTTCCAAGAACTTCTTAATGTCCTGCACCTGCTTTGGCTAAGCGCACTGTTAGCATCAATTCTTAAAAAAATGACCAAGCTGGCCATCATGCTGCACACATACCATTCTGTCGTTCGCGAATACGGTGAAGAGAAGGCTTCTGACGTGCTCGGCTGCTCAACCGCCTTGCTCAGGCTCCAGCCTTGTGTAGCGTGCATCGATTCATCAACTAGTCACGTGGGCAACTATAATCTATACACGTGACTTTCTCGGTCGCGGTGCTCGAAAAGGTCGCCGTTGGGTCAGGTCTTCGACTTGTCCATCGTACATCGGCAACGTGAGTACCACGCCGTCTTTGTGCAGGAGAACATTTGCTGACACAGACCAGATGGCGCCTAACCAGGAAGTCTCACTCGGCCCTAACGTCGATGACGGAAAGATCGTTTTCGGTGTTGCCCAGTACGTATCTTGGAAGCTTGGGGTGTAGTGTATGCTCAAGAAGCTACGTCCTCTTCCCCGACAAAATACAAACGAACAAATACTAACAACAACAGCATTTACGCCAGCTTCAACGATACCTTTGTGCACGTCACTGATTTGACTGGTAAGGAAACCATCGTCCGTGTTACGGGTGGTATGAAGGTGAAGGCCGACCGCGACGAGTCGTCTCCTTACGCCGCTATGCTTGCCGCTCAGGACTGCGCTGCTCGCTGCAAGGAAGTCGGCATCAATGCCGTGCACATCCGCTTGCGTGCCACTGGTGGTGTGGGCCCCAAGACGCCTGGTCCCGGTGGCCAGAGCGCTCTTCGTGCTCTCGCTCGCGCTGGTATGCGCATTGGTCGAATTGAGGACGTGACGCCTGTGCCAAGCGACTCGACTCGTCGCAAGGGTGGTCGTCGTGGTCGCCGTCTGTAAATGCGTCACCATACGCAATATGCGTGGCTTGCTATACTTTTTGTATGGTATTGCGTTACAGGGTGCAGCTTACACCCCCTTTGTGTCAGGCGGAGACACGCCCATGATGGCACTTGGTCTTGTTAGACCGGTTTATACATATCGGACACTGTTCCAATTGCCAATACAAAACTGCTCTCTTAAGGAGCTTGAAACGTGAATATTTGTGTGTGCTACGTAGAAGGTTCGGATTAGGGGGATTGGCTGGGTGTTGAGGCGAATATTAAGCTCAGGCCGACCTTTGTGTGTGCTGATCGGTGTCTTAGCTCGAGCACACCTTTTGACGGTTCTCCATCTTGTCCGGTCAGTTTCATTGAAAAACATACCATCATCTTTTCTACCATGGCTCTGCTATGTCAATGATTTGTCAACGTACCGAGTCTCGCCATCCAAGTCGCTCAGTTTAGAGTCCTCCGGTGCGATTTTCGATGTATCAATTTTTGGATGATGCGTCACGACATGAGGCCACCACTCATTTTGATTCGCTTTTTCAAGGTGCACAGATAAAATGTCACCGTCTGCGACGTTAGTTAACAACATTGGTGGCCTATTCACGTACCAATGGTCCAAGTGCACTCATCCACTTTGACAGGTTTAGGCAAAGCTCCCTACCTGTCAGCGTATTAAACGTACCTCGACAAAAACTGTTTCGTTTACTTTGACGGAAAGGGCTTTAGACTTAAAGGTGACTTGCACTTGGCGCGCGCGCGTTCCTGAGGGCACTGGCACATTCACTTCCACATGATCCAGTTTCTGGGACCATCGATAAGGCAACGCTGCCTGTTCAGCATGCTCCTGCTTCCTCTGCTTAGTATCATATTCATTTTGCTCATCTAATGAGAGCTTGGAGTACTCATCTGCATCCAACGTCATGGTCGTTGGCCAGTGTTCACGAAAGACTTCTGGATCCACGTGACGAACGGAGGTGACGCGTCAGTGTCCAGCTTCCAAATTTTGTCACATCGCGCAGATTCCATGCTATGTACTCGATTCATAATGGTCATTGGGTTTGGATATCTGAGGGTTTTATGAATACATAGCTCAATTCACCATTTGCTTCATTTACTCCCTTCGTTTTCAAGTAACCCACATGCTTATTTACAAGAGACTGAAGAATGCCATGGTCACTTTGAGAAAGATCAATACTCATGTCGTTTAGCATTGCATCTTGATTTGAGGTAAAAGTGCGTGTGGAGAGACGCTGTCTCTCTGCCACATGCTGAAGAATGTCATCAAATTCAAAGGACTGTGCATGATTCTGAAAATCATAGTGCAAGTATCCGACAAACTGACGTTCCAATCGCTTTCGGTGCATCTCATTCAACATGTTTTCTGTGGGCAATTTCGAGGCTGACACAAATCCTGGAAGAGTAAAATTTTCCACTTTAGAGGGCTCTTCGGCCGGTGTTTGTACTTCTTTTCCATTTCCACCACATGCACAGCCCAGCAAATCATGCGTTAAACATGTAGTGTTGGGATGATAACCAAATACGTCTCGTAATTCCTCTTGAGAAAATGTGTCGCTAGAACTAGCGACATCATGGTCTTTTGCAGCCTCATTACTCATGAGTGAGTCGCTAAGTCCAATTTTGGTAATTTGCCGCTGGTATATTTTTTCGTCCATAGAACCCACAAGCAGTAGTCGGTAGATAAAACAAGGCTTTAACTGTCCATCACGATGTATACGAGCCATAGCTTGTCGATCTGTTGCAGGATTCCAGTCGCTGTCAAACAAAATAAGTCTGTTTGCACCAATAAGATTTAGACCCACGCCACCTGATTTGGAGCTTAAAAGAAATACGAACGGCTGCTTGCCCAAATGATCAGACCCGGAATCCGAATTGAACTCATTGACCATCTTGCTGCGAACGTCTGCCTTGGTGCGCCCGTCTAATCGAAGAAAAGGAAACTTTTGGCGTACACAATATCGCTGCAAAAGATTCAGTGTGGATGTAAAGTTGGAAACGATAATGACACGGTCCTGGGTATGTTTCCGAATCGATGATAAAATACGATGTAGAACAAGAAATTTACCACTTAGAAGACACGGATCAATAGATGCGGTATAAGTTTGAAGTATGGTTTCTGTGACCTTCACCAATGCCTGATCATTTGAGCCAGGGTTTCGGGCCAGATCTTCCGCATCAGGCAAAATCAGCTCCGGTGAATTACACAATTGGCGCAAGAGTGTAATATAAGGGAGATACGTTTGGCTTTCACCAAGTAATAATTGATGATTGACATACTCGGAAAATATACCATACATGACTTTTTGAATGGGTGTCATGGTACAGAAGAGTGCCATTTCCTGTCTTGGGGGAAGATATTGTTTCAAAATATCCGCTGTGCGTCGCAATATAATACCTTTGGTTATCACCATCAGTGCTTTGTTTCGCTTTTTACCGAGCTCCAGTGTTTCTTCCGTACAATATTGTTGTCGACTCCGCATGATCGGATCTTCGAATATGCGCTTGAAGACACTGTATTGGTCAAAAAGGCCAGGGTATACAAAATCCACCATGGTGTAAAATTCACGCAAGTCATTTTGAATTGGCGTGCCTGTGAGTAAGATGCGACGTCGGGTTGGTAACAGGTCAAAACATTTTGTTGTTTTTGTATCTTTCGACTTCAATCGGTGACCCTCGTCGCAAACGACAAGTCCAACACCTGGCATCGCACGCGACAATTCCTGAACACAATTGCGAAGCCGCTCGTACCCTAGGATAAGGACCTGGTACTGACGATGAGAGACAAATCGATCCACTTCTTTTCGACCATCGCCTTCTACTGCCAATACACCAATTGAACTTCGACCAATCCATTTTCGAAATTCGCGTTTCCAGTTCACCACCAACGTCAAAGGACATACAATTAACACCTTTTCCACTGTGCCAGGGCGGATATTGGAAAAATAACAGTTTTGTCGGAGCAGCGTCGCGATAAGTGCGATAGTCTGAAGTGTTTTTCCGAGGCCCATTTCGTCGGCTAAAATGGCGCCTTGACCAGGAGTTGTATGACCTTGTTCAAGGGAGCTTATTCCTGTCACTGCTTCATACATAAATTTTACTCCCTCAATTTGATGCGGTCGCAGAATGCGTGCCAAGTCTGGATCCAAGACAACATCTACCACAGGTTGCTTGCGTCCGAAGAGCTCTTGATGTTTTGCGTTTGGACGTTTAAAAACCACTGAACCGGGAACATCCGGGTTGTACCTAGGATGCGGCTCCTGTAATAGTATACTACCTCCCGAAGAGGCATTATGAGGTGAAAATGATGAAGAATTTGGAGTCGAATAGAATTGCGACGCAGGAATCGGTCTTTGTCGTGCTGCTAAGCCAGATTTGGACAGTTTGTTGCGGTATATAGGCGCAGTAGACTTTCCATTGTTCTGAGGCTGGACAATATCCATACCATTTTCAGTGAGCGGACGTTCCACCATTATCTCCTTGCCCGCAACATAAAATTCATCACCTTCATGGACATGCTGTCTCCGGAAGGCAGCATTCGTCACTAGCATGCTGCCATCATGTGCGGATCGTAGCGAACAAGTAGTTTTATTTCCATGCAATATAAGAATAGCATCACCCTCCCATGTCTTGTGCTTCCGTGTCTGGGGAGCGCGCCACTGGCAAAGATAACTGGGCTCTTGTGCACTGGGCAGTAAGGGTACAGGTGTAATGGGCGTGGCGCTTGAACCAGTTTGCGTTGTGTTCACATCAGATGATCTCGTATCATCCTGTTTTCTTTTAACCGGCGTATGAAACTTGGATAGTAGCTTCTCTTCCGCTTGTTCTGACGAAAATGTTGCCATAAAGGGCAAAATTTAGCATGACGCGTGCGTCATGGTTAAGTGTTACCCACGTGACTACCCAAGCAATGCGCCTAAGCCTCGAGCATATACGAAAGCGCAGTAGAAGGCTACAAGAAATCAATGCCAATACCAAATTGGAGACCTTTGCGGATCCCGTCACCAACCCGGGCCACGAGAGGGAGACCGAAATTGAGCTCTAAGCGGACAGGGCCTTGCTGAAACAAAACGCCGAAACCTGCTGAGACGGAAGGCTGAGCTAGCTCTGTCCAATGATGATGCTTTCGGGCAGCGTTCGGCTGCACTTGAGCTAACTGACCCAAGTTAGTAAATGCATGAAGCTTTAGCGGCCAGTGCGATCGCATCGGAATGGGGGAAAGTAGGCTTGCACCGACAGCCCAGAAGGCATCTCCGCCTAGTGAGTCATGTCTAAATTTCGGACCAAGACTGTTCAGGCGAAACATACGGATGCATGTTGGTCCACCTAACATGAAACGGTCATTTAAACAAGGAACGCAGCCATTCAATGGTATCAGCAAGCCTGTTTTGGCAGCAAGCGACCATGTCAAACCGTTAGCAAACGTGTCAGACACGCTAGCTTGAGTATCCGTTTTGAAGTATGAAGTGTCACCGCCCAATCCCGCGTATTCTGTGAATGACCTGAAATAGGAGCCCACCATGGTGGCGAAAGTATTATCGCGCGTGTCCTGCTCAAAGGTATATGAAATGGCCGATTTAAAAGATGGCTTTGCTAGTCGTCGAATCGACAGGGATGCGTCCGGCAGGATATGGTGAAAATGACGATGACTTGCTTCGTATGCGAGCTCGTGCCGAGCTCCATCTCCTTTCGCATAAATGAGCGATGAACGCAACAAGTGCTGACCTTCATGAGCGCGAATAAATGCGGTCAGATCACGATGCTGAGAAATGGCAGAGACATTAGCCCAAAAATCTGGACAAGCGAGCACAGGTGAAGAAAATACGAAGTTGTAAGAGTGTTTTGTTCGAGTTCCTAGGGTTGCGCTGCCTTCAAGGGTCTCTGCACCACCAAACACATTCCGAAGTTTGCCCTGAACAGAGGCTGTACCTTCGCTATTGCCGACACTCGTGCTTGTGCGTAAGAAAAAGCGACTAACGGGCTTGATCTTCAAGATAACATCCACATCCTCTGTGGGATGTTTGTCTGAACGCAAAGGCTCAAACTGCACTGAGATATCCTTCGCCAATTCCATGCGCGAGATATCCGAACTGAGAGACGTGATCAGCTGCAGAATAGAAGGCATAGTAGTAGTATCTCCAGGCTTCGAGAAATGCAGACGGTGACCGTATCGCATATGTGCCAAAGGCTCCGTTGCTACCGCTGGGTCCATGTACGGGCGACAGAGAGCCATGAGAAAGTCATGACGCGTGTCCTTCACGCCATAGAGCAGAATATCATGTAGCCTTAAAATAGGGACATCTGTAGGATCAATAATTGGCAGTTGAATCTGCTTCATGGCTTTTTCCAGATTGTGTATTTGCGGGGGTGGTGGCGGTGGCTCATTGTCTCTTTCATTTGGACCTCCGTTTTCCAGCTTTTGAGCATTCGGACCATTAACTTCTTCTGGATCAGGTGCAAGAGCGTGTGCCGCATCACTCATCACGTCTTTGGCGCTCATGACTCAAGAAGACTCGAGCGGCAATATACACGAGGAAGAGTCGGCACCGGTGCAACGAAATGTAGGGCGGCAGCGACATCATCAACCACCACGTGGCCTTGTGGAGACAATGACCCACCTTGCAGCCTTCCGCTGAACCTGCTGTACGTCGCGCAGAACATTTTTGCATATTTTCTCCTGGCGACGCGAAAGGTTTGCCATGTTTGTGCTGTCTGAAATTGAGGTAGGTAGACGTGTATACCTAACATACAGGATATAATAAAGGTTGAACCACGTCAATTCTACAAGCCTAGCGCGAAAGCCATTTTGGATCAAATCAACATCAAATATTCTAACAAGGTACGTGCTCTTAGGTGTCGTTTTGTTGATACGGGCAGATCTTGCAGGATGTTGGGCTGTGTATATGCGTTCATGACATACTCGATTCCAGTGAAGGACGTATCAGATGGGGAGATGGTTGTCTATATTATACAGTCGTGTTTCGCCTGGTCGTGTTTCGGCCATTTGCCAACGAAGTGCTCGTTGGGCGCATATCTTCTTCTTCCTCTGATTCGATCCGTGTGACGATGGGATTTTTTGATGACATTTACATACCCCCACATCTTCTTCCAAGTCCTTCTGCATTTGATTATCAGGAGCAAGCATGGTTCTGGCTCCTTGATCCTGCGTCGGATGCTCATGTGGCCGACCCGCTTTTATCTGCGCCCGAGGAGAGGATGTACCTAGATGTCGGCGAAATTATTCGGTTCGCTATTGAATCCGACACTTTTTATGACCTCGAGCCAGGTCCTGCAGTGGGCGAGGGCAAGCTGGGCGATGCGCCGTCTGGCGTCGGTAACATTCCCGGCGACTCGAGCTCAAAGCGGGGTAATTTTGCTTCATACAAAATCATCGGCTCCATTGCTGGACAAGGACTGGGTCTCGTGTCCTGGTGGGCGGGCGCCGAACAAGTGTCTGTAGAATAGAGCTCTTAAAAGCCTTGCATGGAAAACACTACGAGAACAATTATGGGTGCTCTTCGCGCAGTCATTTTAGTGCGACTCTGGTTGAGCTGAGATAGTAAGAACGACCTTGGCATGTTGGAGTGTCGAGTCAGAGATTGCCGAAGTTGTAGAGGTAGGGAGAATTGTAGGGGGTGGCTGGGGAGAGGTATGTGGCACAGGAATAGCATCAGATCCATTCAAAGATATCGTATCACGAGCACGAGACTGTCCCAAAAAGGGGATGGGCGCAGGCTGTGTCGGCGGCGCAGCATCTGCTGATACTGATCGCACCAAGGGCTGCGTCTGAGCAGTACCATCGGAGTACACGAAAGATCCGTGATTCGTTGGTACTTGCGAGGGTGCCTCGGCAAGTGACCTGGCAGAGGCCACGTAAGGATGGGCGTGTCGAATGCTGGTTGTCTGGAGGTAAGACATGGGGTTTAATTCGTTGGGGGGAAAAAGAGCAATGCTCGGTGAAAGAGGCGGGCGTTCTTCACTCTTCGGCGATGGCAAGCGGGCCGCGCTGATAGTAGGCGTGTAAGAGGGTTGTGCCCGTTTGTCGTCATTGATGCGAGACACTTGGTCGTCCGTAACAGTGGGACGAAGGCTTTCCCTGTGCGACACATTGTGCGCAGAAATAGAACGCTGGCTCAAAGAAGGTCGCTCCAGGTGCTGCTGCTGCAATTGGCCCTGGTTCATGTCGCGCGACTTATGTGATGGCTGAGTGACATTGAGTTCGGACACATTGCGTTCTTGGTCTTTGAAAGAAGGCATCGGGACTTCGTCGACCTTGCCATCCGTATGAGAATTAGCTCGTCGGCGCTGTGAAAAAGAGCGAAGCAGTCGGGGCGACTGACGTGAGGCGTGGTCGCCATCAGATGAGCCTAGTGTCGGTGGTTTAGAGTGTTCAGACATATAACGTTGTTGCTCCATGCGTTGTTTACGCTCCCGTCTGGCAAATAAGGCACTGGACTGTGCATTCAAATTTGTACCAGACCGAGCAAGATGCGCTCCGCCCCCGATATGAACGTGGTACTCACCGACCTCTTCGTCTGAGTCGGAGGGAATAATCATGTAGTCCTCGAGATCATGCGTTGCGCTGGGCGTTGTGAGCTCTTCGGGGCGCTTATCACTCGGTGGCGGCGGTGTCAGTCCGAGTACAAAGCTGTCCTGGTAGTTAATCAAAAATTCTATTACGCTGACAGCCAGTGTATGCTCGCTCTTGGAGGTAAGGTTTTGTATATTGAGAATGGACGGCTGAAACACAATAGCGAGATTTTGCGCCGTCATCTTGTTTTTAGCCTGATGATGCTTGAAAAGGGCCAGCAAATCGAGAATATACAAGAGAACATACTGGTTGGCCTGGGGACATGATTTAATGAGCGTGCGGTACCTTCCCAGTTTGGTGTCCAAGTCTAGGTCGCCCCGTTCGAGGACGCGACAAAAGTTTTTAAATAAGTTGTGCGGGATGATCGGTTCCTGCCGTGTTAGTTTCAAAGCAACATACTGGCATAAGAATCAAGTAGCGGCGCAAAACACCGGCCACATCATGCACGGTAAAAGGGGTCCAGTCAATATCTTTGCCATACTAGGGGGTCAGTGGCGCGACTCGTCACGTACATTGGGAGGAGTGTTGAAGATATCTTGGAGTTCTCGCATACGCTTTTCCGATCCACCAACGCGAAAGACGCCTTCCACTTCGACACCGTTCTGTTTCAGAAATAAACCGGTTTTGGCCACGAGAGCAGGGACATAGCCCCAAACATACTGTTCCCCATTTTCCTTAGCAAGACTGATAGGCACAGTAGTGTATTGCAGTGCGGTTCGAAGTGGCGCACCAAAGATGACGGTTGGTTGCTGTTCTGTTGACTGGTCCTCACGGGGCGACTGCAATGAAGTACGAGAACCAAACAATGACAGCCAAGACCTAGGCGCCGTGGGTGGGAAAGATTCTTCCCTGGGCGAGGTCATGGTACGAGGTCAATGACAAGTAATTTGACACTGACGTAGGAGATAGGCAATACACAGGTGCGGAACGCTAGCACGTTGGCAAATGAGGCGAGGGCGGAAAAATGCTGCTGATGGCACCCACAGGCTCTAAATGGAAAATCCACGCGTGCGGATAAGTGCAGATGCCTAGACTTTTTTTTTGCGCGCACAACTGACGAGACTCGGCGGCTATTGAGGCGGCGTTCATGCACCCCGCCATCTTATTCGAGCAATTAGAGGGTCTGACATGCTGACTCATCCCATCCCTACGTAGGGGAAATCAAACGCTATGAGTGTGCTTATGAAACACAATACCCCGAATTCTCCGGCCAGGCTGCTGCGTGCACCCAGAGCCGTAGTAGGGGCGATCACTACTTCGGGTCATCGTGGCAGCGGCAGAGTGTATGGTACGCATACCCCTGCGCATGTAGTGTGACAGAGTTATGATGCCGTGCTGTCAAATACAATGCATCGTGACACTGAGAGCAGAGTGAGGAAGGCACGAGCCACCCCCAACCGCGCTCTTTGGCGAGTTGTTGGAATAGGCGGCTCGTGTCGGCTTCGTTGAGCTGCACGCCCAGCTGTAGCACGTCGCAACGTAATCGGTAGGCAGCCAACATGGACTCCACTACCACTCGCACTTCCGAGTACCGGTGCTCTTGCGTGTGTGATACGCTGTCGATAAGACGCCGGAACAAGTGAGCCAGCGCGATCATGTCAGATGGCACAGTTGTGATGAGTGTTGTGAGTGCCTCCTGCGTGAGAGCACGCGACTGCTTTAAAACATAGGTCTGCAATGGACCATGCTTGGATGCATACAGCGGTACGAGAGAGTGTTCCAATTGCATGAGCGCACGCAGCACACGGAACCACAGCTCGCGTGCATCATCCACCGTGGCATTTGGCTCGGTGGTGTGCTCTACACACAACCGCACGGACATCAGCACAGCCATATGCAAGTACTCGAATTCTTGACGAGTCTGCTCATGTATGCACTCGGCTTCTGAGTCCGTTGTGGCATCGATAGGAGCGTCCAAAGCCCTCTGGGTGTCTTGAGCCACGTGCGATATGAGTGCATCGAGCGCCTCCATCGCTTCATGCGTCCGCCCAAGGCGGTCGAGGCACCATAGACATGCATCATACACGCGGTGCTCCTTAGCCGCACGGATCACATGTTCCAGGTCAAAGTACGCCGGGTCATACGCATCCAGCAATGGGACCAGAAGCGCAGGAGAAAGCTGAGCCACCAGGTCAATCCAAGCTGTGCACAAAAAGGGCGGATGCGGCGTCATATGCTCTAACGGGAAAAACGGCTTGAGGTACAGGTATGCTCGAGTCGGCGAGTCGCTTTTCTGCAGCTCGCGCAGTACTTGTTCCTGCCCGTGTTCCCAGTACTGCATCACCACATGCGCCACGTCGCCCAAAAGGGAATCAGGCACATCATGTATACAGGCCATCCACACTGGACCCAGTGCCTCGCGCTGCGCAGGTCGACGAAGCCCAGGAAGGGTGAAGAGCTCTGCCACGCGATGAAACAGCTGGCCCGGCGCGTGATGCTGCCCGTCTTGATCACGAGCATAGAATGCCAAGAGGGCATCCCACCTGCGAGTTTTGCGTAAAGATGTTTCATACACGCGCCAAAATGCAGCGCGTTCGAGTCTGTCAATGTGAGCTGCGTCCCAGGATATGGGATGCGCGGACAAGAGGCACTCGAGGGCGAATTCGCAGTCGGTATCGCCTTTTTCTTGTGTCAGCACGTCAAACAGCCAAGCTACTTCAGCGTCTTGCAGCGTGATAAATTGAGGGAACTTGGCTGCATTCCGCGCGACGAATACGGCTGTAAAAAGACGTGCAGAGGTGGGCACCACGTCACCGACAGCCAAAAGAATCTGGATAACATGCTGATGAGTGCCATGATCGTCTGAATCCGATTCGAGCGCTAGATCCAGCACGCCGAGGAATGATGCAGCATCGAAAGCAAGGAGTTGGCGCACATACGGCCAGGGATCAGCGTCATTCACAGGGATCAATGTGCCGTCAGGAGCGCTATACGCATGTTGAGAAAACAGCACGGATTGGACGTCAAGAACCACTTTGGCAGGATCATCACATGCATCAAGAGTGGGGTATCGTAATCCTCGGAGCCATGCACCGAGAATGGGAAAGAGGGCCTCGCCATGCTTGTCAAGGTGTGTGAGCACGAGTGCCAAGACCGTAATCCGATCTTGCAACACATAGTCATATACGTAGGCTAGCGCACGCCACAAGCCATGCTTCGTACACAGAGGCAGCGTTCGATCCAGATCGAGGCACAGCGGATCGACATGCAGTATGAGCTCCTCAATGTGAGCATAATCCTGCATACGATCACGATACGACAGCAAATGCTGCATGATCGTCGGCGCCGGTGCCCGCATTTGACCATGCAGGATATACTCCTCGACATGCTGCACCAGCAGGGCCTCCTGTCCATGCGCCTCATAAACATGATAGACGTCGCCAAAGAGCACATGGAACTGCTGGGTGGCCACCGCTGCTCGTGCACACAGTCGCACAAATCGATCCGCATCGAACGAGCCAAAATGGCGCACAGCTTCGCGCTGCAGGCGCTCGATACGCCGCGCGACCACCGCCTTTTGCTGATCGGGCTCGGGAGGCAGGCCAATGCCTGAGCCAAGCGCCGAGCCATCATACAAGCTAAGCGCGTGTGCTAATGCCTGCACAAACTCGTGATCGGCCTCGAGCTGCGAAAGACGAGCGTCCCATGCAACAAAGTCGCCGACGTACACGGTACCCTGGGCGAGCACAAACGCCTTGCTTCGCCAGACAGTCATCGTGGGCCACGGCTTGCTCGGCATAAAAACCAGCGGGTCGTGCGGCTGCCATTCCGTGAAGCAGTGATATCGCATATCGTACAAGTGCCAAGTCTGTGTCGTGATGACCAATAAAAGCTGCCTGTGAATCCATTGCAATTGCACAACTGGCTGCGGCGCCACACCCAGCGTGTCCTCTTGTACGCGTAGTCCGGTGGTGGGGCGCTCGTCTTCCGTGCGCGGCTTGACACGCACAGCACCAAGATGTAGTATGTGCAACGCATCTCCGAACGCGTAGGCCAACATAGGATTGTGCACTTCCGCATCCGTATGCGTCGCAGGGAGCCAGGCTAGCGCGGCCGTATCGCATGGAGTGGGAGCTATCACACGATACCACGTCCTGGCGGATGGCTGCAAACCAATCAGCAGCAGTTTGTGGGGCAAGAGGAGCGCTGTGAATTGGTGATCGTCTGATACATGACGCGTGGTACCCAGCGGGAGAGATGCGGCTGCATATATTGGAGACGATGCAGCTGCATTATATTGACCATATAGGCGCAACGTATCATTTGACGCCATACCCAGCATGCGCCCTAATGAGTGGTAAAAACATAGGCCGCGAGCATCCGCACTCATCAGTGCCGTTTTGCGAGCTCCGACAAAGTCAAGGTGCGTGATGGGTACATTTTCCAGGTGACCTTCACCCTTTCCGAGCTCCACGAGAGCCGGATCGATCGGCGCCACATGCCGTGCCGGTTCCTCGGGCTGGTACATGTCGTACAAGTATAGGTGTCCGGAGGAGTGGCCAACACCCAGGTACGTGGCATCTCGGTTCATTGATAAAGCCGTGACAGCATCGTTTGAAATAACACCACACACACATCGCTGGCGCTGCGACATGTCAAACACGACCGTCACTCCTGTAGCACAGCCCACGGCCATAAGTCCGCCTGAGACATGGAGGCACGTCAGCTCTCCATACTCACGACACGCTCGAGTTATTTTTTGCAATGCGTGGAAATGAAATAATGGCCGGGCAATGGGCTCCTTGTCGAGCGGCGGCAACGTGTCCTCTGTGGTCGCAGATGTGGATAAAGGCCGCGAATCCCTACTCTGTATAGACACCGTATCACTCAGTTGTGAGTACGTACTACCAGTGGCATTCCATGGCGCTCTAAGTCGATGCGTTGCGTAGAAAGGCCATTTGGACGAAGAGGCCTCGGCCTCCATGCCTCAACCTACGTCGCTGTCGTGGCTGCACCGATGCCTGCATCTTGGTATCAACAGCCACCTACGGAGACTCATCCCTGGTGTCACGTGTGGCGCACGGTCACCACAGAGCCACTTTTTGTCATTATGTACCTACATTACGGCGGGGGAATCTCAGACTGGGACGAGGCAAGGTGTGGATCCTGCTGCAGCTCGTCCTGTGGGGGAGGAGGCGCACTCGACTCGCCCTTGCGAGCGAGACGACCCTTCTTGTCCAAATACTCATCGGCCTCATCCGCTTGCTTGAACGGCCGCTTACCGAGCAGATTGGTCATGTCCTCGCGCGTGATGACTTCACGTTCCAGGAGCAGCTTTGCCACTTTCTCCACGTCTGCCTTGTGTTCCGTTAGCAGCTTAGTTGTGCGTGCATGCACTTCCATCACCAGCGCACGCACTTGCTCGTCCAGCAGCTCACCCGTGCGTTCTGAATATGGCTTGTGCATGGACTCCTGTTCTGTGCGGTATGACACGGGGCCCAGCTTGTCATTCATACCGTATGATGCGCAAATCTCGAAAGCCAGGCGCGTGATCTTTGAAAGGTCATCTTGTGCACCAGTCGTAATGCGACCAAAGAACAGCTCTTCCGACACACGACCGCCCAATGTCATGCACATGCGGTCGTGCAACTGCTCCGTGCTAAACAGATAACGCTCCTTTGGCAAGTACTGAGCATAGCCCAAAGCACCCACACCACGTGGAATGATCGATACCTTGAGAAGCGGGTCAGCGTACTCAAGGAACCATCCACACACAGCATGGCCTGCTTCATGATATGCTACCGTCGTCTTCTCCTCTGGACTCAGCACACGCGATTTGCGTTCAAGACCAGCAATCACACGCTCGATGGCCAATTCAAAGTGGCTTTCGTCGATGGCAGGCGCCTCAAGTCGAGCAGCGATGAGTGCAGCCTCGTTGCAAACGTTGGCAAGGTCCGCACCACTGAACCCAGGCGTCAGCGTACTGAGCTTCTCGGCCAGCAAGTCCGTGTTCACATCTGATGCCAACTTCAATGGCTTTAGATGCACATGGAAAATAGCACAGCGGCCACTGATGTCCGGGCGATCGATCGCAATATGACGATCAAAACGACCAGGACGAAGTAAAGCTTGGTCTAACACATCAGGACGATTAGTACCAGCTAATACGACAACATGCTCATTCGTGCTGAAACCATCCATTTGTACAAGTAGCTCGTTCAGTGTGCTCTCACGTTCGTCGTTACCGCCAAAGTTGCCACCCTTGCCACGCGACTTACCGATCGCATCAATCTCATCCACAAAAATGATGCAAGGCGCCATCTTCTTCGCCGTGGCAAACATGTCACGGACACGCGAGGCACCCACACCAACAAACATCTCGACGAACTCCGAACCAGATACACTCAAGAACGGAACACCAGCCTCTCCCGCCGTAGCCTTAGCAACAAGCGTTTTACCAGTACCAGGGGGTCCACTCAAGATAGCGCCACGTGGAATCTTAGCGCCGAGCCGCTCATAGCGTTCGGGGTTTTTAAGGAAGCTCACAAATTCCATAATCTCCTGCTTCGCTTCATCCATACCTGCGACATTTTCAAACTTGACTTTTACGTCTGTCTCCTGGTTAAAAAGCTTGGCGCGGCTCTTTCCGATACCAAAAATACCGCCGCCGCCGCCACTGCCTGCGCTGCCAGTAGCACGACGAGTGAAGTAGAAGAGAAGGCCTGCAAGGATAATGGTTGGGGCGAAGTGGAGAAGCGTGGAAGCCATACTGATAGACTCATGGTACGCGACTGGAATACGCTCATTCGATGGAATTCCAAGCTCGCGTTGGGCCTCCTCAAGGTGACGCTCAAATGCCTCCACACTGCCCACACTGAACCAGTACTGTGGCGAGCCAAGCATTTGAGTGCCGGGTTGCAGTGCATACATGTTTTCTGCAGCATTGTTGTGCAAGTACACGTTGACCTTTGAGCGATTGACCACGACGAGGCGGTCTACCAAGCCCTTGTCGAGGAAGGCAGAGCGGAACTCTTGCCAAGTGACTTCGCGAGAGGATGCTTCAGGCGACGTGAAGCGATACAAGATGTACGTAGAGATAATCGTGGCAATAATCATATTCATGTTGGCACGCATATCATTGTTATTATTGTTTTTGTTGTTTTTGTTGTTCTTGTTATTATTTGGGCCTGAAGACGAGGTTTTTTTAGACTCCTCATTGGAGCGAGGCTTCTCGTCATGCGTGGGTGTGGGACCACGCTCATGCTTGCCGAAAAAGTGCTTGATGTCTTCAGGGACGTCGTCAATTTTTTGGCCTGCTTTAGCTTCGCGCAGACCGCGTTCGATAGACTCTTGAAATTCTTTATCGTTCTTTCGGTCATGCTCTGGACCAGGCTGACCCGACGGAGTAGCAAACCAGCGTGCTGCCATGAAATAGGGCTTGCGCATTTGTGAGCGCTCCATAAAGGTAGAAGCAGCATTGTGCCTGATCGAACGTAGTGGTGAGCGCGTACCAAGCGCGACAGAAGCAAGGCCAGCGCTGCTCGAAGATGCAGCACGAGCCGTAGCTCGAGACAAAGTGGCAGTCAACATGTAGATTGACTGCGCGTCACTGCCTAGTGCCGATAAAAGTTTTTGGAAACACTTCAGATATTCCTGCCTATGCTTTATGTGACTTGAGACACGCAAAAGGCGATATGGAAGCGCGAACAAGCGATTATCTGCGTGTGTGGCGTTCCGATCTGATCGTGGCGACGTCACCTGGCCTCGTCGGCTGTCAGGTTGGCGACTCAAGGTGCCCCAGTCATCTCACGTGATATCGGCCGAGATCATCGCAGTCGCTCCCTTTTGATTGCACGACTACATGCGGCTTGGCCATAGAAAAATCCACGCACCACGCGTCGCCAGTGTGGTAGAGCATCGCGTGTCGCGTCTTGATCTTACTTGGTTCCACGCGTGCCTACTGGTGGTGTGTATTTCCTTTATATCGTCTGCCGCACCTTATATCTTGGCTGTCGTATTTAGCGTTGTGTGTGGGGATCGCCCATCCATCCATCGCCACTGGTGCGATCTAATATGGACATATCATCATGGTTTCGAATACACAATGAAATGCAACAGCAGCAGCAGGCACAAGTACCAAATTTAGCATATCAATTATCTCAACAGCAGCAAAATCAAGAACAGCAGCAGCAACAGCTACAGCAACAACAGCAGCTACAACAGCAACAGCAGCTACAGCAACAACAGCAACAACAGCTACAGCAACAACAGCAACAACAGCAGCAGCAATTACAGCAGCAGCAATTACAGCAGCAGCAATTACAGCAGCAGCAGCAATTGCAGCAGTACACACAAATCCCTCAATCACCTTTTCCATTGTCGCAACAGCAGCCACAGCAGCACGCTCAACAAGTACAGCAGCAAGCACAGCTGCAGCAGCTACAGCGACTACAACAGGCTCAAAATCAAGCTCAACCTGCACCGAATGTAATAGGCCAGCCGTCTGCAGCGATCATCAATCCTGTGCAGCCAATGCAGTCGCAGTCTGCTATGGCAACTGAAATGTCTGCGCAGCAGCGGAGAAGCACACCTTCTGCACCCTCCATATCACCAGTTCAAATGCTGCAGTCTATTCAGGCCAATATGAACATGGTACAGCGGCAATGGACTATGGTAAATGCACAACAAGATACTCCCAATAAGACATCTGCATTGCAATATCTTACAACACAGATGCAGCGACTCATGTCAATGCATGAGTCTGTGCTGAATGCTTCGCGAAACTCTGTGACTCCTGATTCCAACGCATCCGGCAGCAGTATGAACGCACCTCCTTTGAACCAGACTGCCAATCCTTTGGCTCCTACGCACCCGCCTGGGGAGCCGAGGTCATGGGATCCTGCAACTACTGCACCGCATTCATACCCTTTGTCTGTAAATCAAATTGCGCAGCCGGAGCAAAAGCATACTGCCGACTCGGTCGCTCTGGCGCAGCCGTCTGATCCGTCGTTTGTCGCGCCCTCAAACGTACAGACTAAGCCTATGGTCTCACCTGTTGTGTCAACGCCAGCTGTACCGTCAACACAATCACCACCACAGCCATCCAACGCTGTGCCGCGTGACTTTTTGTCCGCTGTATACCTGTTTTATTCGCAGCGTGGAATGATATTGGCGCCAGACTTTGCATCGCCTTTTGTTGGGCCTGCCACAACACCAAACGAGACGCGCTCCATTGATTTACAGCGCCTTTTCACGAAAGTGTTAAGCATGGGTGGTTCAGATCACATATTCTCTGTTCAGAATGGATGGGCTTTGGTGGCACAACAACTGGATCTGGCAGTTGGGCCGCCCACCAGCTCAACGCCACCGAGTGCAATTCCTACTCCTGGAGAAGTGCCTGCTCGACTTGCGGCGTACTACGTGCGTCGCTTGCTGCCCTTTGAAAAGTCGTGGATAGCCACGCAACGCGCCCACTCAGAGGCGTCTAAACCTGCTATTCCGACGCCACCAACATCCGTGCCCGCTCCCACCGAATTGCCAACGGCACCTGTTCAGACTTCTGCCCCTGTACCTGTGCCTACGCCAACGCCTACCGCAGCAACGGCGTCGAATCCGTTTATCAATATGGAGCCCACACAAGTGCAGATGGTCGTAGGCCAGCACTTGAATCAACTCCAGAACCTTGTGGCAGCTGGGCAGCTTTCGCCACAATTAGCAATGGCGCGGTATGCGGCTACGCAGCAAGCCCTTCAGGCATATAACAATGAGCGTGCCGCAAGCTTGCAGCGACCCACTGAGCCAGGGCCAGTTGCCCCCACCCCAGCTGCAGCACCGAAGGTGGCGAAACCGACGGCCAACTTGGCCCCGCCAGTCCCCGTGCCGCCTCCAGCGCAAGTGCCAGCTCCTGAAGCGCCCTCAACGGTCGAGCGACCTCCTGAAACCGACTCGCCCAAGCCCATTGACTCGCCCAAGCCGAGTCAGCCTCCGAGAGAAGTATTAACGCGATATGAAATTGAGTATATCCCGACCAATATTCGGCTTTCTACGTTTGGTGGCCGTGATTTAAATCGCTTGGATGAGGAATTGGCTCCGCGTCTCGCGCAATGTGCAGGGACACGCGGTGTGCATGAATTAGGCGTGGTGGATGTTCATGCGTTGATCATGTCGCTCAAGTCCGGCTTGGCCGTCGAAATCTCGTATGCGCTCAATGCCCTTCTTATTGTGTCGGCTGGAGCTGATGCGCCGTCCGATTTCCAGCTGTCACTTGCTCAATGCGATGACTTGCTAGATGTTCTACTAGATGTGCTTGCTTCGCATGCCCCGTGTGATTCAGACACGTCGCTAGACCATTTGCTGCAAGATTCGCTGTTGACATACTGTGATGCTATTGATCTAGCGCTCGCCGAAGAAGCTGAAATTTGTGTTCGACGGCGGCAAAGTAAGACACAATCAGAGGAACATGAAGCCGATCGGCGCGTAGCTGTGGCACAGGTCGTCCTGACAATTCTGCGTAATTTGTCCGTCATGCCAGAAAACTGCACTTACTTGGCGACGCATAAGCGTTTTATACCCATGATGGCTTCTCTACTTCGAACCATTCAGCGTGATCAGCGCTGGGACACAGCACATGGCACAGCATTGGCGGCATTTTCGCTTCGCGAATTACTTCATATCAGAAAAGACGTATTGACGATGATGTTGGGCGTTGCAGGCGAAGCACTCGAGTTGCGTCGCTTTGCTGTCGACACGATAGCAGCTTTGGTGGATCTACTGCGCTTCTTCGTGCTGGATGCTGTCGAGTTCGAACAGAGGTACGGCACCTCCTCTGATGCGCTGGAACGTGCCTCATCTTCGGCCCTCGTTTTCCATGCACCGCATCACATCTTTTTGGCATTGCAAGCACTCTCGCTCTTGACGTTGCCTGATGCGAATCGTGATGTGCTGGCATACTGTATCCCACTTTCTGTCCAAATACAGCTCGTGTCGCGTCTCATTACGCTCTTGCCTATATCTGTGTCTGATTTTCGCCGCTTTGCGAGTCTCACACGGTTAGAGTACACGGAAACGGCCGCTATTTGCCTATACAACCTAATATACCTTGCGCCACTGGCAGTCAAGACAGCGATACGCGATACACTTGGCGTGCCTGGCATCTTGTTTCGCGCTGTCAAGCATCTTATTATGAGTACTCGAGACTATGCTCAGAACCCCTACGATGTACTGTGTCGCCGTCTTATTGAGACAGCCCATTTGCTCATTGATGACAAAGATTCGTTGGACGAGTCGCCGCTACTCGGTATGTATTGGCCGCCGACCGATGAAAAAGACCATACCAAGTCGTCTGAACAAACGACAATCCTTACTGGTCACGACGAGACTGTCATTGACATGTTGATACGAACATCAAATGTCGATGCAGGCATGACAAGCGAGCTTCTGGCTCTGGTGTAATCATAGAAATATGTAATTTGTGTCTACATGTTTGTCGCATCATCCGACGAACTGCCCGGGTTCTTGTGCAGTATGACAAAGTGTTCCATGATCGGCGTGTAAGAAAGGTATTCTTCCGTTCCCAGAACACCACGTTCGTGTGATCCAAGCCGCACAGGCGTTGTATGCGTTTGGAAGCCAGAAATGGTGCGAGGTTTACCCGCCTGACCCACCACATCAACAGCCTTACCCACACGCACAGATACAGGCAAAGGTTCCAGTGACTCATCCAAGGTAATCAGGAAGCGTGGTCGCATCGCAGCCGTCAAGAAGAACAGCATCCAATGCGAGCGGTCGAGCACAAAGTTCCGCACATCTGTGAGACTTATCAGTGTGGACAGCAGGCCCGCAACGGCCGTGTAACTAAACAGTTGGCGGTCTGTGTGGTACGGATCAATGCCCAGTGTGCCTTTACCCATGTGCACAAGACCTTGGGCGACACGAACAGCGAACAAGCAGTCCGGCTCCTTGGCATAGTAACTCGCCAGCTGACGGAGACGCTGTGCAAGTCGAGCATTGTTCGTACCAGCACCCACGAGACCCATGGAGAAGATGGACAGCACAGCCACGTCGAGGTCACTGTCGTGAGAGTACTTGCTCAGCGTATCCAGCACAGATATCACCGGGTTCGATGGGTTCAAAAGGGCGAGGGCTAATGGAACTGTCCGGCGAATTACTGGGTCACCGTAGTGCATGAGATGGGACATGTGCCTTAGTGTCATTTCAGCACCGACGTCTTCGCCCATTGCCACAAGCGCAATAGCAAGCACAGAAAATGCCTGGTACAAATCACGCGACTCCTCTGTAGCATCTTCGGCCATTTGTGAGTCATCACCTTCTTTCTTGGCCTCGTTCGTCACATGCTCAGCACAATAGTGCAAAAGTGTCTGAATCTTGAGCACATTTCCTGTGCCTGCATAACTGCATGCATCCACGAGAATTTGTGTCTCACGAGACACTGGGTGGTCAATGGCTTTGAGCGCTTCAATCGTCGCATCAGATGCATCTTGTTTACCAAGGAACAGGAGCGCCAAACCGAGTGACATGAAACGCATCCACTTGTCATCCAGCTGCGAAGGATCACGCTCCATCATGGTTTGCAGAATACTAGGCACGATTTCGTCGTGCGCTGATCCGATAAATACAAATCCAAGGGCCAATGCACACAGTGCTGCTGTGCTCATCGAAGTTGACTCATCCTGCACGTATGGCAGAAGCAGTGCCATTACTTCCTCGCGATGCGCGCCGGCATAGGCCAGACCCAATCCTACAACCGAAGAATGCTGTAAGGGCGCACTCTTGCTTTCCACATGTTCAGAGAGAAGCGCGAGCGGCGCGTCCATTTCTGTACGCACGCCATTGTGTAGGATACCGTAGGCAAGCAACGCACCCGCCTTAACAAATTCGTTAGAAGAGTAAGTAAATTTGTCAATGTGGCTTAGGCCCAGCTCTGTGTCCCACATGAGACTCAGACCGGCACTAGCTGCTGCGGAGAGCTTGCCGTGGTCCTTCGTCTTGTACACATAGCTATCGCCCTCTTCGGCTCCAACCACAAGCGGATCATTTCCAAACCCAGCATTCACGAACGCATTCACGAAAGCATTGGCAAGATTTGCACGTGCGGAGTCAGCACCCGCCGGGCGCGACGTTTCCAATTCTGTCTTGCACACGTCTTCTGGCGTCTTGGGTTCATACACTGAAAGTTCTTTGGCAAAATTGATGAAGTGAGATGAAAGGTTGGTATGAAACAAGCAGTCCAGCAGTGCTTGATCCGTGATAGGCTCCGACTCGTTCTGAATCCACTCCAAGGGAATTTGCTGACGCGCCAACAAAAAGGCCATTTGCTTCTGCATAGTCGGGTTCTTCGGGGACCAGAAATCTTCCCGAATTAGATCAGCATCCATCAAACGCACGCTGATCACCAAAGCTTCATAGTAGCGCTGGTGATTGCGGTAGATCGTACGCGCTGTGCGCAAGAACATGATATCGTCTGGAGGAACAAGCAAATTGACGCAGCTCACCAAGTACAAGCAGACTCGCTCGAATGTGTCTTTGTCAACATATTGCGGCAACTGATCCACGGCCTCGATCTCCAGTAACAGATCCACAGCGTCAATCTCAGCATGATGTTTCAGACTGAATTCCACCACCAGCAATGCCAAGCGTAGAAGCTCTGATGTATCTTGTTCTTTTTCTAGGCGCGTGTTATACTCTTCGCCCACCTCGGAGCACAATTGCCGAACGTATTCATGGCCCCAATCGCCCAGGTTTTCGGCCGTCGTTGGCGACGAACGCATGTCATCAGCACGCAGACGGAACATGAGCGTTTCATGCTTTCCATTATTTGAGTATGTCATGGCCAACACACTTAAGATCTCGGCAAATAGCACTTTTTCGTTGTTGGCTGTCATCCACTTTTCGTAGACTGACTTGAGCTGGTCATAGTGTGGACGCAGGAACTTGAGCGGTTTGGGTACAGACGTCATGGACGTTGTGCTTGAGCGAATCAAGTTACGAAGTGCCTCGAGCGCCGGTCGGTGCATTTGTGTATTGTCCTCTGAGAGTCTCTCGACGAGCATCTCCAGCTCGGTCTTGAGCTGTTGATCTTCTTCACTCAGCTCGTCGTTGACTTTACTCTCTGATGGGCGCAGCTCCTTCGAATGCTGTGGCTTATCATCCTCTTTCACTTCAGGATCCCGCGAGAGCACGGGAATTTTTTGGGCTTGCGATTCGTCGCGTCCCATGTCCAGCCGACGGTCGGTGATCAGAAAGAATGGTGCGGCGGCGACGCGCAATCCCTCGGTGATTGTCCATCACGTGACACAATACCTTCCACGGTGCACCTTAGTGATCTTCTATGGACCACATGAACATACATGCCACCGAGCGGTACGGCGCCCAAGGAGCAGCGAGCGCCACCATCTCGTGATCGTCTAGGTACATTTTCTTTTTAGTTTTGTTTCCGTTCGAGCGATTCTTGAGTTCTGCGTGCGATATAGGTCCTGGTGGAAGAGGGCCTGGTTGGTCCTCCCTTTTCTGTGAAGCATAGTCAGCTTTGCGCTTGCGTTCTGAGACAGTCAGAGATGCTGCATTAGATAGATAGAATCGTACAATACCGCGTTGTACACCCAAATCGCCGACGGGTAAAATGTCTGGGCTCCGTAAAGCAAACATAAGAAGCATTTCAGCTGTCCAACGACCCACCCCTTTGATCTCAGTGAGTTCTTGGATGCAAGTCTCTGGGTCCAAATGAACTATCCTGCGCACATCCAAGCGGCCATCTCCGAATCTTTGTGCTACATCACGAACATATTTGATTTTGCTCATGCTGAGTCCAGCTGAGCGAAGCTGCTCGTCCGTGGCTTGTAGTAATTGGAGTGGCGTGGGGAATGGGAGCTCGTCTCGATTTACATGGTTCATGTCAGGATCCTTTGGTAAATGCGGTGAAAATAAGCGGCAGAATTTGTAGACAATACTACGCGCAGCCATCCATGATATCTGCTGCCCCAGAATGGATGTGGTAAGTACGCGAAATAAGTTGAGCTCCTTACTACTTTCTAGGTCCTTATACGCTTTCAGATCCATTTGAGCGAAGAGGGACGAAAACCTTGCATCGACCTTGCACAGGTGGTCTCGCGCATCTTCTAGCGAGAAGGAAAGCCTTGGCTGAGCCAATGTCGTGCATAGAGCCACCTGATCTTCAGACAGCAGTGGTAGCTCAGCCTCATGCGTTGCAGCACGCTTCACTTTTTTCGGTGCGGGCGATTCGACATCATCGCGCAGAGTATCTTCTATAGACGGCTTTTGTTGCAGACGCGCTGAACGTCGCATCGTGCTGATGCTCGCGCTCGACTTGGATGTCTCCACGACTTGGGACATACTGAAGTGGAGGTGGCGAACAAGAACTTGGACTTTCCAACAACTACCACACACTTATATATAACAACCACGCCTTGCCGTTCACACCATCGCTCTGGGACCTCGCAGCGATACGGTCTCCTTGGCGAGAGGTGTCTTCTCTCCTGCCATTTGGAACCATGCCTGCATCGTTTGCATCGGTGAGCCCACAATGGCATTTTGAGACAAAGTCGAGGGAGCTGAATGTGAATCACGTTCTGTAGCAACAGACTCAGAGTCAGCCGAGTCGGGTGTCGAGGAGTGTACGTTGCGTAAAGGCAAAGTAGCAGATGGTGGCGATGGCGCCGCTGGATACCTCGCAGACGGAATGCGGGGTGTTTGTGCATACACATCCGAGCCGAGGTCAGTGGGATCGTATGCGTAGCCTATAGCCTCGACCATCGTAGCTGCCGACACGTCACGACGAGGAGCAGGTGGGTGAGCGGCATGCTTGACCCCCGCTTCCATGTCGATTTGTATGTTTTGCGGCCGATCGGGGGAGTGGCGCGGAGAGGGGGGCGAGGATGGCTCGACTGCCTTTGCCTTGCACTCAGCTTCTTCCTCTTCTTCGGCTTCTTCAACCCAAGTGATTTCAGTACCGGCTGTCTCGTTCGATAGATGTTTCCAGTGCTGAGGTGAGTAGCCCGAGAACCGCGCACTGCTGCGATACGACGAGCGCGACGAGTTGGAGGGCGTATAAGATGTAGGCTGCGGAAGGGCAGCTTTATCAGCGGGAGACAAGAAAATGGGCACGTCGGTTGTCGGTGTCTCTTTCGTGTCGGTGGATGTCAACGAGACACGCTTAGGAGATGGCGTCTCTGGAGGTGCCAGCAGATGTACAGATGTGCGTGGGTGCTCAAGTTGTGTGCCGTGGACCGACGGCGCCGTGTGAGCAGATACAGACTCATGAGCATTGACTTCAGGTGCAGCCATAGGCACCTCACGGAAAAGGGTGGTGGGACTAGGCGCCACACCCTGTCCGCTTTTAGCCGTGCGCCGTGGATCCTCAGGACCGAGCCAGCTTTCGAGCGATGTCTCTGCCATGAACTGCGGGCGAATGGAAGGGATGCGCAGAATTGGCGTGTGTGACTGTGATTGCATGTACGGATTGATCACGTCGCTTATCGTTGTGTGAGAACACATGGATTCTGAGCCCATCGAGTACATGGAGGACTGCGTCACTTGGCGCTGCAGTCGCGGCTTATCATGGCGCCACTTGGATGGCGATGGTAAATCAGCAATGTCAGAATGAGCCTCGTCGCTGTCGGGCGACACGTTCACGGCACTCGTTTCTTGCCATGCCATGATCCGGTCAAACAGGGCCTCTTTATTGCGTGGGCTGTCAGACTTGAGCATGGCCGGCGGTGGTGGCATCATAGCTTCCGACTCTGGCAAACAACCTTCGGGCGTCGCGACGGAGGATGAGTACGAGCTCGAATCGTATTGGAAGCGTTGTTCTTTTCGCTGAATGCGCCGAGCCATAGGTATTTGGTCTTCAGGCATGCCCAATGACTCGCCAGATTCCAGTGAAATCTGACGGCTGGAGCGGTTCGACCGAAATTGTGAAGGCAGTCGAGAAAGGACGTTTTGGCTCATGCGCGAGCACCGCAAACTAGCATTGCGAACGGAGGCGCGCGACAAGTTAAGCTTGTATTTGCTTGAAAGCGTTTGCGAGCGAAAGATTGAGTTCGAAGTCGGACTTTGCGTCGTTGGCATGGATCCACGGTCCTGTACGAGTAAGTTCTCCGTGTCGAGCGAAGGCCTGGGCTGGGTACACTTCAGCGATTTCGTCGGTGACGGTGAGTGGATCGGCAGCAATGGCGCAGGATTATCGACATGGGCCAGACTCGCAGGACTTGAATCCTCTTCGACTTTCTCGGGGTTGATGTACGGTCGAAACGGCGGCGACGCAAGGTGAGCGCCTGTGCTGCTGGGTAAGATGGAGCTCGACGCGTGAATGCGCACACGCTCCTCACATTCTTTGCGCTGGGCCAGCCAGTGGCGGCGCACAAGATAGGCACTGACGAAACTGATGGCGGAAATGACCAGCACTCCGCCGCACAGTCCTACTGTAAGTGCCACAATCAGGGTCGTAGTGCTTAACATGGAGAACAACGGTGCCTGCACCAAGGAAAGGAAACAAGGGAGCACGCCAGCGTGTAAGAAATAAGAGAGAGAGAGGGGAGGGGGAAGGGGTCAGTCTCTATTCAGACTCGGCGGTGTGATCGTAGTGATGAAAGAATAAGCGTGTAGCGCCCACCGATCTCACTGCCTATCGTTTGTGCGTGGAAGTTCAACTTTGCTATGTGGAGGTAATATGGTAGAAGTTACGCTCATCCTATCGACACGACACGCACCTCCACTGATGAGCTCGGCGGGGTATCAGGGCAGCTGCCCTAGCTCGTGTACCGCAGCGATGCAAGCGTGCCATGAAGGCAGAGTAGAAGAGATACGCCAAGAATGACAACATCAAGGAGAAGGCGGAGCCACGTGCGTTCCTTCCGGAAAATGACCATGCCTGCCAGGCATGGGCCAAAGATGCATGTTGAGCATGCAAGAAACGCACCGAGGAAACCCATCACACGGACAATGTTCGGGAACGTGACAGCTGTGAGCAGCACAGCGCCTGAAAGTGCGATCGAGAGAAAATGCCGCTTGCCTTGAGATACGGCGGGCCTTGGATCGTCGTGCTTCAAGAGCGCCGACTCAAACAGAGCCTGGATGGGTCGAAGCGCAAGAGCAAACTTGGTGACGGGATTGAACGTGAGAAGACCTACGCATATACATGTGAGTACAACAGGCATATGCGGTGTGCGTGCAAGGTCTTTGCTCACCTCGTCTGAGACAAGGCTGCCAAACATGAGGTAGCCCATCGTCGCCACGGCCATGTACAGGCCGACGGCGGTAAGGTACGCCAAGTCGATCATCTGTCCAAATAGGGCAGGCTGCTGCATATCACGATACAAAGAGGGTATGATAGGGTGCGCAGAGAAGCCTGACATCAGCAAGCCAAAGCCCAGACCAAAGCCCGACCATTGCGGTGCCCAAGTCGTGGGCGACGGATCCCACAAACTGCCAGGAGCCGAGCTCTTGATGAGTCCATCGATGGCGAGTACGACAGAGAGGACCACAATACTGACAAGGCCCATCAAAGATACAGGAGATAAGAATGACAGTGGCAGGAAGAGGGTGGGAACGGACACAGCAAAGCCCAGGACCTTGAAGAGGAGCAGCCAAGAAGCACTGGGCTCCTGACCTTGACCAAACACGAGAGCCGCCAAGCTATCGCTGAAGAGAATGATGAGAGCCACGGCTACCATAAACATTTCCAGAGACAGCAACAGACCGACCCATACACGTGCCCCTGGTCCAAATGCATACGTGCCGATATCTGCGTACGTCTGAAGGCTGGGATCACGGACCATAATCTGCGTCAAAAGCTTGCCGCTCCAGTTCGTGAGCAGAGCACAGAGCACCAGCAATACGCATCCACCCAGCCAGCCACACTGTGCAAAGACAAAGGGCATCGAAAGAATGCCGACACCAATCAGAGCATTCACGGCATTGAACCACGACTGCCAAAACGTGCTCTTGGGCCCTGTGGAAGTGATTAGTTCTTGTTGGTACTCTGAGCCGCCCGTCACACACAAAAGGTGGGACCGCTCATCGACATGATAGGGGTCATGCAAGTAGGGCGCCCAAGCACGAAGCGGGGCATGTGGATTGACCTTGTGGGCGGCAGAAGATGTGCCTTGCGACAGTGTGCGTGCGAGATCTGGATGCTCACCCTGCTGGCAATCTGCAGCCATGCACTCTGGTGTAACGTCACTCACACCCTCGTCATAGTCGCTGTCGCTGTGTGCAAAAGGACTGGCACGGAGCGGCGTTTTTGATCTCGAGGAGGGGCGACGCGAATGGTGCAGCGTGGTATCCATATCACGATCCAGCATCGAGTAGTAATTCCTTGACTCTACAGATGCAGGTCCACGATCACGCACACGCGCCCCGTGCAACGACTCTTCGTCCGACAGGGCCGTTGGCTCCAGAGACGGCTCGTGGTCCTCGGGATGGTGAGTGCTCGTATGACACGAGTCAGAGCCCGCCATGATATCACTCTCTGTATCCGCCTGACTATCCTCACCCCAGTGACGTTCCACAAAGCTTGGTGAGCTCATGAGGTTGTCGCCAAAATAGGCCTGGGACCGTGAATATGACCATACAAGATCGAGACTGCTCCGCCACGGATGATGCGCACTACCATCCTGTCCAGCTGTATTTGCGTATTTACCTTGTACAGCATCGCGACGAGACGAAACACCTGATGGCCTCATGGGAATCGCATGGCGTGGCGGCATCGTTACACCGCCACCCGTTACGACGTGGATAAGCTTGTTAGGAGTACGCGCGCCACGCAAATACATCACGTGATGCGACGAACACGCTGCGCCAGCCGTGTGCGCCGGTGACGACGGCCCATTCGACGTGCAGGCCTGACATCACCATGTCGTTCGGTGGTGGAAGTGGGTTCTCATTTGGATCGTCGAGCAATAAACCCACATTTTCGTTTGGAACACAAAGTATGTATGATGGCAGCGAGCTGACGCGTCCAGACCAGAGCCAAGGCTCAGCACCTGCTGCTACCAATACCACCCCGGCACCGGGCGCCGCTTTTGGCGGCACGTCTACGACCGAGTCCAAGCCACCAGCCTTTTCATTTGGCGGATCTACGACACCTGCAGCACAACCTCCAGCGAATCTTTTCGGCTCAAAACCAGCAGCCACTGGCTCCAGTGGCCTGTTTGGTCAGGGAAACCCGGGGAGCCAGGGCGCTACAACGACACCTACACAGGCACCAGCTACAGGGGGGTTGTTTGGTGCAGCGAAACCAGCAGCAGCCACTGGCTTTTCATTTGGTAAGCCCGCGGAGAATGCAGAGGCGCCCAAGACGGGCGGCTTCTCCTTTGGCAAGCCTGCTGAGGCACCCAAGCCAAGTGGCTTTTCCTTTGGCAAGCCTGCCGAGAGCACCGAGGCGCCCAAGGCAGGTGGCTTCTCCTTTGGAAAGCCCGCTGAAAACACCGAAGCGCCCAAGCCAAGTGGCTTTTCCTTTGGTAAACCTGCCGAGAGCACCGAGGCGCCCAAGACAGGTGGTTTTTCTTTCGGCAAGCCCGCCGAGAATGCAGAGGCGCCCAAGGCGGGCGGTTTTTCGTTCGGTAAGCCTGCAGAGGCGCCCAAAGAAGCGCCCAAGCCGAGTGGTTTCTCCTTTGGCAAGCCTGCCGAGAATGCAGAGGCCCCCAAGGCAGGTGGTTTCTCTTTTGGTAAGCCCGCGGAAAACACAGAAGCACCCAAGACAGGTGGCCTTTCGTTTGGCAAACCTGCAGAGGCGCCCAAGGAAGCACCCAAGCCAGGCGGCTTCTCCTTTGGCAAGCCCGCTGAGAAAAAGGATGAGCCCGCTACAGAGGCAAAACCTGCTGAAGCGGGAAATTTGTTCAGCAAGCCGCCGGCATCTACCTCTGGAACACAGACAGATACCAAGCCTACTAATGTCGCTGTGTCTGCACCGTCCTTGTTGCGTGGTAAGAGCATGGAGGACATTGTAAAAATGTGGCAAGGTGAATTGGATGCATCGATCAAAGAGTTTAGCCAGCAGGCTGGCGAAGTCGCTGCCTATGATCGCGTCCTCCTCAAAGGCGGTGATGAAATCAGCCGGCTTGTGGCGCAGATTGCCCAGGCGGAAGAGCGGCAATCTGGTATCGATCAGACGTTGGACTATGTCGAGCAGCAGCAGACAGAACTGAATGCGTTGCTAGACACGTATGAGAGTCAGCGTTCAGAGCTGCTGCAGGCAAGTGGTGCCCACGGACGCATGGATATGGGTGTTGCTGATGTTGAGCGCGAAAAGGCGTATGCTCTTGCTGAGAACTTAAATACGCAGCTGGACGACATGTCCCGCAACCTCGTGTCCATGATCGATGAGGTGAATCAAATGTCGGCACCCACGACGAATGGACGTCGGGCTGTGCGTGACGCTACTGATGCTTCATCCGAAGCACTTGGATCTTTACAGGTATCGCGCGATGTGCCAGGCTACGAGGACCCGATCACACAGATCTCTGCGATTTTGAACGCGCATTTCAGCAGCCTCAAGTGGATTGATGAGCACACCTCGTCACTGCGTGATCGATTGGAAGCGTTGCGGCGCGGCCAAACAGACAAGGCTCATGCAGCGAATGACACGCTGCGTTTGAGTGTAGGCCCCGATGCACCGCGCAGCTCGACACCGAGCCGAACACTCCTGGACCACCGTGGCAGCCCCGCCACGTTTCGTAGCAGCACGAGTGCTCGGTACCTAGGCGCATGAATGTACATCACGTGACGGAAAGCGTCGTCAGCGCGGCCAAGGCGTGCAACGCGTGCGATCTCTTTCCTTATGCACGCCTATCCTGGACAGACGTGGCGTTCGACGCCGCAGGTAGACTGCATTGCGTCGCAGTCCAGTCTATTCCATGCTGATCGACCTGTTGATGCATTTGATGATGCTCGGCAGCGCACGCAACAGCCCATCGTAACAGGCACGTCCGTGCTGGGACTCACCTACCAGGACGGCGTGATGCTGGCCACAGACACACTTGCCTCCTACGGATCGCTGGCGAGGTTCATGGATAATCAGCGTCTAACGCCATTTGGAAGTCATGTCGTGGTTGGTGCCAGCGGCGATATGAGCGACTGGCAGAACATTCAGCACACACTCACGAAGCTGATGGAGAAGGAGGACATTCAAGGTGACGGACACAGCCTGACGCCCGAGCAGGTGTATGCATACCTCTCGCATACCATGTACGAGCGCCGGTCTAAGCTGGACCCATATTGGAATGCCCTCGTGCTGGGTGGCTATGATGCCAGGGCCAACGCGCCCTTCCTCGGATACGTCGACTTGCTCGGGACAACGTATCAGAGCAGCACCATTGCGACAGGATTTGGTCTGCACCTCGCTCAGCCCATGCTGCGCAAGGCCGTCGAGGGCCGCGAGTCACAGCTCACGGAAGAGGAGGCACGTGCGATTCTCGAGCAATGCATGCGTGTTTTATTCTACCGAGATGCACGCAGTCTGAACCGATTCCAGATCGCCAAGATCACCAAACATGGTGTCCATATCACAGAGCCATACAGCGTTTCGACGAGCTGGAGCTTTGGCGAAGGCCTCCGTGGCTATGGCCCTCAGACCCAATAGACGTCCATACCTGACTCAGCCAAAATAGTCTCCACATGGCCCTGACCCAGCGCAGGACAGCGTTGTGTGACCCGACGCCGTTGATTGTGCTGTGGGTGAGATGGGGCGGTGCCTAGGAGCGGCGTGGAGCATCGTGGGGGTGCTCGCTCTGGTACTGCAGACGTATGCGCGTCCGCTTACACCCAAGCTGCTTTTGGAGGCCCCACGTCCCGCGTCACATGTGGCTGTGAATGCACCAGGCACAACGGCCTTGCTGGGTGTAGAAATGCCTTCGACCACGACAGGCGATGTATCCAAGGCTTTGTATTACATTCCTCTAGACCCGCCCGCTTCTTGGGAGCACAAACAAGCATCGGTGCTTCAAAATGGCACCAAAGACGCAGTCTTCTTGGATGAGGACACGTTTGTCTTCGTGAAGGACCAGCAGCTGCACTGCCGTTCGCTGCGCGAAGACAGGAGCGAGCTTCTACTGCATTTACCCAAAGGCATCCAGCATATGCAGAGTGTGAGGACAGCCAAAGACACGGCCACGTTGGCATTCTCGGCCATGGTGTTTGACGACGGAGATATCTACGCACAGCACCCAGAGCAAGAGGCAGCATGGCAACGTGCTAAAGTATACGATCAGCTATTTATTCGACATTGGGACCAGTGGCAGCACCCTCAGCAGCGCACGCAGCTCTTTGCGCTGGATTTGTACAGGCACCAGAGTGGATGGACCGTGCGAGACAAGATCCGGAATCTGCTCCAAGCAACTCGACTCGAATCGCCGGTGGGACCGCTGGGTGATGCGAGCGATTTCAGTCTGTCGCGCCATTATGTGGCCTTTACAGCCAAGGACCCAGACGCGCCACCAGCTTGGCACACGCGCCAGCACATCTACCTGGTGCCTCTTGATGGACACGCCCCGCCCAAACGCATTAGCCTCGCTGAGAACCGTGGCTGGGCAGGCACACCTGTGATATCACCCAACGAGGATATGGTCCTGTTCCTTCAACAGTACAAAGATGGATTCGAGAGCGATCGCAAGGTACTGCAAGCTTATCTTATGGAGGGGGGTCAGCAGGTCGAGATCTTTCCGGATTGGGACGTGTCTCCCGACACACTTTCCTTTTCGTCGGATGGACGCACGCTGTATGCGGTCGTTCCTGAGGACGAGCAGCGCAAGGTGTATGCCATCTCGGTGCAGGGCGCGTCGTTTTCCGACAAACACGCGCTGGTGGTCGATGGCTCGGCCTCGTCGCCCACCCAGCTTCCAGATGGACGCCTCATCTATGTTTTATCGACTCTTCAAAGTCCGAATGACGTGTACCTTTATGATAGGGGGCAAACGACGCGTCTCACGCATTTTTGGCAGTGGTCTGATGCGCATCGTGACGTGGACATGGGTCCTGTGCCTGAGCGCTTCACATACCAAGGCGCAGACGGCGTAACGATGCATGGATGGCTCATCAAACCACCGTCGTATGAAGCCGACGTCAAGGCAGGCAAGAAGCTGCCTCTTGCGGTGCTGCTGCATGGCGGCCCAGAAGGCGACTGGAGCAATGGGTGGTCGACGCGATGGAATCCCGTGGCATTCGCGGCAGCAGGCTTTGTCGTGACGACTCTGGATCCATCTGGGTCCATTGGGTTTGGGCAGGCTCTGACGGATCGCGTCCTGGAACACTGGGGCGATCGAGTCAAGGAAGACGTTTTGCGAGGGGTGCATCATGTGCTTGACACGCATACTTACTTGGATCGTGATCGTGTCGTGGCTGCTGGCGCGAGTTTTGGCGGGTACATGGTGAACTGGCTGCAGGGGCACAACCAAGGCAAGCTGTTCAAGGCTTTTGTGACACACGACGGCATCTTCCATCTCGAAAGTATGTACTATTCTACGGAGGAGCTCTACTTTCCGGAGTCAGAACTAGGCGGCTTACCGTGGACGTCGCCGCATCTATACGAGGCGTTTAGCCCGCACCGCCATGTGGCTGCATGGTCCACGCCCCATTTGATCGTGCACGGCGGACGTGATTTTCGACTGAGCCCTGCCCAGGGCATTTCGGCCTTTACAGCCCTCCAGCGCCGTCATGTTCCGTCTCGCCTACTCTTCTTCCCTGATGAGGGACACTGGGTCCTCGATCCACGTAACTCGTTGCAATGGCACGAGCAAGTGTTGGGCTGGCTCCAATATTGGTCCCGCCCACCTGCCACCGCTCTCACGGACCACCAAGCGGTGTTCTCCACGTGACGTCGAGAAACGCTCGGCGCGCGGCTGCGTCGGGGGCCGTTTTTGACGCGTGTGTGGCCATGTTGTATGTAGACAAGTACCGGCCCAAGGACCTGAGTGAGCTGAACTATCACCCGCACCTCACCGAGCAGCTCGAGAGTCTGGTGGCGAGTGCAGATGTGCCGCATTTGCTGTTTTACGGGCCGAGTGGTGCAGGAAAAAAGACGCGTATTACGTGTCTGCTCAAGGCCTTGTATGGCCCTGGTGCCCACAAGCTCAAGGTCGACCAGCGTGTGTTTTTGAATCCGAGCAAGCGCAAGATTGAAGTCAACCTCATTAGCAGCAACTACCACACAGAGATCACGCCGAGTGATGCAGGCATATACGATCGCCTCGTTATCCAGGATATTCTCAAGGAAATCGCCCAGACGCAGCAAGTCGATCAAAATGCCGCACGACGATTCAAAACTGTCGTGATCAACGAGGCAGACTCGCTTTCGCGCGATGCTCAGGCCGCACTGCGTCGAACGATGGAAAAGTATATGCGCAATATGCGCCTCATTCTATGTGCGAATAGCACTTCGCGCATCATCGCACCGATTCGTTCCCGGTGCCTTTTGCTGCGTGTTGGTGCACCGAAAGATGAAGATGTGATGCGCGTCCTTCGGCATGTCGCCAAGCGCGAAAAGTTCCACCTGCCCGACAACATATCGAGCGACATTGCACGAAACGCCGATGGCAATGTGCGCAAAGCCATCCTTGTCTTGGAGACATTACGTGTGCAGTCTCCCGATTTGTCTGGGCCTGTGGCCATTGCGCAGCCAGACTGGCAAGTGTATTGTGAGCGCACAGCCGACATGATCGTCAGTGAGCAGTCCCCTGCACGGCTCCTGGAGGTGCGTGGACGCCTGTACGAGCTGCTGGTGCACGCCATTCCGGCCTCTCTGATTTTCAAGACACTGGCGCACGACATCGTCCGCCGAGTCGATGAGTCCCTTCGCGCGAGTATTATCGAAAAAGCCGCTTTCTACGTATGTATACATTTTTCTAACGACAGGAACTGCGATGTGTGTCAGGAAACAAGCCCATATTCCATCTTGAGGCCTTCGTGGCTCAGGTCATGTTTCTCCAAAAGAGCCTGCTCTTAGGCATGGACCTAGACTAGCCGCTAGATCCTCCTCATAGTGAGCACGTGATGAATGACTGTACGACTTCCCCAAGTCCCCATCGTTTCTTACCGACCGCGTGAAACGTTGGCCGAGAGCATGTCATCTTTCCTCTCGCGAAAGCTGCTTTGGCGCCGCTCTTTCGTAACGGCCACGCTTCCGCGGCACGTATTCCGCAAGGATACGATCAATTCTTCGGTGCAGTATGTGGCATATGCTGTGCGCGGAGAAATCCCGCTGAAGGCGGCAGAGTACGAAAAGCGCTTGCGACTTGGTGACAAGCTGCCGTTCGATTCGATCGTTTGGACCAATATTGGAAACCCGCAGCAGCAGCCTATGCTGGGCCAGGAACCTATCACATTTTGGCGCCAGGTGGCAGCCCTCACCGAGTACCCACAGCTGTTGGACATGCCCGCGGCCGTGCGGGATTCGATGTTCCCCACCGACGTGCAGGAGCGCGCGCAGGAACTGCTGAAAGCGTTCGGCAGTGTGGGTGCTTATACGGCTTCTAAAGGCGTGCCTCTTGTGCGTCAGCACGTCTCGGACTTTTTGCAGCAGCGCGATGGATATGCGGAAAATATCGAGAACATTTATCTGACGGCGGGTGCTTCGTCGGGCATTTCCGCGCTACTGCAAATACTCATGCGCCCGAATCGTGATGGTCTGTTGATTCCTATCCCGCAATACCCATTGTACTCAGCATCGGCATCCCTGTTGAATCTGGCCGCCCTCACCTATCGTCTGGATGCCCAGCAGCACTGGGAGCCCTCTCTGACCGATATAAAAGCCAAGATTGACGAAGCGCGTAGCCAGGGCATTGAGCCGCGTGTCATTGTGGTCATCAACCCTGGAAATCCTACGGGTGCCTGCATGACACGCGCCGAGGTCGAGGACATGATCAAACTGGCCCATCGAGAGAGTCTGGCAATTTTTGCCGATGAAGTGTATCAAGATAATGTGTACAACAAAGACCGTCCCTTTGTGCCGTTCCGTCGCGTGCTGATGGAGTTGCAAAACAGTCAAGATGCGTCAGAGCGTGAGATTGGCTCGTCCGTGGAACTGGTGTCTTTCCACAGCACGAGCAAGGGCATGGTGGGCGAATGTGGACGCCGTGGTGGCTTTTTCGTGCTGAACAACATGGATGCAGAGGTTGAGGCTCAGATCAACAAAGTTGTGAGCATGAGCCTGTGTCCGCCCACCCAAGGACAGATTGGTGTCGATTTATTGGTGCGTCCACCAAAGCCGGATGAACCGAGCTATGAGCTATGGCGTCATCAGATGGACTCGATTTACCACACGCTGCGATCGCGTTCTCAGCTGATTGCCGACAGCCTGAACCGCCTCCCTGGCATATTTGCTGAGCCGGCCATGGGAGCGCTGTATGTGCTTCCACGTGTTCATCTCCCGAAGAGTGTGTCGGACCGGGCGCGTCAGCTGGGCAAGAAGGTCGACGAGCTGTACTGCCTTGAGTTGTTGGACGAGACAGGCATTTGTGTCGTGCCGGGCTCAGGCTTTAGCTACGAACCTGAGGTGTTGGAGGACGGCTCGACGCTTTCGTGCTTCCGTATCACGGTGCTGGCGAAGGAGACGCAGGCCATGGTAGATCGATTTACGCGCTTTCACCGCGCCTTTATGGACAAGTATCCATGAAAACTTCGTGCCTAGGCGGCGGCACTTGAGCCCAGGCTGTTATGCGTACATAGTCATCTAATCTGATTGGCCACAAAGCAACCCCCTGCATACCTGCATGCATGCGTCTGGAGCCACAGATGGGTGGAGGGCCAGGCATCTCTTTCAGGACCCCGGGAGCAAAACGAGGGGACAAGGCGCGCTGAGAGCCACGCACCCATCATCGACCACGTTGGATCGCCTCGCACATCGCGGCGGCCACACAGTGTACCATGCCCTCTGCGCTTGCTAGCCAAAGTGTCGTGGATCGAAGTTGGGAGAAACTCCCTACGCCACCTTCCTCAGGTGGAGCTGATGATGTAACCGTACCACAGAAGCATACATCACGGCGTGTTCATTTGTGTAGCGAAGCGGCTACGCTCGCCGACTCTTTGGATGAATATACACACAGTGCGAAGAAGCGCGCGTGTCTACGACCACCTGATGTACTTACTCCGCCCAGTACACGTGGCAGACGTATGACCGACAAGCTGGGGCTCCATGCGGCTGCGGAGAGACACCAAGAGCGGCGAACTCGGCATATACGGCAGTGCAGTGATGTATCGGAGGATCCATCTTCTCTGTTTGACGGTATGGATTTGTTTTCGCCGTCGCGTTTGGGGCGGCGTGCGGAAAAGGCGCGCGACACGACACCACCGCCGTTTTTGTCGGCGTACGAGTCGCGACCTGTGCGGGATACGCCACATAATCCATTCGTCGAAGGTGGACCGGCAGACGTAGGCTTCACTGGTGTGAATGCCTCGAATGCGCTCCTGCGGGCCATGGCACGGCCGGCCCGGCAGCCAGACACGACGGTCTTTGTGTTTCGTGGACAGCGTGTCATGTACAGAGACGCAGAGTCAAGGCACCCGGCCCCTCTGTATGAGAATGTGCCTTCACCGCCTCGGCCGCGCACCTTGTTCCCCACGAAGCAGCGGACAGGTATGCCGACGTACGCGGCCCGCCGCCATGCGCTATCGGACGATGAGGCGCCGCCTATGAACTCGACGCGCCGGCGAAATCTGTTTGCCGACGAGCTAGCGAATCCGCACCGACGAGCGCAGCCGCTCCCTGCGGCTGGGGATGACGTGGATGCGCGATGGCTTGCGTCTGATGCGCCGGCTGACGGTACCAGCCGCTCCCAGTATGAGATACCTGCGAAGAATCGCGAGCTGCTGGCACGGCTAGAGCGAGTGGATTGGGACGAGGACGAGGAGGAGGACGAGGAGGAGGATAGATAGCGAAGCGCGCTCGGTGGGAGGGGGAAAGGCGTGGGGCTTCTAGTAGGGGCCTACTAGGCCATGTATAATGTTAGGAACACGTGAGGGGGCGTCTTTTTCCCTTCTTTTGCCTCTTCCGACCATGCTGCAGCGAGGGATGTGGGGGCTGCGAGGCGCCGTGCGTCGATCGGCCGTGCGGTCGATGCCGTGGCGGGCGTACTCGCAAAGTGCGCTGGGATCAGATGCGCTGCCCGCGCCGAGGGAGCAGAAAGTGTCGCTAGACTCGGCGGTGGAATTCACGCCGGTGCCCGAGATGTCGGCGCCGACGCCGCCGCCGAAGCCCGTGTCGGACGTGCTGGGCCTGCCTAGCGCGTCTCGGCCGCACCGCTTGCACATCAAGTCGTCGCGCAATAATACCATTGTCACATTTACGATGCCGACGGGGGAGCCATTGGTGGGAGAGAGTGGCGGCACCGTGGGCTTTAAAAAGGCGCAGCGCTCGGGCTACGAGGCTGGGTACCGAGCGGCTGTGCGTGTGTTTCAGCACATTGTCGCACATCGAGCGCAGTGGGGTGTGAAGGATATCGAGGTGCTGTGGAATGGCTTTGGCCAGGGTCGTGAGGCCGTGTTTCGGGCGCTGCAGGCCTCGGAAGGCGAAAGCGTGCGGCAGATGGTGCTGGCCATGACGGACAAGACGCCTATCAAGATTGGCGGTGTGCGCCCGAAGAAGCGACGGATGTTGTAGCTATGGACGCTAGCGCTTGACCCATGTGTACGCCTTGCGGGCCTTGGCCAGACCTGGCTTCTTGCGCTCGACCATGCGTGGATCGCGGATCAGGACGCCGTCTGTGGTGAGTGTGGGTGCATACGTACCTTGAGCCAGTAGATGCTGTACATGCAACTGAATGTTGGTAGCATTTTCGCCCTCTGCGGTGCCGAGGGCCGCCACCAGGGCGTTGGCGACGCCGTGGGCGAGGGCGCCGGCTTGGCCAGAAGCGCCGCCGCCACGAACGATGGCAAAGATGTTGTACATACCGAGCATGCCGGACAGTCGGAGCGGCCACGTCACGATCTCGCGGTGAGCCGTGCGGGAAAAGTACTGGTGCAGGGGCGCGTTGTTGATGAGCATCTCGCCCAGTCTCGAAGGCTGCGCGCGTACGAGCCAGACGCGGGCGTGACTGACCTTTCGGCGGCCGCGCGCGTATGCCACGCCGCGCTCGTCGATCAGGCCGCGAGACGGGGTGCCTGTGTGCACGAAGGACGATGCGCTGTCGTCGGTGGAGCGCATGTCGGCGTACGAGTCGAGGACTTCCATGATCTGGTGCACGAGATCGCGCTGGTGCGTGGATGCGCCCGCGGCGAAAGACGAGGTCCCGAGGAAGGCATCGGCCGCGACCTTTTTGTATCGATGCAGGAGCGAGAGGCGCGAGGTGACGCTGCGGTGCTGCGACGCACGCAGCGTGAGACCGAGTCGACTGCCGAGGCGATCGCGGGACATCCAGGTCATGGGCTTGCCGGATGCAGCGGGCGGCGGTGCGTTGGGTGCGAGGACGCACGCCTTTTCGAGCTCGCGCTTGACTTCGCGCGTGAGCTGGTCGATCATGTGCAGGGTGTCCATGAACGACGGCTTGGCCGTGTAGTAGGTCGGCGACAGGGGCTTGAGGCGTTCAGGCGCCGGTGGGTGTGGGCGGGGCAGGCGGTGGTGCGCTTGCCATGTGTGTGCAAGCCGGAGGGTATGCGAGCGGGGCGCTACCGCTGCCGCGCGCGGCACGCGGGCGCCTAGTGTGCCGGCCCAAGACCACATACGGCAGAGGCGAAAAGCGACGAGCCACGCGGACGAAGAAGGCGCTGACGTCACGTGGCAGCCCAGGCGGAGGGCCGGCGCCGCCGCCGGTGCGCTGTGGCGTCTCGATGCACAGCCGTGCGTTTGTCGTGCGGGTGCCGCACGCTGCGTGCCCTGTGATGGGCGTGCAAGTCGTTGAGATGCAGGACACGCTGCTGGTGTGGTGTGGCGCGGTGCCGTCGGATATCGAGGACGAGGCGCGTGATGGGGCGTATGCGGGTGCGCTGAGCCGCGACTGGAGCGTGGCGATGCATGTGCCGTCCTCGACGACGATGACGACGTCCCTGTATCGTGCGGCGTATCATGACGACGTGTCGCGGCGCATGTCGGAGCGTCTAGGTACGTTGGGTGGCGAAGCTCACATGAGCTACGAAGCTCGGTCTGCGGCAATTGTACCTCTCGCTGGATCTGCCGGATGTGCTCGTGCCGCGCGGCGCGGCTGCGCTGGCGCCCGAGGACGCGCGCGCTCTGCAGGCGCTGGAGCGCGGCCTTCGCGAGGGGCTGCAACGAGCTAGCGAGGCCTCGTCATAGATCACGTGCGCCGTAGGATCGGGGGGCGGGGGACGGCGCGCCGCGCGGCCTCCCGACCACGAGTGTGGATGGACGTGTTGGATCAGCCGACGCATGCGTTGATTCTGAGCGACCTCGCTGCGTGTCTCGCGCAGGAGGCCGCGGATGGCACGCTTGACTCGAGTGATTTTGCGGCGTTCCAGAGCAGTGATGCGTCCTCGAGCACGCTGGCGCTGGGCTACTTTAGTGTGTCGGATGTGCGGGCGGTGCTGGCGCAGGCGCGCTTCGCGAGTGCGTTGGCCGATGCGATGAGCCAGGCGCCGGCGCGCGATGCGACGAGTGCGTCGCACGTGTACATGGAGCATGTGTCGCGCACGCTGTGTGCGACGGCGGAGCACATGCCGCGCGCCGACTTTGACGAGAGTCTGCAGGTGCGTGGGCAGTGGCCGATGGCCGATGAGCTGGCGTACGCGGTCGTCGAGGGCCTGCTCAAGATCGGAGCGTGCGTGGCGTCGATGCGTGCGCCGACGCAGGCGGCGCTGCTGCAGCTCGTCCGCGGCCTGTGTGCGCAGCTGCGTGCGCCGGGTGCGTGGGACGAGCAGCGGCGCTGGGCGTGCCGCTGCGTGCCGCAGCTGCATGGGGTGGCGCGCGCGATGCAGGCGGTCGCGTTTGGGTGGGACGAGGCGTCGATCGCGCCGATGGCGGAGGAGCTCGGGGCGCTCGCGCTCGAGGCGCAGACTGTGTATCGTCTGGATGCGCTGCTGCTGACGCTGCCGTCGCAGTCGGCGGCGCTGCAGCAGAGCCGGGCGTGGGCTGAGCGGCGTGGCTGTACGCCGCTCGTGCCTGCGACGCCGAGCAAGCACGCGCTCGATGCGGGCGACGTGCTGCTGGAGCAGTATGTGCGCCTGGGCGTGCCGCTGAGTGGCCAGCTCGTGGCGTCGTGCAGTCTGCGTGCGCTCGCGTCGATCGTTGCGCAGGCGGCCGTGCCGCAGGCCGCTTCCGCGCAGCGCGCGTCGGCGTGGGCGTGCCTGGTGCGTGGCACGCTGCCTGTGCGCCTGCCGATGCCGTCGGTCGTGCACGCGGCGTACGAGGCGCGCACGTCTGACGGCGCCGAGCATGCCGAGCTGTATGCGAGTGAGCAGCTGTGTGCGTCGCTCCAGCTGCTCATCGTGGGTGCGGCGACGCGCACGGACGACGTGACGTACGCGTGGGACGCGCTGTGCGACGTGCTGAGCGAGCGAGCGCCGTCGCACGATGTGGCGTCGCAGTGCGCAGCGCTCGAAGGCGCCGCGGTCCTCGCGCATGTGCGTCCGACGCTCTCGCTCAAGCTGCTGCACCACATCCGGCGGTGGGTGCAGGCGCCGACGTCGGTCGCGACGCTCGATGCGCACGCGGACCTGGCGGCGGCGTGCATGGCGGCGTGTATCCGCGCCTCGGGGCAAGACGAGGCGGCGGCGTCGACGATGTACACGATGCTGAATCACGTCTCGCGCGAGGCGCACGCGATCATCGTCCACACGACGCTGGCCGTGCTCACGCGCCTCGCGCGCGAGATGCGTGTGCCGTCGTACACGGCACTCGTCGTGTCGCTGCTGCTGCAGCGTACGCAGGCGCCGGGGCAGCTGCCGATCGGCATCGTGTTCTCGCACCTCGTGCCGCTCGCGGCCGCGTCGCCGCGCTCGGGCTTCGTGAACATGTACACGGCGCTGGGCGATGCGATGCGCCATGCGCTGCAGCACGGCGATAGCGCGCAGTGGGAGCGCTTGCAGCATGCGTCGCTGCAGCTGGCGCGCGCGCTGATGTGCCCGTCCGACCTGCTGCTGCTGGACGAGCCCAA